>JAABUP010000001.1_pt1 | contig 832788 bp, 457 predicted proteins | sample 5559201 | NCBI WGS metagenome assembly JAABUP01 (sample SAMN10711887, study PRJNA513373) | rock metagenome | isolation source: Antarctica rocks | place: Antarctica
GGGTCCATGTCCGCGGCGCCGTAGCCTTGGATTTTGATCCGGTGGGTGGCGGGGCCGTGGGCGGGGGGGAGCTTGGGGGTGAAGATGTAGGGGTTTGGGATGTCGGTTGGTGGGGGGTCGCTGCGGGAGGGGTGGTGGTTAGTTTGGGTTTTGTTTGGGTGAGTGAGGGTTGGGGGTTGGGGGAAGGGGGGACGGTATGTTGAGCGATGGAGGAAAAGGGGGTAGTCTTGTTTGGGGAATGGGGGGGAGGTGGGGGAGGTGGGGGAGGTGGGGGAGGTGGTACGTTGATAGGCTTGGGAGTGTGGTGTTGAGTTTTGATTCTGGGGTGTTGATGGTGGGTAGGAGGGAGAGGGGGAGCGAGGCCGGGATTGTTGCTGTGTGGGTTAGGGTGGAGAGGTGGAGGGTGAGGAGGGAGAGGTAGGAGAGGGTGGGTTTCATTGTTGTTGATGTTGGACAAGATAAGAATTTTTGTTCTTGTTTTGGAAATGGATATGGCTGTTATTCGTCGGATATTGTTATCGTGTGAGATTTCTGTGATGCGATGTTCTAGTTGGCGCATGGTGATATTTGGTTCGTTGTCTTTTGCGCGTGTAGCATATCGGCTCTCTGTCTGGAATATTCAAAACCAACTTTTGTCGGAGAAGTCTCACGACCTGCGCTTACTCTTTCCGCGGGAATATCCCGAGTCCTAGCAAAGGAGCAAGCATCTGTCGAATCTAGCTTTCCCTGGATGTCTTGCACATATGCTCAACAGATGCATTTCCGAGCCATTGACCACAGCTCGGTAACTTGCATATAATCCACGAGAGCTACAGCAAAATCACCCTGCATTACTTCATCCAAACTGTCAATCATCCGCATCAGCGGCTGTTGATGAAGTCTCAAAGCTATATCGGTACTCAGTAGATACTGTCGGAGGCAGTCATCAGCCAAGAAATCCCCTTTTAACGAAAATGAAGCGTTCTTATGTTGAGTCCAAGGAGCGCCTTGACGCGACTATGCGCCTACCAATCGTGCACCCGCATCTTATTCCACCAGCTTGCCCTTATCAATACTGTCCTAATATGGTGTGACCATCCAATATGGAACCATTCCTCTTGTGATCGGGCCGAAGAAACCCCCGATTTGGGACGAGTATCTCGCTCTACGTGGTCAATTCATGGGGCCAGGCCGAGATCGTCCAAGAGTATCTCAGCAAGGGAACAGCCATAGCTTCACAGCCAGAGGTAGCGACTACTCATATTGAGATCCCCTAAGCCCCCTGAAGCTGTGCAGAAGCTCTGTCTCGAGCATTCTCCCTTTGTGTTGGGGATGTTCCACGATGTCCGACAACCCAAGAGCATATGCGCGTACCAGATTCGAATTGGAAGGTAGGTCATAAGCCTCAATGGTAGTTCTCTCCTCAGCCTCTCGTTATCACCCTATGAAGAGTGCCGTACCACTCCACTGTAGTCCGCTGGGGCTTCATGATGAAGGAGAGGGATGTCATAGTTGGTAATGGCTAGAGCTGGGGTAGCTGGGTCGCAGACGTTGCGGTGAAGGCGGAACGTCTGGTTGATGCCATCCTGACCCCATCGTTTGTGACTTGGGAAGTAGTACTATGTCTCGACTCACGAATTGCACATACCGACGTTGGTAGTATTGAAAGACGTCATCACGAAAGGAAGCTGATCTCTGTTGAATACATGGTCATGCATAATGTAGTGTATACGACGCGTCTCGGTGCTCAAATTGGTCGCTAGGATAAGCCGCTAACTCGAGAAGGGCTTAGCGGTTTCCATCGCGTATGTCTGCAACTTGAGTGTCCGCACTACAATCTCATCAGCGAGTAAATTGGCATGCGGCAGGAAGTCGCTCCTGGCCTTTCCTACCGTAGGAAAGGTGGGCGTGATGAGTGAAGGCGCATACTACATATCGCAATACCTCATACTATTGATACCATTCGAACAGAGGCCCGATTAAAAGACGGCCTCCGAACCACTTCTTTATAGCCTGTATATGCGCTTCCACAACTTGGCACAGTCATCGCGTAATGCTCACAAAGCGCCATCATCATACTCGCGCCCGTAGCTCTCTATTTACATCGCTTTTGGCGCCTGCGACCATTCGGATTTTTTCGCCATTCATGGCTGCTGCTGTGCTGCATTGCTCAGCAATACCTCAACTTGACCATGCTTTTCCTTCGTCTTGGTATCACGAATTTGCTGCTATTCTTTCTATACGCCGTTCCTGGTCTGGCCATAGCTCCAAATCTGGTCCTCAACTTGCCACCCCTGCTGTCCCAGACAAGCAATCCGTCATCGACTATACTAGTATCATCCGAGTTACCATCAGCAAATGCCAGGATCGATAGTCATAATGGCATGATGAATAGTACCAGAATTCTATCGACGCCCCTTTGCCAAGGTCGGGACTACGGAAGGAATCTGAATGTGGCCAGCTGCCTCAATGCGTTGGCAGGCATACCCTCAGACGACATTGTACGGACGTACGCACCCCGTACTCGGGGGATTTATGGGGTCCCACTACCTCACCGTTGGCTTAGCGACGACGGCCTTTGCGCTATCGATGTTGACCGCAGCAAGACCGGGTTTGAGGATCGAGCGTCTGGTACCGACATCTATAATGCTGCGAAGCTTCTCGTGAAACAATGCGTGACAGAACGGTCATACAGCAAAAGTGCCGTTGGTGGAGTGGTAAATCAAATAGGTGGGTGAGAGATTATACTTGCAGGTAAACTGAGCCATACAGACGGCCGGTCTCCCATTCCGCTCGAATAAATTACAGTAGTAATGAGTATCAAGATGAAATACTGATACGCGCCTTTGACTGCAATTAGGCGAAAACGGGAAACTCAATGTGATTCTTCGGTCCTATGACCCGGAAGTACATTGCTTCGGCAAAGGAACCATTAACGACCATGGCCATTGTTCCAAGATATTAGACATATTACCAACCGTCCGAGCGCGGCAGACCTTCGGTCGCGATGCAGGCTTACCAAATTACATTCCCGATAAAGGGAAAATTTTCACGGAAGGTTCGTATCTCATTTTCCACCGCCGTCTCTCTTTATGTCCCAAAACTTCCATGTATATTCCATTCAGTGTTAGTCTTTACCGTTAATGGCAATATAGATTCAAAATCCTGCATTGCGGAGGTCCAGCTTGTCGAAACGGATAATGTGAAGTGCTCATGGTACGATCTCTGGGCAGGAGCAGTGGCGGTCAATAAATTATGCGTGGAGGTAGGCGAATCAGGCATTTCATATGGTCATGGTAAGTCGGTCATGTCCCACGTTTCGATATCGGTCAATTGAGAACCTGCAGGTGACAGTGCAGGTGCAGGTGGGGTGATGATTGCATTGGGCGAACCTAAAGACTCCCAGATGCACAGTGCACCTATGTTTTAATTACCGGTTGTCGTTTATTCTGAGACAGCAACCGCACATATATGTGTCGTTTTCTCCACAATATTCACGCACAATCTTCACCCAACAAACAGTTGCCAGTGAACAGCCTATCACTCATCCATAACAATATCAATCTTCCAATCGCCACAAACTGGATAAAGCCTTCTTCTTCTAAATCATTACCATGTCGCTGGATATTCCTGATGTGAAGACACAGACCATACTAGCACCCTCAACCTTATGCACGCAATGAGTTTATAAACAAACGATCGTGTCAGCCGTACCCAACAACCCCCACCCAATACAGCGCCACCGAAACATCTCGCGTCCAGACTCCAACGCCACTCAAACAGTGAATCCCATCCAACCCCATCGCGTCCTCACATCCGAAGTGGCGTAGTCGCACTCGCCCACATGGGCGACACAATCCTCGACGAAGTGTCCGGCGCAATATAATGCCGAGGAAGCCTCGGTCCATCGCTCACTGCGCTCCTAGTCTTGGCCCTTGGCCTCGGAGGTGGCGGCGGTGATGGATCCCTTGAACACTGCGTCGTGGTCCGCGGCGTTATCCTCCTTTGATGAAATTCTACCCGCTCAGATACTACTCTGCGGGCTGGTGGGTGTTTAGGCACGATGGGCACTAATCTGTCGCGTGAGAAGGAGAATGCGTGAGCATTTGCATCGGGTTCTGGTTCATGATGCTCGACTATCTCATAATGGTGCCTTGAGGATCTATCGTCCTCGTAGCTGTGCTCATGGTGATGTCTCGAAGGCGGCTTTGGTTCGATGTGGATGTTTGGGAGGGGTGGCGACGGCAGCGGTTTGTGCATGATTTGAGTGATTGATTTGGGCGGTGGTCGACCGCTGAGGAAGAGGAGGAGGGATCGGGTGGATTCGATGGTTTCTGTTGGGTCTTTGCGCTTCGGCTTGGTGTTTTTCTGATGCACCCAGGCCATTTTGTAAGATGGCTGAGTTGGAGATAGATAGAAGTGTATTGCGATCTCTACGAGAATTGAACAATGTGATGGAATGTCTACGATTCAGACAGGCACAATGCTGTTGTTACAATACTTGCTTCCAACCTCTCCTATTACTTTTGGCGTGGCTGGGACGAAAAGTGTGGCTGGGAGCGGGACTATTCCGCCATGCTTGGCAGTAATCCGGGAAAGGCTTGGCATCCGAAGGGAGCCATTCCATGCAAAAACAACACCAATAACCTCCATCAGGACCCCATGAAGAGGTATAAAGCACATCCCTGACCAACACGCTCATCCAAAAGAGCCACCCCAAAAGCTCCCCTCACGCACTCACTACTTCAACGAAACAATCAACAAAGACAAAGAATCCAGCAGTACTACCATACTCAACGTACCGACCGATATCACCTTCGCCTCCCATGCCGCAACCAGTACACATCATTCCATTATCACTAAACTGTAGTCTAAGCGTTCCAAGAAGCACTTTATATAAAGGCGAAAGCTACCGACTTCCAGAAACGGCCTATCAAAGCAGAGCCGCGAGCAGTCTCGCCATTGCCACCAGGTCAAGCCGCGTAAGGCACACCTCCTCTAGCCTGTGACGATAGAGTCCTTTAATCTCAGGCCTGTCCGCTGTATCAATCTTCCCACTATGTCGATCCTATGATCTGTACGTAGAATTCCGTTCCTGCACACAGGCAAATCTGACATTTACGACACTAGTAGTTACGGTAAGATGAATGCTAAGAAGCCAATCTAATAGCAGCCTAGGGACAAGAATTGTGGAAAATCTTCGAGAACCCCGTAAATCGACTCCGCTTTGGAGTGTCGCCGAAGTCGTCCGGGCAATAAAAGCTTACCGGTGTGCACTTATAATGATATCATAACTCGCCTATAATCTAATAATCGTCGGCTCTAAGGTTTGTCATCACTGACTAATTCAATTAGTAACAGATTCATTGGATACTTCCAACCTATCCAGGTCCTAATCTCTACCTTGTCACCCGAATATGAGGATGAACTGAAGGAGAAGACTGAGTTTTTCGTCCCTGACTACAGACTAGCTGTGTTGAATAGCTAATTATATCTAGGAATAATCCCAAGATTAAGATGGGATGAATCAAGGGGTGTGCTGTTGAAGCACAGAGGACGTAAGTAGCAGGCAAGAGAAAAACAGGAAGGGGAGGTCAGTAAGCAGGTTACTCCCCGTCCTCTGTGTAACGGTAGCTTTCCACCGTGCCATCCTTCAGGTACTCGATCGAATCTATGACTTATTTCATCTCCTGGGACTGGAAGCCGAACCTGCCAGAGTCAGAGTCAATCTGGCTAGATGACGAGGCCGGCTTCAGTCCAGCGAAGTTGCATCGACCCTCGTGAAGAACGGTGTGCGGCGGCTGGCTCTCGTACTCGAAGTTAATCAGAGTGGTGTCAGAGCCGCTGATGGTTCGGACGTTAAAATGGCTCGCGGTCATTGGCTTTGCACATTGCCCCTGTGACGACGTCTCCTCCGACGTGATATCCTCGAAGTAAAACCAGTCATCGCCATTGACATCAGCAAAGACAAACTGGTCCGCTTTATCATCTTGAGCTGCGACGTCTCCATACGGGGGGAATGATTCGATGAAGATTAGGCCGTCCTTGACAGTGAACAAGCTAGCGAAGAACATTAGGCTTTGGGAATTGATATCTTGTGATGGTTGACTCACTTCGGCTTAGCTCTGAAATCGATGGCGTTGCTGTGTATACCAGTTGCACCGAAAGAAAAGATGGTGACGGAAGGAGCGAAGCTGAAGAGTGTAATAGCGATATTTCCTGCCAACGTCCTCTGGCTGACGGTTCCCTTTGATCCGTCTGCCCGGGTGACCTGGTTCTTGGGAAGGAGATCCCCAATTTGCCAGCATTCGACCTTCAGTCCCTCATCCGTATTTACGAAGGCTGTGACTCGGGACTTTTGTTCAAGGGGATCAGTGTCTTCTATACGGCGCTGGTTAGCAATGGTGTCCTGATGCGAGCATACTCGTCCGTCAGGATTAGGGATCCCACCACTCAAAGGAGGACAAACCGTAGGCTCCAATTCTGTTGCCCCGACGGGCAACACTGCCGGACACTAGAGATAGGAGACTGAAAATGGCGAAGCTGTTGACCTTCATTTTCGGCGATGATTGGGCAAGATCGAGATGCTCAGTATGTGGGATGGATGGATCGCTAGTCTGCTGCTGGTAATGGTTCTTGGATGTGCAAGGCTGTGTCGAGCAAAAGAAGAACGAGATCCCTGTATATATACCCTATACTCTCGCTGCACGTGGATCCAAGATGCGTCACGCCCATCCCAATATCTAAGAAATGTTCTGATCATGTCGGCCTATGACTGTTGATGCAGGTCTGGAGATACTCGGGCGGCCGAATACTACGTAGGTTTCATTCAGGGTGTTCCTACAGACAGGAGAGAATTGTCAGAATAGTGTTTTAACACGGAGTCTGTGGCTTATGCGGGAACAGTCGGTGTCAATAGCCTGGTGGAGGAGAAGATGTATTGGTCGGCTATCGGCCAATTGTAACTCCTTGGCCGCCCGAGTATCTCCAGAACCTCAACTTTGACGTCAAAACATAGGCAAGCGACGATCGATGTCGAGCTAGAGACTCATTCCCCGCTCCCCCCGCAGCTTCGGAGGTCTGCAGCAAATGAGTGAACCTACACCAACATACGAGGAAAGCGATGCCATTGGCGGCAGCGAAGGGGAGGAAGGTTTTCGACCGAAGTGCATGCAGCTGGCCAGGGATGACCTATCGCAGTACTGCAATGCAAGGCAGTCTCTTCGCCAAATCTCCTTGCCATCGAGGGCTTTGGCTGCTGATACTTCGTCTTACGACTCCTCCTTCAGCTCCGCCATTGCTTTCATGCTTTACGATGTGTACATGGCTAGCCTCTATTGCCTACCCCGCTTGCTGAGGGAACACGAGAAGGAGACCATCGGATGTCGCTAACGTATGTATGAGAACTAGAAACTGCTCCGACTGCATATTAAGCTTTGATTTTCATCAAGCTCATCAAGCTCGTCAACCTTACAGATTTGGAGTATGTCTTGTTAGCTCTATGCTGGGCTACTCATACCGAGCAATATCAATTGCTTGACTTTGAAAACTATCTACCCATCTCAGTTTTAGGTGATTTGGCTGCTCGACACCGGACACTCAACGTATATGCAAATACGTCTGCTCCTACGATACACATTGATGGCCTTCTAGAACAGCATTAAGGTGTGCATACGCTATGTGAGGGTGTGCACGCTTAGGTACAGGACATCAGAAGGTGTGTACGCTTGGAGGTTGTGTGCATGTTACATGTTAACTGTATGAAGGATGGTGTACTAGAGGGAAGCCAAATTCATGCTATGCAGAGACCAGGAGATGATCGACAGAGCCATGAAAGCTTACCCTACACATAGTCCCGTGCCTGGACCATCCTGTTGAGTGGCTCTGCTTCCAATATCGTAGCCGTCAGATTACACTAAAGATTCAAGCCGTGCTGACCGAACGGAAGTCAGGACTCCAGTACGGATAGGCCTATACCATAATCCCATGCCACCCGAATTCTTCCTAAGCCATAATGCTACTTATTACTCGAATACCAGAAACCACTGCTTTCAGTGTAACGACTCAACCTAGGCTATCATTTGTTGTGGTGCTAAATCGGTAAGACTAAAGCTGAGCGAAGTATGTACGCACGTCATGGAACCTCAAAAGCAAGAGACAAGCCTTATGCGCAAGTATCTATTGGTAAATGTATATCGCCTCATACAAAAGTCTCCCAAGTGGTCTGATCTGCGGTAATGCGAAAGTGTTCCTAATCATCGCTGTATAGTAAGTGGTTATTGCTGTAGAGCCTATAACGTTGGCATTACATATACGCCTGTTCATCATGCCACTAGAGGAGCGGTCCACTGACAAGATAGGGCAAATGACGATGTCCAAGCCGGAGTGCGTGAAATCTGATGTTGGCACTCGTCTCGGCTGTAGCTCGATAGAAACCCGTGAGACGAGTGCCTTGCTTGGACATGGGATAGTAACTGGCTTTTTCTCAATAAGGTATGCAAGCACCTAATGATCGGCTGTAGAGATCTATGCCTTTCCAATAGACACGACAAACACTCTATGAACAGCAGCGTCCTAGATAGGATCCTATGTTGTTGCACTTAGTGGTGACAACAATTCTGTCCTATCAGTTGACAACATCTCGTTTTGCCCCTCGAAGTTAGTTTTTATGTGGTAGTATACAGCCACAACATACTGAATGACACAAAACAGAGCGGCAGAAAGATCGCTAACATTACCGCTTTAGACAATCGGGAGTAGACAGTGGGAACGGAGTAGAACATCGCGCGGGTGGATGTAACGCCACAAAACGCATCGCACATATTCTACAAGGCAACCTGTCGGGCCCAATCCGATGCTCAAACAGGATGTCCTACCATCCAATACATTCTCCTACTAACTCCTCAGTGGCGATCCCTTTCACACATGCACACCTATACTGCGCGAAGAAATTCATGGATACGCAAGCGAAAATTGCAACTATAAAATGAACGAGGATGAAGAAAGTTACATCCGTATCGTCTCGTATAGTCATACAGCGCGGCTGCAAGATATAGATTATTTACACTGGTATAACCTATCTATCTACATTAAACTCACTCCGCCAAATCGCACAATACTCCTTCTCCACCACAACATAATAAACGTGGCTTAGATCCCACACTATATCTCCCCGCTACCACTTTATCGTCAAAAACAAATAATCGCATACTCTAATTACTTCAAGATGCGACAAATTCTCACAAATTCTTCGATCATACATGATAGAACATGTACCTACCCTTTATTGCCAGCACCCACCATATCAACATGGTAGTGTATTTCCGCCCGGTCAGGTGCGGTCAGGTGCCTGTTTGCTTGGTGACATTATACGTTTGCGCACAATAAAGTATCGCAAATGCTCGTCTATCTCTATCTCTATCATATCCGCCTGCAACAGTCATTCTTTGATACGTCTAGCAATGAAGAAGTGTATGTAATAGAGCCCAACGGACTTTCTCTTCATATTGAACATGGATGCGAGATTTACTGTTGTAGATCTTGTTCACTTTTCCACAGGAAACGGCACTCTCATCAAATGTGACCTGAAGGCCTCAGAGCAGGCCTTGATGTGAAGCGCGCTTTCTAGAATGATCTGACACCTAATATAACTGACGCTTTCCCTGTTATAGCCAGAGACGGTAAGATGGAACGGATTCCAAGATCCGAAGAATGTATGATGATATATATGTTTGAAATAGCGAGAAGCGGATGATAGGACTTGAAGTACATCCGTTCATAAAGTATGTTGTATAGCTTTATTACCGTTGATTCATCAGCAGGGCAATAGATGTGCTGGACTGGGGACGTACAGATTTCCGGATACGAAGGGAGGGGTTTCTACGTGTGTATCGGACTGTCGTTGTGTTTGCCAGTTGGCCACGTGTAGGATTGCTTGGTATTATATTTGTCTGTTTGATCAATCAATTCTTCTTCGTCACCTTTGTTTGCTTCGTCTGTCCATTCTGTATCTAGCAACTTGTCACTCTTGTTGCAGACCGTTTCTGTTGCCTTCAATGTACATGTTTTCAACATATCATCACTACTGTGCGCCTTTTCATCATAAACCGCTTAAGGATTCTGTTCTCTGATGTAATCGAGTAGGAGATGGATACAGAGTAGAGAGTCTCTAGTACAGTACATCGCCACGCATTTCAGCAGTCTTTATTCACCCGGAAGACAGCATGGAAGGGAAGCTTCTCTAAATTTGTTTAGAGCGCGGTGCTAGACTGTCAACCAATCCATTGGGTCCTCATTAGCGCGGAGGAGTACTACATGCCAGCTCTCAAGACAGTACTCTAGATCCTTTGGCGCGATGATGTTGAGATTGGCTTGGTGAACAACATTCCAATATCTCGTAACCCTTACTTGACGACGGCGACATTGATCATCATCAGATTCGCCAATCGCCATGGGGATGTTGGTGTCTGAACCATTTCCCTTCACTTAGAAACTTCTTATAGCGATGGTGGGTATCCAAAGACCGTCACTTACTATGTCTTCTAAATTGACCATCATAATATTATGATCCAGAAGACAGAGACATTGCACGATGGGATAGCTCTAACCGACTCTTGCATTAGGAAATGTGATTTCTTACAAGAATTATATGGCGACCGGTCATGGTCGTTCCAACTGTGCCAATTCATGATGTTGAGGGTAGCATGCTCAGAGGGAGCTTGTTAGACGCGTGGTAGCACAGCAACCTGAGGGAACACGTAACCAATCGCGGTGATCTTTGCCCTAACAGCCGGTCCTCCACGCCCTTCAGTGGGACAAAGGATCCGGATCGATGATCATGCGCGAGGACCATACACGAACGATGATCCGGATCCGGCTATTGTCAATGAAACATTTCAAAGCCGTCAACCTTCCTTCGACAACAAAGACTTACTAGAGCGTCCCACCATGATCAGACTCAGACTTACTGGCTTCCAGAATACACTCAAGATCTTCCGGAGGGGAAACTTGGCATACCGCTTTCTGCCGCATTGGCTGTGTGTAGCATGGTGGAGCTTGCTGCATCCCAAAAAAACCGCATAATTTTGGCGTCATTTGCCCTTAAAAGTCTTTGCTCACCGAGTTGCTTCTTATATATACACATGGATTCAGATTTGAGCCCGGTCGTCACAGATCTCAGGGTAGGTCATGGCCCACAAGCACAACAAAGCCAATTGGAGGCTTCATTATCATGGACGATGGTGCCGGCCACAAGGTATCCGGGGCAATACGATGGCGCCGTCAAAGGCGCGGAAGTCTTTGTGTGGCCAGACTCTCCTCCCAAACCTATCTCGGTTGACAACTCTCTTTCATATATATATTCTTCTTAGACTTCATAGTCTGCTGATCCAAAGTTCGTCGGATACCATTACTCACTTCCAGTAAATTTACCTCTCGCCACAAGGCCACACTCATCGTCAATCTTGCTGGAGAGTAAGTGTGGGTCAAAAACCTCTTCGTATATCATCTGATCATAGTGATCAGTCACCACACCAGCATGACGGTACGGGACAAAGTCCAGCAGCAGAGCCCTGACGGGAAAGTTTTGCTCCTCGAGGACCTGCGTAGATGTCTGGAAATGGGAGTCAACACCGACGAAACCGGTCCACCTACACCGGGGCCTCCGAAGGTCATCTTGCTGGGCCATGATATGCGAGGAGACTTCCCCAGTATGAAGAAAGCCGGCATCGACATCAGCAAGCATCTCCACTATGCAGGCTGCGGTGACACCTATATCTGGATCGAGGATACGAATAGAGAAGCGCCTTTGAGTCTCAGTGCCTTGGTCGCTCATTACGGCCTTGCCAAGTGTCACTATGAGAAGCCCCTGAGGAAAGAGGAGAAGCTGGTGTTCATTGGGTCACACAACGCTGGCAATGATGCCGTGATGACAATGAAGCTGGCTCTCGCCCAGGCGCTTGATCAAAATGTGTATTCCAGGGGAGGCAAGGCGCTCGATCTTAAAGACCCCGAGTGGTTGGATAAACCCCTGAAAGGCATGGACGCGGGCATGATCTTACTCGCCTACGACAGCGAGTCTGCCACCAATCATAACTATGCGAGGAACATACTTAATCGTACGACAGAACACGGCTTTGCCTGGATACGCCTTGCGGATGTCGTCGGCATTGCTCCTGGGCCGAACGGTGTCAATTGGCATCCATATGTTCGAGCCAGGCACTGGATCAACAAGGCTTTCAAGGATTACAAGAACCAAGACTTTTGCGTTGGTAATCCTCACGGATTCTGGAAGGAATACGGCAAGTCGCTGTATTACACAGATGCGGAAGGACCTGCTCCCTTCCAGGCCCTCTTCAAAGAGCTTGCGGGCGATCGAGGCGTTGCAGGGGTTGCCGCGGCAGTAGCAAATCTGACACTGGGGTCGCCGGCTTCAACGTCTTCACCCTATGCCGTCTCCACCGCACAGATGAAATCGCCTAGTCAAGTTCCCTTGCCGGAGAAGAGCGACCGGAATACGAACAGTGACAGACCAGCTGTAGGCGATAGGGCCAAGGCCATAGCGAGTGGCGACAGAGCCCCAGTGACTAGCAATCCGGCACCTACGAAGGTTCCGTTGAGTTGGGCTCAAGTTGCTCGAGGGAAGTGAGAGCAGGACGTTTTTATAAGGAGCCTGAGACCCTAGCTTGGTAACAGCTCGCAATTCGACTAGGCCCTTGCAGAGCACAACACCGTTTCTAAAGATAGCTCACGACTTAGGCAGGCGCACAACACAAAGCATGATCAACTCAAACAAGCTCTTACACAATACAAAACACCCTTATGAAAGGCATCTCGTAATTCAGGCAGGCGTACAATACCGTTATGACGGAAAAGTTTCAACTCATGCAAGCCTGACATCTAATTCACTTCATGTACTGTCAGTCATGTTAATATTACCAAACGTCGATACGACGTGCCAGCGCAAGTATGTTCATCTTGCAGGTGTTATATGTAGAAGCCTCCGCATAAGACTAGCAAAATCAGAGCCATCTCACAAAGTATGTTTCACCATACCTCGCTCCAATTAAAATCATTTATCCGACTGAAGACACATCACAGGCTTCTATGACTAAAGATAACAGTTCGTCTGGAAAGCATCATTTCTGTCTTTGTCGCATTGGTGAATATTAAATTTAGTAATATTGGGCGAATTCTGTGCCAGCTTCAACTTCAGCTTTCTTTGGCTTCGGTCGACAGAGGGTGCGTCGAGAGTAGGACAGGAACCGCGGTTACTAACAGTTGCTGCGTTAGTTGAGAACTACGTTGTACATACATGCTCAGAACTCTTGTCGATAAATGACCGGAACGACACTTCTAATATATGTTGTCTCGCCCGAAAGGGCGAACTTGTCTTCTAAGGAGTAGAGCACCACCAAAGCTCCTTGTAAGCAGTATATGCTATTGTTGATGTTTGTCTTCCGCTTGACGCTGCACCTATAATGAGAAATGTGCCGGTATCATATAGTCCAAGCATCCTATCCCTGGCGACGCTCCTGACTTAGACATGAAATGCCTCATCAAGTCCACAAGGTGACTCTTCGTTTCGCTAGGCTATCAGGTGGACCAGGAGCCTTTCAAAAGCAGGACCAAGGGACTTTGAGCACAGTCTCGAGTTCCTCCTATTGGTGCCCACACTTGGCCTAATTCCATCTTGTACAATGTTCCCGGCGGCTCATCGAGGAAGAGAGGTAATGGGGAACGTAAGTTAGTTGGAGACAAGACGTCAGCTGTATATCTGAGACATATAGATGAATAAAGAACGCCACACTACAAGATAGATCCTCGACCTATATTCCTGAGATGAAGGCTCGCCAGTCGGCGACTGTTTGTACCCCGATGAGAGTAGAGTAATGCATCAGAGTTCTGCTACGTGCAAAGGCCCGTTCAAGATTGCGTTTGAGCAAGAGCCTCTCGAAGTAAGGGCGCCACCTGCTTCCGGCTTTTACTTGCGTCCTTTTGCAGCCATGTCCTGCGCCAGATCCTGCAAGGGTCCGTTGTTTGTGGGATGGGGATATATGTAGTCAACATCTCTTCCAGTCCGAGATCCGGTGTCGCTCGGTCTACAAACCAGCTCAGCGCTGACAGAATCTTAGGCGCGTTTGTTTGTACAAGTAATTCTCTTTTGAACGTGCCGTCTTCGGACGATGATGCTGTCATGATAGCGAAGACTTCCAGCTTCCGATGACTCATGAAGTTCTCCAGCTCGTCTTCAATGTTGGATCGCCTCTGACCCTCATTTGCCTTATTAGCAAGGAACTCCAGTGGCTTCACGACAGAGCTGATTCCAAGGTTGATTCCATTCTCGGTCCACTGCTTGTAGTCTTTCTTCAATATCTCATTGAAGTTCAAGTCACCAATATTGCTCTTGGCTTCGCTAATTTCTTGATAGTATCTATCTCGGTCCCATGATTGTGCCTCTCTATGAGACATTTTGATCTTTGCCTCCAGGTAATCCACGGCCTCTGCATCAACCTTTTCTACCTTCGCAGTTGCCATTAGATTGGTGGTGTCGATCAATATGCTCGCCAAAGCCATCTTTGCAATCTGGGCGTCCCACTCTCGAACTACTGCGCCGTCATTGACGATAGCTCCACGCTGGGCATGTGCTGCGCCGGAAGCGAGCGAGGAGTCCGATATGCCATCCCATAATTCCCTACAGTAGCGAACAACAAGACTAGTACAAGACCCGCAATTCTCGATTATCCGGGGCTCAGGCTCCGTCCTTTGGGGGACCGCATTTTCTTCCTCGTGATGGTCCAGAACTCCATGTACACACGCGCCATATTTCTTCCCAAGGTCCCCCTGTACCTTGTTGTGATCTACCAATATCCAGGATGTGTCCTTCAATGGGGTACGTTCATCTGGGAGATCGTCAAGTGTGATAAGACTAGCGAGAGGAATGTTTGCATGGTGACACACGGCCGTAAATTCGGGACGTAGCCGGAGGCCAGAGGACGGTATATTTAGTAAGGGTATATAGAGAGGCGCGAAAGCATCCTGGGGTGGGGTGATAGATCTGATATAGGCGTAGAGTACGGAAGAGGTGAACGAATCAAGGTCTGAAAGATGTCAGCGACAGGCTGAGCGAACGGAAGAGCTGAAAGAATGCGTTATAGACCTGCGGATTCGTTGCCAACGACAATATTCACCTTCTGATTGCCATTTACTGCTTGGGCTAGACCTCTTTTAACATGCTGCAAGAAGGCGCGAAGAGAATTATGTGGGAAAGCCATTGGGACTGTCTAGGCGGTCTCGGATGAACACTCCAGTACGAGAGAAATTTCGATAGCAATTCGGCCCGTAGACTTTCCAAGAGCCATACGTCCAGCGTGTAGAGTGTTCTGTGTCATCAAACCGCGAGTCATGCAGATATTAGCGTGTGCAAGACTGTTGAGAAAGCTTGGCAGTGGACTCGCCAGTCCTGTATCAAAGTATGCACCGCAATGTGTTGTCAATTGATCTATCTCCAACAGATCGTTGATATACGGAGAGCATATCCCGTACTAGAGAGAACATAATTATGATGTCACTTCAACCAATGAAGTCACTATGTCATGGATTCATACCACTCGAACGGATTCGCGCCACAGCTGCCAAGCTTTCTCAACGGTTTTGCATACACCAGACCAAAAAGCCTACGCCAGTCGAAATCTCTCCTCTCTCTGTCTAACAACACCCCACGAGGAATCTCGTTCGCTTATGGATTAGGGGTATTGCTAATCAGGTTTGGCAATCGAGCAAAATGAGCAGCTTTGGTCCAACCCAAATGCTCTTAAGATATCAGAACGACTCCACACCGGGATCTTGCTGCGCACAGCGAGCAACAAGCGTCAACGAAAAGTCATTCGGTCGCTCTCCAAGAATTAAGGCCCCAATATATCCCCGTCATCAATCTTTGTTTCAGGGACACCATTGAATCGTGTCCGACACACCGATAGGAAGGTTAATTTACCATATGGTTTAATAAAGACTTATCATACCAATGAGCCCCCTTTGCCTGGAGCTTCACCAAGTCTACTTTGGCCAGGTCAATGTTACCTCTTGAATCTCTCCTATAGCCTCCGGGCTAGATTCGAAGACGCTTGCAGATCTCGACTTCCGCTCAATTCAGTGAGCCTGACGACGCCGTTTGATGGGAGGTTATCGAAAGGTCATTACAGAATCATGGAAACGAACATTACTCGACACTATTGGCTGTCAGAAACTTGTTGAGATGGTTCCTTTTCCCTTGAGTGCATATACCCTTTCTGTGCTGGTTCCTAAAGGGATTGCATTTTCGGCTCTAGATTTCCATTGAGGTACTTGCAAAATACGAGACAAACATAGGAAACATTCTGGCTAATGGTATGGCCATCTTTGACGTCTTTGGGAAAAGCTATTCCCGCGTTTTGAGCGAAGTGGTCAATTCTCGTCTGCTTGACTCCTTTTCTCCATCCATAAAAGTACAACATACACCGCTAAACCAGAACGAGGGTAGCTCATACTGATAAGACAGATAAGCGGTTTTATATAATTTATATAAGCAGCATTACCCCACGTTTAATTCCCTGCCTGCGTTCCCCATAATACCAAGCAATATAGCTGCATTAAATTACGTACAGTTCCTTATACTTCTTATCTCTCTGTTATGTATCGAAGACACTTGACTTGAGCTGATTCCCTTATTTCCACAATGGATGATTACGATCTCCTAATCATCAATGGCCTCGTCGTGACAGCAGCTGATACTGGCCACTATGATATCGCTGTTAGACACGAGAAGATTGCTCTATTGGCACCGATAGGTTCACTGACAAAGGTTAACGCTAAGAGAACAATCGATGCTGAAGGTGGCTATGTCATGGTACGAAGCGACTACGCGTTTCCACCGTAGATCATACCATCTACTTACTAATCTCCAGCCTGGTGGAGTTGACGCTCACGTCCATCTTGACGAGCCGCCCCTCTTCGGTAAAGGTCGCACCGCAGATAATTACGAAACAGGTAATTTACCGAAGTCAGAGCCAAAGCCCAGTCAAATTGATGCAACCCATAGGAACCCGCTCCGCCATCTGCGGCGGCACAACGACCATCATAACATTCGCCCCCCAGAGCAAATCTGACCATTCGCTGCTCAAGGTGTTGGAAGACACTCACATCAAAGCCAATAACAACTGCTACGCAGACTACTCCTTCCACCTCCTCGTAGCAAACCCCACACCATCCGCACTGAACGAACTCCCAGCTCTCCACGCCGCAGGTATCTCCTCACTAAAAATCTACATGACCTACGAAGCCCTCCAACTCCGCGACAACCAGATCCTCGACGTGCTCCTCTCCGCCCGCGAAAACGGCATCACAACAATGATCCACGCCGAAAACGGCGACGTCCTCACCTGGATGACCGACCAACTCGAAAAAAAGGGCCTCTACGCGCCAAAATACCACGCCACATCCCGCCCCCAGCTCTTGGAAACCGAAGCCACAAACCGCGCCATCACCCTCTCCACCCTCATCGCCACCCCCATCCTGATCGTCCATGTCTCCTCCCCCACAGCCGCAGAACACATCCGCACCGCGCAAACAAAGGGCCTCCCCATCTACGCCGAAACCTGCCCGCAATACCTCTTCCTCGCCCGCCACGACCTCGACAAGCCGGGCTTCGAAGGCGCGAAATGCGTCTGTTCCCCTCCACCCCGCGACGGCCCCGAAGACCACGACGCCATCTGGCGCGGTCTCCAGAACGGCACTTTTACGATCCTCTCCTCCGACCACTGCCCGTTCATCTACGACGATGCCGAAAGCGGGAAGAAAACGAGCATCACCCCTGAGTTCCCGGATGGTAGGTTCAAATATATCCCCAACGGCTGTCCAGGCATCGAAACGCGTCTCCCACTAGTCCTGAACGCCGAGCGTCTCTCCCCCTCAAAATTCGTAGAACTTAGCTCCACGAATCCCGCAAAGCTGTACGGATTATATCCGCAAAAGGGTGCGCTGTTGCCCGGTATCAGCGATGCGGATCTGGTCATCTGGTATCCGCGCGGGAAGTTGGGGGAGGTGGAGATTAGGAATGAGATGTTGCATCATAATGTCGATTATACGCCGTTTGAGGGGTGGAAGGTGGGGAATTGGCCACGGTGGACTGTTTTGAGGGGGTCGGTTGTTTGGGATCGGGAGGGGGGAGGGTGTGTGGGGGGGAAGGGGGGGAGGTTTTTGGAGAGGGGGGAGAGTGTGATTGGTGGGGTGGGGAGGGGTGTGAGGGGGGAGTGGGATGTTGGGGGGTTTTGAGGTGGGTGAGGTGATGTAAGTCCTTTTTTTCATCGCTAGTGGGTAAGAACATTCATAACAACCGCAGTATCATCATTGCCATCGTGTAAACTTCTAAGCCTCTTACTAATAGGACAAAGTCTACTTGACGTCGAGGCCTCCATAAGCTGGATTGAAGTCGCAATCCAGCACGCACGGTTGGTATCTTAGATTGTTCTTACCTTTCCGAAGAAGATCAGGTAATAGCATAATGTAACGCTGTCCCTCTCCCTCTCCCTCTCCCTCTCCCTCTCCCTCTCCCTCTCCCTCTTCCTCTCCCTCTCCCTCTCCCTCTCCCTCTCCCTCTCCCTCTCTCTCCCATCTTCCCTTTCCCTTCCTATTCCTCATCCCAAATCCCCCCTCTCCTTTATCACCCCCAGATTCCAAACTCCCAACATCAACACTACAACCCTTCCGTCCCCACCATCACCACCCTCCCTACCATCCCACCACAACACCATTCCATCCCCTCAATCGAGACATGAAAAGCGGACTAGCACTCCCTATCTTCCCCATCTTCATTTTCGTCTTCGTCTTCGTCTTCGTCTTCATCTTCATCTTCATCTTCATCTTCATCTTCATCTTCATCTTCATCTTCATCTTCATCTTCATCTTCATCTTCATCTTCATCTTCATCTTCATCTTCACCTCCATCTATCAAAACCTCACACCCTACCCTGATCCCAGAACTGTGCGAAAATGAGGTTTAGATCCCCACTGCTCTATTACTCAAATTTGGTTTGGTTTGGGTTAGGCTCCTACGTTAATCTTCTATCCTGTATTACGTGATAGGTTGAAGTAGGCTGTGATTCCGTAAGGAATCTAAATCTTTTGGATCTGTTGGTGGGAGGGGACTATGTTGTATGTGTGATATTAGGGATGGAGGTACTACTGTATATATTTCTTCTCAAAGGGAAAGTGTGCGATGGGCGAATGGTGTTCATGGACTTAGTGTTTTGGAGATGTATTCGTAGAGGAGAATGACATGGGGTGCTTGTGTCTGTGGTGGAGGGAGGGGTGGTGATTGTGACTGGGGGAGGGGATCAAAGGAGGGATGGGATGGGGTGTATTATGTATGTGCTAGAACATATAGGACATGGGGACGTGGATAAAGGCTGCATGAGATTATGCTGTATTGACGCTTCCGACGCCTGATCTCCTTTTTGTCAATACACATATGGTGAACGCCGTGCGATGGTCCTAGATAATTTCTTCTGCATAACTCGTTTCTCGATGGATATATGGTCGACGCATTCTCATGGATCCCGAAACACTCCGCTGCTTACCTCCCTCTGCTTTCCTTCACTCTCAACCCCATCGCTCACTCCTCTATCCTTCAGCTATTCATCTTCCACCTATCTTCCTCGTCCCAATAGCTTTCTTGCCTCTGATCAACTCTCGGTGGTAAAATGCCACATGCTCCATCATATGATCTTTTCTCCTAAAACCATGCTGGCCTACTCGTGGACAATGATTGCTTGGACAAGAGAACAGTTTCACAGGTGCAAGTGGTGGATGTGCTTTCACATGGCTTTGGATATCGATTTCTCGCTTTGTGCGGTAGGTACAGCCTGGTGCAAGGCAGAAAAATGGGTTGTCATCTTTCGATGATGGATCATGTGATGATGTGGATGTCCTTGAGTGGGTTAGTAGGGTCGTTTTCTGTTGGCTGAGTGCTTTTAGCTTACTTTTGTCTTTTGTCTGTTTCCGGTGTCGATGGCGATGTGGCGATATGTTGAACGTCAGCCTCAGGATAGCTTTCGTAACCTTCCTTGTTTTCGGGAATTTTATATTGAGGAACGCCGTTGCTGGAGATGGCGACGATGTGTCTTATGGGCACGCCGGATGGCACGTAAGGGGTGTTGCTGCTTGGTATGTAGGAGCCCGCTGGTAGCGTGTAGCACGTTGGTTGTTGAGAGTATGGGAGCGGCTGTTGGAGATACGAGGTCGGTATTAGCTGCTGGTGGGGATATTTTGATGTTGGATACGGATGTTGGATATATTGTGATGGGTAGGAAAAGGAGTATGACGGGTACTAGATTTATATGTTAGTGGGCTGCTGGTCGTTGAGCGAGAAGGAATCTTGCAAAGTAATATTCGTTGTTGTAACCTGGGTAAGCCATCAGACCATCATGATAACTCGATGCTGGTCCTTGCCAGATCCTCTGGCCTTGAAAAGGGGTGGCTGATACAATGGGTGAATCAAAATCAGACGACAGTAACCAATCGTACGGTGAAGGAAATTATTCTTGTAGAGTGGCCGAGGAACGATTATCTAAGGGAGCAATATGTCAGAAGGCGTGGATTCCAACCTTTACTGCGCTCTATGAGCGGGGTTACATTAATGACTCTCCATACCATCCTGGCCTTCCTTCAGCCTAGTGCAAGAATTAGTAGGTGCATGAACCCAGTGCATTAATGAGATATCGATTGGCCATGGGTGCACGAATCGCAAACGCATTGAAACCCAACGAAGCGAGTCCTCTAATAGGCCAGAATTTGTAAGAAGGTATCCTGTACTTCCTCTGGTCTTATTGATAGATGTCTCAAAGGGACGAGAAAGAGTCAGAAGATTCCCGCAATCTGTCCAGGTACTTGGTCGACGGACTGACTCGCACATTCACCACATCTGAAGCGCAGTAGGATCGGGGAGAGTCCTAAACCGTACAAATACCTCATGCGGCGAGGCATACTTCGAGCGATACAACAGTGTATGAACCAACCCTCTGCTCACTCCAATCGGGGTAAGATATCTCACTGCTTGGCGGCATTGATCATCCACGCAAGCCAAGCTAGAATGCTTGACGGTCTTTCAATGGTACTGTCGCAGTACATCCTCTTCGACAACTCCGGCTCTCGCACAAGTCGCCATGATGTTAGCTAATAGTCAATATACATAGCATCAATGACCTCACAAGAGCATGTCAGCAACTTATACACGGACAGTAATCCACGTACTTATCTAATAACCATGCCTAGCGATCAGGCTCCTGGCATCCTTTCTCAAGATTTGACGGATTCTGTATAGATAGCAAATAGACCGCGTACTTCATATATTTACTCTCCTGGCCTCTACATCCGAGCATGCCTTTAGGCCATCAGACGTAATTTCATAGACGCATTTGTCATTCCTCCAATTTACTACACGCTCATCTGGTACGAGTCCAATGTAACCAATACCGACTTCACCCCACGCACCATCATTGATTTGAAACACCATCGGGTAGTTCCCCTTGTTGTAATTCTGTACAGCCTGTATCAGACCGGTTAGAGCAGCCTCAAGGATGCCGTAAGTCATTTTGCCGACGTTGTCGCGCACGAAGAACCGTGCGTTGGTGTTTGGAACATCAGGACCCCAGCCTACGTCCAAACCATCCTTGTTGAATCCGGTATCGCCATTAGCTAAGATCGCATTGTGAGCTTGGACTTTCTCTTGATTGAGAGCTTCGTAGACGTTGAAATAGCCTTGCGGATAGGGATTCATCTCGCCGAAATCGAAGAATGTATAGGTCTTCGTGTTGGCGGTGCACCATACGTACCTAGATTATTTTCGGAGTCAGCATCGTTAGCCATGTGGAAGGTATGGAGACCGGCGAGCAGGATAGCCGTGCATCAAGCCTTTACAAAAGGTCTTGGACGAAGAGCATGACATAAGGCGGTACAACGAACTTCATCCACTTCTGACTCGAGCCCGATTTCGGAAGATCTGTGCCAAGTACTATATCGCCTGGGGAGACATTGCTATGGCAATTCAATCAGCTCATTAATGCCTTGATAGGTCCAGAGAATACTCACTTGCCGGCAACCACGCCAGGCGCATTACTGCAATTCAGATGATAGTTATTGTGACGAAGTACGAGGTCATGGCCAAGTTCAATGGGAGTTGCACTGCTGACCGAGAAGACCAATGCTAGAGATATTGAGAGGACGAGATTTTGATACATCGCGAGAAGACTTTCGTCTATTAGGGGACAGAGAAGATTCGGTTTCCGTTGAGTCTACGAAGAGGAAGGTAGGTATGATTGACCAGCATGGCTTTATCTATCCCGCAGAAGGTGTGTGGCCACATATTGCTGTTTCATGGAGCGTCAATCGCTTGTGTCGTCGCCAATGCGGATGGAGAAATGTAAGTCTTCTCCGTTCCGGCGAACGATATTGAGACGCATGTCTGGATGTCAAGATTGAGTGGTAGTCTAAAACTGGGGGCGGGATGAGGTACGAGGGTAGGTCTCTGTTAAACAACGTGATTACGGCTCTCCACATAGTACTTTAAGGAGGTAAGAACAATGAAGTAGAAAACCCGTCAAACGTGATCCACGCCAAGACGCTAGTATGGATGGGGCTAGATGCCCAAGTAGTCTTTCCGCCAAGCGTGCCGTGCCTGCCAAGAGAAAAGAGAACAAGACAAGTAGATCTCTATCTCCTGGCGGAAGAGCAGTATTTGAATGACAACTTTTACTCGTGCTTTCTATATCATCAGCTGGCATTATTGCATTAAGCCTCGATCATCTCGGCCGCTGAAGACCTACGGCCGCATCTGATCTACTTCTCATATATCCAATCATGCTCAGCCTGCTTGTATGAGAGGACTTCTCCCTTCTCGAACCACAACGCAATCTCTTTCTTCGCGCTCTCGACAGCATCCGAGCCGTGGCAGACATTCCGGCCAACATCCTATCATTTGTATCAGCCACTCCATACAGAACGGAACATGGAGTAGGAAGCCACGTACGATGGCGAAGTCGCCACGAATAGTTCCAGGGGCTGATGCCAGCGGGTTGGTAGCACCGAGAAGGACTGTGAAATTCAGCCCTAGATCTGCGGTATGTATACTGACGTCCTTGACGTACTTCGACCAGTCTTGACAGCCTCACGTCCCTCCCAGACCATAGCGCAGATGGGCCCACTCAGCATGTCTATGGAAGGTATCAGCGGGTTTCGTCGGGCGAAGTGTCCAAGGCATACAAGTAACGAGGCCTTTGTAGAAGGGCTTATCTGCGAGATCCTCGTAGTGCTTCTCGAGGTGCTCTTTCGAAGGGGTTACAAGCTTCATAGCCGCGAGCTTGTAACTTTTCACCGTATCAGTGTGATGTTTTATAAGGCTGATGGCGGGAACGCATGCCCACGCTTCTCGAATCGTGAAATGATCTCGCCAATGAGTCCACGCTGTGATTGTTAGATTAGCCCTCATATCAACCTTTGGCCCTAGATCATGTGGGAGCAATCAGGAGTGCCCACCTGGACGCCATCTGGCTTGATGGCAATGAATCTGCAGATTGCTTATGAGCTTCACATTGATTCTCCTTCCAGTCTTCGTAGCACTCACGTCTGCTCCATTGGCGCAGATTGCTGTGACTGTTGTTGAACTCTGTGTGTTTGACGAAGTAGACCTTGTGTTTTGGCGTTGAGATGCTTGTATATGGGAGGGTCTGTGGGCGGTGAAGTAGTTTCGTCTTCCATGTTGTGGCTGTCTCGATGGTCTTTTCTTGGCGGGGTTAATTTGGTGGGGCCGTTGAAGCTAGGATGGTACTATTCTAAAGGTACTCTAGTGTCAGAATTAGTGCAAGGGATACAAGTGTCAGCTACGGCAATACGTCCGGACAGTACCGTTCATGATCGTCAGGGCCTACGGTATACCTTTAGTGCTATATCACTGCTAGTCTCGAAACACAAACCGTACTCCGTATACGATCAGGCTTTTCTCGTCGGTCTTTACCTGCCAGAGATAGTATGGCGCAAGCTTTCGTGAGTACTTAGCCTTCGTTCCATAATGAGAACTCCAAAGTGGGCGCAATTACTGCCTCTACTGGCAATATTCCTCTATTTGATTACGCCAGCGGGTACGTGGAGCTTCAAACCATGAGTCAAGAGGAAGCTGACCAGAGCGGTCATAGTGACTGTGAAGCACGAAGGCTTTAAAACTTGCGATCAGTCCGGGTTCTGCAGACGAAATCGAGCGTACGCAGACAACGCGACTACTCTTAGCAACACGTGGAACTCTCCCTACGCAATCGATTCAAGAAGCGTACAGACAAATGGCGGACAGTTCTCGGGTACAATATTGAAGTCGTTGGGGGAAGGTATTAAATCTGTGCAGCTGCCGATCAAGATTACATTCCTCGAATCCGGAGCTGCCAGAGTGACCGTGGATGAGCTGAAGCGACAACAGAAAGACATTGAGCTTCGTCATGAGAGTCAAGTCAGGAAAGAGAGGTACAATGAGGCTTCTTCGTGGGCACTCGTTGCTAGCGAGAAGCTTGATACAACAGCCAAAGGCAAAATTACGGACAAGGAAACCATCGTAGAGTACGGGCCCAACAACCGATACAGGGCTATTATATACCATACCCCTTTCTCGATAGACTTCTTTCGAGATGATGATATACAGGTCAAGTTCAATGGCAAGGGTTTTCTGAATATGGAGCATTGGCGCCCCAAGATTGAGAAAGCGAAGAAAGAAGTGGAGGAGTCCAAGGAAGGAGAAGAGCCCCAAGCAGTCGAGGAACCTAGCGAAGAGGGTGAAGATGAGAGTACTTGGTGGGAAGAAACATTTGGTGGTAACACGGATTCCAAACCCAGAGGTCCCGAAAGCGTTGGTCTTGATATAGTCTTTCCTGGCTATGAGCACGTCTATGGTATACCGGGACATGCAAGCTCTCTATCACTGAAGCAGACGCGGTATGACGAGCCACAACTTCTATCTAGCATATCTGACCGTTATTAGGGGTGGATCTGGCAATTATGAGGATCCCTATCGACTTCACAATAGTGATGTTTTCGAATACGAGATGGACAGCCCAATGACACTCTATGGTGCCATTCCTTTCATGCAAGCCCACCGGAAGGACTCCACGGTGGGCGTCTTTTGGCTCAATGCAGCCGAGACCTGGGTTGATATCGTCAAACGCAAGCAGTCGAGCAATCCACTCAGCCTTGGCATTGGGGCGAAGACGGATACAGAGACCCATTGGTTCTCAGAAAGTGGCCTTCTGGATGTTTTCGTTTTCCTCGGCCCTACACCGAAAGAAGTGATTTCGCAGTACAGCGAGTTGACAGGGTATACCCAGCTTCCACAGCAATTCGCAATCGGATACCACCAATGTAGGTGGAATTACGTTACAGACGAGGACGTGAAAGATGTCGACAAGAAAATGGATAGGGGGAGGATCCCATACGACGTTATCTGGCTCGATATCGAATACACTGACGGCAAGAAATACTTCACTTGGGACGCCCATACCTTTCCCAATCCTTTAGGGATGCAGAAGCAGTTGGATGCCCATGGCAGGAAGCTCGTTGCCATCATCGACCCGCATATCAAGAACGAAGGCAACTACCCGGTGGTAGAGGAGCTGAAATCCAAGTCTCTGGCCGTCAAGAACAAGGACAACAACATCTACGAAGGCTGGTGCTGGCCTGGCTCATCCCACTGGGTGGACTGTTTCAATCCAGCAGCTGTAGAATGGTGGCGCGGTCTCTTCACCTACAAATCTTTCACCGGAACCACCTCAAACACCTTCATATGGAATGATATGAATGAGCCTTCCGTCTTCAACGGCCCAGAAACCACCATGCCAAAGGACAACATGCACTATGGCAATTGGGAACACCGAGACGTCCACAACATCAATGGCATGACTTTCGTCAACGCTACCTATAACGCACTCCTTCACCGGGATCCCTCATCTCCACGTCGCCCCTTCGTCCTCACCCGTGCCTACTTCTCGGGCTCCCAGCGTCTAGGCGCCATGTGGACCGGTGACAACCAAGCCGAATGGTCCCACCTCGCCGCCTCGATCCCCATGATCCTCACCCACAACATCGCCGGCTTCCCCTTCGCCGGCGCCGACGTTGGCGGTTTCTTCGGAAATCCATCCAAAGAGCTCTTGACCCGTTGGTACCAAGCCGGCGCCTTCTACCCCTTCTTCCGCGGCCACGCCCACATCGACACCCGTCGCCGAGAACCCTACGTCGCCGGCGAACCATACACAGGCATCATAACACAAGCGCTCCGTCTCCGCTACCAGCTGCTCCCAGCATGGTACACAGCCTTCCACTCCGCCTCCGTCACCGGCGCCCCCATCCTCCGCCCACACTACTACGTCCACCCCTCCGACGAAGCCGCCTTCGTAACCGAAGACCAATTCTACCTCGGCGCCACCGGCCTCCTCGTGAAACCCGTCGTGACCGAAGGCGCCGACACCGTCTCCATCTACCTTCCCCCCAACGAGATCTACTACGACTACTTCACCTACGCCACCCACCACGGCACCGGCAGCGCCATCACGCTCCCGGCCCCGCTCGATAGTATCCCCCTCCTCATCCGCGCCGGCCACATCATCCCGCGCAAAGACCGCCCCCGCCGCTCCAGCGCCCTCATGCGCCACGATCCTTACACTCTCCTCGTCGCGCTCGGCGCCGACGGCACCGCGACCGGCGAACTCTACATCGACGACGGTGAAAGCTACGACTATCAGGACGGCGCGTTCATCCATCGCTCATTCACCTTCGCATCTAACACTTTACACTCGGTAGATGTGGCGGGGAAAGCTGCGAAGGAGAAGAAGAGACGGGAGTTTCTGAAGACGATGGCTGCGGTGCGGGTGGAGAAGATTGTTATCGTGGGCGCGCCGGGGAGTTGGATCGGGAAGAGGGTGGTGAGGGTTGTGGAGGAGGGGGTGGGGGAGCGGGAGGTGGAGATGCGGGTTCATAAGGGTGATGGGGTGCAGTCTAGTTGGGCGGTTGTGAGGGATCCGGGGGTAGGGATTGGGAGGGGGTGGAGTGTGGAATTTTGAACTGGGTGAGAGGGAGAAGGAGAAGGGGTTTGGCTGTAGCTGCGTGGGTGCAGGTAGAGAAAGTGAGGTCTGTGGAGTTTTGTACCATATGTACATTACACAGCAGGACGAGGCTTTTTGGGCTCTCCGGGCGTATAGAAGTTAGCATTGGCAGAGGGTTTCAGATAGCAGGTCATGAATACAATTGACTGACGTGCATTCCAAATTTCTATCATTGCATCGAAATAAGCCGAGCATATAGCTAGCTATGCTAGCTACCTATGCTACAACAGTACTTCTCATCCCATCACGGCAAGATCCGCCCCAACCATGCATAAGATGCAGCAAACAAAAAACGCCTTGCGCTATGCTATGCTATGCAAACCAGCTCTAGCATCAAGCATCAAGCAATATCCACTCCCATCTCAATGAGGGAAAAGATACATATAAAGCTCAGCTCAGCTCATAGCCAACGCCTGTCTCAAATGCCACGTCGCAAGGAACATCATCAATCGTCTCGCTCAATCGATATTAATAACCTCCTTCCCCCTCCCAACAACCTTCCCAGCCTGCCCTTTTCTCCGCGAAGAGCCTTGAATCGCCCATTCAGGCAGTACTGCATCGATCTCTTTCGCCGTTTCGGATACATGAGCTTTCCTTTCCGCCCTTGGCGTTGGTGCTGTCGTCATCACGGCTTCATGATCGATTTTCCTCCGCTTAGGCTCTCTTGTATTCTCTACGAGGACCGCCTGGACTTCTTGCACGTCCCACTGTTTGGCTGGTGACGGTTCTTTTGCGTCGGAGGTTCTGTGACTGATCTCGGCGATGTGTCTAGATGGCTCTGATGGCTGGGAGTCTTGGATCTCGGCTGGAAGCTCTGGTTGTGGGTGGTGGTCTGCAGACACGTGTGCTGCTTGACTGGGGTGAGATTGTTGGAACGACCTTGGGGCTTCTTCCTGCTGACTTTCGCTTTCTACGATGATCAGAGAGGGTTCGTCTTCGAAAGATCCTGGCATCTTAGCCGGTCTCTTGACGTCCTCAAAGGTACCGGGACTTAGCGAACGCTTTCTGGGTTGCTGTACTTCGGGCTCTTGTCCAGGTTCGTGAATCGAAGCTTCATCGATCTTGTCATTACCGTGGATTTCTATAAGACTTTCGATGTCACGCTCGAAATCGTAGGGTGGAAGACTCAGTGCGGTCTTCAGCGCATGATCTCTTGTTGTAGGCCTGACTGGGGATCGCGGCGCCTTCGGATCCTCTGCTGGCACTTGGGCCTCTACCTGGTCCTCTCGAGCTTCAGGCTGATTTGCTCTGGCCGGACTGACAGCACGTGACAGGTCAGTGTCGATCTCTGAGCCTGGCTTCAGATTCGGTAAGCCATCTTTCGGCGCGTCCTTTTCTTTCAGGCGTTCTGCTTCCTGTTCTTTGTGAAGCTTCAATAGCTGTTCGCGTATGTTTTTCCGTGCCAGACTTGGTTTCAGATTGGGCCAGTCCTCTTGAACGTTGTATTGCCGCTTGATGACCTTGGTAATGAAGTCTTTCGGATCGTCTTCGAGGAGCTTACCTACGTAGCCCAGGAGGAACAGCCCACAGTCGTACCAATTCTCCTGCAGAGGGATCATGTTCGCAGTAATTCCCTTAATTTGCCCAGCTTCAACCTCCATGCCACCGCGCTTAGCTTTGGCTTCTTCTCGAAGATAGTCCTTAAGTATGCGGACTGTGGAGCTGCGAGCTAATCCAAGAGAGTCAAAGGTGATGATTGCTGGCTTGTCGGGATCAGACTTTGTCACCGACGGCATTGATTTCCGCTTCCCTCTTTTGGACCCTCCAGCAGCTTTAGGCGGCCGATCTAGATCTTCAACAGGACCGTCTCCTTTTCCTTTAATATTATCTTCGCCCATGTTGAGCATCGTAGACCCGAGCATGGCTCTTTGTAGTTGGCCATCAAGCATTTCCTGATCCTCCTCTACCAATTTACTGGCTTCCGCTTGTTGAATCTCACTTGCGACCTGCGCTGTAGGCTGCACCGCATGAACATCCAAACTCAAATCTGCGAATGAGTCCCGAGCCCCTCTCTCATCTGGCTCCTTCGTTCCTTCTACCAAAGTCACCGAGTCACCTTCCCGCAGATTGACGGTGGGGCTCGATGAAGGTGGACCATCTTCTTCAGTATTCCCAGTCAGATCTGACGCTAAGCCCATAGGCGGATCAGCCTTCTCATCCGATTGAACTAGGCCACGGTCGAGTGCAGGTAGGTTACAAATGATTGCGAGATACCAGTGGAGCGTATCGTTGATTGGTATTACGATATAGTCATAGGTGAATAAATCAACGTTCCTGGTCCACTTCTGTACCCCTTCGTAGTTGAAACCCTTCCTCCCTTTGTGGGTGTTCATCAAAGTCGCAAAGAAGAATGTATTGAAGAAGTAAACTCGCTTCGCCAGATCGGGTCTATGTTGTTCAATGGTATGTTCCAGAAAGCGGAGATAGAAGCTTATGAGACTGTCATTCAGGTACTCTCCTTCGTCCAATCGCTCCAAATCCGAGAATTCGACCGTGGTCTTCTTTTTGCCAAGCCGAGGATACGTCAAGGGTTTCTTCCAAGGCTGGCCCAAGCCATGAGTTTTGGAATATCTTGCTACCTTAGGAAGATCCTCAAGATCGTCAAAAGGATCTTTCGAAGGCTTTGCGAAATAAGCAGATGCTCTGGTTGAACGCCTTTGTCCGTCATGATTCGGCCTAAGATCCTCAAGAATCTGGCGGTTGCTTTCTTCGCGTAGGGTGGTATTTCGCGTTGATTTGAGGCTTTGTTTCTCGCCTGGAGCATCATCAGACAGACGAGATCGATTCCACAGTTCTTCTACCACCTTATTCTTGGGGCGCTGGACAGCGGCAAGCCCTAAATTACGCGATCGGGTTCGATCGTCGAGTTCGTGTCGAACTTCGCTTCCTCCAGCATGATGTACCTTGAGCCGATCAGCGACCGGTCTAGAGTCCTCACTTATCTTGTAGTCTAATCGTCGCTTTTCGAAAATCCTTTCCATGTAACTGCTTTCCGCTTTGATCAGTCTGGCAAGAGTAAGCTCTGCTATGAGCTCGTACATACCTAGGGCATTTTTTGACCTTCTCCATAGTTCGAAAGCCTATCTTATTGAGCAGTACCGAAACGTCTTTTTCGTGCCGAAACTCAATGTCCACTAGGTTCTCCTCCGTCCCTGACTTAGCGGACATGAAGCGTACCTTGCCGCCACATTCTTCGTACGAAATTCTTAGTAGCTTCTGTGGTTGGAGCTTTACTGACGTAAAGTTGCCATCCTTGACAACGACGTATTCACCGCTCTTCTCATCGTGAACGAGGGCCATACTATCAGAGATAGTCAGGCTACCTGACGTGCTAATGGCAGCCAACGCAACGGACCATGGGGCCTTCTTCTCTCGCACTCGGCCTGTGTTACTCTGTACTTTAGGCTTTGGAGCTACGAACTTTTCAGGTTTGATGTTGCTTAATGCAATTCCTGATTTATCTTCATCCGGAGAGGCTGTAGCCGGTACTGAAGTAGAGTCTTTGATGGGATCTGTATTGCGAGGGCGCTTGCCAAAAATTGGAGTGTTAACGTCTGGATTATTTCCGACGGTTGTCCCAGTCAACTGAAGCTCGTCTATATCGGAACTGAGGCTGACGCCCGAAGTCCGGCGGTCGCCATTAACGGGTACGAATTGATCATTGAGTCTGTCAGAAAGCTCGTCGTGTCCATCTCTGACGTTTGTTTGCACTGGCCGTTGGCCTTGAGTGCCATTGCTGACTGTTTGAGGCAAGCTAGACTGGGCAAAAAAAGGAGATTGTTTGCCTATGACTCGATCTTGTATCAACTTGGGTGGAGATAAGGTGGCGGCCTCCGCTACTGAATGTGGCGTCCTAGCCGTACCACGCACCGAAGGACGAGAAGCCCTAGCATGATTATCAGTCAGACCCTTTTCATTTATATCGAATCCAAATGTGTTTTTGAACTTCGAGAGCGAAAGCTGTGGGGGTGAAGACGATGGTCCACGATCCCATTGCTTATTTTGGCTGCCGTCGGAGAGTTTCTGCTGCTTCTTCGACGCAGGCCTACTTCTCATCATTTTTTCCAAATGCCGGTGTTCCGGCAAACCGCCTAATGACGGCGTTCGCAGCTTCAACAGAACAGAGCCTTGGCTGCTGACGCTATGATTAGAAATAGCTTGGCTGGATCCCTGGCTGACGTGATTGGGACCGAATGTCACAGTAGATGGGTCGAGCTGATCCAGTATATCATCGGCTGAACGTGCTGAGCCAGGAGAGCTGATTTGATGACTTATTTTACGCCTTTTAGGAGACGACTGAGCAAAGTCCTCCTCTTCGCACGGACGTGCATGTTGAACACATGGTACATTGTTCCCTCGACTTGTTTCGAATTGTAGCTGATTCCTTTCTCCACCTCCCAGCATCCTTCTCACGGGTTTAGCTGAGTGGAACCCAGAATTAAGGCTCTTGTTCAAAGTGTTCATTGGACGCGGACCTCCACTTGGCATCCGAGAAGGCATAATGAAGGGCATCTCGCGAGACGTAGGCTTTCCTATCAGAACTGCTCCTGCATCGTGGTTGCTTCCCCGTTATATTAGCACTCGTCCTAAATTAATGATACACTCTCGGCGAATTTGACACACATCAAGCGGCCTAACAACCTCGCCTCTGCCTCCTCATCCGATGCGAAACTCTTTTTAGAGACCCAAATTTCTGTGGTACCCGGATGCTTTGAGCCTTTAATCGTGGACGGCATTCGGTCCACATCAGACTGTTGCGACCAGGAGCTTTCCTGTTCAGCATGAAGAAGCGGTACATATAGGGTCCCTGCTGGCACATGTAATCTGCAAGCAGTCTGCAATCAGCAGGGCAGGGCCTGAGTGGTGGAATAATGAAATGGAGTGATCCAGGCATTAGTGGCGGCATTGTCCGCGCGCTTGCTATCAAGCGTGGAAAGGGTCCAGGGCTTATACTCACGAAGCTCTCCCAGCATGCCAACCTCTACCACGATCACAATCTCGTCGACCGACCAAAAATTGCTTCCTGCATGTATGAAGTCCATTCTGTTGTTCATCCCATAGATTACGATCTCCGTCAGGCCATGCGATCTGCTGTATCTCGTGAATATATTCGTCGTCGTAACCCTGTAATATTGGAACTTGATCCCCATCATGAAGTGTTGGTTGTGCGCTTGTTATGCTCTTAAATCGAGCTTCATCTGTTAAAACTTGTACTAAATTAGGGTAGGGAAATAGAGAACGGCTGGCGATTGCCATGTGCTCCCTGTAGCCTGCCTCAATCAGAGATCGCCACATGCTTAGGACTGCAGAAGAGGAGAAAGTTTTAGGGAAATCTCGTAAAGGCATATGCTAAGACAACAATGCAAGATTTAGCAGATCAGATAGATGCAGAAGGACAGAGCTGTTTGGGCAGGCGCGAGGCAGGCCTAACCTGTTATTCTGCTCTTGTAGAAGTTTTAGATCAATCTGGAGAGTTGGTTGCACTGGCTACATTAAATTGGAACAGACATCACGTAGATAAGTGACGGATGGAATCACTCGGTGAGTTTCCATGATGTTAGGATTAGGACACGAGACAAAGAGCGATATCGATGACACTTGAGGCATGCTTCATTCGTTCGTTGCGGCCTAGTATGCGTACTGGTTGGCAGAAACATGAGACTCAGTAGTGACACTCGCCAGTGATATAGTGACACTTGGTGTCACGATATCCAAAGTGGACTTTTGTACAAGGAATCCAATATTCATACAAGAACCATCGCCAATGCAGAAAACGAGGGTTTCGCTAAAACCGTGAATGCAAACACTTTCGAGGAATCATCACTAGTCATACAAACGTAAATATCACACGAGTGTCACGCTATGGTCCTCAATTTCTCAGGAGTCGAGTCCTCAGTAATGGTTTCCCTTCGCTTGCTCTGGCCATGGCTAGGTCCACCCTTCTCGTGGCGGGCCTGATCAATGGCTGAACGTTGCGCTATACTGTCATCGTGACTTTTCCATACAATGTTGGTGTCTGGAGGGAACGCGAGGAGGCGCTTGATCGTTTCACTACAGATCATCAGCAAGAGTCATTGTTCTGGAAACTGGAAAACGCTGTTAGGCCGTACCGAATCTTGATGTTCCTTCCACCGTCAATTCTCGTCCAGACGCTGAGTACATCTTCGCCGCTCCGCACGCTCAAGACAGCACCACAGACCTCCTCGCCAGCCTCTGCAAATTGGTCCCCAACAATAGCAAAGAGTAGATCTTCCCAATATCTATCCGAGACGCCTTTCTTCAGCCTGATGATCCATTTCCCACCTCGTTTGTTCTCCTCGTCTTCCCACACTGGCCTAATTCCCTTTCTGAAAATATGATAATCCGAAACGGAAGGCAGTGTTGACGGCCGCTTGAGATGGGTGTAAATTGTCCAGAAAGATTCCACGGAAGAGAAATGCACGAGAGGTATCGTGGACTTCTCATAGTCTGAGTACTTGGAGGTTGGAGGTCGGTACCATACAATCCAGGTAGACTTCAGGGGGTGCTCTGATGGTGTACTTGACGATCGGCTCGTCAGTGACGATTGTGAAGGCTTCGGATGGATGGCTGCTTCTCCGCTCGACTTTGAATTTTCCTTCACGCTCTTCTCATTGCCCGTGGACGGAGTGGAATTGCTGAAGTCGAGGGGTGTGCCTAGTGTTCTAGGTGTCTTCCCAGAAGATCCAAATGATGCAAAAGCGCCAGAGCCTAGTCCGAATGCTGACGATGCGCTGCTCGTAGGAGATCCGACGCTCGTAGTAGTCAATGGGGGAATGCCATTGAAGGGGTTAGATTTGCTGCTAAAGGATCCTTCCCCACCAAAGCGCTTCGCTGGTTGGTAAGTACGAGATGCGTCAGATTTCACGTTCTCTTTAGCGCTGCTATCTTTAGATGTAGAAAGGGCTAATTTACTCGAACTGTTTGACATGTTAGTATTCGACAATCGTTGGGCGGACGTGCGCCTTACTTTGAGCGGCGTTGCCACAGATTGTCCATGAATAAATGCAGAGCAGTATCAAATAGTTATAGGAAGCGAACGACGCTGAATCGTATTGCATGTGCTTTCTTGTGGCGCTGCGAGGGGCGAAGGGATGGGGAATATTGAAACGGGCAAACGAAATGATAGAGTCGTTATGTGGAAGGCTTGTCTTATGTAGGCTTCTCGATCTATTGAGTAGTAGGATCCGCGACGAGGTATGGCAGTTTGTCTAGAGGTTGAACGTGGTATGGTTGAGCGAGCATGTAGCAATGTTCCTTCAACTCTCATTTCTCAATTGCTAAAACATTTTCGGCGGTCAGGTACGGCGGCTGTCTCGAAACTAGCGCTTCTAACGCGCTTAGCGCCCACTCGCTTGCTGCATAAAGTATCTGTCTCCACGACCAATGTCGCCTTCTTCCTTACAGCAAGACCACCAACTCAAATCATCGCCAGCTCGGAAAATTATACCACTCGGCTGGCGACTCCGATGTGTAGGTCGAGAGTACGCTCATTCCGCTTATGTAAAACCGTCATCACGAGGCTCGCAGATTGCTGGGTACCCATGATGCGGTGACGACCTATTAAGTTGGGACATTCGCAACGTAGACTTTTCTGTTGACATCGAATATCTACTACTGGTATAGAGACACTATCGTTATATCGACCTTGTCCTCAATATTAGGAACTACATTAAACCCTTTATCCTACGGCTGATGCCAGGTCTGTCAGGGAATTCATAATCGACTTTGGCAACGAATACTAGACTTCCAAGGTCAGTCATCCCCTTAAAATCTCCTTTTCCAGATCGCATGAAGAAAACACATAGCTTCTGGTAGTCCGAAAAGCCCAGCCGCGTATTACACTCGTGCAATCTGCATGACGCTGGTTGGGCATGACGTTGAAAGGCAAAGACTGAGACCAATCCCCTTCGTTATGTATTCACTATCAAGTTGTCTAGAGTCACAGCTGATATTCGCGGCAGTATGTGTAGACAATTGGTGGAAGCCAAACAAGCTCCCCCTTCACTGTTCTACTGATGTCATTTTGCTCGCTACGAAGCATGGCTCATACATCCAGCACTGCACTAGTGCTGATAGCATAACTATTCACAAAGCTTTGATTGCTCCCTCACCATCCAAAATGGTCAATGCCTCTCATACAATTACTCTGATTCAGGCTCTCCCAACCCGCCAGTGAACACAGATCTAGACCTCCTACTCAAGGCTTTCAGAGGACTTTCAGACCTCTCGGTCATGCCCCTTACTCCCCTCGGTCTCAAAACACGTTTCGGTGGCTCCGTGCTTTCCACAATTCCATCCAACACCGAGGGGCGTTCCTTGGGCGAGGCTTTGCGCATCTTTCCTTGCGAGCTTGGTAAGTCGAGTTCCACCTCCGCAAATTTTTCCTTTCTGAAAGATTTGCGCGTCCCGCCTGGTGAACCCGGCAGATCGACCCCTAAGCCTGCAATGCCCTCCTTTTTGATCTTTACGTCGGAAATTTCTTTCCTATCTACTGGCTTCGTCTCGTTTGAGAGGACCCTTCCATTGGGCTTCTTATCCAATGAAATTGCCCTTCCCTTTTTGTCTTTGGGCACATGATCAAGTAAGCCATCCTTGACTCCATGGTCCAGACCAGACCACCATCGCCATAGACCCCGGGCAAACCCCCGTTCTTCCGCGCCAAATTCTACTGGCGGACCACGTACCTGTACATCCGCATTTCTGCGAAATACCGCCCATGCACTGCTCCGAGTACTGAGCAAGGACAATCTTCTCTGAAAGCTTTGGACTTTGAAATCACGAAGGAGAAGCGCGTCACCTTCCTCCACTACAGGAAAGCACTCATCATGCGACCTAAATATTTGGGCTGTCACGACGGGCAATCTGAGAACGGAAGACGATGGATCTGTGATGTATATGGTGTGGTTGAAGTCCTTGGCACCTGATGGAGCGCGGGTGACAGGTGTTGCGTTCAGGACGATAGCAAGGCTGTCCACAGCAAGGGCGAAATGCGACTGGAGAGTAGCCAGAGGGACAAAGTAGGACAGACTAGTGCGGAAACCCGGTGGTGGTGGCTGTGAAGGGGGAAGATACCCAGGCGAAGAAGCTATTGAGTGGATGCCTCCCTGCTGAGAAGGTGAACGAATGAACGATTTGGCGAGAAGTCCTTGCTTCTCGGGATTTTGTAGCTTTGCCGTGACATTCTGCTTGATAGATTTCCGGTCATTTTCAGACAAGCTCTCTATCTCACTCTCGGCCTCACTGTCAGGGACAATGATACTTGATCTTTTCGGCGCGAACCAAGGGCTGATAGCGCTCGCGTTAGCCATTTTTTGTGGTGTTTGGCTCGAGAGTCGCTTCATTGCTTTCAACCTTTCTATCAAGGTAGGCGGCCTTTGCGGGACCAAGGCTTTCTCATCCGAGCGCTCTGTCCTTGCTGGTATTTCATGCTTCTCCGGTGGTGGAAGATTTGCGTTTGGTGAGGGCGCTCGTGAAGCTATCGGAACCACAGAATCAGCGGACTTACTCTGTGTGAGCCGCGGTGTTGGTAAAGTGTCATCGTCCGGTGGGGACTGTAGGGCATTGAACGACGGCTGTGAGGCAAGAATAGACCGCTGTGTCTCATCAGGTGTCATTAATTGACTTTTAGAAAATTGTACTCTAGCAGAGTCCTGCACAGTTGCCGGCAAATCGACGAGAGAGGTCTGAGAATCTACTCTCATGTCAGCACTTGGGGTCGCCTTGGGCGAGACTTCCGCAATAGTCGGTTGTGGGCTCGAAAACTGTTCAGCCAATGGGGAGGTCTCTTTGTTGGGCCTCGGTGCCGCCGAAACGTTAAACAAAGAAGTCTCCCTGGCGCCAATCTTTATACCAAATTGATCAATCCTAGGATTCGGGGTACTTTGAGGATTGGAATCTTGTTCTTCGATATCGGGTAGCTGTCCCAAGGGTGTAAAGCTCGCTGGCTGCTCTCCAACGGGAGGCTTTTCGACGCCCAGGTTTAATGGAAGACTATCCTCGATCACGTCTTCCGTCATCGAAGCACCAGGACTTGGAGAGGGCGGCATAGGCGGTCCCTTTTGGACCAGAGGCTTTCCAGTCGCCAAGTTTGATTGAGAAATTGCATCGTTTGGGTGCTCAGCAAGTGAAGGGCTAGACATAGGGAATTGTACCGGTGGTGGCTCCTCAGCTGTTCCTATCCCTACACGGGTCGAGAAGTTAGAATGATGTACCGAAGGTTTCGCACCCAGAACGTCCAAAGCAATGGAAGGTGATCGAGTATGCTGTTGCGAATGTATTCGCGCTACGTCTTCCTCGTTACTGTCACTTTCAAGATCAATAATTTCGACCTTGGCTTTTGATGGCTGGGTGGCCATTTTGACTTGATCTTTATTCGTCTCTTGAGGCTCCGCAAGCTCTGATTTGCTCGGTAGGGGCTCTGTGACGGAGGCCGCCGTTTCAATCGTCTCTACCGCCAATTCTTCTGGTTGAAGGCCCTGTAGCTCCGCGTTGACCGACGTCTTCACGGCATTTAAGGACGGTCCCTCCAAATCCTGCTGCTCTCGAGACTGATCAGAGGAGAAGGGGGGAAAGCTCAATGAGTCCCGGGTCTCTCGCCCATTGGCCTCATGTTCGAAGTTTTGAATGTAATTATCAACAGAAGAGATTTGGACATCGTGAACTGATTCCATAATTGTACTCGGTCCTTCATCAGGCCTTTGACGTACTTGCCCCGTGTCACTCACAGAAGGTGGAAGGATCTCTTGGTCCCGTGAGCGGTTAACCGGATCATCGGCTTCTCCACGCACCGATTCCCCGATAGTCGATTCACTGAGGGAATGCTCTTTTGGAGGTTGCTCAGCGCGTGAGAATACGAATCCGTCGAGTCCTAGATCAGAAGCCGGTCCGCTGGACACGTTACCACCACTAGTGTCCCGTTCAGACTCTACTTCCGCCTCAAAGCCCGACTCTTGGTCTGATTCGGAGGATCGCGAATCGGTGTAGATGGACTGAGGAGATGAGGGAGTGGCTTCCTTTGCCGCCAGAGTTATGTCCACCACTTCGCTTTCTAATAGCTCCGCAGTCGTGGATGGAGGATTTAGTGGGGCATTGGGAGTAGCTTGGTCATTGATATTGTCACTGGCACCGTGCATCTGCTGTCTCTTTTCGTCGAGCTGCCCGTCCATTTTAGGCATCTCTTCCATACTCTCAGATGCCTCACATACGCCTTCTTCGTCACCATTGAGTTCCGCACGGTCACCAATCTTCTGTGATCTCTGGAGCTCTGGGCCAGCTGCATTGTAGATTGCCCGGTCTTCGTTTTGTAGTCTCGACGGACTGAAGACCTCAAAATTATCTGTATTGGGTTCATTCTCCGGACTGGGCGTTGTCTCCGCGAATCTCCACTGTCCACTGCCCCTACCAAATTTCGATCGTTTCCGCCTGTCATTATCAGGGAACTCCGTTTCTTCTTCGGTAGCATACTCTTCATAGCCCAAGACAAAGTGATTTCGTTTGAGGAAAGCAGGAGACTCCCAGGCTTGCGCGTCAAGCAAAGGTCTCCGTGCCAATGTCGCAAAATGGTTTTCATGAGGAGGCGAGCGATGTGGGGTTACGGCGTCAACTGTAGACTGCGGTGATGGCGGTGGATGCTCGATGTCAAGGTATACGGGCTCTTGAGCTTGGCGCTGGACCTTATATACTATGAGCATTAACCGCGTCCTTGCTGCTATTCCATACCTGTAGAACCAGCCGCTCGCTATATTTGAGCTCCCACTCAATACCCTTGCCTGGTGTAGTGATCGGAGAACTATTCCTTGCCCATTCCGAACCCTCTAGGCTCAAAGAAAGCCGGTCTCCAATGCTGACGCCCAATCTTGTCACAGCTTTTGCACTGGAGCCATTGAAGAGCAATCGCACCTGGCCTCGAGTCCGTCGCAGCCGAAAATCTGGCTCAACAAGTAGTAAGCTGGTTGATTTGGTCGACGAAGCATATGGCCATATGAGGGTCACTATGCCCGTCACAGAGGTTCCTTTCGGGTCGAGTCCTGGTTGAAGTTGGGCGATAGGTATGCTGGGAACAGGGGTTGCTGCCATTGCCAATGCAATTCGTTGTCAGCATTGTGCGTCGTGGAAATGTAATTATACTTCCATGAGATCGTGCACCCTTTGGGCGTGCTAATTATAAACACGCGTCCATCGTCTCTGACGAATATCATATATGCCAAGACAATAGCCAACCATATCCCTGAGAAGCAGTGTAACAAATTCATTGATATTCGAATGAGCTAGCCTAATATTCATATTCGAATATGAACATCGTACTAGCTTATTTATATTCGAATATATATTCAGATAATTTCTATTAATAGTACTCCTTATAAGGTTTTAAGAATTAGTAATATAAGTAATATACTAATATATTATACGCTTAGTAGGCTAATCTAGATTACTAAAGTCTATAAATAGTAAATTACTATATAGTCTACTTAAATATTATATATACTAAAAATATATAATATTTTTAGATATATTTAACTTTTATCTAAATATCCTAGAAATTAGTATTTATAATTAAATAAATATTCGAATATGAATATATTTGTTGTTACACTCACGCTCAGGAGCTAACTATCTGAGGTTTAATGCTGACATATTTCAAGCCCGCGAAGGTTAGAATAGTCTGCCCAGCAATTAAACCTTAAAAGGTTAGCTCCCGAGGGTGTGACTTCTCACCAGCTTAAGTATGGGAAACCATACACACACACATACGCGGCTACCTATAACTCACATTGTGTAGTATACATACTTGTTCTTTGACTCGTTGTAATAGAACGGCTAGAACTAGACATTGCTTGCTCCCTCGTCGCATCGCCAATTGCTCACGTTTCCTTTGAACCTTTTCCTAGATTTCGCCACCTGATGCCCATCAAGCAATGGGTCATTCATCAGTCAAACACATACAACGCATTGCTATCGTCGGTGCAGGTCCTGGGGGTGTCGCCGCTGCAAAGTACGTAGGATATCTTTCAGTAGCTTACACAAGTCTCGGTCTCCACATAAATCGTTCTCATGGATTCTATGATCAACCTCTGATTGGAAACTTTCAGAGGGTTTTTGGCCGAATTTAATGGCATTTTGATAGATATATTTGAGCAGCGAGCATCCTTTGGGGGCGTATGGAATTATTCGGACTATCCCGTAGGAACGATCGATATACCTCAAATGAATGCAGATCAGCCCTTGGAGAAACCAATTTGGCACTCTGACGGCATCAAGGATGATCTTACCAATAGGGAACCCTATACCAGCTTCGATTCGCCCATGTATGAACAATTGGAAACGAACATACCACACTGTTTGATGAAATACTCGGACGCACCATCCCTTGAATCTCATCAACTTTTTCCAAGCCGTCAAGTCGTAACTCAATATCTAGAGGATTATGCTGAAGATATCCGGCGGCTGGTCATGTTTCAGACCCAGATCACCGACATTCGACCATATTCTCCAGACACCAAAACTGGTTGGGTGGTGCAGTTCAAATCCCTGAAATCTAATGAGGCGTGCGAGCGGCTGTATGATGCTGTTGTGGTAGCCAACGGACACTATACAGTTCCCACTCTACCAGAGATCAAAGGCATTAGTGAGTGGGATCAGGCCAACAAAGGCATTATATCACACTCAAAATTCTATCGGAGGCCAGAGCCTTTCACCAAGAAGAAGGTCATCATCGTTGGTAATTCTGCCTCTGGAGTTGACATTGCCTCTCAAATCGCTACAGTGTGCAAACATCCTGTTCTAAACTCCTCGAGATCGGACTCGCCCTTGACATACAAAGCAAATTACAAGAAACCGCTTCCGGAGATAATAGAGTTTCTCCCACCTACTCAAGGCACGAGAGCCGTACTCTTTGCTAACGGTCGTATGGAGGATAATATCGATGCCATACTCTTTTGTACTGGATACTTTTATTCGTTTCCCTTCCTCTCTTCGATCTCACCAAAGCTCATTTCGACGGGGGAGCGTGTCCAGCATCTCTACAAACATTTGTTATATATCCCCAATCCTAATTTAGCATTCGTTGGTCTACCCTGCAAAATCACTCCCTTCCGCACCTTTGAAGGTCAAGCAGCAGCCATTGCCCGTGTATGGTCAGGACGGCTGAAACTCCCGTCGAAATTGGAGATGTGCCAATGGGAAGAAGACGTCATTGCAGAACGTGGGACTGGGAAGCCATTCCATGTTCTGCCATTTCCTCGAGATATTGAATATCACAACGATATGGTTGCATGGGCTACTAGTGCTCAAGGAAGACCTGGTAGGGTGCCGCCGAAGTGGACCGCGAAAGAAACATGGCTACGAGAGAGACTCCCAGCGATAAAGAAAGCTTTCGCCGACAAAGGAGAAGAAAGGCATACGATCAAGACAGTAGAGGAATTAGGCTTTGATTATGATGCTTGGCTTAAGGAAAAGGGTCTAAGTAAAGAGCACGTTAATGGACTTATCCAATGAACAACGATACGTATAGGAATAAGTAGTCTACAGTCGTTATCACATAGACCTTAACTCAGTCCGAAATGATTAACTTCCTTCAGCCCGATTCACGCTTCAGTCTTCCCTGATTCATCGCTTCCTTATGTCCGAGCCTACTTTACAGCTGAAGGCGCGTAATAAATTATTGCTTACCAGTAGAGTACACCAACTATAGCCCTACCACACACGTGGATTTGAAGACACTCAGCTTCAGGTATTGATCAACCTCGCATGGTTCTATTCAGATCGCCAAAACCCGGTATACAGGCTCGTATAGAAACTGAACTGTATCAACCTGAGGTCAAGCTTGCCACCTCATAGCCAAGCATCTCACGGCCAATTTGCGAACAGTGAACGATGAATGCCAATTCACACCTTAAGAGACAGTGGGGTACGGTTGGGTGGAAAGCAGTCGGCCCGTCAACAGTAGCGTGGCTAGTCCCGGGCTAACCCCATTCGTCAAATCATCCAAGATCACTCATATTTCTCCGATATCTAATGCACAATTGTCAGTCTGTCTTTCCTGATCACCCTTGTATGAATGGCATATTTACCCTCTCGCGATGGCTATCGCGGCATTCTCACGGCCTAGTATGCCCTTTGCATTATGAGTTCTCGGAAGCGCAAGGACAGCACAATTCCCGAATTTGAAGGAAAGTCATCCAAGAGGACAAGGCTTCTATCAACTCTCTGGAACTCTCAGAGTGAACGGACTGGAAGTTCTGAAAAATCTTCGATCACTCAGCTAAGCCCAGTATATAAGATCAAAGCCATCATTGGAGAGAGACCGGCGGAATATCTCATTGATTGGGCTGACGACCAAGTCACTGGAGAAAACTTCGTTCCTGACTGGGTGAGTGAATCAAACCAATAAAGCTTCACGCGAGATAGAAGACTTCCCTCATGAATTACTTTCTCGACTTTCATCGCTTCTTCGACCTAGACTAATATACGTGGCACCAGCAACCAAAGGCAAATGTAAGTACTGCCGCCATCGACGCTTGGAAGAAGAGGCGAGCCTCTGTTCCACGGTCGTCCAACAGTAGGCCTAGACGGCAAAGACGTAGAAAAAGGCGACCAGCCTCAGTCAGAGACCGGACTGCAACGGACGTTGGTGTCCCGAAGATAAATTCGCCATTCCAACTTACAAGTGAGAATTCATCTCGCAAATCGTACAGTGACTCCTCACAAGCTCTGAGGAAGGCTTTGACCAGTATCGATCCTTCTTTCGACACCTCTAACCTTCCGCGCGTCGCTGTCCAGATCTCGCAGCACAGCAGCCTTGAGAAACATCTATACACTGGGTACCACTCTTCTTCAACTACAAAAGAGGGTTCGTCATCTTTTCGAAACCATCCAGATGCTAGTCTGAGTGGATTTTTACTAAAGCCCGAAACATCATCACCAATCGCCACTCAACGGAACACTATCATACCGGACTCTCAATCCCTTCCAGGGTCCTCTAGCTACGTACCTACCTCCAGCATTTGTACTAGTGTTCGAGATATAATCACAGCCGACAGAAGTCCCTCAGGTGTCTCGACTGCGAGACACCCACATACATTACAAGTTATCACGTCTTCCAACTTCGAATCATCCGTTAGCCATATTGAATCCTATTCCAATATCGAGGTAGCAGCTAGTCAATTGTCTGTTGGACGATCTCCAGAGATAGCCATAGCAGCAACACAACCCTCTATAGCTGACTCTTCTTTCCCTTCGACATCCGCAGTATCTGCAAACAGTAGAGATTACGACAACGACAGCGGAAAGAAATCCATTAATAATTCTCCAAACTACTTCAAATTGTCCGAAGAAACTGTTCAGCGTCACGTTACGGTTTCGGAGCTCTTGAATACCTCAAAAGGACCTCCTAGTGACAGTCATCCTTCACAAGCCACAACCACAGACAATTCTGTTCGGAGCTTAAACGATCCAAACTCGCAAATTACACAGCCTATTCTTTCGCAGGATCGCGAAGACCATACAAGAAGAGAGTTCTCCTCAAATCGCTCCAGACTGATTTCACCAGCTACGATCGACTCCCAGGAGCCTCCACTACCACCATTGACTTGGGACGACGAGATGTCGGACTTTCGCCCAACCGATGGAAAGTTCGCAGGAGACTTGCAGTCTTTGAGGACCAAAGAGAAGCTCGAGAGCATGCGCGCAGCCAGCGCATCAAAGAAAGGTGGGTTCATTCAAGTTCCGTCCAGGTTGCAGGGCATCTCTTACGAGCAGAAATTCGCGCAATGCTCCCCCCAAATACGCCCTCAGTCACTAGTCAATCTCAATGAAGGACAATACTAACGGAAAAAACCCCACAGAAGCAGCACGTAAGGAGCAGCATTCAAGGCCCTCGAGCACTCGAGCATCGCCGTCAAGCAATACAGAGCGGGAGCTGTCCCATTTATCTCCTCAACGAGCGTCGCAAGTTATACTCTCACGTGAGCTAATGCAAGCAATATCTCCGATCACCCGTGAACCAACACAAGCGTTCTCTCAGAGAGAAAATTACAAGCCGCTATCTTCAGTCGGTCGTTCTACGCCAACGTTAAGCTATGGACCTAGCCAGCAGCCATTGCATCCGGCCACAGCTCGGAGATCCAGCCAGCAGCCCCTTTCTCCCACCACTCAGTCTCCAGCGGTATGGAATGATAGCCAGCAATCTCTTGCTGCCGCTAAAATTACTTCACCCGCTCAAAGCGGCGACCAGCTCAGTGTCTCGATCCAGTCGCCAGGTTTAACACAGTCTCGTATTAGGACGGACACTCCGGAGATCCCTAACAAAATGGGATACCAGACACAAGAAGAGCCGGAGCGTCTAGAAGTACAACCAATCTGGATGTCGACGGAGCTGCCGTTACCGATGCGTAGTTCTCAGTCTGTCCCTCACACGCCAGTGACTCCTAGTAGGCTCGCAACGCATGCAGAAGCCTCACCTTCGCAAATAATGACACTAGAGCCAAAGAATCTAGGATTGAGGGAGTTTATTATCCCATTATGTATGCAGAAGCGGATCATGCAACAGTACGTTGATACGATGTCGTTCTACACTAGTTCCATCACAGAGAACATGACGAAGGTGAGGCTTAGCGAAAAGAGCATCAGCCAGCTGAATGTTCTATTGGGTCGTCTTGCCAACGTGTCTACTCACATTGGACTAGAAGGTGGTGGGCCAGGTAGCCAAGATTCAGTCAAGCCAGAGCAAGAAGCTATCTATGCCGAATTATCTAGCGAAAAATTCAAATTCCTTGGTAGTTTGTTCGAAGTCGCCAAGGACGATAATCTACACATCGCCCTCATTGCCAAGTCAGGTCCTCTTCATGACATCGTCGAATTATTTCTGAAAGGGAGGAAGGTGAACTATAATAGACCAGCCACCTTTTCACGGTCGGACCCAAGGACTGCGCATGGCCGGCTGCAAGTGAGTGTGTTAGCATCAGGGCAAGGTACAGGGAACCCGATCGAAGTTGCAAGAAAGGCAGATCTTGTGATCGCGTTGGACGAGACTTTCAATGCAAAAGATAGTCAGGTTGTTGACTTACGAAAAGATAACATTGGCGGTCTGGCCCCAGTCGTTCGACTCATTGTTTACGCTTCCGTTGAACACTTTGACCTTTGTTTGCCACGCACCCTGGAGCCTATCGACCGACTTCGCAAACTTATATCTTGTGTTTGGCATACCCAAAGTATCGTTGGTGAGCTGAGAGATCAGGAACCGAACTCTCAGACTTGTGCCAACACCGTCGCCACCTTTCTGCGTGGCAACACTCAAACAAGCACTTGGAAACTCCCGAATATCCAGCCTATTCGGAACCTACCAGTCATGGACTCTGATTCAAGCTTGTCCGACGCGATGTCCGATGTATCAAACGAAGTGGGGCGACCGTCTGAAATCACTCGCAAATACTGGCCCTGCAATCCTCCAGTGACGGCCAGCAATTCATTCATAGGTGTTGTGCAGCCCGATAATGACCATTTGTCAAATGGCAAGCGTGCATTCGTAAGTAGCCAAGCTTTGCGCTCACAACACCTACTGACGGTGAGCAGGATCTTGAGCATGGTGATTCTTTAGAGATACAAACGAAGAAACAGAGAATGGCCCGACGAGCTCATACAGGGCTGCCACTTGAAGAGGTAAAATATCAGCGTCACCATTTCAATCAATTACTGACACTTCTCTAGCCTCACACCGTGGAGAATCTTGAGAGGTGGCTTGCTGAAGGTAACGCCCGCGAGCACCGTCTGATGAGGGACATAGAGCTCTGGAAGAACGCAGCCGATAGCCACGCAAAATGGGCTGAAATGCGCCAATGCGACTACGAATGTCTCCGAGACAAATGGAGCAACCTACATCACGACAAGCTAGACCTCAAGGAGGAAGTCGCCAGCCTCACGAAAAAGTTGGAAAAGACTCGGCTGGACCGCATATCTCTGCAGGGCGAGCGTGGCGTCCTTAAGAAGGACCTAGAAGAGTGTCGCCAGCAGCTCATCGGCCACTCTGACCCCAACATTGCCGAAGCAGCCCAGAAGGACGCCCGAATCCGTGATCTGCAAGAAGAAAATGTTAATCTGAAGAAGAAAGTTGACTTGGCCAATGGCCAGCTTGAATACGCACGTGGAATGTACCAAGACTCTTCCAGCCGTGCTGTCGAATTGGCATTAGAGCTCGAAGGTTTACAGAAGATCTTCGAGCCAACTAAGTCTCAACTTGATGTACGTATCTTTGCGGTTCCCTTCTCTATTCCAGGTCACGAGACTAGAGCACAGAAGCCAAGAATGAGCGCTGTTACAGTCTCCATCATTATCCCCACCAGCTGCATAAATCCCTTCCGCAGTATAAACTAACTCTGACCTACGCACAGCACGAGATCCGCCGCCGCAAGGACGAGAGAGAGACTGATCCGAGAGCGCAGCAATTAGAGCTAATGTTGCAAGAGAACCAAACGTTGAGAGCTGAGATCGAGGGTAAGGACCGACTGATCAAGAAGAAAGAAGATCAGATCACAGTCTTGGAGCGTGGACGTGGCGCTGGAGTTCAGACTCGTGGTAGCAGTGCCCAGCCTCGTTCACCTCGCGCGGGGGGTTCTCGTGGGGCTAGCCCTGCGGCTGGTTTGCTGGGTGGGGCTGGCGGCGGAGGTAGGGGACCCAGTGGTCTGAGTGGTCGTGTCGATATCGAATAGATGTTTTTTTGTTTTGGAGAGGGGATGCATATAGGATTAGGATTGTGTAGGGGGGCGGAGTGATGTTAACAGATGCTACTTTATTTACTTGTATACTTCCTTTGAACCATCTTTCCAATGCCTTGGTATCCCAAGTCCAGTGTCCAGGTCTTTATTGCGGTGAATTGTCTTAGGATCACTATCTTCTGGTTTTGCTTCTCTATATACGCCACAAAACACCTTTCCATTCAGCATCATCTCATGGTGCTTTTCCAGCCAGGTTACGAAGATCCTACTCTCCACATCCAGTCCGTCCATCCCACGAGAAATTCTACATCCGTGCATTCACAATATAAAACATCCCCCCCACCCCTAGCAACAACCATAACCACAACATTCCCAACGCAATGCTACCACGCGCTCACCCCATCACCTAGGAACGAAAATATACCATCCAATCAACCTATCATACCATGCCGAGAATCGGACTTCCTCCTAAACGATACTCGGGCAGAACACGTAGAAACATATGGAATAGCGCACACCATCTTAAAACATCTATCCTCGATCCCGAACTCTTTTGGTTTACATGACCAAGTCTCGCTCTCGTCCTCCTATAAATCCCCAGTCACAAGTCCTATACATCAACCTCGTGCATCATCCATCACACAAAGCCCATCCAATCCTTGTCCACCCTAAACCCATCCCCAAGCGAACTCCGTCCAATCCTTCCCATCCCTTTTCCCCATGAACCCCAATCCCCACCCTCCATACACCGCCCCAACCCCATCCATCCTATCCAATCCCCTCCCCCCTAATCCCCACCCTCTACATGCCCCTCCCTCAATTCACCACCCACATCTAGCTAATCTACTATCACCGCTACCGAAACAAAGAATCTACATACGTTCGCGCTTACAGTTTATATAGAATGATATGTATGAGACGGAGGTAATAGATATTGTATGTAGACTAATAAAACCCGTCGTGTCTATACTTTAGACTCGATTCGGATACCTAACTCGAGTCTTCATTAGAGATACGATTCTAAAGGTTAGAACTAAGTATTTAGAATTAAGTGTCAGGGACTGGAATGGGGTCGGCATGACGTTGGATGGTATTCACAGTATGATGAGAATAACAGCTATGGTGTTGTGATATGGTGCGCGCCAAGGTCGCGCTAGTCCCAATTGAGCCACAGGCTGACGTGGTGCTGGAACCATGACATAAGGTAGGAGATTATTAGGATTTAAGATTATATGTTTTCTATTATAGTAAAGAGATAGCTATTCTATTAGAATTCTTAATATTTTCAGTCTACCTACTAGTCGTATTAAATCAATCCTTAAAGAAGGGGTTTTAATTAATGTCTTGGTATCCTACTGCTTCGGTGGGAAGTCACACCGAAGCATGGGATACTAACGATTAAAGCACTAGATATTATAGGTCGCAAAAACGCTGGAAAATTCAAGCCAAGAATTCTGGTGGAGTTCCCGCGAAGTGCACTTTTTCTGTGCTAAGTAAACATGTGGATTAGCGGTGCATAAAGGCGTTGCACTGCCTTCCAAAGAACGCCACGAAGTTCCCTCACCAACCTCACAATTTCCCAGTCACACCCGGAAGTCACACCTTCTCAGCCTATGATATTAGGCGCTATTTCCCAGTCACACCTTCCTACTTCTCAGCCTATGATACGAGGCGCTAGCTTTCCCAGCAGGTAAGCTACCACGGCACCTACATAAGTACTTTATTCAAATACTTTATGTTTCATCCCGTCTTGGTCGACACTAGTGAAATACGGTCAGTATTTTTGGAAGATTTTTTACCTACTCCGTACACGGCACAAAAACTCTATAGAATCGCGTGAATCGGTAGATATCCGACCCCGCTCTCCCGTGAAATATATACTGACTAGAGTAGCGCGTATGACAATGCAGCATTCTACAACCCCAATGTAGTAGACTTCCACCAATGCATTGACGGGACACGGCGCAGTCTAAAGCACAATGTGACGTTGACGAATCCTGCCCCACTGCCTCACTCACTTCAACCAGTCCGGCAGGGGATAATCTATGCTGTCTTCTATTTCCGATGTCGACTGTACGGACTGTGGAGGTAGTGCTCCATGACCTATTATTGCTCTACAATCCTTCCACCACGGACATCACTTCCTTTGCCTTTCAATGTTATTCACGTTCAGGTAAAGGATGGAGCGAACTTATGACTACCAAGATTATACCGTTGGTTGGATTTGTGGGGCGGAAGTGGAATATGTCGTGGCCTGTGAAATGTTGGACAACGAGCACAGCTTACTTCCAAACAAGGGCCGTGATGTCAACGCTTACACACTTGGGAACATTGGAAGTCACAACATCGCCATTGCATGCTTGCCAAAGGGCCGTTACGGGGCCGTGTCCGCCGCAACGGTAGCTGTGAATATGTTGAAGACATTTGAAGCCATTCGTATAGGCCTTATGGTTGGGGTTGGAGGTGGAGCGCCGAGTGCGAAGCACGACGTGAGGTTAGGTGACGTCGTGGTAGCAACGCCCTCTGCTCCGCAGAGGCTTGGTGGAGTCATGCCGTATGACTACGGCAAAGTAATACAAGAAAAGACAGTCGAATTCATGGGGCACATGAATGCAGCCCCATCCTTCCTTCTCACAGCGTTGATTAGACTCAGTAGGCAGCAAGGCAGAACGGGCAATGGGATCGCAGAAGTGATCCCGAAAGTCATCGCAGGAAATCGATGGTTAAGGAAAAGTTGTGAGCGCCCGGGGGAAGATCGACTATATGAAGCGACCTATATCCACGCATCAGATCGGCCTTGTAGTGCCGGCTGCAGTGGATCTGCGCTGCTTTCACGAACCCCACGGAATCCGCTGGAGGAGGATGTATCAACGTCCACTTCGGAACGATAGCTTCGGCTGATAAATTGATGAAAGATGCGAAGATTCGTGACACCTTGGGTGCACAATATGACGTGTTATGTTTTGAGATGGAAGCCGCCGGCCTGATGAACAACTTTCCTTGCCTCGTGATCCGAGGGATCAGTAATTATTCAGACACCCACAAGAACGACATATGGATAGGCTACGCGGCTGCTGCTGCAGCCGTGTACGCCAAACAGCTGTTGCAGAGCATCCCACCGGCCGATATAGAGAGAAGGAACAAGGCGTCAGATGAGATGCAGAAGATGGAAGAGCTAAGTGGGTATACTCCCTGAATGCTAAGACGAACTCTGTTTCCAGGAATCTCCCAGCAAGCGAGAGATAGCACCTCGTGCTAGAAGGCTCGTTTGCATGTATACTTACCCTTTCCAGAGTTTGCGAGACTGCGGAGTATTGGACTTGAGCTGACAAGTAAAAGCCCAGATGGTCCAGATGACTAACGACAATACCGAGAAGCAACTTGTCGAATTTCATAGGCAAGAGTATTTCCCTTCAATCAGGCAGCGACTACTTGAGTCAGAAGAGTTCCAAACGTTGGCCAAGCGGCGACCCCTGGCACCTACGATTACAGACACCAGCACGATCAGGCAAGGTATGAAGGCACTGCGGAAAGCCGAACGCATACGTGGATATCGATACTGATGATAAGTTGACAGACTCTACTTTCCGCAGTCGTAGTAGATAACCTCCAAAGAAACGTTGAATGGTCGGAACAAGACCGCCCTTTGTTAGTATGTACAGAACCCAGAACACCTTGAGCAGGTTACCTTAGCTCCCCAGCACCTTGCCGGTAGTCTACTCAAGCAGTTCATTCAATACAACACTACCAGACCTATCTCGAAAAGTATCAGAGAGGTTGACGAAGCAAGACGAAGCGGAGAAGTGCTGGATGAAAGCGCCCTGTGCAGAATATTGAAAGTAGAAATTGCCACATACGATCGGGTCTACCTCATCATTGATGCTTTGGACGCATACTCAGAGGGATTACTGCTGTGGCTGACTAACGACCTCATGAGCCTGTGTCCCGAAAAGTTGAGCATCATGGCTTCCTCCAGGGATCCTGACATTGATACAGCGATCAATAGTCAATGTGACAGTTGCGGGGACTCCAATATCAATATGTACTTTCGGTGCAAGGTTTGCAAAAAAATTGACATTTGTCCAGCGTGTAAGGAGCAAGGTAAGACATGCGACGAGAACCATGAATTGGAGCCGCCCAGTGAGGTCTACATTAGGATTTCAGCATCGGAGAATGAGATCGAGGGGTACGTGAAGCATGAACTCGCAAAAAGAAAAGAAAACTCAACGCCATTACACTGGGACACTCGTAAGCATGCGACTCCTCGCAATTTTGCTAGACTCGGGAATCTGATTTTGTAACGAACCCGAGCTTGAGAATCTTATTCCTGTCGCCATTGCCAACAAAGCAGATGGCAATTTCGGGCTTGCAAAGGTTTATATGAACTCTCTCGCAAAGGAGCTGACATCTTATGGTCTCAAAGAAACGGTGCAGAATCTACCCGACGGGCTGTATGCCCATTACAAGCGGGACATCGAGCAAGTCATGATGCAAAATTATAAGTTTCATGGCCGCCTAGCTCTTAAGGTTTTATACGTCGTGGCTCGAGCTCGTCGAACCCTCAGCTTCGCAGAATTACAACATACAGTAGTCTTAATATTAGAACCGAGATCTTCTGCATTTAATAGCTCGAAAGTCTTCGGGAGGAGAGATATATTAGATATAACGCGGCAACTTGTAGCCATCGGCTACGACAAAATCGCGGGCGTCACGTTTTCGCATCCCACCCTTTGACACCGAACTTTGCAAGCATGTCTCTACGATGACCAAGACCAAAGCCTCACAGATGTGGTGGTAGAGGCCAAGATGGCCCTAGCATGCTTGACGTACCTGAGCTTTAAAGCCGTATCTCACCCTTGCGAAACACTCCGCAGTTTTGAGGTAAGGAAAAGAGAATTCCCCTTGATAGCGTATGCCTCTCAACTTTGGGCGATCATGTACGCCTAGCCTCTGATGGCGACACCGATATCATGGCTGTAGACTTTCTCCAACGTCACAATAGCGTTGCGGCATACCTACAAACAGCATGGCATACCAGTACTCCGAAAGATATTGCTTGGAGCTCGGATCAGAGCGTGAGCATTCTACACATTTGCACCTGGCTTAGTCTCACTTCCATCATCTCCGCACTTGGTCACGGAACTATAGATGTCGACATTCGAGAGCCGATTGACCACAAAACACCACTAATATACGCTTGTAAGAGAGATCACTTGGATATTACGCATCAACTTCTGACTCTTGGCGCATCGGTCAATGCATCTAGTTTTGGAGGGACGACATCCATATTTGAGGCTATCGCGGGGAACCATACAGACATTATCAAGCCTCCTTCAAGCGAACGCGAGCTCCAGATCAATACTGAGGACCTTGGACAATACAAGCGAACTGCTCTCATGACTGCCGTTAGTTCACAGCTTTTTAGCACGGTTCAAGATTTGTCACAGACTCCAGTTCTGGATATCAACAAACAAGACGTGAATAGCTCTACAGCACTATCAATCGCCGTCACCCAAGACGACCCTTCGATCATCCGGCTTTTGTTAGACTAGGAAGTTGTCGATGTGAATCTCTTCAGCTACTCCCAAGCGCTTTCGGCGTTGGGAATTGCCGTCTCGAAGAACGACTGTGCAACGGTCAGACTGTTACTCGATCACGGTGCAGACATGGGTCACTGTGACAACTATGCAGGCGGTAGCGTTATATATCGCGCAGTCGAGTGCGGCTCCATCTCGATAACTGAGATGATGCTGGAACATCACACCAAGTATGGAAGAGTGGATGACGACGGACGAGATCTGGTGCACTGGGCAAGCGCGGCAGGCCATGCTGACATCATCTTCATGCTACACAACGAGGGTCTTCAGATGAATTGTCAGGATAAATACGATTCTACCCCGTTGCATGAGGCAAGCCGACATGGCAAGATCGAAGCCATCGATACCCTACTCGGATTGGGGATTGACACATCTATCAAAGACAACGATGGAAACTCAGCGATCGACGTTGCTTTGCAGTACGGGGAGACGGAGGCGACAAGTCTATTGACAGGCAAGGATCCCATCAATGAAGGCAGAGCCACAGGACTCGCGGACGAGAGCAAGCGACCGGTATGGGCCCTCGCGAAAGCAGGCCGTCTGGATTTGATGGTACGAGCAAAGACGGCGGGCATTATAGATCTCAGCCAGCGGGAGACGCGGACGAACATGAATGCTTTACATTTTGCTGCACTCTACGGCCATACCGATATTTTGAATTACCTCCTCCAAAGCGAGGCAATACCTGTCAACGACTTGAATCATCATAAGCACACGCCGCTGCACATGGCTGCCATCAGCAACAACGTGAATGCCACAAGAGCACTGTTGAACCAACGAGGCGCTGAGCCTGATCGTAAGGACCGCTGGGGAGATACTCCTCTGTCCATTGCGACTTACCGCATGCATTACCACGTCGCCGTTCTCCTGGTGGAGGCGCATGCGGACTTGGATGCGAAGTTTGTGGGTCGACATTTACAGACCTTGTTTTTCGAGGCGGTCGAACTTAATAGTGTTGGTGCCGTTCGAGTCTTGATCGATAAGGGTGTAGATGTGGTAGGTAGGAATGAAGAGGGGGAAATGGCGTTACAGGTTGCTTTAAGAAGGGATCATGGCGAGATGGAAGGGTTTTTGCGTGAGAGTTCGAGCTTTTTTCGGAGCGCGAGTGAGGATAAGGAGAATGGAGTGAAACGGAAGAATGATGGGGGCGTCGACTATGCTGCATCGCCTCGTCAGAAGCCTAAGCTTGAGCGCTGAGATCGCCGGATCATTGGCGTTGATAGCGAATCCCTGGATAATATGGTCTGGAGAGCTTGACATGGCGTGGCAATTTCTTCATATTCGATCTTGAGTAGCAACTTCACAGTGTAGAATTCGTTTTTCCAGCGCAACGTGGGCCCATCGTACTTGTCTCGTAAGCATCATAAAACCAGGTAGAATTAAATTATATATCAAACAAAGGCTACAGCAAAAGCATCTGATTGGCTCGTTCACCCTGCATGTGTCCAACATGCCGCCAGAATTCGCCTTCTTCTAGTCCCAATACCATAGACCTCAAGATTCCTACTATCGATTAAGCTTCGTAACCTCCGTCACCGTTTCACAGTATCATGCTATTGAAAAGCTAGCAACTCTGAAATGTGCTATGCAAAATCTAGCGAAAGAGAATGTCCACCTTTCCACTCCTACGCATCCTCGAAAAGGGTAACCTAACCTCTCTTACCGTCACCAATTATCTCACATCTGAGTCTTCATCTAGTCAACAATGGGTCATGGCAAGCGAGGAGGCTGGACAAAGATGCTATGTTGACGTTGCAGACAGAGAGCCCACGCACGAATTTTATGTAGGTAACGAAACATAAGCCCCAAACCTCCTGTCCATTGACGGTTCTCTAAAGAAGAGCGTAATAGTTTCGCAACCTCAAAGGCATTCCTCGAGTGTGATGACCTTCGTCAGCGTACATCTGCCTTTTACGACATTCCCCCCATTTTCTGGACCGTGGCGTGCCAGAATTCGAATGGCTTCTTTGGATCTCAGGATATCTTTCATGATGACGACGGCACGTTCAAGGCCCACGGTAATGTCGAATCCTGTACATTAGCCATCGACAATACCTGACTGTGTCATTCCCAGTTACCTGGTTCCGTATCATCGTCAAGCAAACCTCGCTCCCAGACCTATCCTACACCTGGCACGAACTCAGTTTCTTCACAAAATGGACCGCCAATGCCAGCATGGCGCTCTGCTTCGACGTCCCAGACAACATCCAGACACGGATAGAAGCCGGGATGACGCATCCCTCATCACACTCCGCTCCAACAACAGACATATACGCCTTCCACGTCATAATCCTCGACCTCTTCATCGAGCTCTTCGACAACTCGGTCTGGTCTCTCCGAAACGCCCTCCGACAGATCGAAACGGTGAAAAACCAGCGTCCTATTTCCTATTCCGATTTACTTAGATATGCCTAAGTAGCTAGACCAAAATCCCCTAAATACTGATACTGATATATATATATCTATATCACAGAGCCGCCATATCGTTCCGCGATCGGAAACGGACTATCCGATCTTACACGACGTCGCAAGACACGCCATCCATTCCTCCGAAACGCTCGGCGTGGCTTCAAACACAGCCACCAGCATCCTCCGCCAGCACAAAATGCTACTGGAAAAAAAGCAACGCCAGACTCCGAACGAGGGGTTCAACGCCCAGCCGCAGACCCAACAGTACATCCAGTTCCAGACGCAGATGTTTGCCAGCTTGAAGGCTAGGTCCGAAGCGAACGCGTCTCGGGTACGGAACGAAGTCAATCTGGTATGTAGTATTATTATCATTGCAGAATGCTCATCTTAGATATCATCCTTAATGAATGTTTCCATCAACCATCAAAACTACAAACTGATCTCTCGATCGCCCAACAGGCCATCAACCTCGTAGCCCAGAGCCAAAACAAAGCCACGCTCTCCATCTCCCAATCCACCCAAAGCGACAGCGCAGCCATGAAAACCGTCGCCATCGTCACCCTAACCTTTCTCCCCGCAACATTCGTCTCGGTGCGTACCCCCATCTCATCTCATCTCATCTCAACTAGAACCCAGCCCGCTAACCAAGACGGAACAGGCCTTATTCAGCATGAGTTTCTTCAACTTCACACCGAGTACGGACTCGAGACGGGAATCGTGGACGGTGTCGGGGCAGATGTGGATTTATTGGTCGATCACCATTCCGTTGACGGCGGTGACGGTGGGGGTGTGGTTTTTTTGGCAGAGGTGGCATGGTGGGAAGATGGGAAAGAGGGGGGGGAGGTGGTGGTGTGGTTGGGTATGAGATCGTATCTCATGAGTTATTCGATGTTGAGTATATAGGTATATATGAATGTTAGGGAGCGATACCAGATAGCCTGCAGCCTACCGTTGATCTTCGAGCCTATTCGAGCTGCTCCTTTTATCAGGGCATTGTTGTACTGTTGGCATTGGTAGTATCGTGGTGAGGTTCGATGTCGTTGATGTCAATAGTTGGCATCATTCATTCAGATGGTCTAGCAAGCTTAAGATCTCTGTGAATATACTTCGAAGGACCTCGGGAGGGATTGACAGGGTGAGGGCTAACCGTTTATGGTCTAGTGGCTTTGTGAGCCAGGTACAAAGTATATCTTAAGGTAGGCACCTAGGTAAGGTAGGCTAGGGATTCGAGCAGAGCGATATACACATTCCATCATCCTAAGATTCGAAGATCAAGCACGCCAATCCGATTCGTCTTAGGGAATACCGATTTTATAGATATCAGAGTTGAATAGACACGGTCAAGCACGATGAGGAAGTGAATCATAGATCTACATTAAATTCCCGCCACAGATACCGAATTGAATACCCTATCCATATTATCCCTACCGTATAGCCCCATTCACAAACAAAAACACCATCAATGCGCCTTCCTACCTGCCTTTGGATCCTGGAGAAACCCATCTATATCTACCCGCATGATGCCATCCATACATGACCCAAGTCCGAAACGAGTCCCATATTCCCGCGTCCATAGTCTACCCTCCGCAAAGTCTCCATCTTCCCTATCGCATTACCATGCGTGTCCCACCTAGAACTACCTTTATTTCCCTCTCACGCCACACAAAGGCAGAATACAGCCTAAGACTGTACACTCCCCACACTCCCCACACTCTCTTCCGACTTCAAAGAGGAGATCGAGCCGTTGGTGTTGGTGGTGCGATGGGTGGTGGTGGTGGAGAGGGAGGCGAGCTCCATTTGGCGGAGGGTGTGTTGGTGGATTAGTCTGAGTGGTATGTTAGTCATTGTGGAGTGGGGAGGTGTGGTTGGGGGAGGGGAATAGAAGGGGAGGAATACTTGGAGTAGGAGGACACGGCTTGTTCGGGGTTATCGAGGTCGTAGGCTGAGGCAAAGGTTTGCTGCGGGTGGGAGGATTGGTCGTAGGTTGTTGGGATGGGGGAGGACATTCTCGATGAGGTTGGTTTGTGTGATGGAGTTGGGATGGTTTGATGAGTTGATGAGTTGATGGATGTTATGGATATTTGGATTGTGTATGTCTTCAAGATACTTATCTTATTGATGTTAAGATTGCCACGAAGGAAGGAAGAAAGCAGGTACGAAATGTATATCTATGGCCCAGCAACAGGGTCCAACACCCTCCCCGGCTAAAGTGCTAAAGTAAAGTATCTAGGCTCCACTTTCCGCCGTCAACTGGACCCCTTCGTCATCCCAAGCGTCATTAGCGCGTCATGATCAGCCGAGCCTCCTCCCTTTGAGGTCAAGTGCTGCCAAGAGATAATGACTCAGCTTTTCCCTGAGAGCGGTGGACGAATCAGGAGTGGGTTGCGTGAGCGCCATTTGCTGCAGGGTCCTGGTCTGTGCTTTGTGCTTGTTGCTATTTTTGCCGATCATGCTGTCATCTTTGGGTGTGTGCCGTGGGTTGGTTTCAGTGATGCAGGGGGTTAAGGGAGATGGGGGAGGCGATGCTGAGGTTGCTTCAGCTGCAGGTTGGAGATGAAATTTGGTTGTGTTCGGATACGTAAGGTAGGATAGGTAAAGTAAGTAAGGTGGTAAGGTAGTTCATCGAGGCCTGCCAAGACGTTGTATCTCCTTAGTAACCTACTATATCCACGCTAATACCAAACGGTACTATCAGAACACCCCGTGCACCCCAACTTCATCCTCGCACAAAGTAGAGGCAAATGTCCACCCCACAACGAGGCGCCCTCCTCGTAATCGAAGGCCTCGACCGCGCCGGAAAATCAACCCAACATGCCCGCCTCTGCCAGAATCTCGAAAACAAAGGCCATCGCGTAAAGCGCATGAGATTTCCCGGTAACGCTACTTTATCCAACCTCAGCCCTCGTCCCCACCATCTCACGCTGATGAATAAATGAATGCCAACAGATAGAACGACACCCATCGGCAAATTAATAGACGCTTATCTCCAAGGCGAAGCCCAGCTCGAAGATCACGTCATCCATCTCCTCTTCTCCGCCAACCGCTGGGAAGCCGCCGCGTCGATACGGAATGCCGTTGCCGAGGGCACGACGGTGGTGATCGATCGGTATTATTATTCCGGCATCGTATATTCGGCCGCCAAGGGGGATCCGACGCTGGGGTTGGAATGGGCGCGGGGGCCGGAGGTGGGACTGCCGGCGCCGGACCTTTGTTTGTTCCTTGATGTGGCGCCGGGGGTTGTGGTGGGGAGGGGGGGGTTTGGGGGGGAGAGGTATGAGACTGGGGGCATGCAGGAGAGGGTGCGGGGGGGTTTTTTGGCGTTGATGGGGGGGGTGGATGGGGGAGGGATGAGGGTTGTGGATGCGGGGAGGGGGATGGAGGTTGTTGAGGGGGAGGTTTGGGGGATTGTGGAGGGGGTGATGGGGGGGTTGCATGAGAGGGGGGAGTTGCGGAGTGTTGCAGCTTGGGGAAAGGAGGGTGTGGAGAGGTGAGGTTGGAAAAGAATGGGTTCAGGCTTCGCTAGTCCAAGAGCTCGGCGGAGTCCCAGTCGCTATCTTCTATTACGGTGCCAAGCCCTCGCGCCGGCAGCGCAGGCTTGGTGGGACTCGCGGCGTGGATGTCTGAGAATCCGGAGGCTGCGCTTGCGACGGACATTATGTCGTCGTCTTCTTGGACATGCCAGTCATCAGGGAGATCGTCGTCTTCTGCGGCACCTGCTTGCAATGCGTCTCTATCCGATGCGATATCCTGGTCAGCATCCGCGTCATCCTTGGTTTCCTCTGGGTAGTCATGAGGTTCTGGAAGCTTGACTGCTTTCGGTGTCTTCGCTTTTCGCTCCCGGGGCTTCTTCAGGAGCTGTGCCAACTCCTTCTCACCCCTGGCTCTTAAGCTCATTTCCTTGACCAGTTCGATCCATTGCAATTCCTGCTTGCAAACCGGACACGGTCCCCGAGTTGGCACCACCGAAGTATCCTGGCTGTCACCAACTCGGAACGTCGATGCGAGACAACTCATGTGAGATGCTGCTCTGCAACCGTCGCGAGGACATACAAGCGCCATCTTGGGTTGGGGCCCGAGAGCCTTTGAGCAGACTGCGCAATTGGGAACTTCACTTTCAGCAAGGCGAGAGATGCTTTTTTCTACATGGCCTTTTAGCTCACTATAGCCAACGTCAAGACCGTCGACGCCCCCCTTGCCGAGGGCTTCCCTCTTCCGCTTGCCTTTCGCTTGGATGCTCATGTCCTTACTGTCAACTGCCTCTTCAGGCTCTTTCATATCCAGCAAAACTCTATGGCGACCACTGATACTAACTTCAACTCTGTCGTTCCACGCCTGCCATATTCGATGGATTTCTTCGCAGAAGAAGCGTACCTGCAGAGGCCATCTCGCGAAACCTGGTACTCGAAGAAGTAGGTGGAGGTTTGAGATCTTCGCGGTGGGGGATTCATATGGCTTTACTACCTTTTTGCGACTACGGCTTCCCTTTGGTAACAATGTTTGGGGAAACGTAATGCGCTGCTTGTCCGGGATTTTCTTTGTGAGATGAGTATTATGCCAAGCCCATTCAAACTGTAAAGCGGCAATCTTGGATGGGAAGCCTGTGACTATGACGGCCATCTCCCATGGGCGTAGTCCACTCCTCGAAGTACGCGCAGCGCCTCCCTTGGAATCTCCGTTGTGCTGGGCTAGACGACGGACGGGGTTTGGTGTCGATCCGATGTATAAGGATTTATGCCTTTTGGTAGAACGTAGGAGGTAACAGCAATAGAACGCTGGTATTGGTTTGGCCTCCATTTTGTAACCGCACTCAAAGGTTCCACCTAAGGCGCATCGCGTTTCGTCGTACTGGCCATTCTTGAGAAATAGAGAGATACGTTTCAACCATCGGTAATGCCATGGAGCGCAGTAGATGTGAAACACGAGCTTTAGACCTTCCGACTGTGGCGTAGAGTGAAATTAGTGTTGATTGAGCAGGTCTAAGAATACAAAGGTCGTAGTGTAACAGCAAAGGTCAAGCTCACTCCATCCACAGAATACACAACCAAGGTAGACCTGATCATTTCAGAGAGGAAGAGGTGAAGTGGTTGCAAGAGTCGGCGCTAATAAGCCCTAAAAGCTCGCTATCCCCGCCCGGCGAGGTGTGGCTTGCGACTTCCAGATATGGATCAGAATCTCGCCCTGTAACTTCTCCCGCATCCTTGCCTTTCTCCACTCTCTGCCTTCATTCTTTCCAACTACGCATCTTCATGACACCCTCCACGTCTTGACTTGCCTCTGCGGTCGAGTATCATGCTGTGAAGTCTATGAGCTATCACTGCTTCCGACATTCGTTTGTTCTTTCACTATATAGCCCCAACTGCGCGGCCGAATTTGACTAGTGAATGCGTCTCTGTTTCGGACTTATATTCGACTATTTCACCTTTCACAGTGTCAACATTTACCAAACGATTGGCGAATGAGACAGACGTGCTCATTATAGTCGACCGTATGAACAACAATATACTAATCAGCAACAATCTTGCAAGGTCCAGATCCAATACTGGGGAACCTTGCCAGCATGGTGGTCCCTCCTTCGAGTGGAGGTAACCCCACGCCTACCAACCACCCACCACCACTACCTTCGACTGGGAGCTTCCAAGTCAACCTCAATCCCCCGGTCAGCAATGGCATCTTCCAGAATTACCCTCCCCACATACCGTTCAGTCAGCGGAGAGCTCCGCCCTTGGACTTGGCCACGGTCGAGAGGCGCGGACAGCCTTCGGCTGCAAGGGATGCGCACAAGAGATCAAGGCCTCATGGTTTGCAAGAAGCGCCAACATTTAGACCCACAGAAGAGGAGTTCAAGGACCCTTTCGAATACATTAGAAAGATCCGTCCTGAGGGGGAGAAGTATGGTGTTTGCAAGATTATACCACCAGATTCGTGGGACCCGGCATTTGCCATCAACACAGAGGTATGCAGATACAAGCCTTCAGATGGGGACAGGCCATATACCTACTTTCGTTCGCCCATCATAGGAGTAGCACGTGCTTACAGAGGCTAGAGGTTCTTCTTCAAAACTCGTCGCCAAGAGCTCAACTCGGTAGAAGGTGGTGAGTCACATGTCCAATACTATGCGGCTCTCCCAACGCTTCAGTCGCATCAAGTCATAGCTAACTCTCTGCAGGAACGCGAACCAATCTTAACTACCTCGACCAACTTGCAAAATTCCACAAACAGCATGGCATGAACTTAAATCGGTTTCCCAGTGTTGACAAGCGACCGCTCGATCTATACAAGTTGAAAAAGGCTGTAGCGCAGCGAGGAGGCTTCGAAAAAGTTTGCAAACTGAAGAAATGGGCTGAAATTGGTCGTGACCTGGGATATAGCGGGAAGATTATGTCGTCGCTGTCAACTTCTCTGAAAAACTCATACCAGAGGTGGCTTCATCCGTATGAAGAGTATCTCAAGGTTGCCAAGCCTGGCGTACAGCAACAGCTGGAGTTCGAACATGGTGGACCATTCACCCCCACCTCGGCAAACCAAACAACGAGAGAATCCCAACATGGAACACCTATTGGGATATCGCCAGGCCTGCGCGATGAATCTCCCGCAATGAGAGCTTCTGCTGCATTGAACGCATCTCTGAAAGAAGGCGAAGAAGCGATCGAGGTTGGCCCACTACCGGTTTCAGAACCAGCACGGCCTGTGGCCTCTTCAGGCTTCACACCAGTCAATGCAGGCGGATGGAATCCAGTCAATCTAACGCCGGCATCATATCAGGCCGCGAGTGGTCCTGCTGCAATACCAAAGCGAGAGACAGAGACTGGAGTTTTCACCTGGCCGAGTCAGATACAAGCCACAGGCCCTCCCATACCAGCGAAAGATCTTCCGGATTACCTCAATGCAGCTCCTCTGACCAATGGTCACTCGCCTCACCACTCAAACCCGCTGAAGCGATCAATTAGCCATGATAGTATGAATGGGACGCCAGGAACCGAATCTGCTGCGGGTGGCGAGGGTGATGATTCAAGCGAGCGACGCAGTAAACGCGTAAAGAAAGGTATGTAGCGAGGGTCTCGAGTCCCACATGGGCTTGGTTGCTGCGCTTGAGGTTGCATAATGCTGATATGTTGCAGCGCCAACTGTGGTGGGATCTCACATGAGTCTACTCCGTCCTACGACGCCAAGACTAGCAGGAGACCGTAGGATAGGAAAACCGGGTGAAGTGAGTAACTAGAATAGCCCGAACACTCACGTCCATTAATAAGCAGCCAGGTATGCGAAGTTTGTGGGACCAAAGACGATCGCTCTCCATTGCTGGTTTGTGATGGATGCGAATACAGCTACCACAAAAATTGCTTGGATCCTCCTGCAAAAATAAACCCACTTCAAGACTGGCACTGTCCGCGATGCCTCGTTGGTACAAACGACTTCGGTTTCGAAGAAGGTGGGATCTACTCGTTACGTCAATTCCAAGAAAAGGCGCGTCATTTCAAAGAGAGTTATTTCGAGCCAAAGATGCAGTACGACCCCATTACCAATGGCAAGAAAGCGGTCACCGAAGATGATGTCGAGAGAGAGTTTTGGAGATTAGTTGAGAGTCCTTCAGAGGAAGTTGAGGTCGAGTATGGTGCCGATATACATTCGACGACGCACGGCAGCGGATTCCCCACTATTGAGAAGGACCCGTTGGACGCCTATTCCACCGACCTATGGAATCTCAACGTTCTACCATTGCATCCCGAGTCGCTCTTCCGCAATATCAAATCCGATATATCGGGTATGACAGTACCCTGGTTATATGTCGGTATGTGCTTCTCGACTTTCTGTTGGCACAACGAAGATCACTACGGCTATTCTGCCAACTACCAGCACTTTGGTGCTACTAAAACATGGTATGGCATACCAGGGGCAGATGCTGAGAGGTTTGAGGAGGCGATGAAGCAAGCTGTACCGGAGCTCTTTGAGTCGCAACCAGATCTGCTGTTTCAGCTTGTGACTTTGCTACCACCGGACAGGCTCAAAAAGGCAGGTGTCAACGTATACGCCCTGGATCAACGCGCCGGTCAATTCGTCATCACTTTCCCACAAGCATATCATGCTGGCTTCAATCATGGGTTCAACTTCAATGAAGCAGTCAATTTTGCCCCAGAGGATTGGGAGCCTTACGGTGAAGCAGGTGTCGAACGGCTACAGGCTTTCAGGAAGCCGCCTTGCTTTTCGCATGACGAGCTGCTGTTAACAGCAGCTGGTCGGGACTCTACAATAAAGACAGCCAAATGGCTCGGTCCCGCCATGATTCGATTGCGAGATCGCGAAAGTCAGCAGAGACAGGACTTCCTCAAGAGGCACAAGGAATCCACCGAGTCTCATCAATGCAAGGTTGAAATCACCTCGCACTCTGATGAGAAGTGTTCTCTAGGGTTCGTGGTGGATGATACGGATGTTCCCGAAGTCGATTCTCAATGCGCCTATTGCAAGGCCTATAGCTACCTTTCCTCATTCCGCTGCGAAAAGACTTCAAAAGTGATGTGTTTGTTACACGCAGGAAGCCATGATTGTTGCGATGTTATTGAAGACCAACGCCTTGCAGGCTCAGGACATACCCTCAGATACCGTCTCTCAGACAACGCCTTGAATAATGTCGTACAGAAGGTTGTCGACCGAGCGTACACGCCTGAGGCCTGGCAGGAAAAGTTGGATAAGGCTCTCGATGACGAGGCGAAGCCATCGCTCAAGGTTCTCAAATCGTTAGTCACGGAAGGTGAAAGAATACCTTGGGAGCTTCCAGGACTCCCAGACCTTAAAGCCTACGTGATCAGGTGTAATGAATGGGTAGACGAAGCTACGAATTACATCACTCGGAAGCAGCAAAATAGACGCAAGGACAATCGCAAATCGGGAAAGGGTTATCCGACTAAAGCAGCTGAAATCGAAGACCGCGAAAAGGAGCTGAGGAAGATCGACAATATCCATAAGTTGCTCAGGCAAGCAGAGAACCTCTCTTTCGATTGCTCTGAGATTGACACGCTTGCTCAGCGATCTCGAGATATTACCGAGTTCCAGAGGGATGCGGAATCGGCTTTGGAGGATCCCGGCCAGCGGTCAATGCAAGACTTCGTCGACCTAGCCGATGTCGGAAGAAGCTTCAACGTGGATATTCCAGAGGTAGAAGAACTGGAGATCGTGATCAGAAAGATGAAGTGGACAGATGAAGCTCAAGAAGGAAGGAAAAAGTTCCAGACCCTGGCGGATGTCGGTGCCATCATCAATAAAGGCAAAGAAGTTGGCATGCCGGAGGATGATGAGCTTCTTGTACGTTATCAAGATCTGAAAGTTCGTGGTGAGCTCTGGGAGAACAAAGCCCAAGAACTCATGGCTGTCGAGCCGGTCCATCACCCGCAGCTTGAGGCACTAGCCAGCCAAGCGGATTCATTGCCTATTACCAATAAGACCCGAGCAGCTGTGGAAGCTATATTGGCGAAGCAGAGGGAGGCGCAGAGATTGATCATATCTCTATATGACAGATCAAAAGATGCGAATCTGCGGAAGAGGCCGAAGTACAAAGAAGTACGCAGTGTTCTCGATGCTCTTGCTGAGCTCAATAGCAAACCGACTGGCACCATTGATCTCGAGAATATGATCAAGCGTCATGAGAACTGGATGAGGAAGGGGAAGAAGCTTTTCGGCAAGGCGAATGCACCGCTCCACATCCTGCAAGCCCACATGGACTATGTCGCTGAACACAACAGTTTCTGCTTCGACCTTGAGGACATGCCGAGAATGCCTGTGGAACCTGCCACACGGGAAAACTCTCCTACCGAAGTTGAGCAGGATGTGGAGGGCGTCAAGTCGGAAAAGAACGTATTCTGTATGTGCCGTCAGCCTGAGGCTGGAATGATGCTCGAATGCGAGCTGTGCCATGAGTGGTGAGTGTTCTGCCATCGCGGCGCTGACAGGATGCTGATGACTTAGCAGGTATCATGGCAAATGTCTCAAGATTGCTCGGGGCAAGGTAAAGGAAGACGACAACTACACCTGCCCAATCTGCGACTACCGTGTCAAAATTCCACGTGATGCAGCTCGCCCAAAGCTGGAGGACCTGGTCGATTGGCAGGCCGAAATTCCAGCCCTTCCATTTCAGCCCGAGGAGGAAGCAATTCTCGACGATATCATATCCACTGCTAAAGCGTTCCGGGACTACATGCGACCTTACATCAATCCAGTGATGACCAACCCCGAAGAAGTCACGTCTCAGCGCTTCTATCTTCGCAAAATCGAGGGAGCGGAAATACTACTTGGCTTTGAGACAAACTTCTTCCGTCAAGAGCTTCACAAATGGGCTCCAGTTGCTCCCAATCCTCCGCCAGTCCTCGAGCAGTCCTTGTCGACTCGAAAGCCACGCCCAACTAAGCAGCAGAAGCTGATGCAGCAACACAACGTCAATTCTCCTGAAGAGCTTCCACTACAATTCCGCACCAAGCCATACAATATCAACAAAGCTCGTAAAGGTAGCGATGTGCAATCGAAAAATCAGTCTAGCTTAGCGCCTGCGCAACGACCTCGCTCTTCTCACTCGACTTCGACCAACAACTCCTCGAATCCTTACTCCGATTCCCATCGGCCTCCGCCACCTCCCCATATCCACATAGATCCCTCGTACTCGGCTCACTACCCTCTGCCTGCATCCCACAATCCACATCAACAACCCGACTCCCCAGCATTTGCGCAAAGTCCTTACTACTCGAACGGCCACCATCCCCAGTCACCCTTTGTCGAATCCCCCAGATACGGACCACGCTCGCCATTAGGGCACCCAGGCTCTTCACTTGATCCCAATCTCTTTGACAGTCCGTATGATACCAGCCATCCACACGATCGCGTTATGGGTTCTCCTCACCATGGCTATACGAATAGCAACGTCCACACCCGCGAAACTGTGGACAACATGTTCGATCAATTTGTCACGCAGCCCGAAGACGACATGAACCATCAGAACGAGCTAGCAGAAGCGTTGGAAGAGAGAGGCCGCGAAAATGACGAGCTCGAAGATGTCAGAGATGTATTGAACGACTATGTGCACGATTCTTACCAAAAGTGAGGTTTCGGTGGTAGGAAGGAGCAGGTAGATGTCGGCTCTGCTTTTCCTTTTCGGATTCTACATGCATTTTTCGATTTAGCTTTGGAGTTTGCTACATGGAAGCATTTTGCTAAAACTGGCATGTGTATCATACATAGCTCCGATGGCGTCCTTTTGTGGGTGCTTTTCGGGTGGTGGGAAATTCCGAGACGCCATGGCACCATCATGAAACACAACTGCATCTTGTTCTGTACAACAAACATAGTTTAGCCAATGATAGCACTCAATTTCTGAATTAGGACTTCATAACTGCGTTGTTTTGTTTTGTTTTGTTTTCGTAACAGTAACAGAGGTGACACGGATCTGGCACAACTGCCTTGTTTCCCCGAAACTCAACCTCTATTGTTACACCGTCCATCCTACTTAACATGGCATTTGTTGCCCTCGAGCTAGCTCAGAAACAATGGTGATATGTTGTGGCTGCCGCTCTCCTGTTCTTTGCTTTGCTGAAACAATGCGCGAAGCAACCTCCGTCATTTGTCATTGTCATTGTTATTGTCATTGTTAAACGTGCGTAAGGTAGGTAACAATGGCCTGTGCTTGAGGACAAACAATGGTAGCACAGACAGACTCTCGCAGCTCTTGTATGAATACTTACTTATATCTGCAGGACTATCCTATCGATGGGTTTTTGATTTCACACTTCGTTTTATCGTACTCGTCGTCACCGTCGAAGAAGAAATAAGAAATAAGAAAGAAGAAAGAAGACACTGCCTGGTGCAGTCAGCCTACGAGCCTTTACCAAGAATCCACAGCTATACTACCACATCTCCACTCACCACCCACTCACCACTCACCACCCACTCACCACCTACCATGAAACTCCCCACCCCCACCCTCACCCTCGCCCTAGCGCTATCCACCCTCACCCACCTAACCACAGCCTACGTCGGCGACATGACCTACTACGACCCGAGCAGCAACTCGTGCGGGCTCACGCTCACGGAGGGCGAAGATGTCGTGGCGTTGAGTAAGGCCGTCATGGGCAATGGGGGGAATCCGAATGCGAATGGGAAGGTATGTTTTGTTTTTTTGGTTTTTTTGTCGTGGAGATTTTGAGGGGAAGGGTGTGGATGGAAGAGGAGAGTGAGTGCTAACTGTTGGTGTGTATGTGCAGTGCGGGACTAAGATTTCTATCTGGAACCCGGCGTCGAGGACGTTGAATTCGGCTACTGTTGGTGAGTTTTTCTTCCTTGTCTGTTTTCTTGTTTTTTTGTTCTGGTGAGGGGGGAGGGGAAGGGGGAGGGGAAGGGGAAGGGGAGGTTTGGGCATGAGGCTAACGTATGTGTGTGTGTGATTAGTTGATACGTGTGTTGGCTGTGCGATTCATGATATCGATGTCTCTCCGGGGCTTTTCAAGAAGGTGGCGCCGGCCGGGGATGGAAGGGTTAAGGGGGTTGATTGGGGGGGTGTTGTTGTTGGGGGGTAGGGGGTTTGGGATTGGGGATATGGGGAGGAGAGGGGAGGGGATGGGCGGGCGTGTGGTTTTGGGGGGAGGTGTGCGTGTGGTTTCGTTGGTAGGGTCTGGCACATACCATCGGGTCATGTTCTTCTGCGGATTGGGGATATGGGATTTGCTTATGGTAGGAGGTCTTAGTACTTATCGGCTTGACATGTATCATTTAGATATGAAAGGTGTCATACTGGTTTGAAAGTGGAACATTTCCAGAGACGATGCTCGATGTAGGTGGCTTTATTGATATTTCACAACCGTGCGACAATGCTCATCTTATCGATATTGACCGATGCCATGCTCGTTGGATACGTATCTTCAGGTTCACAGCACAACGAATAAAGGTTCGTTCAGATGTACAATGTGCCTGAACTCGAAACGATTGGTTCGGGCAAGTCCCAGTCATAAAGAAAAGGTCGAGGTATCCCTTCCTGCGCCATGACCCTGAAGGTGCCGTTTGGCGCATATCCTTCCAGCTTCGCACGAGCAGCTCACTTAACAAATTTGGGCCTCTCGTTGCCTTAGGCTGCCTCCGAGCTGTCTTTCTTCCCGACAGCCATTGTTTGGATTAACAGTAGAGTGCACCATGAGTTCGAGCCCTGTAACCAGATCTGACCGTGCTCGAGCAGTCATCAAATTGCCGACGATGCTGAGATGCGTGTTGGGCAGGCAGGTAATCCATGTAGAATGCAAAGTGTCTAAAATCACCCAAGTCGAACCAACCTGAGGGTTTGGTGGGGATCATGTACGAAGTGTTGGATAGTCCTCGTAGCCTTGTACTCATATCAGCCAATCGCGGGCTTTACAGGATGCATCGCGATCATCGTTGCTCCTTCCTTTTCGTTCAATGGCAGGCTGTTAAGACCAGGATGCAAATCATGATCGCGGTCGCGAATGACGAACTCTGCCGAATCTTCATTCCAGTCGGAGGAAAGAGCATATCGGGCCTCATCTGCGGTTTATGGAAGAGTGATTGCTGTCAGGTCTTAGCCGTCTAAAGGTGATGGCATTCGTCCCTTGGGTATCAACGTGCAAAGATACTTAGAAGAGTAAATCTCTGACCTTGGCATCTTTGGTAAAATAGATAACACGGCATGGGTTAAGGTGACGCATTGCTTTGTTTCGATCGGAACGACCACTGCCATATAAAAGGCTCGTAGATACCAATGTGATGGCGATAAAGGATAATCACATGTAATGCATTCACCCAAGAAGTCATTCTGGGTTGGCCTGTGACATGCAATCGAGTAGTGTGTTGATGAACACGAGATTGAGCAAAATTGAAATTGTCCATAAGGAAGAGTGGCCGATTGACGATGAAGTAAAGTGGGTGGGAGGGACCTCTCATATGTAGTGTTGGTTAAGTATTAGAATAAGAGGAAAATCTTCATCGACAAGAAAACCAATTCCAGTAGACGTACTGAAGCGGTTGAAAGTTAGCCGAGAAAACTTCAGGTTAGTGGTAACCCTAACATGAGTATCTCTGTACAGCAGCAGCATCGGGCTGTGATGGTCACTTCAGAGACCCCATCTCGACCGTCGAAAGATAGAAGCATCCAGGGCTTTTCTGTAGCGAGTACTCCCTCAATTCTGACCCCGCCGATTCGACAGGCAGGTTGAGGCGGTTCGTGATTCTTTTTGACATTTAGAATACCGTAAATTTCGAGACGTTGAAGTTCCTCTCCTTTTTGCTTTCAAGGGTTCGAGTCGTTGAAGTTCCTTTTCTTTTTGCTTCCCGTTATTTTGCTTTCCGTCACTCATTTCAACACTCGACGTTTTCCCCAACGCTCGAGATTGACCACACTCAGTCCGAACTGCGAGTCCCTTTGTTTTGTCCCTTGCATCTCATGCCGTGATCTTATGGCTTGAGCTACTAGATTTTATGCGGACTTCTTTTCCTCCACGCCGATGGCTCCACGTGCCCGCGCAAAAGCCAAGCAAATGTTCCCATATGACTCATACAGTATCCACAATGGGAACCACACCCAAAGCGTGTTGAAGAAGAAGAGATACACCCAAAGATACATGAAATTGCTGGTATCAAGGTTTGAAGACCCAGAAAGCCACTCCGGTGCGAAAGTCATGAAGCCTGATCTCATTAGCTACTTCTGCCGCTATCACCTTCCAAATGCAATTCTTACCACCATACAGCTCCCCAGTCGCCAAGATGCTCGCCCAAAACCACAGCCTTCCCCCGCTCTCCCTCTGTCGTACTAGGTCACAGATGTATGCAGCCAAGGGCCCAGCTCCGAAGACCGTCAACAATTCCAAGCTGATGACGGTCAAATCCGCTCCTGCCCATCTTTTATCCGCCTTCGCATATTCCTGCCATAGCTTTGCCGTCGGACTACTACCATACCGGCTCCCATACAACCTGTCCGCGTATCCCAGAAAATGAGTGCCTGGCGAAGTCAAGCTAGCAGGATGTGGATAATCACCCGCGTGGGGGACGGAGATGTAGGTGAAGAAGCAGTGATACAGAAAAGAACCTTCGAACAGGAAGTGGATAAGGGCGTCGAAGAGATGCCAGATGAAGATTATGCGGAGCTTGGTAGTAGTGGAGGCGTGAAGCAGATGTATGGATGCGAAGTACGCCGTGAGAAGAAGAGCAAGGGCTGCGAGAAGACCCCCAACAGTGCTACCATCGATTACAAGTGTAGATTGGGTATCCATCCAGGCTGTGAGCTCTTCTGATATCTTCTTCTCGAGCTGACCTCCCTTGAAGTCCAATAGCGCCTGCACTTGGCGCCGCGCTTGGGGAAGGTGATCCGACGGTTCCGACCAAACCTCATGCATATTGCTGAGTGCTTGACTCGATCAGTGAACACATTCGCATTCAAAGACAGTCTAGCGAAAGACATTTTGATATTGTGCAAGTCGTTGGTACTTCGGCGAATTACTGGTTGATAGGAATAAATTATGGTCGACGAAGGGATCCCCACCGCAGTAAAGAATATGGAACCGGCCTCCATTATTAGATCTATGCATTAGGTAAGGCGGCATCATCAAGTATGAATACCTTGTCGCGAAGCAAAACAGATTCCGATGAAATATGCAGCGAGGCGCTTGCTCTGGAATTGCTCTTAACCTTACCAGAGATGCCGACTCAATGTTCTATGTGTGTCCTATTTTACAGCATCGTCTATTCGAGAGATGCTTCCACTTACCAGTGATGTATGGATCTGGCTGTTGACTGGACTGCAGACATACTCCAACCTTTTCCCTTTCGTCTTTGCTAAGACGGTTTTAGATCTTCGTCATGCGCGATTGTTACATTCTACTTTCATGGTTTAAAACTCAGACGGTGGGCTGTTCCTGCACCAACATCAAACCACCATAGACCTCTACAGCTTGAACGAAATCTTGAGGAAGAGCGAAAGGACGACTTACCTTGTGATGCGGTGCTTCCCCCTGACGAGATATACCCTAATTGATCTCTAGAATGTATCTTCAAGTACATCGAGGTATAACGGGAATGTGAATTCCAGATGGTGCAATCCAGGTCGAAGAAGTGGACAGGGTCAGTCGTTACTTCAGCTTCGCGCAAAGTCCACTATTAGGCAGATCATAATGACGTAAGATCACTCCCAATACAACGGTGTGAAAGTGCTGACAAGCCTCATTATCGTGAACTTGGCTCCCATCAAGCGATCTAAAGTGCAGACCCTATGACCCGGATTTGCCTTTCCTCATGCTCTTTCGTTGATCAGGAGACTCGAGACATAAAGAACATGCTGGGATCTCTACGTGTGCAAGGCATTCGCTTAAACGAATCGTCGCTCCTTCGTAATCGTTCTGCAACACATTGTATGGCCAGGATTAGCGATATTTGGAAGCTTGAATTCTCGGGTCCTCGACAATAGAATGTTCTTTAAGAGCACGTCTCATATTGAGCTTGCATATCCAAAGCCGCTCCGTCATGTTGTAGCTGTAGTACTCAAAGCGAAGCCTTAGCCAACATCGAATAGCCTAAGTATGTCAAGACAAGATGGAGAGATTCGAAGTTCGAAGTTGTGGTACAAATACAGGGTTGAGGCGGCCTAATCCCAAGTGATATCATACATTGTGATCATTGTGAGTGTAGCAAGACTTCGTTTGCTTGCAATTAGATTACAAGTGTCACTATCTATGGCTGTCTTGTGATTCAACAAAATGCTAGCAAGATCAAATCCACAACTAGGTCCCTTCATGAGATCGTAAACCAATGTTATCGCTCGCTGTCGCTGTACAGAACCCAATGCAGCCCAGGATCTTTCTTCTGTTCAATGTTTTCATATAAACTGTGTTCAAAACCCATGATGAGAATCCATGTCTGGGATTTTCTGAGCATGCAAATTCCAACCGAGCCAGCCTCGAATTTCATCACGACCTCAATGAACCGCATTCTTCGCAACAGCTTCGCTCTTTGCCAGCGCCTCCTGCTCTTTGTGGTCCTGGAGCCAATGCCCTGCGAAGCGACGAAGCGGACCATCCTGCGTAAGGTTATTGGTGGCCATAAGCATCTGCATATGCTCCCTGTGTGTTCCTATCCTACAGCTCATGACCTTCGCTATCGCCTCGTTACTCAGGGGTTCCCACATCCACCCGACATTCTCCCACTTGACCGCTGTGTTCTCATGCAGATAGTGATGACTATGCGACGCACAGATACCAAGCCAGCTCTTGAGAACCCAAACTGTCAGTTCCGCGCCTATCCTCTCCCGAATCCTCTTGCAAACATCCGCGATCTGCCCGATCTTCTGATCGATGGTGTTGATCTGGCCGTGCTTATTGCACAGTCCATGTATCCAGATATCGATACGCTGAAGCCGTAGTAGCTTGGAGGTAAGACTGAGTTGCTTTACAACTGCAGACTCATGATGGTCACAATGCAGGTTGATGGTGATGTTGCGGACCCATGGTCGCCTGTCGAACGTTAACTCCTGCCGTCCAAACGGTAATGGCTGGTATCGCTCTCCAATCCAGGCCTTGACCAAGGTTCTAGCCCCGATCATGGCTTGCGACAATCGGCTCCTACGTATCTCCACAAGCGTGTAACCGAAGCGGATGAATTCCTCCAAGATACCGCAATCGCCAAATTCGAAGATATTGCTCCTGAAAAATACCTCGTAGACCTCCACAGCCAGTGAAGATCTAGCTATTACGTGACACAGAAATGTCGCAGCAATGCCGCCTTTTTCACTCTCTAGGAGGCGAAGGTAGATTGTTGATGTCTTGAAGTCGTAACATACTTTGATCGGGCAGCAGCTAGTGACCAGATTTTTGTAGATGAGGTCTCGGATTTCGCGTGGTAGTGTTGAGAGGCCAGGCTGGGTGCGGGCAAGAGCTGGAAGATCGTTTCGCGGTGCTTGTACTGATACGATCTGGCGCTCCGCCTTGGGACATTTGCGAGAGGTATGCCCAGTGTGATGACATCGGGTGCACACAGTGCCCCGCCATGGCAGCGAGGCTTCGATACGCTTGGTGGTAGAACGTGTCTGCATCTCTAGAGAATTGCTGTTGGATAGAAATTTCTTCGTCCGTCAGAGACAAGGTCTAGTACCTGACGTAATTTTGGGGGTAGCTGAAGGTATGATCGTACAATCAATAATGCTTTCAAATTACTGTGCTGACATCAGAAATAGTTGGTTGAAATATGGACAGAGCACTCCGTGTTGAATTCAAGGGCCGAAGAGTGTTATATGTTGTATTGAGGGAGATGGCTTGATGGCGGAAGGAGCAAATATGTATTCGAGGTGAACTTGGCGGACGTGTGGTTTTGTGCGACCAAGGCGTGTTGGCCTTTGAGAAGGAAGCGTTCGGAAGCTCAATATGCATAAAGTGTTGATTGATCATGGCAGCTGTCTTCACTATAGCCAATGTCATTTCCATGGGTGACGGACTTTGGGATTTTTCTTGATAATGTATCGACATGGACTTCACATCGCAAATACTTTCCTGAACTCGGCGTCAGACAAACTCTTGGATCTTGAAATCTGCTTTCTCATCGTCTGCCAGGGGTAGTCTTACGTACACAAAAGAGTTGACCTTGGATGATTATTGGATCCTCACATAATCAGTTTCAGGATAATCGAGCCTCATATGATGACTCTACCAATGAGCATGATGTAAGCTCGACGTTGCACCGGTCCGCGCTTTTCGCTTATTGCATAATAATTCCGACATATATTCCGCGCCTAGATCTCAAATCAGAATGGGAGACTTACTCAGAGAAAAAAAACATTGTCACTAACGATGAACAGGAGCTTGGCTCCACCGTTTGCTCTGCGAGCTCATTTGACCGCTTATAGAAAGATATGGTGTCTCTGGGCATCATGTCTAATCATATGATGGTATTGAAGAGGTGGACCAAGATTTTTGGTAGCGATCGAGAATGCAAAGCCTCGGATAAGTAGCAGGGTTCATCACGTCAGCGCAGATTCTCTCGAACGCTTCCTATGGGTTGGAAGCGCATGCAACAAAGATGGCTCGCATGGTAAACAAGCCTAACAAACTTGACATTATCCTTGCTAGGATCCGGTGCCACTTTGAAGAGTGGCGTGGCTGCCCTGAGCTGCCACAGATCTGCTAGATGCATTCTGAATTCGAGCGCTTCAATATTCGGCCATGACTGACCTTATAAGAGACACCGGCTTCACACACATAGCCATCGAGAACACCCAAGCGCAACTTATTTCGGATACTGGCAATCTCTGTTGAGTCAAATACGCATCAACTTGATTCAAATATCCTGCCACGCTTAATTTGAGTGGCGGAGTCTTTGCCCCAGGTCCTAGAAGCATCATGAGAGATGTTGGATACTGGCGTCACTTACGAATTACTATCGGAAGATCCTTTAGATTCCTAGTTTCGATACCAAATTCAATTGATCACAATTCTTTGAGCCTTTGCGTAAGAGAAATAGTTTTGCGTTGTATAAGCCATAGAAGCTTCTTGATTGTTAATAATATGGGCTTGAGAGCCCGTCTGTTGTCTGAAGTCTTGATATGTCTTAGGCTCACCACTTGGCTTCAGCTATATGGTACTGATCACCCAACTCGTATTGCTGCTGGTACTAGGATTACACTAGAAAATACCCATGTTGCCAGTCGTTTACTCAACTTCTTCTTCAGCGTTATCTATACCACCAGAGGAAAGCGCAAAACGTCTGAGTCTGAGCCTGGGTCAACAGCAAAGATTATATCTTTCGGATGAGGACATCCTAGTACTTCGTGGGCCTTTTTGGTGATGGCTCTGACTTTTCTTTGGATCTTAAAATAACCAATAGCTATGAAGATCATAGCATGTACTATGAGCTTCTTGGTCCGATCTCACACCTTGGCATAGTACCTCAGGCTCGTATACTTCCTATTATCTCTTAGACTTGGGTAGCTTGAATCGGCCGACTTGTGCAATCTAGAACATCCGAACTCTCATAGTATGTTGAATGCGTATACGAAATGGCTTGTATTTATAGGCCACGTCGCAAAAGCCTTATACCATTGTGTCATTCGAAGCTAGCGCTCCTATGAACAATCAGTGTACTGATGAACATAGACTGCACGCCCTTCTGATCCATGTAGCCGACACAATTCGGTTACATCATGAAAAACCAGTAGACATGGCATTAATATTGTATCTCACACGGCAGTATTACCAACGAGGCTTATCGCTAGCAAATATCATACTCGAAAAGATGAGTCACAATTTCGGTCGTGTGGCCAACCATATTGAGTATGGTATATCAGAGAAGCGTTTGATACTACCGTAGCATACTGCGAAAGAAAGCGAGCTCCTTCAGAAAAAAGGTAGTAGTTAACGCATGGCGAATGTGAGTCGCATCCCACTCACCTTTAGCGCTGTACGAAGAAGGTTTCAGCACTTTATTTTTGAGTACTGACTGACTTTGCTCAAAGTGGCTAATTGACAGTAAAGTACTCTATTTCACCACTTTACTAAGTATGTAGCAATGCTGTTTACCCCTATTTACCTAAATCTGCTCGTTTCCCGAAATCTTATCAGCCCCCGTAGAAGGGTTCACCACCTTCTAGTCTAAACCTACTTCTGGTCCAGCCCTATAGGGCTGAATTTAGAACTTTTCTTTTTAGCTACTAGAAGTTACTATTATCTTAATATATCTTATACCTATTATCTAATAATATATTAAATATATTACCTTAATCCTCTCTTCTACCCTCTAAAGATAATTATAAAGCTAAGTTATCTAAAGAGGAATAGACTATACTAACCTAGAATAAATAGCTAGAAGCTAGGGGTTTAAAGAATAAAAACCTATTAATTACCTAGGTAGTATATAAATATAGTATATTAAAATAGATACTTATTAATAGAATTAATAAAATATAATTATACTTAATAGCTTATAATAGTAATATATAGCTTATATCTAGGGAAGAAGTAGTACTATTAGCCTAGGCTCTCTATCTTTAAGCCTAGGGTTAACTAGTAAGGGTTAAATAAGTATACTTTATAACTAAGGAACTTATTCTTACTAAAGGAATTAAAGATAAAATTAGGATTAACTAATTATAAAAATTCTTAAAGTATTATCTTAAAATTAGGATAATCTATATCCTACTATTAAATAAGGAGCGTTTTATAACTTAAGACCTTAAGATCCTATTAAGTTAGTTTAACCTTTATTTAAAGCTTAAATTAGAGTATAAAGTTAATAAGAGGGATATTTATAATATAAATAAAAAAGGGTTTTTATAAAGAGTTATTATTAAACTCTAAGTAATAATTTCTAAGTAGGAAAAGAAGAAAGTATATATAATATAATATAAAAATTATAAATAGGTTTCCCTTATTAAATATATCTTAATAGATAAAAGATATCTACCCTTATAAATTATCTTTAAAGGGGTAAGACATAGACTAACCGCGTCGGGTCGGTACTTTAAACTTAAGTCAGGTTCCCGACTCGACTCTTATGTTATGATCAAGGTTTACGGACCTGATTATACACGCACAAAGGGAAGACACTGGAATGATCAGTTGCCAAGGTAACTGAACATGATGATCAGGTTGATCAGTCGTTGAACGGACTGATCGTGATCAGTCTGATCAGCTACTGATCAGAGAGAACACACCCCTTGGCGGGATCTCATATGTCTATATAGAGAGCGTGCTTTCCTTTCATAGGAGCTTCGTGCTCAACTCATGTTATCAACCTAGATATCTCCTAGACACTGAATACAATACTACACCTGTATCAGACCAGTTTAGTACGAAGCCTGCTTGCCCTGTCCTTGACACTCCTCTCTACGAGATAAACCACAGACCCTGTCGACCTCCCAGAGACACGGGTCGTAACATCTTAGCGAGTTAATACTAAATTCCTAGCCTGAGTATTCGAGTTAGTACTAATAGTTAGTACTAAGTATTTAAGTTAATACTATAAGGTAGTACTAAGTATACTAGCTAGAAAGATATGGGATTTTATTACCGTACACGCTACCGCATTTATTACGTTAACTTTGGAGCTTTATATCTTAGCGAGTTTTAAAGTTTTTTATAAGGTTTTTTTTGGCGTTAAATAGGGTTTAAGCTATATTTTTAGCTTATAAAAAAATATTACCTAAATAGGCCTAGTTCGCGATTTGCCACTGGGATATCCCGTGGGATATCCCATCCCAGTCCGAAAATCGCCTCGATCCCATACTGAAATCCCATATCTTTCCGGCCCGTAACTAAGTATTAGTACCGAAGTATTAACCCGACTCGCTAAGACTTTTTTCTCTAGTAATATTTTCTATTTTTAGTAGTATTTCTTACTATATTTTCTATTTTTCTTTTCTATTATTATTATTATTATTACCTACGTTATTCTTTAAAAGTAAATAAGGTAATGTAAAAAAGTAATGCATATCCCTATAAAAATAAAGACTATAATATTAGTAATATTTTCTATTTATAGTAGTATTTCTTACTATATATAGGATTTACTACTATACTACTAATTATTATTATTATTATTACCTAGGTAATTCTGAAAAGTAAATAAGGTAATATAAAAAGGTAATGCATATACCTAGGGAATTAAGGGGGGTATTTAAATTCTAATTAAAAAAAAATCTAATTTTAGAATAGGGGTAGTTCTAGAAAAAAATTAGTGTCCCTTACTATTTTATTAGGGGCTTGGCGTCTTGGCGATACCTTGGCGAGTCGGGTCGGTCCAACCCGACTCGCCAAGGTACCGAGGGCTTTTCGGGTCAGTACCGGAAGTAGGTACCAAGTATTCGGGTCGGTACCTAAACTAGTACCGAGTATTCGGGTCGGTACTAATTCATGGTACTGAAACCCGACTCGACGGTTAGTCTAGTAAGACTTTAAAAAGCTTAGAAAGAAGTTCTTTAAAAAGAAGAAATTATAATAAGTAAAAATAGTTAGACTAATAATACTATTAGACTTACTTAGATAGAAAAATACTTTAATAAAGAGACTTAATACTATTAAAAAGGGGAATACTAAATACTTCTAATAGATAGCTATACTTCTTATATTACTATTATAATAATCTAGTACTATAATAATTAAAAAATTATCCTTATATATTTACTACCCTATATTATATATTTATTATAGCTACTAGATATTAGAGTCTTTACTCTATTAGTAATAGTATATAAGTCTCTTATTTAATAAACTACTTACTTTAAAGCTAACTATTAGATTAATAAAGTTAACTTTCTATAGTAGAATTACGTCGTGAAAAGCAAATATAAGGCAGAGGTACTCTTAGGTAAATAGGTGTAAAGGCTTGCCTTACTATCTAAGGAGGTAACCCCTTATATCTAACTAAGCTAAGCTATATAAGGTATAGCGCCTACTACGCTATAATAGCATTTTATAATAGTTACTACTAATAGGAAAAGGAGAAATATATCCTTATATATTATACTTCCTAGTATAGAAAGTATTCTACTCTATCTTAGTTATATATATATACTATTTCTATATACCTAGCTATCTAATACTATTCTAGAAGTCTTATTATATATTAGGGGTAAGGAAGCTAAAATTAAAATTTATAAGGTCTTTAATAAAACTAATCCTTTCCTACCTTAACTAACTATCCCTTAGAATCCAAGGTAAGTTATTTTTAGGCGGGTATAAAATATAATAAGATTATAAAGTAGATAGCGCGTCGGTAATATTTTTAGGTAGGTATAAAATGTATTAAGATAGTAAGGTAGATAGGGTATTAGTAACTTAATAACTTATCTTCTTTACTATAATAGAATATATATAATTTAGGACCCTAAGCTTATTATACCTTATCTATTAATTGTAAGTACCCTAATTACCCCTCTAGGACTAGCGCGAATATTAGAACTCTAATATTTCTTTATATTCTACCTACGTCTATACTAACGTCTTATAATATTTTCTACTTAAATTAAATTATATAGCTTATATTAGCGTATTTAAGCCTCTAAAAATAATTAAAATTAGTCTAGTAATTTAAAAGATATATTAGAATAAATAGATTTACCTACTAAATTTAGTCTAACTATCTTATATCTTAGCGTATCCCTACCGCGTTAATAGTTCTTTCTTCCTACCTCTTCTTTACCCTTTATAGTATAGTATAGATATTAATACCCCTCCTTATAATCTATAATATATAAATCGTACTAGCCGTCTTTAGATAATATAGTATTACCCTTCTTATACTAAATTTAGCTCCTCTACCTCCCTATTAATACCTTCTAAGCGCCTAGCTCTTTCTAAGCTATACCCTAATACTATTAATAAGAGGGTTAGATCTTATAAGACTAATAATATAGGGCGTACTAGACGCCTAAAGAATACTATATTATATACCTAGGCCTTATCTATAAACCTACTAGTAAATCCTAGAGATATTATATTAATAGAATCTCGCCCTAGAGAAATTCTATTAGGTACTTAGCCTAATAGCTACCTTAATAAGGGTATTACTCCCTAGTAGTATATAGTAGTTACTAATATAACTATTTAAGTAGTTATTCCGCCTAGGAATCCTTAATAACCTACTCCCCTAATCTTTAAAGAGACCCCCTAAGAAATTACTCCTCTACTAGCTCCTAAATATTATCTAGATACGCGTCGCTAGTATATCTACTAGTAGGCTAATTAAGATAATAATACTAAGTACCGGCCCCCTAGTTAATAAGGCTTATACCGGCGGTAAAATAATATATATTAGGGGCGGACGCTAGGCTAGGGATATTAAGTATATAAGGATTCCTATATAATAAGATATATAGAGCTTTACTAGGTTAATAAATTATTTAATACTACTAGTAATATATACCCCTATTATAACGTACTATTATAGAAAAATAAATATAGTACTATAAGAGACGGCTAATAGCTATATTATAATAGTAGGAAGAATAATTAGCTATCCTCTAACTAGTTATATAAGCTAGGCGATATTAACTTATTACTTAAAGGGCCTAAAAAGGAGGCTAAGCTTAGGGTATAATTTATTAATAACTTACTTAGTAACGTAGATAATATTATTATTAATAGATAATTTATAAGAACGAAGACTATATATAGTAAAGAATTTTTAGATAATATTATTAGTTATAATAATTATCTCTCCTTTACTAGTAAGGGTATAATTAATATTAATACCTATATTAATTAAACTACCTTCTAGATCTAGGGGTCTATTTATTATTTAATAGGTCCTCCTATTATTAATAATAGCCTTAAGTTAAAATTTACCTAGATCTATATACTAGATAGTATATAGGAGTAACTAGATATTTACTATTAATATTTTAATAATTTAAATTAAGATACCCTTACTTCTACTTAGTATACCCTCTAGTATATTAACTTATACGTCTAGGGGTTTAAATCCTACTATAACTACCTTAAGGAGAATAAACTATAATATCCTATTAATATTATAAGCGTTTATATCTAATAGCTAAATTCTAAATAATAGGATAAGGGTACTTATAATTACCCTACCTCTATAAAAGTCGCCTATATTATAATAACTCCTAATAATATTATAAGAGGCTAGATTAAGCGGGATATTTATATTAAAACTATTAAGGGGGGTCTTATATTAATCCTAGATTAATATCCTTCTTATATAGCCCTCTAATATCCGCTCCTATTTCTATTTAATAAATAGTTATAGTATAACTACCTCCTACTAGCCGGCTATTAGCTTCTAGGTAACTATCTACTATATATATCGTGATAGAACTATATCACTAGTATACTTACCTAGTATACCTTAATTAATAGCGATAATAAGCTAGAGTAGGAAGAGGGTAGTAACCCTAAGTAGGAACTAGACTAGTATATTACCAGCGAGTATATACCTTAGGGTTATAGTAGGTCTTAATAAGTAATAAGACATTAATTTTATATAAAATAGATATAAGTAAGACTATTTAATATATTTTCCTAGTTATTTTCTAGACTTAAATCTACTTAGTTATAAATAGTTATAAATTATTTAAATAATAGCTAGGGGATAGTTAATATAATTTAAATAATAGGCTAATTAATATCTAGATCTAGCCTAATTTCTTTAATTATACTATTAATAGTAGATATCTATTTAGCTACTAGGCTACTAATATCGAGATATTAATAGAGCTTAATAACCTAAATTAGTATTATTAGAATTAATAGACTATTTAAGCGGACTACTACTCTAGCCTAATAGATAGGCTTAGTACTAATCTAGATATCTCGCTTAAAGATATTAGTAGTAAGGTAACTATCCTCTTATTAATAATACTAGGAAGTCTATATACTATAAAAGCGAGAATACAAGACGTTATAATAATAGTCTAAAAAAGGGGTAAACCTAATTTTTTTATTACCTTTATATATAATTCTAAGTAGCTTAATATTTAGAGCTTACTAGTATCTAGTTAAATCTTAGAGTACTATTATAATCTAATTACCCGTATCTTTAATTAAAAGCTCTAGGAGCTAATAAAAGACCTCTTTAAGTAATATATTCTTAATATTTATATAGCCTACTATTATATTATTAAGTTTTAGAAGTAAGGTCTCCTATATACTTATATTCTCCTTATTATATAGGAAGAGGATTAGATCTAGATAGTTAGTAATATTAATAGTATTATTTAAGTATTTATCCCCCCTTTATAATAGGGTAATATACTACGTAAATTAGTCTTATAGTATATAGTTTATAATTACTATACTAGCGTCCCTAGTAATAGATATTATAATTAGGAGAAGAATTATTATAATAAGGCTTTTTTAAAGGATTTTTACTAAGAGACGTCTTTTATACCTAATAGGAGTTATCCTTTTTATAAATATCTAGTTACCCCCCCTAAACCTAATTCCTCTATTAATAATAGATAGGTTATCCCTTATAACTTATACTTATTAAAGAAATATAATACCTATATTAATATTAAGATCTACGGCTCTATTAAGTCTATTTTCTATTTATATAAATATATTTATAAGGGACCTAATTAGGCTAATATCTCCCTTACTAGGAATTATACGCGTAATAATAATAACCCGACTCCTAATAGCTACCCGTAATAGTAAGGGGAGTTAGTAGATAAGATTATAGAGTTCTAGTCTACTTACTAGATTAGGTCTATTAAGGCTATCTAGAAGATACTCTTATTTAGTATAAATATTATAAAGCCTTATATAAAGCGTCTATAAATCTACCTCTTAAACTACTAGTATACCCTTTTTAAGCTAGCTAATAATTAGGCTACTAATAAGGCCGTTAAATAAAAGCTAATAGATAGTAATAAGCTCCGTAGGACTATATTAATAGAGTTTTTTAATATAAACTATCTTACTAAGGAAGCTTATAATAATAGTTAGCTATTACCTTTTATAAAATAGAATAGGAAATATCCTATTATTATAAGGGATCTACTTAACTATCTATACGCGGATTTTCCTAAGGTCTTTACCTAGAATAAAAGAAATAAACGTTAGAAAATATATAAAAGGGGGGAGACTCTTAGGCGTATTAATTTTATTAGTCTTAAAATTAAGGATCTCTACTATTACTAACTACTCCTCTATTATATTAAAGGGGCTATATTATTTAATAACCTCTAGATAGTAGACGGCTAGCTAATAGGATAGAAGGAGGCCTACGTAGAGCTTAGGTTAACTAAAAATAATAGATATATTAATAAGATCCTTAATAAAGGAAAGGATTTCTAGGGAGGCTATAAGTTATATAGTCTTTTTATATTAATATTAATTAAACTCTAACCTACTAACGCCCTTATATTATAGAATAAGTATAAGGAATATATCTTAAATAACTACTTATACCTCTTATAATAAGATTTTTTAATACTTTAGATACTAGATAATTATTATAAGTAATAGTTATTTATAGAATAGTACGCCCTTTACCTAATAGCTAATTAGAATATTAATTGACCCCTAAATATACTAAGGATCTAACCTAATATAACCTACCTATTCTAATTATCTTATTTAATAATTTTAATAATATTCTAAATAGACTTTTACAGGAAGAAATATCTTACTAAATTACCCCTAATAAGGCTAAGGTCTTATAGAATAGGCTAAATACTAATTAATACTACGCTATTAATTAGATTATCGCCGCTATTAACGCTAATATTAATAATAAATTTAGTACTTTAAATATACTATTCTTCCTTAATAGTATTAGGGGGACTAGTAAGATAATAGTTTGGAATACTATTATAAAAAGGCTATATTCCTAGTAAAAGGTTACTCTAGTAGTAGTATCTTCTAGTATTATATTAACGCTATTATAGGGAGGTTAGACTACTTACTTATAATTTAAGATACCCTTAGACTTTAATACTACCTCCTTATATAAGATTAAAAAGGAGACTAATCTCGCTAAGCTAATTAAGTAAGCTTATATTATCTTTTAGGAGAAGTCTTTTATATAAAGTTAATATAATATAGAAGCTATTAGTTATAGCCTTTAGGATATCTATAATAATAACTAGGCTTATTTTAGGGGTAAGGTAGTCTACTTTTATAAGGACTTCTAATAAATACTCCTAGTTATTCTAGGAGGATCTAATAGCTAGGTTATTAAGGTGTATCTTTAAAAGGCCTATTTCTAGAATAAGGTTATATATTTAAATCTTACTATTAATAAATAACTTAATAATCCTAACCTAATAGACGTTATATATTATAAAATAGGACTATTTATAAGTAATCTCCTTACTATTAGTAATAGTATTAATATCTAAAAAAGCCCTACTACTAATAAAGATATATTATATTAGAAATATAGTTATACCCCTAGAAATACTATTAATAATTTAGTTAAGAATATTTATATTAATATTAAGATAAATATCTTTTAAAGGGATTATCTATTAGAATAGGCTATTCTTACTATTATTAATAAAGATATTATTAATATTAATACTAAAATAATATCGCGTATCTTTAGTAATATAATAATATACTAGAGTATTAATTATACTATATTAGAAGAAGATAATAAACTCTTCCCCCCTAAGTACTTTTATAGGTTTTATAAACCCTCCCTACTATCTTATAAGTTATACGTTAAGCTAGGCGTACTAGTTATATTATTAAAGAACCTTAATCCGTTATATTTATATAATAGGACTTAATTATAAGTTATAAGATATAGTAAATATATCTTTAAGGGGGAGATTATAAGCGGTACTTATAATAGCGAGAAGGTAATACTATTTAAGACGCCGTTATAATCTAAAGAAAATAATAGGCGGATTCCTACCCCCTTAATTTATAAGTAGTACCCTATTTAACTAGTATTTACTATAACTATTAATAAATTATAAGGTTAATTAATAAAGTATATAGGTATTAACTTATAAACTAGGCCTACTTTTAATTATAGTTAGTTATATATAGCTCTATTATAGGTAATAAGATAGGGAAACCTTTATATTATTAAGCCTAAAACTCCTAAATATATATCTAGTTAAATAATAAGAAATATTATATATAAGTAGGTACTATTAAATAATAGGTAGACTACCCTTAATATATTAGTTATAACTTATTATTAACGCCTAGATCCTATTAATAGCTACTTAGTAGCTTATAAGAATATTAATTATAATATTAGAAGTATAAAAATAGCTTAATATTATACTTAATTATATAGTTATATCTTTATATTAGACCGTAATATTAGACTTTCTAATAATAAAAATAAGCTATTTTACTATTTAATTTATTAAATACTACTAGTTAAACTTTAAAGGGCTAGATAAATACTAGGCTATATAAACTCCTATATCTAATAGATTCCTCTATATTAATATAATAAATCTAGTATAACTATTAATAGTTATTATAAGAGTATAAAAGATACGTTATAATATAAGGGGTATAATAATTTAAGAATTATATTAAATAGTCTAGTAGTATAGAAGTTATTAGTAGAATAGAATATTATTATACTAGATATCCTATAATTAGTCGGGTATTTAATAGATAGTATTAGTCTTTTAACGCTTCTATCTTAATAATAATAATATCTTTTCCTAATAATAACTAATATAATAAGTCGTCTAATAATAGTATACTTAGTTATACCCTATTAGTCCTAGATAGTAATATTATAGTAGAGTTATAATATAAGTAGGCCTAATAACTATTTATTAATACTCTAGTACTAGGTAACTATTATAAATAATTCCTTAGATCTAAAATTAATATTTTTAGTAATATTTACCCTATATCTCTTATAATACTTAAGGGGGGTCTTAGTATCTATAAAAGTTTATATAAATATCTATTATATTTAGACTTAAATTTACCTTATAACTATTATTACTTACTAATAAATAAAAGAACTATACTTTTAAGTATACTTTTCCTACGTAAAAATCTTGAATTTTTATAGGTATTTTCTAGTAGGCTTATAATATCTCTTTTTACCCTTTACTTCCTTTTATACCTCCCTCTCTTTAAGCTACCTCTTAGCACGTTTCCTTACTTCCTTAGAGGTATATTATATTTCTTCGCCGGCTAACTACCTCTTAGTATATTAGTTAGCTTCCTTAGAGGTTTCTTATATATCTTTACTAGTTAGTAGGCTATTATCTAATAACTAAGTATCTAAGGTTTCCTCTTATATTATCTTTACCTTATTTACTTTATCTACTTACCTCTTATTTTTAGCCTTAATAATAGCTACCTCCTAGTTATTAGTAATACTAAGAGTATTATAAAACTAGGAAGGTAAGAAATAATTTACTTAGCTCTAATAATATATATAGAGTACTTTAGCTAATAATTTTATCCCCTTATTAATTAGATATATCTTAATATAATCTTATAATACTTACCTTATAAAATGAAGTAAGGTACTTATAATATTAGAAAAGTCTACTATTATTTCTAGGCCTAGCCGTAGTAATTTATTATTATCTATATTAGATAGTTTATTAGCTATATTAGTAAGGTATATAAGCTTCTTATTTATTATTATTATTATCTCCTCTAATATTATTATTATTATAATAAGGATATATATTATATAATTACCTATTAAATTAATACCTTAATTCTCCGTCTTCTTTACCTTTATATTTACTATCTTCCTTACCTTTATAATCTAAAGGAAGGTAGGCTTTATTTAAATTAATTATTCTATTCTAGTAGGATTATTAGCTACCTTATTCTCTTAGTTTTAAGATTTTAGCGGGGCTAAGTTAGGTTTTAGAGTAGGATTCCTAGCTAACTTAGTAATAGACCCTTGATCCTCCCCTTTTATTCTTAATAACTTTATAAATATAATAGGAGCTATTAGGGGTAATAGTAAAGTAAGATCCTTATTAATATAAACTTTATATATATTTAATTTTACCTTTAATTTCCCCGTCTACTAGCTTCTAACTTACTACTTAGGCGTAATACTAGCTATCCTAATATCCCCTTATAAGATATAGGTATTATAATAAATAATATCTTATATTATCCCCCTATTAGATATATTAGCCGCGTTACCCTTATTTTTACGCCTCTTAAGTAGGTCGCTATTATAAGAGAAATCTAGTAGCTAACGCGAGTTTTTTACGCGGGATATTAGCCTAGCGTAAATAACTTATTAAGTCATATAATTAGATAAGGTAGTTTTAATAGGAGGCTAAGTATTCTTATCTAACGCGTCTACTATAAGATCCTACTTTATAATAATTAGCTATTTACCTTAAGGTAATTAGTAGGGTATTCTAGGGACTACTAGGAAAAGTAATATTAGCCTTAATAGCTAGTACTAATATTCTTCTAGTATTTCTTTAATTACCTAAGTAGGTAATTCTAATATAAGTCTAGCTTAATATACTTTAATCTTATCCTTTATATAATTAGACGCGCCCTTTTTAGCTTAATTCCTAACTATATTAATAAATATTTTACCTCCTTATAAATAGTATTTTCTACCTCTTAAAGATATATAGTAGTAGTAGTTTAATATAATAATAAGTAGAGTTAATAATATAGTTATATAATAAGTAAGGGTTAAGGAAAGTAAAAGTAAGTTTATACTAAATACTAAGACTTTACTAAGAATTATAAAGATAGTAATTTAATATCCCTACTTATATAAATAGGGCGTCTAGCTAGGTTTATACCTACCTAGCTAGACGTATATAATATACGCGGTATATTATATACGTTTAGTTATACTTATATTATAGATTAACTATATAACTTAGAAGGTCTTTATTATACTATATATTATCCTCTAGGCTATAGCCCTTCTACCTAACTAAATATTTAGTAATTAGTCTTTCCTAGTTATACTTTCTCTACTACTTTCCTATTAACTCTTTAATTTAGCCGGCGACGAGATCCACCTGTACGTGGTACCGGCTACGAACCTTCTAGTATCTCGGTACTAGGAGAGCTAAGAGATCTCACGGTATATTAGAAGCACCGTCTAGGGTTACCTAGTTATTACGGAATCGACACGCAGGTAGAGTATAGTAATAACGAGAATAAAAACGCCAACGCGATAGAAAAATAGAGAAGATAGAAGGAGAACTCTTAGAAGATTACGGTAAAAGATATAACGCGATAGAATATATAGATATAGACGAAAAATATATACTATATAGATACCCTTCCACCTCTCCCTAATATAGCCTCCGCTTCCCTACGCGTGTCATAAACGCGATATACTAGTAATACCAGTAATACTAGTATAAGACGATAGAAATACTACCGATATAAAACCTCTATAATATCACAGAATATACATGGTACTTCTATACCTACACCCGCCATAGGGTCTCTTACGAGGCCACGTCCCTATACTCTAGCCGATTCCGCTCCGCGCGGTCTAGGTAGCCTAAGTCTACCTACCTTAGGGCCGCTATAGTACACACAGATAATAATAGTATAATAAAAAGATAGTAATATTATATAGAGCTAGCCCTTCCTTCCTTTTGACAATCGAGCGTAAGCTAGATAGCATACCGGGTATATACTACCGCCATTACTGCCGTACGGCGGCGAGGATACTCTAGTCCCCTTCCTAGGTAGTCCTTACGGTACGGCTACAGGTAGTGGGCACCTAACCTGAAATAGGACGTGGGTATTAGACTCCTCACCTAATAGCCTGCAAGCGCGATAGGGCCGCCGGTCTAGTTAGCTAACGGTGCCTATTATCTTCTACACGCATATACCTTAATAGTAGCGGCCGATATAACCGCGGTAAATATACCGGGTATCCGCTACCTTACTACTATACGGCGGGGGGATACTTAGCCGCACCTAGGTAGTCCCCACGGTATAGTAGTAGGTAGTGGAGGCCTAACCCGTATAGAGATACGTGGATATTAGCCTTCCCACCTAATAGTCTATAAGCACGCTAGGGCCGCTGGCCTCCTCACCTAGTAGTGCCTAGCACCGATAGACTAGTGGGTAAGTACTAGTTCTATTACCTCCCTTTACGCATATACCCTCCCCGTCACGGACGCTATAACCGGGATTATAAGGAATTATCCGTTATAAGGATTCATCCGTTACGCTAAACGGATTAGATTAAGAATAGCCGGTAGAGATAGAAAAGAGAAAGGGGCTAGGCCCTAGATAAGGAAAAGAAGTTTCACCTGTAGACGAAACTTTAGTGTAATAGGCAGTAAACCCGACCCCTCTACTACCTCCCTAGTGGCAGGCCTGCTAGGGGGGGGAGGGAAGGAGCTATAAATGGTTAAGAGAACCGTAATTATCAGGTGGAGTTTTTATCCTTATAGTAGGGTTTCTCCCCGAATAACATGTACGTAATACGTACCCCCGAATAGCCTACCCTTATTAGCTTTTTAGCTAGCATAGGAGTATAATCAATCAATTAATTAATTAATTAAACTCTTTAATTTTATATAAGTACTATTTATTATTTAACTCTTCTACTACTAGAGGGTAGTCTAGCTTCTAGCCTCTATTAAAGGAGTTATTAGCTTATAATAACTTTTCTAGTTATATAATTAAAATAATTAGATAGATTTTCTAATTTACTAGGATTATTAATTTATAAGCTAATTTCCCTACCTTCTTTATAATTTTAATAGGACCCGCCTATTAGTTAGATAGCTTTACTTAAATTATACTAAGTAAATTATACCTAATATATAGCTTTATAAAGATATCCTTACCTTTATTAAATTAAATTAGCTAATAATATTTATTATATTTAATCTTAGATTCAATATAAGCCTAGGTAATTAAATCTTCCGCCTCCTTTTAGATAGTAATCCTATTCTCTAGAAATAGACTTGCCTTCTAGTTATCTAGGGGTAGTAAAGTAAGGGTATTATATAGGTAGTACTTATATATAACCTTATTTAGGCTTATAGATATTATAAAGCTAGGTAGATTATTTAAGATACCTCTAAGTTAAGGTAGGAATATTATCTAGTTATTTCTAGGTTTAGAAGTTAGCTAGTATCTTAATATAATTTTAACTATCTAATTTATTCTTTCTAACTAGCTATCTATTTATAGATAATATATTATACTTATTAAGAATTAAACTCCTAGACTTTTAAATACTCCTTACTAGAAAGTAGATATAAACTTCTTATTATAGTCTAATATTATTACGCGAGGTAGACCCTAATTAATTATTCTATCTAAGAATACCTTTACTTATTCCTCTATTAAGTAGGTATCTTTTTTATATAAAATAGTTACCCTTTTAGAAAACTTATCTATAACGGATAATACTATATTTATCCCTAAGGTAGTTTTAAGTAAGGTAAGGATGAAATCTATAGCTATAATATAGTATAGTATAGGTAGGGTAATTATTAGAACTAGGGCTTTATAAGTAGGGTGTTACTTTATTTAATTAAAGTTATATTTATAGTAGTAGCTAATATATAAATATAACTATCTTATTAATTTCCTAATATAATAGTTACTTATAATTACCTTATATATATAGTTAAATCCTAGGTAAGACTTTTTATTATATACCTAGTAGAATATCTCCTTTTTAAACTCTTTAGGAAGGTATAGTTATACCCTTCCTTTATAGTTTATAAAGTACAGTAACTCTCCTTTAAGATAAAATTAAATACCTACTAAGATAGCTTCCCTATCCTTTAAGCTATTAAGAATCTTAGCCTATTTCTTACTTATTATATAACTAGCTATTATATAGTTCTTAAAAGTAGGTAATATCTTAATAAGGAAAGTATTAAATATAAATATATTATTAAGCGTACCCTCTTTAATTATTTATAAGCCGCGTTTAATAGCTAAGTTATTTATTAGCTTTAATAGCGTATCTAGTATAATATACTACTTACCTAGTTAGTATTATATATCTAGTCTAAATTATAATAAGTATTAAGATATATAAACTAGCCTAAGATTAAGTTTATCTACTAAGGAAGAGGTAAGTAAAACCTACCTTATAATATTTATTATAGCTAAGTAGTTTATAAATATAATAGTTATAAACGGCGAATTATTAATAAAGTACCTAATTTTATAAGTAGTCTAAACTAGGTATATAACCTTAAGTTCTATTAGTTAATAATAAGATTTAGCCCTATTTAGTAATTTAGATAAGAAAAGTATAGGCTTAATATTAGCCTTTAGGTATTTATCCTCTATAGGATTACCCTTAATATAGTATAGTATAACTCTATAGCCTCTCTTCTTAGAGGCGTTAATATTTATATAAAGGCGCCTTAAATATAAGAAATAAATAAGGAAGTTTAAACTTAAAAAGGTGTCTTATAAAGAGCTAAATAAGTTAAGTAGAATTTATCTTTTTTTAATTAATATTATTTTTATAAAATTCTTTTACTTATAGCCTCCCTTTATTAGTAAACCCTTTAATAGCTTTATCTTTTCTACTTATAAAGGATCTGCCTACTACGCGTAATAGCTAAGTTTATTATATATCTAGCTTATAAGGCTAAGGTAGTATTCTAGTACCTTAAGATCTTTCTAAAAGTTGATATTCCTAAGCACCTTAATATATTCCTTAGTTATTAATAATTTAAAAGTATTAACCCTTTACCCTAGTAAAGTAATACTAGGATAGTTTAAGTGTTATAATATACTTTCGTTAGTAATTAATATAGCTTAGCGTAATCTACTTGAGGCGCTAAGCCTAATATAGCTTAGTTTAGATAGGTAGACTAGACGTCTTAATATCTAGAGAATAATAGCTCTTATAACCTATAAATTATACCAGTTTATTTATACCTTAATATCTAGTAGTAATACTAGAAGATCTTAAATAGATATACTAAGTTATCTATTTAAATTAGGTCTTTTTATTAGTAATTAACTATTCTTAAGGGGATTATAGGGTATAAAAGTCACTTCCACTCTATTCTATCCTATTACCCTATTAAAAGATTCTATTTATTAGCCTTAATAATCCTATTCTTCTTTATTCTATTCCCTATACTTCTTCTAAAAACTAGAGGTAAATCTAGAGCTAGAAAGCCCTCTACGTTATTTAACCTAGCTTAATCTACTATTATAACTAATTATAATACTCTTATTTTTACCTTCTACTTATATAATTTCCTCTTTATAGAACTTAAATAAGTAAACCTAGTTAACTACCCTAATTAGTACCTTATTAAGTATCTTACTTAGAATAGTCTTAAACTAGCTTAGTATAGCTTAAGAGTAGTAGTAGATCTTAAAAGATTAACCTAGCTAGAATCCTAGTAGTCTAGACTAGAACTAGAGATATTTCTAGCTATTTTATAGGATTTTAAGTAAGGTACTAAGATTACCTAGCGTTTATTAAGGGCCCCTTTATCTTCTAGAACCCTAGATTCTAGAATAACCCTAATAAGGATAGCTAAATAAATTAAATTAGGAAGGAATAATTTAGGCCTTAATAATCTAGTTAACCTACCTAAATTTATAGAGGTAGCCTAGGGCGAATCCTTAATAGTAGCTAGGAAACGAGCTATACCTTATCTAGGTATAACTAAATATATTTCTAGGTAGATTAAGAAAGCTATAGGAATCCGGAAGAATTTAGGAAATATAGGGTATTTAAAAATAGTATATTAATAAGACTATATTATAATACTAATTATTATAAGATAATTAATTAAGAGGACCCTAGGATATAAAGCCCTATTTCTTTAAGAATTAATTAATAATACTAATATAGGGGCTACTTAGGCCGTCTACTAACTCTTATTAGAAGCTAAGAAGAAGTCTTTCTAGTTAGAAGTTAAGTAATAGCTTCTTAGCTACCTATACTCTATTATTAAAAATAAAGAAATATTCTAGGAGTAGCTAAATAAACTATATAATAGGCCTAGTAAATAGGGTAATCTTAATCTTTCTTAATAAGTAATTAAAGAGGTTACCTCTAGCTATTATCTATTACCTATATAGTATAAGCTAACTTACCCTCTAGGAAGAGGGTTATAAGCTAATAGAATCTAGCGTCTAGTATTAGATAGAGCCTATTAGGAATAAAAAGACCCTTTTAATTAAGAAGTTAAAGAAGATCTAATAAGAGTATAATATAATAAGTCCTTATTTACTCTTAGCTTTAAATTAATTATAGCTAGTCTATAAGGTTAAAATACCTTAATACTACCTTATTAGGATACCTAGCTAGAGATATTTATTCCTTACTAACCTTTTATAAAGGATTAGCCTAGAGTATTCTAGCCTAACTATTATTAATAAGAACCTAAGTTATAATATCTTTTAATAGAATAAAATAAGTTAGTATAATTACGCGCGAAGGTTACCTAATAGGAAGTAGAACTCTATTATAATTAAAATTATAACCTTAGCCTAGAACCTAAGTTTATTTCTTAGGAAAATTATTAGTTAAAGTTAATATTAGAGTATTATAATAAACTACTTAGGGTTAGATATCTAAATCCTCCTTAGGACTCTCCCTAAGAATTTTAACTAGACCTACTTTAAAACTATATTAATAGTTATAACTATTATTAATATAAGGACCTTAATAAATATCTACCCTAATTAAGGGAGTATAAAGAGTAAAACCTTTAACCCTAAGAAATTATAATATTTAATTCTAAAAAATACTTTATAACCTTCTTTATCCGCCGCTTTTACTATATAGCGGAACTAGAAGGTAGTAGTCTAGTCCTTAGAGTACTCCTTATATATCTAGAAGGGGATACTCTAGAATAGTATAATAGCCTTTCTATAAGGGTCTACTAAGAAATAAATTATAATTTAGCTATTTAGGAAGATAAACTTCTTTAAAAATATTAGCCTAATTAATTTAAATTAATAAAGGAAGCTAAGAAAATAAAGTTCTATTTTAATTAATTATTACTTACCCTTAGTTAATATTAAACTTAAAAGACTAACTACTTATATAATACGGGTATTAATAATAAGGATATAATTATTAGATATCTATAATAAGGCCTTAAGTTAAACCTAGTACTTATAACCCTAATACGGGAAGAAGGGGATACTATAGAAAACTTTAATAGGTAAGTCTAAAATAATAAGGTAGTAGCTAAGCGGGTTTATAAGATAAATAGACCCTATTAGAAACTAGTAGTAACTCTAATATTATAAGTACTATCCCTAGCCTAAGTCTAATAATTATCTAGTAATCTAGTAGCTAAGGGGATTATCTAGTTAGCTAACCCTAAAGTTATAGAGATAAAAAGACGTCCTTTAGAAAAGATAATAGCTAATAACTAATAATTTAAAAGGACCCTACCTTATCCTTACTAGTATTATAGTAGAAATTATTAGGATAGTAATTATAGTAATAAAAAGAAAAAGTCCTTAAAGGTTAAGCTAGAGGAGGAGATAGATATTAACCCGACTAATAAGGATTATTATAATAGGGATAATAATCTTAATCTATATAATCTAGAGACTTATATAACTTTAGAGATCCTTATAAATAAGGAGCTATAAGGGGAAGCCTCTTAAGGCTTCTAACTAGTAGTTAGGGCCTACTAGAGGGTAATAACTCTACTAATAGCTTAAATATTACTACTAGAAAAACTTTAGACTCTACTAATAGCTTAAATATTACTACTAGAAAAACTTTAGAACTATCTTATCTTAATAACCTTACTATTTTATCCCTAAGGGGATTAGAACCTAGTATTTTTACCTTTCCTACTATATTAATAGGAGTTAGTATAGATTTTAAGAAATTCTCTAGCGTTATATACTAATATATTAGTAAAGATAGTAGAATACTAGAGTTTTATTTTAATACTAGATCCCTAGTATCCCTTATTTCTAAGTATTACTATCTAATATTCTTTAAAGGTTATAGTATCTACCTTATAACTAGGGGGAAAAGGCTTTAATATAAAGGAGTTAGTTCTAAGGAGTTATTATTACGGGACTATATTAAGGTAGATATTAGGATATATAATTTAATTAAGGAACCTATTAAAATATCTAGAGAAATTTATATAGTTTCTAGACTCCTATATAATATAATTATTAATATAAATATTATAAAACTAAATATAATTAATATCTAATAGGGTGAATACTAGGATCTTATTATAATATATTAAACCCCTATTCTAATTAGAGTTACCTCTAAATTAGATCTAATTCTAAGGATTTACGCTAATATCTAAGAATCTATAATAATATTAATACTACTAATTAAACTAAAAAGGCTAAGGGTCCTAAAATATAAAAAGGTTAATATTTATACTAACTTAGTAGTAATATTAGACTCTAGAATAGGATAAAATATACTAATTAAATACTACCCGTTAATAATAAATTATAACTACTTATTTAAACCTCTATTAAAGGTTAATTTCTAGTTAGGAACCTTTATATTAGGTATTTAAGTAGTAGTTAATAATAATCCCTAAGCCTACCTAATAATAAATTTTAGTTAATACTCTATTAAAATCTATAAGGGATAGCTACTAGGTAGACTATTAATATTATAAGAATTAATAAAGCCTATAAAGGTAGATTTCTACTTTACTAATATTTATACTAGTAAATTCTAGGAGGAACCTAATATACCTTATATAGTAGATCTCTTAAAGGAGGTAGTAATTCTAGAAGTAGATATCTCTACCTATTAGGGGTACGAATACTAGGAATATATTAAAAAGGTATTTAAAAAGTATAAGATACTTTTTTAAAATAGCCTAGGAAAGTTTAATAATAGTATTAAGATATTAATACCCTTTAAGGATAAAACTAACGTAGTAGGATTAAAGTAGAACCCTTATAACCTTTCTTAAAGGGATTATAAGGCTATAAATTTAATCCTAGACCCCCTAATAGAGTAGGGCTAAATTAAAAAGGTTCCTCTAGGGGTACTATCTACTATATTATCGCCGGTCTTTATAGTATAAAAGAATAGGAAGCTAAGAGTAGTAGTAGATTTATATAAGGTTAATACTAAACTATACTTAGATATATATCCCCTCCTAAAATAAGATATAATCCTAGGAGCGCTTAGTAGATTAGTAATATTCTCTTTTATTAACCTTATAAAAGGGTTTTTTTAATAGGGTATATACCCTTTAGATTAGTAGAAGACGACGTTTATTAGCCCCTACTAGGGTTAGGAATAGTTAAAGGTCTTTATAATAGGGTTAATAAATACTCTAAGTTTCTTCTAATATTAGATAAAAAATACTACTATCCCTATACTTATAATAATTTATTTTAATATATATTAATAATATAATAATCTTTTTAGCTACTCTTAATAACTATCTTAAGTACTTAGACTAAGTCCTAGGGCTACTAGAGAAAAGTCGTATTACTTTATCTCTAATAAAATATTATTTTACTTATCTTAGTATTACCGCTTTAAGATATTATATCTCTAGACTAGGTTTAAGTACTATAAAAGAGAAAGTTAAAGTAGTTTAAAATATAACTTTCTTAATAAATCTTTAGGAACTTAAAACTAGACTAGGATTTTTTAGCTACTATTAAAAATTTATTAAATATTATATTATAATAGCTCGACCTCTTATTAGACTAAAAATAGAAGGCTTTAAGGGTAGCTTAAATAAAGGTCGCCCTTAAAGGAATTATATATAAAAGAAATATCTATTAATAGATACCTCTAGCTCTTTACTAGTAAAGTTATTACTATTAAAATTAATAATAAACCCTAATAAACCTAAAGAACCTAATAGATCTAGGTTTAAATCTAGGTAGTTATACGCTAGCCCCTAATACTATAAAGTATAAGAAATATTTAAGGATAAACTATATAACGCCCCTACCTTAGCGTTCCCTAACTTTAATAAGCCTTTTATTCTTTATATAAACGGTAGTAAAGAGAAAGGTTATAAAGTTATACTATACTAGGTTAGGTCTAATAGGGTAGAAAGGCTAATCTTATTTCTTTCTAAAGACCTTTTAGATACTGAAATAAGATATTAGGCTATAAAATTAGAGGCTAGTACTCTAGTCTAGGCCCTTATAAAGCTTCCCTAATTCTTTAATAATAGCGATTTTACTATTATTACTAATTATACTATATTAAAATTAGTATTATAAAATAAGATAAATAGATAGTAGTCTACTAGGCTAAATAAATAGGCGCTATATTTATTAATATTCTAACTAAGGATAAAAATTATCTACTAGGTAGGGAAATCTTATAGAAATACTAATAGCCTTTTAAGACTTCCTACTAAGAAACCTAATCTAACTAATATATTCCTAGTAGTAGTTATCTAGGCTAAATAAGATTTTCTTAAGGAAATTACGTCTATCTTATTAAAAGACCCTTATTTTAGGCGGATTTATAATTAGGTCTAAAAGTAGGTCTAGGAATCCTAATAACTAAAAATAGGGTTAAAGACTATTTACTAAGTATACCGGCTTAATATTAATTCTTAACTATTATATATAATTAGATATCTAGGGCCGGACTACTTATATATTCCTAAAAAAACTTATAAGGAAAATCTTAGAATATAGATATAATTATTATATATATAAAGGTATTTATTATATATATAACTACCTACGTAGTTTAATATATTTTCTAAAGATACGTAAGGTTATCTAAGGTTATATTAATAGGTATCTAGCCTACTAACTATCTAAGCCTTCTAGATAACTACTATATAAGGAACTCTAACTTATAAGGGTATCCTAGTAGCTACTAGAAGATTTATTAATAGATTTTATTATTAGCCTTCCTTTAACTACTAGTAGCTATAATTCTTTACTTATAATAATAGATAAGTTTTCTAAGTTTATTTATCTAGTACTAGGTAATAAAATTAATTTAGCGTAAGACTAGGCTAATAGATACTTTAATAATATCTATAAAACTTAGGGTATACTAAGCCATCTTATTTTAAATAGAGACCTAAAATTTACTAGTACCTTCTAGAAAACCCTATTTACTAGATATAGAGTTTCCCTAGGAATAACTATTATATACTATCTAGCCGCTAACGGCTAGGCTAAATAAATAAATTAAATAGTAGAGATAGCTTTATATTACTTATTAGTTAGCTAGTATAAGGAAAACTAGGATACCCTTCTAATAAAAGTTAAGTACGCGTTAAATACTTTAGAGAATATTAGTATAACTATAATACTATTTAAAGTTTTATATAGGGTAAAGCTAAGAGGATTCTTATTATTTATAATACTAGAATCTAACTCTACGGCTAGAAATTTTCTTTATAACTAAGAAACTATTAGGAATAATATATTTAATACTATTAAATTAGCCTAGGCTAAAATAGCTTATAAGTAGGATTTAAAGTATTACGTACTAGACTTATCTAGATATACTTATTTAAAACTAGTAAAAATAGGGGATATTAGGTATTATATCCCTAAAAGTTCGTTCCTTACTACTAAAAAGGTAGGGCCTTATAGAATTCTATAAAAAATAAGCCTACTCGCCGATAAGCTAGAGCTTCCTCCTAGTATAATAAAGATTTACCTAGTTATCTTAGTTATCCATCTTAAATAATTAAAAGCTAACCCGTATAATTAAGATATACCCCTACTATCTCTAATTATTATCTAAGGTTAAGAAGAATTTATAGTAGAAAGAATAATTTAAAAAGAAAAATAAGGTAGGTAAAACAGGTATTAAGTTAAGTAGAAAGGCTATAAAGAGGATACCTACGAGCCTATCTAGAGGCTTAAGGAAGACGTACCGGACGTTATTAAAAATTTAAGAAGTCTTATACTTACTAGGATAGGAGTCAAAGAATCTACTAAGATAGGGATTAAAGAATCTACGTTTATACTAAGATATTAAATTAATAAATAGTAATAAAATAGAGGCTTTATAAGAAAATTACTATTAGATAAAAAAAAGTTATTATTAGGTAAAAAAATATAGTAATAGCTAAAAATACTAAATAGGTACTCTTATACTTAGCATTAATATATATTCTTTTATTTATACCTTAATTTAAACTATAACTTATTACTTATAATAATAGATTATTATACTACTATTACTACTAAAGTAAGGTCCTTACTACGCTAGTTTTATAATTATAAAGAAGATAAATACTATTATTATTAACTATCTAAGGCGTAGATTAAGGCCTACCTAGTAGACTAGTTAAGGATTAGGGTTAATAAGGGCTATATCTAGCGCTTCCCTACTATAGACTTTTATAAATTTAGACTATCTATTAAAGAAAATCTTAAATATCTACTTAACGCTTCTAGCCTACTTTAAATATAGAGATTAGAAACTAAACTTACTAAGATTCTAGACTACTTAATAGGAGATTAACCTATCTACCTAGACTAGTATTTAGACGCCGCGGTATTAATATTCCTTTAATATAATATTTTTAAAAAGCTATTACCTCTATATAACCTTATCTATCTAGTTCCTAATAACTAGTACCTCTCTTTCCTACTCTAGGGAATTCTAAGGAGATCTACTATTAGAATATCTTAATATATCTAGTTAGTACGATGTAGCTTACTAGCGATATCCTAGCGGTATTAGTTCGGCTTCTTATTATCCTAATAGATATCCTTTGATCTAGATATCTAAGAGGCTAGGTAGCTTCCTTAAGAGGTATTTAGATAGTCCTCCCTCTACCTCCTTAAGAGGTAGAGATTAGTTCTTTTATAACTATAAAGTTACTAGAGTATTAAGTCTACCTTTATATTACTACCTACTTACTAGTAGTTTATACTATCTATTTTAACCCTTAGGAGCTAGCCTTCTAATCTAGTTCCTAATAGTTCTAATCTCTCTACCTCTAAAGGGGGATAGTCTAAATTATAATAGTATAATAATATAAAGATATCTAATACTAAGTAAGATAAAAATATATTAGAAGTCTATTATAATAAAATTAAGATAATACTAGAGTCTAATATAAGAGATATTAAAGTAATAAATAATATACCTAGTAATAGAATTTCTAATAAAACCCTTACTAGTATAATTACGCTTAATAAACTTATTACTACTACTAAAATTAAAGAAGAGTAGTTAATAAAGGAAAGAAAGCTTTAAAGTATCTAAGAAAGGGTAGCTTAATTATAAGTAGAAGTAGAAGTAGTTATACTAGATTTATATTAGATTACTAGCGGATTACTAGGCGGGATATAATAAGGGTTAGGATTAGGCCTAATAGAAAATTAATACCCTTTAAATTAGGGTACTAATATATAAGGTATATTAGACCCTAGGATAGGCTCTATTTATAGTAGTTTTACCCTAAGTTAGTCTACTAGAGGCTAGTTAGAAGAACTTAGTAGTTAATACCCTAGGAGCTACTTAAAGCCTAAGGACTTACCCTTTTATAAGGGGAAGAATATATATAAGTATAGGAAATAGTATTATATTATAGATATTATATTCTAACTAATACCTAATAAATTCTTAATTAAGTTTATAAAGGTTACCTAGGTTATATAATTCTTAGAAGGTGAACCTACTAAGTTATAAGATTATTATAAAAAGTTATTATTAGGGAGAGTAGTTACCTAGGAGTACTTTACTTAATACTTATTAAACCTTATTAAGGACCTAGTAAACTACTAGCTTTATAATATATAGTTATACTTAAATATATAATAGAACCCTAACTAGTTAATATAAAGCTTTAATATATATCTAAATAAGATTAAATTATAAATCCCTACCTTTTTTAAAGGAATATTAGTAGATTAACTTCTTTATAAAGTTATACCTAGACCTTTAAAAGGCCCTTATAAACTATTAAGACCTCCTTATAATTAAAGAAAGCCTAATTACCCTTACTACTTAGTTAGAGAATAACTAGTAGTATTATACTAGAATAATAGTAGGTAATAGTTATATTACTAAAAAAGGGGATTATTCTAATAGGTAAAATAAAGGTTAGAAGAGGGAAGGAAATTAAGATAAAGGTATTAATCCTTTTATAAAAGTAGGAAGTATTTAACTTACTAGTAGTTATAATAAGTTACTAGATACTAAGGAAGGGTTAATATATTTTAATTATAGAAAGAAGGGCTATTATAATAAGGAGTATTATAGGCCTAGGATACTTAGGAACTTAAATATAATACCTATTAATACTATTAGAAAAGGGACTATTAAATTAAAAAAAGGAAGCGCGCCTCTATTAGGACCTTAATACTAGAGTACTTACTTATTAAAAGGGGTTTATTATTAATTTATAATATTAATATTAGTAGTTCTATTAATATATAAGGTATATAGGATTATATAGACTTCTTAATAGATATAGGAGTAGAGATTAATATTATCTCTTAAAGCTTTATTAAGTAATATAACTTAAAACCCCTAGAGGGCTATTAACTATCAATTCCTAAATAGATAAATAGCTAGTTAGTCTATTATTATAGTATATATTAGGTAGAGTACCGTCTTATTAATAGCTAGGGATAGCTAGGTTAATATACTAGTATATTTTATATAATTAAGAAGAAGGGGTTACTAATTATTCTTAATATACCTACCTTATTAGAAGCTAGGATATAAGTAGATCTAGGGAGTTAAAAGTAGTAATTTCTACTAGACTCTATTAATATATCTATCCTAGAATTATAAGTATTTATAGATACCCTTAAAGGTAAAATAGTAATTTATACTATTATTTATACTAGGTTATCCTAGGTAGAAACCTAGAGCTTTAAAGGTAAAGTACTAGAGCTACTTAAAAGTTTTTATAACTTTTTAGATATCTTTTTAAATAAGGAGGTAGAATAACTACCTCTATTTAAGCCTAGGGACTACGCTATTAATATAAATAGTTATAAGCCTCCTTATAAGCCTATTTATAATTTATTATAAAGGGAGTTAGAAACTCTATATATCTACCTAGATAACGCTAAGTTAAAGGGTTAGATATAAGAGTTTACTAGTCTTATAAGAGCTCCTATTTTATTTATATTAAAGAAGGATAGTAGCTTATAGTTATATATTAACTATTATAAGTTAAATAAGGTAATAGTAAAAAACTATTATCCTCTCCCTCTAATTAATAAAATACTTAATTACTTATAAGGTATAAAGATATTTATTAAGTTAGACCTTAAGGATACTTATTATAAGATTTATATTTATAAGGGTAATAAGTAGAAGATAGTATTTTATATATGGTATAACTATTTTAAATATATAGTTATACTATTTAGGTTAATAAATACCCTAATTATATTTTAAGCCTATATTAATAGAGCTTTAGCGGGCCTAATAGATATTACTTATATAATATACCTTAATAATATTTTAATTCATTTAGAAGATATCTTAAGTTATAGATAATATATCTACTAGGTATTTAAGTAGTTATAAAAGTTTTGGCTTTATATAAACTAAAAGAAATATAAATTTTATACTAATTTAATAGAATTCCTTAGGTTTATTATAAGTATTAATAGTATATTAGTAGATAGCTATAAGGTATTTACTATTTAAGACTAGCTAGTACTAATTATATATTAGGAAGTCTAAGTATTCTTAGGATTTATAAACTTCTACTAGCGTTTTATATACTACTATTTATAAATAGTATCCCCCTTAACTAGCCTTTTAAAAGGTAGTAAGGATAGGAAGAAGTTAAGACTATTTATATAAGGCGCTAGTAAAGAGAAGGTATTTTATAACTTATATTACGCCTTTATAATTATACCTATTTTAATATATTTTAATCCTAATAAGAAAATCTAGATTAAAATAGATATATCTAATTTTATTATAACTACTATCTTATCCTAATAGGATAATAATAGGGCTTAATATCTAGTAGCCTTCTAATCTTATAAATTAATACCTACTAAGACTAGATATAAGATATATAATTAAGAGCTATTAATAATTATTAAAGCCTTTAAGTAATAGTAATATTATATAAAAGGTAGCTATTATACTATTAAAGTACTTATAAATTATAATAATCTTAGGGGATTTATATAAGTAAAGTAGTTAAATAGTTATTAAGCTTAATAGGCTATTTATTTAACTATATATAACTTTAATATTAAATATTAACCTAGTAAGAAGAATCTTATAAATACTCTATTATATAAGCCTAATTATAATAATATTAAGATATTATTTAATTAGCTCCTACCTACCTTATAAAATAAGCTAGTAAACTTAGGAAGTATTATCTTTAGCTAAAGGTAGCTAGAAGAAATAACTAAGTATGTAGACTTATCTAGCTTAGGAGGGCTTAGGAAACCCTTAACTAAGCCTAAAAATTTAGATAAAAGGGGTATAAAGCTACCTTCCTAGTATTAAAGTAATATAATAGCGTTACTACTTAATCCTATTACTAGGGTTATTAGTTATAAATAATATATCTTATAAATATTAATAAGAGTAGTTACTAGACTTAAAATAGCTTATAAAGCTAGATTAGAATCCTTAAAAGAACTTATCCTCTTATTATAAAGTAATAATCTATTTATTACTAAATAGAAAGATAAGGTAAAGTATATAACTTCTAAGTAAAATACTATTAAATAGCCTTAGAAGGTTAATTTTATAAGATTACTAAGATTTTAAGGAGTACTTTATATACTAAATAATTTAATATTATATATAGAAATTATTATAAGATATTATAATAATACCTTAGTAAGTTATTTTAAGTTATAGAAAACCTTAGAGTTACTCTAATATAAGTATTATTAAAGTAGAATATTAATAGATACTAAGTTATATATCTAAACTTATAAGATATATTAAAGGGTAAAAGCTTTTAGATATAAACCTTATAATAATATTATATCCTTATTATAACTTCAAGGGCCTTAGGAAGAACTTTTTATAGATTTTATTATAAGCTTACTACCTAGTAAATATAGAAATTCTATATATAATTTTATTCTTATAATTATTAATAGGTATATAAAGATAGTCTAATACCTTTTAACTAAGAGTACTTATACTACTATTAAATTAGCTAAGATCTTATTTAAGAATATAATATTATAATATAATTTATTAATAGGTATTATATTAGATTAGGGATCCTTATTTATAAATACCTATTAATTAGAAGTCTACTATTATATAAAGATAAAGAGATAACTAAGTACTACCTTTTATTTATAAATAGATAGGTAGATTAAATACTAGAATTAAATATTAGAATATTACCTTAAAGTATTTTTAAATAAAGAATAAGATAATTAGGTTATATTACTCCTAATAGTTAAATTTATATATTATAATAGTATTTATATTATACTAGGTTATTTACTATTTTATATAATATATAGATATAATCTATATATATAAGATAAAGTTAGGGATAACTTTTTAAAAGGAGGAGTACTTATAATTAAAGACCGCGTAGAAAACCTTTTAAAAGTAAGAGTTATACTAGTAGATTAATAATAGATTATTTAAGTATAAGTTATAAAGTTTTATAATAAACTTTATATCCTAAAATCTTATATAATAGGAGAACTAGTAATATTAGTTATAAAGAACTTAAAGTAGAAAAGATTAAACTAAAAGCTATTATATAAGTATAATAGTCCCTTTAAGGTAGTAGATATAATTAGATATTAGGCGTACTACTTAAGTCTCTTAATAATATAAAGAATTTATCTAATATTTTATATTTTTTTATTAGAATTATATTAAAGCTATCTTAATAAAGGTAAGTAACTATTTATACCTCCTTTAAAACTTATTAATAATAAAGAATATTATAAGGTAGAATAAATCCTAGATAAGATAAGAAGTAAAGGTATTTAATACTATTTAATTAAGTAGTCTAGTTATAAAATAGAATATAATTAATAAATATTTATTAAGGATATAAATATAAAAGACTTATAAAGGGAATATAATAATATATATATAATAAAGAGGTATTATAAGTAAAATACTTATATATAGTTATTATAATAAAATTATTTAAGTATAAAGTTAAGTTATATAAGGTAAGTTATAAGTTATATTTATATAATAGAGATTTTAATAAAGAAGTATATAAGAAGAGAATTAATTAAGGGGAAAATCCTTATAACTTAAGAAAAGAATCTTTATTTAAAGGTATAGTATTAAAGTCTTATAAGAGGAGTATATTATAGTAGGTTATAACCTAAGAGAGATAAGCCGCTAGATAAGACTTTATTCCTATTAAGAGGGAGTAGATCGGGCGTAGGAATAGGTATAATAGAGAGAGTATAAAGAGCGCGAGGGGTATAAGGGAGGTAAGTAGTATAATAAGGGTAAATAGAGGGCGTAATACTAATAGTACTACTATTATAAGAAGGGTAGCTAGGGCTAGTAGGAGTAGGGGCGGGTAATATAATAATAATAGAGGTAGGAGCCTCCTCCTCCTTTATATCCTCCTCTATCTCCCCTATCTCCCCCTTATTACTATTATTATTATTATCCTCCTCTTAAGATATAATTAACTTATATAAAGATAATATAATACTTAATATATTTACCTCCCCTAAATCCTTATTAACCTCTATTATAATAAGGGTAGTTAACCCCTCTTATAAAAGTATTAGTATATATTATAAGAAGTATATAATAAAAGGACTTACTTATTACCTTATTATATTTAGGATACCCTTAAGGGTAATAACTACGCGACTACCTACCTCTACCCTAAGGCGTAGTAATTCCTTAGAGGTTTATAACTTATATAAAAGTATTTACTACGCTCCCTTAAATAAATTACTACTTCTACCTTAAAGGTAAAGGTAGTAACGCGTATTATAAAGGTAATATAATAAAGAGACTTTTTATACTAAAGTATAATAATAGGGCCGCGGATAAGGAGGCTAAATATATAAGCGCGGAAGGTAAGGGGTACTTATAACCTATTAATATATTATATATAAATTATATTAGAATCCTATTATTATAAACTAATTTATACTTCTTATAAAGGCCGCGGTACCTCTAATAGACCCTACCTATCTTATAATTATATAGTAACTTAGGATTTAAACCTAGGTACTTAGTATACTAAAGATAATAGGGCCTAGGGAGGGCTATAGCCCTAATAGTATAATAGGGTAGAGAGTTATAATAAGAGTATTTAACTATCTATTATAAAGTTAGCTAATATAAATACCTTTAAATATAAAGAGTATAAGAATAATTTAAAAGAAGTATAATAGGATAGGATATTAATAAGGTCCTTAAATAACTAATATAATAGACTTATATAAGAAGGTAATTTATAAGTAATATACTTATAATATACTTAAAGATAATTAAAGTTTATTATAAGGTATTATTAAATATAAAATAATAAAGGATAATTAATGGAGACTTACCTTAGTTATTATTATAGTTATTAATTATTAAAAATATAGTATTATATTAGTAATTAATCCTTTATATTATATTTATATTCTAATAGTAGTTATCTTATAAAGTATTAATAGTAGTAATTATAAAAGAAGTTAGAAGTAAATAAATTATAACTTTATTATATATTATATTATATATATTAACTACGCGATTTAATAGTATAATATTACTACCTAACTTTTATATTTACTTATTTATATTACGTATTTATAAAGGATTATAATAATAAACTTAATTAATAATTATATTCTACTACTAATAATATTATACCTATAAAGGCTATTAATATTAATAATACGTTACTATTATTATAATATTATTATTCTTAGAACTCTTTCCCTTATTTTCCCTACTAGGGTTTTAAAGGTTTTTAATAAGTCCTACTATAAATAGTAATAGCTAGTATTTAAGGATAAATACCCTTAAAAGGGAGGTAATTATTAAGATATCTTAATATATCTAATTAGTATAATATAAATTACTAGTAATATTCTAGTAGTATTAGTTTAGCTTCTTATTATCCTAATAGATATCCTTTTATCTAGATATCTAAGAGGCTAGGTAGCTTCCTTAAGGGGTATTTAAATAATCCTCCCTCTACCTCCTTAAGAGGTAGAGATTAGTTCTTCTATAATTATAAAGTTACTAGAGTATTAAGTCTACCTTCGTATTACTACCTACTTACTAGTAGTTTATACTATCTATTCTAGCCCTTAGGAACTAGCCTTCCAGTCTAGTTCCTAATATCTACCTAGAAAGTATAAATCTAGTAGGCCTAGTAGCCGACTAGAATTTCCTTAAATATAGCTATACTAGTAGTATATAATAAAAACCTTTATTAAGTAAAAGAAGATATTATTTAATATCTATTTATAACTCTAGTCATATACTCTAAGGACTATAATAAATACCCTTAAGGAGCCGTATTTATACTAATATAGGAGTAGACTTAGGAAGAAGCCTAAGTCTAGTTAGAAACTCTTAAAAGATTTTAAGTATTTAACTTTATTACTACTAAGGCGGCGGTTAGTCTTTAGAATAGGGTTAAAAACTTTTCCTTTTAAGACTTAAATAACTACTTAGAATTATATCTAAGAGCTCCTCCCTCTTAAGTCTTTAGAGTTAACTAGGATCTTAGATACTTAAAAGACGGCGTTATTAAGGTATTAAATAAGAATATAAGAAAAAGAAAAATAGTAATAGTAAATCTAACCTTAAATATTTTTAATTCTATTAATAACTTAAAGGAATACTAGGAAAGGGGACCTAGTATATTATTAGATATTAACTAGGACGTAGAGTTAGGAAGTATAAGTAGCCTATTATTAAGTATTAACTAGGAAGTAAACTCGAGAAATAATAATAATCTTAGGATAAATAGCGGGGGGTCTAAAAATACTAATACTATAGAATTTAGGTAGGATAAAAGAAGGTTAATTATAAAGCTTAATATAGAGGATACTAGCTAACTTTATACTATACCTATAAGTAAACTTAAGGAGTACGCCGAGAGTATAAATAAGGACGTAGCTATTACCTATTATAATCTAGAAGGCTATATTAGAAGGGAGGTCTATAATAGGAAAAATGCTAGGGAAAAATTTATAAGCCTAAAATTATAGGAACGGGTAGATTATAATAGCTACCCTAAGTAGCTTATAATAAACACGTTTCCTAATAAAGTTATATAAGACCTAGTAGCGGAAATTAATAGAGATAATTTTATAGTATATTATTAAGCGTTTATAGTCCTACTAGATTTTTAGGCTTTCTAGGCTATACGTCTTAATATTAAAAAGTAGAGCTAACTCTAGAAATTAAATTTTAATACTAATAGATAGCTTATAGGTAATTTTTAACAGAAGTAGGTCCCTAGTATATTTGAAAAAGGCTAGGTATAGGTTCTAAGGGACCTCTATCCTATATATATAATACCTACTAATTAGGAAGTACTTAGGAAATTACCCCTAAGAAAGCGAGCTAAATTTAGGAATACTAAGGCGGCTAAGTCTAGAAAATATAAAGTTTTCCTAATATTAGGTATAAAGTCTAGATTACTAATATTCTAAAAGAAAGGAGAGATTAAAGGTAAGGTAGCTAAGTCTATAATAGATAAACTAATAGATTTATTATTAAATTAAAGAACTATCCTAAATCTAGAGTAAATTTAACTAAGTCTACTAAACCTACCTAAGTTTCTAAAAGTAAGAATCCTAGAAAGGTATAAAGTATAACTATAAAAGTAGGTAGATAGTCTTAACTAATAGGTAATGGAACTCTAGGTACTTACTATATTTATAGATAAAAAGGTTAAGGCCTTAACCCTTTTTAAGTTATAATAGGACTAGTCGTTATAGCTACTATCTAATAAATTTAACAAACTTACTATTACTAATAATAACGCTACTAAAGAATAATATAAATTAGATATTAATAAGATTTTAGAGAAGTTAGATAATATAATAGTTACTCTAAGTAAATAATTCCCTACTCTAGAAGCCCTAGTATTAGAGTATAATCCAGATAGTAAAACTATAACTTAAAACCTTAGAAATTAGCTTAATTAAGAGGATTATATTAAAATAGATAAGGATAATAAGTTATTATAATAATAGCTTAGGACGAGCTTTTTTATAATAGTGAGAGATATTATAATATACTTTTATTAATAATTAATATAGCTTAGCGTAATCTACTTAGGGCGCTAAGCCTAATATAGCTTAGTTTAGATAGGTAGACTAGACGTCTTAACGTCTAGAGAATAATAGCTCTTATAACCTATAAATTATACCGGTTTATTTATGCCTTAATATTAAGAAGGTCTTCTTTATACTAATTATTATATTTAGTTTAGATAAAAGCTAGAAAAGTTACTTAAGGTAGCTAAGATATTTATTAAATATTTAGGAGAAAGTAATAAGGTTATCTATATAAATATAGATAAAGTCTTAAAGGGGGCGTAATACCCTATTTATAGTTCTCTAAATAAAGGGAGGTAAGTTCTTAAAACCTATTACTACTACCTTTAGATATTCTAATCCCTAATAAGAAATAAAAGTAAACTTATACTAATCCATAGGTTTTACTAGGAATTAAAAAAAGAAGGTAAGACTATTTATAAGACTTATATTATTTATCCCTTATAAGGTATTTATAATTTTAGTTTATAATTATAATAGGTAGGAGTTAGTAGTAGTAATCTTATTAAGACCTTAAATATCTACTACTACTCTTACCTTTCTTATAAGTAGAGCTACTAGCCCTCCTAAGATAGTTTTTTATATAATAATATAGGGAAGGTATAGACTAACTATTAAGTCGGGATTTAGTACTAAGATTTAGTACCGACCGAATACTTAGGTTAGGGTCTTAGTACCGACCGAAATACTTAGTACCTACTTCTAGTACTAACTCGCCAAGGCCTCGATACCTTAGCGAATCGGGTTAACCCGACTCGAATTACCAAGGTATCGCCAAGACGCCAAGCCCCTAATAAAATAGTAAGGAGCCCTAATTTTTTTTAGAATTACCCCTATACTAAAAATAGATTTTTTTTTAATTAGAATTTTAATACCCCTTATAATTCCCTAGGGATATGTATTACCTTTTTACATTACCTTAAAGAATTACCTAGGTTAGGCTAGGTAATAATAATAATAATGCTTAGTAATATAGTAGTAAACTATAGATATAATAGTAAATACTACTTAAATAGAAAATATTAGTAATATTATAGTTATTATTTCTATAAGAATAGCTAATTAGTAATTATCGTTCTATATTATCTTATTTACTATTAAGAATTACCTAGTTAGTAATAATAATAATACTTAGTAATCTACTAGTAAATCTTATATATAGTACGAAATATTATTATAAATCAAAAATATTCCTGATATTATAGTTATTATTTTCCTAGGGATATATATTACCTTCTTATATTACTTTATTTACTTTCTAGAATTCCCTTGGTAATAATAATAATAATAATTAGAAAAAAAATAGAAAATATAGTAAGAAATACTACTAAAAATAGAAAATATTACTAGAAAAAATGTCTTAGTAATTCGAGTTAATACTTCGGTACTAATACTCGGTACCTACCTAGGTACCAACTCGAGGTACTCGGTACCTACCTTAGTACCGACTCGAGGTACTCGGTACCAGATTTTGGTATCGAATCGCCAAGACTCGAGTCAGGTACCCGACTCGAGTTCGAAGTACCGACTCGACGCGGTTAGTCTAGGAAGGTAAAAGGCGTAGGCCCCTCTATCTATCTTATATAGCCTTATTTATAAAGCTTATTAAATTCTTTATTAAATACCTCTTAATCTATAATACCTACTAGGTATACCCTCTAATTTAGCTTTAGGGTAGTAGAGGAGTTCTAGTTAATATTTATTAGTACTATTATCTAGTCCTTTTCTAGGATATTAATAATATTACTATTATCCTTCTAGATATCCTAAAATTTATATATTAAGGCCTTTAGCTTTTCTAGCTCCCTTTTATTACTAAATAGGGAGATACTATCTTAAATTTTAATTTCTTTACCTAATAGTAAGCTACTAACCTTAATATTAGTTTTTACTATAGTATATATATAATTCTCTAAGTAAGTAGTATAATAAAAGTTAATATTATATTTAATAATTATATTAAGGTAGGAATAAGTAGATATAACCCTATCTACCTTAGTATTATTCTTAATATAAATAAAAGGTAAAGAAGTATTTATAATATAAGTATACGCTCCTAGTAGATAGGGTTTAAAAAGGTAATCCCTATTAGGTAAAGGTATAAAAGTCCTTAGTTATACTAGTATTTAAGCTATTAAATTTACTAGGATGATTACGCGTTTTTTATTATATATTATACGGCGGATAATAATATTATCCTTTACTAAAATTTAAATTAGGGTAATAAGCCTATTATAGCTTTTAATAGTTAGTTTCTAGTTATTTAAGTTAAGGATTATCCTTTCTAGGCCTATAATATCTATCCTAACTAGTATTTTTACCTTAAGGTTATTAACTAAATATATATTATAATAAAAATACGCTAGGGCCTTTTATTCTCCCTTCTAGCCTAAGATATATATATTTATTATTATATATTTATTAGTAGAATACCTAGCGGAACCTATACCCTAGATATTTATTAGGGTATACATTTTCTTAATAATTACTATAAGTAGAATTTATACTAGAAACTTATAATTAATAAATATTATTATATATCTTATATCTAGGTAAATTACTTTAGTATTACTTATAATCTAAAATCTAGTATAGACTATAGTAAAATACTATAATTAGAATAATAGGCTAGTATTAGGATATAGTATAGTATCTAAGTCTACTACTAGTTCTAGTATATCTTCCTAGCTAAAGTTTACCTTAGTAAAAAGGCGCTTACTATCTTAGCCGCTCTTAGTACCTTAATATAGGGCTAGATACGCGTATAATAGGTTTCCTAAGCTAAAATCTTCCTTATAATAGTAGTAAGTCCTTAACCTTAGTAGAGGTATCTTAATAAAGTAGGAACCTACGTAGGGGATTTTAATATAAAAGTAATAGGTATCTATTATAAGATTATATACCTCGCTATTTTCTAGGTTTAGTAAGGATACTTCTTCCTAATAGATAGGAGTATCTATTAAGGCTACTACTAAGAAACTATATTCCTTTAAATAAGTAGTATACTTAAACTTACTAGTATTATATTCTACCTTAGGGAAGAACTTACTTAGTTTAACTATTATAATTATTTCCGTGTATTTATAATATATAGTAGCTTATAATATAGGTATTTAATTTATCTAATTCTAATATTTATAACTATAATTTTACCTTATAAGCTGTAGGGCGTATTAATATTAATTACTACCTCTCCTTTTATAGGGTTTATAGTTACCTTAGAAGTTATTATAACTACTATAACTAGTATTAATCTACCCTAATTAAGTTAGCCCTATACTTCTTAGCTAGGGGAGGTATAATTATTTACCTCTACTATTAAGGTAGTAATTATAAGTTATTTACCTAGCGCTAGCTAAGGCGTAAAGATTTATACCTAATTAGCTATCCTATCTTATAATAGGTTTTATTATAGATACCCTATTAGCTATAATAGATAGCTATTATAACTAGCTTAAAAACCGCCTTAATAGCCCTAGTAGCCTTATAGCTAATAATTATTATAGAATTACCTAGGTATTATATTTAGTAGTAGTAGTTAGTAACTAGGCTCTAACTACCTTTTATAATTATTATTATTTAAGTAATAGTAGTTATTTATAACTTTTTATAAGTTATACTTAGCTTCTAGCTCTTTTATAAAATCTTAGAATATAATAGTCTTAGTAGGTAGGGTTATTATAAACTAGATATTAATATCTAATTAATTTTAGGCCTAAGTTAGCTAGGTATAAGTATTATCTACTTTAATAGCTATAATATATAACTAGATATTTTATAAATAGGCTTATAGATCCCTATCCTAGTATATATTTATAATGGAGTACTTTTCCCTAGTTAATTAATTAAGTACCTTAGATACTAATATTTTAAACCTTAGAGTAAGTTAATTAGTAAGATCTATTAATAATATTCCTTAGAAAGCTTATTATTTAAAATTATTAATCTCTTTTAGGTACTAATTTAGGGATATACCCTTAAGGTATATAGTAAGATTTTCTTTTATATTAGTTTCTCTAATTAATATCACGTAATTATATATATATTTATTAAAGGTATATACTTTATAAAAAATAGTTTCTTTATAAGTATATATTATATCCCCTAAACTATATAACTTAGGTAGGGCTAAGTAGAAAAATCTTATATCTTAAGTACTAAATCTTAGTTAGCTATTACCTCTAGTACTAACGCCTAGTAGACTAGATAGGCTAGGATTACCTTATAAGCTAGGATTACTAGGCGGCCTAAGTAGGCTAGTATTAGACTAACCGTCGAGTCGGGTTTTAGTATTATAAATTAGTACCGACTTAAATACTTAGTACTACCTCCTAGTACTAACCCGAATACTTAGTACTAGTTTCCGGTATTAACCTGAAAAGCCCTTAGTACCTTAGTAAGTCGGGTTAGACCGACCCGACTCGCTAAGGTATTACTAAGAAACTAAGCTACTAATAAAATAATAAAGGACTCTAATATAGTTTCCTTATAATATAAATTTAAATAGTTTTATATAATTAGGATTTATCTTATACCTAATATTCTTTACTTATTATTCTATATAATATAATAGTTTATATTACTATTTTATATTACCCTTAATTCTCTCGCTATTAGTACCTAGAATATATTAGTTCCTTTAGGTCCTTTAAGAGTATTAAGTTTTATAGGCCTTAGTAATAAAGCTATTTAATTAGAATTTAATAATCTTAATATAAATAATTCTATATCTAGTAATCTTTATCCTAGCTAATTTATAAGTTAGGTTAGATAGGGTATATTAGATAGATCCTTTTAAGAAAAGAAAGTACTTCTTTAAAATACTATTAAAGCTATTAAGGAAGATTTCCTAGACTTAATTCTAGTAAAGAATAATAAGTTAATTAAATAGAGTTAGTATATTAAAGTCCGCTTTAAAGTATAGTAGTAGTAAACTACTATTAGTTAAAGTATTAAGATGAAGTCTAGTACTAAAGTTCAGGATCTACTCTAGATTAAGAAGACTATATTAAGTAAATAGGCTAATATTTAAGATAACTTTATCTAAATTACTTTAATAGTTAAGAGATTATTAAAGATTACTTATAAGAAGTATAATAGAATTCTAGACTATCTAATAGCTACTAGTAATTTAAGTATATCTAATATAAGGAAATATCTTAAAATAAATAAATACTTTCTTTATAAACGGCTTAACCTATTATTATAAATAGAGCTTTCTTTAAGTTAGGTACGTTATCTATAGTAATATAAATTAGTAATATAAAACTAATTATTTAGGGATTACTTTAAAAGAAAAGTAATATTAGGTTTTCTACTAACTTTTATTAAGAGAAGTAGAATAAATAACTATATAAATACTTTCTTACCTTAAACTAGTCTTTCTAGACTATTAATTAATTAGAGTTTTAGTAATTACTATTAATAGCTCGTCTAGATTTAACCCTAATCTATTATATTAAATTATAAAGTATAATCTTTTCGGATTTTAAAGGAATACATATAAAAATTAAAGTAGATCTAGAATATCCTTAATATATTTCTCTTATATTAGATACATCGGCAATTCGGGAACCCGGCCCTAGAAGCTCCAGCAGCTTAACTAGCCCGTATAGGAGGACTTATACTTAGGAGTTATCGTGCTAGCCCGAATAGGAAATATTATAAGTATTATATTATATATTACTAATAAAATAGTAAACTAGGCTAATCTTAAAGTCTAAACTAAAACGGACTAGTACTCGCTAAGATACTAGCTCCTAAAGCTAGAGGTTTTTAAAACGAAGAAAAAAAAACTTCTAACTTTAGGAGCTAGTATTTTAGCGAGTACTCGTCCGTTTTAGCTTAAACTTTAAACTTAGCCTAGTTTACTATTTCATTAGTAATATATAATATAATACTTATAATATTTCCTATTCGGGCTAGCACGATAACTCCTAAGTCCAAGTCCTCCCGTACGGGCTAGTTAAGCTGCCTAAGCTTCCAGGGCTAGGTTCCCGAATTGCCGATATAAGAGCGCCGTAATATTAGGAGCGCTATAATACTAGGAGCGCCGTAATACTAGGAGCGCCGTACTATCCTAGACCTACCCTCTACTCCTAATATTATAAAACTATTACTACCCTTAAATACTAAATAGAATAATATTAAAGCTCCCTATTAATTCCTTTATAAGCTTTAAATCCCTTTATATAATAGTAATATATTTAGCGTAGATATAAAGTAGATTTAAATTTATATTATAAGATATATTAATAAGTAATTATTATAAGGATTAAATAGTAATATAAAATAGTAATATACTTACTTAAGAGAAAAGATATTATAAATACTTTTATAATATCTTATAATACTTTTAAAGTTAAACTTTAGATTTAATATAAGTTTATACTAACTCTTATAATATCTATTATAACCTCCCTTATAATATAATTAAATAGTAGCTTTAAGATAAGGTTATTAATAGACTTTTAATATTATCTTATCTCCCTTAAAGCTTTAAGACCTAAGTTAACCTTATACTTTTATCTTTATATTATTAGTTTTAATACTATTAATTATAAAGGATTAGCTAATTATATTTTAATATATTACCTATTTATATTACCTTTCCCTTCCTATATAATAGCTTATTTACTCCCCTACCTTATAAGGGTTTACCCCCTCTACTTAGTAATTTTAGTATTTTATTACTTAATTATACTATCTACTTATTAATATATAGAGTAAGAAATATATTATAAAATAATATTACTAGTCTACTTAATATAAGCTATTATTAAAGTTATTAAATATATATAATAATAGATAAAAGAAGGAATATAAGGTTTAAAAGTTTTAATATAAGGTAAAGTAATATTAGGCGGAATATTCCGCGTAATTATAAGTATAATTATAAGTAGAATTACCCCTTAAAATCTTCTTTATAACTCCTCCTATCTTTATATACTTAAGATATTATAATAAGATAGGTTATTAATATATAATAAGTATTTATTACTAATTATATTACCTAAATATATTATTAGATAGATAAGTTAATATAATATTATAATAATATTAAGTCTTTATAACTAGAATTATAAATTAATTATAAGTAGAGAACGCGTAAAAGACTAAGATAATAATAATAAGCTATTATATATAAAAGTATCTAATAACTATATAGTAATATTAAAGAGGATTAAGAAGTTAAAGGAATTAAATATATAAAAGATAGCTATTAAAGAGGATTATATAAAGCTAATAATTAGGGTAAAGGATATTAAAGAGGGATTTATAATAATATAATTAGGTAATATAATACTTCCTAAATAATCAATACTATATAGTAGAATATTTTAAGATAGAGCTATACCTTAAAGATAATTAAGAGGCTACTAAGGAATAAGTTAAGCTAGATAAATTAGTAAATAATATAGAGAATATAAATAGTATAACTAGTTTTATAAAAGAGGTAAATATATAATCTATCTTTAATCCTATCTTCTAATTAACTTAACTTTTAGAATACTTTTAAGGAAGATATAAATACTATTAAGCTAGAATTTACTAGATTTAATCTACTAATTATATAAATTATTAAGTAAAGGATTATATATTATAAGAGTTTAAAGGAGTTAAAAGATATATAAGACCTTAATATTATAAATACTTATATTAAGTTTATATAAGAGTATATTAACGCGTTTAATATAAAGGATTATATTATACCTAACCTTATAAAGAGGAATTAAGATAAGGAGGGTGTCTTAATTAAAGTTAGTATTAATAAGAAAGAAATTAAGTATACTACTAAAGAGGATAAAGAAGAGGATAGGGAATATAAGCTAGAAGATACTAGTAAGACTAGTAGTAATAGTAAGGATAATAATAGTAAGGATAATAATAGTAAGGATAATAATAGTAAAGAGGATAGTATTACGACCTATAACTCTTAGAGGTTATTAGGGTCTATAGTAGATCTCATAGAGAGGAGTATTAAGGAGAGGATAAGTAGGCTTTATACTAAACTAGTCTAGTATAGAATTATATTTAGTATCTAGGAGATTATTCTAGTAGATAATATAAGTTAAATATAAAGCTCCTATCTAGAGGGAAAGTAATACTATTTATATAAATATAGGAAAGCTTATACTCGTACTAATTATTCCTAATTAACTAGTATTAACTAGAGTAACTTATTAAGTAATTACTATACTTATCCTAGTCGTCTTATATTAACTAGAGTAATTATAGTAAGTAATTACCCTACTTATTATACTAAGGTATATTTAACTTTAGTAAGCGCTTATAACGTCTACTAAGGCCTACGTACTAAGGGCGTAATATTACCCCTCCTTCCTTAAACCTTTATCTTAAAGGTTAAATAAGTATTTATATTATCTTATTTATAATAATATTATATTAAGTTATTAGATTAAGTTACTTATAAGGGAGTAATTATAATAGTATTATATCTATAATATATAAGGTCTTAAAAAGAGTATTAGGTATCTTCTCTTTTATAGAGGTACGCGGAATATATTTAACTAGGAAAGTAATATAAACTAGTTATACTTATTATTTATTTCTCTAGTATTAATAAGGCTATAAAGAAGCTTAAGCGCGAAGAAGTAGAGATAGAAGTAGCTTAAGAAGCTATTAATAAAATTATTTATTAGAAATAAATAAAATTAAAATATCTTTATTAATAAAAGTATTTCTTAAAAGAGTAAGAATAATAAATATTTAATAAGGGTCTTAATAATATAAAGGAGTTAGAATAGTTAGAGGAACTTAAGAAAGCTAGTAAAGTTAAGAAGGTACTTACTAAGTATTCTACTTTCTTAGAGTTTAAGGGTTCTAGAACTCTCTTACTAGAAGCTCTTAAGTAGATTACTTAGGGTATATCTAGGCTTAATAATATTACTAGAGGAGCTCTTAATAGTTTATAAGATTTATAATTAATTCCTAGGTATTTTCTAAGTCCTTATATCCTTTTTATTTTACTAGGTAACTCTAACCTTAGTATAATAGAATCTTTTTAGCCTTAAATTTATTCTCTTCCTTTATTCTAAAATAGGTCTCTTATAAGGGTATATTAAGGTCTACCTATTCTAATATTAAGATATAAAATACTAGATAGATTTTAGTATTAGGTAGAAGCTATAACTTATAATTAATAGGTCCTTTTTCTTTAATTACTAAAAATAGTTTAACTTTAATATAGTCTAGTTTCTTACTTAGTCTTATACTTCTTAGATTTTTTATAAGAAGGTACGCTTTATCCCCCTTCTTTAGCTAAGGGCTATTTTTCCTTTTTCTTATTAATTATCTCTTCTATTAAAGAGTTCCGCTTATAAATTTACTATTATATATTTTTATATAATTTTTTTATATCTAATATTAATATTAAAGCTTTCTCTACGTCTAATCCTTATCTTAGATCTAGGAATAGGTTTATATATTATCTGTAATTTATAAAGAATAGAGATAGCTTTATAGTATTAGATCTTTTATTATTATATATTAATTAAGCTATTAGGAGTAGTAATACCTAGTTATTTTACCTTTTATTAATATAATATCTTAAATATACTTCTATTATTTAGTTTATATATTTAGTTTATCTATCTATTTATAGATAGTATACTATTAATATTCTAAGTTTAATTCTAATTAAGGTAATTAAGGTCTTCTAGTAATTCAAAGTAAAGAGCTTATCCCTATCTAAAGTTATTAATTCTAGTATATTATAACCCCTAATTAGTCTATTTAATAAGATAAACTTAAGCTAACTAGTATTATAGGTTTCTTTATATAAAATTATAATAGCGTATTTAGTAAGTTTATTTATAATTACTATTATTAAATTATACTTATTATTTATTACTAAGTTAACTAATTAAGGTAGTTTTATAATAAAGTCTATTATAATATCTTTTTATAGTATATCTAGAACTTCTATAAATTAAATTTATTTATATTTAATATATCTTATAAACTTATTCTACTAGTAATATATATACTCTCTAATATATTATTTAATTATTACTTATAAGTTTAGCGTAATATATAATCTTTATATAAGTTCTAAGGTTTTAGATACTCCTAGATATCCTAGTAAGGGGTTATTATAATAATCTCTAATTACTCCTTTAACCGCCTTTAATAATAAGTATAACTTTTATTTATATAATAATAGGTCTTAGTTAGGTTACTATTTCCTAAGCTTACTAGCTAAGATATCTCTAATATATACTCCCTTAAGATCTAGAGCTATATATATTATAACTCTTATAGTTATTACTAGGTTTCTAGCTAGTATTAATAATCCGTCGTTTTCTTATTTTAATATAGGTTAACTAGTAATATCTTTTATTTATATATAATTAGATTATCTACTTAAAGCGTCTACTTATCTATTATCTTTACCTAGGGTATACTAAATTTTAAATTTATACTATCTAAAGAGCTTAGCCTATCTAACTTATTACTAATTTAACTCTTTTATTATTATAAATCTAACTAGGTTTTTATAATTAATAAAGATAGTAAGTTTTAAATAACTCTTAGTATATACTCTCTAATATTATAAGGAATAGATAATTACTAAGAGTTCCTTATTATATATATTATAGTTCTACTTTATAACTATTATTTTTCTTAAGTAGTAAGCTATTAGGTACTACTTACTATTAACTATCTAGTATAAGTAGGCCCTAATTATAAGATCTAAAATATCTATTTTAATACGCGTTAATTCTCTATTTTAAAATATATAAAGTACTAGTAGATCTATATATACTTACTTTAATTTAATAAATACTTTCTTTTAATTAGTCTCTTATTAAAATCCTATATCTTTTTTAGTAACTTTAATTAATAGTAAAGCTTTCTTAAAGTAGCCTTTTATAAAATATCTATTAAAGTTAGTAGATTCTAAGAATCCTTATACTAATTTAATATTATATAATATAAGCTATTCTTATATAGCCTATATCTTCTTAGGACTTATACGGACGCCTTAGGTTATTATTATAAACCTTAAGAACTTAACTAAGGTCTTATAAAACTTATACTTCTCTAGTTTTAAGAGGAGTCCCGCTTATAATAAGTATATTAGTATATCTTATATATATAAAATATACTCCTCTAGAGTTTTAAAATAGATTAAGATATTATTAAGGTATATAATTACTATTTAATCTAAGTAAGCTCGTATAATTACTAGTATATTAGTAAGATTAAATAGTATAACTAGGTACTTATAATATCTATACTAAGTCCTAAATACTATCTTTTATTTATTACCTTCTTTTATTTAAATTAGGTTATATACTCCTCTAAGATCTAACTTTATAAAGATCTTTACTTTAGCTAGCTAGTCCTATAACTTACTAATATTAAGTAGCGGGTAATAATTCTTTATTATTATATTATTTAACTTTTAAAAGTCTACGTATAGTTATAATAATCTATCCTTCTTTTTAGTAAAGAGTATTAGATATCCTACTAGTAATTTAGATTCTTAAATAAATCCCTTTTTTAAGTTCTTATCTAAGTACCCGCGAAGTATTATAAGTTCCTTTTTAAATAACATATAAATAGGTCTAAATATTAGTTCCTTCCCTAGTTTAAGTTTAATCTTATAATCCTAAGGTTAGTATTTAAGTAAAGCTTTTATTATTATCTCTTTTATAAAGAGGTATTTCTATCTTTAATACTCTTATAAGATATTAGGAGTACTATTAATTACTTTAAGAACTCTAACTTATTAACCTTATAAACCCCCGCTAGTATCTATTAAGTTAGATCCTTATCTTTTAAGGCTATCCTTATTTAAAATTAAGGTAATATATACCTTAACTATTTCTTAGTTTAATTTCTTATCTACTATCATTCTTTATTAGCGTATAGGTTAGAATCTAGTAATATTACTAGTTTACTTAAACTTAAATACTTTTCTTCTCTAATTAATTACTAGGTTATACTTCTTTAATTAAAGTATACCTAGAATAATATAATAAGTAGCTATCCTAATTATATTAAAGGATATTTCCTTATAATAATGCTAAATTATAAATAGTAGTAAGGTTATCTCCTTAGTTATACTTCCTATTAATAGGCTTAACCTATTAGCTATCTATAAGTTATATAAATCCTCTTTCCTTTATATTAGTAGGCCTACTAACTATATTAATACTTTAAAAATAAAATTTCTAGATACTCTAGAATCTATTATTATTATAGTCCTCTAACTATTTATTTTAACTAGTATATTTACGTATATTATATACTCTATTAAGTATAACTATTATATTTTAGGGATTAGGATATTAATCTCCTTATACTTCCCCTTAATATAAGGGATTACTCTTTTCCTAAATTAGGGAGGAATCTAGTAATTTTCTTTTATTATATATACTTTTTATACTTATTATAGAAATATATATACTATTCTAATAGGTAGTATTCTCTAATATCTTTATTATACTTAAGATATTTATAGAGATTATTATACTACTTCTAATTATAATTTAGAAACTACTTATAACTTCTTTTAGTTACTAAATACTAGTTATAACTTAAATTATTATAAGTAGTTTATATATTCCCGTACATATATATTCTAACTATTTTCCCTAAGTTCACTTTCACTTAGTAATAATATAAGTAGTATTTATCTATATAAGCCGTCTAATATATTACTTTATATTACTTTATATTATAAGTTATTTTAGAATTCCTTTGATAGGAGTCTATCTAATACTTTCTCTTAGTAAAATTCTATTCTTTCCTTAAGTTTTATTTATAAATCTCTTAACGTAGAGGTATAAGATTCTTTAAGGATCTTCTCTTTACCCTTCTTAAGTTCGTAGCTAAGGTCCTCCTAGTTTAAATCTTTATTTTCTTAACCTTACTTAGGATTATCCTTCTAAGCCTAACTACTATTACTATTATTATTAGAACCTAGCTCCTTTAGTTATTTATAAATATATATAAGTTATTCTTTAATTTAACTAATATTTCTCTATTTCTTTTTAATCTCTTTATATAGTTCTTCCTATCTAGCTTTAAGTTCTTTAATACTTTTATCTATTAGATAGTTAATAAGTACTAGTAAATCTTTTATAATTACTTCTAGTTCCTTATTATTATACTTATCTTCTAGTTAATCCTTTAGAGTTCTAGTTATTTTAATTAGTATCCTCTCTAATATATTTAACTATAATTATTTTACTATATTTTTTAACTTATAATCTTTAGTAATATAGCCTAGTTTATTATAATTATAGTATTTTATTACTTTTTAATCCCCTTACTACTTCTTACCCCTAAATTTACTTTTCTTTTAAGTAAAGTCTAATTCTATTAGTATAAGTCCGTAAGGATTGTATTATATATATTTCTTATAATATCCTCTAGAATAGATCCTAGCTCGTCTAAGTCTAGTAATACTACTATTATAATATAATTCTATTATAAGCTCGTAGAGTTAATTATTAATCCTTATTATAACTTTAATAAGTATATCTAGTATATTATATACTACTCTATCTTATATAAGTTCTTTCTTAATATTATCCTTTAATCCTCTTTAATATATTATTATAAGTATATTATTATCCTAGTTAGTTTAAGTGGAGTATTATTAAAACTAAGTTAAATACTCTAATACTAACTTCTTTTATATTAAATACTAGATAACCCGTACTATTATACTCTCTTTATTAGAGGGTTTAAATCTCCGTCTTATCTTTATATAAAAGCGAGTAAAGCTCTCTATTTATACTTTAATAGTAATATTATTACTATTATTAGGGCCTTCTATATATCTTTTTAAGTATAAGGCGGACTACCTCTAGGCCCGTCCTCGTATATAAGTTATTATAAATAGTAGTTACTTACCTAACCTAATAGCGTCCTATTTAAAAGAGAAGTATAGCTATATCTATACTAACTACTCTTCTAACTTATCCTAGTTACTATAATATAAGTCTAGTTTAGCTATCTTAATACTATCTTTAGCTTTAGCTATTATTAACTATTATAAACCTTATTTACTTAGGGTAGGGTTCCTTTCTCTTAAGGTACTTATCTTAAGGGTACTTAAAGTATTATAACTCGTAACTCTTAGAGGTTATTAGGGTCTATAATAGATCTTATAAAGAGGAGTATTAAGGAGAGGATAAGTAGGCTTTATATTAAACTAGTCTAGTATAGAATTATATTTAATATCTAGGAGATTATTCTAGTAGATAATATAAGTTAAGTATAAAGCTCCTATTTAGAGGGAAAGTAATACTATTTATATAGATATAGGAAAGCCTATACTTATACTAATTATTCCTAATTAACTAGTATTAACTAGAGTAACTTATTAAGCGATTATTATACTTATCCTAGTCGTCCTACGTCGACTAGAGTAATTATAGTAAGCGATCGCCCTACTCGCTATACTAAGGTATATTCAACTTTAATAAGCGCTTATAGCGTCTACTAAGGCCCGCGTACCAAGGGCGTAATAGATAGTAATAAATAGAAGGATTATAAGTATAAGATTATAGAGATATCTAACTAGATAGATAGATAGGCTATCTACTAATAACTATTAAATAATTATATTACCTTTTTATATTATTATAAAGTATTCCTAATATTATAATCTAGTAAAATACCCTTATTAAAATTAAAGTCTTAATAAGTTAGGTTAATACTTTAATATTAATACTTAGTACTACCTTATAGTATTGACTCGAATACTTAGTACTAATTATTAGTACTAACCTAAATACTTAGGCTAGGAATTTAGTATTAACTTACTAAGAGTCGAGTTAGGAACCTAACTTGAGTTTAAAGTACCGACCTGACGCGGTTAGTCTAGCTAGTATTACCGCTAACTTTCTTATATATAATTCTCCTAAGATTATCTATATTAATAGTAACTAGGTAGTCTCTTATATTAGGCGTATTAGGCCTTACCCTACGCTTAGTAATAGTACTTAACTCTAGGACTATAATAACTTATAATTTAATAGTCTCTAGGCGAGCGGCCTTAGCTTATACCTTAAGAACTTCCTCCTTATAAATTAATTAGATATTCTATATTAAAGCGCCTAGCCTAATATTAATTACTTAAGGCTTAAGGTAATTATACTATTTAAACTTTAGTAGTATAAGCGGATTTATCTTAAAATCCTAGTTAGGCGGATTTATCTTAGAGTCTTAATTAGGCGGATTTAATTTAGAGTCTTAAGGGGTTATCTTAATCTCTAGTAAGCTTAGATTATATTTAGGCTCCTAGGAGCTATTTCCTACCTAAGTAGCCTTATTAGACTTTAATTCTATTAAGTAGTAGGGCTATCTTATTTTAATAGACCTTAAGGTACCTTATTAAATAGTTTCTAGTAACCTTATGATATCTTTAAGCTCTTAGAAGGTATTTTCTATCTAAGTAGCCTTACTAAGCTCTAGTTCTACTAAGATTAAGGAGTAGCTAGGCTATTATAACCCTAATAACTCCTAATTAAAGTACGGATATATCCTAAAAGGGATAGATATCAATACCTTAGTAGAGGTAGTAATTAGAGGTACCTTTTATAGAGCTTAGATAAATATAAGTAATAAAGAGTAAGGGGTAATAGAAGTATAAGCTAATTCTAACTAAAAACTCTCCTTAAGAGCGGGTAGGGTAATTTCTTATATATCCCTAGTAAACCCTTTTATTATAAGTTAAAGGGCTAGCTTATTAATAACTTAATCTAAGGGTTAAATTAATAGCTCTATAAAATAAGTCCTAGAGTAAGTATAAGTACTCCTTATTAATAGTTTATAATATTTAATAGCTAATTATACTAGCTAGGAAGAGGTAGTTATAATTTTATATATAATTCTATAAATTCTCTTTAATATTAAATTAATTTATAGATACCCTATTTTAATAAAAGCGTCTAACTAGAAAGTAAGAAAGATAGTATTTTCTTATAAGGTATTTTCTTCTAAGGTAGCTTATAAAGATACTATTATAAGAAGCTATTTACTAATCCTTTAAATAAAGCGAGTCTACTTCCTTAATAAGATAAAGTAGATTATAGTAATAATAGTAATAACTATAACGGGGAGAAACGCGTTATAAACTAGTAAGTATAAAGGTAAGTAAAGTAAATAGTAAATAGAAAGTAGTAAAAGAATTAAGATAGAGGGGGAAAAGTAGGCGGTTATTACTATTTTAGAGTTATAATAGTTTCCCTACTAGGGAAACTACGGCCTTAATCTTCTAAGAAGACTAATTTCTTAGTAAGGGGTAAGGCTAAATACTAAATCTAGTAGTTAAGATATTAGATAGGCGTCTTACCTAATATTATAGACAGGTAGGAATCTAGATATATTATAATTATTCTATTTTTACCTCATAATTATTAAGGTAAAAGCTAGTCTAATTAACTAATATAGAATAGTAAACTTAGTAGCGGTCTACTATTAGGTTTATTAGTAGAGGACTCCTAGTCTATACTACCTATTAGGTTAATTCTAACCTATTAGGACGTTATATAAAGGTATTACTACTAAATATAGCGGAATTACGTTATAAAAAGTAAACGTAAGGTAAAGGTACTCTTAGGTAAATAGGTATAAAGGCTTACCTTACTATCTAAGGAGGTAACCCCTTATATCTAACTAAGCTAAGCTATATAAGGTATAGCGCCTACTACGCTATAGTAGTATTTTATAATACTTTCTATAGATTTATTAATAAGCCTAATAAGAAGTAATTACCCTAATTAATATTAAAAAATTATAGGCTATAATTAAACTCTTACTATTTAATTCTAATATAATACGTTAATATTTTCCTAATACTTAATAGTCCTCGTAATATAATATTAACGTTCGTCCTATTATACCTCTTAAAGTTATAATAAGTTATAATAGTTTAAATAGAAGCTTCTAAGTTACCTTAATACTAGCTAATATTATAGAGATCTAGTAGATTATATAGAAGTTTACTAAGGGTATTATTCCTACTTAAGGGCTAGGTCTTACTTAGGCTTTTTAAAAAGTAGGTAAAGCTATAATCTATATAATAGTAGAGTCTAAAATTTATAAAGTTACTAATTTAAAACTTCTAGAACTAAATAAATAATAAATATAAAAGTTAAAATAAGTAAAGGGGAATTATAATATTATATAATCTATAAATAAAGTAGTTCTTAAGGAATAAAAGGTAAACTAATCTAATAAAGAGTTAAAAAGGACTATTATATCTTTCTTATAATTTAGACCTAATATCTTTACTCTAAAGTTATAGCCTACTACCTAGAAGAAGAAGGCTCCTACTCTACTTTAATTAGTAATATTTACCTTAAAGAGATTGCCTCTAGCTATATCTATAATAGTAATACTAAGCTAACGGCCCCTTAATATTATACTAGTACTAAAAGTAATACTAAGTAAACGGCCCCGTATAAAGGCTCCTATAATAGTAAAGAAGAAGCCCCCTAAGCTAGTTATTAAGCTATCTATTAGGGTAACTACGTCGGAGTTAGATTAGTAATTAAGGGTAAAGAGCTAATAGGGCTAGGAAGGTTATACTACTAACCTAATTAACTAATTAGGGTAAGTTATATATACTTAAAAAGTATATTAAGTAGGTATTTAGTTTTAAGATCTTTTTCTTTAGTAGTTAGCTTCTTAGTAAATCCCTTATAAATTTAAATTTTACTTACTAGTAATAATAATATAACTTATTTATATATAAACTAAATATAAGCCTCTTATAAACTATTATTATACTACTTCTAAGCCCTTTATATAATTTATAATATACCTTACTATTATTATAAGCTAAGTAAAAGAAGTTTATAAAATAGAGAACTTAATCTATCTTTATTAAGGGTTATTTTAAATCTAATATATATTAAAAACTTTAAGATTTAATTATATTCCTATATTACTCTTACTATTAATATTAACTACCCTTATAATATAGACTTCTAATATCTTATAAGGAAGGTTAAAGATTATTTCTATAATAATAAGTATTCTTAGTTTTTTAACAGGGGTTATATTATTATTATATTATATTACTATTAATTATTACTTATTAAGATATCCTTAAAAACTTAGTTAAGATTTCCTATACTAGCCTTTATAAGTAAGGTTATAACTAGTATTTTAATATAAGATTCTAAACTCTTAATAACTACTACCTATCTTTCCGCCCTTTTATAAGCTAGAATAAGTAGTAAAAATATAAGTATTATATAATATAATTAGTATAACTATTTATAATATTACTATAGTTATTACTAATAAAAATAAATTAAGGCTTTCCTAGAAGTTAAACTATTAGTATAAGTATTTCTAATATAATTAGTTTACTATTCTAATTATTAGTATTATTATTTAGTTAGTATTTTTTTCTCCTTATTAACCCTAAGGCCTAGGCGAGGAATATTTAGTAGCTAACTAGTTTTATCCTTATAATATATTATAGTTTAAATTAGATAAAAGGTATAGACTTATTATTATACTAGCTAATCTATAGTTTTTAAGTTAGGAACTATTTTATTCTATATACTTTTAGTTAATTAACTAAGTTTTAAATCTATCTATTATAAGGTCTATTATAGGTAGTATAACGCTATATATACTTAATATAATTAGTATATTAATTAGCTAGTAAATCTTTATAATTTATATATATATTATATATAAATAATACTAGTAGCCGTAATAATACTAGTATATAGAGTATACTCTACTAGTAGTTAGGGGCTCAGCCCTATAGGGCTGGACTAGAAGTAGGTTTAAACTAGAAGGGGGTAAACCCTTCTACCCGCGTAACGCGTTTTTTTATATAAATACTACTAACTACTATATACCTATCTAAGACGCCTTATATAATTCCTAAATAAGGAATAATAAGGCTAGAAAGTTAGTATATTATTTAAAAGAAGCTATTTTATAAACTAAAGGTTAAAGCTATTATTATAACTAAGAAAGTAATAAAAAAGATTAAAGACGCCTCTATTAAAACTACTCCTAATAGTTAGCTACTTTAATAGATATAAAAGCCCCTAACTATTACTATAATACTTAATAAGTAATATTAGGATATTACTCCTCTTATAATTATTACTACTTTATATACTATTAATTAGTCTATATCCTAGAAGGGGAAGGAGATATTATCTAGAATAAAACCCTTAATTAAATTTAACTTTAATATCTTAATAAGTAATATAATTAAAGAGGTTAATATAAAGGTAAGTAATAAGGGTTATAAAATATTATTAAAGAGTACTTATATTATTATATCTTACTTTAATAATTAGAAAAATAGTAAAGGCTTCTATTAAGACTTTAATAAGTAGGAGGATATTAAGGTAATTATAAAATAATAAGTTAATAAAAAGAGGAAAGGTATTATTATTACTATTCTACTTACTTTTAATATAACTTAGGAAGTAGAGTTTAATATAAACTTTAAAGATAATATTAAAGAGAATTTAAAGAAATACTATTACTCTACCTTAATATCTAATAATAATAGCTTATTATTTATACTTAATATATTAATATTAGACTTAGAGTTATCTACTATATCTAATAAAAAGGTAAAGAAGAAGAAGAAGGTACTTAAAAGTAAACTTTATAAAATAGTAATAAAAAATAGAAAGAGAAGTATAAAAAGAAGTAAAAGATTAATTAAAAAAAATAGTATAAAGGGTCTTATCCTTATAAAATAATATCTTTATAATAGTTTAAAGTATTAAAATTATATCTATTAATATTAATAACCTTATAATAAGGGAGATATATATTATTAACTAATAGATTAAGCTATTAAGAAGTAGAGTATTATATTAAGCTTTAATAAGTTAAGATATAAAGGCGTTACTATTAAAAACCCTTACTTATTAACTTAAAAAGATTTACTAAATTATTAATAAAGTTAAGACTAAGAATAAGACTAAGATAAATATAATAACTTTAATATTAATTATATTATAATAGAATCCTTTTAATATATTTTTAAGGTAAATAGGCTTAATATTCTTATTATAATATCTAGGATTTATATTAGTAACTTAGGTATTACCTTTATATTAATATTTATATTTACCTTTTTAATAGTTATTAATATAGCTAGTTTAACTATTATAATTATTATATTAATATAAAGATTTTTTACCTAATCTACCTCCTCTTTAAAAGCCTAGGCCCTTAATATAGACCTTATTACTTCTATTATACTTAAAAACTATAAATAACTATTAATAGCTTAAGGTTTAAAGTAGTCTTATATATATACTTAATAATATTAAGTAAGTATTAAAGAACTTCTTCCTTTAATTTATAACGCGGAATTAGGGTAAGTAGGAGTAAATAAAAGAGATATATAAAATTATTAGCTCTAAGATATGTAAGGTATCTAATATATAAAAATTTAAAAGGTTTAATTAATAAAAAATAGGGGTTTTTATAACCTTAGAGAAATAACTTTCTAGTAGTATAAGGATATAAATAGTTAAGATAAGGTATTAAACTAGTACTAAATAGTATAATTTATTAAATAACTTAGTAGAAGCTACTCTTACTATTAAAGATAATAAATATCTAGATAATATTATAATAATTTTTAGTATATATTTACTAAGAATTAGTATTAAATCCCTAGATTTAAGCTTTTTTAATATAAATAATATCTATTTAAGGTCTATTATTAAAAGTTATATTTTATATCTCTTTATATTTATAAATTATTATAGTATTTTAATTTATTTAAAGTTATATAAGTTAATTATTTAATTATATACTTAAAAATAATATAAGAATAATTAAAATTAAAATAAATTTAAATTTTAAGATAATAAAAATAAGAAAATATAATATAAAAGCTTAATTTTTTAATATCTTTACTTATTAGTCTTATATCTTAATATCTTTATCTTCTACTTTATTATTACTACTATCTTCTAACTCTTTATATAATTATATCTAGTAGTTAGAGTACTTAAAGTACCCCTTCATAAACCTCTTATAATTATAAGCTTTAACTATTATATATAATAATTATTTAAAGCTTACCTCTTTTAATAGCTTATTATATTACTTTAATTAGGCCTTTATTATTAAGAAAAGCTCTTTAATTAAATTAAAGTTAAAGGAGTAAGGTAGAAGATATTAAAGGATAACCCTAATTATATTATATATTTCCTAGACCTCTTTAATATAATAAATAGAGTAATTATTTATAAAAAATATTTATTTAAATATAAGGAATAAGTTATAATATAAGATAACTTTATTAATAAAAAACTATTTAAATCTAGCTCTATTAATTAATCCTTAATAGATATAATAAATAAGGATACTATTAATAGTATATATAAAAAGATTATTAAATTATTTAAACTATTGAAGAGGCTATATTATCTAAGGTTTAATTTTATATCTAGATTAGCCCTATTTATAAAAGTAGGTATACTTATTTATAATACTCTTATTAATAGTAATAAATATATTAGCTATATATATATTAATTTTATAAAAAAACCTTATTTTAATATAATTATAAATAATTTAATATAACTTAATAAAGGGACTTTATACTTATCTTTATCTTCTTAAATATATATAATATATAAGTAAGATTAAGGTAAATACTCTATTTATTAAAAATAAAGTATTAAATTTTATTAAGATATACTTAAGGTTTTTATTTAATAAATATTTAAATAATATCTTATATAAATAGTATTATTTTAAAATATAGTCTTTACTTCTATCCCCCTTTTAAACGCGTATTAGTAATTCGGGAACCCGGTCCTAGAAGCTCTAGTAGCTCAACCAGCCCGTATAGGAGGACTTATACTTAGGAGTTATCGTGCTAGCCCGAATAGGAAATATTATAAGTATTACGTTATAAAGTACTAATAAAATAGTAAACTAGGCTAATTTTAAAGTCTAAACTAAAACGGACTAGTACTCGCTAAGATACTAGCTCCTAAAGTTAGAAGTTTTTTTTTCTTCGTTTTAAAAACCTCTAACTTTAGGAGCTAGTATCTTAGCGAGTACTAGTCCGTTTTAGTTTAGACTTTAAGATTAGCCTAGTTTACTATTTTATTAGTAATATATAATATAATACCTATAATATTTCCTATTCAGGCTAGCACGATAACTCCTAAGTACAAGTCCTCTTACACGGGCTAGTTGAGCTGCTAGAGCTTCTAGGGCCGAGTTCCCGAATTGCCGATGCGTATATATATTAAATATTAAGATATTATTATATATCTTTTTAATTAATTAGTCTATTACCCCTTTAAGCCTATTAATAATTAAGAGTAGGAGTCTTTAATATAAATATTACTAGATTTAATCCTTTTAAGTATTAAAAAGAGGTAGGGGTATCTTTAAAAGATTCATAAATAATTATAAATTAATAAATTAAAGTATTTATATATAAATAATTACTTATAATAAAGAAAGGCTTTAAGATTTCCTATTTAAAATATTATTTAAGAGGTTTCTAATATTATAAAGGGTATATTCGCTATTTAGCAGCTTCCAGGTAAAATTTAAGTAGTACGGCTGCGGGCCGACGAAGAAAATCCCGAAATGAGCAGATTTAGGTAAATAGGGGTAAGAGCCACAAGCGCGCGTTAATATTCTGAGGGTGCTCGAAACCTTAGAGTAGATTACTTCGTAATCATCCCATGGGCCTACTTGATAATGCTAACACTCAACCTATGTTAGGGTGCCTGCCGGTGGCTTCTTAATCGGCCTTCGATCTCATCATGGCTGACCACAGCGCCTTCTTCTACGGTACGTTACCGTGTCCGACTCCTATCGGCAATTCCCACATCAAGCTAAATATCCTGTCTTCCAGGAACCTTAGTACGGTCAACAGCTGATTTTCTCCAACTCTGATCTGCTAACATTATGCTAGATGGCACCCCAGGTGCTCCATCGTGTCATCTTCGGCACTACAACTCCGACGCACGGTCAGGCTTCCCAAATCTCGATCAAACCTGCTTTGCTTTCACACTACATGCGCCGCAAAGTCTTAGAATGCGACTATCCAGCCATCATTCCCTCCTCTGAGCCTGGCGCATGCGTCAGAGGTACGTACGTTCAGGGTTTGACGGCTGGCGATCAATGGCGACTTGACCTTTTCGAAGGCGACCAATACAGCCGTGTCAGAGTGCGTCCACAACTGCTGGATGAGGACGGAAGGGAATTAGGAGCAGTGGATGCCGAGACATATGTATGGATTGATGAAGAGATAGACTTGGAGGAAGGAGAATGGGATTTCGAGGAATTCCGAAGAGAGAAGATGGGTCGATGGGTGGGGCATGATAAGGAATATGAAGGTAAGTAGGGGTTCTCTATCAATGCGTGACTTTTGCACGGTTCTCAGGGAAAAATGCTCATGTCTTGCTTCAGATGTCGACGAGGCTGTAAGGAAGAAAGATCCCACTGGCGGTAGGGGCTTGGATGGTCATATCGGAGAAAAGCTGAAAGAGAAAAAAAGCCCGAGCGGGAGGTGCAGGCAACAGCCTGTTGAAGGATGATTTTGTTGCGGAGTATAGCCATAAATGGTATACCTGTAGCTGAACTGTCAAGGTTATAACTAGATTCTCATGCTGATAATCGATGACAAAGTAACCCAATTGATAGTCTAAACTTTGAGCCGCCCCAGTATTGAGCGTGCCAAGGATGTATTCCCCCAAGCGCGCGTTTGGTGCGCTTGGCCAGTGACGTTTTGTTTACTTTTTGCTAGCGTCCTTCCTGTCTATCACAGAGATTCGTCTCAATTCTTCGACAAAGCCATTGTAAACCCCGAGACTTTGTCTTATCACATTCGTTACCTGCGCACTGGCTTTGGACGATACTCTGTCTTTTCCCACCACCGTGCTATCGCATTCATTGCTCCCTACCAGCCGAAAGTCGGTTTTTGTTTTGAAGAAGTCAGCCATCAGTACTACGTCTTCAACTTTCGTATGTGGTGCAAATAGTTTCATTTCAAGAGGGGGATATCTATATTGGAGGTTCAGCAAGAATGGCGCATGTCGCCCCCAGTCTGCCGACGAGGTTTCCATGCTGGTGCAGGGCTACATACTCGTGGGGCGGAGAATCGAAAAGAGACCTAGGATTCGTGGAAGGAGACTTGATCGAATGTCTCAATGCTGGAGATGGATCATGGTGGATGGGACGTCTACGAAGGGATAAAAGAGCAGTGGGGCTTTTCCCGTCGAATTTCGTCAAGGTCCTAGACGAGAGCTTCCAGCCAGTCAGCCGTGTATCGAGTTCAATGCCGCCTTCAAGTCCTTCTGGAAGTATTTCAAAACCTCCACAAAAGCCCAAAGCAGCCCGTAAACCATTTCAGTCTTATGCAGAAACGGAACCGCTCAAACAGACCGCTGCTGTCAATACTACGGCCAATACCACTAAACAACCACTCACGCCATCACCACGTGCAACCAGGCACTCTAGCCCACTTACATCGCCAAGTAAAAACCCATCTAGGCAGGCGAGCTATCTACAAGGACCCTCTAGGCAGCCAAGCTATCTTCAAACATCATCAAGCCTTACACGACAGCCAAGCTATTTGTCAATATCTACCAGCCCCGTAAGACATCCAAGCCAACAGCAGAATCTAACAGAACCTCCAAGTCCATTAGGTCAAGACCCGGTATCAGGATCACGCGCTCCTTCTCCTGCACCCCCTACAATTTATCGCGCAATATCACCAGCAGACTTTTCCGGTAGCGAAGAGAACGAAAAAGATTATGATTCGCCTCCTCCACCTCCTCCGCCTCCTCATCGAGTGGCGTACAACGCTCATCCACATCGAGCTACGCCTTCTCCTACTCCCTCGATGAACGATAGATACCCCACTGTCTCAAGAGGTCCATCGCCAACCCCACTGTCACCAAGTGTGCATGGTCATACACCGTCGCCACTAAGGGATGCTATGGACGGCGTTATGTCCTCTTTGCACGATATGGCGACGCAGCGGCCTGGGCAATCTCCCTCGCCTGAACAGGAACAGCAACCTCTTGATCCATGGTCTCCAGAAGCGTTCGAGGACCTGAGGGCCCATCCCTCTGGTCGAGGAAACCGAAGGCCGCGATCTTCGCTTGGTATTGCTTCGTCTCAACGCAATAACGAGCAATATTACAACGAAGATGCATACGACGAAGATGAAAGACAGGAAGGGCCTCCTCAGGTGCACAACTACATTGAGCGAATGGAGGGTCGTCTGCGAAGTATGGTTCCCACCAGCCCTTGCCCGGTTGACGAGCTTTTCTTGCCTAACGATCCTATGGGACCGCCACCCGCTCCACCTCCGAAGAATTCACCACATCAACCTCGCCCACAATCGTCAGTCGGCACGACAGATTCTTTAGAAAACAGCGTCAGCTCCCATCGACGCTTGAAGAATCGCAAATCTGCCTATGAGCTTGGGAGAAGCATGATCGACAGAACATTTACGACAAAGTCAAGCGCAACTAATTCCTCGAGTGGTTTCCAAAGTGTAGCAACAAGCAGCTCGAGTAACAGTTCAAGAACGAGTCAAAGCATCATGAGTGGGCACTCAGCAGGAGGCGTCAGTGCTACAAGCGCAGGCAGTCTGGCTCGCCGGAAGTGGGGTAGTATCCGCAGGAGCAGACCGTTGAGCGTGGTTGATGCTCGACAAGAGGCTTACCTTGGCCTAAATGAAGGCGGAAGTGCAACAAGACCTCAAACGCCTAGCTATTACTCCATCAATCACACAAAACCAGGATCAAGCGCAGCAATGGATTATTCGGACCATATTGTAGAGTCCGGTGGTGCCTTCGGCGGCTTGACGACCCCTAAATCGAGGAAGAGCGGATTCTTCAAAAAACTCGTGGAGTCAGCTAAAACTGGTACGGCCAGTGTGAGGAGCAGTATCGCTGCTGGACAAGGCGAAACCCCTCGCTCTCCAATCAAGAATCTTTTACCAGACGGGGTCACAGCTATTGCTGGTGGTAACGCAGCAAGAGATATGGGGTTAGGAGGCGGCAAGAGCAACATCGATTGGGTCCAGGTCCGCCGAGATGTGAATCGGTCGAACTCCATGAGTCGAAACGAGCGAACCGAAAGAATAGAAAGGTGTCAGATGATGAACTATCCGGTTATCGCGCCAGTAGAATCCATGTTGGAATATGTCGAAGGGGACGAAGGAATGGATGGATCACCTGTTCAGTACCCACCTGACTTTCTGGCAGCAAATCTTCAGCTGGTCGACAAGAGCGCTCGCTTCGTCAATAGTCTTCCCCCAATGACTAATCCTAAAAGTCTCGCACAGGGCTATGTCTGTCGACCGTATAAGAGTGACGTCCAAAGGCTCAGAGCCATCTTCACTTGGGTCAGCGAAAAGGTAGCTTGGGAGGAAGACTTCGAGGGCGAAATTGACCCGAGACGTGTAATACAGATGAGGAGGGGATGTTCAGAGGAAGTTGCAGTGCTTGTGTTCGAAATGTGTCTGGCAATGGGCATACATGCAGAAGTTGTTAGAGGCTACCTCAAGTCGCCTGGCGAAATCGTAGAACATGACAACAACCCCGGACCGAATCATTGGTGGAACGCTGTCATCGTTGACGACTGTTGGAGGATCATGGACTGTTCACTGGCAAGTCCAACAAATCCGAAACGTGGACAATACTCTAGTGCTGCGTCGCAAATTGCCGAGAACGGGTTCTTCCTAGCCAGGCCTACGGAGAGTTGCTACACCCATATTCCGTCTACGTTCGAGCAGCAGCACATATGTCCACCGATAAGTCCAGAAATTCTCTTCGCCCTACCCTGTGCCTGCCCGCCATACTTCAAGAACGGCCTCCAAATGTTAGACTATGACACAAGCCTTCTGCGAATTGAGAACCTAGAGCTTGCTCATATTCAATTCACTGCTCCTTCGGATATCGAATGCGTCGCCGAACTCGAGACTCGTTCTTACGCCCGTGATGTCGATGGCGATGTTTTTGAGAATGGGGACATAAACACATCTAGTGCTCTCGCTCAGGCAGAATGGATAGGGGGCCAAAAGCGTTACACTGTCAAGGCTTTGCTTCCTGGCGACGAAGGCCACGGCACACTAAAGGTTTACGCCGGCAAGCGAGGGCTCATGCATTCTGTCAAAGACAATCCGCATCCTCTAGCTTTCGCTTTGCCCATCGTTCACACCGGTGTTAACCCACCGTACCAATTTCTCCTACGCCATCCAACGCCCCACGCGCAGCGGCATGACCTGTATGTTGCGCAACCCCAGTGTCATCGTTTAGCCATCAACAATACCTTCGTCTTCGCCGTACGGCAACATCCTTCATCAACTAGCTGCTTCTCCCTGGACGCACGCTCAGCCTCCCCTCTTCCGTTCGCACGGCCATCTTCGGCCATGAGCATGATCTCAACAGCCACCTCAGCCACTGATTACTTCTCTCAAGCTGGCTCCGATTCCAGTAGTAGCGCGCAGCAGCAGGAGAAACAGCAGAAACCAGCCAAACTGGCAATCCAAGCCCCGAGTGGGAAGATACTGCGGCTAACGAAGAAACACGACAACAGTATGAGCGCCGCCGAGTCGGCAGATGGTGGTATGTGGGAGACAATCATCAAGATTGGGGAACGAGGAACGTGGAGGGGTTTAGTACTGGCGGATCGGAGCGCCAGATGGTGTGTTTTTGGAGAGTGGGAGTGCTTTTAAGCTGGGACTGGGACTGAACATCGATACGGAGAATCGAAAGAGTTTATACGTTTTCTTGTACACGACCTTACGGCAATACAAAAGGGACGCGACTGGAGGCACTTGGTATGCCAAGCCATATTTGTCATAATAGAGGGATTGCAAGAAGTATGGCGTTGTGTATGAATACATATTCGGTACTCAATAAGAACCTCGATCGAGAGCATGGAGCTATGATGCTGTAAGTACCTTCTCAGCGTATCAGGAGAGAAAAACCGTAGTGAAGCAGATGTTGGAATTTTTCAATGATGGGGTCTATCCTGCAAGCATGACACACCAGTGATGAATGAGTCTAAGAAGCAGGCCGTAGGAGCTATGAGTAAGGTAGTTATAGACGCCGAGGCCATTATCCAATCGAGCTATTTATCTTATGCCATAGCCCTAACTATATGTCATACTGTGACGGAAATCCTCGAGCTCATCCCCCCCCAAGGAAGTTTTATTCACTGTTACTTACGCCAATTCGATCGCGTCTAGCATTACGAAATTGGGAACTGCTTATTCCCTGACATTCGCGGCTTAAGCAACCCTTGCAGCTACACGCAACTAAACCAGACAATGAGGTAGTCGTCACATCCATGTCAGGTACATCGATCTGCTGCGTTCACCATGGAGAAAATCACCGACAAGATCGCCGCGCTCCCTCCATCCGCCACTTACTTCTCCCTCGAATTCTTTCCTCCAAAAACCCAAATCGGATTCTCCAACCTCCAGACCCGCCTCGAGCGTATGTCTCGCGCCCTACGCCCTCTCTTCGTTAACGTTACGTGGGGAGCTGGAGGCTGTACCTCCTCCCGCTCTCTAGAGCTTGCTGAAATATGTCAGCGTCAATTGGGACTCACCACGTGCTTGCATTTGACATGTACGAATATGAAGAGGAAAGTGGTGGATGAGGCGTTGGAGGAGGCAAAGGCGTTAGGTGTCAGAAACATATTGGCTTTACGAGGAGACCCGCCGAGAGATGAGGAATACAGGCTTGAGGATGAGGAGGTAGGGAAAGAGGAGGACAGCAACGAGGACTTTACGTGGGCTATTGATCTTGTCAAGTATATACGTAGGGTTCATGGCGACTATTTCTGCATTGGAGTTGCTGGATATCCTGAAGGTCATGCCGATCAGTCACATCCTACCGATCAGGATCCTTTGCACGACCTGCCGTACCTAATTGACAAGACAAAGGCTGGAGCGGACTTTATTATGACGCAGTTGTTCTACGACTTAGAAGCGTATACGAAGTACGAGAAGCTATTAAGGGAACACGAGTCTGGAGTGTTCGCTACAATACCCATTCTACCGGGGTTGATGCCTTTGCAGAGTTACGAAATCCTGATGAGGTCGACCAAGCTTGCACATGTGAAGGTACCCCAAGACCTTCTGCAGAGAGTGCAAGCAGTCAAAGGAGATGATGAAGCGGTGAAGCAAGTCGGTGTGGACGCCATGAGCGAGATGGTTGATGCAATCAAAAACGTCAAGCAAAAAGGCCCCAGGGGATTTCACTTCTACACGCTCAACCTCGAGAAAGCTGTTAGTGCCCTCCTCGAACGATGCGATTTAATACCGCCAGAGTCAAATACATCGGCCATAGACGACATTCTCATCATGACAAACGGCTTCAACGATATCGATATCGTCAATGGCACCCAATCCGGCCACCGCACTCTCTCTACCACCTCCTCCTCAGCCGCCGCACAATTAACCACAAACTCACATCGCTCCTCCTCCCCTCGCCCACCAACGATCCCTCACAACACCAACCCTCTATCCCGCGAAGCGACCTGGGACGACTACCCCAACGGCCGCTTCGGCGACGCTCGATCCCCAGCCTTCAACCCACCACTGACCTACTCGCCAACATCCCTGACCGTCACACCCACCCAAGCGCTCAACCTATGGGGCACACCCACCACCAACGCAGAAATAAGCCACCTCTTCACCTCCCACCTCTCCGGCTCCGCCCCAAAACAGCTCCCCTGGTCCGAATCCGCCACCCTCTCCCCCGAAACCGCCCTCATCACTTCCGAACTCACAGCCCTGACGCAACAAAAAGGCTACTGGACCATCGCCTCCCAACCCGCCGTCGACGGCCTCCCCTCCACCCACCCCATCCACGGCTGGGGCCCACCAGGCGGCTTCGTCTTCCAAAAATCCTTTGTCGAATTCTTCGTCCCCGCCGCCACGTTTACAGAAAGACTCCGACCGCACCTCGACGCCTTGCACAAAGAAGGCGAGGTGAGCTACTACGCCGGCAAAAGCGACGGCTCCTTCGTCTCCAGCGAAAGCAGCGAGGCGGTTCACGCGGTGACGTGGGGTTCGTTTGCGGGCAAGGAGATCGCGACGGCGACGATGGTGGAGGAGGTTAGTTTTCGGGCGTGGGTCGAGGAGGCGTTTGGGATTTGGGGGGAGTGGGGGAGGTGTGTGGGGGAGGCGGGGAGGAGGGCCGGCGGGGCGCAGAGGGCGAGGGATAGCCGGGCGTTTTTGAGGGGGTTGGAGAGGGGGGTGTGGGTTGTTAATGTTATTGGGCATGGGTTTAGGGAGGGGGGGAGGTTGTGGGAGGTTTTGATGGGGGGGTGATGACGGGGTTTGTGTAGGGTGATGGAAACGCGTAGGACCTTAGATGGGGCATGGTAGAATGGTTTTGTGAGCGAGGCGTTGGGTAGAAGGTCCGGCTGTACGTATGTATTGGTATTGGAGTTGGATATCAGTGAAGAAGTCCATTGACCGAACCACTTTTGCGCCATACCCACCCCCTGATGTGCGTTTAACCTGGGACGAGCGGTCGCAAAGCCATATATTGAATCTGCTACTCAAAAGTCATAGCAGGAGAGGCACTTATTCTCTTCGAACTTCCAATATGAACTGTTGTATGTTTCGTCATCAACGAGGCTGGACCCCAAAGGCCAATGTAGAAGACTGCGTCAGCGCTGTATTGGTGTCTATTGATGCCCCGACCGGCATGGAAAGAGCACTACCTTGCAGTACCCAAGCCATACACGCGGCCTTCGCGAGAACACAACCCAGATTGATCGGCAGGTAATCTCACTCCGCCTTCTCCGCAAACCCCCGATCCACCAAGTCTTGGGCATCAGCATTTGGGCTTGGAAGGGCAGCCTCAGCCACCTTCTGCTTTCCATCGTCTAGTGAACGATACGCTGGCGAATTCCTGCGGCTTTCGCCTTTTCCTTCAGACTTGAATTGGTAACCTCGTATCCTAGATATATACTGTCAGCTGCGGATATTATGAGAAGAAATCTGAGGCTTACCTAGGCCCTCGTCCGGATTTCGCTGGCAGATCCGCAACGTAGCACTGTTCAAAATGTCTCTTGTCATCTTCGAATGACCCACTGGATATACTATGACGGATGCCTGCGAAGAATTGGTCGATAACGTGGTGGTTGTGGAGCTGTAACAGCACCCAGCCTAGCATCTCTTTGGCGTTCAGGAGATGTTGTATGAAGGCGCAGTGGTGGTTGATGCAGGCATAGCAGCTGCATCCAGATCTCAATGGTGCGAGAGATGTTGCGAAAGTTGCTGACCACATGTCTTTTCCCAATGGCATGGGGAGTGGAGAAAGATCCTCCTTGGCCGCGGGGAAGGAAAAGTCCAATGCGATTCCGGCGTCTGTGGCTTCGGTGATGAACGGGATGGTGAAAATATCCACCTTAAGAGCAATTGCATGCAGCAGCTTGTGCGGACTGTTGACCGCTCCTAGATACAGTCGTGATAGATGTAGTAGCCCCTCTGGAATTGCGTCGACCGAGGACAGATCGTAAAGCGCAAGCCCGGACACGGAGGATCTAAGCTCGTTCTCCAACACATCGAGATAATACGACTGCTGTTCTGCTGCGATCGGTAAGATGGGCGCGAACAATGCCGTATTTGGTGTGCCTTCTTCTCCGTCTTCCATCGCAGCTACCAGCGCTTTGATCCAGGCCGATGTCCGGTCGCCCATTTTGTCTGCTCTTTTTACGCCAGGCTTATGTCCAAATAAAACGTCGCCCATACCGATCACTATGTCTGGACGAAGCTTCTGAATCGCCTCCACGTAGTCCGTGTACTCGAGCATGCCGAATCCAAGCGACGTAACTATAGACATGGCACTTGAAGTACTTGAGGCAGTACATGGCATTGGGGGTATGCGACGTGGTCCGAGAATGAGCAGAGCATCGTTCTGGAGTGCGACGAACTTTCGAAGCGGTGACTCCTGGCGACTTGCTGGTTGGTTGTAGACGGGCGGCGTTTGGCCTTTGTGTGATGCTGTCTCTATGACTTGCGAGCTCCAATGAGAGCACACCTGTCAGCGCGTTGCCTGATAAATGCCGTTCGATTATAATGTCAATGTATACTCACAATCTTCCAACGCAGCATACATCGCGCCAATAGCCGTGTTATCTCTCATCATGTCTTGCGAAAGGTGCGGTACAGATCCTCGCGAGCTGACGGCTACATAATGAGGAGTATCGATGGGTTGACGGCCCTGGAAGCAGAGGCAGCCGAGGCGTGGCTTTTCGTTACCAGCTTCTGTATTCAGATGCTTGAACGATAACATCCTTGGGCCCGCGTTTGGGGCTCTGGGAGCAGCCAACACCCAGAAGCTGGCGCGGAGAACGATGCGTGGAGCGATTGTGACTTGGAGTCAAATTCGGATGTCTAGGTGAGGCATTCTGGGCGGAACGGTCGCCAATAACAATCCCATATCCCTTTCAATGATTGTGAGTCAATGTTGAACGCAGATAAGTAGCCATTGTAAACCTAAGAGCTGAGGTCTTTAATCTGGATGTCAGATGGAATACTTTATCAGGCATCGTACCTTCGCGCTTGACGCGCTTGTGCAAGCGCTTTCGATAAGTACTTACTTTAGTCTCTACGGTCTCGCGGGTCGAACAAGAATCCGTCCTTGCCAAGGCGCAGAGAGCCCCTAATTTTGGTGGGGGATCTTGGTTTGAAAGGACGGATTCTTGTTCGACCCGCGAGACGGTCAAGTACTTAGTCCCACACTATCTTAGGGTAGGCATAAGTCGATGGGTATATTATGCTGAATACTCGAACCCAGCTAGAATATACGGCTAGTGACTATCGGAGTCCTTGACTGGGAATTGAGGTAGGTATCAAGTCGAAGCCGAAAACAATATCTTACTCCTCAAGCTACTTCAAACGGTAAATGCTCAGCACCCAAGATTTTGAGAATTAGGAAACTACTACTAAAGTTCTGTCTAGAATACCAACCCCACCCCAAGAGGATCCAAAGAGCTTCACAGAAGTGTACCTTGACAGGAAGGTATCCCAATCAATAATTCAAAAGCAGTAGTGTAGTCCGCACGCCCCAAGTCCGAACCGCCCGGTGACCTATCTGCCTTGGAACGCCTCCTTTGCCTGTACTCCATCATTACTTTCCCGTAAATGCACTTTGACCTATGAAGTTCCCCGGAGCCGAGTAACGACCAACGATGAAAGTACTTCCGTTACTGCTCTTGGCTGATGCCAGCCCCATTTTTGTGGTGGATGGCCAGATAATCTAATCGCTATCAGACAAGGCGTTTGGTGTCTGTCAACAACGATAACATACCTGCGTGTAATGACCGTAGCTTCCAAATTTTGCAACGTCAATCTTTTCTCCGTGATACGTAGAATTCTCGGCAACCCAGCCCTCGCTAGCATTTGACAGTGTACCCCCTCCACTCAGCCACTAGATTCTCGCGGAATCAGCATTCCCCTATGAACGCAAAATTTGATTCGTAAGACCAGCCAGGGAGAACGTGCTTCCGAGATATATCTCGTGGCCCACAATGAAGACGGAACAGGTTAAGTATCAAGAGGGCAAATGCGACTTACGTATAAGTTCTCACCCTGGCCAGGTCTCTCCTCACTGGTGGTGTGCTTGAGGCCTTTATCTTTAGCGGCCAAGTCCTTGGCCCATTGTTCTGCAAGTGTTGCGAGATGAGAGTCCCACACGAGGGCAGGGCGGGCAACGGATGATTTCTTGCTCACTGCCTCGCGAGCTGAAGGGAAACAAAGCAAATTTAGTCGGGCAAAATGCCAGAGGGGAAGGCCACCAACCTTGATTATGGATCTTGAGTGCTTGGTTTTGGTCAGCAGAGAGTGGTTGTTCGTGAGTGAACTCCGCATGGGAGGATTTAAGAGGGTGTTGGATAGTCATGATGGTGTCAAAGTTCTTGGAAATGCTATCGTAATTCGTGAGTGTGTTTGAGAAAGGTGAACGACGGCAAAGAATACCAGGATAAGCAGACTGTTTTGTACGCAGCTGTGGACCTTGACACACAGCCACACGGATCCTCTCTTCCCTTCGGACTTCTCACATGGTCACGAGGTGGTCCTCTCAGGTTAGCAGCCCAGGAAGGCAAAGCTATTTTCACAGTCATATGTCTCATGAGGGATTTGGGATCAAGTTGCCACTGCCAAAAGTGAGCGTGAGGGCATTCGCGTTACATCTGTGCATGGCGCTCGATGTAGGCTGATCGATATCACACTGATCCGGATAGAGAAGTCGAATTTTGAAGGAGTACGGACGCAAGGCAGCCAGCAGGCTGATAAGTATACAACAGTAGTTGTCAGTAGTGGGTGCGGCTGAAAAGCGGCTTGCGAAGGATTTTGGCACGGGCCAGGCGATGTACGTAAAATCAATGACGGAAAATCCTTAATCGCACAGACACCCTGTTCAGCTGCTGCTTGCTATATTGCCTTCTCATGGTGAACAAGAACAGTATCGGTTCTTGAGAGGTCACCTGAAATTAGCTTCCTTCAGGAGGAAGGAGACCCTGCATAATCATGTACCCCATGAACGACGTGGGGGTTGCCTTGTCGCCAAGCGTCTGTTGATATACAGTTGTTTGCAAAGCGGTTGACCCGACGCTAATGGGCCGCAAATCGTCGAAGCTCCCCCACCAAAATTGGGTGGTAAGGCCTCGACGACGTGCGGTCTTAATTGTAGCCTATAGATACTAAATAAACGTTGAATTGAAGCCGTGAATTGTCCCGTATGCATGATCCATGGTGTTTTAGCCCCTGGCCGCCCCTATAGTCACCCCCGCTGTGGCCTCATCATGGCCCCTATAGCCGCTGCTGCTGTCATGTTGTAGGCCCTGCTGTTGTCATGCTGTAGGCCCTGCTGTTACTATGCTATAGGCCCTGTGGCCGCTGCTGCTGTCATGCTGTAGGCCCTGCTGTTGTTATGCTGTAGGCCCTGCTGTTACCATGCTGTAGGCCCCGCTGTTGTCATGTTGTAGGCCCTGCTGTTGTCATGCTGTAAGCCCTGCTGTTACTATGCTGCAGGCCCTGTGGCCGCTGCTGCTGTCATGCTGTTGTCTTGCTGTAGGCCCTGCTGTTACTATGCTGTAGGCCCTGTGGCCGCTGCTACTATTATGCTGTAGGCCCTGCTGTTGTCATGTTGTAGGCCCTGCTGTTGTCATGCTGTAGAATAGGCCCTGTGGCCGCTGCTACTGTCATGCTGTTGTCTTGCTGTAGGCCCTGCTGTTACTATGCTGTAGGCCCTATGGCCACTGCTACTATTATGCTGTAGGCCCCGCTGTTGTCATGTTGTAGGCCCTACTATTACTATGCTGTAGGCCCCGCTGTTACTATACTGTAGGCCCTGTAGCCGCTGCTGCTGTCTTATTATAGGCTATGCTGTCGTCTTGTAGCCCCCGCAGACGTCTTGTTGTAGCCCCCGCAGACGTCCTGTTGTAGCCCATGCTGTCGTCTTGTAGCCCCCGCAGACGTCCTGTCGTAGGCTATGCTGTCGTCTTGTAGCCCCCGCAGACGTCCTGTTGTAGCCCATGCTGTCGTCTTATAGCCCCCGCAGACGTCCTGTCGTAGGCTATACTGTCGTCCTGTTATAGCCTGTAGCCGCCGTAGACGTCTTATTAATAAGATAATAGTAGTGGTTATAACAGGACGTCTGCAGGGGCTACAAGACGACAGTATGGGCTATAATAGGACGTCTACGGGGGCTATAAGACGATAGCATGGGCTATAAGACGTTAACGGGGGCTATAACAAGACGTCTACTATCATTAATAGGCTATATCTACTACCGCGAGTCGCTGAGGCCTTGCCACCCATTTTGAGTGGGGGAGCTTCGACGATTTGCGGCCTACTAGCGTCGGGTCAACCGCTTTGCAAACAACTGTACTCCCTGTGTTGCCAAGAACATGGGATCTGATTTTATGTAAGTATTTTTGTATGGTAACCTCGGTAGGTTCCATTTCAGCAATGCAGTAACTACTCCTCTTCCAGCAGATCCTTATTGACTCCAATAGCCTTTGTAAAATTGGTTCTTGGAGCAGTAGCTTACACCAGGGCCGCCCACTACCTTTCGTTGCTACGTGATCTCATTATCAATACGTAGGATTGAGGCACAGCATAAATACAAGCGTCCCTTCGAAAGGGTCTGTGAGGTCGCCTCGGGACTTTATAAAATATATAACAATGCCTGCGAACACCGGACCGACTCAGCCCTCCCGGCCTCAATACTATGATCTTTTAGCCAGTATGTTGTATCGCGAGGAATCAGCCATTGATATTGGTAGATGTAACGATTAGGGTACGGCCCGCCCACCACTAGCAAATCATCTCGCGTGGACTATTTTATGCCCATGTGCTTTTCATCCGCCCATCTCTCGTTGAAAACCATACAACATACAACATCGACCAGTACTATAACCAGTCTGGTACATTACCGCGATCCCCTCGTTGGTGGGACGTCAGGCATGGCCACTGATCGCGTTCGATCCGGGGTGTTGCGTGATTGAGCGAATCCCGTCGCACTCTGCTACTTCGCCACGATAACATGTGTTGTAGGATCTGGCGTGGCTGTGACGAAGGTGATGCTTCCAAACATGGGGGTCTGATTTGGTAGCCCTTTTTTTCGGAATTCGAGATGGTGTACGAGAAATTCAATCCTTCGTCGGCCCCCCCTCAAGACCAGATGTATCGGTTCAAATGATTTGTTGAATGGGTATGGCGGCGCAAGATCTACATACAAGGCGCTTCGCAGATTCAAACAGGGGGAATCTCATCTGTACGTATGGCAGCAGTGGTAATGGAGTGGTGAGTGGGAGGGAAAAGGAGCATCATGCTGGGTGGCGAGATACTGTCGATACTGAGCAAAGGCTTTGGATTGAGGGCCTATGAGAAGAGTGTCAATATTTCCGTGGGAGTAGGCATTGCGGTACCTCATCTCACGCGTGCTTCAATACCGGTCGTAGGACCGTTGGTACAAGAGGATGTGTGATCGTGCCACTTCCTCAAGGATCGCACTGCCTTCTGCTTATTCTGCTTATTCATCTGACACGCCGTAACGAAAAAGGGTGCGGTCACGACTACAAATTAAGCTGAACAGTGATCATGGTTCCTCGAAAGGACAGTAGGGTTCATGTATTGCCCCAGACTGATGTATATACAGTGACGGCGGAAGATGCCATCAGCAGCCGTATCTGTGACCTCCAGGGTCACAATCTGCTGATTGGCCCTGCCAGAAGAACATCAGTTCGTAAAAGGATCCACTCAGTGAATGTATGTAACCAGAATCTCATTTCATGTCCTTCATACCCCGTGCCAGTCCATGATTTTGGTGCCTCGCCTTCGCCCGCTTTAGGTGTCTGGCGAGATGGTTGTGTGGAGGCGCCGGTGCTGCCTCCTCGGGCGAAAGTGCGCGCTCAGATGCGGACAAGGACGATCGCTTGGCCTTGGAAGCTTTGTTGTTGCCCTTGCCTTGACGAGCTGGCGCCTTGCATCCCATAGCTTCTGTGCCAATGCAGCACGTCACGTCCGTCCCACGTGTGTCACCGTCATTCGCCACGTTGTCATTGGGAAAGGTGTAAGCGGCGCCTTGGCATGGTAAGAAGAAGTCGACGGCCGGCCCATCCGCAACACCTTGCATGGGGTTCAAGCAGACGTCGTTCTTGCCCACCACATCTTTGCAAGTTCCCGCAGCGAAAAGATCGATGTTGCAGCCAGTGACAGGGCCATTCGCGTTCGAGCATGTGATTGGAACGGAGTACCCGTCGACGTAGCTGACATCAATGTCGTTGGCACCGGTAGTACTGCCCTCGATTTTGCTGTCTGCGGAGTTGATGGTCGTACCAATGTAGATCCGTCCTGCCCATCCAGTAGGATAGACGACGGTCGTTGTTGTACCTAGAGGGCCACCCGTTGGAGCGCCTAGGGCTCCAGGGCTTCCTGCATTGTCCCCGTAGGAGATCGAAAGTGGCTTGGTCCAGTGGTTGGCAATTGCGACTCTCATGACACCATCACCCAAGGGCGCCACCGGACTGACAATGGCGCCGCCATCGGCCGATGTAGCTCGTATTGTAGTGGAGGGGGTGAAGATGGTGGGTGATACTGTGTTGACTGAGGTGATGGCCGATGCTGGTACTGTCGCTACGCTGAGAGTCTGACCTTGCGCTGATTCTGCTGAGAGCGCACTAGGCACTGCTGCAGGCGTATGGACAGGAGCGTCGCCGGTGCGCGTGACATATACGATCTTTTCCTCTACAACGACATCTTGAGCGACCGCATGTCTGGGAACTGCCAGGGCGATAATGAAAGCGGCAATGTGCATTGAGGTCTTCATCTTTACGGGTGGATGTCGAAGTCAGAGGTGAATGAGAGCAAGGTGTTGAAAATGTTGTGCGTTAAGCTTGAGGATAGAAACAACAAGAAGCAGCGTCAAGCTGCGAAAGGAGTGTGATGTTGTTGAACGGTCAAGGCTTGAAAGGATGTGAGGCGCTAAAGGATAGTATGCCAGTACCAAATGAATAGCAGAAGTGAAGAAAAGAAAAGAAGATGAGAAGGGGAAAGTCGGGAAATTGTACAGAGACATTAGCGGGGCGAAGAGTTGGATGCGCAGCGCATCCCCTACCAAGCCCCTTCCCATGGTGTTTCATCTTCACTTTGGTATTGTTGGTATTGCAACACACGGTATCTCCACCCTTTGTTTCAATAGCGCATGGACGATGACCCGGAAAGATCATCATGCAAGTTAGAGACATCTCGCTGCCTGTTGTGGACTTATTGTACCAAACTATAACGTCGAATACGATCGAAGGGCTCGACGTTTTGGTGCAGGCGCTTGCATAAGCTCAGGCATAGATCTGGGTCTTCTTGTGATACTGAGCTCTTCCGTGTACAGAAGACGACTACAACACTGGTCTCATGAAAGGTCAGGATGGGTTGGTGGCCTCATGAGACGTCAATTCTTTGACGGGCTTGACGTCGGGGTATCGCCAGGACCATAATTTCATTTCATACTATGCCTCCGTCCAATAGGATTGCGATGCAGTCGTGGATCGGCTACAGCCTACATCCGATCGAGTGGTGGATCGACGAGGCGCTGTCAACGATATGTATGTTTCAGTCAACGGGACTTCTCATTTCCCAAATAAGGTAGCTGGTAGATCTAGCCCACGCCGGGAGCCAACCATTCAGCCTTCTATGTTGGAGTTGTCGACGTCGCCTGAAGTATCATGATGAATCCTGAGGCAATGCGGTCGAGTGCTAGCTTATTGCTTACTTCCTGCACAATCGAAACATTATTGTGTCTGCAACGAGGTGCAGTCGCTGCTGGTTGAGGTTGTGAGCTTGTCGGAGAATATCATGAAGTAAGGTATTGGGGATTTAAGTCCACCAATGGGACTGCCGAGCCAATGATATACACTCAGCGCCAGCTACAAGCTGCATGTTCCAAGCTCTGTATGAACGTCAAAGTGAACCTGCGAGTAGACATGCTTCACACATATCCTCCGTCGAATAGCTTCTCATAAGGGCGTCGATATATCAGAGATTGCGGCCATAAATGACTGATGATTAAGGATGATTTGACGTGAAACCGGGGATTCGTGCTTACTCAGCTAATATCAGGCTCGAGGGCTCGTTGCGGAGATGTCTCTCTTTCCTCGTGTACACCACATTGTATGTGTTATGAAGCCAAGTATCATCGTTGACTTTTCACTCGTCTCCTATGTACTGAATTCGTCGCTGTTGTATTTGCATGTCGTGCGGGCAGCGGGTATCTCAAATTCGTCACCTTGAATCCCACGTTACTATTCACACTTCCTTACAATGTCCCAAAGATGAATGTTCAAGATTACTCTCATAAATATAGGAATCGCCATTGCTCGTGCCGCTCGTCATGGCTTTCGTGGGCACCCTGATAGCCTCCATCACACCTGTCTTGTGAGTGCTATTCGATCCCCATATCATCGTCCTTCAATAAAAAGGTTGTTGAACTAATACCTTCAACCAGCTTAATACTCTCTCCTCTTACTTCCTACACCGATCAAATTCTCTCGATCAAACGCACACGCACATCAGCCGGCTTCTCGCTCGATATACCCTTCATCATGCTTACGGCTTCCATACTCAAAATATTCTACTGGCCAGGCGCGAGATATGATCCTGCGCTCCTCATACAGGCTATTATCATGGTAGTCGTGCAGACCGTCCTTCTCAAAGTCGCCCTCGATAACCGACCTACAAGGAGAGATGAAGGACCTTTCAAGGGGATGGATGATAGCAGGCCAATGAATTTTTGGAGGTGGAAGGCACAACGACCGTGAGTGCATTTTCCTACTTAGGATTTGGCGGTTTTCCATTGAACCAAGGGCTGGGAAACCGACGCAGGTTCTGTCGGATTCAAGCTGACACATCTACGACCGATTAGATACTGGGAGTACGTTTCCGGCTTGACCCTCGGTCTGATCGTCCTCCATACATTCCTTCGTCCTACGAGTTCTTCTCTATACACAGAAATCATTGGATACGTAGGCTTGGCTGTTGAAGCTGTCCTTCCTTTACCCCAGATTTTCGCCAATCAGCGTGCCCATTCTTGCAAAGGATTCCGAGTGTCCGTGTTGGTGAATTGGCTTGTGGGAGATGCGATGAAGATGGCCTACTTTTTCAATGCCGAGCCAGGTAAGGTTCCATTGGCTTTCAAGATGTGTGGTATCTTTCAGGCATGCTGCGATACTGGCTTAGGTATTCAATACTGGGTTTATGGTGATGGCCAGGAGGAAAAGGACCGCAGACATGGCATGCAAAAGAATGGATGACCGAATCGTATGAGATTCCCCATCTTAACGCCTCGAACCAACCAGTCTACCTACTTCGTGCCCCACTGCCATTTCTTACATGTGGTCGTCAACCTCCATTGTCTCCCTGTCAAGTGAGCCCGTGCGAAGTACTGACGCGGTCCCCAGCAAGAGTTGAAGAGGGGCTCGTCTCTTGTTCTGATTCTCGGCTTAACAAAAGCGCTGAAATCAACGCTCGAGAACGACAAAGAACACGTGTCTTGGAAAACCGGTATTATAGCAATTGGCATATCGGAATGTACACTTGTGCGCGCCGCATTATCGTTGCTATCCGTCGCTTCAACGCAGATTCCATGCTCTCAAGAATAATACATCTTAGACCACAGAAACCCCGTCCCTGGCTTCCTCCGGCCTTAGTCGATTTTTCCCAGCTTATCGTAGCACTGGACTGACCACTGTCGTCTCGCTCCCTCAGAGATGAGCACTTTTTTCACCTTACCATGGCCATACCAGAAAGCTTTCGTCAGTGCCGTATTGGCCACAAGGTTTTTAGCGTTGCTACCCGCAGTCTCGGCACCAACAAGCTAGGATACGATATGGCAGTCACCGAAACTAGTCGCCCGACGAAGGAGCATTGGCTCGTTGCCCAATATTGTCAGAGGCTGTGAGGAATAAGGAGGACCACGAGCCGTAGATGCAAAGGCTCCTCTAGTGATACTGACAGTAGTTAGCAAGCTTGCAAACATCTCGCTATTGCCTCGACTTACCGCAATGAGCATGACGGTTGATGTGAAGATCTGACATATGCTATACCGCCATCTCTTGCGCAGCTATATATTCTTAGCCAAGACAACGGCTCCTCGCTATCGCTTGCCTGTTCGTGCAGGTCCGACTGGCTATCAGAGGGTTCCTCGGTGACTAGGATAGACTCAGCATTGGTAATGAGGTTGCTGTTATGGATCAGATAGAGGTCGGATTGGTGTATATGCATGACTGGCCCGCTGGATGCCTATTCCGTACGGCCAACGCGTCGATGCCTTTCAGCTCTAGATCGTTATTTGATATGGAGACCTTTCTTGCCGAGTTCGCATCGAATACAGATTACAGTATGAAGCTCTCAAACAGTCAACGGGTCTTGATCATGATAACACTGTGCAACAATATAGGTGTTCCGTGGCGATCTGTACTTCTACAAAGTCTTGCCCACGAGTATTCTCAACGCTCTGCTGAATGGATAGATAGCAATCTTACTCCGTACTGTATAACCTTTATCGCAAGACTACACAAACACATCTCGCAAAAAGAAATTAGCAGAACATCATTCTGTGGGGAACGAAGGTCACATGTCCATCTTCGAAGGGATCTGAATAGAGACATAACGGAGCTGGGTCTTGTACCATGAAGGGCAAGCTCGATGATGCTATCTCTCTCCACGCGCCAAGTCTTGAAATTACTCAGAGAGCAGCCAAGACCGCCTGGAAGACGGTCTGAGGTTCTGTATCCACGACTATGATAGATATTAGATATCCATGCCGGATATGGAGGACCTGCAGCTATTAACGAGTATTTCCCCTCGAGTCTCCAAACCTGTTGCTCTCATACGTGAGAATTCATGGTTGTGGACACGTTGGCAACGAACGTCCCTGTGCCATATATAAATCAAGACTGGATCTATCAATCAATCAAGCTACCAAGTGTTCTCTGTCCCGGTCTGTATAGACAGACGCAGTACAATTACCAACTACCTGAGACCGAGCATGACGATTTCGACTAGGCAGCCATCAATGCGAAGCCGATGGAAGGCAATTAGCTCAGGGGCCGCTAAGACACTATGCGTTAGAAGAAAATGTTATCAATGCGCTGAGGTGCAAGGTTTTCAAAACTTGGCCAGAGACGATCTCTTGAAAGTCGGCCCACAGCGCAGATGTAGAATATATTGTATGATGCGCTAAGAAAAAATAATATTCACAACATGCCAGATATTCAATTGTCGATAGAAAGCGGCAATCGCGATGGAAACAAGGGAATCATCAGGAATGTTCGGGGGTTTAAGTGTACAGGAATGCGCACTTATTCTACAGATAGAGATGGTGGAGGAGAACGGTGCTTGAACTATGTTCTCAGTGAACGGGAAAGGTAGGTATACATTCGTACTGCTACAAACCTCATTAGTGAAGCAGTGAAGTGGAGAGATATTCTTGTGAAATGAGTGCCCTGCCACGCGTGCCAGGATATCGGATAGATTGGATGACTGGATTTTCGTGTAGCGCCCAAAGCCTTAGATTCAAATGCCATTTGCTATATCCTCACCACGCCAGGTCCTTGAAGGCTCTAGAATACATTCAAATCTCAAAAACCCATGCGACTCATCAAATCGTTCTTCCGTCCACCCCGATGGTACGTATGGCCTTTTCCCGACCCACGGTATCCCCAGGACTCCAAGAGACATACCAAACAGCCTCGTCAATGCACGCTATGAGAGAGGCTCTGCACCACGTACGCCTATATACAAGAAGGAAGCAGCATCTCAAGCTTGAGGTTATCGGATAAATATCGAGTCGCCCTTGCCTCCTAGTGGTTTGGTCCTATTTACATGGTCGACTCCGAGCGAGTCGTCAGCGCTGGTGGCGAGATCGGAGAGTATGTCATCTGTGAGATTGTGTCAGTGGAGCGCAACGGAGGCAAGAGAATTGATGGAATATTGTTGGGACCCACCATCATTTAAATAAGTTGGCTTTGAATAGATCGACCTTTGAATGATGGCAAACTTGATCTTGTCGAACTGTTTGCCCTTCAGCCCTATTCGTTTCGATAATCGCGCCTTTGTGTCTTTGAAAAGTTCACCCTTTTCATCTAGGTCAGCAACGGTCCATCAAACTACACATTTAGACCCACAGGCTTGACAAGGAATATGAACGGGATCCCATGTGGCTTGTTCGGCTCCTTGTCGAAATGAAAGCAGTATATATCCGTGTCTCCGTTGACTGGATTGCGCTCCTCTTCCGGAATTACCTCTGCATACAAGTTCATGTACTCCGATATTGTGGCAACCTGGTAGTCTGCGTCGAGTTCTTTGTATACTTTGAAGTTATGTGCTTCATATATGCGCAGATTCGACAGCGTTTCGTCATCGATGTTCGCTTTCCTTTGCAGACTGGGGTAAAGATCACGTATTGCGCCATTCTTAGGAACCAAGATGTCGAAGGTCTCCTAAAGGTAAGTTCAGGTTACCATGGTCACTGTTCGTTTGTAGAATACTTACCTCTTTTGACAATCCTTCGGTTACCCATGTAAGCTTCAAGGTTTTCTTTGTGTCCAATTCACTGAGGCTCATCTCCAGGATTTCATAGAACAGGGCATCGTCCCGCTGATTGTTGTTGCCGTAGGTACCAAATTGAGGATTGAGCACTTGATACAGGTTCTGGCTCGCATTCCGCTTCACGGAAGCTTTGACCTTCCCAGAGGTAGCATTGACAGTTGAAAACCTGATGTGTGTTGGATCGACTTTCAAAAACTCGCCTGCCTTGGCTGAAAACTGCTCGTACGACATCTTGCGGCTGAGGTCGAGTTTGAATACGCCCTTCTCGTCCTCCGCGACGTTTTTGGGATAGAAGCAAACCGTCTTTCGATTCAGCAGATAATCGTAGAATTCCCGAGCGTCGGTATAGCCACCAGCCTGCGATACCGCTGAGGATTCCTTTTCCGACAAAACTTTCTGAAAGCACACTATATCGCCATCTTGTATCTCTGCAATCGCTAAGGTCGATTTCGGCTTCATCGGCTCGATCATCGAATGTTTGATCTCCTCATAGAGGGCAAGTGTTGGTGGTGGGGTGGTGCCATTCGTGAGACCATTTGAGAGCGGAGACGCATTGTGTGTCCAGCCCATCGTCTGTAGGATCATTGGTACCATCTCTGAGACCTTATTGCTTTTCCTGATGTAAATGTGGCCAACACCTTTGAGAGACTGTGCTTCGGCGTCAAAGTACTTGAGAAATACCAGTATAGGCGAATTGCTGCCCCCCACGGATAGTTGTGTCTCTGGCCAGATGGGATTGCCGTCTTCGAACAGGGACGCTTTTTCCACCCACAACCTAAAGCTCTTATCTCGGCTGCCATACTTGTTGTATGCTTCCTCTAGGCTCGATGACATGTCGGGTATTGGTTGATCTGGTCTTATGGTCTTGTTTTGTCGATTGACCATGATCCAGAGTCGAATCTGCTCAGCTGGGAGCTGCATGTTCTCAGCTACCGTCCTGGCGAACTCGGCGAGTGTCGAGGTTTTTAGGACACGATAAATGTTGGGCACTGCTGCTCCTTCGCTCTCGGCATCCCAAGTAGTGAGATCGAATCCTTGGTAGGCTTTGAAATTGTCCTCTGTGACCACACCCACAGACAAATACAGGTGTTGCTCTTCGCGCTCTTTCCGCCTTCGCTCAAAAGTGGCTCTCTCTTCATTGAGTTGCTTGGCTATAGTAATGTTAGCGACGACGGATGTGGAGTAAAAGGTGACCTACCAAGGTATTGGGGCGTGTCTTCATCGGCAACATCGTGTAAGATACTTTCCTCACGACTTTGGCGAATGTACACTAACATGTATGCGCTCATTGAACGTTTTGTTGAAAGTGTTCTTGTGTATGGGTTTCGCACACCGGCATTGCCGTTTAGATTCACATAGTCACCACCAAAATTTTCCTCCAACGCTTCTCTCATGGTTGCTCTTGTCACTCTATCGTCGTCGAATTTGTAGAAATGTCCGTCAGCCGTGGGTTTTAAGAAAGCGTAGTAGTGTCCAGCGTTGAAGTCTCCGCTATGTACGAGGACCCCGTGAAGCTTGTAAACGTAGGGTTCTGACTTGTCGGCTGTTTCTGAGAGATAGGGGGATGCATCGAACGTCTCTGGAAATTCGTAGCGGTCGTTGACTTTCATCATGGCGTCACGGTTAATGTCGTATTCGAAACGTTTGAGCTGTAGATGGAGGACTTGTGGGAAGCTTTCGAAGATCACGCCTTTCCTTGCGTCTTGCAAGCCATAACCTTCCGCAAAATACTTGTTTTCACCGTCCATCGTCTCCACCTGAATATAGTCCTTGAAACTATCATCCAAGCATTTGTTGCCACTGACATTGAGTTGAATGTCCCAGAAATCTTCTACCCTTGACGATTCGTAATCGACGTTGATACAGGAAATGTAAGTTTTCATCTTCCCAACGAACATCTTTGCTAATGCGTTTTCGGCGTCAGTCCCCTTCATCCGCTCCTCCATTCTTTCCATCAATATGCGTGACAATTCCTGAACATCCTGTTGTTCGAAGATATGCTTGGTTTCCCAGCCAAACGATTGAGTCAGCTCTTGGGTCGAGACAGCGTCTTCATTGGACTGTAGCATGTAGAATAGCCGCTGCAGCGCCCATGCGCTGTTAGATGTTTTTCGTTCCGACTCCTTTTCTGTGGGTATCTGGTACACCGCCTGCAATAATTCAGCGACTTCCAAGTTGACTCACCAGGGAGGAACATACTTTGCGGAAAGCATTCGTAAAATACAATGATTGGAGCAGCGAATTGAGATAACAGGTTGCACCTTGATTCTTGAGACCCACCATACCAGTTTCTTTCTTTGAGTTGTAACTAGTGATGATTCAGCAGATAGATTGGGAAGCGGCTGGACTGCTAACTTGATCCAATTGTGCCACAAAACTCCTGTAGGATCCTTGTATATGCGAACGTATGCAGAGACATTGACAGCATCGTTCTCGACCATAGGCCTTCCCTTATCCTCCCACTGGGGAGCGAAGAGCTTCCGTATCTCTGCAAACCTCGTGAAACCCCAATCGCTCTCTTCAGCGTTAAATCGATGATTTGCAGCTGATGGCACACATCAGCGCGCAACATCAGTAGATACTCCTGATCCAGCTCTTACAGTGAACGATGTGTATCGATGGATCTTGCTTGTTCCATAAAACCAATGTAAACTGTACGCAAGCATACCAGCCCTCGGGAGGCTTCTGCTGGTCTCCTTCTTCATAACCTTGCTCAAGATAAAAGGATGCGAAATCGACACCATTTCCGAATGGAAACAGCAGCACTCTCCTAACCGCTTGTCAACACTTCCCATCCTCTGCTATTACAGGGCTTCTTCTGGCGAAAACCAGGCTCGATCCCACGTACCATGGGTGTCCACCGCATTCGAATATAGGCCCGCGCGTCTTCTTGAAGAGATTCCTCCAACCCTCGATTTCCCAAGTATGTACGGTTTCGCTCTCTGCCTCAAGATCCGGAAGCAAGGGCAACACCCGGGGCTTCATAGCATCATCTGCCAAGGTGTTAACTGTAAGCATCTGAAAGGGCGTTGGTAATTCTGGGCGGTATACAGTCGTTGGCGAGTACTTCCGGCTCTATCTCCTTCGTGGAGTCATCTGTGGTAACAATAGTCACATCGGGCTTTTCGTCGACCGGATCATACTCGTCGATGAGCATATCATTACCACCTCCCATCTGTAGATCGCCCAAGTGGGTGTTCAAGTCAGTCACCGCGCCACTCTCAATCTCGGAATCCATAGCTGCGTGATCTGTAGTGGTGCTTACGGGATCCATGTTGGCAAATATAGGAAGTGAAGTGGATGCCCGGAAGCAAGTATGCCCGTAGGCTGTTGTGTCACTCAGAATGTGGCCCCGCCAGGTCAACCACGAAGTTTGCTTGTCTTTGTTTTTACAGGCAGCAGGATTCGACCATTATATGGACCGGATCTCCAGTCGCAAGTGATTTGGGACCTCTACGAAAAGTCGTGGCTGTAATGACGAAGGTTGCACAGCGTACTGTTACGGAAACCAGGGTTTTTGCGGGAAGGCCAATCTTCGGAGCGGCAGGATTGGTGCACTACAAGTCATCTACCAAGAATGTAGGAGCGAACAGCATCGGGTCAACAGGGTGGCGAACACTGTGCGACTGCATTGCTATTCGGGACTGTGAAAAAGGCCTGTTGCGCTTCTCATGCAGCAAGCCGCAACTTCGAGCACGGGCCGCGGAGTCCCTTCCGAGCAGTGCCAGGCAAATCTTCCCTTTGGCCTCCTACCTCCAGTCCTTACAAGATCGACCATCGCTCAACGGCACTCATGTTGATGTGGATACTCATCTCTTGACTAAGCTCGGAAGTTGGCGTCTTCGGATGACGGATCCCTAGCACTCATTCTGCTGTATGGCAGCCTGCAATGCTGTATCTGAGACAGCGGGGTCCCATCAAACAGTCCTGGGGTTGGCCGTCCTGGACACCTCACTATCAACGGCGTTACGGCGGCGCAACGACACCTTGGCGTCCAGCTGCAGCCCTCGATGAGTACGTGTTTGCATCTTAGGATACGCCTTCCAAGGGTCCGTCAATTGATAACATGAAGGTGGGTGCAGAAGGAAGCAAGACCAATCAGCCTACGTCAATTGACCTTCTTTGGCCGTACCTTGACCGAAAATCGTTTGATCAGTTCAGCCAATTATGTGCGAACAGAGCTTCCCACCAGGCTGGCCCACAGGCTTCGAGATATGCAGACACTGCCCTTCGTCGTCGTTACAAATCCCCACATGTCACACGTCTATGACCTGTACTACAAGGCGTTTGAGAAACTACGAAGGGTACGCGAAATCAATACAACCGAGGATAACGAGAAATTCTGCAAGATCGTTGGCGAGACTCTACAAGAGCACCTGACCGTGATTCCGAGGCTTGCAATGGGTGTCCTGGAGTGCCAGAAGCTGATGCGGCCCGATGAGATCGACAAATTTATGAACACGCTGCTACGTTCCGTACGACGGGCTCCAATCTTCAAAGTGAGCATGTGTCCGTGCTAACATCTCTGCAGCGGATATCTCGTCGAGTGATTGCCGAACAGCACCTTGCGCTAACGGAGACATTCAATGCTCCATGGCACTTTCCCAATGCCAATCAACACGATGATCCTAATGCTGAATTCGTAGGCGAGGTATTCCTCAAATGTAAGGCCCGGGAGGTAGTCGAAGCGTGCTGGGATCGAGCGCTATCCTTGGCGCAAGAGGCTTACAGTCCGCGGTGTATTCTTCCTAATCTCAGACTTGAAGGACACCTCGAGGCGACATTTCCTTACATCCTGAGTCACCTGCAGTACATGATTGGTGAGCTCCTACGAAATTCAATTCAGGCTACCGTCGAAAGAAGCTCCTCTTCAGCTGGAAGTCCACCACCTATCGAGGTCCTCATTTGCGAGGCGCAACAACATGTAACCATTCGGGTCTCCGACCAAGGTGGTGGTATTCCTCAAGAAGTGATGCCTGGACTATGGTCCTTCAGCAAAGGCCCGCGCAGTCACACCCATCTACAGAACCTCTCAAAGGTGCCCAAGATGGCTGCGACAATGCAAGAGCTGAAGCTCCCAGGATTCGAATCTGGCACCTCTTTGCCAAATGCCGACAGGACAAACCAAATACCATCTAACAGCTCGCTCAATTCACTGACATCGAGGCCTCCAGACTTAAAGCTTGGGATGGGTTTGCCGATGAGTCGTGTGTATGCAGAGTATGTTTGACTTCCTGTATCACCGTGATGTTTGCCTACCTTGATTGATCTTTTTGGCAGATACTGGGCAGGGAACTTGGAGCTCCATAATCTGGAAGGCTATGGCGTTGATGCCTTTCTACAAGTACCCAAGCTAGGCAACAAGAACGAGCAACTCAGCACTCGGGCAAGCATGGGTTCGTTCAGTCCTTCCTACATCTAAGTTCATTCAGAATTCAAGGGCTATGTCTCAGAGTGTTGAATCGGTGGACTTGCCTCACGGCGCCACCTACTTAGATGCGGAATTGCTGACTCTGGAATGACACAGATGCGATTTGAGGGATCAAAACGAAAGTCAATTCTCTTATATACTGGACAGCGTATTGAGCAGACGGGAAGACGTCTGTAGGCTCCACCCTCGGAACGGGTCGCTGCTGTCAAGCTACAGTAACTATCGAAAAACAGGGCACCTAGACGACTACCGTTTCGACGAGTCCAGACCACTGCATCTCCGAGAAGCAGCTTTCAGCACAATGGCTCTCTGGAAGACTTCGTCTATGGTCTCCTCAGCTGTCATGTACCTGACCTTGACCGAAGCTAACTCGAATAGGCATCTAGAATGAATTGTATATAATGCGTGCTCTGGTGGATAGGCAGCATATCGAAGAAAAAGTAAGTATGGCTGGGTTTGTATAGATCTCTTGGGTTGGAGCCAAAGAAAATGATCCACAAAGCGACAGATCAACATCAATGCAGTATTGAGATGGTCTCTAAATAGACTATTTTCGCCATGACTGCGGGTTCGTCAGACAGAAAGCCCAGTGGGTTACTGCATAGACGAGGTTCGTTCCTTCCTGAGCATTGCATTAAAGCTACAGAGGCAGTCGAGGTTTCTTGCCGTTCCAATTGATTTATTTTCTTCCCGTTCATCCAGCCGTCCATCTTTCGTTGCGTGACATTCACTCCTACATTTTTGGAGTAGACTACAGGTATTTCTACCCCATATAAAGCACAGTGTGCTTGCAGACCTACTGTTCTACTCATTCTGGCTCATCTTCAGCGACATGAATAAGTCAAAGCCCGGACTTAGGCAGAGGCTAGTCTTCATCGTCACCATACCGTCTCCTCGTAGCAGGTTGCTAATTCACTATCTAGTGCATCTCGAAGCGCCCTGCGGACCGTTTCGAACTACCAGTCTACTCTGACTGATGACAGGTCTTGTCTAGCGGACCCTCAAAAAACGCCGACTCAGAAGACTTCCTTTGCCCAACGTGCCAAAACTGAGTCCTCGAAGAGGGTCAGCCACAGCGTACGACGTCGGCTTTCGCAATCACATGGTGACCTTTCAAAGCTGAGACCCAAATCGCCACCCATCTATGGTCTACCCGCAGAATCATGGGGACCCACACTCTATACAGGCAATTTCCCGGATGATACACACAATCACGTCCCGCCTAGGTATGACTATCAAAGCCGCCATGCGCCACCTAGCAGTTGGATGGTTGACATGCCTGTCACACGCTCAACCCAAGCCGCAAGACCTACCCCTCTCTCAAGCTGCGAAGGCTTGCTCGAATTGACCAATGCTTCCACAGGCGATACCAGGCCAGTGCCCATTGCCATTCAAGGGCTCAGTCCTGGTATATCAGGCCCATTAGACTTCGGCAAGCGTGTCATCCGTGCTTATCCCAAGAATGATCACGGCCACGGCTATACGATGGTGTACCCAGCCGCACGGCATATCGATGTCACCACTGAATGGAGTTTCTCAAGATATGCAGAAGCGCAGGAGCTATATCGCATTCATCAGGCCTTTACGATAACGCTCGAGGAATTGCTTGCAAGTGAGCTATGGAAGGTCTACATTCAGGACTGCAAGCCAAATATCGGCGAAGCTGGAAGGTGCTTGACCGCTGAAGTAGTCCGCGGTATCAGCTTCTGTCGTGAACAACTCGTTGGAGACATGGCAGATCTCCTTTACCCAACGCAAGAGGACATACGGGTCAGAGCTCAGCTTGGGCTCATACGATTGTACCTTGTTGCGAGCGATTGCCTGATTCGATACAATGGGCCTCACTCGAGGGATACATCTATCACGGTACGAGTACATCACGATACAAGAACCCCGACGCCATATCCCTTCGTACAGGCCGCTTGGGTGCCGGATTCCATTGTCTTCGACGATCTGGATGAGACCCAGCTCCCTCGCGAAGGCCAAGAGTTCACTATTGTTCCACGGTATCAGTGCAATTCGGCGTTCGCATCCACTCGGTTCCCCGCCAATGTCAAATATTCCATCGGATCTCAGTATACGTCACTCTCCTGGCTTACATGGGACGATCGTCTCGCTGGTTTCAAGGGCATAGTGCCCATGTACTCTATAGCACTATCGGGTGACTACAGTGAAAGTCTCTTTGCTTGTAATGGAACGATATGCATCGACGTCAAAGCGGTAATCGTAGAAGACAATGGTTCCTCCGTGCACTTCAAACGGACCGTGCGCGCATGCCTCACTCTTAACGTTCTTTCATGGGACGACGCTTTCGGGCCAAGTCCATACCAAATCCCAGAACCTGATCCCGCGCAATACAGCTTCAGTGCTCAGAGAGTGGATCGTGTTCCACCGAGCGGTTATGTGGTTAGCGGGGACACTCATCTGTCGTCACAAGTGTATGACGATCGCCAGTACATGCTTAGCAACGAGCGTATTGGCGGTCCTATACCATCGAACGCTGAGCCTGAGGTCAATGCAACAACAAAAACACTCAATTTGGCTCAACAGCACGCCCACCTGGCTGCCAGGTATGCGGATTCTTCGGCGAGCTCATACATTCCTGACTATGCCTTGGACAACCGGACTTCTTCATTTGGTTGTACCAGTCACCAGAATGCTCCTCGCTTGCCTCATCTAGAGGGAAGGGCTGCCGTCCAGACCCAGTTCCTCGAGTCCAGCAGCAATATCGGATTTCCAAATTTGCCTCCTCCTGCCATCCGTTTAGGGTCATCACAGACCTTTGATGATACTAGCCAGGATCGGGCCCGGATAGACTCTTCACTATTCACACCCACCCATCATGACTGTCGCAGCGGGAATAGTGTTAGTCGAATGGACCTTATCCTGCAAGACCGTCCTACATCACAATGTTTGGCAGAGGTCCCGACCGTAAAGTTTCCGCGCCCCCAGGTGCCTATGGAAGACGGGAGAGGTGACCCCGGATGCCTAGACACTGCTCAGGATTCTGTAAGACCCTCAATAGACATGAACAATGGAGCGGAAAGTGTCAGAATCGAAGGTGGCAGCTGCCAGAGGAATGCTAGATCGAGCCTGAGCAAAGCCTCTGCGTTGAAGCAGCCCACAGAAAACGAGAGTCAGAGCAGGACATCGAAGTCAGGATTAGGCATGACATCATACAACTGCTACTCCCCATCGCATAAAGACAGGGAGCCTACTTTCGGTGCATGCAACATCCATGATGCCTCTATTATAGATTTTCTGCATTCGGCCAGAAGGGGTGAAGAAGATGCAAGTATCCCCATGCGAACAAGACGGAGGAACTTACGTCCAAGGACAGATTCCGGTTATCGTTCCGATTGTGACATGATTGGGAACGAGGCGCAGCTCTTACATATTTTGGCTGATCCTATTCAATCTCCTCAGAGCGTGCCGACTTCGCCCGACTCGTTCAGTAATATGTCTCCCACAGCCACAGACCCTGGGGCTAAAGATCATGAATCTTGTGAATGCGAGTACGGGGAGGATGACGCAACAAAGACGCATACTTCATATCCAACAATCTACTTGCCAGAAAATTCTGTCTCTGTGCATTCGTGGCAGAGCAGCGAGACACTTTCCCATGCTGCTTTGGGCAATTTAGAACTCACCGGGCAGGACCACCACCAAAGACTTTGCCACGCCAAGAATTGGCATGAGCTTTGTGAATTTGAGAGCGGCGATAAGGTGAAAAAGCCCGAAGCTGCCGAAGCAGGAACAAGGCTCAGCGAGGATGAAACAAAAGCTATGGATGAGGCTATTGAACGCAGTCTTGAAGACATGGCCGAGAGTTTCAATGGTGTCTTCCTCAACGACGATGATGAATTGGCTTCTGGGGATGAGACCTCGGCAAATGATGAGCCGTGAGCTCTATATTGGCGTTCAGCGTTGGAAGCTGGGGACTAACTACGAGAAATTGGAATTACCAAAGCGCCAGGGCTGAGGAGAAGCATGTATGAGTCCAGGCGAGGAGTTGTGACGATGGATCTTCTCAGAGCAACGAGATGGGTGCGGGTACATGAGTTTTGTTCAAGAAAGCCCCATGTTGTAGCATGAGACTTGTCTTTGTCTTCCTGATATTAATTCCATAGTGCAGTGCAAGCATTCATCAATCCAGATTAATCTTAATAGATACCCGTACTCATATGTTGGATAATCAGATTCATTGGAGACGGGAAAATTCTTGTCTCCAGCCTGGCGTAACAACCGGTAGTTTACAGTATGGAACAGCGCTAAACGCGCCCGCATAAAATACCTCTTGGTTTGCATTTCACCTTGGCGGCATCCAGACAACAAGTTTTCCGCAACTCTTCAGAGGCATTACCCTCATCGTGGTATATCGTGCACTAGGTTAACATCCTACGATATTATTTGGTAACAACGCTTAGGCGGCTGCCATGGACCCTCAGCAGTAGACAGAGAGCAACGCTTCCGAAAGATTTGCAGTGCTCCAGTAACATGGCAGCAACCTAGGACCCTGCTCAAACCCTTCTATATCTTACACATATGGCAATAACGTGGGCGCAACGATTGTTATAGAGGGAGCTAGCTCGAGCTACGACCCTTAGGATACAATGAAAGGTTCAGGGCAGCGCTTGGGCTACAGCTCGGGCACGGGTTGAGTTGCGGGACTAGAGTGAAGGTGGCATCTTCGTGCCACCGAGATTGATTGCTGGAGACGAAATTTCCACAAAGATGAAAGCTATGAGAGAGTGTGCCTCATCTGGAGCATGGTTCCTAATGACCAATCTGCTGAAGATACTCGATGTATCGGCGGTCGTCGGGCCATGTGAAATGTTGTCGAAGAAAGACGACGCTTTCTACTGACAGCCTTCGGTCTATGGTCTTTCATGCAATGACTTACCCAGCGTGCGATATCTACCTCTTGGCTCTAATTTGAGACCTCTTTCGACGTGCTATGCTTTGAGGGCTCTACAACAGCGCCGAAGTCTACGTATACGCCAATTCGCCTATGACTGTTCACTCTGAGAGCCGCATCAGTACTCGACAGAAAGTGCTTGCCTGGACGAATGCCTCTGCACAATCAAAGAGGTCGATACATCGTCTCGCTATGTGAGAAGGTGGCGTACACTACGAGTGGGGAAGGGGTATGCCTGCTTTCAACTATAATTGCGGTCTGGTGTCCTTGCTTGCTTTATCGAGCTCTCGTAGATAGCCATGCCTGTGAGATGCGATATGCCTTGGCCTTTGCCATGGGAAAATCACCGCCAAAGTCACAACAGCTATTGCCCTGGCACGACTAGTAGAAGACGCTCGTATGCAGAACGGCCTGCAGGATGTTGTTAGGTTATACGAGAGCATCCTAGAGAGTGTGGGAGTCTGGTGTGGTTGATAGCAGGTAAGCCCCCCGATCTACAGGTTGAGACTCTCTTACTCCTCGGTTTTAGAAACGGCCCGCTAATTATACCCGACCAGCGTTCAAGCACTAAGGTATTTTTGGGTAAAATCATGCACGAACCACTACTGACCAGATGAACTCAGCGATTACATGGCTGCGTCGCGACGGAGCCCGTTGATGAGGGATCAGTGGAGAGGTGAAGACCATTACAGAGACAGTGTTCGCCGCAAAGAAAGAGGTACGGACGATCGTCGCCATATTTCTCCCGCAGCCCCACGGCGTGAGATAGATACAGGTGTTGGCCTGAAGATCAAGGGCAGAGCTGGTGCTGACTCAACGCCTGGATCTCCATTGAGGAATAGGAGATTGGAAAAGGGAGAGGATTTGAGGAAGTACAACGTGAGGAAGGCGAGTCTTTCACCCCCAAGACGGAGAGCCAAATACGATCAGCGGATCAAGCGTCCTCGCGAGACGAGTAACGAACGGCTATCTGAGCGAACACGATATCGAGACGAAGCAGAGCTCACCAACAGGCGAAGGCGAACAAGAAGTAGATCGCCTCGACGAGATATCTCTGACTTCAGAGAGGAGCGTAAAAGGCCTCGCAGCCCGATCTACTCCGGTCTGAGTGACACGTTCCGCCCCAGGAGCAGAAGTCGGAGCAGACGTCGTGAAAGACCGTCATCTCCTCCCCGCTCCCTACGAGGCGATCACTATTCGGCTTCATACCCTGAGGCCGGTGGGCTGGGTGGTCGCTTCGGAGATTCTTACGTTCCGGGATCTCGCCGTCGTCCCAGTCCTCCTACATATCAGGATCATTCATCAAGTCGCAGACGCTCTCGTTCGAGAGACAGATATATCAGGGCGAGGAAAGGTTTCCCATCACCCCACAAAAGGCTTCCGTCTCCTGATCGCGTGACGAAAAAAGACAAGGTCACTGAGGATATAATCCGCCGTCCATCAATCAACCCCCGAGACTCATCAAACGCCAACGAAGATACTGACAGCCACCGAAGTGCACTAGAAAAAGGCCCAAAAAGAAGACCGAGATCCCCTCGGTCTCCTCTAGAGAAAGAACCAGCAAGAGGGAAACGTACAAAGATGCAGCACTCTCCCACGCGGCCTATCCAATCTATCTTTGACAACGGCTCACGTCCGCCCTCAACACCTCAACAAATACCAAGTTTGGATACAGGCAATCAAGGACAGTCAGCAAACCCAAATGCGGCATTCCCTATGCACGGGATGAAGGCGAATGATCCTCACGGAGCACATCGATCTAGTAGACCACCACATCTCAACACACAACATTCATACAACACGTCTCCTCACTATACCCCAACATCATCACATCATGGCTCCCCCCAGTCAGGCTCTCCATTCAGCCAAGGTCGAGGTGGATGGCATGGTCAGCCTCAACAATATCAAAGTCAAACTGTGTATGTACTGTTCCACGAGGATTACCCTTCCAGACTAATATATCGTAGTGCGAATGCTTACTCTCCTACATATCGACAAAACAGTTATCCCCCGCAACAAAGTCCTCAAGCGCAGTATTATGCGAATGGACAGCAAAGTCCTTACAATGCCCCTCAGCAGCAAATGCAGCTTAGTTACCATAATCCGCCATCTCGAGGCGGCCACTCCGGTTATCGTGGCAATCATCATGGGCAAACGCCAGATCGCCGGTTCTCTGCCACGGGTCCTTCAGCCCAAAATCATCAAGGACCTGCTCCAACGAGGGGCAGAGGTGGCCACTTTCAAAACCTTCAATGGACTGCTAGCAATAGCAACAGCCGAGGGCGTGGCGACAGTAACTCTGCGCCCTACTTACAGACTTCGCCGCCAACACAGTCAACGACTCATACTCAAATTGATGATGACGATAATCCTTTTAGACCCTCAAAAGACCTGCAGGTCGAGGACCAAGCCGAAAAGGATACCAACATGCCGCCCCCTGTTCGTCACACCTCTGAATCGTCCTCCAAAGAAGGATCCAAATTTAGCTTCGCTTTCAAAGCCAAACCTGCCGCCCCAGCACCAGCTAAACCACCTCCGGATCTAATACAGAAAGTGAAAGAGCCTCCCAAGAAGGAGAATCTATTAGAAGACTCCACCGCCAAGAGTGCACCTCGTCCTTCTGAAAGCCGACACGAGCGTGATAGACGAGACGACCGAAGAAATCGAGATTATAGAGACAGCCGTCATGAAATCCGCGACCACCGAGAGAGACGAGACCACCGTGATGACCGCCGACCAGAAAGAGAGCCGAAGCGAGACCGTGCCAGAGAGCGCTCTCCGCCTGTGATGGTAAAGAGGATGATGAAACGTGCCAAGCCAAGACCTACACTCCCTAAGGAATTCCTTGAGTCCACTTCTGTTTATTATCGAAAGCCCGGCAACGAATCCGTTGTTGGATCAGGGACATACGGGAAAGTGTTCAAGGCCATCCATATTTACACCAAAAGCCTTGCAGCCCTAAAGAAGATTCGTATGGAGGGTGAGAAGGACGGGTTTCCCGTGACGGCTGTACGAGAAATCAAGCTGCTGCAGTCTCTGAAGCATGATAACGTGGTCTCCTTACAGGAAGTCATGGTGGAGCATAATGATTGCTTCATGGTCTTCGAGTACTTGTCCCATGATCTTACGGGGCTCCTCAATCATCCTACCTTCAAACTTGAGCATGCGCACAAGAAACATCTCGGCAGGCAGCTGTTTGAAGGCTTAAACTACCTCCACCGCCGTGGCGTGCTGCATCGAGATATTAAGGCTGCGAACATCCTCGTCAGCAGCACAGGTCAACTCAAATTGGCAGATTTTGGACTTGCTCGATTCTTCGCAAAGCGTGGCAAACCCGACTACACCAATCGCGTTATCACGATATGGTACCGTTCACCCGAGCTACTCCTTGGAGAAACACAATATGGTCCTGCCGTCGACATCTGGAGTGCTGCTTGCGTCATGATCGAGATCTTCACGAGACATGCAATTTTCCCAGGGGATGGCGGGGAGATTAACCAGCTCGACAAGATCTACAACGTACTAGGCACACCTACCAGATCTGAATGGCCCGGTCTAGTGGACATGGCATGGTTCGAGCTTCTGAGGCCCACGGAGAGGAAGCCCAACACCTTTGCTGAAAAGTATCAAGAAAGGGTCACTCCCGACGCGTTTGAGCTGCTTCAAGCCATGTTCATGTACGATCCCTTGAAAAGACCCACGGCCGGAGACGTGCTAGAGCATCCGTACTTCACGACAGAGGAGCCGGCCGCTAGGCAGGTTATAGAGTAAGTCAGATGACCCATTCGGCATCTCACGACCAACAGGCTAACGTCAGGAACAGACTGAAAGATCTTGAAGGCGACTGGCACGAGTTTGAATCAAAAGCACTCCGTAAGGAGAATGAACGCAAGACCCACGAAGCGCGGCGGGCCACACGACTCGAAGAGCATGAGAAGGAGAAGGCGAAGAGGCGTGCGAGCAGCGTTGCGGCCGACAGGGACGCCAAACGGGCGCGTGCGAATTCAAGTCAGGAGGGCGAGATTGAGTCGATATGAAGGGACATGTGTAGGGCCTCAATGGGCTTGGAGCATATCCTTGATGGGTGCTCGGAGATGCATAGCGTGGGAATTAGATGGCATTTGGTACGGAACCCTCACATTCCTATGAGCTATTCGTTACACATATCTGGGTTGCCTCAGAGGTATAGTTGATCACTCCAGATTTGTACTTAATCACGCTCTTGGCGGGAGCTTTATAGATGGACATATTATTTTTCCGGGTAAATCGGTCTTTTTGGAATGAAGGCTTGAGATACGTGACGACGTAAAGCTTAGGGGGGGATCAGTACAACAATTCGTTCGTCGCTCTGCACGACGCCTGGCGCAAGTACGATATGGGATGTAAGAACAGTGGGTATCGACAATGTGCTAACAAAACGCCTGCCGAACCAGTATGAAATCCTCCCAAGAGACCGCTCACCCTTCCACCAAAACTCCACATTCGCTCGTAACTCATAACCCGGCTCCCAATATTGGATCATCATCCTCCATCTCCTTTCCCCCCTTCCTACCATCCCATCATCCCATCCTATCCATCCCATCCACCATCCCTTCCGCCCCTCCCTCTGTTCCCATCCACCACCTCACGTAGGTATCGTCCCATAATCCGTCGCGCCTCCACTCTGCACATTATCGCTATAAACCCCCGGCGCACGCTTCTGCACCACCATAGAACCGGCGTGGGACTGTGAGCGGCGCTCGAAATAGACGTACTCGAGATAGAAGGCATGCAAATGGCCAGGGAAGTAGCTGTAGGGGGAGAAGGGTAGGAGTTAGTGGGGTGTTGTATGGTATGGCAGAGGGGGAGGAGGGAGGAGGGAGGGAGGAGGAGGAGGAAGGGGGGGGGAGGGAGAGGGAAAGGGGATAGGAGGATGATGATGATGATAAGGTACATCACGAACCGAGGAAAGAATAAGAAGATCAACATACCCAAGAACAGTAAGACAGATATTAATGAGTAAATCAGCGCCACAGCCTGCTATCATGAATACGCCTAGCGGAGGCACTGCACATATTAAAAACGTATGTCAGCCCAATGCCCGTTCGCTCACACTCACACTCACACGTCTCGCCTCGCCTCGTTTAGTCCAGTCTTTATAGAGGACAGATAGAGGAGGAGGTGGAGGAGGAGGAAGAGTGGACATACGGAAGATGGTGATGATGATTATTAGCAGTGCGGAGACGGGGTTGGTGCCTGCCATTCTTTCTTCTTCTTCTTCTTCTGGTCGTGTTTTGGGGTTGTGAGTTTGGGATGGCAGGTAGATGGGAGGTTGATGTTGTCTGTTTGTTCTCGGGGGTTTGGGGAGGGGACGAGGTATGTTTGGTGGTTGGGGGGGATGGATTTTTCGTGGTGAGTGATATGATGATAGGACAGGATGAGTACGAAGGTTGGCTTGTCAGATTTCACGCGTAGACGCCAGCTGCCTATCCGTGCCACTTTGCGCGGCATCCTGTGGCTGACTTGTGGCTGACTTGTGGCTGAGTATCGCCTTCGATTACTCCTGTCACCATCCGAACACTTTCACAGCTACTGAAGCGAAAGAAGTGAAGATGAGAAGTGAAGTTGATAAAACATTTAGTAATTACGTCTCTATCCATCTATAAGATGAGAGATTGTACAATTATGGTAGGCTACACAGTCAATTTCCATAGACATTTCCAAACGTATGGGCGCTTCCCATGTCAGAAGAAAGCGATACCCAGAAAACCCCATTGTCATTAAAGTCCCCCCCCCTTTCTAAAGTCGCTCGTAGACTCCTGATCAAGCAACATGAAACAGCCCTTTGCTGATCCTGTAAGATGAGGAGCAGATCGCTGAACACAGAACATCAACCATCAGCGCTGGCTTATATCCTTGGATGTCTTGAATTGAGCCGCGAAGCCCGTCCTCGGGATTTCTCGGCCTTTCGCAGCTTTTTGCCAGGGTGAAGGCTCGGAGGTCCTGCGATCACAGGAGCGATGACAGGAGGAGCGGTTGATGGTGCAGTGCCAGAAGGATGTAATGCTGAAGAGACGCCGGTACCGCTTGGGCGTGAAGATGAGACGATACCGCTACCACTTGGGTAGGGTGCTCTAGTGCCACTTGATGACCCGGTTCCTGATGGCGAAGAGCCAGTGCCTGACGGATAAATCTTGCCGGTTCCCGTGGGGTCGATTGGCTTCCCAGTTCCCGAAGGCGATACACTAATAGCTGATCCTGAGGGGTAGGTTATGCCAGTACCTGATGGGTAGACTGGCTTACCGGTTCCCGAAGGCGACACGCTGATACCTGATCCTGATGGGTAGGTCTTGCCAGTGCCCGAAGGGTCAACTGGCTTTCCAGTCCCTGAAGGCGACACGCCTGTACCTGATCCTGATGGGTAGGTCTTGCCAGTACCCGATGGGTAGATTGGTTTACCCGTTCCAGACGGAGAGACTCTTGTGCCAGAGCCTGATGGGTATGTCTTGCCAGTACCTGAGGGGTCGACTGGCTTTCCAGTCCCCGACGGCGAAACACCTGTACCTGATCCCGAGGGGTAGGTTTTACCAGTACCCGATGGGTAGACTGGCTTACCCGTTCCAGACGGAGAGACACCTGTGCCGGAGCCTGATGGGTAGGTCTTGCCAGTACCGGAAGGATCGATGGGTTTGCCTGTGCCTGATGGTTGGACACCTGTACCAGACTTGGAGAAGGAGTAACTTGGCTTCACGCCTGTGCCGGAAGGGTATACTGGTTTACCCGTTGCAGATGGAGAGATGCCTGTGCCGGAGCCTGAGGGGTACGTCTTGCCACTACCAGAAGGATCGATGGGTTTGCCGGTGCCCGATATTGGGGCTCCGCTTCCACTTGGTTTGCCCGAGACGGGTGCTCCTGAAGCAGAGATAGGGTAGGAAGGCTTGACGCTACCGGAAGGAGAGATTGGCTTGCCCGTACCGCTGGGATATGGTGCTCCACTGCCACTGGGATCCCCAGAGCCCGAAATGGGTGCTCCTGAAGCAGAGATAGGGTAGGAAGGCTTGACACTGCCGGAAGGAGAGATTGGCTTGCCGGTGCCCGATATTGGGGCTCCGCTTCCACTTGGTTTGCCGGAAATGGGCGCTCCTGACCCAGAGATAGGGTAGGAAGGCTTGACGCTGCCGGAGGGGAAGATTGGTTTGCCGGTGCCAGAAACTGGACCTCCGCTTCCACTTGGCTTGCCAGAGATGGAACCGGAGATTGGTGCGCCCGATCCGGATGGGAATGAGCCTGCGCCTGAGCCCATAGAGGTGTAATGAGCGGGTAATCCTGGCTTTGGACCGGTTTTGCCAGGTAGGGATGAGCCAGCGACAGGGCTATTGGTGGCGGGCGAACTGTCGAAGCCAGTATTGGTGGCGATAGGGACGCCACTGGGGCCGACTGTGATAGTGACGGTGATGGTCTTCTGGTTGCTGCCCTTTCCATTGCCTGATGATCCGCCCTGTGCTGGAGATGAACTTCCAGTCCCTGATGATCCACCTTGCGAAGAAGATGAACCGCTAGCACTCCCGCTGCCTGATGACCCGCCTTGTGATGGAGATGAGCTACCAGTCCCTGATGAGCCACCCTGCGATGGATCTGAGCCGCTGACGCTCCCACTGCCTTCTCCGCTGCCTGAAGATCCGTCTTGTGATGGAGATGAACTGCCAGTCCCTGATGATCCAGCTTGCGATGGATCTGAGCCGCTGTCGCTACCTTTGCCGCTGCTTGATGATCCACCCTGCGATGGGGACGAACTGTTGTCACCGTCGCTGTCTGGTGCTCCACCCTGAGATGACGGATCGCCGCTACCACTGCTTGATTTGGATGGGGAGCTACCGCTGCCTGAGGCACCACCACTCACAGGTGATGTACCACTGCCTTCGGCTCCACTTCCCTGCGATGGATCAATAGATCCTCCGAGGCTAGTGTAGAGGTCCTTGCAAGCGGATTGAAGAGTGGGGCCGAAGTTGGTGGATTCGAAGCACGAAGCGGCAAACTCGGGGTACGCGAGAGTCGATGGGTCGTAGGATTCAACGCATGTGCACTGGTCTGACTGGGGCTCCGATCGCTTGCCGAGATTGGTAGACTGGATTTGTTGATACTTTTGGCAGAGAGCAGCACCTGCGGCTGGTTTCGAGGCTAGGGCCGCAGAACAGCTGCTTGGACCAGAAGCCTCCGCCACAGCTTTGGCCACGAAGACGAGGCCACTCAGGCCAAGGGTTGTGAGGAACATGTTGATTATTTGCTTAGATTATTTGCTTAGTGAGTGTGGTAGTGCAGGCTTCCTAAATTGTAGAGAAAAGGACTCGAGATTATTATGATCGATTATTATATTAAAATAAAAGCACCACAGTCAAATGCACGTAATGACAGACAAGGCACGATAGGCCAGTGGGGATGGGGAGAGAAAAGAGTGACTGCAGCGAAGGCTGACAGGATATCAAGAGAGCAACTGAGAATATGAAGGAAAAGAAAGAAGTCGGATACAAAAGGGGAATTATCTGGATATCAACAACTGGTAGATTTTAGATATCCACTAGTAGGAAAAACCTCCGGCTAGGGTCAGCGCCATGATAGACACGATCATTCGATCATGCATGGGATCATCTAGCCGTGGATCCACGCTGGCCTCGTAATCCGCGCTACCTTCTGGTGTTCCATGGTAGCAGAGGCAGGCCTTACTGCTCGAGGTATCGTGGGAGTCGAATACGTCTAGCCCGTACTCCTTTGGGACGTGGACATAAGCGCGGAGCGACTGTTCGTCGTGCCCGAAATGAAGACCAAGCTTGAGGCTTGACTCCTGAACGGCCCACTCCACAGGAGTGGGACCAGTGAGGGTCGCCTTGATGGTCGACTAGTACATTTGCACGGTCATAGCTGCTACTGTGTACTGTGTAACCGCGGTTGAGCCTCCCGTGTGATATAGTACCTAAATAGGAGTAGCTTCCACTGGAGCAATAGCCACATCGAGTCCCGTCATCTCTGCATGTATACTCCATACCTCTAGCCAAAGCTGTGTCTCTTTCGTAGCACTGACTCGTAGGCATTGAGGTCCGCGAGGGATTGCATTCGTGCATCCTGTCAGGCCACTCATCATTTAGTAATATTGTACTTCATAGCATTGAGCAGTGGTCCGAGGTTGAGTCGACGTGGATCGCAGAGAAACTAGAGCTATCGAGTAGCCAGATCTTATCTAGCTTGACGCGGGAGAGGCGCTGCACCATCGAAGCGCAATTTCGCTCCACCCCTGAGCTAGCGTTTTTTCGCACGCTTGCGTACCTTAGCTCTATGATTATCTCTGGCTTAATTCCTCGACCAGTTCCTGGGCCTAGAAATCACCGCAGTGGCTGGCTGAGTATTCACCTATTCCAGCCATGCTTGGAGTATCAGCCTTAAGATGTGGAAATCACGAGATGCCCAAAGCCTAATCAGTCAGTCTTGGCAGGAGTAATCACACCGCTGCAATAACGAGATCTTGAAGATTATGATGCTCCTTATTATTTGAGTATTTGAATTTTGGCAACGATGATAGTGCCAATCCTACCGATGTTTATTGCTCACGCAGTACGTGTATGTAAGACGTCGTCTTCCAGTACGATTGCATTCACAGAGGCCAAGGCTCCAGACGTGATGAACTAGTCCTGCTTAGGCTTGCGTACGAACTATCACATCCCATAGCGTGAAGTCATAAAGTACTTTACATGGCAACCGCCAAGAAATGGGGGTTAAAGGAGTAACCGCTGGGCAAACGAGCTCCTATGGGATTAGCCAATATCAATGTGCAATCTACACAGTATGAGTAGCTTTCAATTTGTATTCTTTGACTTCTCTTCACTACGTAGAGACCAACGCTCGGCCCCTCCATCCAATCCGAGCTATTCTAGATGGTCGATAAGAAAGCACAAAACTCACGGGGAGGCGAGTGCAATTTCTCGACCCAAAGATGCTTACTACTCATCAAGCACAACAGATTCGTTTCCGGTACTCCGTAGATAAAGTATCTGGTACGAAGTGATCCGGTATGAAGAGAGGCACAACGCCACATGTACAAATGCCAATTTGCCCCCACCCGTCACCCGTTGGAGTGTTTTTCGGAAGCGAGCCACCATGGCTGCAGCCTCGTTACGATTCGCCACTGGCCATGCTTTACCTCCCATGGACCAAGCTACTCGCCTCACAAATGTGGCTGGAAAAACCGCTGACGGTAGCATTGCCGGCTCGACAATTTGGACGTCCCATCGATATTCCACATCCCAAGTTAAGAGTCTAATAGGAACACCTATATTCCTCTTCGACTTTTCAACCCTGGATATCGCTGGAACAATTCTACTGGCTCAAACGACGATATCTAATAATGCGGTCGAGAACAAATAGTCCTTCTTTGGCTTCACAGACTCTGTCAATTATATCTACCAGGTGATCTTGTCGTCATTATGGTAAAACATCTTCTGCAGAAGACCGCCACTCTGCTGTACCATCACCGCGCTTGATCGGGTCTCCTTCTGGAGCTGGAATACAATCATGGCTTCGACCGGACTGTCTGAACATCGTTTGTTTACCTGGCCATGCCTTATCGCCGTACCCTGGTAGCATTGTCATCATCACATGTACACTGCCCAGAACCACCATGCAACGCTACATCCAGCCTACCTTATAAACACGTCGAGAGTTCTCCATCCCAATCATTGACGTCGCACAGGCGGGCCCATTCGTCTATCCGGCAAACTTGAACCAGGTCCCTAGAATTCCTTTGAAAATTTCCAATTTCAGTTCGACATGCCCGCCACCGGATTGAGATCAACATCCATCTGTGTCTCTTTTCCTCCCTCATCTCCTCCTTTTCGGTTCTCTGCATCACTGTCTTCCCCAAAACACCCCATACTCTCCCGCGCCAGCTGTTCCGCCTCCTCATCGTCATCCTCCTCGTCCTCCGACGATTCCGATTCTGCTGGCTTCGGCATAGGCGTCCTGATGTCCTCCCACCTCTGTTTGTTGATATACCCCCAGATCATCATGGTCACGTAATGATTCTGCAAATTTAATTTCCGCCTCACTGCTTCCCTCATGACCAGCTCATCAACCCCTATGAACTTTGTCTTTTTCAACCCCCAACCTTCGTACTGTAGCTTCCCGATTTCCTCCGGAGGCACTCCCATAATGCTCATCTCCTTGTGATTCTCAGGCTCGTAACTGAAGCGCACGATCATCCGTAGCATATCCAGCTGCGTCCTCATCTCCTCTCTGTTGAGGACCTTCGATAAGGTTGATAAGCTGCGCTGCCTAAGCAGCATTTTCCGCAGGCCTAGCTCACCGTTACCGGTCGCAGGGTTCGTGAGGCGCATGTCGAGCTTGAGAAAGAACATGGTGGCAAAGTAAAGATCTTTGCTAGACCAAAATCTAACGTTGTGCAGGAGTCCAATGCGACGTGAGTTATCGCCAATGTCCATCGTGAACCAGATCTTTTTGATGATTACTGTCATGCGCCTTGGCATACGATGGCCTTCTCGTGCCATCGAGCGCATGATATCGTCGACAACCGCTTCCCGAAAGAGAATCATGCGAAGCCACCGAAAGCTGGGGACGAAACGCACTTCATTCGGACGAGTTTCATTGATTCGGCGAACTGGATCGCGCATGCAGAGGCTTTTGTAGCAACGGAAGATGAATGTATAGCCGGACTCGTATGCTTTACCATACCATTGAGCCTTTATCATGGCGGTGAAACGGGTGTTGACAAGCATGTGGAACCCCTTCGAGATAGCGTAGAGGGAGATCAGGTCCTCGATATCGAGGTTCTTTGCAATCTCGAGAGTCAGCTCGGGATAATTGAGAATAGCGACGAAAACACTGAATTGATTCACATCTGCTTCGTTGTCTGATTGTGAGATGCCCGGTTGACTGTTCGTGCGGCGTCTTCTCGCTGGCGATGAGAATGCAGGAATACGAGTGGGAGAATCACTCGCTTGTCGGTCATACAGGAAGCCTTTGTTGGGCGATATGATAATAGGGTTATCCATTTTGGTTGCGGGTTTGGCATTGGTCGGCACGGTAGTGTCTGATGAACGCCGATGGTGCTTTGTTGGGGTGGTGAAAGCCTTGTCATCCTGACTAGTGGTCGATGGCTGAGAGATAGTCTCATCGTCGTCCCTCGCAGAGACCGTTGCTTGGGAGTCGTTGTCCTCTCTGGCAGAGTCCGCAATTCGAGGAGCGGTGTCAGTAGTTGCAGGTTCCCTTGCTTGCAAACTGTCCGGTATCGGATTAAGAATGGTACGTAGGTCCATGGTTGCATAAATTCAGTGAGATTGGAAATTTGTACGACGTCGACTTGTGAGTATACACTTAACAGACGAGAAGAGCGAACAGAAGGCGGGGCGCTGCAGCCATACACTGTACGAGGCTATACACACATACAATCGAAGAGCGACATAATGTTAAGGATGACCATGGATCAAGCGGCGAGCAGGGAGTGTCGAATGGTTGTTTTGTTGATGTTTTGGGGGCTAGGGTGGTTGGAAATCCATTCACTTTAAAGAGCAATCGAACAACAATAGGAAGGATACCCTTCCGCGAAACCAACACGGCAACGATAACCATGCACAACACTCCTGACCTTTGGAAGCGTAGTTATCATGAAGGTCCATGCTCGTTGTACCGGTCATATATCTATAAGAGCAGATATTAAGTGCAGCAGATAAGTGAATTGTTCCTGATACGTACGAAGTCGTGCCTGTGTTGAATGGCAAGCGTATGTCCATAATATTCGATTGGATAGGATTATGTCAAGCCAGCGCTTGGTCATGACATAGCTGTTAAAACAGTCATTACCACAAAACGCAACCTTTGAGAGTTTCCTAAAGTCCCTTGATATCAAATCCAAGATACGCTTGGTCAAGGCCATGTCTCTCACTACCTTCTGTTCACTAGATTAAGGAATTCATCTCTCGTCTTTGCACTAGATCGCATGCATCCAAGCATACAGCTCGTCATTGTCGTAGCAGTAGACTTCTCCACTCCTCTCATCACCATGCACAGGTGACTTGATTCCATGACCACAGCCACGCCTTGAGGTTTCAGGACTTCGGTGATCGCCAAGGCAACTTGCTTCGTCAGGCGTTCTTGGATTTGAAGTCTGCGAGAGAACATTTCGGCTAGGCGTGCCAGTTTAGAGAGACCGAGGACTCGTTCTAGGATTGGTCAATAAGAGTGGTTTTCACGGGAAATTGATTGCAGCGTACGGTTTGGTATGTAGCCAATATGCATCTGAGGGATGTCAATCTCATGAGGATATAGGGGTTTGGCCCGATGCTTACCTTTCCGGTAAAAGGCACCATATGATGCTCACAAAGCGAGAATACCTCAATATCCTTCACAATGACCAGCTCATCGTGATCCTCGTGAAAGACGGCACCATTTACTAAATCTCTTACATTTTCCTCGTAGCCTTTGGTGAAAAATAGCATGGCCTTTGCGTATCGTTCAGGTGTTCCCCGAAGTCCCTCTCTGTTGGGATCCTCGCCAATACATTCCAGTATTGTCGTTATAGCTCCTTCGAGCTTGTGTAAACGCTCTTTGGCCTGCTCATTTGTGGCCTCCCGTCTCTCGCGTGTCCCAAGACCTGTTGCCAGCTTCAGCTACGGCCCCGCATCTCCTTCTGGATACTCAAACTTACTGGGCCAACTCAGTCCATCAAAGTCAATCGGTGGGTTCAATGTATATGGCCTAGCTGGACGAGTCGAGGTGGGAGGGAGACTTTGCGGCGCTTCGTTCCTGGAATCTTGGAGGGCTACGGCGGACTTGGTGGGGTTCCCGGGTTCTTCGTATGATTTCGTGGGAGAGTAAAGTCCATTCCCTTCTGTGTACGGCTCATCTCCTGCATCAAGGTCTATGGGCTGTCGTCGGTCATGCGATGACTGAATTGAAGCCGTGAGCGCTTCTCGCTCTTTGGCATTTACGAACGTTCGCCCAACAGGAGAATCCTTGTGCGACGCATGGTAGTCCCCGTTCAGCAGAGTTGAAGGCAAAACAAGTCTGGCCTTTGTAGCCAATGGTGGTGAACCCATGACGCCTCCCCGCAATCCAGACGGCTTCAAATCGCAAAATATATACTAGAATAAAATACTCGGCACTCGGGTCTTTTCAAAGGCTGCGGGACGTTTCATGAGTCATAATTGATGGTGGAAACTCCTAGATGGAGCACAAAGAATTGGAGGCCTTTTCTTCTGAGCGATACGTCTACAATTTCGCATGCTTATGGAACATTATGGCTTCCATAAGGGACGTTATATCTTTGACTCTGCGTCAGCCCCGTCTAGGAGGCCGCTGGTGACAGCTGTAAGTAATTGATTGGCAATCGCCGTCCTCGGCGGTAACCTCAATCCACCTTGTTTATATCCCTTCTCGGGTTCTTCTCCTAGTCCGCTAGTGCCTATCGCAAGTGCCTCCTTCACCTCTGTGAGGCCTACCCATTTCGCATGCTCCAGTTCCGGATCATGCTTCAGCGTTATCTCTTCCCCTCCGGGTACACACTGCGCTATCGCACCGATCATGAGGTTTGCTGGATACGGCCACGGTTGCGTGGAATGTATGATGACGCGACCTAACTTACAGCCACTCTCTTCCCAGACTTCTCGACGCACTGCTTCTTCAACACTTTCGGCGGGTTCCACAAAGCCGGCAAGCGTGGAGTACCAGTATGGAGGCCAACGCTTTTGGCGACCAACAAGGACACGCTTACCATCAACAGATAGGACCGCCATTATAACCGTGGGATCTGTTCGGGGAAAACACACATTTGACACACCCTTCCTCGTCACACAATCGCGGCGGTCTGTAGATGGTGACTCGGTCGTCGTAGACCCGGTCGACGAGCCAATGTTTAGCAGCGCCATGTCTTTCGGAGGACAAGTCCGTTTCATACCAGCGTTGATAGAGAGGCTTGGCTGTCCACATCCTGCACAGAATGGGTTGCGCGCATTCCAGTCAAGAAGAGCGCGTGCTTGTGCATAGATTGCTGCTTGTGGGGCGGGCAGAGTCATGTGCATACGCCCTTCAACGAACTGAAGACCACGGGACTTCATATTTTCGACCAACTTTTCCGCTTCGGCGGTGATGGTGCCTCTCGGGGTAACATCGAGAGCGAAGTAGGGAGAACCCTTGTATGTCTTGTACTCGAAGCCGGAGATCTCGTTCTCATGTAGCCCGAGAAATAGAAGCTGGGGGATGGTGATGGTAGAATCGTACTCTGCTATGAATCTTTCCTCGTCCTTGGAGTACGGATCTTCACCAAGAAGTGGCTGAACGTCTTGAAAGTTTGCATACTCCAATTGCTCGGGGCTTTTGGCCAATGGTGACAGGTTGTTGAAGAGCAGAAACGACGTTGAGGGGTGTTTCAGCGCTGTGGAAAGAAAATCATGATCGGTCCGTAGGAATGACACTCTATTTAGAGGAGAACCTAAGCGAAGTCAGTTTAGTCGGTATCACAAAAGTAACAGATAGACACCCGAGAAGTAATTGGCTATCTATTCTTGTCGGTCAACAACATCTACTGCGGTTGGAGTAGGCGTTGTACCTCTTTGCCAAATTTTCGAGACAGCATCGAATCAACGTCAGCATGAGCAGGCTCTGGAACTTCTACTCGTGACATTATGAGACGACAAAAGTGCGAAAAAGATGACAGCAAAGGTTATCAGAGCTGTCCACCACCTTCGCACAAGACGGATAGTCAATGCGCGATGAGATCATATCCGAGGTCATCAAATAGCCGAAAGCTAGTATTGAAACAAGCCTTACTGAGACTGATCAATGTCTGCTCGTTCCTGATCCTCATGGGTATCTTCCTTGGAGATGCACATAGCGTTAAATACTCCTAATGCTGCCCGCTCCGCGGTACCTGTGTTCATCACCAAAGTGTGCCTTATACAAGTGCTGATGCCTGGGCAGCTTCCGGCGTTCCTCCAGATCCCACAACTGTTGCTGAACTTGCGGCCTTTCCCTTCAGTAGCGGCATAGCGAAGCTCTTGCTCTTCCCACCTCGGATACCCCTCCATCTGCCAAAATGTTGTCCTTCTCCCAAAGTCCATGTCAAGGCTCCAACCCATGGCTGGACGTTCCATCCAACCTCGAGAGTAACATTGTTACGTTCAGATAGTATGCCGCTAATGTCTGTAATCTGATATTTTGGCTTCGAAGCCTTGAGATGGATAACGCCAGGTTCTATCACTTCAGACTCCTGCATCTTTGCAGGCATGGACTTCTTCGCTTTGGCGGACTTCTTTGCAGGTGCTGGCGAAGGCTTGATGAATTGTAATGGGTTAATGGAACGGGACTGGGATTGGCTGTGCGAATTGATGATGGTGTCCCATATTACTGCCTGGGAGGGAGGAGAGGTGGAGGACGTATTTGAGGAAGGATATGTTGCGGTGATCCATACAAAGAGCTGCTTAGTATTCCAATTGAAGAGTGAGGTGAAGTCTAGGGACAATTAGTAATAAAGTCGCAAGATTTTCCTTCAACGGAGAGTGCCCTACCAGCGTCGAGGTCAAATTTTATGTGGGCATATTCCTCTTTCTTGGGTGAGTAGTAGTGTGGCCGACCTTTCACTCTGTACTGCCATTCAGCATCCTCGTGAGCAACTCCATCGCCGATCGGTCGCTCACATCTGGACATTACGCAGCTCAATGCTCGCAGAAGGGCTCTGAGGTGTGAGGAGTACGGAAATCGCGGTGAGGAGAGCGGTGCAGAATGCTACGGTCGTGAAAAAGCCGAAGACGTTCTGCGCCCTCACCAAGGTGGAGTGCATCGTAGATTGTCAAATGAAGTTGAACATCAGATCAACCACGTTGCGGCTCGCAATGTATCATTCAATACCTTCAATGTAAAATACACCAGGATTTATCCTAGTGGCTTGGCCTTTGCGTGAACATGGAACATCGTATCCCAAAGATACGGTACGATCAGTAAAGAATTCTTCGCTTCATGATTTGTAGTATGGGTAAGGTAATGGATACAATACTCGTTGTGGCCGTTATATGTGGAAAACGGTCAATGCTTGCACAAACGAGAAGGAGCATGGGATTGAAGGTGAAGGCAATGAAGTATTTACATGTATCATCAGATGCTGCTTCTTCCCAATGCTTATCCCTGAAACCTGCACCTTCGCTATGAAGAAAACTCATCATCAAAGCTGCTGGACGACAACCGCTGCACCTCGTCCTCGAGGATTTACACCCCGGGAAGGAGCTCCACCTCGAGGTCTCCCACGTCCTCCCCTTGTGTCAAGATTGGCAGGGGGAGGGGCATTCTTATAGGACTTCGGCTGGAGATTGCGTGTCTGCACCAAACCTTCATCGAACTCACCTGAGTCCAGATTGGTATATCCACCCGAAGTGACTTGGTGAGATGCTGAACCACCTCTGCCTCCAGTTGGGCCGCCGTTCTGTTGGCGGAAACCGATCATTTCCTGCCGCTGATTACGGATCGGGAGAGTCGTATGGCTTAGCCCACCCCGTCCCCGCGGAGAGCCATTAGCATGTATTCCATTCGGCTTTCCACCCAGAGCTCCACGGAAGGAGCCGCGAAGGGGCCCCGGTACCTGAGCGGGAACCAATTGTCCTCGCCCATTTGGTCCTAAGGGGGCTCCATAACCAGTCACAGGCAATGGCTGTGACTGGGATGGAGATCGATGATTTTGACTTGCGCGTGATCCTGCAACGAGCTGTGGCTCTGTAAGATTGAGAACTGCATGTATTGGAACCGTAGAACCGCGAAAAGGTGAGCATCTATCATCTAGTGATGTACCGCTCATGAAGGTCACATCGAAGACAACATCGAGTAGTGTTGTCCTCGAGGTACGGGTTTTGCCAACCACGGTACCGCGGGTTGCGATGGGCACTCTTCCCGAGTCCTGCACATAGACTACTCGATCGCCCAATCTGAAGTACTGATGATTCAGTCGCTGCTCCGCGTCGGAGGGTTTCAAGAGGGCGTTTCGAGGGGCGCCAGTAATCTTCTTGTTGACGCCTTTACCAGGTGGGTCTATCTTGAAGGCTTCGTCGGCAGCTACTTCAATCTTGCTGACAATGACAGAATCCAACTGTTCTGTGTCCAGCGGTACTTTCATGAAGTTTTTGGACTCCACCTCCTTGAGCCAAGCCTGTATTTCTTTGATTTTGTCCTTGGCCTCTAGCGGATCATAAAACATTTCAGCTTCGTAGATGTTGCCCTGCGAATTGCGCTGAATGCCAGCAATAAATTCCGGGAACTTGACCATGTACTGCTGAATCAGCTGTACAGCTTTCTCGCTGTACTCCCAGCCTCTATCGTTCTTCCGGGAGTAACCCAGCACCTTTAGCTTTTTAGCCTCGAACTTCAAATTGAGGCCTAAATTGACCCGATTGTCATCCATTGCAACTTGGAATGAAGAAGTGATTTTGCTCAGAACTAATGCGTTTAGACCAAGCATTTTCGCTACTGCAAACGACGGCGTATATGGCGAGTGGCGGTCCGCATCCATCGCTATTTGGCGCCCAAATTCAGGAACTTTAGCTGCCACAGTAGAGACCCAGACGTCAGCTTTCATATTCGTGTGGCTGACGACCTCGAGAGGCCTTCCGTAGTTGAATTCCCCTAGGAAAAACGCTCTGGAGCCGACGGGAAACTCCTCCTCGACCGGGAGAGCTACCTGCTCCAAGAAGCGTGGGTCTTCATTGGCAACCTCTGTGACGATCATTTGCGAAGCGTAGTCGGTCTCAATGCCTTCAACATGCGCATACTCCTTGATGGTAGCACCGTCGTCGGTCTTCTTCAAGCCTTTCAGGGTGTCCACGTGCACAAGCGATTGGACTTCTCCAATGATCATGCCCAACCTCTTACTATAGACAGACTCAATACGCTCAGCTTTCTTGTGCCACATGTCGATTTCTTGAGGACTATGCGGTGCGGCAACTGGCGGACCTACTCCACTCGGAGGCGAGCTATAGTCAAATAGCTCGTCTGAGACGCGGATGACCTTGGCTTCGGAAAGAAAGGGGTATCCGACATGGATCTTGTGACCTAGTAAGGCTTTCGCCGACTCAGCTTTTGTCCGCAACTCCGCATCTAGCATGGTGACAATCATGTTCTCATTTCTGCTATCTTGCTGGAAAACGTTGACACCATGAAACCCCAGACTTCCAGCATGAGGTAGAGTCTTCAAGCTAGGGAAGCCAGCATGAGCGGACTCTCCGAGCATGACTCCACGCATCAGTCCAACGTGATAATCCAGCCCCTCCATAGTAGGCAGATCGAAGATATTCTGCACGCAGTGGCAGTACGGGATATCTGGGAAGATGCCCACTAGAGACGAGGGATAGGTATATGCAATTTCGGGCGAATAGAAAAACTTCAATGACACGCCGAATTCATTCCGCTCTTTTTCGGCTTGAGTCAGCAGATGATCTTTTGTTTTCATCGCGGGCAACAAACGACTTTCGTCGATGAATGGTATCTTTACCACTGCCTCCCATTCCATTTTCTTGCCATTCATGTCTAGCTCGAAGTCGCGGGGATAGAAATCGATGATAGGCGAGTCCGGGTTGGCCATTAGGTCATGGTAAGCTGTTGGTACAATAACTTTACTTCGATCGGGCAAGACACCCATCAGCTGCTGATAAGGTCTAAATGGTTGGCCAAGGTGAAATTTCATGTCAGCACCAAGTCCTTGTTTGACATCTGCACAACATCAGTTACTGTAACCCGGAGCCAGATAAGTGGATTCAATTACCCGATATCATTGGAGAGTAATGATAACCATAGTACCACGGCCACGATACTACTCCACGATAGTAGTAATACAATACCCATTGTAGCCCTTGAACATAATTCTCTGCCAAGTTCCGCATCTCTTCTTGGTTTTCAACACCCCATTCGAACTTGCTTTTGTAGTATTTGTTTTTCCAGCCCTGAAACTTTTCCTCGTATTGCTTGTCCATTTGCTCTTGGACTTGTTCGGGCGTGACATCCACCACCCTAGCGTTATCGTACCGCTTAAGGACTCGAAGCAAAGCGATTGAGGCCTCTTCGTCCTCAACGTCTTCATTTTCTTCATCACCGTCAAGCTTCTCTGGAAATGCAAGTTGCAGATGCCGGTCACCGTCATCGTCAACTACACTGTGCAACTTGAGGTGGAGATCCTCCGCCAGGTCCTGAACGAACTTTCTATCTCTTGCGTTCAAACTCGAGGGAAGGTTGAACGGCATCTTCGGAATATCAGGTGTATTAGATCGATTGTTGACGTATTTCTTTACCTGCTTGAAGACATCCTTCTGTGGTGAAGTCATTGACAGTGGTCCTGGTTTTCTCTTTCCCTTACCATCCTTCTCCATGACATCAACTTTGCCCATCTGCTTTCCCCTGAACCAACTTTCATCAGCAATCTCCGACTCGAAAAAGCGATATTCGACATCAGACAGATCCTCTAAGAGCAACGCTAGTCGCTTCACGTTGATAACGCCGCGCTCATTGATATAGCCACCAGCTTTTGGCAAGACCGCTTTGTAAACCTTGAACATCAGTGCCAGCGCTCCCTCGTTTATGTGCAGGTTTGGAAGATTCGGAAGGAAATCGTTGCCCACGAAAAACGCCATCAGGATGAAGTCGTCAATTATTCGTTCCATGTCATAAGGAAAGCCCAAAGCAGCTGGGTCTTTCAACTCTTGAAATTCCAACTCCAAGTACTCCCGAACGATGCACAGATGCATCAAGTAAAAATTTTGATGTTCCAAATCCTTCGACTTTCTCTGATTTGCTCGGCCGAATGTTACTTCTTCTCGGAGCAAAGAGAAATGCGGATCATGACTGAGTAAGCCCAACATAATCAGGTCTGCGTCAAGCCCGTACAAGCAATGCCGAATGTTAGGATCGTATTCTAGCTGAGCCTTCGCGAGTCTGATGTATTCCATGATCTTATGCTCCCCCTCGCCAGGTACTTCATGCCCCGAAAGAACAATCTCGACACCTTGCCAGTCAGCATCCTCAGAGACCTTCTTGTTGATGAAATACTTCAAATGCTTTGTGAGTTTAGCCATAAATTCGGTGCCTACAAGAATAAGCTGTGGACCCAGATATTTGACAAGAACCCAGGATCATGTACCCGGAGTGATGCAATTGCTATCAAAGGCGTCCTCTTTGGGCATTTCAACCCCTTCTCGAAGAGCCTTGTCCTTTGCCCTTTCAGCATCCAAAGCTGTCCTAAAACGTCTAGCTCGTTGCTGGTTCATTTTCGCTCGAGGGGCGACGCCATCAATGGCCATGAAGAAGAGTTTCCTAGGCTGAATCTTGCCAAATAGATGTTCGATATAGTTGAATATAGCAATGATCATCTTTTCCTCGGTCATACGATAGGTGGCGGAATCGGAATCGTTGTGGGTGCAGTTGTGTATTATGCCATTCATATCTAGGTCTGAACAACTTGCATTAACCATGGGAGCTTGATGATCGGGCTGAATTGCAGCCTACATAAATTGTCAAATTCGGGAATCCTATTCTCTGCAATAAGTTGGGATATAGCCGGATATCTCTCACTCATCCTGTGTTGGATTAGTATACCTGCATTGCTCCAATTGGCATAAACCATACCATCTGAAGAACTTTGGGACACCCATCTTGACGGCGTTACTATGTCAAATCTGACGATTGGGGGCCGCTACCGGTACTCTTTCGTAGCACCGACAGAACGGATGTGGTCGTCCTGCGATAGGAGAAGATGTTGTTGAAGCGGAATGCGTACAGACGGAAGTACCGGCATTCACTGCCTCATCGCCGCATCCGAGGAGATCCAGAGGAAATTATGAGTGAAGATAAGATGAAGTGAAGTATTGCACTGGTGAGGGGTGGAGAAAGGCCGCATGAGGATCATTTGCCCGCACAAGAAGCACTAGAGTACTTTAGCCTTCTTTGACGCGCAGCGCGGTCCCTCGGGACCTGACCTGCGCCTCCTGCGCGTAAACCCGGATTTCACAGATACCAGAGACAGTCCGATTCATAAGATACTCAGATGTGGATGACCTAGTCTCGAATGTCCCCGCCATAAGCAAAGAAGCAGAGCATTACAGCGTTCTCCTCTGCTTCTAGAAAGTTTTGTCTTATTGAAGGCACGCCACCTTCGTCCAACAGAATGGAGAATGGAGGAGATCATGACCTTGGTGGTGAGTGAGACAAAACGTTGGTGAAATATACAGATGGACTAACAAGCTTGAAGCCACTGAAGAAGACCAGCAAGAGGAGGAACAAATGCAAGAGAAAATTATCAATGAAGAATATAAGACATGGAAGAAGAATGCCCCGTTTCTATACGATTTGATGCTCAGTACCGCACTGGAATGGCCCACACTAACGACTCAATGGCTTCCTGATAAGCAGGAGTACGTTGGTCATTCATTGCTTCTTGCAATCCACTGACACGGACAGTGTGCCCGAGAAAGACTATTCGACACATCGACTACTTATTGGCACCCACACGTCCAACGAAGCTCAGAATTATCTTCAGATAGCACACGTTCAATTGCCAAAGCCAGTCACGCCCCACTCGGCTGATTACGATGAGGAGCGCACAGAGATTGGAGGATATGGGAGCGGATCCTCAAAGAAGACGCCCGTTATGGAGGTCAAACTCAACATCGTACAGAGGATAGACCATTTAGGCGAGGTCAATAAAGCTAGATACCAACCACAAAATCCCAATATAATTGCCACCATGTGCACAGACGGACGAGTCATGATTTGGGACAGAACAAAACATTCCAGCCAGCCAACCGGGAATGTTAACCCTCAAATGGAACTTCTTGGACATGATGCAGAGGGCTTTGGACTCAGCTGGAGTCCGCACCATGCTGGTCATTTAGCAACTGGTAGCGAGGACAAGACCGTGAGGTTATGGTAGCCTTCCCGTTTATCTCCTGTTTTGTTCAATAGCTGACCTTGCAGGGATATAACAAGATTCTCCTCCAGCAACAAAACCCTCCATGCTACCCGTACCTACACGCACCACACAGCGATCGTAAATGACGTCCAACATCATCCCCTTCATACCTCCTTGATCGGTACTGTTTCCGACGATCTTACCCTCCAGATACTTGACATACGCTCTTCCAGCACGACGAGTTCAGCAACACAAGCTGTGGATGGTCACGAAGACGCCATCAACGCCCTTTCTTTCAATCCTGCAAGCGAATACGTCCTGGCTACGGGCTCGGCAGATAATTCAATCGGGATCTGGGACTTGCGGAATCTGAAGTCCAAGCTACATGCACTCGTCGGCCACACAGACTCTGTCACGTCGCTAGCCTGGCATCCCTTCGAAGAAGCCATATTAGGTAGCTCGAGCGCTGATCGGCGAATTTGTTTTTGGGACCTTAGCCGAGTGGGCGAAGAACAGACGCCTGACGATGCGGAGGATGGACCGCCCGAGCTGTCAGTACCCTCATTCCAATGATCCATGGCAAGGAGATCAAGGCTAACCAATCTGTTGTAAGACTTTTCATGCACGGTGGTCACACCAATCGCATATCCGACTTTAGCTGGAACATGAATGATCCTTGGGTATTATGCAGCGCTGCCGAGGACAATTTGATACAGGTTTGGAAAGTGGCTAATGCTATTGTGGGGAAAGATGCGGACGATGTGCCTATCGAGGAGCTTGAACAATAAGATGGGCTCGGTCATTCACGTAGCTAATGCCTGGATACCCGGCTGCCAATGCCGAGAGATCTAGAGCTGGGGAGATGTTCTTCCAATGTTTTTTTGCGTAGAGATACCAATGATCACGGTGTATTTGGAAAACAGGCGCATATTGAGAATTTTCAAGAAGCTTGTCATTGGGCGGCATGTGTGAAGCGGAAAAGATTCGACTTCGCCACAGAATCCAACATCTTGGGTAGAGAGTACAAGATCAGGCAGAGTATGGCGAGTCAGGCTGGCTTTTAGGGTGAGTTGCAGTACTCATGAAAACTGACTTAAAGTATGGGACTTGCTTATGGTAGTTTTAGTCTCATGCGGTCGGAGTTTTTTTTTTTTTTTAGGATTTGAAGTTGTTTTTATTGTTTAACGAGAGGAGGTAGGGGAGCCTGTCCCATTTAATATACATGCCACCGAGGCTACAGTCCGTAGACCTGATATATCCTACTAATAGAACCGCCCTAAGAATATTCCATGGCCGTAGCCTCTTTCACTAAGGAACCACCCTTAAGAGTACTAACCCTATATACCCTCTCCTCGCTCCTGCTCATGAATATTTCGGCCTGAGGGTAACGACTGTAGCGGAGGTTACCGTAACCATTCCACCGTAATTACAGCTCCCCTAGCCATCAGAACTCAGCGCTACGTTAATAACTCTTTAATCTCATAGCTAACCATAAGCTTAGTACGTTCAAAATAAAGGGATACCGGTAATCAACTAGTGTTCTCGTCGTGGAGTTGCCCGCCTGACCCATAATGACTCCTAGCCTCAGGGGAGTATATCGAGTGCGAGGTAGCTGGATGACTGGAATAGACCCGCGAGGTGTTGTTATTGTGAAAGGTCCCCTAGAAGCCAACACCTAGGTAGGACCTAACGTTGATGACCGGTATGCTGGATTAATCGGATCGGGAGGGGGGAGGAGGATGATTTAGCTACTCTATACCGAAGTATAGAGCGTTCGTAGCCCCCAGCTCGTACAGCTAACATCCCATGCGGTCGGAGTTTTGTCGATGCAGTGTAGAATAAAAGAGCGTCTTCAGAACAGCCTTAAAGTGGCACTAGGTGAAGTGACTGATTAGGACGGCGCCAAACACAGGGAGAGAACGGAGCCAATCAAAGGCTCGGGCGTCTTGGCTCTTGAAGCCCCTCCATTTGTGCTTAGCTGGGCTCCAGAATCTTACCTTGCTCCCCTCCCATCTCAACAACATTACATCTTACATATATTTCACTATACTGATATCTATAGTATCATGGCCTCTTCCAAAGAAGGAAAAGATCACGAGAGGGCACAACATGAAACTGAGAATCCCTTTATCTCGTTCCGCCGCTTCGCCGATGAGCAGGTGTCGAATCTGCTGAGCGGTGTCTTTGGACTGTCCACCATTTTTAGCCCTACTTCCTCAAATCTTGATCGCTCCCTACATGACTACCAAACCTGGTTGCAGGAGGCTCGCCTCTTACAACAAAGCCACGAGCGCAAGGAAGAAGAAGCAGGGCAGACCATGGATGTATATACAGAAGCCCACCAAGATTCTGCCGAGGAGGAGCTTTTGCGGGCGGTCCAGGAGGTTGAGGAGCCGTCAAGGTGTCCGTACAGATCAGTAAATCAGGAGATATCACAGCGCGAGGACGATCCATCAAAGCTGTCACTGACCGCTCTTGGCGTCCATTTGCCACCTACGATACTCGCTGCCCCAGTGCTGGGGGCACAGCTTTCTTCTGTTCCAATTGCATATCTACTTTACAGTCCGTACTCGCCGGTCCGGCTGGAGCAACAGCCAGCCCTTCGTGATCACGAAGTGCGTTGGCGGGAAGCTTTCGAGGACCTGCTGGCTGTACAGAATGGGGAGCAAGTATCCGCCGAGTACGACCACGACTGTCCACTCCCTAGGGTCGATTGGGTGAGGCGGATGATTGCAATAGCCATGTGTAAACGAGATCAAGATAAGGAAGAGGAAGACCGCGATATCCAACCCCAGACCCTCAGCAACAATCCAGGAAGAATGGTTCACTTTACAATCGCGCGACAGCCGGAAAATGACGCACATGAAGAAGACGATACTGGAGCTCATGAGGATCTCGATCAATATGAAAGCCGCGAAGAGCAAGATACTGAATTAGACCTCTACAGACACCTCCTAGGAATACAGGGGAATTCCCTAAGCGCAGGCTCTTTCTCGGAAGAATCCCCTTTCACAAACTCACAATCCCACTCACAGTCACAGTCGTTCACCCATCTGCAGCATTCGTCTAAGCCGACCGAAACGGACGACAAGAAGCCCAGCATTTTGTCCACCCTTACAACGACTGAGCGAACCGCTTTCCCAGATGGCACTACACATACCAAGGTCGTGCTGAAGAAACGCTTCTCGGACGGTCGCGAAGAAAGTACAGAGACGATGGCTACTCAAAACCCTCTCCCCAACCCACACGATCAGCCACCGACACCAGCGCTCGGCGACCCGGGCGATAGCCAGATGACCTCTGGTATCAAGAATAAGGAGAAGCAGAACACCGGGTGGTTTTGGTCGTGATGCAGAGATAATGGCGTTTTCATGGGGGGTCATGGTTGGGTCAATGGTGCATGGGAATTAGCGTCGCATGACGGAGGCGTAAGTCGCTGAATGGGAGTCGCTGCTCTTCGAAAGGTGATGATGTTGACGATTCCACTCAATATGTCCATAACGAATGAGAAATCTTTTACCTTTTCGCATTGAATTCTTTCCCACCATTGCGACCGCGCGCGACTTGGCTATACTAATCTCCTGCAGCCGTCGAAGCAATCCGTGTCTCGATTCCATTCACACCTTTCGCCCTCCTCCAGAAAGAGAACGGGATCTCGCGCCACCGATGGAAACCATCTTCCCAACGATCAAGCGAATGAATACCATGCTGCGCACCCAAAGGCCAAGCAGGATCTAGAACAAGCCCTTTCCTTTAGATGTTCAGCGATGAAGAGTCCTTTCCTGCATTCTTATCTTCCTCTCTCCTTGATACTCTGACTTGGTTTCCAACCGCAATATCGACTTTCAATATCCAGATGCCGCTTCATATGGATATCATCCCGAATCAACGACAACGCTTAGGGATAGGTACCCAACACCGCAGGCATTCATCAGGTGCCTTATCTTAGCTACCACGTCCAAAAGCACAGATACACGATCATCTATGGACTCTACTACTTCTTTGACAATTCTAGCTGATATGTCAGGTTTAGCACCGATCTCACCTCCATTGAGAGGCGAAGACAAGGTTAGGGAGTGAGTAGGGTACGATAGGGGTTGGGTTAACTCCATTCGTAGACTTGTCTCTTGTCTTGGAAATAGTGTTTCGATGAGGGAAACCCACTTCAACATCAAGCTTGTCATCCCTTTTCCGGGATCTCGTGCGTGTTGTCCAAAATGAGACTTGCTCTCTGAGTTCAATATATATAGTAGGAACACTATTACGTTACATTCACAACAATCACACTTAATCAACGTCAAAAGGCCAAGCCTAGTATCCAACATCTACAACTGTGCTCGAGGCCGATCCTCGTACCTAAGGAACGGGGAGCGATTAGTATGGGACGCGTGGAATCACAAAGGGGCCTGCTACATACTTTTCCCAGGCTTGAGGGAAACCTGCACTTCTCACCCACATTTCACCGCTATCTTCCACAGAGTCGATTGCTAGTACCCGCATCAGGCATGACAAGGTGAATGCAAGGGTTGGGAGCATCGCTCACCCATATGTCCAAGCTGCAGCCACATATCATCTTTGACTCTGAACAAGGGATCGCGTACATCATAGGCTTCACACAGCTTTTCACCGTGTGCCAAAGCCCTCACAAGCTTGATAGCATGGCCATCGTCTTCGTGCTTGCGTATGCGGTCAAAGATGCCGTCCCATGATGACGGGGTTTTCGGTTTATACTCCAGGATCTCGCTCGTCAAAGGCTCCGGCGACCTCCGAGAAGCATACATGCATAAATCCAGGCGTCCCTTCCACTCCAAGAGGCGGCACTTGTTCTCGTCGCTAATCCAGGCCTGGTTGAGGAAGGCGTGGTAGAAGATGGAGCTATTGACGCAATGCATATAATAAAAATCGAACTTTATCTGCTTGGGCGGATGCTGAGCGCCCCCGGTGTAGTAGACTATGCGTATTAGTGGGTTCTCGATCTTTACATCTCTGATTGTTTACCTGCAGCATTCGTCATTTCCGCAGTCTTTTCGATGAGTGCACCGGGTCCAACTTTCCATTGACTTCCAATTTCGATCATCTCGTCAGGCGCCCGAACTAAGATCCCGTCTCGAATCTTGTTAGAGTCTTCCCAATGGGCTGCTGTGCTAAGCTTTTTGTCTGCACGGATCTCATCGAGAAGCTCCACCATGCTCTTGCCCTTGCCCTTCGACGCGGCGGCCTTCTCGGCCTCAAGCAGGTATGAACTAAGCGGAGATTGACGTTAGTATGAGGTTTACTTTCCAGTACATCGAGCAAGACCATGTACGGCACAGGTGTATTTGGCACGAACGTGGTCATGAAGAGGCTAGAAACGAAAATCCGCCAATGGCCAGGGGAGTTTGAGACCCATGAGACATACCTGATCCAATTATCGTGTACCGCTGCTTGTGCAAGAGCTTCTGCTATGATCGCGGGTTGCTGAAATTCAACGCCGAATCCTAAATGAATCATTGGATGCAGGAATCCAGCGTGTAGACGCCCCAGCATGTCATCGGCTCGCTCGTCGCCTTTTAGACAATACTCATTGATGACCGCTTGATATCCCTTCATCTCGATTTCGCCTTCGAAGAAAACAAGAAAAGCGTGATAGTTCTTCTCATTTTCCAAGTATTCACGAAACTTCTCGCGGTCATGAAGATTCTTCACAACGCTATCATCCACAGGCTGTTGAGGTCGTTGGTACGATTTATTGTTGCTATAATGCTTCTGTATCTCGGAGACAGACGCTCCAAGAGCGTAAAGTGTAAGAATGTGGTGAGCAATGTGATCTATTCAATATTATTAGATAGATGTGTACTACCGAGTACTTATGACTGTGAGATCGTCGAAGCATGATTCAGGCGGAAACATACTATGGAACCCAGACTGGCTGAAGAAAATGTGGTGATTGTCATGGTTTTCTTGCAAAACTTTAGATGCCTCAGCTGCAGTCTCCCTGCTGACAGTAGGCAGATGGAAGACGCCTGGGTTTTCCAGAGATACCTTGACCTGGGAGGCTGACATGTTGATATAGGGTCGGAGTAATCCTTGAGATCGAAGTGGTGGAAGGGATATCAATCTGATCTTTGGGGCTGCAGGTACGAAAGAAGAGTATGAGGAATAGCAAGAAGAGCCAAAGTTGTTCAACAGCGTGGTGGAATAAGATGCTTTAGTACCAAAAAGGCTTCGAATAGGTGACATCCATAGACATGAGATAGGGTCGACCGGTTTTCTATATCGCTTAATCCTCCTAAAGTGCTTAGAAAGCAGCGGAATTGGTGCGGAAGATTTGCCACCGTATGCTGCACCCAGGCTCAGGCACGGGAGATCGGATTATAGCAAAGCGCCGAGAAGATTCAAGCGACAGAAGGTTGATGACCGATTCTACATCAGCAATCATGTTCCCATGTGGCTGCATGTATTGAGACCGAGGAGTAGTAGTAGTAGTAAATGACCAAGACCGTGCCGCAATCCTTCCTCGCGCCCACCATGCCAAGAATCACACTACCAAACAATGCTCGGCTGTTCTCCTTTCTCCTTTTTCCTTTCATTTTTGCCCTCGTTCCCTGTTCCCAACTCCAACTCCGTTACCAAGCCAGTCCATGCAAATCTTCAAGAAAACTCCTTCGCCCTTCATGGCTCATCAGCCCGCTGCTGCTTTTTGCGCATTTGCTCTCTTGTGAACTTCTTGAACAGTGGCGCGTGCTGCTTGTTACCCTTCAACTTCTTGTTTTCGCTCTTGTTGACCTCGATGTACGCCATGTCTTGTCCACCACTTAGATCGCTTAGCATGCCCGCTGTTCGCTTCGCTCCCTTCTTGCCTGCAGCCGTGCCAGCCTTGCTCTTAGTCCTTCCTGAGCGCCCGGAGAACAGATCATCCGTCACTTTCTCTACATCTGCTGATGTCTCGTTTTGCAGCATCACCTCCTGAAGCAGCTCTCTTCGCTCGCTTGGTGATGCATACGCAAGTCCGGGGAGATCCTCGATACCTTGCAGATGCGTAATCACCTTGAAAGCATATCCTTGGTCCACAAGAAAGGCTTGACGTTTGGATGAATAGTACATCTCCTGCGTGTCTTTAGAAACGAGCGAGTAGAAGAACGCATTGAACCCTTCATCGTTTCTTCGCTTCGCTCGAAGGATGCGGCCCAGGCGCTGCGCTTCTTGACGACGAGACCCGTAGTGGGACGAGATTTGAATCAGGCACGTAGCCTCTGGGAGATCTAGCGAAGTGTCCCCAATCTTGGAGAGGAAGACGGTATTGACCGAATCGCTGTGCTGAAAGTTCTGCAACACCGCTACCCGTTCATTCTGAGCCGTACCCCCGAAAATGAAGAACTTTTTTAACTTCTTAGCATATGCTTGCAATGCGTATACGTTATCCGAGAAGACAATGACCTTGTCCCCACGCTTTTCATGATAGTCGATTAGGTATTGACAAGCCTGGAATTTGCGAGGATTCATGATGTAAAGCAATGCTCTCTTGCGAGAAGTCTCTCGTAGATATTCCTATTACTGATCAGGAGACACCCACATGTCAGATTGGTTTGGATCTGTATATACATACTTGGTAGAATTCCGTAGTCATCGGGCACCAGACCTCTGCACATTGCACCTTGGCAATGTGCCCTTGCTCTGCAAGTTCCATCCAGTTCGCCTCGTAGAGCTTGGGTCCGATCAGGAAATTGAGATCGGTGATCTTATCATCTTCACGTAGCAGTGTAGCTGTAAGACCAAGCTTTGAGTGTGTAGATAAGGAATGTGTGACCTTCCTGAATATAGAAGCTGGCACAACATGGACCTCGTCAAGTATCATCAGGCCCCATTCCCTCGCCTGCATCCAGTCCATCATTTTTTGTGCATCGTAAGATCGCGATCTCGTCTGAGTGACCATGGAATATGTAGAAACAATTATCCCTGTGCTTCCTGAAAAGGTCTTTTTATGATCCGAAGTGAACACTGCAATATCTTCTGGGTCAATGTTCGACCACTTCAAAAACTCAGTTCGCCATTGTAGAACAGACATGGCGCTTGTGCATAAGATTATAATGCCCTTTTTGATCGTGCATGCTGCTGTAATACCTACAAGCGTTTTGCCGGCACCGCAAGGAAGAACGATTATTCCACTTCGGGCCCGTCCATTACTGAACATCTTGCTCAAACTCTTCTCCTGGTAAGTTCGGATTGTGGTATTTGGCTTTAGATCAATGTCCAGGGTAGCATTTACTCTATCATTGTGAAAATCATACTCTTCAAGTACAGGATAATTAAGCTTCAAGCATTGTCTTTGAACCAGCTCAACCCCCTCCCTGGGAACCTCGACTGAATGGATTTGCATCTCATCGTCGTCGTCGTCGTCGTCGCCGTCATCTTCTCGTAAAGTCATGAATATATCATCTTCCTTCGTTGTACCGTCTTGTTCGTTGGCCGAAGGTCGATCTATATCTGGCGCAGCTGCCTGTTGTCTCAATCCAGCTGCATCCTTTGTACCTGGAATGACGATCCCACCGAGTTTTGGGGCTTTCTCTGTTATGATACCTGTTGCATCTCCAGTATCTTGTCCACCAATAGCGCCACCAATGACTTCATCCTGTAGAAGTTTCTGTAGCACATTGTTGTCTGGCGTCTCCAGAAAAAACCTGTTGTGTTTCAGAACCAGCTTGACTTTGCCGAATGCCCTGGTACATGTTATAATGAAGTTCCTTATCTCTTCGGGCAGAGGGGTCTTGGATAGTCGATCTAAGAAGTGTATGATATCTTGAGGAACAAGGCCAACGGAAACGGCAGCGTAGAGGCTATGGGCGGTCAACTGGTATTCATGTAAGAACTCCGGTCGAGAAAGAGGTTCAGCGACAGTCGTCAGGAAGTCCTGAGCCTGCGTAGCGAGCGGTGAGAATCTTTCTAGCGTAATTCTAGCTTTGTCGGCATCAATCCACAGTGGCCGATTCTCATGATCGGACTTCAGACTCAGATAAGACAGATTGCTTATGCCCTTAAGCTTGGCTTCACGGTCCAGCGTGGTAGTAGCCCCCTTTTTCTTTCCCTTTGCAGATTGGGATTGGTATGTAAAGGTTGTGATGGCATTATCGATTTTTTCGGCTTCGCTCGCACTAGCTTCAGAACCCTCCGGGGAGAACTCATCACTACTGCCAATGCTGTGAGGCGTTGCTGCACCAGAGCCAGATTTATTTGCAGATCTGGCCTTCTTTGAGCCCATCGAAGGCTTCCGCTTGGTCGCCATTATCCTGCCTATCGGGATCTATACTCTTACTCCGTAGAGCGGTAAGTACAAAGGAACTTTCAGTCATGCATAGTGCTTGCGGTACATTGCAAGATAGATACCAGTAGGAATACGTAGCAACCGATGGGGCACGATCCCCGACAGTAGGATAGTACGAGCCTCAGCTCACAATAATTTTCTGTCCTGGTTTTTTACACCTTCAACAGTGTTGTGAAGCAGCCCTGGACATACTCTACTACAGAAGAACACGTCAGTCGTTCATCCAGTGCACTGAACTGCATCAGCTCCCGGAATGATCGAATTCTTCGGTATGTTATTCCAGTGTCTGGTATATTGCCTAATTAATGGTTAGGATAAGTACCTGGAGCCTGTTGATGACGCTTGCCAAGACTTTTGAGAGCTAGTCCTTGCACGTCTGTCAGATCTGATTTCTATTCCTGGTGAAATCCCAACCTTCCTATGTAGGCTATTACCGCGAGCTACCGGAAGAAAAACAATGAATACGGTATGCGTGAACCAAGACGCCTTATTCATAGCTAACGAACTAGATTCGATCAACCTGGTATGTCTTAGCGATTGATGTCCGGTATGCGTGAAGCTCATGTAGCTCCTAGGATAGGGTGGGGTACATTGATAGTTGGTAATGATTCTCCTGACCAAATCCTTGCATATATTCACTCACCATTCAACAGCCGGTGGAGGGGCATACGTTTTCGCAAAACGTTCGGTCAATGCGGATAAGAAAGTACGCCACGAAGAAGATATGAAACGGCGGCGACTGAAGGAATCCTTGGATGCCGAATTTTACATGAAGCCTTCCCTACCGAGGCACAGTCATGGTAAATCACAAGACCACGCCAACAGCCCGAGTACAGAAGCCAGCAATGACCCAGCACCAACGGAACACGCTGTGAATACAGGAGCTCAGAAAATAGAGGAAGAGAGCAAATACGTTGCTGCGAAGCCTTATCGTTCGAGAAAGGGGGATCGATTTAGCTGAAGCATCGGTGAGCAGAGAGCATAGGGCGAGAACGGGGATGCTACTCAAGGAACCCTGGAAAGTACGTGGAGAGCCTCATGGAAAAGCCAGCAAAGCACAGCCACGCAGATCCGTCATGGGTGATATAGACTCTCCGACCACGTACAAACCTTCCACTGGTCCTTGTCGGTCTATAAGATTTACTTCAAGAGTCGAAGAAGAGATCTGACTCATTGGAACGGCTTGCCGCCGCGGCATATCGCATGTTCTCGTATGACTGATGTGGCCGGTACCGTCATATTTCTGGTGGAAGCAGATCGCGTCCACCGATTTACAATTCTGCAGCACTCTCTGCGATGTCAATGTAACGATCTACTCCCCATAAGTGATAATTCCAGAGCGTGGACAGGAGCGACATGATCTGATCATGGTCTCCGACCCACGTGTGTCAGGCTCCATACAAAACACCGTACGCCCTGCTATACATTCTACTGCGAGGGCCTTCTACTCTTGAGGATGTGATATCTGAATGTCTTGGAGGACGCTTCGTAGAAAACAAGTCTGGCAAATGTACATAGTCTTCTGGGCTCAGAGTCTGACTGAACCAAAGTTGTAGTGAATCATGTACCAGGAGCGCACATCATACTATCGACAAACCATACCCTCACCACGTCGAGGTAAGATCAAGCAAGATCTCAATCCATCATTGATTTCCCATACACTCACTGCTTCGAAAGTCGCTTGGCTATTTCCCTTGCTTTCGGTTATCATAAAGTACCGTAGGAACGAATTCGGCTTAGCGAGGAAGTCTGGGGAAGGATGTGGGTCTCGCTCGAGGACTTTCTCCTGTTCACCAACCTGCAAATCTCCATGTAGACCGTCTCTGTTGTGATCTCCTGCCTGTTCAGGCTACATTGTCAGAGCTTGGATGCCAATCGCATTATGGCATCTCATTCCCATATTATTGCCAAGGCCTCTTTGGCCGCCAGCATGATGCGACCAGATCCGACCTCAGTCCCTCGAAATGAAATCGCACACTTCCACGACCTTCTGGAAGCAGTGTTAAAGAAATGCTCGTGCACCAACATCCAGGTTTGAGGGCTACATCTTGCTACGGTGATAAGAGAGCTAAAAGGAATGATGCGAACAGCTGTGCAAAGACTGGCTACTGAAGAGTGTCGTATCGTCCCAATCACGGACGGCTGCTGTTGGAAAGTATCTGGTGGCACTCTCTGGATCATTCAATCAACTTCCCAAGGAAGCTCACTCGCAATCTATCAAGGAATACAGACCGCCTGGTCGACGTAGACAGCTTTACATTCTGTACCTCTTGAACGATCTACTCCATCACACCAAACATCATATCGAGACGCCATTTGCGTACTCTACCCTGACTGGGAGTCTTCGGTCGTCTCTTGTGGATCTTTTCGGCTCGGTTTCTGCCTATAGCGTAGATGTATACGCCAAGCACCATGAAAAGATTCAAAACCTACTGGATATTTGGGACAGCAGCGACTACTATCAAGCATCATACATTCGAAAGCTACGTGAAACAGTAGCGAACAGTGCCAGGCTTGGTTATTCGATATCAGACGAGCAGCCGAAAGCAGGCAATGGTGTGGGGGAAGATGAATCGGCCGAAGGAATCAAAGATGCGCCATATATCATGCCAGCGTTGCATGGTGACGCTTCGGCACCGTTCTATGACCTGCCAGCTGGTAACATGTTGCCTCATATCATACCCAACTCAGCCACGTCGATCAATGCTTCGCTCGTAGCTCCTTTGCAATTCATGGCAGGTCCAGCAGATGAGACCTTAGTCACAGCTATGAAACATTTCTTCCGAAGTGTCGAGTCCATGGACGAAGTCTACTTTGAAAGCGAAAGACTAGCCATAGATGTCGACCAAATGGGACAGTTCGTGGTTGGGGATGAGACCACTGGCAAGACTCTTGAAGGAGACGGATACTACGGATGGTCTAAGGCGTTTTGCGAAAAGATGAAAAGGAGAAGGGGGGGAGTGGGTAATGCATCAAAGGTTCTACGCCGGGACAGGAGCATTGATGGAAGTATCAGCCCTCGCAAAAGGAGGTACAGTGACTTTGGTAGCAGGAGCAGCAGGAGCAAAAGTCGATCAAGCTCGGTAAGGTCAAGGCACGACAAACGGGTTCGGATGGGGCAAGATCTGTCAGTGTCAAAGTCGAGGTCCAGAAGTTCGTCGAGAGCACGAGAGCCATATCGCAGCCTACGCAGCCGCTCGCACTCTATGTCAGAATCGTCGCCCTACATACCTCCTCCAGCATATCCGCCCAGCCAGCCTCCACAACCTACCGATCCCATGCCTTTACCACGAGATAGAGCTTCTGGGCCTTCTCCGCTGCAGCCACAACCTCCAATTGTCCAGTCATTCTCTCCCAATTTTCCATTGGTCGGTCCTGGGGGATTACCTATCCCACCACCTCCGCCTCCCAATTACACCGGCCTATGGCCTCCGCCACCTCCTCCTACAGTACCTGGTCCAAACTATGCAGTTTATCCCCAATTGGCACCCTCTTTCCCCCCGTCGAGGGGCCCAAGGACTTATCAAAATCAAGGGCCGCCACCATATCCGCAAGGCCCGTTCAACAACTTCCAAAGCCATATGCCTCTCAATTTCAGCAGTCCGAGCCAGCAGCAGCCGCAGCAGCAACCTGGTCCAAACGGCGACCATCCTTATGGAGGAGGTGGTCGTGCGCAGGCACCTTTCATCCCCAGTGCTCAGAATAGCAGAGGTAGAGGCTCCGAACAACGAGGAGGATGGACCAAGTAGTCATGGTTTGAGTGGTTCTGGGATCCACACATCGTCTGTTGCCGGCTCTTATGATGCTACGTCAAGACAGCTGGGGGCAAGACTCTAGCAATTTGAACAATAGCATCGTAGTTGCTAATCGAATAGTTGTCGGTGGTATTCGGCAAGCACGGCAGCACAGATCTCATGATTGCGTGTGTGCTTCCGGAGAAGCGTCCGATCTCGGTGGGGAGAGTGCAAGACGTGGGGAGAAATGATGTGAAGGCGGCCAGTCAGGGGGAAAGGAGTTAGCCTGTATCTTGTGCCTGACGGAAACCCGCATGGAGATTGCATAGTGCCATATGCAAAGCTAACATATGCAATATTCGACCAGCAAAGTCATCATATCACTACGGTAATGCATCCGTACGAAGTGTAAACAGGCACCCAAACCCCGATTGTCCGATGGCAAATACGCCGTCTTTGCCTCCGACTACACACCCCTGGAATTGGGTATAGCTCAAGGTTGTCACTTGACCCTTTGCCTGCACCCCGCGGACCAACGAGCAGCGCCCGCTCGCCCCTGCGTACACAACCAACCAATAACATGCGCCGGCCAGTAAGATTTAGGGCGGTACGGAGTCCATCGGTTTCCTGGCAATCTATCGAGGCCGCCAGAGCTTGTCCTGGCGTAATAAGGCGGGTGATTTTCTTTGTGGACGAAGCTATTACTGACTCAGGGGTTGTAATCCTACCTTACTTTAAGGAGGGGGTGTAAGGTAGCTGTAGAACTAGCAAGCTACCTTATTCTATGTCTCCGCAATGCGCAATTCGCACGTGCCGAGTATAAGCGTGAGACACCTAAGGCACACATGCACAAGAACGTGGGGGTAAGGTATAGACTATAGAGTAGGTGGGAGAGTGGATGTCTTGCAGACGCTAGCACCTACACTCTCTCAAAGGCTGGGCGTGGGTTCCTGAAGCTACCTAGGTACTTAGGTAGATATTTCCCCTCAGCACGCTTTTCACCTCATCCTACCACCTTTCTGCTTCAACAGCTGACGTCTTCGTGCCTCCAGCTACTGCTTGGGTAGTATCGAATGAATGCCATGGTGAATACGACATGCATTCTCAAGGCAATGGTCCTTCAAATTCCGGATAGCCGTCTGCAGTCCTAGCCATTCCTAGCTACTTTACGCTGGGGACGGATTACTCCGCAGAGAATACCTTACTGTGAGGAAGTTTCAATGAGCGCTTGGCGAGGTACGAGCACGGAGAAACCCGTCCGGATCAGAATCCGTCAACCCTCAGCCATCTCCTGCGGGTATCATCGCAGATCTGAAAAGGACGACAGTCATTGGAAGTCATATATAAGGGAGCGTTGGCCTCAACCGGACCCTCTCCTTAGCATCCAATGCTGAGGAGAAGCACTCGCATCAGGATGGGGATTGATCCATCTAGACGCTAGACCCTTCCTCCCAGCCGTACCTTACCCCATCGTTCACCCACATTTACCCCACGACTTGCCAGCCCACTGTGCCCACCTGCATAGAGCCATTGACAGATGGCATCCGGCTTCATATTGCATAATGTTCAGCACAGACTCGAGTCCCTAACGGGCGAGTAGTGATTGGTAAGACATGCAACCCTTCTACTCTTCTACACTCCTACTACCTCATCATGATGGCATTGAACTAGAATCCGGCCTGGCAGTTCTCTTTCCATCTCTCTCTCACGCAAAAGCCGAAGCACTCCTGCCCACCATCTTCTCCATCCTTCCATTCCTTACGCCTCCAATGGTACCCATCTGAGCACATGTCATCCGTGTTGTTACCATCCTCAGCCGCATTGCATTGCTGTCTAGACCTCAAGGACGAGAACGCTCCTGTGCGTGAAGCGATTGGGGATGAAATCGATGACTCTCACCTTCTTTGTCCTTCGCATACATGCAAGACAATCTCGTTCTAATTTCTGGAATATCAACCATGAAACCGCTTGAACATATTCTGTCCACGTCAAATTCAGTCTTATTCACCTCCACTTCTTCTGCATTATCATTCGTGATTGCAACGCTTTCTAGACCAGTAGCCTAATTACACACAATCACCATGGAGCAGTCAAACCTTCTCATGTCCGCCAGAATCCAGTTCATTGTAGGTGATTCCTATTCAAGAAACCTTCTCCATGCTTTCCACGATGTGTGGTTCATGAAATTCCGAGTGAACCATCCACCTCGAAATACAATCCTAAACAACCCAACATAGAGCTGACTCGGGGCTCATCGTGCAGGAAAAGGAGCTCAGCATCATCCATATTCCCTTGAGCCTCTACAAGGATCACCTCCCAACCATACTCCAGCTCTTGTTCCCATCAGCCGCATTTGATGACGAAGGCGGAAAAGGACCAGTCAACCAAGATTCGGCCAAAGAAGTGTCATGGGCCAACCAGCATGAATTCCTCTCCGTCTCCATCACACCGCTTGAGTGTTCCATTGTCTGTGAACATACCCTAGGGACCTCTTTGTTCGGCTCCACGTGTGAGAAAATTTCCAAATTAGATGGCAGTGGTCAATGCAATACTGGTTCCATCTCTGCCGAAACTTTTGTAGCGATTTCCGTGGAAGGATCTGGCATGGAGGTAGGTATCATCCAACCTTAGTTCTCCTTTCTTGTACACATGTCAAGTCGTGGATCTTGGGGGATAGAGTAATACTAACATTGAGAACACTCTCAGGCCGGGCAGCGCGTTCTAGAATTCACCAGTCCTCTGGCCGTCGCTGGAATGTACGATACCTACTTTGCTATGAGTGTCTAGTGATATTGACATTAGCTAGCTCAATCTTCTTCTTCACAACCTACGTGGGAGATTTCAGTACGTACTATCGACCTATGTTTGTGCGTGGGTTCTTGGTCGCTTTATGTGGGAAAAGCCACGCTTCCTCCGCAACATGCTGCAGCTGTCCCTGACAACATTATAGCTGACTCAATGGAATGGGATCAGTTCTAGTTCCAGCTCGCACGAAATGTCAGGTCGTCCGTGTCCTTGAAGATCGTGGATTCGCATTTCAAAAACATTCTCATTCGTACATCAATCCCAGAACCCATCATCGCCATATATCTTCTAGCTCGGAACCTAGCTCACCAACAAGTCCTCCACCACCTCCTACAACCTCGGATCTCCAAGCCAAAACCTTTTCCTTGCTCAAACACCATAGAATTGTCCCCAAAGCTGACATTGATATGTAAGTCATTCTAAACATTTGCCTTACATTTTCTGCCGAGATATCATACAATATCTTTATTCTTTGAATTAATCAACGTTGACCCCTGACACCCTTCTAGCCGTTTGGTCCAATGTGCAGGTCGTCGGGAAAATCCAGAAACATTTGTTGCCGATGATTTAGCCATGCAGCATGGGCTCACCAAATGTCTGATTCACCAACCTAGATTTCTGAGTATTACAATGACTAAAGACCAATCGGCTTCCCTACTCTTAGAAAAGCGTCTGGTCTCGAATTTCGACATGGCTGGTGACTGGGAGAACGCTCTCTTGGGCGCCAAAGACGATATACTCATCCCGATCACTTTCGAACTGCCGTTCGGTATCGAGGCAAGTGGTATCGTCTGTGGCGTCGCTGGAAGACTGGTGGAGGGACCGGGCGCATTGGACATGACATACTTGTCTACGATTGGATCAGGCATTGTGATGGTGGAAGAAAAAGACCTGGACACTGCAATGCGTTCGTTACGAATTGATTGAGAAGTGGGGTCGTTGAAGCTGCAGAGAGATCGTAAGGTTCGTCAGAAAGGGGCGTCGGTCTCGGCGTGGTAAAGTCTTGAGTACTGTTGTACTAATCCGGTTATCTTGATAGATTTTCAATAAGCTGTACGACGCTTCTTAAGCCCCATTGAAGAGGATCATTATGGACTGCATTGTCTGCGTATGTGTATAGCATTTCTTGACTCCCACGAGGGGAGCTCGGAACGTAATATCTCTAGCCAATAGTCACTGTCTTTGACTCACCTACTACAGCAGATGGATGTTATAGGACTCCCTGCACTCGCGACTCGGTCGCCCGTTCACTGTTTACTCTGTCAATTGGCCTCGCCTGACGGTGTATCATTTCCACTTCTACTCCTTCTCCCGGGGCAATCACAAAGCTTCGGCGGCGTCGGTCCCCAACAAGAGCTTTCCACTCCAAGCTTGCTTCCCCTGCTCAGGATATGGATTCATCATTGCACGAACAATGATTCCTTACCGACACAGGTTCGTCCGAATTTGACGTCAATCAATGATTTAAAGTTCGTGGGGGAATTTCCAGCAGTTCATTATCTCTTTAGGTCTAGATGCTGGTCGAGTAAGCCTCGAGATCGCTGAGCGCCAGATGCTAGTTGACCTTCATGCAGGATCATGAAAGCTAGGCATGATGGCATTGGAATCGAGCTGGATCGTCACCGATAGTACTTGCGGCTTGCCCGTCCATATATATATCGAGGGCTTTACAGCCTGGAGGTTCTGTCGCAGCAGTAGGCAGTGGGAAACTCTGTCTGAATGTCCGCACATTGAGAGCGTTTCGCCTCTCCAACAGTTTTCCTTCGGGATCAGCCCCTCTTTGTTCCGAAGCTGGCACAATGTATTGGCAGACGGACAGCGTCCTTCTATCTTGTGATCTTCACCATCATACAACTGTGTCACCTTGGTATTCCCCACACACTAACACTGCCTAGTCCTTGTCAATCGTCTTCAGCAAGCTTGGGTACTGCATCGAAACTTACCGTCAGCTCCAGCGCTCGCCCACTCTGCCTTCGTCCCATTGCACGCAACGGCGCTAGCCACTTTGCCATCATGTGCCTGTAGCTTCTCAATCACCTTTGCCTCTAATAGATCCCACGCGAACAGATGCCCGTCCTCGCTGCCACTTATCACGACAGAGTCTGCCATACCCATGCACGATCGAATCCGCAAGTCCTTGTTAGTGTGACCACTGTAATGTTGCAGCAGCTGGCCATTGCTTTTATCCATCAGCCGAATCGTCGAGTCGAGGGTGGAGACGAGTACTGCATTGCCATCCTTTGTCTGCTGGACAGACGTGATTGGCTCTATTCAATCCATCAGCGACGAATATCCTTCTCATATAAGTAGCCAACGAAGGATCCCCATACGTCCAATAACATCCACAAACAACATCCCCATCCTCAAATCATAAACCCTCACCCTCCCATCCACCGAGCCCGTCACGATCTCATACCCCACCACATGCACACTCGCCACACTATCCCTCGCCTCCTCAAGCACCTGTACAGGCTTGCCCAAACGACTCTTGCAATCCCAAATCTTCACCGTAGCATCATAGCTCCCACTAACCACCACGCTCTCATCCTCCCCGCCAAAATCCACACAGTTGACCTGTCCGAAATGCCCCGCGAACCGGCGCAGCGTGCGCGCGGTCGCAACGTCCCATAGGAAAACCTGCTTGTCGCCGCCCACGGAGGCGAAGCGAGCGTTGTCGCTGCTGACGGCGAGGTCGAGGACGGCGTAGCCGTGCGCGGAGTAGGTCTGTATCAGGCCGGATTTGGGGACTTGTGGGTTCGCTTTGAGGGGGTTGTAGAGGTGGACGGAGCGGTCGGAGGAGCCGGTGAGGATCTGAGATTGGAGGGTGAGAGGTTAGTGGATAGGATGGAGGCTGGGTGGGTGTTCACGTACGTATTGTCCGGATTGGGCGGAGAATGTTACACAATGCACGTGGCCTAGGATTGTGAGTGAAAGGTTAGTTTGAGGAGATGTGGGATTTCTATCGCACCTGTGTGCCCGGTCAATTTCGTCACTTGGTGGTTCGAAAATTTCATCACATGTCCGGATTTGATGGAAATGTATGCTACCTAAGGTAGTTCTAAAGGTTGGAACGGAGAGTGAATATAGAATAGGTCTGGCGGGACAGAGAGCTTCACGGAGGAAATTGGGCTACGCAACCGGGTACTACAGAATCCGACTGAACTAACACATGGCTGCTAAGAAGACCCCTAGAAGTGGGCTGTAATGGGAAACCCCACAGACCATACCGCAGGTGGTGGAGAAGCAAGAGGCCTGAACGCTTGGAACATATCGACCCCAGCAACATGTTTGTCTCCAAATAATCATAGCCTTCGAGCCTCCTAACGACGGCCGTGGCTTCGCTGGACGCTTCCTTGCATCTGCTCCAATTCCATCTCTAGTTGCTTAATGCTATTGTTCTGGTCAGCGCAGCCCTCTTTAGAACAGCATATTCGGGTATACATACGCTGCATGTGTGCTCTCGAGATCCTTGTTCAAACGGTCACGCTCCGAGATCAGCTTTTGCTCCCATGTTCGGAATCTGTTCTCCTCGACCTTGACCTGCTCGGTGAATCTCTTGCGCAGGCTCTCCTCTTCCTCCTTGAATTTGGGATTATCGAGCTTCCTCGGTCGAGCTTCGCCAAACTTCCTGGTCTCCATTTGCTGCGCACGGTATTGTTCGTAATGTACCTCCTCGGTGGTGTGAATCAGGTCTAGCATGTGGGTTCTGATCAGGATCGACCTGAGCTTCTTGAAATCGCAGTGGTCCTCATTTTCGACCTCCGCAACGCCCCACGAATATTGACGTCCTTTCAAGACGCGCCCGTCGTGTGTCTTCACATCCTTTTCTGATCCGATGACGGCAAATGGCATAGCTTCAACCAAGGCTCTGGCGTGATGAGCGGCAGCTTCATCGTCCTCGTCGCTTGGCGGCTGATAGATCTTGATGCCCTGGGCTTCGATGACTGCTCGAATCTACGCTTGTGATCAGTGATGCTCATGGTCGACACGAAGAGCGCAACCCTACCCTGTGTTTAAATCGGGCCAGATCGGCGGGGCTGAGTGTGTCGGCTTTGGCCACTACGGGGATGAGATTGACCCTGGAGCTCAGGCGCTTCATGACTTCGATGTCCAGTGGTTTGAGGGTATGACCAGTGGGTCTGATGAAATATAGGCATGCATGAACACGAAGATCGATCTTGGATTCTCGACGGGGCTGTTGTTCTTGCAACATGTACGACTCGTGTTGGTCGTCCAGAAATTCGATGATGGGCATCCACGAATCGCGATTATTCACATAATCGCCAAAGCCAGGGGTATCAATAACAGTCAGACGCACTAAACCACTCGTTAGGCCTTATCCAGGACTCAAATTGACGTTAGAAATACCTTTAAAGAACTTCTCCTCCAGCTCGGCTTTGGTAATCTCGATCTCAACGGTCTTGTCCACTTGCTTTGCATGACGACGCCTGTGGTCCGCGTAGTTTTTGATGGTAGTTGAGAAAAGAGTATTTATGAAAGTTGTTTTCCCGAGGCCAGATTCCCCGGCAACCTTGATTGGATCAGCCCTGCTCGTTCTATGATGGAATTCCTCATGCAATACCATGATCGTAAATGCTGCTCCACGCTTGGCAACAATCTTGTGCCTATCCCTTTATCAGTTCATGTCTTCCCGCCTCATGCAACACAAGGCAGTGATACCTCTGGTTTGGAAGCTATGCGCAGCCAGCACGTCAGTTCAATACTTGCTTACGGGTGCTCAAGAATAGAGGACTCACATTGGCAATGCCAATTGGCGATGCCGCCTCTAAAGCTGCTGGTGCCATCTTGTGATTATACCTGTGTGGTCGCGTTTGAGGGACAAAAGATAATATCGAACGAGGTGGTCATAAAATCAGCTCGTTGAAGATTGTTTGCGACCTGAAGACTGATTGTCACGAATTGAGATATGGAGCTGTTGCAAATATAGACCGTTCCCCTTTTTGCGGGTGCTGACTGATCTCTGTCTAGCGCGAAAGTCCGAGCTCCTGAAGGGTCCACAAACGTTACGAAAATTATTTTGCGGAACAACAGCCTCGAGCGCAAATGCCTTTGCGATGAAGACCGAGTTCAAAGTGTGTGTTCGGCTCCGTTCAGCTCATATACCACAGCTAAGGCCAAATGACAGTTCTCTAATCTGCTGGGAACGGTTTACTGCAAAGGAAACCTCCTCTTTACCCCAGATGGAACTTGTCTCTTGTCCCCAGTCGGCAATCGCGTCACCGTCTTCGACCTCGTCAAGTAGGCTTCCGAAATCACCCATCTCCTGAAACTGCGTACCAGATCATATAACTGACATTGTTAGCAACAAGTCTTATACCCTTCCCTTTTCGCATCGCCAAAACATCTCTCGCCTAGCCCTAAATTCACGGGGAAACCTTCTGATATCTATTGACGAAGACGGGCGCGCCATTCTCACAAATTTTCCACGACGACTCGCCCTACACCACTTCTCCTTCAAGTCCTCAGTTTCCACCATAGCGTTTTCACCTTCAGGGCACTATTTCGCCGCCGGTATTGGAAGATTCGTGGAAGTCTGGCACACGCCTTCGACCCCTGACGCAAGTACGGAAGAAGGACTTGAATTTGCGCCTTTCATCAGGCATAGAGTCTACGCTGGACATTATGACAGTATTCAGAATATAGATTGGTCAAGTGATTCTCGCTTTTTCTTGAGCGCTGGAAAAGATCTCACGGCTCGGATATGGAGTTTAGTACCGGAAGATGGATTCTTACCCACAACTCTGGCGGGCCATCGAGAAGGTCTACTAGGGGCTTGGTTCTCGAGCGATCAAGAACAAATATACACCCTTAGCCAGGATGGTGCTCTTTTTCAATGGAATTACGCGCAGCGACCACCCGTAAACGGAGACATTGATTCTATGGAGGATGATACACCATTGCAATGGAGAATCGTGCAGCGACATTATTTCATGCAGAACAATGCCAAGGTCAAATGTGCTGCATATCATCCCAAATCGAATTTAATCGTGGCTGGCTTCTCCAATGGCTTGTTTGGTCTCTATGAGTTGCCAGAATTCAACATGATACACACATTGAGTATATCACAAAACGATATTGACTTCGTAACTATCAATGAGTCGGGCGAATGGCTAGCTTTCGGAGCTTCCAAGCTTGGCCAGTTGCTCGTCTGGGAGTGGCAATCCGAATCATATATCCTGAAGCAGCAAGGTCACTTTGACTCTATGAACGCAATAGTATACTCTCCTGATGGACAGCGAATGATAACCACCGCGGATGACGGTAAAATCAAGGTCTGGGACATGCGGTCCGGGTTTTGTATAGTCACGTTCACTGAGCATTCAGGTGCCGTCACTGCCTGCCAATTTGCGAAAAGTGGCAATGTTCTCTTCACCTCAAGTCTTGACGGATCATTAAGAGCTTGGGACCTCATTCGGTACCGAAACTTCAGGACTTTTACGGCACCCACGAGGCTATCGTTTTCATCTGTAGCTGTGGACCCTAGCGGTGAAGTGATTTGTGCAGGATCGCTTGAATCTTTTGACATTCATATCTGGTCCGTCCAAACAGGCCAGCTTCTAGATCAACTTTCAGGCCATGAAGGTCCCGTGGCTGCTCTGGCCTTCGCTCCGTCTGGTGACACTATCATAAGCGGCAGCTGGGATCATACAGTCCGAGTGTGGAGTATCTTTGGTCGAACTCAGACCAGCGAGCCAATACAATTGGCCGCCGATGTATTACACGTCGCATTCCGGCCAGACTCGAAGCAGGTGGCCGTCTCGACACTGGATGGCCAGCTCACCTTCTGGTCAGTCTCTGAAGCAAGTCAGGAGGGTGGCGTTGATGGCCGTCGTGACGTATCCGGTGGCCGAATGATCTCCGACAGGCGGACTGCAGCGAATAGCCCAGGAACCAAATCATTCAACTGCATAGCTTACAGTGCAGACGGCAGCTGTATTATCGCTGGCGGGAACTCGAAATATATATGCCTTTACGACGTTCAGTCGGGCACGCTGATCAAGAAATTCACTGTTTCAGTGAATCTTGCTCTAGATGGGACTCAAGAATTCCTAAATAGCCGCAATCTTACAGAAGCGGGACCACGAAGCTTGATAGATGTGCAAGGCGAAGCATCAGACCTCGAAGATCGCATCGACCGCACTCTACCTGGTACTACTCGTGGTGATTCCTCGGCGCGACGGACGCGACCTCAGATTCGCGTTCCAGCTGTAGCGTTTTCCCCCACCGGCAGAGCCTTCTGTGCTGCATCGACCGAGGGCCTGCTGGTCTATTCCCTTGATAGTATGCTAAATTTCGACCCGTTCGACCTAGATCTTGACATTACTCCGGCTACGACACTGGAAGCTATCAGAATGAAAGACTTTCTTCGTGCTCTCGTCATGGCTTTTCGACTCAACGAGCTGCCACTTGTCCACCGCGTTTACGAAGCTATCCCCGTGGCCAACGTATCTCTTGTAGTCAAAAGTCTCCCCACCGTATACCTCGCCCGACTACTCCGTTTCATTGCTCAAGCTACCGACGAAAGTCCGCATCTAGAGTTCAACCTTAGGTGGATTGAAGCTCTACTCAATTCACATGGACCGTACGTGAAAGAACATGCGTCTCTCTTCGCTTCGGAATTAAGGACGGTGCAGAAGGCCATAGCGAAAATTCAATCAGAGCTGGCTCGATTGGCAGACGACAATATCTATACACTTGACTATCTCCTTGCGCAGCCGGTAATTCAGGGTGGTAACAACGAAGTGGAAAAGGAGTTTCAGCCAAGGCTCAATGGGAACGGGATTCAGGAAGATCACATTGATGAGGACATGGTGGGCGATGGAGAATGGGTTGGTTTCGAAGGTGATGATGACGATCCTGTAGATTAGCAGAGCCTTGTGGCTATGAGTTTAAATAATCAATGTCAGCATTGCAAAGGCGAGGAGATGGCATAAGTAACTTCGGCTTTGCTACTCGGGTATCATCGTCTTTGGGTCTCCTTACGACTGTTTTAGAAAAGGGTTGGCGTTGGTGCCGCAGCATTGTCAGTCATCATCGACTCTTGCTCTCTTCGAGCCTCTATCCTCCGCCTCTTGCAGGCCATGCTTCTTGCTCCCGCCGGCACCTCCCGTAACCTCCTTGATCATATCATCAATGTGAAATGGATCGGCAGCATTAGAAACATCTTTTTCGAACTGCACAGGCCCCTCTCGTGCCTGCATCTCACACAGATTAGCTGACAGAAACAACAGAGTCACATCGGTAGGACTGACCTCTGCATCGGCAGCCCCCTTGAAACCTTCTTTCGCCTTCCCCAATACCTCAAACCGGTTGCTCTTTGCTATCTTCTCGTATTCTTTCCCTCCAGCCTCTTCATCATCGTCGTCATCCACATTTGCTCTCGGTCTGTATATACTACTGATGGCGTCCTGAGCAGCAAATAGTGGTTTGTCGTAGGCTTGATCTTCGTTGAAGCCGGTATCGAATCCACTTGTTTGATTGAAGAGCCTTGAATCCCACATCTGCTCCGACGACTGTGTAGGCTTAGCCAGTCCCAGTGCCACTTTCTCTGAGATGTCTCTGTTTTGCTCTCTCGCTATCATCTGAATGCGTCGTTCCGTGCCCATGCGTGATTGCCTTAACTGCTTTTCGTTTTCCTGCCTTCTCTCTCTTCTCATCTCCTCCCGTTCTCTCGCAGCATCGGCGTCATCCTCGCTGCCGGACCGGCTGTAAGATGACGCTGATCTACTTCTGCTGCGACTGTACGACCTTGCGTGAGATGCTCGCCTACCTGCCATTGAACGTTCCTCGCGAGCTTTCTGTGCCAACATGCGTAACTGCTCCTCCTTGTCCATTCGTTCCTTCTCGGCAAGCTTCTGTTGCATGGATGCCCGTTGCTTGACCTCCTCCCTTGCGTGCCTGTCTGCAGTGAACAAAGCTTCGGCGAACTGGGCGAACTTGTCATTGATAGTAACGTCTTGCAGACCTCGGCCATCGGCTGCTAATCGCTTGTCCAGAGGGACAGTGTAACCTTTGGGATTTTTCCAGTTCGACACGGGCGGGGGGATCTTCCAAGCCTCTTGGTCAGCAGCAGTTAATTTACGTGGTGGTGAGTGCATGACTGGAGGAGGGGGCGAGGGGGGACCCCTTGGTATCTTTTTGTGCTTGAACTTCGGCGGCTCTAAAGGGTCGATTTGCCGTTCCACAATCTTCATGATTCTATCGTTCTTACGCGAGGCATCACCCATCTGATTGGCAGGCGTGTATCTGACGTAGGTAGGGTCGTTCCGTGTGATGCCTTTGACGTTCTTAGGCTTCTGAGCAGCAACCTGACCGGATACCAATTTTTCCAAAGCGTCCTTAGTCTTCTGGGTTTGAGCAGCAACATCCTCCTCCGACGGTCTGTCTAGTGAGATTTCTCCAACATCTGCCCTTTGTCGCAGAGGAATTAAGTCTTTGAAAGATGAATGAACAGTTCGATTCTCGTTGTGCCCCTGTCGTGCAATGGCATCATATTTGACCTTCCCTTCAGCGTCCACTTGCACAGCCAGCGCATTCGAGCTCAACGAGGATTTCCTGCCCATATCCAGCGGATACTGGGCGACAAGTATCTCTGGAAAGGCGCCACCATCGCCGTAATCTTGGGCTACCCTAGGTCTCCATCCTACTCGCGAACCGTATGCTGGGGGCCCAGTCTGCTTGTGAATTATTCGCGTCTCATCCAGCGCTGTTGCACCCAGGATCCTCGGACCTTTTGAATTGGTATGAGCCGGTAGTGCTTCATGCTCCCCCGTGTATTTCGGCTGTGGCAAAGCCTTTGCTAGTGAAACAGAGATGGACGACATGATGTATGGCGAGATGATGAAGAGGTTAATAGCAGGCCGCGGTCGAAATTTGGCTACACAGGACTCCACAATCGTACTAAGTGAGCGTTCAGGTCAATGTGGTAGAGAGACATTAGGGATTGCCCTGTAGGCCTTCACGATCTCAGCCAATCAGGAATCACCAGGAATACCTAGGACATTTCCCATCAAGGTATACTTGTCAGGTATCACCCAGTACGCTCGTTCTTGAATTGTCGTCACCCAGTGAAAGTTTAGCTCTCACATCAGCCCTATTCTACTCCGTATAGAAGTAGGGCTAGAACTAGTTTTAGTCCTAATTGTCGCGTATTTGAGCAATGCGAAGCGCGAAATTGCTGTAATAATCCGCAAATCCAATAACAGGGATATATACATGCCTTCGCACCGAGAGTCACAACAGCTTCAAAGCGCGACGCGTCGCTCAAAACACAGACGGAAGCGGAGCAGGAGTTTCTGAAAGAGTTGACCAAGAGGTCTTGCGTTGTTTTGAACGATGCCTCCATCTTCTGAAGCTGTACCCACTGCCCTAAGTGGTTCCATAGCAAGGAGTCGATCTAGATACAAGGGTTCAAGGACGGAAAGGTCCTTTTCCAGCACACAAGAACCTCCACATCTCAGCGCAGCCCAGTATCAAAGGCTTAGAGACGCTGCTCCAACCCATCAACACGAGAAACCCAACGGCTACGTAGCGCTGCTGGAAGCAGTCGCAGAGCCGGAGTCTGGCCCTCGGAAAGGACCAGCGGACCCGGGAAAATCGAATACCGACGCTGAGCGTCATCGGCCTACTTATCGAGGTTCGCGGTCAATTGACCATGGCCGTAGAGAAAACATCGGAAATACTTCACGCCCAGAAGACGCGGTACAGATCGGTCATGCAAGTCGAGAGCTACAGAGCTTACAAGCACGAGAACTGGAAGAAAACCGGGCTAAATTACACTGTGAACAACTAGAGGAGCGGCTGGCGGACAGCAAACCCATAGCTTTAACTAGAAAAGGCCTCACACAGCGCTTAGTTGGGCAGACAAATGGCAAAAACCGTTCAAAGAGCAGAGAAAAGCTGAAGCGAATTATTTCAGGGCCGATCGCAATTCAATCGCCCCAGGACAGTATTGCTCCTGCTTTTGATGCTCCTATATCAGCCGTCAATGCTGGGGAGCGAAGTGTCACTGTCAGCTATGGGGAATTTACGATGTTACTCCCTGTAACGCCTTTGACTACGCCGATCGATGTTATCCGTCTCGCTGACGCCCAAATCCCAAACCCAGTCAGTCCAGAAAATAGCATCCTTGAGGAGTCATACAATCAGCTTGGTCTTGAGCGTCCTCTTCGACAATATGAGCATGTTCGCAATGTTATGAACTCATGGGATAATGACAAGCAAAACCGACTCGTAGTCGCACAGTTGTCCACTCATGCGTACCCTGAAGGCTTGGAGCTCCATTGTATCCCCAAGGCTCAGCCAGGAGACACCTCGATATGGATCTACCATTCACAGAGGCCCGGTCATTGGGACAAGCGGTGGGTTACTCTACGTTCAGATGGACAGATACTGGTAGCTAAGAAGAGTGGCTGTGAAACATCGAATATATGCCATCTATCCGACTTTGACATTTACGTGCCTACCGCACGACAATTGTCAAAGAGGATTAGGCCGCCTAGAAGGATGTGCTTTGCGATCAAAAGCCAACAAAAATCTAGTATGTTCATGACCACGTTGAACTTCATCCACTTCTTCTCGACGGGCGATAAAGCTGTGGCCACGTCGTGGTATAGAGCTGTTCAGGAATGGAGAAGCTGGTATCTGGTCAATGTCATGGGGGAAGGACTGGGTAAAGCTGACAATTACACGGATGGAAGATCTAGTCAACCTGGGGTGATTAATTACGATAAATCGGTCCGAAGTGATGGTCAGGGAATTGAAAGAGCTGAGGGTACTTCTCGTAGCCCAGCTGTTCATCATCAGGCGGCACGACCTGTATCATCTCCAAGAAAGCTTATGAAAAATATAGAGACTGGTGCCCCATTAACCGGTAGAGAAGGATCCCCGATGATACAGACAACGAGGAATGCCCAGCAGCCCGAACCATTTGCGGCGACTGGCCTCTTGGGAAGCACATATAGCACACGCCGGAAAGTTCAACAACAGCTGGAAGGTAGTCAAGACCAGGGGTCGAGTCCTCCCGCCAGCTTTTCCACCACTCCTGGTTCGACGGACTGCCTAAAGCGGACTTCATCACAACGGGCAAGGACTCGACCGCTCGTCGATCTAAGTCCGCAGTATCGCGAACCGCCCCAGCATGCAAGGAAGGGCAGAGGCATAATACCTGAGCAAGTACCTGCTGGAGGCCTTGTCGAAATTGCTACCAGCCCTGACCAGGCAATCCCAGTGCCTTCTACCACCATGTGGCAAAGGCCAGGTACAAGTAGCGGCCAAGACGGATCCACCATTCCGCGCTCGAGGACCGTACGCCGAGATCAAAGCGCGACATCCACGAGCAAGCGACCAAAGTCCCACTCGCCCGATAAGGGGGGGGCCCCCTTCACGGGAGGGCTCTTGGCGGACAACAGCAAAGTTCAAGGCGGCACAGGGTTGGGAAGGGGTGTCATGACTGGGGATCGGGAGGCTAAAGAGCCGATGTTGGACGTGAGCGAAGAGAGTAACTATGCACCAGGGAGTCTACTTGATTGTGCGGAGAAGCATGATGGAGGTCCGAGGCCTAACATTCGAAGGGAAAAATGGAGGGAGGTGAAGGCTGCCGTGGGATAAGATAGCTAGCTGGGTGGAGGCGAAATCATATGCGAGCTTGAAACTACAACCTCGGCGAGAATGGTTCATATTCAAAAATACAGTTGGACATGGGCTGAGCTTTTCTCGTTGGGTATCAAGTGTTCGCTGCAGAACTCTCAAATATTGATATTGGAAGCTCCCATTTACACAGCCAACACTTCTCTAGTAGTAAGTTCCTTTTTGTCAGATTCGGCGATGCGAGTGAGTCGATCCGGTGGCCAGCTGTCGAGGACATTATCATGGGTGTAGTATCACATTGAAGTGATAGCTATGCTATCCCCATTCGTACCATGAGGAATGGCTTCGTCCATGCTTCGAACGCAGATTCAATATCTTTCACAATGAAATGCACCGGTCTATGTACAATCCCGGTCGAAGCATTTCAAAGCCACGCCATATAACATTCCAGCTTTTCCAAGATCCTCCCCAGGATCCAGCGTACTCGCTTCTATCTCCACATTACCATATCTTTCGACAACTATGCTTTCGCCACTATTATAGCAACGGTTTTTCCATTTCGACAGAATTTTTAAACTCCCTTCCTAGAGTCTTCTTCCAGCCGCTGTTCCCTCATCTAAGCTACCACCTCGGCAGCTTCCTTTGCGTGCTTGCACTTTTGCCTAATCATGCGTCTGAGCCTAGGTTCCTGTTATGGGAAGATCATGTCTCCGACGGCTCAGGTTGTTCGCTATGGGGTCCGCCAGAGATCCTTGTGGATGCGGGAATAAGATCTCTTGATATAGAGTAGGATGCATGAAACGCGCAACAGTTCATTGGGAGGAAAAAGCGAGCTCGTTAATGGTATCAAATGAGATATAGAGCCCGTTGCCATTCACCCCATTCCGCCCAGGTAGGGATTTGATAGATTGCGAATGGACTCACTCATGCATTACAATGTGAGGCACGGAAAGAATTCACCACGATAATTCTTGATACCAAGTGCGCCGTAGGGTAGCCTACTGTCTCCATTGGTATATACCCTGTCAATATATCGCTGTCCGCTGTGCTAAATAGCTCTCCCCAAGCCACGAAAATTGTTTCAGAAATGAAGCTGGCAAGCATATTCCGCGCATGCCAGAAGAAGAAGAAATGGCAAGAGAGAGACCACAAATCACGATTCCAAATGCCCCCGTCACACTTTTGGATATCCGCCCACCAACACCGCCGCTCTGCCAGTCCTCGCTATGCTTGACCAAGTGGAGATCTATCGCTCATGTCGTATCCTGAACATGTCGCTTCCGCATGTAGAAACCCACCTTTAAACATCCATTCCCACCCGAAATTAGACAACATCCCCTCTCCTCCTTTTCCATTCTCACAATTTACCAACTCCGCCCGACCCCAATGAGTAGATTTCAAACAGTGTAGCCAGAGCACAAGCTTTGCTACTTTAGACAGGTGATTTGTTAGAATTCGCACCGTTTCTCCGAGAATCATCGTTCATCGAGAGCCCCCCCAGCCCCGAGGAGAGGAAGGCGAACGGGTCAGGGTTCCCGTCCATATTAGTGTAGGTAGTTCCGCTGTACCCTGATGACCCGTTCGGTGCACTTGTAGACGAGGAAGGACCATTGCCTGCAGATGAGAATGCAGCTTCAGCAGCCCTACTGTCAAACGGCCCACCAGACTGACTTTGGCCATAGCCGGCACTCATTAGGGGATAGGCACCAGTAGGAGCGCCAAGTCCTGATGGTAGAGCATATTGACTAGGAGGTCCACCATATTGCTGGCCGCCAAATCCACCAGATCCAAAGCCACCAGAGGGTCCAGCAAAAGGACCAGGTCCCGGTGTGCCCGCCATGGAAGGAGGTCCCATACCATATCCAGAAGGGGGCTCGAGTGGAGATGGGAAAGCTGAGTCTGCAACTACCGCTGCTCCGGCGCGGCTGGCTCCACAGCGCAGGCAGCTGACATTCTTGGCAAAGTTGTGGTACCCGCACCCTTCAGATCCGCACTTCCAATCTCCAGCTCGAAATGGCACCATCCCTCCCCCTCCACCACGTCCATGACCCATCCCGTGGCCACCATGATGACCTATATGATGTTGAGGGGGCATCATGTGCGGAGGCCCATACCCATAGTTCGAGTAGCCCATGGGATCGCCGCCCGGTCCTGCAGCAGGAAAGGAGCAGCGGAAGCATGCCGTACGACGCTGAAAATTAGAGAAGCCACATGATGGACATGTCCAGTCTCCTGGGCGTGGTCGGTTCTTGCTCGGGGGAAAGGGGGTCAGGATCTCAGCAGCGCGATCAAGTACTCGGCTGGAGGAGGGTGAAACCTCAATTGCTTTCTCGTTGAGAGCACGACCATTCATACATAGGCTCTCTGCTGCCTAGGATGTAGTTAGTGATTGGATGTCAGAGCATATGTGGAACACAGTGCCAATATTTTGTCCGTGACAAGCAAAGGAGTCGAAGGGATGCAGGCCATTCATGGGCAGATGAGGATTAGTGTAGAAGAATGGACTCTAACTGACCTCCTCGTGAGACGAGAACACGGCGAACCCTGATCCAGTCGGCTTGTGTTGATCCGGGGTACGCAAAGTCCAGAAGGCAATAGGACGCCCACCAAATTGGGTGAACCAACTTTCCAACTCGGATTGAGTGGTATCATGAGGGAGGCCGCTCATATGTAGTACTTTGCTTCGCTCTGCCAGGAACGCACGAACGTCTGCTCTCGCATCCATGGGACGGCTAAGCACGTCAGGATGTTCGTGGGGAGGCTGAGATTTGCGTATCAGACCACGTAATACCCGAGCTAGCGTTACCGCCTCCTCCATTGCACGCCGTGGCGAGGGTGGAGCCAAGGATTGGAGATGGAAGGGGAGATTGTGTTTTATGGGCGCAGACGATTGAACAGGTTCCACTTCCAACGCTGCACATATATTTGCCAAAGAACTCGGTCCAAATGGTAGAGACTCGGGATGGTGCTGCTGCCATCGCTGGTATTCGGTTCGTAGGTCAAATGTTCGAGAGTGTTGAAGATATGGCGGTAGTACAACGGCCTTATCACGCGCCTCTCGGGGGAGTTGCACGCGCAAATCCCAGGAGTCAAGAGTTACAAAGGCAAACTCGGTATTCTTGGCAATTACATGCTCTTGAGCAAAGCTGTCGAAGCGATTGATGGCATCGCGAAATGTGCCTGCTGTGCGGACGTGCTCCCATGTAAGTGTTGTGAGGCTTGCTGATGGGAGATGTCAGATGTTTGAAGGTGGTAGCATATGTCAGCATTCGGACCGAGACTCACTGCAGAGTGGAGTTATGGGTGTATTGACAGGCTTGACCAGGACGCTCTCACGATGGATCTGCGATGTAGCGAATGAGCATATCTTCCGATTCAGCATAATTCTTCCTAGCAGTATACCTCTTCGCAATTCTTCGCGTCTAATAAGAGCCAGCCAATTTCGATGACCTCGGCGGAATCCTTCGTCACATAAACACCATGCTCGTCACATGTCGTAGCAACGTGTATAACCAAGTATCGATCAATGTCTGGCTTTGCTCCTTGGTTGGTTGACATCCCGATGAACCAGCCGTCGAGGAATTTTGTTTTTGTTTTTGTTTTTGGATATGAAATATTTTATGCAAGACTCCGGGTCTTGCGATAGATGTTTTTTCTCACGAGATCTGTCAAGAAGTACCCAGTGCTCGAAGGCAGGCGTCGAGATGAGGAGACTTTGAAGGTTGTCTCAGAAACAGAAGTATGATGTTTGCAGCAGGGTTGCTGAAGGAGTGACTGAGGGTGAGCAGTAAATAGAGGAAGAATAGAGAGGCCAGTTCAGGAAGGGATGCTGTCGGCAATAGTAGGGAGAGTTGGGAAAGTCATAGGATGTACTCCGTATCGCTAAGGATGTTGCATGAGGTCCAAGAAAAATCTCGGTTGGTGTATTTAGACCCTGTCGCCGCGCCAAGCATCCAGGAGGCGGTTTCATCGCTATTGATTTGTTTCATCCTTTTTTCCCTTTTTAATTCCATTCCATCATGCTTCCCCGACCGCGCCCAAAGCACCCACTACATTTTCAATGCAATTGTACTGGTGATCGTTGGTGTAGTAGTCTCTTCGTGTTCCTTCTTCCCATCTGATTGGGTTCCACTTCTCGAAAGATCAGACTTGATAGTCTTAGATCGAGGGGTGTCTGTGCCGTCGAGTCTGTTGATGATTGTGACCGATGTTTACGAGAGAGAGAGGCAAATTACTCATGTAGGATGAGGTCACCGCATTATTTGCATCCATGCTGCTCTAATTTGACAAGCCTTGTACCTTCTTTGCCGGTAAGAAAGGATGAATGCCTTCTTACGTCTGCATCATCTCATGCTTCTATCCTTGCTTCATCAGCTGGAGACACTCGATATCATGTCTGACTTGCCTTCAAATAATCTCCATGCCATTAGCAGTTTTCAGTTCGCCTCACCGCATCATCAGTTACATCTTTCCAAACACTGAATTCGCGCTGGGAAGACCAATGGAAGGGATTCATCAGCTTTGAAGACAGGTGCCTGGGTTCTAGTTTCCACCAACCCCGGTGCAAAGGCGCCATTCAAGGGATTGGTCTAGGCGTTTACTGATTGAAGTTCAGATCTTGCGAAGACAGCCGGTCGGAGGGACGGTGGATTGATACAATAGCTTTTCTGGACAACGAATGGCCGAAATGCATTTGTTCGCATAAACCTGAGTTGCTGATGATCCTTCACCTGAAACAATTCACTCCGAAGATGGAGACTACCTGCATGCCAAGCCATCAATCAATGCTTCTGTGACTGGCACAATCCGGCATTCAAGACTTCATTGTCAGTTGATTATTGTAGCATTCGACGAAATTACGATGCAACGACCCGTATGGCTTCGATAGTCTCGAGTACGACCTTCTCGTTCCTGACTATCTACTCTATCTCTGGAATCCCATCTGACTCCACAACTTCGGATATAACTCAGCATCATGAGTAAATTTCGAACGAAGTAGGCATATTGCGTTGGAAATCGAACCGGTATTCAACGTCGTTACCTATTCCCGCCCGATCTGTCTATTCTAGGCGCAATGGACCTCCAGGATTGATCTGACCTGGTCGCGTTTCACGTAGGGGAGCCCCACTTCGGCCCAACACTACCCCATGTATGGGTCGTCTGTTTCTCTACTTATCGCTCGACCATGAAGTTTCTCAATCTTCGATCCAAACAAGGAGCGAAGACGAGTAATGACAAGAAACGTATTTCACCTCAAGATGCACAAGGATGGAAAGCATCAAACCCTCTCTCCGGTCTGATTCCAACGGCTCAGATCCACGGAGCGCTGCTCGAGGAGCTGCTAAGCTATCGCTACCCACAAGATGACAACTACAGGTCTTGCGAGGATTCAATGGTGGATGACGGGTGTGTGCTGTGTAACCTAAGGGATCTCTCGCAATGCGCCTTGGTTAGCAAGCAGTGGTCTGAAGCAGTACAGAATGTCTTGTAAATGTAGGATGATCCTCGCCACTGAGCTTGGCGTTGACTCTCATTTGCCAGGTACCATCATATTCGTATAGACGCTGTCCACTATTGTGATCGAGAAAACGATTTAGCCCTGGGAAGGAAAAGACGATCCTTCAACAATCGTCATGGAAGTCCTCCAAACCTACCACAAGAGCGCCTACGTCTATTGGCCAGGACGGTCAGAGAGAATAGGTACTTGGCGGACAAGGTCCAATATCTCAAGACGCCGTACATGACTCGAGAGAGTAGTGTTGCAGACCTCGCCCAGACCATATCCTTTTTGCCAAATTTACTTTATGTCGATCTACCGGAAGGTATCTATGAAGACGAACCATCTTGCAATGTTCTGAAGCAAGCGTTGCAGTCACGATGTCCGAGGATTCGACATATGAAGTATAGCGCCGGGTCTGAAGGCAGCTTTCAGATGCTGGCCCAAGCCACTCCATGGCCAGAACTGGAGACTCTCGAATTGTCTAATCTTACTGTAGAGCCGCACACAATCACCAACGTCTGTGACTCCCTAAGGGCTCTTCGTGATCTCAAGCTGGCAAACCTGCCCTTGCTTGACGACTGTATCTTTGCTCTCACTTCGTTGATCGATCTGTCCTTGCCGATACTAACGGTACTAAGCCTCCAAAACATTCCCCATGTTACCATTGGGGGCCTTGTGGCCTATCTATCTCAGCCAGGTGAGGCAATCTTTCATATTCTTTTCCTCTAGCTACAACACGAGTCTGGAATTAACATCCTCCCTTCACGATTCCCATTACATTAAACCGAAGCGATCATGCTATTCTCCGTGCACTTTGCTGCTTTCGCATCCTTGATAGAAAGGGTCCTTTCTTTCGGATTGGTCTCTCCTCGGCAGGGATACTTATGTCTCTATTCAAAATTATGATGAGACAGTGCTGACTTCCAATGTGCAGGATCGCAAAACTCTCTCACCTCTCTCACGCTCATAAACACAGGTGTCCTAGCTCCAGATCTTCACCGAGTGCTTTCTGCGGCACCCAAACTGATCAATCTCCATTGCGCCATAACGGTCTCCCGCGTCCTTCCATCGGCACAGATTCCATACTTGGCCTCGCCCTTACTTCGAACTCTGCACTACGAGATCACAAACGCGGACGGTGCATCTAATGGTCCTGCTTCCCCGTCCAATAGCTATCATACCTACCTCTCGTCTTCCATCCTTTCGGGCGCGCTCCCCTCTCTCACTCACCTTTATGCCCTTCTAACCACTCCCCAAGAGCTGTTTGGATCCGCTTCGAAGTCCCTTTCCTCAGCCAGTCGTCCCAGTACACTACCAGCGCCACTGAATCTGGGACTCCAACGACCTCTTCATCTCTTCACTAAATCGATCAGTGAACTTGAGTGGAACCTGATCCTGATCTCACCTCCCTCGCCGGCACATCTACGCGGCAGCACAACAACGATTGGACCTGAAAGCCTACATCACTCCATACCTTTGTCTCCTCAGTATAGGAAACAAGGCAGAAAAAGCGTCATGGTCGGCAACGGGTTTGGTGGTTTCCTTCCCGTACCAAGCCTAGATTTCGCTCCGGACAGCCCTGAGTCGAAGACTCAACGTAATGATTCGGATGCTTGGATGGGGTGAAAGATATGATCAAATAGCTTCCAGGATTCCAACACAATTTGTGATAGCTTGCACGGTGAGTCCTGGTGGGTGAGCGGATCCCGTTCAAGGTTTTGGAAGTTTGATCAGTACTGCGCCTGGGTATATGTATGATATGGACGGCTCGCAAGAGATCCAGGGCGCCCCATGTACCTATATGAAACCCCTGAGAAGGCAAATTACCTTTCAAGCTTGAACCTTGCTTCTACTCAAAACCTGGAGAGATTGCCACTGCAGGCTACTGAATGCAATGATGGTATTGAACGCTTCATCCCTCCCCTTCATTCCCTCCAAATGCAGCTCGCTCCCATCGATGCATTTGATCTCTAGTTGATCCGGATAAAACGATGCTAGTTTCGAAACTGTAGACCCTTCTAGCTTCCTCATCTCGGCCAGCTCCAAATAATCCCGCCGCCACATCTCCTTCTTCGCTACGCTGCGCACATATCGAATGCCTTTTGAGAATACTACAAGCCGGCCAATAGAGCCATGCCACTGGGCACGGAAGGAACGAATGTCGGTCGCTTCGAGAACACTGGCGGTCGAGTCTGCGCTGTACCAACTGTCGTCGTCACCGTCGCTGTAGGATTCTGCTGATTGGGCGCCCTCTACATTGATCTGGGGGATAGTACCAATGTGACCTGTGTGATGCTCTGCTGCAGCATTTGCGAGCTCATGCGAGTGGATTTTCTCCACCTTGTTCTTGATCACCTGCTCACGCGATGTTTGCGCTTGACGCCTCAGATATTGAAACGACCACTCGGCTGTTGGGTGCTGTGTTAGCACTGGGCCTTTCGAGATACAGTTGGTGACTCACCATGCGTCGGGATATCCCACAGCACCCACTTGAAAGGCGACACCAAATAGCGATATTTGGGATAGTTGCTGGAGATGGGCCAACACACAAAGAACGCTCCTCCAGCGATGAACCCAACTATTTTCATACAGAAAGCCATGTCTGCAAACACGGATACCAATAGACAGGATCCCAGGAAAATCAGAGAAGCGACCGTCTTCTTAGGAGATTTCCAATGGTAGAAACTGCCGGGGCTATATCAGCCTTGCGTTCCATGCGCTGAGACAAGGAGTAATTACTTGGAGAAGACTTCTAGCATGTTCGCCATATCATTCAATTGGAATTGAACGTAAGGGCCCAGTTGCTCAATCAGTGGCTCCAGCCAATCATGACGTCCATGCTTTCCGATCAATTCACCAAATCTAGTAGCACTGCTGTTACTATCTACCGCCCTTTGCGTTGATTTTAGAAGCGACTCCGCAGGGGTAGGGAAATAGCGATTCCTGAGCACAATGTAAAGGATGTAGCAATACTACAAGGCACGTCAATATCGGGTCTCAATAATCCAATTGGGCCACTTACAAGGAATCCCATGGTATGTTGCATATACCATATGACGACGTAGACGAGAAGCCATTTCACGGTGGTGCGAGGGTCCTCCCAACGATACACCGCGCGTACGCTCATAGCCCAAGATTGCCACGATGCACTAGCCATTACCAGGCGCTCGAGATGATGGATTGAGCTATCCATGTCGAAAGGTAACTCGTCAAAGTCATCGATGTATTGGGCGCTGAAATCCTGAGTGTAGTAAATGAGATTCTATCGAGCCTCATCAGCAGTTGGTTGCATCAATGATGGAGTTGGAGCCGTACATAGCCTAGCCATTTAAGCCAATCGCGGTATAAAATATCTCCAGAACCGTCTCTCTGCACGAAGTAATCATTGCTTGGAAGTTCAATTTGTCTTTTGGGGACTACTCGCACCCGCCTGACATGATGGCTCGTTGTCCATGCTGCTCTTAAGCTCTCCCTGTGGGCTTCTATCTCCCGTAGCTTGTCTCGATGTTCACTAACATTGGACTCGTGTTCCTTATCGGACGAGCCTCCTTTAGATGAGCTTGAAGATTCTGCCCGTTTGAGATTTTCATGAGCCTGGAGGTAGTCCTCATCGGCCGTTTCGGAGAGGTATGGACGGTCAGCCTTGGAGAGTTGACCAGCGGTTGTCCTGGTAGCCTTGCTCTTGATCGAATCTACTGGGTGAACGACCGCTTTTCCTAGAGACTTTATGTGCCCTAAAGTCTTATCGGCTGTCTTGCCTTGTCGAAAGCGCTTCTCCTTGACGAGGTCCTCAGTATGGAAAGCAGGATCGTGCTCGATGTTTTTGAACCCCCCATCGTCTTCAAACTCCGATTCGTCATCCGCTGCAGGCCCGTCAACCTTGAACAACCTCTTCGTCTTCGCTTTTGTTATGCTCTTCAGGTTTGACAGTCTTTCTCTTTTCGAAAGACCGGGTCCCTTATTGACACTTTCATCCTCGGAGACCCCATCCTGCCGCCCACCTATTCCTGACTGCTCGTATATGCCATCTGGGCTTTCAAATGGCTTTGGGGAGTGCAGGAACGCTGACTCCTGGTGTTGCGGCATCCAAGATCCTTCAATCGGAGGGCGAGATCTTAAGGCAGGGTATTGGTCTGGACATGGCGAAGTTATAGCTTTTTTCTCCGATGTTTAACGAAGATAATATGTGTACTATGTAATAGATCCGAAGCCCAGGGGACGGCGCGCTTAGTCTCAGGATAGTGCAAAGACTCTAATTCATGCCTACCATCAAGAGGTGGGTAGCCAGAGTAGAAAACAATGGATTGTCGAGGGCTCAAAGCCAGTGGTAATGCAGCTGCCATACTCCGTCTAAGGAATAACCTTCATCCACCAATACTTGATAACGTACATGCTATTTCAGGAAAAAGTCCATTATGACGCGCATCCAGGCAGCCTGTCTGATCCTCGGCCGAGACGCTTCCGAGGTTCCGTGTCACGGTGTCAAGCGCGTCCACAGCAATCTGATTACTTGCAGTAAAGTAGTCGGCAGCTTCCATGAGTATCACTCTTCAGATATACGTTGCTTAGAGATGACAATCGGTCAAAGAATTGACTGTAGTACAGATCCTCACACAGCATGGGGGAAGGATTTGCATGTTAACTACCTAAATATGTCGGACAATGCACATCTTGATCTTCATTCCTGTCTTTGCCTTTGGCGAGTACAGTCTAAAGCTCTCCTTGCATTTACCTCTTCGGAAAAAGGGAAGTTGCTCTCTCTCTCTGGATTACGCAGCTTGTTGAGGTGTTACATACCATACCCTGGCAAGCCAGGATATGGGATACAACAACGCTGATGGGTGGGCCTTTGACCATCTTTAGGAATCATGCAGCCGACTCACCTTGAGAGTGATCTTCCAGGACGAAAAACTTGCTCCTTCAAATGCTTTCCGTCCCCTACTCCTTGCTTTCGTTTTCTGTTGTTGTTGTTCCCAGCATGAAATTCTATCACTTAGTCGGAGAGCCTTTGAATTGAGAACCTCCTGTATCAAAGCTCGTCCATGAGTGAGCAGGCAAGAAAAGGGCTGGGCGAGCCCCCTAGGTTCCTAATCAGCCCTAGCTTCCTGATCACATACCTCAGTGCAAACAACATTTTTTTCGAACGTATGGCAATGTTTTACAAGTATTGAAGTTCGCCGTGGGCCAACTGATATCACAATTCGAGCCAGATGAGATTACCAGTGCTCTACAATACGCCGGCAATCGGTGTCATACAATGAGAACATTCCTCCAAGAAGGTCCCTTTGAGATTCGCTCAGTTTCATTCTTGAGATACTTTGTGTTCCCCCAAAACACATCTTGTAGCAGAGCACGCATGTTGGAGGCACTCAGAAGGTCAATGGAATGGATCGGGGCGAGGCAGTTGTGATTAACTACTGATGGAAACGGCAAGAGCTCAGAGATATTCCTTCGCCAAGGAGTAGTGCACGCCAAAGCTGTGGAAGGACAACATGCTGCACCCTTCCATAAGCTAGTGATGCCAGTGGGTATGTTCAGGACGACACGGAAAGGAAATTGAACCTGCGGGGCGTAGCGAACAAAGGCCATGGCGAGACCAGGGATCTCACTGTTCTAGTGGAGGGATATTATCTGGTCTGATCGCATAACACGGTCTGGTAACGTGCGAGTGTATTGGAACTATTTCCTTTTCGACAGATGTTTTCGGGGCTATTGCTTATCACTCAAAGGTCTTCAAGTACTTCATTCTTCCTCTCCGTACATACTTTTATAGCCATGAGAAAACCGCCCGAACGCCTACCGTCAGGAGTGAGAGGAGACAACAATAAATACCAACGCCGCGCTATACGCATCCAGACCACCGTTTCAGTCGCTAGGCATCCTCATGTAGGAGTCTATAGCGGCGCTGAAGGCCGCAAACCCCACGCATCCGATGGCCGCTGCCTGTGGTCCAGCCTTCGCTCCTAGTACACCCCCTGTGATACATCCCGCGGCTATTCCATTGGTAAGATCGTTCTTCGCCCGGTACTGTAGGTGGCCGGTGTTAGCCCTGATATTCGATCATCCGTACACTTGAAACGTACGCCCTCAATGCAGCATTCAGTCCCCGCAAACATAGCTCCGACCAATCCAAAATTCTTTGCCGAACTGAAGGATCTTGTTCCCATATCCTTGAATCCTCTCCGCAACTGCTCTCGCAGAGGGAGATCGGCAAGCTGTTGACCCGCTCCACTCATAGGGGTGTCATAGGACATCTGGGACCAGGATGCAGTCAGCAGCCTTGCCTGAGCAGATTATGGATCCGTGGAGATCTGACACTCGACATAAACAGCCCGAAAGCTCCTCCTAAGGCAAAGCCCATACCGCCAGATAAGACTGTCTTGAAAGGACAGCTCTCCATGGCACCTTGCATCTGCGGTCACAAGCTCATCAGTAACGTGATAGCTCGAGATGTAATCTAGCTCCGCACTCACAGCCTTGACCATAGCTGCTTCTTGATCACTCATCCCAGCCGTACTTCCACCACCCCCAGGGATCCCAGGGAGACTCATCCTCAACTTTGTAGCTGTAATCTGCAGAGGTCGAACGGTCTTCTAGCCCCACGAGGGCCACGACCCGGTATCATCGTATGCTCAAGACTCTGCGATCCTAAAGTGAGTATGTGCACACGCTAATAGACGCGTAGCGCCAAGTCATGCCTCCAGTACTTATTCCACTTACTTAGTCGATCGCTGTTGTCAGGAAACCACTAAACCCTCTATTAATTCTAATTATTACTACCCTATACTAAATCCATGAGTCGAAGCTCTGTAGCTACAGTTGTCAGCCGATAGCTGACAAGTACTGAGTATGGCCTCAAAGTGCACTCATGGCATGATCGCTCCTCTCCACCCTAGCCTTTATTAATGTACTCATGCACGGCTGATAGCATGCCCCTTCCGAGTCCCGATAATCGAATAACGCAATCGATGGTTCGTACTGTTGTCGCTGAAGCACAATGACGGATAACGGTCAAACAGCAACCATCCCAACAATGCCTCCCCTTCGCCTTGACCCAAATGCTCCGACAAGACGAAGTCTAGAAATATCCCCCAGCCGATCGTCTGTACATTCGACGCGGGTGTATACTCCATCTTCATCTGCCCCGAGTACACCAGTGATCCCTTCTAGGCCTTCGTCTCCAGAGAAAATGCCACTACATCCCGGAGATTCAAATGCCTTTCTTACAGCGTTAGCGGCCCAGGAAAGGAGGGTCCTTGAACTGAAAGAGGAATTACAGAAAGCGGAAGGAGAGCTGGGCAAGCTAAAGAAGCATTGGGCGACGTACGAGGCGACGAAGAAGCGGAACGAGCTTCGGCATCTCGAACAACTTCAGCCGCTCAAGACGCCCTTGGGTGGATCCGATTTGGTCACATCCCGTGACAATGGCTTGAAAATCACTGGGAGAGACCTGGATAGACGGAGTATGGCTCCGCTCATAGTCAAGTCGTCACGAACGATCTTTGCCGGTTCCAAACATACGCGGGCGCTGTCTTTGCTGTCACCGAAGGACTCGACGGACGCAGGTTTACAACTACCATCACATGTATCGCGCAAACGTCAACGCGGTCTGATCAACGGCGATGCAATGCCCAACACTATACAAGAGTCTAGCAGGTCGACTGATGGGCCTAGTGACTCAGAAAGACTCTACAGGGGCCCCCCAAAAGACGTGATACTAGAGACAGGAAAGCAACTTGTGGGCGACTTCAGGCATGGCCTCTGGACTTTCTTCGAAGACCTCAGGCAGGTAACTGTTGGTGATGAGGTGGTGAGCAAATCTGATTTACGCAACCAGCATACGATGCTTGCTGGAAACTTGTTAAGAACACAGGCTAAGAGGGAAAGGGTGCTCGGAGTGAAAAGGATTCCTGGTGGGAAAGCAGATACTTGTTTGCCAGATTTAGCAAAGAGTCAGCCTAGAAGCTCTGTCAACACTAAGGAGAGGAATGCTATCTCCACTGGTACAAATATGAGCGTTGATATTGGGCCTCCCTTGTCGCCAGCCGCGCGTTCCCACATAAGCAATGCAAGCAGCAAATCTAGCAACTCTGATGACGACGATGGATGGGATCAATGGGATACGGTCACTACAGAACGCTCAGGTACTGGAAGCAAGAAAGCTACCTCCGCGGCTGATTTGTTGTTACCTACCCTAGTGGACGAAAGCAGCCCAAGAACTAGCACGAGTTAGGTATGCACGATTGGGTCTCGTCCAAGAGGCAGCGCTGACGTATGGGCAATATAACGGATGCTACCCCACATCAAAAGAAGCCTATCAATCCTTTTGGAAACGAACATGACATCCCATGCCTAGCGTGAACTAGACTCACGATCGGCACATTGTCGAAGGCGGCTTCCACCATCATGAGGAGTGAGTGGGACTAAGCCTTGCACCACCCGGTATGTGATCAGGCCGACGCATCAGCCAAGATGAAGCCACAGGATCAGACAGCAGCCTAAAGTCTGCGCCAGCTGCAGAATTGGCCACGTCGCAAGCAAGTCGGGCCTTGCAGATATCTTAGACAGAGAATTTATCGATTACATCCTGCTTGATAGCTTCTCGTTCATGCCGAATGGAACAAGCAAGTTCACTATTGCCACCCAAGGGCAGAAATGTACGAGCGTTCCTTCTAAGCACTCGAGCGCATGAGGGTACATGTATGTCCTGAAGGTGAATACATGCTCAAGGTTGCAATTTGATTCGACTGAACTCTAATACCGGGTGAAGACCAGCTTGCGGTTTGGGTTAGGAGAGCTGAGGACGTAGATGTTCCGTAATCTTATCTCATTTCCTCAAAGCATATAAGTCAAATGTAGTCGCTCTGTAAAAGTACAACTGATTACAATGTCTTGTAGCATGCTAAGGAGATATATGTTGCCTTTCCGTTGTTGATGTTACAAGCATATCGCAGGCTATGCAAATATTGTACAAAATTGCAGATCGAGCTGTCTCTGATGAACGCCATCAAGTGTTACCCTACCCAAGACCAATATACACATTGAATTAAACGTCGTCCACACGATATCCACATGAATATGCGGCATATTCAACTGGCTCGCCTCCTGTTCATTGCGCCCGAGATACTCAATATGCAGAGATTGAGCAACCAATGCCATCGATTAGTAGAGCCAGTTGCCTCAACCACTATAATGTGCATTAGAATCAAAAGCTGCGGAAGAATAGCGAATGCCATTGTGTCTTGCGAAGTTCATAGATTTGGCCATCTATTCTTCAGGCTCTCCGCCCATCTGCCGTACAGGACATCGGCAAGCTGCTTGGTATGGTCCATCCCGGGGATGATTTGTCCTGGAAGATACATTTGCTTCTCTGTCCACGCTTCTTCTGCTGGCAAGAGCGATGATTGGCGCCGACGGTGACTTTTGAGATGAGGGTTGTTCTGGGCGAGGACAAGTTTGGGCTTTAGGGGGGTTGCTGGCTGCGAAGATGGTAAAATACCTGACAACCTTGGGTCGCTGGTGACACGGGTCAGCACAATGTTCCTCTCCATATTCTTACCTTCGTACTCACCTATAGACCTTCTCAATGATCAGCCTCAAAAGATGGTACTCACCCTCAGGATCGTCTTTATCTAGAGTGTCCCATGCAAGTGCCACTTGGGCGATAGCCTCCCTCTTGCTATGGCTTGCCGTTTGCGCATATACTTCCTGAAACGCTTGATCAACAACTCTGGTGTAGGCTCTTCGCCCAAGAAGTGCCTCCTTTGTCATTGATTCAACCTTGTGTTGCTGATTCTCGTCTGTCTCTGCAATAGAGGCAACTACGGAGCCGTCTGGAGTATCACTTGATACTCTCCGGAACTGTCTCACTGTAGATGGACTGTTGCCAAAACTTGTGCTAGGCGCTAATGGCTGTCGTTGTCCACTAGCCTGTCGCTTGGCAGGAGTCGAAGAAGCTGTACCTGCAAGTGATGATCGACGCTTCATAGTTGCCCTACGAACTGATGGAGTGGGTGAGAGGACAACAGGCTCATATTCTTGAAGCGTCAAACGCCCAATCAAATGTTCTGGGCTTCCTTGTACAAGGTCTTGAGCGACCGACACTTTCCGTCGTCTTTGGGTCTTCATTCCTGTTCGTTGTGATGCCTCCATTGTTGGAGCCTTGATTGTCTCAAATACCCAATCGTCATTTACTTCCGAGGCGGACATAGCGTTCATTGTCTCCTCATAGTATCTGGGATGGGTTGCTTTGCCTCTGCTGTTATCCCAGATCTGTCGACGCTGGATCAATTCCTGCAGACCCTCGACTCGACCAGCGCTCCTGATGAAACGATGTTGTAAGAGTTCTTTTGCCGTCGGTCTGCGATCTGGATCTTTCATAAGGCAGGCTGCGATAAAGTCCTTGAAGTCTCGACTATGCGTGTTTCCTTCAAGTCTTGGAGCGGGCGCTTTTGGTATCAGAAAGAGAACTTTCATCGGATGGGTACTCGCGTTCGGTGGCTCTCCGTTGATCATCTCCATTGCTGTGATGCCTAGTGACCATATGTCGGCTTTGAAGTCATAACCCGCTTGCTGTATGACTTCCGGCGCCATCCAGAACGGAGTCCCCACAAATGTGTTTCTCTGCGATTTGATGTTTGTCAATTGTGCAGCGACTCCAAAGTCGGCGAGCTTCACTTTTCCGGATTCTGCCAACAATACATTTGCAGCTTTTATATCGCGATGTATCTTCCCCTCTTGGTGTAGATAATCGAGACCTAGTAACAACTCACGGCAGATGATAGCGATATGGCCTTCATTGAATGGTCCTGATTTTAACTTTTCCAATCAGTCGAGCTCTCAAAGATTGTGACTCCTATTCTGCATACTAGATCCAGGCAAGAGCCTCCACCAAGATATTCCATCACAATCCAAAGCTTGTAACCTCGTAGGAAACTGGTCTTGTAACGAGTGACAAAAGCACTGTCACATGTGCTTAACACAGCTATCTCCTGTTGTATATCTTCAATATCGTCATCGCTCGATTCCAGATCAATCTGATTGAGTATCAGCTGAATTGTGTCTGTCGGAAGTGGTCCAAGGTCATACATGCTTTATGGCGACCACCTCCCCCGTAGCAATTTCAATAGCTTTGTAGACCACACCAAAGCTTCCACCTACGCAAATTTGGGTCAGTGTGTCTTCATTACACCACTATCGCAGTACTAACTTCCAAGCTCCTCGAGAACCTGATACTCATTGGCCATTATGCGACAGTGCTCGTAACTATTACAGCATCTAGTGTATGACTTTCTTCAATATGCGAGTTGTGGTGCTAAATTCAGATCGACTCTATACACTGGATTACTGCCTTTGTGTTCCCCCTGTATGTTTACATTAGTATTTGACGGAGATTATCGACGCGGCAACAATCGATAATAGATCGCGCCTAGCGCGCTCCCGTGGATTTAGCGTAGAATAGACAATTATTGGTGTCATGTCGGTTCCCAAGAAGTTAAGAACGTCTTATCAGCATGTCTTCTTCCTCGATTTAGTCACGCATGATGTTATATAGCCTTTCCTGATTAATATAACTGCGATAATTATCTGTTGTATGGATTGAAAGGGGGGGATTTTGTGTTCAGCGCCAAGGTTTCGCATTGGTCTTGCTAACGTAGATGACGGGATAACGAGATTGACGGTCATTCGAGATTGTACTGTCGCCACCTAACTTGATTGGCTAAACTGGTAGGGCCACGGCCGTAATATCTCTGTTTATTAGTAAATTACTCAGCAATCTCGAATGACCGTCAATCTCGTTATCCCGTCATCAACGTTAAATCTCCCACAGTAAAGTGCTCGGTTGACGACTTCAGCTTACCAGTGTACAGTATTTTATACACGGTGATGAACGTTCACAGCATGTCCCGCACATTGAATGTACTTCAAGCAACACAAAAGCCATAACATTATTGGTTCGATTAGACTTATATGTATTTATAAGGATTCAAAATCCCATTCTATACTGTGGTTAGCCCATGCAACACCAGGTCACGATCAGACTTACCGGGTCAAAAAGATCCTTAATCTGCTTCATCAATCGTATCATCGTCTCACTACGACTATAGCCAACGAACGCCTTCTTTGCAATTCCAAGACCGTGTTCCGCACTGATACTTCCATTATGTTTGGCAATCCATTCGTAAACAAAAGGCTCTAATTGCATTTCCACCTCCTTGTCGAATCTTCTTGTCGCAACATTGAGATGCAAGTTCGAGTCTCCAATATGTCCGTAACCGACAACACCAACGACAGGGTGATTCTCGCCATCGCCAACTAGACCAGCCGACGTAAGACGCTCCCTTGTATCCTCAACGAGTGTGTACATCTCCTGTATTGGGATCGAGAGATCATATTTGTACACACCGCCCCAATGCCCCAGACATTCTGGTATACCTTCCCGCCATGACCACAGTGACTGAATCTGCTTTTCGTCTTGCGCCAGAACACCGTCCGAAACAATCTCCTCGCTCATGACGTGTTCGAGGAATTTCTCTAACTTTTCGCTGTCATGGTCAGGATTCGAGCCGCTTGTTTCAATTAGACAATAAAACGGGTGCTGGGCTTCCAGGGGACGCTTCTTGCTGGTTACTTTGTGGACCAGGTCTAGGCTCTGTCCATCCATCAACTCAAAGGCCGAAAGGATCTCAGAGAGTTGCCCTTTTGCTGCACGGAATGCTTGCTGAACCTTTTCAAAGCTATCGAGGGCGAAAAAAGCGACGTTGCCGGCCTTCGATCTTTGTGGACACAGAATTGATACTCCGGTAATGATTCCGATGGTCCCCTCACCACCAATAAAGAGCTGCTTTATATCGTAGCCCGTATTGTTCTTTCGCAATTTGCTCAAGTCATCCATAATAGTGCCGTCAGGCAACACCGCTTCGATGCCAAGGACGTTCCCATGCAAACTACCATATCGTAATAGTCTTAGTCCTCCAGCATTAGTAGCCACATTGCCTCCAATATGACAAGAACCTTTCGCACCAAGATCCAAGGGAAATATATGATTTCTCTTTGCCAGGTATTGATCTGCAACCTCTAATATGCAACCAGCATCTACGACGAGCGTACCAGAAACTTCATCAAAAGACCTGATAGTATTCATCCGTGACATATTGATCACGATCTCGTCGTATATGGGAACAGAGCCGCCAACAAGGCCTGAATTTCCGCCCTGTGGTACAACAGCCAGCATGTTCTCATTACAATACTTTAGCACTTCGCTAACTTCTTCGGTCGATCCTGGCTTTACCACGAGCTTTGTGTGACCCTTATATTTTCGCATCCAATCGCTGTTGAACGGCTCCAAATCATTTGTTGCATCCTTAGAAACCCCATCAATCACAGCAGAATCTACACCCAGCAAGTCTTTAAAATATTGAACGTGACCTGTACAAACCTGTTGAGACGCATCAGTCATTTGACATGTTTCGGTGGTATCGAGCCAGCACATTTACCTTACTGAATCGGCTATCTCTTCTGATATGGGGATACCTGCGCCAGCCTGGGTCAGAAGGAATGGGAGCATTCTTACGAACGGCACTTACGATTCCGATGTGTATCTAATTTGTTTTTGAGAACTCGGTGCGTGCTGAACGCTTCCGTCACCATCTGACTGGTAAGGTTCTGTGGTTGCAGAGGCCCATCTCGCTTGCTGCGCAGGGTACCGCGAAGTGTGCACACATATGGGACGTTGGACCGATAAGAACTTTCTCAGATTCGCAGATCTTGGTTTAAAAAGGCCCATGACGGTATGGAACGACAACTTTTGGCTGGTGCGAAGAACTTATATGGTTAAGTCCTATACTACTTACTACCATACTTTACACAACGTCGGCAGGGCGAAGATCGCGGCAAAGGACCGCGCTAGTCGCGTTTTCCAGACGCGCTGAGATACTTTAGCTCTCGGTGCCTGCAGCTCGGGTTCTTGTTGGTCACAAATAGTCATCGGACTATATCAAACACGTCAGCTTCTTCGACTGCATCATGGCCTCGGGCTATGATAGAGCGCTGTCCGGTAAGCGCAAATATCCTCATCGGCAATGTTCATTGTATAGCTAACAGTATCACAAAGTCTTCAGGTACATAAGATACACTTTGTACTACTCTAGCTGGACAATGGCTCACTTCTTCGTTATGTAGTCCCGACGGTCATGTATTCCAGGTCGAATATGCTTTGGAGGCAGTAAAGCGAGGTCAGCCAAGCGGATGCCTGATAGTAAAGGATACTATTGACGAGTGACCAGGTACTTGCGCCGTTGGAGTCAAGGGCAAGGATATCGTCGTTCTCGGATGCGAAAAACGATCGGCGATGAAATTACAGGATACTAGGATCACACCCTCAAAGATCGGCCTTGTGGACACTCACGTCTGCCTTGCCTTCGCTGGCCTCAACGCCGATGCCCGCATATTAGTGGACAAGGCTCGGCTAGAAGCACAGTCACACCGCTTGACAGTCGAGGATCCTGTCACCATCGAATACATCACGAAATATGTTGCTGGGGTACAACAACGGTATACACAGAGCGGAGGTGTAAGGCCGTTCGGTATCAGTACACTGATAGTCGGGTTCGACAACGGAGACAAGATACCGCGACTCTATCAGACCGAACCTTCGGGGATTTACTCTGCATGGTAGATTATGATGGTAATCCAGAAATCTGCGCACAGCAGCTGACGCGAGCCGCAGGAAAGCCAACGCGATTGGCAGATCTAGCAAAACCGTTCGCGAGTTCTTGGAGCGCAACCACAAAGACGACATGGATCGGGAAGAAACAGTAAAGTTGACTGTCAAATCATTATTGGAGGTCGTGCAGACTGGAGCGAAAAACATCGAGATTGCAATAATGGCCCCCAGGAAAGCCATCGAAATGCTACCAGTGGAGGACATTGAGTCGTACGTGAGGAGTATAGAAACGGAGAAACAAGAGGAAGCGGCGAAGAAGAAGACTGGCAGGGCACCAGGCACAGGTACAGCGGCGATCTTGACTCGGAGCGAAGGTAGTGCACCTGGCAGCTAGACGCTTCTTGGCCATCACTTGGAAGACATCATAACCAAGTGAGCACCATGCAAAAGGTGTCCAGCGAGGCGCTGTGAGAGCATCCAAGTCCCGATCAGTCGATGAAGTACCCGCGATGTAATCCTCACACTTAGAAGCTCAACGACCATTGTGCCCATTATAATGTACTCCATGTGATTCCGCTGACAGCATCCAAGTGTGCTATACCTCTACACAGCCGACAAATGACCCAAGTATTTGCATACCCATGTATAATTATCCGAGCTTGTCAGCTGCGTCTTCCATGTTGAAGATCGTTCGTTGCTCCTCGCCCTTAATGCGGTCATCTTTGATCATCCGGGCGTCTACACGGGCATCCTCGCTCTCGATGTTTAGGGCCGGGATCGGTATTCTGGCTTCGAGAACGAAATGGTTGTCGCAATGAGGGCAATACTCGTCACTGTAGGCAGAGCATCAGGATCGTCGTGAACAGCAGAGACAAGTGACCAGCATTCACCTCTCTTCAAATTCATGGGTATCCTTTCGAAAACATCTCTTGCACTTCTTACAAGCGAAAGTCTGTTGTCGAACGTTTAATAATTGATAGAATCTATTGAGCTGCAAGGTGCTGACCATATCGAAAGTCTGCAGCAGTTGATGGTCCTCTTGCTCTTGATGGCATACTGCGCATTCAAACCATTTACGGCCTATTGTGGATCGTCAAACGCCTATCGATCACTCGGGTATAATCCAAGGTATAAGACCACTAACAGCAGGGAGCCCGAATTGATACTTGAGCATTGAGAATATGTTTGCTGGTCTCAAATGTCAGCTCGTGGGAAAGCAACTGGTAGGTCTCTTGGGCAACACTATACCACATTCTTAGTCTCACGACCACAAGAATCGCTAAGTAAAGATTGATTCTCCCCTAAATGATCATAAAATAAGACCAAATCGAAGAGTACTTCCTCGTACCAACACGTGGAGGGTCACGCGCGGTCACTCATCTTCATGTTTTGTCGTGGAGTACCTGCAAAAGCACGCGCTTAACTTTTCGCGTCTTTTATTTAGCACCATCACTAAAGCTGTCTAGAAGAATGTGGCCTTCATCGGGGCTGGGTAACGGTCCCGGCGCGCTTGGACGGTAACTCGGGCTAAGCCCGATCGGGCCTTCTAGGGGTATAGCGGCCTTAGCCTTAGTATTCTATTAAAGCGCCCTACTTAGGCTAGAACTTAAGAATTTTAAATTAAAGTTTAAATAATTTATAGCTTTAAACTCTTAATTTAGGTATATATATATATAGGCGGCGTCTATTATAATAGGAGTTTATTAAAAAATTTAAGATTTATAATAAATACTATAAATAGACTAAAAATATTAGATAATTTAAATAAAAGTAAATTTTAAAAACTTAGAAATTTTTAAACTTTATAAAATATTATCCTTATATATAAGACTATTACTTACTTATCTTAAAGGACTTTTAATTTATATATAAATTATAGTAGAGAAGTATAAAAACCCGCCCTTAATAAAATTTAAGTAATAGTCCTAGATTATAGTTTTATATATTAAAGGCGTTATAAAATTTTTTAATATAGCTTAAAATTCTTAAATATCTACTAAGAGATCCTTAATTTATTAAAAAAAGATATAAAGTTTTAATTTTTATAATATTCTAAGTAATTCTTTATTTATTATTATTATTATTATCTTATATTAATAGGATCTTTTATAATTATTATATATACTTTACCTTCTAATAAATATCTAATAATTAATTATAATCTTTCCCCTTATAATATATAAAAAGTAAAGTATATTCCTTTATAAATAACTCCTTTTTAATTATATTAATAAGAGCTTAATTCTCTTCTTTTTAAGATTTTTAAGTAGTATTTAAAAGTATTATCTATATCTTCTACTTTTTTAAAGATTTATTTTCCCTTATAAACTCTTATATCCCCTTAATATTATTAAACTTTTATTAGTACTAATATACTATCTAAATTATAATATTAATTAAATTATCTTTAATAAGAAATTACCTATCTACCTTTATATTTAAAAATAGCTTTTTTATTAAATTTTATAATTAAGGCTAATTTTAATATACTTAAGTGAAGAAGTTATATAAAACTTAAATTCTTTAAATTTTAATTATAAGATTTAAGTTTAAGTCTATCTATTCTTAAAGAAATTAAGGAATATCTTTTAAGATAGATATAAGGGAGGATAAAGTAGGGATATTAAATTTAATAAATTTAAGAGATATATATAATATCTTTAAAGAGAAAAGTTTATTAAAAGGCTTTAAAGTTTTAATAGATTAAGGATAGTTAGTAGGGGGAATACTTAATATTTATAATCTAGTTTATTAATTATTTAGATACTAGTATAAAGGATTATAATATTTTATAATAATTTAAACAGTAATAAAGCTTTAATTATCTTATAAACTTAAAGTTTTTAAGCTTAAAGGATTTTATTAAAAGTCTTTATTTTAAGAAGAGTCTCTTTTAATTTATTAAAGTAGAGTTTTAAGTATTTTAATATTAAATTTAATAGATTATTCTAGAAATTATTTAAATATAATAGTTATACTTTTAATACTTAATTTTTATTATTATAATATTAGCTTTAAAGACTATCTTTAAATTTTTCAAGTAGAAGAACCAAGAGTTTAAAACTTATAAAATTACCTATTTTATAACTTTTTAATAAGTTCTTTAACTAGTTATAATATAAATATCTTAATATTCTTAAAGTCTTTTAATCTACTCTAGTATTTAAAAGTTTAGGGCTTTATTATTAAGATCTCCTTAAGCTTAGGAAGGCTAAGATCTTTAATAATTTTAAAGACTCTCCTTTTAAATTTTCTTCTTAACCTTATTAAGAGGTATTATAAGATAGGTTTAAAAATTTTAAGGCCTTAAGATTTTAGATAATTTAGTATTTTTAAGCCTCTTTATTTTAGGTTTATAAAGTAAACCTTAATATATTTTAATTAATTATTCTTATACTTTATAATATAATATAAATATTATATTACTTTTTAGATATTTAAACTAATTAAAGTTCTTTTCTTTAAATAGATTAATTAAAAGTATTAGGGGACTAGGTCTCTTAAAAAGATCTAATTATTAAAGGTAGTAGATTTTTTAAAGAAGATAATATTACTAAGTATATTAAGACCCTTTATCTAAAAAATATAAGAAGTAAGATTAACTTATAACTTAATATAATTAAAAAAGGACCTAAGAATAAAAAAACTCCTTTAAATCCCTTTTAATAGATTTAAAAGACTATTAAAGCTTTAATTAATTTAAAGACTTTTTAAAGATATTATAATTACTTTTAAATATTTTAAAAGTTTATAATTAAAGATTTAAAGCTTAAGATCTTTAAAGTTAAGATTAATAAATTAAGAGAGAATCTACTTTATATAATTAGCTATTAAATTATCTCCTCTTATAATTATATTAACCTTAAAGGTAGCTTAAAATCTCTAAATATATTAAAGACTTTAAAAATTTTAAAGATATTTAATTATATTTAAAAGATATACTTATCTCTTTTATAAATTTATAATAATAATTTTAGAAGAGGCTTATAATAATATTTAAAAGATTTATATAAAGTATAATAAGGAAATCTATCCCTATCTCCTTTTATTTTAAGATATATAAAGGTAGTCTATTAAGTAAAAGTATAATAATTTTAAAGTCTTATAAATTTTATAAAACTAACTATTTTATAGGTATAAGTAGGAGAAATATATATTAGTATAAAGGCTATTACTATTAAAAAACTTAAATAGCTTTTTTAATTTAATTCTAATATCCCTAGCTTTAAAGGTTTAGAACTATTACTACTATTAATAGATCTAAACTTTTAAGTTTAGAGTAATATATAAGAAAGGCTTATAATAACTCTTATTTATACTATTATATTCTAATATTTACTTAGATTTAATAAAGTCTTATTATTAGAATATTATTATATTAAGTTTTAAAATAATAAGGATAGTTATATTTAAATTATATTATAAGTAAGAAAGATATATTAATATAAAGGTAAGTTTAAAATTTTTAAGGCTTTATATTAATTAAACTTTAATAAAAGTAAAGATTAACCTCTATTAGATATTAAACTATTTATCTTATATTATAACTATTATTATTTATAACTTAATATTCCTACCTTATATCTTAAATAAATAAAGGATTTAGGATTTAGGATTTTTAAATAGCTAACTTTTTTAAAGATTTAATAGATATAATAGATATAATAAAAATACCTTTAATAAGTTAAATTATTATAAAAAGATCTCTTTATTAATTTTAAAGTAGATTATATAATATTTTCTTACTTAATTTTAAAATAACCTTTTTAATATTAGGGAAGATATAATAGTTTATAGAACTTATTCTTTTTAAAGGGGTAGAACTTAATATTTAATAAGTTATAAATACTAGAATCTTTAAAAATTATATAATTAAAGTAGTTAGAGCGTCGGCAAGATCTCAACTCGCCCCTATGCCCTTAGCAAAGGCCTTCGGCCCGTAGGCCTAGGGCCGGCCCCGGGGGCTCCGGGCCAGCCCCGGGCCTGTCCCAGCGTGTTACAAGGCCCCGGGGCCGCTCCGGGCTCCAAGGGTAGCGTCACGTGACTACTAACTAAGCAATTTTTTTAAAATCTACTAGCTAGTAAATTCTACTAAATTACATAACTACTTACTAAGCGAAACGACGTCACGTGACTACTTACTAAGCAGAACTTCAAAAGTTTTAATATTCCATAATCGACGGGGGACTCAGGTAGCGTACCCCGGAGCCACCCCCAACGCCACCCTAAAAGCGACCCCGGAATCGATCGATTCAGCTAATTTCTACGCGGGGGTGATGCGCTGGGGTAGGCCTAGGTAGGGGCTAATAGCGTGGTAGCCATGTTAACTTAGTATGTTAGATAATACGATAGCATTACTATTACGGGTACCTTAACGCTATTCCCTAGCGCCCGGAAGCCTAATAATAGTGTTCCGTAACGCTATCGCTTAGCGCCTAAACGCTTAATCTTAGCGCGTCCCTTAGGGCCCTAGGCGCTAGGTAGGTTGCCCTTACGGCCCCTATAGCCCCGGGCGGACTCGTGTCTACCCCTGCGGCCCCAGGGCAAGCTTTCTCAAACCACGGCCCTAGGGGCCCGGGGCGGCCCGGGGCCGGCCCCGGGTACCCCTCCGGGTTTTCAGAAATTGCCGACGAGTTTAGCTTATTTAGCTCTTTATATTATTTAATATTTATATAACTAGACTAATAATCCTATTATACCCTAAGAAGACTTTATAAAACTTAAATAACTAACTATATAAAAATATTATATTTATAAGTAGAACTATTAATATAACTAAATTTAATATTAATAAACCTTAAGAATTTTAAATAGTTTTATAAAGAAAATTAGACTCCTATCTAGGGTATACTATTTAGAAATACTAAATTATTATTAAGTTTAAAATATTTAAAGGCTTTTTAATATTAATATCCTAGATATAATTCTTTAATAAAGTTAAATTAGCTTTTAAGTCTAAAATTTAAGGAATTAAAAACTTACTTTTTAAGGATTTTAAATAAAAAGATTAAATAGATTTAAATATTATAACTAAATAATATATTAATAGAGAAACTTTAAGATATTTAAAGGTAAAACCTTTTTTAAAAGACCTTTATATAAGCTTATATTAGCTATACTAATTAATATATAATAAATACCTATTAATTTAGCTATTAAAATACTTTTATAATAATTAAATTAGTATAAAATTATTATAATCTTTAAAAAATACTTATAAATAAGTAGATAAGTATACGTTCTAAGGTAGCTAATTTAAATCCTTCTTAATTAATAAAATCTTTAAGTAACTTATTTAGATTCTTTAAATAACCTTTTTATCTCCCTTTAATATTTTTATAAGATTATACTAGTTAAAGAATTTATCTTAATAAAGTTATATTTTAAAAATAGTATCCTAATTTTCTTCTAATTAATCAAATTAAAAAAATTAAAGATATAAGAACTTATAAGGAAGTAATTTTATACCTTTAATTTTATTTAGTTAAAGTTTAGATTTTTTAGACTTAAGAGTTTAATATAACCTTAATATTTTTAAAGAAGAAGAGACTTACCCTTTAACCTTTATAATAGGTAATATATTTATACTAATTATAACTATAAAATAATACTCTAATAAGAAAGATAAGTATAAGAATTTTAAGATTTAAATTTTAATTATTTTAAATAGACTTACCTCTATTACTTAATAATTAGTAAATTTTATTTAAGTTAATTATATTTATCTTTTACCTTTTAATAAATTAGAAGAAGTATACTATTTTAAAATAATTAAAATTTACTAGCTTTCTACCCTATCTTTCTTAATATTACCTTTTCTACTCTTCCTTTAATAATCTTAATTAATTTTTCTTCTACTTTTTTAAACTTAATTTAGATATATTAGAGTTTAAAGCTACTCTTTTTAATACCTCCTTTAACTTTCTTAAAGCTTTTTAAGTTTTTAAAGCCTCCTTAGCTTTTATAAGTTTTTTAGCTTTTATAAATTTACCTATTATAGTATATTTCTTTAATTTTATTAAAGGTTTACTACTTAATTATATTATTATAACCTTATTCTTTAAACTTTTTAAAGCTTAACCTTTATTTTTAAGTAAACTTAAATCCTTTAAGTTTAATTTCTTAGTAGAATCCTTTATTATTATATCTCCTCCCTTTAAACTTTTTAAAGTCTAACTTTTATTTTTAAGTAAACTTAAATCCTTTAAGTTTAATTTCTTAATAGGATCCTCTACTATTATATCTCCTCCCTTTAAACTTTTTAAAGCCTAACCTTTATTTTTAGGTAAACTTAAATCCTTTAAGTTTAATATTTTAGTAGGATCCTTTATTATTATATCTCCTCCCTTTAAACTTTTTAAAGCCTAACCTTTATTTTTAGGTAAACTTAAATCCTTTAAGTTTAATTTTTTAATAAAATCCTCTACTATTATATCTCCTCCCTTTAAACTTTTTAAACTTTAACCTTTATTTTTAGGTTTTTTATATTCCTTCCTTATTATATTTAAAGCTTATAACTATAATTTTTTTATATTTAAGAGCTTTTAATTTAGTAGCTTTAAATTTCTTAAATTTAAGGCTAGGGCCTCTTTAATAGATAGTATTAAGGGAAGTTTTAAGCTTATATTTTATAAAGGTGAAATTCTTAAGCCTATTAATTAAATACTTAAGATATCTAAACATAAAGGAGTATAAGTATAAGGGATAGAGGGTTATAAAGGTAAAGATAATTTATTATAATCTCTTAAATCTTTTAAGGAGGAATTTAATAGATAGGAGGAGTTATTTAAAACTATTAAGGATTAATTTAGATTTAATTATATAATATATAATTATTACCTTAATTACTCTAACTTTAATATCTTTAAGACTACTTTCTTTCCCTTTAATTTTAATCCTTTTAAAGGAGGATACTTAATAATATAATTAATAGATTTTATATTAATTAAAGAGAAGGAAGATCCCTACTTATTTATCCCTATTATAGATTAAGAAGTTTAATATTATTAAAAGAAGGAAGAAGAGGATAGGAATAAAAAACTTAATATTTTATAATATTTACTAAAAATTAAAGGTTAATTAAATTAAGGTTAAGGCCTTAGTATAAACTTAATATTTTTAATTTCCTAAATAAGTAGTAGATTTAAATTTTTTAAATTCTCTTAATAACTTCAAAATCTTTAAAAAGGTTAAGAGGATATTATTAAATTATATTTAAAAAATTTATATTAAGGAACTAGTTTTATTATTATTTAGGTTAAAAAACCCTACTATTAGAGGCCCCTAACTACCTACTTATAACCTTAATTTTTTTAAATTCTAAGCTACCTCCTCCTTATCCTCTTTTATAAATTCTACTTATATTACCTTCTAAAATTTTAAATTTAGAGTTATACCTTTAAAAATTTTTATTAAGAAGATATCTTAAGTATTAAAGACCTCTATTTATTAATATTAGCTTAATATCTTTAAACCTTAACCTTTTTATATTATATTATATTAAGATTAATAATACTATTAAAGGTAGCTTCTATAATTATAACTTTAAAATATTTAAATTAGCTATTAATTATTATCTTTAAAAAATATAAACTATATACTAGTTATATATATAATCTTATACTACCCTTTTTAAGCTAGGTTTAAAGTATTAGTTTAAAAATCTTAAAGATAGGATAGGTTTAAAAATCTTATATATATCTAAGGATATTAGAGTTTAATAGTTAAAGTTTAATATATATAACTTTTAAAAAAATTAAATTAATAAAGGATAACTAGATATAAGTTTAAAAAATATAAACCTTAAAAGGGTACTTATAAGGTAGGATATTTATTTTACCTTTTATTATAATAATAGGAGGGTTAGGTATAGCCTTTAAAATAATTAAATTAGTTAAGATTATTAAAGAAGAGTTTAAAATTTTTAAATTAAATAGGACTAGTAATATATAATATACTTATAGGATTTAGTATATATACTTTAGAATTTAATACTATTCTAAGTAAGTTTAATATTCTTAAACCTTTAAATATATTAAATAACTAACTATTATATATTCTAATCTTATACTTTATTATTACTATTATACTTTAAAATCCTTATATAAACTAAGCTAGATCTAGTTTTAGAATTCTTAAACTTACTAGCGCGGTTATCTAATATTCTATAAATAGGACTTTAGGTATTTTTTATAAAGTTAATAGGTTTAATAGACTTTAAAAATATTAAATATTAGCTTTCTACTTTAAAGGGAATATTTAAAACTTTTAAACTTATTTAAACTTAGCCTTTTTCTTTCTCTTATTTATATAAGTATAATTATAAATATTACTTATAGTATTTAATATTATTAAAGATATAATATATAAAATTATAATAGATATATTTAAATTAATTAAATAAAGAAGGTTAATACTTTAAAAATATTATATTAATATCTTTTAATATTATATCTTATATATTTAAATAAATTAAAGTATATTTATAATTATAATATTATAAAAAAAATACGCTTTTTATAATAGAGAGAAGAGAGATCTTAAAATATTTAAATATAAAATATAAAATATAAGGAGACGCTTAATTATTTTAAACTATCTTAAGCTTCTTTAAATATTACTTATAATGCCCTAAATAGCGCCTTAAACTTAGATAGGATAATAGGTTTAAAGAAATTAAAGGTAGTATAAGATAATAGTTAGAGGTTATTTACCTTTAAATAGGAAGTATTATAAAAGAAAGTTTAAGGGAAATAATAAAAATTTTAAGATATATATAGGGTTAGAGGCTTTTACGTGCCTTTCCTATTTAGGAAAGGCTAGATTTTATAAGGTTTTATATTATATAACTTTATACTTTAAACTACTAGCTTTAAACTAATTAATAGCCGACCCTAACGGCTAGGCGCGCTAGCTAAGCGAGCGCGCCTAGACTGTTACTATCTCACGGGAATTTACCTCCTTCTAGTTCAAACTTACTTCTAGTCCAGCCCTAAGGGGCTAGCGTACCGGAACTTTTCGTTTCCGTACTCCGTGGTTATATTCTAGGGTTCTCTTAGGCTAGATTACTATTACTTCTATAGATTAATAGCTAGGCTAGTTATAAGAAATATTTTACTTTAAGAACTATTTAATTTTAGATGTTCTATAATTCTTATAGCGGAGATAAGTTATTATAATCGATCGTTATAAAAGGGGAGGGCGTAGACTAGAAGTAAGTTTAGACTAGAAGGGGGTGAATTCTTCTATACTCTAATATATTACTTAACGTATAGCTAAAATCCCAAGGTTAATACTTTATATACTAGACTTTAAGCTTCTAGAAGAGTGTTACAACCCGTAACTCTAGGAGGTCGTTAGGGATCTATAGGTTTATCTCGTAGAGGGGAGTATTAAGGAGAGGGCAAGTAGGCTTTATATTAAACTAGTCTAATATAGAATTATATTTAGTATCTAGGAGATTAGTCTAGTAGATAATATAAGTTAAGTATAGAGCTCCTATTTAAAGGGAAAGCAGCGCTATCTATATAGATATAAGAAACTTATACTAATAAGTATAGTTAGTTTAATCCTCTTAAGATCTAACTAATTATATTATTAATAGTTAGACTAATCTATTTAAGATCTAATTAATTATTATTCTAATAATTAGTTACTAAGAGTCCTAATTATAACGAGAAGTACTACTATTCTAAGTAGTATAAGGTCTACGGGTATACTTATAATATTAGGTCCCCTTCTAAGTTTTATTATCTATAATAATTCTAACTATACTATATAAGAAGTCTAAAAAACTCTCGTTAGTCTTTTATTACCGTAATCTTATTAGGTTATTTAAATCCCCCGTAGATTTAATACGCGTATATAAAAACTATAAGCGTGCCGGTACTCCTAAGAAATATAAGGTAGGCGGTTCTTTAAATTAATATATTAAATGCGCCTAGAAGAGCTATAGTTATAATCTAGCTCCTTTCTCTCCTACTTAGTAGAACCGTATACGGAAAGAAAGAGAGAGAAAGCTTTCTAAATAGAAGGAGGCCTAGGCACGTATAACGCGCCTAGCTATAGAGTTAGAATAGCTAGAAAGATAGGAATATAAAATAGTTAAAAGTGAACTCTAGAATATAGAGGAGGTTAAAGTAGATAAGTAGTCCGCTACCCCTAGTTCTAATAACTTTCTCTTTAATATCTCTTCTAAATAGGTTAAAATCCTAGCGGATTTTAACTAGGGTATCCTTATTAACGTTAATAGAATTATTATAGGAGGGTCTAGTAGTTCTTAAGGTTTTTAACTAGTTCTTAGGTATTTTTTAAATCCTTATATCCTTTCTATTTTACTAGGTAACTCTAACCTTTCTATAATAGAATCTTTTTAGCTTTAAATTTATTCTCTTCTTCTATTCTAAAATAGAAGGTTTTTTATAGCGGAGTATTAGGGTCTACTTATTCTAATATAGAGATATAGAATATTAGATATATCTTAGCGTTAGGTAGAAGCTATAACTTATAGTTAATAGGTCCTTTTTCCTTAATAATTAAAAATAGTCTAACTTTAATATAGTCTAGTTTCTTACTTAGTCTTATACTCTTTAGGGGTTTTATAAGGAGGTATACTTTATCCCCCTTTTTTAGCTAAGGGCTATTTTTTCTTCTCTTATTAGCTATTTCTTCTATAGATAAGTTTTTTTTACGGATCTCGCCTTATATATCTCTATATAAGTGCTCTAGTTTTAATACTAGTACTAAGGCTTTCTTAGTATCTAGTCCTTATCTTAGGTCTAGAAATAAGTTTACGTATCTTTTATAGTTAGCGAAGAATAGTAATAGCTTTATTATATTAGACCTTTTATTATTATATACTAATTACGCTATTAGAAGTAGTAAAACCTAATTATTTTATTTTTTATTAATATAGTATCTAAGATACGTTTCTATTATCTAATTTATACGTTTAGTTTATCCGTCTATTTATAGGTAGTATATAGTTAATATCTATAACTTAATTCTAATAGAGGCGATTAAGGTCTTCTAATAATTTAAGGTAAAGAGCTTATCTCTATTAGAGGTTATTAATTCTAGTATACTATAATCTCTAATAAGCCTATCTAATAAGATAAACCTAAGCTAACTAGCGTTATAGGTTTCCTTATATAGAATTATAATAGTATACTTAGTAAGTTTATTAATAATTAATATTATTAAATTATACTTATCGCCTATTATTAGGTTAACTAACTAAGGTAATTTTATAATAAAGTCTATTATAATATCCTTCTATAGCGTATCTAGGACTTTAATAAACTAGATTTATCTATACTTAGTATATCTTATAGACTTATTCTATTAGTAATATATATATTCTTTAATATATTATTTAACTAATACTCGTAAGTTTAGCGTAGTATATATCCTTTAAATAAGTTCTAATATCTTAGATACTCCTAGATATCCTAGTAGAGGATTATTATAATAATCTCTAATTACTCCTTTAACCGCCTTTAGTAGTAAGTATAGTTTTTACTTATATAATAATAGGTCTTAGTTAGGCTATTACTTCCTAAGCTTACTAGCTAAGGTATCTTTAATATATACTTCCTTAAGGTTTAAAACTATATATATTATAACTTAAATAGTTATTACTAGATTTCTAGTTAATACTAATAATCTATTATTCTCTTATTTTAAGATAGGTTATATTATAACGTCCTTTATTTATATATAGTTAGACTATCTACTTAAAGTGTCTATTTATCTATTATCTTTACCTAGGGTATACTAAATTTTAAATTTATATTATCTAAGGAGCTTAGATTATCTAACTTATTATTAATTTAACTCTTTAGTTATTATAAAACTAACTAAATTCTTATAATTAGTAAAGATAGTAAGTTTAGAATAACTTTTAGTATATACTCTCTAATACTATAGTAAATAGATAATAGCTAAAAGCTCCTTATTATATATATTATAATTCTATTCTACTACTATTATTTTTCGTGAGTAATATACTACTAGGTACTATTTACTATTAGACTATTAATATAAGCAGGCTCCTATTATAAGATCTAAAGTATCTATTTTAATATATACTAGTTCTCTATTATAAAACGTATAGAGTACTAGTAGATCTATATATACTTACTTTAATTTAGTAAATACTTTCTTTTAGTTAGTATCCTATTAAAATCCTATATCTTTCTTTAATATTTTAGTAAGTGGTAAGGCCTTCTTAGAGTAGCCTTCTATAAAACGTCTATTAAAGTTAGCGAATCCTAAGAATCCTTATACTAATTTAATATTATATAGTATAAGCTATTCCTATATAGCCTAAATCTTTTTAGGACTTATATAGACGCCTTTAGTTATTACTATAAACCCTAAGAACTTAACTAAGGTCTTATAAAACTCGTACTTCTCTAATTTTAAGAGGAGTCCCGCCTATAATAAGTATATTAATATATCTTATATATAAAGAATATGTTTCTTAAGAGTTTTAGAGTAGATTAATATATTATTAAGCTATATAATTACTATCTAATCTAAATAAGCTTGTATAATATTATTAACTAGTACTTAGTAAGTTACTAGTGCGTTAGTAAGGCTAAATAGTATAATTAGGTACTTATAATATCTATATTAAGTCCTAAATACTATTTTCTATTTGTTACCTTCTTTTATTTAAATTAAGTTATACGCTCCTCTAAGATCTAACTTTATAAAGATCTTTACTTTAGCTAGCTAATCCTATAACTTGCTAATATTAGGTAGCGGGTAATAATTTTTAATTATTATATTATTTAACTTTTAATAATCTACGTATAGCTATAGTAATCCATCTTTCTTTTTTATAAAGAGTATTAGATATCCTATTAATAATTTAGATTCTCAAATAAATCCCTTCTTTAGATTCTTATCTAAGTACCCGCGTAGTACTAAGAGTTCCTTTTTAGATAATATATAAATAGGTCTAAATATTAGTTCCTTCCTTAATTTAAGTTTAATCTTATAATCCTAAGGTTAGTATTTAGGTAGAGCTTTTACTATTATCTCTTTTATAAAGAGGCGTTTCTATCTTTAATACTCTTATAAGATATTAGGAGTATTATTAGTTACTCTAAAAACTCTAACTTATTAACCTTATAGACCTTTACTAGTATCTATTAAGCCGGATCCTTATTCTTTAAGGTCATTCTTATTTAAAATTAAGGTAATATATACCTTGACTATCTTCTAGTTTAATTTCTTATCTACTATTATCCTCTATTAGCGTATAGGGTAGAATCTAGTAATATTACTAGTTTACTTAAACTTAAGTACTTTTCTTCTCTAGTTAATTACTAGGTTATACTTCTTTAACTAAGGTATACCTAGAATAATATAATAAGTAGCTATCCTAACTATATTAAAGGATATTTCCTTATAGTAGCGTTAAATTATAAATAGTAGTAAGGTTATCTCCTTAGCTACGCTTCCTATTAATAGGCTTAACCCGTCGGCTATCTATAAGTTATATAGATCCTTCTTTCTTCGCGTTAATAGGCCTACTAACTATACTAACGCTTTAGAGATAAAGTTCCTAAATACTCTAGAATCTATTATTATTATAGTCCTCTAACTATTTACCTTAACCGATATATTTACGTATATTATATACTCCGTTATATATAACTATTATATTTTAGGGATTAGGATATTAATCTCCTTGTACTTCCCCTTAGTATAAAGGATTACTCTTTTCCCGAATTAGGGAGGAATCCGGTAATTCTTTTCTGCTGTATATATTTTTTATACTTATTATAAAAATATACGTACTATTCTAATAAGTAATATTCTCTAATATCTTTATTATACTTAAGATGTCTATAGAGACTACTATACTATTTTTAATTATAGTTTAGAAATTACTTACGGCTTCTCTTTATTACTAAGTACTAACTATAGCTTAGGTCGTTATAAGCTATCTAAACTTTTCCGTATATATGTATTTTAACTACCTTTCCTAAGTTTTCTTTTACTTAGTAATAGTACTAATAACACTTATTAGTATAGGCTATCTAATATATTACTCTATATTATAGATATTATAAGTCGTTTTATAATTCCTTTTATAGGAGTCTATTTAATACTTTTTCTTAATAGAATTCTATTCTTTCCTCGAGTTTCGTCTATAGATCTTTTAATATAGAGGCACGAGATTCTTTAAAGTATTTCCCCTTACCCTTCTTAGGTTTATAGCTAAGATCTTCCTAGTCTAAATTATTACTTTCTTAGCCTTACTTAGGATATTCCTTCTAAGCCTAACTACTATTATTATTATTATTAGAACCTAGTTCTTTTAGTTATTTATAAATTCGCGTGAGTCTTCCTTTAATTTATCTAATATTTCTCTATTTTTTAGTAATCTCTTCGCGTAATTCCTCTTCTTTAATTTTAAGTTCCCTAATATTTTTATCTATTAGCTAATTAATAAGTGCTAGTAAATCTTCTATAATTACGTCTAATTCTTCGTCGTTATATTCTACCTCTAGTTAATCCCTTAGAGGTCTAGTTATCTTAATTAGTATTCTCTCTAATATATTTAACTATAGTTGTTTCACTATATTTTTTAACTTATAGTCTTTAGTAATGTAGCCTAGTTTACTATAGCTATAGTATTTTATTACTTTTCTATCTCCTTACTACTTCTTACCCCTAGATTTACTTTTCTTTTAGGTGAAGTCTAATTCTATTAGTATAGGTCTGTAAGGATTATACTACGTATATCTTTTATTATAATATCCTCTAGAATAGATCCCTATCCTTCTAAGTCTAGTAATACTACCGTTATAGCGTAACTCTATTATAAGCTCATAGAGTTAGTTATTAATCCTTACTACGGCTTTAATAAGTATATCTAGCGTATTATATACTACTCCGTCTTATATAAGTTCTTTCTTAATATTATCCTTTAACCCTCTCTAATATATTATTATAAGTGCGTTATTATCCTAGTTTATTCGTATAAAGTATTATTAAAATTAAGTTAAATACTCTAACACTAACTTCTTTTATATTAAGTGCTAGATAACTCGTATAGCTATACTTTCTTTATTAGAAGGTCTAAATATTTATCTTATCTTAATATAAAAGTAAGTAAAGCTCTTTATCTATACTTTAATAGCGATATTATTATTATTATTAGGTCCTTCTATATATTATTTAAGATATAAGGCGGACTACTTCTAGGCCCGTCCTCTTATATAAGTTATTATAAATAGCGGTTACTTACCTAACCTAATAGCGTCCTAATTAAAAGAGAAGTATAGCTATATCTCTACTAACTACTCTTCTAGTTTATCCTAGTTACTATAGTATAGGTCTAGTTTAGTAATCTTAATAGTATCCTTAGCTTCAGCTATTATTAACTATTATAAACTATATTTACTTAGGGTAGGGTTCCTATCTCCTAAGGTTCTTATCTTAAGGGTATTTAAAGTATTATAACCTATAACTCTAGGAGGTCGTTAGGGATCTATAGGTTTATCTTATAAAGGGGAGTATTAAGGAGAGGGTAAGTAGGCTTTATATTAAACTAGTCTAGTATAGAATTATATTTAGTATCTAGGAGATTAGTCTAGTAGATAATATAAATTAAGCACGAAGCTCCTATCTAAAGGGAAAGTAGCGCTATCTATATAGATATAAGAAACTCGTACTAATAAGTATAGTTAGTTTAATCCTCCTAAGATCTAACTAATTATATTATTAGTAGTTAGACTAATCTATCTAAGAGCTAACTAATTATTATTCTAATAGTCGGTTGCTAAGAGTCCCGACTATAACGAGAAGTACTACTATTCCGAGCAGTATAAGGTCTGCGGGTGTACTTGTAACAAAGAGGTAAAATATAGCTCTATATTAAAGGAGCTTTAAATCTTTATATAATCAATAATAAATATTACGATTGCTTTGTAATTACCTGATATTTACCTTGTAGTATTACCTAAATAGGCTTAGCGTCCGTCCTTTCTATAAAGGCGGATTTCTTATATATAGAGAATATATCTTTTACCTACTATCTATATTTAAATATAATAAATAGTAGTACTACCTTCTAGCTACTACTAAGTACTATTAATTACCTAGTATATTAAGATTATATACTAGCTATATTAGTACCAGCTCCCTAAGTACTAGCCGTATTAGTACTAGCTCCTAGAGTACTAGTCCTCCCCCTTATAACGCCTTCTATAGCGATATAGTCTATTAGCTATAATAGTAGGCCTATCTATTAATTTATAAGCTATTAGTAAGACGTATACTAGCTTTATAAGTACTACTAGCTATATTAGTACTAGCTCCTAGAGTACTAGGTCCCCTTATTTAGCCTTCCGTACTATCCCTACTCTATTTATCACCTGACTAGGCTATTATAGAAGCCTCCTATAGCCTCGGATACCTGTATAAACCCCCTTAGAAGACTTATCCTCGACAGCAGCCTTATTTATTACTACCCTACTATTATCTAATAGTCTCGGGATTATCTACTTAGAAACTATATAGTATACTAAGTCAACGCCTACTAGCCCTAATAGCAGGCCTATTAGATACTAGAACAAGGTAATAAGGTCCTTATTACCTTTAGAAATACTATACCCCTTAGTAGTTATATAGTCAGGTACTATCTAAGAATTCTCATTTACCGCTCCTTCTAGAGAAAGTAGTAATAGGCTAAAAATCTCTACTAGGTTAAAATCCCTTATCTACGATAAATGATAATATAGACGCTCTAGACTTTTTAGATGTATAACGTACTGAAATATCTAATATTATAGCCTAGGCTATAAAGATCTTTAATAAGACTTAGGTAGCTCGTCGTATCTTCTAGCTTAAAGACGTTAGCTATTTTATATTAAAATAGGTAGAATAGTAATAGTTATTACATTACTAGCTATATAGATAGAGAGAGATAGAATATATAGGATGCTAAGACGGGTACTAGCGCGCGTCTAGTACGCGGCTAGTCTAACTAATTATATCCTATTTTAATATATTTTAATACTCCTACTTAAATAAAGTACCTTACTAGTATAGTAGTATAACTAACTTATAATATTCTATTCCTACCGTCTTAATCCCTCTTCTTAACTAAATGCTAGGTAAGAGGCGTAAAGGCGAGGTAGACGGTAGTAGAAACCTTTATAAGGCGGTAATTTAGTAAAACCCTTCTAGACGTAGATTAGATAGACCCTAATAAGGTAGGTATAGTTATAGGTACTAGCCGGAAAGATATAGGATATCCTACGGGATATCCCATGTAGGATAGTATGGGACCGTGGGATAGGATAGGTAAATCAGGTCCTAATCCTATATCTTTATAAAGGTATAGGATAGGGATGGGATAGGATTTTTTAGTAGGATAGGATTTTCGTGGGACCTCTTTATAGGATAGGATATTTATAGGATATCTTATAATTACTAAGTAGAGCTTAGTATTTATAGAGAGGAGTATAGAAGGTTATATTAAGTAAATATAATAACTAGAATAATAACTATAAACTTTTTCTAAAGTTAATAATTTTTTCTAGCTTATAAGAACTTCTACTATTAATTAAATAAACCTAGTCTATTCTTAGACCTTATAATTCTTTACTACTATTACTTATCCCTCCTATTCTACTTTATAATAATTATAAAGAGTAATAATAGGCTAGTTCTACTAGATAGTATTACTTAAACCCTTATAGATAGTAACTATTAATCCTGCCTCCACCTCTTTAATATACCTATATTATTACTAGTAGACTCTTACTAACTATAAACTCGCCCTCTTAATTATAAGAGTAAGTATTAATACTATTTTCTAAGATATATAAAAAGGGCTTATGGCCTACTTACTAGATTACCCTTATTACCCTTATCTCTATTACTAATATAACTACTATTAAGATAACCTTCTTCTACTTATATATTATATAGAATACTATTAGCCCTTTTTACCTAATTAAATATATTAAAGTTAGCTTCTAGATTAAGTCCCGCCTATTTAGACTAATTCTACTAATTTTTAGTATAAAGGACTATTGTTAAGGTATAGAAAGTAGGAGGTATATAATATATATAGCTTATATAATACCTCTTTATTATAAAGAAATATCGCTTATATATAATAGCCCCTATTATAGCGGTAAGGATATCGCGCGCTATACGGGTAACTAATAGGTATTAGGGCTCTAAAGCCTTCTACTACTTAAGAATAGACCCTTATTTTAGATAAGTAAAAGGGGTTATAAGAATATTAAAAAATTAGTAATAATAATAATAATAACTAGAAACCTTATTATAAGCTTTATACTATTATAGCTAGTCCTTTATAATATTATTTAAATCCTCTATTAAAGCTTCTAAGGCGTTATTAAGGCTAAAACTAGTATAACCCCTTACTAGTATAACCCTCTAATCTTAGCTATTTACTTTATAATTTTAATAGTTTTAAAATATTCTTCTAAGCGCTTACTAGTAGACTTCTACTTATAGCTACTAACTAGTTTTAATAACCTAATTCCTACCCTTAAATATTATATCCCTATAACTTAAATAAAGAAGTACTATTTAGTTATAAAGAAATCTTAAACCTAACTATATCTAGTTATAATATATAGAAAGCTTCTAACAAGCCGCTTTAAGGGCCTTAAGAAGCTTAACTTTCTATAAAACCCGCTTATACCTTAGTTACCTAAATTTTATTTCTATATAATTAAAGAGCCTATTATAGATAGTAGAAATATTATATATTATAACCTCCTTCCCTCTACTTATTAGTAATATAAATATATAAAAAGGCCTAGTAAGCTAAATTAGATATCTAACTTATAACTACTTATTATTAGTAAGCTTAAGGAAGCCTCTTAGTTTCTTATTAAAGTAGTATTTTAAATCTTTATAAAGTAGATACGCTTATTCTAGTATATAAGAAGTTAAGTCCTAGCGCGTTTTAATATCTTAAAAAAGCTTAAGAGGGCGTTTCTACTTATACCTCTCTTTAATAATAGGTATACTATTATCTAGGACTACTACTATACTATCCTTCTATAACCGCTCTTTCTATATATTAAAAAAGGGCTCCTTTTACTAACTACTTATATTAATAAATACTATAGTCTTTTATACCTTTAATTAATTAGTTAGAAGATAATTAGAATAATAATTATAAATATCTTACCTTAGCTAGGGCTATTAGTAGGCCCTTCTTTACTACTTAAACTTCTTACTACTTATTATTATTAACCTAGTTCCTTTAAAATTCTTTATTAGTTAAATTAATATAAACTTTTCTAAGTAGCTCTTTTAATACTAATTAGATAATATATACTATATATAGAAGGTATATTAAAGAATACTCAAGATTATCTTCTCCTTAATTAACGAAATTATTAAAAGGGCTTATAAGAAGGGAGTTAATAAGTCTATTATATAGTAAAGTATTATTACTTACTAGAAAATACCTATAAAAATTCAAGATTTTTACTTAGGAAAATTATACTTAAAAGTATAATTCTTTTATTTATTAGTAAGTAATAATAGTTATAAGGTAAATTTAAGTCTAAATATAATAAATATACGTACGAACTATTATAAATACTAAGACCCTCCTTAAGTATTATAGGGGTTATAGGGTAAACGTTAGTAAAGATAGTAATTTTAGACTAAGTATTATAAAACGAGGTCTAGATAAGTACTATATAGTCGGGTAAGGCTACTTAATATATTATTATAATTAGTAGGGTCCGGTCTAGTATATAAGATAAAAGATAAAGAAGGAAAGATAGTAAGATAGGAATATAAGGTAGAAACTAAAACGCTAAGTATCTAATCTAACTAAGAAAGTATATCTAACTTAGAATAAAAGGGATTTAATAAACTTAAAGGGGTTTAATAAACTAATTAGGCTAGGTAGCTAGGTTAGGCTAACTTAGCCTAACCTTAGTAGATCTTATATTATAATAGTAGCTCCCCTTCTAAAGGCTAAACTCTTATAAAGCGTTAGCGGGTATAGCGGGATAAAGGTAAAGGTAAGGATATAGGCGTAGAATCGACGCGGTAAGGCGGTTAATAAACTAACTAAAGAGTAGAAATAGAAGGATAAGGGATAGGGCTCTTAAGGGATAACCCTTAAGTCTATTATAAACAGGATTAGCGGGGGTACTAGCGGAAAACTAGAGTCTAAGGCTAACTTAGCCTAACTTAGGAGGATAGAGGTAGGAACTAGAATCTAAGGCTATCTTAGCCTGATTTAGGAAGGAAGGATAAGACTAGAATCTAAGGCTAGCGTAGCCTAACTTAGGGGGATAAAGGGTAGGACTAGAGTCTAAAGCTATCTTAACTTAACTTAGGATAAGGGATAATAGGATTAGAGTCTAAAGCTATCTTAGCTTAACTTAGGATAGATAAGGTAGGTACTAGAGTCTAAGACTATATTAGTCTAACTTAGGAGGGTAAAGAGTAGAACTAGAGTTTAAGGCTATCTTAGCCTAACTTAGGATAGAGGTTTAATAAGGATTAGAGAGTTAGGCTAACTTAGCCTAACTTAGGATAACTTAGATTTAGTAAGGGACTTAGCGTAGATTAATACTAGGGGTTAAGGTATTAATAATAAGAAACCTAATAGGGTAGGATATAAGGCCTAGCGGCTAATAGGTTAGCTTAGTAGAACTTATTAATAGCTTATTAATAGTTTTTAAGGAGGTTAAATAGTTCTTATATAGGGATATAAGATTCCTAGTTAATAAAATACTTAAGAAGTAGTAGCTAGAAATATTAGTTAAGCTTAGAATTAAGTATACTATCTATATACTAGCTACGTTTACTATTTTTAGTAATAATAGGGGTATAGGATTCCTAGTATTATCTAGGTAGAGGATCTTATATTATATATTATAAGAGACTAGTATAGAAGACTAAATAGATCTTTATAAACTTAGGGAGGTTAAGTTTAATAACTAGGGGGTTATTAAAAATATATTTTATAGGGAAGGGCCCTATATTATAATTATCTAGCTTAATTATAAGGTAAGTAGTATTTAGGTTCTTAGTATATAGTTAAACCGGATCTCCTAGGAAGTAATAAGGGTAAAGACGGCGCTTCTAATTAGCTAAAGATTTATAGATAGCTTAGGTAATTAATATCTCTTCTTAAAGGTAGTTAGTAATATCCTTAAGTTTCTTAGTAAACTCTCTAATATTTATTAGCTTTACCCTAGCCTAGGTAGTAAGGTAAGGGGGTAATAGAAGGGGTAGTTTAAAACTAAGGCGAGGGTTTTATCCTAAATTAGCTATAAAAGGTAATATAAGTATAGTTATAAAAGGAATATTATTTAAGGTAAACTTAATTCTAGGTAATTATAACGCCTAATTATCTTATATATAATTTATAAAGGCTTAGAGGTAATATTCTATAATAGTATTAGCCCGTTCTATCTAGCTATTAGTCTAGAGGTAGTAACTAGTTAATAGTCTAATATCTATCTTAAGGATTTAATAAAGATATTCCTAAATATTAGAAGTAAATTATATACCTTAGTTAGATATAAAATACTTAGGTACTCTATAAAGTTTAAAGATATTAGTATAGAAGGCGTAAGAAGCTTCTTCTACTTTTATAAAGGTAGTAGGGATAAGGTATCTTATCTTAATAAGATACTTAATAAAGATAAGGATATAATAGTATATTATTCCTATAAAGGTACTAGGTAGAAGAGGACCTATATAGTCTATAGAAATATTATACTATTAGCGCTTAGAGACGGGTAAGGGATAAAGCTAGCCTTAAAGCTTTTATTTAGAAGGCTTAGAATAGGCGTAGGTATAGTAATTATAGATAAATTACTTAATAGAATTATATAGGTTTAGCTACTAATATACTCTACTAACTAGCTTATAATAGTTAGTTCTTTTAGTATATCTACCTAGGATACTATTATAAGTAAGCTAGATAATTTATAAGTAAAGACGGGCTAAGTTTAAGATATATCTTCTATCTTAAAAATATAGGGAACTATCTTATTCTATATATTTAGCTAACTAGATTTTATTATAATAGCGGGCTCTACTATAAAGGGCTTTAAGGACGGGGGGGTAAACTAATTATTACTCTAGGCTTAGTCTTATAAGGTTTAAGTTAAGGTATCTTAGGGGTCTTCCTTAGGATTAATTACTTCTAGATTAAGTTAAGGTTTATAGTCTATAACTTTAAGTTCTAGCTTAGGTTCTACGTTTATAAGAGCTAAGATAATAGGGTAGTAAGGTAAGGGGGTTTCTAGATAGAGCTCTATTAGGTTAAGGTAAATAGTATAATACTATAATTTAACTATCTTTAAGTCTAAGATATACTTCTTTAGTATAGTTTAGTATTAATATTAGTAACGCGGGTTAGAAGTATCCCCCTCTTTAAAGAGGTCTCTAGAATAATATATAAGGGAATTAGGTTTAGCTCCTACTTTACTAGGGCGGTAAATAATTTAATAATTAAATTAGGATAGGAATTTACTCTAATAAGCTTAGCGACGGCTAAGTTCTTTAGTTAATATAAAGTACTTAAGGTTCTTATAGTTAGTAATTACCTTAATAGGTTTAGATAAGCCCTCTAGCTTAGGACGCTATTCTTAGAAGGCGCGGATAATAGCTATAAGTTCTTTATTATAGATCTTATAATTATACTTAGCTAGGTTATACTTCTTAGAAAAGTAAGTTATAGAGTAGAGTACGCTATTATTATTATACTAGGATAGGATACCTTCTAATATAAAATCGGAGGTATTAGTTTCTATCATAATCCTTCTATTAGGATTATAGTAATAGAGGATAATATTAGAGGTAAAAGCTTTCTTTAAAATATTAAAAGTATTCTAGTAATCTTTATTCTAGAGGAAGGGTATATCTTTATATATTAGGTTAGTAAGTAGTATAGCTATCTTATTATAACTATAAATAAACCTCTTATAAAAGTTTATAAAACTAAGGAAACTTTAGATATCTTTAATATTAACTAGGGTTAGCTAATTAATTATAGTATTAACTTTAGATAGATCTATCTTAATCCCCTTAGTAGTAATAATTAAGCCTAGGTAAGGGACCTACTAGATATAGAACTTATATTTAGTAATATCTACTTAAAGTCCTACGGCCCTTAACTTCTAAAGGATATACTTAATATAGATTTTATATTCTACCTCTATTTTATTATAGATTAGAATATTATCTAGGTAGGTTATATAGAAGTTATTAAGATATTCTCGGAGTATATTATTAATATAATACTAGAATAAGGTAGGACTATTATAGAGTCTAAAGGGTATAATAAGGTACTTAAATAATCTAAATTAAGTATAAAAGGCTATAAGTTCTTTATCTCCTTTATAAATTTAGAGATAATTAAAAGCTAATATAATATCTAGCTTAGTAAATACCTTAGCGCGACTTAGGCGATCTAAGGTCTTAGTAATAAGAGGTAAAGGATAGTAGTTCTTAACTATAATAGTATTTAGGCCGCGGTAGTTAATATAGAAGTAGAGGCCTCCTCTAAACTTCTTAATAAATAGGATAGGGGATATAGACTAGGATCTACTAGCTTAGATAAAGCCCTTAGTAAGGTTATTATTAAGGTATTAGCGGAGTTTATTAATTTTATTATAACTTATACCGTATAATATAGTAGCTAGTAGCTAGGTACCTTCTTTAAGGTTAATAGTATAATTATAGACGTAGTACTCTAGTAGGGTATCTACCTCCTTTTTAGAAAAGATATCTAGGAATTTATAATAATAAGGATAGAGCTTAGTAGTCGGATTAATATTCTTACTCTATTAATATACCTCTAGGTCTTCTTAAGTTGTAGTAGTAGTAAGATAGAATTCTTTTTCTATCCTCTATATAGCTAGGTAATAGTTACCTTTATAAGTACTAGGTTTAGAAGCTTAGGACGAGGGAAAGACTTTTCTTTAAATAAGGGAACTAGGACTCCCTATAATTAGCTAAGGGGACTAAGGTTTTAGGATCCTAAGGTAATAATTAATTTTATTAAGGGTAATACTAAATACTTCTATATCTTTAGACCGGCTAATATAATTAAATATATAGGCTCTAATTTTATAGATATCTAGGTAGATTAGGGGTTTTTAGATTTACTAGGCACGTCTTTAACCAGACGTCCGGTAAGATAAGGGACTTTAGTACTTAATTTTAGGATTATAGCCTTTTTAAAGGGCTTAGTTAATTCGACTAGGTTCTAGATTTAGCGTAGGCGTAGGTGAGTCTAATACTCGACTTAGGACTTAGGATAGAGACTAGGGTAACTTAGGCTAAGTTAGACTAGGGCGAGGTAACTCCTTCTAAGTTAGGTTAGGAACCTCCTTTTAAGGTAGACTAGTTAACTCCTTTTAAGTTAGATAGGGAACCTCCTTTTAAGGTAGGTTAGATAACTCCTTTTAAGTTAGATCAGATAACTCCTTTTAAGTCGGGCTAGATACCTCCTTCTAAGGTAGGCTAAGAACTAATAAATCTTAAATTTATACTAGGGATTAGGATATAGACGACTTCTTCTAAGTCGGGGCTAGGCTAGATAACTAGGTACTTTAGAGCTAGGACGGGGACTACTAATCTTTAAACTCTTAAACCTTTTAGGATTCTTTAATAGAAAGGAATTCTTCTTCCTTTTTAGTAATAGCGCGGATTATAGTAGGTTCTAAGTAATAATAGCTAAGGTAGAAGGGCGAGGATAAGGATAATATATTTAATCTAAAATTAATAGGAACGGAATAGCGGTAGAGTTATAAATAACCTAGGACTATTAAGTAATACTTTAATCCTATAATATATAAGAAAAGTCTCTTAATATAAGTACTAAGCGCTAATATTATTTCTACTACGTAGGTAATATTACCTATAAGCGCAGGTTATCTATTAAACCCTTAGAGGCGACGGGGGTATTAGATTAGGTATAAAGGAAGATAGTATTATTACGTAAACGTCTTATTAATAAAATTATAGGCGGAGGCTTTATAATTAATAAGGATAAGAGTTAGTATTCTAAACTAAGCCTAATATAGAGTACTTAAGATAATTATATAGCTATCTTAAAATATTAGATTAGTCTTAAATAGCTCTAGAGTAGAATAGGTAGAAAACTTCTTATATAATTATAAAGGAGGTGAGAATAATAAGGCTAGGAGGTAAGAGGAAATTAATAAAATGGAATTAAGTCCCTATACGCGACTTTATATAGGGACTAGATATTTTCTAATAGGAGGGGTACCCCCCCGTTAATACTAAAGGTGTTATTAATGTTTATAGAATATAAGACCCTTAGTTTACCCTTATTAGAATATTCCTAGGTAGTCTTACTAGGGTATTAGAGTTTATAATAGTAGTATAGCTTCTACTTATTATAAATATCTTTAACTCTAGGTATCTAGAGTCGCTAGCCCTAGACGCGGGCTATAACTAAACTAAGGTCTATAGGTTTACCTCCTAGGAAAGGTATAATAGGAATAGGGGCTATAGGAATAACGGGGAGGGATAGGGTAGACTTAAGCCCTATAGGATTACTAGATATAAGGGAGTTTTTCCTCGACTTATAACTCGTACTTAGAGAGGTCTTTATTCTAGCTAGAATACTTACCTATCTTAGTATATAGTGCTTAAGTTATCAGATTTCCTTATTAGTATCTAAGTAGGCTTAGACCTATTCTTTAAAGTTATATAGTTTTATTCCTATTAAAGTTCGCTAGGATATAGTATTAATCTAGGTAGTATAGTTAATATTCTTCTTTAGAGTATTAATTAGGGAGGCTAATTCTATCTAGGAATATTCCTTCTTCTAAGAGAAAAGGTTATAGTATTTATTAAAGCTTAGACTATCTTATCTAAGGGTATTATAAAGATAGGTACGGGTATCTTTAGCTTTAAATAAGTTATTATAAGTCTCGCGAAGCTTCTTTCACTAGTCTTTAAAGCTAGTTAAGGTATAGAGCCTATTAACACGGTATTAGCCTATAAGGTTATAGGCTTTCTTTCTAATAATAAGGCGGTTCTTATTATACTTAATTTTCTTCTAATTAATTAGGTACTAATTATAATTTATATATATCTTATAGATAAGATTTTATTCCTATATATCTAGCTTATCTATATCCCTATCATACTTAATAATATTAAGGAGCTTCTCGGATTTAGAGATAGGAATAGCGGGAATAGTAGAGGTAGGAGGAGGGGCTAGTAGAGTACTATTATATAATACTTAGGTAAAGGCGTTAGTTATTATAGCTAAGACTTATAAGTCTATAATTAAATTCTAGGCTTAGGGAGGAGGAGACGGGTTTTCAGCTATTATAGGAGTATTAGTAGTAGAGGTAGTAGTAGTAATAGCCTATTACTAGAGGTTTTTAAGGTATCTTAGGAAAGTAACGGGGTCGCTACTTATTTAAGTAAGTAGCGCTTATATACGCTCCTCCTTATAAGTAGGTTTAATAGAATCCTCTATTCTAGGTTAGTAACTAGGATTACTAAGGATTAAGGACTTAGTTTAGTACGTGGAAGTACTATTAGGAAGGTAGGTTTTTTATAATATTATAAAATAAGGTCTAGATAACTATTATATAATTAGGTAAGGCTACTTAATATATTATTATAATTAGTAGGGTCCGGTCTAGTATATAAGATAAAAGATAAAGAAGGAAAGATAATAAGATAGGAACGCAAGGTAGAAATTAAAATACTAAGTATCTAATCTAACTAAGAAAGTATATCTAACTTAGAATAAAAGGGGTTTAATAAACTTAAAGAGGTTTAATAAACTAATTAGGCTAGGTAGCTAGGTTAGGCTAACTTAGCCTAACCTTAGCAGATCTTACACTGTAATACTAAGGGATTATTTATAATAGTTACCTAGTACTAGAGTATTAACGAATAGTTACTAGGCCTACTTATATTATAACTCTACTATAACGTTACCGTTTAGGACTAATCGGGTATAACTAAGTATACTATTATTAGACGACTTATCGTATTAGTTATCATTAGAAAAAGATATTATTATTATTAAGATAGAAGCGTTAAAAGACTAATGCTATCTACTAGGTACCCGACTAACTACGGGATATCTAGTATAGTAATATTTTATTCTACTAATAACTTCTACGCTACTAAACCATTTAACGTGATTCTTAAATTATTATATCCCTTATATTAGAATATATCTTTTATGCTCTTATAATAACTATTAATAGTCCTACTAGATTTATCACATTAATATAGAGGAATCTATTAGATATAGGAGTTAGTATAGCCTAGTATTTATCCGGCCCTTTAAAGTTTAACCGGTAGTATTTAATAAACTAAATAGTAGAATAGCTTATTTTTATTATTAGAAAGTCTAATATTATAGTCTAATATAAAGATATAATTATATAACTAAGTATAGTATTAGGCTGTTTTTATACTTCTAATATTATAATTAGTATTCTTATAGGCTGCTAAGTAGCTATTAATAGGATTTAGGTGTTAATAATAAGTTATAACTAATATATTAGGGGTAGTCTACCTATTATCTAATAGTACCTACTTATATATAATATTTCTTATTATTCGGCTAGATATATATTTAGGAGTTTTAGGCCTAATAATATAGAGGTTTCCCTATCTTATTACCTGTAATAGAGCTATATATAACTAATTATAGCTAAAAGTAGGCCTAGTATTATGGATTTTACTATCGCTTCGCTATTTCCTTCCATAGCTATAACGTTTATGGTGCGGGAGCCTTCTATACTATAACCTAGTCATTCCTTAATAGAATCCTTAATAGATAATTAATTATATATATATAAAATTAGCTAAGGCTATTTATTACCTTATTAATAGTAGTAATACTAAAGTAAACTAATCTCTTCTATAAGTACTATTTAATCGTCTATAAAGTAACTAAACGCTATACTAATAGTACTAAATCGTACTAAGTCTATTAGCCGAAAACTTCTATAACTCCCTAAATCCCTATATCTATTACGATAATAATTAACCTTAAATAGCTATATTAAGGACCTTAATAGCCTCTTAATCTATCTACTATATTTAGGTAATATAACTATACCTTTATATTAGCCTCTATATAAGACTTTAATAGTTTCTTATATAAGTATAATACGGGCGCTTTTTCCTTAATAGAAGTTTCGAAGACTTTTAAAGCCTTTTATAACCTAATCCCTCCTTTATTCTAGCTTAATTACCGCCCCTTAAGTAATAGCTTATTATACTAGCCTTCTAGATTTATAACTTTATTAAAGCTACTAGGTAAGTATATATCTATAAAGTCCCTAAGACTACTAGGTACTATATTAACTATATTACTATTAATTATAAGTAACCTACTCTACTAGAGGTTCCTAAGTTAAGTAGTAGACGTGCTACCTTAATTAAACTAAAGTTATTTCCTTTTACCTAGGCTATCAATATCCTAGCCTTCTAAAAAGCTATTAAATAGTTTACCTAAGCTACTAAGTATTTCTAAAGCCTTCCGTAGGTCTAATTATACCTCGTAAGGTATTAGCCTCCTTTAACTAGAATTATACTAGTTATATTACCTATACCCCTAGGGAGGCTAAGCTCTCTAAATAGTTATATAAGCACCTAATAGACGTCTACTAAGGAGGTAATCTACGGGTAGTTATTAGGTCCCTTACCTAATATACTTAATATAGCTATAGATCCTACTATTATAATAACTATTACTACTAGTATAGCACTATACCTTTATAATAATCCACCTCCTCTAGGACCTCTAGGACCACTAAGCCCACCTAGCTAACTAGGGTAGAATATCAATAATAGGGGTCCTAATTAAGGACCTAGATAGAATTAAGGTAACCTAGGATATTTTAATCCTATATATAATAGAAAGTCTATTAGTACGGGATCGGCCGTTAAGTATATTAGTTAGGACGCCTACTTTAAGGACATTTACCTATTTATTAAACGTACTAGATAGCTATATCTATTAAAGGATCTAGTAACTATATAAGCTAATTTATAGCTAAGCCTTCGCGGTCCCGCTCTAGATTAATAGACCTTAGGCGAACTTAATAATACTAAGTAAAGTATTATTAACCTTAGTAAAGGTATTAAGTAATAGGCTAAGACCTTACTAAAATAATTTAGCTAACCTACTAATATTATTATTACCTCTATATTATATAAGATATATATTATAAAGGATATAATTAGTTATAAAGAGCCTAGGGAGTTTATATTAAAAACACTTCGCTCTACTAAAGACGCTAGGTTATTTATAACTTTAATTTAACTTAATATTATTTATAATAGTATAAACCTAGAATTACGGCGTAATATTAGTCGCCCTACTAAGATAACATCTATAAGTGACTTCTTATCTACTCTTAATAACGTAAAATATAAGTAGTAGGCTTATACTACTAGGCTATAAAATACCGGCGGTAGTTAATTTTACTATCGGCCTTATAAAGGTAAATAAGTTAGGTAATATAATTAGTATAGTTTTCCTAATAAAGTAGGCTACTAGTCATCTTTTCAGCTACTTAGTAACTAGGAATATAGTAATACTCGCCCCCCCTTCTTACTAAACTAAGCTTACTAGTAACCTTACTATTAGTAGGATTAAAATAATATCTTACTACTAGCGCTAAGACTTTAAATCGCGGCAGGACTAGTAAACGCGTTAGATTTATAACTACCCCCTTACCCTCCTTAACCCGCTAGAGGAGGATAAGGTAATAGATAGTAGTTAGGTAGACCGCCGTAGCGGCTACTATACTAATAGAGGGTATATTAGGCTATAGTAGACAAAGCTACTAAAGACTTCTATAATAAACTAAGGGAGTATTAGTAGTTTTATATAAATCCTTCTAAAGAGGATCCCTTTTATAATAATAAATAATACGGAAGTAATAAAGACCTTAATAGTAACCCTAGTTATAAGATAGTAGATATTAATTTTATAGCCTCTTAGGCTAAGGAATCCAATTACCCTTATACCTTATACGATACTTCCTTTTCTTCTAGAAATAAGCTATTCCATTATCTATAAGAGTAGTACTAAGAAGGTAAGTAGCTACTAAAGCCTTTAGCACCTTTAATACCTTTAATACTATTAACGCCTTCTATAAAGCCTTTTATAGGCCTTACTACTCTAGTTATTATAGTTAATAAACCTCTATATATTAAATCTAATATAGTACTAGATTAGTCTAAGGCCCCTAGGTATAAATTTCATAGATAGAAGTATACTACTATAAGTATCTTATAATCTAATAGTAAGGTAGAGTAGACTAAAGTCTACTTAGATAGTAGTTATTCTATTACCCTTATTAATTAAAGCTACTTAAAGAAGGTTTTACTATAAGCTTTAATTAAGAAAATAGCTTCTCTAATACTAGTCTATAAGGTAGGGAATAAAATTATAATAACTAGTAAGTATACCTTAGTTAGAATATTTATTAATAGGACTATTAAAGAAACGCTAGTAGTAGCTTTAATAGTAATAGAGGTCTATATTATTAAAGATCTAAAAGCTAATCTACTAATTAGTAATAATACTTTAAAGCCGTAAGGTATTATCCTAGACTTTAGTAATAATAGCGTTACTATTAGAGCCTACTAAAATCTTATTACTCTAATTAATATTTATATTTATACCTCGCCTTACGTAAAGCGTACTATTAAAGTAAAAGTAGCTATTATTATACTACCTTAAATAACTATAAAAGTTCCCGTAGTATATAGGGGGGAAATTCCGTCTAATAGAGATTTCTTATTTAAGCCGGAATATTCTTAGGATTTTAGAGTAGATAGTAGTATATTTACTTATATCGTTAATTCCTCTATATCTTTTATTTAAGTATATAATACGTTAGCTTAACCGGTTTAGCTATCTTATAAAGCACGTCTTAGTTCACTTATTAAGTATAATTAAGACGGTATATATATAGTTATACCTATACTTACTCTACTAGTAGTTAGTAATACTAGCTCCTAGAAGTCAAGAGTTACTAAAGGCTTCCTTATACTTACCGCGGCGTATATAAGCGGAGTAGTAAAGCTATTTATAGACCCTAACCCTAGATTAATAAGGACCTTAATTAAAACTAATCCCGTATATAAGCACATTCTACTAAACGGGATTACTATTTATAATATACCTAAGGTAGCTAATATAGTTACCGCCGTTATAACCGACTTCCCTAAGATATAAATAGACTAGGGTATTATAATAGATATTCCTAAAGATAAGTAGATACTAATACTACTAAAACCTAATACTATTTTAAAACCTTGATAAGTCTACCTAATAAGTTAAAAGGATAAGGATCTAATTAATAAAATATTTAGGAAACTTTATTAATAAGGAAAGATAATATAAGCTAATTAACTAACTCTCTTTAACTATCTAGTTTTTATTATCTAGAGAGATATACTAGGCGGAGAATATAAGGGCTATATAGTTATTAATATACGTAGCCTTAACTAAATAATAGTCTCTAACAGCTACCCCCTTCCTCTCTAGTCTAATATAATATCTACGGTAGCGGGATTTCCCTATATATCTATAATAGACGGGATAGGCTATTTTTACTAATTTAATATCTAGAGATATAATTATTATAAACTAATAGTAGTATTATATTATAGCTAGGAATAGTATAATATTACCCTAATAAGTTATAAGGGCTTACCGCCTTACATATAATAATAAATAGATAAAATACTATATCTATTTTAAGGCTTTATTAAAGCTTATATAAATAATATTATAACCTACTTAAAAACCTTACTAGAGTATCTTAATTATTTATAAAAGCTATTTATACTTTTTAGAAAGCGTCGCGTTAGTCTTAATCCTAGGAAAACCTTCCTTAAATACCCTTCTATTACCTTACTAGGGTAACGAGTTAACTTATTAGGCTTAGCTACCTTAGAAGAAAAGTTATTAGCTATTAGTACGCTATACTTCCCTTTCTTATTAAAGGACCTTAAAATATTTCTTAGTTTAATAGGCTAGCTACGCTTATTAATACCTTATTATACCTAGCGAGCTAACCTATTATAGTAGCGAAAAATAGAACTAACTAGTATATTACTAAAGGGTTTAAAAGGGTTCTCTAGGAAGAGGTAGACTATTTAGACTATATATAAACTATCTAAGGCTAAATTAAAGGCCTTTAAGGATCTTAAGGCGGCTTTTAGTATAAGTACCTTCCTTATCTATTTTAATAAATTAAGGACCTTATTTATAGACCTTAATACCTTAAAATAGTAGGGTTTTACGGCGATAATTTACTATATTAAAGGAGACCTTATAAAAGGCTTCCCTAGGACGGATATATAACCTATTATATTTCTTAGTAAAATACTAAATTAAGTAGAGTAAAATTACTAGCTAATAGAGCTTAAGGTTATAGGTATTATCTAGGTTATTAAGAGAATAAGATATATAATTAAGTTATTAAAACGGCCTCCTACTATAATTTACATAAACTATTTAGTAGTAGTACTAATTTCTTATTAAATAAGTCTAATATTATTATCTACTAATAAACTTAATCTACGCCTCGTTTATATATTATTGTATCTATCTTAGTTTAACCTTATAGTGAAATATAAGTCTAGAAAATTAAATATAGTTCCTAATACTCTATTAAGACTTTAAGCCGCTACTAAGGCGGATATTAAGGATAGTATTAGTACTCTTAATATATTATATACTAAAGCCTTTAATAAGGTATATCTTTAAGGATACTAGGATAATTTACCTATCTTTTATATTATAATAGTTAAGATATTACTAGATTTTAGATTACGCCTTATTAAAACCTATTAGGTAGATAGTTAATAGTATAAAATCTTATAATTACTTAATAGGAGTAATAAGGACCTTAGTAGGGAAGATAAGATAATCCTAGGGATCCGCTTTTATCTTTATAATAGCCTTCTTTATTATATAAGCTTTAATAATAGCCGTAAGCGTCTTTATATACCTAATACCTATTAAAGTACCTTTATCTCTATATTAACTATTACCCTAATTATTAATTAAATTAGACTAAGCGGTATAAACCTTATAGAAGTATAATTCTAATTAACTAACCGGCGATCCTATTTTATATTATAGTAATAGATTTTATTATCGCTTTACTATTAACTATTAAAGGCTTTAATAGTCTATTAATTATAACTAATAAATTTTCTAAACGTAACCTATTACTACTAGGCTAATTAATATAAAACGCCCCTTAGTAGGTAGAGAAGGTATTAGTAGCCCTTATATCTTATAAATAGGGAATTCCTTATACTATTATAAGCGATCGGGATTCTAAATTTATATTATTATTTTAGTAAACGGTTTTCCTTAAGCTTAGTTATACGCTTCTAATATTAACGGCCTACTATCCTTAGACTAATAGCTAATTAGAATAGACTAATTAAACGGTAGAAATTATAATTTATTATTATATTACTTAATATTTAAATATTAATATAGTTAATTAGACTCTTATCCTATCGTACCTCTAAGGATACCTTAATAATACTAGTAACTAGTCTACTAGAGTCTTACTAAATAAAATTCTTATCGGATTTAATATTCGGGATACGCTTAGTATACTTTTATAGTAATTACTTATAAAGGATCTCTTACGCCTTTAAGAGCTTAATTATAACTAGGCCGAAGAATTAGTAGCATTTACTAATACCTTTACTAAAATCTATTATAATAGTAGGTATACTAAGATTGCTTTTACCGCTAGAGACGATATTTACCTACGACTAGGAGATAGATACTATATACCTAGGGTGAACCTAAAACTATATTAATAGCGTATAGAACTATTTAAGGTCCTTAATTAGGTTAGCCCCCTAGCCTATTATCTCGAGCTACTACTAATAATAGTAATCCACCCTATTATATCTATTACTCAGTTAGAGCTAAAGCTAAAAGGCGACCCGTAGGGTTATAATAAAAATATAAATCCTCCTCTAATTATTAAAATAGGTAATAAAGATAAGGATAATAATATTTATAAGGTGGAGGCTATTATAGGGAAAAGGAAGTCTAGTAAAAGGCTTTAGTACCTAGTGAAATAGAAGGGCTACGGCTATAAACATAATAAGTAGTATAATAAATTAGACCTTAAGAATAGTTAGGACCTTATCGCTAAATATAATAGCCGTCCCTATAGAAAACTAAGGCGAGTAAGGTAATAGTACGTATTAAAGACGATTACTTTATTCTCTTTTACTAATACTATTATAGATTTTACTATTACTTCGCTATTTCCTTCTATAGCTATAACGTTGCTAGTACGGAAGCCTTTTATATTATAACCTAGTCATTTCTTAATAGAATCCTTAATAGATAATCAATTATATATATATAAAATCAGCTAAGGCTATTTATTACCTTATTACCTAGTTTATAAGTTAATACCTATATACTTTATTAATTAGCCTTATAATTTATTAATAGTTATAGTAAATACTAGTTAGATAGGGTACTATTTACGGATAAAGGGGGTAGGAATCTACCTATTATTTTCTTTAGATTATAACGGCGTCTTAAATAGTATTACCTTCTTACTATTATAGGTACTACCTATAATCTCCCCCTTAAAGATATACTTACTATATCTTATTACCCGTAGTCGGGTCCTATTATATAGATATAGTAGATTAAGGTTCCTTAGTAGTATAACTAGTACGCCCGGCTTAACGCATAGCTTATAAGATAGTAGGGAGGGTTTATAGAACCTATAAAAGTACTTAGAGGGGAAGAGTTTATTATCTTCTTCTAATATAGTATAATTAATACTCTAGTATATTATTATATTACTAGGGATACGTGATATTATCTTAGTATTAATACTAGTAATATCTTTATTAGTAATAGTAAGAATAGCCCGTTTTAATAGATAAACCCTCTAAGAGATATTTATCCTAATATTAGTAAAGATATTCTTAACTAAATTATTAATAGCGTTTCTAGGGGTATAACTATATTTCTAATATAATATATCTTTATTAGTAGTAGGGCTTTTCTAGATATTAATACTATTACTAATTGTAAGGAGATTACTTATAAATAGTCCTATTTTATAATATATAATATCTATTAGGTTAGGATTATTAAGTCGCTTATTAATAGTAAGATTTAAATATATAACCTTATTCTAGAAATAGGCCTTTTAAAGATACGCCTTAATAACCTAGCTACTAGATCCTCCTAGAATAACTAGGAGTATTTATCGGAAGTCCCTATAAAAGTAGACTACTTTACCCCTAAAATAAGCCTAGTCGTTACTATAAATATCTTAAAGGCTATAACTAATAGCTTCTATATTATATTAACTTTATATAGGAGACTTATCTTAAAAGATAATGTGAGCTCACTTAATTAGCTTAGTAAGATTAGTCCCCTTCTTAATCCTATATAAGGAGGTAGTATTAGAGTCTAGGGGTATCTTAAACTATAAGTAAGTAGTCCGACCTCCCTATAATAGCATTAATATAATACTAGAAGACGCTACTATTAGAGTAACCTTTTACTAGGAATATAGCCTTTTTATAATAGTATTTTAAACTATTATCTTACTAGTCCCCCTAGTACTATTAAGGAAGAAGAGTATACTTAGAGTACTAAATTTATTACTAGTATTAGCGTTAATAGCAGCGATAATCTAATTAATAGCGTAGCGTTAGTTAGTATTTATCCTATTCTATAAGACTTCAGCCTCGTTAGGGGTAATTTAGTAAGATATTTCTTCCCGTAAAAGTCTATTTAAAATATTATTAAAATCGTTAAATAGAATAATTAGAATAGGTAGGCTATATTAGGCTAGATCCTTAGTATATTTAGGGGTTAATTAATATTCTAATTAGCCGTTAATTAGGTAAAGGGCGTACTATTCTATAAATAACTATTACTTATAATAATTATCTAGTATTTAAAGTATTAAAAAATCCCGTTGTAGGAGGTATAAGTAGTTATTTAAGATATACTCCTTATACTTATTCTATAAGGTAAGGGCGTTAGTAGGTTAGAGTTTAACTAATATTAATATAAAAAGACTACGTAGCTTATAGCCTCCCTAAAAATCCTTTCCCTTATTAAGGATCTTATTAGTATATCTATTATTTTTAGTTAACTTAAGCTCTACGTAGGCCTCCTTCTATCCTATTAGCTAGCCGTCTACTATCTATAGGTTATTAAATAATATAGCCCCCTTAATATAATAGAGGAGTAGTTAGTAATAGTAAAGATCCTTAATTTTAGGACTAATAAAATTAATACGCTTAAGAGTCTCCCCTTTTTTATATATTTTCTATTATTTATTTCTTTTATTTTACGTAAAGACCTTAGGAAAATCCGCGTATAGATAGTTAAGCGGATCCCTTATAATAGTAGGATATTTCCCGTTCTATTTTATAAAAGGTAATAGCTAACTATTATTATAAGCTTCCTTAGTAAGATAGTTTATATTAAAAAACTTTATTAATATAGTCTAATAGAGCTTATTACTATCTATTAGCTTTTATTTAACGGCCTTATTAGTAGCCTAGTTATTAGCCGGCTTAAAAAGGGTATACTACTAGTCTAGAAGGTAGATTTATAGATACTCTACGTAAGGCTTTATAATATTTATACTAAATAAGAGTATCTTCTAAATAGCCTTAATAGACCTAATCTAGTAAGCGGACTAGAACTTTATAATCTTATCTACTAACTCCCCTTACTATTACGGCTAGCTATTAGGAGCGGGATTATTATTAGTACGCGTATAATTCCTAGTAAAGGAGATATTAGCCTAATTAGGTCCCTTATAAATATATTTATATAAATAGAAAATAGACTTAATAGAGCTATAGATCTTAATATTAATATAGGTACTATATTTCTTTAATAGGTACGGGTTATATGGGATAACCTACCTATTATTAATAGAGGAATTAGGTTTAGGGGGGCTAACTAGATACTTATAGAACGGATAACTCCTATTAGGTATAAAAGACGTCTCTTAGCGAAAATCCTTTAAAAAAGCCTTATTATAATAATTCTTCTCCCGACTAAAATATCTATTACTAGGGACCCTAGTATAGTAATTATAAACTATATACTATAAGACTAACTTATATAAGGTATTACCCTATTATAGAGGGGGGATAAATACTTAAATAATGCTATTAATATTACTAATCGTCTAGATCTAATCCTCTTCCTATATAATAAGGAGAATATAAGTATATAGGAGACTACGCTTCTAAAATTTAATAATATAATAGTGGCTTATATAAATATTAAGGACGTATTACTTAAGGAGGTCCTTTATTAACTCCTAGAGCTTCTAATTAAAGATATAGGTAATTAGATTATAATAGTACTCTAATATCTAACCGGGTTTTAATAAGCTCTAAATATTAGGCTACTTAGGATTATATATAAAGGTAATAAAAAATTCAGGTTTACCCCTTTTTTAGACTATTATTATAGCGTCTTATATTCTCGCTTTTATGGTACGTAGGCTTCCTAGTATTATTAATAGGAGGATAGTTACCTTACTACTAATATCTTTAAGCGAGATATCTAGATTAGTACTAAGCCTATCTATTAGGCTGGAGTAGTAGTCCGCCTAAATAGTCTATTAATTCTAATAATACTAATTTAGGTTATTAAGCTCTATTAATATCTAGATATTAGTAGCTTAGTAGCTAAATAGATATCTACTATTAATAGTATAATAAAAGAAATCGGGCTAAATCTAGATATTAATTAGCTAACTATTTAAATTATATTAACTATCCCCTAGCTATTATTTAAATAATTTAGAACTATTTATAACTAAGTAGATTTAGGTCTAGAAAATAACTAGGGAAATATATTAAATAGTCTTACTTATATCTATTTTATATAAAATTAACGTCTTATTACTTACTAAGACCTATTATAACCTTAAGGTATATACTCGCCGGTAATATACTAGTCTAATTCCTACTTAGGGTTACTACTATCTTCCTACTCTAATTTATTATTGCTATTAATTAAGGTATACTAGGCGAGCGTATTAGTAATACGGTTCTATTATAATATATATAGTAGATAGTCGCCTAGAAGCTAATAGCCGGCTAATAGGAGGCGGTTATATTATAACTATTTACTAAATAGAAATAGGAGCGGATATTAGAGGGTTATATAGGAAGGATACTAATTAGGGATTAATATAAGGCCCCCCTTAATAGTTTTAATATAGATATCCTACTTAATTTAGCCTCTTATAGCGTTATTAGGAGTTATTATAATATAGGCGACTTCTATAAAGGTAGAGTGATTATAGGTACCCTTATCCTATTATTTAGGATTTAGCTATTAGATATAGACGCTTATAGTATTAATAGGATATTATAATTAATCCTTATTAAAGTGGTTATAGTAGGATTTAAACCCCTAGATATATAAGTTATAGACTAGAGGGTATATTAAGTAGAAGTAAGGGTATCTTAATTTAAATTATTAAAATATTAATAATAAACGTCTAGTTACTCCTATATACTATCTAGTATATAGATCTAGGCGAATTTTAGCCTAAGGCTATTGTTAGTAATAAGAGGACCTATTAGATAATAAATAGACCCCTAGATCTAGAAGGTAGTTTAACTAATATAGGTATTAATATTAGTTATACCCTTACTAGTAAAGGAGAGATAATTATTATAGCTAATAATATTATTTAAAAATTCTTTACTATATATAATCCTCCTTCTTATAAACTATCTATTAATAATAATATAATCTACGTCGCTAAGTAATATATTAATAAATTATACCCTAACCTTAGCTTCCTTTTAAGGCCCCTTAGGTAATAAGTTAATATTAGCTAGCTTATATAACTAGTTAGGGGATAGTTAATTATTCTTCCTACCGTTATAATATAGCTATTAACTATCCCCTAAGTTACTATATTAATTTTTCTATAATAGTGCGTTATAGTATAGATATCTATTAGTAGGGATATTAAATAATTTATTAACTAAGTAGGGTACTATATCTCCTACTATCTAGGGATCCCTATATACTTAATATCTCTAACCTAGCGTCTACCCCTAATATATATTATTCTAACGCCGGTATAAGCCCCGTTAAACTAGAGGTAGATACTTAAGATTATCTTCTTTAGTAGCCTATTACTAGATATACTAGTAACATGTATATAAATAATATTTAGGAGGTAGCGGAGGAGTAATTTCTTAGGGGGCCTCTTTAAAGATTAGGGGAGTAGGTTATTACGGGTTCTTTAGCGGAATAACTACTTAAATAGTTATATTAGTAAAAGCTATATACTACTAGGGAGTAACACTATTATTAAGGTAGTTATAAGGGCGAGTACCTAATAGTATTTCTCTATAACGAGGTTCTATTAACGTAATATATCTAGGGTTTATTAGTAGGTTACTAAATCTAACCTAGGTATCTAAATTAGTCTTCTTTAAGCGCCTAGTACGCCTTATACTATTAGTCTTATAAGATCTAACCCTCTTATTAATAGTATTAGGGTGTAGGTTAGAAAGAGCTAGGCGCTTAGAAGGTATTAGTAGGGAGCTAGAGGAGCTATATTTAGTATAAGAAGGGTAATAATATATACTTTAAAGATAGTTAATATAGCTTATAAGGCGGGGATTATACGGGGGAGGAATAATATCTATAATAAGGTATTAAATAATAAAAATTAGGTAGGAAGAAAAAATTAGTTAGGTAGTAGGGATATATTAAGATATTAGATAGTTAGACTAATATTAGTAGGTAATTCTATTTATTCTAATATATCTTTTAAACTACTATATTATTTTTAAAGATTTTTAAAGTTTTAAATAGTTATAAGTAGGTTATATAGTTTTATTTAAGTAGAAAATATTATAGAGCGTAGGTATAGACGTAGGTAGAATATAAAGAAATATTAGAGTTCTAATATTCGCGCTAGTCTAGGAAAGGAATCTAGGGTACTTATTAACTAACTAATAAGCTACGATAAGCTTAGGGTCCTAAATTATACGTTTTCTATTATAGTAAGAAGATATTATTAGTAGTAAGGGTGAGAAGTTAATCTTTAATCTTATACTACCTAATAATTAGATTTATAACTATTATAAGTTATAAGCTATTATACTAACCTTTAAGATACTTAAAGCTTATAAGTTTCTTATACTATATCTAATTATTATTAATAAAGAAAGCTATAATTACTATATATAATTAGTAATTTAAGGCTAACTAATAATTAAGTAATAGGGAGACTTTAGTACTATTAGTAGGTAAGTTTAATAGAAGACCCTATTTAATCTCCTTAACCTTTATTATTAGGTAGTTCTTAATTATAAATACTAAGTCTATTTAGAGAGTAGGGTTAAAGTAGTAAAAGAGTTATAATATCTTAGGGTTATTAGTAATACTAAATAGTATACCTATAACTATAATCTAATATTAAAATTACTTAGGGAAGTCTTTACGTATAAGTTTCCGCCTACTTAATACTAATCTCATATCCTTACCTTTATTCCTTTAGGGTAGATAGTAGTATATTAGTTCTAGTTATTATTCTACCTATTAAAGCCTAGGGAAATATAATATTAATATACCTTATCTTAGTAACTATTAATAATTAATATTTACTATAAAGTACTAAAACCTAATTTCTTAATATATCCTTTAGATAATAGGTAGATACCTATACTATTAATACTATAACCTATAAAAGTATAAATAATAACCTCGTAGTAATAGTAGTATATAAGCTATAGAGCTCTACTAGAGATAAGAGTATATTTATAAAGATATTCCTATCTCTTAAACTTCTTTATTAAACTCTAATAGATATTATAGTAACTATAACTAGATTTTATTTTATTTTTAATAGCTTATACTATTTTTACCTATTAATCTAGCTACTTATCCTTCTACTTATATTAAAAGATATAATAGGGTTTATTTCTACCCTTAGTTACTAGATTAGTAGTTAGAGTATTTATAAAAGTCTTAATTATAAAAGAGGGTAGAGTATTACTATTTAAAGAGAAGGATAATATAGTAAAGCTAATAATTTTAATATACTATTAGATTTAAGAATTTAAGTTAGGATTTATAAGCTCTTATTACGCCGTAGTATTTATATCTACTATTCTACCGCTAGTCTTAGTAATAGCAAAGTATACTTTAATTAGAGGCCTAAAAGTAGTATAATTAGCTACGTTTTAACCTTTCTAGTTATAATTCTAGTTACTATCCTAGCTAGTTAAACGCTATAATCCCTACTCCTAAACTAATAGGTAGACTAAGGTTTTAGTACGTTTTATAACTAATATTAATCTCCTAAAATCTCTTATACTCTTTCTCTCTTCTATATTTAGCGTATAATATATTCCCTATATTTTCTATTAATAGTTATACTACTATTTTTAATTAAGTATCTACTAGTAGTATATCTATAGACCTTAATAATATAGTCTCTAATACTAAATATCTACTAAATAATTTACCTAATCTACTACTAGATAGGCGAACCCTATTAAAACATTAGCGACCTTAGAAGATAGTAGGTAGTAAGAAAGCTATTAGAAGAAGGGTAAGAGAGAAGTAAAAGAGACAGCTAATTACGATACGGTAATAGAAACCTAGATATATATTAGGAATATAAATAGGATTAATTATAACTAACGTAGTATTATAATATAGGTATTACTAGAAATTTATTATTTATAAAAAATAATAGACCTAGTAATACCGCGTTTATTATTCAGTCGTCTAGTAAGAGAAGTTATTATAAACCTTCTACGGAAGGCTATATATTTAATATAAATATAAGCCTCTACTTTAAGTATACTTTAAGAAGCTATAAAGGCTAAGGTTATTAATAATCTTAATAGTATTTTATATTATATTATAGACTCTTAATATAATAGATACTAATAAATTATTAGTAGCCTAATTATATATATTCTATATAAAGAGAGTTACTATATAGGTAAAGGATATAGACTTATTTAAAAAGCTACGGAATAATATAAGTCTTTAAATAGTATAAAGTATAACTTCCTTAAATAGTACCTACGTTATATTATAATTACCTTTTACTATTTTAAGTACTATTAATAACTAGAATAATAACTAGTAATCTAAAAATTATAAGCGCGGAACTTATCTATAATTATTAATAATAATAATAAGAAGACTAATTATAAGGACCTTAAAGAATATATTAAAGAGAAGAAGATAGACCTTAGAGAATATATTATAAAGAAAAAGAATAAAGGGGTATAAGAGTATAGCTAGATTTAGTAATTAGAAGTCTATTATTAGCGTAAAGACTAACCTAGATAAGGTTAAAGATAAATCCTATTACTAGATTATAATAATAAACTATTAATTAAAAGTATAATATAAAGAGAATCTTTAATTTATTATATCTATAAATTATAGCTATTTATATAGGGAAATAGGCTATATCCTACGGCAGGAGGTATAATTTATTAATAGAAGGCGCGAGGTAGCTAAACTCCTAAGGCACCTATTTAAAACCCTAAATAATTAGAAGATATACTTATATAATATTAGCTATATCTATATTAGGCTTAAAACTATTAGCTACTAGATTATAATTATTAGGCTATTATAAAGTAGGTCTAGGGAGATTAATTAAGCGCGTATTATTTATAATACTAAAACGCTAGTCTTAAAGATAGCTAGCTATATTATACTAAATAGCCTTTTCTCTATAACTAAAGTATATATACGGCGGAGGGAGGGGCTTATTATAAATCTAACTATTCTACCTAGGTTAGTAATATATATAGTAATAACTAAAATAATAACTAGAATTATAGAACTAATATACCTTAATAAGTAGTAGACGTAAGCTACTAGTATAATAGTTAGGGTAATATCCTAGGTTTAAGTATTAATCTAGGTAATCTAACTTATATAATAAGCTATATATTAACTTATACTAAACTAGCTAAGTATAAATAAATAAACTTATTTTAAAGTTTACTATATATTCCTACTATAATTAGCTAGACTTTTATAAGATCTACTAATTTATAAGTTAATACTAGGTAATACTATATTTCTTCTAATTATAAAGCGCGTCCCGCTTACGCGTAGCTTAGAAAATTAGATCTATATAATTAATATATAATTTAAAGAGGGAATTAGCTTTATATAAATTACCTAACTCAGCCTCTTTATTATTAATATCTTCCTATACTAAGTCCCTACTATTATTATTAGTATAAATAATAGTACGCGTAGTAAGCTATATATTATAATACTTCACTACTACTTTAATATAAATTCCCGCAGCGATCCTTTAAGAATATTAGATAACTAGAATAATAACTATAATTAGGAGAATCTTACCTCTAATCTATAATAAATTATTAAAGATAAGCGAGCTATCCTTCCTTTTCTTATATAAACTTATTAAGATAAAGTAGGGACTTCTTATACTTCCTAATAGCATAGCTAATAGCTATAATATCAGCCTTCTTTACTAATTCTAGTACCTTTTTACCTAATATAAAAGACTCTATATATATTTATAAATACTTTATATATATATTCTTACTTAATTCTTTAACTACCTTACGCTTTACCTAAAGACCTAGGCGGCAACCCCTTATACTATATATTAAGCCCTATATAATACTAGTATTATTACTATTATAAGTATTAAGGCGCTAAAGGAGGGTTTTTATTAGAGTCTTCTTCTTTATCTTTAATATCTATAATAGTTAGTAGGATATTATATAAGTTTTAAAAGAGCCATTATACTATAATCTACTAAATTAAACTCTACTACCTACTCTACCTTTACTACCTTATATTTACCTTCCTATATTATTAATTCTAGCTATTATTATAGTTATTAATAATAAGATATATATACCGCGTACTATTATATTATAAACTATTAACACTTAAATAGATTTTAATAATATATAAAGGAAGTATTAGGCGGAGATAGGAATTAAGGGATTTATATAAATTATAAAATATACTAGTCCTAATTAGGTTATAATAGCCCTACCGCTTCTTCTTAGTATTAGTACCTAATACTAGTAGTAAATATTATAAATATTAATTCTTCAAGTAATTATAATTATTATTAACTATAGATTTTCCTAATAATATATTATATACTACTATTAATAGAGGCGTATCTCTATAAGCTTAAATAGTATTAAAGGGAGGGGTATTATATATAATAGTAGAATTTAAGTTCCTAGCCCCGTATTTACTAGTAGAGGCCTCCCGCCGCTAGTAGTAAATCTCTATAAATATTAATTCTATAGATATTATAACTATAATAATAACTATATTATATTATAGGATTCTATAATAATATAATATATAATAATACTAAATTTATAAATTAATTATAATCTTCTCTAGTATTAATTAGATAAGTATAATAAATAATAGAGTAGTTTTAAGTAGAGAATAATAAGAAATCTAAGTATTTACTTAAAATAATAATAGCTATAAATATCTTATTTAAAAGACTTAACTATCTAACTTATAACCTCCTCTAGTATTATATATATATAACTCTAGAACTCTAGGAGTATATTAGTCTTATATTATATATACTATATCCTTATTATATAGTTATTTATTTTATTTTATAGTAATTTAAGTATATCTTCCCTTCTATAATTAATAGTATAGCTTAAACTAATAAACTAGTATTTATATATTTCTAACCTTATTAGATATAATTAATTACTTCTAATAAAGGTATTTAATTTATAATAGCTAATATAGTAGTATAGAAAGCTCGTAAGACTATAGGTAGTAAAGGTAGTAAGAAGGCTATAAGTCCTAAGTCTAGTACCGCTAAAGGTCTTCTAGGTTTAGGTACTTAAAAGAAGCCTAGATAGAAGCCTAGTAGTATATCTTTATAGCTATTATTCTACTTATTACTCCTAGCTAATAAAGTATATAAGCTATTACTCTTTATAAGATCTACCGCTACTAGAAAATTTCCAATCTCCTTATTCTAAAACTCCCTTTTTATAGACTTATTCGTGAGATTACCCTTGATTTATATACGGGTACTAGATTCTAGACTAAGGTACTAGAGGGCTTATAAGAAGCTTTACAAGCATTCTTAGTAAATATATTAGAAAGTAAGTTATCTATTTATTTCTAATATAGCTAATACTAATAATTATAGTAGTATTAAACCTATATATTATACACGTGAAGTGTATTATATTAATAATAAAGGATATTTAGCTATATATATAGATTATAAACCCTTATAATTATAGAGTATAAAGCCTAAACTCTCTAATAATTAGTAAACTTTAAAATTATAATAATAGGCTTTATTCTCTATATATAATAGCTTAATAACTAATATAATATTTATAATATATTATTTCTAGTTATTATTCTAGTTATTATATTTACTTAATATAACCTTCTATACTCCTCTTTCTAGATACTAAGCTCCTCTTAGTAATTATAGGATATCTTATAAATATCCTATCCTAAAAGAAGGTCCTATAAATAACCTATCCCGTGGGATTATCCTATAAAAACCTATACTATCCTATAATAGGATAGGACTAAAATCGTTAATCCTATACTATACTACGGGATGGCTAGGGAGACTAATATCCTATACTATCCCATATCTTTCCGGCTAGTAGTTATAAGGTTACTAATTCTATCTATATAACTATTTCTAAAACGTACTTATTCTATAAAGGTACGCTATTAAGGTTTCCGTATTATAGCGACTTAATAGCACGTTTCTTACCTTTAATATACTAGATAAGCTTATACTAGGTAGGGAGGAGGGCGTTATAGGGCCTAATTTTAGTATCTATATCTTTAGTAGTATTATAGTTAAAAATAATAATATTAATACTAGGATAGAGGATTATAGCTCCCTAGTAGTATTAGTTATCTACTTCCTATTCTTATCCTACCTAGGTACGTGTCTAGGTGGCGAAGATAGCGAGGCTATTATAACCTAGAGGTATATTACGCTAGAAGCTATTATAGGTATTATATTCACTAGTATCTAAGAATATATTACGCTAATTCCGTTTTATATTAGAGGTAGGGTAAGAGATAGGATTATAGTAGATATATATTATAGTCTAGGCCTAATAGTTTTATAGGAAAGTAGTTAACTTATCTACTATAATATTAGTTTATAAGCGGGAGCGGTCTAGTATCTAGATAATATTACTAGTAGTATAACTCGCTATTTAAGCTTAGAATATAAAAGGATAATAGAGGTAAATAGGCCTATAAAGTCTATTTTATATTCTAATATTATAGCGTAGAGTTATAAGGCTAGAAGGATAGGTAGTTAGGAGTTAGCTATCCCTTAGTTAGTAATAGGAGCGCCCGTAGAGCCGCTAGGAGTACCCGTAGAGCCTTACTATACTAAAGACTCCTACTACTATAGTACTTCTAGGCTTAAGGCCTTATAGAAGGGGATAAATTTATTTTTAAGGAGGGCTTTAATAAGGCTATTAGCTACCTACTTATTAATTTTAATATATTCTAGCTTAATATTACCGGCGGTAACCCGTTCTATATATAATAATATTAGATATTAATATACTTTATACGTGTATAGAACTAGGAGTTCTTAGCTAGGGTAATAGCTCCCTAATTATTATAATAAAGTATTACGGCGGTAAGCTAATAGGTATCCTTAGAGAGGTCTAGCTTAGTAAGGAGCTACTAGAGCTAGATAGCTTCCTTTATAACTTATATCTAGCCTATATATTCTACCTTGTAACTAGATAGGGCGATAGTAGGCTATTACTTTAATAACTAGCTTATCGCTCTACTATTAATATTAAAAATATAGCCTATAGTTAACCGCTAAGTATCTTAGTTACCGGCCTAATTAGTATTACTATAGCTGATAAGAGGAAAGATACTCTTATAGAAAGTAAGTTATAGGTTAGTTATACCTTAAAGGTAATAGAAAATCCTTTTAATAGCTATCTAATATAACTAATTTAGGTTTAATCCGTATCTACTAACTACTAAGACTATAAAGGTAATATCTAGCCTAGTCCCTAGTATAGTATATATTAGGGAGCTAATAGCCGACTAATATTCCTTTTAAAAAGTATTAGGGGCTATATAATCTTCCTTAGATACTTATAACTTATTTATATCTATTAGACTATTAGGGTCGCTACGGGGTATAACTCCTATATACTAAAGTCCCTTAATACCTTTTTAGTATAGGCTTCTTAACCTAGCTATAATACCTAATTCGCTTAATCCCATCTAACTGATATACCTAGATAGAAGGAATATAGGCTAAGGTTAGTTATCTAGAAGTATTTATTAAGTATAGCCTTAACCTAATTAATAATAGTTTAACTAGGTCTAGTAATTATAAATTATCTATATAAGCTATAATAATAACCTAATCTTTATAATTAATTAAGACGCTTTTATTAGCTATAAGTAGTATAAAGCCCTAAGTCTTTAGGAATATAAATAGCGTAGAAAACTAGACTTAAAGTAATTATTTTAGGCTATAAAGTACCTTCTTTAAGATATAGATAAGGTATTCCTTACCTTTAACTATAAAGCCTTTAAGCTATTTAATATAAATATCTTCCTTAATATTCTTATAAAGGAAGGCCGTCTTAATATCTATTTAATCTAGTTCCTAGTTAAGGGATATAGCTAGGGCGAAGATAGCTTTATAACTTATTAGCTTTACTACTAAAGTAAAGGTCTTATTATAGTTAACCCCTTCCTACTATTTAAAACCCCTAACTACCTAGCGTACTTTATAATAGAGGACTTTACTATAAGGCCCCCTTTTTAACTTAAATACCTACTTCCCCTAGAGTACCTTCTAACCTAGAGGTAGTTATCTAAGCGCCTACGTATTATTCTATATAAGGGAGTTAAATTTATCCTATAATACTACTTCCTAGTCCTTCTTAGTATTATTTACTATAGCTTCCTTATATAATTTAGGTTTAAATAGCTCTATACCTTTAACTATTATTAGGAAGGCGAATATTACTAGTAGATCTAAGGAGTTATTACGCGGTTTATTAGGAGGTATTTTAAATTTAAAGTAATCAGATAGGACCCTAGCTAATAATAGAAGCTCGTTAATATCTTAATAAAATATTACTAGATAGGCCTAATTTAGTTTAGGCCGGATATCTAATAGGGTCTTAAGGTAGGATTTATCCTTAGCTACTACATCTTTAACGTAGATTAGTAGTATATTAATATAGATTAGTAATACTTTACTTCTAGAGGGAGATTACCCTCTTATATTACTAGCTACCCGCTTAGAGTAGTAGGGGAGGTCTATAGATATATACCTTTTAGCTTTTAGTTCTTTAACGTAGCCTACAGGGACTTTCTTAATAAAGTAGACGTTAGATAACTAAGCGAGCTTCCTAGATTTATTATTAATAAGATAGTAGATAGCCTCGCCTTTATAACTAATAAGTTAACCTAGATAGGAATAGGCCTTAAAGTAATTAATTTTAGTAGTAGTCCTACTAGTATAATAGAAGGCCTAAGAGCTAAGGACCTATAGATAGGAGAGGTTAGGCTAGTAGCCGTTAAACTTCTTATAAAGTATTATCTTAATACTAGCCTTAGGGGACCTATTCTAGAGGTAGCTAGCCGCTTAAATAAATTTAGGCTAGTACTTATAGTTTATCCCGCTATCTACGAGTATAGTATAGGCCTTATTTATTAGGGTCTTACTAAGACGCTTTATAGACCTATTAGCCTAGGGAGTATCTTATATTATACTTTCCTAGATAATACTATTAGCCTAGTAGTACTCTATAAAGGCTATAGAGTTAAATTCCCCTCTGCTATAAGTATAATAGCGTTATATATATTATATAAGACGCTCCCAGTTTATCTTAAAGGCCTTAAAGGCTAGGAGGAACTCGCTTTTAGCCTTAAGTAGGGTAATATCCGATTCCTTAATATAGTTATATAATATTATACTAAAGAATTAAGAGCTATTATAAGCTATAGTAATCCCCTTATAAACCTTATAAGGGCCTACTAAGTCGCTATTAATACACTTATATAGGTACTTCCCTAGGGTAATAGGATAGTTATATAAAGCCCTTATTATTTAGGTCTCTATATAAATATTATATATATATTCCTTAGAGATAATCTTATTAAGGTTAATTCTACTAGATATATTTATTAGCCGTTTTAGGTTCTATTAGCCTAAATAACTTATATAGGTATATTAGAGGCTAATAGATAGGGAGACCTAAAAGGCTATAAACGTATATACTTTTAACTTTAAGAAAGCTAGGATATAGTTATTAGGGTTATAAAGGCTAGGGTTAGATAGTCCTAGGTATTAAGGTAGAAGATACTATTATACTAGGTATATATAAAGATATAGCCTTTATAAGTAATAGTATACTCTTATAAGCTAAAAGAGACTTTAGCCCTAAGATAGAGTAGCTAAGATACTAAAATTAAATTTAATTAAGTATCTAGGATATAAAGGATATTAGTAAGGCGTACTTTTACCCTAATTCCCTTACTAGTCTTATAAGGGATAACCGCGGTGCTACGCCCTATTATATAAGGACTAGCCTAGCTAATCTTATAAATAGGGGACTTAGGAATCGCCTTATATTCTTTAAGGATATATTAATTATTAATAATATATTAATTATATACCGTATCTAGGAGGATAGTAGTAGTAAGGCTAGTTATACCTAGCGTAGTTATAAAGCTAATAACTAGGTCTTTAGACTTTATAGGTATATGTTATAGCTATAGCATAGCTATATCAGGTAAGTACAACCGACCTAGATAGTTATATTTAGCCTTAGGCCTAAGGATATAGGGAAGATAAGCCTTTATAACCTACTTATTTTATATAAGCTCTAGCTAGTAACTTAATAGCTAGTAGTAATACTAGAAGATCCTAAATAGATATACTAAGTTATCTATTTAGATTAGGTCTATTTATTAGTAATTAACTATTCTTAAGGGGATTATAGGGTATAAAAGTCACTTCCACTCTATTCTATCCTATTACCCTATTAAAAGATTTCTATTTAGCTTTAATAATTATATTTATCTTTATTCTAGTCCCTATCCTTCTACTAGGACTAGACTAGCCTAATAATTCTATTTATCTTTATTTTAGTCCCTACCCTTCTACTAGGACTAGAGCTAGAAAGCCCTCTACGTTATTTAACCTAGCTTAATCTACTATTATAACTAGTTATAATACTCTTATTCTTACCTTCTACCTATATAATTTCCTCTTTATAGAACCTAAATAAGTAAACTTAGTTAACTATCCTAATTAGTACCTTATTAAGTATCTTACTTAGAATAGTCTTAGACTAGCTTAGTATAGCCTAAGAGTAGTAGCGGATCTTAAAGGATTAGCCTAGCCGGAATCCTAGTAGTCTAGACTAGAGCTAGAGATATTTCTAGCTACTTTATAAGATTTTAAGCGCGGTACTAAGGCTGCCTAGTATTTATTAAGGGCCCCCCTATCTACTAGAATAACCCTAATAAGGATAGCTAACTAAATTAAATTAGGGAGGAATAATTTAGGCCTTAATAATCCAGTTAACCTACCTAAATCTATAGAGGTAGCCTAGGGTAAATCTTCGGCGGTAGCTAGGAAATAAGTTATACCTTATTTAGGTATAATAGAATATATTTCTAGGTAGATTAAGGAAGTTATAGGAATCTAGAAGAATTTAGGTAATATAAGGTATTCTAAAATATTATATTAATAAGACTATATTATAGTACTAGTAATTATAGGATAATTAACTAAGAGGACCCTAGGATATAAAGCCCTATTTCTTTAAGAACTAATTAGTAATATTAATATAAGGGCTACTTAGGCTATCTACTAACTCTTATTAGAACCTAAGAAGAAATCCTTCTAAGTAGAAGCTAAGTAATAACTTCTTAGCTACCCGTACTCTATTATTAAAAATAAAGAAATATTCTAGGAGTAGCTAAATAAACTATATAATAGGCCTAGTAAGCTAGGTAATCTTAATCTTTCTTAATAAGTAATTAAAGAGGTTACCTCTAGCTATTACTTATTATTAATATAGTATAAGCTAGCGCTAGCTTACCCTCTAAGAAGAGGGTTATAAGCTAAGAGATTTTAGTGTCTAATATTAGATAGAATCTATTAGGAATAAAAGGACCCTTTTAATTAAGAAGTTAAGGAAGACCTAATAAGAGTATAATATAGTAGGTCTCTACTTACTCCTAGCTTTAAACTAATTACGGCTAGTTTATAAGGTTAAAATACCCTAGTACTACTATATTAAGATACCTAGCTAGAGACTTTTATTCCTTACTAACCTTTTATAAAGGATTAGCCTAGAGTATTTTAACCTAACTAGTTTTAATAAGATTACTAGTAATAAGAGCCTAAGCTATAATATCTTTTAATAGAGTAAAATAAATTAGTATAATTATATATAAAGGTTATCTAATAGGAAGCTAAACTTTATTATAATTAAAATTATAACCTTAGTCTAGAACCTAGGTTTAAACCCTAGGAAAACTATTATTTAGAGTTGATTTTAGGATATTATAACTATAAACCCTAGGAATATAGATATTAGAACCCTCCTTATAACTTTTTATAAGAATTTTAACTAGATTATTATTAATATAAAGACTTTAATAAATATCTACCTTAACTAAAGGAGTATAAGGAGTAAAACCTTTAACCCTAAGAAATTATAATATTTAATCTTAAGAAATACTCCGCCACCTTCTTTATTCGCCGCTTCTAATATATAATAGAACTAGAAGGTAGTGGTTTAGTCCTTAGGGTACTCCTAATATACCTAGAAGGGGATACTCTAGAATAGTATAATAGCCTTTTTATAAGAGTCCGCTAGGAAATAAAGTATAATCTAGCTATTTAGGAAGATAAACTCTTTTAAAAATATTAACCTAATTAATTTAAATTGATAAAGGAGGCTAAAAAGATAAAGTTTTACTTTAACTAACCCTTAACTACCCTTAGCTAATACCTAACTTAAAAGACTAACTACTTATATAATATAGGTATAACTAATAAGGATATAATTATTAAGTATTTATAATAAGGCCTTAAGCTAAACCTAGTACTTATAACCCTAATATAGGAAGAAGGAGATACTATAGAAAATTTTAATAGATAAGTCTAGAATAATAAGGCGGTAGTAAAGCGTATTTATAATATAAATAAACCCTATTAGAAACTTATAATAACTTAGATATTTTAAGTACTATCTCTAGCTAGAGTCTAGTAATTATTTAGTAATCTAGCGGCTAAGGGAATTATTTAGTCTAACCCTAAGCTTATAAAAATAAAGAGGCGCCCCTTAGAAAAGATAAACGCTAATAATTAATAACTTAAATGGTTCCTACCTTATCTTTACTAGTATTATAGTAGAAATTATTAGGATAGTAACTATAGTAATAAAAAGAAAAGGGCCTTAAAGGTTAAACTAGAGGATAAAATAGACCTTAACCTAGGGGATAGTAATAGTAATAATAATAATAATAATAATAATAATAATAATAATAGTCTTAATCTATATAATCTAGAGACCTATATAGCCTTAGAGATTCTTATAGAGGAGGATCTATAAGGGGAAGCCCCTTAGGGCTCCTAACTAGTAGTTAGGGCCTACCTAAAGATAATAACTCCACTAATAGTTTCAATATTACTACTAGAATATCCTTAGACTTATCCTATCTTAATAATAATATTACTAGCTTATCTTTAAAAGGAGCTAAACCTAATACTTTTAGTTTTATAGATATATAGACGGGAGCTAGTATAGACTTTAAGAAATTCTCTAGTATAATATACTAATATATTGGTAAGAATAGTAGAATCCTTAAGTTTTACTTTAATATTAGGTCTTTAGTATTACTTATTTTTAATAATTACCGCCTAGCCTTTTTTAACGCTTATAAGGTCTACCTTATAACTAGAGGAAAAAGGCTTTAATATAAGGGAGTTAGTACTAGAGAGTTATTATTACAGGATTATATTAAAGTAGATATTATAATATATAACTTAACTAAGGAACTAGTTAAAATATCTAGGGAGATTTATATAATTTTAAAACTCCCGTATAATATAATTATTAGAATAGATATTATAAAACTAAGTATAATTAATATTTAATAGGGTAAATACTAGGATCTCGCTATAATTAATAATACCCCTATTCTAATTAGAGTTACTTTAAAGGCAGATTATATCCTAAAAATCCGAGCGGATATTTAAGAACTCCTAGTAATACTAGTATTACTAATTAAGCTAAGAATATTAAGGATACTAAAATATAAAAGAGTAAACGTCTATACTACCTTACCTACTATACTAGACCTAGGAATAGGATAGAATATCCTAATTATATATAACCCGCTAGCGCTAAATTACTCCTATTTATTTAAACTATTATTAATAGTCGACTTATAATTAGGGATATTTACTTCTAGAGTTTAAGTAGTAGTTAGTAATAATTTATAAGCTTATCTTATAACTAACTTTAGCGATTATTCTATTAAAATCTACTAGGGGTAATTACTAGGAAGACTAGCTATTCTATAAGAGTTAGCTAAGCTAACTAAAGTAGACTTCTACTTTATAGATATTTATACTAGTAAATTTAAGGAGGAATTAGATATACCTTATATAATAGACTTTTTAAAGGAAGTTATAGTTCTTAAAGTAGATATCTCTATATATTAGGGCCTAGAATATTAAGAATATATTAAAAAGGTACTTAAAAAATATAAGACCCTTTTTTAAAATAGCCTAGGAAAGTTTAATAATAGTATTAAAATACTAATACCCTTTAAAGATAAGTTAGATATAGTAGGATTAAAGTAAAACCTATATAATCTTTCTTAGAGGGATTATAAGGCTATAAATTTAATCCTAGATCCCTTAGTAAAGTAGGGCTAGATTAAGAAAGTTCCTTTAGGCGTACCCTCTACTACGTTATTACCGGCTTTTATAGTTTAGAAAAATAGGAAGTTAAGGGTAGTAGTAGATTTATATAAAGTTAATACTAAGCTTTACCTAGATATATATCTACTTCTAAAGTAAGATATAATCCTAGGAGTATTAAGTAGATTAGTAATATTCTTATTAGTTAACCTTACTAAAGGCTTTTTTTAATAGGGAATATATCCTTCTAATTAGTAGAAGACTATATTTATTAGTTTATACTAAGGCTAGGACTAGTTAAAGGTTTCTATTATAAGTTTAATAAATACTCTAGGTTTTTTCTAATATTATATAAAGAGGCTACTATCCCCCTACTTATAATAATTCATCCTAGTATATATTAATAATATTATAATTTTCTCTACTACTCTAGAAGATTATATTAAATATCTTAACTAGGTTCTTAAACTCCTTAAGAATAGCGGAGTTATACTATTATTAGTAAAGTACTATTTTATATATCCTAGTATAATAGCTCTTAGATATTATATATCGCGGTTAGAGGTTAGTGTAATAGAGGAGAAGGTTAAAGCTATCTAGAAGATATTATTCCCTATAAATTTAAAGGGGTTAGAGACTAGACTTAGTTTCTTTAATTATTACTATAAATTTATAGAGTATTATATAATAATTACTAGACCCCTAATTAAGTTAAAAATAGAGGGCTTTAAGGGAAGCCTAAATAAGGGGAGGCTAAGAAGAAATTATACTAAGAAAAAATAACTCTTAGTAGATATATCCTATCTAAAACCTACTTAAGTCTCTATTATATATAAGATAGAAGGTTTATAAGCTAGTCCTTAATATTATAAGGCTTAGGAAATCCTTAAGGAAAAGCTATATAACGCTCCTACTTTAGTATTTCTTAACTTTAATAGACCGTTTATATTATATATAAATAGTAGTAAAGAGAAGGGATATAGAGTTACGCTATACTAAATTAGAATAGATAGGGTAGAAAGGCTAATATTATTTCTCTCTAAAGATCTCTTAGACGTAGAAACCTAATATTAGGCTATAAAATTAAAAGTAGGGGCCCTTATTTAAGCGCTTACTAAACTCCCTTAATTCTTTAATAATAGTAATTTTACTATTATTATAAATTATACTACTTTAAAATCGGCGCTTTAAAATAAAATAAATAGTTACTAATCTACCCGCTTAAATAAGTAGGCCCTTTACCTATCTATATTTTAACTAAAGATAAAAATTATCTATTAGGCTAAAACTATATATAGAAACGTAGATAGACTATTTAGACTACTTATAATAGAAACTAAACTCGCGAATATCTTCCCTATAATAGTAATTAAGGTAGAAAAGGAATTTCTAAATAAAATCTTAAATATATTACTTAAGGATTCCTATTTTAGGAAAATCTATAATTAAATCTAGAAATAATTAAAAGAGTTATACGACTAAGAGTCTAGAGTTAAAACGGTATATTAATTATATCGCTAGGACCTTAAGAATAAGCTACTATATATATAAAATTACCTAGGACTAGATTAGCTTTATATTCTAGAAAAGCTTACCTATAAAATCCTAGAATATAGATATAACTACTATATATATAGTAGTATATATTAGATATATAACTAATTATATAGTTTAATATACTTTCTAAGAATAAGAAGGGTTATATAAGGGTATATTAATAGGTGCCTAGCTTATTAATTATTAAAACCTTTAAGATAACTACTATATAAAGAATTATATCCCGTAGGGGATACTTAATACCCTTTAGAGGAACTAGTAATAGATTTTATAATTAGCTTACCGCTTACTAGGTAAGGCTATAACTCTCTACTTATAGTTATAGATAAGTTCTTAAAGTTTATCTAGTTAGTCCTAGGTAATAAGACTAATATAGTTAAAATCTAGGCTAAATAATATTTTAATAATATATACTAATTATAGGGTATTTTAAGCCGCCTTATCTCTAATAGAGATCCTAAGTTTACTAGTAAGTTCTAAAGAACTCTATTCTCTAAATATAAGGTATTATTAGGAATAATAATAGCTTACTATCTATTAGTAGATAGATAAGCAGAATAAACTAACTAAACTATAGAAATAGCCTTAAGATATCTACTAGTAGGCTAATATAAGGAAAACTAGGATACTTTACTACTAGAGGTTAAATACGCCTTAAATACTTTGGAAAATATAGGTATACTTATAACGCCGTTTAAAGTACTTTATAACGTAAAACCTAGGGGTTACCTTAACGCTATTATCCCCGGAAATAATAATATTACGGTAGAATTCCTTTATTATTAGGATATAATATATAATAATATAATAGACGCTATAAAATTAGCTTAGGTAAAGATAGTAGTAAGATATAATTTAAAATATAGGGTTCTAGACCTAGTAGGTAGCGTATATCTTAAACTCGCTAAAACGGAAGACGCGGGATATTATATTCCTAAGTTATCCTCCCTATTAATAAAGAAAGTTAGGTTATATAGAATCCTAGAGAAAATTAGCCCCTTAGTATATAAGTTAGAACTACCCCCTAGTATATCTAGGATCTATCTAGTAATATTAGTAATCTACCTAGAGTAGGGTAAACCTAACCCTTTTAGTTAAGCTATTCCTCCCCTAGCACCTATTATTATATAGGGTAGATAAGAGTACGTGGTAGATAAAATACTACGTAGGGAGAAGAGAGGTAGAAAGGATAGCTATTAGGTTAAGTAGAGAGGCTACGATAAAATAACCTAGGAGCCTACTAGTAACCTTAGGGAAGACGTACTAGATATAGTAGCTAAATTCAAGAAATCTCAAAGGTAATATATTAATATCCGCTAAAGACAAAGGTATTAGTATAATTATATTCTAAAAATATATAATATAGGTACTCCCGCTACTAGTATTAGCTTTAACTTATAAGAAAATCACCTTACTTACTTTTACCTCTATTATTAATTATTAATACTAATATAATATATATTATATACGTTGTATCTCTAGGGGTAATACTCCTTACTACCGCGGGTTCTTATATAAACTACTATTACTAAGAAAGTCGCCTAGTTACTAACCTAGTTTAGAATAAATATAATAATAAGGATATTAATTCATACGTAGTAGACTAATTAAGAATAGTAGATAAAGGCTATATTTAGCGCTTACTACTAACTTAATTCTATTTAAGTAGACTTACATCTAAGGAGATTTTAAACTACTTACCTAAGGCGCCTATCCTTTTAAGAGTCGTTTAAATTTATATACCCTAATTTAAATTTAAATATAATCCCCTTTATAAAAATAACTTATATTACTCTAAAACTACTAATAGAGCCTATATATTAAAGTACCTAAGAGAAAATAGATTAAGACCCTTTTTAGTAGTATATAATTAGGCTATTCTTATTCCTAATAACTACTATATTATATACTAGATCTAGGATTAACTTAATTAGTAGGTATAATAAAACTTATTCCTAGACCTTACTATACCCCTAGATATTACTAAGAAGTTAGGCGTACTAGTTAGTAATTAAGAAAATCTATACTAGGCTAAATAAGACGTCATCTAGTATATAATAGCCCTACCTAAGGTTAGTATACTTAACTATAATAGTTAAGCCTAGGAAGCTATATTTAGCCTAAACTAGGAAGAAATAAGGGCGGAGGCGAGAAAGTAGTTATAAATTCTCTAGGAGTTTAAAGTTTATAAATTAAAGAAGGTAAATTTATAAAATAGTATAGGATTATAAGATAGTTATAAAGACTTTACCTTCTTTAATCCTCTTAATTATCTTAAAATAAATTATAAGGTACCCCTACTTAGGGTACTAAGAGAAGACTAGGACTTAAGCTATTCCCAAGAATATATTATATCTAATTTAGACCGGCGGGCGGGTATAAATCGCGCTAGCCTTTTAAGCCTTTTTAAGATAATTTATAAGATAGCGGATAATATCTACTATAACTTTAAATATAGACCTAGATAACTACTAGATATAGATTAGTAAGCTTATCTTAAGGAATACTTATAACTTATATTACTAATGATATTAGAGGTATTATTAGCTCCTCTATTAGATTAGGAGATCCTAGCGGCGGACCCTAAAAATAGGCCTAATAGTATATCCTTATCTTACTTAGTTAAATAACCCTATTTAATAGCTCCTAAAGGAGCCCTTAAGCCTATTAGTAAAGTTACCTCTAAAGATATTAATATTAGCTACTATATAGCTAGGACCCTTTATATAGGGGAAAATAGGGGAGTAAAAATTTTAGGGAAACTAGGTAAAAGAGTTATTCTTTCTAAGTATCTAGACTAGCTATTAGTTAATAAATTCCCTACGCTAGTCTTTTTAAACCTAGACTACGTCGTCTTAAAGGAGGAGTTTATAGCCTATTATAGAAGCTTTACTATTCTACCTAATTATTAGGTATTCTAGGTAATTTATTCTGACTTATCTAAGCGGGGGGATTTCTACTAACTAAGCCTTAATACTAATAGATATCTTCCTATTAACTTTATCCCTATAAGGGTACCAGTAATAGCCCTAGATAATAAGGGGGTAAGGTATTTCCGCGTATTTTAAGGGCGCTAACTATACGGCGATATAGGGGAAAGACTAGGCCTAGCTAATAAATATTTACTACCTAACTAGACTTAAATAGTTAATAAATAGTACCCTAATTATATAGCTAGCGGTAATAAAATATCGCCGTAGTACCTTAGGGATAATAGTCCTACAATCGTCCGTCTATCGGAGGATTAGGATATCCTAGGGGAACTGCCGCCTAGCGATATAAAGGAGAAAAATTGCTAGATACTAAGGTCCTCTACGACAAAAAAATCCGTGACTATAAAGAGGTCTAAAAAGCTAGTAAAATCTAGGAGAACTACCCTACTACTAGCTAATCCGATACCCCCGCTATAAAATAGTATCCCTACTATACCGCTAACTACTCCGACACCCCCGTTATAAGAGGCTATAGGATAACCCAGCTCTACTTCCCTATAATAACCTATTCTAACCTAGCTAGCCTAGAAAGGTCTTAAAAACCTAAGGTCGGGATTACTCTTAATAATACTAATAACTAAGGTAGAGGAATTAAGGGAATCTAATAAGAAATAATAACGATTAAATATATAGCTACTAATAAAGGGAAATGCTATAATAGTAGAGCTAGTAAGATATTTAAGCGTATATAACTAATCTATTACAGATATAATAATAATAATTAATAGTACTAGGAATATTAAGTTAATAGAAAAGGCTAATAAGATACTTAATATCTCTAATAACGCGTTATAGCGCCTAGTATTATACTACCTATATCTCGAGGATATTATTATAAAGCACGATAACGGTTAGTTAGTAAAATAGTTAGCTAATCCTAAAAAAATTATAGAGGCTAACTTAGTTAATTTAACGACTTAATACGCTTGGGACGAGCTTATTTTCTATAAAGAGCAGATATTATAGCTATGGCATAGCTATATCAGGTAAGTACGACCGACCTAGATAGTTATATTTAGCCTCAGGCCTAAGGATATAGGGAAGACAAGCCTTTACAACCCACTCATTTTATATAGGCTCTAGCCAGTAACTTAATAGTATACGGGGACGCTTACCTCTAGTATTACTACCCCCTTAACTACGGCCCCCTTAGTTTTAGCTCTTATCCGCCTTAACTGTCTTAAGGAAGGCCTTTATTAACTTAAGGTACTTAGTCTAGTAGTTAGACTCTATATAGCCTAAATAATTATAGTAGTTATAATACTTATTACTACGCCGTACATTTAACCTACCCTAGTAGAGTAGGCGAGTAGTAGTTATAGTAGTAGCTATAGTAGAAGACTTTATTAAATTCTAGCGAGCTTCTTTATTTACTATAGCTAGTATAAGTTTATTAAATAAGACTATTATAATACCTTCTTCGGCGGTAATAGTATATATCTAAATAAATATACTCTAAAAGGTATTAAACTTCGCGCTAAGATACTAGAGGTAGGTATTAATAATAAAGATATAAGGGAGCTTATATCTTAGGTTAATTAGGTTAGAATTAATAGTTCTAAACTTACCTATATAGTTATTAATATCTTTATAGTTAGTATAAAAGAGGGTATTAAAATTATAGATAGTCTTATTAAGAATACCGGCACCTTAAGGCTTATAGAAGTCCTTAAGGATCTTCTAGGCTATTAAGGGGATAGTCTTATCCTTAATTATACTATAAGCGTTAGTATTATAACGTGCCTTTATTACCTTATAGGCCTTATTATACTTATTATCCTAAATCTCCTAAAGGTTTTAGGTCGCGGGGATAATATAGTCTATCTTAAGGATAGCTCTAAAGCTATTAAGAACGATATAAGACCGTATATTATAGGAGTATAGCAGCTAGTTACAGCTAGATTCTAGTATAGGAATAAGTATAAGGGGGTAGTTACCGCCCCCTCTAATCTCTACTTTAATACTAGTAGGAGGTATATCTTTAGTCTTAGTATCTAGATTATATAGATTTAGTATTAGAGACTAAGTTAGTACTAGCGTTAGTAACTATAAATATACGGAGGGTAGTCTTAACCTTATAATAAAGCTGAAGATAATACTTTCACTTAGTATTCTAGGGCCTTCTATTAAAAACGACGGTAATTAATTTTAGGGATAAGGTTCTAGTATTAGCGAAGGTATAAAGGAGGTATTATTTAATAGTATTCCCTAATAGTTAATAGTAGTAGCTACCTCTTAGTTAATTTTGTAGCTAATATCTTAGTAGAGATATAGGAAATTAAGGAAGTAGTAGTTTACTTAAAGGTTAGCTAGAAGACCTTTAAAGTAAATATTAATTGATTATTAATAGATTTCTTCTTTAAATTCTTTAAGTTCTAGTATAAAGTAATTAGAATAATAAGAAGGAGGGAGAGAAGAGTCTAGGGAAGAAGGGATAGATATAGCTGATTTATAAGGAGGTTAGTAAGTATTCCTAGCCTTCTTTATCTTCCTAGCCCCCTTTCATAAGAATACTATACGTTATCCACGGTATCAGCTAGGTAATAGGTATAAATAACTATTATTAAGGTAGTTAGCATATATAAGGAATAGATATTATTTATATAATTAGCGAACTATTATATACTACTACTAAGAGGTTATTATCATTTAAGTTAGAGAGGATTTCAGCTAGGTTTTAGTATCTTAGTAGAAAACTCTGCTAGTAGATTCCCTAGCCCCCTTTTTATAGTAGTAGTAGTATTAATATAGAGGTAATTTATAAGGGATAGTATTAATAGTAGTCGTAGGGTAAATAAATAAATACCCTACGCCTAGGCTTATAACCTATTAAAATAGGTAGAATAGTAATAGTTATTATATTACTAGCTATATAAGTAGAGAGAGATAGAATATATAGGATACCAAGACGGGTACTAGCGCGCGTCTAGTACGCGGCTAGTCTGACTAATTACATCCTATTTTAATATGTTTCAATATTTTAGTCCTAATCTATAGGCTAATAACGAGAATATCTACTATAATATATTTAGCTTTACCGATTATCTACGCTTTAAGGCTAATAGTATTGATACGGATATTATAAGACTTAATATCAACGCTTACTTACTTAGTACTACTAAGGATTAGTATACTAGTCTACCTGACTTAAGTAAATACGGTCTATAATACGCCCTAAACGGTATTATTAAATAGTATTACTTACTTAAAGAATATTTCTATAACTTATTAAGACTCTTATTACCTATAAATATAGAGCGGTAGCTATTTAACCTAAATAAGTTTATTAGAAAATTAAATACCTAGTAAGACTATACTATTCCCGTTACGGATATAATATCCTTATATACTTATAATAAGGTCCTTAGTACGCCCTTACTAGCTAAGACTACTTAGCCTACTAGAGTCATTACTATAGTCCTATAAAAGACTTCTTTAGAGCTACTACTACTACTAAAGACTTAGCCTACTAGAGTTACTATCTATAAAGACACGTCGTTAATTCCCCCGGTAATTAATAGCGGAAAGTCCTATTTAGATTTACTAACTACTCTAGATCCTAACGGTCTAATATCTATCTAAGCTATTAATAAGATACTATAGAAGCCTTCTATAAAGCTACTAATAAGGACCTTAATAGCGACTAATAGTCCTACTATCTCGCACGTTCTAGCGATTTATATCGCTACTATTTATATCGCTATAGGTAACAGGAATCCGCGTCTTATAGTTACTAGTAACTATACGAAATTAAATAAACAGCGTGATAAAACCTCCTACTATAATAATATAGTATAGCGATAGTTACCCTCTTATCTACCCTCTCCTCTATTATCTACTAAATAAGGTCTTTTATACTCCCGTTAGGGCTACCTACGTACCAGGCCTAATACGTAGTGAAGGGGAATTAGGGGTTAGAAATATAGGTTAGTAATAGATAGATCTATATTTAGTATTACTTATAATATATATTTTACTACTAGACGACGTCTATAAGACGTCTAATTAGTTAGGAAGTATAATATATTTAAAACTAATAATAGTATATACTATTAGGGCGATGGCTTTTATTTTGTTATTAGCATTTATTGCGATTACTTTATAATTGCCTGATATTTACCTTACGGTATTACCTAAATAGGCTTAGCGTCCGTCCTTTCTATAAAGGCGGATTTCTCACACATAGAGAATGCATCTTTTACCTACTATCCATGTTTAAATGTAACAACAAAGAAGGTTATTGATACTTTTGTACTGGAGCCTTGACCTACTTTACGTGACGTCAAATTATGCTTTCAAAGGTAAGGTTTAGGTTTGTAGTATGTGCGGACGATCGACTTCCGAAATCTAAGCGCGAGTTTCGGCCGCACCAAAGAAAGCTTGACGGAATTGTCCTGACAGTTGACAACCATCCTCAGCTTTACATGCAACCATTATCGTCCTGCTCCTACAAAGTATCAAATCCTGTGGAGATTACGAATATTACACGCCGCACGGAATCAGCAATCTTGAGTGCATCCTACGGCTAATACATACTCAAGCCAAGAATAAGTAAAGTTACTGTTGAGTATCTGCCTATCGACTGTAGGGGACAACCTAGTTGAAAAGCGTACTCTATTTGTTTCACGTCAATGGCCTACAGCATCAATATGATGACCTATGGTCATGGAGCATTATCAGCTGCATCTCTTATCGTCTGCCCTACAGTGACCAGTAACGTGATAACGTGACAATGCGCCATATCAGGTAACGAATGCGGCATTCCATAATTAAGAAAGATCGCTGTCCCGGGCGAGCCATAAGGGATCGCCCCAGCAAAGCTACGCGATGGGGGACCTGGGGGACAACGGCACAGACCAGGCTTCAATTGTGAGTGGGGTTGGTATTTATGAAGAGGAATGGATGTTGATTCACACTCGGATAGAAACCCGTGTCTTCGTTAAGATCTATTTTTGAGACTAAGATAAGCAATGATACCAGCACCGCAACATCTTCACGGCCCCTTACCCCAAGGCCTCTTACGAAGTCGGATCATTCGCATGGTGGCAGTCCAATTCTAACTCGAGCTTCGCTGGAAATACCAAGGACGCCTTCCCCGTGGTCGATAGTTCATGGCGACGATGATTCACAACGCAAGGACATTCCAGGACCACCAATTCCCCGTACTCGCTGGCCTAACTTCACCAATCTTCAACGGCCTTTGTCAACAACATCACTTTCTGCCCCTCAATCACCTCCACAGGTAACCGTTGATTCACCCAGGTCCCCACCAAGGCTTCCCCAGTCGACTAACCAGCGACAATGTTCGCGATCCACAACACCAATGCCGTTGGCCCCCGTTAACGTGATTTCACAATCCCCGCGCATAGTTCCTGTGCCTCCAAAACCGATCAGCAACAGTCCAAGAACCAATCCGCAGGGGTCTATAATTAATGATCGGAAGGGAAGTCCAGTATCAGATCAACTCCGTAGATCAAGCGGTGATTACAATTCTTCAAGGAACCTTCCACCACCAGTGAACCGAGCTGAAAAGCCTAAAGTGCCCACGAAACCTACTTCGATCCCCTGGAAGGCTAGCTTGGAGCCGCTGGCACTTACCACCGATGAAAGGGTGTCTCCGTTCAGTACTCCGCCAGGAAGCGATGAAAGTGCGGAATCAGAGTCGTCGAATTGTGGCAGGGTCTGTGAACCGAAAACCCGAGACACTGAACGTAGGGATCCTAGAGAAGACGAAGGCCGTAAACTAATGACCTTGCGCTCCCTCCATGATGCACGAGATGCTGGTAGGAAGACTGCAGCTCCAAATAAGCAAAGGCAAGACGCCCGTGGTTTTGGATTCGCCGCAGCAGCAGGTTCGGACGCATATGCTGGTGTCCCTGAAGCCCCGCCGAGCCTTCCTCCTCGGCTGGGGCAGCATCAGCAAGTGGCCTGGACCCAAAGGATTGATGCAGGGGGCAAAGATAAATCCATTGCAGCGAACGCTCCTCTATATGACAGATCAAAGGAAGCGCAGACTACGCCAGCCCCTGTGCCGCAATTCTTACCTCCACCAAAGCGGATGTCCATGTTCATTTCGTCGAACACATCCCATCCGCCAAATCGAAGTCTTCCTCGCACAATTAGTCATTCCATAGTATCTGACGTGGTCCCGATAAGTAGTGCTATGGATGAACAGGACCTGAATTCTACTGCTGAAGCAAGTACGGCGACTGATTATCCGGATGCCTCAGACTCTAATAGACATCCTCCAAGTATGGATAATGGGGCGGAAGACATTGACACAAATTATGATACCAGGCTTATTGATATCTGTGGTCGGTACGTAGTCACAACAGGTCATATCACCCGGGTCTGGGATGTAGTCACTGGGGACATGGTACTTAGTCTTGGCCATGGTGAAAAGGATGTTAGGGTGACATCGTTGGCCTTCAAACCAGCAGCAACAGCCAGCGAGGAGGGGTCTACCCTTTGGCTGGGCACCAATCATGGTGAAATACAAGAGGTGCATATTCCAACTCAAACTTCCGTGTATGTCAAGACAGGTACACATGAGAGACGGGAAGTTGTAAAGATCCTTCGGCACCAAAGCTCCATGTGGACGTTAGATGACGGTGGAAAGCTTTGTGTTTGGCTGGATAAGGAGACCGGCTTACCTGATCTTCGACAAAGTCCTGTGTCGTACAGAGTACCGAAAGGCCACACCTTCTCCCTCGTCATTCAAGATGATTTATGGTTAGCTACAGGCAAGGATATCAGAATTTTTCGACCCAGTACAGCCGATGGTGCAGACTTCTCAATCCTCAGGGAGACTCTCAGTCAACCTGGCGTTGGACCTGTAACCTCAGGTGCTATTATTGGCGGACAGCTTGATCGAGTCTATTTTGGTCACGCAGATGGCAAGGTCACGGTCTACTCGACTACTGATTTTGCTTGCTTGGCGGTCGTAAGTGTCAGTATCTACAAGATCAGCTGTCTAGCTGGTGTCGGGTCCCACCTCTGGGCCGGGTACAGTACAGGCACTATATGCGTATATGATACTAGGACACGGCCCTGGACTATGAAAAAGGATTGGCTTGCTCACAGTAGTCCTACCCTCAATATTTTGGTCGAGCGAAGTAGCATCTGGAAGGATGGCGTTCTCCGAGTGGTTTCGCTTGGCGCCGACAATATTCTGAGATTCTGGGATGGGACCTTGAAAGACGACTGGCTAGGTATTTGATCGTTGACTTCATGGTTAATTAAATACCATGCTAATGGATCGCAGCAAATAATATGCAAGACCACGATATTGAGTATTGTTCCTTTCGTGAGCTTACAGCGCTGGTGATCTCTTGGAACGCGGGCGCAGCGACTCCGACCCACCTTCGCTATGAGGAGAGAGACTCTCAATTCTTCAACGACATGCTGCAAGCTGACCTATCGTCGGACCTGCTTGTATTTGGTTTTCAGGAACTTGTAGATTTGGAGGATAAGAAGCTCACCGCAAGTTCGTGTATTCCATTCTTAGACATGAGTGTAGTCTAAGGCATTCCAGAAACTCTTTTCAAGGGGAACAAAAAGAAAGATCCGTCGGAACAAGAACATATGAGCCGCCAGTACAGGGCTTGGCGCGACTATCTTGTCAGATGCATCGAGGATACCATGCCGCCCAGCGAGCCGTACCATCTACTGCACACAGCTAGTATGGTCGGTTTGTTTACTTGCGTGTTCATCAAAGCATCTCAGCGTAATAGGGTTCGCAATCTGAGTGGAGCCGAGATCAAACGTGGAATGGGCGGATTACACGGAAACAAGGTTGTGGAAATCCTCCCATCACTTGACTCTGAACTGACCGCTGAGCTTCAGGGTGCGCTGATCTTGCGATTTATCCTAGATGACAGCTCCATTTGTCTGGTCAATTGTCATCTGGCTGCTGGCCAAACTCAGACTGTCAACCGCAACAATGATATTACGGCTATTCTAGAGTCTGCGATATTGCCCCCGAGTCGGAACGCATCGGCTGGCACCGATCCCTTTGTAGGGGGTGGAGATGGCTCAATGATCCTTGATCACGAGATATGCATCCTGCACGGAGACCTAAATTACCGAATTGATACCATGGGACGCGACACTGTGGTCAAGGCGGTCAATGCAGGAAATCTAACGAAACTCCTCGAACGAGATCAGCTGCTTGTGTCTCGACGAAGAAATCCGGGCTTTCGTGCACGGGCATTTCAAGAATCTCCAATCGGATTTGATCCGACTTACAAATATGATGTTGGCTCTGACAGATACGATACTAGTGAGAAGCGTCGAGTACCCGCGTGGTGCGATCGCATACTCTATCGAGGTACTGGAAAGATCAAACAGATAGAATATTGCCGGCAAGACCTACGGGTATCTGATCATCGGCCCGTGACCGGGCGCTTCAAGATACGTATTAAGACAATCAATGCACAAAAGCGTGCGGCGGTGTGGGAGGATTCCGAGAGTAGATTTGAGAGAGCTAGAGAGAAGCTCGCATACGAAACTAAGTACGCCTTCTGCGTTGCCACAATTGATTGAAGGAATTGATATTGATCACATGCAGGGTTGAGTACCTTAGGGATGTCCTTGGGGTTCCGCCCAACGAAGCCAGGGGACTAATTTGAGGATCCGTCACCGCAGCTTAGGCCACCATTGAGCGGAGCGTCTTTCCAACTACTTGGCAGTGCTATTCAAACCCCACATTGGAACTACGGATCAGGACTGATCCACGTAATGGTTCAGGGATTGAACTTACCAGACATGATCAAGACGTCGAGATCCGCCGAAGATTTGTCGTGGACTTGCTATCTGCCACAAGATTGCCAGTAGACCGGTGTCCATGAAGCGTCAAGATCTGTGAAGGAATCAAGGTTGTAGCGAGATGAAGCAATCTCAACCTGGAGTAGTTGCGAAACCTAGGACAGCGAGATCTCTCGGTCTACTAGGATTACATCTAGTTGAAGCATGTATGATTAAAGAGTTCCTCTATTCTTCTCTGCTATCATCCTATATCCTAGCAACTTAGGCACTCGTCCCGGCTATGACTCGGTAAAAACACCCGTAAAACGAGTACCCTATGTAATCCAGGCTGGTTACAAGCCCGGCTTGGAACACGTCTGAGGGACTGAGGCAACGGTGTAAACATCCGACCTATCCTCAACTTCGTTGGGTTCCGAGTATTTGGGAGATTACTCACGAAAGATCATTACACAGTCCATCAATAGGAACAAGCATTGAATGCATTCGCCTTCGTAGCGGCGGTGACCGATTGATTGACTTCTTACCCTAGCCTGAAGTCTGCTGGCATTCTTCCGTTGTGTCGTTATTTTTATCCACACTGGTGACAATGCTGAAACAAAAGTCTTACAGGCTTACTATGATGTATCTGCTTATGAACACCTAGGTCTCTGCTTTCTGTGTCAAGATCAGCCCATACGTTGCCGTCATGCTTGACACGACATTAAATTCTGACTTTTTGAGTCAACTGCCACCTGAGCTTGCAGAAATGGTATGCTCAGAGCTCGATATTCCAGACATTGCGAATCTTCGTCTCGTCTCGCAGTAGTGGACACAGGTGGCCACACCTTACTTGATCCCTGAGATCCACTTGCTCTTCACAGCCAGCAGTTTCCGTCGTCTTCTCCAAGTTTCACAGCATCCAATCATCAGCCAACATGTCACCTCACTATACTACGAACCAGACCTGCTGAGTGTATATTACAGCTTCGATGAGTGGGAAACAAGCATCCACGACGACGACTGGCTTCGCCATATTCCAAACCTTCTCAGACCTGGAGCCACTGAGCGAGACAGGCGCATCAATCGTCGGGACATCAACAAATTCAGTACATTCAAGAAAACTTTCCTGTGCGAAGCATATGAAAAGTATACAAAATTAGTTATGGAACAGTTACTTCTCCAAGATGAGAACTTTGGTGCAGAAATTCTACTTGCAGCTATGAAAAATCTACCTAATTTATCTGACATCATAATGTCACTTGGCTCGGGCGTTGATAAACTATCAGGGTATTCCAGGAACGCTTTCAGACCAGTCCTCCAAAACGCGTTTGGTGATCGCAGTGAAACGGATCGACCGGGGATTAGGCAGGCCTTATCTGTATTCCAAGCCGCTCATCATGCGCATCTTGAGCTTGATGAGCTTCGGTTGGGACACGTCGACTGGAAGACATTGCAGCCTGGCGAAGACTGGAATATGATCAAAGAAGTTGTGAAGCAAGTCAGACTTTTGGAGTTCAATATGTCTACCGGCCACGACAAGGCTACGGACGAATTTGGCGCTGACATTCCAGAACGCCGACAACTCATCAGCACTGGTCGGCTCCATGAATTGATCAGTGGTGCCGCAACTTTGGAAGCATTGAGTCTGTGCTTCGACTGGAACGAACCTCAAAGTCCAGCATAATTCCAAGACGTTTCCCAAGATCTTACGTGGTCGTATCTACAAATCATCACTCTCGAGAAGATAGATGCATCAGCTCAGGATTGGCTCGACTTCTTCGATCGACATTCTTCAACCTTGCGGCACGTAGTCATGCACACCATTCGATTGACGACGGGATCGTGGAATGAAGTCCTAGAGAGCATGAGCGGAGCACTCAACTTGGACTTTGCGTACCTGCGGGGAGAGCTTCTCGGAGAAGACCCAAAGCAATACTTGGATCTTGAGCCCGCCCCGTGGGCAGAATACAGTGACTTGGAGGATCAGGGAAACAGGACATCTAAAGCGATCCAAGACTTTCTGGTTCACGGACATGGAAGACTGTGCCCATTGAGAGACCTGGAAGCCCACCCTCAGTCATAGAAGAACCCTGATGAGTGGAGCATGCGTTTGGTACATTCTTTTCAACTACAATTGGTTTTAGCCTAGTGATCTTAATGCTTAGCGCTCAATATTAGGTCTTCAACTTGTATTTGTACGAATTATCGACCCCTTTCTTACCAAGTCTCCCTCGATCGCTTGGCGATGGCTCGCATCCAGTCACCGTTAATGGCGAGAGGGAGTGGGCCTAAAGTTCTATCTCATTCGGGACGAGTGTCAGCGTACCTCACGCAATATCACAAGCCATGGCACTGTTTGAAAAGAATTTGGCGATAGTCAAGATGAGCCTCATGTGGCGAACGATACCATCAAATACAATAGCTCGAGTCAATGGTAGCATACAAAGGGCTAGTCGCATACTCCTAAAGTCATTCTGATTTGAGACGGGCCTATGATCTGTGACACTAACAGACGCCAAATCCTATGGCAATCTTGACAGAAATCTGCTCGGTCGAGATTCGACGATGAGACCGCACCCAATGTCAATACCGTGGCACGGACATTTTCACACTTCAAATGGAATCCATGCTGGTTGGTTGATATAAGAGTGCATTTGCAGACTCAAGCATCGATTGCTCCGGGAAAGGTCTGGAATACTGCCCTGAAAATCTTGAAAGGGTGTAGCGTACAGAAACCGCAGAAAGATCCGCCAAAAACGCCATCACAGGATCTTCCTCGTTGCTCTTTGCTTACACAACTATCAGGATACAATCACTTTATGATGGACATCCACGGTTTTGTGAATGACTGAAAAGCGCCAGTCACCAGGTCCCCGACAGAATTCGAGAATAAGTACAAGTCTTTCTCGACACAGTCACTGCCCACCCCAAAGGTTTGTCAAAATTCTTCAGGAAGAGGCAGAGCAGACTTTTTGATAGTCTTCAACGACGTACTGGTCACTGCGGGTTCTTCCCATAAGAGCATTCATTGGCCTAGATTCAACGGCAACCGCGTGATCCCATCATGCTCTTTCACGCTCCCAGGCTCAGTGTCCTCATCGCTGTGTCGCAATTAGCGCATGGCCGTCCGTAGAACAGCGGCGAAAGCACGGTTAGTAACCATGTTCGCTGCCATCCTATCTTGATCGAAATCCTGAAATCGCACACAGCCAGCAGTACACTCATCTACCGCGATCCCTGCTACGACCGCTAGTATCAGCACTGCTGCTAGCTCTACTAGCACATCCGCGGCCATACCGTTAGACTTCTACCAGCAGCTTGCCGCCTCCGTGGAGCAGGCACTTATTGCGACCCAGAAGCTTGCAGCTCTCCAGGAGAAGGAGCTAGCGGCCCAAAATGCAGAGTTGGCAGCAAAGCTGAAACAAGCTCAGATTATTCATTCACCCCATTCGCCGAGATCTGTCAGTGTAGATAGTACACTACAGTCATCGCTTTGGAGGCTGCATACGTAGGTCCAGTCACCACGGATATGGGAGGAGCTAGTCGATCTGTATCTGTAGCGCATTGACAGTGCCCATATCAAGATCATAGAGATATGGTATGATTCTTAACTTAATCATCTTTGCGATACGCAGATACTACACTCCAGACCATGAATATTGCTTATATGTCAAGCCTTGATCGTCAATTGCCTCCACGATAGTCCGTCCTTCGGTGCTCCAAGTACTCACGACATCGTCATCGGTATCTTCTACGTCATCATCAAGACGAAGGCTTGCGATTTCGACTGAGCGATGCTCATCAAGCTCGTGCGAATCGTAAGTGACTGTGCGCAAATCGTGGTCTTGCATCTCAAGATCTAGAGGTGGGAGAGGAGTCCCGTTCAATCTGTACTCCATCAAAGCGTTGAGACTGTCCCGGCATGCTTGATCATTGAGACCACATTCAGATGCTCTTAAATACGCCTCACTGGCATCTACTTCCTGGAGGTCACAATTATCATACCGGCTAGAAGGGAAGACATATCCTTCTGATGTTGATTATAGAGCACCGCAAGTTGTAGGTATCCTCGCGCCAGGAAACTGCAAAGCACAATCGCCTACTGGGGGTCGTTGCTTTCAATCTTCCCCTAGCCTCGCCATGAAATCGCCGCTAAGTGCTTCAATATTAGGGGGATTCAGACTGTTCTGTTCCTTGGACCAGTGAATCAGAACAGTTTTCGCTTAGCTAATGACCCGAGCCTAGTAGAGCCAATGAGATATTGATCCGGCGACTTAATTTCCCACTGGGCGAATCAGTGAATCAAGATTTGGTTCAGTTCCAGCTCCCTGACCTAGAACAGTTCGAACCCTTGATTCTGGAACAGATCAGCTTAGTAAGGTGATCTAGCCAATTAGCGCACGTTCCACCCTCTTCCGATGATTTTCACCTCTGACTCGCGACTGTTCTGTTCCAAAAGTTGGAACAGTCTGAATCCCCCTATTGATAGATGGATTCTAGATAATCGAATGAATCCTCGCATCTGCGAATCATGGTGGGAATATATCATTCACCCCTATGATGAAGCTTATAAAGCATTTATTGAAAAAATCCCAGAGTATACGGGAACGCATGGCTCGATTTTCTGTATGTAGTAGCTGGATAGGGTATCTCAATTTTTCTCGTCTTTCTAGCCGAATTGGATTCTGAGTAGAGAGATCGATGAACTGCACAATGCTTTCTCTGGAGTATCCCATATTGTGAAACATGTGGCGCGTCTTTTGTCCTTTTACACTTTCTAGAGAATCGTATCTGAACTGATCCGTCTCTATTCCAGTCATCGGGATTATCTTTGGAGTCTACATTCGGGCTCCATGCGTGGTCGCAGATATTGAGATAGTTCTAGGATATCTGGAATTGCTTGTCAGGAGGTAGGTGACAGAATTCGATGTGTGAATTCCTTCCATATCAGCACCACAGGCTCGAATTTTCCATCACCACAATCTGTGAAAAGAGCTAAGCTTAGCTCGACCGATATTCCTGACCACCTCAGTAAGGTTGTAGAGTGAACACGGATCTCCGATTGGGCTGAATTCGATGTGCGATCGCTTCCCGCAATCTCTCCTGGGACTTTACTCCGTCAGGTCACACAAACAGCCGTCAGCAACTAAAAGTCTGAGATCACATCCTCCAACACATTTCGATACTGAGGCTATCACCTACTTAGAGTGAAGCAGCCTGTATATCTTTGGACTCACTCACTAATTAACACTCCTCCACTACCAGACATCCTCTATCATTCAAACTCGATTTCAGTATCAGCATGCAACCCACCTCAACTCTCTTCGTGTCAGCAGCCATCGTCAGTATCACGGCTTCGCCAATCACTTTCCCGCTACCAGATGGATTTCCTAATCCAAATAACGCCGAGCTTATTGTCATTGGACAGAAGCTCAAGGCCCACCTCCCGCCACCCCGCTTCCTACAAACTTGATGAGCAACGGCGCAACAACTTTGTCGCTCCTCGGGCTCAATGAGATATTTGAAGTAGCGTTCTTCACCGAGCTTCTCTTCAACATCACAAACGATGTCCTTGGATACGGGCCTGGATGTCTTGCTGGGCTGGAAAAACAATATGTCACTGATACGATTGAAGCTATATTCAATGTAAGCAGCGTGATTGCTCGATGTCATCACCGAGATATCTACTGACCTGTGCAACAGCAAGAGAAATTCCACGCTCTGATCCTCAATAGCGCGTTGACTAGTGCAAACCACGATGCAATCAAGCCCTGCGCTTTCCATGCTCCAGTCTCAAACTTTTCACAAGCGATCACCCTCGCGGCGACCTTCACCGACAAAACCCTCGGAGCTCTCCCAGGAGCCCAATCAGTCTTCCTCAGTGATGGCGGCGACGAAACCCCTTTGTTCGGTCTACTTGGCTCTGTCCTCGGTCAAGAAGGCGAGCAGGCTGGATTCTTCCGGTTTTCGCAGAAGAAGACGCCCTCAGCGGACCCTTTCTTGACATCTGTATCCGCAAGCTTTGCGTTCAGTGCCTTGAAATTGTTTATTGGTCCTGAATCGTGCAATCAGCCCTTGTTTGCTATCAACATCCCCACTTTCGGGCCACTAAACATCGTCACCCAGCCGGAAGCGAAACTTTCGACCATGGCTTTCAGTGTTGATGGACCCATTTCATCGTCCGACAACGCCGTGGTGTACATGTCTGGTCAGACCTTGCCGGTCACTGTTCCAATCTCAATCCTAATCAGCAATGGTGGCCTGCAAGAGTTCTCCGCCAGCTTCCCCTTCGACTACTCCAGATCCTCCAATGGTCTGACTGTCGCAGCTGTGGTCAAGGGCAATCAGAAATTTAATAGTACTGATACCGTGAGCGCCGCTACTGTTTATGGACCCGGTCTCATCGAGATTGGTTAGGAGACGCAGGTACGGAACAGCTCAGGTTCTCTCGAGCGCCATGAGAGTGAATACATTGTGATAGAAAACTCTGTCGTAATGATTGATAATGTCGATGCTCTCAATTTACTTTCTCGGCGGGATGCAAAACTTACTTGAACTATGGATCTCAGCAACCTCGATGAGGTCTTCTTGATGGTTCTTAGAACCCATACGAATGTTAGTCATGATCATTTAGTTTAGCTGGAGGTACTGGATAGCATAACATCAAATCCCTAAGCACGAAGTTTGATTGTATGAAGTGAATCCTACCTGTCATCAGTGAGCTAACGCGCTGATGCTAGCGGCTACTATGGATCTCGGGCGACATTTTCGAGGAGTCACCCACCCGTGTCTGCCATCCTAATCGATCTCAACTAGAACAGCTGCCAATCTGAGAGATTGTCCGATTTCCCACTTCGTGACAGTACCACTCTGCTCATGGGAAAGCAGGGTATACAACGAGAACGCGCCTCTGTTCCTACAAATCCCGACACTCCAAGCAAGACCCGACGACACATCAAAAAGAACATAAGGCTTTCGTGGAAAAACGTTTGGCGATGTTTACTCGGTCTTGTAGATCTAATTGGAGCTCGTCGATGGTTGGATTGATTCATTCATCTCTTACGAAGATCCCGAAGCCGATTGTGAAGCAGCGCTACCTAAAGTTGAGCTTCAAATGTTCCAAATGACTATGACGCATTGCCGTTGTTACCTATCTCAGGACGACCCTGAGTAATTGTTCTGCTTCTCATGATTGCCAAAATCCACTTCGTTCTCTACCCTCAGGCTCAATGCTACCTTGGCACTGAAAGGGGAAGAGTCACTGTAGCAGCTGCTTCTTGTTCGACTTTGGCCTTGTAAATTGCCTTTTAACCCGGAGAATAACCCATCGATCTTGCCAAAGTCATGCACAACCATGAAGGCAGGGACTGTAGTGTAGATTAACTCTCGGCTTGCGCTGTAATATCTGAGAGTCTCGCTTATATGGTTCAAGGTGTTGTTTGAAAGTAAACAGCATTAGCACACACAGCTGGTATTGTGTGGCGGGAATTGGAACGTAGGTTAAAAACGCTTGATCTCTGGAAAGCTGTCAATTCGAAAGTTATATGACTGTTTCTAGGGTACACTTATCTGGAAGAAAATATCTCTGACCGCACCGTTCAGAAGTCTTCGTAGGTCGTGCAAGATACGCCTGGCACGTAGTGACTGTATGGTGAACTTGGATACTCTTCTGACATCCAAGTCGCTTGTATACTGCATGTACTGTCACTTTTATCTGGCCACAGAGAACAATATCATGATAGATTTCGAGCAGAAGTACAGTCTAGAGAGTAATCACGCGGACTGATGGAACGCCTGCAATCAGAATCAGAGGGGAACTTACAGGAAAGACTATGACTGCTAGAAGGAAACATTGAAGCGTCTTGCTTATACTTGTGCTTGACTGCTCGAAGTACCATGGAGGGCCGAGAGAAGTAGCATTCGGGCTCCTGGACTGGTAATCTGACATTCTGTCTCCTAGTGGCTGCGAGCTGAAGTTATGACAGGACCATAGATCTGCAAATGAGTGGGTCCATAGCTATTCAATTGGACAAATGGATGGATTTCATGCTGATAGTGATCCAGCTTTGATGGCGCAAGAACCCGATTCCCTGCCACCTTAATGCCCGCCACTTTCGTTGGCACTGAAGGAAACCCGGCCAAATCCGAGATCATGTACTTTCACGTCGAACACTACTTGGCGAAAGGAGCATGCACTTTTAGCCAAACCAATAATGCCGTATCTCATAGTCTCAGATTTCTTTCCTGGCTCAGCTTTCCGACTTATTATCATATACCTCCATGATCAATCTAGCCAAATCATCCACATCTTTTCTGTTCCAAGGCATTGCGTGATGATAATCGATCTCGAGCAGCCGTGTCGTGGTCTTGTCATAGAAAGCTTCTTGCATAATCCGCCCGGGAATCAGCTGAGCGTCTTTGAGGCCATGGACGTGGACCGAAGGAATGGAAATTCTGTTTTCGGCTGCGCCTGAGGCGTCAGTCTGACTATTGATGATGACGGTATTCTGACGACTGGCTTCACCTCTGATAGCTAATAGGTGTTAGTAATGTTACTCATATCAGGAACTTATAACTTTGATCCCCGTAGTAAAGCACATGATACGTTATCTTACAGAAACATGAAGATTGACTAACCTTTCTGGGCCTCACTGGACATAGGACTTCTACTCCCCATACAAAGCACACCAAACCTCAAATTCGTTCGCTCTGCCCACCCCAACCATTTCCTTGCCTGTTGGTCAGCCAGAAGGCCACCCACAACTCTCGTTCCTTGGCTGAATCCGAGCGCGCCAACCCATTCCTTTCCGTCCCCAACCTCGTCCATCCATTCATGGACCCGATCTATACCATCGGCAACATAGGGACTGTACCCGCTTCCGTCATCTACGCCTGCCGCGATTTCTTGCGCTTCGGTGTTCACTGCTGAACCGGGAGGATCAGGACTGCCCGGGGAGGTCGGTTTGTTCAAGGGTTTGAACCAAGTCCGCCAAGGAGGGTAGTTCTTGAATGCAGGGAATACACCTGGACCTGGTCGCTGGGGAAAATGTTAGCAGGTCAACGCGATTGGTAAGAACCGTTTCTGGGTAGTAAGCTGATTTGATGAAAATGACTACAAGGAATCTTTGACTCTATTCTTTCGCCAATGACGATGATCTACTCCATCATGCTGACCCATCTCACCAGCCTGTACATATATACATTCTTCCCATTCTTCAATTCTGTTTCATGGTCTCTTTCTCGCCGGAAAATGATAGAAATTCAAGTTCCACTCACCTCAGTAACAAAGGGCGCATCAAAGAAAACCAACTCAAATGTCTCTCGCAGCAAAGCCTGAATACGCGCGCACTGTATTTTGTGAATAGATGCGTTGGAGCCACCGCCGTGGAAGCAGGCGATTTTCGGCAAAGTCGGTGAAGGAGCCGGCATGATCGGTTGAAAAGCGTGTGTATCCAGCAAATAACTATTTACCAGATCAATTTTCTTAGAACAAAGCTGAAAGGGGATGACTCGTCTGACCGTTCCAAAGATGCCCGCGAAGAATTCAAAGAGTGAGAGAAGATTATAGGTTGGAGGCGCGAAGATGAAGGGGGCAAGGTATATGTAGGTGTCTTGCAGAAAAGACTATGGACCCTCGGCAACCGAGAAACTTCTTACGATTACCGAGATCGACGCGAGCGCAGTGCAGATAAAAGTCGGCCATTTTTGAGAACACATTGTCCGCAGAAATGAATGTCTCACAAAAAAGGCTTTATATATCAATGATGTATGGTGGTGCGGCGATCAAAAAATGAAACTTGATAAATATAGCAATCTGTCCTATACTATGTATTCAGCATGTTACTTATTAGCGCAACAGGGATTACTTTGGAGAGGACACACCAGAATAATCCCTGTCACGCTAACAAGTAGCCCGTTGGACACCACAGTGGTCCACTCGTACCTCGCTACGGGGGCCAATCAGAAGCAAGTATTAATGACGTAGCCTCCCTCTAGGGTCTGAGGTCAAACCCCCGAAATCTTTAGTGGGGTTTATATAGTACGAATAGGCGAAATCTCATCCTATCTCTTTAACCACGTAAGGTACTATTACCTACTATAACACTTAGATACTATTATCGTATTACTTTCCTAACGTAGCAGCTCGCAGTACCTAGGTCGAGAGTTGCATGCCCTGAAGCCGTCGTTTTGGACGTGGCCTATATCGCTTCCGCTACCATTTTGAAATTCAGACAGCCAATACCGTCCAGGACCATCCTGAGCACTGACTGGACCTTCCGACACCGAGGGCAGAGAATATTCCCCACCGTCCCCAACAATCGCTATCATACAAAAGCGATCTTTGTTCCTCAACCTTCCCACCTGCCTCTTCACCCCCAACCCCCAACCCCAGAGACCTCACCACCACCCCAAGATCCCCGACCCCAATACTATCCCTACCATCCCAAAAAACCAATGCCTCCACTGGCCACCCCCCGTCACGCTCTGACTCGCCACCCCATCCGCAACCGTGTATATCGTGGCCCCGAACATGCCCCACCCTAGCGCCTCCCAGCTCCCTGTGAAATAAGCCGCGAGCGCCGCGCAGGCTACGCTGAGCTCCCTGGACCCGTAGACCAGTACTAATCCATCGACCAATTTTTCGTTGTAGTCTTGAGAGCCGGGGGGGGAGCGGGACGCGGAAGGCAAGGGGCGGGGGAAATGCAGGAGGGAGAGGGCGGCCCGGGGCCGGAAGAGGGCGTTGAGGCCGACACAGAAAGGGATGGCGTAAAGGAGGAGAGCGATGTGGGCGAGATAGGGGCGCGGGCAGTTGGGGAAGGCGAGGATTGCGTCCATGATTGGATGGGGGAGGATTTGGAAGAGGAAGGGTAGGGGCGGCGCCGATGGGGGGGAGTAGAGACGGAGGAGAGAGAATAGACTGGAGTTTTGAGAACGTCGGGTCGAGCGAAATACAGATAGGCCGGACGTGCGGTAAGACTACAGAGTTAGAAATTCTAGGACCGAGGGTCGGTTGCAAAAGTCCGTGCCGACTGTTTTGGTGGGCGCGAGGGACAAAGTCGATAGGGACTTTTGCAACCGAGCCTCGGACATGGGATTTTAGTACCAATTAGATAAAGTCCGCGAGTGGAGTTTCTCCGGACATAATGCTTCTGGTTTACGCCCTCGCTTTCTACAACCACGCACTTTATTATTTTATTTCCGCCACAAGGATTATAGAACGCTTAGATACGAATACTTCTTATAGCGGAATTAATTATAAAACAAGCCTGGCTAAGGATCTGTAGAAGCGACAGTATTAAGGCCTAAGGGTACCCTAGAGCACGCCCGGAGCTAGGCGACGGAGTATGGAGTTTTAAGAGCTCCGGGTCACTAACCCCTTAGGGCTGGACCGTTTGGACCAGAAGGGGTGAACTCTTCTATCATGAGCGCCCCTTCCCGCCAGCAAGGGCGATACAAGCATCGAACCCCACAACCTCTATCTAATCCTCCATACCCGCCCTATCAGAGGTGCCAAAGAGAGCAAAAGAACCAACTCATCTCTCGACGATTCCATCAACTCCCATCGTCCCGTCAACAGAACGATGTCGAATTCTCGTCGCACCGTCCTGATCACAGGCTGCTCCGACGGCGGCCTCGGTGCTGCCCTCGCGCTCTCCTTCCACCGCGCCGGCCTCCACGTGTACGCAACAGCCCGGGATACGTCTAAGATGACAAATATCAAGAAAGCTGGCATTGAGACCCTCTCTCTCGACGTTCTCTCCCAAACGTCAATTAATACCTGTGTTTCCAAGCTCCCCCACCTCGATATCCTTGTCAATAATGCCGGCGCCGGCCTGATCATGTCTATCTCTGATCTTGATATCTCCCAGGCTAGGGACTTGTTCGATTTGAATGTCTGGGCACCCATCGCCGTTACTCAGGCGTTCCTGCCACTCCTGCTCAAATCAAAGGGAATAGTAGTCAATAATACGTCAGTAGCGTCAACGATGGGACTACCGTTCCAGGGCACCTATAGCGCCTCTAAAGCTGCTATAGCCATGTTTTCGGATGCGCTCCGACTTGAAATGCAGCCTTTTGGTGTCACGGTCATCGACCTGAAAACAGGCGCCGTACAGTCAAACTTCTTCGAGAACCACAAAAAGCAGATCGGATCTAGCTTGCCAGAGGACTCAATCTACGCGCCGGCTAAATCAGCGGCGGAAAAAATCATGGGTGGTGATACGATGAGCGGCACAGGCATGCCATCCCCCTTGTGGGCGGATCAGGTGGTCAAGGATCTCTTAAAGAAGAACCCGTCACCGAAGATTTGGAGGGGAGCCCAGGCGATGTTATCGTGGCTTGGAACATGGCTGCCATTCGGAATGATGGATGGGGAGATGAAGAAAGCGGTCGGATTCGATGTCTTAGAGAAGGAGTTGCGGAAACAATAAAAGAAGCGTTGAGCACTAGAGATCCCGCACGCTCGACAAGACAGCGCGGCGGATGCCTTAGCTACCTGGCGTTCGAGCTCCATGCAGCGGTCTTTGCGCGCAACGGTTCAAGAGGAAATGCGCGATATCTTCTGCGATACAGCACCGATCTACGTCAGTCATAGCGTGTTGGAAAGCGCAGAGTGAGCCCTACAATCTAATGTATACCTTCAAGTATCATATATGTTGCGCGTGTAGTGCATAGTGTGCGAAGAAAGGAGCCGCTTTTGATGGTCCATTTGCTCAGCCCTAAATGCGGAATGAACCCGCTGAAAATATGCTTGGCAAGCCGGTGAATAGGCTTGGCATGCTGGTTTTGTACGTATCGTGATGAGGGGTAATTGGACTAGCGTTGGAAGCATGTATTTAGGGCCCTATTATTCCTACTCCTTAGCAACCCCCATAGTAGCAAATCAATATCAGACAACGACAAGACCAATCTCACCTTTTCTTATCGCATAAAACCCATATATCGCATTTATCGCGTACATTACCTATATCACATATTATCGCATACGCGACCTCTTTTGCCAAGGATAATCTAGATTGACTTCAGCTGGATCCATCTAACCCTAGGTGGATTACAGTATCGAGCACATCCTGCACATCGAACCCATCGCGCATATCATATATATCATACATCATTCGTAGGCATACATTATTCATAGGTCACAGCAGCGCTTGCTTGTAAACCTCATTCCTCATCATCATTTCATTCGTATACTCATGGATATCTGGCCCGATCACAAATAAACCCTCCTTCCTCGTCACCCTTGAAAGCCCTATATACAACTGACTATGGCTGAACACCGACCGAGACTGCAGATCAACGCCTACCTTATTTAAAGATTGACCCTCGGCCTTGTTAATCGTGATGGCGTGGGCTGGCCGTACAGGATACTGCTTGCGGACAAACGGTGTTGGGATCCGCTGATTGTTCTGCTTTGACTGCAGCGGAGTCTTAAAGAGCAAAACCTTTTCGCCGTGATGCGTACCACCCATGATCCCACCCTCAAAGACCTGTTTACCACAGCGGATAATGCGGAGCCGTGTTCCATTACAGAGCCGTGGTGGATCAAGGTTCCTCAGGAGTATGATCGGAATACCTGGTTTGACAAAGAGCTTATGCGGTGGCAATGACGGTTCATAGAACGCATTGAAGTACTCAGGGGGAAACATCTCGTTGTCTTCCTCATCGACAGCATTATCGATACTCCAGTACGTTGTCATTTCACCAGGCATCCAACGCAAAATTCTTGTTGTTAATACGGGCAACATCCTTATTGGTAATCGACAGGATCGCCCGTTCCGCCAGGTACTCCTTATCGAACGGGTTGTTCGGACTGTCAAGGTTAGGATATCCCGCGTCAATCAACGCATCTAGAATGTTGTCCGGAAGATGGCTATATGCCCAAGGCGCCACATCTTGCTTCAGAGTAGGGCTCTGTCGAACGGTAGCGCCGTTTCCAATTGCTAATAGATCGTTGGCGAATTGAGCCATACTATCACGGGCAGTATCAGTCAGGTCGGGGTGGTTGAGTCGCTCATTGATGGTTAAATCGAGCCGTATAACATCCGGCCAAAACTCGGTCTTATTGAGACAGTGATCCAGGATAGTGGTCTTTGATCCTCCTACAATTACCGGTAGTGTTGGACGAAAGTCACCACAAAAATAGACAACCTTTCCACCAAACCACGCTTACTCATTATCGCAGATATCCTAAAGGCTTCTACTTACGGCTTCGAAATCAAATCGATTCTGTATAGGCGACTCATCCCAAAAGATCACCTGCGCTCGCTTGATTAATTCCGCCAAATTGGTCCCCTTCTTAATACCACATAACGACGTGGCATCTAAGTCCAACGGGATTTTAAAGCGGGAGTGTGTAGTACGGCCACCCTGTAGAAGAGTTGATACTATACCGGACGATGCGACAGCAAGTGCCACATTCTTTTCCGAACGTAACTTCTGCATAATCGTATTCTGGACCATAGTCTTGCCAGTACCACCCGCCCAATTTAAAAAGAACAGGGCACCAGGGGTACCAAACTCATTATCATTATTGGAGTTAACTGTAGCCATAATCCGTTCTGCAGCGTTAAGTTGGTCGGGGTTTAGTTTGTTCCAGGCGAGCTGTGCTTCATCCGGGGTGATGGTATAAGACATCTCTTCCCGTAACAGGCGGTTTAGAATATCGCTAAAGGTGTCAAAATTGACCGTCGGAACTGGAAGATAGTTGCGAGCAAGATCCTCGATTAGTTCGGGGGTTGAGTGATGTTCCAATAGACCGTCAATCAGATAGAGCGTATACTGCTCGGCGTAGGATTCTTCTTCACCAATAGGTATTAGAAGAGACTGAAAATCCCGTCGTAAGATATATAAGCAATCCGAAGCGATAAATTGTTTATATTAATTCCAAAGCACTAAATGATCAACAGGCTGGAGCTCCAGGGGTACCATCACAAACAGATATCGCAATCCAAATCCTCCTTGCATATGACGGCCTTCATCCAGTATCTCGTCAGCATACTTATCGCTTTCAGTCAACCCAAGGGCAACGCAGGCTTCCTTCCACTCGAGGAGTTGACCATCGACAGTACGTAAATCATCGAAGGATGTTAGGCCTTTCACGTGATATAAGAGGAGTCGAACGTAAAACAGATCCTTTTATTTTGGGCTGATAAAGACAATGCGGCCAAGAGCCCCCTTTTTACGGACCTTCCAACGCTTTTTGGTCTTCTGATAAACAAAGTACTCCGGAAAGTCAGCGTAGACGTAGTCAAGCGGATTTTTCATGATATCAAGCGGGCGACCATTATCCTTCTTGAAGGGTAGTGGCTCCCCACGATCAATGGCCTCCTTGGCCCTGCGATTGATATCAAAGTAGGCTGTCAAAATGGTACGGCGGAATTTCTCGCCGTCGATTACCTTCTGCTTTTTAAGCTCGTCGGCGGCCGCATTATCAGCGGCGTTAAAGAGTATACGCTATTGATTAGGTGGATGGATCTGTAGGCGCTCCACAGATAGCTTCATCGTACCCATACCAAAAGAGAACATCTTCCATACAGCTTCCGCAGAGCCAATCCACCAGGCCAGATGAAACTCCGTGATCTCGTCAACCAACTCACCCGGTCGGCGCGGTTTACCTGAAGGTGCAGGATTGTTATGATAGTAATTGACAGAAAAATCCGCTCGATCAGGGCGATATGTGTGATCTGAGCGATATGTACTGGATCCAGATGGAGTCAAGCTGCTCTGTTCCTTGGCACTTATTAGATATATAAATGGAGTGCTTACCTGTATCCATTTGACATAAAACTGACGCCTTGTGATACGTGTGGAACCCCCTCTTCCTCGGCGTGGTTGATCGCTACCGTCATCCTGATACTCCGGATCCCAACCTAATTCCCCCTCCTCTGGCTCATCATCGAATGCGGGTACGGCGTGGCGACGTAGAGTGCCAGTAGCTCTGTTACGCCGTCTTGCATGCAATGGGTGATCTGCAGGAAGGTCGTGCCCAGCCAATGGGATGAGATTATGCCACGATTGCTCACCACATAGGAAGAATATAGGGTATCGTAAAGCCATGTAAGAAGGATGGTAATCAGGTATTGTCATCAGGCCACCTTTGTTTCCACTCGAATGTCACGCTCAATTCGGCCTTTCCGAGCATCGGTGGGTGTACCCATGACATATGCAATTTCATTGGAAGTAGGCCGATTGTGTATACCCTTATCCTGTCGACGTGGATCCAGCTGTTTGATCCGAACACTCATATTCTCAATTAGATACCGCTCCTCATCTTCTTTCAGACGATCGTGACAGCTCTTGAAACCCTCTACATAGGGATTGACTTTTTTGAGGGTCCGCTGCATGATATCAAGGGTATCGCGGTTGAGGTCTTCGAAATAATGCTGGCGCGTATCCAGTTGTTCTTGCGTACCGTCAATGGTGTAGATCTGGGCGAATTTGGGCTTCAAACCGTCGTCAGCCATCAAGGGCCCCATGAGATGATGGACCGAGCTCTGTACGCGGAAGGTGGTACGTCCGACGTTGTGGTCAATATTGTGTGTGCCCTCGCTGGTAAAAGAGAGGCAATTGTTGTAGCTGACGATATTATCAAACAGATCCTTACTCCGCTGAGTCCTCCGAAGAATACGTTCACCATTCACCTCAACATCTTCGGCCTCAAAAGAGCAGCTTATTGATTTCTTCCATAGCCTTTTCCCGTTCCTTTTCGGGGCCTTCAGGCATAGCGTCCACGTCCCGCGGCCTGATAAACTGGTCGGGAGGTATGCAGTCATTCTTCCCATCATCACAGCATGGCCACCAATCATCGGAACCCCGTTCCTTCTTCCATGACACTGCAGCGCAGTGGGGGCATTTGTTGGGGGTATCTGATAATTTATCGGGTATCCTGAAGAGCTCCACCTCCTTAACCGCATCGCGATCTGTAGCTTTGCGATAAGCTGCTCTGTCCCTCGACGGTAGGGGCCACGTCGTCGGTCAATGGCTTCGTTGTGTTGGTCGTCAGCGGCTCGCTCCTGCCGGGCGTGGTAACGGAGGGCTCGAGGAGCGTAGTCAGCCGGTGGGTCGGGGGCGATCTCATCGATGTGTATGAAGGCTGAAGGGGTCGATTGGGGGGTCGCATGGAAGGTCGGGGGCGGGGGCTCTTCTGGATTTGGGGCTGGAGCAACAACCCTAATGCTTGGGCGTATTGCTGCGAGCGTTGTAGAGCCATCTGACTGGGGCTTGGGGCGAATTATAGGGAGGAGGGGGGGGCGAGCGTCCTGCATGACCTGCATATCGCGCACATCGCGCACATCCTGCATTTCAACATCGTGCTGTGCTTTGCGTGTACGCTTGAGGGCCTTGTTGTCTGCGCCCTGTGGTGTAGTATTGATAGCCCGGGCTTGTGCAGCCGTTTTCTTCTTCCTTCCACCTGCTTGTATTTGCCTATTCGCGCCATTATTAGTGATATCGGTCAAAGTTGTACGGCGCCTCTTGCGGGGTCTAATGGTAGGTAGGGAAGATGTTGGTATGGAGGGCTGGGTGTCAGTTGGTGCTGGGCGCTTCTGTCGGGTCCGAAGTTGTTGAGCATAGGCCTGTGCTTGAGGATCATTATCACCGGGGAAGGTGATCATAGCACATATATATAAAGCGCTTGACTGATAGCATTATATAATGGGGTTGTTTAGAAGGATGGAAAGGGGAGCTGGAAAGAAAACCATAGAAGGGTTCACTGGGTAACCGTCTACACTCGGTGACCGTCCAGCCTTATAGGGCTAGTCCCTATAAGCCTACCCTATTATGGTCCAAAATGTCCATCTCTTGCTATAAATTTATAAAATAAATATTTAAAGCTATTTATATCATCCTTTATAAGGTTTTCTTATCTGTATACCTCGTCCTGATTAGCTGATTCCTCTAGTTACCTGTCCTTTCTATCCTTCCTAGCTACTTAGTTATCTTCGTAGCCCCGTTCTAACTTAGCCGTAGTTACCCTTATTAGTAATTTAATAACGAGTCTTTTTAGTCGCTTAGTCGTTATCTAAATAACTGTATAGTCTACCTTCCTTAGTATTACTTCCTGTATCGCGGTCGAGGGTACTCCTGTAAAGATGGAGGACCTAGGCTAGAATTACTACTTCTTCTCTAGAACTACTAAGCCGCTATTAGCTTTTATAAGTAGTAGTAACTATTATACTCCCCTTAATTCTATTAGTAAGTATACTCTTTAGTATACTATATTACTTAGCTACTTTAGTAATTAATAGGATTCTATTACCTAGTCCCCTAGCCTTAACCTAGGCTATATAAGCTAATTCTATATAATCTTCCCTACCTAATTTAGCCTCCTATAGTAGAGGAAGGGATAGTAGAGGTATATTAGATATATTAAATAGATTAATAGATCGTATTATTATAAAATTTAGGTTATAAAGAGTTATAATTTATAAAGTCTAATACTCTAGGGTAGCCTTATAAGGTACTAACCTTATAACTCGCATGAAGCGCTCGTATTCACAACGCAGCATGTTGAACTACTATATCTTAATGACTAAGGTATGCTCGATAATCGACGATAATAGAATTGGGCCACAACAACTACGAATCAACTAGTTGTAGAAGGCCTATACAATAACCACCACGGGCGCCATCAGCATGGCGAAGCGAGCCTTGATATTTGTGTGAACCTCAAGCTTCGGTCTTGATTTCGGGCATCGTGGAATGTCCCGCCAGCCCCGTGTCAAACAAAGTCTCGATGTGCGCAGGCGCCGCCGCCAGCTTTTTCTCTCGGTCCAGGCCCAGTTTCCCTTTGACCAAGCGAGGCAGCAAGCCGTCAATAGCGTCGTTGCTGAAGGTGTTGATGTTCATCGCGTCCTCGCTACGCATCATCTGGCGCGCGCGGATGGTGCGGAGGATTGCGAGCTCGTCATCCGTCAGTTTCTCCAGGTCTTGCTTGGTCTCGGTGGTGGGGTCATCCTTGACGCTATCGAGCTTGTCGAGCACGGCCTGGCGCTGGTCCGGGGTGACTTGAGCAAATGCATTGAAGCAGAAATCGAGCGTTTTGGAGACCGTGTCTTGCGTGAGCTTGCCGCCCATGTTAGTGTCGGCGCTGCCCTGGATGACTGTACGTATATATCAGTTTCCGATCAATCATTACGGGGGCATGTGTCTGTACTCACCCGGCTTGAAGAAGTCGAACGCCCGGTCGAAGCCGTCCTCGTCGACGTCGCTGATGAGAAGCTCCTCACCCTTGCGGATCTGCTTCAGGGCGGTCATGACGACCAGGAGGAATCGCGAGTAACCCTCGGCCGTCTTAACCGAGTGCCACTTGGCGCCCTCAAACTCACTGACCTCACCATTGCGGACGGCCTGGACTGTTGTAACGGCAGAGAGGGCGCTGGACAGCGCGAGATGCACGCCCGAACTGAAGTACGGGTCAATGAAGCAGCCTGCATCACCAACCAGGCGGAAGTTAGGGCCTGCATAGGCAGAGGCACTGTACGACCAATCCGAAGCAGCCTTGATTTCGGTGGATACGATCTCGGCATCGACCAACCTCTCTTGGATCTGCGGCGCGAGAGTGGTCAGATTCTTGTAGAACTCGACCATGCCGGGTGAGCCCAACTCCTGCTTGCGCTTCAACAACAAATCTTGGCGCATGACAACTCCAACGGACAGCGTGCCGTCATGGAGTGGAATGGACCAGCACCAGCCGCTCTGATCGGTGAGAGCCTCGAAGAAAGGGACGCCCTCTTGCGCCGTACCTGGTGCGTAAACCTTTGCGTTCTTCCAGTACGCCCAGTGAGCCTGGTTCTTCAGTCCCTGGTTGAACTTGCGATTTTTCAGGTACTTGGTCGAGATGACGCCGTTGCGCCCGCTGGCGTCGATGATATAATTGAACCTGATGGTGCCACTAGCGCCATCTGTCTTGCGGCTCCACGACGCCGACTTGGCCCGCCCCGGGTTGGCAACCTGCGCGTTGGTCGGGAAGTTGTCGACCGGCTCAAATTCGACGGCATCGATCTTAACACCCTGATACGTGCGTGCTCCCGATTTCTCAGCGTGGTCGAACATCAGCTTGTCCGATTGGGACCGGATCACATTCCAGGAGTAGCCGTTAGGGCCGTTGGCCGCCAGAAAGTCTGTGTAGCCGGCGCTCTTACTGTTCAGCTTGAACGCCGCGCCATTCTACTCCTCTTCATTAGGTCCACTGCTTACGTCAAATCGCCCCATCCAAAGTCAACTAACCTTCCGGTTAAACCCGTGCGCGTCAAACGTCTTCTCCAGGTCGATGAAGCGCAGGAAATGGCGGATCGATGCCAACATCGACTCGCCCACATGATATCGAGGGAAATGGTCGAGCTCGAGCACCACGACGTCGACGCCCTCGCGCGCCAGCGCCGCCGCAGAGTAGGACCCGGCCGGACCGCCGCCGATGACAAGCACCTCGCAAGACTCGGGAATCGACATGATTGTAAGAGGAAATTTGGGGATTTACAAAGGCTGAAGATGGATAGGGTGCAAAGTCGCTTCAAATGCTACATATTTGAAGCAGTCAAGCCCTCTTACCTTTGAGACCAGGGGATGTAGGCGCGATAGGATCTCTTAGCCACAGGTTCAAGTCCGCAACTCCGGGGTAGGTCCGGCGGATTACCCCGTCTCGCAGCAAGATGACTCCCAGTCAAGTCCTTCGACAAGTCCGCATTTCAGATGAGGATCTGGAGATCAAGTTTTTAGAGTTCGGCCACAGCTGTATCTGAGGGCTTACCGCCATCGACCGACATTCCATTACGGCCCTATTACTGCGACATCGCCCCTCGATCTACGTCATAACAGGACGGATGAACCGGGTGTGGGTGTCTGTTTAGGAAGGAGGATCGATGACTCAGGTCTTTGGAGTTGACCGTCGAGACGGTGGTCAAGGATCGATCCGCGTTTTGCCCGTCACGGAACGATTGAACGCGTGGCAAATTAGGGCCACAGAACTTCTACCCGGGGTTTGGGATATGTCAGGGCTTAGCTGTCACCTCAGGCCTAGCTGGAGACCCTGATAGTGGGCATTACTGAGCTCTCAGATGTGCCAGAAGATGAGAGGCGGGGAAATTCTTATCGTAGATCCCTCTACAGCATCAGAGCCGGCAAAGTCCTAAAGCCCGTCTTACATCATTTAGAGAGCATTACGTCAAGCCGACCAGGCTGAAGCTTTTAAACACATGGGAAATCGGGCCAAAGCCATCAATGGTTGGACTACACATGCCCGCGTGAGGACAACGCCCCCAGCTGCTTTTCCAATTCGACTCTGGCCCCCTCCACCATCTCCTCCGGATCGAAATCCCAGATCTTTCTCTGCCGCTGGACGAATTCGTCCTTCATCCTGGCCGCGTCCCTGCCGGTCGGCCCGTAGCGCCACTGGTACATGTCGCCCACCTGGCGCGAACTCTCCATCAGCCACTGGGTGCGTGGGATGCGTACATCGCTATAGACGCGCAGTGCGGCCGCTAGCTGCCCCGGCTGCACTTCGTCGGAACCCGCTTCTAGACCCGCGAGCAGCTCGCAGATGATGAGGGCGTCTTCCACGCCCATGCCGGCGCCGGCGCCGTGGAAAGGGCTAGACGCGTGGGCGGCGTCGCCGGCGACGGCGATGCGGCCGGAGGCGTAAGTCGCGGCGGGGTGGTCGGCCATGTCAAAGATAGCCCATTTGCTCACCTTCTCGGGTAGATGCATCAGCAGCTCGGTCACGTGCGGACCCCAGCTCTGTAGCGCGTTCTGCACCTCGGCGCGGGAGCTGGGTTTCTCGCTGTTCGACATATCCGGCCAATCGTCGGGGTCGTGCACGAACAGGTGGACGTTGAAGGCGGCGCCGTTCATGATCTTGTCGTCGTCAGCTTTGGTTCAAGATGCTGCCTGGGCATGACAACGGTTGTTGGGATCGTGGGAAGAGGGACAAACCGGGAACGAGACCATATGGGCGTCAGGTCCGATGTGGAAACAGTTGACGCTGGCCTTGGTGGTACCGAATGCAGCAACAGCCCCATCCACAGGCATAAGCGCCCTGTAGACCATTTTGTGGGCGTATCTGGCTTTGGCAGCAGGATGCGCGCCCAGTAACAATTTTCGGGTGGTGGAGTGAACGCCATCACAAGCGATGACTGGTGAAAGGACTTAGAACGTTGTCGAAGGACACGATCGGTGTATGGGGCAGGGAAAATCACGAACCGACGTCAGCCTCAGCCGTGGTCCCATCAGCAAAATTCAGCAGGACCTTGTCGCTGCCTTCTTCCCAGTCGTCGACATAGCCCGTCAGTCGCTTGCCAAACTGGACCACGTCGCCTTCCTTGGGCAGGGCTGCCGCAAGTTGATGCAGAAAGGGAGTCCGTAGAGTCCCCCAAAAGGCCATGTCTTTCTCTGGAGTCTCGAAGAGCAGGGCGGTCTCCTCCTGCTGAGCAGCCTCCTTAGTGCGGGGATTGAAACCGTCCCAGTAGCGAACCGTCTCGGCCGGGCTCCTGAGCGCGACACGGCCAAGTGCCTCGAGGATGGTGGGGTCCACACTCTGCATGCACTGACGCGCCACGCCTGTAAAGGCAAAGGCGGCTCCATTGTCTGGCCAGCTAGGCGAGCGCTCGTATATGGTCACGTGAGCTCCTCGGCGCAGGAGACCGAGAGCCGTGATTACACCAACGATACCGCCACCGATGATGGCGACATCAAGGGGCTTGGAGGTGGCGGAAGGTTCGCCCATGACTGCTGAGGGGTAGAAGTATCTGGTCTTGGAGGTCAGGTCATACCAAGGTCCCGCCCGTCTGCTTTTGAGGTGTAAAATACCCTTGGCCCATCGACCCAATTATGGGAAGCAGAAGATCCCCCCCAAAGTCGCCAAGGTCACGCAGCCTCGTGTGATTCAATGCCGCCCGAACGTGTTATTCCATGAGACATGCAACCGGGCTCTCGTTTGTCCCAGATTTGACGCATAAAGCAGCAGCTTTGTGATTGGTACGCGTATCAACCTACCTACCACCCTCGAACCTATACGGAGTAGTAGTTTAAGCATATGCTCCTGCCACTATAGCCACCTGCCGACAGGTTCATTTGGACCAATTACCTATCAATCGGCTGCATTATCCGGTTAGTATGGATTATCTCGGAGTTTCCATTCTCCTCTGGGATCTCACGAGGTGAGCAATATCATTCGGACACTTTGGTAGGGATCTCGGACAAAAGTGTCCGAACTATTTTACTCACCTTCTATGATGCACGCATTCGTTCCGCGTAATTGTTCAGATTCCATAGGGCTAAAAGGGCCGACCCTTCGGCTACTTCTTCTGTGGGGAAGGATTCGCTAGTAAGCCTCTACTAGTAAGTCTAGTGTATTTAAATACTCCGTAGTGGTAAGATATACGTTCTAAAGAGGGTTGTAGTAGGGGTTCTAGAGCGGGGCTAGGGGGCGCGGGAGGTATGACGTATGGGTGCCCGGGGGGTTCATTGTTAGCGTCTTGGCACTTTCCTGGTGAGGAACCCGCCCGTTTGACACCACAGAAAGGGAACAAGTAGATAGCGCGAGGCTAATAAGCGGCCCCGCGGGACGATCGTAATTCGTGCTAGATATGCGGCTGGCATGCCGTACCCAGGTGCCACAGTTATTAGTAGTGCTACAGTTTTAACCACAAGTGAGTCCGCTCGCTTAGTAGCTTCGGGAGAAGCCACTGATTACTTCATTCTGAGCTATTCCTCTTGGCCAAAGGCCAAGACGCTAAATCTTAGCCTCGGGACTCATATGTGGTTGGCACGAGTACGTCCAATTAAGGTGTCGGCATCCTTTTCGCTTAATTTGCGATACCAGGCTGCCACGCGGGTTTCAAAGTAATTCGGACACATTTGGCCGACAGCCCTACCAAAGTGTCCGAATTATTTTGAAACCTGCCAGGCACGCGGTGAGCAAACTAAACCGGGCACTTTGGGAGGGACCTCGGTTAAAAGTGTCCGAATTATTATGCTCACGGCGTGCCAGGGTCCCACATGGTATTCTTCGCCCGCTGCTTTCTTTATCCTAAATCAGATTGCCATCTCAGATACACTATCATTGGCACGGAAAGCCCTACCGGGAAAGATCCTATTTCTGGAGCCTGCTCCGGTATCTAGGCTAAGCCGAAAGCGGTCGGGGTTGCGAAACATCCAACCGCTTCAAGCGTAGAAGTAACCGTGCACGTTGGTGACAGAATAATTCGTACACTAGAGAACTGCGCCTAAAGTATATGCGGACATTCCTCCTACCGTTGAACATTGAAGGTTCCCTACCACCTTTTTAAACATCTCTCCATCCTGCGGCGAGCTCTAAGTGGCATATGTTGGACGCCCCAACAGTACGTCATGACTCTTATACGGGTCTCCGTCTCGCCTAAAACTAGTGTACGAATTATTCTGTCACCAACATGCGGTGATAGCCGCCACGATAATTGCGTGGTAGTCAGAGTCAGTGCTTAATACCTTTTAAAATCTCTCAATTGGAGCTTCTTTTAATGTTTCAGATCATCTCGGGCCATATACTAACCATGCAGGAACGCTGGCTAATGATCCGAGATGGTAGGGGAAATTATAAAGTACGTGCCACATAGCTTAATGCAAGGAGATTGTTAGAGCCTCTCATAATGTAAATTGTTGCTGCAAATCGGGGCCGCAGTCTTTTAGCCTCGTATCTTACTGTTCTCTATGGGGTTGGCCTGATCCTACGCTACCTTGATTACGAGTTTACGACTGCCGACAGATGAGCGGCCTGATCCTACGCTACCTTGATTACGACACAGATGGGCATCTTTTCGTTACAGGTCTGATGGGGACAATCTGCCCTTCATCTCAAGCCGCTCGCTTCGTCTTACTATATCCTCCGTATCCGATTCTACAATATTATAATGTCAAACCAGGGCATAGGAAAACTTGCTGAATAGGCACGTCCTCTCACTTGGTTCTCCCCTCACCGTGAGCCTACACCACCTTGGAGCACTAGCAAATGATTCTGAGTTCCGAACATGGAAGAGACAGGACGACGACAGCAAGCCGGATTTGCGTGCGAAGAATGCAGGAGGAGGAAAGCTAGATGTGATCGGGCTCGTCCCAAGTGTGGATACTGCTTGGAAACCGACGCCGTCTGCATCGTTATCGACAAGACAACTCAAAGGGGTCCAAAGAAGGGTCATATGACTGCGCTACGGTCACGGATAGGTTCGGGCACCTTCATCTTTCATCTTTCATCTTTCATCTTTCATCTTTCATCCTCAGCAGCTTTGCTTCTCTAACTTCGACGCTTCTACTTTTCTACCATCAGCAAGTCGTGGCTCTGTCCGTGCAATATCCGCTTTTGAGCTCCTTTACCAACATCTACGTGTGCACAGAAACTCTCCAGTGGCAATTGAGCCTACAAGAAGGCTCCAAGACGGACAGTAGCGATGCTATACCCGCCCAGACGATGCCGGAATGGGATCCTAATAATGGAGGACAGGCGCCCCGTGAAATCGAGATAGAATGCGGGGATTTAGACTTCAGCGGCCTCGAAGAGGCCGATCTGAATCTCTCAGATATCTGCTTCCCCTCGGCGCCAGTGGGCATCAAACCAGCAGCGCCGGTCGACATTGGACGGCCGTATTGGTCGGCAGGCTTGCAAGTGGACAATTGTGGCCTGGCCATGACCGCGATCCCCACAGAGGTGCAATCGATGCCGTCAGACCTCTACTCGTCCGACCAAACTCTTTCTTATTCAACAGAGCCCATCACCCCGGCCGACAACAGGGACACGGCCATGACAGACCTCATGCGGGCCGACTTGGACCAAGTATTTTTTGACCGGGTGCATCCCGTTCTCCCCCTCATCTATCATCGCCGTTATTTTTCCTGGGCAGATAAGGAGCATCCCGGAGCCACTCGGGCCTGCCTCCGGTCGGCCATGCGCGCAATGGCGGCCGCCATGTCAGCGCCCGGTCGCCGTTTCTGCGATCAGCTCTATACCGAGACATGCGACCTGCTCGAAGCCCATAAGATTGGTTCAAAAGCAGATATATCGGTCGAGTACGTCCAGGCGTGGCTGCTGTTGGCACACTATGAGCTTCTGCGTGTGGGCGAGTATCAGGCCATGTTGACGGCAGGCCGCTGCCTCCGACTTGTGCTTATGGCGCGTCTTTCCGACATCGATTCCCCCGGGCCCGACGGTGTCGATCATCCACAGGCTTCCCCTGTACTCTTAAATTGCGAAAACGTCCGCGGGGACACTTTTTCGATCGTGGAGGAGCAGAGACGGGTGTTCTGGCTCAGCTTTTGCCTGGACCGCTCTCTCTGCCTGCGCAACGAGTACCCCCTCACGCTGCAAGAAGACATGGTAAGCGCCTCCCCTTGGCGTTCGAGCGGAATCCGGATAGAAGTGAAACCCTCCGTCGCTGACCAAAACCCCCAATCTGTAGATCTGCGTCCGCCTCCCCGCTCCCGAGGCCAACTTCCAAAACAATCAATCCATCTGCACCACTTTCCTACCAGAAGCCATGTCAGCCCCGCAAAACACCCCACCCCTATCCAGCTTCGCCGAATGCATCCTCGCCGTAACCCTCCACGGCCACTGCCTAGCCCTCCAACGCTCCCCCCCTTCCCCCGACCCCATCACAAACCCCGCCGATACCAACCCACCCTTCTGGCCGCAACGAAAACGCCTCGCCCTGGCCGTCGACACCCGCCTCCGGGTGCTCGGCACCTCGCACGGGTCCGGCCCCCTCGACTCCGACCCCATGCTCCTGTTCGCCCACATGCTCGCCCACAGCGCCGTCATCCGGCTCGGCCACGCCGCGCAGCGCTCGCCGTCACTCGCGGGCTGGCGCTCCGTCGACAAACAGGGCACCATTGCCTCATACCGGAACCGGGCCCTGAACGCCGCCGCCGAGATGGTCCATCTGGCACGGCAGATCCCGTCTTTCAGTGCCGTCCGCGCGCACCCGTTCCTGCCAGACCCGGTCGGATGCGCGGTCGGGTATCTTACCAACCCCACTAATACCACTGCTGCTGCCATGGGGGGCGAGATGGCAGTGACAGCGACCGAGGGCGGTATCCAGGATCTGCTGAGGCTGTTGAGGGCCATGCAGGATAAGAATGGGTTGGCGAGCGCGTACCTAGATGGCACTTAGCGGGATTCGAGCCTGGGGGGGTGGGGACGGGGATGGCAAAAAGTTGTATAATTATGTATATATTGTTTAAATTTTTAGATTATAGAGTTTTGAAAAAAAATATTAACTTATAAAATATAAGTTAGGCTAGGAAATCCTGGAATTCCCCCCTGTATAGATTTATATTAGCCGGGGGATTTTGCACTTTGGAATTTCCCTGCCCGACCTACTTCTTACAAGTGGCGATGTTGAAGAGAGATAACAGATAGATATTTTTGGTGTACGCTATGCTAGAAGGTCGATCTTTTGGCGCAATGGTTACTTGGCACCACAGATGTGATAGATAGGCGATGAGTGGTCGGGCACCTGCGCTCCGGTGTGTACACGCCCCCACTGCGAAGAGCAGGATAGCTTAAGGATCTGATCGCCTCGCTATATCGGTAATGTTTCGGCCGTGTAGTGAGACCGATTCTGTGGTAGATCCATGCTGTTAGTTGGGAAGAGTCGTGGCGGGGAGATGGATTGGTCGTAAATTTGGGAGATGGCTGACTAAGTGTCAGATTCACTTGATGTATGATCGAGGTGGCTGAAGGAAAGCTTTTGGTAGAATTGAATCATGCGACGACGAAGTCATATCAAGCAGGTGTCTCGATTACTACCTGGTAATATGGTGATCAATGTGACTCGTTGAAGGGATTAAATTTCCTAGTGTTGCTCGCATCTATGCCTCTGATAACTCCATAAATGCTGCAGCCTCGAGCTGGCGATACAGACTGTACAACGCTATGCATAGTCACACATCGATGGCGGCCATATGGATGCAAACCTCCCGGCCATTATTCTTACTCTGCTCCCAGACCTCCCGGCTCACGTGCGCACCTGCTCCACAGGCTTGACATCCGATGAGGCATCTGTTCCCTCATCCGACGTGCTATCGTTCTTGAGCTCCTTTTGCCGCTTGACATCTTTGAGGTTCGTAAAGCCCATTTCCCATGCAATAACCATAACGCTGCCGAACACGGCAATGCCGAGATACATGGTCCGATCAATCGCCTTACTATAGGCCACCAAGACGGCGGCTAGTTGAGAGGGAGTCAGGCCCGCGCCGCGGATGTTGCGGGCACCAGCCGCGATGATGACGTCGGGGCTGGGGCCGATCAGCGCCGCTCGCTGCGACAGTTCTTTGCGCAGGCTGTTGTTGAAGATGGCGTTGGCGACGACGACCCAAACGGCGGCGCCCACGTTCTGGGCGAAGATGACGATCGCGATGGCCGTGGGGATCTGGTTCAGGGGGACGAGGCTTTGGACGGCGATGTATGCCTAAATGTGTAGGGAGATGTCAGATTTGGAGCACGACCCGGCGATTGATTGGAAGCAACTTACACCTGAATTTCCCACGCCGCCACCGATGCCGTAGAGGCATAAGTAGGCGAACCATTGCCCGAAGGTAGTTGTGGGGCTCAGCATTGACATGAGTCCGTAGCTAATGGTTGCGATGGCACTACCCGCTAGAATCCAGGGTAGATAGTAGCCCGTGACTTGTATCAAGCCGCCGGTGACGAGGGTGAATATGACCAGGCCCAGTGTTACCGGAAGCAAATGCACGCCGCTCATCAGAGGCGAATCATTGTGGACGACCTGGAAGAAGATGGCCAGGTAAAAGTCGCCGACGAGAATGCCGCCGAGGGCAAAGAATTGCGTCAGTGATGCTGATCGGACGACAGGGCTCCTGAGGAAAGCAAATGGGATCATTGCGCCGTCCCCTTCTCGGCGTTCCCAGAATAAAAAGAGGGCAAAGACAGCAGCGGCTCCGCATAGCAGGCCAATGACGACCGAGCTGCCCCAGGCATACTGGTTTCCGCCATACTCGAGGGCCAACAAAAGCATAATCGCAGCCGGGCTAACAAGGGCAAATCCGACCAGGTCTAACGACTTGACGGCGGTGCCGAGAACGTGGCGCCAGGGAGGCTTGACACTTGCCTCTGGCACTTTATTGAAGACGAGGCAGAGGGCAACGACAGCACCGATGGGTAGGTTAATGTAGAAGCACCACCTCCATGAGACGCCGGTTGTGAAAGCACCTCCGACGACGGGGCCGCACGCAAGACCGAGCTGGCCAATACCTATGTTGATTCCTTGGAACAACGGCCGCCGCTCTCTTGGGACGCAATTGGCGATGGTGGTAAGACAGCCAGTAAACAGGCCGGAAGAACCAAGGCCGGCGATGGCGCGGCCGAGAATGAACATAGTTGACGATTGTGCCGCACCGCATATGGCCGATCCCAGCTCAAAGACGAAGAAGAAGGCGAGAAAGGTCCACTGGGGAAGAGTTAGGCTCAGTCAAGCGAGCGGACTGGAGGGGCGGCAGTCGACATACCTTGAGGGAGAAATAGGTGTAGATCTTGCCACTCAGTGGCTGGAGGGCAGCGCTTGCCAGTTGATAGGCACCCGCGTACCAACCGATGTCTATCAAGGCGTTGAATTCGGTAGTAATGGCGGGCGTTGCGGTGGAAATGATGGCCAGGTCGAGGAAAAGGAGATAGTATGCCATGGTGACGCCTGCTAGGATCGAGGCAAGCTTGAGGCCTGTGGGATAGTCGTATTGGTTCTCGCCATCGTTGGCGGGATCTTGGCCTGAAGCATTCTCATTCTTCACGACGCTCTCAAGATCTTGTGCAGGAGAATTGACTACGGCCTCGACGGGGATCGCAGCCCGGTCTGACTCCATCTTCGGGCGGGGGTGGAAGAGAAAGATTGAGGCAAGGTGGAAGAAAGGTTGAAAAGAGGAGGAGGAGGAGGAGGAGGAGGGAAAAGGTTGGGGGTGGTGTTATAGGTACTAGATAGAGGTACTCTGCCGTTTGGTTAAGCGATTAACATTAAAAGGGTACGTAGTAGATCTCCCGGTGATAGGCGCCATGGGAGCGATTGGAGCTATCGCGATTTGTCGTATTCTTACTCGTACTGACCACAAGTGAGTCCCAACGCTAACTTCTAGCGTCTTGGCCCTCCACCAAGAGGAGGAGTTCAGGATTGATTGATTGGTGGCACCTCCCGAAGCTACTAAGCGACAGGACTCACTTGTGGGAAAACGAATACTGTTAATTACGTAGGGCCGTTCCGTTCCCCCCGGACCTTCCCCCGACCCATACTAAGCAGACTTGCATCGACATGCTGTCATCGATATATCGATTGAGCAGATTACGGTGATTCTCTTCCTTGTATGCCAAGACCTCCATGTTTGAATGCCAAGACCTGGATGCATGTCGAATCATGTGATGATGTGCGATAATATATGATGATAGCATCGTGCCCATGGAGCAGCTGGTCGTGGCTGAAGTGCCTAGGAGCAATGTTTATCACAATCAAGGGCTAGATGGATGGTCTGCTCCGGTCGTTGTTGGCACACCAGCTGGCTTTCAAAGCTTCCGCGATCGGGACTACATGAAGATACGCGATGACAAAATCTTGGCTTCACTGCACGACCAGGCCTACGTGCTCTGCATGCTATGGAGCAGGCCTCAAGCGCATCTCAGCTCCCATCTTCATCCTTCATCCTGATGGCCCTTCACATAAGGGCGGGGCGGGTTGCTACACCGGACTTTCGGACTTGGTGACCGCGGCAAGTCCGCCCACGCAGATACTCAGACACAATAACACGGGCGCTGCGTCAGACCGGGTCGAGAGGCATAATCGTACCTGAGAATCGAAACTCCTGACTCCAAGAACTCCTGAATCCAGCACCGTTGCCCCGGCTAAGTCCCGCTGATCGTTATCGCAGCGCCGATGCCACGCGCCATGCGGTCCAGCACGTGCAAGCAAGCACGACCCTGCTCTATTCATGTCCGCCAGATTGTCAGCGAGGCTGATAGCTATGTCGCAGTACTTGGTAAGGTTGGGCTGGATGTGAATCTACATTACTACGGCAAGACTCTTTCTCTTTGCGGCTCTTGCATCCACCTGCATGCGGCTTCAACAGTCTTTGCCTACTCTTATAGACCCCCTTTCGAGATCTCCGATCTGGACAGGCATCGACACAGCTTGAGCACTATACCCCTTCGCTCGGCAACGCACCTGGCTTGCAAAGAAACAAGACCAGACACATTCAACAACGCGGCATTTCAACACAGGTTCAGCAAACACTGACACTTTGTTTCTCTCTCTGCCTCGGTCTATCCTGATTTCAGCCTGCACGCCTAAAGCCACAATGACAGGCAATAAACTACAGATCAAGCCCGACAATGACTCTCGCGAGTCCACAATCTTCCTCTTCGGACCCCATGTCGGCACCTTCACAAAAAAATCGATGGAGACGCTGATACGGCCAATATCTCAAGGCCCTCACCGAGACTGGATCCTAGATACCATATCCGGCTTACCAACCTATTTGAATGGCTTGAATTCCATAATGCCCAAGGTCGCCCGCGCGGTCCCAGGTTCCAGCCAGCTCGCTGACCTGGACTCGTGGCTTCGACACGGGGCAACAGACATACCCTCCGAAGCTACCCTTCCCAGCATTATCGTCGGACCCTTGGTGGTGCTAATACAGCTCACGCAGTACTGGCGCTATCTTGAGCTCCTCCACCAAGGACAGCCACCGGCAGATTTGCAGGCTAGCGTGGTCGCAGCCTCAAAGAGCAACAGCAAATTCGAAACGCTGGGCTTCTGCTTTGGGCTGCTGGGAGCGCTGTCCGTCGCCAGCGCCAGCAACCGTCAGGACTTTCAGAAGTACGGGGCCACGGCGGTCCGGCTAGCCATGCTCATGGGCGCTCTGGTCGACGCGCGAGAGGTCTGGGACAAGACTTCGGGCAAAGGCGGTTCAATCTCTTTCGCAATAGCATGGCTTGGTTCAAAACAGGCCAGCGAAGTGAGGCGAATTATCGACGCCCGTTCTCCTGATGCCTATATCGCCGTTCTCTACGACGAGGCGCGAGCGACGGTGACGACATCCGAGTCCACGGCTCCCCTTCTCGTGAAGCAGCTCCGCGCTGCTGGTGCCATTGTAGCTGAGATTGGTATCAAGGGCCATATCCATAGCCCTGACGCCGATCGGAAGATCGACACCGATGCCCTTGTCCAATTTTGCAGCTCCATGCCTGATCTGCAGTACGCCGCCACTGCAAATCTCGCTTTGCCTACCTACGACAACCGCGGCAAGGGGGATCTCGTATCCTCCAAACACCAAGAGAGCATGACCGAGATGGTTCTACGTTCCATCCTGGTCAACCAGTGCGACTGGTACGGAACCTTTTCTGCTGTAGCCACCAAGGCGAAAAAGCCCTTTGTCGTGACTTTTGGCATGGAGCGCTGTGTACCACCGACTCTGATGCGGGGTCTGGACACTCGACAAGTGCACTTTGAAGATCTGGCCTTGGAAAAGGAGACGGGGGTGGATGTGGATATATCGCAGCTCCCCGCTGGCGTGCTGAATACGCAGCCTGCACCCGCAGAAGCTGCAGCAGGATCTGAACATGATCTCTCTTCCAATCTCGCTGTTGCACTTGAGAGCAATAAAGACAGCGTTGCTGTCGTTGGTATATCCGTCAAGACTGCCGGCGCCGATGACCTGGCCGAGTATGCCGAAATGCTCAGAAGTGGACAGTCCCAGCACGTGCCTATCACCAGGGACCGATTGATGCACGATATGTTATTCCGCGAAGCGCCAGATAGCGACCCCAAGCGCCAGTATTATGGGTGCTTCGTTCGCGACTCGGATGCTTTTGACCACAAATTCTTCAAGCGGAGCCCGCGCGAGTCAACCGCCATGGACCCGCAGAGCCGTCTAGTGCTGGAGGCAGCCTACCAGGCGGTGGAGCAGTCAGGCTACTTTTCGGAGCTAGATCATGGACATGGACTTGGGCAAGGGACCGACAGCGACAGCACCAATATGAACGGTAAGATGCATGTTGGCGTGTATCTAGGTTCCTGCGGCGTCGATTACGAGCATAACATTAGCTGTCACGAACCAAATGCTTTCACACCGACTGGGGCGCTGAAGAGCTTCGTCACTGGAAGGGTATCGCACCACTTTGGCTGGACTGGTCCATGCATGACATTCGATACAGCATGCTCGTCATCAACGGTTGCTATACACACGGCGTGTCGGAATATCTTGTCCGGTGAATGCAGCGCGGCATTAGCGGGTGGATCGAACACCATCACGAACATGATGTGGTTTCAAAATCTCGCTGCTGGCAGCTTTGTGAGCCCAAGCGGACAATGCAAGCCGTTCGATGACAGCGCTGATGGATATTGTCGTGCTGAAGGTCTGGGCTTTGTCTTTCTCAAGAAGTTGTCGGACGCCATCCGAGATGGCAACCCCGTTCTCGCTGTGATTCCCAGCACAGCCGTCTACCAGAACATGAACAGCACGCCGCTATTTGTGCCTAACGCTCCGTCGCTTTCACGACTGTTCACGGACGTGTTACGCTCAGCCAAGGTCGCGGCGCGGGATATTTCCCTGGTCGAGGCACATGGTACAGGCACTCCGGTTGGAGATCCAGCCGAATACGAAAGTATTCGCACCGCGCTTGGAGGCCCTGCCTCTGGCCGCGTAAAGAAGCTTCCCATCGGATCTGTGAAAGGCCATATAGGTCATACGGAAGGCGCATCCGGCGTGCTGGCGCTGATCAAGGTCATCATGATGATGCGGGGCGCCTTCATTCCGCCTCAGGCCAGCTTCAATAAGATGAATCACGGCATCGACGTGCGGGCTGATGATATGATGGAAGTGGTCACCAAATTGCGGCCCTGGGAGGAGGATCACAAAATGGCTCTGATCAACAATTATGGCGCTTGCGGGTCTAATGCCAGCTTAATTGTCGCGCAACCACCCAAGTCTCTGAGACCGAGCATGGCCGTCGAAGAGACTTCACAATATCCTTTCTGGATCCCAGGCCTCGACGCTCGGGCCATCTCTGCGTACGCTGCTAAGCTATCCTCTTATTGCCGTTCATTGTCTCAAGAATCCAGCACGCTGGCCGATATCTCATACGTTCTGAACCGGCAATCCAATCGTGGGTTGGCGCAGAGCTTCATTTTCAGCTGTCGCTCGATGGCCGAGTTTCAGGAGAAGTTGGCCCAGGTGGCCTCTGCGCCGGAGAAGGACTCGGCTCTACGAGCAGGAGTCACACCGGCCAAGGCTAGCAGACCCGTCATCTTGTGCTTCGGTGGCCAGGTCTCGCTTTTCGTCGGGCTTGACCGTAAGCTATACGATAGCGTAACTATGCTTCGTCTGCACCTCGATGAATGCGACCGAATGATAACGTCTCTTGGTCTGGGATCCATCTACCCTGACATATTCTCGCAGGAGCCTATCCGAGATCCGATCAAGCTGCAGACCGTGCTATTTGCTATGCAGTACTCATGTGCCAAGACTTGGATGGACTGTGGGCTTGAGACCAAGGTCGTGGCCGTTATAGGCCATAGCTTTGGGGAGATTACAGCGCTGTGCGTGGCTGGCTCTCTCAGCCTCCGGGACACGGTTCGACTCGTGGCAGCGAGGGCCAAGCTGGTGCGCGATTCCTGGGGAACCGATCCTGGAGCGATGGTCGCGGTAGAAGCCGATCTGGATCTAGTGGAGAGTCTTCTGCAGGAAGTCAATCGGTCTGCCGGCCGGAATGGCTCCGTCAATATCGCATGCTATAACGGACCGCGCAGCTTCACCATTGCTGGATCTACTGCCGCCGTTGACGCCCTGCAGCAGACTATGGTTTCGTCTGCCAAGTTCTCAAGCACCAAGAACAAGCGTCTCAGCGTGACCAATGCCTTTCATTCAGCCCTGGTCGAGAAGCTCGTTGCTGGCCTAGGACAGGTTGGCAAAGGGCTTACTTTCCACAAGCCAGTCATCCCTGTGGAACGCGCAACTCAAGAGAGCAATGAGCTGCTGGACTGGACGTTCGTCCCTCAACATATGCGTCAGCCGGTCTTCTTCAACCATGCTGTGCAGCGTCTCGCCAAACGACATCCGCAAGCTGTGTTCCTGGAGGCTGGTTCCAATTCCACCATCACTGTCATGGCAGCCCGTGCCCTCGCCCAGAGCAATGTCGCGACTCCAGAGCACTACTTCCAAGCCGTCTCGATTACCAATACCAAGGGATTTGACGGGCTGACAGACGCCACCGTCGCGCTCTGGAAGCAGGGATTGCGCATGGCGTTCTGGGCCCACCACCAGCAACAAACACTCCAGTATGCGTCTTTGCTTCTGCCGCCATACCAATTTGACAAGTCACCCGCATCGCGTCATTGGTTGCCACTGAAATCACCGGCTGAGAAGGTTCGAGAGGCTGCTGAGGCGCTTGTGAAAGAAAGAGGTGAGGTTTGGAGCAAGCAGCAGGCCGGAGCCCTCGAACCCAAGCCGCTCGCCCTGTGGGACTTTGTCGGATACCAAGACAAGAAACAGAAAACAGCCCGTTTCCGCATCAACACGCAGTCGGATAAATATAAGGGTTTCGTTCTCGGCCATGTCATTGCGCAGACGGCACCTATTTGCCCTGGGACAGTTGAATGCGACATGATCATCGAAGCTTTATACAGTCTGCATCCGGACTGGAAGGCCAAAGGTATGCAACCGGTCGTTCGTGATCTGATCAACCACATGCCCATCTGCGAAGATCTATCCCGCGCCTTTTACATTGAATTATCCGCGCTTGACAAAGAGATGATGCAGTGGAGCGGGCATATCTTCAGTGTTGAGAAGGACGCGGCGGTTGAAAAGCCTCAAATACATGCCGAAACGCGCGTGTCCATGCGTTCATCTACAGACCCGGCTTATGTGCAAGAGTTCGCGCAATTTGAGCGCCTCACCAGCCACACACGATGTCAAGAAATTCTGGATCTTAGCCTGGATGAGGACGGTGTCGAATCGCTGCAAGGACGTCAAGTATACCGCGCATTTAGTCCCGTTGTCGACTACAGTGACATCTACCGAGGCGTTAGATACGTCGTCGGCCGTGGCGGTGAGTGTGCTGGGCGTGTGCAGCTGGACCGACAGCATCGACGAGCCGATACTTGGCTCGACGTGCCATTGAGCGACTCATTCAGCCAGGTCGGCGGCTTGTGGGTAAATGCCATGATCGATGTTCCATCGGGAGAAATGTACATTGCCAATGGGTGCGAGCTGTCGATGCGCTCGCCCAAGCACACCGTCGCGGGCCGGACCGAAACCGACGTGTGGCATGTGTACGCTCGACATTTGCCCCAGGGCGATAAAATGTTCGTGACCGACCTCTTTGTTTTCGATGCTACAACGAGACAGCTCGTCGAGGTTATGTTGGGCATGCAGTATGGGCGTGTAGCCAAGGCATCCATGAGTAAGATGCTGGCTCGAATGACGAAAGATGAATCAGCATTGCGTATCAAGGCCTCATCTGCAGCTCCTCGTGACTCTGCCCCGCCTGCTGCATTACCTGCGACCACTGATGCCACTGCAGTAGTTGCAAAGCCCAAGCCAACCAAGAAAAAAGATTCGACAAGGACCAAGTCGGGCAAGGCAGCTCCATCGCCACCATCCGGCAGGCGGGATATCACCGACGAAGTGCGGAATCTTGTAGCCAGCGTCTCGGGCATTCCAGCCGAGGAGATGGAGCTCGACGCAGATATGGCCGACTTTGGTATTGACTCGTTGATGGGCATGGAGTTGGCACGGGAGGTCGAAAAGGCTTTCAAGTGCACGCTAGACGAGGTTGAGCAGATGGAAGCAACGACTGTGCGCAAGTTCGTCTTGTGTGTAGGACATGCGCTATTTGGGGCTGATGCAGATGTGCCTCTCGCTGAATCTGCCGGCGACGGCGACGACGACGATGACGATGACGAAGATTCCTCTGATGAGGGATCGGAATCTTCGTCGTTGGTCGTTGTCGAGACCGACTATGAATCTGCTACCACGACGTCGTCCCATTCGGAGCCCAGTCTTGTCAAGACGCCAGCTACCAGCCAGACGCCGCTTCCTGCGAAACAGCTACAACCGACGAACGTGACGACAGCACAGGCGTTGCCCCCAGCTCATAGGATCCTAACCTTGTCACCGTCGGACGTTCTTGAGTCTTTTGGCGAGGTGAAGATGGGGACCGACGATCTCTTACGCGAGTACCAGATCGATGACACTGAAAAGACTATCCTGGCAGGCAGTAACCGACTCTGTGCTGCATTGGTGGTCGAGGCCTTTGACGAGCTAGGCTCTCCCCTCCGCACCGCAGCTGCGGGACAGCCACTTGATCGCGTGCCTTATTTGCCCCAACATGATCGCCTGATGCAGTGCTTGTACGATTTCCTTGAGCGTGACGCCCGCCTCATCGACATTGACGTCGCCAGTGGGCAGCTGACACGAACCTATGTTGCCGCTCCTTCCAAGACAAGCCATGCCATTTTGCAAGAGCTTATACCCCGGCACCCCGAGTTCAACGTACCAAATCGTCTCACCTTCTACGCTGGCAAGCAGTTGGCGGGTGTTTTGAGTGGCAAGACGGATGGAATCAAAGTTCTCTTTGGCAGTCCTGAAGGAAGGGAGCTGACGGCAGCCATGTACTGCGAGCATACATTTAATCGTATGAACTACGGCCAGATGCGCGACGTCATTAAAGGTATTTCTGAGCGCGCTGGTCCACATGCATCAGGAGAGCCGCTCAAGATACTCGAGATGGGTGCTGGCACAGGAGGGACTACGATGGTCTTGGCGCCCTTCTTACAATCACTCAACATTCCGTTCGAGTACACCTTCACGGACCTATCACCCTCAATGGTCGCTAATGCTCGCCGTCGCTTCGGGAAGCAATACCCTTTCATGCGCTTCGCCACGCACGACATCGAAAAAGCTCCCGTGGAAGACCTTCGAGGACATCACATCATACTGGCCAGTAACGCGATCCACGCCACCCACAACCTTGTTACTTCCCTTACCAATGTCCGCAAAGCGTTACGGCCCGATGGGCTCCTCATGATTCTCGAGATGACCGAGGTCGCGCCCTTTATTGACCTCGTCTTCGGCCTGTTCGAGGGCTGGTGGTTCTATGACGACGGTCGGAAGCATGCTGTCGTACCGGCCGAGCATTGGGAACGGGAGATGCACGCCGCGGGCTTTGGTCATGTTGACTGGACGGATGGGAACCTGCCGGAAAACGCGTATCAAAAGGTTATCATGGCCATGGCCTCGGGTGACCAGGGACCACGGCTGCCGAAACCAGCCCTCAAGGAACAGATGGATCTGGACAAGGGCGATGTCGCTGCGCGCACGGCCGAGGCAGAGCGGCTGTTGGCAAAGTATACCAGAGGTTGGGCCACGCCCAGAATCCAATCCTTGCAGGCAAAGAGGGGGCAGACGAAGGCAAACAGCAGAGCGCCGAAGCTTGGCGCCGTAATCCTAGTGACGGGAGCAACAGGAAGCCTGGGGTCGCACATTGTTCAGAAGCTGGCAGAGGACAGCACGATTGCCCAAGTCGTATGTGTGAACCGTCGCAGCAGGGTCCCCGTCAACGAGCGACAGCAGGAGGCCTTCTTGACCAGAGGAATTGCCTTGACCCCCGGAGCGCGCGCCAAGCTCCGCATTTTCGACACCGATACATCCCAGCCGCAGCTAGGCCTACCTCCTCATGAGTACCGAGGCCTTGTGCAAAGCGTCACACACATTGTGCACAACGCCTGGCCCATGAGCGGAACGCGTCCAATCGCCGGCTTTGAGCCGCAGCTTCAAGGCATGAGAAACTTGTTGGACCTGGCACGTGAAGCAGCCATCGCCAGCGACAGCGCTCAGATCGGCTTTCAATTCGTCTCTTCCATCGGCGTGGTTGGCCATACCGGCCTGGCCCGCGTTCTCGAGCGCCGCGTTCCCCTCGAGTCCACGATTCCCAGCGGCTACACCGAGGCCAAGTGGGTGTGCGAGCGTATGCTGGACGAGACCCTCCACCAGCACCCTGGCCTCTTCCGCGCCATGGTTGTTCGCCCGGGCCAGATCGCCGGCTCCTCCAAGAGCGGCTTCTGGAACCCTGCCGAGCACTTTGCCTTCCTTGTCAAGTCCTCGCAATACCTCCGCGCCTGGCCCGACCTCGACGGCATGCTCCAGTGGGTCCCCGTCGACCACTGCGCCGGCGTCTGCGCCGACCTCATCCTCCACCATGCCGGGCCCTCGCACCCAATCTACCACATCGACAACCCGGTCGGCCAGCCCTGGAAGCAGATGTCGCCCGTCATGGCCCGCACGCTCGATATTCCCGCCGACGCCATCATCCCGTTTGACAGCTGGATCAAGCGGGTTCGCACGTCGCCGCTAGTGCCCGATACGGAGAACCCGGCGGGGAGACCCATGATGGTGGAGTTCTTGGCCGGGAACTTCGAGCGCATGTCGTGTGGAGGATTGATCCTCGACACGGAGAGGGCGCAGGAGCATAGCGTTACGATGGCGAGTGAGGGCCCTGTCAGTCCCGCGTTAGCGGTGAAGTTTGTGGATAAATGGAGGGAGATGGGGTTTTTGAAGTGACAACTTCCTGTCTCTCTTTTCATAGCAGGCGACTGCTTTGGAGCCCGTGGGCGGTAGGATCACTGGTAACGAGGTTTTCCGGAGGTCAATTAGTTCAGGACATTTTTCGTTCAAAGATCTTTCTTATTTTATATATCTAGGTCATTTCCCCCCCAATTGGTATCGAGAGCTCTAGTTCACAGGACTCGGCGTTTCTACGTCTATAGATCATCCATTCACAAAATTTCGTATCACCGATTCCTTTCAAGCTTACCCGATCTCGTCGACCTGGGTCGCTAACACGCGGATACTTGAAGCAATCATCCCTCCTCAACGATATTCCGCCCGCTACAAAAGCTAATATCAGGGACTCCTGTAACCAGCCTTTTCACGGGGCCTTGACTACGATCGATTCGAGATCTTTACGTTTTCTGATCTCGGCGATCAGCACGTTTGATCTGGCAATCAGCATCATCTGATATGTGGTCTCTCATGGGGTCAACGGGGAGAAGCCCTTGTTCTGAGAGGTCTTCTTGGCTCTGAGGGGGGGATTGCCTCTACTCTTGGTGTGATCTCGGGGTCTTGCCTCTGGGCCTTACATCCCCGGGGGCCTGGCCTCAGGGATGCGAATACAAAGTGCCGACGGAAGAACCGAGATTATGTCATCGTCATCAATAAAGTATTATTCATTCAGTAGGCGCAGCGTGTAAGATGCAGCCGTCGATCCGGCCGCAATCCCCGGTACCTGTGCCGTCACCCATGGGTAAAGTCGTCGCCCATGCCGTGCGTAGCCTGGCACGCATGCCCGGCCGCGTACTGAGTCGGATCGTCGCATCGGCCGGCACATGATGACGAACAATCATGTCGGTATGCCCGATGAAGGTCTCCTCGCCCTGCCACCATGGCAGGTCAGATGCAGGCATGAGTGTAAGCGATCGATCCCACGCCCATCGATGGCCCGCACCTGCTGGGTCTGGGTCTGAATTCTCTACACGAGTACGATGGAAGGGTGTGGTGGTGGGTTGGGCCCAAGTTACATCCACGGTTCCGGCCCAGTCCCCTGATTAAGGCGAGGTAATGCTGGGTAGTAAGTGAGCCTTGCGCCATGTGTGGCTGGGCAACTCCGGGCAGGGGGGAGAGGGGAGGGGGGGGGAGAATGGAGTTTAGGGGTTACGATTCTCCCCGGCAGCTACTGGAATTGGAGGGAGTGGGGTTTTACTTACGGCCCGCTGTGGAGGCGGGGGGAGCTGAGCGGGACTTGTTGGAGAGAGAGATGGGTAAGGGGGAGGAGCTGATGATGACAAAGTGAGGTTTACCCAGAGCGTAGGTTCTCAACTCCGGTCGTCCCAAGCCCATCGCGCCAGAAAGACGCATGTATTTGTCTCCCCAGGCACGTGGGCAAAGCGCACGTGGCAACACAGTTCCGGCCAATCCAGGTCATCCTTGCCATGACGTCGGAAGCACCTGTATTGGTGGACAAGGTGCATGGGGTCGTTGTGCCCTGATGCTATGACAATGCATTAAGTATAGTGGGCGATAAATAATACTATGAAATTAAATCTTTATTTATAATATTTTTATTATTTTTATTACGGTTCGTATTGTAATATATTTAGACTAACCGTTCCATGCTGCCCCCAACATAACAGAACAGACCTGATCATCAAATGCGGAGCAGAGAGGATAGAGGAAATCCTCCAGCGGCCAGCCATCGCGGCGCGCGCGGCTCGCTGGCTAGTACAGTCAGGGGTTATAGAACAGTTTAGGGTTGCTGCAGAGATAGCAAAAGAGAAGATAGAGGACCCTGTCCCGTGTGAAGATGCGGAGTGGTGGGAAAAGAGCTAAAAGGAAGCCAGGATTTAAAGGTGTCAGCGACACGCAGGAGAGCTCTAGGAGAGGTGTAGGCCTCTCTAATATCAAGTGATAAGCAGCGAGGCGAGGCAAGAGGTTTTCTATTGTTATAGTTTTTCCTTAGTATGTAGCCAGTCTGCATGGCCCACTAGGGACCGCAACAGACGTTAAACAAGATAAATCTATCTATCTATATATACGGTAATCACCTGAGTATACGTACAAGCGTAGGGTAATAGCTGCTATGTATCACGAATAGTGCCAATATCCCTTTTGCTTAACAATTGTGAATTAGTACGCGATGGAGGTGGTGGAACAACCAAGCATCCCAGTCAGAATTCATCTCTTAAGCAGAAGTAGCCTTCCTCGCGGGAGTATCATCCGGGCATCAATGATCTCAATATTTGGTGTATCGCCACGTACCCGCACGGTAAAAGGTAGGCGAGTGATCATGGGCCAGGTCCTCCGATCACGTGGTCAGTAGCTCAGTTCGAACCGAGTTGAGCACCAAGCATTAGCACGTGATCGGAGAATGGCTTTGAGCCGAAAGCATGCGAGCGCATATACGGAGTCAGCCGGACACGCGGGTTTCAAAATAATTCGGACACTTTGGTAGGGCTGTCGGCCAAATGTATCCGAATTATTTTGAAACCCGCCACCCCACATGCCGGAGTATCTCCAGGACTTCAGCAGAAACATCATGAGCCGCGTTTCAACCAACCCTTTCCGGCCTGCCGGTTTGCATCAGTCTGAAGATCCTATCCTTCGGACTCCAGGAGTAAGGTTCAATGGCCAGGGTATGTGGCGATCGCCAGGTACTGTTTACCTGCCTCTCGGGAGCGCCTGGGATGCGCTACCAGCATGTGTGACGAAAGATAGGAGTTTGGTCTCACCCCAACTCTGCTCTGTGGCAGGGTCAAGCAGGTAAGACGTATTAAGGCTGAAAGCATGGACAGCAGCGCAAGAATGCCCAAAAGCCAGACAAAGTATGATCGAGGCGGCTCCCAAAGGACCTCAACAATACCGAGGCCAGCTTCAGAGGTCAAAACCACCTTGGGAATACTGTTCAACACAAACCGGACTGAATGTCATGATTGAGTAGCCTCTTCAGTCAAACATACTCGGCATCTGTCCTGTTCCTTCGTGGTCGATATCCTAGACGTTCCTGTCGACCCCGATTGCGAAATCATCGCGATTCGTTGATCTTGTTGCATATTTACCTGGCGTACGCGGCGCAAGGCAGCAAGCCCCGATCCAAACAACGTCGACACGATGGGGAGCATGGACAACACTCCCTCGCACCCAGAATGGGCTACCGAGCCCATCGCTATCATTGGCCTGAGCTGTAAGTTCGCCGGCGACGCTAGCAATGCCGAGAATCTATGGACGATGCTGGCAGAAGGGCGCAACGCCTGGTCAGAGCTGCCGGAGTCACGATTTAATCCCAAGGGAGCCTATCATCCCAATAATGAGAAGCTGAGCACGGTGAGTTATGAGCACCGGATCTAGAGCAAAGGGCAATGCTGACGGATGATACGCTCGGTTAGACGCACGTCAAAGGAGCGCATTTCATTCAGGAGGACGTGGGCCTGTTTGACGCTGCCTTTTTCAACTTTTCAGGCGAGACTGCGGCGGTAAGATTCATGGCGGATCCTGTTGCAAGAAAGTCAATTTGAAAAGAACATTACGAGGCTGATGATCTGCACCAGGCTGTGGATCCACAATATCGATTTCAACTCGAGTCTACTTACGAGGCGCTCGAAAATGCCGGCCTGCCGCTCTCCAAAGTGGCCGGGTCCAACACATCAGTATACGCAGGTGTCTTTACGCACGACTACCATGATGGCCTTATGCGCGATGGGGACAAGCTGCCGCGCTTCCTCCCCATTGGCACGCTCTCCGCCATGGCATCCAACCGGATTTCACACTTCTTCGACCTGAAAGCCGCTAGCATGACAGTTGACACGGGCTGCTCAACAGCGCTGGTGGCGTTGCATCAAGCAGTGCTGGGTCTTCGCGCGCGAGAGGCGGACATGTCCATAGTCAGTGGGTGCAACCTAATGCTAGCACCTGACCTATTCAAGGTATTTTCGTCGCTAGGAATGCTTTCACCCGATGGCAAGTCGTACGCCTTTGATTCGCGAGCGAACGGCTATGGCCGCGGCGAAGGCGTCGCAACCATTGTTATCAAGCGTCTCAGGTATGTCTCTTTGGGTCTATTGACCTGCCAAGGCTTATCAAAAGACAGCGACGCTCTCGAGGCAGGCGACCCGGTTCGTGCCGTCATTCGCGAAACCTATCTGAATCAGGACGGCAAGACAGAGACAATCACGTCACCTTCGCAGCCAGCGCAGGTTGAGCTTATGCGTGAATGCTACCGAAGGGCAGGCCTCAGCCCAAATGGTACTCAGTATTTCGAAGCCCACGGCACGGGTACGCCCACGGGTGATCCTATTGAAGCGCGCTCCATCGCAGCCGTATTTGGGCCTCATACCAACAGGACAGAACCACTGCGTATTGGATCGGTGAAAAGCAACATCGGCCATACGGAGGCGGCTTCCGGATTGGCGGGTCTGATCAAAGCAGTCTTGGCCATGGAGAAGGGCCAAATTCCGCCCAGCATCAACTACGAGAAGCCCAATCCCAAGATTCGACTCGACGAATGGGGACTCAAGGTGGCTACCGAGCTGGAGGCATGGCCGACAACGGGCAACGAGCCGCGCCGTGCTTCTATCAACAATTTCGGATACGGAGGAACCAACAGCCATGTCATCCTAGAGGATGCAACGCCGTACCTACCTGGGTCGGAGAGAATGAGGATCGCCAACGGTGCCAACGGTGTCAACGGCCACAGTTTAGCCGAGGAGAGAAAAAGTGAGGTGCTTGTACTCTTCGGCCGTGATGAGCAGGCCTGCCAGCGTGAGGTCTCTGGAGTCGGAGAATACCTGCAGAGGCACCGCAGGACCGAAACTCCAACCAAGTTGATGCAGGACCTTGGCTGGACCCTCAGCCAGCACCGTACAAGGTTCTCCTCGGGCTGGATGTCGGCACATGTGGTGCAGTACAGCGAATCAGACCTGACTGTCGCCATCCAAAGCTTAGAGGCGTCTCCGTTCAAGCCAACACGCCTACCGTCGACGGCGCCGCGTATAGGCATGGTGTTCACGGGACAAGGAGCTCAGTGGCACGCTATGGCACGCGAACTCATCGCGCCATTTCCGGTTTTCCAGGCGTCACTCGAAGAGGCCGCCGGCTATCTGAGGGAGTTCGGAGCCAATTGGGCTCTGACTGAAGAGCTGATGCGCGATGCAGCCACAACACGAGTGAATACCACGGCACTGAGCATTCCCATCTGCGTTGCCGTGCAGATTGCGCTTGTACGTTTGCTTGAGACCTGGGGCATCAAGCCAACCGCCGTCACGAGCCATTCCTCGGGAGAGATTGCGGCGGCGTACGCGGTCGGGGCACTGAGTCTGCGCCAGGCCATGGCAGCGAGTTACTACCGTGCTACTATGGCTGCCGACATGAGCCTGCGAAAAGAGAGTCACAAGGGCGCCATGGTGGCTGTCGGTGTTGGAAGGAATGGGGCACAGGCCTATCTAGACAGACTGTCTAGTGAGAGCGGTAGAGCAGTGGCGGCATGCATCAACAGCCCGAGTAGCGTCACTATCGCCGGCGATGAAAAGGCTGTGCAGGCTGTCTTGGACATGGCGAATGAGGATGGCGTGTTTGCACGTCGTCTCAAGGTGGACACCGCTTACCACTCACATCATATGATGCCTATCGCCGAGCCATACCGACAAGCTCTCCATGTCGCATTTGCAAACGGAGCTGGAATCGAGAAAAACAAGAAGCTCGATGTGGTATTCTCATCGCCTGTCACGGGGGGCCGCATCACGCAGTCCAAGCAACTTGCGGATCCAGAGCATTGGGTCGGCAGCTTGCTCCAACCCGTGCAATTCGTCGACGCCTTCACCGACATGGTGCTTGGGAATCCGGACGAGTCGGGCAGCAACATTGACATGGTTCTCGAGGTTGGTCCTCACACCGCGCTTGGCGGTCCGATCAAAGAAGTCCTTTCCCAGCCTGATTTTGGGAGCCTGGACGTGCCATACGTTGGCTGCCTGATCCGCAATGAGGATTCCCGCGACTGCATGCTAAATATGGCGGCCACTCTCATCCGCAAGGGCTACCAGGTCGACCTAGCTCATCTCAGAAGCTCTGCTCCGGGCCACAAGCCACGCGCCTTGACCGATCTACCATCCTACCCATGGAATCACAGCATCAAGCATTGGTCCGAGTCGCGCCACAGCGTGGCCTATCGTCAGAGAGATCAGGAGCCTCATCACCTTCTCGGAATGCCTGTACCAGGCGCGAACCCAGATGCGGCCACATGGAGGCAGATAGTACGCGTCTCTGAGACCCCATGGCTGAGAGACCATGTCGTACAGGGTGACATTCTGTACCCCGGTGCCGGCTATCTATGTCTGGCCATCGAGGCCATGAAGCAGCTTGCGAACCAAAATAACGAGACACCGGCCACTGGGTTTAGGCTGCGCGACGTCGAGATAAGCCAAGCATTGGTGGTGCCTGACACTGCAGACGGCATCGAGTTGCAGACGGTACTCTCTTCAGTCAGCCAGAAGGAGATCGGCATTCGTGGCTGGAAAAAATTTGAAGTTTCATCTGTGACTGCGGACAGCCGCTGGACGCAGCATGCCGAAGGGGTAAGTGTTCAAGTCCTTTAAGCAGGACTGAGACGAAGAATTTTCAGATTGCTGACTGTTGGATTTGTAGCTCATCACGGCCGACTTTGATATGTTCGATAATGAGATCGCAACCACTCCCTTGGAAGAGTCAGGCTATAGACGGCGCATCGACCCGGAAGACATGTGGTCCAGTCTGCGCTCACTTGGCCTTAATCACGGGCCACTGTTCCAAAACACGACGAGTATCGTGCAGGACGGTGGCGCGAGAGATACCAGGCGCTGCGTGACGGAAATCCAGGTTGCCGACTGCGATTCCCAAGAAGAACACGTCCTGCACCCAACTACGCTAGACTCGGTTTTCATTTCGTCATACGCAACCCTGCCAGGCGCTGGCGCCGAAGACGACAGTCCCAGGGTACCACGATCTATCCAAAAGCTCTGGATCTCGTCTGACATGGCCACTCGGCCCGGTCACGCATTTGTCTGCAATACCAAAATGCCACATATTGACGCTCAGACCTACCTGGCCAATATCACTGTCGCCAATGGCTCTGAGGGCAGCAAGCCCGTTCTCACGATGGAGGGCCTTGTATGTCAGTCTTTGGGCCGTAGCGCCATGGCTTCCCAACAAGAGAAAGAGCAGCCGTGGAACAAGGAGCTGTGTGCCGATATTCGATGGGCGCCTGACTTAGGGCTCTCGATGGGCTTGCCCGGCGCGTCGCGAGCAGCAAAGGAAAAGCTCAGCCCCGCACAGGAAATGACTTCCGACGACATAGATGTGCTTATGGGTCTAAGGCGCGTGTGCGTCTACTTTTGCCACGACACGCTGCAAGCCTTGACTGACCAAGATGTTGCCAACCTTGAGTGGCACCATGTCAAGTTCCACGGGTGGATGAAGGACACGGTTGACCTCGCTGCGTCGCGCCGCCTGGGCCCTGACAGCGACACATGGGCGTGCGACTCGCCGCAGGAACGGGAGAGAAACATAGCCTTGGCCGCCGGACAAAGCGTTGACGGCGAACTGATCTGTCTTTTGGGCCCCAGGCTCCTACAGATTCTCCGAGGCGAGCAACCGCCGCTACAGGTCATGATGGAAAATCGGCTGTTGTACAAATATTACGCCAATGCCTTCCGCTTCGGTCGCGCTTTTGCACAATTCCAGTCGCTGATGCGTGCCGTTGCGCACAAGAACCCCCGCGCCCGTGTCCTCGAAATCGGTGCAGGTACGGGAGGAGCCACCCGGTACGCTATGCAGACGCTGGGAAGCCAAGAGGAAGGGGGTCCATTCATCGATAGCTGGCACTTTACGGACATATCATCTGGATTCTTCGAAGCGGCGCGGTCCGAGTTCCCTGCCCATAGCAGCTTCCTGGACATGAGCTTTGACAAGTTCGATGTTGAGCAGGATCCCACAGCGCAGGGTTTCAAGCTGGAGAGTTATGATGTCGTCGTAGCCTGTCAGGTGCTGCATGCAACCAAGAGCATGGATCGCACAATGTCGCACGTACGCAGCTTGATGAAACCCGGCGCCTCCCTCTTGCTGATGGAAACTACACAAGATTGTGTAGATCTCCAATTCATCTTTGGCCTGGTCCCCGGATGGTGGCTGAGTGAAGAGCCTGAGCGCAAGTCCAGCCCTTCTCTGTCGCCTCCCATGTGGCAAAGAGTCCTCAAGGGCGCCGGCTTCAATGGAATCGACGTGGAGCTCCGCGACTATGAGAGCCGGGAAGACTTGTACTCGATCAGCAACATGCTGTCGTCAGTTCCTACCCAACCATCGAAGCTAGCTGGGGATAACATTGTCGTTGTCATCAGCAACAAGGCCCCTCCTCCGACCGTCTGGCTCGACTTCCTGCGAGAATCTATCGCAAATGCTGTCGGTGGACCCCTCCCCGACGTTCAAACGTTAGAGTTTGCCACCAGGCCATACAATAACCAATTGTGCATCTTTGTGGGAGAATTAGACCAACCCTTACTCCACAACCTCGAATCCACGGCTCTTAAGGGCATCAAAGCCATGGCGACCAATTGTAGCGGACTGCTGTGGGTCACACGTGGCGGCGCCGTCGAATGCACAAATCCCGAAATGGCTCTGGTTTCCGGATTCTTGCGTGTCCTTCGGAGCGAGTACGTGGGCCGCAGCTTCCTCACGCTGGATCTTGATCCCAAGGAGCCTGTGTGGTCCCAATACGGTGCCTTGGGGATCGTCCACGTCATGAAGAACGGTTTTGGTAGTCGTGAAGGCACCGCTTCCACGGTTGCGGACAGTGAATTTGCACTACGTGATGGCCTCATCCATGTTCCACGTATCTACAAGGACGTCTCCCGGAACAAAATGCTTTCACCCGACGCCACGCAATGGGCAGATCCCGAGTCAATTCCCAAGGCAACTCTGTTCCAGCCACAACGCCCGCTTCGCCTGCAGGTTGGCATTCCCGGTCTTCTGGACACACTAGCGTTCGACGACGACGAGCACTACGAGGACTATGCCAATACCGATACGGTCGAGATCGAACCTCACGCGTACGGCCTCAATTTCCGTGACGTTATGGTGGCCATGGGCCAGCTACGCGAGCGCGTCATGGGGCTGGAGTGCGCCGGCATTGTCACGCGTGTCGGCGATGAGGCTTCGGCACAGGGTTTCGCCGTGGGTGATCGTGTCATGGCTCTCATCCTAGGGCCTTTTGGCAGTCGTGCTCGCGTTCACTGGCAGGGTGTCGCTCACGTCCCAGAGGGAATGGGACTCAACGACGCTGCGTCGCTCCCTATGATCTTCAGCACCGCCTACATCAGCCTCATTGATATCGTGCGACTCCGCCCTGGCCAGTCGGTCCTGATCCATGCTGCTGCTGGAGGCGTTGGCCAGGCGGCCATCATGTTGGCCAAGGACTACCTGGGTGCCGAAGTTTACGTTACCGTGGGGTCCCAGGAGAAACGCGAGCTGCTTATGAGGGAGTACAACATCCCATCCGACCGAATCTTCTCAAGCCGTGACGCATCCTTCGCACCAGCCATTCTGGCTGCCACAGGCGGGCGCGGCGTTGATATGGTGCTTAATTCTCTCGCCGGTCCATTGCTACAGGCTAGCTTTGACGTGCTCGCGACCTTCGGCCATCTTGTCGAAATCGGCAAGCGAGACCTGGAAGGCAATAGTCTGCTTGACATGGGTACCTTCTCACGCGTTGCTTCCTATACGTCTCTAGACATGATGTCACTTCTCCGAGAGCGTGCATCGGACGCTAATCGAGTCCTCAATGAGGTAGCCCGGCTCGCCGAGCAAGGTGTCATCCGACCTATCCACCCAGTACATGTGTACCCGATGCATCAGGTCTCCAAGGCTTTCCGCCTTCTGCAGACGGGCAAGCAGACCGGAAAGATCGTGCTCTCCATTCCGCCCGGGGAAGAAGTGAAGGTGCTCCCGCGGGTCCCAAGACCGAAGCTGAAGTCTGACGCGTCGTACCTACTCGTCGGCGGCGTGGGCGGGATTGGCCGCTCGATCGCGCATTGGATGGTAGACCATGGCGCTCGCAATCTCATCCTCCTCTCGCGGAGTGCCGGTAATATGCAAAAGACCGGACCTTTCATAGCTTGGCTACGTGAGGCCGGCTGCCGTGTTGTGGCCATCAGCTGCGATGTCTCCAGTAACGACGACCTCGCGCGGGCCTTACGCACCTGCGAGGTCCAGGAGCAGCTTCCAGCTATCCGAGGTATCGTGCAAGGCGCCATGGTGCTGCAAGACTCTATCCTCGAGCAGATGACTCTGGACGACTGGCGAACGGCTATCGGACCCAAGGTCACGGCCTCGTGGAACCTCCACTCGCACTTCTCGCAGCGGGACACGCTTGACTTCTTTGTAATGCTCTCGTCGCTCTCGGGCATCTTCGGCTGGGCCAGCCAAGCGAACTACGCCGCAGGCGGGTCCTACCAGGACGCCCTGGCGCGCTGGCGATGCTCCCAGGGCCTGCCGGCGGTCTCGCTCGACCTGGGTATGGTCAAGGGTGTCGGCTATGTGGCCGAGGACCTCGCCGTGCAGACCCGCGTCCGCAAATCTGGCCAGTCGCTAGCCCTCTCTGACGACGACGTGATGAATGCCGTCGGCACCGCCATCCTGCACCCTCTCGAACAGGCCCAGGTCCTGCTCGGTCTGAACTCGGGTCCCGGCCCGCAATGGGACCCAGCCACCAATTCCTCGATGGGCCGCGACGGCCGCTTCACGCCACTCCGCTACCGCCAGCCTACTGGGGCCTCGGGGCCGGCCACGCAGGGGGATCATGCCGACACCCACTCACAGCCGCTCGCGATCCGGCTCCAGCAGGCTGGGTCCGCGGACGAGGCGGGTCACTTGGTCGGCGACGCCATCGCCCGCACCCTCGCGGACATCTTTATGATTCCGGCCGCGGAGATCGACCTGGCCAAACCGCTCGCCCTGTACGGCGTCGACTCGCTCGTGGCGGTGGAGCTGCGGAACATGCTCATGCTGCAGGCCGCTGCGGACGTGTCGATCTTTAATATCCTCCAGAGCGTGTCGTTGGCAGCGCTGGCGGAAGATACGGTCGCGAAGAGTATACATGTTGTCTCGAATAGGGAGGTGGCGGTTCAGTAGGACCTTAAGTCCCTCTTGTCGTTGTTTTGGGGCTCGGGAGGAGGGCGGAGGGTGGGAGAAGAATAAATATATCGGGCTGGGGGGGGGAGGGGAGGGGAGAGATGGGGTGCATTTACATTAGATGGGAAAGGGTTTAAGGATCAGAAAGCAATTTTTTAGACCGAGGAGGCCGTTGAGGTACGGAGATGGGAGATTGAAGTCAGCGTCGAAGTTGTATTTGTAAAAAGGTTGATGAAACTTGGCGCTTAACGTAGAAATTCTCCCCCCCTTTTATATGTAAAATCACACAATAATCAGCTACTTAGATATTTCCTATCCATAACGTCTTAATCCATTAAAACTGAAGCTATACGCAACTCTCATAGTCATATCTTCAGCCGCGTACCACACTCGTTCTACAGGGCAGCCCAACTCGCTCCTTGTCACCCTAAATACCGCCAACCCTCGTCGCTCCACGAAGAACGTCTCATAGGCAAATCGTAACGTAGAGGAGGAGGACGATAGAGTTATCATAGACGTAATAAGTGCTAGTAATTATTTAAATTATATTAATATCCCCTAGCTATTATCTAAATTATTTATAACTATTTATAACTATTTATAACTAAGTAGATTTAGATCTAGAAAATAACTAGGGAAATATATTAAATAGTCTTACTTATATCTATTTTATATAAAATTAATATCTTGTTACTTACTAAGACCTTTTATAATCCTAAGATATATACTTATTAATAATATACTAGTCTAGTTCCTATTTAGAATTACTACTCTCTTCCTACTCTAGTTTATTATTACTACTAATTAAGGTATATTAAGTAAGTATACTAGTAATATACTTAGTTCTATTATAATATATATAGTAGATAGTAATCTAAAAGCTAATAGCTAGCTAATAGAAGGTAGTTATATTATAACTATTTACTAAATAGGAATAGAAGTAGATATTAGAGGGTTATATAAAAGGGATATTAATCTAAGATTAATATAAGGCCTCTCTTAATAGTTTTAATATAAATATCCTACTTAAATTATAATAAGTACTTAGTCTAGTTTATATAGATTAATTAATTAGCTATTAATAATTCTATTAAGAACTACTTTTATATAGTATAAAAGGCTTCTATAGATAAGTAAATAGGCTAGTAATAAAGGAATAGGCTAGCGACTATATTAATATACCTATTAAAAATAAATAAGACTAATATCCTTATTATCCCTACTATTATTCTTAAAAGTAATAGTAATAAAACTACCTCTATTAAGGTCCTTAATATTAACCTTTTATCTACCTACCCTTATAAGCCTTTACTAGGTTACTAGCCTTACTAAGATCCTCTAAGTTATACTATATATTATACTTATTACTATATCTAATTTATTTAATAAGGTACTAGGTTTTATTATAGCTAACTTACTTATTAATGAGTTATTTAATTTTATATTTATTATTATACTTTATACTATCCTCTATAATAATTAATAGAGGGTTCGTTTAATTAAATACTCTTTTATATAAGTTAGGGCCTATTATTTTAGGCTTTAATTATATAATACTTAGATACTACTAGTTATATCTTTATTATTAGGGGAAATTCTAGCTTATAAGTAAGGGAACTAACCTTATATAAGACTTAAAATAGTCCTACTTATTACTAAGATAGTTTTTAGTTAGTTACCCTAGGAATCTTATAACTATAATAGAGATATAAGAATACTTTATTATTAATTATAAGATTTAACTCTTTATACTTACTATTATAACGCGCTTTTATTATAGTATTAGTAAAAGATATATAGTCCTCTACTTCCTTATACTTAATAAGCCGTAGCTTATTAAAGGCTTCTATAGGTATATCCCTAGTAGTAAGAATATTTATAGTATTATTTACCTTAAATCCGTAGTATAGCTTATTTAGAGCGAAGCCTATAATAATTAATAAGTTATTTAATATAGCTTAGATATATAGTAGTATTAGATTCTATTTATTCTAATAAACTATTAGGATTATAGGTTAAATAAAACCTTATTATAATCTATTATTTAATTAGTATATTTACTTTATCTATCTATTTATAGATAGTATATTATAGATATAAGAAATTTAACTTTAAGACGCTTAAAGACTTCTTACTAAAAGTCTAATATAAAGTAAGGGTCCCTATTATTAATAATACTTTATAGTATACCCTAATTATAAGATAGGAGTTTATATAGTATAATATTAGCCTACTCTAGAGCTTTCTATATATCTAAGCCTAGTAGAAGAAAGACCTTCTTTAAGAACTTATATATAATAGTAAGTAAATAGTTCTTCCCTATAAGTATTATTAATAAAGTAGTAATAAAATCTATTATAATAGTATAGAAGGATATTAATAGTATTAATATTAAAACTTATATATTATATAATAAATATCTCTTTATCTAATTTAATTAGTACTAAGGGTAATAAGAGATATATATTTATAGGTTTTTTAATAGGTAATAAATATATAAGGAGTTAAAGAGTTAATTATAATATTAGTAGTAGCTATTATAATTTAAAAGATTATATATTTATTTAAAAAGTTCCTATTCTAATAATAGAGGTATATATAGCCTATACTTTCCTTTATTACTAACGTAATATATAAGGTTATCCTAAAGGATAAAAGATAGGCCCGGTTTTTTACTACTAGGCGTACTACTTACTAAAGGCTTTAATATACTAATAATCTTTTTCTATTAGTTATTATTTATATAAGCCTTCTATAACCTAGACTTAAATTTATTAGTTATGTCTACTAAGGTTAAGTAATATACTATAATATTATTTTTATTAAGGTCCTTAATTAGACTAAAGGCTTTAGTATTTATTACTAGGAAGGTATTAGTAGTCCCTTTATAGAGAGCGTCGAGTACGCCTTTAGTTAAACTAGGTATATTTATAATAGTAGTATATAGTCTTAATAGGGTATCTAGTATAATATTAGATTTTCTAGCTTTATAACATAATTTTAAGTTAAATAAAGATAAGTACTAAGATACTTAAATAAGTTATAAATTTAACTTATTAGTACTAGTTATATTTAGTATTATCTACTTAGAGATAGGTAATATTACTAAGTAGTCTATATATATAATAATAGGAGGCTTTAGATTAGACTTAATTATATATCTAATCTTTTTTATAATCTAAATAATTCCTACTATCTTTAGTTTTATAGGCTAATAATTCTATTCTATATTATTAAGATATCTATTAAAGAATATTATTAATTAGATATTAGTCCTTATAAAAGGCTTTAAAGATATTAGGTCCCCTTTTATATAATATATTATAGCTACTAGACTAATAACCTTAAAAGTATTAAGATTAATATATAGTACTTTATAGTAGTTATAATAAATTAGAAAGCGCGGAGTACTAAAAGCCTTTTATAAGTCTTAGAATACTAGTATTTCTTTAAGCGTAGGCTTATAAAAGATAACTTATATTATATATCTTTTTTATAATAGATCCGCCTATTAGGCGTATTAAGTAATAGATAAGTAGAGCTATTTAGTAAGACTTAGGAATATTTCTAGGTCTCTAAGGTTATAGGGAAAGTATAGGGATATAATAGCTATAATCTTCTCTTTAGTTATTAATATTCCTAGGCTATTAATATACTACCCTAGTAGTATAATAGAAGGGTAGCTAATATATAATTTTAATAATAATAGGCTTATATACTTCTTCTAAAATAGATTAAAGACTTTATATAAGTATTTAATATACTCTTATAAGGTATATAAGTAAATAATAATATTATTAATATAGGCCTTAGTAAAAGCCTAGACTAACTAAAGTATAGTATCTATCTAATATTAAATATATAAAGGTAAGCCCTTATACCCTATAAGGGCTATTAAAGACTACTCCTAGTTATAATAGCTTATAATTATAAGCTTATAATAGTCTTTAACCTAGATATAGAACTAATAAAACTACCTAACTATATTAATAATAGAGATATACTAATACCCTTAGACTAAGGCTATTATATTAGCTTATAGTAGTAAGGGGTATATATTACTATTTATAATCTTATTAAGCTTCTTAATATTAATAATAACTTAATCCTTCCTACTATTAGGAGTATCTCTCTAGATTATAAAGTAAGGATAGTTATATAAAGTTAGCTAATCTAATTATATAAGTTTTCCTTAGGCTTAGAACTTATTAAAAGTCTTATTAATAATATCTTTATCCTTCTACTTAAGAGGATATACTTATATAGGTCTAGATATTATATTAGGCTTTAATAGAATTAGTATCTATTATTCTTTAGATATATCTACTATATTACCTTTATCTATAAAAAGATCTAAGTAAGAATTAATAATATTTATTAATTAATTAGCTATATAAGATTCTCTATAGATTTTAACTCTATTAGTAAGTATATACTCTAAGGTAGAGTTAATTATAGTATCTAGTAAAGGTTTCTAATTAAGGCCCTTATTAGGCGTTATAAGAGACTATATTATAATAGAAGCCTCTTATAGACTTCCTAATAAAGCTATTAATACTATAATAGTAGCTATTCTAGCTACCTTAATAAGTTTACCCTTCTAAGTATTTTACTATCTAGTAATAGTAAGGCTAGTATAGTATATATTAACTATAAAATAGCTATTATAATTAAATTCTTTTATAGTACTAAGTCTTATTTTCCTAGGAATAATTATATCTAAGTCTATATTATTCTTAAGAAAACCCTAACCTAGGGAGGTATTAATAATATAGGTAAATACTCTACTAGTATAACTAAGATTAAGGCTATAATTAGGCTTAAAGAGAAGATCTCTATTATTTAGGAAAGACTTATTATAAACTACTAGAACTAAGGTAGTAGATTTTATAAATATTATAAATTTAACTTTATTCTTAATAATATATCTTACTAGAGCGGATTATATATAGGTACTTATAAGTATAATAATATCCTAGTAACTATTAATAGTAATTTATTACTTAGTAAAATTAAATACTATTTCTTTAAGAGTTATAATATTAGCTCTTATAAGTATTTTAGCCTTAATATTATTTATAATATAGACCTCTTATATAATTTAGATAATAATAGACTTATTATTAGCCCTACCCTTAAGGTAGAAGGTAATAGTAGCGAATTCATTAAAATAATATAGTTTAGACTTAAGACCTCTTATTAGAATACTAATAGGTATAATCTTAATATTAATACCTTTAAGAATAAAGGTAGTATCTATTATTAATATTATATACCCTAGATTAATATATATCTTAATATCTTCCCTATTAGTAGTTTAGTTAATAGAGGTTAATATATAATAGTAGTTCTTAAATATATAGCCTATTCCTTAGACTACCTCTATTAAAGAATATATAATTAATAGATTATCTATTAAAGGATTTAATATATTAGTATCTATTATAGCTATTATTTATAAGGTCCTTATTAAAGGCTTCGCTAGGTCTAATATAATAGATTTCTAATATTAATCTTAGAGGTAAATAAAGAGTTTATTTTTAGATAAGAATCTCTTAATATAGTATTAATATCTATAGTCTAGTAATAATATAGGTATAGCTAAGAAGTAGTTATTAAAACTCTTATCCTACTATTTAAAGTTTTTTATAACTAATATTTAATAGTATTATAATAGCTTATCTAGGTATTACTTAAAAGTACCCTTATTATAGTACTAATTAGGGTTAGTAGGCTATAATATATTATTATCTTCTTAATTATATTATTATAAGTTCTTAGAGTTCTTAGTATCTTCTATAATAGCTTAATAGACTTATTAAGGCTTCTAAGGGTATATACCTCTTAGATTAAATAGTATCTAGCCCTATTAATTTTAATTTTAATTCTATCTATATTAAGGACTTTATTAAGGTTAATATTATCTATTAGATTAAGAATCTAACGCGTTTACTAGTATTATGCATTATAGCCTTATTAGCTATATAGGTAGAGTATAGATATTTACTCCTTAATTAAACTACTAATTCTAATTTAGCTAATAGCCTTAATAGCCTACTAAAGGCTTCTAATATAGGTTATTATAATAAGTATTATTATAGTTATTATTCTAATAAGATTAATATTAAGGGGGAGGCTATTATAAAGGCCTATATAGCTATTTCTACTAAGCTAAAAATTAAAATTAATACCTACTATATTATTATTACTACTACTACTAATAGGGTTTTTTATAATAAGAAGTATAAGTCTACTATTAGTACTTTCTCTTATCTAATAAATTAAGGAGATTATTATAGTCTATAATTCTACTAGGCTCTAAGATATTACGCTAGAATTCTATATTAAGCCTATATTAAATAAGTAAGATATAGTCCTTTATTATACTAAGCTTAGTATCTTAGGTAGCTCTTATAATAGCTTAAGCGTATTTATAAGGCTTATAATATTATAAAGCGTCTTATATAGTATACCTCTTATAAATTAAGGTACTTATATTAATATTATAGGGTACCTTTTAATATTCTATTAATAGATAATACTATTTATTAATATTATAGGTAATAAGATATTTATTTCCTTCTTTAAGCTCTAAAGTATACTAACTTATAACTATTTTATAAAGATATAATTAAAGGTTCTAGTAAATAATATCTCCTTTTATATAAATAATATCCTTAATCTAGTCTATAAATATATATATATTATAAAAGCATATAATCTTATTAATATACTTAATACCTAATATTATATCTACTAATTTATTATTATAGAATAGATTAAAGTAGCTATTATTATTAGAGTTAAATCTTAATATACTATTATCTATATTCGTAGTAGGATTTATAATAGGGTCTATAGGTAGTTATAAGATAATACTAGTAAATATTTTATAAAGCTTAATATATTATACTTTAGTAAAGCCTATATTTTCCCTTATAGCTAGTAGGGAAAGTTTAATAGGATAATTATAGATAGCTTCTTTAGTTAATATACCCCTAGTAGTAGGATTAATAGTCTTAATATTAGATAAGGTAGAGCTTATTACTCCTACTACTAAAGGGTTCTAATACTTTATAAAGTATACTTAGAGTTATAAAGGGCTACGGTACTATTTAATATCCTTAATAAAGGACTTAATAGCTCTCTAAAATACTAGGGTATTAATAGCCTAATTAAATAGAAAGTATAATAGTTTAATTAATATAAAATATTAAGTCTATACTTTAATACTACTTAATTATTTAAGTTATCTATAGAATTCAATTATATAGTTAATATAATAGCCTATTATTTCTAGTACTTTATATTTATAAGCCTTTCTAGTAGTATTAATAAACTTATAGATCTAGTAAGCTATAGTAATAAGGTCTTAGTTAAGAGGTAGTAGAGACGCTATAATAGTAGTTTTAAGAAAGACTATTAGTTATAACCTTACTAAGATTTTAAAAATAAAAGGAACGTAGTACTTATATAAAGTAAAGTATAGAGGTAGGCTATTAAAGGCTTTAACTAGTAGCTATTATAATATTAGTAAGGTACTTATATAGTCCTACTATTAAGGGCCTTATTATCGTAAGGATATAAGGATATATAAGACGTAAAGGTAGTTTAGTTATAGAGAAGGGTTAATAAAGACTTCTCCTAGAGGACTATAGGATTAATAGTATTATAAGGGTATTATTAATAGGTTTAATAGTTTATAATAATTAAATAGTATTATAAAGCCTATAGTATAGTATTACTACTAATTAATAAGTACTTAGTCTAGTTTATATAAATTAATTAATTAGCTATTGAGGATTCTATTAAGGACTGCTTTTATATAGTATAGAAGGCTTCCGCAGATAAGCGAATAGGCTAGCGATAAAGGAATAGGCTAGCGACCGTATTAAATTAGCCTCTTATAATATTATTAGGAGTTATTATAATATAAGTAACTTCTATAAAGATAGGGTAATTATAAGTACCTTTATCTTTTTATTTAAGGTTTAACTATTAGATATAAATACTTATAGTCTTAATAGGATATTATAATTTATCCTCTTTAAGGTAGTTATAATAGGATTTAAACTCCTAGATATATAAGTTAATAGATTAAAAGGTATATTAAGTAAAAGTAAGAATATTTTAATTTAAATTATTAGAATATTAATAGTAAATATCTAGTTACTCTTATATACTATTTAGTATATAGATCTAGGTAAATTTTAGCCTAAGGCTATTATTAATAATAATAAGACCTATTAAATAATAAATAGACCTTTAGATTTAAAAGGTAGTTTAATTAATATATATATTAGTATTAGTTATACCTTTACTAGTAAAGGAGAGATAATTATTATAGGTAATAATATTATCTAAAAACTCTTAACTATATATAATCCTCCTTTTTATAGATTATTTATTAATAATAATATTATCTGTATTACTAAGTAATTTATTAATAAATTACAATCTAAGTTCTACCTCCTTTTCTAGCCATTTAAGTAATAAGTTAATATTAACTAGCTTATATATTTAATTAGGAGATAACTAATTATTCTTCCTATTATAATAATAAGGCTACTAACTATCTCTTAAGTTACTATATTTATTGTTCTATAATAGTATATTATAATAGGGGTATATATTACTAGTAGTAAAATTAAATAGTATATTAACTTAGTAAAGCTTTATATATCTTATTATATAAAGATCCTTATATACTTAATATCTCTAACCTAGTATTTACCCTTAATATATATTATTCTACTACTAGTATAAGCCTTATTAAATAGGGAGTTAGTATTTAATATTATTATCTTAATTAGTCTACTAGTAAGTATACTAATAATATATATCTAGATAATATTTAGGAGTTAATAAGAGAGTAATTTCTTAGGGGTTCTCTTTAAAAGTAAGGGGGTAGGTTATTAAAGATTTCTAGGTAGAATAACTATTAAATAGTTATATTAATAGTTATTATATACTATTAGAGAGTAATCGTCTTATTAAGGTTAGTATAAGGGTAATATTAAAATATAGGATCCTACTAAGATACTAGTATACTTAGTAATATATAATTAAGTAGTCTCTTAGTATTTATACTTAATTCTTATATATATAGACTTAATAACTTAATTAACTATTCTATTATATATTTTAATAGGTTATAAGCCTAGAGGTATAAGTATTTATTTTAATTATAATTATTACTTATTTTATTTTAATTAATATAATATTAAAGTCTTAATAGTCCCTAATACTTTTTAATAAGTTAATAATTACTATTATTATATATATTACTTAAAATTCTCTAATTTTTATTAAAGTACTTAGCTTTTACTATTATAAATAACCTTAAATAAATAAGTAAATTTAATTAATTTATAATTATAAAATTTAAAGACTAGTTATAAGGGCTATTATAATATTATTATTAATATAAATATTATTAAATAATTATATTTAACCCCTTAAATAAATATCTACTTTTAATTTTATAAATTTTATTATTATTAATACTCCCTTTATTAAGCTTTTTTAAGTAGACTACTACTACTTTATATTTAAGAAAAGAAAGGTACTTCCTCCTCTTAAATAATTATAATAAATACTAATTTTTATAATTATTTTTATTTTATTATATTATACCTTTTAATATTATTTAATTATTTCCCCTTAAAAAAATCTCTTTAAAGGAGGTTAAGCCCCTTAAATTTTTTTTATAAAAGGAGGTTAACCCTTAACTATCTTAATTCTTCTAAATTTTCTTAAGTAATTATTAATTATTTACTTAAACTTAAAGTTAACTTTTTTTATTATTATAATTACTAACCTAGCTATTTTAATTAAATTAACCCCTTTAAAATTTATATCTTTAAATATATATAAATAGCTTATTATAATAAATAACTTATTAATCCTCCTTTAATTTTTAAATTAAATTAAATTAAATTAAAAATTTTATTTTAATATTTTAATAATTATTTATTAATATTCTAGGTTAAAGTTCTTCCCTTACTTATTAAAAATATTATTATAAAGGAAGTTAAAAAGCCTATTAAAAAAAATAAACTATTATAATTACCTTTAAATTATAATAACTTTAAGTTAGAAGTTAATAAATTATTATTAAATACTTTTAATAAAATTATTCTTTTTAACTTATAAATTAAAAATTATAGACTTATACCTCCTCTTTTAATATCTTTATTTTTAATATCTTTAAATATAGATTCCTAGTAGAATAATTAATAATTATAATAATAGTAGGAATTTTCCCCTTACTTTAATTATAATCTTGAAATCTAACTTAGATTATAATTATTAAGTTAAAGAAATTAATAATTAATTAATTTTAAATAACCTTAAACCCTTTTTAAAGGTTATATAAACTAAGATATATAATATAAGTTATAATTATCTTAAATTTAATATTTATAAATTTATTAAAATTCCTATTTATTTTAACTTATAAGTTTAAATTATTTTTAATAAAGTTAAAATTAACTTTAAATTAATACGCTTTAATATTTATATTAAATTAATTTATTACCTTTATATAATCTACTTTAATAAGTCTATTATTAAGGATATAAATAATTATACTTATTAATTTAAAAAGGTTAATATTAAACTTAAAGAGTTAAATAAAAAATAGTTATGTTAAAGACTTATATAATCTAACTCTACTTTATAAGATTAAGTAGTACTTTTAATACTTTTTAAATTATTAATACTTAAAGTTATACTTTTTTTTAACTTAAAAAAGGTCCTTTTTAATTAAGGTATATTTATTATTCATAATAAAGAGTAATATAGAAAGGATAAAGGGGATAATAAATTATAATAAAATTATAATTATTATAAAGATATCTTATATAAATCTTATTATACTTATATTATAAATTTATATTAAGAGTAGTTCCTTAATTTAAAGTCTATTAAATTTAAAAAAGTTTTAATAAAAGCTATTACTACTTAAAGTAATAATAATTTAAAGAAATAAAAGCTTAATAATACTCTTATTAAATCTAATTTCATAAATTATATTAATAAGTTTAATATTTATAAAATAATTAATAATAAAGTTATTATCTTAATAATAACTTTTAAAAAATTATTTTTAAACTTAAATAATATAGTTTTTATAAAGTTTAATTATAATTGATATATATTCTAAGATTAAAGTATATTTACTTACTTATAATTAATTAAGACCTCTTATATTATTAGAGATATTAATAGTATCTAATATACTTTATAAAGTAATAGGATTATTAAGATTAATTATAATATTAATAATAACCTTAAATTAATACTTATATTTAATATTATAGGGGTAATTAATCTAGGAATTAATAATTTCCTATTTATTAATTAGCTCTTTAATACTATAGCGGTATTTAATCTAGGAATTAATAATTTCCTATTTATTAATTAGCTCTTTAATATTAATATAAATATAACTTATATTAAAGTAAATTATATTATCTTAAAGGGATTAGTAACCTTTAATATTAATTAATTTATAAAAGCATTTACTTTAAATTTATAAAGGCCCTTAACCCTTAATATTTATAATATTCCTTTAAATAAAGTTTAATAGTTATAATATACCTACTCAAAGTACTTTAAATAATAAAGTTTTTATAAATTATTAGTTATATTAATTAAGATTAATTTTTAATAAGCTTATTTTTAATAAGCTTATATATAAATATTATATTTAAAGCTATTAAAAGGTAGTACTTTATAAGGATACTATTTAATTAAGGGAGTATTTAATAAAATCTATTTATAATAATATTATTAACTCCTTTAACTTAATAGATTTTAAAGGGAGTTAATACTTTATAATATTTAAAGATAATTTTATATATATCTTAATAATTATTTACTTTAAGTATAGGAGTAATACTTTTTAATTTTTCTAATAATTTAAGGTAATTTATAAGTATTTAGACTATTATATCTATTACCTTTATATTAATAATAGAGGTAAATATATAAGTAATACCTTTATCAATTACTTTAAAGATTAAGGTATCTACTATAATTTTATAATACTTAAGAATCCTTAAATAAATAAGATTATAAAGTATTTTAAATATATATTATTATATAAGATATAATTAATACTCTTTAACTTTAAATTTAATAAGTCTTTCTAGCTTAAGATTATCTTTATAATTAACTACCTTACTATCTAATCTCTTAATATAAAATTAGGGAAGACTCTTTATAAAATATAATATAAATATCTATTAAAGCTTTTATACTTTTAAATAATAGACTTAATAGCTTATACTTTATATTATATTTAAAAGAAGTTAGAAGATAAGAGTAATAAATATTACCTTTTTAATTATAAAGGGGACTATATTTTTTAAACTATAAAACCCTATAAAATAATAGTTTATATAAGTAAATAATATCTATTTTTAAGAAAAATACCCTTAATATATTAATATTAATAAGTAGTAGTAGCTAAACTTTGAGTTAAATAAGTACTTATAAATATCTACTCTAAAAGGGAATAAGAAAAAATAGGATATTTAGAATAATATTAATCCTATTTAATAAGTTATAACTTTTACTTAGTAATAAGTTTATACCTATAAGGTAGAATATATTAATAGGGAAGAATAAGCTATTTAATAGATAATATAAGATTATTCTAAGCTAGCTTTATTATAATTTTAAAATATTTAAGTTTAAGACTTATTAATAGGTAATAAAGGATAGTTATAATATTTTATAAAACCTTAAAATAGATAATAAAGTTAAGTCCCTTTAAAATAATAATACTTAAAAGGTAATTAATCTACCTATAAATAACTATACTTTAAGAAGTAAATAAGTTTATATCTTAAAGTATAGCCCTTAAAGATAACTATATATTATAAGGTATACTAGGTTATTTATAAGTTTAAATAGTATAAAAGTATTAATTATAATAAGATTTCTATTTTAATAGTAAAATTTATAAGTTATAAGGCTATCTTTACTTTGATAACTATTATAAATTAGGATTTAAAGTAAATAAATATTAAAATAGCCTTCCTTTATAATAATATTAATAAGGAAATTTATATAAACTAACCTATTAATTATAAGTAAAGAAAAGGGATTTATTAGCTTTATAAAGCTTTTTATAAACTTAAGTAGTTATTATAAGTTTAATATTATACCTTTATTAACTTTATAAAGGAATTAAGCCTTATATTACTATTTACTAACTTAAGTATTTTTATTAACTTAAAGGAAGGGACCTTAATAGCTCTTTATATAATTAATATCTTAATTATAAGTCTAAATAAATAAGTTATTTAATAGATTAAAGATATATTAAATTATTAATTTAAAATAATAGATTTAAGTCTATATAACTAGTACTACTTTAATATAATAATTACTTAAAACTATTAATAATAAATACTATAATTAAGTTAAGTAGCTTATAATAAGAAGATATTATAAAACTTTAATATATAAGAGTATAAGTATATTACTATACTAATAAAAACTAGTACTTACCTAAAAAAGGCTAATAAAAAGTATAGAGTAAACCTTATATTTAAAAAGAACTATTAAAAGGTAGTAGAGTCCTTTATATATATTATATCTAAAACTTAGCTTAATATTATTTATATAATATTAATTATTAGCTATTATACTATTAACTTTAATAAATTATATTAAGTAGTAATTAAGTATATCTTTTAATATTTATAAATTATAATTAGATTTTGATTTATATTTTAAGGCTCTTTATAAGATACTTTTAAGTATATTAACTTTAATTAAGTAGGTAATTATAATATTTATAAGTTAACTTTAGATTATATCTTTAATATTAGAAGTATAACCCTTAGCTAGTTATCTAAGTAATAGGCTATAATAGCCCTTTCCTTATATAAAGTAGAATATATTAGTTAAATTTAAATCTTTAAAGAAGCTATTTAATTAAAGAATCTACTTAATTAACTTTATTTTAAGGAAGTACTTAAGATAGTAATTATTTATAATAATAACTAAGGTATAATTACTCTTATAAAGAACCCTAAATTTTATATTTACTCTAAATATATTAAGCTCTAATATTATTAAATAAAGGAATAAATTACTATTAAAATTATTAACTTTAAATATATTTTTATAAATTTATAGTTAATCAATAGCCTTATTAAACTCCTTTATAAAGAGAAGTTTATTATTTTTTATAAAAGACTTAGCTTAAAGGAGGTCCTTTAATATAATAAGAGTATTATTATTAATAGGAGTAAGCTTAAGGATACCTTAAATTATTACTAAGTTATAAAGACTAACTACCTTAAAGACTAGTAATAATACCCTTATAATAATATAAAGCCTTATAACTACTTACCTAGCTATTATAAGTACTATAAAGCCTAAATAATAATAGTAAAGACTAATAATATATTAATAATTAAGAATAACTACCCTCTTATATTATATTTAATATAATTTTAATATAATTTTACTATATATAGCTTTATCCTAAAATAAAGGTCTTAAATAATTATATTTTTATAAAAAGTAGAATTTATAATTTAATATAATTATTTTTAGATTATTTTTAAAATATTCTTTAATTTTAGGGGTATAAATAGTTTAAATAGGAGTATTAAAATATAGGGTCCTACTAAGAGACTAGTATACTTAGTAATATATAACTAAGTAGTCTTTTAACATTTATACTTAGTTTTTATATATCTAGATTTAGTAACTTAATTAACTATTCTACTATATATTTTAATAGGTAAATCCCTAATAGTATATCTTAGAGATAAGGTTATATTAATATAATATTTATTAGATTAACCCTAAGGATTATAGATTAAACTTAGGTACTTATATTAATTATCTTTAAATATTTAATATACCTTATATTTAGACTAACTGTATTAGGTTAGTACTTTAAACCTAAGTTAGGTACCTAACTTGACTCTTAGCGAGTTAATACTAAATTTATTATAGTTGTATTACTAAAAGCTCTTATAGATGCCTTCGTACTAGCTATACTATATTAGGCTTAGTGTAGTAGTTTATAGGGAGGCTTTCTACCTCTCTACTAATTATCTTTCTGTTATATTATAAAGCTATTGCTATAAATAGTAGTAATACTATATTAGCCTCTATTAAATACTATTAATTACCTAATAGGCTAGATTAGGTATACTAGACGTATTTTATATTACTACTAGCCGCTAGTAGTACTAGTTTAATAGTTCTCTACCCCCGTTTTTACTTTACCTTATTCCGACTTACCTCGCCTAGCCTATCTAGATAATAACCTCTAGTTATATAAAATAAGGACTTTAATATAGCTCTTTACTAAGTCTACCTCTTTAGTATTATACTATTTTTTATTTATAGAGGTAGTATAGTAGCTTTAATAGATTTTTTTTAATAATTTACCTCCCGCTAAGAAATAGGCTAGAGAAGGTAGTTATAATTATATTACCTTACTTCCTATTTCCTAGTAAATTCCCCTTAGAGTTTATAATTATCTTATTAGAGTAATACTCTAACTTACTACCTATTATATTTAACTATGTATTATTTAATCTACTTTATTAATAGTATTATGAAACTAGCTTTTATTAATAGGGATATAATTATCCTTACTTTCGAGCTTTCTAGTTTCTCTACTATTAAGTATATATACGCTGGTACTATTAATTATATTAATTATTATCTTATCTCCCTAATTATATTAAGAAACTTAAGGCTACTTAGGCTACTTAGTTAACCTTAAGGATATATATATTCTAGGTCTATATCTATTAATTCTAATAGTCTAGGGGAGCTTAAACTATTATACCCTTTAGACTAAGTAATTAACTATTCCTTATATTATACCTTACTTACTAAGTTCCGTTAATACTATTAAATTAGGGATTTAAGGTAGCTTTTATAATAACCTCTTATACCTTATAAAGATTAGTCTTAATCTTCTTTATTAATAGGTATACCTCTACTAAAGTTTATAGTTACTTCTACTAACTCTATTAGTAAGGATAATACTATAACTAGGGTAACCTTAGCTAAGGAGGTAATTTATAATTAACTAATTAGACCCTAGTTACTAAATACTTTAAGAATAGTAAATAATAGAGGCTAAAATACTAGAAATACCTAGCTTATAACCTAGCTTGTAAGAGGCTTTATAGCTAAATAACTTAATATAATATTAAATCTCTTCTAGATATTAATTAATAGAGTAGGCGGACTAGTACCTACCCTATAACCTATTATAAGAGGTAGGGTAGTTAATAGTAACCCTTAATCTTACCTAAGAGATATTAGGTATTTTAATCTAAATCCTAATATACTATTAATTAAAGTTAAAGATAATTATAATATTTATTATAATATATTTAGTTTTATTAACTACTTTTAGGTAAAGGTTATAACTATAAATACTACTATCTTATAATAGAACCTTAACTTATACCTCTTAGGAAAGGTAGATAATTAGTTTACTAATTAACTAACTTATATTAACTAGGTTAGCTTATAAAATAACCTAAATAGTATTATTAAGTAGTATAATATATTATAGGAGTATTTCTAAGATTTACTAGGTAGTTTACTTAGCTTCTTTAAGGTAATTTACTATACTATTAAAGATACCTATAATTAATAGGATCTAGTAGACTATATATCTAATATTATCTGAAATAGTAAAAATATAAATATAGCTATAACTAAATTAGCCTAAGTCCTCTTTATATATAAATACCTTAATAGTTAGCTATATTATAATCTTTTAGTTTTAATAAATTTATTTATAATTCCCGCCTTATTAAAGGAGTTAAGATATAAGAAAGATATCTAGTTTAATATCTATAAAAATAAGGGCCTTTATAAGGTAAAATAACTAGAATCTTATTATAATAATTATTATAATTAAGATTATTAATTAAGTTAATATATTTTTAATTTATCTTATAATAATAGCTTTAGTCTTAATAGTATTAGTTAGAGATAATATTATAATAACTTGAATTATACCTAGCTATTTATACCTTATAATAACTACTAAAATAATATTAATAATAATTTATAATAGACTTAATAGGTACCTTAGGTATTTAGTTAGCCTTAAATCCCTAATTTATATTAACTACTATAAATTACTAGCGGAAATATAAGTAGGTTACCTAGGTAGAGTTAATACTAGACTTAAAACTTAAGATACCTATTTTTAAATACTTTAAGTAATAATTGAAATACCTATTAATAATAGCTATAGGCCTACTAAGCTAGGGTAGAACCTAAGGGATATAATAAATAGGCTAAGTATAAGGTATATAAAGAAGCCTTCTACTAGGTAGAATAAATAAGGTAGGAGGATTAGGGAGGTTATTAGGAAAGCTAGGAGGATACTAGGTTTTAAAACCTAGATTAAGTAGATAATTATAATAGCTAGGAAGGTAAGGATATAATAAAGGTATATTTCTTAGCTACCTTAAAGGTAGTACTTATAAAAAGCTTTAAATATTACTACTATTAATTTAAATTTACCTTAAATAATTCTTTATATAAGTATATATATTAGGGCTATATTAAAATAAGGGCCTTAATAGCTTTAATATTATCTAATACTACCTAGGTATGAAGCCTTCTATAAATAGGTAAAATTATTAGGAGTATATCTACTAATATATATTCTAAAGGCTATACCTTTTAATACTATTATTTTATAATAGTCTTAATTAGCTTTATAGTAGAAGGTTAATATTATAAGCTATATATTAATACTAGATATATAATAAGTCTAATTAATTATAAGTTCCTACTAAAGTATACCCTAGAAGTAAAAGTAATTAGAATACCTACGCCTATTAATATTAAAGGAATTAGAAATAGAAGATATAATATTAATAAATATACTTGAATTAAGATATATTTCCCTAGTTAGAATAATATAACGCTAGTTAAAAGAGAGCTATATATTATTAATAATTTATTAGCTAATATACTTATTAAAGTTAATATCCTTAAGCTTAAAGGTATAATAATTAATCTTAATTAAAATATCCTAATAATTTAATTATACTAAGGCCTAATTATCCTAATTAATATCTTTAGTAAAGGAAGTTAAATAAATATAACTATTTATAGTTAAGAGGTAATAGTTATTACCCTTATATAAATAGATAAGTCTTAATCTCTAAACCTTATTACTAGTCTCTAGCCTTACCTTAGGATTATAAATCTATATTTAAATCTAAGAAACTTAATAAGCTTTCTATCTATACTTATATTATTATTTATAATAATATAAAAAATAAAGTTAAGCTTTTATAAAATATTAAACTAGGCTAAGTTATTAAGTATAAGGTTATAAGATACTTTCTAGTAAAAGCCTTTTATAATAATATTACTACCTAACTACCTAAAAAATCTACTAATTAGGTTAAGATAAATCTATAATAATTAGTAATAGCTACTACTACCTTTATAGTATTACCTTATAGCCTTATAAAAGCTAAGGCTATCTACCCTATTAAAGTAATAATTTATAATACCCCCTAATTAAGGGCCTTATTAAGTATAGTAGTAGATAAATACCCTGGCTTATAATAGGATATAGGGAATATTAAGTATATACTTAAGTTATAATAGATAGATATCTTATTAGTTAATAACTAGTAGGAGCTCTATAAACTAGGCTAGGCCTAAGTTTACCTACTTAGAAAAGTAGATAAAGAAGTTATTAATAAGGTATTTAATAAACTTTATAACTAAGGCTATATAAAATAGATAAGTAAGGTAACCCTATTCTCTTTCTTATATTTTATTATCTAGAAAAATAGCGAGGTAGGTAGAAAAGGCTATATAATAGTAGATATTAAAGTATTAAATAAAATTACTATATTAGATATATATTTAATACTATCCTAATCTAAAATCTTTACTACTCTTAAGGGAGTAACTTATATTATTATAATAGATATTATAAGCTTCTTCTATTAATAGTAGGTTAATTAAGATTATAAGTACTATTTAATAGTAGTAAGCTATTATAAATAAGAGTTGTTTAATATCCTAATTATAAGATACTAAAATTTACTAGCGTATATATAAAGAATAATTAATAGAATCTTATAGCTATTTTAATATTTTTACTATATATATATTAATAATAATATTATTTTCTCTAATTCCCTAGAGGAATACTTAGCTTACCTTAATAAGGTCTTTTAGACTCTATTAGAAATAAATATATACCTTTTACTAAAAAAGTTATTCCTAGGGTACCCCTTTATATATTTACTAGGTTAAAAAGTTAATACCTTAGGCCTAGCTATTATAATAGAAAAGCTTATAGCTATTATTAACCTTATATTCCCTAAGATACTTAATCTTCTTAAGAAATACCTTAAATTAATAGGGTATCTTAGGTAATACATTACCTACTACGCTATAATTATTAAGTCCTTATAATTATATAAGATATACCTTAATAAAATACTTTAGGGCCCTAATATTAATAGTATTTAGGGTAATATATATAAGAGGCTAGCCTATTATACTTACTTAGGTAGATTAATACTTAAAGAACTTAATACTTTTTATTACTTATAAAAGCTATTTATCTTACTAATACTACTATATTGTTTTAATAAGTTAAGGTAACTATTTATAGACTTTAATATATGTAAGGAGTTTAATTTTAGAGTATATAAAGTATTTATTATATCTTACTAGAGGCTTCTATAGGAGATAGCCCTTCTAGGTAGAAATCTTAGTAGCCTATTTTATTCCTTAGCCATCTTCTAATAGATATTAAGATACGCTATTAGCTAACTAAGCTAGAAGTTATTAGTATAATATAGGTAGTAAAGAAGATTAGGTATATAATTAAAATAGCTAAACTTATAACTATTATATATATTAATTACTCTACTATAGTATTAATAGCCTATTAAATAAATTTAAATACTATATTAATAGAGAAGCTAAACCTCTATCTTATCCGCGTATCTAAATACCTATAATATTTTTAATTAGATATCTATTATAAATCTAGTAAATCTAATATAATACCTAATATCCTATCTATCTTATTAGCTATAAATATTACCTATCTAATAAATTTTAGTCTAGATACCCTAATAGTAAAGGTATTCCTAGTTAGCCTAGTAGAAATAAGTCTAGAGTTTTAAGAATATCTTATTAAGGGCCTTAATAAACCCCGCTAGGCGCGTATTATCTCTATAGTTAAGGTAAATAATATATTAGATAATAATACTACTAAGCTACCTTACTATATTATTAGTAGGGTACTCTATTTTAATAATAATAAAGGCCTAAGGCTATATATACTTTTAGCTTTAGAAAAGGAAGTTTTCTAACTAGCTCATAATAAGATAGGGTACCTAGAGTATACTTATACTTATAAACGCCTTACTAAGGGACTCTATATATATAACCTTACTATAAAGCTTTATAAATTTATTAGGTATTATTTATATTATTAGCTAAATTAGACTCTATAATATAAATTATATAGATCCCTTTAACCTATCTTCTTACTAGTAAGACTATTTTATATAATTATAATTAACTTTATATTAGCCCTATTAATATTAGTCTTAGACTAGTATAAATATATTATATTAATTACTAATAAATTCTTTAAGGTAGTTAGTTTTATTCCTAGTAAAGTTATATAGATAGGTAAAGACTAGGTAATTAAGCTATTAGATTAATTAGCTAAACTTAGCTAGGGTATTCCTAGGGTAATTATTTTAGACTAAGATAGGAAGTTTATAGGTTAAATATAGAAATAAATCTTTTAGTCTTTAGAAGTTAGTCTATTATACTTAACTACCTAGTATCTATAAATAGATAGTATATCTAAATAATCTAATTAGATAGCTAAAGTAGTACTACGCTACTATATTATAGCTCTTAATAATCCTAGGTAATAGCCTATAGTTTTATATAGGATATTATTTACCTTAAATAACTCTACTAAATATAGCTTTATAAACCTAACCCTAACTTAGGTAATATAGGTTTTAAATATATAAGGTACTAGACTTACTACGCCTTAATAATAACCTATCTACTAAAGGCTTTACTAATACCTAGGCTTATAACTATAATACTTTAGTAAATAATATAGAAGTCTATAGTAATAAGGCCCTTATTATAATAAACCCTACTACTACTAGGGAAGGAAACCTAGTAGAAAGACTAGCTTTTATAGATAAATATTACCTAGTATATATTAATATAAAGGACGCTATTATAATAGCTACCCTTAAGATAAAAGAGTACTATAACGCCTATTATATACCTATATTCTTTAAATTAGGGGATATAGTTAACTTATATTTATACTAGGGTTATAATATACTAGTAATTAAGTCTAAGAAAATTAGGTAATAGCTAGTTAAGCCTTTTAAAATTATTAAATAAATTAGTTAATTAGCCTACTAGCTAAAATTCCTAGATAATATAAAGATTTATAATATTATCTTAATTACCTACCTTAAACTAGTAACTAATACTACTAATAACTTATATAAGTAGTATTAACTAGCCGTTCCTATTATTATTAACGGCTAGGATAAATAGGAAATTAATAGGTTAGTAAATAAACGCCGGATATATTATAGCCGCAGGTAGTTAGTTTAGTACTTAATAAGGTAGAAGGATAGTAGCCCTAAGGAAGACCTCTAAATATTAGAAAGGGAACTTATAAGGAATACTACTAACGTAGTTAAGGAATGTAATAAGATATATAGTAACTAATTAGGTATTATATAATTAAGCGGACTAAGGTTCTTATTAGGAGTCTTACCTTCTAGCTATACTACTAAATATATAGCTATCGGGGTGATTTAATTTAATTTAATTTATACTCTACTATCTAGCTACTTAGAGCTAATAAGGGCGTTCTAAGTCTAACTTATTAAGAGGAAACTATATCCTATAAAAGAAAATCTCTCTTACCTTCCTAATTAGTTGTCTACTTTAGGACCCTTAATTATTATATACTAACCTCTCCCTTCTACTCCTTACTTCCTTAGTATTATATCCTAACCTCTAAATACTCCTCTCTTATACTAGGGCCTCGCCTCCTCCTTTATACTATTTCCTAATAGTACCTCTTAAAAGATCTATACCCTACTAATTACCCTCTTACCCTTCCCTATATAATTTAACTAATCTAAGTGCCCTTAGCCCTCCTACTATCTACCGCTATTATAGCCGTTCCTTTTTCGTGCTATATAGTATTATAATATCCTTTTCTCTTAAACCTATACTACGCGGGCCTTAATTACTATTATATTCCTTAGCTAGGTAGTATAGTAGAAGGCTTATAATATTCCTATTAGGAATTACCGCGTATCTTATCCTAATATATAGGAGGGAGCTATTATAGTTATTAAGGGGGTGTAAATATACTACGTCGCCGCCGTTTTATTATTATTTCCTAGTACTAAGCTATATAGTAATCTACTTATAAGAGGAAGCGGATTATATTAAAATCCTGCTAGTTATACTTATAGTTATAAGGTTACTACTCCTACTCCTACGCGTGGTTATAATTCCTTTAAGCTAGGGGGGGTAGCCCTAGTATATCTATTATAACTTTTCTACTTAATATACCTTCTATCTCTTAACCTAGTATCTCCTATACGTAGAGCTAATACTGCTAACGGGAACTAAGGTAGGTATTATTATATTTACTAAGGGCGCGCTCGCCGCGCGTATAAAAACTCTATATAAAGGAGCTCTACTACTATATAACATCTTAGTTTCGTTCTAACTATATTTAGACTAGAGACCTCTTAGCTCTATGAATAAGTAATAGGTTTATAGCTAGTACTACGTATAGGTGGATCTCGTCGCTAGCCTATTAGGGTAATAGTATTATTTATTTACTAGTATTTATTATAGTTATATTACTAAAAGCTCTTATAGATACCTTTATACTAGCTATACTATATTAGGCTTAGCGTAGTAGTTTATAGGGAGGCTCTCTACATCTCTACTAATTATCTTTCTACTATATTATAAAGCTATCGCTATAAAATTCCTAGCCTAAGTATTTAGGTTAGTACTAATAGTTAGTACTAAGTATTTAAGTTAATATTATAAGGTAAGTAGTACTAAGTATTAGTACTAAAGTATTAACTTAACTTACTAAGATATTAGTTCTACTTATATTATTTTACTAAGACTATAAGAGTACTATGTAATAATATAGCTATTAAGTATTATAAACGGTGTATATATATATATAGAACTCTCTATTCTTATTAATAGTAAGACTAATCCCTACCTTTCTCTACTAAAGGGAATTCTAACAGGGACATTTCTAATTTATATAGATTAATTGATTGAGGAAGCTATTAAGGCTATTAAGAAAGATAAAGTATTAGAGAGGTAGAAGTCATTCCGCTATTACTAAGCGAAACGTATAAAGTAGCTATATTAGTATACTAGTAAAATTAAAAAAGTAAACGACTCCGTTTACTAATAGTTAATTAGAGCTATTTATAATACTAATATAGGCGTCTTTATATACCTTTATTAAATCGCCAGCCTTAGATAAGTCTGCTAGGTTATACTATAAATTATCCTTATTACTATAGCTAACCTACTTTACTAAGTACTAAGTTTTACCTCTTAAATACTATTTATCTAGTAATCTCTTAATTTTATACTTATCTTTATAAATAGTACTATCTTTAGCTATAATAGGGGGTAGCTTTTAATTAAATATCCTCTTATATAGATCTACTCCTATTTTTAACTTAAGCTATACTACTAGTACTACCGGCTATATATATATTATAGAGGGTAGCTTAAGCTAATAGGCGAGTAATCCTACCTTTTATAAAATTCTAAATAGATTAGTATATTATTATAAAAGTTTTTTATTAGAAACGCTAAGGATTTTATAACCTTTATATAAGTAAAGAAAGACTTTATTATTTTCTTTAAATTATAAACTTTTATATTTACTATTATAGCGGTATTTTATTATTATATTATTAAAGGCTATAGTATCTTCTACCTATTCCTAGTAGGTAAGTTATAAGCTATTAAAGGCTTCCGTAGGGATATTATTAATTACTAGTATATCTATACTATTATTTACCCTAAAACTATAATAGAGCTTATTAGGAGTATATCCTATAATAGTAGGGGAGTTATTAATATTAGCCTAGATATATAAGAATATATAATCCTATTAATTCTAGGTAATTAGATAGTAGGTAAGGTAAAATTATATAATAATTTCTATAATTTAATTAATATACTTACTTTATCTATTAGTTTATAGATAATAGGCTATAAATATAAGAAATTTAACTTTAAAATATTTAAAGACTTTTTACTAAAAGTCTAATATAAATTAAAGATCTTAATTACTAATAATACTATATAGAATTCCCTAGTTATATAATAGTAGAGATAAAATTATAACCTAGGCCTACTAGGGGGCGGTTTAGGTATTAATATCTAGTATAAGAAGGACCTTCTTTAAGAACTTATAAGTAATTATTAGTAGGTAATTTATACCTAATAATATAGTAGGTAGGGTAATTATAGAATCTATTATTATTATATAAAATAGTATAGGTAGTATTAATATAGGGACTTATTCCCTATATAATAGATATCTTCTTATCTAATTAAATTAGTACTAAGAGTAGTAGCTAATATAGGCTTAAAGGTTCTTAACTAGATATCTAATATATATTATATAAGAAAGTTAGTTATAATATCTATAATAACTATTATAATTAAAAAGGTTATAAGCTATTTAAATAATTCCTTCTTTATAATAGGAGGAATATATAAATATTACCTTTTCTTACTATTAATATAAAAAATAAGCCTATCCTTAAGAATAAATAATATCCTAGGTTTCTTATATTTTAAAACTATATCTAGATTATTATTTATAGGAGGCTTTAATATATTAAGGATCTTTTACTATTACTTATTATTTTAATAGCTTATTTATAATTAAGATTTAAAATCCTCTATTATCTCTATATTTATAATATAGTAGATAGTAAGACTATTAAAGCCTTTAGTATTATAGCGGAGATTATTAGGGGATATAAAGAGAATATTAAGGATTTTATATAATAAATTAGAGTTCTTAATAGAATTAATAATTTAAAGTCTTAATAGTATATTAAGGATTATATTTAATTTTCTAGATTTATAATATAATTTTAAATTAAATAAAGAAAGGTACTAAGAAGCTTATATAAGCTAGAGATTTAATTTATTTATACTTATAATCCTTATTATTAATTATTTTAATATTAGGATTATAGTAGAATAATTAGAATAAATAATTATAAGTAGTTATAGATTTAATTTAATTATATATTAAACCTTCCTAATAACCTATATAATATTAGTAATTTTTAGTTTAATAGGCTAATAGTTCTTCTCTATATCATTAAGATAGTAACTAAAAAATATAATAGGCTATATATTTATCCTTATAAAAGGCCTTAATAACTATATAGGATCCCCCTTTATATAGTATATAATAGCCGTAAATCCTACTACTTTTAAGGTATTTAAATCTATATATAGAACCCTAGTATAATTATAGTAAATAAGAAATTAGGGAGTCTTAAAAGCTATTTATAAATCCTAAAAAGTACTAAGCTCCTCTTATATAAGTTTATAAAAAATTACCTTAATTACCTTCCTTTTTTATATATAACCCTTTATACCTATATTAAGGCCCTTATTAAGGACTACCTTTCTCTATTATAAGGGGTCTACCCTCTATATATATTTCTTAATAGATAAGTAGAGCTAATTAGTTAGTTTAAAAAATATTTCTAGGTTAGCTAGGTTTTATAGAAATTATAATAAGGTAATAACTATAATTTTCTCTTTTATTATAAATATACCTAGGCTATTAATATACTATCTTAATAGAGTAATAGATAGATAGCTAATAAATAACTTTATAAGAGAAAGGCTTACTTATTTTTAATAAAAGAGATTAAAAACCTTATATAAATAACTTAGATATTTTTATAAGATATATAAGTAGACAATAATATTATTAATATAAGCCTTTATAAACTCCTAATATTCTTAAAATATAGTATTAGTTTACTATTATATATATAATAGGGAACCTTTATAACTTATAAGGGTTATAGATAACTATTCTTAACTATAATAATTTATTATTATAAGCTTATACTAATCCTTTACCTAAACCTAAAATTAGTAGATTTATCCTATAATATTAATAATTATTATATATTAATAACCCTATACTAATATTATTATATTAGATATATATTATTCTTTATAATTTTATTAAGCTCTTATATATTAATTATAATATAGCCTTTTTACTTAGTAGGAGTATTATACTAAATTATAAAGTAGAGATAGTTAAATAGGGTTAGCTAATCTAATTATATAAGTTTTCCCTAGGCTTAAAGCTTATTAAAGGTCTTATTAATAATATCTCTATCTTTTACCCTAAGGGGATATACTTATATAGGCTTAGATAATATATTTAGCTTTAATAGAATTAATATTTATTATTCTTCTAGGATATTAACTATATTTATATTATTTATAAAAAGATCCTAATATAATTTAATAACTTTAGCTAGTTAATTTATAATATATACTTCTCTATAGATTCTAACTCTATTCTTAAGTATATTCTTAAGACTAGGGTTAATAATAGTACTTAACTCTATAAAAAGAGCCTAAATAATAGATATAATCGATATTATAGATATTATAAGAGCCTTCTTATTAATTATATTTAATAAGGATATAGCTAATATAGCTAATATAATAGCTAATATAATAATTTTAGCTTATTTACCCTTCTAACTATTACGCTAACTACTTATTATAAGGCTAGAGTAGTATATATTAATTATAAAATATCTATTATAATTAAACTCTTTTATAATCTTTAATCTTATCTTCCTAGGAATAATAATATCTTTATTAATACTATTTTTAATAAAGACCTTAATAATATAAGTAAATATACTACTAATATACCTAAGATTAGGATTATAAGAAGGCTTAAAGAGAAGGTTTTAATTATGTAATAGAGTCCTATTAAAGATAATAGCTACTAAGGCGGTAGTCTTTATAAGAATTAAGAATTTTTTCTTATTCTTAATTACTTATTTTACTAATAAAGAGTAAATTTATGTACTTATTAGGATTTTAATAATTTAATAGCTATTAATAATAGTTTATTATTTTATAAAATCTAATACTATAGCTTTTAGAGTAAGAATATCTACTCTTATAAGTATTTTAACTTTTAAATTATTAATTATATAAATTTCTCTAGTAATATATATAATTATAGGCTTTTTATTAATTAAATTATAAGGAAAGAAAGCTATAATAGTAAATTTATTAAAATAAGAAATTTTAGAACTAAGGCCCTTAATAGGGATACTAGAGGGTATAGTTCTAATTTCTATAATAGTAGAAATAAAAGTTATGTTTATAATTAATATTAAATATCTTAAATTAAAATAGACTTTAATATCTTTATTATTAATAGTCTACTTAATAGCTATAATAGTATAGTAATAGTTTTTAAAAGTATAGCCTATCCCTTATATAGCTACTATTAATAAAATAATTATAATAGAGTCCTTTATGGAATAATTTACTAAGTTAGTATTTATTAAAGTATTAGTAGCTAGTAGATTAATTATAAAAGGATTTAAAATAATTATAAAAGGCTTTAATAAGGTAGCCTTCTAGTATTAATTATAAAGGTAATTAAAGAGTTTATTCTTTAATAGGAATCTTAGATAGTAATAATAATATTTATAACCTAAGAAAGGACTAGTTATAGAGAAATAGTTTCTAAGGTTATAGCTATTATCTACCTCGACGTCTTCTATTACTAATACTTAATAATATTATAAGGTTTCTTCCTAGGATGGTTTATAAGAACCTTCCTAGTGAAAATTAGAGGGCTTATAAGTGAAATCTTAGTGTGGTCCTTCCTAATTATAACCTTAAGGGCTTTAAGAGGGCTATCTCTTAAAGGCTTCCTTAGTACTAGCCTAGTAGACCTATAGAGGTCTTGGAGCCTATCGCTATTGTTCCCCTTATAGTCTAAAGGGAAAGCGATTTCCTTAATTCTAGTTCTGGTTTTAATTCCCTTAATATTGAGGACCTTATTAAGGTGCCCTATTAAAGGACTTAGACCCGTTTAATAGAGCTAGTACCGTTATTTAAAGTCTTATAGGCTATGCTAGAAGGGTATAGACGTTTACGCCCTAATTGCCTTATTAATAGCCTTAGTAGGGTTAATAGCCTAGTAGAGGCTTCTAGTACTAATTATTATAGTAAGTATTATTATTAGTTCGTGACTACGGTTAAAAAGGTAGTAACTACTAGGAAGGCTATCGCGATTAAGACTAAAATTAAGACTAAAAAGGTTAAAATAGAGATTAATACCTACTATGCTATTTTTACTAAGACGATTTTAAATATTAAGAGGTATAGTTTTACTATTAATACTTCCTACGGTCTAATAAGGTAAGGAACTCGTTATAGTTAGTATTCTTACTAGGTTTAGGAATATCGCGCTGGAATTCTATATTAAGACTATGCTAGATAAGAAGAATATAATCCTTTATTACCCTAATCTCTAAATCCTTAGCTACTCTTATAATAGTTTAAGAGTACTCCTAAGGCTCTCTCTATCGGGAAGTATCTTATATAGTGTACTTCTTATAGATTAGCATGCCTATACTAATATAGCGTTGGGCCTTCTACCGTTATATTAATAGATAATACTATTTATTAATACTATAAGTAATAAGACGTTTATTACCTTCTCTAAGCTTAGTAGTATACTATCCCTAGGTAGTTCTACGGAGATATAGTTAAAGGTTCGTGTAGATAATAGTATTACCCCTTACTTAAATAACGTCCTTAATACGGTCTATAAATATATAAACGTCGCGGAAATAGGTAGTCTTACTAGTATATTTAATATTAGAGGTGGTAGTTATAGATTAATTATTATAGAAGGGATTAAAATATCTAATATTATTAAGATTAAAGCGGGGAGTACTATTATTATAAGGTACTCTAGGAGGTATACTAGGATTTATAGGTCCTAGCGCTAGTAGTAGGGCTAGTAGTATAATACTAATATATATATTTTATAACTTAGTATACTAAGCCTTAGTAAAGCCTATATTCTTACTTATAGCTAGATATTATATTAGTCTAATAGGCTATTTATATATAGCTTCTTTGATAGAAGTCTTATAAGTTATAGGATTAGTACTAAGATTTAGAGGTATAAGACTTAGGGTTATTAGGGGTATTCTTATAAGTAACTCTAAGTTAGATAGGGCGAAAGTAGTAGATATAGCGGTAGGTATTTTTACTAATAGAGACTTCTTAGAAGTTCCCCCTATTAATAACAGCTAATACTTTATAATATATAATAGAAGTTATAAGAGATTTTAATAATACTTAGTACTCTTAATAATAATAAAACTACTTTTTAAAAGGTAGGGCTATTAGTAGCTTAATTAAATAGATAAAAGGATAGTTCTACTAAGGCAGTATATTAATTACTTAACTTAGGGATCCCTAGTTATAGGGGATACTTATAATAGGTAATAATATAGTTAATATAATACCTAATAGTCTCCGGTACCTTATAAATATATACTTTACCGGTATCCTAGATAAACTTATAGATTTAATTTACTAATATAATAAGATAATAATTAAGGGGTAGTAGTAGTTAAGCTACTATAACGGCTTTAGAATTTAATAAAAGAGGCTACTAAAGCCTTTAATAGTAAGCTAAAGTAGTATAAGATTATATACCTAAGTATAGTAGAAGAGTATACTATTAGGGCTTATTACTATTATAATAGATAGTAATAAATAGAGATAGATTAGTTATAAAGAAATAGGCTTCTCTATACTACTAGAGGGCTTTAGGAATTATTAGTATTATAAGGGTAGCTTTAATATTTTTAATAATTTAAGATAATTAATTAGTATTATAAAGCCTTTTATATAGTATTACTACTATATTAACAGGGATATTTCTAATTTATATAGATTAATTAATTAAGGAAGCTATTAAGGCTATTAAGAAAGATAAAGTATTAAGGAGGCGGAAGTTATTCCACTATTACTAAGTGAAACGTATAAAGCAGCTATATTAAATTCCTCCCTTTATATATTATAGGTAAAGGGGTAGTATAGTACTATTATATACTATAAATATTATATTAATAGTAGTATTATATTCTTAACTAATCTTTATAATTATCTTTCTATCTAGGCTCTTAGGCTTTAAAGGTATAGAAGGTTATAATCTATTAATAGTACTCCCTTTATAATAGAATATAGCTTTAATAAGAGTATAGTAATATAATTAATTATAAAGCCCCTTAAGCTAACCCTTTAAGAATTATAATTTTATTAAATTATAATAATTATAAATAATACTCTTATATATAATATTTACATTATAATATATTCCTATTATACTTTTTATTATCCTTTATTAATTTATTATAAAAGTAGTTAGAAGTCTTAATACTTTAAAGTAAATAAAAAATTATTACTATTTAGAGTTTATTAAGTATTTAAAGTATACCTTTTTAAAATAATTTTAATACCCTTTTTTTAATTATAATATCTTTATCTTTTATTAATTATACTGAGTCCTTTTTAAATTTTTATTTATATTATTATCCTCCTCTTACTTTATAATATTTTTTTATACTTTAAATAATTTTTTTATAAGTATCCTTTTAATAATTAATTTATCTTTTACTAATTAAAGAAGGCTTTTATTATCCCCCTTTATAATAATATTTAACCTCCTTTATTAAATTATTTATAACCTATTTTTATATTATTTTATATAATATACCTCTAATATATTATATATTAAAGTAAAGATTTATAAGTCTAATATTTTTAATTAAAGCTTTACTTACCTTTTTAATAGCCTATTTTATATATATACCTCTCTTAGCTTAATAAGATATAGCTATTATAAGAACCTTAATATAAAATATAAATAAAAAATCTCTACCTCTATTTATTACTCTTATTTATACCTCTTATAAGCTTCTAATATTATAGCTACCTTTAATATTAGTTTTAATTTTCTTTAATAGGCTTATTTATTAATACTACTACTACCTCTATTATACCTCTACTCCCTCTACTACTAATTAGGGGCCCCCTAGTCGCAAGCTCCTAGGGGTAATTAGCTACTCGTTATTACTAGCTAAGTAATATTTCTAGGATATAGATATATTCTTTAATTATAAGCTTTCTATCTTGAAAAAGTTAGATTATATACTTTAAATAGCTTATAAATTATAATTTTTTTTATTTAATAAGCTATTTTTAGATTATTAAGCCTTATATTTTACTTTAATCTACTTTCTTTATAACTTAACTTATTTCTCCTTTAGCTTAACTTTAATATATTTATAACCTTTTAAAGTTTTCCAAGTATACTTAAAAGGATTACTATTATACATTTTAAAGTAATTTATTTAATTAAGGCTTAGTAAATTTTATATAATTTAATTAACTATTTATAAGACTTAATTTAATATTTTTTAAGTTATTTTTAATTTAAAGTAATTTTATTAATATTTTAATAATTAATATATTTATATTATATCCTTTCTTTAATAAAAAAAAATTAAAAAGTAATTTTTTTTAAGTTAATATTATTAATATATTAAAGAAAGAATATATATAAGAATATTAGAATTCTTTATAACTTTATTTATATTAAAATATAAATTATTATTAAAATTTATTTAAAATATATATACTTTATATATAAAATCTAGAAGCTAAAATAATATAGCTCCATAGGGTAATTATAATAGGGAGAAATATAAAAAAGTATTATTTAGCTAGTAATAATAAGTAGCTAATTACCCCTAGGAGCTTATAACTAGGGGGGCCCTAACTACTACCTTAGCTAGGATAGACCCTACTAGTACTAACTATATTATAAATACCCTTAATAGTATTCTTAATATCCTCTATTAATATATATATACTACTCTATCTCTCCTTTTAAGGCCTTATTAAAGCCTTATTAATATATTATAAGAGCGCGTCCCTTCTATTATAAAAAATAAAGATAAGGATAAAGAGGAGGATCCTATTAATAGTAATAATAATAGTAATAGTCCTAGTACTACTATTAATATAATATAATAGTCCTTTAATATAATACCCTTAATAATTTAATTATATTAAGTATCTTTTCTTTTTTATTAATAATAATAAAAATTATTCCCCTCTTATATAATATAAACTTTATATTTTAAAGTAATTTTATTTAAATCTTTTTAATATATTTAATATATTAACTAAGTTTTACTTATATAATTATTAATTATAATTATAAGACTAACCCTTTTATTTTATTAAATATTAAGGTTTATTATAAAACATTTTATAATTAAAAATAGCTTTAACTTTTTATATATTTATATTATTTTTATAATACTCTTATTATTACCTTTATATAACTTTATAAATAAAATATAAAAGATATTATATATATAAACGAGGAGACGGTGAAAGGGTAGCTATTTCCGTTCCTAGGTAAGGGCGGAGTGTTTAGGGTTTAGCGCACCTAATTTAGGTAAAGCTCTAGTATTAGCCGACCCGCCACTTTTACTTAAGATATAAAGAATATATACCTCTTACTATTTCTAACTCTTCTTATATTTTCCTTCCCTTATTTATCTAAACTCCTAATTACTAGTTATACCCCTTAGCTAGGCGCCTACCTAAATCTAGGCTATATCCTTCCTATTAATTAATACCTACCCGCCCTTAGTCCTTTTATAATATTTATCCTAGTCCTATTTACTCTACTATATCCCTAGGGTTCAGCTTAAATAGAGGAAGTCCCTAAACTAAGCTAAAGCCTACGTCTATATTAAATTATTATATAACTAAGTAAATTATCTACTTAAGCCCTTATACTACTTATCTATATACTTATAAAACTTAGTAGTTATTCTATAATAAGCTTTAAGGTCTAAGCGGTTATAGATTAAGTCTACCTTACTACGCTAAAATAGCCCTACGGAGGTTTTTCTTACTTAGGAGGAGCTTAAAGCCTAGATACCTATCTTTATAAGATTTAGTAGTTTTACTAGTACTTAGCTAATATAAGCCTTAAATAATATTAATAAGAGGGCTATAAGGTAGTAAATATCTTAACTAGTACCTAGCTTAAGTATAAAGTTAGCTAGCTAGCGTAGCTTAATTACTAGTTACTTCCTACGTATATACCTTACTATATAAAAGGATCTAAATAGCGTTAGTCTAGTAATATAATAGTAAGACTCTAATCTCCTCTTTAGGCTTAAGGTCTTATAATAGTAGCCTCGCGGATATACTTAACTTAAAGATTAGCTTAGGTCTAGCTAATATAACTTAATAGATAATGCCCTTCTACGCGGTATAATAAGAGAGCGCTAGGATATATTATACCCTATCTAACTAGATATAAGTTTTCTCGCTAGGAGGCTATATATTTAGGTTAGAGATCGGTAGGGATATATATAAAAGTAGGAAGATACGCCTTAGCCTTAATTTAAGGGAGGTATAATAAGGTACTTAATATATATAATAGCCTCCTTACGCCCTTATTCCTATAATATACGCTATAGCCTTTATTAATATAGAATCTATTTAATTCTACTAATCGCCTATTAAGGTAGCTATAATACCTAAAGAAAGGCACTTAACTCTATCTACTTCTACCCTAACCTTTATTTATAATAGTAATAGTTATACTCCTCTTTAAAATAGAAATCCTACTACTAAGCCGGCTAAAATTTTTAATATAATTAGCTCGCCGCTAGGAGGGGTTATTAATCCTTTTATCCTATAGACGCTTAATTTAAAGAGTAATATAGATATTATAGGTAAGTTCTTCTACTTAAATTACCTCTAATTTATACTTATAACTTATAGACTACTTAAATAAGCTTAATAATAGCGTCGCTAATTTTTAGGAGGAACGCTTTACTCTTAATAGGATACTAGTAAAACCTATAATCCTATATAATAGGAAAGGTAAGAGTAGGACTCTAGATTTTAAAAATTTATATTAATAGCTTATAGTAGATAAATACCCTTAATCTATCCTAGAACCTAAGTAGGACCCTAGTTATAGCTTTAGACTTATAATTATAGAGTAGCTATAATAAACTTAGAATATAAGTAGGACTCTAAACCCTTTAATTATAACTCTAAATACTAATTAAAATCCTAATTAGACGTTCCTCCTTTAAAACTAAAGTATTATTATATAAAAGAGGAGTAAAAGATAGAAGGGATAAGGATATTAATAGTAGTAGAGATAGTAATCCTCTCTTATAAATTAATTTAAAGTAATATATATAGTCTACTATTAATAAGAAGTAATCTATAAAATATTATTATAAATGCTTCTATTTTACTTTATTATTAAGCTTAGATAAAGATTCTAATAACTACGTGCCTACCTATACCCTAAAGTATTAAAAGGCTAGAGTAGGTAGTTAGTTAAGCTTACTATTATCTCCTTATAAGGCTATTATCTATAAGTAGTAGAGTTAAGAGGGAGAAATTATTAATAAAAGGGATATATAATAAGGCTAAGGGAGACCTTATAAGTAATACCTTATTTAATAGAGTTAGTCTTAGATAGATAGTAACTATCTTAATAAGCTATAATTATTATAGAGTTAAAAAGAGGGGAATAAAGGTAAAGATTCTTTATATTAAGGTATCTACTAGTCTATTTTTATAGTATTATTTATCTTATCCTATTACTATTATAAGCTATAATCTTTAGTATAGGAGTTTAGTAATCTAGTTCTTCTATAAATTTTCTACTTAATATAGCTAAGGATTTAGTAGTCTTCACTTTATCTAGAAAGGCTAGATCCTTATTTTCTCCTACTTTCCTACTAAAAAGTTAGATATAGGTATCTTATAATAGATTTAAATAAATATCTAATTTAGGTTAATTAAGTATAAAAGGGCTTATTTATCTAACTATATTTTTTCTCTAAGTTATTTTCTAGTTAATCCCTAAGTTAAAATAAATGCTTCCTATTAGATCGCGATTTAGTTATTCGCGGCTCTAGTAGCCGTAACTCTATATAACTACCTATTACCCCTTATTAATATAGTTATACTTAGGAGTATAGTTACTATTAAGGAGTAGGGGAATTTAAATATTTAAGCTTTAAGTAATTTCCCTTCTATAAGTAGAGTTACTTATAGTACTATAAGTATAATATCTACCCTAGCTTCTTTAGCCTCTACCTTAGCTTTAAGTACTTTATAATTAGGGCTCTTATTAATAATAGTTACTCTTATAAGTACTATTTCCGTCCTAGTATTAAGTAGTACCTCCTTTCTAAGTACTTTTAGAATAGGGAATACTACTATAACTACTATAACTATTATACTTAAGAGTACCGTCCTAGCTTAAAGTACTATACTAGTAATAAGCGCTCTAGTAGCCTAGAGTACTAGGATTATATCTACTACTCTAACTATTTTAATAACTAATATATATAGTAAGTAACTATCTATCTCTTTTAATTTAAATATTAGTAGTATATCTCTAGTAGGTAATCCTTTAGTAACTACGCTCCCTAATAACGCTCTTACTTAGTATACCTTCCTAACTTAATAGGTAGGGAGAATATAAATAGGACTAAATCTTAACCTATTAGGAAGTAAGATTAAAGGGAGCTTTACGGGTCTACTTAATATTAATATTAGCTATATTAATAGCTACTTTATACCTATTATATACTCTTCTAGTAGAATACTAGTATTAGGCTATAATATCAAGCTATTTAATTAATTAGGAATTCCGTATCCTAATTAAGTTAAAGGTCTAGTCTACTTAAACCTAGTCTAGTAAGGCCCTAAAAGACCCGCCCTACTATTTTTTACTATTTATAAGGGAGCGGCCTATATATATCCTCTAGATAATATAGCTAATATAAGTAATCTTAATAGTACCTAAATCTTATATTATATTAGGACTCTCTATTAAGTACCTATATAGTAGCTAAAAAAATAACCTATAGGAATATAGCTAGATAGAAGAAGAGCTCTACTACTATTACTACCTTTATATAAGCGTAGGCTTTAAGCTATTATCTACTCACTATAATACTATATCCCCGCGTACTATAGTAAGGCGGGTAGGCTATAACCTTATAAAGTATATAGCGTAGATAGAGATTAATCTAATATTTAGCTACCTTTCCCCTACTCCTATAAAATTATTAGTTAAAGTATATATAGCTTAAGGCCTTAAATAAATCTTAGATAGAAAAAGGTATTATAATAATAAAGAGTAAAGCTTATCTATCTTAGCTCCCTATTAAAGTCTAGTCTAAGATTAGTATTAAAATAAAAGAGGGTTTTTACTATTAATAAAGAGTAAATTTATTACCTACGGACTTACTTTAATATTTATAAGCTTATAGCTATATTAAGTACTTAAGCTATAGCTTTATAATTAATAAAAAGTTATATATAAAGCTATATAGTTAGGGGTAGTAGCTTTATATAAGGTACTTTAAGATTTAAAATTCCTATAAGTACCTTTTATTAAGTAGTTAACCCGTCCTAGCTTATATAACTATTTAGGGGTTATTAGTTAAGATTTAACTTATACTAGCTAACTATAAAAGATAAATATTAGAATAGGCTATTTATATAAGTCTACTATAGGTTTATAAAATTACTCTAGATAGGATATACTTCTACTAAGTATAATTAGCGAGTTAATATAACTACCCTATTATCTATCCTCTTTAACCTATAAAGTATAAGATTATAGAGGTTATATTAAGATTATAAGAAGGTGCTAAAGAATCTAAATAAAGGCCTAATTTCAGGAAATACTAGTTATTAACCTATAAAACGCCGGTATATCCTATAAAGGTAGTTAAGTTACCCTTATTACTAATATCTAATATAGCGCATTATTAAAGATATGATAAGAAATCAGTCTAATTCTAGTAATCTATATCTATAACCCTAGGGGTACTAAGCTAGGGGAAGTCTATACTAGTATAAATGCTATAGATTTTTCTATATATCTTGATCTTATATATATTATTAAACTAATACGCTTAAGTATTATTAGATATTATTAGAATAATAAACTATTATATAATCCCTATAAGAGATATAGTATAAGACCTTACTAAGCTTATTACTAAGCTTATTACTAGGCTTATTACTAGGCTTATTACTAGGCTTATTACTAGGCTTATTACCAAGGCTTATTACCAAGGCTTATTACTAAGGTTATTACTAAGGTTATTACTAAGGTTATTACTAAGGTTATTACTAAGGTTATTACTAAGGTTATTACTAAGGTTATTATAGTTAAGCTAGAAGTTATAGCTATATTAATTAAAGATTAACTATCTAAGGAATCTCGTCTTTTAGGGATAGACTCTATATTCTTACTATTTATACAAATTAGTAAGATATTATCTAGCTTTATAACTACTTACCCTATAATAGTATTATTTACGCTAAGGGTAAAGTTAAGACTTAAAGCTAGCTAGCTAGTAAGTAGAATTAGAAAGGACTAAAGTATTATTTATTTAAAATATATTACTTACTAGTAGCTAAAGGAATATAGAGGTTTAGAATTTATATATTATAATAATTAATATAAAGCTAGAAATAGAGGCGAATATAATATATAAATATATTATAAAAAGTACTTAGTAGGCTACCTTTAATAGTAATAGCTATTTTAGGACTTTAGATCTAATATTAAGTTTAAGGTAGTAGCGTTATAAAGATAGTATATTAATATATACTAAGTATAAGTAGTACTCCTTCTAAGGATAGAGTAAGGTATACCTTAAATTATAAGTTCTCTTTTATACTTCCTTAGTATATTATAGTATAGATTTTATACTAAGCCTACTAAATCCTAAATAATATTATTTAAAGTAAGGTAATTATTTTAGGGGCTCTACTAAGACAACTAGAACCTAAGTAGGATATAAGATAGGAGTTAAGGAGTTAATTATAATCTATAAGGGGTATAAGTTTAGGAGGAATCGCGTATTATATAGGTTTAAGGTATAATAAGGGATATTCTAAATATTAACTAATATATTAATTATATAATACTTTCTCGCATTTATAATATAATCTTTACTAAGACTAATATTATAAGTTATAACTATATTTAGGATAATAATATTACTTAATTCTTCTTCTATCTTAGTCTAATCTATAATACCTCTAGCGCTACCGCGAATTAACCCTTTTCTACTAAATCTAGCTCTTTAAATATAGTGGAGTTAATTAAATATAATATAAAGGTAGAGATAGGTAGTAGTCTACTTAATCTATATATAGTAAGTTATATATAGAAGCTAGGTGATAGTAATTTAATATAAGTAACTATTTTCCTCTTAATATTATCGCCTTAAGGCTTTTATTATATATTAATATAAGCCTTAAGTTAGAAATCTTTAATAAAGACCTAAGCTATTTATATTAGAATATATTTATATCTATTATAAGGTCTTATACCTCTCTATATTTTATAAAGTTATCTCTTTTAAATTAATTATAGTTACTTTCGCTATATTTACTTATTAGTTATTATATCCTTTTAAAATACTATTCTTTATCTTTAATTTTAGGTCTATAATTATATTTCAGTCTAGAGTAATAATCGGCTTTCTATTACTATAGTATATATTCCTTAAAAAGAGATTCTTAAAGTTATTTAAAGACTATATCTATTACCTTTATAAGTATTTTAGCTAAAATCTTACTAGATTTAATTAATAGTTTAGTAAAGATATAGATACTTTCTTTACTCTCTTTATAGGCTTTAAGTTAAGTACTAATAAGTATAGTATCTACTAGGATTACCTAAGTTAAAGTAGGGAATAGAATATTATTAATATTAATTATATAGTCTTTAACTTCTATATTATAGGTATTATCCTCTATATTATATAAGTAATAGATAAACCTTAGGCTTAAGTAAGGATAAGTCTAACTCTCCCTACCCTCTAAATACTTTTCCTTCTTATTAGCTTAAACTTAAGAGGTAGTAGAGTTCTAATTCTATTAATAGTAATACTTAATCCGTTTACTACTAATATTAGTAAAGGGACCTTTTAACCTTAATTACCTTAACTTACCTTTTTAACTTAGGTTCTACCTATAATAAATAAGGCCGGCTTAATAGGTTAGATAGATTTCTTATACTAGGTACGGCCCTAATTATAGGTAGAATAATAGCGGCTAAAAGTTACTAGTAGCTCTTAGTACGTACCGCCTTACTATACTATACTAGGTAATAGCTACTACCTTTCCCTTAAATTAGTATAGTCCTAAGCTTCTCCTAATAATTAATTCTAGAGATTCTAGTATAATATAATAAAATAGTAGTCTAGTACTTATAAGAGGTCCTTAAAGTATTTATAAAGTATATTACTTCTAGAACTACTAACTATAGTTACTTATAATATCTATAAATAGTTTAAGGAAGGGTATTACCTAGACCTTATAATTCTTAGTAGAGAATATAAAGGCTATTAACTATACTATATAATACTTATAATAATATTAACTAAGGTTAGGCTTACCTTAGATAATATATTAATAGCTAGTATACTCTATATATATAAATTCCCTACTAACTTTAATTTATACGCTCTTATACTACCTAACTAGTCCTCTTATAATATCGCTATTATAGTAGATTTTCTATACTACGGCGAATATAAGGAGGAAAATAGCTAACTTCTTAGAGGCTATCTACCTATCTATATCCTAGCCTAGTTACTTAACCTCTATTAGCTTTAAGATTACTTTATAAGGAAAATTTATAAATATATTTAATAGGTTATAATAAATAGTAGAGGAATTAGCTTATTACGTCTAATTATAAAGTCTTTACTACTTCTTTATAAATATAAAATCGCTAATCTTCCTTAGGTTTATAATTTACTTAAAACCCTATTCCTTATTTAAAGGTATTCCCTCTAAGCTATTAATAGATTCTAAGATCTATTCCTTTTAAGTCTAGGTAGCGATAAATTTATAAATAATTTAATATTAAAGGAAACGCTTTATAATAGTCTATAACTACTACTACTATTATATAAGCTAGTAGATAGTAAAAGGGAGGTAATTACTAAGGAGATCTAATTTATAAATACCCGCTAATTATAATAGGTAAAGCGTTATAGAGTAGCCTTAAGAGTTATTTTAAAGGACTATAGATAGAAGAGAGTTTAGGATACTTATACTTATACTAAAGATACCCTAATAAAGCGTTAAGAATTAATTTAGAAGGTACCTAATTTAAGGAGGGGACTTTTAGAAGTCTATTATTTACTTTAGAAACGGGGATATATAGAGTTACCTTAGGAAAGTATACTAGAGTAAAGGTAATATCTTAAAGCCTAGTATCTATTATAAAACCTTTTATATAGCGTTCACTTTCTTTAAGTAGTAATAGTAATTAATAGGGGTAAGCTTAGCCTTACTATATATACTCTATCCTAACTAGTCTAGTATATATTAGTATAGCACCCTAGGGATAAAATTATATTCTCGCTAATAGAAGAAGTTAGCGCTTAGTATATAACTATTATATTAAATATAGTAAGGAATATTAGCGCGCTACTAGGTTAATACTACTCTAAACGAGATCCTTCTATATAACTTATAGGTAGTAATTACTATAGATTATAGGTATCACTTCTTAAACTTTAGTTATTAGCCCTAGAAAGATTAGCGGTTATATTAGATTATTAGCTACTAGGAGTACCTAACCCCTAAAATTAAAGTCTTATACTTACTCTATATATAATATATTATAAAAGGTAAGATATCTTAGATTTCTAGATCCTAACCTTATTTCTATCATAATTATATCTACGTTAAACCGCAGAAAACTAATATATATACTACTTTCCTTAGAGATACTATTAAATAGTAGTAGAAAGTATAGGATCTATACTAAAGTAATAGATAGTAATAGATATCTTAAACTATATCTACTCTTCCTCTATATCTAATAGAATAATACTATTAGAAGGTATTCTATCCCTTTTAAAAGCTTAAGAGTTTATGGTGGTATAAAGCCCTTCCCTAGCTAAAGTAATCTATATTAATAGGGATATAGAGTAATAAATAGTATCTAGACTATAAGTAAGGTCGAGGAGATAAGATACTATATAATTAGAATACTATTCTTAATAATAAATTATATCCTACTTAACGCGTTAACCGTAACTATAAGGCTAAAGAGTATACTCTTTACTAGGATATAGAGAAATGCCTAGACTATAAATATACTACTATCTAAGTCTTAAGCGGTTTCTTAAATAAGCTTAAAGTCACCTATACTAGAAGCCCTAGTATTATTCTACTAGAGAATATAGGCCTTAGTACTATATAATACGAGTAGACTAATATAGGAGTAGATCTAGAAAGTAAGAGGAATAAATTAAATATATTAAGGGTAGAGATAGAACTATTAAAGGGAGAACTAGAATATATAACTAATACTTTAAATTAAGCTCCTAAGCGATTTAAGATAAATCCCTAAAGTAGGTTAGAGACTTTATATAATAAGGAGATAGAAAGTAGACCTACCTTAAGGTAAATATCCCCTTTAGATCTTAGAAAGAGGGGATAAGATAAAGGGGCTTAGGAGTAGTTTTAATAGTAATACTATACTAGGCTGACGGAGTTTAGGTACTAAGTCGGTGGGGTAGCCCGTATAGCTATATATATCTATAGCTTATATATAGAATAGTCTCGTATAACCTCTATTATTCTATAACTATTATAATTAATATAATATCTTTAAAGGCCCCTAAAATAAATCCCCGCGTTTATAAAGTATACTTAATAGGCGGCTAAAGAGCTTAAAGAAGACGCTGAATCTTTTAGATAGCTATATTTATTAAACTTAGTTCGTCTCGTTTATAGGCTTTCTCTTAACCCGTCTCTTCTAAAGCGTATAAGCCTTCCTCTCCCTAATATAGGTTAAAGTACGGAGGAGGTACTAGAGTAAGATAGTTTAAGGCTAATTCTATAATTTTAGGGCTTAATAACTTAATAGGTAGTTTACTAGTATATTTATTAATTATAAACCTTAATAGATTATTAAGCTCGCGAAAGTATTTCTTTTAGATTTAGCTTATACTATACTAGATTTTCCTCTTTATACTATTACCTTTTAAGAATAGCTCTATTATAAGAAGTTAACCTTTCCTTAATACTACCGCTAAAACTTCCTAGTTATAATATTTAATTAATAGTTAGATATTACTACCTAGTTATCTATCTCTTACTAAAGTAGTATATATCTTACTTTTAATATAAGTTTAATTAAGTATAAGTTTATTAAGAATAAAGGTAGTACGCTACTAATAGATATTATTAAGATTATAGATCTAAGTATTAAGTTTATAAGTAGCTTATTTATAATTATTTAGTTCACCCTAATATTAGCCTAAGTAAAGAATATTCTTATTAACTATATAAGGTATCCCTATATAATCTTCTAGTAGCTTATATTATAAGAATATCTAAAATATTAATATATATCTAAGTAAATAAGCTATCTTACCGGAGTCTCTATAGATTTACCTCTAGTAATCCTTAATCGCGTCCCTAAGCGCCTAAAGAGTCTCTCTAGATATAATAATATCTAGGCTTTATTAATTTACTATCTCGCGGTAGGTATATATTATAGACTAGATTTACTCCTAAAGGCGAGGTATTAATTTATAAGCGGTAATTAGAACCTACTAATCTATAATTTTATTAGTTATATATTAGTAAAGAGCTTCTTCTATTATAAGTTCCTAAATAAACTTTAAAATATAAATCTAGATAACTTTACTAAGGAATTTATAAGAAAAATATAAATATAGTAAATTAGGAGGTAAGTATATAAATTTATAAATTAAGGTAAATTTATAAATTAGCTTATAAGTGCTAATTATAATATTATAGAATTAGAACCTTCTATTAATCTTAGTATTATAGATAAATAATCTACTAGATCTATTTAAGTTACGTACTAGTATACGCTATTATATTAGAGTTAGAGAGTAGCTTAATACTTTATTTTCTATTACCCTATTCTAGTTCTAGCGCTCTACTCTAATTCTAACGCCCTACTCTAGTTTTAGCTCTCTACTCTAACTTAGGTACCCTACTCTAAATTAGGTACCCCGCTTTAATTTAGTATAGCGCGTTAGAGCTGGTCTCTAATTCTAATCCCTACTTAGTAAAAAAAGTTATATCTAATATTAGTAGTAATTTTAGAGAGGATACTAGATATAACTTTTTAAGGTACTTAATATTAGCGAGGTCCTAAGTAAGACTCTAGGTAGTTTACTAGCCCTACCTATCTTATCCTTATAACTAGGCCTCCTCCGTACCTAATATAGGGGTTATTTTATAGGCGTTTCACGTCTTAGAATAGTATAGTAAATATTTATATATTTATAATATATTATCCCTAGTAAGATTAATCTTAATCTAAACTTTATAAAGCTAAGGCTTAGCTTTAGCGCTAGCCCTAGTAATAGTCCTAGCGCTTAAAAAATACTATTTTTAATATTTCTATTACTAAAATTAATACCCTAGTAATTTAGAAGAGCCTGTTTAACGCCTACTCGCTTTTAAGATTATTCTTTTAGCGTATCTTCTAGTAATTTATATAGTTTAATAACCTTCGCGTATAATTTAATATCTATAGCTCTAGTATCTTTATAGTAGGCTAGCTCCTAGAGTAGATAGCTATTTATTTATATAAGCTCTATTATCCGCTCCTTTATAGTTACTAGATAGCTCTACTTTAAGGCCCTAAGTCGGTAGGGTAATTACTTATAAGTAGACGTTATACCCCTATTCCTTATAACTATATTATCTAAAGCGGCGATATTACTAGTATTACCTAAATACTACTAATAGAGTACTAGATAGATTAATACTTACCGCTTTAGTAATTTTATATCTTTAAAGGAAATATAGTAAGTAGGACTATTACTATATATATTTGGTTATTATATACTAGTATTAGGGTAGAGTACTATCTAATCTTTCCCCTTAGAGGTTAATTATAGTTATATCTAATTTATTATACTATTATAATTAAATATCTCTAGGCTAAACCTAATTTCTAATATTAAATCTATAGTAGACTTAAATCTTTAAGCTAGCGCGTTTATACTTATTAATAGAGATATATTAATCTTAGAGGAGGTATAATAATCTAGCTCTATATATTTTTAAGGAAAGTAATCTTTCTAGCTACTATACCTGAAGAGCCTATTATAGATATAAGATTTAAGTATAAGAATATATAGAAGCTAATTATAGAGGTATAAAGATATAGAGTACTCTAGAATTCCTAACTATAAGAGTTAATATTCCTAGGTTAAAATAATATTTATTAGTATCCTTAAAGCTTATATATTCTAGATATAGATATTCTATATAACTTTTACTTCTATTAACGCTAGCTATATTACCTTATTAATATCCTATCCTAGGAGAAGGGATTAATAATAATCTTTAGTTAGGGTAATTTACTCTACTAATCCTTATTAGTTTAATTTCTAGGCTATTAATTATAGTTCTTACTATTAGGTTTCTTTAGGACTTAATATATCTATTTTTCTAGGACTTAATTACCTAATTAAACCTTACCCCGTATTAACTCTCTACTATAAAGATAACTTTACCTTTATAAATAGGGGCCTAATAATTAATTTTATATCTTTTTAGATATCTCGTCTATTAGGAGAGTAAGAATAGCTAGATATTAGCTACTTTAGGTAGGATTATAGGTATAATAAGGCCCTAGTATATAGAGTCTTTATAGCGAGATATAGACTTAAGATACCTTCGGGCTATTATAATATCCCCTAAGGTATAGCTTCCTATATATACTTATAGTATTACTAGGTACGGGCTATAATATATAGCGACTATTACCTTAAATTTCTATAACTATATATACCCCTATAATCCACGTTTATAGCTTCTAATCTATCCTATTAAATAAATATATAGTTTTACTAGATCTTAGAAAACTACTTAAGTTATTACTAGTAATAGCTAGTAGTTTCTATTAGTACTATAAATATTAGTAATAGTAGGGCCGGTTTTATAGGTAGCTATTAAGGATTAGAAGTAGTAAGAGTATCTAGTTTTATAATACTTCCTATATAAAGTCTACTAATCTAAAGGTTTTAAATTTTATATAACTTATTAACTTATTACCGCACTTAAACTATATTTATACTCTAGTAGTATCTACGTCCTATCTTATATACTAGCTAAGCTACGGCTAAATAGTAGTTAATCCTAATAGATCTATTATTAGTAGCGCTACTACGCTAAGAAGATAAACGCGTCCCCTAAATATAGATAATATTATAAGAGCTTACTAGTTTAAAGTATAAGATAGTTTCTACTATTCTTATAGCCCTTATAATATAAATATATCTTACCTAGTATAATTAAATAATTATTTTATATTCGCGCGCTATACTAGAAGTCTTTATTTTATACTCTATTACGACGTCTAACTATACGTAGATCCTAAGTAATTCTATTATAAAGATAGAATGATAGATAGTACTCCTAATAAAGATTATATTTTCTCTTAGCTAGATTCCTCGCCCTTATTAAAGCTAAAACTACCTTTAAATAGCTATATAGATTAATGCTATATTACGCCGTAATTATATTTACGCGGGAATAATTAGGTATATTATCTACTTAACTAACTTAATCCTAAAGGATTTCCTATTTAAGGTATACTATTATAAGAATTAAATACACCGGCTTAATACTACTACTATACGAAAAAAGATTAAGCCTATAAGTTACTATTAAATTACTATAACCTACTACCTAGTTATAGAATAAGTTATCTATAACTATCTTCTAAAATACGCGGACGTAGTTAGTAAACTAATCTAAATTATATATTAAATAGGGAATAGATAGGATACTAAAATATATAGAATATAATATTACTAGCAAAGATTTAACTATAGTATAATTTAAAGTAGTCCTTAAATAAGGCTAAATAAGTTATTATATAAGAATTATTTATCTATAGTTTCCTACTAAAAGATATTAACCTCCGGCGTTTACTAAGGTAAGCTTATCGCGTAGTTTAGATAACTACTTAGTCTTTATACTTACCTACTTAAGTAAGGCTACTATATTATCTTTAAGAATTTTAAGCTATTAGTCTAGCTTACTAACTATTCTTAATAAGTCTAGTTAAAGTCTTTATAGAGCTTTAATAAAGGGTTCGCGCTCCTAAGATACTATCTATATAAACTTATACTAATATTAATATAAGTTAGTATTAAGCTTAGTAGCCTTATACTATTTATTAGAGATAGACTATCTACCTTTATTATAATAACTATCTAGTATAAGTAATAGAATAGTAGGACTAAATAGGTTAAATATATAGACCTAGATCTAACTATTATACTACTATTACTAATATTTATTATATATAGTTAGACGCTTAGCTTCTAGGAGTTTAAGATAAGTATTAAGGAGAAAGCGTTTAATTACTTAAAAAAGTATATAACCCCTACTATTAGCCGGAGCTTTACTACTATCTTCCCTAGGAATAGTAGCTTCACGTCTTATAAAATTTTTTATAATAAAGATCTACTTTCTAATATATAATATAACCTTATCTTTAAATAATCTTACTTAGGTCTATTTTATAAGCTAATAGATCGCCTTTAATATATTTTATAATAATAGATTAAGCTTTATATAACCTCTCCCTTTAATAATTATTCTATCCTAAGTAGCGAATATATCTATATAGCTAATAGCCTTAATTATATAAAGTAATTCCCCTACGCGCTCCTTACGCTTCTAGGGTATTACTTTAGAGCCTTCTCTAAAGATAGTCGCGGCTAGGTAATCCTATACCTTAAACTATACCTTCTTAGGGCCTAGATATATTAATAATACCTAATTAGCTTTAATAGCTTATTTATTATTAATATTATCTAAAATATTATCTAGTACTCTCTAACGTTTTAATTTAAGGCTCTATCCTAGGGCTACCTCTATTACCTACTATTTAGTTCTTCCTTAAAGCTCTAGTAATCTTAGGTTAATAAGATAATAATAGCGGAGCTCTATACTATTAATAATCTCTTCTAAAGGGTCCTTCCTTAAGGCTAGATAGTTTATATTATAAACTATAAAAATCCTGTAGTTATTATTATTATATTATAAGTACGGCACCTAGTATACTATTAGCGTAGTATATAAGAGTAGAAAATATAAATATACCTTAGCCTCTACTAGCTATTTTAAGTCTTAATTATTCTACGCTACTATAATATAGGTTAGTCTTTCTTTAATAAGAGGTACTAGCTTAGCTAGTCTCTCCTTATTATTAGTAAGGGAGTTATAATACTTAATTATATACTATTAGAGGTCTATATTAAATAGCGTCTAATATTTTTTATAGTAGTATAATAGTATAAGTCGATTATATCTAGGACTTAGTAGCTACTATATTTTTATTAAAGTACTTTTAGCTTCTAGGCGAACTTATAATACCGGTATATATAAGCTTTATAATACTAGGGTAATTAACGGCTAATTAAAAGAGTATATTAATAGTATAGTTTATCTATTACTAAGCTATACTATATAGTTAAAACGGTAAAAGAAATCATCGATTTTATTAGGTTCTATATACTCTATAAAATTATTATAATTAATAATAAATTTTATCCCCTAATAGCGTTCCTTATAGTTATAAACTTCTAGCTTTAGCTTCTACCCTATTATTATATATATTAGTATTACTAATCCTCTATTAGCTTTAAAATCTAGGTTTACCTTAATTATATCTAAGGCGGACTTAGTTTTTATATCTTCTAGTATTATTAGCTTAAGATATAAGGGAATAAATAAAGAATCTAACTTAGGCATAGGAATTAGGGCTATAATATTCCCGCCTAAGGTAGACTTAAACCCTAGAGGTTATAGGACCCTAATAACGGGCGCTATTTTTATAGACCTAAATATCCTAGATATACTTAGCTTAGCTATAGTCTATGTTAGCGTAAGTAACCTAGTATAAAGTACCTAAGAGGTAGTAGTATTCTCCTAGATAGATTTATCTTTAGGCGGCTCGAGCTTTAAAGTATATAAAGGTTAGGAGTTAACTAAGTTCCCCTTAGCGCTATTAGCTTTAGCTTCCTCTAGCTTAGGTTATAGAGCTATATTAGCCTCTAATTAAGGAGTAATAACGCCCTCCTTAGTAGTATTAGCATTAGCTTTATTTATTATAAATAGCTAGGGCGGGAAAGGTTAAAGAGGGTTATTTATAGCGCCCGCTCCTTTAGCCTTATCTAGCTTTAGTAACTCTAGATCTGGCAGATTATCTTTTAATATAGATAGGCGTAGCCTAGTAGTTATATTTAGCCCTCTAGGTACTTATATACTAATAGCTCTATAATTAACCTATATAAGCTTATATTTCTTTTTTAGACGCTATATAAGACTAGTTTTATAAAGTCTTATATAAAGTAAATTATATTTATTAAGAAGTAGAAGGTATTACTTTTAAGAGTTTAATTTAAAGTAAGCTAAGAGAATAATCTCTATATTAATTAATACCTAGGCGTATAATTAGAGGAAATAATAATTAATAAGATTAATATATAAAAGCTATATTAACTTAAAGTATTTAGATATTAATCTTAGTATACTAAGTAAGCTTCTTTATCCTAATATAATTACTCTTTTTAGTAAAGTTATATAATAAGTCTTATTCTAAATAGAAAAGTAATTTAATAGGAACCCTATTACTACTTTCTAAGGCTTTTAAAGGAAATAAAATAGGGTTACTAGGCTTATACTACTATTAATTAATAGTCTTTAAATAGCTTTACCTCTCTTATAAGGTTATATAATAATCCTTTCTAACGGCTATATAAATTAGCTATAATATCTTAATACTAATAGGCTTATAGGCTGATGTAAACTACTACTAGCGAACCCTTACCTCCTACTAATTAACTAGAAGCTATTTACTATCCTAGAGACTTTAGTTAGTATAAAGGGTACTTCGTACTAGAGGTAAATTATTTAGTAGTTAAAGCTCGCTAGCTTCCTAGTAGTATTAACCTTATTAAACTTAATAGAAAAGTATATCCTTATTACTAAGATTTTATCTAAGGGTGAAATAAGCTATAATAGTCGTAGATTAGTATTAGGGTAAAGAAAGGGCCGTAGATAAGAGTATTATAATTTCCTAGTCCTTAGGGTAATATATAAGTAGGAGCGCGTCGTTAAACGCCTAAGCTATATCCTCTAAGACTACTTATACTTATAAGCTAGGCGTAGCGAATTCTTTAAGTAGCCGCCGGAAGTAATAAAAACTATCTAGGTCTAATAGTACTATCCTCTTAGCTTAATTATAGTAGAGCCGCAGGAGGGCTAATATTATAATATAGATTAAAGTAAGTTTAGTAAATCTATATTTATAATAAAAATTATTAATTAAATTATAGTAGATTTCACTTCTATATATTACAACCTATATTTAAAGGGTTTCTAATATATAGCTAGTATATTAAATACTCTATATAAGGAGTAATTAAGTATTAATATCTAGCTTTAAGGGAAAATTAAGTATTTACTTTATCTTAGTACTACTCTTATTAGTATAATACTACTATCTAAGTAAATAACTAATATAAATTAATCTAAGTCTAATAACTTATAATATCTAATTTAACTTTATAATATTATCTCTAAGTTCTAGGTTACTCTCTTAAGCTTAATAGGTAAGGTATTTCTAAGATACCCGCGCTACCTATTAATTTATAATATTAATAATATTATTATACGTCCTATCTCTAGACTATAGATAAAGACTATAGACCTTAAGAGGTTCTTCTATAATTACTAGGGATTATAAGTACTAAAAGGCTTTAGCTTAGCTATTAGAATACTAAAAATAATACTATAAAGATATAAGGCTAATTAGAGTAATAATATTAGGAAGTTATAAGTTAAAAGCCTCTATTAAATTATAATATTAGTATTAGTAAGGTAGAGTAGCTTATATAATAAGAAATCTACTTTATATTTAATTATCTATAGGGTTTTATAATTAAGGTCTAAGTTCTATAATATTTCTAGTACCCTTATAATATATTAATACTAGTTATAGAAAGTACGCTCTTATAAATTAAGAATAGATAGAGATATAGATTATAATTCTACCGCTACGTTAAAGTAAAGATAGTAGGTAGCCTATATAAAGTCTTCCTTAACTTCCTTTAGAGATTTTTAGATATTATTAGTATTAATACCTTTAATAATAAGGCTAGGAATTACCTTAAGTTTAAATCTTATAATAAGACCCTTTTATATTAGAATACTATTATAATAAGGCGTAAGGTTAAAAATATCTTAAGAGGCTATATTCTATATATTATTAATTAATTATATTTACGCCCTTTCCTTTTTATACTTTATTCTATATCTTATTACGTCGCTGCTATCTAGCTCTATTAGATCTATATTATAAGCTATATAATAAGTAGTTAGCTTAGGGAGGACCTAAGGTATATTAATAATAAGATTATATATATTATTATACTTAGCTCTAATATATAGGATATTAATTAGATTATTTTTAAATTAATAAGATTAAGACTTAAGCTCCTTAACTAAGATATAAATAATTCTTTAATATCTTCTAGTAGGGTTATATAAGGGATAAGCCTTAATCTCCTAAGATATAAAATTATTAGCCGGTACCTAAAATCTTAGAGATAGTTAATACCTTAACCTTTACTTTCTTATCTTCCTCTTACTTATTAATAGCTAGGGTAATACTCGACTTAAGGATCTTATAAAGAGATATCTAAATTATTAGTTAAGAGAAGGGTTCTAGGTAAAAAGGATATTTTAACTAACACGGTAAAAGCTAGAGACTTATATAAATAACTAAATATTAAGCTTAACTTAATATATATCTATACGTAGGTATTTAAGGATAGGAAATACTAGTATAATTAATATAAGGTTTAGCCTTTATTTAAGCTAATTAGCTAGGAGCTATATAACTTATAAAATAGTATATATAGCGTCGCCGGCTCTAGAAGCTAGCTCCGTATAATAACTACTATTAGTTAATAAGACTAACCTAATTACGTATCTATTTAGCTACTAATATAGGTCTTAATTATAGATAAAGGCTTATATTATAGATTATAACTTTAATAAAGGTATAATAAATATTATAATAGACACTATTATATTATAGTACCTCTAGTAGCGCGTAAGTATAATATCTATTTAGGTAGTATAAGGCTTAGGTATACGTAGATTATATATTTAATATAAATATACTTAAGCTTACTTATAAATCTCCTCCTATTAGAGTTTTAACCTTCTTTAAACCTATATCTATTAGTATCTTAAGACTATCTATCTTCCTTATCCGTAGGGCTCTAGTACTTACTATAATATTATATAGGGTATAATTCGAGGCTACTACACTTAAAGGGTATAAAGGACTTCTCTAGAGGTAGGCCTTAGTCTAAGTATTCTATATCTCTCTTCCGCTTAGCCCTATTTAATTAGTCTAGCTCTAGTATATAATACCTTATTAAAAGAGCCGCTAGGGGTTTATATAAGTTTCCGTTAGTTAATAGAGGATTTTAGGCGCCTAAGCCTCCCTAACCTTATTATAGGGCTAATAGGTTAAACCTATTATATACTATATTAGGTCTTAATCTAGGCCTTAAAGAAGACCTTTCTCTCTAAAGGCGTATCTAAGTCCTAGTAGCTAAAACGCTAAGGGAGAAACTACGTAGTAGGGATAGTAAAGTAATAGGTAAGAGTAATATCTAAGTCTATTATTAGAATATTACCCTAGATATAGATTCCTATACTTACTATTTAGAGTAATTATTAAAGTAATAAGACCCGCTAACCTAAAACTAAATATATTAGTACTATAAGTATAATATAGGAATAGAGTATAGTAGTTACTAGAAGAGCTAATCTCTATTTATTCCTTTAATATACTATAAAAAAGAGAAACTAGTAGGTATAAGTAAAGAAAGAAAATTTAATTAAGCTTATAATAAAGAGGCTCTAGAATTATAGAGTTTCTTAGTATAAGCTATAGTCTCTATTAGCGAGTAATAGGAATACCTATAAGAAATATTAAAGCGTACTTAATATAAGGGAGAACTTTAGTAAGTATAATTATTATAATAAGGATAATCCCGTATCTATATTATAACCTAGAGAAGTATAATTTCTTAGTTAATTTCTCTTTTAATAAAATCCTTAGTATAAAAAAAAGCTATACTAAGGAAGTAAGTCTAAGATAAAGAATATTAATTTAGCTATAGACCTACTTATAAAAAGACTCTACACGCTATAGATATATTAAAAAGGAGGAAAATAGCGACTAAGAAGCTATTACCTAGATATATTAATAGACTAGTAGGAGTCCGGTTAAGGAAATTTACCTATCTTATTCTAATACGCTCTATTTAAGCTAATTAAGATATTTAAAGCGTAGTTAATTATATAGTTAAGGATATTAATATATAGCTAGAGGTAATAATACTATAGGAAATTATCTATAATTAGACGATAATAATAGGTAAAGAGAGTAAGGAGTACTAAAAAGGAAAGGACGAGGCTAAAACTAGAGATATAGAGTAAAATAGTTAGTAAGACGTTATATATCGCGGGATAAAGAGGTAATATAAGATTTTAATAAATAAGTCGGGAGATAGAATAAGGTAATAAAAATAGTTACTAGAATTAGATTATTAATAGTTATTATATAGCTACTTAACCTAAGCGAAATTATAAATAGGGAAATTAGTTAATATAGGAAGTAAGTAATATAATTTACTTTAGGATTACCTAGTAGGTTTTCTAATTAGTTAATTAAGGGGATATGCCTTAACCTCGCCTACTCTTATATTATATATATAAGAGCCTAAACCAGCTATATTAGGAGATAGATAATACCCCTATCTTATCTATAAACCTAAATCTAGCTAGCTATAATTACTTATAAATAATCCTTTTAAATTTCCCTATTAGGGGTAGCTAGAATAATAATTTAGTAGTATCCTAAAGGAAAGAGGTAATATAGCCTAATCTCTCCTTTATTACTATATTTCTAAATAGACTAGTAAGGGTAAAGGTAGAATAATATATAAAGCTTATATATCCTTTAACTAGAATTAAGAATTAAGGCGCTAGAAGATTATTATCTTAGCTATTACGGTCGCTATAGCCTAAGCCTACTATAACTAATCTCACTTCTAATAGCTTCCCTAGAAAGCTCGAGTATAGAGCTAGTACTTAATCTAAAGGTAGCCTATACTAGAAGCCTAATTAATACTCTTATAAAATAGGTTTTCGCGTTTATCCCCTATAAACTATAGGTTAAGTTAAGTAGGGATATTATAAGGTATAGTAAACTATAGTAGAAGGCTAATACTATTATTATACTTAATACTTCCTATAAATAGAGTGATTTTAGGACTAGCTAGCTGGGGTAAGATAATATACCTAATAAAGGTAGCTTAGACCCTATTAATAAAGGTAGTAATAGTTTAAAGGAGCTCCTCCCTACCCTTTAATATTATACTAAGCTTATTAAAGATTCTAAAGCCGCGGTAAAACTTAGGTCTTTAATAGCTAATTTTTAATTACTTATATTAATATCTATATATATCATCCTTAAATATTATTATCTCTTAGATAGTACTAGAGTTAATAGTCTAATTCGCGATAGCTATTATAGTAGTATAAAATTAAGTAGATATCTTAATAACCTTAAGAAGAGAGCGCTCTAGGTGAATAAGCTTATTAATACTCTTAGTTAACTTAGATAGGGCTAGACTATATGAAAGAAGTTTTTCCTTTATATAATCTAAAGCTCTTCGCCTATAATAATACTAACTTTAAAGTTAAGTAAATATAACGCCCTTAAAGTATAGTATATTTAGTAGTATATACTAACCTAGCTTACTATATTTTATAAGCTAGCTTAAGGAAAACACGGACGGATATAAAGATATTATAGTATCTAGGCTATTTAAAATTATAATACTACGGCTTATATAATAACTTATTAGTTATCTCTTAGAGTTAGTCTTTACCTCTATACTAATATACTTATTAACCTAGAATAGGGAATTAATAATTTATAATACCCTTTAATACTCTACTAGGAAGCTAGGATAGTTATTAATATAAGAGGCAGGGGGTCTAAGTTATCTAAAATAGAAATGAAGCTACCTTAATAATAGCGCTAGAATAAGAGACCCTTAGTAATAGAAAGAAAGCGCTCTAATTAAGGAAGAGAATACTAGTATAGAACTATTACCTTACTAGGTTATAGAACTACGACTTACTAATTATTATAATTCTCTAAGTCTAGTAGTAAGAGATTAGCTAGGATAGTAGCTATTTACTCTATCTTATAACTTATCTAGGGTTAATATAGGATCCCTAGGCGTTAAAATACTATATAATTATTAGGATTAAGGCTTTAATATCTTGATATTCTTATATCCTAATTAGCTTTTACTAGCCCTTTCTTCTAACCTAGATAGTTAGGCGCCTTTATATAGAGACTTACTTATATTAAGTAGCTTTATAGGATTATTAAATACTAGAGTATAGGAAGTACTTACGGGCGATTAGCTACTATTAAGTACTGAAGTATAGAATATATACCTAGATAGCTCTACGCTATATAATAGGCTAGTACTAAACCTTAATTCTAAATCTAGGGGATAGGTATAGCTGAATACTAGAGTATAATTTATACTCCTAGATAAGGTTATATTACTAGATACTCTAGGCCCGTTATTAATATTAGATACGTACGATTAGGCTACTTAGATATCGTTATAAATAAACGCTATTATATTTAATTTAAGATAGTAGTATAGGCTATATAATATACCTTAACTAGAAACGTCCTATCTATAAATCTAATATTATGAAAAATACTAACCCTCTACCTTTATTATTAAACCTAAGGGTCTCTTCTCCTAATAATACTATATATTCTCCGTCCCTAAGGGTACCGTCTCTATAAAGGGGTATTCTATTATACTAGTTAAGATTTTTTAAGGCGACGATAACTAAGTACTACTTAGGAAAAGGTACTAAGAGATTACCTTCCCTCTTAGTCTAAATAATAGGGTTCGCTTAAATAATATATTTTATAAGGTTTAATCTAAGTCGCTTTTAGAACTTATTCGCGATTATTTTATAAAAGGATTTATCCTTTAACTATTAGTCTAGCTAATATACCTAAATATCCTTTAATACCTCTAGTAAATAATCCCTAATTTAGAATTACTTATTTCCTATAATATATAAATAGCTAAGGATATAAACGGCTAGACTTATTTAATATCTTAGGTTGTAATATAGCTATAAGGTTAGATATAATATCCTTTATAGATACTAAGGCTAGCATTACTCTATAACTAGAATTAGTATAATAAATCTTAGAGGGTCTACTACTAAATTATTTTAGCTTAGTAGATATATTATATACTAACTAACTATAATTCTCTAGTACTTACTAGGAGTAGCCTTATTATTAAATAGGGTATTAACGTTATAGATAGGTATATATATATAAGGTAGGGTTAAAGTAGATAATATTAGCTACGCGATCTTAAATATATACTAAACTTAATAGTATAAGGATATATAAATTAGCTTAATTATCTATTACTATAGGCCTTATAACTACTAGTAGCTACTAGTAGGACTTTAAAGTTTACTATTTAGATATTTAAAATAACCGTTTTTAATCTAGCCTTAGTTAATACTAGCCTAGGGGAGATTAACCTAGCTTATAAGCCCCTTATAACTATACTTTTCCTTAAGGGTTAGAAGGTCGTTAGAATCTCTAACTATTAGGTAAATAAGTCTTTACCTAGCGCTTTAATATATATCTTTAATCTAGTTACTTATTATTTATATATTATACTTTAGCTAACGTTTAGAAATTTATAGACTAGGTATCTTTATAGCTCTATAGTACGTATCTACGGTAAGCCTAGAAGAAAGTAATAGGTAAAGAGGTATAGTAGAACTTTCTACTTAAATAATAGCTTATTATATTATAGGCGTGGTATTAATATTACTTATAAGAAGGATTATAGATATTCTCTCTACACCGTACTACCTATTTATACTATTATTAATAGGGAGCGAGATACCTAGCTACTTAGGCTAGGTTATAAGTACTAAACTAACTACGTATTTAAGTCTAAAGCCCCCTTTATCCTTTCACCCCTTAGACTAGGGTTATAGTGCCAACGGAAAGTTGTTACTATACACGACGCTCTCTTTCTAGCTACCGGTATTAGTATATTCCTACTTGAGAAGGTTCGTTAATTAATATAACTACGTTAGATAGAAGGATATATAAAGAGCTCTATAAAATAAGACTTTATTTAGTAGTTTAATAGGCTATAGAAGTATCTACCTTAAGATATCTCTCTCTAAGATCCTTTACTATATCCTACTCCTAGTGAATTTACTACCTGATTCCGCTAGAGAGTCTAGGCTCTCTTTTCTTTAATAGGGTTATAGATCTATATTCCTAATACTAGATTAGTCTTCCTAGTAATAGTTAATATAAGATACGAGCCTTATACTATCTATTTAGTATTTAGTATATTATTCCTTAGTTAAGCTTTAAGTATCTAGTCTATTTCTATAACTCTCTTATTAGAGGACCTCGACCTTTAAAGAATAGCTAATTATAGTATAAAGTTCTTATATAAATAATATAATAGATAAGACTAGAATAATATTATTATATATACCTACTCTTAGCGCGACTATAATAAAGTAGTAAGGATTATCTAAATAACTATATTCCTTAAGGACTATATAGCCTCCTTAAGACTCTATTATAAAATAATTATAAGCTATTAATAATAAAGATTATAACCTTATTTAGTCTACGTATATTAATATACACGAGATAAAGAGTATTAAGCCCCCTATATAATTAAGAGAATAGTTATAAATAGCTATATTAGACGTTAACTTAAAGATAGGGAATATTATAGGCTTAATACCCTATTTAAATATAACTAGCTTTATAAAATTATATATTAGCTCTATTAGTTTAAAGCTTCCCTTTTAATACTATAAATAGAAGTAATATCTATTTAGAGACTAGACGCTACTATTTTTCCTTATAAGATATCTAGGCTCGAGTTTTCTTTATTTATAATTATAACTTACTAGTACTAATCCTCTCTTAGTAATACTAGGTACTAGGGTATATATATTAGAAATATTATGCTTATATATTTATAAGCTAAATAACCTAATACCCTAAGTATAAACTATCTTAGACTAGATTACTTACCTTTAGCGGATATATTATCTAGGTAAGAATATTACCCTAGTTAATCCTACTATCTACCCTATTATAAGTAGGACTAGACACTTCTATTAAAAGGTGTAGGGACTTCTATTAATAATAAGTAGCTAAGTTATTATTCTAACCTTTAAATTTAGTTATATTCGCCTTCTAATAATATAGCCTAACTATTAAAGGCTCTAAGTTTACTTATTAATTAGTTAAGGCCTAGGTAAAGGCGGAGAAGTTATACTACTTCCTTATAATTTAAGGGCCTATAACCTTAATATATAGTTAGAAAATATAAATATATCTAATCCCTTAGCTATATTTTAGTTAAGTTATATATTAACTCTTATAACTAAATTAATATTCTAAATAGGTTATATACTATATATTAAGTTTTAAATTTAAAAAGCTATCTTAAGAAGTCTAATCTAATCTTATATTCTACTTTTATTTTACTAATTACCTTTTTAAATATATATAAGTTTATAATATCCTCTAACTCTATTATTTTAGTTATTCTCCTCTTAAGGTTCTTAATATTAATTTTTTTTACTATTAGCTTCTTACCTAATCTCTAGATAAGTATATAATTATATAGAAAACTTAGGCGGAATGTCTAGGTACTAATAAGAAGAATAAACGTATAGTAGTATTAATTAGTAACTAGTATTACTAGATAATAGAGCGTAAAAAGTAGCCTCTTTCTAGTAAGGATCCTCCCTTAAAGGTCCGCTATAAGTATAATACGGATAATAGGACTAGTAACCTAATTAGTTATAATACTATTCTCTTAAATTTAGAGTTAGATACTTAGTAATTTTATATTATATAATAATATATAGTAGCTTACCCGCGTAATACTCCTTAACTTTAAGATTAGTAACTAGGAAGCGGTTAATCTATTAGGACCTTATCCTAGGCGGGGCGGAGGAGTTAATAATAAAATATATAAAGTTCCCTTCTTACCTTAAATATATAGAGTCTTTTAGTTATTTATAAATAATTTTAGTTAGTATACTTTATCTTACGCTAAGCTGAGGTAGCCTCCGGCCTTTCCCTGCGGCCCGTATCTTAAAGTAATTGATCCTTTAGTAATATCCCTCCCTAAGTGGCGAGAAACCTACCGTGTTGAGAAAAATTATAGGTACTCTAACTTTAAGTATCTTAAACTCCGTGTATATATTAATATCTCCTATATATTTATATAAGTTGTGTTCCGTAGCTACTCTTAAATACTTTAAACCCCTCCTACTTAAAAAGTATATTCGCATTATCGCCCTTACCTTTAATTAACGGAAAGTCTCCTTTTATCGCGTAATAGAGTTCCTTTACTATAACTCTACTATTAAGCTCTTATTATTCCTGATATATGTAAAAGGGTCGTATCCGAGCTTTAAGGCTTACTACCGTACTAGGAAATCGTTATTCGCCTTGTAGCTGCTGTGGTACGCAGATTTATATAAGGTCGCCACGCGGATTAGTACCTCTAGTTAAAGCGACTAACGAGTTTTAGTTAGTGCGAGATAACCCCGCATAGTCTATAATACTCCGTAATTATAACGTAATCTTACTTATATAATTATTTGCTAAGCCTATAGTACGTGGCTTATAAAGTATGCGGTCGGAGAAAGGCTTAACCTGGAACGCCTCTTATTAATCGACCTATACTGTGGAAGCTAACCGTCGATAGTAGCTACTATTATAGCGGTAACCTTTAGTCTATCTTAGTTCTCTATTACTCTAGGCTTTAGAGTATATAACTTCGTCTAGGTTCTTTATAACTACACGAAGAAGTCTTTCGTGCGATATTACTTAAGTGTATAGGTTTATTGTAAACTGATAGCTATTATTAATCGCGCTAACCCCTCGTACCTACCCTTCCTTTATGATAACTATATTATTGAGGCTCGAGTGATTAATTACTAAATATCTGCTGGCTGCGGTTATCCCCAGCCGATGTTTTAGTATAATGGATCTTCTGTTAATAACGGCTAGTATTAGTGCCATCTTATAATTAATAATAACGCTTACTGGCTATATTAACGACGTGAGATACATAACCGCAGAATAGGCGAAGGTAGTAGTTAAGGTAAGTAATCTCTATAGTTTACTTACTAGCCTACGCTTTCGGGTGGAAGTAGTATAATCTAATAATCCATGGTTTAAGTAGGTTAAGATACTAGGAATATATAATAGGCTATTAGATTAATTTAAAGATGATCTAGAAAGGATAGTAGGATAGATATTATCGCTGAGGAAGAGAGACTAGATTAAGTTAGCCTTGACGTGGAAATTTACTATATTAGAGGTCGAGAATACTTTAAAGTAGATAGAATGTCTAAAGTCGCTAATTAATTGCGCCTTAACCAGGGACCTACTATAAGTATAATTTTACGTCCTGACTAGGTTATTACTAATAAGATAAGCATATTATTATAAGTAACCCATAGTAATATTATGGCCCTTAGGGAATAGACTGAGGCTCTTTACGTCTGGATGGAACGGCTATAGAGTTATACTGATTGTAAGTAGTACTAGTGGCTAGTCTTATAGTAAGATAAGCGAGCTAAATCTAATACGAGAATAGAGGAGTTGTAAAATAAATTATCGCGATGGCTAGGACTTCCGGACCTATCTACTAACTTTTATGCGGCGCTTGAAAAGTAATATCTAGAAATAGGGTTATAGTTCGTAAATAGTTAATAATTTAATAGGTAGAAAAGTTCTATATCTTCTTTAATATAGCTTTATAGTAATGGTATGTAATAGTCGCTATACGTATTAGGCGGGACTAACTAATAATTTTAGCTAGCTGCAGTAAGATAGTATTAAGGTTAGTTAGATTAGTAAGATTTTTACCTAAATTATAGATATTAATAAGTTAAGCCAGCGCTACGTCCTTATAAAATATCTCCCGACTAAAAAAGACTTGATCTAATACTATAGTTATATATTTCTATTTTAACTTTAACGATAAAGAAAAGTAGTCCTTAAAGAAGGCGATTTGATTACTATTATTTTAATTTACTCTATAATAATAAAACCGTCTTTAGATTCTTAAATAACTATATTAAAAGTGTGAAAATAGGTAGTAGTAACTAGCTAAAGATGTGATATAAGTACTACTTAAAGATGCGTTAGTATATATAGAATATAAGTATATTATCTTAGATATATTAGATGAATATACTAATTATAAAGTTTTTATAACCTTTATTCGTGACTTAGTTAACTTATAATAGGAAGGTCTTTGTGTTATAATTACAAGTTGTTAAGAGAAAGATATTAGAGAATAATTAAGTGATATTATAAACTATAATATTAATATCTAAAGTACTATTATAGACGAGGATATCCGTATATATATTCGTGATCGCCTCGCTACAGATAGTAAGTTAAAAAAATGGCTAGTAAAAGTGCAAGAAGATATTATTGTAGTAATGATAGAGAAGGTAGATGGTATATATATTTGTTATCTGAAGGTATTATATCTAGTCCGCTAATAAGGGAATAGGTTTTAGTAGGTATATTATTAGCTTAAGTCTATTCGATAATGCGTTAAGTTAAGTGCCATTAAAAAAGCGTTATCGACGTTACTAAAGACTCTGTACGAAACGTATAATAGGATACTTTAAGGTATTAAGTCGGCTGGGTAGCGTTAAGATGCTACTATAGTACTAAGATAGTTATATTTCTCGGATCGTCCGCTATAATTATCAGAAATTGTTGAAGTGCTCTCCATAGAGAATAGAGATAGTGGAGGCTTCTGCCCTAATAAACGCCTCCCGGATCCTATTAATATTATGTTGATCTGCTCCAGTCTAATCAACTGTAATGATTATAGTGAAGAAGCCTGCGATACTCCGATTCGGCTCGTATACTTTTCCGTAAAAGAGTACCTTTTATCTGATAGGTGCCTTCTAAGATTGGATTTTCAGACGCTAACTTGTTATATGGCGATAGCGGAAGGCTACCTATACTACTTACTATATCTATATGAGAACTTACCCTTAACTAACGACTTAGTTGACTAGTATCTACTATCTTAATACGTAGCTGAGTATTAGTGGTAGTACGCACGAGCTATTGATTATATACTTAACCCTATGGTAATTAACCTTACTCGGAAGTTATTAATAAACGAAGACGCTGGCGTGCTTCCGTAGATATAATTATACGACGTTGATAATCTATGGCAAGATATATATCTATTGCTTATAATAAAGCACGCGGCCCCGCCTTTATACTATATAGCTTCGATTGGGTTATTATAAGTCGTCGAGAATATAATACCCTAAATTATTAATATTAATGCTGGAGGAGGACGGTATAGTAATATATTATAGGCAGCATTAGTATATAGTTACGAGAAGGTAGTATAGATGCTATTAGATACTGGGGCTAATATTAATACTAAAGGAGGATGGTATAGTAATATATTATAGGTAGTATTAGTAGGTAGTTACGAGAAGGTAGTATAGATACTATTAGATACTAGGGCTAATATTAATACTAAAGGAGGAAATTATAGTAATATATTATAGGTAGTATTAATAGGTAGTTATAAGAAGGTAGTATAGATACTATTAGATACTAGGGCTAATATTAATATTAAAGGAGGATATTATAGTAATATATTATAGGTAGTATTAATAGGTAGTTATAAGAAGGTAGTATAGATACTATTAAATACTAGGGCTAATATTAATACTAAAGGAGGAGATTATAGTAATATATTATAGGTAGTAATAGTATATAGTTATAAGAAGGTATTATAGATGCTATTAGATACTAGGGCTGATATTAATATTAAAGGAGGATATTATAGTAATATATTATAGGTAGTATTAATAGATAGTTATAAGAAGGTAGTATAGATATTATTAGATACTAGGGTTAATATTAATATTAAAAAAGGATATTATAATAATATATTATAGGTAGTATTAGTAGATAGTTATAAGAAGGTAGTATAGATACTATTAGATACTAGGGCTGATATTAATACTAAAGGAGGAGGTTATAGTAATATATTATAGGTAGTATTAGTAGATAGTTACGAGAAGGTAGTATAGATACTATTAGATACTAGGGCTGATATTAATACTAAAGGGGGAAGTTATATACGTAAAGATACCGCCCCTTCCTATATATAATAAGGTAATTTTTAGCCCGAGGAAGCTTAGGAGGGAGAGAAATAATAAATGCCTATCTGGGAAGGTATTTAATATTAAGTGACGCGTTTAATAGCGGATATAGCCTCTCGGCGCTTAATATACCTTAACCGATTTTCGCTTAACGCTACCTAACTATTATTAATCTTCTAACTCTAATAGCTATAACATCTAACTTATAAAGAAAGTGTTAACCTTATAGTAACGAGGTAATAATAATAATATAAACTTTTTCCTTACTATTAACTTATCCCTATTTAATTATTTTTGATATTGACGTGTGTCCTTCGTATAGTATATGATCCGCGTTAATATAAATTTACTAAATTTTATTGTACGGTCTCCTACCTCCTTGTATCGCTTACACGTTTTTAAAAGCGGCTCGATACTAAATGTGCGATAAAGTGTATACTACGTAGCCAAATTATTCTTTATACCGTACTATATGTGTAGTTCGCTTTCTAGCGCATCTTGATATCTGTTCTACGTATTATCTGACTTGGTATAGCCACGGCGCCACCTTTCGTGTCCTTGTAAGTTGGTATATAAGGTAGCTAGTGGGAGAGAAAGGTTATAATTAAACGCTGGGAAAGAGCGGAAAAAGATATCTAAAGGGGTTTCCGTATCCTGATAGTAAATGCGAGAGTCCCGTAGGTGCTGCTCTAGAGCCTCCTCGTTATCAAATGATCGATTATAGTTGTTATAGTTAAAGGATAGGGTATACGCTGGTGAATCCCGCAGGTGCTGCTGTAACGCCTTTTCGCTATCGAAAGATTAGTTATAGTCGTTATAATTGAAGGATAGGGCATGCGCTATCCGTCGATGCTGTAACGGAATATGTGGAAGAGTAGGGCGCCGATAGGTCTTTTAGTAATATTAAAGATAATTAGAATTATAATTATAGCTATAATAATCTTGGGGATAATAATTATAATACTGATAATAATATTAACTTTTAGAGAAGAGTAGGGGACTGAATGCTCCTCCTAGATACGCGCGAAGGCTACTCGCTAATAATTAGTAGGAGGTAATTTATTGCTACTTCCCTTCTACTACGCTGAGAATACGACGAAGACTAACTCTAATGTATAGTAACTAGTCGCGAGGCCTGCGCGAGCGTGCCTTAAGAAACCTATTTGAATTAAAGAATAGAGTAATAATCTTCTATTCCTCTTATAGTAATCTAATCCTCCGTAACTTGCGCTTTAGTATATCCGCGCCACTGGTACTTTCTATGGCTCTGGCGCTTTAATTATCGGCGCTACTTCTGGCTCTAGCTCTAGATCTGGCTTACCTGCCTCTAGCGTAGTACTCTTCCGCTTCTAACTACGTTTTCCCTTGCCCTTTATGACCTCTTTTATAGTACGCTTTGCTTGTGCCTCCTTAATATCCTTATAGCTTATTACCTTCGCCTTACCTAATATTACTAACTTAGTTAATTAGTAAACTTTAGCTTTGTTATTTATTCTAATTAAGAATTGATTTTAATTATAGAGGAGGACACGTTTAATAAAGGATATTTAGGCGGTATTAGTAAGCTTCTATATATACCTCTTTAAGCGCTATATACTCGTCTTATTAAGCTTATAAGCATCCTATTTAATTAGATTATATAGTAACGTAAGAGCCTCTATTAATACTAGCGTTATAGGCGTTCTTAGTACTTCGTCTTATAGATAAGAACCTACCTTCATCTTATTAGCTTTTAGAATAGTTAATTAAGCGGGGGGCTTTAGTATAGCTCTAAGTACTCTATCTAAGTTAAGTGGAAATAAACTACTCGCAGCCTATATAGCGGTAATATTCCTCTTCGTAAACGCCCTTTCCCTTATAGGGCTATATAGAGATATAAAATACTCCTTACTAACTATTTTTATACCTCCTTAATATAGTTATTTAGCTTAGTTATAATAGGCCGCCTTTAAGGGGGTAAAGACTCTAACGTTGTAGGGCTAGAGCTTATAAGAGGTATAAGAGGGAAGATGACATAGAATTATATTATTTTTAAAATAAAACTCTAAGATTTCGAGGGTCTTATATATCCTAAAGCCGTTATAAGTTAATACCCGTAGTTTCTAGTTAGCCTATCCTTTAGTTTAGGGATTAAATATACGCTTAAGCTACTCTAAGCTAATCTTAGAGTTAGTATATCTAGATTTAGAGTATGTATAGTACTATCTAGGGGTAGGGATCGTGGTCTAGTTACTTTAATAGGTAGTAGCTAGCTAAATAATTATTAGTAATAAAGACCTACTATTTATACTTATATACTTAATAGTAGTTACTATTATCCGCTTAATACCTGCGCCTTTATAATCTCGCGGATTATCCTTACTTATAAGGACTTTAATAGAGCTAAGTATATATAATATAACTCTAGTCTCGTCTATATTATAGATATTCTCTAGTAGAATAGCTAGGTCTTAGACTACCTTTCTAATTACCTTAAACTAGTGCGTTATCTTATTATAGATATTAGTCTTGTAATATTTCTAGTCTATTACCCTTACTCTTCTTAATTTAAGTGCTAGATAATACTTCTCGAGGCCCTAAGCCTAATTCTTACCTAGAGGCTTAATCGCTTTATTTATCGTGGAATACTAGCGGGTAATACTATAGGCTAGTAAAGGTAAAAAAAATTATTTATATAGGATTTCTAAGGTTAGATATTAGTTTTAAAAACCTTTCAAGGGCTATCTCTTCTAATAGAGTAAGATATTATTAGCTCTAGGCCTTCTATTCTTTTAAGCGTCGGCCCTGTGCACGATAATAGAGGGAAGAGAGAGGGATATTCCTTCGTTTTAATATGGCATCGTATGTTCGAGGCTCTCCTAGCAGAAAGCCCTCTGTAAGGGCTTTACTGGCGCGGTCGCTCATACTAGTTTACTACGATAATAGAGATGGAGATGGGAATAATTAAGTAGTAGCTTAGTATAGAGTAAAAGCAGACACGTAGCTATTTATAGAAATTTCTAGAAGAACGCTATACTATATCTAAATACGGTATAATATATAATATAATATAACGTGACTGTAAATACGATACTATATAAGCGCGATAAATTCGCTTGGCGTTCTATATACCCTGCCCTTTATACGGATAAACTCGGCACGAAGGTTTCCTTATACTCTATATCTTTAAAACTTGGAATTATATTCTTTCTTAATAGTACCTTCGTGCCGTAGCCCCGAAACTCGGAGGCAGTCCGATACTTATAATAGAGTAGGAGGGAATAGCCGAAGCGGCTTTTAACGCCGTCGACGGGATGATCGATAGTATGATTATAACCGCGGTATTTTCTTACTGTAAACCGGATCCTTGTGGATAAATAGCTAAAGAATAGCGGCATACTATTAATAACTTTATATACTCGCGAGGGAGAAATTTAAGACTCCTAAATAATGGATTCATCTCTATATAGTAGGTTTCTCCCTACCTAGGGACGGACGTTAGCCTAAGATTAGTAAAATATTCGAGCTACTTTCTATTCTCACGTCAGAGGCGATCTAGGAGATAAGTAAGGAATTATTAGTCGATAGAAATTTTCGGCGACTTCTCTAGATATAGGCGCTGATAAGGGTTACCTATATATAGCGAGGTTTCTATAGTGTAACCTTATAGTAGCCCTTATATAGGTTGGCTACTAAGAGTATAATAGGGGGCTATAGCGCTAGCTTAAGAACGGGCTCTAATTACCTAGGTTATAGTAGCTTATTAATACTGCTATTATTACGGGCCGTTTATAAAACCTTAAGGTAGGAACTATATCTATTATAAAGACTACTATAAATAAAAGTCTCCTAATTAATTTAGCGTTACTTTTAGAATATTACCTTTTATTAGCTCTCTATACCTCTCTATTACCTATTAGTACTATCCTAAAATGGACTACTATATATATTAATAAATATATTATAAATAAGTATTACTACCTTAATATCCTTAAAATATTAATAGCGTTAAATATAACCGCCGGTTTTATAAGTTCCGGTAAAGCCTTAGCTAATCTTAATAATATAATTAGGGTACTTTAAGTAGCTATTAAAGTAGTAGGCGTAGTTAAGGCTAGAAATATTTTAAGATTGGCGCCGCCCTCACTTATATTATTAAAGGAAAATAAAGGCCGGTAGATAAAGAAATAGTAGTAGATATATTAAGGAAAGATGTGGAGTAAGTAGTAAGAATAGCTAAAAGGGCCTTAAAGATAATCTATAAGGGAGGGGCTAGTAATAGGTTAGATAAGATTATAAAGAAGGCTAAGGAAAAGATAATATAAAAATTTAGGCGTAATATAGTAAATATAAAGACGAAGATATAGGATATATATTTATCTCACTTTTTATAGTATAATTTATCTAGTATAAATTCTTATAAGGAGAAGGATAGTTTATAATTTAATATCTAAAACTAAGTAACTTTATATATTATCTTAGAATACCTTTATATAACTCTTAAAGCTATCTAGCTAAGAGTAACTAGTCCCTATAATTACTAGACTATTCTAGATTAGAATTAAAACCTTTAATCCTCTTATAGATAGAGTAGTACTTCCTAGCTCTCTATTATTAAGGATAGAAGCCTATAGGTCTCCTATAAACTAGAACTCTAGGAATTCTATAGACTCTTAGTAAGCGGACCTCCTAAGAGCTTAAAATACCTTAAATTAAACTAATTTAATACTAGCTTATCTAAGCTAGTTTAAGGTCTAGGCGATTTTTCCTAAGAGGAATTACTAGGAGAGTTAGATATAAGAATAGGGACCCTTAAGTATTAATATAATAGGGATTACTTTAAAGACTTAAGTTATAAGGATAAGGGATAAAATATAAAGTATTATTATACTACTAAGAACGCTTTATATTATATAATTATAAAGAACCTAACTTATATAACTATATTATTAATAACGTGGAAATAGAGGAGGTTTAGGAATAGAGACTATAAGTAGCTAGTAAATAATAGAGCTACTATATATTTGTATTATAGGGAATTTTATATCCTCTAATTACGTGTCCTCTATCTTTTAGCTTCCTAAATAGCCCTTAACGGGTAGGAAATCCGCCGGACCCTTATACTTTAAGATAGGGTAGTAGTTATCTTATAATAAGCGTTAGTTAGTATTAGTTATAAGTATATATAATTACTTACTATTTCTTACTTAGATAGCGGCTACCCTAGTATATTTATAAAGTTATAGACTTAAAACTTTCCGCTATAATTTATTACGACGTAGATCTTTATATCTACTATCTAGGCTAGCTTATTCGCCTTTTTAAAAAGATTCTTTATCTACTTCCTAGCTTTCTCTTAAATAACGTGGCGCTTAGTCCTAATTTTCGCTATATAAAGTACGTCTAGAGCTAGATTAATTATATCTACTTAAAGTAGGTATAAGGGGAGAAAATAGATACGTATCTAATATCTTATATATAGGTAGAAGGTAATATCGGAATCCTCCCTAGGAGGCATAGCTACCTACCTAGTTAAGCGGCGGGATAGTAGTTGTTTCTAGCTATTATAGTATAACCGCCCTTATATATAGATTACCTAGTAATGCTACGGCCCCGATCTTAATATAGGTATATTAGCTTTATAAAAGATCTCTTCTATTATTAGTTCTTAGGTACTTATTTATTTATCTAAGAGTTAAAGTAAATAATCTCTATCTACTATTAGACTATATACTATATCTATACTTACCTTAATTATTAATACTTCTATCTATATTATCTTATCTTTATACTAATTATATTTAAGGATTAATCTTCCTCCTTTAAGATATCCTCCTCCCTACCTAAGTACGCTTTCGCCTCCTTAATAGCTCTAGAAGTAGTTAGACTACTTCTAGTTTTAAGTAATTAGAATAAGGAACCCCTAGAGATTAACCTTTAACTAGACTACACGGACTACTATAAGAGTAACTAGCTAAGAAAGTAGTTTAGAGATCTTTATAATTAATACTAGACCCTGTATATAGCCTATAATTAATCTTATCGGGAGGTTAATAGCTAGTTTTAAGAAATCTAGTCTCTTAGCCTAGCCTTTAATATTAAGAAGAGTAACTAAGTTAACGCGGAAATATACTATTAGGCTCTTAAGAATAACTTAAATACCGCTAAAGGTAAAAGGACTAAGATAAATAGGTAGTAGATAGCTATTATAGTAAAGTTAATAGATATTCTCTACGCGCTACCTACTACTACTAAGATTACCCTATTATATCTATAATAGGGGCTAGCTTTTTAAATTTAGTAGCTACCTAGGTATATAGTTAGTAATATATAAATATATATTAAGTCTCTATCTAATAGAATTAAAAGAAGTATAATATTAGTATTCTATTAGCTACTTATATATCTCTTAGACCTTACCCGTCTACCCTCCTTTTAACTATTTAATATCTCTCTATAGAAATAATCCCGTAATAAAGTAGTAGGCTACCGGAAAATATATTATACCCTAAGATACTCTTATCCCTATTCCGTGCCTAATAAAGGGACTAGGTAATAATTATATACTTAGATATAGGAAGCTAGTTATCCCTATACTATTATTATTTATAGTCTAATTAGCGGTTAGTCTAACTACGCTACTTACCTATAAAGAGGGAGTTATAGTAACCGCTAAGGTAGTCCCCGTCTAATATATACTAGGCTTACTTAAAGGTATTACTAAAATCGCTTTAATAGTAGTTATTAAGCTAACTTAAATAAAGTAATAAGTTTAAGGGTTAAGGCTAAATAATACTTAATTCCTTCTATTAAGTATATAGTCTTTATATAGCGATAAGCGGGAAAACTATACCGGATTAATTAATATAACTAAAAAGGGGAATATTAACAAGGGAAAATTAATAGTATTTAAGATATTATCTATTTAGTATAATCTATCTAAAGTAAGTTTAATAATTATATCCCTAACGTCTATTAGGGTAAATAGGATAACGTCTCTAACGCTTATACTAAGTTAGTCTAGAGCGAAGATTATTAGACTATTCTAATTAATAATAATCTAATAAATTAATAAAGCGGGAGATAATATATCTAGCTAGGCTTCTAACGCCGTGCCTACTCCTATACTTATATTTATTATTAATAAATTCTAGCTTATATTAAGATTAAGGGAGAGGGTTAAGGAAGTATTATATACGTAGCTACTAAAGTATTAGTAGAGTCTAATTAGCCTTAATACCTTATATATTAGTAATTAGTATTAACTATATCCCTAAGTTTACTCTCTTTATACTTCTATACTATATTAATATTACGTCTAAGTTCGAGGATTAAGATATTCTAGCCTATTATCTAAGGGTCTAGATCTAGCCGTCTTATAGGTTCTACTCTTTAAGGCTTACTATATTATTTTTAGGAGCTTTTATTAAGCTCTTAATATAGAGCTAGTTAGAATTAGCTATAAGGGCGGTTAAATATAGTAGGAAAAGGTAGTAATTAGGATACTAGCTCCTTAAGAAGAATATAAAGTATATCTTCTCCTAGCTAATACTTAAAAATTAGAAATAAGATACTAGATTAGTTAATTTAAACTTAACCTATTTATTATCCCTAAGTAAGACTTCCCTATAAATTTAAATAGATAGCTTCTACTAATAGAGGCTCTTTAGCTACTAAAGCTTTAAAAGAGGTAGTTATAGTTAGTAAGTTAAGAGATCCTAAAACACTTATATCTACTAGGCTTCTATTACCCGCGGCTACTCTAGAAGTAGATAACGCTCGCCTTAAAGCTAATAAGAAATATTAGTAAGTAGTAATTACCCCTATTACCGTTAGTAAAGGAAACCACGAGCCTAAGCCCTAAACTCCTTTAAATAAAGGGAAAGGTTAGGTACTATCTCCTAATAAATTATAAACGGCTAGTTTAAGTAGGTAGGCCCTTATTAAACTACCTTAAAGTAGTATTCTAAACTATAAGCCTAAGCCTTGAACTCCTTTAAATAAAGGGAAAGGTTAGGCGCTATCTCCTAATAAATTATAAACGGCTAGTAGGTAGGCCCTTATTAAACTACCCTAAAGTAATATTCTAAATAAGCTACCCTAGAGCGATACTCTAGATAGGAATAAAGGTTAAGGGGAGTTATTAAAAAAAGGTTATTAAGGCTAGTAAGTATATACTAAGGAGTAGAAATTAATAAAAGTAGAATAAATTATAAACGTGAACCCTATAAAGTACTATAAGGTCCTTAACGCTAAGGATACTAATAAGAAAGCGGAGATCTATAAGACCTATAAAGAGCTTTATTTAATAATCTATCTAGATAAAAATAAGTATTTAGAAGCTATAGAAGCTTTTAAAGGAAAGTACTAATCTACCCTCTTAAAGGTACTAGCCTAATATCTTAATAGTTATTAATATAGTAGCTAAGGAGCTAGGTATTAATAACTAGTATTTCGCAGCGAACGCTTATAGTAATAAAAATAATAAACCTCTTCCTACTCTACCGCTTAAGGAGAATAAAGCGCTACTACTACCTAAGTACGTTTTATAGGTCTATAATAAGGCGGAAAGTACTCTAGCTCGTCTAATATTAAATTCTAATAATTTAAAAGTATTAAGAGCCTTAGCGAGGTATAATAGCTAAATCTTAGCTAGAAATAAAGAGGAAAATTATCTAATATTAGATTTTAAGATCCCTATTCTAACTTTATAAGCGTATTTTAAAGCTATTACACCTTTATAGTAAAAGTTACTAGTGAATCTAGCTAACTATATAGTAAGAAGAGAAGTTATTAAGGTTAATAACCTAATTAAAGGGTTAGTTAAGTAGAGAGGCCTCCCTAATAATTAGTATTTTAAGCTTCTAAGCGTTCTAGGAGTTCTAGAGGTTTAAGAAGATAGTAATATAGCAGGGATAGTAGCTAGTATATAGGGTATAAAGACTAAGATTAATATTTCCTTACCTAATAAGTCTAATAAAAATACTAGCTTAGGACTAGTTATAATAGTAAAGAAAGCTAGTAGGAATAGCTTCTATATTATTATATATTAAGGAATAGAAGAGTACCTATATTTTAATATATACCCTAGGAATACCTTTAGGAATAGGGTAGCTATAGGGTAGTATAAGAGTAAGTTATATAAAAGCGAGGATCTACTAGTAAAACTTATAATTAGCGGTAAAGTAACCCTCTATAACTAAGTTATAGTAGCTCGCCTATTAAGATCTAGATATTAGCTAGGCTTAAGTATAAGTAGAGGTATTAACCGCCTAATTTAATTATATATATATAGAGCTAGTAAATAGAAGTTTATAAGTACTAAAACCGCGCTCTTAAAAGTAAAGGGAAATAGTATTAGAAAGTAGAAAATTATTAATAGGGACCTAGATAGGGAGGATATACTATTACTTAAGGAGCTAGATAATTTCCGCTATAATAATAAGTACCTTAATATAGGTAAATAGCTAACTAATAAAGATATCGACTAGATACTATAGCTATTATTAGATATAATTACTAATAATATTAATAATAAGATTAGTATAAAGTAGGAAGGCAATAATAATAATATTAAGTTCTAAGTAGTACTAAGGAAGCCTTTAGGATGGGGGGAATAAGTAAGTATATCTATAAACCTAGAACTACTTAAAAGTCTATTAGTTAAGTCTAATTTCTAAAACGGCCTAATAGATTCCTAATTAGATACTATATAGTATAATAAAGACGCCTTTAGTTCCCTCTAATTATCTTACTATTTTTTATAGCTAGGTACTTTAGGTAATAGGAAAGAGTTTATTAAAAAGGTCTTATATATTAAGAATATATATCTTATAAATTAAGAAGTTGTTAAGTATATTTATTTAATCTATTTATTTATAATATCCTTTAAGTACCCCTATTACCTCCTATAAATTTTCCGTCTAGAGTAAGTCGGCGCTCCTTAGATTTATTAAGTATTATAGCTTACTTATCTCTCTAACCGCGCCGTCCGTCTTAGGAAGTCCTTAACGTACCTACTAACTATCTATAGCTATTCTTATAATAAGATTATATACTATTTCCTTATAACTTACTAGAGGATTAGCTAGCTAATATTAGCTATAATAGTATAGTAGTAGAATTATTATAACTCTTTACGTTCTACCTATATAATATATAGTAAATTACTTAAGATCTACTAGTTTAAGCTAGCGGAGCTTAATAATTATACTAAGATATATACTATTAAGTGTCGCTTCCTTATCTAAGGTTAGTAAGCTTACTATTAAGTTATAAAAGGTTATATAAGGATTATAAGCTAGTAATTAATCTAAAGCGTGCCTTAAGATATATATACTAGTTCTTAGCCTTAAGAGAAATATAACTATAAATTCCCTAGGTTAGGCGTGTTATAGCTAGTTAGGTAAAATCTTTAATAGGCTTTATATAAGGTTAAATTAGCCTATCCTAAGGTATTAATAAGGGTTTTCTATTATAATCTATAGTAGATATAGTAACTCTATAATTATAAAATCCTTAGTAGAAGTAAGGATTAGGAATATTTTTAAGGTTACTCTACTATTAAGATTAGCCTAGTAGAGGTATAGTAGCTAGGAGGACTAATATAAATATACTTAAAGTGTTTAGCCCCTCTAGGGTTAATCCGCTTATTTAAGGAAAGATAAATTATATTAGTTAGAGATATTTAGGATATAGCTAAATAGGGGCCTTACCTTATAGACTTAGGATATATTAACTAGGTTAAGATTTAGAAGCGTGGATTAGTACTTACGGGCTTCCTCTATAATATAGTTGACCTTATATTATAGGATAGAGATAGTATTAATTACTTACTTATTTATAGAGGGATTAATTCCTATACTAAGATCCTAAAGCTATTACTCCTATTTACTTATAATTTAGGATAAGGGTAGTAGGATAGGGGTTTATTAATATCGGGTATTATTAGGTGATTTAATATTATTAAGCTTTCTTTATAGGAGTAGTATAGTTTATTAAGCGAGATCCCGCCGATTATATAATAATAAAAGAGGGTATAAAGGCATTTATATAACTTTATAAACTACCCCTTATAGGTAAGTAAGCTAAAGCTAGATATTTTAATATATATCCTTACCTAATACTACCTATAGATTAAAGACCGTTAAATTAGAATTATTATAGTCTTTAAAGTATAATACGTAGCGTGAAATTAGCTAGTTAAGGAAGGTCTATTATAAGTAAAATAGAGAGTCTTAAATTAAAGTTAACTTAGGTTTAATCTCCTTTATTAGAACTATATACCTTAAGGTTATATAGAAAGGTTTTAAGCTATAATTACTTAGACGAATAATATATACCTATTTCCTAGCCTAAGGAGCTTATAATATTAGGACTATTATTATATATTTTCGTATAAGGGGTAGCTATAAGAAAGAGCTATATAGGTCCTAAAATTAATTATAGGATCTCTAGAAAGACCGTCTTAATAAGGTTAAAATAAAGGAGGGAGCTAGTCCTTTTATAAGATTTTAACTTATTAAGGTTATAGTCTATTAGATCTTATCTAATCTAAAGTTAAATAAGCTATAAGGATATATTAACGCGTAATAGGAAGAAAGATACTAAAGTACTATAGTTATTTAAATTAATTAAATTAATATAGCTTAAGGTTATCCTTATAGTATCTTATAACTCTTCTAGTTTAAAATTAGCTACTCTATCCTATAATTTATTTAGGGGCTAACTAGCTTTATAGAATTTTAGTATATTTAGTAAATAAAGTTTAAGGGTAACTATATCTATTATAATTTTTAAAGGATAATAGCTAAGAGGGGATTAATATTATTATTAGGATAAGATTTTAAAGAGAGAGAAATCTTAAATAGCTAAAAAGGATTTATATATACTTTAAGAGCTTAATTAGGCTCTTTTAATTCTTTTAAATATCTAACTTTATCTACCTTAGCGCTCTAGGATAATCTATATATATACTACGTATATATATAATAGTACGGTATATAAAGTTATTAACGTGGTAGGGATTATTGTTAATAAATAATACCTTATAAGGCGTTAAATAGTTTAATATAATTTATATAAGACTTAGCTATCTCTACTCTACTCTACTCTATTTTATTCTATTTTATTCCATTCTATTCTACTCTATTCTACTCTACTCTATTTCTCTACTCTATTCTACCTAATTAAACCCTAATTAATCTTAATCTAGATTCCTATTCTATCTTCTATTCTATTCTATTCTATATCCGGCTATTCTATTCTACTCTATTCTATTCTATTTTATTCTATTCTATTCTATTCTATCTAATTAACCCTAGCCTATTCTATTTTATTCTCTACTCTATTCTATTCTATTCTACTTTACTTCTACTCTACTCTCCGCTATACTTTACTCTCTTATTTAATTAATCTATCTTTATACCGCTATAACTAACCCTATAATAGAATAGAGGATATATTTAATAAAGATCTAATAAACCGCGTAAACCTTAAATAAAGCTAGTACTATCCTAATCTCTTATAAGTACGACCTAGAAAGCCGCCTAGTATTAGCTTAGGGAGAGAGTATAGATCTATAAGATATATTAATTATAATTTAGAGAAAATAGAATATATAAAATATTTATCAAGAAATCTAGGATATAAATTATTATTTATTCCTTATATTTATATTAGCTATAGGACCTATAATATATAATAAGCCTAGCTTTAAGGATTATATCTAAGCCCTACTTAAAGCTAATTAGAAGGAATAGTAGAATTTATAACTAAATCTTAATATAAAACGGCTATTTAATTCTATAGCTATTAGACGGGGTTTTAGGGATAATACTTATTATACTAAATTTATAAAGTCTCTCTTCCTTAAAGGTCTACTAGGATTATCTTATTTATTAAGAAGCGTAGCTAATCTATAATATAGGAAATAACTAGATATATTAGATAGCTTTTATATTTTTAGGCGTACTACTTAAGAGATTAATATTTCTTACTAAATTAATCTTTATAGTAATCTAGAGTAGCCTATTATAGATATTAGAAAGAAAGGAAGAGGACTTATCTATATACTATATAACGGTAATAATACTAAGTAATATAATATAAGATACCTATATAAATATCTTAGTTAGTTAAGATAATAGTTTTTAATTATATAAATTATATAAATTATATAAATTAGAATTACTTATAACCTAATAAACTTTACTCTACTACTAATTACCTTATAATAGTATTAAGGTAGAACCTCTAGTATCTCCTCTATTATAATGCCTCTTCTCTCCTAGTATACCCCCCTAAGGCATTCCTAACTCTTATTAATATACTTATAAAGGTAATAGACTTCGCTTATATTTCGCCCTTAAATATATAACTTATAACGTCTTTAGATTCGCCTTAAAGGGCTCTAATACTAGTTTAAATAGAAATCTAAATTAGCTTAGTAAGGAGAATATTAAGAGGTATATATACCGACCTCTTACTTCTATTCTTCTATATTACCTAGTGATGCTACTATATTTATATTAAGTAGACCTATAATATTAAAGGTTACTTTATAGGTAGGTCTTAGAAAGGTAATAGGAAGATACTTAGGTTAACTAGAGTCTTATAAAGATAATATTAACGTAGGTATTAAGTTTAACTTAGACTTATAAATAAGGTAGCGTGGCTACCTTAATATTATATTATACTAATAAGGAATAAAGTATAGACGTTTATACTTAAAGGGAAGTTAGGAGGAAATAGCGCCTAAAGAATTTAATAGAATCTTAGGTAGTCTTTATTTATTAAGAGCTAGCGCTAGAGTAGTACTATTTATCCTATATACCTTATACTACCTACGTACTAATAGCATTTATAATAGATAATACGTTATATATATAAGTAGGTAGTACTTACTTTTTTAATTAATAACTAGATTAAAAGTTAAATAATACTTAGATCTAGTTATTTACTAATAGCCTACTATTAATAATAATATCTAGATTATAAACTTATTTACTCTTTAACTACTTTAATCTTATAGGAATATATATATTATTTAATAGGAGGCTAAACGCTTATTAATAAGCTTAGGCTACTAGTCCTTATAATATCTATATATCCTTTATAGTAAAATATAAGAGTATAAAGGAGGGAACTAAGATCCCTACTTATATAATAGTAGTATATAATCCCTAGGGCTACCTATAGTTAGAATCCTCTCTAATTTATTCCGTTCTAGTATACTAATTATTATACCCTAGCTTATTATAGTCTTTAACCTTTCCTATAATATTTTACCTACGGTAGTATACGCTAGTATTATAATATTATTAGTAATATATATAATAACTACCTTACCTTATAATACTATCCTTACTATATATTAATATAGGAGGATAAGGAGTTAAAGGAGGAGGGCTTAGCGCGTAGTAAACCGGGGTATACTACTTAGCTAGGAATAACTTATACTTAGCCCTAATAGGGAGATAGAAGGTCCCTAGCGGTATTTTAGGACTTATAAGAATATATTAACCTTATTTATATAGATATAAATAGCCTTTAAAGTAGTTTAAGTAAGGTCTACTTATTATTAATAGTAGCCGCTTAATTAAACCTAGTAATTATATTAAGTATTATATTAGGGTTTAAATAGAATAAGCCTAGATATATAAATAATAAGCTTAAGAAGGTTATAAAGTAATAATTTATTATATTTTAGGTATAGCCTTACTATTTTAAGAGGGGGCTAGATAATCCCTATATAAGTAAGTAAAGATTAAGGGTATAAGAAGTAATTAGCCGCGGAACTTTTATTTCTAATAAATTTTAAGATAAACTAAATATAATAGTATTTAATTAATAGGTTAATATTCTAGTTCTAGTATTTCTATACTATTATTAAGATATTTTTATATAAGGCCGCGAATAGTTTCCTTTTAAGTAGAGGTCCTAGTAACTATATTATTAATAAGATTAAAGGCTAAGAAAGGTAGGGAAATTTACTTATAATTAGTATTCTTTTCCTTAGAAGTAGACTAAGTCTAGTAGTATTATAGTAAGTATCCTCTAAGTATTTTCTAGCTACTTTAGCTTAAAGGATATCTCCTAGGTTAGTATTACCCTACTAGATAGTAGTATATTAACTAAAAGATATCTCCTTTTATAGATAACTAGAGGTAATATATATAGAGATATAGAGGATCTAGGTAAAGTTTAGTACTATAATAGGAATTAGTAAGAGAATATATAGATATAGCCTCTATCTAGGGTATTATTATCTAAAGCGCGGTTAAGTACTAATTAGAAAGGGAAAGTAGTTCCTAGCTTTATTAGCTACCGCTAGTATAAAATCTATTATAAAACCTACTAATATCCTATATTTACTAGACTAGATAGATGCGTTAAGTATAGATATTATAAGTATTATAGTTATAAATAAGTCTCTTTAAGTATAGTAGATATACCGCTATTCTAAACTTATTAGTAATTATTAGTACGCTTTTATAGCTTCTAACTAGTATACTTATCCTATATAGCCTACTAAATAGTACTAGGTAAGAACCTATACTATTAGCCTTAGTATAATATAAGAGTTATTTAGTTAAGCCTTTCTAGGGTTATATAAAGAGCTCTAAAGTATCCTAGCTCTTACTTCTCTAAAATATAACTATAAAGGGATAACTTTATAAAAAAGACTAGAAGCTAAGTAATAGGACTTAAATATTAACGTACTATCTAGGTTTAATCTTAACCTATTATAAAAGCTTAATACTAATTTTAATAGTATTATAAATATAGGTAATATTAGCTTAGGATAAATTATAATAGAATATACTATTTTAATATAGTATAATTCCTATCTAAAGAAGAAGCGTTAAGAGAAATAGTATAGTATAAAGATATAGGTAGAAACGTGGAAACTATCTATTAGATAGTAGGTGGCGCTAAGTAGAATAGGTAAAGATAATAGTAAACGCTTAATATATATAAAGGAGAATCTTATAAGATAATTTATAGTAGAAAGGATATAATAATATAACTATAAAGTATAAAGAGAGCCCTCCTTATAAAAGTTAGTAAGATATAAATAGAATATATAAAGGTTACTAGTAATTAGTCTAAATAGGTACTAAGGCTTTACTAGTATTAAGTTACCCTAGCTAATTATAACTATTATAGCGTAATAAAGCCTAAGGGTAAATAATACTAAGCTCCTTAAACGGTAAATATATTAATATATAGATAGTAAGATACTAAGCACGTTTATAAGGAAGCTAAGATAGGGACTAGTAAAAAGAGGTATTATATTAATTAATAAAAGTATCCTAGCTTAAAGGCTAACTTATAAAAGCTTAGAAATTTAGAAGGTAAGGTAAATAATATTTACCGTAATATAAATAACCTAGATGATAATACTAGCCCGCGTCTACGGGCCTAAGATATAATAATAATAAATAAGAAAGTAATATATAAGATATCTAGATATAAAAAATTTAATATAGTTAATAAACTATATAATATAATAATGGTAATTAGAAATAATAAAGAGAATAAAGATACTACCCGCGGTAATAGCGTAGATCTAGGTTATATCTATATTTACTAGGATATAAATAGGAGAAAGCTTAATTATATAGTTGAAGTAGTATAGCTAAGATAGAAATTAAGTATATATAAAAGTAGACGTCTATAAACTAGCTTATTTAAGTAATAAATAATTATAAAGGGCCTTTATAATACTAGAAATAGCTATCCTTAATAATTATAAATAGTACTTATAAGCCCTATATACTAAAACTATAACTAAATCTACTAACTACCCTAGCTCTTCTAGTCGCTAAGAAGATTTAATTAGAGGATACTAAGTAGATTAGTTATACCTTTTTAAGGGGTTAATATTAATTACCTTAATTAACTTATATACTAAAATTATAGAAGTCGTTTCTAATAGAAAAGTTATAACTTTTAAGTTAATAGGCTATTAATCTAGATTCTTAACTCCTATAACCCTATTATCTTTATAGTATTTTTATATAAGCTCTATAGTTATATAGCTAACTACTTATATATCTATAATACGGTCCTTAATAGTATTACTCTTATTATAATACTCTTAATCTACTAAACTTACTATTAATATTTACTTATAACTTAGTTAGGAAGTTATTAATCTTAATAACCCTAGTTATACTTAATAAAATATTTACGTAGGCTAGTAACCTATATAGATATCCTTTAGAATTATGGTATACTAGCTTATAGAGAATCTATTTTAATAAGTATCTTATAAAACCTCTATATAATATAATATACTTATCTAACTATTACTATAAGCTAGAGCTTAATAGGATAAGGTAGAGATAAGACTACCTAGATAAGTAAGATTACTAAGTACTTAAGTATAGAATAAGAGTATTCCTTAAATTAATATAACTCTAGAAAGGTAATAAAGTTCTTATACTAGATTTATTATAGTAGGTTAAGTCTACTATTAGCCGGCTTTTTAAATAGCTTTATAGTAATAAGCTTATATAGAGAAGATATACAGGCCGTAACTATAATAAAATCTCTAAGTTTAAGCTTATAAATTTTCTAGAACGTTTTTTATAAGGACTTATATTTAGTTATTATATATTTATATACTCTAATACTAGCCTAAATAGCTCTAAGAAGCTAAAGATCTAATATTATAATCCTATTATTAAAGTCCTTTCTTTTAGTTAAGTTAATTCTTCTCTACTTTAAATACTCTTCTATATTAATATAAGACGTATAACGTACCTAAGATATATACCCTACTATTAGGCCTAGGGCTTAGAGGCTAGGACTTTTATATCTTATAACTTATTTAGGGCTAGATATATTTTATATTTTTCTAATAGGCTAGTTATCTTCTAAAGTAGCTTAACTATAGATCTAGCTATAGAGTTTATTTTTTAAAAAGGTTAGTAGTAATATATAGTAGGGAAAAGTTATACCCTTTTATTAGGGGGTAAGCTATTTATAAAAGCTACTAAGATATCCTTAAAATAGGAGAATATATATCCTACCTTAACCTAGTCTTATATCTTATCCTATATAGTAATATTACTCCTAAGTAGAAGACTTTAGGCTTAAGGCTAAAAAGTAGGTTAAATATAAAGGTACTACTTATATTAGGCTTAAATAGCTATATTTCTATTAAAATAAGCTTAAAGAGCTAGATAGAAAGAATATAAAGAGGCTTAAGTTAAATTTCCTTAAAGATTATTACTAACTAAATATATATAATTATATCCTAGCTATTATTAAATAATAGCTACTTAACTTAATAATAAAAGAGTTAAATATCTTAGCTAAAGATCTAATTAATAACTTTTCTAATAGCTACTTAGAGCTAGGATTTCTAGTTAGCTTCTAGTTATAATACCTCTATAATTAGTATAAGATCTAGGCCGGTAAAGAAATCCTTTATTAGGGTAAAAAATAGTAGACTATTAACCTTTATCTTAAGGATAGAAATATCTTAAGCTTTAAATAGCTAATCTAATCTTACGTAGATATAAATTATAAATTAAAATTATACCTTATAAAGGAATACTTAAATAAGGTAAAGCTAACTAATAGTAAGATCTATTATAAGATAAGAGGCTATTATTATTAAAGGAATCTTTTCTTTAAGAGATATTAGTAGACACGTTTAACTCCGTACGTTATAAAGAATTTAAGGTAGCTCCTTTAATATAATAAGCTTACTATAGTATTTAACGCCCTCCTAGATATTTCTAGTCTCTAGGATAGTATAAGGTTAAGCGTATTATATAAAGTAATAATAATTAGATATAATAAAGTATATAAGACCCTATTATAAACTCTTATAACTACTAACTTATAAGTAGGAAATTCTATATTACCTTAATAAGATCAAATACTCCTAGTTTAAATTCCTTAATAGAGATAAAGAAGTAATAAATAGGGTAGACTATAATATTATAAAAGCTTTAGAGCTAATAGTATTAAGGGTATTAATATTAGATTTAAAGGCGCTACGCGGCTAGATACTTAAAGGGTTAATCTTTAAGAATTTTACTTAGAAAGGGTATAAGGATATATAAGATAGATTATAAACTATTAAAGGTCTAATACCCTCCTTATATATACTATTTAAGGATATTAAGGTCCTTAAAGTCTATATAGATTATATAAAGAGATTAATATACCTTTCGTAATAAGATACTATATCTACGGCCTTAAAAAGTATTTATACTAGTATAAATTAATAGACGCGTTAAGCTTTAGTCTAAGTTATAAAGTCTATATTTAAGCCTAGAAGCTTAAATTAATATAGGATATTAATAGCTCTATACTTTTACTATATAATATTTTCTAAAGATACCTAGAGAGTTAAAAGGTAAAGATCTCTTAGTATAGTAGACTATTAAGGTAGATAAAGATATATTATATAAATTTTCTACTCTAGTAACTTAATTAGGTTTTAAATCCTATAAAATTACTAAGTTAAGTTACTACCCGTATATTATATATATAATATCTAGCCTATTAAAATTAAATCTTATTATAAATAGCCCTAGTAAATTAAAGAAGTAAAGATATAGTCTACCTCTAATAAAAGATTATAAAGTAGATAGTAAGTTCTTCTTTATTAATAATCTTTATAATAATAAGGTTAAAGTTAGTAAGGTAATTACCTCCTTCTTTATTTATAAGTCTATTTACTTAAAATTCTTTAGTAGACTAGTATTAATAGCTTATTTATAAACCTAGGAAGATTTAGAAAATAGACTAGTAACTACCTATATTACTATTAGGTATTAAGAGGTTTTATATAAGGTTAAAATACCTAATAGAGAGTCTAAGGAGGAGGAGTAGGAGAGACTTATAAATAAGAAGGAAAAGGAGGAGAAGAAAATTATAAATAAGTAGGAAAAGGAAAAGGAGTAGAAGAGAATTATAAATAAGTAGGAGAGGATTAAAGAGTAGATAAGACTTATAAATAAATAGGAGAAGGAGTAGAAGAGGATTATAAATAAGTAGGAGAGGGTTAAAGAGTAGATAAGACTCGCGGTTAAATAGGAATAGAAGAGGATTATAAATAAATAGGAGAGGGTTAAAGAGTAGATAAGACTTATAGTTAAATAGGAGAAGGAGCTAAGGAGTATTATAAATAAGTAAGAGAAGGAGAAGGAAAAAGAGTAGATAAGACTTACGATTAAATAGGAATAAAAGAGGATTATAAATAAATAGGAGAGAGTTAAAGAGTAGATAAGACTCGCGGTTAAATAGGAGAAGGAGCTAAGGAGTATTATAAATAAATAAGAGAAGGAGAAGGAAAAAGAGTAGATAAGACTCGCGGATAAATAGGAGAAGGAGTAGAAGAGGATTATAAATAAGTAGGAGAAGGAGAAGGAAAAAGAGTAGATAAGACTTATAGATAAATAGGAGAAGGAGAAGGAAAAAGAGTAGATAAGACTTATAAATAAATAGGAGAAGGAGAAGGAAAAAGAGTAGATAAGACTCGCGGATAAATAGGAGAAGGAGGAAAAAGAGTAGATAAGACTCGCGGATAAATAGGAGAAGGAGAAGGAAAAAGAGTAGATAAGACTCGCGGATAAATAGGAGAAGGAGTAGGAGAGGATTATAAATAAATAGGAGAAGGAGAAGGAAAAAGAGTAGATAAGACTCGCGGATAAATAGGAGAAGGAGAAGGAAAAAGAGTAAATAAGACTCGCGGATAAAAAGGAGAAGGAGTAGAAGAGAATTATAAAGGAGGAGAAAGAGCGGAGAAAGATTATAAATAAATTAGAGAAGGAGTAGAAGAGAATTATAAATAAAGATAATAAAGAGTAGAAGAAAATTATAGATAAAGATAAGAAGCTATAATAAGTAAAAGTATAAAAGTAGTAACTATAATAAGTAGAAGCCTTTAATAAGAGGCGGGAGATATTTAATAAAAAATAAAGTAAATAGGAGCTAATATAGATATATTAGACCCTAGAGGAGAGTAAATATATAGATCTAAATTAATAGAGAAGGGGTATAAAAGTACTATTAGATATAATTAACTAAAGAGATAATACTTTAAAAAATACTATATAAAAGTATATAACCTAGATTAATCTAAATAAAGTTATAAAGGAGTTAATAAAGAGATAAGAGTATAATATAAATACCTAACTTAATAATAAGTATAAAGTTTCTATTAAATTTAAATATCTTAATAAAGGGTATTTTTAGGATATAAAAGCCTTTATTTATAAATAATCTATTAATTCTAATATTATATAGGTAGTAAAAGAGTATATAATAAATAATTATTTAAAGCCTTTTAATATATATTTAAGAGTATTAAATCCTAATAATTATTATAAAGCTATTATTTATAATAGAATATATATAATACTTTTAATACTTAAAGATAATATAGTTATTAATAAGGAGTTAATAATAATAGTAGAGAAAATCTATATTACCGCGTTAAAACTTCTATAAAAAAGAGTTATAGATCCTAAGATAATTTACCTCTATTAATATATAATAAAAGCTGGAGCTATTTATGACTTAAAGGAGTTAGACTTATAAGAGAGGATTTTATTACTTTATCCTATTCCTTTCCCTATTAATATAGTAATTTATAAAGATAGTAGCTAAAAATATAAAATAGAGTACTCTAAGTTTTAAATATTCCTTAATAACTACTACTTTATTTATATACCTAAGGCTTAATTATAACTATAGTTAAAAGGTTTATTATATTATATAAGTACTAGGGTTATAAGTATCTTAATCTCTACTTTAAGGCTTATATACTCTATTATTATTTTAAAGGCTAATATTATTTTATTAAAGAATTTATTAAGTTTCTAATAATATTATTAGAGGTTATTAATATCTCTTTATTTACTATTAACTTAAGCTAATTTATAGGTTAATAGGATTTACTTTAAATTTACTTTATACTTATTTAATTATTAGTTAATTTTTAAGGGTTATTTACTAATACCTATATATTACTTTTATAATATTAAGCTTTATACTAAGCTCTTTATTTAATATATCTTTTATTTATATCCTAGAAGGTATATCTCTTATAAGTACTTTATAAGTCTAATAGCTAAAGTTAATCTAATTAGTATAATAAGGAATATTCTCCGTAATAACCTTACTAGTCTAATAGGTAAGGCTAGTTTAATTAATAAAGTAATAACTACTACCTTATATTTTACTTAGCCGTTAGCTAAGGTTAATACTAGGGATACCTTCTACTAGTTTAAAGAGCTAATTAATAAAGTCTAAACTTATATTAATATTATTAGGCTCGCTTATATAGTATACTAATAAATTAGTTATTAATATAACTACTTAGCCTATATAGCATAATAATTTAATATAATTAAAGTTAATATTTTAGCTAATTATCTAAAGTTAAGGTCTATTCTTAAAAGTTTAAATAAATACCTCCTATCTATCCTTAATATCTTCTTACTTAATTAAAGCTATATTATATATAGTAGTAGATTTATTATAAATAACCTTCTTTATTAGCTTTATATAAGTAGTAGATTTTTAATAGTAAGGTTTTATAGATCTGAATGTATTCTTAGCCTCTCTAATTAGTTATAACTTATTAGGGTTATCTACCACCGATCCCTTTTATTATATATATTATATATATAGATTATTATATTAGTCCTCTATATAACTATTATAATATCTATATCCCTAATATATTAAAGCTAGTAAGATTCTATTATTAGGCGCTAAAGTACTTAGCCTATATATAAGCGTAGGTACTATTAATTTATACTTTACCTAAGCCCTAAGCGCCGTATAAACCTACGCCTTATTTATATATAGCACTCCGCTAATAAGAAAATAGTATCTAATAATAAGGATCTAGCCCCTTAAAAGGAATATAAGAATACTACCTATTATAGTCTACCCTCCTAAAAAGGGCTTACAAAGTTAGTAAGAAGCCCTATCCCCGCTTAATATATACTATATTATATAGGAATATCTATTATAAGCTATACCTCTTAAGTATATCTATATAACTTAATTAATATTATACTAGATTTAGATTAAATCTTTTTAATAAAGGTATATATATAAGGTATAGTATTAGATAGCTAAGTAGCGAGCTTATAATAGTAAATAATTAGGGTAGAATATAAATTACTTTCTTAAGCCTATAAAAAGCTAATCTTATTATAGGCTAATCTATTAGTTTATAAGATATATAGCGTTAAATAGTTCTTAAATAAGAAAATCTATAGGAAGAATAATATCTTTAAGGTCTAGTAAGGTATCTTAAATAATTACCTAATTTAGGCTAGTTATATTATCTAGTCTAATAAATACTAAATTAGAAGCCTAACTAATAATATAGAAGGGAATACTAGACTTATAAAGTTATTAAGATAAGTTAATTTTAATTTTTAAAGATAGCTTAATACTTAATAAAAGACTATTAATACTAAAAGAGGGGATTATACTTATACCCTTAACTACTTAGAAATTAAATCTAGCTAATACAAAGAGATAGAGACGCGCCTTAAATATAAGTAAGTAAAGGTCTAGAATATAATAAACTTCCTTAATAAACTTAGCCTTAAATATATATAGTAATTAACTACCCCTTATATAAATTCTATATATCTTTAGATTATATACTATAAATTATAGACTATAAAATTAGAGGTTAGGAGTCTATAGAATAAGTTATAATATAAGGCCGCTAAGTTATAATATAAATAGTTAGTACTTAAGAACCTTTTAATAGATTTCGCGGTCTATTTATAGTCTAGATTAGAGACTATATTCTCTAATATTAAGGAGGAGATACCTAAGGTTTCTATAGAGTAGGTTAGGATCTAGTTAGATAAGGAGGTCTAAGGGGTAGTAATATCTTATTTATATAAGAACCTTTAAGAGGTTTATAAGCTAGCTTAAGAAAGTAGATACTACTATATATTTATTACTTAATAGAATATAGAATATAATTATATTTATTAGACTAACCCTAAGGCTTTAATTTCTATGCCTATATTATATACTATACTAATATAACTATAATATTTAGTATTACTTAAGTAAGTTATAATTAGATACTTAAAAAGAGAGACTATTTTATAGAAGGGTATATAAGTATACCTTATAATACGGTTTTTATAGCTACTCTTAGTAGATAATAAGGGTAACTATTTATAAGTATCTAGGGTAGTTCTATATATAAAGTAGTATAAGAGTAGCCCTATTAAATCTAGGTTACTTAAAGAGGATAGTTAGAGAGCTAACTAACCTATTAGCTTAATATCTATTACTCCTTATATTTATTAGTAGGAAAAAGAAGAATTAAGCTCTTTAAGAACTTTTCCTAACTTAAATTAAAAAAGGCCGTTAGGATAGTATTATAAACTTAAGAATTAATAATACTAGCCTCTACTCTAATTATCCTATACTTTTTACTAAGAGTAATCTATCTATAATAACTATACTACTACTAAGTAGGTTTTATTATAAGATAGAGTTATTCCCTATTATATAGGTAAAAGCTGTAACTATCTCTAATATTTATAATATCTTATATATACGTCTTATCTACCCGTTTAGTAATATACTATATATCTTTATAGATAACTTCCCTAAGCTTAAGAGTATTATTAATTATCTTAGAGCGTAGGCTATTATAGGTAGAGGATCTAACCTATTAGTAAGATTAAGCGTAGTCGTTATTTAACACGGCCTTAAGGCTAGTACTAGTCCTATATATAACCTACTTAAATTAGAAGAGGTCCGGCTTAGGTTAGATATAAGAGAATTATAGAGGTTCTATTTAACTATTAAAATCCTATACTTAGCTAATAAGTAAATCTCGCTATTAGTATATTTTTAGTAATTAAAAGAGCTACTTTAGAGATAGATAGATAAGATATATAATATCTAGTTATAAGATAAATACCTTTATTCTATAATTTACCTAGATAAGTTTTTCTAAATAGCTATCTTATATATAGTATTATTAATACTTCGCCCTTTTAACTTTATTACTATAAGTCGGCTAGGTAATAAAGTTAATATAGATTATACTAGTTATCTAACTATATTCTTACGCCTTAGTAAGTACTATTATATAATAGATAACGCGGTAGCTACTTTTATAGCTTTAAGTATATTACTAAACGCTTATCCTCCTAAGATATATAATAAGTTCTTATATTAATAAGAATAAGAAGTAAATTAAAATAGATCTTAGGATTCTATCCTAAAAGTATTTATAATATTATATATTACTTAGCCTACTATACTTTACTTGCTAGCCTTACTAAGGAGTACTTATAATTAAGAAGACGGGCTAAGGAATAGGTAGAAATTTAGGAGTAATCTATTAAGTAATATCTTATTATCCTCTTTCTTAAGATAATATCCTCTAGTAAACCTATAGCCTAAATTTACTACGAAAAGTTAAGCTACCTAAGTATACTATAGTTATACCTCTACTATAATAGGACCTACTTATAATACCTTTACTAACGGCCGGAGAATCCTCTATCTTATAAATACGCTATAAATAATATCTATATATATATTTATAGGGAGGAAATACTAATTACTAAATATTAGTATTATATTATAGCTTACCTTTTATATTAGACCGGATGTTATATTATTAGACTTAAACTATTATCCGCTAGTAAATATATTCTAGTTATTAATAGAGGCGGCATATATATTATTATCCCCTTAGATATTATAATAACTATTTAAAGTATTATAGGAATAGAATTATAGCTTTAAGATTTATTTAATATCGCGTTTAGTACTAGTATTAATAAGTTAAGTAGTTAAAGTCTCTCTTTATAAATTAAGGATAGTAGTAGGCGGTCTTATTATCTATATCCAATTCCTTTATAATATACCTATTATATAATATATTTAGGTCTTTAATATATTAGCTTAGAAGCTCTTTAAATAACCTTAAGGTATAATTAGTCTTCTTAAGCGTCTCCGTCTCTTCCTATAGGGTTAATATAAAGACGGGTATTATAATATAGATGCCCTTAAAGATCTATTAAAGTAATACCCAGGTAGGAATAACTATATATTTAGATATAACCCTATAGTTTATAGTCTTAAAGTTAGTATAATTATAGCTATAATTAGTAACGCGTTACTAGTTATTTTCACTAACTATAATAGCTCTACTAGTATAAGAAAAGAGAAATATAGTTAGTTAAAAGTAATTTCTTTTAGACTAGGAGAAGGATTAACTTAAATAAAGGATATATATATATATTCGCCCTAAGAATATTAAGGATAAGCTATATATATAGGAAGTATAAGTTAAATATTCTAAATTAGCTTTAGAAGACTAACCTTATAATAGTTATAGTACTTTAGCTATACCTATATAAGTATATAAAAGAGGATTTAACTAAGTATTAGCTAACCTTAATAGATTATATTAACTAGCTTAAATTAAGGCCTCTAGCCTAATTTAAGATAGTAGTATAAGTAGATATAATAATCCAGTTTAGATAGCGCTATTAGAATATCTATAGAATAACCGCTCTCTTTAGACTCTAGATATTATTATCTCACTTAGAATTAGTACCTAAAAGGCTTCTCCTTCTCTTAAAGCTACTAACTTTTACTATATAATTCTTAATAGCTATATCCCTTAATTATAATAATTATATATATCTTCCTTTAATAGCTAAAAAATATAGGATAAACTTATAAATTCCTTAGATTTATATAATTAAGAGAGTTATATCTATTTAAACTTAGTCTTATCTACTAATAAACCGGCTATTAATAATATTTATTATATAGCTAAGATATAAGAGAGTACTTATATACTATTAATACTTCTTAATTATAAGAAGACCCTTTATAACTTACTAGTCTCTACCTTTTATTTTAAGCTTAGGAGTATTCCTAAATATATCTAAGATAGCTAATATTATTATTATAATATAATTAGATATTATCTTCCTAATACTATAGTATTTAAGCTACTAATATAATATATTATATCTAATTTAGCTTTTACTAATAATAATAAAACCTTAGGATATTATAAAGGGGATTTAGATCTATATTTAATATATTATTACTTTTAGAAAAATATAGAATTCTATATTTAATATCTAAGCGAGCTTATTATTATCTACTTTTAGAGTATTATATAAGGACGTTATAAAATTAGTACCTTCCCCTAGAAGATATAGTAGTTCTAAGCCTAATAGAAGCTAGAGGTACTATTTAGTACTACCTATTACTAGGACTTATAGTACTAGGCTTATAAATTATATATCATGAATTTATCCCTAAAAAGGTAAATATCTAATAACTAGGGAAGATTAAAAACGCGTAAGAAGGTTTAATAATAGGAGGAGGTATACTTATAATAGAGTTTCTAGAGTTTCTATTTAGGTAGTAAGGATAAGCGTTAATTTAATAATATTTATATAACCTAAAAAACGCTTAGCTAAAGCTTTCTTTAAAATAATATAGGGCTCGCTACTAGGCTTCCTAGCTAAATCTACCTCCCTATCCTACGCCCAATATCCTAAGAGGCTATTAACCTACTATAAATCTTTAACTAGGCTAAATAATCCCTAGGAAACCTAAGGATAATAGGAGAAACTACCTAGGAATTCTACTATACGTAGGAGGCTACTCCTAGGAGTAGATAGCTTACCTAGGATATTCCTTTACCCTAGAAGAATCCTCCTAGGATCCTTATCTATCCCCTAGGAGCCTATTCCTAGGAGGTGATATAGTCCTAGGAGCTAATTAATCCTAGAAGTAGTTCCCTAGAAGGGTTAAAAGAGCCCCTATTTACTATTATAACTACTAGCTCTTAGGATATATTTCTTAGGACTTATACGAAATAAATTACTAAATATAATCTTAGTAATATAATAAAATATAGTAAATATACTAGCGCGGTTTAGATCTAGTAAATATTCCTAGCCTCCCTAAAATAAAAGCTCCCCTAGATAGATAGTAGATTACCCCCTAATAAATAGTAGATTTACCCCTAATAAATAGCTAATAGTAATAATTTAGATATAATAATTAACGCGCTTATATTTTAGGCTTCGCCTATCTAAAGCGTTATACCTATCTAAAGCGCTATTATTAGATAGAAAGCTTATATTAAACTTACTATATATTTAATACTATTAGTAAAAGGTATCTAGTAGGAATAATTACTTTTTAAATTTCCTAACTAGATCTCTCTATATCTAGATCTTTACGTTAGCTCGCCTACTAGAGTATACTAGCCTTAGCTTCTTACTTCGGATCCGCTTTAATAAACGGGAGAGTATCTAAGAAATATATAAATTTCTTAAATAGTAGTATAGTTTCTTTATAAGTATTTACTTCGCGTAAAAGAGCTTATTAATTATTAGCCCTAGAGTTTAGAGCTTCCTAATATTCTACTAGGGCTTATTATATAGTAACTAAGTTTAAATAGTTAAGAACGCCTTATTACTAGAGCTTATTATATAGTATAGCTACTTTACCTTTAATAGAGGCTTTCTTCTATTAAAGCTTTTAGTACGTATTAGCTTTAATACTATATCTTAGGTAGTTATATGAATAAGGCTATTAATAGTTAATAACGCTAAGAGTAGGTAGAAGATCTATATACTTTAATTACTTAAAGTATTATAGTACCGCCTAAGCTAGGTATACTTACTAGATCTACTAAGTTACTAGGCTAAAACTTATAAATATTTTTATAAAAGGGTAGACTAGAGAAAGAATATTAATCTTAGTAGGGGCGTCTATTTTCCTTTATAAGTATCTCGCGTATATTAGCCTAGGCCTAATTAAAGGATACTAGTATAAAAGACCTAACTATTAAGCGCCCTGTATAGACCCTTATAGAACTACCTATACTTATAATCCTTTAGAAGGATTTCTAGGAAGATTAATTAAATAGTATAGATAATATTAGCGGTATTAGTAGGGCTTAGATATATAAGTTTATAGTATAGAAATTAAAATATACCTTAAAACCGCGCGTAAAAGAAACTACTAAATTATAATTAAGAATATTAAGTTAGAAGTTAGGATAAGCCCTATATTATAACCTTTAGTTAACTCTAATTTTAGTTAGTATATAAGGGTAGTATTAGGTCTAGTCTTAATTATTTAGGAGAGGGCTTATTAAAATAATCCCTATTATATTAATAACTATTTCCCCTAATATATAGGTAGTAATATATATAAACCCTAAAGTAGGGTATTATAAGGCTATAATAAAGTTAATAGTTTTTATATAATATAGAGCGCTTCCTACTAGCTACCTAGATATAGATAATAGGATATATATATTACTATTAATATAAAGGTTAACTTATTTTATATCCTACCTAGCTACCTTAAACCTACGCCGTTATCCTACTATTATCTATTATATACTATTATCCTTACTATTATCTTTATCTATCCTATTATACTTATCTACTTCCTCCTCTTCTTTTATAGCCTTATAATCTTTATCTTTATCCTTATTAATACCCTCTATTAGAAACTTAGTAATACTACCTTCTACCTTATTATTACTATCTTCTCCCCTCCTTCCCTCCTTCTCTTCCTTATCTTTATCTTCGTCTTTATCCTTATCCTTATCCTTATCCTTATCCTTATCCTTATTATTAGCCTTATATATATTAATATAATATATATTACTATAATTCTTCTAGATCTTATTTTTAGCCTTTATAAGCTAGGAGATCTTTACTTATAAGATCTTTTTAATAATATTATAGTAGATAGACGGCGCCCGTCCTTTCCCTACTTATAGCGTAACCTCTAACTAATTCATCTAGTTTATAAGTAAGTCTAGTACCCTTTAAAGCTCTACTAGCAAGACTTTTAGGGATATTAGCGGAGATAATATTTATATAAAGTAATAAAAGGTATTATACTTTATTCTTTAGCTAATATTAGAGCTTATAGAAACTATTTCTAATAACGGCTACTTAAGCTCCTAAGTAGTAGGGTAAGGGGTAAGTAGATATTTATTTAAGACCCTAGTATATAGATCCTATTATAACTACTTATTTAGGAAATAGAGGAATTTATATATTACTATTATAAGATCTCTTAGCTAATCTATTAATTTAAAGGTTTACTAGATCTATTAGGTAATTTAAGTACTTATACTTTTAGCCCGTCCTCTAAAAGTAGCTTATAGCCTAATATTTATATTTAGTATACCTTAAAGTAAAATACCTATTAATTACCTTCCTATATTTAAATAAGGCGTAATCTAAGATATAAAAGCCCCCGCTTCTTATAATCTATAAGGCCTTCTATAATAATTAAAATAGGATAGGTTATACTACTTCTAAAAATTTCCGCTCTAGGTAATATATAGTAATTCTAGGTGATAAGGTTAATATTATAGTATTAAATAACTATTATAGTAGTATATAAAAGGGGTATTTAAAGTTAGGAGACTTAAAGTTAAAGGTTTAAAGGTTAAATAGGACTTAGGTAATAGATAGTTAGATATAGTTCTATTAATAGAGGTAAGAATATTTTTAGTCCTTTAGGGCTAACTAGCTTATATTTAAAGGTAACCTAGTAATCTTATTATAATCTCCTCTAAGAATAAAATTAAAGGCGAAGCCTAAACTAGATAGTAGTAAATCCTTATTAATCTATATAGCTAGTCCTCCTTAAGCCTTAGTTATATAATATAGTTCTTATATTAATTTTCTCGCCCCTAGAACCTTAAGTACGGTCCTAGCTACGTAGATAATATCTAGTCCCTTCTATATATTATATACCACTCGCCTCCTAATTATATAGCCGTTAGGGTTCTCTTCTTTATAGAGAATAATATTAGGATAGAGTTGACTAATACTAAGACTCTATTTCCTAGTCCTTTCTTATTTAAGTAATTTATAATAGTAATATCTATATAAAGGTAATTCCAGTCTATTAAATTAAGAAGATATAAATAGTCCTTTCTAGCCGTACTTCTAATATAATGCCTAGTCTATCCGGCTATAGAGTTACACGGTAGTCTTATCTAAAGCGGGTAGCTATTATTTAATATAGTTAAAGTTTTATATATAATACTATAGTAGATAGCTATCTTAGGTAAATTAATCTATAAATATATAAAACGCGGTAGGCTCGGCTTAAATAGAATATATTTATATATCTTAAATTATAGTATAAAAGTAGTTAGTATCTCTAGAGTTATTATAAATAGATATATTAAAGGAGTATTAGCCTAACTTTTATAAAGTTTAAAAATCTAAAACTTCTAAAGTTAACTAGAGGGTAAATATTAGATAAGAGGACTTACTACCTACTTTTATAGATATTCTAGTACTGGTAATAAATATAGCCTTCTTAATACTCCTTAACTAGGTCTTTAAGGCTAAGATCTAGGTTATATCCTTATTAATTACTACCTTAAGGATAGTAGAGGGGCTAGATTTCTTTATCTTTTTAGTTAGGCGCTAACTTATTAGTATATACTTCCTTTAACGCGGTAGCTTTATCTTAGTTATACTGCTTCTAGGTATAATTAGCGTTCTAGTAGTTTTTAATTTATAATTTCTTAGGGGGCCCTCTCTTTATACCTATTAAGGACGCTAGCTTTTATAGCTTAGGTAACAGGGTATTACTAATATTATTTATCGCGGCGTATATAGCTATATATATAGCCTAGCTAATTAATATAAAATAGCTTCCTTCTAAAGTAGTAGCTTATAGCTTTATAAATAATTTTTATAATAATAAGTATCCTTATAATAGGGTAGCTTAGTATTATTATAATAATAGTACTAATACTTTATAATAATAATTTTTCTATATTATAAAGATTTATAAAAGCTGTATTAGTATTTTAATAATCTTTAGTAATAGACTTAATAGCTAAGTAGTATTCCGAAGCTTACTATTACGGCGCGAGAATTATATAGATATTATTAATTAGTAATTAGTAGATAGATTAGGAGTAGATAGATCTATAATATATTATACCTTCTTCCCTTAGGTTTACAAGTATCTATATTATTACCCCTAATTTCTCTCTATAACTATAATAAAATTATAGGCTCTATCCTCTAAGAACTAGACTTCTTATACTCTAGTTAATTAAGATAGAAGAAGAATAACTTATCCTTTCTTCTCCCGCTTATATATTAAGCTTAGTAACGGGTTACTAGAGCTATTTACCTAAAGAAAGGGTAGTAGGTTTAAAAGATTAGGATATAGTAACTATTAAGAATATATTAGGTTAAGTTAGAAGTATCTATCTACGTAGTATTATCTAAGCTAGTAGTTAGCCTATATTTATATTAGTTAGTTTTAAAGGAGTATTATAAGAAGTCCTAAGTAAATAGCTAGCTTTATTACTCAGTAGTACTTTAATCCTATTAGCTTTTAGGCCGTAGGTTATATTTATATCCTCTTTTAAAGTAATTATATATTAAGGTGGAGCTAAGGCTCTATTTAGTAGGTAGTATTAGTAAGAAAAGTAGGGATTCTCTCCCTATATTTAAATTATAGTTTAAGAGAGAGAATAATATTACGCTCCTTATTAGCTTATAATACCTAATAATATTACTAGCGAATAGTAACTTAATATAAATTTAAAGCCTAAAACCCGTACTTTAGTCTAGATATAATCTTCTATTACTATTATTAGATACTCTAGTGTTTTCTCTTCTTATATACTATCTTTATCTAGTTATAAGACCTATTTACCTTATCTACCCTAAAATCTAATCTTATATAGCTTCTTCTAGTAGGTATATATACCTTATAGTACCTTCCTTTATTATATTACTCTTAGATATTTAAGGATTATCTAATTATATATATAATTATAATTAAAGCCCTTACTTATAAAGAGACCACGGAATATTTTATATAGATATAAGTATTTAGGCTTATTATTAAAGCTAAGCGAACGGATATAGTTAAAATAAGCCGCGAATTCCTTAGGAAGGCTATTATAAAGCTCCCTTATATTAATTATCTACTTCTTCTCTAAGATAAGTTCCTCCTTTTATATCTAATCTATAGTTATAAGACCTTACTATAGGAGTAAGCCTTAAAGAAAGTAGAGAAGTATATACCTAAAGGATTCTAAATTATTATAGTAATACTATACTTAACTAGGTATTAATATTTACGTAGTAAGAACTAAGGATATTATACTTATTAGCACCTAAATAACTATTAATATTAGTAAAATAGGCCGTACTAATTAAAAATAAATTCTAGGTATAACTAGTATTAACCTAAGTAGTATAGCGTTCTATAATAAGTCCTAAATCCGTTATATAAACCTGATTCCTATACTTCCTTATACCTATTAAGAAGTTCTCCGGTTTAATATCTTATTAGATAACGCTCTTAGAATAGATATATTTAAGATAGTAAATAAGCTAGTTAGCGAGTATTAATACTATTTTAAAAGAGAACTTATAATTATAAAAGTTAAAAAGGTATTCTAAACTTAGCCCTAGGAGATTAAATACTATTATATTATATTTATATTTAGTCTTATATAAGCGAACGCGTGGAATATTAATACTACTAGAAAGGGATTAATAAATATTAGCTTTATATTCTAGGAGGGAGGGATTAATTAGTACGCGTTTAAGTTTTATAGTAATATCTTTATTAGTCTTAATATTAGTTCCTAGTATATTATAAGTCTTATAGAGTAGCTATAATTACCTACTTCTATTACCTATATATATATCACCGAAGCTACCCTAACTAATCCTTCTTTATAACTAATATTTACTAGTTATATATAAGTCCTAACGTAGATAAGCTATTAGTATACCATAGCTATATTATATTAATAGGGAAGAGGTAAGATTAAAGAGTACTACCTACTTACTAAGTCCTTTATTTATAAATTTAAGGGACGTAGGTAGGAGCTTAAAGTTATAATACGTAAAGTAGTTACACTATTATCTTTTTAATAGGATAAGGTATAGGTACTTATCCCGCGCTTAAATATATTAAGTATTTCCTAGGTAGGAGCTATTTTATTAATTAGCTATTAACCTTATAATTTAAAATAACTCCTACCCGCTAATATAAGTAAGGGAGACCGCGCTACCTATATCTCTATATTCTTAATTACCCTCTATTATCTATTAAAATAAGATATTTTATAAAACTAAGGTTCTATACCTTTAAAGAGTACTCTAATACTACCTAATTAAAAATAAAGGCTATATATAGAAGTAGAGCCTATAATTAAGTCTTTACTACCGCCTACTATTAAATATTAAAAGCTTAAGAATTAGTAATAATACTAGATACCTAGCTAGTTTTAGGATAACTTATTATAATTATACCTTACTCCCCGCGCTCTTTAAGAGTTTAATTAAAGGACTATATAGCCTACTACTCCTATACTACCTAAGTAGAGTAGTAAAGAAGATATTAATTTTTTATAACTTAAGTACTTTATAAGATATAATAGACTAAGCTTTAATTACCTAAAAGTTATAAGTTTAATTTAATCTTATATAAATTATCCTACTAACTATATATTAATATCCTAAACCTAAAACTACTATTACTTCTAATTAAATGATAGCCTTAAGTTAATTAAGCTCTAGGAAATAAGCTAAGACTAGAAAAGAATTAGATATATCTTTAAAGACTAAGAAATCCTCTACCTATAATAGCGGCTTTAAGTGGTATCTTATTAATTATAGAGTCTATCCTAAAGGATATAGTAGTATTAGGAATTTATAAGAACTATATAACTAGGAGGAGATAAATATAAGATTAGTACTACCTTAAGTCTTCTTATTACCGTTACGCTTTACTAGTAAAGTATTTCTAGATTTTAAAGAAGAGAATTAAGAAGTATTAACTAAGGGTATAATTATAAGTACTATATTCCTAATTATTACTAGCTCCAGCTATATCCCTTATTTAGAGAACCTCCTATTTAGAAACCTTAAAGACCTAACTAATAGCTTTATTACTAAGGCTAAGCTAGACTTTTATAATAAAAGCCATCCGGCGGATTTATATGAAGATATCTAGGAAGAATTAGGCCCTTATATTATACTATCTATAAATACCGCTATATTATACCTACTAAATTTCTTTATTAAGAGGAAAGGCCTAAATAGAAATACGGCTATATATAAGTAGTAAGCTTTATATAATAGTATAATAGGTGCCTAGGGGGTATATAAGCTTTAGTTATATATTAACCTAGAGATATTATATAATAATAAGGCTTATATAATTATATTAACCTATTATAGTAGCTCTAGGGCGCTTAAATTATATACTACCTATTATATATTATATATTAATCCTAATTATAACTATAAATTTTATATAACCTAGCTTAAAGGCTAGGATATAACTAATAACCTAGATACTTTCTAATAAGGAGCTAGCGCTTTAAGAAATACTAGAGACTAGGTAAAAGAGAAGTAGGAAGAGCTTATAACTATAGTAAATAATAAGTTACTAAATATAGAATATTTAGGATTTAGCTTATCTATATAAAGCTTTATATTACTATTATTAAATAAGCCTACTTACCTAGAATCTAAAACGTCGGCTAATAAGCTTACCCTAGATATAGATATATTTACTAGCTCTAGTTATATAACTTTAGTTGGAGCTTAAATATATCTTATACCTAAAGGATTATTAAATTAGTAACTTATAAAGAAGGCTATTTAAGTAAGTAAGAAGTTTAATACTAACTTAAAGGTTATAAGTAATCTAGGGATTAAAGCGTCTTATAATAGATCTAAAAGGTAGCTACTTAACTAATATTTATATTAATAGTATAGTAGTCTATTATTTAGTTATAGAGGCTTACTTTTAATATTAGTTAATAACTACTCTTAATTACTCCTTTATATAGAAGTAAGCTTATTACTATATTAATAAGCCTATACTACTAACCTTATAATAGATAAAATTAAAATATCTATATATTTCTTACTACTAGCGTTTAACCTTATATAATTATAGATTTAATATAGTAATTAAATTTACTTATAATTTCTTATATATATTAAGGAGTATAGTAGGGAAACCTTTTCTTAAGCTATTTTAACTATCTATAAATAATTAGTATTTAATCTTATATAATACTACCCTTAAATAATATTATTACTAGATAATTTATACCTTAATTAAAGCTTAGATAGCCTTTATAATTTATTCCTAATAACGGCGGAGAGCTTTATAGGGATATAATTAATAAGGCCCTTTAAACTACTTCTTTAATAGAGAAGTACCCTAGTAGAATTCTTTAATACGCTAATTATTTATAGCTATTACCCCCTTCTAATTTATATCCTAATAGATTATCTCGCTCTTTAATAAAGATAGTATAATAATCTTATAATATACCTATATATAAGATATAATAAGTAGTATAAGACGTAGGTATTATAAAAATATAAAAGAAAGCTATCTACTCTATTAGTAATATAGATTTTAATTTTAATAGGATAGAAGCTTATATTTAAGGTAATTATTTAGACGGGACTTAATTAGGACTAGGACTAAATAATACTATTTATTCTAAAAGGAATTAAAGAGAATTTATTAAATAATAATAATAGAGAATAATTTATTAATTAAAGGTAGAAATACTATATCTCCTTCTAAATCTTTACTTAACCTTAAATAAAATAGAATAATTAAGTATTAGAGGCTTAAAGCGAAGGCCTAATATATTATCTCTATAACCTTAGAGATTTAAACTACTATAATAAATAACTTAATATTATAAGGTAGACCTACCGCGTACTCCCTACCCCCCCTATTAAGTAAGGGGGGTAAGTAATCTATCTTGTTTAATAAATAAGATAATTCTCCGCGGGAAGGAGAAGTAAAGAAATATAAAATTATTAGAGAGGGAGAAATTCTAAGGATACTACCTTATCTAGCTAATTTTCCTTTACTTTAATAATAGTATCCTCCTACTAGTTAATACCGCGTTATTCCTCTAGTAGAATTAATAAAAGTATAGGAATTAATTCTTAACTAGATTAACTAGTCTAAAGTAGTATAAGAGGTAGAAGGGAGAGAAAAGCTTAATACTTATCAAAATATCTTTAAAATAATTATATATTCCTATATTAAAGAACTACTAAAATAGGAAGAATATAAGAAAGACCTAAAGATTAAACTTAGTAAATAAGATAATAAGGATATTAATACTAAGGATAGAAATAATAGTAGTAAGTATAATAATAGGGATAGCTTTTAGTATTTAGAGGATAATATATTTTTAGAAAGTAATAAGAGTAGGTATAAGAGCGAGGATTATATAGATAATAAGACTAATAATAAAGAAGATAGTAATAATAAGGATTAAGTAGATAATAATTCTAAGGTAATTAATAGTTAGGTATTAATATAACTAATTAAAGGATATTACTTATTTAGCCTTTTAAAGAATAATAACTTTTATAGGGTAATTAAATAGTTACCTCTCTACTAATAATATGAATAGCTACTTATATAAGGAAATTCCTAGTTATTTATACTACGCTAACTAGCTATAGAGGTAATCTTAGTATTACTATCTATTTAGTATTAGTATTCCTATCCCTCTTTAATATTACCTCTATATATTTTATAAGACCTTCTCTAGCTTCCTTAAAAGCTTTATTATAATTATATTAATAAACTTTTCTAGTATAATACTAGTCTATAATACTATCTAGTAGTTCTAGTAGTAATACTTCTTTATTAAAGACCTTTATAAGAAGTTAAACTATTTCTTTACTAGTATTAAGAGTATATAATACGCGTAGGAGTAATAAGATTATTTATTTAAAGACCGCCCGTCTATTATTAATATCTTAACTATTTAAGATAGTATTAGAGTCTACTAAGTAGCTACCCCTAATAGGCTAAATAGTATTATTTATAGTATATAGAAGTAGTTACTTATAGTATAATAAAGTAGCTAGAGTTAGTATATATACTTTAGGTATTTATTTAAGTTAAAGGTCTTTAATTAACCTTTAATATAGATTTAAGCTCTCTTCTAATTTTATTTAATTACTTAGTACTTTAAGGGTCTAACTATAATACGTCGAACTTTAAGTAAGAAGTATAAGTATATTATTCTCCTCTTTCTAAAGGGATAGAAGTTAGTAGTAGGTATATTTACTATCTTCTATTAATATTATTTCTTTACTACACGTAGAATAGTAATTTATAAGTAGAAACGAATCTAATAGACTTATTATATACTAAAACTATATAATAATTATAATAAAAGATTCTAGGCTATTATTAATATACGCTAGCCTTAGATTTAATAGTACTATACTAGGTAGTTATTAGGAAAACTAATAGGTACATATACTATTATATAAAGGCCCTAATTAAGTATATTTAATATATCTAACTTTAATTATTCTATAAAAAGCTTTAACTTAGAAAGCGCGCCTTATATTTCTTCTAGGTTAAAATATCTAAATTAATATAAATAGAAGATACCTAGAGAACTAGTATAAAGGGATATATTTTAGCTTATTATATAATCTATTCTAAAATTATACTATTAATAATCCACCTTACTATTAGAGAATTTAAGAAAGCTCTAGAATATTAAAATTATCTACTACTCTAATCCTTTTTAGATCTTAATAGGGAAGTCTACCGCTATTAATAGCCTAAATAAGTCTATATAACTATTTTAAAAAGGTTAGAGCTAGTCTTTCTAGTCCCGCTTAAGGATATAGAGGGCGGAAGGGGTATTATAACTATTATAATAACTTAGATTAAAGTATATAAGGTTTTATATAAATTTCTTAAAGATCTAAGGGTTAGAATACTAGGCGTTATTAGTAGATTTATTAGAGGGTAGATATATAGATAGCTTACTTAAATATCTTAATTTAGAATTACTCTCTTAAGCTCTATCCTAAGGCTAGCCTTTCTAATAGCTCTTTAATAATATTCTACTAGTTTATATCCCTATATATTACGGGTTACTTCTATAGCGTTATTAAGTATATTAATTTAAGCTCTTTTCTTAGCCTCCTAAATCCTATAAATATATATATCCTTCTTAGCTAACTTAAATAGATTATAACTAATAATTATTAAGAAATCCTAAAATTTCTCTAAGAGTACGTTAAGATATAATATTATAATAACGAGTTTATAAGACCTAGTATACTTATATTCTATAATATAAGGGACCGTATTAATTATAATACCTAAGTTTAAAAGGAAGCGATCTAATTTAAAACCCTCTAGTAGAATTTTTTTTATAAAGAAGTAAATAAGAGTTTATAACTTATTATTAAAGTTAAGATATAATTCTCTAAACTAACGCGGAAGTATTTCTAATATCTATAAAAGGTTATAAAATATTAGTAAGGGTTCTTAAAGCTAAGAGCCTAGGGTATATTACCTATCTACCTATTCCTAGTAAGTTATAAGTAGTCTTAATTTCCTTATTAATCTAGATATCCTTAAAAGCTAACTAGGCGGAATTAGTCCCTAGTAAATATAATACTATATTCGCTATTATAACTATAATAAGTATAAGATAGTTTAGATAAGTTAGATATAAGAGAAGGTAATAGGAATAATAGGAGGGGTTTTTAAGTAAAAGATATATATACTCTTAATAGCGTAATCTAGAGGTATATAACCTCTAAACTAAGTGCGTCCCCCTACGCGTAATATTATACTCTAAGAACTAAATCCCTAGAGAGAGATATAAGCTCTACCTCGCCTAGTAGCCCTACCCTATCCTATTTAAGGATAGGTAAGGTATAATATACCGCGCTATTTTTAGTTATAAAGGAATATAACTTTCGCGCGGATCGAGCTAAGCCCTTCGCGTTAAGATTAGGGACTAATTTCTTATACTTAGCTATTTTCTATCTATTAAATAGTTTATTATCTATCTTAGTACTATTATATTATAGGAACTTTCTTAATACGCGGGTATTATTAATAGCTTTATATTACTATATTTTATAGATAGTATCCTAGTTAGCCTATATATATAATAGCCTTATAAATATATATAAACCTAATCTCCCCTTAATTATAATACTATACTAATAAAGTAAACCGTCTTTACTTTAAAAATAATTCTATAATAATTAGCGCGGATAGTAAAGGAGTTTAGTATTAATAAAATAAAATAGAGGATTTAGTAGATAATAATTACCTACTATATATAATCCTAATAAAATTATACTCCCTATCTTTATACCTACTTAACTTCTCTCTTCTCCCCTTATAATAATACTTTAATAGTTATTAATCTTCTTATTATTTATACCTATTACGCGAGGAGCGTAATAGCTATAGAGTATTTCTAGTTCAAATGATAGAATACTTTAATGCTCTAGGTTCTCCTACTTTTTAGTATAATATCTATTAAGCCCTTAAGCGCTATAAATATATAATCTATAGTAAATTTATATTCCTCCTTAAATATTTATAATATTCTTAATCTAATTCTATTAACTACGCCTAGTAGAGCCTCTTAAAGAGGGAGTAATCTATATTATCCTTACCGCTTACCCTATTTTAAATTATCTTAGGTAGATTAGATAGACTTACTTCCTAGATAAGCCTAGACTAGAGTATTAATTTATAGGTCTAGCTAAAAATTATATCCTTAAGTAATAGCTCTATACGTGGTATCCTTAGGTTAAAGTAGTTACCTAGAGACTACTAAGCCGTAGTAATATCTATCTATTATAAGAGAGGTTAATATAATTAAGCCTAAACCCTTCCTATTACCTCTACTTTCCACCTCTTTACCTAAGCTAAGGATATCTAGTATAAAGGCCTTATAATTAGTATACTTATAAGATACTAGTTAGTATACCTTATAATCTTCTTCCTTAATTACCCTTTATTATAGTATAGTAGTACCCTAGTAATCCTTAATAACCTATTAAGTATTAACTTATTTAGCGTTATTTCTAATACTAGTTAAACCGCTAGCCTTATTATCTTATAACGCCGTAGGCTCTTAGGCGTAGAGTAGCTACTCCTTTTAGACTCCTAACGGCCTTATATAGATACCTATAGACCTAGAGTCTAATTTAAGATTAAGTAATAAGAAATAAAAGTATAATATAGGCACTTTAATAAGATTTTAATAGTGTTAAAAGGAGAAGGATCTTAAAAACGCGTATACTATTACTATATTAAAATAAAGGGTTTATAACTTAACTAAGATTTAGAAACTTTATTATAAAGAATAAGACTATTTTTATAACTTAATTAAATTAAGTAATAACCTAAAAATAAGAGGCCTATTAATACTATTTTTTAGCTTCTCTAATAAGTCTTAGAATTATTTAATAGTAGAGTGATTAAGGTCTTATAAAGAACCTATAAGAGTTTTATTTACTAGTACCTATAATAGTAAGCTCTATAAAGTCTAGTTATATATAATATTCTACGGGTATTAATACCTTACAACTATATACTTCTAAGATAGGGTATTAAAGCTTATATACTATATAATTAAGTATTACTAGATAGATTAAATAGTATAAAACCCTAGGATATTTATATAATATAGGTCTAAAGTTATTACTATAGTAATATAACTACTTACTTAAGCTACTATTAGCTACTACTAGCTACTACTAGCTACTACTAGCTAAATACTAGCTATATATTAGGTAATTACCTCTTATCTCTAGCTATTAATAAGCTAATATCTTTAGTCTATAGCTTAAGTATAGGAAAAGACTATATTAAGAATTTATTCGCTTACCATCCTTTCTTAGATAGCCTCTAGATTACTTAGTAGCTAATATTAGGAATTAATACTAGATATAATATACCTAGGTCTAATAGTTCAGTGGTTATTATAAGATTAAGTTAAGGGTAAATATAAGCTTAAGAGGGAGTTAGAAAGAGACCCTTTATAGAATATAATTCCTAATTTAATATTACTATATATTATCTTAAGTTTACTTTTATACCCTATATTATACTTTTCCTAGCCTTTCTAACTATTAGTTAGCCTTATTATATACCCTACTTATGTTATATTCTTTATACCTAAGAACTTAAAATTCGCGTAGATAGATATATTTAAGGATATTAAAGATACTAAGCTAGATTAGCTTATTATTAAGTGCCGTAGTATATTATATTTATTAGAAGTAGAACTTATAACTTAATAGAACCTATAAGTAGATACTAAAGTTAAAGATTACTATATAAGACTTAAGGGAAAAGCTAGGAGAATTAATACTATAAGAGCGCTAAGTAATAAGGATAGAGTATCTTTAAAAGAAGTAGGTATATTTCTAGAAGTACTTAAAAGTAGTTATATTAACTCTTCTTAGACTCGTAAGACTTATAAGGGTAGTATAATATATAAATAGCTATTATAACTAATTTTAAGAGTAGCTAGCCCTATATATATATTACTCCTTATATATAATATAGTAAGACGTATAATAAAAAGGTTAAATTTATTTAAGAGTATAGTCCTTATAAAATATATAGTATAATATTATAATTTACTCTTAAGTCGTGCCTTAGAAGAGAAGGTAAAAGACCTTAGCCTCTATAAAATAAGTACGGATCTCTCTATTACTTAATAATATTAACTAACTTAAATAAGCCTCTAGAAAGGGTAAGCGCGGTAAAAGTAATATTATAAGCTACTCTATTATATAGACTAATCCTAAGTTAATCTCTTATAATAAGAGTATTATATTAAATATTAGTAATAAATATTAAGAGATAGAGTAAGTAGGAGTAACCCTACTTACCTCTTATTACCTTAGTAATAGTAGAATCTTTACGCCCGCGTTAGATATAACTAATAATAATATTATAAATAGTAATTTAGCTCTACTATATAATAATATAAGTAAGTAAATATATATAATCTATCTTATAATATAGAATTATTCTATATCTTTAACTACGTCTACCTATTATAATCTAGCCCTTTTTAGGTACTTAAGTATATCTATCTTTAGTAGCGTAGTTAACTAGGTAGGTACTTCTAGTTAAGAGTTAATAGTAGTAACTATATCTACCTATTAATCTTATACTATTAATCCTACTTTATAAGCTCTAATAATACTTATATCTTTTCTTAGCTAATCTAAGATACTAGAGTATCTCTTAGAACGAGCCTAAGGGCCTTTATTAATTTAGGGTGAAAATAGAGAAGTTACTCTTTAAAACATTAATACTATAAAGGTAGTCTAGAATAAAAAGATATATAAAAAAGTACTCTATAATCTTTACTAACTTAAGGCTATTTATTTAAACTAATTAATAATTAAAATTAAGTATATTTTAGTAGACCCGTAGTTACTAATATAAATAACCTAGGATAAGGATTATATATAATAAAAGACTAAAGCGGTAAAGGTTATCTTTTATACCTTCCCTATAAACTAATATTTAGAGCCTTTATACTCCTTCTCTATTATAATATTAATATTACCTCTACTTAAATACGTCCTACTATTTCTAGAGGAAATTAATATTTAAAAGGTATTATTAGTAGTATATATTATTAAAGTCTACTTATTAGCTTCTTATTATTTAATGCTAAACTAGAAGAGTACTATTATAATAATAGCTAAGAGTATTAGGACACGCTTTCTAGTAGGCGTTTAATTATAAAAGAGAGTTAAACTATAAAAGAGGATCCTCTCCTATATATTATTATATAAATAGGGGTTAGAAGCGGAGTATCTAGAATTTCCTTATACTAATTAAAGATTAAATAGCTATTATAGAGAATTTATACTATTTAATACTAATATCTTCTTTAAGCGCTAGTAGCTCTAAGTTATACTTAATAAGCTTAATAGATATATACCCTAGTACCTAAGAAACGTATTAACTCTAGAAATAATTTAGATTTATAAAATAAGTATCCTTTATAATAAAATTCACTATTTCTCTAGTTATTTTATAAAGGCGAGGAGATATCTTAAGTAAATACTATATACTAGACGACCTAAGGTATCTATAATATATAAGGCTATAACTTACTTAACTATAGTATATTATAAATTAAGTAAGACTATATTAAGTATAGAGTATATATTAATATAATTAAATAATCTTACTATCTATTAGTCCTAAGAAAGTAGGAGTATAAAATAATTAAGGCTTACTTTAGTATATACCTACCTAATATAAGGTATATAGGTTATCTTTACTTAATAGACCGCTTCTAGCTATATATTTCCATAGAGAGATATTTAATAAGGGCTTAATAAGGCGTATAAGCTCTTTTAAGTACTTAATCTTATAAGAATACTAGTACCCTTAGTAGAGCTAATAAGACTAATTAGTTCTCTATACTCTTAGGGTTAGCTTTAATTATATATATTAAAGATAATATATATAGGGCCCGCGACTACTATAATATTACCTTAGATATTATAAGCTACTATTAATAGGATACTAGCTACGCTAAGGTAATTATTTACTAGTCTAAGAGCGTTATAATATATAATCTTAGGGAGCTAAAGGAGGTATAGAAGTTTAATAGGCTAGTAGGAAGGTTTTATTAATATTACTTATATTTCTTTACGGGATTTAGAACTCTTTAACCTAAGATTATTAGAACTTAGGTTACTTAATAAGGACGCGAAAGGATAATCCTATAATAAGGATAGGAAAGAATAACCTTAAAGTACTTATAATAAAGGACTTAAAGTATTTAATTATCTCTAATAGATTAATTTAATAGTCTTAATATTCCCCCCTTAAAAAAGACTATTTAAGAGGATAATCTTAAATATCGCGAATATCTTTAATTAAGTATAATTATAATATTAGTTATATAAGCTATCTTCTAAGCTATTTTAGAAATATTATGATATTAGCTTAGCTTAATAACCTCTCTACGCGGTATTAGATTACTAACTTATATTCTAGGTAATAGATAAAGTAATAGTATTCTCTAGTTATAGACTATATAATAGGTTAAATAGATCTTAGATTAATACTTATATTTCTAACTTAAGAATAGGCCGCTTTAAGACTCCTTAACTCTTAATATTAAGGACCTAGGCCTATAAGCGAAACTCTATATATATCGCCTAAGATAGTAGCTTTACTATTAATACTAAGCATTAGTAGTAAACCTAGTATTTAGGGTAGACCTAGTTTATTCGGGATATTAAGATAGCTAGAGTAGCTTAGTTATATAGTACTAATAGACTTATATTATATTACTTAGATATAGCTAACTCTAATTAAAAGACTACTAATATTAGTCGCCTTAATATTATATATATAATAGGGACTAAGGGAAAAGGCGGTACTTATATATATATTAAGTATCTCTTAAGAGTATATAGCTAAAGGACTAACTTCCTAGTAAAGACTAGGCTTTATACTTTACCGCACCTTATTAACCCTAAAGAGAGAATTCGGATAGACTTTTAACCCTTAAATAAGGAGGTTTTTATAAGATATATCTTAGAGACCTATAAAGCTTTATAATCCTCTAGGAGGGATATCTAGGACGCCCCTTAATACCTTTAATTCCTTATACTAGTATCCTTTTACGCGTTTATTAAAGAGGGGGTTAATATAGTAATATATAAAACTTATTAAGGTAGTAAATATAATATAATAAATATTATACTAAAGCCTATTATAATAGTAATTACGCCTATTAATAAAGACTATATATATTAACTTAGCCTATCTCTTAAGAATATTACCTAGTATAAGGTAGGAATCTTTAAATCCGGCGCCCCTATATTCTTAGCCCCTTAGTAGAATATAGTAGCTATAATACTTTAAGAATAAGTAGCTAATAAAGGAGTTATACTAAAATTTATTAAGGTCTACTTAGATCTCCTAGCTAATACTCTATAGCTAAAGCTGGAGGTTTAGCTACTAAATTTCTCTTTAGCTCGAGCTATTAATAATAGTTTCTTACGGTAAAGAGTACTATAAGGTAACCCTATACTCTCGTCACTTAATATAATTTAAGGATTATAAGTATTCTCTTAGCTAGGATAGTTTTAGTTAATTTTAGATAGTAATTTTATATAGTTTTTTAATAGGGTATATAATAAACTTAGTCTTAGAATATATACGCGGTAGTTTACTTAAATAATTTCTAATATAAAGTGGAATATAACTAGCTTACTTATATCTAATAATATATTAATATTAAATAGCTCTATCTATTAAGTCCTTATTTTTAGCTACTATTCTAGCTATTAAGATTGGGTTACTCTCTTAGAATCCCTAGCTTACTCTCTCCTATAGTACTATATATTAATATAGTACATAATTTTTATAATATATTAATATATATAAAGCGTAAGTAATAGTTTATAAATCTTATTATTAAAAGAGATAAGATTAATTTAGTTCTAGATTTATAATTCTCCCTTCTTAATAAGTATATAAAGCCTTAGGCGCGGGCTTATCTATAATCTAAGATATAGAAAGTACTAAGTATTAAGAGTACTTTAGAGCTTATAAAAAAGATTAGGGGGTAAGAAAATACTACGCGTATTTTAATAATAGGGAGCTTATATATAGTTAGTAAGGCTCTTTATATCCTAGGTTATTAAGGGTAATATAAGTTCTTAATTATATAAGGGTAAGGGTAAAGTTAGGGTTATATAATTAGTATCTTACGCCGGTAATAGTAAAGAAATTATTAGGAAATTTAATTATCGAGCTTTTAAGTAAATTAGGAGTATATAGATATATAGCTATAATAGTCTTCCTAGTAATAAACCTATAATAATCTACTTTAAATCCTATATAATCCCCTTTATTAATTATAAGCTTTATAATATCTTTTATTTCCCCTTAATACCCTAAATTTTAATAGTTCCTTTAACTACCGCTTTAATAGCTAATACTAAATAGATATAACTAATATCCTTATAAAGTTATACTTCCTCCTAATTATTAAGCTTTTATATAATCCTACTATTTAAAGTAGCTCTTAGATTAATAGTAGTTAATCCTTACGCCCCGTTTAATTTCTTAAGAACTTTTAATAAATATTTATAATATACCTAGTCTTAGTCTATATATAAAGGAAATAGGAGCTATCCTTCTATTTAATCCTTTTATAATCGCCTAGGTTTATAATCTATTAAATAATTAATAGAACGGTTATTATTTAATTATAGATATATATCCTACTAAATATATATATACTAAGTATATAGTACTAATACTAATATCTAATATAATTAATAGGACCTCTTTAGTTTAAAGAGATCCTATAAGTATTCTACCCCCCTTTATAATAGGGTAGACGGAATAATTATCCTTAAAGATAAAGTAGACTTATTTAGTATTAGGTATAGCCCTAACTATATCTTACTATAATATTTTATGTTTAATAATACCGCCTAATATCTCCTTATAAGAGCACGTAAATAACCCGCTAAGTGAAGAGATAGAGTAAAGCCTAGATTCTATACTAGCTTTATAAGCTAACCTACTAATATCTCTTTCTTAAAGGTAAAAGATTATATAGATAAGAGGTAATATACTTGTCTAAGTAATAACTACTTCTTATTAGATCGTGAGATAGCTAGTATTCTCCTAGGTAGACTACTAATACCCTATAGATTTAATACTTCTAAGGGCTATAGAGATAGAGTCTTTAAAACTCCTATTAGCGCTATTAAAGTTACTTACTATTAAGTATTATAATTAAAGGAAGAGGCTAAGTAATTATAAAGGTTAGGATATTTATATTTTAAGGATAAGTATTAATAAGAGGAGTATCTTAATAATTATAAAGTAGACTAAGTTACACTTATCTTCTATTAAAGTATATTAACGTTTCTTACTAGTATTTATATATATAGTGATTAGTAAGCTTAATTAATATTTAGTACCTCTAAGGAGGTATAATAGGTCTAAGGATTAAAATATAATAGGTATAATTACTAGCTACTAGTATCGTAGGGCTAATTATATACTATAGTATCTACGGGGTTAATTATTCGGGTAAAGGTTAGGCCGTAGTAGAAATTTAGCGGAGAGCCCCCTATTACGCTAATATTTAACTACCCTAATATATAGTATTTCTAATAGAATATTATATTTAGCTTCCTCCTTATTACTTAGTATTTCCCCTATACGACTATTCCTTTAGACTGGCTTAGTTAGGCGAATTTTAGATATAGCTATCTATATACCCTAAATAGCTAAGGCTATATTATAATAACTAGAATTAATTAAACTTAATATATTTTAGTATATATCTAGATATATACTTATCTTATATAGATAGTTAATTTTAAATAGTAAGATAACGCTACTTATAAGTAAATCTATATACTACCTTACTCTAGTCCGTTAGATATTAGGCTCCTTAAAAATCTATAAACGAGCTATTATAAAAATTTCTTTGAATATAATTATTAGCTAGGAAGATAGAGAGGGTACCTTCTATCTCCGCGAACGGGTAAAGGAGGATGACCTTTTATTACTAGAAAATAGTATAGAAATAGGATTAATATATTAGGGTAGTACCTTAGCCGCGATTTATAGTATTAGGACTAGTACCTTTTATAAGGTGAAGGCTTAGTATAAAGGATTAAAACCTAAGAATAATATAATCTAATTCGTAGTAAGGAATACTCCTAGTATCCCTATTTTAGAGGTTATATATTCCTAGGTCAATTATAATTAGAATAGGTCCTTTCTTATCCTAAAGCGGGTTAGTAAATAAATATTATAAGATACCTAGCCTTAACTTTCCCTATCTTAAAAGTTATAGATTATTAGTTAGATTATAAAATACTACTCTAAGCTTACTAGAATTATATTACTTAGATTTAAGAGTACTACCTATTATAGCGTTCTTAAACTATACTTAATAGTAGATGCTAAACCTTCCTATCTATCTTAGAAGCCTAGACCTCTAAGCCCCTTTTCTCTTAAGGACTTTAACTCCTACCTCTTATAATAATTAACTATATATTATCTTAATATTAGACTTTCCTTATACTTTTATTACGCCGAGCTTAGATTAAGTAATATTATAATATTAGAAGAAGGTAATATAGAGGGAATCCTAGATTAGGAATCTATAGGGTTCTATTTATAATACTAGATTATATTAAAACCTATATATAGCGCTAGTTTCTATCTTAAATCTATAAAAGAAATAAAGAGGGAGGCGTAGCGTAATCTCTTAAGAAGTATATTAAAGAAGGAAGGTTTTAAGTTAGCTTAAACCTAAGATATAAGTATATATATATTAGAAAATATAATTATAATAAACTAATATAACTTTATATATAAATAAATATAGGTAGATTATTAGTATAACTAATTTTACGCTCTAGGTCTATTAATATAGAGTATTTAACTAGTACTTATACTAAATATCTATCTTTAAATAGAGGTCTACTCTATCTATATATACCCTATAACCTTTTTAGAAAATTATACTTATATTATTTAAGATATAAAGGTACCTAATAGTTATATAGTTCTAATTATTTAGCTTTTAATAATATAGTAGGATAGTAGAGGACTAACCGTTATATTCCTTTAGTAAGAGTAGCCCCGCATTTCTTATATTTTATAGCTCCTAAAATATTACTAAATTTATAAGAAGTATTTAGGTATATCTCTAAATTAACGAGTTTAAATTTTAAAGACTAACCTATAATAAGGCTTTTAATATAGACGCGTTAAGGATAAAGATAGGTAGAGTTTAAGTAGATAGAGGTAGGATAGAAAATACTCTAATAAACTTAAAGCTTAGGATACTAACTTTTAAGCCTTTAATATAAATCCTACTATTATTATATAAGCCCTAGCTTCTTTTATAAGGTTATAAGTTATCCCTTACTTAGCCCTCGTGTATTAAATATAACCTATTACCTAGACTTACTACGTATATAATATATACGCTAGCTAGTATATAAGTTAGGGAAGGTAAGAACCCCACCTAAATTTATATATATTTCTCTAATTATCCTAACTTTTATATAATTTTCCTCCCTTATAGTTTAGGAAGTATTAGAGGTATTATATTATAAAGCTATCTTTTATACTATTTAAATTATTAGAGAGATAGGCTTTTTATATAAACCCTAGTATTAATTAATTACTAATAGATAGAGAAGCTTAGTAGTATTATATTATAAATAGTTCTTTCGTGGAGTTAAGGTAGTTAGTTAATAACTTAGATAGTCTAGGTTATAACTAAGAAGATAGAGAGTAGGGTACCTTAGTACGCTATAGCTATAGGGGTAGAAAACCCTATTTTTTACCTATTTCTAGGACCTTCTAATCTAAATTAATATTTAAATACCTATACTAGTATATAGGAGCTATTTCCTTAATTTAATAATATTACTCTAATCTAAGTAAAAATAGTATTAGGGATTTATAATAGTAAAGATAATAAAGCGGCGGAATAGGTAATAGTTAATTAATAGAATAGTTAATTATTTAGCTGTAAAAACGTGTCCTACTAAATATATTATACTAAGTATATAGGGCTAATACTAATATCTAATAATAGGCTTAAAGGAAAAATAAATCTATTATAAGAAGATACTATTACGGGATAAGTATCTTTATTATTAGTATAAGAGAGAGCCGTATTTATAGTAGAGCTATATTATAAGCTAGACCTAGATAGAGATCTTATTTTAATCTTAACCCCTTCCTCTCTTAAGTATAAGAATATAGTATATAATATTTAAAGTAAAGGTATAATTAAATCTAATTAACTTAAAGTTAGATATTACTTTAGCTAATTCTATATAATAGACCCTTAGCCTAGTTATATGGATAATTTTATAACTACCTAATTATATAATATATTTAAAGAATTAAAGGTAGAAGATAGCTCTAATTTTTATAGCCTCTTTCTAGAAGCTATTAATAAGCCCGCTATTAAAGAGCCCGCTATTAAAGAGCCCGCTATTAAAGAGTACGCTATTAAAGAGTACGCTATTAAGTCTATTATTAAGGGAGCTACTACTAGTAGGGCCGCTAAAATATATTTTATAAATCTTAATAATTCTATTCTAGGAGGGAGAACTTAGAAAGGGATATTCTATTTATAACCGCGAAGATTATATACGGGTTTTATATACTACCTTAGTATAATTCTATAGATATATTATACTATTTAAGATTACGTCGTATTAGAGATAGGGGCATATAATTAGCTAACTATTAGGATAGTAGTAGAGATACTTATAATAGAAGTACTTCTTAAGGTTATTATAAGCCGTAAAAGTCTTTAGGTGATCCGCGGCTAATAGATCTTTATTTCTAAGGTGAAAGATATATTATATAGCTTTATATTTAACTAGGAGCGTTTCTAATAGACTTAGTAGTAAAGAGACTAATATCTACTCCTCTTTAATCTTAATATCTACTCTATAGTAATAGAAGCCTTAGCTTTCCTACTTCTTATATAGTATAATTAATATATTAATAGTAGTTACTTACTATTAATACTCCTCTTTAGTTAATAATATAGTAAAAGTAAAGAGTGTGTTAATAGTATAGACCCTTTCTATAAAAATATATTTAGCTACTTAAAGAGCTTCCTATTTTCTAACTAGTAACCCCTTTAATTATTATTAGATATTAATTACTAGCTACTCCTTCTTATACCTCTCTTTAACCTCTATTAAAAGAGCCTTCTTATATTACTATCTTAAATTATAATAAACTTAATAGGCTTATTAATAGTAATTATATAAAAGGGTCCCGTTTATACTAGTAATAGAATACTTCTAATCTTAGAAGGTTTATAGTAGTAACCTTAGCCTCTAATATTAAAGTCTTACCTCTAAGTAGTAATTAACCTTAGCCTATTATATAAGACTAAGTTTCCTTAGTTATTAAAGATTAATTATATAACTTATCCTACTAGTAGCTTATATTAGGGCGGTCTATAGTTTTAAGCTACAGTAGGTAGCCTAAGTATTAGGTATATATCTTAAGGCGTAGTTCTTCTAAAAAATAGAGGAACTATAATATTATAAGATAATATTCCGCTGCGCGTCTATAATCTTACTTATATACTAGTAAGTATAGATTTTAACTAATAATTATAATCTACTTACTACTATTATTAAGAGCTTACCTATTACTATATTAGAAGGTATATAAACCTATAGGAAGTTTTATACTAGTAATACTTCTAAGATTAATTATTTAGGGTTAGAGAGTAGTATTAGCTAGAGCCTATTCCTTAGAAATCTATATACCTCCTATAATATTTTTATACCGCCGGAATAGAGGTTATTTAGCTATCTCCTCCTTTAGAGGTACTAGTAACTATTTCTACCCTAGAGTAATCTAAAGATGGAATAACTACTCTAGGGAAGTTAAAGAGGGGGTAGTAAAAGCTTAATCCGCGAAAAGTAAAGCGAGTATAGTAATATAAGGATAAAGTAGTAGGTATAACTTATTTAGGATATTAAGAATCCTAAACTTATTTCTACTACGCTATTTAGTAACCGCGATATAATTAGAAGCTATAGTAAATATAGCGTAGAATAGGAAGATATATATATCTTTCTCTCTAAGGTAACCTTTAGTATAATTAAATATAATCTTAATTAGTACTTAAGGCTACGCTCCGCCCTTAAGGTCTAGTAGTAAGGTTACCTTAATATATTAATAATAGATCGCTAATAGAGTAGTAGGCTAGTTACTTATAATCTTAGTAAGTTATATAATTAAGGCTAGTTATATATAGTAGCGTTTATAAGGGAAAGTTATCTTTATAGAGGTATAGAGTATCTTTAAGAGCTTAAACTTATCTTTAGTATATAATATAGGCTTTTACTTCTTATTTATTTATAAGTTATATATAATTATAAGCTACTATTTCACCTAATAGTTATTAGCTAAGGTTTAGTCTATAAAGTAACTAGTATACCCCGTATATTTAGCTCTTAATTAGTAGATTTATCTAATAGCCTATTACCTACTTTTATATAAGGTATAAAGTATTCTAATATATTTATAAAGAACTAGTTATACTAAGGCTATACTTCCACTCTCTTAAAAGCTAATTAAAGAAAGCGTATAAAATATTAATTAAGATACCTTTAAGGGTAGTTATAGGGTCCTTCTTAGTAAATTAGTAATATCTAGGTTAATTAGACTCTAGATAGTTTATAGATAATAGGAGTAGGTTCCTTACTAGTACTAGAAGTTCTTAACTAGGCTTAATAGGTTTTTACTACCCCTACTATATACTTATTAGGTAAATTTTAGAATATTTAGATTATCTTCTATTTACTAGTAATATTTTAGGGAATGCTCCGTAGTATATATTATAGCTTTACTATATCTTTAAGGACCTATAATATTAATAGACTTTCTTTCTAAAGTTAGGAAATAGAATGAATATAAGGGTATAGGCGAAATAGAGTAAGATAGTAAGGATAGGGTAACTAAGTCTAGGAGCCGGTCCTAAAGCCGTTATAAATAGATAATCCTATATCTATTATATAAGAAGTAGGTGAAGTATCTTATATTATAATAGAGCGCTAGGCTAAGCGATATATATTACGTTAGATATAAGAAGGATCTATAACTTTATTAGAGCGGTATAGGGTATAGGAAAGCGTAACTTAATTATCCGGTAAAAAGGGTATTAAAAGTAGCATCCGAACTAGCTAAAAGGGGTAGCCTTTACGCCGTCCCCCCGCTATATATTATAAAAGATATTAAGTAGTTATAACTTATATACCTAACTATTAAAATATACTCTTAATAAAGAAGGTTTATTAAGATAACTAAATATAAAGTCTTAATATATATAAATAAATACTCTTATAATTTTAGATAAATTAATTAAGTATTCTACTAACAAGGTAATAAATAGCCTTAGCTGATTTTATATATATATAATTGATTAGCTATTAAGGATTCTATTAAGGAATAACTAGGTTATAGTACGGAAGCCTTCCGTACTATAACGTTATAGCTATAGAAGGAGTGAAAATCTATAATAGTACTACTAAGAGAGAAAGAAAAGTAATTATCCTTAATATATACTACTCTCTTAATCGCCTTAACTTCCTATATAGATAACTATTATATTCTATAATAAGGTCCTAACTATTTTTAAGGTCTAACTTATTATACTATTTATTATACTTATAGCTATAACCCTTCTACTTTACTAGGTATTAAAGCCTTTTACTAGACTTCCTCTTCCTAATAATAGCCTCTACCTTATATATATTAATATCCTCCTCTTTATTTCCTATTTTAATAATTAGGGGAGGACTTATATTCCTATTATAACCTTATAAGTCGCCTCTTAGCCTTAGTTCTAACTAAGTAATAGATATAATAGGATAGATTACTATTATTAGTAGTAGCTTAAGGTAATAGGCTTAAGATCTAACTTAATTAAAGACCTTAAATAGTCTTATATATTACTAATATAGTTTAGGATTAACCCTAGGTATATTATATCTATTATTAAGTTATAGGTAGACCTCGTCTCTAGAGGTAAAGGTAATTATAGTATATCTACTATTATAATAAATTTTTATAAAGGTATTAATAAATACTACTAATTCTTTAACTTAATTATAATTTAGTTTATAAAGACGCGTAAAGTCTTCTATAAGTAGCTATTATAATAAATGTTAAACCCTATAATAATTTTATTTAGTAAGACCCCTATTAATTAATTTTTAGTATTATTAAGATATCTCTAGAGGTAGGGTAGTATTAGAGCTTAATTAACTATATTAATATTTAAATATTAAGTAATATAATAATAAATAGTAACCTTTACTATCTAATTTATCTATTCTAATTAGTTATTAGTCTAGGAATAGTAGGCCGTTAAAGTTAGAAGTAAATAACCTAGCTTTAAAATACTACTTACTAAAATAAGGATATAAATTTAGAGTTATAATTACTTATAATAGTATAGGGAATCCCCTAGCTATAAGATATAAGGGCTACTAATACCTTATCTACTTATTAAGGGGTATTCTATATTAATTAGCCTAATATTAATAAGTTCTATTTAGAAAACTTATTAGTTATAATTAATAGACTATTAAAGCCTTTAATGGTTAAAGGTAAGGTAATAATAAAATTTATTATTATAATATAAAACGGGATTAGCGGCCTATTAATAGGGACTATACTTTTATAAGGTTTATATTATTTAGTCTAATTAAGTTAATAGTCTAGGTAATACTTAATATAGAGACGGAGGTACTTTAATAGGTACTATATATAAATTAATTCTATAATCCTATTATAAGTATAATAAAATCCGCTATAATATTATCTATTATAGGTGAGATAGAAAACCTTCTTCTCTAGAGTATTAAGTATATAAAGACGCTCGCGGCTATTATTAAAGCTTATATAATAAAAGAGGCTATTATAAAGATAAAAATAGATCCCTAATATTCTCTTTTTTTTATTAAGGTCCTTATTACTCTTATTAAGTAATTATAAGATTTTATACTATTAACTATCTACCTAATAGGCTTTAATAAGGTATAATCTAAAATCCGGTAATATCTTAACTAACGTAATATAAAAGATAGGTAAATCATCCTAGCGTCCTTAAAGATATACCTTATTAAAGGCTTTAGTATATAATATGTTAAGAGTACTAATACTATCCTTAATATCCGCCTTAATAGTAGCTTAAAGTCTTAATAGAGTATTAGGGACTATATTTAATTTTCTAGACTTATACTTTATAATAAGATTAAATTAAGATAGATATAATAAAGTATAAATAAGGTATAAATTAAGTTTATTAGTAGATAATAATATTAGACTTATCTAATAAAAATTTAGGACTACTACTAAGTAGTTTATATAAATTATAATAGGAGGCTATTCTAATAATTTAATTATATATCTTATAACTTTAAGCTCTATTAGCTAGTAATTCTACTTAACTTAATTTAATATTTTACTAAGAAATATAATAGGCTATATATCTACCCTAGGGAAGCCTTCTATAAAATCCCCTTTAACGTAGTAAATTATTACCGTAAAACCCTATTATTTTAAGGTATTAAAGTCTATAAATAAGGTCCTTAATTTATTAAAATAAATAAGGAAAGTACTTATACTAAAAGTAGCTTTAAAATCTTTAAAGGCCCTTAATTTAGTCTTAGATAATTTATATATAATCTACCTTTTCCTAAAGAACCCTTTTAAACCCTTTAGTAATATACTAGTTAGTTCCGTTTTTCGCTACTATAAGGGATTAGCTTATTAGGTATAACGAGGTATTAATAAGCGTAGCTAGCCTATTAGGTTAGGGAATATCTTAAGTTCCTTTAATAAGAAGGGGAAGTATAAAGTATTAATAACTAATAACTTCTCTTCTAAGGTAGATAAGTCTAATAAATCTACTTATTACCCTAATAATATAATAGAAGGGTATCTAAGGAAGGTTTTCTTAGGATTAAGGCTAATATATTATTTTTTAAAAAGTATAAAGAGCTTTTATAGGTAATTAAGATACTCTAATAAGGTCTTTAAGTATACTATAATATTATCTGCGTAGGCTTTAGAAAAGCTTTAAAATAGATATAGTAATTTATTTATTTACTATTATATATATAGCGGTAAGCCCTTATATCCTATTAGGGTAATATTATACTACTCCTAACTATAATATAATACTACTATTAGTTTATAATAATTATATTTCTAGATATTAAATTAGTAAAAATAACTAGTCCTATCTATTATAAATATAAAGGGAAATCCCGCTACTATTAATATTATATTAGACTAGAGAGGAAGCGGGTACCTATTAGAGACTATTATTTAGTTAAGGCTATATATATTAATAACTATATAGCCTTTTTATTCTCCGCCTAATATATCTCTCTAGATAATAAAAACTAGGTAGCTAAAAGGAGTTAATTAATTAAACTATATTATCTTCCCTTATTAATAAAGTTTATTAAATATTTTATTAATTAGATCCTTATCCTTTTAACTTACTAGGTAGACTTATAAAGGTTTTAAAATAGTATTAGGTTTTAATAGTATTAATATCTACTTATCTTTAGGGATATCTATTATAATACTCTAGTCTATCTATATCTTAGGGAAGTTAACTATAACTATAGTAACTATATTAATTACCTTAAGCGTATTATAGATAGTAATCCCGTTTAGTAGTATATACTTATATACAGGATTAGTTATAATTAAGGTCCTTATTAATATAGGGTTAGGGTCTATAAATAGTTTTACTACTCTACCTATATATACTATAATAAGGGTAAGGAAGCCTTTAATAAACCTTAGCTTTTAGGAGCTAGTATTACTAGCTACTAGTAGAGTAAGTATAGGTATAACTATATAAGTACTATCTTAATTATACTTAATAAGTAAACTAAGACGTGCTTTATAAGATAGCTATACTAGTTAAGCTAATATATTATATACTTAAATAAAAGATATAGAGGAATTAATAATATAAGTAAATATACTACTATCTACTCTAAAATTTCAAGAATATTCCGGCTTAAATAAGAAATCTCTATTAGACGGAAATTCGCCCCTATATACTATAGGAACTTCTATAGTTATTTAAGGTAGTATAATAATAGCTACTTTTACTTTAATAGTATACTTAGTATAAGGCGAGGAGTAAATATAAATATTAATTAAAGTAATAAGATTTTAGTAGGCTTTAATAGTAATACTATTACTACTAAAATCTAGGATAATACTTTATAGCTTTAATAAATTACTATTAATTAGTAGATTAGCTTTTAAATTTTTAATAATATAGACCTCTATTACTAGTAAAGCCGCTACTAGCGTTCCTTTAATAATTCTATTAATAAATATTCTAATTAAGGTATACTTATTAGTTATTATAATTTTATTTCCTACCCTATAAATTAGTATTAGTAAAGCTATTTTCTTAATTAAAGCTTATAATAAAACCTTCTTTAAGTAGCTTTAATTAATAAGGGTAATAGAATAACTACTATTTAAGTAGACTTTAATCTACTCTACCTTACTATTAAACTATAAGATACTTATAGTAGTATATTTCTATTTATAAAATTTATACCTAGGTACTTTAGACTAATCTAGTACTACCTTAGATTTAATAACTTATAGAAGTTTATTAATTAGAGCCGCTAGTATAGTAAGACTTATAAAAGGCTTTATAGATATAGAAGGCTTTAGTAGCTCCCTATCCTAATATTAATCTTATAGATACTAGAATAGCTTATTCCTAGAAGAAAAGGTAGTATTATATATAATATAAGGGTAATTAGATTCTTTAGCTTAAGAAGTTATAAAATTAACCTTAGCTATCTTATAACTAGGGTTGCTATTAAGGTCCTTATTACTCCCGTATTATTTATTACTATAGAATAGATCCTCTTTAAAAGGATTAGTATAAAATTACTAACGCCCTCTAGGTTCTTTATAGAAGTCTTTTATGATATTATCTACTATAGCCTAATATACCCTCTATTAATATAGCGGCCGCTATAGCGGCCTACCTAACTATTATCTATTACCTTACCCTCTTTTAGAGGGTTAAGGAGGGCGAGGGGGTAGTTATAAATCTAATATATTTACTAGTCCTACCGCGATTTAAAGTCTTAGCGCTAATAGCGAGATATTATTTTAATCCTACTAATAGTAAAGTTACTAGTAAGCTTAGTTTTATAAGAAGGGGGGGTAAGAATTACTATATTACGGGTTACTAAGTAGCTAAAAAGGTAATTAATAGCCTACTTTATTAAGAAAACTATACTAACTATATTATCCTACTTATTTACCTTTATAAGGCCGGTAACTACTACTAATATTCCTATACCTAGTAGTATAGGCCTACTATTTATATTTTATATTATTAAGAGCGGATAAGAAGTTACTTATAAATATTATCTTAATAGGGCGACTAATATTACGCTATAATCCTAGGTCTATACTATTATAGATAATACTAGAAAACGACTATAAAAATTCAAGATTTTTACTTAGGAAAAGTATACTTAAAAGTGTAATTCTTTTATTTATTAGTAAGTAATAATAGTTATAAGGTAAATTTAAGTCTAAATATAATAGATATTTATACGAACTTTTATAGATACTAAGACCCCCCTTAAGTATTATAGGAGATATAGGGTAAATATTACTAAAAATATTAATTTTAGATCTAAGGGATTATTTATAATAGTTACCTAGTACTAGAGTATTAATGAATAGTTATCAGGCCTACCTATATTATAACTCTACTATAATATTACTATTTAGGACTAATAGGGTATAACTAAGTATACTATTATTAGACGACTTATTATATTAGTTATTATTAGGAAAAGACGTTATTATTATTAAGATAGAAGCGTTAAAAGACTAACGCTATCTACTAAGTACCTAACTAACTACGGGATATCTAGTATAACGATATTCTATTCTACTAATAACGTCTATACTACTTGACCATTTAATATAATTCTTAAATTATTATATCCCTTATATTATAATATATCTTTTATACTCGTATAATAACTATTAATAGTTATACTAGATTTATCGCGTTAATATAAAGGAATCTATTAGACGTAGGAGTTCGCACGGCCTAGTATTTATCTAGCCCTCTAAAGTTTAACCGGTAGTATTTAATAAAATAAATAGTAGAATAGCTTATTTTTATTATTAGAAAGTCTAATATTATAGTCTAATATAAAGATATAACTATATAACTAAGCATAGTATTAAGCCGTTTTTATACTTCTAATATTATAATTAGTATTCTTATAGGCCGTTAAGTAGCTATTAATAGGATCTAGGTATTAATAGTAAGTCACGACTAATATATTAGGGGTAGTCTACCTATTATCTAATAGTACCTACTTATATATAACGTTTCTTATTATTCAGCTAGATATATATTTAGGAGTTTTAGGCCTAATAATATAGAGGTTTCCCTATCTTATTACCTGCGATAGAGTAATATATAGCTAACTATAACTAAAAGTAGGCCTAGTCTATAAGTTAATACCTACGTACTTTATTAATTAGCCTTATAATTTATTAATAGTTATAGCGAATACTAGTTAAATAGGGTACTACTTACAGATAAAGGGGGTAGGAATCCGCCTATTATTTTCTTTAGACTATAATAGCGTCTTAAATAGTATTACCTTCTCGCCGTTATAGGTACTACCTATAATCTCCCCCTTAAAGATATACTTACTATATCTTATTACCCGTAGTTAGGTCCTATTATATAGATATAGCGGATTAAGGTTCCTTAGTAGTATAACTAGTACGCCTAGCTTAATATATAGCTTATAAGACGGTAGGGAGGGTTTATAAAACCTATAAAAGTACTTAGGGGGGAAGAGTTTATTATCTTCTTCTAATATAGTATAATTAATACTCTAGTATATTATTATATTACTAGGGATACGTGATATTATCTCAATATTAATACTAGTAATATCTTTATTAGTAATAGTGAGAATAGCCTATTCTAATAGATAAACCCTTTAAGAGATATTTATCTTAATATTAGTATAGATATTCTTAAGTAAATTATTAATAGCGTTTCCTAGGGTATAACTATATTTCTAATATAATACGTCTTTATTAGTAGTAGGGCTTTTCTAGATATTAATACTATTACTAATAGCGAGGAGATTACTTATAAATAGTCCTATTTTATAATAGGTAGTATCTATTAGGTCGAGATTATTAAGTCGCTTATTAATAGTAAGATTTAAACGTATAACCTTATTCTAGAAATAGGCCTTCTAAAGATACGCCTTAATAACCTAGCTACTAGATCCTCTTAGAATAACTAGGAGTATTTATCGGAAGTCCCTATAAAAGTAGACTACCTTACCCCTAAAATAAGCCTAGTTATTACTATAGATATCCTAAAGGCTACGACTAATAGCTTCTATATCGTATTAACTCTATATAGGAGACTTATCCTAAAAGATAATATAAGCTTACTTAATTAGCTTAGCGAGATTAGTCCCCTTCTTAATCCTATATAAGGAGGTAGTATTAAAGTCTAGGGGTATCTTAAATTATAAGTAAGTAGTCTAACCTCCCTATAATAGCGTTAATATAATACTAGAAGATACTACTATTAAAGTAACCTTTTACTAAGAACGTAGCCTTTCTATAATAGTATTTTAAACTATTATCTTACTAGTCCCCCTAGTACTATTAAGGAAGAATAGTATACCTAGAGTACCGAATTTATTATTAGTATTAGCGTTAATAGCGGTAATTATCTAATTAGTAGCGTAGTATTAATTAGTATTTAGCCTATTCTATAAGACCTTAGCCTTATTAGGGGTAATTTAGTAAGATATTTCTTCCCGTAAAAGTCTATTTAGAATATTATTAAAATTATTAAATAGGATAGTTAAAATAGGTAGGCTATATTAGGTTAGATCTTTAGTATATTTAGGGGTTAATTAATATTCTAATTAGCTGTTAATTAGGTAAAGGGCGTACTATTCTATAAATAATTATTGCTTATAATAATCGTCTAGTATCTAAAGTATTAAAAAATCTTATTATAGGAGGTATAAGTAGTTATTTAAGATATACTCCTTATACTTATTCTATAATATAAGGGCGTTAGTAGGTTAGAGTTTAACTAATACTAATATAAAAAGACTACGTAGCTTATAACCTCCCTAAAAATCCTTTCCCTTATTAAGGATCTTATTAGTATATCTATTATTTTAAGTTAACCTAAGCTTTACGTAGGCCTCCTTCTATCCTATTAGCTAGCCGTCTACTATCTAGAGGTTATTAAATAATATAGCCCCCTTAATATAATAGAGGAGTAGTTAGTAATAGTAGAGATCCTTAGTTTTAAGACTAATAAAATTAATACGCTTAAGAGTCTTACCCCTTTTATATATTTTCTAACATTTATTTCTTTTATTCTATATAAAGACTTTAGGAAAATCCGCGTATAAATAGTTAAGTGGATCCCTTATAATAGTAGGATATTTCCCATTCTATTTTATAAAAGGTAATAGCTAACTATTATTATAAGCTTCCTTAATAAGATAGTTTATATTAAAAAACTCTATTAATATAGTCCTATAGAGCTTATTACTATCTATTAACTTTTATTTAGTAGCCTTATTAGTAGCGTAGTTATTAGCCGGCTTAAAAAGGATATACTATTAGTTAGGGAGGTAGATTTATAAATACTCTATATAAGGCTTTATAATACCTATACTAAATAAGAGTATCTTCTAGATAGCCTTAGTAGACCTAATCTAATAGGCTAACTAGAACTCTATAATCTTATCTACTAACTCCCCTTACTATCGCGGCTAGCTATTAAGAGCGGGGTTATTATTATTACGCGTATAATTCCTAGTAAGGGAGATATTAGCCTAATTAGGTCCCTTATAAATATATTTATATAAATAGAAAATAGACTTAATAGAGCCGTAGATCTTAATATTAATATAGGTATTATATTTCTTTAATAGGTATAGGTTATAGGGGATAACCTATCTATTATTAATAGAGGAATTAAGTCTAAGGGGGCTAACTAGACGTTTATAGAAAGGATAACTCCTATTAAGTATAAAAGACGTCTCTTAATAAAAGTCCTTTAGAAAAGCCTTACTATAATAATTCTTCTCCTAATTAAAATATCTATTACTAGGGACGCTAGTATAGTAATTATAAATTATATACTATAAGACTAACTTACGTAGTATATTACCCTATTATAAAGGGGGGATAAATACTTAAATAATACTATCAATATTACTAACTATCTAGATCTAATCCTCTTCCTATATAATAAGGAGAATATAAGTATATAGGAGACCTCGCTTCTAAAACTTAATAATATAATAGTAGGCTATATAAATACTAAGGATATATTACTTAAAGAGGTCTTTTATTAGCTCCTAGAGCTTCTAATTAAAGATATAGGTAATTAGATTATAATAGTACTCTAATATCTAACTAGATACTAGTAAGCTCTAAATATTAGGCTACTTAGGATTATATATAAAGGTAATAAAAAATTTAGGTTTACCCCTTTTTAGACTATTATTATAGTGTCTTATATTCTCGCTTTTATAGTATATAAGCTTCCTAGTATTATTAATAAGAGGATAGTTACCTTACTATTAATATCTTTAAGTGAGATATCTAGATTAGTACTAAGCTTATCTATTAGGCTAGAGTAGTAGTCTACCTAAATAGTCTATTAATTCTAATAATACTAATTTAGGTTATTAAGCTCTATTAATATCTAGATATTAATAGCCTAATAGCTAAATAGATATCTACTATTAATAGTATAATTAAAGAAATTAGACTAGATCTAGATATTAATTAACTAATTATTTAAATTGTATTAACTATCCCCTAACTAATATCTAAATAATTTAGAACTATTTATAACTAAGTAGATTAGGGTCTAGAAAATAACTAGGGAAATATATTAAATAGTCTTACTTATATCTATTTTATATAAAATTATTATCTTATTACTTATTAAGACTTACTATAACCTTAAGGTATATACTCGCTAGTAATATACTAGTCTAGTTCCTACTTAGGGTTACTACTATCTTCCTACTCTAGTTTATTATTACTACTAATTAAGGTATACTAGGCGAGCGTACTAGTAATATAGTTCTATCGTGATATATATAGTAGATAGTCGCCTAGAAGCTAATAGCCGGCTAATAGGAGGCGGTTATACTACGACTATTTACTAAATAGAAATAGGAGTAGATATTAGAGGGCTATATAGGAAGGATACTAATTAGGGATTAATATATGGCCCCCCTTAATAGTTTTAATATAGATATCCCGCTTAATCCGGCCTCTTATAATGTTATTAGGAGTTATTATAATACGGGCGACTTCTATAGAGGTAGGCTAATTATAAGTACCCTTATCCTATTATTTAGGATTTAGCTATTAGATATAAATACTTATAGTATTAATAGGATATTATAATTTATCCTCTTTAAGGTAGTTATAGTAGGATTTAAACCCCTAGATATATAGGTTAATAGACTAAAGGGTATACTAAGTAGATATAAGGGTATCTTAATTTAAATTATTAAAATATTAATAGTAAATATCTAGTTACTCCTATATATTATCTAGTATATAGATCTAGGCGAATTTTAGCCTAAGGCTATTATTATAAATAAGAGGACTTATAAGATAATAAATAGACCCCTAGATCTAGAAGGTAGTTTAACTAATATAGGTATTAATATTAGTCGTACCCTTACTAGTAAAGGAGAGATAATTATTATAACTAATAATATTATCTAAAAATTCTTTACTATATATAGTCCTCCTTCTTATAGACTATCTATTAATAATAATATTATCTACGTCGCTAAGTAATTTATTAATAAATTATACCCTAAGCTCCGCCTCCTTTTAAGGCCCCTTAGGTAATAAGTTAATATTAGCTAGCTTATATAACTAGTTAGGGGATAGCTAATTATTCTTTCTACCGTTATAGTATAGCTATTAACCGTCCCCTAAGTTACTATATTTATTTTTCTATAATAGTACGTTATAGTATAGATATCTATTTATAGGGAGGTTAAATAATTTATTAACTAGGTAGGGTACTATATCTCCTACTATATAGGGATCCCTATATACTTAATATCCCCGACCTAGCGTCCGCCCCTAATATATATTATTCTAACGCCGGTATAAGCCTTATTAAATAGGGGGCTAGTACTTAGTATTATTATCTTAATTAGCCTGCTAGGAGGCGTACTAGCGACGCGTATCTAGATAATATTTAGGAGCTAGTAGAGGAGTAATTTCTTAGGGGGTCTCTTTAAAGATAGGGGGAGTAGGTTATTAAAGGTTCCTAGGCGGAATAACTACTTAAATAGTTATATTAGCGAGGGCTATACGCTAGTAGGGGGTAATACCCTTATTAAGGTCGCTATAAGGGCGAGTACCTAATAGTATTTCTCTAGGGCTAGGTTCTATTAATATAATATCTCTAGGGTTTACTAGTAGGTTCCTAGATCTAACCTAGGTTCCTAAATTAGTCTTCTTTAGGCGTCTAATACGCCTTATATTATTACTCTTATAAGATTTAACCCTCTTATTAATAGTATTAGGATATAGCTTAGAAAGAACTACGCGCTTAGAAAGTATTAGTAGGGAGCTAGAGGAGCTATATTTAGTATAGGAAGGGCGATAATATATACTTTAAAGATGATTAGCATGGCTTATAAGGCGTAGATTATAGGGGGGAGGAATAATATCTATAATAAGGTATTAAATAATAAAAATAGGGTAGAAAGAAAAAATTAGTTAGGTAGTAGGGATATACTAAGATATTAGACGGTTAGACTAATATTAGTAGGTAAATCTATTTATTCTAATATATCTTTTAAACTACTATATTAATTTTTATTATTTTTAAAGTATTAAATAGCTAAAAGTAAGCTATATAACTTAGTTTAAATAGAAAATATTATAAAGCGTTAGTATATAGGTAGGTAGAATATAAAGAAATATTAGACTTTTAATATTCGCGCTAGTCTAGGAAAGGAATCTAGGGGACTTATTAACTAACTAATAAGCCGCGATAAGCTTAGGGTCCTAAATTACAGATATTCTATTATAGTAAAGAAGATTAAGTTAAACTAAAGTTATAAATAACCTAGCGTCTTTAATAGAGTAAAGTATTTTTAATATAAACTCCCTAGGCTCTTTATAACTAGCTATATCCTTTATAGTATATATCTTATATAATATAGAGAGGTAATAGTAATATTAGTAGGTTAGCTAAATTATTTTAATGAAGTCTTAACCTATTATTTAATACCTTTACTAAGGTTAATAATACTTTACTTAGTATTATTAAGTTCACCTAAGGTCTATTAATCTAGAGTAGGACCGTAGAGGCTTAATTATAAATTAGCCCGTATAATTACTAGATCTTTTAATAGATATAATTATCTAATATATTTAATAAATTAGTAAATATCCCTAAAGTAGGTATCCTAGCTAATATATTTAATAGCTAATCTAGTACTAATAGACTTTCTATTATATATAGGATTAAAATATCCTAGGTTACCCTAATTCTATTTAGGTCCTTAATTAGGACCCCTATTATTAATATTTTACCCTAGTTAGCTAGGTAGGCCTAGTAGTCTTAGAGGTCTTAGAGGAGGTAGGTTATTATAAAGGTATAGTACTATACTAGTAGTAATAGTTACTATAATAGTAGGATCTACGGCTATATTAAGTATATTAGGTAAGGGACCTATTAGCTACCTATAAATTACCTCCTATATAGAAGTCTATTAGGTACTTATATAACTATTTAGAGAGCTTAGCCTTCCTAGGGGTATAGGTAATATAATTAATATAGTTCTAGTTAATAGAGGCTAATATCTTATAAGGTATAATTAGACCTATAGAAGGCTTTAATAATACTTAGTAGCTTAGGTAAATTATTTAATAGCCTTTTAGAAAGCTAGGGTATCTATAACCTAGGTAAAAGGAAACAATTCCGGCTTAATTAAGGTAGTATATCTATTACTTAGTCTAGGAACTTCTAGTTAAGTAGGTCTCTTATAATTAGTAATAATATAGTTAATATAGTAGCTAGTAGTCTTAGGGACTTTATAGATATACTCTTATCTAGTAGCTTTAATAAAGTTATAAATCTAGAAGGCTAGTATAATAAGCTATTACTTAAGGGGTAGTAATTAAGCTAGAATAAAGGATAGATTAGATTATAGAAGGCTTTAAAAGTCTTTAAAACTTCTATTAAGGAAAAAAGCGCCCGTATTATACTTATATAAAAAACTATTAAAGTCTTATATAGAGGCTAATATAAAGGTATAGTCGTATTACCTAAATATAGTAGATAGATTAAGAGGCTATTAAGGTCCTTAGTATAACTATATAAAGTTAACTATTATTATAATAGATATAAGGATTTACGGAAGTTTTTCGGCTAATAGACTTAGTATAACTTAGTACTATTAGTATAGCGTTTAGTTCCTCTATAGATAATTAAATAGTACCTATAAAAGAGATTAGTTTATATTAGTATTACTACTATTAATAAGGTAATAAATAGCCTTCGCTAATTTTATATATAAGTATATAATTAATTAGCTATTAAGGATTCTATTAAGGAATAACTAGGTTATAGTATAGAAGCCTTCCGTACTATAACGTTATAGTTATAGAAGGAGCGAAAATCTATAATATCTACTCCTATTATTTTAATAAGTTATAAGCCTAGATATAAGGTATTTATTTAAATTACTTCTTATTTAATATACTAACTTATTAATTAAGTATATAAAGTTTAGGGTATTTAATTAATTAATTATTTATACTCCTATACTAGCTAAAGCTAATAAGGGTAGACTTTTTAAGAGGTACGCCTAGCGTACCTATCGTTCGGGGAGAAACCTAGCTAAGGGATGAAAACTCCACCTACTATCTACAGGCTATACTATTATTCGGCTCCTTCCCTCCCCCCTTAATAGGCCTACTATCGGGGCGGTATATCGAGGGGTTAGGTCTACCGTCTATAATACTAAGGTTTCGTCGACTATATTCTCTTCTCTTTAGTTAGGGCGGAGCCCTTCCTCTCTATTAGTTCTCGCTAATATCTCTTTTACTAGTATAAACTAGTAGAGGGTGCCTGACCTAGTTAACTACCTCGCCGCCGCCCTTATCCCTATTAGTAATAAGAGAATAGTACTATAGTCTTCTAACCTAGCCTCTAGTAATATCTAACTCCTACTAGTATAATAGTCGGGATAGAATAGTAGGATATATTTACCGGTCTACCTCGCTACCCCGTACGGGTAGCTAGGACTTAGGATCCTAGGAACCTTCCTAATAAATAAGAAGTAGTTAAACCTAATCTTATCCGTACGTAACTAGACTATTATAGAGCTCTCCGGCTTCTTTAAGCCCTTATAAAGGTCCTATCTCCCTCCTACTAGGTCACCCTTCTATACTAGGCTCGTATTTCGGCCCTCTAATCCCCGCTAGTAGTAGCGCTACCGGCCCTACTACCGGCCTTCCTACTAGGTTAGTATCCTTTTCTATAGCGTCGGGCTATTAAGTACCCCGTTTAGCGACCGCTTCGCCTAAGACTCCTTTTTAGCTAACGGGGGTAGCGGAGAGCGTAGCCTCCTACCCCTTTTTAGTTATAACTAAGACTTAATCTTCGCGTTCCCTTTTAGGACTATCTTATATATCCCTCAGAGGATCTTACTCTATAGTAGGGCCTTATTAAAGAAGTCTCTTACTAACGGGATTCCCGCCTCTACTTTAAAGACCGGAATTAGGGTAGCTTTATACGCCCCTAGTACTTTACGTAGTCCTTTATTCTAGATTATCGTCAGGGTCTTTACGTGCTTCCCTACTACCCTAGGGGTATTCTTAGGGCTATATTATATTAGCGCCGCGAATATTATTATAAGCTTTACTACTACCGCGTATATAAGCCTACTAACCGGTAGAACCGCGCCTTATATTAAGCCGGCGACGTAGTAGAGCGCCTAAATCTAATTATCTATCTTAGCTTATACCTTCCTTAAGTATATATTCTAATTTAGCTTACTATTAAGTATAAGTCCTAGGACCTTAATTAATATCTTTAGTTTAACTTTAATTCCTTTAAGCTTAATTATTACGTCTATCTTTATACCCTTTATTCTACGGGTTATATAAACGAGCTCGTACTTCTTTAGTATAAATAAGGCTTTATAAGTCTTCGCCTACCGTAGGTATACTTTATAAGCTTTATCTAGAACCTCGTAGTTCCATTTAATACTCCTATTATAGGCTAGTAGATAGATATTATCTATAAATCCGCTGACTTAAATTAGTAGCTTTAGCTTTTTATACTCCTTAATTAGGGGAGTATTAAAAAATAGAAATAATATCGGAGAGATAGGTAAACCCTAGGGGATCCCTATCTCTACTAACTCTATTTAACTCGTCCTCCTACTAAGGGTAATCGAAGTCGCCCTCTTTATAAGAAAGCTTGCCGTCTAGTATACTATCCTTTCTAGGACCCTCTTTATCTTTATTATATAGAGTAGCCTAGAGTAGGAGACGTAATTAAAGGCTCCGGTAATATCTAGGGAGAGGAGGCTTATTATATTCCTCTTCCCTATTCCTTATACCGTGTAGACTATATTAGTAATTATTTCTAGCGCGGTTTCTACTAATCTTCCTTACCTTATACCTATCTATTCCTCCGGAAGGAGGTTATTAGCCTCCGCGTAATCTCTAAGCCTAGCCGCTATTACCATCTTAAATATCTTTCCTAAGGTATTTAAGAGGGCGATCGGCTTATAGGACTTAGGGTTAATATAGTTCTCCTTCTACGGTTTCTTTAAGATTACTATATTAGCCTCCTTAAATTCCCAGGGGTAGTATCTAATCTTAAAGCACCCCTAGAAGAGATAGTAGATCTCCTCCTCTAGTTTATTATATACGGCCCGTAGGAACCTATTTAGAATCCTATTTATCCTAGGAGCCTTATCCTACGACGGTCTCCTTATAAAGCTATAGACTTCCGCCTCTATTAGATCCCCTCCCCCTAGTATCGGGCTTAGGTATTCTACCTCGGTAATATCTTCTAAATCTACCCTTAAAGGGGCTAGGAAATAGGTTTATTAAAGGCGTTCTACCTTCTCCTTAAAGGTAGCTACTAGTATCCCGTCTTATCTACTTAGGGAGGGGAATTTAGATAGGGCTCTTAGCGATATACTCTTATTCTTCCCCTACCGGGCTAGTACTTATACCCCCTAAGGATCTTCTAAGGCCTAGTATATAGCCGCCCGGAAGTAGAGGGTTTTCTCTCTTTAGATTATAGCCACCTTCGCCCTTTCCGCTTCTCTTAGAGTCTCTCTTATCTCCGTATTACGGTACTAGTAGTAGGCCTTTAGTTCCCATTTAGCCCTTTATATTATATCCCTATAAGCTAAGTTTTAAAAGGACCTTACCTTACTAGATAACTTCGCCTATAGAATATATTCTTATATAATAGCCTGGAACCTATCTAGTATCTACCCTAGGTACTCGTCCGCCTCGCCGGCGGATCTAATCTAGGGGAGCCCTAGAGAAAGTCTAAGCTACTAGGCCCTATTCTTTATATTTATAGCGACCTCCTTATCTTTAAGTATCTTTTACGCCCTCCTCTAGACTAGGGTTTAGCTCTCCTAGCTCTATTCGAATTCCGTGTATACCGGGAGGTAGTTAGATCTATACTAGAGGTCTGCCCTTAGGCCGTAGTTTCGGAGTACGTTAGTAGTACCCTCGGTAGTAAAGACTAGGTCGATTACCGACTTTAGACCTCTCCCCCGCTATATTACCGTACCCTCTAGTAGGGCGACTTCTATACTATATTTACTCGTTTCGCCTAGTAGTATATCTACTATAACGTAGTATATACTTCTCCCTTTATTATTCCACCGGGGATAGTAGAGATTAAAGTCCCTAAGGAGGATATATTCCCCTAGCCTCTTTAGGGCCTCCGCTATTAGAGGGATTATTATTAGGCCGTCCTTTAACTTATATATCGTTAGAGAGGGGCTATAAATATTATATATCTAGATATTATCCGCTTATATTCCCTATTACCCTTTCCTAAAGCTAACTTTTAGTGAGTAGTAGTCGCTACTTAAGAAGTCTACCTCCTAGCTCTTTATATTAACTCTTTTATTAATATAAAAGTATACCCGAGTATTCTCCTTAGCTCTATAAACTAGGTAGAACCTATTATAAGATAGGTTGTACGTTAACTTAGTCCTTAGGTTAGTTTATAGCTCTTATATTACTAAGATATCTATTTACTAGACTTTAGTATCTTCTAGGAGTAGCGTTTATACGCCGTCCTTTTCTTTTTATATATTATACTATAGGATCTTAAGCGGTTATCCTACTATATAATTAGTATAAAGCTAGAGTCTACTACTATTTAGTCGTCTATAACCTAAGCGCCCCTAAGGGTAATTAGTACTCCCTAGGGTAGCGGGAGGACCTATTATCCTACCTCCTTTCGGGCTATTTAGACTATCGTAGTTAGCCGCCCTCTTTATTAGGGAGGGGCTAGGTCTAGTAGTTCCCTTTCTACTTATACCGGTAACTTCCTCTTCCTTAATATACCTTAAACTATCCTGAAACTATCTACGTCTATCTCCTCTTCGCTACGGGTATTAGTTCCCTGTAAGCCCTACGTATTATAGAACGCCGGCTTAGTCTAGCGTCTCTATACTACTCTCTAGTACTCTCTTCACCTAACCGGGTAGTCTTTACTCTAGGCCTTATAGCCTCCTTTATAAGCAGCGTATATTATTACTCCTTCGCCCGTAATATAATCCGCTAAGTTATAGCTACCTATATAATAGCTATACCTCTTCTCCCTTTAATACTCTCGCGTAAAGTATTTATATCTATAGTAGTTAAAGTATTATCTTATCTCTACTCCTTACTCCTATCTCTTATAGACTAAGAGACTACTACTAAGAGCTATCCCTCCTCGAACTAGGCGGTTCACCGCCTCCGGTATTACTACTCCGATAATTAGGGTTAAGTAGGTCTTTTTACTCCTATTCTACCTTAGTCTCGCCGTATATTTCACCTACTTAAAACTAGTAAAGTTAGTATTTAGGTAGGTAATAATATTATCCTCCTTAATTCTCGCTAGCCCCTTCTCCTTTTCCTTTTTATTAAAGAGGTTTATATACGCCCCTTTAACCGCTACGTAGAAGGTCTTCCTTACTACCTTTACTAAAGGGTAGGCTACGCTCGCCTACTCCTATATTCTCTTAAGGGCCTTACGCCCTTTAACTATCACCGTCTATAATACTACGTCTATTATACCCCTAGTATAAGTACCGACGATATTCTTTATAATTATATTTACTAGGTTAATAAAGCTTTTAATAAGCTCCTCCTTTTTTATCTAACTCGCTTTCTTATAGCCTTCTTTATCTCTAAATCGTACTACTACTTCCCTTATCCTCTAAACGTCTAATTACTTAAGTGGCTAGCTACCTTATACCCCCTCTAGGCCCGGTCCTATCCTCGGGCCCGGGCTTTACTAGGACCTAGTCCCTATGCTAGCCCCAGCTACCTAGGCCTATAACCCTCTACTATACCCTATTAACGCGTTTCTATCCCTCCCCGTTTTTTCTAGACGCGTTTCTAGCTTAGTAATACGTACTTCTATAGCCTTAAAGCCTCCTATTATAATATAAAGGGTAACCTAAGTAACGCCCTATATCGCCTCTATTATCTCCCCGAACTAGAGACTCTAGATCACCTAGATTATATCCCTTACTTTTATAATAGACTCTATAATATTTTAACCTTCCTAGCCTTATCTCCCTTACTCTTTTTCCCTAATTTCTGGGGACTTTAGTAGTATTAGGGGTCCTGTCGTCGCGACCCTAAGAGTATCCCCTCTTACTTCCCTCCTACTACCACTTCTACCACCTCCTCCGTCCCCTTCTCCCCTCTTATCTCCTTCCCGTAAGTTCGTACGTAACGCCTAGTACGTTACCTGTAGTCTTTACGCGTACGCTTATTCGCCCGTTATTACCACTATCCTTATTTAAGTAGAAGGGATATCCTCCCTAATATAATTAATAGGTGTTTAGGGTATTATATAAGTATATTATATTATATATATATTATATTATAAAGTACTATTTATTATAAATAACCCTTAATCTTTAATTTATAAATAAGCTTACTATATAAAAATTAATTAAAGAAAGAAAGTTAGGGGAAGCCTTAAAAATTAAAATTAAAATTTCCTAGCTATTAAGATTTTTTTAAAGAAATTAATATTATTAAGTTCTTCTTTATATTAGTACCTATTAATTAATTAAGTATATTAAATAATATTAATTCTATTTATATAAAATATTAGCTTATTTAATAAGATAAATATATTAAAATAATAAAAGAGGAGGTATAACCTTAATTTATTAAATAAAAGTAATATTAAAACTATTTTACCTACTTTAAAAAATTATTTATAAGATAATTAATATAGCCTTAATTAAATAGTTATTAATATACTTTTATACTACTACTACTTATAAACCTTAAGATAAAAGTAAAGAACCTTTTATAAAGTTAAAGATTAAAAAAATTAAATTATTAAATTATAATAATAATTCCTAACCTTTTTTAATATATAATATAATCTCTTAGCCCTTTTAAAATATAATAGTTATTAAGATTATAAGATATAAATATTATAAAAGGTATTTAAATACCCTATTTTTTAAAAATAATTATCTCTTAATCTTATTATAATTTTATTAAATAAAGATATTTTTTAAATAATTCTCTTTTATTTTTTATTTTTTAAACTTATTATTTATAAGCTCCTCTTCTATTTTTAATTAAATATAAATATATTAATTACTTATCTTTCCTTTAAATACTACTATTAAAGAGTTTAAATAATAGTAGAATAAAACTTATTAAAGTTATTATATTTTTAAATATAATTTTCTAAGGTATAATATTATACTTAATAAAATAGCTAAGTAATATAAATATTAATAATTTAATTAAAATAATTAAAATTATATACCTTAATACCTTTTTAATAATTCCCCTTTCTTAAATAACTCTATTTAAGAATTATCTTTTAAAGCCCTTAATAATAATAATCTTTTTAATACTATTACTAATTTAAAGCTACTTAATTTATATTAACCCTTTAAAGCTTATACTTACCCTTATAAAAAGTAATATTAAAGGAAAATACTATTATTATAAATAAAATTAATAGCCTACTACTTTATATTAAAAAATCAAAAAATTAAAAGGGCTTTAAGTATAAATTTAAAAAATATATAAATACTTAATATCTACTTACCTTTTTAAATTTTATAAGGTAGAATAAGTTATAACCCTTATTATCTTAGCCCTCCCTAACTATTTAATAATTAATAATATTAAAACCTATAAATCTACTTTTAAAGAGTTAATAAAGTAGGAATTTAAATATAAATTAATTATTAATACTATTAAAAGCTATTTAAGTAATAACTTCTTTATTAATTATAAAAATATTAAAAATACTTATATATTATAAAAAGCCTTTAAGACTAATACTAAATTTATAAGCTTTAATACTCTTAATAACTTATATTACTAGCTACTTAAATTAAACCTTAATTAATATATAGATATTATAAATTTTATAACTTACTTTAAGTCTCTTTATAATAGAATTACTTTAATATTTATTTATTTAAAGTTAAAAATAAACTTCTTTATCTTACTCTTTTATATAAGTCTTAATAAAGCTTATAAAGGGTATTATTTAAACTTATAACTTAATAAGTAAGATTAATATTATTAAGCTAACTTATTCCCTTAAGTATATTATTAAGTACTTTATTTAAATAGTAATTAATCTTTTAATTAATTAAAAAGAATTAAACTTTATTATAATAGCTACTTTATTTATACTTTTACTACTATTAGACCTACCATTTTAATTAAAAATTAAAATTGGGTTATACCTAAACTTAATACCTAATTTATTTAGAAGTTTATTAAATATTATACTTATTATTATATATATTATTATACTTAAAAGGAATACTTTAAGCTTAGGAATAATAAGCTACTTATAAAAAATAATATTAATAGGGTAGTAGTATATATATACCTTATCTAAGTCCGCGTATATCTCTTTTAAGTCCGCGTATACCTTATCCTAATATATATATACCTCCCCTTATTTAGCCTAGTAGTCGGCTAATTGGAGTATTCTAAATAGTTAACTAAGTTTACTTAAGTAGTATTTAAGTAATACGGTGGAAGACTATCTACTCTTTAATACTTTATACTTCTATTATACTATCCTAATAGTAATAACAACTTAGCGTATTATAAATAGATTATACTTATAGTATATATATTTTTATATAAAGTCTAACTAACTAAACCCCTTTAAAATCTATATATTTATAGGAAAGTTATAGGTAATAGTATAATATAACCTATTAGTAGCCCCTAAGTTAAATAGGGGGAGGTATACGCGTATTAGGATAAGGTATACGCGGACTAAGATAGGGTATATATATACTACTACCCTATTAATATTAATAAAGGAAGAGAGAATAAAGGTATTAAAAGTAAAATAAAGAAATAACCTACTAGGGATAAAAATAAGTCTAATAATAAATTTAATAAAATATACTATTATAATAATAGTAACTTTAAGGCTAAGACTTATATAGCCTTTTAAGATAATATTAATATAACCTTTATTATTAAATTAAATACTTAGCTTAAAAAGTAAATACTTAATACTACTTATTTAATATATTTAATATCCTTTTATATAAGTTTAATTAAATACTACTTACTTAATCCTTTATTAAATAATATTAGATATATTAAAGGTATTAATAGTACTTATTACCCCCTTAATATTAATAAGGTTTATATTCCTATAATTATAAATAAGAAAAGGAAAGATTTTATTTTTATTAACTACCTTTATATCCTTAAGTTATATATTAATTTAATCTTATAAAGATAGCTCTAATATACCTTAATATCTCTTTAAATAAAAATTAATAAATAAAGTATTATAACCTAGTTATAAAATAATAATCTTTACTACCTATATAGTTAGACTAGCCGCGTACTAGACGCGCGCTAGTACCCGTCTTAGTATCCTATATATTCTATCTCTCTCCACCTATATAGCTAGTAATATAATAACTATTACTATTCTACCTATTTCAATAAATTATAAGCCTAGGCGTAGGGTATTAATTTATTTATTTACCTTATAACTACTATTAATACTATCCCTTATAGATTACCTCTATATTAATACTACTACTACTATAAAAAGGGGGCTAGGGAATCTACTAGTAGAGTTTTCTATTAAGACGCTAAAACCTAGCTAAAATCCTCTCTAACTTAAATAATAATAACCCCTTAGTAGTAGTATATAGTAGTTCGCTAATTATATAAATAATATCTATTCCTTATATATATTAACTACCTTAGTAATAGTTATTTATACCTATTACCTAGCCGATATTATAGATAATATATAGTATTTTTTATAAAAGGGGGCTAGGAAGATAGAGAAGGCTAGGAATATTTATTAACTTCCTTATAAATTAGCTATATCTATCCCTTCTTTCCTAGACTCTTCTCTCCCTCCTTCTTATTATTCTAATTACTTTATATTAGAATTTAAAGAATTTAAATAAGAAATCTATTAATAGTTAATTAATATTTACCCTAAAGGTTTTTTTAGCTAACCTTTAAATAAACTACTACTTCCTTAATTTCCTATATCTCTACTAAGATATTAGTTATAAAATTAACTAAGAGGTAGCTACTACTATTAATTATTAGGGAATATTATTAGATAATACCTCCTTTATACCTTTATTAACGCTAGAACCTTATTCCTAAAACTAAATACTATTAATTTTAATAGAAGGCCTTAGAATACTAGGTAAAAGTATTATCTTTAGCCTTATTATAAGGTTAAGACTACCCTTTATATATTTATAATTATTAATATTAGTACTAACTTAGTCTCTAATATTAAATCTATATAATCTAGATATTAAGATTAAAGATATACCTCCTACTAATATTAAAGTAGAGATTAGAGGGGGTAGTAACTACCCCCTTATATTTATTTTTATATTAGAATCTAGCTATAACTAGCTATTATACTCCTAGAATATATAATCTTATATTATCCTTAATAGCCTTAAAGCCGTCCTTAAGATAGACTATATTATCCTAGGGACTTAAAACCTTTAAGAGATTTAGGATAATAAGTATAATAAGGCTTATAAGGTAATAAAGGTATATTATAATATTAATATTTATAATATAATTAAGGATAAGACTATCCCCTTAATAGCTTAAAAGTGTTAAAATATATTGAAATAGGATGTAATTAGTTAGACTAGCCGCGTACTAGACGCGCGCTAGTACCCGTCTTAGCATCTTATATATCCTATCTCTCTCCACCTATATAGCTAGTAAAGTAATAACTATTACTATTCTACCTATTTTAACAGGTTATAAGCCCGGGCGTAGGGTATTAATTTATTTATTTACCCTACGACTAGTATTAATACTATCCCTTATAAATTACCTCTATATTAATACTACGTACCGCCGAAAAAGGGGGCTAGGGAATCTACTAGTAGAGATCTTCGCTAAGATAGCTAAAATCCCCCTGACTTATTAATAGTAACCCCTTAGCGAGTAGTTCACTAATTATATAAATAATATCTATTCCCTATATATACTAACTACCTTAGTAATAGTTATTTATACTTATTACCTAGCTAATACTATAGATAATATATAGTATTCTTATAAAAGGGGGCTAGAAAGACGGAGAAGGCTAGGAATATTTACTAATCTCCTTATAAATTAGCTATATCTATCCTATCTTCCCTAGATTCTTCTCTCCCTCCTTCTTATTATTATTCTAATCACTTTATACTAGAACTTAAAGAATCTAAATAAGAAATCTATTAATAGTTAACTAAGATTTACCCTAAAGGTCTTCTAGCTAACCTTTAAGTAAACTACTACTTCCTTAATTTCCTATATCTCTACTAAGATATTAGCTATAAAATTAACTAAGAGGTAGCTACTACTATTAATTATTAGGGGATACTATTAGATAATACCTCCTTTATACCTTTATTAATACTAGAACCTTATCCCTAAAACTAATTACTATTATTTTTAATAAAAGGCCTTAGAACGCTAGGTGAAAGTATTATCTTTAGCCTTACTACTAGGTTAAGACTACCTTTTATATATTTATAGTTACTAACGCTAATACTAACTTAGTCTCTAATACTAAATCTATATAATCTAGATACTAAGACTAAAGATATAAATATACCTCCTACTAGTACTAAAGTAGAGATTAGAAGGGGTAGTAACTACCCCCTTATACTTATTCCCGTGCTAGAATCCAGCCGTAACTAGCCGTTATACTCCTATAATATATAATCCTATATTATCCTTAATAGTCTTAGAGCTATCTTTAAGATAGACTATATTATCCCTATGACCTAAAATCTTTAAGAGATTTAGGATAATAAGTATAATAAAGCCTATAAGGTAATAAAAGTATACTATAATACTAATACTTATAATATAATTAAGGATAAGACTATCCCCTTAGTAGCCTAAAAGATCCTTAAAGACTTTTATAAGCCTTAAAGTACTAGTATCCTTAATAAGACTATCTATAATTTTAATACCCTCTTTTACGCTAACTATAAAGATATTAGTAACTATATAAGTAAATTTAAAACTATTAACTCTAACCTAATTAACCTAAGATATAAACTCCCCTATATCTTTATTATTAATACCTACCTCTAGTATCTTAGTATAAAATTTAATACCTTTTAGAGTATATTTATTTAGACGTATATTATTACTACTAAAGAAGGTACTATAATAATCTTATTTAATAAACTTACACTAGCTATAATAAATAAAGAAGCTTACTAGAACTTTATAAAGTCTTCTACTATAACTATAACTATAGCTATAGCTACTACTTACCTACTATACTAGGCTAGGTTAAACGTACGGCGTAGTAATAAGTACTATAACTACTATAATTATTTAGGTTATATAGAGTCTAAATACTAGACTAAGCATCCTAAGCTAATAAGGGCCTACCTTAAGATAATTAAGGTAGATAAAAGCTAAAACTAAGGGGGCTATAACTAAGGGGGTAGTAATACTAGAGGTAAGCGTCCCTATATACCTATAAAGTCTAAAGACCTAGTCGTTAGCTTTATAGCTACGCTAGGTATAACTAGCCTTACTACTACTATCCTTCTAGATATAGTATATAACTAATATATTATTAATAATTAAGATATCCTTAAAGAATATAAAGCTATTCCTAAGTCCCCTATCTATAAGATCGGCTAGGCTAGTCCCTATATAATAGGGTATAGTACTACGGTTATCTCTTATAAGACTAGTAAGGGAATTAGGGTAAAAGTATACCTTACTAATATACTCTACGTCCTAAACGCCTAATTAAATCTAATTTTAGTATCTTAGCTACTTTATCTTAAAACTAAAGTCTCCTTTAGCTTATAAGAGTATACTATTACTTATAAAGGCTATATCTTTATATATACCTAGTATAATAATATCTTCTACCTTAATATATAAGACTATCTAACCCTTACCTTTATAGCCCTAGTAACTATATTATAGCTTCTTCTTAAGTTAAAAGTATATATATTTATAGCCTTTTAGGTCTCCCTATCTATTAGCCTCTAATATACCTATATAAGTTATTTAGGCTAATAGAACCTAAAATAGCTAATAAATATATCTAATAAAATTAACCTTAATAAGATTATCTCTAAGGACTATATATATAGCGTCTATATAGAGATTTAAATAATAAGGGCTCCGTATAACTATCCTATTACCCTAGGGAAGTACTTATATAAGCGTATTAATAGTGACTTAGTAGGCCCTTATAAAGTCTATAAGGGAATTATTATAGCTTATAACGGCTCCCGATTTTTTAGTATAATATTATATAACTATACTAAGGAATTAGACGTTACCCTACTTAAGGCTAAAAGTAAATTCCTACTAGCCTTTAAAGCCTTTAAAGTAAATCGGAAGCGTCTTATATAATATATATAACGCTATTATACTAATAGTAGAGGGGAATTTAACTCTATAGCCTTTACTAAGTACCGCTAGGCTAATAGTATTATCTAGGAGAGTATAATATAAGATACTCCCTAAGTTAATAGATCTATAGAGCGTCTTAGTAAGACCTTCATAGATAAGGCCTATACTATACTAGTTAATAGTAGGATAGATTATAAGTACTAGCCTAAATTTATTTAAATAGCTAATTACTTATAAAATAGATCCCCTAAGTCTAGTATTAAGATAATGCCCTATAAGAAGTTTAATAGCTACTAGCCTAACCTCTCCTATCTATAAATCCTTAGCTCTTAGGCCTTTTATTATACTAGTAGGACTACTACTAAAATTAGTTACTTTAAACCCTATTCCTATATAAGTTAACTTATTAGCTATAATAGTAAGGCTATCTACTATCTTATTAATAATAAAACTAGGAAGCTCGCTTAATTATCTAATATCTACTTTATTAAGAAGGTCCCTATAGGCTACGCTAAATTAAAGGCTAAAAGGTATACCTTTATAAACCTCCCTTACTACTCTAAGCGGGTACCTAGTAATATAAAGGGGTAATCTCCCTCTAGAAGTAAAGTATTATTAATCTATATTAAAGATATACTATTAATCCACGTTAAAGATATAATAGCTAAGGATAAATCCTACCCTAAGACCCTATTAGATATCCGGCCTAAACTAAATTAGGCCTATCTAGTAATATTTTATTAGGATACTAACGAGCTCCTACTATTAGCTAAGGTCCTATCTAGTTACCCTAAATTCTAAATACCTCCTAATAAACTATATAATAACTCCCTAGATCTACTAGTAATATTTACCTTCCTAATAATAGCTAAAGGTATAGAGCCCTTTAAACCTAAATTATATAAAGAAGCTATAGTAAATAATACTAAGAAGGACTAGGAGGTAGCGTTATAAGATAAATTTAACTCCCTTATATAGAATAATATATAGGCACTTAGATAGCTACCTCTAAATTAGAAGGTACTCTAGGGGAAGTAGGTATTTAAATTAAAAAGGGGGCCTTATAATAAAGTCCTCTATTATAAGGCACGCTAGGTAGTTAGAGGCTTTAAATAGTAGGAAGGGATTAATTATAATAAGACCTTTACTTTAGTAGTAAAGCTAATAAGCTATAAAGCTATCTTTATACTAATTATATCCCTTAACTAGGAACTAGACTAAATAGATATTAAGACTACCTTCCTCTATAGAAATATTAAGGAAGATATTTATATTAAATAGCTTAAAGGCTTTATAGCTAAGGGTAAGGAATACCTTATTTATATCCTAAAGAAAGCACTTTATAGCCTAAAATAATCGCTTTAGGTCTAGTTTTCTATACTATCTATATTCCTAAAGACTTAGGGCTTTATACTACTTACTACTAATAAAAGCGTCTTAATTAATTATAAAGACTAAGTTATTATTATTATAGCCTATATTAATAATTTATTAATTACTAGACCTAGTTAAACTACTATTAATTAGGTTAAGGCTATACTTAGTAAATACTTTTAGATAACTAACCTTAGCCTATATTCCTTTTATTTAGGTATATTAGTTAGGCGGGATTAAGTAAATTAGGTATTATAGCTAGGCTAAGAAGCTTATATTAAAAAGGTATTAAGGGACTTTAATATATAGGAGTTATACCCCGTAGTAACCCTAATAGACGTAAATAAGTTATAAGTATCTAAGGAAGACTATATAACTCTTAATACCTTTTAAAAGGAATATTAGTTAGCTATTAGCTCCCTAATATATATTATACTAGGGACTAGGCTAGATATTACTTATATAGTCTTAGTAGTTAGTAGATATAGATTAAACCTAAATTAGTTATATTAAATAGCTATTAAGAGGATTTTCTACTACCTTTAAGGTATAACCGACCTATAACTTACCTTTTATAGGAGTATCTTTCTACTTATTAGCTATAGTAATACTAATTAGGCTAGTAACTAAGATACTTAATAGTTAATTATAAGCTATATTTTTAATATTAATAGCGGAGTAATAAGCTAGTTATTAAAGTGATAGCCTACTATTACCCTATCTAGCTATAAAGTAGAATATATAGGCTAGATATAGGCTACTAAGGAGGCTATCTAGCTCTAATAGCTACTTACTAAGCTAGACCTCTTTAAGGACACATATTAGCCTACCGCTATAATACTCTACTATAATAATTAGGGAGCTATCGCCCTAGCTAAGAACCCCTAGTTCTATACACGTATAAAGTATATTAATATCTAATATTACTATATATAAGAATAGGTTACCGCTAGTAATATTAAGCTAGAATATATTAGGACTAATAAGTAAGTAGCTAATAGCCTTATTAAAGCTCTCCCTAAGGATAAATTTATCCCCTTCTATAAGGCCTTAGGCCTAGAAGTATTATAGTAGTAGGAGTCTTTAGTATAGTAAGGCTCTACGGGTACTCCTAGCGGCTTTATAAGCGCTCCTATAGCCGACTAAAGGATAGCTAGCTCTTAACTACCTACCCTTCTAGCCCTATAACTCTACACTATAATATTAGAATATAAAATAGACTTTATAGGCCTATTTAGCTCTATTATCCTTCTATATTCCTAGCTTAAATAGTAAGTTATACTACTAGTAACGTTATCTAGATACTAGACTACTCCCACTTATAGACTAATATTATAATAGACGAGTTAACCGCTTTCCTATAAAACTATTAGGCCTAGACTATAGTATATATCTATTAAAATCCTATCTCTTACCCTACCACTAATATAAAACGGAACTAGTATAACGTATTCCTAGATACCAGTGAATATAGTACTTATAATAGCTTCTAGCGTAATATACCCCTAGGCCGTAATAGCCTTACTGTCTTTACTACCTAGACACGTATCTAGGTAGGATAAGAATAGGAAGTAGATAACTAGTACTACTAGGGAGCTATAATCCTTTATCTAGGTATTAATATTATTATTTTTAATTATAATATAGCTAAGGATATAGATACTAAAATTAGGCCTTATACGCCCTCCTACCTACCTAGTATAAGCTTATCTAGTATATTAAAGGTAAGAAACGTGCTATTAAGTTATTATAATATAGAAACCTTAATAGCGTACCTCTATAGAATAAGTACGTCTTAGAAATAGTTATATAGATAGAATTAGTTACCCTATAACTATACCTACCTTATTAGGGTCTATCTAATCTACGTCTAGAAGGCTTTTACTAAATTACTACCCTTTAAATAGGACTTCTACTACTATCTACTTACCTTTATACCTATTACCTACCATTTAGTTAAGAAGGGGGATTTTAGACGGTAGGAATAGAATATTAATAAGTTAGTTATACTATTATACTAATAAGGTACTTCATTTAAGTAGGAGTATTAAAATATATTAAAATAGGATATAATTAGTTAGACTAGCCGCGTACTAGACGCGCGCTAGTACCCGTCTTAGTATCTTATATATCCTATCTCTCTCTACCTAAGTAACAACTATTACCATTCTACCTATTTCAATAAAAAGATCCTTAAGGACTTTTATAAGCTTTAAGGTACTAATTAATATCCTTAATAAGATTATCTATAATTTTAATACCCTCTTTTATACTAACTATAAAGATATTAATAACTATATAAGTAAATTTAAAACTATTAACTCTAATTTAATTAACCTAGGATATAAGCTCCTTTATATCTTTATTATTAATACCTACCTCTAATATCTTAGCGCGAAGTTTAATACCTTTTAAAGTATATTTATTTAAATATATACTATTACTATTAAAGAAGGTATTATAATAGTCTTATTTAATAAACTTATACTAATTATAATAAATAAAGAAGCTTATTAAAACTTTATAAAGCCTTATATTATAGCTACTATTATGACTACTACTTACCCGCTCTATTAAGTAAGGTTAAATATATAATAAAGTAAAAAGTACTATAACTACTATAATTATTTAAACTACGTAGAGTTTAAATACTAGATTAAGTACTCTAAGTTAATAAAGGCCTTCCTTAAGATAGTTAAGGCGGATAAGAGCTAAAATTAAGGGGGTAGTAATTAAGGGGGTAGTAATAGTAAAGGTAAGTATATTTATATACTTATAGAGTTTAAAGACCTAGTTATTAGCTTTATAACTACGCTAGGTATAACTAGCCTTACTATTACTATCCTCCTAGATACGGCGTATAGCTAATATATTATTAATAATTAAAATATCTTTAAAGAATATAAGGTAATTCCTAAGTCCCCTATTTATAAGATTAGCTAGGCTAGTCCCTATATAGTAGGGCGTAGTATTATAGTTATCCCTTATAAGATTAGTAAGGGAATTAAGGTAATAGTATATCTTAATAATATCCTCTATATCCTAGATACCTAATTTAGTTTAATTTTAGTATTTTAGCTATTTTATCTTAGAGCTAAAGTCTCCTTTAACTTATAAGAGTATACTATTACTTATAAAGGCTATATCTTTATATATACCTAATATAACGGCGTCTTCTACCTTAATATTTAAGACTATCTAACCCTTACCTTCGCGGCCCTAGTAACTATATTATAGCTTCTTCTAGAGTTAAAAGTATATATATTCGCGGCCTTTTAGGTCTCCCTATCTATTAGCCTCTAGTATACCCGTATAGGTTATTATTACAGCCTATATAGATAATTTACTAATCGCTAGACCCAGCTAAACTACTATTAATTAGGTTAAGGCTATACTTAGTAAATACTTTTAAATAACTAACTTTAGCTTATATTCCTTCTATCTAGGTATATTAGTTAGGCGGGATTAAGTAAATCGGGTACTATAACTAGGTTAAGAAGCCTATACTAAAAAGGTATTAAGGGACTTTAATATATAGGAGTTATACCCCGTAGTAACCCTAATAGACGTAAATAAGTTATAAGTATCTAAGGAAGATTATATAGCCCCTAATACCTTCTAAAAGGGGTATTAATTAGCTATTAGCTCTTTAATATATACTATATTAGGGATTAGGCTAGATGTTACCTTTATAGTCTTAATAGTTAATAGATATAGATTAAACTTAAATTAATTATATTAAATAGCTATTAAGAGGATTTTCTATTACTTTTAAAGTATAACTAACTTATAGCTTACTTTTTATAAGAGTATCTTTCCTCTTATTAATTATAATAACGCTAATTAGGCTAGTAACTAAGATACTTAATAATTAACTATAAGCTATATTTTTAATATTAATAGTAGAGTAATAAGCTAGTTGTTAAAATAATAGCCTACTATTATCCTATCTAGTTATAAGGTAGAATATATAGGCTAGATATAAGTTATAAAGGAAGCTATCTAGCTCTAATAGCTTCTTATTAAGCTAGACCTCTCTAAGGATACCTATTAGCCTACTACTATAATACTCTACTATAATAATTAGGGAGCTATTATCCTAGCTAAGAACCCCTAGTTTTATATATATATAAAGTATATTAATATCTAATATTACGATATATAGGAATAGGTTACTACCGGTAATATTAAGCTAGAATATATTAGGATTAATAAGTAGATAGCTAATAGCCTTACTAAAGCCCTCTTTAAAGATAAATTTATCCCCTTTTATAAGGCCTTAGGCCTAGAAGTACTATAATAGTAGGAGTCTTTAATATAATAAAGCTCTACGGGTACTCCTAATAGCTTTATAAGCGCTCCTATTACTAATTAAGGGATAGCTAGCTCCTAACTACCTACCCTTCTAGCCTTATAGCTCTACGCTATAATATTAGAATATAAAATAGACTTTATAGGCCTATTTAGCTCTATTATCCTTTTATATTCTAAGCTTAAATAATAAGTTATACTACTAGTAATATTATTTAAATATTAAACTACTCCCGCTTATAAATTAATATTATAATAGATAAATTAACTACTTTCCTATAAAACTATTACGCCTAGATTATAATATATATCTACTATAATCTTATCTCTTACTTTACTTTTAATATAAAATAGAACTCGCGTAATATATTCTTAGACGCTAGTAAGTATAATATATATAATAGCTTCTAGCGTAATATACTTATAAGCCGTAATAACCTTACTATCTTTACTACCTAGACGCGTACCTAGGTAGGATAAGAATAAAAAGTAGATAATTAGTACTATAAAGGAGCTATAATCCTCTATCCTAATATTAATATTATTATCTTTAACTATAATACTACTAAAGATATAAATATTAAAATTAGGCCCTATAAAGCCCTCCTCCCTACCTAATATAAGCTTATTTAGTATATTAAAGGTAAGAAACGTACTATTAAGTTATTATAATATAGAAACCTTAATAGCGTACCTTTATAAAATAAGTATATCTTAAAAATAGTTATATAAAGAGAATTAATAATACTATAATTATACCTACTTTATTAGGGTCTATTTAATCTATATTTAGAAGGGTTTTATTAAATTACCGCCTTATAAGGGCTTCTACTACTATCTACCTTACCTTTACGCCTCTTACCTAGTATTTAGTTAAGAAGGGGGATTAGTTAAGATAGTAGGAATAGAATATTATAAGTTAGTTATACTACTATACTAATAAGGTACTTTATTTAAGTAGGAGTATTAAAATATATTAAAATAGGATATAATTAGTTAGACTAGCCACGTATTAGACGCGCGCTAGGACCCGTCTTAGTATCCTATATATTCTATCTCTCTCCACCTATATAGCTAGTAATATAATAACTATTACTATTCTACCTATTTCAATATGTAAGAGTCTCCTTATATTATATTATTTATAAAGATAGTATTATAAACATTTATTTTAATATTAAAAGTACCCTATCTCCTCTTAAAAGGGGTTATTAAAGTCTTTATTAAAGTTACTATACTTTATATTATATTAAGGTAAAAGAAGTAGGTTAATTTAATAAATAATATTATTCCTACTTTAAAATATTTAGACTTAAACTTAAAGTTAAACTCTTTTAACTTAAAAGGTTAAATTAATAATAAAACCTTTAATTTATAATATACTTATATAAGTTATTTAGGTTATTTAAATATTAAAAAACTTACTTATCTTTTTAAAGGAATTAACTTTATTAAGGAATTTATTATTAAGGATTTATACCTATTATATATTATTTAAAAAGTAAAGTAAGGTAGGTATTATATAAAGCTTATATCTAACTAGGAAGAAGGTCTTTTAACTTTATTTATAATAATACCTTAGGCCCTTATACCCTTAAAGGTTATAAGGGAGGGTATTACTTTATTACCTTCCTTAATAATTAAGATAAATAGTCTAAAGTAGAGGTAGTAAAGGTAAAAAGTAAAATCCTTAAAGCCTTTAAATATTATTAGGCTTATGATAAATATAATAATATTATTATAGGTTATTTAAAGGCTAATTATAATAATAAATATAAAGATTATAATTTTAATTCTTATTATATTAATTATAATATTTTATAAGAGCTTATAATCCCTAAAAACTTTAAAAGTAATAAAGTAATTAAATATCTAGGCTAAACCCTTTAATTAATAATAAGTACTATCTTATAAGATATAAGTCTTAATATAGATTTTTGACTTAAACTTATCTTTATAAGTAATTAATTATAGCATAGAAGCTTTATATCTAGTTAAAAGCTTATATTATATAAGGCTTATACTAGCTATTACCCTTATATCTCTTATATCTCTTATATTAAGATAAAGGGTTATATTAACTATTTAAAACTAGCTATTAATTAGGGTTATAAAAAGGATTAAATTAATCTTAATACCCTTCTTAATTTTAAGGGTAATTATATCTATAAAATATCAATACTTAATAAGTAAATTATTAGGGCCTTAAGAGTTATTTAAAGAAGGGAAAAAGATAGTTTACTCTTTATACTACTTATTATTATTAATCCCTTAACGCGTAAAGTACTAATAATAAAGGAGACTAATATTAAAGAGTATTATCCTATTAATACCTTCCTACTTATAAATTTAATAGATATTAATAAACTCATTAAATTAATATAATTAAGGCCCTTAATAATAAATTTAAGGCTAGAATTAATAGGAATTTAAATCCCTTAATTTATAAAATCTCTTTTAATAATAGAAACTTTATTAATAATTCTACCCTTAATTTTAAATAAAACTTATAAGTAGATAGTATATAATTTAATTACCCCTATCTTATCCCTTAAGATCTATTACTAGATATTTATTTATATCATATTATCATATTTAAAGCTATTCATTAAAAACTTTATAAATTTAAAATATTTAAAGAAGCTATAATTAATTATATCTATTAAAAATAAGAAAAGGCTAATATAATAAATAAATTTAACTCCTTTATTAAAAATAATACTTAAAATTTAATTAACTTATTAAAGAATTAGACTACCTTTTATAATAAATAAGTTTATGTTAAAATGTGTAGTAGAATAGTGAGAACTAAGTATAGATGCTAAAAGACTACTTAGTCATATATTACTAAGTATGCTAGCGTCTTAGCAGGACCCTATATTTTAATACTCCTACTTAAACCATCTATACCCCTAAAACTAAAGAATATTTCAAAAAATATTCAAAAAATAACTATATTAAACTATAAATTCTACTTTTTATAAAAACATAGTTATTTAAGATTTTTATTTCGGGATAAAGCTATATATAGTAAAATTACACTAAAGTATTATTAGATATATTATAAGAGGGTAACTATTATTAACTATTAATATATCATTAGTTATTACTATTATTATCTAGGCTTAATAGTACTTATAATAGCTAGGTAAGTAGCTATAAGGCTCTACGCTGTTGTAGGGTCGCCGTTACTAGTCTTTAGGGTAGTAGGTCCCTATAACTTAGCGACGGTTTAAGGTATCCTTAAGCTTATTCCCGCTAGTAATAATACTCCTATTATATTATAGGACCTCCTTTAGGCTAAGTGCCTTATAGAAAGTAATAAATATCTCCTTATAGAGGGGTTTAATAAGGCCGTTAGCTAACTACTAGTCCGTAGGAATATATTTAAGGTTAATAGTTCTAGTAGTAATTTACTCCCTTATCTAGTAATATTAGAGCTTAATATACTTAGAGTAAATATAGAACTTAGGGTTCTTTATAAGGGTGATTACGCCTTAGTTATCGCTATAGATAATTACTATCTTAGGTACTTCCCTAGAATAGAGTTAACTAAGGAGGTTCCTTAGCTAGATAGCTTCCTTAGAGGCCTATATCTAGTTAATACATTCCACTTTATATAAGGAAAGGGCTACCGTAGCCTATTACTTAGAAGACTAGCTAAGAGTTACGCTACTAATATTAAAGATATAGCCTAAGGTTATCTTATAAGTATTATAATTACCTACCTAGTTAGAGTTAGTATACCTAATAAGGTCTTATAAGGAGCCTTAGAATATAAGCTAGAATTTAATTATAATATATAAATATTAAAAGATATATTTAATAGCTAACTAATATAACTTATTAGGGTTAGTAGTATAGCGGCTAATAGCTAATACCGCGTAGGTAATATTAAGCTAAGTTCCTAGTATAATATATATAAGAGATCCTACGGCCTTTTAATAGTTCTTCTTAAATATAGGGTTTACTTTATACTTTTTATTAGCCTTTTATAAGTAAGTACTAATTTCTATTAATATAGTAACTTACTTATACTCTTATATATTAAAGTCCCGTAGTACTTTCTTAATATAAGCTACCTAACCTAGCTATAGTATTTACTATTAGTAGTCTTAGGTAATTATTATACTAAGGTAATAAGTATATAGACCTAAATCTATTATCTTAAACCGGCTATTTAAGGTATTTTTAATCTACTAAATAACCTACTTATTTAGTCTTATAATTAAGATATTATCTATATAAAGAGCTACTAAGGTCCCTTCCTTTAAGTTAATAAAAATACTTAAGTTAGTAAATAGTAGTATAAGGCCTAATTCCTTTATAAAGTTAGTAAAGGTATAGTATTAAACTTATAATAACTACTTTAGTTTATAAAGGGCTTTATAAAGCTAATAGACCCTATTTCCTTACTTATAACTAATAGGTTAGTTAATATAAATCTCCTTATTAATATTATTATAAAGGAAGGCCGTCTTAATATCTATTTACTCTAAGTCCTAGTTTATAATAGCTACTAGAGTAAAAATAGCCTTATAACTTATAGGTTTTACTATTAAGGTAAAAGTCTTATTATAGTTAATGCCTTTATACTATTTAAACCTATAAATAACCTAGTATACTTTATAATATATAACCTATCCTTAAGGGCTACGCTTTAAGGTATAAACCTATTTACCTTTTAAGGTATACTTACCTATTAATAGATTAATAACCTTCTAGGTATTATTTTCTTATAAGGATTTAACTTTATTATCTATCTTAAGGCTTTATTAGATATTATAACTATCCTCTATTACCTATTTCTAGGTCTTTAGCTTAAATAGTTTAATCCTATTAATATTAGTAAGGAGTATAAGGGCTATTATAACTAGAGGGTCTAGTAATAGATCCTATAAATCTAGTAGGGCTAACTTAGGATAATCTTATATTACCTACTAGATAGCCTATTCTTCCCTACTAATATATTCTATCTTATAAGTACGGACTTATTACTAAGTAGGAGTTATAGCTTATTAAATAGGGTTAATATTATCCTAGATATCCCGCTTCTTATTATTCTCCTTTAGAGTAGATATTTATAGGCGCTTATTTAGCTTAAAGTTTAGCTACTACTACTTATTAGTATTAATATACTAAGGGCGTTTTTCTTAAAAATAGATATTATTTACTTATATAACCTATTATCTTATAGTATTTTATAGTTAAAAGATATAGTCCCCTTTATAACTAAGAAGGTAGTACTTATTACTCTTATCTTCTAACTTCTTTTAAATATAATATAAGGCGTAGGCTATTAAGCCTATTATTTAGAGGTATAAGAGCTTTAATAGGTATTTATACTATACTTTATAAGGAGTCTTCCCTAACTTTATATTAAGAGATTAGATAGTAAGATAATTAGTTATAAAGATAATCTTAGGCTAGAAAGACTTATTAAACCTAAAGCTAAGGAGTATTAATTATATCTTATATAATAATATCTACCTAAAACGCTTTATAATCCTATTTATTTAAAGGTTCCTAGGTATTATAAATTTATAATAGATACCTTAGTCTTAGAGGTAGTTAATAAAGGTATTACTTATATATTCCCCTCTATTATTAATATAAAGTTAATAGATTTAATAGTTTAAATACTTATAAGCTACCTTAAACTACTAGAATAATTAGAAAGTATTACTCTTATACTTAAAGTAAATAATAACTAAGATATATATAAAATTATCCTTAAATATTATAAAGTACTAACTCCCTTTAAAACCTATTAGGTTAAAGGGGCTAATAATATTACTATAAATAAATTCTATTAAATACTCCCCTAGTTAAATAGTATCCTTATAAGGTACTACCTTTTAATAGCCTTAGATATAATATTTATATATAAGCTTATCAGAGATAGGCTTTAAGAAATTAATTCTAATTAATATAGCTAGTAATTTATTAATACTTTACTATCTAAGGTACCTTAAATAGGTATATTATAGCTATTAAACTTTATTTAAAGGAATATTATAAGTATTAAGGGCTAAGGGCTTTTATAAGTCTAGAGTAAAGACTCTTATAAATTAGCTAGTATTAAAGGCTACTAGTCCCTTTAAAACTATATAACCTACTTTAGTATAAATTATACTTATATTAATATTAAGGAGCTAACTAGGAGATAGGAGACTATTAATACCTAGATTAAGTACTTATATAATATTAGGTATAAGTATTAACCTAAAGTTACTATTAATATTATAATTAATTCTAATAGTCCTACTACCTTATAAGGTATATTAGATGCCGCTAATACCCCTAATAGCGCAGGAGGTCTTAATTAGTTATAAGTTAATAAATATACTCTAATCCTAGAAGGTATACTAGTTATAACTAGAGTTTATAAAAACTATACTATTTAAGTCTAAGAGTAATTTCCTAGGAGCTACTATTAAGATAATAACTTTATTACTAGCTATTCCCTAGATATTAAACTTATTAGTATAACTTATAAAGTTAGATTTAATAGGAGTATTATTAAGCTTTTACTTCTTTAAGTTATTACTAGCTTAAGTAGTAGCGGCCTTTATTAAAGCTTTTTTAAATTTATTAAGCTTTAAGTAAGGGAACTACTCTTAGTATTAATTTATAGTATAAGTATAATAAGACTTATATAGGATATCCTTATAATAGTTATAATTCTACTATAAGTTATTATCCCCCTTACCCTTTCCTTAAGTATAATAAGCTTTAAATATAGTAATAGTATAACTTTCTAAAGCTTATTAATATTACTCCTTATTATAGGTAGTAAGTATAACTTAATTAAAGGGGACCTTTCCTAGGCTAAAGAAGGTATAACTCTAAGTATAAGTAGTTTAGAAGGTATTAAAGGTACTACCTAATTTTATAAAATAGAGTTAAATTATATAGGCCTTTAATATAACTACCTCTTTATCTAACTCCTTAAATTTAATATTAACCTCCTAGAACTAATAGGTATAATTGTTTATATCCTTAATAATAGACCTATTAAAATAGATTATATAAAGGTAATAAACTAGTTTAATATAGACTTTAAAGCTTATAAGCTTAAAGTTAGTCTTAATTTTATTAAGGATAGCCTAAGCTTATAAGTTAAAGTAAGCGGGATTTTTAATAAGTTTATAAGTATTAAACCTAAGATAGTTATAAATTATAATATATACTTTAATTTATATAGCCTCTAAAAAGGGCTTAAAGTTATTTAGAACTAGTTAGTTATTAATTTCTTTAGCCTAATAGCTATAACCTAAGTTAGACTTAAGGATTATAATTAAGGTAAGGGGAAAGCTCCTACTATTACTTTAATTATTAGCTATTTTACTAGGAGTCTACCTCTAAGGATTTAGCTTTAGATAGTAATTAATTAATTAAGCTTAGTATATTTTTTATAAAGTCTTAGGAAGATTCCGCTAATAAGGTTATTAAGGATAAGGATACTAAGGGAGGAGGTATAAGTCTATTACCTTTAACTTATAAGTTAAAGAGAATAGTTTTATTAGGAGTATTTAATAATAGTTTACTAGCTTCTAACTTAGAATTATTATAATTTAAGGGTAATTATAATAGTTTATAATTACTATTATCTTCCTTAATAATAGGCTTCTTAACTTCCTTTATAATAGCTTTTAATAAGTAAGGGGAAAACTTTAATCTAAAATATTAGTAGATAGCTACTAAGATATTAAAATGAAAATAGGATTTAAGGAGTATTAACTTAAACTAGTTTAGCTTAAAAATAAGAGGAGGATTAATAAGTTATTTACTATAATAAGCTATCCTTATATTCCTAAGAATATAAACTTTAGGGGGCTAATTTAATAGAAATAGCTAGGCTAGTAATTATAGTAGTAGGAAAAGCTAGCTTTAAGCCTAGTTAGGTAATTAATAGTTACTTAATAGAATCTAGAAGAATTAAGATAGCTAGGGCCTAAACTCCTTTTATAAAGATTTTTCTAGGGGGCTAACCTCCTTTAAAGAGATTTTTCTAGGGGGAAATAGCTAAATAATATTAAAAGGCGTAATATAGTAAAGCGGAGATTATTATAAAAAATAGTATCTATTATAATTATTTAAGAGGAGGAAGTATTATTCTTTCCCTAAGTATAAGGTAGTAGTAGTCTACCTAAGAAGGCTTAATAGAGGGAGTATTAATAGGATTTCTACTTATAAAATTAGTATTTATTATAATAATAAGGTTAGAAGTAGGTATTTACTTAGGGGGCTAAGTATAGTTATTTAATAGCGCTTACGCTAATAATAATATTATAATAGCCCTTATAACTAGTCTTTAGACCCTATAATTATAAATTAATTAAATTTACTTATTTATCTAAGGTTACTTATAATAGTAAAAGCTAAGTACTTTAATAAGAAGTTAAAGAATTTTAGGTAATATATATAGTAATAGTAATTATTAACTTACTAAAGGGTACTAGAGGCTACTAAGACTTTAGTACTATATTAGTAAAGATAGGATAAGTAAATACTTATACCTCCGGGCTTATAACCTATTAAAATATATAGTAGAATAGTTAATTAGGTTACTAAGTCTAGATATATAAGAACTAAGTATAGATACTAAAAGACTACTTAGTTATATATTACTAAGTATACTAGCGTCTTAGTAGGACCCTATATTTTAATAGTTTATACTTTGAAATATAACTTATAAGGGGAAATTACTTATTATAAAACTTATTAAGTTATTTAAAAGTTTAAATAATATAAAGGACTAAATTATAATAAAACTTTTACCTTTATAATTAAGCTTATAAGTTATAAGACTATCTTTACCCTTATTACTCTTAAAGACTAAGACTTAGAATAAATAAATATTTAAATAGCCTTCCTTTATTATTATATACCTAAATAAATAAATTTATATAAAATAACTTATAAAGTATAATAATTAATACCTTAAGAAGATATATAAATTAAATAAAACCTTTTATAAATTAAAATAGTTATTATAAGTTTAATATAACTACTTTATAAAATATATAGAGATTAGCCTTAAACCTATTAATATTATATTTTATATAATTAATTTAGGTTTATATAACTATTACTTTAATATAATAGTAACTTAAGACTAATTTAATTAAATATTATAATTAAAGTAAGCTATTTATATAAAATATTTCCTTAAGTATTATAAAATATAAGAATTAAAGCCTATTATAACCTTAATAAAAATAATTACTTAACTTCTATTAATTAAAGATAGGTATATAATACTATTAAACCTCTTTAAATAGTACTAATTAGCTATTAATTCCTTTATATATATAATATTAAGTATTTAATTTAATATTACTTATATAATATTAATAGTCTTTTATTATTTATTAAACCTTATAATAAAATATTTTAAAGTAGTAAAATATATCTTCTACTACTTTTAATCTATAATTTACTAGTAACTTATTTATAAAAGGTTACTAAAAAAAACCTTATTAAATAGGTAGACTTAAAATAGACTAATAATTATAATATTAAAAAGTCTACCTCTAATTATATCTTTAACCTTAGAAGTAGTACTATCTCTTAATTATTTAAATATTAAATAATAGTAGTATTATTAACTTATAAAGCTAAATATATTAAATAAATATATAATATAAAAGAAGTTATCGAACTTAAAACCCTCTTAGATTGAATTTATCCTCTTAATAATATACTCTAAATAGTTATTATCTTTAAAGATAATAAGGGTGTAATTATACTTATTAAAAACCTACTTTATTATAATTATATTAAGTATATAAATATTTAATATTATTAAATCTAAAGTTAAATTATTAATAGTAAAATTAATTTTAAATAGACTCCTATTAATAAATAAGTAGCTAATAGCCTTATTAAAGCCTTTAATTATAATAACTTTATTATCTTCTAAGAGGTAATTAATTTAAAAGAGATTATAATAAGGAGTATAAAATATTAAGTTAATTATATATAAGAGCTATAATACCTTATAATTATTAAAACTTTTAAGGCTTAATAATACTATTAATTAATAACTATTAATAATATTACCTATTAATAATATTATTAATTATTATATTAATAAGCCTAAGGCTTAATTATACCCTTAAGTATATATAATTTAAATTATAACTTTATTAATTTATTAATAAAGTTATTATACCTTAAATAATCAAAAGTAGTTTTTTATAATTATAATATTTTAAGGTACTCCTAGGGTTAACCTTTTAGGAAATAATTACTTTAAATCTTATAATATTTATTTCATTAATTAATAGTATTTATTTTATTAATTAATATATTATTAATTAAATACTCTATTATTTTATTTTTATTATAATTATTCTAAGTTACTCTATTAATAGTTATAAGTATAAAAGCTTATAACTAATACTATTATTATAATTAAATACTATTATATTAATTTATATTTTATTTTAAATCCTATAATATTTTATCCCTTTTATTTATTAATTAACTAATACTTTATAAATTAGATCTATTAATTGTATTTTATTACTAAGTAATTAATAATAATAAAGTCTACTTAAAGATTTTTAAAAATAAGCCTTAATAAACTTATTTTAATAAATAGTAAAATAAGTCTTAATATTAGGATATAATATTAAAAGAGGGGTTATAAGTAATAATAATAGTAGAGGAGGTAGGTTAAAAGGAGGAGGAGAGATTATTTATATAAAGACTAAAGAGCCTAATAAAGGGAAAGAAACTTAAAGAAGAGAGAATATATATTAAAAAAATATTAATAAAAGTTTTAAAAATTATAATAGTTATATAAATTATATTTAAAAATAGAATAATATATAAGATAAAGAGGATAATAGGGGTAAAGCTTAAATATATAAAAGAGTTTATTATAAAAGTACTTTAAACTAATAACTTAAAGAGATATATAAGTTTAAAAAGATAGTAGGAAAATAATCTTAAAGAAGAAAGATATAAGGGGGTAAAAAGAAATAAGTATAAATAATTAATTAAAACTTAATAAATATAAAAATAAATAATATAAGCCTTAAAAAGATATTTATTATAATATTAATAAATAATATTATAAAGAAGAGATTTAAAGTAATAAATAATAAAAAGATTAAGACTTTAATTATTTAAATTAATAATAGGGCTAAAAAAGAAGTAGTAAAAGTATTAATTAAAGAGTAATTAATTTAAAAAAAATAGGATAATTATATTTTTAAAGATATAAGAGATTATAATAGTAAAGTACTTAATTAAAAGTAATTTAATACTATTTATAATAGAAATAAAAGTAAGGGAGGAGTTAAAGGAGAATAATAATTAAATAAAAAAGGTATATAAATTAATAAGAATATTAAAATAAACCTTTTTAATTATAGTATATAAAATATTAAAAAAGGTAGTAGATATATTAAAATAAAAAAAAGGTAAAAGAGGTAATTATTTAATAAAATAAAAAGAACCTCTTAGGATTAAAAATTATAAAAGTAGATTAATTATAAATAGTTATATAAAAGAGGAGAGAAGGTAAAATAATAAAAAAGAGGGCTTTATTATTATTAAAATTCTTTATATTAAAGATAATAAATAAAGTAATTAAAAAGGGCTTAATAAAAGGATATAACCTCGTATAAAAGGTAGGAGAGGAGTAGGATAATAATATAATAATATAATATTAATAATATAAATATATAATAAGATATTATAAGAGCTTAGTATAATATAAAATTTTTATTAATAAATATAACTTAAAGGAATATAAGTTAAAGAAAGAGGAAGTTAAAAGGTATAATAATTATAAAAAAAATAGTTATATAATTTAAAAATATAAAATATAAAATTAAATTAAAGGAATTTAATAAGCTCTATTAAAAAAAAAAAAAAAGTTATATAAAAACTTTATAAGAGGGAATAAGTAATAGGATACCTAGAAATAGCCTTAAAGGGAGTAGATAATAATAGTAATAAAGAAGAAGAGGAAGCTTATATTAAAATTTAAAGACCTTAATAAAATTATAATATAAATAAGTCTTTAAAGGGATATAAGGGAAAAGGGAATAATATTACTATTAATAATAATATTATAAAATAGGCTAAAAAAGCTAATTACTCTTTAAATAATAAAAATAGATTAATAAATATTAAAAAAGATATTAATATAAAAGGCTTTAATTATTAAAGGAGTAGAGATTATAAGGAATATTTAATAAAGATCTTTATAAAAGTATAAAAAATAATAAAACTATTATAGTATAATATATATATAGAGTAGATTATAATAATAATAATACTATTAAAAGATAAAGAAATATAATAAAGAAATATTCTAGCTATTTAAGAACTATTATATATAAAGAGGATAGGCTTAATATATAATTTAAATAAAGGAGTATTCTACTTAATATATAAAGTAGAAAGGGATATAAGGATATATTTCTTTATAAATAAATATTAAACATTAATAAATAAAAAGTTAAATTTATATTAAAAGACTTATATTTATATTTATATTTGAATTTTATACTCTACTATCTAGCTACTTAGAGCTAATAAGGGCGTTCTAACTCTAGTTTTAGGAGGAAACTATAAGTTATAGAAGAAAACCTCTCTTACCTACTTAATTTACTATACTACTTCTACGCCTCTAGATACTATATACTATCCTCTCCCTTATACTTTATACTACTCTAGTATTAGATCCTAATATCTATATACTCCTCTCTTAAGCTAGGGCTATACCCCTTTCTCTATTCCTAAAAGGTTTATACTCCCTTAATTACCCCCTTACCCTTCCTTATATAGTTTAATTAATACTAGTAAGTACCGCTAGCCCTCCTACTATTTTATTACTATCTTAGCTACTCCTCTCTTATACTATTTAGTATTAAGATATCCTTCCCTCTTAAACTTATAATATATAAGTCGCTACTATTACTAGCCTAGTAGAGGGCTTATAATACTCCTATTAAGAATTACCGCGTATCTTTTCTATTATACGTAGGAGGGGGCTATTAGAGTTATTAAGGGGGGGTATAAATATACTTTATTACTACTATTATATTACTATTTCCTAGTACTAGGCCGTATAATAATCTACTTATAAGAGAAAGTAGATTATATTAAAATCCCGCTAGTTATACTTATAATTATAAGGTTACTACTCCTACTCCTACGCGTAGTTATAATCCTCTTAGCTAGGGGGGGTAGCCCTAGCTATTATTCTAACTTTTCTACTTAGTATAATACCTTCTATCTCTTAACCTAGAGTCTCTTATACGTAGAGCTAATACTACTAGTAGGAATTAAGGTAGGTATTATTATATATATTAAAGGCGCGCTTACCGCGCGTATAAAAACTCTATATAAGGAGCTCTACTACTACGTAATATCTTAGTTTTATTCTCACTATATTTAGACTAGAGATCTCTTAGCTCTATTAATAAGTAATAGGTTCGTAGCTAATACCGCGTATAAGTAGATCTTATCGCTAGCCTATTAAAAGACTTATACTCCTTAAAGATATAAATTATAAAGAGGGAAAGAGGAGCTTTAATATATCTTTAAATATATAATATATATAACTTTAATTATTATAGATACTAGCGTATTAGTATATACTACGGAAGGCTTTTATAGTTACCTTATCATTTCGTTAATAGAATCCTTAATAGAAAATTAACTATTATACCTATAATTATTCTACTTATATTAATTAGTAGTAATACTATAGGTATTTATCTTTAAGGTACTAAATAATTACCTATAAATATTAACCGCTATTTATAATATTAACGCTATCTCTATAGTATTAATAATCCTCCTCTAAGTCCTCTAACCCCTCTAAGTCCTATACCTTTAGTAACTACTTCTATAATTAAAAGTATCCCTTATACTTTATAATAAAGGCCTTATTTTATACTAATCTAAAGATAAAGTAGTCTAAATTAGAAGCCTTTAATAAATACCCTTATACTATAGCCCTCTAAGTTATATAACTTATCTACGCTCCTTCTAGTCCCTTCCTAGGAATAAAGCTCCTTCCCTTTTAAATTATCTAATAGTTATATAAGTTATTTACTTATTTTACTTTTCCTCTATTATAACTCTTATATTAATTATAATAGCTATTAATACTATTAACTTGTAAGGTAACTACTATTAAAGGCTCTAATAATATCCTATTTATCCTACACATAGCCGCTTTAATCCTATTAGCTATCTTTATACTATTAGATATTATTACTTAAGCCTACTTAATATCTAATTTCTTTAATACTAGGTATTAGTATAGCTAGATTATTTAGAAGGCTACTTATAAGGTTATCTATTTTATTACCTCTAAGTATAAAAGACTATTACCTCTCCCTTATAAACCTACTCTATTACGCGGTACTTAATTAGGAGCCTAAGACTTAGATTAAGCTAAATATACCTAGCTAAGTAACTAGGCTATTAACCTACCCCTCTTTAAAATATTTATAAAAGCCTTTATTATTATTATAACCTAACTATATAAGTTTACTAAGTCCCTATTAATAGGTATTATACCTACTTTAACCTCTCCTAGATTTAGCCTATTAGGATAGTTAGGCCTATTAGAGTAGTTAGGCCCGTTAGATTAATCTAGGCTAGGCTCCTATTTATTAATAACCTAAGGTATATTAATTAAAGAAGAGATATATTATAACCTATTATAACTTCTTATAAATATAGCTACTCTATTCTTATAAGTATAAGCTAATTAAATAGCTACTATTATTATTTAAGTAATAACCTTACTATAGAATTAGTAGTAAGTTAATAGTAATTAAGTAAATTTAGTAAATCCTAATTAAAGACCTTATTTTACTTAGTTTATACTAAGATATAGGCTACTTTGAATTAAAGCCTAATATACCTACTATTAAGGTTAAGGATAGGTATAATATCTATTATAATATCTATAGCTTTACTACTAGGTTATAAGTAAAGGCTATTAGAATAGATATAGCTATTTTATAATAAAATTTTAATACCTATCTACTTAAAGAAGTTAATAACTAGTTTACTAATTAATTAATATATAACTTTAGATAAAGATTAAGATATAATTCTAATAGTATTAATAACTAGTATAATATACTAGAAAAAAGGTTTTAAAATTCCCTAAGTAAGTCTTTAAGCTTATTTAAATCTATTTATTATACTATTTAAGATATTTATAATTAACGCGACCCCGTTAAATATATAATTAATATTATAATTAATAGTTTTAATAATAATATTATAATTATTAAATTATTATAAGTACTCTTTACTTATAAATATATAAATAGTAAACTCTATTATAACCTTAGTAAGCCTACGGCTACTTTAACTATTATAGGCCTAATTAAAGAAGGATATTTATAGAAGGATATCTAGTTTAATATTTATATAAATAGTATATCCTTTATATTAAGGACCTTAATAGTTATAATAAGTTAATAGTTATAAGATAATAGGCTAATTAGCTAATCTAGTTAATATTAATCTTAAGTAGTTAATTAGTTATAAAACTAATTAGCTAGTAATACTTACCTCTATTATTAAAATAATTTAGCTTATAGTTCTAATTAGAATTACAATTATTAAGGCTAAGATATACCTTAACCCCTATAGCTACTATAGCTACTATAAGCCCCTTAAAGGCTTTAAATTATAGTAGGCCCCGTAAACGGGTTAGGCTTTTAACTATAAGGGTAGAATAGTAATCCTTATAATAGTAGTAGACCTTAAAGGGCCTATTAGGCTATAATAGAGGAGTCTATAAAAGACTTTAATAATAAATATAATTAATTAGCTAGCTAATATAAGTATAATAATAAAATATCTACTAAAGGCTTTTATAATAATTATAATAAGGCCTAAGATATTAACTTCCTTATATAATTAAGGGATATTAACTACCCTTATTTTAACTATAAAGCTACCTTTTTATTTAGGAATAAGCTATTTGATTACCTTAGGCTATAATACTAGTTAAAGGCTCTTAAGCTAATAGAGATAGTAGTATTAAAGGCTTTATTAGATAACCCTTAAATTAATCTAGGGGATACTATAGATAAGGACTTTAATAATATCCTTAAGATTAACTTTATCTATATTAACTCTAATATAATTTTAGATTAAAGTAAGCTACTAAGCTATAGCTATTATAGATAGAAATATATTATAGTTAAAGTATCCTAGTTTAAATTAAGCTAGGAGTAGATTAATATCTATTTTAATAGTAGCTATATAATTACCCTTATTAATTATACCTACCTTATAAAGTACCTCCCTAATCTTTAACTTAAGAAGATACCCTTACCTATACTAGTTTATAATATAGGAAATAAGACTATTAAGACTTATAAGTATACTTCTATTAAAATATATATTTAAGGTAAGGTTAGAGACTCTCTAGGATAAGTATTAATAATTATAGAAGTCTATATTATTAATAACCTTAGAGCTAATATACTTATTAATAATAATATATTAGTTCCCTAGGGTATTATTATTAATTTTAGTAGGAAGGTAATTTTAATTAGATTATATAAAGGCTTAATAGCCCTAATTAAAGTTTATATTTATATATCTCTATATTTAAGGCGTATAATTAAGGTAAAATTAACTATTATAATCCCTTTATAATCTATAATTAAAGTTCTAGTAATATATAAGGATAATATACCTAATAATTATAATTCTCTTTTTAAACTAGATTATTTATAAGATCTTAGTCTAGATAGAGGTATTTATATATATATTATTAATTCTATTATATTATTTATATAGGTTTATAATACTTTACTAGTCGCTATATAACTACCTTATAAGACCCGACTTAGATCTATTATTAAGTATAAATAGGATAGTACCTACTTAGTTACCCTAATAAATACTCCTTAGGCCGTTAGAAATACCTAATTATAGAAGTTATAAGTTATTAAAGGCTTTATAGCTATAGCTATAGCTCTTATATTATATATTATAGCTAATATAGTTACCCTACCTTAGATTAATATAAATAAGGGCCTTAATTCTTATAGAAGCCTACTATAATTATCTATTAACCTAGTATTAGAGCGCGTTATATTAAGTAGTATAACTATCTATAATACCCCTAATATAGTATCTTAAATTACTAAGGTTATTCATATATTTCTTAAGATATATATAGATAGATTAAGGAATTATAGTTATAGTTCCTAAGGCCAAATAAATACTAATTATATTAAAGCCTAATATAACCCCTAAGCTATTAAGGATTTACCTAGTAAGTTATAAAGATAAGTAAATAATTAATAAGACTTTTAATAAGCTATATTCCTAAGGGAAAATATAATAGTTAAATTAACCTACCCTATTTAGTTATTTAGTCTTTATAGTATAGCGGGAAGTTAATAGTAAGAAGAAGGGTTATATTAATAATATTAATATATAAGGCCTTAATATAATTATATAATTAGATAGTTACCCTATCCTATTATAAAGTAAAATTATATTAGTTATAATAGGGTTACCTTTTATCTCTATTATAAATAGTACGGGGTATTTTTATTAATTTAATATTAGAAAATTTAATTATTATAAGCTTACTATTATCTCTTACTAAGGCTAAGAATAATATAATATTATATTAATAGGCTATAAGGGATTACCCCTATATATATAATAATAAATAGATAAAATACTTTAATTATATAGAGATTTTATATATACTTATATAAATAATATTATAAGCTTCTTTAAAAGCCTACTAAAACACCTAATTTATCTTTTAAAATTATCTATATTATTTTATAAGTATTATTTAAGTCTTAATTTTAAGAAAACCTTTTTTAATTACCTATTTATTAACCTCTTTAATTAGTATATTAATACCCTTAGGCTTTCTACCTTGAAAGAAAAGCTAAGGGCTATTACTACCTTATACTTCCTAGATTCTCTTAGAGATCTAGAGATCTTCTTAGGCTTTATAAGATAGTTAAGGTTATTTATACTAAGGTATACCTAATAAGCTAATCCCTTATAAAGATATAAGACTAACCTTATAGCCCCTTTTACTATATTAAATATTAAAGGCTATATTAGAAAGACTAAGGCTACTAAAGCCTTTTATTACTCTATTAAAGAAGAACTCCGGGCTTTTTATAACTTAAAGGAAGCCTTTAAGAAAGCCCGCTTTCTAATATATTTTAATAAAATAAGGTTTTTATTTATTAACCTAGATACCTTTAAAGCCTAGGGGTTTATTATAATAATATATTATATAAAGGGTAATCTAAATAGCTTAAAGCCTTTTATAAGAATTAATATCTAGCTAATTATATTCTTTAATAAGATACTTAATCCCGCTAAAAAGAATTACTAGCTTATAAAGCTTAAGGTAGTAGGTATTATATAAGTTATTTAAAAGACTAAGTATCTTATTAAATCCTCTTATAAGCCTTTATTAATTATTTATATAAACTATTTTATAGTAGTATTAATATTAAAGTAAATAAGCCTAAGTTTATTATTAATAGATAAACTTAACCTCTATCTTATTAGAGTATTTTAGTACCTATTATAATTTAACCTCCTTATAAAGTATAAGTTAAGTAAAAGTAATATTATCCTAAACGCGCTATTATACCTTAAGGTAAATAGCGGAAAACGGCTTAGACGTATAGGTACTAGGTAGCGAAGCGTTTAAGAAACGCGTATAAGAGACGAGTAAAGGAGTAATAGGATACCCTAATCCTAATTAGGGGCCTAATAGAGGCGGAGGTGGTGGAGTTAGGGAGGAAGGGGAGAGTAGAGGACTACGCGTCGGGGTAGAGGCTACGGGGGCCTTTACCCTACCTGCGGACTTAGCGAATATAATAATACTTAGATTACGACGTATAAATAATATTAGAGCTATAAATAGGCTAAGTAGCTAGGCTACTATAGTAATAACAGCCCTTAAGGCTATTAAAAATACGCGATTTAAGGACCTAAACGCGTCTAGATAGAAGATTTTAATAGCGGGCATTAGCCTAGTATAGGTATATATTAAGGAACTCCAACTAAAGGAGAGGGATAATAGGGAAAGGGACTAGGATTATAATAAGCCTAGGACTACTAGTTAGGCTAGTACCCCGATAAGACAGGGCTCCCTATAGGGCTAATAGAGCTAGGGGAACCCCTTTATAAAGAATATACTACCGCCCCCCCTATAAGGCTTATACGCGCCGACGCTAAAAGCGGTCGAGGCTAGGAGGGCACGATAGATACTAGTAGTACTAAAGGACGAGAAAGAGAGGGAAGCGGTAGCGGGGATAGTAGGTAAGAGGCTAGTTATAGTATTCTAAGCTACTAGTGATAAATATACGTTAGAGATTATAGCGGCGAATAGATTAAAGAGTAGGGATATACTATTATAAGTCACCTCGATAAAGGTAAGAGAAGTACTAGAAAGGGAGTAGTTATAAGTAAATATGATATACTACTCCGTAGTAGTAGTAAGGAAATTATTCGGCGTAGTAGTATACGGAGTATAAATATCTATCTTTAATATAAAGGATTAATAGGCGATTAAGGAGAAAATCTAACGGGAGAATAGGGCCCTCTACTCTAACCTAGACGTAGTAGAAGGAAGATAGCTAACGAGTACGTATATACTTAGGAAGGTATACTCCTTACTTATAATAAGCGTCGCGTCGCCGGTAATAGCGGACGACTTAATTAGGAAGGGGATAATAGAAGCGGGTGAGATAAAACTTATAAAGCGGTATAAATAGAGGGTAAGGCTATTATAATACTTTAAATGTTAGTTATACGGGTATATATACTATAACTACCTTAATAATACCCGATACGCCGACTATAGCTAGGGCTATAGTATAACGGAATATAGGGCGAAGGCTACGGACGCCCTACGAGGGTATACTACGTGTAAATAATAGGGCTACTCCTCCTAGTCTAATAAATACCCGGTAAGGGCTAGGGAGAGGTAACGCGCCAGATAGTAGGTCGCGAACAAGACCCTATTCTATAGGATTAGGCGAGAGCGAGTAATAGCGGTAATAGACGCCGAAGGATTTATAATTATAGGGATAAAGAAGAAGAGAAAGGCTATAACCGACTAGGTAACGTACGACACGCCTAGTAGCGGAGAGTAGCTAGGGCTCTAGAGACCTAGGTATAGGCTAGGGAGGCCGCCTACCTTTAGAAGGCTTATAGTTAAGGAGCTAGGCCAGAAAATATTAGAGGTAAGGACGAGTAGTAGAAAGGAGCTGGCGGATAGCGTTAACGAGCTACTTATAGAAGTAGTAGTAAATAGCGCTATTAACCTTACTAGGGAGGGTAAATAGGTCGACTAGGGAGAGATAGATATACGAGAAGTAAATAGCGGTACCCTAGATCTAGATATCTAGTATACTAACCCTAAAGATATTATAATATAATATTAGAAGCGAAATAGGTATAATAATAACCCTACTAGAAGATCGGGTTATCTAGGAAATAGATATCTTAGCGATATAAGAACCCTATTATAACGCTAGGAACTAATCGTCGTATAACCCTAGCTCTAAGGCGTTCTTCCTAGCGTATAAAGCTAGGCGAGATATATAAACGTGCTTCTATATTAATAAGAGGCTTTAAGTAGATAGCTAGGAGGTAGAGTTCCTTATAAGGGATATTAGTACCCTAAAGCTCTAGCTTTATACCTAGGAGGGTAGGGAATATATAGCCCGCTTCTAATTATATAATATATATAACCCGAGCCTATTACTAGTAATAAATAAGAACCCGTCAAGCCTACCGATTATAAGAGAGGAGGTCGGGCGACCTAGTAAGTATATCGTGGTAGGGGATTTTAACCTCTACTACCCTAACTAGAATAACTCAGGGCGGTTCTTATACTACCCGGAAGTAGACTAGCTAGTAGGAATTATAGTTAATAACGACATAGACCTAGCCCTACTAGATAGGATAGTTACTTAGAGGGCGAGGGGGTCTAAGAGTATAATCGACCTAGTCTTTACTACGCCTAGACTTCTTAATATAGTATAAGTCTACCGGGTACGCCTTAAGTTATAGTTTAGCTCCGACTACCTTCCTATATATATAGAGCTCGACCTGAGAGTAGAGGAGTAGTAGAGTATACTAAAGAGGTCGTGGAAGACAGCGGACCTAAAGGAAGTTAAGAAAGGGGCTTAGGCGCTAAGCCGGAAACTAGGTCTCTAACTACTAGAAACTATAAACTAAATAGATAACTACCTCTCGCGGTTATAATAGGGCCTAAAGGAGGTCGTAGACGAGACGGTCCCCTAGGCGAAGCCTAGAGGTAGGAGAAAGACCTTCTAGAACTTGAAATGCCGATATACTACCGAGGATACTATAAGAAGTATAAAAGTATTCTAGAGGAGTAGAGATACTACTACGGAGGGAGCTAAGAACGTAGCTATTAAGGAAAGGAATAGGGTACTAAAAACGGAGAAGGCGATCGACTTTAGAAGAAAGATCTATAATACTATTAAGTCTTAAAAGGGTATATAAGGCTTCGCTAAGTAGGTAAGGAATAATAGCTCGTCGCCATAGCCCCTCCCTAAGTTCCCTCCTCTAAGGAGGGGTGATAGGAAAGGGGTAGCCGAGACCTTTAAGGAGAAAGTAGAAGTCTTATAGATGATATTCTTCCTACCCCCCCCTAGGCCGACCTAATAGATATCGATAGTATAGAATACCTACTACCGGTAGGTAATAGCGGTAATATTATAAGCGAGGAAGTCTTATAAGCTATCTATAAGCTAAAATAAGATAAGGCCCTAGGGATTAATAGGATCCCGAATCGGTTCCTTAGGCTAATAGCGGACGGGCTCCTTAAGGAGCTTATTTATCTATTTAGCGCGTGCTTCTACCTTAGCTACTACCTAAGGGAATTTAAAAAGGCTAATACGGTCGTCCTAAAGAAACTAAAGAAAGAGGATTATACGGTACTTAAAGCGTACCGTCTAATAGCGCTACTAAGTACCCTTAGAAAGGCCCTAGAATTAATAGTCGTAGGGCGACTTAATAACTATACTAAAAGCTAAGACCTCCTCCCCTAATAATAAATAGGGGCGCGAAGGAATAGATTAATAGATATAACGCTAGAGATAATTATAGACGCGGTATATACGGTATAAGACTATAATAGAGGTAATATAACTAGCCTCCTCTTACTAGATATTATAGGAGCCTTTAATAACGTCTCCTACCGGAGGCTTATCTATAACCTCTAGTATAAGGGGATCCCTCGCTATATTATAAGCTAGATAGAAAGTTTCCTAGTAGAAAGGTCCTCGTCTATTATAATTAGGGGGATGATAAGTAGGATATAGCCGGTAGAGATAGGGATTCCCTAAGGGTCGCTAATCTCCCTTATCCTCTTCCTATTCTTTAACGCGCCACTTATTAAGGAGTATACGGCGGCTAAACTATAATTATAAGTTAGAGGGTTTATAAATAATATTTACCTGCTAGTATATAAGAAAACTATAGAAGGTAATTATAAGACCTTAGAACTAGTACACGAGATCTACCTTAAATAGGCTTTAACGTACGGGGCGAGTTTCGCCCTCTAGAAATATAAATTAGTCTACCTTACCCGTTACCCCCGTCGCTTTAATATAGGTGCGGTTATTAGCCTAGGGCATACGATAATAAAGCTATAAACGGAGATCTAAGTCCTAGGACTATATATTAACGGTAAATTACGGTAGGGCCCGCACTTAAAGAGGGTATAAGTAAAACTCGCTACTTAGAGCCTCGCCCTATTTATAACGACGGTATTAACTTAGGGAGCTACCCTTAATAGGGTAAGAAAAGTATATAACGTAATAGTACGGCTAGTTATAACCTACGCGTCCGCCTTATAGTATATATTATAAAGACTAAGGGATATAAAGAAGACGCACGTAAGGAAGCTTAAAGTTATCTAAAATAGCTATTTAAGACGCGTACTAGGGGTATATAAGGCTACCCTAACGCGAGTACTAGAGGTAGAGTCGGGGATAGCCCCTATATAACTAATACTAGATTACTCGGTTCTCCGCCGGTATATATTAAAGGGGATCTACCCGGTAATAGTAATAGGGAATAGGCGTATCCGAAGGAAGCTAAGCGCTAAGAGGGGAGGAGGAGAGAGGTAGTAAAGTCCCCCGCGGAAGAGAAGAATAAGTAGGCTCTACGCTCCCTACGCCTAGACGACTAGGGCGCGATTATAACTAGGGAGGTAACCCGCCCCCCCTAAAGGATTAAGAAGATAATATACTATTAGTAGAGGTCCTCCTAGGATACTATATAGGATAAATACTAGTCGGGACTAGGAGCTAGGGATTACCCCCCCGCCTAGCTCGGGGGCTTATAGACCGGTAGAAGGACCCTTTATAAGGGCCTCTAGAAGGCTAAGAGCTCCGTCTTTATATAGATAAGAACGGGAAAGATCGGGCTAGCCGCCTTTTTATACTAGTATAAAGTCCCCGGCTTTATATCCGTAAGCTGCGGGTACGGCTAGCGTAGGTAGGATATAAAGTATATCCTTATCTATTACCCTAGGCTCTAGGACCGCCGCTAGGAGCTAAAGGATACCTTAGGCGCGGTAGATACCTATAAGATACTCGCGAACGCGGGGGGGGTAAAACGAGTAGCGAGATAGATAATCTAGACTAGGCTACTAGGCTAGTTCTCGCTCGCAGCGAAGTAGTTATACTAGAGCCGACCTTAGACGTAAATCTTTACTACCGGAGCGAATTTCGCTTTTATAATATATAAGCCGGCCCTAGGGAGCTAGACTAATATAGTAGTAAAATACGACCGCCTATTATTATAAAGGACCGAATATAGTATAAAGAGAAAACGGAATAAAAGTTATAAAGAAGGTAGGAAAGGTAAGGGTTTTTACCCGCGCCTATAATTAGTATAGGTATATAGTTTCCCCTACGAGTCGGCTACCGTCGTAGCGACTATAAAATACTTATAAGCCCCCGTAATTATCTTTTAATAGTTTAGATAGACGCGTATATAATTTATTTATTTATTTATTTTATACCTTAAGGTAGATATAACCTTACTAGTTATAATAGCTAATATATTAGATATATTATATATTAAAGCCTTTTATAATATAGACTACTACCTTTTAAATTAATCTAAGGTTCTATTACTCTATATTATATTAGTTAAAATATTATAAGCCTTTAAAGTACCCTTATTATAAGCCTATTAGAATAACTAATAATAGAATAAGGTCTTTAATATACTTAAAATAACCGGCTAAACTCCTAAAGTATCTTATATATCCTTAAAGTTTAAACTCTAGGATAGTCTAATCTATTATACTAACTTTAATAATAGATATAAGTAATTATATATTCTAAATATAATAGAAAAGGAAGTCTTTAACTTAGCCTATAATAAATAATACTATAATAGTTTTTATAGAATTTATAAATATATTACTAGCTCCCTTTACCTTTAATAGCTCGCTTTTTATTTATAATTATATATTAAGTATTACCCTATTTATTAGGTTAATTAAATAAAATATTATAAATCCTATAGTAGTATATAGTTTATTAATAGGCCTAGTATCCCCTTTTATATAATTATAATAGACTTTATTCTCGCTTTATTATTAATATAGGAAAATAGCTTTAATAGTCTACTAATTATTATAAATAAGTTCTTTAAGTATATTCTTCTAATTATAAGTTAAATAATATAAGACGCTACCTAATAGGTAAACTTAATATTAGTAGGCCTTATAAGTTATAATTAAAGGATCCTATTTACTATTATTAATAATTAAGATCTTAAATTTATATTAAATTTCTAGAAGGCTCTATTTTAGAAGTTAAATTATAAACTATTAATATCTATATTCTATTACGCCTAAATTAATAGATAATTAGAATAAACTAACTAAATAGTTAAAATTACTTTATACTTCTATACTTCCTAGTACCCTTATATTAATAGTATTAATTAGTCCCCTATTATTCTATATTTAAAAGGCTATCTTAATAACTCTATTAATACTTTAATAGGCCTAGTACCTAATAATATTATCTATAGCTTTAAGGTATATAATACCCTTAGCCTACTATCTTTAAATATAGATATCCCTACTAAAGACTTTAGTAGGCTATAATAGCTCTAAAGAGAATAGGTTAAAGAGTCTATTATATTTACTAATATCTTTATTAAGGCTAGATATAACTATAAGTATTAGACTCTTAATACCTCTAAGGGTAATAGGCTATACTTATACCTAAATTATAATTACTCTATTCTAGGCCTTATTAACCCTAAACTTTATTAATAGCGAGTAGGACTATTTAAAGTCCTTAATTATATTAGCCCTCTAGCCTATAGACTCTAACTACCCCTTATAATATAAATATACCCCGTTATATCTATTATTTAGCTTAAACCGTACCCTAGTTTAGATCTATATAGATAACTATAGTATAGCGATCCGCCCCCTACTTATAATAGTACTATAGAGGATAAGTATAAGTTAGAAGCTATAGTTAGTAGATATATTATAGGTAGGAATAGGGTTTAATACCTTATTAAATAGAAGGATTATAGCCCTTAATATAATATATAGTATAATATTTCGGACCTTTATAATACTATATAGCTTATTAAAGACTTTAATAAAGATACTTATAATTAATTAAGATTATTAAGGAAGTAAGATATAATAAGGGCGCTACTTTATTTTCTTTTAGTAGGTATTTATTATAGATACTAGCGTATTAGCGTATACTACGGAAGGCTTCTATAGTTACCTTATCATTTCATTAATAGAATCCTTAATAGAAAATCAACTATTCTACCTATAATTATTCTACCTATGTTATTAATCTAGAGTTTAAGACTTTAATAAATAGCCCCTTTATATTATTAAAGGTAAAAGAGTAGTTAAGTTAACTTAAAAAACATATATTAATAAAAGACTTTAGCCTCTATTACTTTAATTAAAATAATAGGGGTAGGTATATATATTATAAAGTAATAGATATATTAATAAATATTATAAAAGAAAGAAAATAGAGTTTATTCTATTAAAAAATATAATAATTTAAAGGATAAAAAAGTAGAAAATACTATTAATTTGATATTTATAATAAAAAATTTTAAGTAAAAATTATTAAAATATTATATTAAATTAAATTTTTATTATAAGTTTAGTTATATATTAATATATATTAAAGTTAACTTTAAGATAGAGGTAGTAACCTTATACTTATAAAAAGTATAAAAGATAATAGACTTAAATGAAGTAAAAAGATAAATAAATATCCTTTAATATTTATTATAAAAAAGGGAGTTAATAATTAAAAAATAAATAAATAGCTATTTAATTAAAATTTAATAAAAATTATAAAGAAGGTAGTATTATAAATAAAGTACTCTTTAAAAATAAAGTCCTTTTAAAACTTAAATTATATAAAGGTTATAAAGATAGTATTAAAGCTTAAAATAAAATATAATTATAAAAGAAATTAAAAGAGTTTAAAGGTATAATAAAAAATTAAAAAAATTAAAAGGAGGATATAAAAAAAAGGTACTTTATTTTAAAAAGGGAATATACAAGGTATCTTAATTACTTTATAAATTTTAGAAATTAGTTAAATAAGATTAAGAGAGAAATATGTTATTAAAAGAACTTTTAAAGTTCTTTATCTTTAAAAAGGATAGGGAAGGCCTTAAAATAAAGTTATTTTAAAAAAAGGTAAAAGTCTTTTAAAAACCCTTCTTCCCTTTACCCTTAAAAATAGATTTAAGTAAAATCTTAAAAGTAAATAAAATCTTAAATAAATTTTTAAGAATAATAGAGAGGGAGCTATTACTTAACTTTATATACTTATTTTAAACCTACTTAAAGATTAAATATTATTTAATAAAATTTAAAAAGGCTAATATAATTATTTTAAAGAAATTAAAGAAAGAGGATTATTTAAAATTAAAGTTATACTATTTAATTACCCTACTTAATACCTTAAAAAGGGTATTAAAGGTATTTATTATAAAAAAGTTAAATAACCTTATAAAAAAATATAAGCTACTACCCTTATAATAAATAAGGGTAAAAAAAGGGGAGGTTAATAATAATATCCTTTAAAATAATAATAGAGGTAGTATATATAATATAAAATTATAATGAATCTAATATAATAAATATATTATTATTAAATATTATAAGAGCCTTTAATAATATCTTTTATAAGAGGTTATTATATAACTTAAAAAAAGGGTCTTAGCCTTTATTATATACCTAATAAGTATAAAACTTTTTAATAAAAAGGGCTATAATAATTATATTAAACTAAAAGATAAATAGGATAAAAATAATAAAAATAAAGATTTTATAAAGATCTTTAATATTATTTATTTTATTTCTATTTTTTAACTCCCTACTTACAAAGAGTATATAAAAATAAAATTTTAAATATAAATTAAAAGCTTTATTAATAATATCTACTTAATAGTATATAATAAAAGTACTAAAAAGAATTATAAAATATTAGTAAAAATATATAAAACATATTTTTATTAAGTAAATATATATGAAATAACCTTTACCCCTTATAAGTATAAGTTAGTCTATTTATTAAAGAGCTTAAAGAGGTTTAATATAAAGGTAATAATAAATTTTAAAGTAGTAGTAATATATTTAAAAGTATTAATAAAAGTCTTTAAACTCTATATTAATAATAAATTAAGGTAGGGCCTATGTATTAATAAAGTAAAGTTAAAGATAGAAATATTAAAATTAGCCCTATTAATTATTATTAACTTAATATAAGGTATTATATTTAATAAAATAAGATAGATTTATAATATAATAATCTAATTAAAGTAATAATAACTTATATAATAGAGATATAATATAATTTAAAAGGGATATTAAAGGTAAAGAAGGCTAATATTATAATATAAAAAATTATATAAAATAGATATTTAAGGATAATACTTAAAGCCTTTAAAGTAATTAATATATAAGTATTAAAGGTAGAAATAAGTATTTTATTAATAAAAATAAACTTTAATTAATTAATATTATAAGTATTAATAATATAAGGGATTTACCTATTAATTAAAGAAGGGAATATAAGGATCTATTATAAATTAAGAGGGAAAAGGGGGAGGATAAAAAGGGTTATAAAGACTTTAATAAAGGAGAAATAATTTTAAAATAAGGGGAGCCCTTTAAGTAATAATAAAGGGAGGGGATACTAGGATAATAGCCTAAGGCCTTAGGGGTAAAAGAATTATAAAGGGAGATAACCTTACCCTTAAAAAGATTAAAAGATAGGTTAAAGAGAAATAAAAAGAGAGGTAGTTAGAATATTAAAAAAATATCTTTAATTATATAAAAATAATAGTATAAAGGGGAGAGGTTTAAGTAATAAAAATTAATTTTATATAAGGCTTTTTAAGGCTAAGAGATTTATAAGTATTTAATTATATATAAAGATAGAACTATATATCTTCTTATATAAAAGGAGGGTATTAAGAGTTAATAATATTAATTATAAATATAAATAAAGGTATTAAAATATTAAATAAATATTTATATTCTACTTTAATTATATAAAGAAGAGGAGGCTAATACTTTAAAGAATAGGGTTAAATAACTTCTATTAAATAGTATTAACTTTAAAGGGATTAAAAGTAATAACTAAGTAAGTTATTTAATAAAAGATACTTAGTTAGTTTATACTAATAAGGGAGTAGCTCTCTAAAGTAATATAAGAGTAGATAGGCTCTAATTAAAGGATAAGGGGATAAGTAACTCTAATAAAAGGAGAGAATAAATTAGTATAAAAAGGATAGGATAAAGTAGTATATAATACTTAAAGATCTAGAAATATAATAATAAATAGAGTAAGAGATAAGGTTTTTTTCTATAAATTATAATTTCCTTTAATAAGTTAGATATAAACTACCCTTATTAGTTCTAAGTAGCTAGATAATAGAGTATAAAATATAAATATAAATATAATATCTTATTACTATTATTATATTATTTCTAGCTATATAATTAAAGGCTATAAGGATATTAGCCTATAGGTAGCGCTAGTACTATAGCTAAATACTACTATATAGGCTGACTTTCTAAGATATCTACCCTAAAACGGTATAATAATAATAATAATATTATACCTTATAACTACTTACCTAGCTACTACTACCTTATTAGGCCTAGAGGTTAACTCTTACTAGTAACTATTAATAATTACCCTCTTATAGTATATCTAACTACGTTTTAGTATAATTTTAATATATATAGCTTTATCCTTAAAAAAATCTTAAATAACTGCGTTTCTATAAAAAGTAGAATTTTTAGGTGAGAGCTCTAAATAAAAATAGTCTATTCTAAATAACTTAGTCGTTTTTAACTTTTAGTTTAATATAGTTATTTTTAGACGTAGTAGGGTTTACTCCTACTACCTAGTATTAGATTTTTCTACTTATTAATTCTTAAGACTTCTAGTAATTATATAGGAGTGTTAAAATATACTCTTAATAAGGAAGATTTACTAAGATAATTAAGTATAAAGTCTTAGTATATATAGATAGATACTCTTATAGTCTTAGATAAATTAACTAAGTATTCTACTCCTACTATTTTAATACTAACTACTAATATAATTAAAAACTTTAAAAGGCCTTAGATAATATTATAATAGCTTTTTAATTACTTATATTAACCTAATATACTTTATATTTAATAAGATATAATTACTTTTATTATATTATCTTTACTTTTATTATTTATTTATATACTCTACTTATATAACTTATATTAAATATAAGTACTACTTTAAACCTTCTTTTTATTTTTAAAGTAACTTAACTCTTTTTTATATTAATAGGACTTCTTCTAATAATAGCTTTAAAAACTTTATATTTAGCTTAAATAAATAATTATAAAGTACTTTATATAAAGGTAACCTAGTACTAATATATTTTATATAATTATATATAAACTTTATTAGATAAAGTAGCTTAACTTAGTTATCTTATCTTTAAGTAGAATAGTAGTATAAATACTACTTAAGTATACTATTCTACCTCTCTATTTAATTATCTGTTTAAGGATAAAAAGTAGTATTAAGCTTTCTTTCTACCTTAATATAATAATATATAACTACTTAAAAGCTACTTATAAATACTATCTTTTAATTATTAATAATACCTTCTAATTAACTAAAATTTAAGAAGATCTTATAATATAATAAGTTAATAATATTAACTATATTAACTATCTTTATAATAGATAAATACTTAACTACCTTTATATAATAGTTTATAACTACTAGGATTATATTATAAATACTACCCTTTTATTTAGTTAAAGGGAGATTAATAATAATTTTTTTTATAAGTTTTTAAAAAGGTTTTATAAGTATTAATAATAATAATAGTATATTATAAATAATATATTTATATAACTTTATTAATTAATAGGTTAAGTATTTTTATATATAATTATAAACATCTTATCCTATTAATTTCTAATAGAACTTCTACTTAATAAGCTCTTATATATACTTTTATATATAGTAGCTAATATAAGGATTATTATAATAAAGTATTAAAATTTCCTATTTAATTACTTTATTACTAGGTATAAAATTTATACTACCCTTATAAAAAACCTATCTTATTTATTATATTAATAAAGATATATTGATAGCCTTTTTATAACTTAGAGACTTTAATAATTATTTTTTATTATAAATATCCTTATCTCCTTTTTAGAGATATTAGAATATCTTTAATATTAAGCTATTATACCTATTTTATACGCGCTCTATTATTAATATAACTATTATATACCTTTTAAATACTATTTAATTAATATTAAACTATCTTATAATAGGGTTTAAGTTATTACCTATATTACTTTATATCCCTAAGAGCGCGTTACTCTCTTTTATTTTTAGGGTAAATAATTTTTAAGCCCAATTTTTAACCTTTTATATTATTTATAATTATAGGCCTTACTATCTTATAAATAATATATATATATATAATATTTATTAAAAGGAATATACTTAATATTCTTTAACTTATTTTATAATATTAATAGATATATATCTTTTTTATTTATTATTAATATATAATCTAACTACTTTAATAGAGTATTAGCTAGGTTTTTAATATTTATATAATAATATATTTTTAAGTTATAAGTTATAAGCTTTATTACTTAATATACTTATTTCTTTATTATTATTAATATTATCTAGAAATACTTTAAGTTATTATAATTAATAATTATTATAATTAAGTTAAAATATATAAGTAATAATACCTCTTAAAAGAGTTATTTTAATTACTTAAACACTATTTTTATAATATTACTTAATATTAACTTTTTATTTTTAATATATAGATAATTATCCTTTAAATAGTCTATTAACGCCGCGGTAATAAAAGAATAGTACTTAATAAAATAATAATAAAAATTAATATATTCTAAAAAAAATCTAAATATCTTTAATACTTCTAGTTTTAGGCTACTCTATTATAATATCTACTCTATATAGATTTATATATACGCCGTTATAACTAATAATAAAGCTAAGGAATTCTATTTTTATTATTATAAATTTATATTTCTTTAAGCTAATATAAAGTTTAAATTTATAAAGGTATTATAATATAACCTTTATAACTCTAATATAAGACTTTTTATCCTAGGAATAACTAAGAATATTATCTAGATAAATAATATATATAATATTAAATAGACCTATTAAGGCCTTATTAATATAGGCTTAAAATAAGGTAGGTATATTAATAAGTTTTAAAAGTATAATTATATATTTAAAATAGTTATACTTTATATAGAATATAGTCTTCTATTTATTACCCTTTTTAAATTATAAGTAATACTATATATTCTTAAAATATAACTTAGTTAAATACTTAATATTAATTAATTTTATTAAAATTATATTAATTAATAAAAGTAGATATTAATTTTTAATTATAATCTTATTAAATATTTTATAATTAATATATAAATATAATATTCTATCTTTCTTTAATATAAAAAGAATTAATATATTTATTAAATTTATAAAATATTAAATCTAACCTTTTTTTAAAGATTACTTAAATATTACGTTTAAATATGAATAGTAGGTAAAAGATATATTCTCTATATATAAGAAATCCGCCTTTATAGAACGGACAGACGTTAAGCCTATTTAGGTGTCGCTCTAAATAGTAGGTAAAAGATGTATTCTCTATATATAAGAAATCCGCCTTTATAGAACGGACGGACGCTAAGCCTATTTAGGTGTCGCTCTAATATAAATAGGGCGGTAGTACGCGTATACCCTATCCTAGCCCGCGTATACCTTGTCCTAGTACGCGTATACCTCCCTCTATTTAGCCTAGCGGTTAGCTAGTAGAAGCGCTCCGAATAGTTAGTTAAGCTTACCGAAGAAATATCTAAGTAGTACGGCGGAAGATTATCCGCTCCGTACTTCTGCTATACTATCCTAATAGTAACGATTACTTGGCGTAGGATAGATTAATTATGTTAATAGTATATGTATTTCTATATATAGTCTGATAATCTAAAGGCCTTTAAAATCTGTCCGTTAGCGGGAAAGCTATAGGTAATAGTATAATATAACCCGCTAGTAGCCCGCTATACTAAATGGGAGGAGGTGTACGCGTACTAGGATAAGGTGTACGCGGACTTAGATAAGGTATACGCGTACCGCCGCCCTATAGATAGTATATAAATCTATAGTAATTATAATAAATACTAATAATAAAATAAAAGCTATTACCCTAATAGTATATACTACTATTAGTTATAAATATATTATGCTTTCTAACTAATTAGACGTCCTATAGACGTTGTCTAGTAGTAAAATACCTGCTATAGGTAGTACTAAATAGAAATATAGATATTCTAGTAACCTAATATTCCTATAGTAACCACGTATTAGATCTGGTACGTAGGTAGCCTAATAGGGTATAAAGGATCTTATTTAGTAGCTAATAGATTTAAGGCTTATAGTAGGACGTTTTTTGACGCCATTTATCTAATTATATATAGTTACTAGTAACTGTAATACGTGGATCCCTATTACCTACGGTAATATATACTATAGGAACGTGCTAAACTATATAAGGGAAAGTAGGACTATTAGTCGCTATTAAGGTCCTTATTAGTAGCTTTATAGAAGGCTTCTACAGGACGGGTATTAGACCGTTAGTATATAGAGTAGTTAATAATTCTAAATAGGGTTTTCCGCTACTAATTATAGGGGGAATTAATGACGTTAGTTAGGGTATATCTTTATAAATAGAGACTCTAGTAGGCTAAGTAGTCTTAGCTAGTAAGGGCGTATCAAGGACCTTATTATAGGCATATAAGGATATTATAGCTATAACGGGATTAGTATAGTCTTACTAGGTACTTAATATTCTAATAAATTTACTTAGGTTAAATAGCTATAGCCGTAGCTCTAGCTATAGCTATATAGTTATAGGTAATAAGGACCTTAACAAGTTATAGAAATATTCCTTAAGTAATTAATACTATTTAATAATACTATTTGAGGCGTATTATAGACTATATTTACTTAAGTAGTCTAGCTTATTATCGTACTAGTCTTTTAAAGTACTAAGTAAGTAAGTGTTAATATTCTATCTTATAATATCTATATTAATACTAGTAGCCTTAAGACGTAAATAGTCGGTGAAGCTAAATATATTATAATAGACATTCTTATTATTCGCCTATAAATCGGGACTAAAATAGCTAACGTCTTTAAGCTAGAAGATACATATTAGATATTTTAATACGTACGTCTAATAAGCCTAGAGCGTCTATATTATTATAGATAAGGGATTTTAACGTAGTAGAGATTTTTAGCCTATTACTACTTTCTCTAGAAGGAGCGGTAAAGGAAAATTCTTAGATAGTACCTAACTATCTAACTACTAAGGGGTATAGTATTTCTAATAGTAATAAGGGCCTTATTAACCGTCTTATAAGTAGCCTATAAGAGGGACAGGCCTACTATCCTAGCTAGTAGATATTAACTTGATATGGGGGCGGTTTCTAAGTAGATAATCCCGAGACTATTAGTGTTATAGACATGGCGCATTACCGTATACTGCGGAAGGCTTCCGCAGTTACCTTGTCATTCCTTAATAGAATCCTTAATAGAAAATAAACCATTCTACCTATAATTATTCTACCCATATTAATTAGTAGTAATACCATAGGTATTTATCTTTAAGGTACTAAATAATTACCTAGAAGCACTAACTACTATTTATAATACTAACGCTATCTTTATAGTACTAATAATCCTCCTCTAAGTCCTCTAACCCCTCTAAGTCCTATACCTTTAGTAACCGCTTCTATAACTAAACTATCCCTTATACTCTATAATAAGGGCCTTCTTTATACTAATCTAAGATTAGAAGCCTATTATAGATACCCTTATACTACTACCTTCTAAATTATACGACTTATCTAACGCTCCTTCTAGCCCTTCCTAGGGAATAAAGCTCCTTCCCTTTTAAATCTTCTAAATAATTATATAAGTTATTTACCTATTTTACTCTTCTTTTATTTATATTCCTATAATAATTATAATAGCTATCAACGCTATTAACCTATAAGGTAGCTACCGTTAAAGGCTCTAATAATATCTTATTTATCCCTAATACGGCCTCTTTAATCCTATTAGCTATCCCCGTACTACTAGATATTATTACTTAAGCCTACTTAATATCTAATTTCTTTAATACTAGGTATTAGCATAGCTAGATTATCTAGAAGGCTACCTATAGGGTTATCTATTTTATTACTTCTAAGTATAAAAGACTAGTACCTCTCCCTTAAAGACCTACTCTATTACGCGGTACTTAATTAGGATCCTAAGACTTAAATTAAGCTAAATATACCTAGCTAAGTAACTAGGCTATTAACCTACCCCTCTTTAAGATATCTATAAAAGCCTTTATTATTACTACTACCTAGCTATATAAGTTTACTAGGTCCCTATTAATAGGCACTATACTAGTTTTAACCTCTCCTAGATTTAGCCTATTAGGATAGTTAGGCCTATTAGAGTAGTTAAGCCTATTAGATTAGTCTAGCCTAGGCTCCTACTTATTAATAACCTAAGGTATATTAGTTAAAGGAGAGATATCCTATAATCTACTATAGCCTTCTATAAATATAGCTACTCTATTTTATAGGTATAAGCTAATTAAATAGCCGCTATTATTACTTAGGTAATAACCTTACTATAAAATTAGTAGTAAGCTAATAGTAATTAAGTAAATCCGGCGAATCCTAATTAAGGACCTTATTCCACTTAGTTTTATACTTAAGATATAGGCTATTTTAAACTAAATCCTAATATACCTACTATTAAAGTTAAGGATAGGTATAATATCTATTATAACGTCTATAGCTTTACTACTAGGTTATAAGTAAAGGCTACTACTATAAATATAGCTATTTTATAATAAAATCTTAATACCTATCTACTTAAAGAAGCTAATAACTAGTTTACTAGTTAATTAATATATAACTCTAGATAAGGATTAAGATATAATCCTAATAGTATTAATAGCTAGTATAATATACTAGAGAAGAGATTTTAAGATTCCCTAAGTAAGTCTTTAAGTATACTTAAGTCTATTTATTATACTATTTAAGATATTTATAATTAACGCGATCCTACTAAATATATAATTAATATTATAATTAATAGTCCTAACGCTAGCGTTATAACTACTAAACTATTATAAGTACTCCTTACTTATAAATATATAGATAGCGAACTCTATAATAACCTAAGTAAGCTTATAGCTACTTTAATTATAGTAGGTCTAATTAAAGAATTATATCTATAAAAGGATATCTAGTTTAATATTTATATAAATAGTATATCCTTTATATTAAGGACCTTAATAGCTACTATAAGTTAATAGTTATAAGATAATAGGCTAATTAGCTAACCTAGTTAGTATTAATCCTAAGTAGTTAACTAGTTATAAAACTAATTAGCTAGTAATACTTACCCCTATAATTAGAGTTAAAATTATTAAGGCTAAGATACGCCTTAGCTACTATAGCTATTATAGCTACTATAAGCCCCTTAAAGGCTTTAAATTATAGTAGGCCCCGTAAACGGGTTAGGTTTTTAACTATAGGGGTAGAATAGTAATCCTTATAATAGTAGTAGACCTTAAAGGGCCTATTAGGCTATAGCAGAGGAGTCTATAAAAGACTTTAATAATAAATATAATTAATTAGCTAGTTAATATAAGTATAATAATAAACCGCCTATTAAAGACTTCTATAATAACTATAATAAGGCCTAAGACGTTAACTTCCTTATATAACTAAGGGATATTAATTACCCTTATTCTAACTATAAAGCTACCTTCTTATCTAGGAATAAGCTATTTAATTACCTTAGACTATAATACTAGCTAAAGGCTCCTAAGCTAACAGAGATAATAGTACTAAAGGCTTTACTAGATAACCCTTAGATTAATCTAAATAAAGTTATAAATAAGGACCTTAATAATATCCCTTAGACTAACTTTATTTATATTAATTCTAATATAACTCTAAATTAGAGTAAGCTACTAGGCTATAGCTTTTATAAATAGAAATATATTATAATTAAGGTATCCTAGTCTAAATTAAGCTAGGAGTAGACCGACGTCTACCTTAATAGTAGTTATACTATTATGCTTATTAACTATACTTATCTTATAAAGTACCTCCCTAATATCTATCTTAAAAAGATACCTTTACCTATACTAGTCCGTAGTATAGGAAATAAAACTATTAAGACTTATAAGTACGCCTCTATTAAAATATATATTTAAGGTAAGGTTAGAAACTCTCCTAGATAGGCCTTAATAATAATAGAGGTTTATATTATTAATAATCTTAGAGCTAATATACTTATTAATAATAATATATTAGTTTCCTAGGGTATTATTATTGATTTTAGTAGGAAAGTAATCTCTATTAGATTATATAAAGGCTTAATAGTACTAATTAAAGTTTATACTTATATGTCTCTATATTTAAGGCGTATAATTAAGGCGAAATTAACTATTATAATCCCTTTACGCTCTATAATTAAAGTTCTAGTAATATATAAGTGTAATATACCTAATAATTATAACTATCTTTTTAAACTAGATTATCTATAAGATCTTAGTCCTAATGGAGGTATCTATATATATATTATTAATTCTAATATATCATTTATATAGGTCTATAACGCCTTACTAGTCACTATATAACTACCTTATAAGACGTGGCTAGGATCTATTATAGAATATAAATAGGATAGAGCCTACCTAGTCTCCCTAGAAGAGGCCTTGTAAGCAGTCGGTAATACCTAGTTATAGAAATAATGAGTCGCTAAAAGCTTTATAGCTATTACTACGGTACTTATACCCTATATCGCGGCTAATATAGTTACTATACCTTAGACTGATTTAAATAAGGGCCTTAATTCGTATAGAGGCCTTTTATAGGTGTCTATAAACCCTACTTTAAAATATATTATACCTAATAGTATAACTATCTATAATACTCTAGACGTAGCCTTATAGATTATGAGAGTTGTTGATACCTTCCCTAAAATATAGATAGATTAGGGTACTATAGTTGTAGTTCCTAGGGATAAATAGATACCTATTACCTTAAAGCCTAAAGTAGTCCCTAAGCCATTAAGAGTTTACCTAGTAAGTTATAAAGATAAGTAAATTATTAATAAGACTTTTAATAAGACTTTTAATAAGTTATATTCCTAAGGTAAAATATAATAGTTAAATTAACCTACCCCGTTTAGCTACCTAGTCTTTGTATTTTAGTAAGAAACTAAGGGGGAAAAGAAAGGTCGCGTTATTATTAATATACGAGGCCTAAATATAATTATATAATTTGATAGTTATTTAATCCCTTTATAAAGTAAAATTATATTAGTTATAACTAGGTTACCCTTTATTTCTATTATAAATAGAATAGGCTATTTCTATTAATTTAATATTAAAGACGCTGACTATTATAAGCTAATAATTATTTTATACTAAGGTTAAGAGTAGTATAATGTAGCCCTAATAGGCTATAAAGGCTTACCCTTATATATATAACAGTAAATAGATAAATTATTATAGCTATATAAAGACTTTATATATACCTATATAGATAATATTATAGGCTTCTCTAAGAACCTATTAAAGGACTTAGTATATCTATAGAAACTCTTTACCTTATTCTATAAGCGTCGACTAAGTCTAAGTCCTAAGAAAACTTTCCTAGGATACCCTTTAATTAATCTCCTTAGCTAGTACGCCGACGCCCTTAGGCTTACTACTTTAAATAAGAAACTTAAGGCTATTACTATCCTAAGTCCCTTAGAGATCTCGAGATCTTCTTAGGTTTTATAGGATAGCTAAGGTTATTAATACCTAGGTACGCCTAACGGGCTAATCCCTTATAAAGATGTAAAACTAATCTTATAGCTCCTCTTATTACGTTAAATATTAAAGGTTATACTAGGAAGACTAAGGCTACTAAAGCCTTCTATTACCTAATTAAAGAGGAACTCTGGGCTTTTTCTAACCTAAAAGAAGCCTTTAGGAAAGCCCGTTTTCTAATATATTTTAATAAAATAAGGTTTTTATTTATTAATCTAGACGCCTTTAAAGCCTAGGGGTTTATTATAATAATATATTACGTAAAGGGTAATCTGGACGGCTTAAAGCCTTTTATAAGAACTAATATCTAGCCTATACTATTCCTTAGTAAGATGCTTAATCCTGCTAAATAAAACTACTAGCTTATAAAGCTTAAGGTAGTAGGTATTATATAGGTTATTTAAAAGACTAGGTATCTTATTAAATCCTCTTATAGGCCTCTAATAATTATCTATATAGACTACTCTATAGTAGTACTAATATCTAATTAAATTAGCCTTAGTTTATTATTAACTAATAAACTTAATCTCCGTCTTATTAGGGTATCTTAGTACCTATCATAGTTTAATATCCTTATGAAGTATAAGCTAGGTAAGAGTAACGTCGTCCTTGACGCGCTATCACGTCTTAAGGGAGATATAAGGACTACCTTACCCCTTATAATAGCCGGTATATTAGATGCGTTATATACTAAAGCCTTTTATAATATAGACTACCGCCTCTTAGATTAGTCTAAGGCGCCGTCATTTTATATTACTCTAGTTAAAATATTATAGGCGTTTAAGGTACGCTTATTATAAGCCTATTAAGATAACTAATAATAGAATAAGGTCCTTAATATACTTAGAGTAATTTAAGCTCCTGAAGCCTCTTATATATCCCTAAGATTTAAACTCTAGGATAGTCTAATCTACTATACTAACTTTAATAATAGACGGAAGCGCTTATATATTCTAAATACTATAGAGAAGGAAGTCTTCTATTTAGCCTATAATAAATAATATTATAGAGGTTTTTATAGGACCTATAAATATATAACTAACTCCCTTTACCTTTAACGTCTCGCTTCTTATCTTCGGGCGTATATTAAGTATTACCCTAGTTATTAGGTTAATTAAATAAAATGTTATAAACCCTATAATAGTATATAGCCTATTAATAGGCCTAGTATCCTATTCTATATAATTATAATAGACTTTATCCTCGCTTTATTATTAATATAGGAAAACGGCTTTAATAATCTACTAACTATTATAGATAAGTTCTTAAAACGTGTCCTTCTAATTATAAGCTAAATGATATAGGACGCTACCTAATAGGTAGACTTAGTACTAGTAGGCCTTATAAGTTATAACTAGGGGATCCTATATATTATTATTAGCGACTGAGATCCAAAATTTATATTAAATTTCTAGAAGGCTCTATTTTATAAGCTAAAGTATAAACTACTAACGTCTACGGCCTATTACGCCTAAACTAATAGATAATTAGAATAAACTAACTAGATAGTTAAAATCGCTTTATACTTCTATACTTCCTAGTACCCTTATATTAATAGTATCGATTAGTCCCCTATTATTCTATATTTATAGAACTATCTTAATAATTCTAATAATACTTTTATAAGCCTAGCGCCTAATAATATTATCTATAACTTTGAGGTACGCGATACTATTAGCCTACTATTATTATTTATAAACGCCCCTACTAAAGACTTTAGTAGGCTCTAGTAGCTCTAGAGAGGATAGGCTAAAGAGTCTATTATATTTACTAATATCTTCGCTAAGGTTAAATATAATAAAAAGTATTAGTCTCTTAATACCTTAAAGGGTAATAAACTCTACCTTTATCTAAATTATAGCTACTCTATTCTAGGTCTTACTAACCCTAGGCTCTATTAATAATAAGTAGGACTATTTAAGGTCCTTAATTATATTAGACCTCTAGCTTATAGACTCTAACTACCCCTTACTATATAGATATACCCTATAGTATCTATTACTTAGCTTGAACCGTACCCCGGTTTAAATCTATATAAGTGATTATAATATAATAATCCCCCTATACGTGAAAGTACTATAAAGGATAAATACGAGTTAGAGGCTATAGTTAGTAGGCGTATAATAGGTAGAAATAAGGTTTAATACCTTATTAAATAGAAGAATTATAGCCCTTAATATAACGTCTAATATAATTTAGCAGACCTTTAGAATATAATATAGCTTATTAATAAGTTTAATAAGCGGACTTATAGTTAATTAAGATTAAAAAGGAAGTAATAATATATAGCGAGGGCGCTGCTTTATTTTCTTTAGGTGGGCATTTATTATGGATATGGCGTATTAGCGTATACTACGGAAGGCTTCCGCAGTCACCTTATCATTCCTTAATAGAATCCTCAATAGAAAATAAACTATTCCACCTACAATTGTTCTGCCTATATCAATTAGATAATAGCGTGGGGTAATAAATAAGGCTCTTATTTAGGAGAGGCTTTAATAGTAATATATATAATAGTTTACCGCTAAGGAAGGCTTTTATAGATAGCTTAGTCTAAGGTTGAATAGAGTAGGGATAGTGCTATATAGAAGGCTAAATAAGGACCTAGTACTCTAGGAGCTAGTACTAATATAGCTAGTAGTACTTATAAAGCTAGTACTAGTATAGCTAGTAATACCTTACTAATAGCTTATAATAGACTAATAGGCCTACTATTATAGCTAATAGACTAATACCGCTGTGGAAGGCTTTAGGAGAGGACTAGTACTTAGTACTAATATAGCTAGTACTTAGGGAGCTAATATATAATCTTAATATACTAGGGTAATTAATAGTACCTAGTAGTAGCTAGAAGGTATTACTACTATTTATTACATTTAAATATAAATAGTAGGTAAAAGATATATTCTCTATATATAAGAAATCCGCCTTTATAGAACGGATGGACGCTAAGCCTATTTAGGTGTCGCTCTAATATAAATAGCATATAAATCTATAGTAATTATAATATTAAAGTATTTTTTTAATATATATAACTCTTTCTCTAATAAATTATAAAGTAGGTTAAAGGGATATTTTTTATTCTCCTTTATATTAAATATATAATTATAAGATATATAAGCTAGTAATACCCTAATATTCTTAATTAAAAAGATATTTTAGAATTCTTAAAACTCTAGAGGGAGTTTAATTTTAGATAGGAGGCTTTTATTATTTCCTTTTAAGTATATTATAATAAATATAATACTATTAAGCTACTCCTTTAAGCTTTAAGTAATATTAAAGTACTCCTTAATATTACTTTTTTTTAATAAGGAATTATTAATTTTATATAAACTAATCTACTTAGGGATTTTATTCCTCTAATTATAAATATTTAAAATAAAAGTTATAAATAAGGTTTATTATTATATAAAAGGTACCTTTATAATATTATATAATACTATTAGAGTTAATAAGTTTAATTTATCTTATATAGGGACCTAGGGATAATATTAGGGTTTTAACCCTATTATATAAGGTATTATTAGAGTTAGGATTTATTTCCTACTCCTATTCCTTTACTAAGCGCGCGTTAATATGGTTAATATCTATTTTAAAATTAATCAATATAATTAATTCCCTTTATAAATACTTATAAGCTACTTATATTATAATAATAAGTTATTATATCTACTTTTTCCTTTATATTATAATAATAGATATAATTATAATACTTTAAATTTTTTTTAAATTTAAGCTTTTTTAAATTAAATAGTTATTAGATATTTTACTACTTATAAGCTTATTAACTATATTACTTACAATAGTTAATTTTATACTTTAATAATCTTTAATTATATATCCCTTCTTTTAATAATTATAATACTTTAAAAAGGTATAATAATATATTAATAATACCCCTCCCTTTTCACTTTATAAGTAGGCTATTATTTTCTTATCCTTAGGAATTTCTTCTTCCTTATTATAGATATTAACCTCTAATAGGAGTATTATCCCTTTAATCTTTATATATAAGTACTATTATATAAGGTTTTAATTAAGTTACTAATATAATAAGAGTATCCTTTATCTTTAAAATATTAGATTATATTATAAGATAATTATAAAGATCTTTATATAACTTATTTAATGAATTATTATAAAGTATATATTTTATTAATAGCTTAAGCTATTATTTTAATTTAATAAGGTAATTTATAAAGTTTATAATCCTTTAATATTCCATTTACTTAACTTTAGAGTAGTATTTATTAGTTATAAAATATCAATTTTAAGGATTCTCTATTTAATCTATTAGAAAACTATTAAAGTATATTTAAGACTATTTATCCTTTAATATATCCTTAATATACTTATATTATATAGCCTTAGGGTTTAAGGCTATATATTATAATACATATTAAATCTTTATAAAGATATTTTAAAAGTAGATTATATTTATTTTAATTATATTAATTATATTATTAAACTATCTTTAATATTCTTATATTAACTTTTTATTATATATATATAAGTCTTATAACCTAAGAATATAGGTCTTATATTAAGGATACTTTAACTCTAATTCTTTAATTTATAATAAAAGTAGTAATAACCTACTTAAGTAATATTATTAATATATATTTCCCTCTTTAACTCTTATAAGTATTATCTTAACTCTTATATTTACTCCCTTTTTAAGACTTCTTCTTTAAGTTCTTTTATCCTTTATAATAATAATTTTTAAGTATTAAGAGATAGGGACTTAGTTTATACGCCTAATAGTTACCCTTATATAATTAATTATAGTTATAATATATTTTTTATTAATTTATTAATTTATTAATTAAATCTTAAGACTTATTTTATATATAAGCTTAGTTTTTTATATTTAGGTAGGTTATTTATATCAGTTAACTAACCTTTTTACCTTATACTTATAATAACCCTTCTCTACTTATCTTATTAATAGTCGGGCTACTACTCCTAAATAGAGTAGAGTAATTAGAATTTAAGGGTATTATATAATAATATAGCTATTAAGTATCATAAATAGTATATATATATAACTCTCTATTCTTATTAATAGTAAGATTAATTATTACCCTTCTCCTTTAAGGGGAATTCCCTCCTCTATATACTATAGGTAAAGGGGTAGCGCAGTACTACTATATACTACAGACGCCATATTAATAGTAGCGCCGTATTCCTAACTAGTCCTTATAAAGACTACAATATTAGGAACATTTTTTAGCTATAATAATATTTTATACTATATATAAGACTTACTAAGATATTACTAAGTATTATTATTATTACTAACTAGGTAATTCTTAATAGTAAATAAGGTAGTAGTAGCTAATTAACTATTTATATAGAAATACTTACTATAATATTACTAATATTTTCTATTTATAGTAGTATTTAGTACTATATATATAGCTTACTATTATATTACTAAGCATTATTATTATTATTACCTAGGTAGTACTCTTAAGTAAATAAGGTAATATAAAAAGGTAATATATATACCTAGAGAATTAAGAGGACTATAAAAATTATAATTAAAAAAATATTTATTACTAAAATAGTACTAATTTTAAAAAATCTAGGCTATCTAACTAATTTATTAGTAGCTTAGCGTCTTAGTAATACCTTAGCGAGTTAGATTAGTCTAACCTAACTTACTAAGGTATTAAGGGCTTTTCATGTTAGTACTAGAAACTAGTACTAAGTATTTAGGTTAGTACTAATTCATAGTACTAAAACCCGACTTAATAGTTAGTCTACTTATATTATTACTCTTATAGGATTTAGCCTTCTACCTTCTTATTAAGGGTATTATAATCTAGCTTAGAAAGAGCTACCTACTTAGAAAGTATTATAGAGGAGTTAGAAGAGCTTAGTCTAATATAAGAAAGGTAATAGTAGGTAGTTTAAAGATAACTAGTATAAATTATATATAAAAAATAATTAGAAGAAGTATTAAATTCTATAATATACTATTAAATAGTAATAATAGATAGGAAGAAAAAATCTTTGTTAGGATTAATAGATACTAAGATATTAAACTATTAAATTAAATTTAGTAGGTAAATCTATTTATAATAATATATCTTTTAAATAATATAGATATAGGTAGAATGTAAAGAAATAGTAGAGTTTTAATATTTACCACAATTAGTACTAGTCTTAAGAAGGTAATTTAATAAACTTTAAACTAATTAATAAGTTATAATAAGCTTAGGGTCTTAAATTATATATATTCTATTATAGTAAGAAGATAATCTACTCCCTTTATATATTATATATTCTATCTTTATAAGGATTTTTATTAGAAATTCTTTATAAACTTTATTTCTTTAATAATTAAAGCCTCTTATATTAATATATCTTTTAATATCTATTAACTTGTCTCTATTACATCTAATTATAATAGTAAATATAAAAACTATAACTTTAATTCCTATTATATTAATTATAATATCTGATAAGAGCTTATAATCTCTAGGAACCCTAAAAGTAATAGAGTAGTTAAATATTTAAGCTAAACCCTTTAATTAATAGTAAATACTATCTTATAAAATATAAGTCTTAATATAAACTTTTAACCTAAACTTATTCTTATAATTAACTACTTATAAAATAGGAGTCTTATATCTAGTTGTAAGTTTATACTATATAAGGCTTATACTAGCTATTACCCTTATCTCTCTTATATTAAATATATTAGGATAAAAGCCTATATTAACTACTAGAAATTAACTATTAAAAATTAACTATTAGCTAGGGTTATAAAAAGGATTAAGCTAAACTTAATACTCTTATTAATTTTAAGGGTAACTATATTTATAAAATATTAATACTTAATAAGTAAGTTATTAAGGCTTTAAGAGTTATTTAAGGAAGGGAAAAAGATAACCTACTCCTTATATCACCTATTATTATTAATCCCCTAACACGTAAAGTATTTATAGTAGGGGAGAATAGTATTAGAGAGTATTATCCTATTAATACCTTTCTACTTATAAATTTAATAGATATTAATAAACTTATTTAATTAATATAGCTAAGGCCCTTAATAATAAATCTAAGGCTAGAATTAATAGGAATCTAAACCCCTTAATCTATAAAGTCTCCTTTAATAATAGGAACTCTATTAGTAACTCTACCCTTAATTTTAAATAAAACCTTATAAGTAGATAGTATATAACCTAATTACCCTTATCTTATCCCTTAAGATCTATTGTTAGATATCTACTTATATTATATTATAAAATTTAAAGCTATTAATTAAGAACCTTATAAACTTAAAATATTTAAAGAAGTTATAACTAATTATACCTATTTATATTTATATTTATATTTTATACTCTACTATCTAGCTACTTAGAGCTAATAAGGGCGTTCTAACTCTAGTTTTAGGAGGAAACTATAAGCTACGGAAGAAAACCTCTCTTACCTACTTAATTTACTATACTACTTCTACGCCTCTAGATATTATATACTATCCTCTCCCTTATACTTTATACTACTCTAGTATTAGATCCTAATATCTATATACTCCTCTCTTAAGCTAGGGCTACGCCCCTTTCTCTACTCCTAAAAGGTCTATACTCCCTTAATTACCCCTTTACCCTTCCTTATATAGTTTAACTAATATTAGTAAGTACCGCTAGCCCTCCTACTATTCTATTACTATCCTAGCCGCTCCTCTCTTATACTATTTAGTCTTAAGATATCCTTCCCTCTTAAACTTATAATATATAAGTTACTACTATTACTAGCCTAATAAAGGGCTTATAATACTCCTATTAAGAATTACCGCATATCTTTTCTATTATATATAGGAGGGGGCTATTAGGGTTATTAAGGGGGGGTATAAATATACTTTATTACTACTATTATATTACTATTTCCTAGTACTAGGCCGTATAATAATCTACTTATAAGAGAAAGTAGATTATATTAAAATCCCGCTAGTTATACTTATAATTATAAGGTTACTACTCCTACTCCTACGCGTAGTTATAATCCTCTTAGCTAGGGGGGGTAGCCCTAGCTATTATTCTAACTTTTCTACTTAGTATAATACCTTCTATCTCTTAACTTAGAGTCTCTTATATATAGAGCTAATACTACTAGTAGGAACTAAGGTAGGTATTATTATATATACTAAAGGCGCGCTTACCGCGCGTATAAAAACTCTATATAAGGAGCTCTATTACTATATAATATCTTAGTTTTATTCTAATTATATTTAAACTAGAGATCTCTTAGCTCTATTAATAAGTAATAGGTTTATAGCTAGTACCGCGTATAAGTGGATCTTATTACTAGCTAATTATACCTATTAAAAGTAATAAAAGGCTAATATAATAAATAAATTTTAACTCCTTTATTAAAAAAATACTTAAGAGCTACTTTAGTTAACCTATTAAAAAATTAGACTACCCTTTATAATAAATAGGTCTATACCTTAAATTATAGCTTATAAGGGGAAATTATTTATTATAAAGCTTACTAAGTTATTTAAGGGTTTTAATATAAGGGATTAAATTATAATAAAACCTTTACCTTTATAATTAAGCTTATAAGTTATAAGGCTATCTTCGCCCTTACTACTACTAAAGATTAAAACCTAGAATAGATAGATATTAAGATAGCCTTCCTTTATAAATATATAAATAAGGAAATTTATATAAAATAATTAATAGGGTATAATAATTAATACTTTAAAGAGGTATATAAGTTAAATAAAGCCCTTTATAAATTAAAATAGTTATTATAAGTTTAATATAACTACTTTATAAAGTATATAAAAGAGATTAGCCTTAAACCTATTAATACTAATTTTTATATATTTATTAATATCTTTTTAAGTACTATTATTTACTTTTATATAGATAATATACTAGTTATAGGGCTATTAAAGCCTAAGATTTAATAGATTAAGGATACCTTTAATATTAAATTTATATAATTAATTTAAGTCTATATAGCTATTATCTTAATATAATAGTAACTTAAGATTAGGTTAATTAGATATTATAATTAAGATAAGTTATTTATATAGAATATTTCCTTGAGTATTATAAAATATAAGAGTTAAAGCCTATTATAATTTTAATAGAAACTACTACCTAGCTTTTACTAGTTAAAGATAGGTATATAATATTATTAAACCTCTTTAAATAGTATTAATTAGCTATTAATTCCCTTATATATATAATATTAGGTATTAAACTTAATATTACTTATATAATCTTAATAGTCTCTTACTATTTATTAAACCCTATAATAAAATATTTTAGAGTAGTAAAATATATCTTCTACTACCTTTAATTTATAGTTTATTAGTAACTTCTATTATTTATAAAGGGTTATTAAAGAGCCTTATTAGATAGGTAGACTTAAATTAAGCTAGTAATTATAATATTAAGAAGTTTACTATAAATTATATCTTTAACCTTAGAAGTAGTACTATTTCTTAGTTATTTAAGTATTAAGTAATAGTAGCGCTATTAACCTATAAAGCTAAATATATTAAATACCTAGATATAAATTATAAAGGAAGTTATTTAACTTAAAACTCTTTTAAATTAAATTTATCCTATTAATAATATACTTTAAATAGTTATTATCTTTAAGTAGTATAATTATACTTATAAAGAACCTACTTCATTATAAATATATTAAATATATAGATATTTAATATTATTAGATCTAGGGTTAAATTATTAATAGTAAGATTAACCTTAAATAGACTCCTATTAATAAATAGGTAGTTAATAGCCTTATTAAAGCCCTTAATTATAATAGCTTTATTATCTTTAAGGAGGTAATTAGTTTGGAAGAGACTATATTAAGGAGTATAGAGTATTAAGTTAATTATATATAAGAGCTATAATACCTTATAATTACTAGAGCTTTTAGACCTTAATAATACTATTAATTAATAACTATTAATAATATTACCTATTAATAATATTATTAAATATTATATTAATAGGCCTAAGGCTTAATTATACCCCTAGGTATATATAATTTAAACTATAACTTTATTAGTTTATTAATAAAGTTATTATACCCTAAATAGTAGAAGATAGCTTTCTTATAATTATAATATTCTAAGGTACTCCTAGGGTTAACCTTTTAGGGGATAATTACCCTGAGTCCTATAGTAATCTTTTATTAATTAATAGTATTTATTCTATTAACTAATACTTTATTAATTAAGTACTCTACTATCTTTATTATTATTATAATTATTCTAGGTTACTCTACTAATAGCTATAGGTATAAAAGCCTATAGTTAGTACTATTATTATAACTAAATACTATTATACTAGCTTATTTTCTACCCTAAGTCCTATAATATTTTATCCCTTTTATCCCTCTTACCCCTTTTACCTATTAAATAATTAACGCTTTATAGACTAGATCTATTAACTATACCTTATTACTATTATTATATTATTTCTAGCTACTTAATTAAGGCTATAAGGGCGCTAGCTTAAAGGTAGCGCTAGTGTTATAACTAAATACTACTATATAAGCTAACTTTCTAAGGTATCTACCCTAAAATAGTATAATAATAATAATAATATACCTTATAACTACTTACCTAGCTACTATTACCCTATTAGGCCTAGAGGTTAACTCTTACTAGTAACTATTAATAGTTACCCTCTTATAGTATATTTAACTATATTTTAGTATAATTCTAATATATATAGCTTTATCCTAAAATAAGAATCTTAAATAACTGCGTTTTTATAAAAAGTAGAATTTTTAGGTAAGAGCTCTAGATAAAAATAGTCTATTCTAAATAACTTAGTTATTTTTAACTTTTAGTTTAATATGATTATTTTTAGATATAATAGGGTTTACTCCTACTACTTAATATTAGATTTTTTTTCTTATTAATTCTTAAGACTTCTAGTAATTATATAGGAGTATTAAAATATACTCTTAGTAAAGAAGGTTTACTAAGATAACTAAGTATAAAGTCTTAGTATATATAGATAGATACTCTTACAGTCTTAGATAGGTAAATTAACTAAGTATTCTACTCCTACTATTTTAATAGTTAGCCTTAATAGGTAGACTAACCGTTTTTTCGGTACTTAGTACCAGATTTTAGTATTAACCCGACTCGCTAAACTACTTACGGCTAGCTTATTACCTGCATGGGTTTAGCGTTACAGAATAATTATGAATTCGGTTCCAAATAGAACCGACGCGGTCAGTCTATTAATAGGTTATATTATAACTTATTATTAAGATACTTATAAGCTAAGAGTACTTATACTTACTTAATTACTATAATCCTAAAAATATAATCTATAAGGTCTTATTAATTATAAGTATCCTTAACTATATAATAAATGTTTTCTAAAAGGTTAAGAGATTTATTAGGTAAATTTTAAAAGTATACTTATAAAGTATTATACTACTTAATAATACTAGTAATATTATTATATAGCCTAACTTAATTAACTTAGCTTAGCTAGTTAGTAAACTAATTATCTACCTTACTAAGTAGATAAGAATTTATATTCTACTAAAGGAGAGCTTTATCTATAATTATAGCCTTTACTTAAAGCCTATTAATAAAGTTAAAGATATTATAATAAATATTATAAGTATCCTTAACTTTAACTAATAGTATATTAGAGTTTAGATTAAAATATCTAATATTATATAAGTAAAACTAACTATTTATAGGGGGGGCTATTTTAATAGGTAAAGTAGCTAAATATCTATTAGCTTTATTACTAGCCCTATTACTAGCTATTATAGTTTAGATAAGGGTTACTATTATATTTAATTATTTAGCTAAGAAGCCTCTAGTAGGCCTAGTAACTCTATTCCTAATATTATTACTAGCCTAACTATTATCTATTATATCTAAAGCTTCTAGTAGCTAATTAGGTAGTTTTAGTCCTATTAGTTAATTATAGATTACCTCTTCTATTAATTTTACTCGCGTATTAGTAGGGATTAATTCTATATTACTTAGCGAGGTAGATCTAGGGCTATATAATAAGGACCTTATTAGGGAGTTTAAGCTAGATAGAGGTTATTATAAGTACTATTATAAAGATAAAGTAGTTTATTTAAAATATAATTTATAATATATACTAGACTCTAGTTAATAGCTTAGTTAAGAGGCTAGAGTAGTTTATTAATATTAAGAAAGAGAATTAATTTAACAGATATTACTTAAGTATAGCGGCGTTAATCTTATAGTAATAATAAAGAAGTAGAAGATAATACCTAATTAATCCTTAAAGGCCTAAGATTACCCTTAATAATAAGTAAAATTAGGAAGTAGCTAATATTATTAATAGTATTAATATATTTATACCTAGTATTAATAAAGTTAGATAGCTAAAAAGTAAGTACTATAATTTCTTATAATATAGAGGTAGCTAGAATAAGCGGTAGATTAGGAAGGTATAAGGAAAAGTTATATTTTCCTAGTAGAATATTAAGGAATCCTAATAATTCTAAAGAAATCCTAATACTATTAGATAGTAGTAATAGGTAATAAAGAAGGCTCTTATTAATAATAAATCTTCTAAGGGGGCCTTTATACGTCTCTAAGATTATAGAAGGCTTTAATAGTAAAGATTTAATATAAGGTTAAAGGCCTAGGATTTTAGTAGAGTAGAAGACTTAAGTGACTAGTACTAAGGATAGCTAGTAGTACTCTAAAGAACTAGTACTTATAAAGCTAATATATAATCTTAGCTTACTATATAATTACTAGTATATAATAGTAGCTAGAAGGTATTACTACTATTTTATTATAAAGGTATTAAGATATAGTAGAAAGATATATTATCTAAATATAGAAATCCTACCTATAAATTAAAGGGCTACGCCTACCCTAGTTAGGCTATAGAAGGCTTCTATAAGTAGTAAAGTAGTAAGACTATAATATTTAAGGTATTAACTCGACGCGATTAGTCTAATAATATAGATCTTAAATATAAGAGACTAAAGAGTAATATATAATAGTAATATAAACTATTATATTATTATAAATAATAAGTAAAGAATATTAAGTATATAATAAATAGTATTACTTATAGTATTACTTATAGTATAGCTATAGTAAGATAATAGCATAGCTATAATATTCCTTACTATATAGCTAGAGTATTCCTTATAGTATAACTAGTAGACTAACTATTAAGCTAGGTTTTAGTACTATAGATTAGTATCAACCCGAATACTTAGTACTACCTCCTAGTAGAAGAATTTACCCCCTTCTAGTTTAGTCTTACTTCTAGTCTAGCCCTAAGGGGCTAGCGTACCGGAAATTTCTATTTCTATACTCTAGGGTTCTCTTAGGCTAGATTACTATTACTTCTATAGATTAATAGCTAGGCTAGTTATAAGAAATATTTTATTATAAGAACTATTTAGTTTTAGATATTTATAAGGGTGCTATGTAATAACGTGGCTATTAAGTACTATAAATAGTATATATACGTAGGTATATAGAACTCTCTATTCTTATTAATAGTAAGACTAATCGCTACCCTTCCCTTTAGGGGGAATTCCCTCCTCTATATATTATAGGTAAAGGGGTAGTATAGTACTATTATATACTATAAACGCCACGTTAATAGTAGTACTATATTCCTAACTAGTCCTTATAATTATCTCCCTATTTAGGCTCTTAGGCTTTAAGAGTATAAAAGGTTATAATCTATTAAAGGCGCTCCCTTAGTAATAGAACCTAGCTCTAATAAGAGCGTAATAATATAGTTAATTATAAGGCCCTCTAAGCTAAGCCTTAAAGAATATATAGTTTTATTAAATTATAATAATCGCGGATAATACTCCTATATATAATCCTTATATTATAATATATTCTTATTATACTTCCTATTATACTTTATTAATTTATTATAAAAGTAGTTAGAAGTCTTAGTATTTTAAAGTAAATAGGAAGTTATTACTATTAAGGGTTTATTAAGTACTTAAGGTATACCTTCTTTATATAACTTTAATATCCTTCTTCTAATTATAATATCTTTTATTTTTTATTAATTATATTAAGTCCTTTTTAATTCTTATTTATTTTATTACCCCCTCCGCGCCTTATTATACCTCTTTATACTTCTAGTAGTTACTTTATAAGTAATCCTTAATAATTAACTTACCCTCTACTAATTAATAAAGGCTCCTATTATCCCCCCTTATAATAGTACTTAACCTCCTTTATTAAGTTATTTATAACCTATTCTTATATTATCTTATATAGTATACCTCTAATATACTATATTTTAAAGTAATTTATTATAAGTCTAATATTTTTAATTAAGGCTTTACTTATCCTTTTAATAGTCTACTTTATATATACGCCTCCCCTAGCTCTATTAGATATAATTATTATAAGTATCTTATTATTAAGTATAAATAGGAAATCCTTACCCTTACTTACTAGTCTTACGCTCGCCTTTTATAGGCCTTAGATATTATAACTACTTTAGATATTAGCTCTAACCTCCCTTAACTTACTAGATTCTAGTAAACCTTTAATAGGCTTATTTACTAATACTATTACTACCTCTATTATACCCCTACCCCCTCTACTACTACTATCTTAGCTAGGGTAGACCCCGCTATTACTAGCTATATTATAAATACCCTTAAGGGTATTCTTAATATCCTCTACTAATATATATATACTTTTATATCCCCTTTTAAAGCCTTATTAAAGCCTTACTAATATATTATAAGAGTACCTCCCTCCTATTATAAAGGATAAAGATAAGGATAAAGAGGAGGATCCTATTAATAGTAGTAAGGGTAATAGGCCTAGTACTACTACTAATATAGTATAATAGCCCTCTAATATAATACCCTTAATAGCCTTAAGTATCTTTTCTTTTTTATTAATAATAATTAAAATCTCTTTCCCTCTTATATAATATAAACTTTATACTTTAGGGTAATCTTACTTAAATCTTTCTAATATATTTAGTATATTAACTAAGTCCTATTTATATAATTATTAATTATAATTATAAGACTAACCCTTCTACTTTACTAAATATTAAGGTTTATTATAAGAGATTTTATAATTAAAAATAGCTTTAACCTCCTATTTATCTTTATTATTTATAAGCTCTACTTATATAGCTTTTATAATACTCTTATTATTACCTTTATATAACTTTACTAGTAAGATATAAAAGATATTATATATATAAAAGGTATTAAGTAGTTATAACTTATATACTTAATTATTAATATAATTAAAGACCTTAAAAGGCCTTAAATAATATTATAATAATTTTTTAATTACTTATATTAATCTAATATACTTTATATTTAATAAGATATAATTATTTATATTATATTATCTTTACTTTTACTATTTATTTATATACTCTACCTATATAGCTTATATTTAGTATAAGTACTACTTTAAACCTTCCCTTTATTTTTAAAATAACTTAACCCTTTCTTATATTAATAGGACTTCTCTTAATAATAGCTTTAAAAGCTTTATATTTAACTTAGGTAAGTAGTTATAAAGTACTTTATATAAAGGTAACCTAGTACTAGTATGTTTTATATAATTATATATAAACTTTATTAAATAAAGTAACTCTACTTAGTTATCTTATCTCTAGGTAGAATAGTAGTATAGATACTATTTAAGTATACTATTCTATCTCTCTATTTAACTATCTATTTGGGGATAGAAAGTAGTACTAAGCTTTCTTTTTATATTAGTATAATAATATATAGCTATCTAGAAGCTACTTATAAATACTATCCCTTAATTACTAATAATACCTTTTAACTAGTTAAACTTTAAGAAGATTTTATAATATAATAGGTTAATAATATTAATAATATTAACTATCTTTATAATAGGTAAATACCTAGCTACTTTAATATGATAGTTTATAACTACTAAGATTATATTATAAATACTACCCTTTTATTTACTTAGAGGGAGATCTATAATAAAATCTATTATAATTTCCTAAAAGGGTCTTATAAGTATTAATAATAGTAATAGTATATTATAAATAATATATCTATATAGCTTTATTAATTAATAAGTTAAGTATTCTTATATATAATTATAAATATCTTATCTTATTAATTTCTAATAGAACTTCCACTTAATAAGCTCTTATATATACTTTTATAAATAGTAGCTAGTATAAGGGTTATTATAATAAAGCTTTAAGATTTCTTATCTAATTACTTTATTACTAGATATAAAAACTATACTACCCTTATAAAGGACCCCTATCTTATCTATTAATAGAGATATATTAGTAGCCTTTTTATAGCCTTAAGACTTTAATAATTATTTCTTATTATAAATATCCTTATCTCCCTCTTAGAGATATTAGAGTATCTCTAATATTAAGCTATTATACTTATTTTATACGCGCTCTATTATTAACGCGGTTATAATATACCTTCTAAGTACTATTTAATTAATATTAAACTATCTTATAATAGGGTTTAAGCTATTACCTATACTACTCTATATCCCTAAGAGTGCGTTACTCTCCCTTATTTTTAGGGTATAAGGCTTTCTAAGCCCTATCTCTAACCTTTTATACTATTTATAATTATAGGCCTTATTATCTTATAAACCTTTATAAATACTATATATATAATATATATTAAAAGGAATATACCTAATATTCTTTAACTTATTCTATAATATTAATAGATAAGTATCTTCTTTATCTATTACTAATATATAGTTTAGTTACTTTAATAGGGTATTAGCTAGGTTCTTAGTATTTATATAATAATATATCTTAAAATTATATATTATAAGCTTTATTACTTAATATACTTATCTCCTTCTTAATAATAATATTATCTAGAAATATCTTAAGTTATTATAATTAATAATTACTATAACTAGGTATAAACTACCTTCTAAGAAGTACCTTTATACCTAGAATACCTTAACTATTATAAGTAGTTCCTAGTTATAAGTCTTATATCTAGTTTCTACTAAATATAATTTATAGGAATAAAAAGTAGTTAGATACTACTCTACCTCTATACCTTTATTACTAATTAGGAGCTTTTAGGATAAAATAGCTATAATAGCTAGTATTAAAGTATTAGTCTCTAGTTAGATTTCTCTTATAAGGTTAAGATATATAAGTAATAGTACCTTTTAAAAGAGTTACTTTAACTATTTAAACGCCGCTCTTATAATATTACTTAATATTAACTTTCTATTTTTAATATATAAATACTTATTTTTTAGATAGTTTATTAACGCCGCGGTAATAGAGGAATAGTACTTAATAAAATAATAGTAGAAATTAGTAAACTTTAAAAAGATTTAAATATCTTTAATACTCTTAAGTTCTAGCTATTTTATTATAATATCTACTCTACGCGGATTTATATATATACTATTATAACTAATAATAAAGCTAAGGAATTCTACTTCTACTATTATAAATTTATATTTCTTTAAGCTAATATAAAGTTTAAATTTATAAAGATATTATAATACTACCTTTATAACTCTAATATAAGACTCTTTATCTTAGGAGTAGATAAGAATATTATCTAAATAAATAATATATATAATATTAAATAGTCCTACTAGGGCCTTATTAATATATACTTAAAATAAGGTAGGTATATTAATAAATTTAAAAGGTATAATTATATATTTAAAATAGTTATACCTTATATAAATTATAGTCTTCTATTTATTACCCTTTCTTATTTATAAGTAATAATATATATCCTTAAGGTCTAACTTAATTAAGTACTTAGTACTAATTAATATTATTAATATCTTATTAATTAATAAAAGGGGATATTAATTTTTAATTATAATCTTATTAAGCGTCTTATAATTAATATATAAATATAATATTCTATCTTGTTTTAGTATAAAAAGAATTAATATACCTACTAAGCTTATAAAATATTAAATTTAACCCTTTTTTAAAGACTACTTAAGGTACTCCCTTAATACGCGTAACTCTTTTTCTAATAAATTATAAAGTAGGTTAAAAGGAGGTTCTTTATTCTCCTTTATATTAATTATATAATTATAAGGCGTATAAGCTAGTAGCGCCCTAGTATTCTTAATTAAGAAGATATCTTAAAATTCTTAAAATTCTAAAGGGAGTTTAATTTTAAATAGTAGGCTCTTATTACCTACTCTTAAGTATATTATAATAAATATAATACTATTAAGCTACTCCTCTAGGCCTTTAATAGTATTAAAGTACTCCTTAATATTACTTTTCTTAATAGGGAATTACTAGTTTTATATAAGCTAATCTACTTAAGGATTTTATTCCTCTAACTATAAATACTTAAGGTAGAAGTTATAATTAAAGTTTACTATTATATAAAAGGCGCCCTTATAATATTATATAATACTATTAGAGTTAATAAGTTTAATTTACCTTATATAAAAACCTAATAATAATATTAAGTTTCTAACCCTATTATATAAGGTATTATTAAAGCTAGGATCTATTTCCTACTTCTACTCCTTTACTAGGCGTATATTAATATAGTTAGTATCTACTCTAGAGTTAATTAATATAGTAAATTTTCCTTATAATTACTTATACCCTACTTATACTATAATAATAAGTTATTATATCCGCTTTTTCCTTTATATTATAATAGTAGACGTAATTATAATACTTAGGGGTTTTTTAAATTTAAGCCTTTTTTAGCTAGCTTATTATTAGGTATAAGCTTATTAGTTATAATACTTATAATTATTAATTTTATACTCTAATAGTCCTTTACTAGATATCCCTTCTTTTAATAATTATAATATTTAGTAGTAGAAAGGTTAGGCTTAAGCCTTTATAAAAGGTATAGTAATAAGCTAATAGTGCCCCTCCCTTCTTATTTTATATATAGGCTATTATCTCTTTACCCTTAGAAATTTCCTCTTCCTCTTTATAGATATTAACTTCTAGTAGGAGTATTATCCCTTTAATCTTTATATATAAGTACTATTATATAAGGCTTTAATTAAGTTACTAACGCTATAAAGGTATCCCTTATCTTAGGGATATTAAGTTATATTATAAGATAATTATAAAGATCTTTATATAACTTATTTAATAGGTTATTATAAAGTATATACTCTATTAATAGCTTAAGCTATCTTTCTAACTTAGTAAGGTAATTTATAAAGTCTATAATCTTTTAATATTCCTTTTACTTAGCTTCTAAGTACTACTTACTAGTTATAAGATATTAATTCTAAGGATCCTCTATTTAATCTATTAAAAAAACTATTAAAGTATACCTAGAACTACTTATCCTTTAATATATCCTTTATATACTTATATTATATAGCCTTAGGGTCTAGGGCTATATAATATAACGCGTATTAGATTTTTATAGAGTTATCTAGAAAGTAGGTTATACTTATTTAAATTATATTAATTATATTATTAAACTATTCTTAATATTCTTATACTAACTTCCTATTATATATATATAAATCTTATAGCCTAAAGATATAAGTCTTATATTAAGGACGCTTTAACTCTAATTCTTTAATTAATAATAAGTAATAGTAATAACCCGCTTAAATAGTATTATTAGTATATATTTCCTACTCTAACTCTTATAAATATTATCTTAACTCTTATATCTACTCTCTCTTTAAGACTTCTTCTTTAAGTTCTTTTATCCTTTATAATAGTACTTCTTAAGTATTAGGTAGTAGGGACTTAGTTTATACGCCTAGTAGCTACCCCTATATAGTTAGTTATAATTATAATATATCTATTATTAATTTATTAACTAAATCTTAAGACTTACTTTCTATATAAGCTTAGTCTCTTATATTAGGGCGGGTTATTTATAGTAATTAATTAACCTTTTTACCTTATACCTATAATAACCCTTCTCTACTTATCTTACTAATAGTCGGGCTACTACCCCTAAGTAGGGTAGAGTAATTAGAATATAAGGGTATTACGTAATAACGTGGCTATTAAGTACTATAAATGGTACGTATATATAGGTATATAGAACTCTCTATTCTTATTAATAGTAAGACTAATCGCTACCCTTCCCTTTAGGGGGAATTCCCTCCTCTATATACTACAGGTAAAGGGGTAGCGTAGTACTACTACGTACTATAAACGCCACGTTAACGGTAGTATTATATTCCTAACTAGTCCTTATAATATTCTATAATTCTTATAGTAAAGATAAATTATTAAAATCGATTATTATAAAAGGGGAGGGTATAGACTAGAAGTAAGTTTAGACTAGAAGGGGGTAAATCCTTCTACCGACCTAAATACTTAAAACTAGTTTCTAGTACTAACCTGAAAAGCCCTTAGTATCTTAGCGAGTTAGGTTAGACCGACTCGACTCGCTAAGATCTCGCTAAGACGCCGCGCCCCTAATAAAATAGTAAGGGACACTAATTTTTTTCTAGATTTACTCCTATACTAAGAATAGATTTTTTAATTAGAATTTTAATACCCCTTTTAATTCCCTAGGGATGTATATTACTAATTTATATTATCTTAAAGAATTACCTAAGTTAGGCTAGGGAATAATAATAATAATACTTAATAATATAGTAGTAAATTATATATATAATAGTAAAGCTTATTATAAATAGAAAATACTAGTAATATTATAGTTATTATTTCTATAGGAATAGCTAATTAGCTATTACCTTTTTATATCACCTTATTTACTATTTCAGGAATTACCTAGTTAGTAATAATAATAATGCTTAGTAATATACTATTAAGTCTTATATATAGTATAAAATACTATTATAAATAAAAATATTCCTAATATTATAGTCTTAGTAAAATAATATAGGTGGAGCTAATATCTTAGCGAGTCGGGTTAATACTTCGGGTCGATACTTAGTACTACCCCTTAGGGGTTTAACTCCGGATATTTACCTTCTTATAGTTACCTTCTAACTAAGTGTATTAACTAGAATACCTAATAGATAGTTTACTATAAGAATAATACTTCTATAAGAGGCTTTACTTATAATAGAGGTTAATAATAAGCCTAATAAGTAAATATATATAATCTTAATCTACTATACTATAATAAAGTTATATATAAAGTTAATTATCTCTTCTAGTAAGCCTATTAATATTATACTTCTTAAATAACTTATATAAGTTTAGTATTATATATTATAAGAGTAATATTTATAAAATAATTTAACTTATTTAAAGGATTTATAACTAGTTTTAATTAGTTTAATAAGAATATCTTATAATATTACTTTTAAGTACTTATAATAAGTCTTTCTATAATTAATTACTTACTTATAAATTACAAGATTTATATAAAACTAGTTACTTTAATTATAAGGAGTTTATAAATATACTTTATTAGTGTATTTTTAGTATAGATCTTATTCTTATAATCTATTCTAAGATTTATTAATTATTAAGTAAGTTAAAGAGGTTTCTAGTTACTCCTTTAAAAGATAGTCTAGCTTAAGCTTAAAATCTTAAAAACCTTAAGTTAAAAATAGCTAATATAAGACTTATATATTTTTATTTTTATTACTATTTTTAGATTCTTTACTATTTACTTTAAGGTATGAAACTTACTTTTATTACCTATAAGTTTTTCTTAGAGTTATAAGTAGATTTAAAATTTATAAATAAAGTAATAATTAAAACTTATTACTATATAATTATAAGATATTTATAATATTTATTACTATTACTATTATTTATCTATTAGATTACTTTAATACCTTAGATATATAAATATCTCTAATTTAATTAGATAGTTACTTTTAATATTAAAAATATTAACTTTTAACAACTACTTTATTATTATAAGTATATATATTTTACTTAAAATAGTACTTAGAATAAGGTATTTATAATATAAATATATAAATTATATCTTTATATAAAAATATATTATAAAGATAGATAAATAATATTATAATATACTTTTTACTACTATCTTTTTTTTTCTTAGATAATTTTCTAGTTTATTAAGAATTCCTTTAAAACTTTTTATAAATATTAGATTTCTTATAATCTTTAAAGAAGTTCTTATATAATATATCTTAATTATTACTAGTTTTAATACTAGGTATATTCTTTAAAAGTAAGTCTATTATATTAATATAAAGTATTTAATATAATAATTCTAAGAAGTTTACTAGTAAAGAGATAAAGTATATACTTAAACTTGTAATTATTAAGTTATATAATTAATACTTACTAACTTAAAAGGGTTTAGTAATAATAATTAAATAGATATATTACCCTCTTATTATATATTTAGTATTACTAACTTAAAGAGGCTTAGTAAGCTACTTGCTAATTAGTAGTATATCTAAGGTACTAAGGTAATAATTAGGTATTCTAGTTAGTATACTTAGTTAGAAGGTAACTATAAGAAGGTAACTATCTGAAGTTAAACCTACCCCTTAGTATTAACTCGAAGACTTAGTACTAACTATTAGTACTAACCCGAATACTTAGGCTAGGAATTTAGTATTAACTCGCTAAGAGTCGAGTTAGATACCCGACTCGAGTTCAAAGTACCGACCGGACGCGGTTAGTCTAGTAGCTAGAGTATTACCTATAGTATAGTTATAATAAGAGAAAACAATAACTTAAAGAGTAAAGCCACCCCTATATTTATATTATAAATAGCTTCTAGGCTACTTAAAATATATTTATAGTAGTCTACTAAGTACTCTATTATAATTCTAATTGCTTGTATCCTTCCTAGATACGTGTAATTAATAGTTCTAGTTAATCTAATCTATAAACGCGTCTATAAATAAATAATAGCCTGCTAGACTACTTTATAAATATAATAATATTTATATACTAGTTATATATACCTTAAAATATCTATTTAAAAGCCAATCTTATATATATAGCTATTATATTAGAACCTAGCTAATATATATATCTAATATTATATATAAGATATTAGGGGGAGACTAGAGGTATTTAAATTAATCTACCTTCCTATAAAGGTATTTTTATACTACCTTAAAATAGATAAGTATATTAACCTCTTTATAATTCCTATATCCTTTATCTCTACCTTAGAGCCCTTAGGTAAAATAAGTCTTAAGGCCCTCTAATAAAAAGCTATTAATAAAGGAAAGCTATTAATAAAGGAAAGCTATTAATAGAGAGCTATCTATTATAAAGTAGAGTACTATTTAAGAGTAGGATATACTACTAGCGATATAGAATTTAGATATATTAGCTAATAACACGTAGTTTTATACTTATTAGTAGTAGGAGACTATACTAAATAGTAGTAGAATACTACAGTTCTTATAGGTAGAGGGATAGAGGTAGAGTTAATAAAGAATAGGATACTAAAACGGCTAAGGACTATAGAGGGGTCCTACCCTAGAGTAGCCTAGTAGCTAGTACCTCTTTACTTAGAGAGCGGAAAGTAGAGTAAATAAGCCTAAGTACTAGGGTATTCTAGGAGGTATATAGCTACTTCTAGTATTATCTTAAAGAGCTAGATTAGACTAACCGTATCAAGTTAGTACTTTAAACTCGAGTCAGGTACCCGATATAAGTCTTAGTAATTTAATACTAAAATCTAGTACTAAGTATTAGTACTAAAGTATTAACTTAAATTACTAAGATTTTTTATCTAATAATATTTTTTATTTTTAATATATTTTTTTATTTTTTTTCTGATTATTATTATTATTATTACCTAGGGGATTCTTAAAAGTAAATAAGGTAATATAAAAAGGTAATATACATTCCTAAGAAAATAATAACTATAATATTAATAATATTTTCTTTTTATAGTAGTATTTACTATTATATATAGTATATATTCTTATATTTCTAAGTATTATTACTATTATTACCTAGGTAATTCTTAATAGTAAATAAGACAATTAGAAAAATGATAACTATTCCTATAAAAATATTAACTATAATATTATAAATATTTTCTATTTATAGTAGTATTTACTATTATATCTATAATTTACTATTATATTATTAAGTATTATTATTATTATTACCTAGCCTAACCTAGGTAATTCTTTAAGGTAATATAAAAAGGTAATATATATCCCTAGGGAACTAAAAGAGGTATTGAAATTCTAATTAAAGAAAATTCTATTCTTAATATAGGGGTAATTCTAGAATTTTTTTAGTGTCTCTTAATATTTTATTAGGGACTTAGCGTCTTAGCGATACCTTAGCGATTTAAGTCGGTAACTATTATAGTCGCTTTCTATTACTTCCTTATAGAAGCCTTCCGTAGCCTATCTATAATAGGCTTAGCGCTTTAATATATAGGTAGGATTCTTATACTTAAAATAATTATCTTTCTACTATATCTTAAGTATATCTATAGTAATTAGTAGTAATATTATCTAGCCTCTATTATATTCTATTTAGACTAACCGCGTCGAGTCGGTACTTTAAACTTAAGTCGGGTACCCGACTTAAGTCTTAGCGATTTAATACTAAAATCTAGTACTAAGTATTTAAGTTAGTACTAATGGTTAATACTAAGTATTCAAGTTAATACCTAGGTAGGTACTAAGTATTAATATTAAAGTATTAACTTAAATTATTAAGACTTTAATTTTAATTTTAATATTTTATTAAGACTATAATATTAAGAATTTTTTCTAGTAATATAAAAAGGTAATATAATTATCTAATAATCTTTAATAGATAGCCTAATTATTTAATTAGATATCTTTATAATTTTATACTTATAATCCTTTTATTCTTTACTATCCTCTTTACTATTATTATACTTACTATTATTATCTTTACTACTATTATTAATTTTATTAGTATCTTTTAACTTATACTCCCTATCCTCTTCTTTATCCTCTTTAGTAGTATACTTAATTTCTTTCCTATTAGTACTAATTTTAATTAAGATACCCTCCTTATTTTAATTCCTTTATATAGGGTTAGGTATAACGTGATCCTTTATATTAAACGCGTTAGCGTACTCTTATATAAACTTAGTATAAGTATTTATAATATTAGGGTCTTATATATCTTTTAATTCCTTTAGACTCCTATAATATATAATCCTTTACTTAATAATTTATATAATTAATAGATTAAATCTAATAAATTCTAACCTAATAGTATTTATATCTTCCTTAGAAGTATTCTAAAAGTTAAGTTAATTAGAAGATAGGATTAAAGATTAATTATATATTTACCTTTTTTATAAAACTAGTTATACTATTTATATTCTCTATATAATTTATTAATTTATCTAGCTTAGCTTATTTCTTAATAGCCTCTTTATTATTTTTAAGGTATAACTCTATCTTAAAATATTCTATTATATAATATTAACTATTTAGGAAGTATTATATTACCTAATTATATTATTATAAATCCCTCTCTTATCTTTCCACCTTTATAATATCCTTAACCCTAATTACTAGCTTTATATAATCTTCCTTAATAGCTATCTTTTATATATTTAATTCCTTTAACTTCTTAATCCTTTTTAATATTATTATATAGTTATTAGATACTTTTATATATAATAGCTTTTTATTATTATCTAAGTTAGTCTTTTACCTATTCTCTATTTATAATTAATTTAGGATTCTAGTTATAAGGACTTAATATTATTATAATATTATATTAACTTATCTATCTAATAGTATATTTAGGTAATATAATTAATAATAAATATTTATTATATATTAATAACCTATCTTACTATAATATCTTAAGTATATAGAGGTAGGAAGAGTTAGAAAGAAGATTTTAAGGGGTAATTATAATTATAATTATATAGAATATTCTACCTAATATTACTTTATTTTATATTAAAAATTTTAAACCTTATATTCCTTCTTTTATCTACTATTAAATATCTTTAATAACTTTAATAATAGCTTATACTAAGTAGACTTATAATATTATTTACTAATATATTTCTTACTCTATATATTAATAGGTAGATAGTATAATTAGCTAATAAAATACTAAATTTACTAACTAAAAAGGTTAGAGGGCTAAAGCCTATATAAGGTAGGAGGGGGAATTTATTATTAAGGGGGAAGGGAAAGGTAATATAAATAAGTAATATATTAAAATATAATAGTTAATCCTTTATAACTAATAGGACTTATAAGAGAGAAAAAAAGTTAACTTAAGTCTTAAAACTTTAAAAGGGATAAAATAATATTAAAAGTTTATTAATAACTTTATCTTAAAGCTACTATTAAATTATTTTATAAGGGAGGTAATAGTAGATATTATAAGAGTTAATATATATTTATATTAAATTTAAAGTTTAGCTTTAATAGTATTATAAGATATTATAGAAGTATTTATAGTATCCTTTCTCTTAAGTAAGTATATTACTATTTTATATTATTATATAATCCTTATAATAATTACTTATTAATATATCTTATAATATAGATTTAAATCTACTTTATATCTACGCTAAATATATTATTATAATATAAAGGGATTTATAGCTTATAAAGGAATTAATAAAGAGCTTTAATATTATATTATTTAATACTTAAGGGTAGTAATAATTTTATAATATTAAGAGTAGAGGGTAGGTCTAGGATAGTATAGTACTCTTAATATTATAGTACTCCTAGTATTATAACGCTCTAAGTATTACAGTACTTTTAGTAAGATAAAGAATTATATTACCTTCTTATATTACTTTTGTATTTATATATAGAAATTAACCCTACTTTATAAATATACTACCTAATTATTAACTAACTTTAAAGTAATAACTATTAATCTATTTATCTTAAGATATCTATCCATTTTAACTTAAAAGGATCTTTATTTTTATTAATACTTTAATTAATATCTTCTTCCTTTTAAAGAATATCCTAGGGTTTAATAAGAGCTTCTTTAGGGTTTAAACCTATAATATAATTATAATACTTTAGAAGTATTACTTATTTTATAGACTCTAGTTCTAATTATATATAATCTTATAAATATACTCTTTAAATAAGATTAAAGACTCTTTTAATACCTATAAATAATATTAGATATAAAAGGATATCCTTAGCTATTTATATTAAATTTAAATAAGTTAAAGTATTATCCCTTTAGTACTCCTATATAAGAATATCCTCTAATAGACTTTTAGAATAAAAGTATTAAATAGCTTTACTTTATAATAAAGACCTATAATTTAAATATTAAAGTAGACTTCTCTTTACTCTTATTAAAGGTTACTAGTTGGTATAAATTAAAAAATATTATTATATTATATTATATTACCTTATTAATATTTTATATATCTTATATATTAGTCCTTTTAATAGCTAGTAATATCTTATAATATTTATAAAAGTAGTTAGTAAATTAATTTTTATATATCTCTTTATAAGAGATTAAAGTATTATTATTATTTAACTCCTCTTATTTATCTTAAGTTTTATATAGACTTAGTTTTATAAAAGGGTCTAGAATATTAATAAGGTTATATATTAATCTACCTTTACCTTCTATTTTAAAATAATACTTAGTAAGTTTTATTAAGGCTACTTTATAAGTATTAATAATACTTACTCTACTAAGTATCCTACTATTATATATTATTATTAAAATAGTTAAAAGAGTATTATATAATTAGAACCTTAAGTATATACTTATATTGATTATCTAAGAAACTACTAAGGTAAGTTAATAAATAGGATTTAATATATTTCTAAATAATAAGATAATTAACTACTTATATCTATTAAAGCTAATCTTATTAATTTTTAAATTAATTATATTTTTATCTACCTAAGTACTAATAAATTTACGTAGCTAATATATAATAAAGTATTAGGTAGGTAGAATTCTATTAAATATAAATATCTTATATAAGTTTTTTAAGTCTTCTAATAGAGCTTTTTTATAGCTATTAAAAATTAAGCTTTTATTAAGAAGATAAGTTAATAGCTACCTATTATAAGAGCGCGGATTTATTATAAATATTAGTAAGTATATTACCTATTTATATTACCTCTATTATACTATACCTTCTTAGTAATAGTAGATAGACTTAAACTTACTTAGATATCTTTAATTTAAGTATCCTTTAATACTACTACTATATTATTTAGAGCTTCTAAATCTAGGGCTTTAATAAAGTCTTATATTATAAGGTTAAAGATATAAGCTATATAAGGAATAGAGTTTTATAATTTATCCTATTAAATATTATATTAAGTAAGAGATTTCTTTTATTTATCTTTTAATATTCTATTATTACTAGTATTATTAATAATAACCCTAAAAAGTTTATTTTTAATTCTATAAATAGTTAATATCTTTATTAATTCTACTATAAGTAAATACCTAGAATAATAGATAGTAAGTAATATAAAAGTAATAAGATACTTCTAATATTAAAAATAGGTAACCTTTTAAGGACTAGACTAGGTATCTAGTATAAGAGAAATATATTAGGGATACTCTAAATCTACTTTAATTTTTATATATATTTCTTTAAAATCTAAAAAGATTATACTCTATAATTTAGTATAATAAATTAGAGTTAAATTTAGATAGGCTATTAATAATAACTACTATAACTCTAATTAATTAATAGTATAAAAAGACTAATTTAAGGTAAGAAAGTATTTATATAATTATTTATTCTAATTCTCTTAAGAAAAGTTAGTAGAAAACCTAGTATTACTTTTCTTCTAATATTATCTTAAAGAATTAGTTTTATATTACTATTTTATATTACTATAAATAACTTACCTAAGTTAAAGAAAATTCTATTTATAATAATAAATTAAGCTACTTCTATAAATAGTATTTACTCATTTAAGTATATTTCTTTATATTAGATATACTTAAATTACTAGTTATTATTAGGTAGTTTAGAAGCTTATTATACTTTTTATATATAATCTTTAGTAATCCTTCTACTATTAAAGCTAATTAGATAAAGTTATCCTAGATATTAGCCTATTTACCTAATATAGCTTTCTTAAATTAAAGGGGATCTTTAACTTTAGTATTAGACTTTAATTTAATACTTTTATTAATAGTAGTTTACTACTATTATACCTTAAATTAGACTTTAGAGGCTAAGTTTTATTTAATATATTTAATATTCCTTGTTAATACTAATTCTAGGAATTCTTTTCTAATAGATTAAATAGTATTTAAAGAATCTCTTTCTTCTAATAAAAGGATTTATTTAATATACCCTAACTAACCTAATTTATAGATTAGCTGGGACGAATACTACTTAATATAGAATAAAGTATAATAAGATTATTTAATTCTAATTTAATAGCTTTATTACTAGGTTTTATAGGAGTTAATATAATATAGACCCTATATATAAAATAAGGTAGGAGTAATATAAACTAGTAATATAAATATTTACTATACTAGGAAGAATATATAATAGATATTAGGAAGATAAAGTTATAAGTATAATAATTATTTTAAATATATATTATAGGGAGACTATTTTAGTTCCTTCTATTTTTTTATTAGGGGTTTAGCGTCTTAGTAATACCTTAGTAATTTAAATTAGGTTAACCTAATTTACTAAGGTATTAAGGCCTTAGTAAGTTAGTACTAATAGCTAGTACTAAGTATTTAAGTTAGTACTAAGACCCTAACCTAAGTATTTAGTTAGTACTAAATCCCGACTTAACAGTCAGTCTAATTCTATTAATTATATAGTAAGCTAAGATTATAAATTAGCTTTATAAGTACTAAGTCCTTAGAGTACTATTAGTTTTTTTTTTAGTACTAGCTATCTAAATCTTCCGCTCTATTATTATCCCTAGCCTTCAACCTTATACTAGATTTATACTAAGAAGCCTTTTATAACCTTAGATATATATAAAGGTTCTTTTAAGAGAGTTAGTATTAATAAGGGCCTTCTTTATTACTTATTACTACTATCTAATAGTATTAGGATTCTATCCTATTCTATTAGGACTCTTAGAGAAACTCCGGTATTTTATTAAGTAAAGTTAGGTATATCCCTAGACTATCTCTATTTACTACTTATTCTAGATCCCTTAAAGGAAACCCTTATCTTTACTTTTTAAATAGATAATTTTATTAATACTAAATATAAATATACTAATACTATTAATAAGATTAGCTAGTTCTTAATCTTATATTTTATTAGAGGAAAGCTTAGACCTCTTTAAATTAATTATATCTCCTCTTATTCTTTATAAGATTAATAATATTATACTAGGTTATTATCCTTAGAGCTAGTAAATCTACTTAATATTAATAGACTATCTTAGTTAGTAGATTAAGCTATTAATAAAAGTCTATTCTATATAATAAATTATTATTTTAAGTAAGCTACTATATTTATAAAATAGTAGTTATAAGAGCCTCCTTTAATTCTAATATTTATAATAGGGGCCTTAATCTATTTACTAGGAAGGTTAACCTTATAATAATAGAGTCTATTTCTATATTAATAGGGTCTACTTAAGTAACTTTAGTAGAAGAAGCTATCTATAATTAGCTAATAGGACTAGAACTTCCTAGTCTACTAAAAGCTATAAATATAGCGGAAAATAGTAGAAGTAATAATAGGAATAGTCTAGTAAATAATTAAACTAGTATACCTATTAGAGGCCTTATAGCTAAATAATTTAATATAATATCTACTTATATCTAGGGCTTAAATATTAATACTATTAGATACTAGGCTAATTAGCCTATTATAGGAATAGGTAGTAGTACCCCTTAATTTTAGTTATAAGATATTAGGTATTTTAATCTAAATCTTAATATACCCCCTATTAAAGTTAAGGATATTTATTTTATTTTATATTTTATTTTATATTTTATTAATAGGCTTAAAGTAAAAGCTACTATTATTAATCTAGCTATTATATAATTAAATCTAGACTTATATCTATTAAGGAAAGCTAATAACTAGTTTACTAACTAGTTAATTTATCTTATTTATAATAGTTTATAGAATAATCCTACTAGTATAACTAAGTAATATAAGGCTTTATAAGAGTATTTTTAAGACTTACTAGGTAAATCCCTTAATCTCTTTAAAAATATTTATTATACTATTAAAGATACTTATAATAGATAAGATCTAATAGATTATATCTCTAGTATTATACTAAATAATAAGAATACTAATATTACTTTAATAAATAGTACTTAAGTATTATTAATATATAAATATCTTAATAGAGAGCTTTATTATAACTTATTAAGATTAAGTAGTAGGTTAACTATTCACGCGGGTAATAAAAACCATGGCATACTAAGGTAAGGACTTAGCAGAGAGCCCCTAGTAACTTTCTACGTACATTGTTTATATTTCTCGATTAGAAACCTGTCCTTTAGCCGTTACTATTTAAAATATACTAGCTAATTACTTATTAATATACTTAATAGACTTATAGTCGAGAAATATTAACAATATACATAGAAAGTTGGTGGGGGCTCTCTGCCAAGTCCTTACCTTAGTGTGCCATGGTTTTTATCACCCGCGTGCTATTCTAGATCTTCTAGAAGAACTCTACTTCATAAAAGATAATTAGTTTAATATCTATAAAAATAATAAGGCTTCTTATAAGGTAAAGTAAGAGACTTACTATAATACCTATTATAATTAAGATCTATAATTAGGTTAATATTTAGGTCTATTCTATTAAAGCTTCCTACTATACTAATTTAGTAGTTATTATAGTAGGCCCCTAAGGCCTTATTATAATAACCCCTAACTATTTATCCCTTATAGTAGGAATAACTTTAGGAATTTTAGTAATAATAGGTAATAGGTATTAGTATAGGTAGACTAGCCCTAGATTACTAGGCCCCGTTAACCCCTATAAATAACTAACGGAAATATAAGCGGGTTACCTAAGTAGAATTAATATTAGAACTAAGGCTAAGGATATCCTTTACTAAATACTTTAAATAATAATTAGGCCCTATATAAATCTTTTAATAGGGCCTAATAATAGCCTAGAGTCTATTAAGCTACTATTAAAGATAAAGAAAATTTATAAGAATATCTATATAATAAGTAGGTAAATTATAATACTTATAAGGAGGACTTCTATTAGTTTATAGACTAGTAAAACTCTAATTACCTAGAAGATTCCTAGGAAAATAGCTAGAATACTAGAAATAAGGGTAATAATATCATAAAAATTATTTCCTATCTATTTAATACCCTATTAAAGCCTTTAAGTACTAAAAATATATATTAATATTTTAGTCTAATAATTCCCTTTATAATTATCTATATTAAAGTTATAATAAATAAGGGCCTTAATAATATTATTATCAAGGATAGCTTAGATAAGTAGTAATAGTTATTAAAGCCTTTTATAAGGTAACCCCTTAATTATTTAGAGTATATCTAAGAATAATACCTTAAATAGGTATATATTTAAGGGGTATTATTTTATTACTACCCTAGTTAAACTTATATTAAACAGCTAGCTTTAGAAACTATGTATAGATACTAGTTATATTATAAGTCTTATAGACTAGACTTTTCTCCTCTAATAAGTTTTAAATACTAAAATACTAAAATACTAATACTTATAAGAGTTAAAGGAATTAGTAATAAGAAGTATAATACTAGCTATTAATTGAAGCTATAAATATACCTTTCTACTACTAATAGGGCTACTACTTCTATTAAGTGTAAGGTATATATAGTAGATAACCTTTTAATAAATATACTTATTAGCGTTAATATTCTTAAGCTAGAAGAAATAGTAATTAATTTAAATAAAAGTATAATAATTATCTAGTTATACTAAAACCTAGAGTATCTAATTAAAGCCTAAAGTAAAAGTAGTTAAATTAATATTATAATTTTTAACTAAGTATATATTATAATTACTCTATATACTAATAAATAAATCTAAATTACTAGACCTTATTATTATATATTATAACTACCTACTAATTAAGACCTAATCTTTAAATTAAAGAAACTTAATAGCCTATCTATTCATACCTATATTATAGACTACTAAATATTATATATCTTTATTAGAAATAATACTAATAAAGCTATAAAACTTCCTAGGAATATAAAGCTAGGATATATTATAGAGTATAAGGCTACGGAATACTTCCTAGTTAAAGCCTTCTATAATAACCTCGCTGCTAGGCCTCTAAAGAAGGCTAGAGTATCTAACTAAGTTAAAATAAATCCATAATAACTTATAATTATAGCCGCCGTATTTACTACTATTATTCCTATAGTTTCTACTATAGTATTAGAGGTAGTATACTCTATAGGTACTACTATTTATAGATTATCTAAAATAAGGCCCTTAATAGCAGGTATTATTAAAAGGTATCTAGCCTTATAATAGGATACTAGTAGTATAGCTAATATACCTAAGGTATAATAAATAGATATACCCCTAATAGATAACTAACTAGATCTCTATAAGCCTAGCTAGGCGAGGGTATATCTATTAAGAAAAGCTAACAAAGAAGTTATTAATATAGAGTTTAATAAACTCTATAATTAAGGGAGGATAGTTAAATTATAAAATTAATACCCTTTTTATTCTACTACTTTATCATTTAGAAGGTAAACTTAGATAGTATAAGAAAAGGCTATATTATTATAGATATTAGAGCCTTAAATAAAATTACTATACTTAATATATATCTAGTACCCTTATAAGCTAAGATATTAGCTCTACTAAAGAGTATTATATATATTAGTATTATAGATACTACTAGTTTCTTTTATTAATAGTTAGTTAATCGGTCTTACTAATATTATCTTATAGTAGTTAGCTATTAAGGCTAGGAAACCTTTAATATACTTATAATAGGGTATAGAAATTTATTAGTATATATATAATATATAATTAATTAGATCCTTTAACTGTATTAGTATTTCTACTAAGTATATATTAATAATTTAATTTTTCTTAAGTTTATTAGTAATAGGGACTCTTTTAATTTATATAGATTAATTTCTTAAGAAAGCTATTAAGGCTATTAAGAATAATAAAGTATTAGGGAGGTAGAAGCTATTCCACTATTACTAAGCGAAACGTATAAAGAATATATATTAGTATACTAATAAAAGAAAAAAAAGTAAATAACTATATTTACTAGTACCTATTATTTAAATATAGGTAGTTAATAATATTAGTAGCTACCTATCCTTATATACCTTTACTAATTTACTAGCCTTAGATGAATCTATAAGGTTATACTATAAATTATCTTTATTATTATAATTAACCTATTTAACTAGATATTAAGTCTTACCTCTTAAATACCTTTTATCTAGTAATCTCTTAATTTTATATTTATCCCTATAAATAGTACTATCTTTAGTAGTAATAGAAGGTAGCTACTTATTAAAAGCCCTATTATATAGATTAATACCTTCTATTTTTAATTTAAGTTATACTATTAATACTACTAGCTATATATATATTATAAGGGGTAGCTTAAGTTAATAAGTAAGTAATCCTACCTTTTATAGAATTTTAAAAGGATTAGTATACTATTATAAGAGTTTTTTATTAGTAACACTAGGGATTTTATATTCTTTATATAAATAGAGAAGGACTTTATTATTTTCTTTAAATTATATACTTTTATATTTACTATTATATTAAGACTTTATTAATATATTATTAAAGGCTATTATATCTTCTACCTATTCTTAATAGGTAAGTTATAAGCTATTAAAGGCTTTTATAAGGATATTATTAATTACTAGTATATTTATACTATTATTTACCTTAAAACTATAATAGAGCTTATTAGAAGTATATCCTATAATAGTAGGGGAGTTATTAATATTAGCCTAGATATAGAGGAGTATATAATCCTATTAATTCTAGGTATTTAGATAGTAGGTAAGGTAAAATTTTATAATAATTTTTATAATCTAATTAATATACTTACTTTATCTATTAATTTATAGATAATAGGCTATAAATATAAGATATTTAATTCTAAGATATTTAAAGATTTCCTATTAAAAGTCTAATATAAATTAAGGATCTTAATTACTAATAATACTATATAGAATTCCCTAGTTATATAATAGTAGAGATAAAATTATAATTTAGGCCTATTATAAGGCTTTTTAAGTATTAATAGTTAGTATAAGAAGGACCTTCTTTAAGAACTTATAAGTAATTATTAATAAATAATTTATACTTAATAATATTATAAGTAGGGTAACTATAAAATCTATTATAATTATATAAAATAGTAGATAGTAAGGCTATTAAAGTCTTTAATATTATAAAGAAGACTACTAAAGGATATAAAGAAAATATTAAGAATCTTATTTAATAAACTAGCTATTTTACTCCTATTTATAATTATATAGAGTCTAGATAGTATATTAAGGATTATATTTAATTTCCTAGATTTATAATATAATTTTAAATTAAATTAAGAGAGGTACTAAGAAGCTTATATAAGCTAGAGATTTAATTTATCTATATTTATAGTTCTTAATATTAATTATTTTAATATTAGGATTATAATAGAATAATTAATATAGATAATTATAAGTAGTTATAAATTTAATTTAATTATATATTAAACTTTCTTAACTACTTATATAATACTAATAATTTTTAATTTAATAGGCTAATAGTTCTTCTCTATATTATTAAGATAATAATTAAAAAATATAATAAGTTATATATTAATCTTTATAAAATACTTTAATAATTATATAGGATCTCCCTTTATATAATATATAATAGCCGTAAATCCTACTACTTTTAAAGTATTTAAATTTATATATAGAACCCTATTATACTTATAGTAAATAAGGAATTAGGGAGTCTTAAAAGTATCTTATAAATCTTAAAAGGCGCTAAACTCCTCTTATATAATTTTATAAAAAATAACTTGAATTACCTTCCTTTTTCTTATATATTCCTTTATACTTATAATAAGGCCCTTATTTAATATTACCTTTTTATTTTATAAAGGGTCTACCTACTAAGTATAATATTTAATTAATAAGTATAACTACCTAGTAAGGCCTAGGAATATTTCTAGATTACCTAGATTTTATAGAAATTATAATAAGGTAATAGTAGTAACTTTCTCTTTTATTATAGATATCCCTAGGCTATTAATATACTAGCCTAGGAGGGTAATAAAGGGGTAGCTAATATATAACTTTAATAGTAATAGGCTTATATACTTCTACTAAAATAGATTAAAGACTTTATATAAGTATTTAATATACTCTTATAAGGTATATAAGTAAATAATAATATTATTAATATAAGCCTTGATAAACACTTAGTATTACTAGAGTATAGTATTAATTTGGTATTAAATATATTAAGATAAGCCCTTATAACTTATAAGGGCTATTAAAGACTACTCCTAGCCTTAATAACTTATAATTATAAGCTTATAATAATTTTGAACCTAGATATAAAATTAATAAAATTAATAAAACTATCTAATAGTATTAATAACTATAATATATTAATAACCTTATACTAATACTACTATATTAGCTTATAAGGGGAGTAGATATATATTATTCTATATAATTTTATTAAGCTTTTATATATTAATTATAATATAACCTTTTTACTTAATAAGAGTATTATATTAAATTATAAAGTAGGGATAGTTAAATAGAGTAGGCTAATCTACTTATATAAGTTTTCCTTAGGCTTAAAACTTATTAAAGGTTTTATTAATAATATCTTTATCTTTTTACTTAAGAGGATATACTTATATAGGCTTAGATAATATATTTAACTTTAATAGAATTAATATTTATTATTTTTCTAGGATATTAACTATATCTCTATTATTTATAAAAAGATGTTAGTATAATTGAATAATTTTAGTTAATTAATTTATAATATATATTTCTTTATAGATTCTAACTCTATTCTTAAGTATATTCTTAAGACTAGGGTTAATAATAGTACTAAATTCTATTAAAAGAGTCTAATTAATAGATATAATAAATACTATAAATACTATAAGAGCCTTTTTATTAATTATAATTTATAAGGATATAATTAATATAATTAATATAATAGCTATTATAATAATTTTTTAGCCTATTAACCCTTTTAACTATTATACTAATTACTAGTTATAAGGCTAGAGTAGTATATATTAACTATAAAATATCTATTATAATTAAACTCTTTTATAGTTTTTAATCTTACCTTTCTAGGAATAATAATATCCTTATTAGTATTATTTTAAATAAAGACCTTCTTAATAGAAGTATTAATAATAGAAGTAAATATACTATTAATATACCTAAAATAGAGATTATAAAGGGCTTAAAGAGAAGGTCTTAATTATTTAATAAAGTCCTATTAAAGGTAATAGCTATTATAATAGTAGTTTTTATAAAAATTAAGAATTTTTTCTTATTCTTAATTACTTATTTTATTAGTAAAGAGTAAATTTAAGTATTTATTAAAATTTTCATATTTTAATAGCTATTAATAGTAATTTACTATTTTATAAAATCTAATATTATAGCTTCTAAGGTAAGAATATCTACTCTTATAAGTACTTTAACTTTTAGGTTATTAATTATATAATTTCTCTAGTAATATATATAATTATAGGCTTTTTATTAACTAAATTATAAAGAAAGAAAGTTATAATAGTAAATTTCTTAAAATAGTAAATTTTCAACTTAAGGCCCTTAATAGAGATATTAGAGGGTATAGTTATAATTTTTATATTAATAAAAATAAAAGTTATATCTATAATTAATATTCTATATCTTAGATTAAAATATACTTTAATATGTTTATTATTAGTAGTCTATTTAACTATTATAATAATATAGTAATAGTTCTAAAAAGTATAGCCTATCCCTTATATAGCTACTACTAATAAAATAATTATAATAGGATCCCTTATAAAATAACTTATTAAGTTAGTATTTATTAGATTATTTATAATTAATAGATTAATTATAAAAGGCTTTAAAATAATTATAAAAGGCTTTAATAAGGTAGCCTTTCAATATTTATTATAAAAGTGATTAAAGAGTTTATTCTTTAATAGGAATCTTAGATAGTAATAATAATATTTATAATTTAAAAAAGAATTAATTATAAAGAAATAGTTTTTAAAGCTATAATTATTATCTAATTTAATATCTTTTATTATTAATACCTAATAATATTATAAGGTTTCTTTTTAAAATAGTTTATAAGAATCTTTCTAATAGAAATTAGAGGGATTATAAGTAAAATCCTAGTATAAGCCTTCCTATTTATAACCTTAAGGGCTTTAAAAAGGCTATCCTTTAAAGGCTTCCTTAATAATAGCTTAATAGACTTATAAAGGTCTTAGAGGCTATTACTATTATTCCCCTTATAATTTAAAGGGAGAGTAATTTCCTTAATTTTAATTTTAGTTTTAATATTAATTTTAACTCCCTTAGTATTAAAGACCTTATTAAGGTACCCTATTAAAGGAATTAAATCTATTTAATAGGGCTAGTACTATTATTTAAAGTCTTATAAGCTATGTTAAGAGGGTATAAATATTTATACCCTAATTACCCTATTAATAGCCTTAATAGGGTTAATAGCCTAGTAGAGGCTTCTAATATTAATTATTATAATAAGTATTATTATTAGCTTATAATTATAATTAAAAAGGTAGTAATTACTAAGAAAGCTATTAAGATTAAGACTAAAATTAAGATTAAGATTAAAAAGGTTAAAATAGAGATTAATACCTATTATACTATTTTTACTAATTTAATTTTAAATATTAAGAAGTATAATTCTACTATTAATACTTTTTATAATTTAATAAGGTAAGGAACTTATTATAATTAATATTATTACTAGGCTTAAGGATATTATACTAGAATTTTATATTAAGATTATTTTAAATAAGAAGAATATAATCTTTTATTACTTTAATCTCTAAATCCTTAAATACTCTTATAATAGTTTAAGAGTACTTTTAAGGCTCTTTATATTAAGAAGTATCTTATATAATATACTTCTTATAAATTAGTATACTTATATTAATATATAATATTATTTATTAATATTATAAGTACCTAATAAGATATTTATTACCTTCTTTAAGCTTAATAGTATACTACCCTTAAATAGTTCCTTAGAGATATAGTTAAAGGTTTATATAAATAATAATATTACCCCTTACTTAAATAATATCCTTAATATAGTTTATAAATATATAAATATTATGTAAATAAATAATCTTACTAGTATATTTAATATTAGAGGCGGTATTTATAGATTTATTATTATAAAAGGGATTAAAATATCTAATATTATTAAGATTAAAGTAGGGAGTACTATTATTATATAATATATTAAGAGGTATACTAGGATTTATAGGTCCTAATACTAGTAATAGGGCTAGTAGTATAATACTAGTAATTATTTCTTATAACTTAATATATTAAGCCTTAGTAAAGCCTATATTCTTATTTATAACTAGATATTAAACTAGTCTAATAGGCTATCTATATATAGCTTCTTTAGTAGAAGTCCTATAGATTATAAAATTAATATTAAAATTTAGTAATATAATACTTAATATTATTAAGGGTATTCTTATAAGTAACTTAATATTAGATAAAGTAAGAGTAGAAGATATAATAATAGGTATTTTAATTAATAAAAATCTCTTAGGACTATTCTTAATTAATAATAGCTAATACTTTATAAAATATAATAAGAGTTATAGGAGACTTTAGTAATATTTAATACTTTTAATAAAATATTTAATTACTTTTTATAAGGCGGGGCTATTAGTAGCCTAATTAAATAGATAAAAGGGTAGTTCTATTAAAGTAGTATATTAACTACTTAACTTAGGGATTCCTAGTTATATAAGATATTTATAATAGGTAATAATATAATTAATATAATAACTAATAGTCTCTAGTACTTTATATATATATATATATTACCGGTATCTTAAATAAATTTATAGATTTAATTTACTAATATTATAAGATATTAATAAAAGGATAGTATTTAAGCTACTTTAATAGCTTCCTTTTAAAGAAAGGCTTCTTAGATCTTAGGAAAGAAATATAAAAAAAGTAATAAACTTATATAAAATTTAATAAAAGAGGCTACTAAAATCTTTAATAGTAAGCTAAAGTAGTATAAGGTTATACTAAAGTATAGTAGTAGAGTATACTATTAGGGCTTATTACTATTATAATAGATAGTAATAAATAGAGATAGATTAATTATAAAGAAATAGGCTTCTTTATACTACTAGAGGACTTTAGGGATTATTAGTATTATAAAGCCTTTTATATAATATTACTATTATATTAATAGGGACTCTTTTTATTTATATAGATTAATTTCTTAAGAAAGCTATTAAGGCTATTAAGAATAATAAAGTATTAGAGAGGCGGAAGCTATTCTACTATTACTAAGTAAAACGTATAAAGAATCTATATTAATTAGAAGAGTACCTTTTATACCTAGATTAGGTATTTAAGGCCCTTAATAATATAAATGTTTATCTCTCTCTTAAGAAGTCTTTCCTTAGGTTTCTATTAATTTATTTACTTAGGTAGAAGGTTAACGCCTTTAGACTAATTATAGTAGAAGAAAAGTTAGCTACTATCTCTAACTTGTAATTCCCTTTTACCTTTAGTACGCTTAAGTATTATCTTAGCCTTACTAGGTATTTATACTAGTATATTACCTTCTATACTACTATTATAAAACCCTTATAACCGCGGAAGACTTATCTTAATAAGTCTATTTATAGTATATTTTAATCTAATATTTAGGGGAATACGCGTAAAAGATTAGCTTAGAGAATATATCTTAATAAGCTAATATTAAAAGAACTTAATATATTTTGTTAACTTTAGAAAATATTTATAAGTCTTATAATACTCTATTATTTTAATAAGGTTCTTTAGCTATTTATAGATCTAAATACTAGTAAGGAGTTTAGGTTTAAAGCTTATATCTACTATATTAGAGGCTTAATAAAGGCTTTCTAGAGTACCTTAAATAGAAGTCTTACCTCCTTATCCTCTTTCTTAATTACCTCCTTATTAAGGCTAAAATATATTATTAGCTAATAAAGTTAGAAATTATAAATATAGTTTAAGTAGTTAAAAAAAATCTATTATATAATTAAGACGGCTTAATTAATGATAATTATCTATACTAACTATTTAGTAGTAGTTACTATTAGTTAGTAAACTAGTCTAAATACTATATTAGTTAAAAAGCTTAAACTATATCTTATATAAGTATTAGAATACCTCTAGTAATTCTATCTAGATATATAATATAAGCTAAGAAATCTAATATTATACTAAACATCTTATTAAGGCTAGTTAGTTAAGAGTATTACCTATTAAATTAGTTAAGTTTAAACACGCTATTAGTATAAGCTTTTCTAGTTAGCCTAGTAGAAATATTACCTAAATTTTAGTAGAGGGTTATTAAAGGTCTTATTAAGATCCTTTAATAGGTAAAGGTAATATTAATAGTAAAGGATAATATAGCCTTAGGTAGTAATACTACTAACCTTCTATATCAAATAATTAATAACTTATTATGTTTTAATAATGCTAGAGAGGCCTATAATTATATATACCTATTATAGCTTTACAATTAGAAATTTTCTAGCTTACTTATAATAAAATAGGGTGTCTAGGATATACTTATATATATAAATAACTAATTAAAGGGCTATATATTTATAACCTACTAATAAAGCTATATAACTTTATTAGGTATTACCTATACTACTAGCTTAATTAGACTCTTAGGTATAAACCTTATAAATCTTTATAACCTATCCTACTACTAACCTAGCTATTTTATACCCTTACTATTGATTTTATCCTTACTCTACTACTTTCCTTTAATAGTTTTAAATATATAATATTAGTTATTAATAAATTCTTAAAGGTAGTTACTCTTATTCCTAATAAGAATACCTAGTTAGGGAAGGACTAGGCTATTAAGCTACTAAACTATCTTACCTTATTAAATTAAAGTATTCTAAGGGTAATTATCTTAGATAGAGATAGAAAGTTTATTAGTTAGGTATAAAAGTATATTTTCTCTTTATTAAAAGTTAGCCTCTTATATTTAATAGTATAATACTTATAGTCTAATAGTATATTAAAATATATTAACTAAATAGCTAAAATAGTATTATAATATTATATTTCTACTCTAGATAATTAATAATAATAGCCTACTATTATAGATAAAATTTCTACCTTATTAAATAATTCTACTAAGTATAATTCTACTAATCTCTCTCTAACCTAGGTCCTTTATAGATTTAAAACCTATAAAGCCCTAGATCTATTATAGGTTAATAATAATAGACTACCTACTAATAAATTTAATAAGGCCCTTATTACTAATAAAGTTATAGTAATACTAGTATATCTACCTATTAATATATATTAGCTAACTTATATTAACGTAAGCGACGTAATTACTTTTACTATTATAAAAATAAAGGGCTATTATAACTCTTACTATACTCCTATATTCTTTAGTAAAGGTAATATAGTTAACTTATAACTTTATAAGGGTTATTATATCCTAGCTATTAAGTCTAAGAAAATTAGATAGTAATTTATAGGTCTATCTTAAGTAATTAGATGTATTAGCTAATTAGCTTATAAACTTAACCTTCTAAGTATTATAAAAATTTATAATATTATCTTTATAACTTACTTTAAGCTAGCTACTATCCCTACTAATAATCTATACTATTAACGCTAGCTAGTAGTACCTACTATTATTAATAATTATAAGGAATAGGAAATTAATAGGCTAATCTATAAGAGAAGGATATATTATAGTTAGGGATATTTAATATAGTATTTAGTTAGGTAGAAAAATAGTAGGCCTAAGAAAGACTATTAGACCTTAGAAAGAGAATTACTTAGGAATATTAGTAAGATTATTAAGGATTTTAATATAATATATTGCGAGGAATTAATATTAAGTTAATTATTCTTACTATTAAGATAATAGCTTTATTTATATAGTAGTATTTATTATAATCGCTTTCTATTACTTCCTTATAAAAGCCTTCTATAGCCTATCTATAATAGGCTTAGCTCTTTAGTATATAGGTAGGATTCTTATACTTAGAATAATTATCTTTCTACTATATCTTAAGTACGTCTATAGTAGTACCGGAAGTAGGTACTAAGTACTTAGGTTAGTACCCGGAGCTAGTACTAAGTATTTAGTCGGTACTAATTCTTAGTACTAAATCCTAGCTCGACGGTTAGTCTAGGCTAGATCTATATATAAATATAATTAATTAATTAATAGCTATAATAGGATAATAGTATATTTATAGTATTACCTATAGTATTACTTATAGTATGGCTATAGTACCCCTAGAATTATAGATCTTAGGGGTCTTAGAGAACTTAGCCCCTTAGTATTAGAGGTCTTAGCGGGTTTTTAGGGAGCTTAGCCCCTAGAGTAGTTAGGTTTTTAGCTTAATTACTAATCTCGTACTAAGATAGCGACCCTCTTACCTTAGTCCCTTAGACGTGTTCTAAGCTAGGCGCTAAGCCCCTTTAGATTAGTAATACTAACTACGTAGCTAGGCGGTAATATATCTAAGTATAAACTTTTCTTTTTTTAGTATTCTAGAGCTTATAGCTAATATTGATTAGTAATTTATAAGCGACCTTACTCTTTATAAATTAAATACTATTACCTTCCCTTATTTAGTATTTTAATACTAAGTTTATAAAATATTAATAACTTCGTTTAATATTAAAGATAGTAGCCCGCCTTCCTATCTCTAAGTATTATACCTTTTATTATCTACTACCCTAATAGGCTTCTAGACTTTAGTAGTCAGTTATAGATAATAATTCTATATAACGCGTATTTACTACTATTAATATTAATTATATAGCTAGAGAAGAGGAGTATTATTTTAATTAATCTATTATCTACTTATCTATTTTATTATACCCTTATACTACTACTTACCTCCCCTATTAGTATAATATTAGGTCTAGGCTATTATATTTATCCTTATTACCTAGTAGGTACTAAATAATAGCCTTTTAATAGAACTTAAATCCTATCTTATACTTTATCCTAAATATAAAGTAGATCTTATAAATCTTTATCCTTAATCCCTTATTATTATATAATAAGTGAATATTATAATATTATATATAATACTAGCTATCTTTAAGTACCTTATTACTATTACTATCTAGATTACCTATATTAGCCTATACTTTTATAATAAGTCCTAGTAGTATATATAAGGCGCGTATTATACTAGCTTTAATAAATTTTAATAAATAGTTATCTAATTATTCTTTTATACTAGTTTCCTATTTAACCCTATATATAGCTAAATTATCTAAGTAAATAGTATAATTATAAGGAATATCTAATATATATTTAAGACTAGGATCTAAAAATAACTTTAGTCTATTATTATCTAATTATTTTTCTTAAATAGGATTATAAATAAATTTCTAGGGCTTATAAGTAAAGTTATAATAATATAAGTACTAAGGATTATAAAGAATTTAAGTTACTATCTTTAACTACCTCTTCTTATAATTATTAATAATATCTAACCTAGTAGTAGATTTAAGATACTTACTTTTCCCCTTTTCCCTATTATATATCTAGTAGTAGCTAAGGTTAATAAAATAGTATCTTAAAAGTAGTAAGGGTAAATTACCTCTAATATTTTATTATTAGAAAGTACCTCCTCTATCTTTATATTACTCTATCTATTCCTATCTAGTACCTTTATATTATCTATCTTATTACTATTTTATATTTATAATTAGCTTATCTTATAAAGATAATAAGATTATAGATTTTAAGCCCTACCTCTAATTTTATCCTATTTAAGAGGTCTATTATATTATCCCTTAAAGGAATAGGATATATTATTTATAAGTAGGATAAGAAGAATTATTAAAGGTTAATAATATTATAAGGGCTAGAGATAGGGAAAAAGGGATGAACTACGTCCTTAATAATAAGTTATAAAGGTTAAAAGGTTTTAGGGGGTTAAACTTACTTAAGTATACCCTAGGTTAAGATAGAAATATTATCTTATATTTAGAGATAAAGTAAGTAGCTATTTATACTTTATATTTCCTACTATCTAGTAAGCCTAAATAGTAATTAAAATATAAGATTTATATTACTAGTTATACTAGGCCTTATCTACCCCTAGTATCCCTTATTATTAGGTAGATTACTTAAGGATCTTACTAATAAATAGTATCTAACTATTAATTTAACTATAATAATTAGGTATATAAGAAGATCCCTTAAAGTTATCTCTAGCTAGCCTACTATTAAATAATAGCCTTATAAGACTTCTTTTAAGTAAAGATATTAATATAAGGCGTCTTATAGCTTAAATAGATTATAAATATATTTATATTAAGACCTTCTTTATTATAAAGTAGATAAAGGCCTTAATATTAAAGATAATAGTAGCCTTATTCTCTATTATTAAGTATATATCCCTTATAATTAATAGCGCTAATATCCTTCTAGACCTTTATAATAAAGTTAAGTAGTATCTTTAATATATAAATTATACTAACCTTATTAAATTCTACTATTTAATATTTATTATAATACTTTACGCTAAATACTATTATTACTATCTTATATATAAGGTTATTTAGGCGGATTATCCTATTTATAAGGAGTTTATTAATATCCTTAAAGCTAGTATTTAAGTAAAGTAGAAGATAGTTATAATTACTAAATTTAATAAATATCTTTAATCTAAGTATAATAAAAGGAGGACTAGCTAGATTATAAAGTTTATATTATATTATATTATATTAAGTAAAAGATATACCCTTTAAGCTATAAATATTATAAGTTAGGACCTTAAATTATTTCTATTTTACCTTTATAAACCTAGCGCTTAAGCTAGGGGAGTTATCTCTCTCCCGCTTATACTTAGGATCTTTCCTTAGGACTACGGGCTAAAGATAAGGTAAATATTAATATATAATTAATTATAAAGATATAATCTTAACTTACTTTAATAAAACCTTTACTTTTAAGATTAATAAGTATCTTAGCTTTATTTACTAGATAAGGCTCCTTCCCCTTACTACTTATCTTAATATCTACTATATTAGACTTCTTAGGAGTAGTAGGCTTTATTAATAATAGCTTTCTAGATATATACTACTTTATAATCTTCTTAATTCTAGGGTTAACCTTAATATTAGATACTACCTCCTAGCCTATTTAATCTTTAAAAGATATTATAGTATTCTTATTAATATTTCCTTTACCCTTATAATAACCTCCTTTAAACTTAGAAATTAGTTTCTTTTCAAATTAAGCCTCTACTTTTAGAGGTATAATAGGATTCTTAACTAGATAATTATAAAGTTTATAAGGTAGATAGATATTAATAGTTCTACTAGATTTAAATATAAGTTTACTATTAATAGACTTATACTTAACTTAAATTTTAGATATAGAAGGTAATTTTTCTTTTCCTTTATATTTATTATAATTATTAGGATTCTTAGACTTAATAGTCTTTACTATAAAGCTTAATAATTTAATAGGGTTATAAGACTACCTACTAGGGCTATTAAAAGATAGAGTAGGAGTTAGAGTAAGAGATAGTATAATATTAATTAGGCTAAGTTAGTTTAATTTATTATTAGCGCTAGCGCTTTAAGTAGTAAAACTTATTATATCCTAATATAATTAAGCTAATTCTTATTATAATAAATAACTAACTTATAATTTTAATAAATATCTTAAATATCTTAGTTATAAACTTCTTACTTATACTATCTAATAATTAAGTATTAATAAATAGGGTAATATAAAATAATCTAAATAAGAAAGTAAAAATAATAATAATATAAAAAGGAATATATATACCTAAGGTAATATAAAATATAAAAGGTATTAAAGTAAGTTAGGGGTTTAAATATTTATAATATATAGGAGGGATATTAATTCTAAATTATAATATAAGATTAAGCTTATATAATTATAACTAGTAGATTAATAGCTAAGTAAACTCCTTATAAGATATAATATATTCTTATAAATATAAGTCAATATAGCTTAATAAAAGGGAGGTTAAATAAGGGCCTTAAAAGATAAGTCTTATTTATTAAATAAAATAAATAGTAAAGAGAAGACTATTTATATAATAAGTAATTCCGCGTAGTATAAAATTATTAATAGTAATTTCTATATATTTAATTACTTCTTATAAGATAGGAAAAGGTTAACTTTATATTATATCCTAGTTATTACCTTATAAGAAGATTAGCTAGGTAGTATTTAACCCTAATACCTAATACTTCCCCCTATCCCCTAAAGCTCCTAAGAGCCTAGTCCCCTTAAACTTTTATATTAATATTATATTAATTATCTTAGCTAAGGGGGGCCTAGATAACTATTTTTAATTTAATTTTAAAGCCTATTTTATAGGCCTTCTTATAACTTAAGTAAATCTTATAAACTTTAATATTAAGACCTTCCTTTTTATAGAGTTAGTATAAGCCTTAGTACTAAATATAATACTACCCTTAATCCCCTACTTATACTATTTCCCCGTTTATATTAATAGTACTTATATCCTTCTATTCCTTTATAATATTCCTTAGAGGTATTTATATTATATAAACTATACTATTTTAGTTAAATTTAATAGGCTAGTACTCCTTTCTCTCTTTAATCCTAGTATATATAATAATAAAAGTAATAGCTTTATTATCTAGATATACTATTATATTATATAAGATATCCTTAAGGTCTATAATATTACTATTAGAATATAATATAAGCTAGTTATAATTAGAAAATTTACTTAAACTATAATTATTAATAGTAGGGTTATAAAAGATATAATAATTAATATAATAATAATTAAGGGCTATCTTAATAGGATTATAAGGGCTATTCTTAGGAATCTTTAATTACTTAAATTAAGTAGATAGCTCTTTTACCCTATTATCTACTTTATATACCTTACCCTTACCCTTCTTATCTAGTTTAAATTTAAACTTAGGGGCCTTAGTTTAACTTATATCTCCTAGGTCTTTATCTCTACTTATATTTATATTTATAACTAGCTCTTTAGATTTCTTAGTTACCTTTACCTTTATATACTTTTATAGCTAGTTAATTAGTACCTTTTATTTATAACTTATAAGTAGCTTCTTTACTACCTTCTTTATATCTATTATTAATTTAGGGAGACTCTTCCTACTAGTTAATTACTATACTTAAGGACCTTTTAATAAAGATATAATAATAATAGTAATAGGATTATTAGAGATAGTTTCCTAGGTAGGTATTTTCTCTAAGTCTTTTATGTTAATAGTTTTAATAGTATTCTACCTACCCCTATTAATTATATATCTTATACTTATTAATTAATATAAATAGGCTCTTATATTTATTACTATCTTATTAAGAGTTATAAGAACTAGGTCTACTAATAGTATTATAAAATCTAAATAAAAACTTAGTATCTAAAGGGGATATTAAGATCTAACTAGGGTTTTACTTGATATTTAAGCCTAAAATTAACTAGTCTTATTAATAATAAATATATAATCTATTTAGCTTATATTATTATTTTTAAATCTAGTTATATATCCTATTAAAGGCCTTATTTACTTATTTAATCCTTAATTTATAATAGCTATAAATTTATATCTAATATTTATTAACTTAATAAGTAACCTTTTATCCCTATTAAATACTTCCTCCCCCCTAATATAACTATCTTACTTACCTTTATAATATAGATATAGTACCTTACTAGGGTTATTATTAAGCTAGATAAACTTATCTTATAATAACTTATTAAGATTATTATATATATTATTATATATACTATCCCTCTTACTTAATTTAATATAAGTAGTAAAATACTACTAATACTACCTTAATAACTATAAGAAGATCCTTAAAATTAAAGAAATACTTAAAGGTATTAATTAAGATATACCTTATTTCCTAGCTATATTAATATCTAAATAAAGTATACCTTATATATAATATTTATATAATTAATACTTTAACTAGGTCTATTATAATTTCTTATAAAATAAAGAATTTATAAAAGTAGTTAGAGATAGGAAGACTAAGTTTCTTAATAATTAGAGTTAAGATAATATAACTAGTACTTTATATAATAAGGTAATTATATTAATAGAGTATAAGGTCTTTAAATAATTTATATTATTAATAAAAGATAGTAGAATAGGTTTATTAAATTACTTTAAAAAAGCTATTATATTAATTAAAAAGCTTATACCTTAATAGTTAAGTCTTATTAAACGGGCTTATATAGAAGTATAGCCTTAGAACCTATTATTAACTAGTAAGGCTATTAATATCTAATAAATTATTACTATTTTTATATCTTTTTATTACCTATTATAACTTAATAGGGTAATAAACTTTTAAATAATCCTAGGATTATACCTCTATTAGGGGGGTACTAGGCGCTAAGTTTTAGATATACTATATTAACTTAGCTTTATTATATCTTATATTATACTCTAATAGAGGATAAAAAAGCTAATTAGTAAAGTAGAAAAGAAGGTATAACTAGTAGGCTAAGCTATAAGTAGTATTATTATATATAATAATTTTAAGTTTATAAAAGGAAGATATAAAGAATAAGTAGGTAATTAATAAACCTTTTAATCTATTACTACCTACCTTATAATTAAGGGTTATAGTTTTAATTATAAATAACTAGAGTAATATATATAATATCCTATTATAATATTTTTATTTATAAAGTATATTATAAATTATATATTATCTAGGGATAAAGAAGGCTAGTAAATATATTTAAATAAAATATATATATAATTATATATTAATTTATACTATCCCTTAAATTTAAAGTTTCTATATCTAATTATTAATTTAAGCCCTTTTTTATTTTATAAATAGAAATACTAAGTTTTTATAATATATAAAGATACTTATAATATAAAAGTTAGATCTTTAAAAGATAAGGGTCTTCCTTATAAAGTTAGTAATAAAGGATAAGAGTATAATTTCTAATAATATCTATATTATCTTTAATATATTTAGGAGGTAAATTAGGATTAGGGATAAAAATCTAATATATAATAATTTATTATAATTTATTTATAAAGATCTAAAGATATAACTATATATCTATTCTACTAAGGAATTATAATATAAGATATTAGAATAGTATTATAACTCTTTAAACTAACTCCTCTCTAGCCTAGGGCTATAATATTTATACCTAAACTTCCTATAACTTATTTATAAGATCTATTAAAGTAAGCTAGGGGTATTTAACCTATTAACCCTATAATATATAGTTAATTAATAGGATTATTTATAAATAGTCTAACTTAATAACTTTTAGGTATTAAAAGAGTTAATTATATATAGCTATTAATCTTAAATTTATAATATTTAAATATAGCTCCTTTAATAGTTAAAAATGTATTTTATAAAGATTAATAATACTTATAAGTAGCTTACTACTTAATAGCTTAATTTATAAAGTAAAGCTTTAAAGTATATATCTAAAAGAATTTATAAGTAGCTACTAATTATATAAATAAGGGTAGCGCCTCTTATATAAGATTAATAATTTAATAACTATTAAAACTTCTATAAATATATTAAGATATATTTAACCCTTTAATATATAATTAAGTATATAAATATTAATCTCCTTTATTATATATTAAGATATACCTCTCTTATCTTCTAGGCGGAGGTTATATAAATACTTAAATATATAAATATACTACTCTATATAATATACCTAATAAATAGCCTAGCGGCTACTATCTAGCTTTAAGAAGTAGTATTATTAAATAGCCTTATTAATATATAAGGGGCTTTAGATATAAATTTTAAGCTTAATTATCTACTTAAACTATTAAATAATAGCTTAAAAGTATTTTAATAAGAGTAATCTTACTTTTTAAAATATAATAATTATCTATTAGAATATTAAATATTAAATATATTATACTTCTAGGAGGTTAAAGTAATTATAAAGTTTAGCTTTAGGAAATTATAATCTATAAAATACCTATCTAAATTAGTAGCTAAGGATATATAAAGTATAATAATAAATTTAAGTAATAAATTACTTTAGAAATTAGAGTATAACTACTTCTTATTATATCCTATAATAGACTTATATATTACGGGGCTTAATTAACTAAGGGAAAATATCTTAAAGTATAATTAATGATATATATTAAAAGGGGATATAAAAGATAATAATATTAATAATTTAAAGGTTAAAATATTAATATATAATCTAGTTAAGGCCCTAGCTAGTCTAATTATATTTATAAAGATACTTTAATATATAATAAGAGCCCCGCTTAAATATATCTTTATATAATATTAATAGTAAAATTATATAATATAACTTTAACTTATATTTATATAAGGATATAATAACTTAGATAGAAGCTTCTTTATCCTTCTAATCTTTAATAATAATAAAAATATAAAAATATTAAGAGATTATACCTCTAAGGCCTATTAATAATAGGGACGAGTTACTAGCTTAATAGTATTACTTAGTATTTATATTAAAGTAGGTAGTACTCCTATTAAAGATTAAGATAGTATAATATTAGTAAAATTAAGAGTAGATATAACTAGATTAAGTATTATTATATTTATAATACTAGGTACTATAAATACCCTAAGAGATATTTAGGGGGTAGTCTACCTAGCCCTTTTTATAATATACTCCTTTATTAATAAGCTAGTTAGTTTTCTCTACTTATAACTATTTCTATTACTAGGTATTATATCCTTATTAAGGTTAATATATATTAACTAGTTATATTTATAACTCTTAAACTCTATCTATTTAATATTTAGATCTAGGTCTTAAGTTTGTTTTTATTTAATAGTATAATATTAGGTCTATTCCTTAAAGATAATACCTCTTTTATTTAGTAAAGTATAAGCCTTTATAAAGATTATAATAATCTTAATATAATACTTATAAATAGAGGCCTACTTATATTTAACTTACTATTATATAGTTAGCTTATTATAAATATATTTACCCTAGTTAACTAGAGATATTAATATACTATTTAGTATAATAATACTAGGGAAATAAGCTAAGAAAAAATTAGGGTATTAATTATATACTTTCTTCTCCCTCTACTCCTTTAATTAGTAAAGGATCTATAGCTAATAAAGTAAATCCTTAACTAAAGGCTTCTTTAATTAAATATAATAATTTATATTTACTTATAAGTTAGGGTTATATATTAAATAATAAGGGTTTAGTTTAATAAATAAAGATATATAATAAATATTATCTTCTAGGAAATCTAACTTAATATAATATATATAGTTTCTTTATAATAGGGTATTAATAAGGTCCTATTAACTAGCTAGTAGGTCCTATTAATAATTAATATCCTTTACCTTTTTTATCCCTCCTAATTATATAATATTTAGATTAATATCTATTTATATAAACTTATTTATAATATTTACCTTCCTACTACTTTTAGGGCTAATATATTATAGGGGATAGAGTAAGATAAACTACGCCTAACTAATATTATAATATATTATCCTACTTATACGCTAGAAAAGCTTTAATATAATTAATAAAAGTAGCTACTATATTACTCTTATAATATCTAGGTTATTAATATTAAGGCTATATATATTAATTATAACTAGTATCTTTAGTCCCTTATATTTAATAGATAGTATCTTAAAATATATAATAACTCTAGTCTTATTTTAGGTAGTTATATTAGTAAAGAATAGAGATACCTAGTAATATAATCTAAGGGAATACCCTAGTTAATTTATTTATATCTTTAATAAAATATATATATTATAAATTAATTTTATAAAGTCTATAAAGATAATTATTCTAAGTATATTATATAGACTATAAACCTCTTTAAGTAAAACCTATTAAAGATTTAATATTATAAATATAGCCTCTTATAAATAGCTAGTTTATATATATATCTTAAACTGATTTAATACTATCTTAATAATATAATAATTAGCTAGGAATTTATACTATTTTTAGATAACCCTAAGAGTTATTTTATCTAGTATTATAAATACTCCTAATATAGGTATATTATTAGGAAGTTATAATTAAAAGATATTAAGCTAGTAATAACTTAGTTTAAAGTCTTATTAATTAGAAACTAGGTACGCCTTATTAATAGCTAGAAGGTATAGACTTATAAAAAAATTAGGGTACTTTAAGATATTTTAATTAAAGGCCTTTAATATTATAGTTTTAGGGCTTATAAATACTATAAAAGTTATCTACCTATATAAAGGATAAGAGGTTAGGGGATATATTATAAGTATAGTAGCTATTATAAATTATCTTAAGGTTAAAGCTTAAGTTAGTATCCCTATTTAATATAAATAGCTTATAACTACTAACTACTTATAGTTTTTTATACTATTCCTCTTCTAAAGTATTAAGTAGTATAAAAACTAGTACTTTCCTTAATAAAAAAAAAAGTAATAGTACTACCTAGAAGATAATACTCTTTTTAAACCTTATCCTAATAATAAAGATAATATCTATCTCCTTCCCTAATAGGGTTTCTAGTATTTTAACTTACTAGGCCTTTATATTAAAATTAAACTTATCCTTTATTCTTATAATAATAAGCTCTTAATTAAGCTAGCTTATTAGATCTTTATCTATTTTAAAACTCTATTATAATTATATTAGAATTAGCGCTATATTAAGGGAGTAAGAAGGTACCTTAAAGTCGCGTTTATATCTATTAAGAGTACTAGGTATCTAAATAATAGGCTTTAATATTAAGAACTAGCTATTTAACGCGCTAAGGGAAATAAAATAGAGTAAGGGTATTACTATTACTACTATCTAACTATTAAAATTCTATCTAGATAATAAGTTAATAATTATTAATAAAGATACTAGATTTTTATTAATATTAAACTACCTTTTTAGTAAGTATATTAGATTTAATATAAGTAAAAGTATTAAAAACTAATATATTATATAATATATAAAATATAGTATAAATATAATTACTATATAAAGTATAATATTAATAGTTTAAAAGGATAAATAAAAAATTTATATAGCGCGTTACTAAAAAATAGGATATCTAGTAAAATTATAAAAGTTTACGCTTAAACGTACTACCCTCCTATTACGTAGTTAGCCTTACTAACCCGAAGGGGCTTAGCGACCGGCTTGCCCGGCTTGACACGTCTGAGGTACTGAGGCAAACCCTCTAGTAGTGAAGTCTTTTCTGTTCCTAGCCTTTTGGCTCAGTGGAGTCTTTCCTGTTCCCAGCCTTGTTTGAGGCCTCATGAACCTTGAACTCTCATTCGAAGATTAACAATGGAATCCTAGGGTCTAAATTGAATCGGAACAATGCGAATAAAGACAATGCTTATCAGCTGAATGAAGCACCCTCATAGGCAATACGTGAAAGAAAGCAGTACAAACAATCGCAGCCTATCTCGACTTCCTTTGTTCTCGAGGACGACGGCTCGTTGAAACATTCCCTCGATCTCCCCCCCCCCTCACTCTCCTCTTCTACTTTCACCTACATACCACAAGCATCACACAATAGCATTCTTCATTCACAGCACCTCGAAAAAGAACAAAATTCATTAACCAACACTCAAGAGCAATTCTAATGCCGGCATTTATAAAGATTGATACTAGATTCAGCCGACAGGTTCCTAGGTCTCACCCTCGAATAGCTCGGAAGGACACTATTGTGGTAATTTGGCAATGCAGAAGTTGTGCTTATATCTGCATTGATGGAGTTGCACTATCCGAGGTCAAGTCTGCGCCCCAGCCAATGAGAGAGTGTCTTGTTGATATATGGACACACCATGATAATGACAGTGAGTTAGACTGCCAACACAGCAGGATGTGTGAATTTGTTCGTCGGGATCGAATTTCTCAGGAATCGTTATGATAAGCGATACACGGCCGTGCTAGATGCTTCTGAGACGTTGTTTAGACATCATGATTTGTGGTTGGAGGGTCGTGATCATACTGACTGTGACAGCAGTAGTGTAGGAAATCGACCACTTAGTTTTATTAGAAGATTGAAAGAATTGGAGGAAATGGCTTTCCAGAAATCAATACGATTCTGATCCAGTGATGATGCAAATCTCACTCACTCTTGAGATCGTCCAAGGCCTGCTCTTTCTTGTCATAGTACCTCGTGGGCATCTTTCATGTGCAACGGGTTGTGGCTGTAACGTACTTCTTGGGCAATGGCACTTGGCCTTGGCCTTGACCTGGACATGTACGCGGAATAAGATCTCGATCGTTCTGGTCGCCTTATCATCTCCTAAAGGCCTTCAATTTCCATCTCCTTTGTCAACGTCAGTATAACCGCTCCACTGGGAACAGATTCTACTGACCACCACGCCTTGAAATCCTGCGTTCTCACATTGATCCCTATATCTACCAACGCTTTGGTCGATAGATGAGTGTCGTAAGCTGCGCGGGATCAAAGGTTAACGCCGCTATTGAAAAGTGAACAATCTAGGATATTGAGATAACAAGTACAAGCCGGGAGCAGGGGTTCACCGAGATACTGGTTTCTGAGCATGCTGAACGTTCCAGATGGGTGCGGATGAAGAGAAAGGTGGGATCCAGGTATACGTACGGCGCTGTACGCTTGCTATGGGGCCACCACCCTGGCTGTCTGCTAGTACCCCATCCATCGGCAAACCCATGAGATCACCAAATAATTGACAGATCTCGTACTTTGTCATTTTGTCCTCGGATGAGAATTGCAAAACCACAGGCAATCGCTGGCGAATTTCCGGGCTGTCTAAATATGTCCTAGATACGTCAAGGCACACGCGCGCGACGTCTTCTGTGTTTGTAGGGTATCGCTGCGCCCAGGCATCGATCTTGACCTTAGCACCCTTCTCTTGTGATTTCCATAGAGCATCCATCAGGACATTGACAGCGCTGTCCTTTGGCTCATCAGCCGGACCATATAACACGGGCACCCGTAATACGACGCCTAAACCCGTCCCTTGTGTAGCTTCCAGTATCACCTTCTCCCCATCAAGCTTCGTTTGTCCATAGAGATTAGTAGGACCTGGCTTCGCGTCCGCTTCGTAAGGTGCATCGCCTGGCGTTCCAGGAAATACATAGTCGGTCGAGATATAGATGAGCAAGATGCCTTGCCTGAATGTCGCTTCGGCTAGATGCTTTGAGGCTTCCACATTGATAAATCTTGCGTTGTCTGGATCGGCATCACATCTATCTGGAAATCGGTTTGCAGCACCTGTGATAGAACACGTGTGAGCTTGCCACGGACAAAGGGAGAGGTGTCAGGGTAGACTCACAATGCACCACAACTTCTGGCCTTGATTCCAAGGGCGTCAGCACGGCTCATTACCGGAAGCAGCATACACTTTACAGCATGATCTGAAGAGGAGCCTACTTGATCTTTAGAAGTACAGATGTTACTTCAGCTGGTACAGTCAAATCGATCTTCAGAATGCTTGGAGGGTTGGCTCGAGTATGTCCTGTGCCCACAGTGTTCCATCCTTCTGACTGAAAAGCCTGCACCACCTGACGTCCAAGAAAGCCGCTGGCACCTGTGACGAGCGCTGTCCTGGTCATGACCTAAACGCAATATTTTCTTACTGTTCGCGCATAATAAGTGGTCAAAAAGACGATACCTGAGGGAAGAGATGACTAGGGTAACGACTGGCCAGTGATAGAGTGACATACATAACCATTGATAGTGTGCGTTCGATGGCGCACAACTATGTGGTAGTTACTCTACATCTTGTAGTGTAAGTCTCTTCTTTACAGTCATCCGTCAAGGACAACAAGCAATGAAAAGGTATACCAGTTCGAGACTGATGAAATTGCCAAAAATTCCCATACGATCCGAAGACCATATGAAGTGGTCATAGTATAGTTTTCAACTAGCAAAAACGCGATCTCGGACGAATCCTCACTGATGCGCGTATTGCCCCTGCACTCAGATGAAGAAAAGGGGAAAAAGCGCATAGGGAGTTTGGAGCAATTATAAGTACTTTCGACACGAGTGCCGGGTAACAGAGGTGACGATAAACTTTGGTCAAGCGAGCAGGACTCGAGAGAACGTAACAAATGAATAATTATGATCCGCCAATATGGTTGGTTGTCATAGCTTCTGAGAGACGCAATCTATCAAGCTAATAGACTATCTATCTTGGATCACAACTGCACCACTCAACGATCTCCGGGAAAGCGGATTCAAAGATGTATATCCAGCATTTGACACTCAATTCTACTGGGTCCTACGATCCCAACGCTACTTCAGACGGACCATAATGGGAAGTGCCCTACCGCAAACCCTATGCACTCACTGAACCTGTGGAGACAAGTCTAGGCATCACATACGCATTCAATGCTTCCAAAGTAGTCGTGCCTCTTTGTGGGCACGCTTGACTCAGACTATCGTCTTGAAGCATAGGCGGCTTAGAGGTTGGTAATCACCGAGGTCGTACCAGAATACTCTGGATCAAGACGATACCCTACTAGATACGACCTCTTAGGTTGGGATATAATGGACGGCGTGAGCACTGATGCATGTTATAGATCCTCATCCTCATCATCTAGTAGCTCCTCCAGCAAAGAATCCTTTCCATTCGTTACACCCTCATCCTCTGTCACCTCAATCTTGACGTCGTCCTCACTTGCCAGCACAGAATCTTCGACCTCTCGACCTTCCACCACAGTCAAGCAGTCATCATTACTTGTGGTGGATGTCTTTACTGAGCTTCCCTTCCCTTTCCCTGATTCACCCATAACTTTACCCAAGGCCAAGTGCAGTTTGTTGAGAGCATTGCGTGACCCAGCGTCAGCAGCAATTCTGTCAATAATGGCCTCGTTAACTAGAGCGTTTGTGGTCTGAAGCTTGTCGACGCTCGAATTGGCTGTGATGTATAGCTTGCCAAGCATGACGATGAGTGCTTTTCGGTATACTTCTGGATGAGGCGTTAGCATGACAGTCTGTTCCCTTGTGAAAGCGACCATACTCGAGGGTCCTTGAGTCATTGCCTGTTCAAGAAGGCTGTTCGCGAGGTCGAGATGGATGTCTCCATTAACGGTTTTCATTTCTTTCTTTCCAGTCTCATTCCAGCTAACAGAAGCCTCATCTTGGACCACAACCTTTCTAGCATCCGTCCAATCTACGAGCATATTCCCGATTGTACTCAACCTTACCATATCTTCACCTTCGTCAAGTTCTTCGCTCAGATCTACAAGTGTATGCATGACCGCTGCCGCTACACGGGCCATTCTCCTCATATTCTCCCGACGACTGCAGCAGTATACTGGTAAGAAGTAGTTCAATGCTTGTTTGACACCCGCATTGTCCTTCGTTGCCGGGTCAAAATAGCAGATTACGATCTGCTCAAGCAGGTCCTCGTCATTAATGACCGAGGTGAGCATCAATTTGCAGATTGCCGTGATAGCGACCAACTGCACCTCCGGAGTGTGCTCCGCTTTCAAACCCTTCGCGAAAATTTTTAAAATCGGTTTCTGCAGATTAGCTTCGGCATCTTGCACAGCAAGCAGACTTGGATGGATCGTTAGTACGTCTGTTATGACATGAATCGCTGTGACTTGAAGAGCATCATGGCCCTTGTTGAAGCAGTGGAGAAAAAGAGTCAGGTTTTCTTCCGCCAGTTTCTGTTATCGAAAACATTAGCACATTTCAAAACACCAGCCTCTGGTTTCTGGTGTACCTTGTCGAGAAGACAGCAAAGCCCCAAGCACACAAGTCCGCTCTCCCTGATCGGTGCCTCATGGCTTCTGACGGCGGGCACCACGAGGTTGTTGAGCATTGTCACCAAGTGTAGGTTGCGCTGCATATTGCCCTCAACGTTTTGTAACATGCATTGAGCTATATGCAAGCACTTCATGTTGATCATGATCTCCTTGATGGCTTTGGCTTCGTCCTCGTCCTCGTTTCCACCCCTGTTGTCGACAAGGTCCCGAGGTCCTTTGTCTTTTCTGGGCGTTGTGTCAGTCAACTCAGATCGTGCAGAATGAAAGCTCTCATCCTGGTTATCCCCCACGGGCTCATCAAATGCGATAGCATCATGGACTTCAGCTACTGCTTCGAGCACGATACCACAAAATTCTCTTTCTCCCGCCTGTTCTGCACCGCAAACCCTTCGAAGAACGTCAACAACGAGCTTAGTGATCTCATTGGGTAATTCGGCAATCGCTAACGTCTCCCTCAATAGGGAGAACATTTTTCTGCGGCCAACTTCATCACTGTAATCCAGTGACTTCGCGATGTGCAGGAGTTGCTCTACAATGAACTCTTGCTCAATTGTATCTTCCTCTTCCTCCTCTTCTTCTTCCTCATACTTGTCATAATTGCTTCGCAGAGATTCGATCAGATCATTAGTGTATCTTTGCAAAAGGAACGCAAGCTTCGTGACTTCAGGCATCTTCTCCTCGATCATGATATCAAGCTTTCCATCACCTTCGAGGCGACAATAGTCGTTGTAGGTTCTGGCTAGGAATATCTTCTCCGGACCTAAACAGGCCCAAAATGGATCATCAAAGCTGATCGCTTCTTGATAGTCGGGTCGTCCTCTCCAGAACTCTTCCATAGCTTCCAAGGCTACGCCCTCTTCGACGCCCGAATTGACGACATCAATACGCTCTAGAAGCTCTAGAAGGCCGTCGATACTCGGTATTGTGGCTTTCGGCTGATCACCTCCATCGCCCATCGGATATGGTCCGACACAGTCAGCAATCCAGCGCTCTCGGAAAAGCTTAGTAGTAGCTTTGCGGACATTCTCATCACGGTCACGCAGTCCCCATCGAAGCAGCTTTTCTCTCATAGATAAGGACAGATGACGGAAGTCTCCCAGGGCAGGCAACAAGCGAGAATACAATGCTCTCCGGGTTGCTGGGTCCACATCTCGAGCTCGTTCAAGCAGGAAAGGTAGTGTTCCAGGTGTTAAAGGGAGATTGAGTAGTAGTGAACGGCGCACGTCTGCGCTTGGGTCATTTTGAAGAACGTCCAGTAATTTCTCCAGAAGCCCGTTCGCACCGTCATCATCACTATCCAGACCCCCGTGGTCTCCGTCATCATCGTCACCCGCAAGGCGTCCAAGACCTAGCGCCGCTTGAATTCGAATCATCGGCTCCTTGTCTCTGATTTTCTTGAGGAGCCCCATCTTCAACAGGTGGTAGTATTCATCATCAATTGAATCCAATGAGTTGATTATATGGGCGACGAGTTGGGTTGCGCGGTATCTTACATTTTTCTCCTTCGAGCCTAGCAACGGGATTAGGATAGAGAGGATGTGAGACGTCAGTCGTGTGCTCGCCGTCTCCGCGAACGAGCTGGTATTATTGAATCCCGATTCCGAAACCAAGGCTGCATCTTTTTCACTTGCATGACGCAAGAAGAAGCCCAAAAAGCGCACAAGACGGTCTCCTACACCTTCGCTTTTCTTGACCACCATCAAACGGATCACGCATCGGGCAATCTCGACATTAAAGTCATCCTCATCACGTTCCTGATTATTCTCCTTGCCAGGGCGCGTCGGTTCGTAGACACAAGACTCTTGGATCTTCCTCAAGCTAACAATCAACTTTCGATGTCCAGCAGTAGCCTTTTGGGCATCGCTGAAGACAGTACAGATCTGAGTGCGCAAGGCAGAAGTATGGGTCCCTTCCAGGTCAATAATTGTGGGAGATGCAGTGGATCTGCGCGAGGCCACCGCATTATTGGAGGCCTTGTGCGAGATAGGTGGATTCCTTGAGGTGCCTGTAGAGACTTTGCCTGGCATTTTGGAAAGATGAAGAATTTAGTACGGAGCTTCTTACGGGAAGTATTGCGGACGAGTTTCTCAAAAGTCAACATAGTTGTAAACAGATCCACGAAACGCCAAGGCGGGACAGCGCTATCTTAACCCTAAAACTAGAATAGAACAGAACTAGTATTTTGCGACTTCAATAGTAAGGTAAACCTGCGAACCATCCCCTGTGCAGTAGTCAACTTTTCCAGTAATACAGGGGCGTAACGTCTTGATATTTTAGTTCGAGATGATAGCTAACCCATCACCAACTTACATCCTCAATATTGTTATCAGGAGCAAAAGATGAAGATTCATAAACAGGCGAGTTCAGTGCCAAGGAATTGCAAGATCAATTTTGCGTCATGCGGGGAATTAATGCGCAAATAATAATACTGTGGTTTTGACAACAGACTTGTTTTGTAGCAAACATTTTCTGTTCCCTTCGACTAGCAAGCCATGTTCAGATATGGCGTGCGACGATTCACTACCACAGCATACAAAGCAGTTGAACATGCACCCAAACTGAATATGGCAAGTGTGCAGCTAGCAAAGGCTCAGGGTTATGTCAATGGCTTCGTCGGAGGTAATACCACCGTTACGCGTAGGCCCACCGTGAACCCACTGAATCGATTGTAGCGATTGGCGATACCCCACTCATTCGACTTCAACGACTTTCGGACGAGACAGGTTGCGAAGTCCTGGGTAAAGCGGAGTTCCAGAACCCTGGAGGCAGCGTGAAAGATCGCGCCGCGCTATATGTGGTTAAGGATGCAGAAGAGAAGGGTCTATTACAGCCAGGTGGGACAGTCGTTGAGGGCACTGCTGGCAATACGGGTATCGGGCTCGCCCACGTATGTCGGTCCAAAGGTTACCAACTTGTCATCTACATGCCGGATACGCAATCCCAAGGCAAGGTCGACTTGTTGAGATTACTTGGGGCAGAAGTCTACCCCGTACCTGCTGTAGCATTCGAGAACCCGGAGAACTACAACCACCAAGCCAAGCGACACGCACAGCGCACCGATAATGCAGTATGGACGAACCAATTTGATAACATTGCCAACAGGAGAGCTCACATTGAGACCACTGGACCAGAAATATGGCATCAGACAGGTGGGAAGCTTGACGCATTTACTTGTGGGACAGGCACTGGTGGCACATTGGCTGGTGTGACAAGATATCTCAAAGATGTATCCGATGGAAGGGTCAAAACCTTCCTTGCGGATCCTCCGGGCAGCGTATTACATTCCTACATAACGAGCGGAGGACAGTTGACAGAACGGAGTGGATCAAGCATCACCGAAGGCATTGGCCAAGGTCGAATAACAGATAATCTTGCACAGGACATCGATCTTGTGGACGGAGCATTACATATAAGCGACGAAAAAAGCATAGAGATGGTCTATCGCTGCCTAGATGAGGAGGGTCTTTACCTAGGGGCAAGCTCTTGCCTGAATGTGGTGGCAGCGAAAGAGGTAGCCGAGAAGCTGGGTCCGGGGAACACTGTGGTTACGATCCTGTGCGACGGAGCATATAGATACGCTGACCGACTGTTCTCCCGCAAGTGGTTATCCGACAAAAACTTACTACGCGTGATACCGCCTCACTTAGAACGATACATTGTCTTGGAATAGGGTTCACTCGAGAAAAAGCCACTCAGGAAGCTTTGAGTGGCTGTAATTCGCGTGCCTTGTCCGCTCCAAGTATGTGATGCTAGAAATACGCCCTTCGGAGCTCTTCTCAGGGACCCCCAAATCTCCAATGCCGGTCATAACGAGGTGCTTGACGATATGTTGAATATCTCGCCATGTGGGATGCTAATGCTTTGGTGCGTGTAGGGGCTTACTCGAGGTGAGTAATTCCCAGGGACACCCGGGCTACGAAGCTGTTCCCGTGATCATGGTTGTAGTAGCTCATTTTCTGCTAAAGTTCAGATATATGAAATCTGCGCGCTTTGAGTTGAAAGCTCCTTCACAACAAGACGATAGTTGTTGACTTTGAGATATGCGCGCACGCGGGCAGCAGTGGTGGTGGTGAAAGTATCAATCTCCAGGCAGTGATCGCAAGGCGAACGACCAACGTAATACTCATTCATTACAATGCCATCACTGCGGAACTTCCCGCCATCCTACTTTGAATCCCAGACATTGGCCTGGGCCTACGGTAAAGGGACGGCATAGGTGGAGAGGCGTTGTGGAAGACGAATGGCAGAATTTGGTAATTTAATTATTAACCTTTCGCCAATATGTACTTCACTTGTATTCCATGAACGGGAAGTTTAGATTGAATGCCAGCCTCTTCCCACATCTCTGCTAGCTTTAACGCTATGCAAAAATTGACAAAAAAATGCTGTATAATTTTTCTCCTTCCATCCTATATATTGCTCCCACGGTTGCCAGCCTCAGTGCTTGACGGATAGAGAACATAAGAGCTAACCCCATATGGACCCTGTTAGGCTTCTTTGCGTGACTTCAGTGTTGCCACGGTAGCCAAACCCGCCATGGCTCTCCCTACATCCTTTCGTACGTGACCTGAGTGGCTCGTATGATGTCCTAGATCCTCGTTCACAGCATTCTCGATGTCTCGACCTGATGCTGTCGCAGTATTGGGCCACGTAGACGCCGGAGTGGGTCCGGCAGTTCGTGCTGGACTAGCGGTATGTGCTTCCATGTTGGTGAGGCTCAAACTGCGTCTCTGCAACTCCCTTGACGCATCCTTGTCCTCATTCTTGTGTAGCGCCTCACTTGGAAGCATGATGGCACGATCGAGCCCGTACGGAAGGCCACGGTGGCGGCCGCGAATTTGCATGGCAATAATGACGAGCTTGGAGATGACTTTGAATTCGGCGGAAAAAGATGCGTCAATATTCGGGTAGCCGAGCGAAAGCCCTACTGTTCCATAGGCTGAGACTATTTCGAAAAGAACAGAGAAGAGCGTGAACGCATACTCGTTTGTATTTGCCAGCCGATTGCCTTCGGCGACCGCGATGACGAATAGTCCGAGGAAGATATACCACAGGTCAAAACTCAGCTGACGACGCAAGTGAGCCCCCAGATAGCTGGGCCCTTTCTCGGCTTCCTCCTTGTCGGAAGAAGACCCATATACACCTAAACTCTTCTCCTCATATACATTTGTACGTCGTACGGATATAGCAATCGGGAAAACGGAGATATACATCATAATGAGATAAGAAACTTGAATACCAGGGTGGAGACCTGAAATGGCAACGGAAGCTGTACCTGCGGTACGTGTACTAACAGCTTGGAAGAGACCATTCAGTACCCTATAACCAGGGGGATTAATGCTCGTAACAGTCGGATCGTGAATCTGCGTCCAATTTTAGCAAAATCGAGAAAGGTGATTAGCCTAAGATACATACGTCAAGGATGATAAAGAATATCATGTCGACCCCGTTCAGGAAGACTAGAACCCAGAACAACCACCAAGTTGCCAAACCCGGAAATAGGAGCGTAAAGCATCGTCTGGGGTGATCAAGTAGGAACCGAAATTCTTCCCAAACGCCACTACTGCGAGGTACTACGTTCGATGCAATCCAAATCACGAAGCGAAGCATGCAGGGAAACCCCGTGTTACCGATGACGATGAGAAATGAGCCCAGAAGAAGTGGTACGACCGCCTCTTGGAACGATGCCATGGAGTCTGGAGTAAGCGTGAAGCCGACATCGTTGAACATAGTTTGAGGAGTGAAGATGCCCCTGACTTCTACGTTAGCTATTTTTGTGGAAGATGCGGGGCGAGTTTCATACCACCAAGTCCGTGATTGACCGTCCTTATCAATTATGGATCCCCATGTGTCGGTACGGATAATCCACGGGACTAGGATAATTACACCGAGTAAATGGAACAGGACATAATAGGCTTCATAGTAATCAACGCTATTAGCAAGGTAGATAGCTAGACGTAACAAGGTACTCAACTCACAAACAAGAACGATAGCCAGTGTCTTCAATGATCTATATTCAATACCTCCAAGCTCTTCTCGCTGCTCCTCAGTCAAATCTATGAATTTAGAATTCCTTCCGATCGTTGGCTGCCAGCTAAGGTATGGTGTAGCTAGCGACTCGTTCTCCGTTGAACCCCAGCCTTGCAAGCTTGAGAACGTACCCGTGCGAGCTCTCAGACGGTTAGGCTCAGCGTTGTTGTCATCAGTGGGCGCTGATTTTTGCTTTTCCAAATCACCGCTCTTTCGTACTGAAAACTTTGGGAATGTACCTGTTTTCGCCCGAAGGTGGGGATGATCAGGCTCATCACTTGTGACCTTGCGTTTCACACCGTCTTCATTCACAGTCTCCTTCATCTCCAAGGGACTCGTTAGCTGATCAGTGAGCTGCCCGCCATCAATGTCATCATTGAGTGGCTCCGGCACGCTACCGCGGTCAAAGTCTCTGGGGCCGGGTATCCGAAGCGCTCCTCTATCTTTAGGGTTTCTTTGATTCTCCAGAAATTTAAGGTGCGATTCTGGGCTTAGACGTTGGGGCAAAATGGTAGGCCTCGAGTCCTCTCCTTCAGATTTGGTGACCTCGTCCGCGAAAGTGATGTCTCGACGTAAGGTTGACGGCTGCTGGGGTGACCCATTGACGGTATGGAGAGTATCTTCTGATGTATCCGATTTGTCAACCGTGTCCGGCTTCTCCGTATTTACTCTCTTGCCGTTGCTGGTTGCATCTACGTCCCCATTGTGTAGCACCACTATATTACGACCGCGAAGACCCGCTTCCGCATAACTAGGTTCTACGTCATCCACGGGCTCAGTTTTGCTTCGTGACTTCGTGCGTCGGAAATTACGAGCCTCCCGCACAATATTTTGAAACCTCCGCTCAAACCAATAGAGCCTGACAAAGACCACGAATGTGTTGATGAAGATAGGCGTGCAGATCATCCCCATGAAGTAGAGGACAACCTACCGGATAAGTCAATGTCTGGCGTTGAATTCTAAAGGGAGAAGGTCCCAAACCTGCTGATAGGTATTCATATCATTGATGTTCACCCTACCAGAAACTCAGCGTGCGATACAACGTGATCGGGTATAGGTGCATACGTATTAAGTCCACTCTGTGTAGCAGCGCCACTGGCAAAGAACAGAGCATCGATGTACGCTAAGCGACCCGCTGGGTACAATAGAATCGAGCCCACTATCGCGGCGGAGAGTATGTAGATATCTGTACAGGAATTGGTGTTGAAGTGAGCCTAATTCCTGCTGCTGATAGAAGAAACATACAATGTATAGTAATGAAATTGAGTTGGCGCTTCCTAACGATCGAGCGAGGGTTGTGCGTCTTGAGCCAGTCAAATGACTCGACAATAGGGTCGAACATGTAGGCGGTGTTTACGAAATTCTGACCATCAGGTATAAAGATGTTTAGCTCTTAGGAAGGATTTGCTTTGGCGATATGAAGCTGGCTCTGCAGGAGCAGCAGCAGGAAAAGGAGGGTCCTTCTGGCCGGTAGAGCACAAGACCTCGTTGCCCGCGTTTCGCCTCCTAGGGTGATCATTGAGAAGCAAAGTCATCATCAGCTGTTGTGACCATTGGTTGACTGGTTTATATTTGGCGGTCTTTGCCTTTCTGTCGCAAGAGTTCGTTGCTTGACGCTTACTCAGCACGTTCTGATTGGAGACAGCTCCGCAGAGAAATAAGGTTTGATATGGCTGGCGGGCCGGGCGATACCCGTCGAGTCTTGCACTAGTGAATTACAGTACCGATACGGAGGTACGGAGTAGAGGTTGTATTGATTGATATCCATCTTAACCAATCTCGCTCGCGTTCCTGAATTTTCTAAACCCTATGTTCTGCCTGCATGAATTGCGACATCACTTCCTAATAGACTTCAAATACGGCGGCAATAATTCTCATAGTGCAGCGAACAATGTATCATTGTCTACACTATGAATATGGCAAGAGACGCACAGATTTCTCCGGTGGAGATACTTCACGTTCCTCTACATTTTCTGGATGATCCTATGTAGGGTGCTATCGCCCATATGTTAAAGCAGACCTGGGCGTGATCCCAGAGGTTCCACCCGAATGGAGGCTAGCGTGTCATCCAATATCGCTTCTCTTCCACCTCGAATGTCAATGCTTCATTTGGGGGTATTGGTCCTCATCACCGGTAGTCTGATCTGTTCCTCCATATTATGTATTGAATGAGAATGATAGGTATTCGCTATCGCTCGACTCTCTAGCTTAACGTGAACTCATTAGACCAGATTCTCGGTGGCTACCACGAGGATCAGTATCACTGTTACTCTATCGTTGCGCCATGTTCTGCGGTATGAACTTCACAACGACTGGCATAGAGTTCGGGACATCGAGACCTCGCATTACCCGAGTAGAACACTACCCACCACTAACCGCTGCTATACCGGAGACCGAAAGACAGCTTGCCTGTGGATCTCCAATCTTGGCGACCAAGGCCACTCAATCGGAGACCATGGCTGTAGTTACACCGCAATCAGTCCTAAAAAGAGCCGCTCAAGACCCGTCAGCAAAACCCAAGAAGGCTTGCAAACAGGCTCATGTCGAGGAGCCGAAATGCTCCTCGTCTTCGTCTTCGACATCATCATCCTCTTCGTGGTGCTTGCCTTCCTCACCGTCTACCATTAATGCCAATGGCCAAGACCGCCATTTGGCAGAGCCATTGAAAGCAAACAAGTGGAGCAACGCTGAGCCGTCGGGATTTATGAACGTTAACGGCCAGTCGTGCGAATCGACGAAGAACGTTACGAGTAAAGCTGGTGCTGCGAATCAACCAAGGTCAAAGAATCCGAAAATTTTAGCGAGTCGCGGAAATCACCAATCCCGAATTACCTCGCAACCTGTCAACAAGAAGGCAATCAATGGTCTGCCTGAGAAGCGGGTGAGATTCGCGATGGACATTCAGGAACGAAATGTGTCAAGGCAACCGGAACCTCCGAGTGAGACCTCGAGTTCAGACGGATCCGATTGCTCGTACATAGACCTACCGATACGGACCCGCCCGGAGGATGCCTTTTCTGGACACTCTCATCCTGTTGCTTCGCAACCATACAGATACTGGCCAGCTTCTATGACGATACTTCCCCAGCCAGCGAAGCGCTTTGCAGATAAGCCAACACCTGACTTACCTCCTCGCTCGAAAGGACAGCCAGGAATCTCGAAGACACCATCTAAGACTAGAGCCCCAGAGCCGATTGTTGTAATGGGGTCAGGTTTGAAGAAGAGCAATCACAAGGTGCCATCTTCCGAACACCCTGCTGTCCTGAAATCGGCCTTGAAGAACCCGTTCATTGGGCAACATTCCACAGCGTCCAATGACGACAAAGAGAACAGCCTACAGTATGACGAGCGTCTAGGTTTGACCTTCCGGGACCTCTGAGGTACGCTTACCAACGTTTTGCGACCACGCTACTTGCAATTGTCTAAAGATGACCTGGACCTTATTCTCTGGCCGCTGGGAATATCTCGATCCTTTCTTTTGCCTTTCTGAGGACAAGCTTGCTTATCGTGGCCTTTGTCCCCACAATCATAGCATGTTCTATCACCTTTACCACTGCCGGGTCCGCTACCGCCCCCTCCACCACCAGAGATGGATGCTAATCTATTCAGCTTGACCCCCTTCTTTCTCCGTCTCTCTGCAAGCCGCGCCAACTCAGCCTTCTCCACCTTCCTGAACAAAGTTTGGGGTCAGCGTTACCGTTGACCTTCGCATAGGAAGGGGCTGAGCTTCAACACATGTCTCAGACCACCACATTCTTCGGGAATGATTGCTCCAAAAATGCATACCTTTTTTGTTTCCGGTCGAGGCGTTGCGCGATCGTACGCTCAAGGACTTCATCTTTCGGAGCCCGTCTCAATTCTCCAGTTCTTGCGGCTTCGTCGCTGTTGTTGCCATCTTCGCTATCTTCGTCGCTAGTGTTCGAATATTCTGCTGTGGAGGATGAGGGCATCTCTGCTGTACCGTTCTGATGCTTCTGTATGTGTATTGTATTTATTAGCTTTGCAACTTTGAGATTGTATGTTACTGGCGATTTTATGAATACATAGTGGCATGAGTCTAAAGCAGCTTTCTCTTTGGTTGCATACTCTAGTCATCATTCCCGCTGGTGCAAGAAGCATGAGATGGTTATCGACAGGCCCTACCTCTAATTCACGGTTGAATTTTCCGAAGCTCCGTCTTCCTACCACAGCCGGCCTCCAAGCGTCTTGGTCGATGTCTGAATAACCTGCTACTGCTATCCGCAGCCCATGCTTGACGTCACCTGCGCCAACGTTCACAGTGCTCAAGACCCATTTCGTCTCTCCTGCTTCGGCAGCAGACCTCTCGATGGCTTTCTCCCGTTTTTCCTCCTCTTCCCCCAGAGCAGCCTGTATTGTTTCCTGGTCTGAGCTTGGTGCAGTCGTAGATATAGGGACATGCAAGGTCTTCTGGCGTTTCGATGGTGGCGTCTCTGCTCCTTGGAACTGCGCGCAATGTGTGGTGGGAGGAGTAGATGCTGCAGCACGTTGCATGAACTACCAAAGGTATGTTAGCATCTTGTGGAAGAGGCCAGGGTTGTAGGAATAGTGATCTAGCACTGAGTTGTACCTTCATGGTCATTAATCGGGAAGACATTGTCTTCCCCGAAGCGCGTGGTGTGCTGTTTGACATATTGGCAACAATTTGCCCTTTGCTGGAAGAGACCGGATGTGACCGCGTGTACGGAGAATTTCGAAGCAAACGACAGCCTCTGGGCGTTGTAGGGTATTAAAGCTGTATGGTGGATACCTACGGAATACCTGTAGCATCATGTATACTATTCTAGTGTGTAGGAAAAGTACCCCGTAGATCGGGAGTTTCTATACCTGCGCCGTTCCTAAAATTTATTACGTAGGGCTATATATAGAATTAAGCCTAACCTAAGCTATATTTATTAGTAAGCCTTATAATAAATAAATATATACTTACTTAACTTTATATAATATTTTATATACCTTACTATTATTATTTCCTATTATTATTATTATAGTATTACTTAAGAATATTACCTTATAATTATTACTAGTCTCTACTACCTTTTATATAGTTATAATATATATATATAGAGATATTATCCCTACCTTATTATTATCTCTCTTAAATATAGGTTAAATAGCTTATATATTATTAAATTATAAAAGATATAAAAAACTCCTTTTTTAACTTAACTAACTTATATTACTAATAATTAATAGAATAGGTAGATTTAATATAAAATAATAATTAGCTAAGTCTATTTATTATTAAGAGTATATTATTATTAATACTTAATAGTTAAAATAAGTAGAGTTAGCTTATATAACTTAATTCTCCTTTACCTCCTACCTCCCCTCTTAAATAAAAGGCCTCTATCTTAAACTCCTTTATATAGAATATATCTCTTAAGTATTTTAAATCTTTATCTATCCTCTATTATCTTTTAATAAATATTTAAGTAATATATTAAGTTATATTTATATTAAAAAAAGGGTTAATATAAATATCTAAGGAGCTAGAGTTATATTAATTATATATTAATAATTTTTAATATTATAAAAAGATAAGAGGAGTAATTAAGCTGATTAAAAAAAGCCTTTTATATAAGTCTCCTACTATTAATATTACTTATATAATAGTAACTGTATTAATAAAGGCTATAATATTTATAATATAAAATTAAAACTATTAAAGACTTTTAATATCTTAAATCTAAAGATTCTAATATAAGTTAATATTAATTTATATTAAAATAAGAGTAAGTTATATACCTCCTATTATTATAATTTTAATTATATTAATAAGATTAAAATTAATAGTAAAGTATATATTATAATTATAATTAAAGTAGCTAAGGGCTATTATAAGGCTAATATTAATTATAACTTAAATACTATTAAGTATATACTAAACCTTACTACTTTAATAGATATTAATAGTTACTATTTAACTCTTAAATATATTTATAATATTAACTATAAGTAAATAGCTAGAAATCTAGATATTAGAGTAAAAGGGTTAAAGGAGGTATAAGAATTATAATAAAAGACTTATATAGAATTATTTAAAAGTAATAAAGAAATAAGGTATAAAAAGATTACTATTATAAGGTTATTAAGTAAGGAGATAGTATATATAATATATTTTATAAAGTAAAGTATATAATATTTATTTTTTAAAAATATTAATTATTATAATAATAAGCTTTATAAAAATTATACTTAACTAGGTATTATTTTTATAAAGCTATATAACTCTTTACTTAAAAGGGTATAAATCTAATTAACTTTATATATTAAACTATTTAAAAATATTAACGCGTAGGGGCTATCTTATACTTATAGATTTAACTTATTTTATAAATATATTAAAATAGAAACTCTTTACCCTTATAATATAAGATAAATATCGCCGCTAAATCCCTTATACTTATATACTCTTAGAGTATAAAGATAGTAATATTATAAAAGCTTTTCTATAAAAAGTAAAATAATAGTATAAAAAAAGAGGTAGTTAGAATCTTTATTATATAGTAATAAATAACTCTATTATAAAATAATAAAGTATATATAAAGCCTTCTAGGGTCTATATAAGGGTAAGACTAAGGTTAATTACTAGCTATATTAAAAGTATAATAAGAGATTATTAAAAAGAGCTTTTAAAGTAGATAATTACAAGTAGTCTTTTAAGTACCTTTATAAAACTTTATATTTCTACTATTCTTTAATAGGATATAAGTAGGAGATTTAAGCTATAATTAGGCTATATTATTATAAGAAAAGAAGGATTATATTAAATAAAAATAGTAGTTAATATATTATTAATAGGTATATTATACCTAATAATATTTATATCTTCTCCTCTAATATATAATAATAAATATAGTTAAGTCTTAGTATAAGTCTCTAAAAGTTTATATTAAAGATAAGGTAATAATACTTATATAGAGCCTTATAAGGATATTAGAGTATATTTTAAAGATAGGTAATTAATAGGAGCTATATATTAAGTAGTTTACTTTAGATTTTTAAACTACTTAGATATTTAAAGCTACTAAGATACTAGCCCTTATTAAATTTCTAAGACTAATATAAAAAATACTTATTAAGTAAATAAATAAGGGGTTAATAATTATAGATAATAATATATCTAGATATTATAATATTTATTTTATATTAATATTATTAATTAATAAGTAAAATTCTTTAATATAAGCTTCATAATAACTTTATATATAAATATAAATTTTATTACTCTTATTAACTCCTAGACTAACCGCGTCGGGTCGGTACTTCGAACTCGAGTCGGGTACCCGACTCGACTCTTGGCGAGTCAATACCAAATTCCTGGCCCGAGTATTCGGGTCGGTACTAATAGTTGGTACCGAGTATTCGAGTTAATACCAAGGGGTGGTACCGAGTATCGACCCGAAGTATTAACCCGACTCGCTAAGATATTAGTTCCGCTTATATTATTTTACCAAGACTATTATATCAGGAATATTTTTTATTTATAATAGTATTTCGTACTATATATAAGAATTACTAATATATTACTAAGCATTATTATTATTACTAACTAGGTAATTCTTAATAGTAAATAAGGTAATATAAAAATATTATAGCTAATTAGCTAGTCCTATAACAATAATAACTATAATATTACTAATATTTTCTATTTATAGTAGTATTTACTATTATATCTATACTTTACTACTATATTACTAAGTATTATTATTATTACTACCTAGCCTAACCTAGGTAGTTCTTTAAGGTAATGTAAAAAGGTAATGTATACCCCTAGGAAGTTAAGGGGGGGGTATTAAAATTCTAATTAAAAAAAAATCTATTTTTAGTATAGGGGTAAATCTAGAAAAAATTTGGTGTCTCTTACTATTTTATTAGGGGCTTGGCGTCTTAGCGATACCTTGGCGAGTCGGGTCGAGTTAACCTGACTCGCTAAGGTACCGAGGGCTTTTCGGGTCGGTACCGGAAGTAGGTACCGAGTATTCGGGTCGGTACCAATCCATGGTACCGAAACCCGACTCGACGGTCAGTCTATTAACTCCTCTACTCCTACTTTTAGTAATAGTAAATAATATAGAACTACTTTATAAATTACTATTAGGTAATATAGTAATTTATATTTAAAGATTATAGCTTTAAGATATATAAGGATATTACTTAGATATTTATTATTAATAAGATTTATAACTAGATTAATAGGCTTAATAGTATAAACGGAAGGAGTAGCTAGAGCTCTAACTACTTATATTAGCCTAGATATATATATCTTAGTCTATAAGAATTAATAATAATATAACTTAATATAATATACCCTAGGCGAGTTAATAATATAGAACTATTATATTAATTCTTCCTGACTAAAGCCTAGCTTATAATCTTATTAATTAGGGCCTAAGAACCTATAATACCTAAGATATAATATAATATAGACCTACTTAAGAAATAGCTAATATACTATCTTTATTACCTATATATTAAGGAGATTATAACTTTAGAGGTTTAAATACTAGCCCTAAGATAGCTTAATAACGATTTAACTAAATAGCTATCTTTAAGGCTAAAGTAGTAAAGTCCTAACGCGATACTATTAATATAACCTTATAAAGGGGAAGAGGCCTAATAGATCTATTAAGGCTTATTATAAGGCGTAGCGTTGCCCCTTTTATATATATACCTCTAATAGGAGCTATAATAGCAGCGATAGTAATAAATTAAGATTATAAGAGAGTAAAATATAATAAACCCCTAATATTTACTAGCCCTCTAATAGATATTTATTTATAGATTATTAATTATAACGACTTCTTTAACTTATAAATTATTAAGGGCTCTAATACTTAAGCGTTTATAGCGTATACCTACCTTAGACTTAAAATTAGAATAAGGATATAACTTATAAGACTATTAAGTCTTTAAGAAACCTTTAAGGGCTAGGATAAGTTATAGGTATAGCTATTAGAGAATTACTCTATTAAGGATACTAGATTAGATATAGAGTTAAAAATAGACTATATATATATATAGGAAATAGGGAGTTAGTATAAAATTTTATTAATAAATTTAAGACCCTAGTAATAGATTTATTATAAAATAATTTAATAATTTACTATACCTTTAGGAAAAAGCTATTAGCTAAAACCCTAGACTATATCTACTAATTATAATAGTAACTACTAGATATATTTATAAGATTTAAGACTATAGTATAATAAGCCGAAAATTATATTAAAATTAGGAAGCGGACCTTAGAAGATTATAAGGAGGTAGAATAGAGTTAATAAAAAAGGGTATAATTTACTAATAACTATTCTAATAAGGAAGGTAGAAGATACTCTCCCTTATATAATAAATTAAATAATATAAACTTTAAATTACTAGGGTTAAATAGTAAGAAGAGGGCTAATATCTATAATAACTATTAAAAGGCCTAAAGGAATTAAGGGGTATATATATATTATAAGTAGAAGAAATATTAGGTTAAAGACTATATTAATAGACCTATTAATTACCCCTATCTAAAAAATAATTACTTATAATACCTAAGATAGCGTCGCGGGTTATATTAATCTTAGAGGAGTACCTTATAACCTAGGAATTAGCCCCTTTAAGGTAGGTAAGGTATAACTTAAACTATTAATTATAAAAGCTATAATATACCCTTAAAAAGGAGTTCCTACGCCTTACCTTATTAAATATATTTAATAAGGTCTATAATAAAGACTATATCTTAATACCTATATAGATATAAAAAAACTGTTCTAACTTATATTATTAATATATAAAATTAACCCTATAAGCTTTAATTAATTATAGAGCTATAGCGAATTTTATTAATTAAGACTAAGTCTAAATATTAGGCCTTACGCCCCTAAATACTAAGGTAGCTAGGATAATTAATATAAATAGAAGGATAATTAGTCCTACTTTATTATAAGTACTATTTTATATTAAAATTAGTGCTTTAAGTAGATACTACTCTTATTATACTTTTAGAGCTATTCTTATATAAGGTTATTAGATAATTTTAGGCCTATTATAACTTTAATAAATTAATCCTATTATAGATTAAACTAATAGAAAGGTTAGTATATCTAATAATATTAGAGTATTAAATTAAATAGACTTTAATAATAAGATAGAGGGTTAGATTATCTATAGCTATTACTCTATAATTAAGGAAGCTAACTAATTATACCTAAGAGTCCTACTAATAAGGTACTTAAAATACTTAGATATTTTTAATAAAGAGGTAGATAGTAAGTTACTATCCTATTATAATAAATTTAATTATACTATTAACCTTTAATTAAGAATTATACTATCTTTTAGCCTACTTTATAACCTATTAGAGACTAAGTTAGGTATCTTAAAGGTATATATTAAATAAAATCTTAAATTAGGCTTTATTAGACGCTTAAAATTAATAGCTAGGGTACTAATCCTATTTATAAAAAAAAAGGACGGAGGCTTATACCTTTATATGGATTATTAAGGCCTTAATATAATAATAGTAAGAGATTAATATTTAATCCCTTTAATCTTAAATATTCTAGATTAATTAAAGAGAGCTAAAATATATATAAAAATTAACCTATAAAGGGCTTATAACTTAATTTAAGTAAAAGAAGGTAATAAATAGAAAATAGCTTTCTATACTTATTATAAGCTATTTAAATACTATATTATACCTTTTAGACTAGTTAATACCCCCTTAATATTCTAATTATATATTAATAAGGCGCTATTATACCTTATAAATATTATAGTTATTATATACTTTAATAATATCCTTATCTACTATAATAACCCTACTAATTATAACTATTATATAGAGGAGGTTTTAATAGCGCTAAAAAAGTATAGTCTATTTAATAAGCTAGAAAAATATAAATTTAGTATTAATATTAAAGAATTCTTAGGGTTTATTATTAGCTTTAAGGGTATTATAATAGACTTAATATAAGTCTTAACTATTATAGATTAGCCTACTCTTATAATTATAAAGTAAGTCTAATCCTTCTTAGGATTTTATAACTTTTATTATTAATTTATTAAGGAATATAATTAAACTATAAGAGAATTAATAGAGTTAATAAAGTTAATAGTTACTTTTTAATAGTTATAATAAGCCGAATTAGTATTTAAAGAGCTTAAAGAGGTATTCACTAAAGTACTATTATTAATATATTATAACCCTAACCTCCCTTTATAAATAGAAATAGACGTAAGTATATATATACTATTAAGGGTATATTCTTAGAGGAAAGATAATATTTATACCTACCTAATTATATTCTATAACTATAAATTTAACCTAGCTAAAATAAATTATAATACCCTAGATTAAGAATTATTAGCTATTATTATATCCTTTTAGAAATACCTTAAAGGAGTCTAATATTATATTATAATTATTATAAACTATTATAACCTTAAATTATTCTTTACTACTAAGACGCTTAATTAATATTAAGCCTATTAGGCGGAATTTCTCTTAGCGTTTAACTTTAAAATCTAATACTAGCCTAGGAAGAGGAACCCTACTAATATACCCTTATAAAGGGCTAATTATAATAAGCTTAATACTACTTATACTATAATCCCTTTCTTTAAGTTAGCGCTTATAATTATTAAAGAAGGGTAAAACACGGCCTACTAAATAATAATAGACCTAGAATTAATAGAATAAAAAGATAACTAAATTAAGAAGCTCTTATAAACTATTCTTAAAGAAATCTTAAAAAAACTTAAGACTAATATTAGAGCTATTAAGACTAAAGGACTAAGCTATAAATAGCTATTAAGCCTTTTATATTTTTAAAGTAATTATTTTCATATACTTAAAGATATAGATTTAAAGGTCTATATTATATAAATTTTTTATAATTCCCTAATAGTAGGCTACTTTAATTATAATTAAATTATTTTAATTATCTACTATTAATTCTACTAGCTATTATTAAGTAATAATATAAGTAACTATATAAGGATATATAATACCTACTAAACAATTAAAGCTTTAAAATACCTATTATATAAGGAATTAATACTTATTCTAATTCCTAATATATTATAAAGGTCTATTACAGTAGACTTTATTATAGACCTCTTAAATAGTAAAAGCCCTATTAATAATATCTCTTATAACTATATTATAGTAGTAATAGACTATTTTAATAAAATAGACTATTATATTATATATTACTAGAAAATGCCTATAAAAATTTAAGATTTTTACTTAGGAAAAGTATACTTAAAAGTATAATTCTTTTATTTATTAGTAAGTAATAATAGTTATAAGGTAAATTTAAGTCTAAATATAATAGATATTTATATGAACTTTTATAGATACTAAGACCCCCCTTAAGTATTATAAGAGATATAGGGTGAATATTACTAAAAATATTAATTTTTAATCTAAGGGATTATTTATAATAGTTACCTAGTACTAAAGTATTAATAAATAGTTATTAGGCCTACCTATATTATAACTCTATTATAACGTTACCGTTTAGGACTAATAGGGTATAATTAAGTATACTATTATTAGATAACTTATCGTATTAGTTATCATTAAGAAAAGATATTATTATTATTAAGATAGAAGCGTTAAAAGACTAACGCTATCTACTAAGTACCTGATTAACTACGGGATATCTAGTATAGTAATATTCTATTCTATTAATAACTTTTATACTACTAGACCGTTTAATATAATTCTTAAATTATTATACCCCTTATATTATAACGTATCTTTTATACTCTTATAATAACTATTAATAGTTATACTAGATTTATTACGTTAATATAAAGGAATCTATTAGATATAGGAGTTTATATAACCTAGTATTTATCCGGCCCTCTAAAGTTTAACTAGCGGTATTTAATAAACTAAATAATAGAATAGCTTATTTTTATTATTAGAAAGTCTAATATTACGGTCTAATATAAAGATATAACTATATAATTAAGTATAGTATTAGGCCGTTTTTATACTTCTAATATTATAATTATTATTCTTATAAGCTACTAAGTAGCTATTAATAGGATCTAGGTATTAATAATAAGTTATAACTAGTATATTAGGGGTAGTCTACCTATTATCTAATAGTACCTACTTATATATAACGTTTCTTATTATTTAGCTAGATATATATTTAGGAGTTTTAAGCCTAATAATATAAAGGTTTCCCTGTCTTATTACCTATAATAGAGCTATATATAGCTAACTATAATTAAAAGTAGGCCTAGTCTATAAGTTAATAACTACGTACTTTATTAATTAGCCTTATAATTTATTAATAGTTATAGTAAATACCGGTTAGATAGGGTACTACTTATAGATAAAGGGAGTAGGAATCTACCTATTATTTTCTTTAGATTATAACGGCGTCTTAAATAGTATTACCTTCTTACTATTATAGGTACTACCTATAATCTCCCTCTTAAAGATATACTTACTATACCTTATTACCTATAATTAGGTCCTATTATATAGATATAATAGATTGAGGTTCCTTAGTAGTATAACTAGCACGCCTAGCTTAATATATAGCTTATAGGATAGTAGGGAGGGTTTATAGAACCTATAAAAGTATTTAAAAGGGAAGAGTTTATTATCTTCTTCTAATATAATATAATTAATACTCTAGTAGGTTATTATATTACTAGGGATACGCGATATTATTTTAGTATTAATACTAGTAATATCTTTATTAGTAATAGTAAGAATAGCCCGTTCTAATAGATAATCTCTTTAAGAGATATTTATCCTAATATTAGTATAGATATTCTTAACTAAATTATTAATAGCGTTTCTAGGAGTATAACTATATTTCTAATATAATACCTCTTTATTAGTAGTAGGGCTTTTACGGATATTAATACTATTACTAATAGTAAGGAGATTACTTATAAATAGTCCTATTTTATAATATATAGCGTCTATTAGGTCGGGATTATTAAGTTACTTATTAATATTAAAGATTTAAATATATAACCTTATTCTAGAAATAGGCCTTTTAAAGATACGCCTTAATAACCTAGCTACTAGATCCTCCTAGAATAACTAGGAGTATTTATTAGAAGTCCCTATAAAAGTAGACTACCTTACCCCTAAAATAAGCCTAGTCGTTATTATAGATATCTTAAAGGCTACGACTAATAGCTTCTATATTATATTAACTCTATATAGGAGACTTATCCTAAAAGATAATATAAGCTTACTTAATTAACTTAGCGAGATTAGTCCCCTTCTTAATCCTATATAAGGAGGTAGTATTAGAGTCTAGAGGTATCTTAAACTATAAATAAGTAGTCTAACCTCCCTATAATAGCATTAATATAATATTAGAAGATACTACTATTAGAGTAACCTTTTACTAGGAACGTAGCCTTTTTATAATAGTATTTTAAACTATTATCTTACTAGTCCCCCTAGTACTATTAAGGAAGAATAGTATACTTAAAGTACTAAATTTATTATTAGTATTAGCGTTAATAATAGTAATAATCTAATTAGTAGCGTAGCGTTAATTAGTATTTAGCCTATTCTATAAGACCTTAGCCTTATTAAGGGTAATTTAATAAGATATTTCTTCTTATAAAAGTCTATTTAGAATATTATTAAAATTATTAAATAGGATAGTTAGAATAGGTAGGCTATATTAGGTTAGATCTTTAGTATATTTAGGGGTTAATTAATATTCTAATTAGCTATTAATTAGGTAAAGGGCGTACTATTCTATAAATAACTATTACTTATAGTAATTATCTAGTATCTAAAATATTAAAAAATCTTATTATAGGAGGTATAAGTAGTTATTTAAGATATACTCCTTATACTTATTCTATAATATAAGAGCGTTAGTAGGTTAGAGTTCTACTAATACTAATATAAAAAGACTACGTAGCTTATAACCTCCCTAAAAATCCTTTCCCTTATTAAGGATCTTATTAGTATATCTATTATTTTAAGTTAACCTAAGCTTTACGTAGGCCTCCCTCTATCCTATTAGCTAGCCGTCTACTATCTAGAGGTTATTAAATAATATAGCCCCCTTAATATAATAGAGGAGTAGTTAGTAATAGTAGAGATCCTTAGTTTTAAGACTAATAAAATTAATATACCTAAGAGTCTCCCCCCTTTTATATATTTTCTAATATTTATTTCTTTTATTCTATATAAAGACTTTAGGAAAATCCGCGTATAAATAGTTAAGTAGATCCCTTATAATGGTTAGACGTTTCCCGTTCTATTTCATAAAAGATAATAGCTAACTATTATTATAAGCTTCCTTAGTAAGATAGTTTATATTAAAAAACTTTATTAATATAGTCTTATAAAGCTTATTACTATCTATTAACTTTTATTTAGCGGCCTTATTAGTCGCCTAGTTATTAGCTAGCTTAAAAAGGGTACGCTATTAGTCTAGGAGGTAGATCTATAAATACTTTATATAAGGCTTTATAATACTTATACTAAATAAGAGTATCTTCTAAATAGCTTTAGTAGACCTAATCTAGTAAGTAGACTAGAACTCTATAATCTTATCTACTAACTCCCCTTACTATTACGGCTAGTTATTAGGAGCGAGATTATTATTAGTATACGTATAATTCTTAGTAAGGGAGATATTAGCCTAATTAGGTCCCTTATAAATATATTTATATAGATAGAAAATAGACTTAATAGAGTTATAAATCTTAATATTAATATAAGTACTATATTTCTTTAATAGGTACGGGTTATAAGGGATAACCTACCTATTATTAATAGAGGAATTAGGTTTAGGGGGGCTAACTAGACGCTTATAGAGAGGATAACTCCTATTAAGTATAAAAGATATCTCTTAGTAAAAATCCTTTAAAAAAGCCTTACTATAATAATTCTTCTCCTAACTAAAATATCTATTACTAGGAATACTAGTATAGTAATTATAAACTATATATTATAAAACTAACTTATATAATATATTATTATCCTATTAAGGGGGGATAAATACTTAAATAATATTATTAATATTACTAACTATCTAGATCTAATCCTCTTCCTATATAATAAGGAGAATATAAGTATATAGGAGACCTCGCTTCTAAAACTTAATAATATAATAGTAGCCTATATAAACCCTAAGGACGTATTACTTAAGGAGGTCTTTTATTAGCTCCTAGAGCTTTTAATTAAAGATATAAGTAATTAGGTTATAATAGTACTCTAATATCTAATTAAATTCTAGTAAGCTCTAAATATTAAGCTACTTAAAATTATATATAAAGGTAATAAAAAATTTAAGTTTACCCCTTTTTTAGACTATTATTATAGCGTCTTATATTCTCGCTTTTATAGTATATAGGCTTCCTAGTATTATTAATAGGAGGATAGTTACCTTACTACTAATATCTTTAAGTAAGATATCTAGATTAGTACTAAGCCTATTTATTAGGCTAGAGTAGTAGTCTACCTAAATAGTCTATTAATTCTAATAATACTAATTTAGGTTATTAAGCTCTATTAATATCTAGATATTAGTAGCCTAGTAGCTAAATAGATATCTGCTATTAATAGTATAATTAAAGAAATTAGGCTAGATCTAGATATTAATTAGCTAGTTATTTAAATTATATTAACTATCTCCTAACTATTATTTAAATAATTTAAAACTATTTATAACTAAGTGGATTTAAGTCTAAAAAATAACTAGGAAAATATATTAAATAGTCTTACTTATATCTATTTTATATAAAATATCTTATTACTTGCTAAGACCTATTATAACCCTAAGGTATATACTTACTAGTAATATACTAGTCTAGTTCCTACTTAGGGTTACTACCCTCTTCCTACTCTAGCTTATTGTTACTACTAATTAAGGTATACTAGGCGAGCGTACTAGTAATATAGTTCTATTACAATATATATAGTAGATAGTCGCCTAGAAGCTAATAGCCGGCTAGTAGAAGGCGGTTATACTATAACTATTTACTAAATAGAAATAGGAGCGGATATCTAAGGGCTATATAAGAAGGATACTAATCTAGGATTAATATAAGGCCCCCCTTAATAGTTTTAATATAGATATCCTACTTAATCTAGCCTCTTATAGCGTTATTAGGAGTTATTATAATACGGGTAACTTCTATAGAGGTAGGGTAATTATAAGTACCTTTATCCTATTATTTAGGATTTAACTATTAGATATAAATGCTTATAATATTAATAGGATATTATACTTTATCCTCCTTAAGGCGGTTATAATAGGATTTAAACCCCTAGATATATAAGTTAATAGACTAAAGGGTATATTAAGTAGAAGTAAGGGTATCTTAATTTAAATTATTAAAATATTAATAGTAAATATCTAGTTACTCCTATATACTATCTAGTATATATATCTAGGTGAATTTTAGCCTAAGGCTATTATTAGTAATAAGAGGACCTATTAGATAATAAATAAACCCCTAGATCTAGAAGGTAGTTTAACTAATATAGGTATTAATATTAGTTATACCCTCGCTAGTAAAGGATAGATAATTATTATAACTAATAATATTATCTAAAAATTCTTTACTATATATAGTCCTCCTTCTTATAAATTATCTATTAATAATATTATTATTAACGTTATTAAGTAAGCTATTAATAAATTATACCCTAAGCTCCGCCTCCTTTCCTAGCCCTTTAAGTAATAAGTTAATATTAGCGGGCTTATATAACTAGTTAGGGGCTAGCTAATTATTCTTCCTACTATTATAATATAGCTATTAACTATCGCTTAAGCTACTATATTAATTTTCTTATAATAGTATATTATAGTATAGATACTTATTACTAGTAATATTAAATAATTTATTAACTTAGAATAAACCCTTATTTATTACTATCTTAGGGTCCTTATATACCTAATATCCCTAACCTAGCGTCTAACCCTAATATATATAATTCCGCTATTAGTACGGGCCTTATTAGAGGGGAGGTTAGTACTTAGTATTATCCTCTATATTAGCCACGCGTCTAGTATATAAGTAATAGGTATATTAGTCGTATTTAAAGGGAGGCTAAGGAGCGAATTATTAAGGGACTTCTTTAAAGGCTAGGGGAGTAGGTTACTAGGGGTCCCTAGGTAGAATAACTACTTAAATAGTTATATTAGTAAGGGCTATATACTACTAGGAAGTAATACCCTTATTAAGGTAGTTATAAGGGCGAGTACCTAATAATATTTCTTTAAGGCGAGGTTCTATTAATATAATATCTCTAGGGTTTACTAGTAAGTTCCTAGGTCTAATTTAAGTACCTAAATTAGTCTTCTTTAAGCGTCTAGTACGTCTAATACTATTAGTCTTATAAGATCTAACCCTCTTATTAATAGTATTAGGGTCTAGCTTAGAAAGAGCTACGCGCTTAGAAGGTATTAGTAGGGAGCTAGAGGAGCTATATTTAGTATAAGAAGGGTGATAATATATACTTTAAAGATAATTAGTATAACTTATAAGGCGTAGGTTATAAGGGGGAGGAATAATATTTATAATAAGGTATTAAATAATAAAAATAAGGTAGGAAGAAAAAATTAGTTAGGCGGTAGGGATATACTAAGATATTAGATAGTTAGACTAATATTAGTAGGTAAATCTATTTATTTTAATATATCTTTTAAACTATTATATTAATTTTTTATTAATTTTAAAGTATTAAATAGTTAAAAGTAAGTTATATAACTTTATTTAAGTAGAAAATATTATAAAGTGTTAATATATAGGTAGGTAGAATAGGAAGAAATATTATAGTTCTAATATTCGCGCTAGTCTAGGAAAGGAATCTAGGGTACTTATTAATTAACTAATAAGGTATAATAAGCTTAGGGTCCTAATTACTAGATATTCTATTATAGTAAAAAGATAAATCTATAACCTTTAAATAGTTTATATGATTATTTTTATAAGATATATTTTAGTTATATAAGATACTTAATATAATTATTAATAACTAGGATACTCTCTTTACTTTATACTTTTAATAAACTCTTATAAAAGCTCTTAATATAAACTATAAGCTTTTAATAGTATATTATTAATAAATAGATAGCTTAATAGAGTAGTAAAATTAAATTATTAAATAATACTTATAAGTCTTTATAAATTATTAATAGGATAACTAGGTTACTCTACTTAGCCTTAAAGGATATATTTATAATAATAGTATTTATAGTATTATATATTAAAGCCTATTCTTTATTTTTAGTAGTAGAGAGCTTAAACTATTCTAATTAATAGATACTCTTAACTATATTAGCCCTAATATAACTACCTAAGAAATAATAATAAAAATAAAATACCTTAATATAATTCTTAAAGAAGAGTTTATTATAACTTAAAATACCTAGGCTTAATATTATAATAAGGAAAGGAAGCCCCTAACCCTTTAACTAGGGGACCGCGTTATATTAAATAATATTAATATCTTATTATAAAGACCTTATAAGAAGCTAGATTATAAAAAAGTTAGCCCCTTTTTAATAGTAGAGGCTATTATACCTAATACTTATAAAATTAAGTTACCTTTATAAATAAAGGTATACTTAATATTTTATATATATCTAATAGAACCCTATTATATTAATATAATTAAAGGCTATATTATACTACTATTACCCCTAATTAATAAAATTATAAAGTATAATAATAAGAGAGAGTATAAAGTAAATAAGATCTTAGACTTTAAGCTCTACTATTATAAACTATAATATTTTATAACCTAAAAAGGGTATAAATTAGAAGAGAATTTATAGGAGTTAATAAAGGATATAAAAAATATATTAGACCTAGTTTAATAATTCTATTAAAAGTATCCTTTTAAAGTATTATTATAATAGTATAAGTATAAAGCCTTAGAGGTATAAAGCCTTAAAGATATAAAGCCTTAAGGTATAAAATTATAAATTAGACCTTTTAAATTATTTTAAAATAAATATAAATATAGGGCTATTTTTTATATATTTAAGAAGCGCGGAGCTATTATAATATATAGTTTTAAGGTATAAAGCTATTTCTTATATATTTATAATATAAGGCTATTATAATTATATAGCTTTAGGGTATAAAGCTATTTTATAAGAAATAAACTATTTAGCCTTAGCTATTAAGTTTATAATTATAATAATAAGCTTATTAATTAAAATTAGGTTAATACTTTATACTTTATAAGCTTTACTACTTTATACTCTTATAAATCTTTAAAAAGATTATATCCTTTTTAAGCTTAATAGTCTATTAGCCTTATTTTATTACCCTATATAATTTAAGTTTATATTAAGCTTATAAAACTAAAGAAAGTCTTATTAATATTATTATTATATCGCGGAATTCTAATTATTAAATATTTAATAAGGCTATTAATATTATAAATTAAGTACTCTAAAAGGCCTATTATAACTATAAATTAAAAGATAAATTATACTTAAAATACCTATTTTTTAACCTTATAATAAAAGATATTAACTATCTATTAAAGGTCCTTACTTTTAATAATATTATAAGTAGATTTAGCGGGGATATATTACCTAAACGCGTAAAGCTATTAGATTCTATTATAAGTCTTATTATTCTTAAGACTATCTCTACTACTAGTATTAAGGCCTAGTAGCCTCTAGATTTTAATATTATAAGATTTACTATCTTAGAGCCTTTAAAGATCTATTAAGGTAATATATTTAATATTAAGTTTAATAATAGGTATAATATATTTAGCTAATTTAATAAGGATAAATACTATATGTATATTCTTTATAATTAAGAAGATTATAACTTAAAAATATATTATATTACTACCTTATAATAACTAAACTTAAAGGCCGTTAAAGCCTAGGCTAAAGGATTAACTACTATTAGAATTAGCTCTTATAAGCTTAAGTCCTCTCCTAAGCCTTTATAAAGTATTAGTATACCTATTCTATATTAATTATACTCTATTTAAGGATTAGCTATAAGTTTTATAAAGGGTAAAGTACCTCTATTAATACCCTTAAAATTAAAACTTTTTTTAACCTCTTAGATAAATTTACTTATACGCCTTACTAACTATTAAATATAAGGGCTAGTAAATCTAAAGAGATTTATATAAATAGTACTACTAGTCCTATCTAACCTTATAATAGTCCTATCTAACCTCTTAGCCGCTATATAATAGAATTAGAGGAGATTTCTATAAGCGCCGCTAGTCCTATCTAACCTTATAACCGTAATATAATAAAAATAGAGGCTACGCCTCCCTTAATACCTAATACTAGGAATTTTTAAAGGGTCTTTATTAATCTAATTAAGTAATATATTTATATAATTACTATTATAAAATACTTAGATAGTACCCTACTTATTTAAATAGATATAATAGTACTTACTAGAAAAGCTATTAAAGATATTATACCCTTAATTAGGGCTATTATTATAAAGGATAAAAAAGCCTTTAATATAGCTAGAAGTAGTATTACCCCTAGAATATATTAAATACTTTATTAGGGTAATAAGGTCTTAAAGACCTTATAAGCTAAAGTGAAATAAATCTATAATAAGGCTAGATAGCTAACTACTTCTATTATAACTAACTATCTAGATATTAGTTATATTATAAACTATAAAGGCCCGCCTTATTATAATACCCTAGATATACTCTTATAATATATTAAATTAGGCTATACTATAGCTAATCTACTTACGTAGTTTATTAAAGAATAACCCGCTCTTATAAAGCTAGAAGACTTAGGGGCTAAAGATTAGGACTTTAAGTAAAATATTAGTAGAAGACTTAGAGGCTAATAATTACTAGCCGGAAAGATATGGGATTTAATTACCGTACAAGCTAACGCATTTATTACGTTAACTTTAGAGCTTTATATCTCAGTAAGTTTTTAAGTTTTTTATAAAGTTTTTTTAGCGTTAAATAGGGTTTAAGCTAAATTTTTAGCCTATAAAAAATATTACCTAATTAGGCCTAGTTCACGATTTGCCACTGGGATATCCCGTGGGATATCCCATCTCAGGCCGAAAATCGCCTCGATCCCATACCGAAATCCTATATCTTTCCAGCCCGTACTAATAATAGGGTATTAGGCCTTATAAGGGCTATAAGGTATAACGGGGGGACTATAAATAGAAGGAGTAGCTAGAGCTCTAACTACTTATAATAGCCTAGATATATATATCTTAGTCTATAAGAATTAATAATAATATAACCTAATATAATATACCCTAGGCGAGCTAATAACACGGAACTATTATAAATAGGTATATATTAAAAGTATAAGAGATATTTAATAATATTAAATTAAAATTTTATATAATTAAAAAGGTAGTATAAGATTAAGATATAAAATATTAATAAAATATTAATATTATATAAGTTATTATACTTAGGTAAATAACTAGGCTACTCTATTAATAGAGTATAAAGTAAGCCTTAAAGGAACTTAAAAATAATAATTATAATATAATAACCTTTTAAGTACTTAAATAGTAGGCTTTATATAATATTAATAGTAGATATTATAATAAAGATAAAGGATAATAATTAGATATTCTACTCTTATAATAAAAAATATAGTAGAGTTTCTATTCTTAATAATAATAATATAAGAGGTAATAATAAGGGCTTTTTAACTCTTTACCCTTTATATAGTAATCTTAATAAGCCTTATTAGGAATAATAAAGTACCCCTTATAAAGTATATTCCTACTAGGCAATTTCTGAAAACCCGGGGCCGGCCCCGGGCCGCCCCGGGCCCCTAGAGCCGTGGTTTGAGAAAGCTTGCCCTGGGGCCGCAGGGGCAGACACGAGTCCGGCCGGGGCTGTAGGGGCCGTAAGGGCAACCTACCTAGCGCCCGGGGCCCCAAGGGACGCGCTAAGATTAAGTATTTAGGCGCTAAGCGATAGTGTTACAGAACACCATTATTAGGCTTCCGGGCGCTAGGGAATAGCGTTAAGGTACCCGCAATAGCAACGCTGTTATATCATCTAATATACCAAGTCAACATGGCTATCACGCCATTAACCCCTACCCAGGCCTATCCCAGCGCATCACCCCCGCGTAGAAACTGGCTGAATCGATCGATTCCGGGGTCGCTTTTAGGGTGGCGTTGGGGGTGGCTCCGGGGTACGCTACCCGAGTCCCCCGTCGATCATAGAACATCAAAACTTTTGAAGTTCTGCTTAGTAAGCAGTCACGTGACGTCGTTTCGCTTAGTAAGCAGTCACGTGATTTCGTAGAATTTACCAGCTAGTAGATTTCAAAAAAATTGCTTAGTCAGCAGTCACGTGACGCTACCTTTGGTGCCCGGAGCGGCCCCGGGGCCTTGCAACACGCTGCGACAGGCCCGGGGCTGGCCCGGGGTCCCCGGGGCCGGCCCCGGGCCTACGGACCGAAGGCCTTTGCCAAGGGCATAGGGGCGAGTTGAGATCTTGCCGACGTATCCCTAGTAATAATAATAGGAGAGGTAATAGGGAGGGGCTTTCTACTCTCTACTCCCTATATAGTAATCTTAGTAAGTACTATTAAAAAGGATAAGGTATTATAGGATATTTCTACTCTACTCTCCTTAAGTCTTTAAGATAATAGCGATATTAATAGTAATATTATTAGTAGGGTAGTATAATAACTATATATCCCCCTCCCTTTACTATTAAAAATAGGTATAGCTTAGAGGATAACTTATATTTACCCTATAGGTAATAAATTTTAGGAACGGCGCTAGTATAGAAACTCCCCGTAGATTACTACCTTATATTAGTGTGTGTGTAGTGAAATCAATATGCTTGGCAGATTTCTCTTAGCACTACCCCTAGGTCATGAGCTTACCATTAAATTAGTATAAACGTAGAGTTCAATACCTTCATATCAGAATATGTAGCCTGGCACTTACCCGATCATTTTGACTAATGGCATGTGCATAGATTGTTTGGCACCGAGGTACTTCCCCGTACTTTACTTTACTTATATTGCGAATTGACGAACGACCTTGCCAAGCATTCCCATCCAGATCGCATACGCTAAAAGCGGCAAGCGGGACCGAGCCGCCACATGCATTGAAAGCTCGCCATTCGACCTCAAATGACTTTCCAGATACCCGTTCACAAAGATGCTAAAGGTACTTCGTCTGCGGGCGCCTCGCACGACTCCTCTTCTCCACCACTGTACTTATCCACAGCGGTCCTATGCCACGCGCGAACGGACCTCTGATCGCGTCCCCACCAACGACCCTAATCCACCACAGCCCGTGCAGAATGTTTCCGATTCGAACGTTGTCCCGATATCGCCTCAAGGCCTTCGTGACGAAGAACTGCCCCTGCAAGAAATGCCAGAAGACAGCGAACGGCAACGAGTGATGCAAGCGCCCAACCGGAAGGACCCCTGGAGCAGAAGTCAGCAGCCGAGAGAATCGGCGATGAGTGGGCCAAGATTCGAGCAAACGATCATGGAGTACCAGGTGTGTGGTTTCTTCATCGAATTATGGGGGGACATATGCTCAAATTTAATATGGGGTTGGGCAAAGCTAACACCTCGATCTGACAATGTAGCCCCAACCTGAAGCTGCAATTGATCTCATCCACAAGCAGCCTGTGAGATGGGCGAAAACAAGGGTTGTCTCATGCGACGGAGGTGGAGGGCCTTTAGGCCACCCTCGAATCTTCATCAATGTCGACAAGCCACAGATCAATCCGTGTACATACTGTGGACTTCCTTTTGTGAGCTGTCTCTCTGTGGGCGATGAGTCGAACATGGCGTCTAGTATCGCTGACCTCCCTTGTAAGGCTCATGACCATCACCGGAAACTTCTGCAAAGCATGCCAACCACCACATATCCCTTGGAGCCGGTAGGGCATCCCGCTGAGGTTTCCGAATCGCAAAGGGTCAATGACCAGCCCTTCGGTCAACGGTGACATCACACATGTACATACTTCGTGTCAGTGACTGCTAGGGCAGAACCGTGGATTGTATACTCTATGGAGGCGTTCGTTATCCGTTTCAGACCCAGTTTTGAGGCACTTGATCCTTTGTGTTACGCTTGAGCCAATCTACCCAAGCGCTCCCATATATTTCTAACTCCAAAGCATCCGATTTTCGCTTCTGCCTCCCTTCTTGCTTAGCCAGCAAGTCTGTCCTCTCCTGTCTCCATACTCTAACAATTCGGTCGTACTCCTGCCTTTTACCAAATCTATCGAGGACTAGTTCGGCAACGTCGTCTCTGGTAAGTGTCGGTACCCTCGTCATATGTGTCTTAATCCTGTTCTCATTCTTAGGAAGCCACGTATCCACGAACCCCCTATACAATTCCCTCTGCGCCATCCTTTTCCGATCGTTCGCTTTCAGATCCCCTCTCACATAAGTCTCGCCTTTAAAGAACCGGCAGCCCACTACATACTCATACATTGCCTCCTCGCTCTCAAATGGACGACGATGACTTTTCTCATCCAAACCTAAAAGTTCCAACACAGCACTTGGCTCATTGGTCAGTAGGATCAGGCTCCTCTTCCTGTTGAGATCCTCAATTTCCCCAATTCGAAGATGCAAGCCCACATCGTTAGCCGTGAGCCCAAACGGGCGGATCGTTGTCCCCAGCAGATTCCAAAGGTCTCCGTGCGATTGGTGAAATACTTGCCAGTGGAGGGTTGGGGTGGGGCAAAGATGGACATCGACTTGGATATGGTTTTCCGGGAGGTTCGGATAGGGAAGCGCAAAGGAAGTGGTTGCCGAACCGGGAGTGGTGAACTTTTCAGCTCCAAGAGTTTTGGCAAGACACTCAGTGGTGACTGAAGGCGTTGTGGGCTGGGAGACGAGTATATCAATGTCGCCGTAAGACACCTTCGATGGGGCTTCTATCGGCGTTGCGACTTGGGCGTAGAGCGTCGAGAGCAGGGAGAGGTAATGATCCCGTAAGCTGTAGTAGACTTCTGGCGGCATTCGAGGGGTTCTTAGTGGGGTTACGCCGGACATGAAAGCCTTGCCGCCCATTGTTGCGCTAGTTTTATCTTCTTCGGTTTTCGGTCGATCAAAAGTTGGTTCTGGGAGTGGAGCTCCTGAATTCAAGAGTCTTCTCGCCACTGAAGAACGCTGGCTTAATTGGTCTGTACCGCCTCGGTACTTTACCTGGTGATACAAGTATCGCCAAGGAGTATCGCCAAGGAGTTTCGCCAAGAAGTGTTCGGAACTGTGTGATATGTTTTCCATTTGATGACATGTTGTCGATGTGAGCTTGTCAATACATTTACTCCTACTTTTTGTTTGTCCAGCTACCGGTCATACCCATGTCGATCGATACCTCTGTTCAAGTTTGTCAACAAAGGACAGGTTGCGCAGCAGCGCTAAACACCCTACAAATCGGTCGATTGTACTGCCATATTCCGGAGTCAATAGTAGTCCGGTAGAATATCTTTAGCGTAGACTTTTAACGCCAGACCTATGCTTGCCGCATTGGAAAGTCCGACGCTCCTGATGATAGCCACGTGCCTGTCTTGCGTTCGCTACCTATGTAGGCCCGATGAGGTGGCCCAGAGAACCCGTATACCATACCGCTGGGGGCTGCAGCCGGTGACAAGAAGGCGTTTGCCCTGCCGCAAACCTTACGGACGTTTGACGCGCTGCCAACTTCTGATTCCTGGTACGTATGTGCGTAAGTATGCATTGCCACGTGTGCACACCCAAAAGTGCCGAAATTTGCCGGTCTCAACGGTGCATGACGGAGCCGCATACAAATATTCAGGAGCTAGCAGATGCAGGAAGAGTTTCCTTCCCCAGTGGTACATATCCTGTTGGCGAACCGAACAATCGCTTTATCTGGGGGTAAATTGGATCAACACAGGGCATGCAAGACGCACACCCTCAGTGAAACTGATGATAGCTTGTGCAGCGCTGATGTTTGTTGTCGGACCAAGGAGATGCGTGTATGTCAGATCCCGTGCCCCGGAAAGTATGGGGTAGGAAGCGAAGGTCACTGGCGCTGATCGCATGATGGGACCAAGGCTTGTGCAGCATTGCCACCACCTAAGGATGGATGGTTTTCCAAGCTTCAACGCAGGAGAAGCGCTGCCTTCTGCAGTTTTGATAGGTGCGGCTGGATCATGAACGGTGAAAGAAGCAAAGAAGCCATGTATTTGGACCATGCAATGATCTACTGTGCATTGGTACCAATTCCTCGAAATTGCTGCGTCGACTAATCAAGAGCTTGCAGCCTTAAGCTTTCGCTACCGTACTTTCGAAATCTCCGCAGTGGAACTAGTCACTTAAGGTTCCGGTCTCAGCCTCCATCCGACATGAGTCTCGCTGAGCCTAGCTTGTTGGCTTGATCTACAAAGAAGTGGACCGAAATTCCTTCCGCTTCTTCTAGCGTCGTCAATTGCTACCCTGACCAGGAGCTGTACCTTAAGAAACTAAACTTATAGCCTTGTGCAATCTTACTTGGCTACGGAGTACCGTGGGGGACATGCGTCTAGCATAATCGTTCTCAACGTAAGGCGAGGATTGATGCAGGTGCACCAACCTTGAGAGTAGCGAAAGGCATCGGTGGAGGCAGCCAAAATGTACTCTACAAAGGCGAGAACTCAGATTGACAATCCTAAACGAGATCATGGTACTGCATCACCCTTGCACTCGAGTTGGACGGGCCAAAAAAGAAGGATGAACACGCAGCTTTCGCCCATCCCATAACGTTGAGTTGACCGATAGATTCAATGTTATCAAGCGAAACCACTCTGCGACTGTGCACCAACGCGTTCCGGATGAATACGATCGCCTAGACGTCGACGTCTAGGATACCGATGAGCAGAATTGACTTTTGAAAAGATGGCAAAGTATGTTGCGCCGCTTGCTGTCCGCATCCTCATCCTACAACGTCCATCTGGCTGCGAAAGTCGAGACCGTGTTGCAGCTTGGATCTGAAATTGGGATCCGTTCATCGGCGATAACGTGCATCGCCAAGTCCGCTCAGCCCCAAAGGAGCAAGATGAAGCGGCAAGGTGAGTACCTGTGGGGTTATTCTGTTGGTCTGCACTCTGCAGTCAGCATACTTCCAACTTCCCAAGGATCGACGGTGCAGATGCGAGGACATGCGGCTAAGCTCAGAGGATATCTAGCGCGAACCCATCCATGTCGAAGCTGGGTGGTCGAGACTGTGGACCATACTTCGAAACTCTGGGTCGGTTGAGATTCTCTGTCTGTCGGGACATGTAAAGTGACTTCAGATTCCCGAAAGCTTGCCGACATTGGCTTCCAAGAATATGGTCAACATGGCGTTCACGCTTTCATAGGTCCTAGACAGTCATATTGATGTCCAGACTTAGTAGGCTGCAGCTTTCGGAACGGGATCGGAGCTAATGGTGTCAGAGAAGCAGGATGATGCACTTGGCATGAAAGATAGAATGCTGACTCCAGTGCCACGCTGCCAGCTTCCACAAAGAGGTATCTACCCGGTTGCCGTTATGCCGCCTTGCCGACGACCATGTACTGTTGAATGTCGTATCTGTTTGACTTCACGCTTTCCCCGTTATCTCTAGCATTCTTTCAAGCGAGTCGAAGTACCATTATAGTCCACAGATACCACACCTCCATCCAGCCTTCAGTTTCTTGTCCATCTCTTGCTGTTTGCGGCGCGTCAGTCTCTAGCCGCTGAGGGAGAATTGACTGTTGGGAATAAGCTTCCTCATTCCACTTTGCATCAATGGATGTACTGGCTCTTGCAGTACATGGTGGCTAGTGGTCCCGTCCCAAGGCTAGCCTGCCATTCTCACGATCAATTGCAACTCCTGTGGTACCTTGACTGCAGACTGCATGCAAGTGATGCAACAGCTGCAGTAGTGCAGCTTGATGTGAGTGTTCCTACGCTTGTTACCTTGCCCATTAAGCTGGTACCTTGCACGGAAAGATCCCAGCTTTCCGAGCCTCGCTGTCTTCAGCTTACTCTCCTACTCCCGCCATCGCCGTGCCAGTTGACTCGCTTATACCCTACCTTCTTCTTAGCCTTGTCATCGCCACCGACTAGCTTATGCCAGTCCTCATGCCTTTACCGTTCCTTCTACTGAAATGTCATCACAAACAAAGGTTATCGTTGGCCTAAATTGTGTATGCTAGAGTACTTGTCATGGCATTTTGCTACTTCGTGATCTGCCTGGCATCTCACTGGCTCGAGGATTTGAATTGTCAAAGGTGACGCCATCGTCCAGTCAAGGAGGAGAGTCTGGCGTTTGCGTGTGAAGCTCTGCAGGCTGCCGCCCTTCTTCGTTTACGGCAAAACACTCTTGTTTCCATCCACAAAAGATCAGGTCGCTGTCAATGATCCCATGTCACGAAGTTATAACAGATCAATCGATAGAAATCGACCGGTCCTGGACCATAGGGAGCCCAAAAGACGGCAACTCCTCGACGGCGAGACCAGAGATAGCATGGCTACTTATCAGCTCCCCCCGCCAGATCGATTGCATTTCGGAAGCGATACATCCGCGGGATTCACAGAGCCCATGAAGTACAATACAATAAGCCAGTCAAGTCGGAGCCTCGCACCGCCTAATAATCCAATCTATACCGAGCAAGCTCGACAGCTTCGTCACGAGCAGCTTCCCTCGGTCAGGCAGCTGCTAACGCCTTCGACTGTACCAAGTGGCCCGCAATCACCATTCTCACGCCAGCCCCGTCCCACACCTTCTCAGAGGCCGCTAGACCTCCCTTCAGAACCTCGTGGCCCACCTACCACTGATTCTGTCATTCGATGCTCCCAATTTGCTCGTAGGTCCGCTTATTCCCAGCCACAATCGTCACCCACGCAAATGCCGCTTCTAGAGAGCCCGTCGAGAGAACGTTACCAGATCAGCCCATTCACACAGCAATTTCACCCGTCATATACGCATGGTCAACGCCCGAATACGTCGCCCTACGTTCCCTCTTTCGAAAATCCGCAGCGGATCTCGTATCCCCACCAACAGCAGCAGCCGCTACCACCGAGCTTCTCTACGCGCCAACAGATGACTCTTTCAAATATTCCTCATCTCCAGCAAGAGATTCAACTAGATCCGGGCCGTTCTCAACAGCTGCTTGCAATCAATGCTTCTGGTCAATATTTCCAAGAACAATCAAGCGACCATAGAATGGCAGTCAAATCTGGGACGACTTGGAATCAGAAATCGTCGGCTATCGTGGATAGTGTCAAGCCAATTGCTCGGGTTGTTGGGGAACAAGATGTTTCGGGGCAGGGTCCAAGTTGGATCTACGAAGATGGCACGACATGCAAGAAAGTCATTGATGGAGAAGCTGTCAATGCGCAGTGGGGTGTGACCAAAGCTGGCAAGCCTCGCAAACGGCTAGCAATCGCATGTACAACTTGTCGGGAAAAGAAAATCAAATGCGATCCCGCCGAGCCTAAATGTGTTCAATGTGAGAAATTTGGCAGGAAATGCAGATTCGCAACAGCGTAAGCACCTTCAATACTATCGTGTACCCCCATCGTTGATCTCTTCGACCTTTACTACTGCTTATCTCCTTGCACACTTTCCTCGGTGTACATATCCATCATCTATCCAGCACACTGATTTTCCTGTAGTGTTCGCGTTCATCGTGACAGTCCAAACTCACCTTCTTACGATTCTCAGGCGAGTACCACACTCATGAACATCGAATTGGGACACTCGACGGCACCATTCGAGACATCTCTAAACGCGGGCTCGCCTCAAGGAGAGGACCAAAAGCCGTTGGGAAGCCGAAATGCCTCGCCTTTTGAGACCCGCAATATGAAGGAAGCTACGCCAAGCGACGCCAAAGTTAACAAAACCACGTCAGCTCGAAGACAACAGTCAATCTTACCAGTATCAATATCATCAGATACTGAACATAGACTTCAGGTGCTAAAAATACGTTACTCCGTTCGGGACCCTCGATATCCTTCGGATGATGAGCCAGCGAAGGTTCATAATAAAGCTGTCGGCTGGTGCAAAGACCAATTTGAGTTTGACAGCAAAGTTACAAGCCATTATCTAAATATCCCCTCCGGAATCAACAACGCAATCTATCGTCTATTCCCGTACAAATATTTCCTTTGCCGGATTCAATATATTCTCGCTTCGAATCTGCCAATATCCGGACTTGCTCTGAGTCTAGAGACTCGACCTGTGCCATTCACCCCCGAAACAGTTTGGAGATCCTCATTTTATATTCATTAATCTGAAAATCGACTCTGAAATTATGTAGGCTCGCCATTCAATGTATCAATCTCGTGAGGAATTTATGACGGTTCATGCACTGGCTGCAGAGTCAATCTTCTCGGCGAGATAGCCCGCGTCTTGGAAGGCGAAAAGTTCAGCTTACAGCTCACGCGTAGCCGGCCGACTACTGCCATTGTATCACTTCTCAATGGTTCAGACTCAAAAGCTGGGGGACTGTGGCGGTGTCGCCATTGGAGTGACATTTCGTTTGATACCTGGATCGGATAGTGACTGCCAAGATTTGGAAGAGTCTGACGAGCTCGAATATGGATACTACCATCGCCTGGCCTTTAGCTTAGCGTATAGGACTGATGTAGGCTATACATTACAGATCCGGTCTTTGGCGTTCGCATTCTAGAAACCTATCTATACTTCGAAGCCGGACCCTTTATCTTCACCCTCCATAAGAAGAGACGGGATACGAAGAGCAGGGCTGGATGGAGACACCAAACTTCCACTGTGGACTGGTTGACTAAAAAGCTCATCATCCAACTCAGCCATCGAGACTGCGGTCCATGGCATCCCCTGTGCGCGTATCATCTATATGGTGTGATGTCATTGCTGACACGTTGAGGTCATCTCATACGGATCTGGAAGACTCCGGAACTTTCTATGATTTTATGAATTAGAGGATATCGTTCGAACGGAGACTATGCGACTGTACCTGATGTTTGATGCTACAGGCCTTCAAGTCTGCAATCATAGTAACACCCTTAGCCCTTCTGTCAGTCCTCATGCGGTCGACCAGGTCATAATTCTTTTATTGAGCCGGAATTTACGCTAAGCTCTTCTATTGGCCTCCATGGTCACTCGCAATGTTGAGACAGCGATCACCCATAGATCGCATTCGCTTCAATGGTAAGAAGGATCGAGAACACGCTTCACGAGGACGAAGCTTCCTATTCAAAGAGAAACAGCCCAATGAACCCAAGCATATGGGCCTTTTCGAGTCCTTTCATCGGCTACGCTATATTGACCTCCATGAACGTTCTCAGATGCAAGCGATCCCTCAAGATCCTATAATAACGTTTTCACGTTAATGAAGAGCGACCTCGTGGTCTTGCGGCACATCGAACCGATACAAGGCTAGACACTTTTCTAGAGAAAGTCTATCTCCATGTCAGGGCATTGATCGTTCAGTGATTGCTGAGGTATGCAGGGCCGCCTGGAACGGATGAACCTAGAAGTACAAGCAGCCACTGGAGGGTAGCTCTGGCAGAGACGAAGATGCCTTCCGATGATAGTAAGGGTAGCATTGAATGAACACCGCAATGGGTGTTGCAAGGGAAGACATGTGGCTCATTGACTGATCGGGATCTCGGAATACCGTGACTCATGTCCTGGACTCGGGGCAACCTATGTTCCACTAATCTGTGCCCAGAAGTACCTATCCTCCGCCGAATGCATAGTCAAGACACCAAACAGATTGGCACCTGTGGCGGCGATTACTCGCAGAATGAAGAGAGCGGCGTAAGGCGATACAACATACATATCGTTGGAGCTCCCGTTCTGCCTTTCGTCATCCAATTGCTCGAGCTGAAGGCGAGGAAATGATGCGAGATTCTTCTCAAAGGAGAAAGCGATGCCAGTTGATTCACAGCACATGAGAAGCCCTTAGTATGGTGTTTAGGGGCGCGAAAACGCCATTGATTTAGGCGATGAGGGCGAGGTGACTGCATGTGAGACGCTGTGAGAGGTGCATCTTATCTCATCAAGGATACCGAAGTCTATGGAGGATGGCGATAGGTCTGTATGCAGATGGAGTTGGATTGTGAACGTGAGTGTTGTAGTTATAGTTCATCGTCTGTATGTGGTATGCTAGATACCCGATTCATTTTATTCAAGCTCTCCGATGTCCTATCATATCCATGATGACTACAAAGGTGGTGGCGTCTGGACTTATCTACTGTCCAGCCGACGTGCACGTCAGTCCATGTTTTATACTTCCATCACTCACGGGACCGTCATATGGAGTATATAGATCGACTTACTGGTGCATGAGGAAGAATGCGGAACCTCCATGCAGCTGATGCATGTAGGATCCGCCTGGATAGGGTATCTTGAAAATGACGTGTCTGCAACAGTTGTTCCTGTCTGGTTATATGTGATGGTGGAGGCAATATCAGCTGATATCACGCGTGACCAGCAGCTCCTGCGGCTCGGTTGACCATGGCTTTGGGTCCGGATTTGGATCGCTTCCACTTTTTGGAGCTTGCGATGGGGTATGTACCCGGTAATCGTATGCTTCGAAAGGGTTGTTTCCTTGATCGGTTCTTTCCTCCCATCGGCACGCACAGAGCAGAGAGGACGGGGCTCTATATGGGGAAAGATCCTGATTGACCTAACAGCTTGTGCAATGCGCTCACAGAAGGTCTGAGGATGATAATGTCAAACAAAAAGCTAAGACAGATCAACAATGATCATTAGGGAAATAGCCTGTACTCGCTGCGGGGATTATGCGCATGCCCTGTCCGCGAGCCCGAACTTCTCATCGGATCATGGCGTACTATCGCTGGGGTATCCTCGCGTTCAAACCGCGAATGGGCGTTAGCTGGGACAATAGCAAGAAAGCAGGGCCCAGATTCAATGTGTTTGTGGAGACTATGGCCATGGTGGTAAATCGCCACGAAACCTAAGACTAATCAGATGTGAGGAGTCGAAAAACTTGAAGACTGCTGTTAATCAGAGGTGTGGAAGCTTTCAGGACTGGTATTAAGCGTGAACATGATCAATGAGCACTGGGTAGTCTTAAGTAGGAGAAGTATAGACCAGGGAAATGCTATAGGCTTTGGACGAACAATGTGGGATGAGCATGTACAGGAAAAGATCCCATGTAAAGAACATCGCTATATAACAATCCGAAAAGCTCGATCCTGGTCAAGAAGAACGACGCCGTTATTGAACCTGCTTTTTTGATACAGAATATCTCCTAGTATCCGAATCAGGCTTCATTTCTCGACTCTTCGGTTGAATCTGTCGATAAGTTCTATGAGAACTGATGATTTTGACGGAAGGGAATATCCATGGTTGCTTGGTTGTTGAGCGTGGTTCCGAATATGAATGCTATTGATCAGTTTCATGAGCAGATTATATACTGAATGAATTTAGACCATCCCTTTACATTGTTCTAACCTCTTTGGTTTTGATAGAAATTGATGTTTCGCTGTCAAGAACTACCACGACGTAGGTAATGGTAAACGAGCTGTGGTACGCTCAACATGGATTGAAAAGCACTGACAGATATCTATAATTCACTGTAACGACAAGTACAAGTATTTCGCGCATTCTCACATAAAGTCGTCGACGAATGTTCGCGGTGGAGCAGTCGCCAGCGACATGACCAGAATCTAAACACATTTTGCCACATTTTTGAGGAGTTGGTCATTAGGCCCAATCGAAGAATCAGTGGTACCTCAGTGACCTTTCCGTTGGGAGGCTGTTGGTAGGTCCAGGCCCTATGTACTTGCAGCAGCTGTGTGGTCGAACTTTCGTTTGCATTCATAGCCGGTGTTCCAATAGTCGTGACTGAAATCCCCCGTACCTGTTATATTTCCTCTTCTCGTACCTTTGATACTTCGGTAAATTTCATACAGTTTATTCTCCATCGGGACTCTGTATATTTCTGTCAGATGGTCTCCTATTACATATGTCGTGTCCAAAGTCTGATCATATTTTAGGAGGCAGATCTTTGAAAGAGCCATCTATGTCCCATACTCCTGCCTTTGTGAACTTGTTGGTCGTTTCACTGCCACTCATATATCCAAATCGGAAATACTCCTTTTCCATCACGTCGTGTCTATCGAACGTATGTTCTGGAGGGCCTTCTCCAAAGTACCATCGATGGCGCTCAACATCGTTCACCAGTACACTCAGTCCATCAAAAGGCCGTGGAGGCCGGGTCCACGAGAAAGTGATATTGGACAGACCCACGGCAAATGCAGTGGCGTTCGGCAGAGGTGGATCGAATGGTCCTTGACCACGAAGTGATGTTGTTGTCTGCATAATGGAGTCAAACCCCCAGCGTGCAGTTCCGTTGATGAATAGACCAACCAGAATCCCTTGATAGAGAAGACCTGGTCTCGTCTGGGGCCGGGTACCTGGAAGTAACAAAAGAGCGAGAAAATAATGATGTATTCGGAGGTTCAATGGGGGTGCAGCGACACACAGGAGCAGACCAGCCACGAAGATTCCGTAGATGCCTAAGTAGCGAGGAAATAAACCCTCAAGCCGCAGATACCACACCTGTCCAAGCGCAATGGTGAAGATCAGAAGCACTACCATCACCAAGGCAAGCTTCGCTCCTGGTTGTTTTGCGATGTCCGATGGAGTCAGACGCTGTATAGGAATGAAATCAAATGTGTAATTGTTCAAAGCGCCGACCCAGGCGCCACCTAACCAGAGCACGGTCCTCTCAATGTTGGCAGTCAATCCAGTTTGTTGAGCCTTGACACAGAAATGGTAGATGACAAAGGCCACGAAGGCTGCAGGAAGGAATCGGCCAATTATCAAGGAGGTCAGTGAGGCATAGTCGGAGTGATCCGGAGGATCTGACACGAGCCCGACATGGAAGAAGAGCATTGTGAATGTTGAGATAAATAAAACAGGAGGCGAAGTAGTGCAGAGGGACAAAATGGTGGTGAATCCACAAGTCACCGCCAGCAGCGGCCAGCGAAGATCCCTCACGCAATGCGAGGAAGGTTGTGGAATGAAGGTGAATGATTTTGGAAAGCTGGAGTCAAATGGGATGCTTTGAATACCATGCCGCTTGGTGGCAGTGAAACTACTCTGTTCGCCTGCAAGCAAGGCCACGCCGCATCCACCCTTATCGTTGCCTACGAGACCCGAGTGAATGGCTGCTTGACATATGAAGGAGTCGCCTCGGTATATGGTGTCCGGACTTGTAGAGTTCTCCTTGCTATCTGCAGGCCCCCCAATCACATACGGTTGATAGACGACTTCATGATCGCCTACTGCGTGAGGTTCCAAGACCTGCACAGCTTTGCAATTAGCAGGGCACCTGAAAGCAAGCGTTGCGTTGTCGAACGGTCGACATCGATTTCCGTTCAATCCACACTTGTTGTCGATGTCCCAAAATGTTGCACCGCACCATACAGGCTGCGGCTTTCCATATCCCTTAATATTCCCAGCTTGTGCGGAATGATTCAAGACCAAGGTAAATGTTAAAAGCCAGCAACAGTAGAAGAAAGCCAGCAGCGCAGCTTTGTGTCTTCTCTTGAACAGGTACTTATCGATTAATCGGACGGGAGCCTCCTGAATAAGAGGGAAGAATGGAATAATCTTTTGGACCTGGGGAGGGTTCGGGCCTTTCGACCAGGTCACTATAGCTCGAGTAGCTCGCCGAAGAGGGATAGGTACCCATCGCCAATGAAAAGACTTTGAGGATTCGCGCAGCCACACTGGAATCGGGAAGCTTTCATTCCGTTGATCGGGTGAGGCAGCGCGAGAGCGAATGCTCATATCGGAGCTTCCGGGTGTTGAGGGTTCAGGGCCGCCTTCTTGATCGTCCTGCCAACGAGAAAGTTCATCGTGAAAGGCTTCGTTTCCAGTGTCAGCACGGATTTCTTCTGGTCCCATCATGAACCAAGGAGTTAAACAGGTCCCCTTTCTCATCAACCTCAATTTTATCGAATGGATCTATTCGGAAGATCTATTTGGAGCATCCATATGCATGATATTCAATCATAAGCCGATACACTCTCTTGGGAACACCTGGTGGACAATGTATGTACAAACAATGTAGGTGCCGATCCATAGGTTGTTGTATGTAAGTCGCATGAGCACTCGGCTGTCTTCATTCCGGCTATTCTACGGTAAGACTAATCGGTGCCTGCTGAGCGTCGTCATAGATCTGCCGTTGATCTGCCGTTATCTATTATCAAGCATGGACCACTATGTTTACGCATCTTAAGCAGGTCCACGAATCTCCCATCTACATTAATCCTTGAACGCTTCGTCGGCAATATGGAATCACCCATCCGTGCCAGCAAGTTGCCAGAGCCCATCGACCTCTCTCATCATTATTCAAAGACCACAAAGAACCGCGCGGCAAGTAGTATTAAGGAGTTCTACAAATACTTTACAATACCTGGAATAGGTAATTTGGCTGGTGGCCTTCCAAACAACAACTACTTTCCTTTCGATACCCTCGAAGCTGCAGCAGCACTTCCCGCACGTTTCACTCCCATACCCAACAAACCGGTCGATCCTCCGACCGACCTTGTGTCTGCGACAAACTTGTCGGATGACCCTTCCGCGTCTCGCGTTGTCGTGCCCAAGACCTCAGACAACCAAAACGTTCTTCGCAAGATCGACTTGAAGAGCGCCCTTCAATATGGTACAGCTCAAGGATATCCACCACTCTACAGCTACCTCCGTCACTTCACAACGGAGAATGTGCATCCGAATGTACCTTACAATGGTGGCCCTGAGATCATATTGACCTGCGGATCCACGGATGGCTTTTGTAAAGCCCTTGAGGCACTGAGCAATACCTGGAACGAAGACCGAGATTGGATTGGCTACAGGCAAGGTTTACTCGTTGAGGAGTTCTGCTACATGAACGCGGTCCAGGCTGCGAAACCAAGAGGGCTGAACATTGTGCCAGTCGCCATTGATGACGAAGGGATGAAAGCACACGGCAAGGGCGGTCTGTACGATGTGCTAGACACATGGGACACGGCCAAGGGAAAGAGACCGCATATGATATATACCGTGACGTAAGGTGCCTTTCGAGTCAACGCTTCTGCACGAAATTGACCTTGAACCTAGGGTTGGCCAAAACCCAACAGCGGGAACACTTAGCGTTCAGCGCCGGAAAGATATATACGAAGTCTGCGTGAAATTTGACGTAGTGATCATTGAAGACGACCCGTACTGGTATCTCCAATATCCATCCGCCAATCAATCCTCGAGAGTCGAAACGATTACCTCGGACGATTCACCACCGCGGAAGTCTTCGGGCTACCCATTCCTCGACTCCCTCGTACCATCCTACCTTTCGGTCGATTATCAGGGCCGCGTTGTCCGTCTGGACACCTTTTCCAAGACGGTAGCGCCTGGTTGTCGTATGGGTTGGATCACCACCCAACCTGCCCTCTGCGAGAGGCTCCTCCGTATCACAGAGACATCGACTCAACGTATGTATTGTGCGGAGCCCATCTCTCTCCTCAAACCCGCCTTGAAATTGTGGGACATGTTTCGAGAGCATTTACGCCTGTTCATATCCTGTGATTTTGAAGAACGCTCTCCGTTGATCGTATAGCTGACCCACGTTTACCATAGAACCCTCCGGATTCGTACAGTCAATGATCGCCGAATTGATCATGGGTCCCCACGACCCGAAACACGGTCGCGGCGGCGGCAATGCAGATGGAGGATGGCAGACTGACGGCTGGGTACGCTGGCTCGAAGGTCTGCGCGGCAATTACCAGCGCAGGATGCAAACCATGTGTGGCATTCTCGACGAGGGCAAAGAGCTAGTCAAGGCCGGCCGCCGCAAGAGCATCTCCGACGAGTGGAGCGTCGTCGACAAGGTCCCCCTCTACGACTTCGTCTGGCCCCTCGGCGGCATGTTCGTCTGGATCCACATGAACTTCGAATCGCACCCACTCTGGAAAAAGACCACGCCGCAGAAGCTGGCACGGGCCCTCTGGATCCACCTGACCACGCCCAAGTACCTCGTGCTCGTGGCGCCGGGCGCGATCTTCGCTCCGACCGAAGCGATCAGGGAGGAGAAGAGCTGGGCGTACTTCCGGATCTGCTTCGCCGCGGTCGACGAACCTGAGGTGGAGAAGACGAGTCGTCGGTTCGTGGCCGGCGTTCAGCACTTTTGGAGGATCAAGAGTTTGGAGGACATTGAGGAGATGGGTGCTCGGGGGCTTGAGGCGAGTGCGGGCTTGGTGGATCTGAGGGGGGGATGTTAGGGTTCATGCATGGTGAGAGGGCTGTGAGGTGCGCGATGGTGAAAGGCGTTGGTCAAATTGATGGTGTTGTGATGACTGGGAATGATTGAACGTAGGTACATCTATTAACGAGCACTAAACACTTTAATGTCAAAGTATAATCGGAATCTCAGCCCCGCATAAGCCATTGGTATACCGTTACGTGAGTGCTCCCACTAGACTCCGTACTGAGCCACGGATCTGTCCCATTCAGTAGCTTAGCTAAATCTCACGAAACTGAATTACCGGCGTGAACCTTTGATCTGTGTTGTCCATAAATTCACCAAATCGAAATTAGAAAGTATTCGGCCGAATAGAGCATAAAAAGTTTGTATGTATTTACATGTACTGTTCTCCTCTCGACTGGCCAAAAGCAATAGCTTTTTTCATCGCATGCATGATAAAGACTGAGACCGCCCAACATGATATCTAAACCATCTCACCTATTATGTGACCATGCAAGAAACTCCAGGGTGCAATGCAGACTTTTGCCAAGTCCCCAGATACGCCACTGTATGCACCTTTTCCCTCTCGTTCACTCCCTTTTTCATACGTGGGCTTCAAAGAGTCCTGTCGTACCCTGATCGGCCTCTGGTCGTCAAGCAGCCTCGTTCATCCACGTCTGCCCATTAGCCGTCTCCTCAACCGGAAACACTTCTCTTGCATATTCTTCAATCCCCCTCCATCCACCCCATAGCGCTCGCGCCTCTTCGATAATGGTCCCCTCTCCACCGGCTCCACCACTGCCGTCCCCATTGACACCAGCGAGCTCGGTCTTCGTCCCGCTAAGCTCTGTGCCGAAGTAGGGTGCATTGAGCTTCCCGAAAAGTACCTCTAGTGCTTGCAGTTGCTCGTCATAACCATTAGGAATTGATGTCTCGATCTCGATGGTTGGGCTGAAGATATAGCGGACGGGACAGCGGAGGGCACGGGAGAAGAGGTGACAGACACGGCTGGGCGTCAGGAGTTCGAATGCTAAGGGTATACTGCAGGAAGCGACGCGTTAGTCCTGAAAGAACATAGAATCGTCGGGATACTACTCAGAGCGTACCGATGCCCAGACCACTTGCTGATGCCATCTTTGAAGATCTGAAGCACAGCTGGCCCAACGTCATGCTCTGCATCGAGCCACGGTATAGGTACATCAGCGTGGAAGGGAGCCTTCCACTCGAAACTGCCGTCGGCTAAGCGTCTCATGCGGAACAGGGGCATGGGTAGGCTGGTAAAACTGTAGTACTGCCGTCAGTAATGGCACGCGTTTGGAGCACTCGCATGGACAAACTTGTTATTATAGATGCCGGTGTAGACGAAGGTCGCTGGAAGGCCGATCTACTCTTATTGAGAATCGACATGCTGTCTAGAACGAAGTGATCGTGTTCTCACCTGCCGGACGTAGTTCTCGATTGCATATTTGGAAGCCCACAAGGGCGCTGCTGGCCATCCGTTGCCATGGACGCTGTGATCGGGCATACTGCTGTATATCTACACTCCTCGTCAGGGACCTGGCCAGTTTGAATGCCAGTGCTCGCCCACATAATGCTTTATCCTTGCTTTCTTCGCAGCATCGGCCAGCGACTTGCCAATAGCAACCTCATCGCCCCAGGTGAGAGTGTTGATGAAAGCCTTGTTGGCGCCCACGAAAAGATCGGATATGAATCTTTTATCTTCCAAGGAGCCCTCGATGACGGTGACGTTCTCGAGGGCGTCGAGCTCTTTCGCAACGGGGTGATCCTTCTGGGACTGACTGACGTGTGCTCTTACCTCATAGCCAACGGCAGAGGCGACCCTACAGACCGAGGCAGCTTGTCGACCCGTGGCATTGACGGTCACGAGCACTTTCTGTGGCATGTGAGTTGCCGTTGGCATTCGATGTCGTTGAATACCGTAGCGAGACGTGATGTTCTCAATCAATGTTGACCTGGTTTGTTGATGAGAGATTTCTTAAAAGGGATCGAGGAGTTTGAAGATAAACTGCTCGCAGCGATAAGGTATTGAATAAAGGCTAGACACTTGAGGACAAGAAAATGATGGGAACGTTTGGCAAGATCAGGTAGTACCAAAGGGAGACGGAATGATGCACAGGTCCAGTGAAAATCCGGGGAAGTGCTAAGGCAGGGCAAAACGGCAAGGGGGTGGAGAGGTGAGTGTTATCTTCGCATCATTCCCACAGAATGACGATAAGGACTGAGGAAATAAGAAGGGACTGGGCAGGTAAGGTAGCTCTGGAGAAAGCTAGCTTTGACTTCGGTACCATTGATGCGCAATCACGATGACATGTTGATAGGGGACACCGATGACTGGCACACTGACTTCCTACCGCAGCTCGAGATAACCCGGAGGCCTCTCAGTTGCACGCAAGTGAAGCAAGGACAAGCAGATCCACATGGAGCCAGAGAGTACGACCAAGATCCGAGGCCCCGACACTCGTGATGTAGATGCGCGATATCGAGGCGACAGATTGTCATGATCCATGATACATCATACATCGCAGCTCTCATCATTTCGTAACTTCCTCCCGCGGAAATGGGGTGGAATGAAGGAAGGGAAAGTTCGGTTCATGTGTCATGAATGGGAAGAACGGTACACACGGAGAGGTAAGGGAGGGAGGCAGGCGAGGGAAGTACTTTACGTGTTTAGCCTCGTTCGTAAGAGTTGAATCCTTTTGAATGGGACTAGCAAGACTAGGAAGGATGATGGCGAATATTGAAGCTTAGTTTCCTTAGTGGAACGAGGGGAACGGCCGCCAAGTCCCTGCCTTTACCTAAAGCACTACGTAATCTCAGCCCTAGAATAACCCTAATTCTTTCGCTTTCAGTTGGGAGTGCTTGATCATCTTCACCTTACTCTACCTTATTACTCCGTACTACAGCTTGCGCTTAAACTCGGCATAACATCCTCTATCCTCATCTCACACTACTGTGCGGTGTAAAAGTGGCGCGCTCCAATCGCAATATAATGCGGAGCCGATGGCAAGGCTGCCCATTCGGAACTCGTCCCAGCGCATCGTGGCCGGCCATGCTAGGTGTTCAATGTACTTTGCCTTTCAATACCCGTCGCTCCCATCCTGTGGCCATGCCTCTATACCATACGGCCCCGTTCAGGGAATCATGATCTCATATTGCTCCCACGGTATTCATCCATGGAGACACCCCCATCTCAACCGTTGACGACATCGCCTAGCAATCCTTAAACTATTGTCGGCTGGCGAACAGGCTACGCAGTACCTAGCACGGGGACCCAAAAGCCATGTCGATCACTTAGCATGATTTAGGCCTAATAAGAAGAATGTCTTGGATCCCCACAGAGCAAAATCCACTTCCGTGTCGATGCTACAAATCGTTCAACAAATTGTGCATTTGGTGTGGAGGCGTCCAGCTTCAGGCCGGTTGCTATCATTCGGCGGCAGTAATATTGACCTCTGAGCGAGCCCACGTGTTTCAAGCCGAGTAACGCTGTTCATAGCATGTGATGACCCAGTCGTTGAGCCTTCAATCGACAATGGCGAGCACCGTCAGCTTTGCAGCCTCCATCCATACAGTCACCCACCTGACTAACTTGGAAGGATCAATATCGGGCGTGGAATCGTACATACCTTGCACATTCGCAAGAAATAAGCTGGAATTGAGCTTCCTCGTGAGGCTGCCAGTACATAAATTGTTGGTCGACCAACGACATTGCTTGATGCAGATTGCCTGTTGGTGGGCTTAGTCTGAAAAAACTCCGCCGTATGGGCGCAGGAGATCAGACCTGCTACAAGGCTACCCGCAAACATCTCGTGACGAAGCGCTCTATCAGCTTTACTGGCTCCTTGTAGCGCCGACTTGGTGAAAGACTGAAGCTTCGAGAACACGTCGCTCGGATGCCTCACTCTCTCCAAACCCAAAGTTCCCCTGGCATTCCGATACTTCGTGGGCGCCTGGGCAGATACCCATGTGGGTGATATACATATGCATCGTATTAACAAACCACAGGAACCGATTGTGCTCATTGCTAATAAGCAGTCAGAGCCTGTCGACACCTCCTGGGCGGCGTTACTTGGGCTTTTCGCGTTGAAGTCGATACTCTATTCTCTATAATTAGAATAGTAATACGAAAACCAGTCGGTATCTTTGAATGGACTCCGGTTCGATGATGTTAGCGACAGCCCACGGTAGATTGTACGATATTTCTATATGTCGGAGAACGCCTCGACCTCCTTGCGTAATCTAATGAGGGTTAAATAGTAGCCGCATCGACTCGAACATCTGGTAGATCGCAATCGATGCATAGATGGTACGGTCAGCGTGTTAAAACAATGCGATTTAAGTTGCTCGCACAATCTAGATGAGGATGAGTGACGCTTGCTAATGATCCGGCTATGTCATAGAAATCCGAAAAGGGACTGAGAAAACCAAGGTCTGAAAATCGACACACGTCGTTGAAGGTCATGACAAGCTTCTATTTGGCCTGTCCAGTCATTCAGCCTTCTTCGTAAGACAGATACCTGACTTGGTCAACGCTCTTCCCAGTGTTGCGGATACTCTTTGCCGCCACTTGAAGAAAGCGAGGAGCGTGTAGGTTACCATCCGCCCTCATCATGAGGCTTGGTTTTTCACAATGAGTCCGGTAAGATTTTCTCCGCACAACTACTGACGACTATAACCCTGTGGCGCTCCTTGAACTGGCAATTTCCCATTCACAACCGAATCGACTTGGGATATATGGTAACACATTCAAAAAAAAGGCTCCCCCTGAATTCTTACCCTTGCTCATCTCCGATTGTTTGGCTGGCCCACGATGTATCGAATAAGCACTCCAATATTAGAAATGGTAGTTCAGAAGCAAATACAAGCCTCACTTCTGCCAGTAATCATCCAAATCTTGAATCGATCGAGACGATCCACAAAGTTTCTCCGGGATGTCCAAAAGTGTTAGCAGACACTATTTGAGGATTACGTATCCTGAACTGTTCAATTGACGACTTACAATCAACATCTGCTAGACGAAATGAGAGTAACGACGCGAAGGTCACACCCCAGTGGAATTAAGGGGTTATTGGTGCCCGCTGACGCACATTGCATATCTTGCTGCCGATACTGGGTAATACTTCTAGCAACCCTGTCATTGAAGCGAATTCACATGAGGGAAGAGAATGGCCCGCGAGATCACCGTTTCTCCGATTCCACGGTAACAAAACATCGCGGTCGGTGGATCATTTCGCGACCTGCCTAAGTCTCGGTCAGCGATCCATCTGACTCTTGAGCATTGGCGACTGTGGCTGCGTCGCCGTTGTGTCTCTATTCGAGCGCTCTCAATGTAAAGAAGTTCTACATCATCAATTGGTACAATGAAACGTTTCCAAGCATACCAACCAAATGGGCTTGACTGGATGTATTGCGGTCTTTGGGTAATTGATCGCCAGCACTGATGTATGACCAGGTCAACGAAGCAGGTGGCCTGTCAGGCCGTAGAAATACAAATCTTCAAGTTTAGACCTGTACAATGGACTATCTGATGGCTGCAGCGACAGAAACAAGACCTCAGGCGTCCATTAATAGGGACGTGTAGACGGCTCATCAAGCCTGGTATGTAGGGCACCAGCCAGAAGATTGTTATGAAGTATTCTGGCTCTTTGCTTCAGGAGATGATATATTGAACTGAATAGTACGACCAAAGCAAGAACTTGCAAAAGCATTGATCGCTAGACATTTGTTCTCATTTGCAGTTGACGTTAGCTTTTAGTAATACTGTAGATGCATTATGAGTCAGGTCCTTGGTCAGCGTAGCAACTTTGGCCTTGTGGGTATGCTATGTCATATGCTAGAAATACAGAGCTCCAACAAAGGATTCACATGCTATTCTCATTTATTGTATGCTGGAGGAGGCAATTTATATAGTGAGGTCTTCGAACACGTCGCTCGGGCTTGGCGATGGCCCCCTTTTGATCAATCTCTTGCCTGACGCAGCACTTCAAGATGTTCGGAGCACAACAGAAGTAATAATGTGGAGATGCGTGAAGAAATGTAATTGTGATGGCGTCTCTCAATGATCGATATCCTCCAAGAGAACCACGAAAAGAAAGTTCGAATCACTGGGAGCGTGTCCTATGGCTATATCCAAGCCACTGCGTGCATTGGCGATAGTGTCTACTTTTCTCCTCATCTACCTTGTCCTACAAGTCTTCAAGAGTCCGCCTACAATATCTGGGCCCGGAGATCTAGAACAAGAAATACCGAACGAGCCAACGCTAGAGGGTTAAGATATATCTCGCGCGCTACGGTCAATTGCGTGTCTAACATCAAGCAGATACCGGAGAACCAGAGGGACCTTTGTGGCGAGCAGACGAATATGCGGCAGACAATCCCAACGCCCCTCGCATCAATGCGACCCTGTTGGCACTGGTACGGAACGAGGAGCTAGAGGGCATGTTGTCGTCGATGCGGGACCTCGAAAGAACATGGAATTCCAAATTCAACTACCCCTGGACTTTCTTCAACGACGTACCATTCTCCGAAGACTTCAAGCGCCTTACTCAGATGGAAACCAAAGCGAAATGCAATTATGGTCTCTGCTTTACGTCCGGCCGATATTGTCTAAATGATTGCTAACGATGATACCATAGAACTCATCCCTGAAGAACACTGGGCAGTCCCCCACTGGATCAACAGCGACCTCTTCGATGAGTCCGCCAAGATGCTGGAGGAACAAGGCATTCAATACGGTCCTCTCGTATCCTACCATCAAATGTGCCGATGGAACAGCGGCATGTTCTACAAACACCCAGCCCTCAAAGACGTTCGCTACTATTGGCGCGTCGAGCCAAAGGTACATTTCTTCTGCGACATAGACTACGATATCTTCCGCTGGATGCAGGACCACAACAAGACCTATGGTTTCACGATAAATCTCTATGACGCACCCCAAAGCATACCAACGCTGTGGCCTGAGACCGAGATGTTCATGGCGGCGCATCCGGAATATGAACACCCGAACAATGCAAGGGAGTGGGTCGTCGACAGCAAGAGGAGGCCTGATCACAATATCAAGGCAAATGGGTACAGCACATGCCATTTTTGGAGTAATTTCGAGATTGCAGACATGGAGTTCTGGCGATCAAAACCTTACGAGGATTATTTCGAGCATTTGGATCGGGCTGGCGGTTTCTTTTATGAGAGGTGGGGGGATGCGCCGGTTCACAGTATTGCGTTGGGCTTGATGGAGGACAAAAGCAAGATTCACTGGTAAGACCCGCTTCCGGCTGGTCATACAGGAGAATGGACGACAGACTTAATATTTTGCAGGTTCCGCGACATAGGATACCAGCACATCCCGTACTTCAACTGCCCCAAGTCCCCTAAGTGTAAAGGCTGCGTTACGGGCCGTTTCACTGATGGGGAACGATTCCTTTTCAAAGAAGACTGTCGGCCGAATTGGTTCAAATACGTGGGCATGGATTAGTCCGTGGCTTGATCAGAACGACTATCTCAAGTTGAGGAAGATCTTCCGGTCGAAGCTCTGTCTATATATACCGAGTTCCTGTGCTGACTTTTAGCGACATACTTGTAGAGCACTTATTGAGGGTATGACGTATAATGGGACGCTATGGTGTCTCTACATATTTTGGGTTCAACTACCGTGGACTGTGCAGTTGTGGGATCTGGTCTGATTAGCTTGGTTGCAGGTTGGCTATGAAGCGCTGTTCATCTGCCAATATGATCGAAAGGAGTCCGTGTTACTACTAGGTGAGAAGACAGTCTCATGATTGTATCCCGTATAATTAGGAAATATATCAGCGTGTCCATTCGGTGCAACAATGCGCTTTGGGAAACTATCTATGTGCATTTGTGGCAATGGGTCAACTTTGTTGTCATAGCACACGCATGGTATCGGTCTTCGTTCCGTTTCTGCCTTCATCTTCGCCCAAACATGATAAGTGCGATTCTTTCTGTTCCGTGACCCCGCCATATAGCACCTCTTCATGAACGTGTTTTGCTCCAGCAGTGCAAAATCATTCCGGGTACAGCTCCTCCTTCAGATCGATGCCGAGCTCTTTCCGAAGCGGCTCAAGGTCACGCAGGTATTCGTCGTATTGGCCTTTGTTCTCGACTTTGGCTTTGATAGCTTATAGAAAGGTTAGTAACCACATGCGGAGGAACCGGTTGAAGTGCAGATTCTACCTTCAAAGGTTCGAACAGCAGTTGGGAAGTCATTGACTCTTCTTGCTGCCTTTAAAGCTGCAGTAATGACCGAAGGAGATGGGACGAGATCGTAAGCGAATGCGTTATTGAGGTTGCGCTTTTGATTGGGAGGGAAACGTCAGGGCTTTTCTTTCTATCAATGCAGACTGGATAACGGGGATCCAATGTATACCTGTAGCTCAAAGACGTCTTGGATACCGTCGAACTCCTTCTCGTATCTGTCCGGGTTTCCATCAGCCAATTCGTTGTAGATATCGCAGGCCAAATGTCTCAGAGTGGATCAATCGTATTGTAGGCCACCCCAGTCTGTTCGCATACCTTGCAGTGAACTCCTGAAAGGTCTCCTCGCCGTGACCTGGGGCTGCCCCTTCTCCATCCTTGTCGGCGGCCCTCCTCACGCTCGTACTGAAATTGCTGCCCGTCGCGGTCGCGGATGAACCTGCGTACGATTCACGTTGTGGGGAGAACCTCCTCGCGGGTTGTGACGACCTGAATGAGCACGAAGGCTGTGTACGTGCGGCAAAGCGAATGAGGGCGGTCGAAGACATGGAGCCTAAGTGTGAAGGAGCTGATCGATGCGTTCGGACGAGGCTCAAGGTACGAAGATACTTCCAGCGGAGTTCCTTCCACGAGTAGCGCAAATTGATTATACTAGGGCTGAAAAGAATGAAGGAAATCGCCGTTTCTGAGACTTCTAGAACTGAATCCGTCTTCAGAAAAAACGAAAGCCAATTGGTCTTTACAAGTGCGTTTCGTGTCGTCGCTGGGCCAAATTGTGGCTGAGGGCATTCAAGATTGGGGTGGAGCCAATCCAAGCCTCAATTGTCTGGCTTCTGATTGGACAGCTCTTAGAACTAGACTCATGTGCAAAACTCCTTTCGTTCCCCTTAGAATTGCAAATCAGCACAAGACACCTTCACCACTTCTATTCAGCGCTCACAGGTAGCAGCCGCTGTCGGGCTGCGCATCCTCAATCCTTCCAGTCACTCCTTTAAGACCTATCAGCCATTGCTGCCACATGCGTCAACTTCCGAATACATTCCAAGCATAATTAAACAACATCATTGCAGCATCATTGAGCTCTCTCTCTGGACGTCTATGATCGCCGAGCGTGCCTCAACACCACATCATGGATTCCCTTAAGTCTGTACGTTGGCCGACAGTCGATCGACCTTTCGGCGTGGAGTTATGGCCTCTCTTCGAGAAAGTCTACACCATGATCGCGGGCTCGTCACCCAACAAATTCGTCTTCGTTCCAGGCGTGACGCCCATGTCCACTCTCACAGCGACTGCGACAATGCTTGTAACATACTACGTGACTGTCTTTACCGGTCGCGAGCTCATGAAGAAGCGGGAACCTTTCAAGCTCAATGGGTTATTCATGGTACACAACCTGATCCTGGCGACGATCAGCGGTATGCTTCTCGCGCTCTTCATCGAACAATTAATACCGACGGTGTGGAGGCACGGCATATTCTACGCTATTTGTGATATTAGAGGAGGTTGGACCACGCCCTTGGTTAAGCTTTACTACGTGGGTAATGTCTAAGCTCCGCGTTGTTTATGATTGACGGTCTCTAGCTCAACTATCTCATCAAATATCTCGAACTGTTGGATACGGTATTCATGGTTCTAAAGAAGAAACCCCTCAGTACGAGATGACATACCCTTCTGATTCCGCATCACTCTAACAGACTCTCAGCCTTCCTCCACACCTATCACCACGGCGCTACTGCTCTCCTCTGCTACACCCAGTTGGTCGGCCTGACCTCCGTTTCCTGGGTCCCTATCATCCTCAATCTCATGGTCCATGTCGTTATGTACTGGTACTACTTCCAAGCCGCGCGGGGCGTGCGCATTTGGTGGAAGCAATACATCACGATGTTTCAAATCGTTCAATTCGTTCTTGACCTCGGATTCGTCTACTTCGCTTCCTACACATACTTCTCCAGCACCTACTTCCCGAACTTGCCAACCTGCGGGAAGTGCGCCGGCGAGGAGTTCGCAGCGTTCGCGGGGATCGGGATTCTCTCGTCGTATCTACTCCTCTTCATCTCGTTCTACTTTGCGACATACAAGAAGGAGACCTCGAAGTCTGGTCGAGGCAGAAAGAAGGCTAGAAGCATGAGCCAAACGGCCACCAAGGCAACGATCGACATGAGCAAGATGGAGGTGCCGGATGTGGATAGCATCGAGGATGCCGTACATATCGGACACGCCAATGGATCCATCAAATCGAACGGAAGTGCCAACGGGGGAGTGACCCCAAGAGTGACCCGGAGCAGGAAAGCTTAGAAGCGGCATGGGCACTGTCTGGGTCATCAATCTACCTTCTCCACGTGCGATGTGATGAAAAGCTCGGCCCGCAACATATTTTTCCGTGTACACTATATTCAAGATAGGCGTTGACTAGCATGGAGGTCTGACAGTAACTCCATCATTCGTGCTGGCGTGGATATTGGGCGGCTGGGTTGATCCTCGAGGGTGGGGTCCAATCTGACCAAGCATCAAAAGGCTGGGTGGGCGGATGGAATTTGCAATGGGAGGTAGGTGGATGTTCAAGTATCTGGTCGAATGTGGACCAAGTAGCAGCATGTATGATATTACAACAAGAACACAGGAAATTCCGGTAAAGTCGAGCATTTGGTACGAACGTGAACAATGGGATTATCATTTCCAAGGCTCATTCATTCATTGTATGAACATTCCCGATAGCTAGAGCATAAGATACCCCCCAAAAGCCCCCACTACTATCTACCTTATCCCTTATCCCCTACTCCAAACCCCAATCCATCCATCCATATCCCAATCCATCGCAGCTGACCTTACCACCTATCTCAAGCTCCCGATTTGTCATCATCACCATCTCTCCGGATGAGTGGGTTTCGAACGTGGGAACGGTGAAGGAGGGTAAGGTGAGGTGGTGGTTTTGAGGATGTGAGGAGATGGGATGGGGATGGGGACGGGATGGGGATAGGGTGAGAGAGCGGGAGCGCCGTATCGGAGATTGGGATACTTGGGATGAACGGCCCTATATATAGTATTTAAGGCCTGGTTCGCGTTGGCATGAGTGGATTCAGGATAGGAGCTGCGAAGATGGATCTCCGTCAGTCGTTTGTGGTTTTGTAGGAGGAGGGGTTAGGGGTAGATGTTACGCTTGGTGTTGGGGCTGGGGGTGAGGGACGGAGTCTTGGGGGAGAGTGTGATGGTCGGAACGGACAGACATGCTTTTGTATGTGGAGATGGAGATGGAGATGGAGATGGAGATGGAGATGGAGATGGAGATGGAGATGGAGATGGAGATGGAGATGGAGATGATTGGTTCTTTGGGGTTTTGTTGAGGGGATGGATGCGATGGAGGTGAGGTAGGTAAGGGAGAGGTTTTTTTCCGTTGTGTATCTAGATTGTGAAGGGGATTTGGAAGAGGAGAGCAGAGGATGGGGATTGTTATGATTTGGATATCTGGGTAATAGGATCTGGATGGGCTTTGAGAGATGTACTGTATGATTTTCTTATAGAGGAGGGTGGATGGAGGATGGTGTGAGGAGAGATGAGATTGTGATTGTGAGAGTGAGTCGAAATGGGAGGAATGATTACCTTCCCCACGTATTGAACCTTGGGAGAATATACAACAAAATAGGTTCGATTCCTATGGGCGCTGATCCATATCAATGGTGGTGATCGTGTCTTTTCTTCAAAGGCGCTCACCGCTTACATTGACGCGATATCATCAGGTGGTACTCATGGCGATGTCAATTGTGCCGAACTCGGGGTGATTCGAGGGAGCCCTGGTTGAAAATCATGTGATTCCAGATGTGCAGATATGATAGTCAAATGGCACACAGCGTTTACCCTCAGACCTGAGTCTTTGAGCTTGGACGGACTTCGTTACGATGTAGCAGACCCTCAGCTTACGGATCGTGAATCATTCATCATTTTGGTGAACGTAAAAGTGACAAGGTCTAGAAATTGTAGACATGGGACTGAATCGGAGAGGAGATACGCTTGAGCATAGATATCTGCCAAGTACTTCATGCAGATCAATCACACAAGTCCGAGCTCATCCCCCGAACAGAGATGTGGCCTGAGCCAGCGTGTTTATTGCAGATGCATTGACGAAAAAAGAACAAGATTCTGTTAGCAGTCTGGCTTCAGTCCATGCTGCAGCGCTGCAGCTCATGCAAACGGTCTCACAGGCCTCCATGCTGCCGTCTGTAGGGGCCAGGAGACCCGGATATCAATGCCGTGAACGTCCGAGCATTATTACACACTGTGGGTTCTTCATAATCCTTGCCACATCAGCGGTGCTCGAGGCTTATACCGTGCATTAAGCAGTCCTCAACTATTCAACTTGCGTACAATGTCAGTGCAATAGCATGAGGTAGATCTGTAAGTATGTTGAGAAAGTGACACCTACGTGAGCGCTTTGACCGATGACAGCGAAAAATCGAGACTCACGAGGCTGCACTTCGAATTTTCCGAGGCTCGTATGATTGGCACACTCGTTGTTGAGACTTTTCCACGGCCGCGCTACCTTACCCTCCGCAATTCCGTGATTCGCAGGTCAAAAGCATGAATCTTTCTTGGGACCGTCCTATACAAGCTTCCGACTTCCACCTGCTTGGTAGCCATAGACGTTGATCCGTCTGGATTCACATTGGTCATCTTTCCGACATTCAGCTTCCATACGCAGGTCATGAGATCTGAGGTCAAATCGGTGAGGCCTTTAGTGCGGGCTCTTTCTATTATCCGACCGTTGATGCGCTGTAGGTCAGAACGTTGAGGCTGCTTATGTCAAATTTCCGACATGCGGAGGGTCTTCAATTGAGGGGAAGCCGTTAGATTCCAATCTGCCGCCACCGTTCCTATTTTCCGACATTCCTTCGACGGGGCTGAATCATGGGATTGTACCATGGACTTAAGGCGGCTCGCGGCTGTAATCAGGCCGCATGAAGCGAGCAGAAGTTTCCTGCGAAGGCTTCAATTTTCATGCGTGGCACACCGGACCTGCTCAAGCGCACAGAAGGTGGAGTTTAGCAGGGATATGCGTCTGCAAGGCACGAGCATGTATCTTCACGACGAACCGGGTTTTGGCGGGTTTGATGAAGACAAGACATTAAAGCTGGAAAAGCCTTGACCCACGGTATGGACACCGGGCTATCGCGAAGCAAGTCGGCATCACTTCACAGGCTACAGCAAGCACCGATCTGGCGTTGAGCTCTGTGTCGAGCCGAGAAACTGAGTATCATTATGAACGAAGGGAACTCCAATGTTGTACAGAGCCTCAATTCTCCCTGCCGTTGGCCATTTTAGAACAGCACATATGGCAGAGGGTAGAAGGCAGCGAGAGAATGCGGATGCAAAGTTGAAACATGGCGTGAAGATGTCAAGGTGTGCAAAGTCATCGGTGGGCGCGCAAGAATGATACTTCCTGCAATGCAGGCAATTGTGCATATGATATCCGCGTCATGGTTGAAGGGACAATGCCATTGGCCTGAATGGGTGCGCAAAAGGCAAGAGAAGAAATCCACACTGGAGACTTCCCCTCATTTGCTAGACAGCAACCTAATGCACTCCACTGCCAAGCTCCTGCGTGAATTGCCCTAGCTCTCGGAAGATTGTCGAGCATAATCCTACGGGAGGAAGAGGCCCCCAATGACAAGTCTCAGGAAGTGCGCAATTGCACGAATGGTTCTGGCGGCAGGATATAGGGCAGAGGGCATGTTTGTAGTTTGATCCTTCCAAAGGTCCAGAAGGGCGGTTCCTGAGCAAGAGGGATGGAGTCAAAGGCTGGACGACTGGTGGTTTGCAAGCCGCCGTTGTGGTGGTGTGGAAAGCAGATGCAAGACTTGGGCGCGGATCTCAAACACTCTTGACGCCAGCCCGAATGCAGTAATTCATGCAATGCACCGGCACTGGAGTTTCATGTGCTAAGAAATGGCGACTCAGGCCAGTCATTCTGTCGCGGGAGGTCAGTCTCATCTAACGCTGTATCGGCCTCCTTGCCATTGTTTCCAATAGTGAGACGCAGCCTGGACCAAAGATATCGCAGCTGCCTTGGAGACGCCTGATTGAGGTAGACGTAGTTTCAATCCTGATGGAGGCTCGAAGCTGCTCCAAGCGATCGTGGTGAGCTCAGCTGTTCTTTGCGGCATCACGAAGCGATGGGTGGTCGGATATTTCCCGGATTGGATACTATGCGCCGCAATGGGTGGACGGAGAAGGGAGTGGTGGGATGCGTGGTAGAATACCAACTTAGTACATAGGTACCTAGCAGTAAGTAGTAAATCACGAGGCATGCACAATGGGAAATATGCATTGGACTAAGGCTAAGAAAGGACAAGCTCGGATGACCACTGCAACCACTTTGCTCACTCAAACTTCCCTGGCCAATCAACACGCTTAGATCCTCACCCCACCTTGTCAGATTCCACATGCTTTCCTCCGCTTCAACCGTCATGCTGGTACAATTCGAAGCTTTACTACGTAGTACTAGAGCTACTGCTAATGCCGACCCGATGCGCAGTCCAACCACGGTGCAAAGGTAAAGCATACGTTCAGATCGCCAAAGTGTGATAAGCCGGACACTGTCAGACTGCCTTCATGCGGCGCAGATGGATATAATACGTCAAGGATCCCCTACGCCAGATGCTACACACCACTACTTCCCTACCTAGCTACTTCTCACTCAACTACGCCTACCAACGAGTCATCTTCTGTCTGTTTCATGCTCATTGTCACCCCACTCCCATGCAATCACCTTGAATCTTACACCCTTGCATCATACTTCTGACATATGAACACCTGTTCGCCATCCGCCATCCGCCATCCTTTACCCATCACCAGAACGGCGCGCCGCCAGTAACCATGCCACTCCTCACCCGTCGACCGCAATCGCTGACTCCCCGGCAATTGATTTCCTTGAAGCCCAGCATCGAAAGTCATGATACCGTCGGCGAGCCATTGTGGGCGGTGGATGAAGATTACGAGCGACCACAGAAGGAGATGGATTTCCCCTTGACCCCGTTCGGAAATGCACCGTCGAAAAAGGCATCTACGAACAATCTCCGCATCAACACCTACACCACTAGCGACCTGCATGAGCGCTACATGGAGAGCGAGGAAGAACCTTCCCCAAGCCCTGATAGTGACACCGAGAGCAGCGAGGACGGGCTCAAACATAAGGCTCCCGCCGCTTTCACAACCCAGCTCTCCGACTCTGTTGATTATGTCGAGGAGTCCAAAGCAGAGATCGCCATAGCTGTTCCCATCATGGTTGTGGGCAGACCCAAGCTCATTGACATCACCAACCTTGCTCCCATGCAGAGACGCAAGCGCACACTGAAACCGATGCGCTCGCGCTCAGCTGTCAAAACCGTCGCCTCGCGTATTGCAGCGGTCACCGAAGAGGCCAGCCCCTCTACCGCCAAAGAAGTCACCAAGATTGCAAGTCCTGAAGACCGGGTACCGAAGCGACAAGACAGTACTCCTATGCTCGCACCCAGCTCGTGGCTTCCTGAAGATGTCAATATAATCGAAGAAGAGGATGATCACTACTTTCCAGATCTTGAGCTTCGTAATCCCCCTACATACAACGACTACGACCCCTACTCTCTCGATCCACCATGTCTATCGCCTCGAAACCCCCGCAACGGTGCGAAGAAGCTTGGCAGTGTCTCTCGTGCAAGAAACAGTCCACATTCGAGCCCACCTGTCGCAATGCACAATGGGTGGAAGGGTCTCACCAGGTCGTTGAGCATCGCAAAGAGACAGACCCTACAGCGAGGGGATCAGCAAATTTCCAAGAAGCCGAAGATGGTCGCAAGAGCCGCGAACGAGCGAGAAGATTCGTCGATGATCCCATCGTGTCCTTATTACGAAAAGGAAGCCGTTTGAGTATGGCAAGACCAGGAACGCATGCCGCCGGAAGATAATGAGATTTATGATATGACTCTGGGACTAAGGCGTTTTTGGCTTTGTATTCAACAGCATCTGCGACATATACCACCCACCACGCTACACTCATTATTTAATCTTTAGTCTTTAAATGCTACACTCATCAGGAAAGCTTCATTCTCTACGTATTGATCCCTCTGCACTACAAACTTCTGCTTCTTGCTTCTTGCTTCTTGCGCGCGACTATTCCCATTGTGGAGCTATGAGTGGCCTAACCGTATACAGCTAGAATAGCTGCTTGCCACCAGCGAATGGTCACCTTGCTCATGCTTTGGCTCAAAACTTCAAGCCCTTCCAATACGTCTAAGATCGCTTACCTTACAAGCACTCAATGTGGCAATGATCTGTTGTAACCCGTACTTCATGTTGTCTTGGTACATCAGCTTGCCAGTCGTTCGGGCAAGACTGTTCATGTTTTCCTGACCTTTTTCTACAGATTGGAGTGGGTCGCCAAGCGCACTGGAAAAGTCTCTTTGATCCCAAGAATTGTCGGTATCTAATCAGCCGATTACTTCAGTGTTCCCTCGACAACTTTCCAGATGACTCTGCTGCAATCAAACTTAGCTGCCAGCCGAGAAACTACTATGGCAAACGCTTTTGGTAGAGCAATGGTGATGCTGAAGCATTGCAAGGGCCTTACCTTCCATGCTTTATAGATCAATCTGCCAAACCGGTATTTGCCATTCCGTTGACGATATGACTTGATAGTGCCGCATAAATTTACTCTGGACCATTCGATTACTTGAGAGCGTGTTTCCGGATGGGATCGTTGTTGTTCACTACAGAGAAAACCTCAAATCGAGACCGTGCAAAGATCTTCATGGCTCTCGGGTCAGAGAGAGAATCAATGCCAGAATCGCGAGTCTTGATTATCATGACTGGAGGCACAATCTGCATGAAGTACGGCGACCATGGTTTGATCCCAGCACAAGGCTTCTTGGAATCTGGCATGGCGCCACGGCCCTCTTTCAACGATGGATCCAATCCAGATGACATTGCTGTAATGGTCGACGAAAACACCGCGAAGCCTCACCGCAGCTTGCGCACACCTATCAGTAGATACGAGAAGCATATCCGATATACTGTTTACGAGTTTGAAGAGCTGCTTGATTCTAGCTCGATAAATTCGAATGGCTGGTCCCAGATATCCTCTAGCATATATAGGAATTACTCAAGATATGATGCTTTCGTTATCTTACATGGTACAGTAAGTAACCTTCACATTCGATTCCCTCTCCATACTGTCACTCCTCTGTTACAAGCATGGGCTGCGGAGGTGAACAAGAAATCCGTCAATGATGCGGGAATACTGATACGCATACCATACAGGACAGTCTTGCATATACATGTTCGGCATTGAGCTTTATGCTACAGAACCTAGGGAAGCCAGTCATACTGACAGGATCTCAAGCCCCAATGGCTGAATTGCAGAACGATGCAACGGACAATCTATTAGGTTCTTTAATTATTGCTGGACATTTCATGATACCCGAAGTTTGTCTCTTCTTCAATTATAATCTATTCCGGGGCAATAGGACTACGAAGACTTCCGCGAGCGACTTCGCAGCCTTTTCCTCGCCCAATCTGCCACCACTTGCAACCATATCGTCTCTCAGGGTCAACGTGTCTTGGGACCTTATCTACCGCCCGAAGCACATGGAGGCTTTCAGCATCCAGACCAAACGTGCAACTGGTGATGTAGCTTGTTTGAGGATTTTTCCAGGCATTAGGCCCGATATGGTCGATGCGGTCCTCAAGATCAGTGGTCTAAAGGCTCTAGTCTTGGAAACGTTTGGTGCAGGAAACGCTCCCGGGGACGGATCTCTGGCGAAAGTACTGGCAGCAGCTATAGAGCGAGGGATCATCATTATCAACGTCTCGCAGTGTATGACAGGCACTGTCAGTCCTTTATATGAGGCCGGTGCCCTATTGAGACGTGCTGGCGTGGTTCCTGGGCACGACATGACCACTGAAGCCGCCCTCGCAAAGCTGTCATACCTTTTGGCACTACCAGACTTGACGACGGATGACATCATCCGGCAATTGTCCGTCTCATTAAGGGGAGAATTCACAGAGCCAATGAACATGATTTTTGAGCACCCACAGGGTATCCTGCCAACGCAGATAGCCAATCTGACTTACCTTGGGTACGCGATTTCCAAAGGCGATGTCACTGAAGTCCACAAACAATTGAAGGGCAACCTCGGGTGGTTGCTCAATGAGGCTGACTATTCAGGCAATACACCATTGGTGAGAAGACTTCAATACCTCGTGCGACAATTCAGGCTTACTGTGGTGTCTAGCATATTGCGGCCACGGGACCTAACCTGGAGATACTACGTATCTTGCTTTCCAACGGCGCCTCGGTGCACCTGCGCAACAAAGCCGGTCGAACTCCTCTATTCCTCGCCGCAAATGCAGGGCTTGTTGATTATGTCCTGCTCCTCAAACGGTCGGGAGCCCATATTCATGCGGACGAGATCGCGGCTGCTCGTCTACACGCTTCGAGATTCCCCCAGATCTGGCAGGCCGCTGGTGTAAAACGTTGTGATATAGACGATCGAGGCCGACACGGCATCTCGCCACATGACTGGCCCGAGAATTGTTCGTAACACACTTGTCTTTAGTAGACACGGCAATCACTCATGATCAAGGCTGCAAGAAGCTGCGTGAGGGTTCCGTCCTGGGGCACTGGCGTAAGTAGTGGAACACAGCTGATGTGTCGATAATACAGAGCTGAGAAATACCCTTTCGGCCTCTGCTATTCTTCTCTCCCTCAGATCATCCATGAGCCACGCCGTCGCCTCGCAAGATGTTGAGGCTACTTATAGCCCCTATCGACGGCGTTCGTGACCGAAATTTGAAGCAGAAATCATGTCCCAGCTCTCGAGAGCAGAAGATGAAGGAAAGTCCGGTTGCGGCAAGATCCAAGCAGGGACCTTAACTAGAGCCGGGGTTTGTTGGAACAGGACCATAAGACAGGGGTTGGACAAGCGAAGAAGAGAAGCTCAGGGCACTTCCCATCCATGTAGAACCAGAGCCTCGAACGCTGACTCACTAGCGATGGAATCATTACGATTATTGAGGTTATATAATCGTGTCTTTTTGGAAGGATATTTGTCGGCTCAGACTTCCCAATTCTTGCTAAGAGATAGAGTGCAGCCGCAGCGAGGGCCTTCTCATTCAGTGATCTGATTGGCTGATGCTATCAGGTCTGGTATTGGTAGAATAGGCGGAGATCATGACATAAGCAGCCAAGCACTTATTCTCGAATTAGACCCTTTTCTTCTCTTCCATACCTACACAATAGTGTAGTAAAGCCTTGCTTTGAAGTCAATGCTTGTGTCAATACCTTGAGAGCCTCAGATACCTTCTCCGAACGGCTATCAAACGGCCGTGGAGCGTTGTTCGCTAGCTTTCATGGTGAACGCGCTGGGCATCACAGACTTTGACATGAAGTAACATCATCCCGTTGGGTAGCCACCCAGGCTACACAGCAGTGCCCAAAGCCGACTCTTCCAGAATGTCCGAAGACCTAGATAACGAATTGCAAGTTATTCAGTCAATCTATGGCAATGACGCTTTGCAAGCAACCGACATTATCGGCGTCTATATTCTGTCGATCCCTCACAGTCACACCTCTTTGCGAATCTCTTTTCGTTCGAATTACCCAGAGTCGAGTCCTGAGATACTCGGTACGGAGAAGGTAGGAGACTACTCCAACAAAGGCTATGGGAGACATGTTGTGGATACGGCTCGAGAGATCCTTCAAAAGGTCTTCACCCCAAGCTCGGTGTGCCTGTTCGATCTATTGCAAGATCTTGATCTCGCTCTTGCCAATGAAGTTGAGGATCATGAGTGTATATCGCTGGAACCTGATGAAGAGCATGGTCCAGAGCTGGCAGCAAGGTCTGCTCCGCACATGCACCCGGAGCTCGAGGAGGAGCCAAGATGGACCCTCTCTAAGCTCACCACTGAGAAAAAGTCAACCTTCCTCGCTCGCGCTTGTTCTGTGAAGTCTCCCATGCAGGTCAAGGTTTTCATAGCCCACCTCCTTGATACTGACAAGCGTGCCGCTAAAGCAACCCACAATATCACCGCATATCGCATCCGTTCTCCCGCGTCTGGTGCCTATACGAACGAGCTAACATATCAAGACTGCGACGATGATGGTGAAACTGCCGCTGGAGGACGCTTGCTGCACTTATTGCAGGTCATGGACGTATGGAACTTGCTGGTGGTGGTGAATAGGTGGTATGGCGGAGTGAAATTGGGCCCAGATCGTTTCAGCATCATCAACAACGTTGCAAGGGAAGCTATCGTCGAAGGCGGGTGGACTAGAGGTAGAGTCGACCAAATTTGAAAGACGAAGACGAAAAGCTATCATTCCGTGGCACCATCTGTTGAGCCGTCTGGTATGGCTCCTCTCTCAATTTCATCCGGGTCTCCGCTTTTCAAGTGTGCCTCTCCCATTCGCCCTTTCGAACGCTAGTGTTTCGACTTATGTTTGGCTGCCCGTCATCTCTTTTCAAACTTTCTTCTGTCTCTTTTACTAAACGAAGTGCCGCAGGACGGGAGCCGGTCAATGGCACTTGCTCACGGGAGCACGCGGTTTGACATAAGGTCAGTCGCGGATATCCCGTATTCGCATCGATGCTCAAGAACGTTAGGAGCACGGTGATTGGGCAAGCGGCCATCATAGTCGTCGTCCTTGCCGCCACGCCAGTCGCATAGGATTCAGCGTCACGCGTCACGCATGGTAATCAGACTGGTGAAGATCGAAATGCGTGAAAAGTGCCATATGTTTCCCCACACTTTTGATATGCGGTACTTGCGCCCTCCTATTGTGGACACCGGTTTCGCTGCCGATTGTCTGAATGGGCTACCATGCTGTCCTTACCGAAGCGTCTATAGCTCAAAGCACCTGTCATTTTCGCAATGTCACTGCCGGCTCGTTTGTACCTTTGTCAAGCATAATGCGACCATCTCGATTTGTCCTCCAGGTTTTCCTGGACTATTCCATGCTTGTGTCGACGACAAGTGTGGTCCCTCTCGTACCAGGGGATGCCAGCAGTCCACAATCCATGGCGTACCTTGAAGAGAGGTACGTACAGTCAGTCAGTATCCCCCCAACGACATTAGATCTGTACCCGTCCAGAAACAAGCCTCCGACCAACCAGCTTCCGAATATGCCTGCACCACCACCCAGCGTAATCGCCGATCTGCCCATCCTCCCATCGAGCTACTCGGATCCACCGATCAACCTTACCACCAACCTCACTTCCGCGCAAACCATTCAATTCCGTGTCCCTCACTCCACCATAGAACTGCTCGTCACGACCACCAAACCCGTCGCCGGCCCAATACTCGGAAACGCACTCCTCGCCATGCACGAATGGTTCAACAACGAGATTGCTGCCCACGGCGACTCTACTCTGGCGAACAGAGGAGACGATCCTTTCGTGTGGAAACCCGATGGTTCTCCTTCACGATCACGGCAGCCCCTGAAATTGCGTCTCGGGCAAAGTACGTTGCCGGTGTCGCTGTTTGCCGAGAGTTCGAAGGGCGAACACATGACGTATGGCGTGTTGCTCATCGCCGTCGAAGGCCTTTATCTGTGTTTGCCGGCCGTGGGGAGGGATTATGGGGCTCAGTTCGACATTTGGGATTGGAGGGATCAGGCTATGTGGGGGCATGGGGAGGTCAAGGGCTTATAGGATTGGTGCTTGCGAGGAGTGCATGGACTGGACGAGATTAAAAGGTGAATGCGGCGGTAAGAGGAGGTAAAGATTGAGATTTTGTAAAAAAGTTACATAGAATTGGACTGTGTGATAATATTCCAACCTCACACAATTTGAGTTTATCACAAAGCATTAAGCTTACTATGCCAGCGATTCCTGTTCCATCAATATTGAACTTCGTCTCGAGGACTGCGCAGTGATTCAGGACCTCTTCTTGTCGTTGCAGACAAACCCGAGTCTTCTTTCCTCCACCCGAGCCCAACTTCCTTCCTACTTGTACCTCGAGAATGCTCCAGAGATAGTACCCACATGCTCTCCGCTCGTCATCCTGAACAAGTAGCTAGCCGTGGCGGCGCGCGATTCTCCTCAGATCACGATCAACATGCATGGATAGCATCACTGGGAGGGCTTCAGTACGGTTAAAGTGTGATGTGTAAGGGATGTTGCCTGGGAAGCGTTACTTACCACCGTTGTATGTGGTATGGATGGTACACGCCATCTCCTTTCTCATGGGTATTTAAGATACCTATGTCAACTCGTTGGTGCGAGGGCCGTGGTAAACGTCATCGTATGACCTAGAGGCTATAGGCGGTGCGGCACGAGTGCCCTCTGGCGAGAATTGGAGTAGCTGCTTGAGAGGAAGGTGACTGTCGTAATGTGCGGTGTTGGAGTTGAACAATTGCTCGGGGTGTTCAGAGTATGAGGACGAGGACGAGAAGGAGTATCAGGACCAATATAAGAACCCCGATACAGCAGCTAGACCATGTATCTAGTCGAACGTCAGTACTTCCTTCCGATTCGTTGAGAACGCCTCATATGAACCTTCATTATGTTTAATCACCCATCCCACTTTCTTAATCCCACTCGCCAGCTTCCCTTGCACCCGATCAGCGATCTTATCCACATCCCCCAACATCTCCTCCTGCTCCTCCAACTCCCTCCCCATATCATCCGCCTGCTGCCGTAGATTCCCCACAGTCTTGAACACCCCATCCAGCGCCTCATCCTGCTCATGCATCATCTGCGTCTGCTGCCCTTGCTCAAAAGCACCATAGTCATCTCCCCTCCCAGGCTCATCGGGGTCATCGAAAGCCGATGGAGGCGGCAACGACCCGCCGTTCATGCCCTGCCCCTTGCGAGCAGCGCCGACCACGGTCTTTGCGAGTTCCTGCCGCATACGCTCCACCTCGTCGCCGACATCTTGGACTAATTTACGGCGGCGTCCCACTTCGTCGATATCCAATCCGTAGCGGAAGGGGTCGCCTTCGACTGCTCTGACGCTGTCGACGAGGTCTTGGAGGTCGGTGCTGAGCTCCTGAACGGTAGTCTCGAGCTCGGTGCGGGCTTCTGTGAGTTCGGGGGAGGAGGGGGACGAGGCGGAGGATCGAATTCGGATGTAGGATGCAAAGAGGGATCGTGTAGTCTTCAGGGTGGATAGGACGTCACTAGCGAGGATGGTAAGCTTTAGGTAGATCTTTGAGGATTGATACTTGCGTACGCTTGAGCTTCCAAGAAAGGGTCATTCTGACCCGTAAAAGCCATTATCCAAGTTGATCCAAGGAGCGGATAGCGTGGAGCATATTAGTCACAGCTAAGAACCCAAGAGCGGACGATGCTGTTCTCAAGACTCAAGGAATTATAGAATTACACTGATTGAACTGATACAGACGATACTGCACGTCTGGTGATATGGTCTGCTGTAGAACTAGTCTGATGAGTCAGCATGTAGATCAATATCTTGTCTACTTGCCTCAGTACCTTAGACGTGCCATTGATTGGCCAGCAAGCTGGTTGCTAAGCCCCTTCGGGTTAGTAAGGCTGACTACGCAGCAGGAGGGCGGCACGTCTGAGCGTAAACTTCTATAATTTTACTAGATATCCTATTTTTTAGTGATGCGTTATATAAATTTTTCGCTTATTAATGAAATTTATTAATATTTAACTTCACGACGTAATAGTATAGAATTCTACTATATAAATACTAGCTACGTTAATACCCTAATCGTACTCTTACTTCTTCTGATTCTAACTAGCCTACTTTTAGCCTAATTAGACTGCGATAACCCGTCCGTAACGCTATCGCCATCTATTAGCTCTAAATTTCTAAAAATCCTAGTAGCTAGCCAGCGATAACGATAATAGGCTAGCTTATTTTTCTAGTAGTCGGTAGGTTAGGTAGGGTATCTAAGGTACCGGAGCATGCGTATCTAACATGTGGTGTACTTAATATGGGTAAACTAAGTACTATGGCTGTTTAGGTAAGACCGGTTACGGAGCGAATAGAGTGCGATAGGAGCCTATTAGTACGCTATTAGCTTATTTCGCGCTTAATTAGGGTTCTTAATACATATACCTTACTCCGTACGTACCCCGTAGTAAATAATACCGATGTTGTTAATATATTATTGATAATAAGGAGTTTACCAGCAAAGAAACAAATGTTTGCGCTTAGACGTGTTACCGCCCGGCTGCGTAGTCAGCATCGCTAACCCGAAGGGGCTTGGCGCCCGGCTTGGAACACGTCTGAGGTACTGAGGCAATTGTCTACACTCAACGAATCTTGTAGGTGCGACACAATGCCCTCCAATATCCGCTCTGAGTATGTGCCATTGCCTCCGGCTTCTCCGCTACCTTTGAATGGTTTCGAGAAAGCCGAGCAATATGTTGAATCTCTGCTTTCCTTCATCACTTCGTCTGATCTGTTTCAGAAATTGTGTGGAGGTGTTCATGTTCTAGATTTCTTGACCAATGAGCCCGATCTATACAGTACCATCTTACCGGAAGAATGGAGAGTATGGTTCCAATATAATGACGTGTCTGATATTCTCGACCTCCTGATGAGAGAAGACGCCGATGAGATTGAACGGATGAAATGTATCCTAGACGGATCTTATGAACAGGAAACTAACAGGACATGGCGGCATGGCCCTATACCTCCCATGAGTTTACTGAACTACATCCAGAGTATTCGGAAGCATGCACTCGATCGTAGCTTTACGAGTCATGATATGAGATGGAACGGGAACAATCTTTCAAATCTCACACCCCTTCCGCGACATGTGGCAGTAGGAATGAAGCCAAAGAAAAAACACGAGGTTCAGAATTTCGCTAAGTATATAAATGAACTTGCAGCATATATTGACGAGTCTGACTCTCACAAGATAACCCATGTTGTTGACTTTGGTTCAGGTCAGAATTATCTTGGACGAGCATTAGCAAGTCCGCCATATCATAAAAGGGTCGTAGCGCTAGAAAGCAAACAGCTCAACATTTCGGGCGCCAAGGACATGGATGTGACTGCAAAGCTGGCCGAGAAGAAAAAGATCCTGCGGAATAAGAAAGAGTATCGCCAGGGCCTGCCCAAACGTCAACAACAACGCCCTGTCACAGATCTAGTCGAAAGCGAAGACTCCGCAAGGGAGTTCCCCTCACCCCTTGGTCGCATCGACCCGATCTTGCGGGATGGCGGACATCATTCAGATGTGGACGGGAGTATCCAGTACATAGAAACCTTCATTGAGGATGGGGACCTATCGACCGTGGTCGGCCAAGTCGAAGGCCTTTCCATTGGGGTGTCCAGCAATCATATGACTGATTCCCAATTCCTGGTGGTTTCCCTACATTCTTGTGGTAATCTCTTGCATCACGGACTCCGATCGCTCGTTCTCAACCCTGCTGTGAAGGCCGTTGCCATGGTTGGCTGCTGCTACAATCTGCTCACTGAGCGCCAAGGACCACCAACTTACAAGCTACCTTCTCTACGTTCTCCCAATCGACGGCTGGACCAGACCTCGTCAGCATATGATCCTCATGGCTTTCCCATGTCTCATAGGCTACTGTCGTACCCGCTTCCTCAGGGTTGTGGCATCCGCATGAATATTACAGCACGAATGATGGCTGTTCAAGCGCCCGAGAGTTGGACAACTCCGGAATGTGAGTCTTTCTTCACAAGGCATTTTTATCGCGCTTTACTTCAGCGGATCCTTGTGGACCTGGGTATTGTCGACAAGCCGACGAGCTCTGATTCTGTATCGGTGAGCCCTCGAGGTTGGACGGGGGCTGGAGCCCCTCTTACAATCGGATCTCTGCGCAAAGCGTGCTACACTTCATTTAGTGCTTACTTTCGTGGTGCTACTGCAAAGCTGGCTGAGGACCCTCACCGTGGAATTGCAATCTCACAACTCATGGAAAAATTGACTGATGAGGAGATCCATCTTTATGAGGAGAAACATGCAGCCAAGAAGAAGGAGCTCAGCATCATCTGGAGTTTGATGGCATTCAGTGCAAGCGTGGTCGAATCAGCTATTGTAATTGATAGATGGCTATATCTCACGGAGCAAAAGGAGGTCAAAGACTGTTGGGTTGAGACCGTTTTCGACTATAAACAGAGTCCGAGAAACCTCGTGGTGGTGGGGATCAAGCACTGAGCTTGTACCAGAACAGGCAAATTATCTTCCGAAGTGTCGAAGATGTGAGTAGTGTTCTCAAAACAGCGGATTTGCGGATCCAGGATTCGGCTTGTGCCATCGGACGTACATTGCTGGAAGACTCGACCGGCTCTTTCCAGTGGCCTACAACTGATATCCTCACATTGTCTGAAGCTCACTGGCTTTTAAGCTACCATCTCGTGGCGGCAAGTCTTGGACATAAGTTCCTGATAGTCATGCGTTCACGAATACAATCTTGATTGGGGCTGATTCTTATATGTACGATATCTGAAAGCTACAAAGCTTTGTACAAACCATTCCGATACCGATACCACTATGCCACACCAAGTTACTACCACACAAGCGGCTTCTGGGCACAAAGCTCATCATGGCTTTATGTCCTGCTAGCTCGTATGTCAATCAATGCTTCCTTAGGGCCTTACAGTGGTTAGACTATTCAGGAGCTAGATATTATGAGTCGCCCATGTGCACACTCTATGTCAGAGACAACGACTTACCATTCTGTGCTTACTTAGATGTATTACACTAAACTTCAGTCCTGACGACTCTACCCAAACCAACGTTCAGATTCGCATTCACCAACAGCTTGGGATACCCGATAATATCGAGCGTGCAATTAGATGGCTCCGGAGATGGCTGCTGAGATTACTTTTCTCTGGCTACTGTGACTGGGAAGTTGAGGCAGGAATGAGTTCTCTTTAGAGCGCACTATGGATGTACTCAAATCCTCATTCGAAAATTTCGCTATAAGGAATATTGCAGCCAGATATCGACTACGAAGGCCGTATCTCTGGCCACCTTTAGTGGTTTCCTTCAGTGCAAGATATTGGCCGCATTGTTCACGAACAAGTCGGCTACGTCCCGGTCGGACTTTCTCACTGGAGTGACAAACGAAGAGGGAGAATGGCACTATCACTGTGCAAGGGTCAGTAAAAACAATTAAGAATCTATATGGTCTCTAAGATTGGTGATGAGGCAAAGCGCGTGCAGGAGCCTGTCGAAGACTCGAGGAGAAGCTCAGACAAGATGAGGAGACGGCAAACACAGGAGCAGACTTACCGTATCCTGGAGTATTCAGCATGTGTACATAGAAGCAGTAACCATGATGGATCTCCTCTCATCATGCTATTCCCGTGATGGTGCAAGTAACACAAGCGAGACGAGTATATCATACACTACTGCCCTCTAGCCCACCGTAGAACTTCTTTTTCCAACGTCATGTGATTCTGGCTCCAAATAAGTAGCCAAGCCCAGTACCATCGCCCGCCCAAACCTTCCCCTTACCCAACCTATCCTCTACACACCAGCACCCTAAAGCCCCTCCCCTCCTCCTTCGCCACCATCCCCTACCATCCCTATTTATCCCCAATCCACCATCTACCATCCACCCCCTCCCCCAAAATGACAACAACAACCTACACCCAACACCACCTCACCCTCCCCCCCCTCGCCCGCGGCTCCCACCTCATAACCGACCACATCACCACCTCCCTCCCCCAAATCTCGGCCGTAAAAACCGGACTCCTCCACCTCTTCCTGCAGCACACCAGTTGCGCGCTGAGCATGAACGAGAACTGGGATGGGGATGTCAGGGCGGACATGAGCGATGCGTTGGATGGGATTGTGAAGGAGGATATTGGTGCGTTACGGTTTTTTTCTTTAGGGGATTGGATGGGCTGGTCTGGTGGGGCTGTGGGTTGGGAGGGGTGGGGGAAAAAGGACGGATTGTGGTGGATGAATGGGGGTATACTGGTGGTGGGAGTGTGCAAATAAATTGGGCTAATGCAAGCCGGTTGTCTATAGCTGGGAAAGGAATCTACAGACACGATGCCGAAGGGTCAGATGATATGCCCGTAAGCCTTTCCTCCGTACTCCGCGCTCCGCGTTGTTGTTTGGAGAGCCACACGGCCTGATGTGAGGGGTAGGTAACTAATGGTATGTAGGCACATATCAAAGCGTCGCTCATCGGTGCGAGTGTCAGCATCCCGATTTCGAACGGGAGGTTGGCGACGGGGACGTGGCAGGGGATCTGGTTTCTGGAGTTCCGGAACGGGAAGCAGAGGCGGAAGGTGTTGGCTACGGTTCAGGGGGAGAAGATGTGAATCGATGGGGTTTGGAGGGTTTGGCTTAAGCTTGGAGCGAGGGTACTGTTTATGAGATTGATGGATTGATTGATTGATGGATTGAATGAATGAATTATTTCCGGCAGTTCCGGAGTAATAGTATATATCTAAGGAAAGGGGGCTCAGGTACTACCCCATCAAGGGTGGCCAGTGAAACTTACGAACCGACCCACCGAGGGTGGTTTGTGAAGCTCTAGATAAAGGGGGCTCACGGACTGCCCCACGGCATATAATCAGAATCCTCGCCGGCGATTCCCAGTCGTCACCGCAACAGAGGTCATTAATACTGGGCTCACGATATCAAGCGTGCGTGTATTTTCCGTTGGACAGTGGGTATACGCTCGTCATCAGCTAGAGTATCTATGTTGTAGGCTGAATAGGCACGAATGGGTCGATCTCCGACGAGAGCCTGCCCTAGATTGATCGATGAGGCCGCCCGGTAGGATATTTGTAGAATATATCATTTCTTCCACCACTGAACTGAAACATTCGCATACTGTACACGCATGCTATATCCGAAAATGACCATCTTCAGTCCTTGAGTGCAGAAGTGGGAACCTTAGCGCGAGTATCAAGTACTCCCATGTTTGACCCCTTTCGAGACAATGAGCCGCTCGAAGACGACCGCTATTTCCTACGACCCGTCAGTGTCGGCCTCAAGCAACATATGCATTGACATTGACAGACCATCCTTCTAAGTGGTGCGAATCCAGTACGGATACCCGGATGAGCCATGGTCCCAGTACCCAGGCTGGCAATCCCTCATGATTGCGGTAGCGGTACGCAAGGAGTAGCTGCTATTAAGTTCACGGCAGTAATATTCATCCTTCACGCTGGGGTTTCGTGGGACAATCTGGATAGGGCCCGGTTGGCCTCCTGGACCGCCGTAATGCGCAGAAACATGGTTGTGGCCTCCTCCCTCAGCCGATCTTCCTTCGTACACTTGGCGATTGTAAGGCTCTGGAGCTGGAGCAGACGCGTAATATTGGATACCTGTGTGACCTGGATAGTGCATCGCCGCTGGAGCAGGCGCCTGCGACGACACGTTAGCTAACCGGGCGAGAGTAACGCGTACTGAGCTTCAAACCAGATGCAGAGGGTAGACAGCGCAAAAGACGGGGTAGGCTACATGGGAAATCCGTGGTTGTTGAGTGTTGGTCCATGGATTGAAGGGAGCTGAAGCTTGTGGAGGAGCATTCGGACTGATCGTCGCTACTTGCCGCTGGACAGGGGCAGGGTCGTCCCATGGATTCGCTGCTACTTGCTCCTGAGCAGGCTGAGGATCATCCCAGGGGTTTGGAGCCTCTCGCCGCTGAGTGGGTCTTGGTGCCGGATGGTATACGTAGTGGTGGCCCGTGCTGATGGGTCCACGGTTTGTTGCTGCTTGCTCGTGAGCAGGCGGAGGGTCATCCCATGGGTTTGCTGCTACTTGCCGCTGGGGAGGAGCGGGTGCGGGGCGATAAGTATATTGGTGGCCCGTGCTGCTGGGTCCATAATTTGCTGCTGCTTGCTCCTGGACTGGCAGAGGATCATCCCAAGGATTTGGAGCGGCTCGCTGCCGGGGAGGGGCGGGTGCTGAATTGTACATGTATGAATGGCTTGTGCTGCTGGGTCCACGGCTTGCTGCTGCTTGTTCCTGGGCGGGCGGAGGGTCATCCCATGGGTTTGCTGCTACTTGCCGCTGGGGAGGAGCGGGGGCGGAGTGATAGGTATATTGGTGACCCATGTTGGCTGGTAGAGTAGACGTAGCAGGCTGCTACTAGTCTCTGTATGCTCAGGACCAAAAAGAGATGTGTTGAAGGTGGATGGGTTGTGTGTTGCATGACGAAAGTGAGATGACAGAATTGACTCAGTGACTCACCATGGGCTGAAGGTTCAACTTGTCTGATACAAGGATATATTCTGGCTTCTCTTCCGTCTTTGGGGCATCTTCGAGCTCCACTGTTACAACCGGCCAACAACACATCTCGACAACTTTGCGCTTGGTTTTGTGTTGAATGTGAAAGATTGACAGTTGGATGTTGGATGGTTTCGGTCTAGCTTAATACAATGGTTTGATGAAACTTCACAGGCTCACATCGCATTTAGCTCGTGTTGACCCCGAAAAGTTTATGGCAATAGCTGTGACTCAACAATAGCATTGCTAAGGCACTTCACTTTTCGAATACTCAGCTGATGCGATATAATCCAGCCGATGTGGCCAATCAGAGGCAGCAGTTGTGAGGCCACCTGCATATTATCTTGCATAAGCATCAATCATTGGCTACCATTTTACTTCGTTCCCCGGAAATTTATTTGCGCGGTGAAGTTGTCAATAGTTCGGTAGTGGTTGACGCGTTCATACCCCTACCCTATCACGGTCTCGAGGGGGTGTAGGCTGTTATTGGAACACGCTCGCATTTCCATTCTTTCCTAGATGACAGCGGGACCTGTGTTGATCCATCACTTCAGACTCTCATCGACCAGTCGCTCATTCACGTGAGATGGTTCCACTGCGGGTATAATGCTTCAGCTTCTGCTCTCACCATGTCACAAGGAAAGCTCACGATACGCTGCCTGATCAAAGGCAGCAACACAAGTCCCCGTTCCAGATCATCTGCCGCGGGAATGGCAGAATCTTTTGGACTCAAAGCTGAGCTTTTCATGTCAATAATTCAATGGGGTTGCGTTGTAGAAATCGACTGCGGAAGTGCCGAGACAACGAAGATTTGTAGAGTAGGTGCTCTGATACTGGAGACCCCAGACAACTTAAGCAAAGGGCCTGGAAGAAACGGTCTTATCTTTAATATACAGAACGTTGAGACAAAAGAAAAGGACAAGGTCTATCCTCCCGACCTATCGTACTTTGACTCGCCTGCAGGTTACAATAGCATCCTACGACCGACCGCAAAGGGTCAGCAAATCTATAGTTTATTACATGCGATAAAGGGTGTAGGTTGGATAGGACCAGTCACTTGGAATGCATGATATTTCTGCTAGACCACCAGTACTTTCCCGGGTATTACCGCACTCCGATTTCCAGTATTCAACGTTAGATCTGGTCGTGATGCGTTCCACGGGACAGTCTATTCCGAGCCTTTGCCGCCATTGTCCCAAGATTGAGAGACTTTGGCAGATCATTTCTCTGCTACAGTTGGCTTGGGGGCCATACGTGCATTTCCGCTGGATCTGAGGAGAGGGTTTAGCAGCATTCTCGTGCAGATCACATACTGTTATCATCATCAACATTCGTCTTGGGAATGAAACAAAGGTGCGATTTGGCTTACCAGCAGACTTTGGCGCTTGTGGTCCCATAGGCTCTTGGTACACGGAGGAGGTAAGAATCATCGAGACACCAGGCCAGATTGCATAGAGATGACTTTGGTCACAACTAGGTCCATCCAGGTCCATCCATAGCTCCAATAATGATAATAGCACTCGAGGCGTTGCGAAGGTGCTGCCAAGATCGATATATATAGTCTCGATCGTGCTGCCTTTGGAAGATGGGAAATTGCTTGGTTTTGACAGGAGACGATTTTCTGCCAGCCATGGACACTTATGATTTCACGAGAGCAGGGTTCCCGGATTGATAACAATGAGTAGGAAAGTCGCTTGCTCTGTAAAGTGGGGGCAAGGGTGAATGTCGGCCTGCCGCTGCTTGGTCCAGCAGCTTACCATTGAATTTTGTATTTTGCCAAAGTAGTAGGTATCTCGACGCCTTCCCAGCACATTCAGTAGGCAGAGTGGCGGAGACATAATTCTAGATTTCGTAATGCAGAAGAACCATGGCATGCCTATATCGAGTAATAATGTACCGAACTTGTGGTCGATGAACCAATTCATGACACAAGGACTCTCGTAGTTTAAAGAAGCAATTCGTATCTATGTTACGGAGTACAGCATAAAGGATTGCGAGATACCAACTATCTTAGCGTGTGCAAGACTCCTGCGCTTTCTTGGCACATGGGGACGCACAGTTATTCCCTGGGGCCGAAGTGCAGGAGTCCTGCACACGCTACTTATTCTAAAGACATCAGCAGTTATACAATGATATAACAGAGAATACATTGGCGATAAGCTGCTGATTCTTGCCCAATCCGCGTGGTATACATCGCTTCTACGCCTGCTTCATCTCCGAAAGTTGAGCAGCCAATTAAGCTGATGGTGCCTCTCCGAGGTAAAGGCCACCATGTCGACGTGGGAACAGATGGGTATATGGCGAACAGACTGCACGGATAAGAGAAAGGATTATACACATCGAAATCCACTGCACCATTCCCTTTATCAGTGTGATCAGCCTTGCACTTCTGGGCTATTGGCAAGCTGAGAGCTTGCCCGAGAGTCCCGCGAGTCATTCACATCATCAACCATGTGATCGCTCAAAGGAAACCCAGTGCCTAGATCTCAAGCATTCCACGAACAGTAACGGAGCCAGTCTTGTTGGAGATGGCATATGGCTCAAGGGGAGGGCATACCTGCGAATTTGTAGAATTTTTACACTACAATTGCATCCTACCAGTCTTCCGGATACCATGCCTCAGCATGGAATCTGCAGGCCTTCGACAACGAGCCGAAGACGGCAATCGCCCATTCAATTATGTCGGTAGAAGACCTTGATACTGATACCGATACCAGTGGAGAAGACCCTGAGATTCCAAAAGCTCAAGGATATACAATCAACCTTACTATTTCGCAAGCGACGCGCTGCGAACATGTTGCGTGTATTCAAGTCCTAGGCTACCGAAGTTCCTGTGCTTTTCGCCTCCGGAGTCCGCGTCACACTCCTACTGAAATGTATCTTGCCGAATGGTTGGACATATACCCAAACATGGTTGGAGAGAGTTGTTTCGTTCCCATTATAGATCCAGAGACCGGGCAGATCGGCGCTACATGTTGCTCCTTACTCTCGACTGGGCGATCGGGAGCTCGTGTATATCTCGAATGCTGCAGGAGGTTCACTGAAAGAAAACGCTATGAATGTATTTGGAATGGTAATTCATTGATCTCTAATCGAGCGGTGCCATTCGCAGACAAGAAAAGTTCATTAGAACGTCAGGAGCGGGAGAAGCTTGACAGCCACACATGATTGCGCTCTACTTTACTTCGTGATTACATTTGCACCAACCAAGGAGCCTTGGAGCCTGCCGCACTTTCGCGACCAATCAGCTTTGCGAAGGTACCCGATCTTCTTCTCTGCGAATCGATGTTCGGGTCCAACTCTTCGGATTTTGATATGTAGGATAGCACATCAAGTACAAAGTGCATGCAAGAAACTGTCATCGCCTATGCCAATTGCAATGAACTCAGAGCCTGTATGCTTGGGCCGAAGCTTGCCATCGTTTCTCACGTACACTGAGGCTGCCATCCAGTCCATACAGTCCTCCCCGGTCGGTTTCGGCCAGCAAATGCCCTCTCGAGATCACGGGTAGACTGTATGGCGGACCATTCCCAAGGTCAAGGCTTACATGCCTGACTCTTCGTGACGGCAAGACTTTACCTCTGGCTTCAAATATCTTACCTAAGGTATCTGCTCGTCGGAACAGAGTGAGTATGATGAGGTATTCAGCATTTGGCACAGCTCTAAGATACGTGGCGTACGAGCCAACGGTGCAACCACATTCGAAGTAATGGTAGACCCACCTTGGGCTTTGCAAATTAGTGCCAAGGAGTCGCAACAGTCTTGAATGCGCTAAATCTCGACGGAAAATTGAGGCGAAGTTTTCCTTCGCCACAGCCCGCCTATTTGGCTAGGCCTTTTGTGGGGTACTGCGCATTTATTGATTTGATTTGCAGCAAACTCCGCCATACCGAAGAGTTGGGAAGTCCCTAATAAGGTACCTAGTCAGAGGCCAATGTGTAGGCCCCCCAGATTCGCCGCTTTCTGCAGCGCTGACTCTCAATGTTGCAATTACAACAGAACAAGCCACCCTCCTGAGGACGACAAGGCAGTTACCCATGGTTACGCTTTCACTGTGATATTTCTTTGACTTCATAAGGGAAGTGAGCTCTCAGTATGGCTGCCTGGAGGCAGGCTACTTGTATATAAGCACACTCATTGTGTGTCGTTCGCCACTTACTATGGTCGAGATTGGATCTGTCGGAGGCGAAGATTCAATGTCTTCATAATATTTTTTCGTGCTTATTCATTCAATTTTCTGCTCGATCATCACCTGATTTTTAACATCAAACACAGCTCTATACCGTTGCAATACTCAATCAGATAACGCCTCGACAGCTGTTCGTTTGATTTGCCGTTGATAAAATCGAAGATCCTCATCAACCGTCAACACTTTGAAGTCCTCGCGACACCCTTCGTCAGTGTCCAATGGCTATCAACGATGCTTTTCGGACCCTGAAGCGTACAAACGCAGAAGAGTATACCGACAACTCAAGTAGTATCACTCAGCTCCCTGCGAACATATTAGAGGCTTTTATCCCAGGCTACTCACTGATTTCGAAGCTCTTGCTGGACGCCCTAGGATTTGACATCTCCCTACTGGTCTCGGTTTGCTTTCTGGCATTTGGTTTAGTAACCGGCCTCACGTTTGCATGGAAGATCTTCTACCGCCTTTTCGAACAGTATTGCATGAGTTTCATCCGGATCGACTCTGACGATGACATGTATGAGCACATTATGGGGTGGCTTGCAAGCCAGAGGATATCAAGAAATTCCCGCAAATTGATGGCCAAGTCAGGTCGAGAAAATGCTTGGGACATGATAGACAGCGATGCAGCCGTGCAAGCGCTGGATTCGAATAATCTCATGAACTTCAATAACTGGGATGCCAGAGTTCCTCCTCAATTTCAACCTTCGTTCGGCAGTCATCGCTTCTTCCACAAAGGCAGCTTGTTTCAATTCAAGCGGGAGGAGAAGCAAGTCATGGCGAGCTCTGGCTGGGGCGGGCTCTCGATGCGGGACGGTATGCTATACTCTCGCATTATCCCTCTCTCTCCTGTATTTGCTTCTTTGAGAGTCGTAGACAATGTGTCAAGAGAACTCAATCTTATGAGAACAATTTACAAGAGGATCTCCGCCGTAAGGAAAAGGTGCTAATTTCGTATCAACACAGACGAGCACATAACCCTAACCTGTGTAGGAAGGTCGACAAAGCCCATCAAAGATCTCATCAAGGAAGCGAGAGATCATCATCTTGACAAAGAGAAATCCTGCACAGTTGTTCGCCGTCCGTGCCCAAAGGAGCACAGGGGCAGAGGTCGCACGGTATGGATGAAGGTCGCCACAAGACCCTCGAGACCTATGCATACTGTGGTACTCGACCGTAGCCAGAAGACTCGTGTACTTGCGGACATTAACGAATACCTACACCCGTCTACTCCGAAGTGGTACGCAAACCGAGGAATTCCATACCGTCGTGGGTATTTGTTTCATGGCCCGCCGGGTACGGGAAAGAGCTCCCTGGCATGGGCTATCGCAGGAGTCTTTGGGCTAGACATCTATTGCATCTCTCTCGTTGACCCAACGTTGACAGAAGAGGACCTGGGTATGATGTTCACCGGTCTTCCCCGACGCTGTGTCGTGCTTCTTGAAGACATCGATGCTGCAGGTCTTAACAAACGCCAAGATGATGAAGAGACGGAGGTGTCTAAAGAGGAGGACACTGCCTCGAAGATGGGAGCCGAAATCACCAAAGCATTCAAGGCCGTTCGAAGTAACGATAAGGAAAAGCAAGGTATCACCCTCTCAGGCCTTCTAAATGCTATTGATGGCGTCGCTTCACACGAGGGTCGAGTGCTCGTAATGACGACGAATTTCCCCGACAAGCTCGATGACGCGCTCATAAGGCCTGGACGCATTGACATGAAGATCCCATTCACGAACGCCACGAAAGCCCAAATCACCGAACTATTCACTCGGATGTATTCCCCTGATGCGCCGAAGTCGTCGATTCCAGAGAAAATCACTCTCGGACCCGTTCCCACCAAGACGATGCAATCCGCCAACGGCGTCATCACCAACCCGACCCTCAACGGCCACGCGACACGCCCTCTGGGCGTGCCCACTCCGCCCGCAACACCGACCCAGACAACCCAGACCGAGAAACCATCCATGGCTTCTTCACGGCCCAATACTATCGAAGCAATAGCTATCCAATTCGCCGATCGTCTGCCTGAGAAGGAGTTCACGCCAGCCGAGATTCAAGGCTTCTTGCTGACCAGGAAGAAAGAGCCGATGCGGGCATTGGAGGAGGTAGCAATTTGGAGAGATGGAGTGCTGGAGGCGCGAAAGAAACGAGAACTTGCCAAGACGGAGGAAGTGAGATAATGGAGGGGAGGATATAGCAGCACAGGGAAAGGAGAACTTGCCGAGACGGAGGAAGTGAGATGATGGTGGCGAGGACATTTCAGTTCGGAGAAGAGAGACGTTGACCGCAGCGTCAGCTTATGAAACGGGAAAACGGAAGCAAAGACATGGTATTAGAGAGCTGTTGGTAAAAGTCGATGGATCTGATATCTAGACTCTACACAGCCAATAACAACTAGTTGTAAGAAAGGGAGAAGGCGGTGCAGAATAGCCACGAGAGGGATTGGCAAATATTCAACGCGGCGCACGAAAGAAAGGAGTTTTGTTCATGGGCGTTCAGCGTTGGATTTGCTCGGCTTTACATGGCGCTATAATATTGCAGCAACGGAGGCTGAAGTCATTACTTATAATCATTGAGACTTGAGGAGTGGGAAATGTACATAGGATCTATGAGTGCGAGGAATCAGGAATGATAGCTTAGATACAGGGTTCATGACCGATGAAAAGTATCGTAGCGATTGGATATGTTGAGCTTGTCACGTTATACAACATACGTAGTTTCTAGATTATAACAGCTGAGGCTGCGGTGGCTTTTGATTTGAATTTGCCGTTTGCGATGTTTGCGCTTGGAGAGGAGGTTTCTGGAGCGCTTTCTTCAAAGGGGAATTGCGGACTCCATTTGGGATTTGAATAGTGTTGCGGATAGCTTTTTGTGGTAGGTTTTGGGGGGTTTCTGGGGGTTGGTGGGATGCTAGTGGTGTTTGATTGTTGTTGTGGTGAGTGAGGAGTGAGGAGTGGATGGTTAGCTATTCGGATGTGGGAAATGAGAGCGGACTGGTTCGACTCGTGTATGTTGTGTAATCGTAGCGATGAAGTGTGAAAATGATGATAGGAAAGGAAAGGTGGTGCTCAAAGGAGGAGACAAGGGAGGAGAGGCTATGATCAAGACTAGCAAAGTGATTTTAAATGGGCGGTAGAGCGTCGATAATCTAGGTACGCTTATAAAGCGACCTCCCGGCAATGTATTATTGTTCTTTCATCGCCGGTGCAGATGCGCGACGCTGTTCTTCACTGTCTTGATTGGGGCCGTGGCTAGTGGCTAGTATGACATCTATTTCGACCATCACTTTGACTTTTCTGATGTGATTTCAAGTCCATCCAGCAGACGTGAATGCGTCTCGAATAGACGTACCAGTGAAACTGTGGACTTCAGCGTTTGCTTAAGCGACTGCTTATGTTTTATCTGCCCTAATGTTAGCGCCTTTGTCCGATGTCGAAGGCCAGCTATACTCACTAAGATGTGGAGGCCTATCTTGAAGCAGCCGTCGGCTATTGTGGGCGTCTCTATTGGATATAGCTTCATCATGCACAGCGAGGTTTTCTTCCTCAAGACTGTGGTCCAGCTCCTTCTCTCCATTTCTTGTTGGCTGATAGAAACTGATCCGTGTATGCTCGGTTGGGGGGAGGTTCTTGTGAACGGCAGCGCGGCCATGCTCCCAATTTCTGATTTCAGTGCAGGCCATGCCACGATATATGATGCACCATTCGAAGAATCTTGGGTTGGGACCTGCCATCCTTCGAATTGATCTTGGGCATGCTGCAGTCCAAACAGTGTTGAGCGTAGGCGCAAGCTGGTAGGACCAATGGAAGCTGGGAGGAGGGCAGCGCGTGTGTATGACGGGCAAGAGCTTCCTCGACTCTAGCCTATGATATTCCGTCATGACAGCCATATGTCTCGATCAAGCTTCTAACTTTGAGTATCTGATTCTCGAACCCCACGGTCTCCTGTTTATTAGGATCGATAACCACCGAGCGATGGGTCGCGAGCGTTTATGCATCTTATTGTCAACGTGAAGACTCGCAAGTAGGGGCAGTGATTCTTCGTTAGCCATGGTATACTATCACATTGCTGCGTGAAAGGAAGCCTTCTCTTTATATGCAAAGATGGGACGAAGCTCATACGCCCCCCGTTTTAGAGCATTAGTGCAGACTTATTCTGTAGTTCTAGGTGTGATTGCAATTGGGCATCGTTCAATGAATCACCCAATGAATATGCTTGTCCGTGGCGATCGTGCTCATTCATAGTACAACGATGAGCCCTTGAGCGCTACCATTCACTCGTCTCGAAGTGTCGAGTCCAAGATGTTTCAAGATTATGATAGATCGGCCAATGGGCGGAAAGGGGTCACCTCGTCTAGCGTAAGGCTTGGCAGGGGAATCTTCAAGCTATGGCTGAAGCGCGCTATGATTGGTTCCCTTTCAATCTATAATTGCGGACGACCTCTCCTTTGTCCTGACTGTAACCGCACTGCTTCACCCCCCTTCATAATCCGGCCTTCAAAGCCAAGCAAGTCTACTGTCACCCATCAGCGACGGACTGATAGGGTTTCGTTCCTGACATGGTCGTTTCTTGGCTCGATTAGCTATGGGTACTTATTGGAAGTCCCTAATTCTTCACTGTCCATGCCGAAACTCATGTGTTATCCTACACCCTGTGTAACATGCCCGGCTGTAGCAAAAGCCTCTCGAAGGGACAGGCATGCGTTGAGGTACGGAGGTCCCCTGTGTGTTTTGCCTCGAATACAGTGATGGCAGAGGTACGCCTGTGGAGAATGGCGTCTGCCTTGATGTCTCAGTCTGTGAGAAGCTTCGAGAGCTCTACTTCACTCGTGCTCTCTCGTGGCCATATGGAAGATGGCAGGAAGCGCCAGCACAAGCTTGTTATTGTCGCGCTCCACTGAACCAATGGTTGCCCTCTCGTCAAGGAGAGTGAAGACGCATTGGCCCATTAAGTCCGCGCTTCGAGGAGTCACGGTCAAGCTCCACTCTCATACAAAACCGCCGTCATTCCTCCCTCTACTTCTCTTCTTCTCCCTTTCGCACAACATCAATCTTCGACGATTTACGACGCTTCGCTTCTACCAACCCCTACATTTTCCTTTTCTTCTTGCTTTCTACCGTCACGCCTGGAGCGGACTCACTATCATTCAGCATTGTACAAAGGCCTCTCAAAACGCACATAGTCATTTTAGCATCTCCGAGCATCAAGCCCATTGTCACCAGGTACGTTTGCTCTTATTCCTTGTCCTATTGTTCTCTTGTCCATCCACGAGCCGCTACTCAACACTTTCAATGCCCATTCTTCCAGCTCAACAATTGAGACCTACTACAAGCTCTCTTGTATGGTACTTTCATTGTCATTTCGAATGACACTTTGTTCAATCATGACAATGGGGGATTTCATAGCACCTTCTTTGTGTTCTAGAGGCCCTATTGTCTGCTCCCTATCCTCCATCTCCCTATATATTCTCTCATGTAGCTCCTCCTACTCTCACTTCATCACACAGCAATCTCATCTTCACTCACAACAGACAAGCACCAACTTACAAGGTTCCAGCTTCTCCCACAATCCACAATCATTCTACTTCGTCCGGTACGAAGCACTAGCAGACCACACAGCAACATGCCTTCTTTCAAATCCGTTCTCTCCGCCTCGGCCCTGGCTTTCTTGGCCTCCACGAACGCCCACATGATCATGCTCACACCACCGCCCTATGGCAACCCCAACAGCAGCCCTCTCGAAGCATCGGGCGCCGACTTTCCTTGCAAGGGTGCTACTGGCTCGGGGGGAACGGTCACGGATATGGCTATTGGCCAAAAGCAGACACTTTCTTTCAAAGGCTCTGCTGTCCATGGCGGTGGCTCTTGCCAGATCTCCCTCACTACCGACAGCCCAGCTACCAAGAATTCGAAATGGATGGTTGTTCACTCGATCGTCGGAGGCTGTCCAGCTAGGAGTTCGGGAGGCAATCTCCCTGAGAACCCAGATGGTACTGGCGCCGACAAATATGAGTACACTATCCCTCAAGGCGTCGCTCCGGGTGCGTACACACTCGCCTGGACCTGGTTCAACAAGGTCGGGAACCGCGAGATGTACATGAACTGCGCTTCCGTCAAAGTCACTGGTGGTACTTCGAAGCGTGAGACCGCCGGCAACGAGACCGAGGAATATAGCATCCCTGAGCTCTCCGAGCGGGCAACTCCTGACCTTCCGGCCATGTTTGTCGCCAACATTCCCGCCACCGACTGCACGACCGTTGACAGTATGAGTGTCGAATTTCCTAACCCAGGAGCATCGGTCGAAACAAATGGAAATGCGAACAAAGCGCCAACCGGTCCGAAATGCGGAGCAGCTGGGGCTCAATCGGCTGCTGCCCCTGCTAGTGGTTCATCTTCATCTGGCTCTGCATCTGGTGCTGCTTCTCCAGCTGCTCCCAGTGCTGCCTCAGGCTCTGGTCCTTCTTCAGGTGCTCCAGACAGCAAAGCAGCAGCGGCACCAGTTGCCGCACCTGCCGCTAGCGGCGCCGCTCCAGCTCCAGCTTCACCCGTCGCGAACGGCTCTGCACCTGTCGCCGCTTCCGCCAAACCATCGGCACCTGCCGCCCCTGCTGCTGCTGCGGGTCCTTCGACCGGTACCTGTACTCAGCCGGGCCAGTCCATCTGTTCTCCTGACGGTAAGCAGATTGGCACTTGTACCGCTACAAACACTGTTACCTGGATACCTGTTGCGGGAGGGACGAAGTGTTCAGGAGGTCTGATGGTCATGGCTGGCAGCAAGCGCTCTGCGAAATTCAGACTCTTGTAGGCTCTAGAGCTTAGAGACGATTTCCGGCATGCGAAGATAGACGAGATATTATGGTGGGATGAAGCCCTGGCGGCTTCTTACATTCTTTACAGGATTGGATAAGCTTTTGATGAAGCTGGAACGCATAGCGAGGGGAGTCATATGTAGGATTGGACCAACTAAATACATTCATTATCACAGAAACCCTTGCTCTCCATCTTTGATTGCGTGAAGTACAACATTTTCAGTTTATGATCTTGGTGGTTAAATTATTTAGCATTGCATTCCACTCTCTCTAAAGAGATATCATAGACGTTACCTTACCATGATCCTTCCCCATCCTTTGGAGATCCCCGTTCATCCATCCTTTCGAGACTCTAACCCTTACCTTGGGACAATCATCAAGTTCAATCCACAGCGAAGAATCGACGTGAAAACCCTAAACTCACGAGCCTAGAAAGCATTACCATAACCTCTAAACCCATCCCTCATCCATGGATCTTACTCGAACCCCTTTCCTATCTATACAGAACAAGTTACGCATGTGCTTCCTAGCGCTATGTTGGGGGGTTGGGTGGAGATAGGGATGGAGTGCTTCAGGGGGGGTATGGCTACTTTGAGGTGTTTGGATGTTTTTTTTCGATGGAGGCTCCTTCAATACTCCAATAACACTCGAGCTGCGTTGGAAGAGTACATCATTCATAAAGTGTACGTTCGAACGATATTGGATGTGTGGCTTGAGCGATTGCTGATCGTAGGTGTTCCGCTTCAAGAAACTATCTGCTGACTTGAATCACTCTCCAATTTCCTACCTGACCCGCTATACACAAACTTCTCAATCCTCGTGTAAGACATTTGCAAAAGACTCCGCGGCCCGCTTGGGCTCGCCTTGATCCAACTTCTCCGACCCGAGCTTCTTCTCCGAAAAGGCTTTGGCATATGGGTTCAACCGCAACAGGACCTGCTTGTTCTTCAACGGGTTCTTCTTCTGCACACTGGCACGTTTCGTCAGAGGCCCGCCCTTTGGCCCGCGCAGGACGGCTTGTACTTCGGAAGAGTTGATCAGGCGACTGATGTCGGCGTTGTGGACGACGTTCGAGGGGAGGAGGAAGTCTTTCTTCAGTGCCGAGGGGGTCGTTGTAGAACCGTAGATTTCGTCCAGCGCGGCGAACGCGGAGGAAGTCCAGATGATGAAGCGGCCGAGGTGGCCACCGGGTGCGAGCTGTAGGAGGTTGAGCGAGAATACGGAGGAGGTTTCCACGCCAGGGATGTTGCGGAAAGCGTGGACGAGCTCCTTGCCATCCTCGTCGGGGTTATAGACGACCAGAGGACCGCGTCGCTGGCGGTGGCGGCGACCTCGAAGCTTTCCCTTGCCGGCACGTAGTTTGCGCGATCCGTAGACCTTGTCGACATCTGGGCCTGCGCCGACTGCTTTGAGGAGCTTGAGGGCTGCGGAGGTCTTGGCGACAGCGGCACCTTCGAATGCCTTTGAGGAAATGACAAGGGGAACTTCGGGAACGGTGGAGATTTGGTGACCGCGGGCTAGGAGGAGAGATGGGACGGAGGATGCAGCAAGCGCAGAGGTGGTGGCGAAGCGCCTAACAACGATTAAACAATTGAAGGTCCTCTTCCAACATGAACGCAGGCTTACTTTTGTCCGAGATTGATCTTCTGGTGCCACTTCCTCCACACCTTTGTGGGCGCGAACATACGACCGGAGCGGCACATGTTGCCAAATGCAGCTTGACCGGCACGGTGTGTTCCTCCACCAGAGACACGAGGGATACGGGCGACAGCGCGACCTGAGCAATTGTCAACTTGAGCCCGTGGATCTTCCTCTGCATTTCGTAGTCGTAGGTGCGGTCACTGACCAGTTCCCCAGGACTCAGCTGAGGTCTGATGCCCGGCTTTCTCGCTCACAGCGTACGGCTGTCTCTTGTTCTTTGCCATACCAGCGTGTACTGATCTACTTTAACATCAGCTGCCCAGTCAGGCATTAGGTACAGAACACGAGAGCCCTTACTGGACGATATCTGGTCGGATTGGGGCCTTGAAAACTGCTGGTAGGGGGTGCGTTGATCCACTAGGAGTGCCATCATGCGAGGCGATAGTGACTGTCGGGCGTGTCGCCATTGCTGCTGTTGCTGTTATATCGTCGTCTTGGTTCAACGATCGTATTCAGATCCGCCGAGGTGAAGTTGATCTGTGGGAGCCAAAGTACGCTAGTATGATCTAGGATTTAGCTTCTTTTTACGCGAACCCAATTCCTCTCACCCTCGTCAGGTATTTTCTGTCACTGTCAACATTCCTGACGGTCCAAGAATAAGAGGATCTAAGTCGTCGACTCTGATGGAATTTCGCAGACCTATCTCTAAGGCAAAACTATGTAGCTAGGAATACAGCTTTGATAGCTGTAAAGTCGTCCATGCAGCACTACCTACCCTGCAAGTCCATATCTTCGCTCATTGCCACGGACCGCGACCTAATCCTGTCCCGTCTCCAGAGCTAACCTTTCATCTGGAAGATCTAGTTCGCTGAGGGGGTACCGTGGCCTAGCCTTCAGTTGTGCCTCGCTATAGGGGCCAATCATAAGCAAGCATCACAGGATTTGGCAGTCGTTGAATAGCTAGGTATGTTCAAGGATTAGAGCCCCCCAGCATGTCGAAAATGGAGCTTCAAGCAGCCTGAACACAAGCTGCAGCGCAATGATTTTCGCTCACCGAACACAGACGTTAGCTCGGACACATCGAATTTGTGTACTAGACCCTAACAGCCGGTTTCTCTGTCCATGATAATAAAGCGTGTCGCCTCTGTGGCAACGCTGAGTGTCTTATGATTGAATCTTGCCTTCCGTGGGATGAAGGTGGGACGCAATCGGAATATAATATTGGAACTCGGGAACGTTGAACGCATGAGCACCCTGGAGTGTAGCAAGGAAGACGAAGATGGCATTGGGGAGCGATGCTCAGATGTAAGGTCCTTGGAAAATAGAGGTTCTCAGAAGTGGATGCTATATTTCGGTGGGCCGTGGCAGCCTCGTGAGCGCACGCCCAAACCTGATAGGCGTCCGTACAAATATCAGATCCCTCCTTGGTGACAAGTTACGACGTCAGTAGCCTCGACGTCATTGATGACCCAAGCCCTCTTGGTTCGATGTCTCCGGAGCATCATCGATATCCATCCCGTATACCATGTCTTCAAGCTGTGCAGAACCTCCCTCCAGTCTATGAACCTCACGAGTGGCCTCGGTGATTCGTGGATCTATGAGGTCATCTCCGAATCTATCTGGCATAGCAATTTCACCAATTTCACCGTCTTCGTCGAACTCACCTTCCTGATTCGGTTTCCCTTTCATGACAGGTACCCGATGGCTAGAACAGTTGGAACGAATGGCGCTTGCCAACTGAATTTCATACTGTGTAGCACCCTTTCCCAGTCTTGTTGTAACTCTATCGTTCGGCATGATGTTATCGGGTAAATCTCGCGCGACTTTGGCGTAGGCGGCATGCTGTTGGGGAATGTTGGTCAGAATTGCTGTAATCTTGGCTTTCATTATCAGTCTAGCTTTGGACCAAGTGCCATTGTGATACCAGCCGTCCGTTTCGACCTAGACGCAGGTCAGTATTCGCTCGTGCAAGATGCAAGATTAAGAAATTGAAGACGCACGTGGCATTCCTTCCGGATATTGGCTGTCGCAAGTAGATCCTTCAGAAAAGGCTCCGTAACGTCGCACACCTGCCATATTTTCCCATCCTTGCTTACAGTTTTACCATCAAAAAGATGGCTCTCTTTTTTTACCACTTGTTCGGTTCTGCGTCGGTCTGGCATAGAGTGAGTCCACTTCGCCAGATGTTCTTTCGATTGGGTGTCTAGCATGAACATCATGGTTTGATAGATCCTGCAGCTAGGATCTTGACGGGGGTCCACACCAAATCGGATGATAGCATCGCGCCATGGTCCTGCAGAGAATGAGTAACCACAATACTGAAAAATATGCCTAGCCGAATTCGGCCCTGTCGTCTCCCAATCTTTGCCCGGCAAACAATTAATGAGTGCTCTTCGCGTGAATATTGGTCGCTCCTTTAGCAAAGAGATTGCACTGGCAATTAAATGTCGCAATGCAGGCTCGAGAGATTCGACTGGGTCCAACCGTGACGAAGGAGCTGTGGGGACTTCGGAGCCATTGTATGGAAGGGATTGTGCAATTATCTTTGGTTGCCCTTTCAGGTTGACCAACGAGACGTTCCCGGCCGGGTCCGTTATCTGCTTGACTTGGGCGCTCTGGCGATAACTTTGAACCTGTCAGTATCATGACATGACCAGGTTTTTGTAACAGAGGACATACGAGTAGTTGTAGGGATGAGTAAAGTGTGTCATAGCTGGGGGCGGAATAATCTCGGTGTTGGGCTTCGGACCCTTGCTCATGTCAAAAGTAAAAGCTTTCATCTTCTCATCTGCGGGATTCAGTAATTGGTCACATTGACAATCGATAATATATACAGTCGAAGGGCAGAATATGGTCCTGCATCTTTTTCATGAATGGCATGTTGGCGGTCGAAGTAACAAAGTCCGGCATCCCTCATAAGAGTTAGCATGGTAGTAATCAGCCTGCGTCATGTCCTGAGTCTACCTCGGAATCGATGAGTTTGCCCAATTGTCCCAGTGGCCTGCACTTGATAGGTAGTCGAATTGTCGCGCATTGTACGGAACAGATACTCCGTATCTTTAGTCATAGACCCCAGCTTTCGCTTCTTTGTCCCGGGTTCCGAGTCAATGATGTTTTCAAGACCTTCATGGAATGGACCCTGCGATCCCTTCCTACGCTTCAAGCCTGTCCTCTTCGGCACAACAATCTTGAGTAAGACATTGTTGGTGCCTACATTGGTCGACAGTAATGGTTTGCACATTCGGTCTCCGGGCCGTATGTATAATCTTGCAGTTGCGTTATCGATTTCACCAATCAACTGAAAGGGAATCAGAGATATCACCAAGGAGATACAACGGTAGAACGACCTCTTGCAACTTGCCGGGACCTCCAAGGGATGCTACCCCCTTATCGGGATTGCTAACAATGAACGGATGCTCAACACTCACGATGGACTTACGGGGGACCTTATGCCATTGGGCGTAGGAGGAGGGAGGGAAGGGAGACAAGGAAAAACGTTGATCATGCTTATGCAATTCATTCATCCCATTGATGGGGCTTCCATTGCTTGCGGCACGAGTCATATGGAGTTCAGGCGAATTTAGCAGTATTAACAAGGTATGACTGTTAATGGATCGACAGCGATATGGATTTTGAAGCAGGCAATAGGCCAAGTCGACCAATGGAATGAGTGTAATGTCGGTGATATGGAGAAATAATGATCTCGATATCTCGCCCGGGATGATCCAGCAGACACCACTGGATCATCAACGTCAGTATGAGGAACCTTATAAGGACCAAGTCTTAATCGCGTAGCATGAGAAGGATCTCTTACGACTTGAGTTCCAAGTACGAGTCAAAAACTGAACAATAAATCTGATAGGGCTAACACGTGATTCACTGACCTAGCAGCGCCTCGTATCATAATCTAGCTCAATTAGGTCTAGCCCCGAGACTGCTCCTGCTTCTCGCTTGGCTGCTGTAGACGCTGGTTGAACGACGACGACAGCAAACAATCAACATAAGAAGTCTACCTTAACTCCATGATCGGCTGTCCGCACCCTCACCTCTCAATCAACTACTACTTACGTTGTCCTGACCGTTCGACGGCTGGCCGCATGGTGAGCCGCAATTCACAAGGTCAGGCTCAAGCCCCCGAGCACTGCGTCGGACTCCCCGCAGTTCACCAAAATTCTTTCAGGAGCCAGAGCAATGTCCTATTGAGCCAGCCAAACATCAAGTGTCTTCGCTATTACCTAGTCTTTCTATCGCGACCGTCAGCACATCAACACCTGTTCTAGCGTCAGCGCCGGCTCCGTGGGTCTTAAGATTCCAGACACGCTTCAACATTTATTTGGTCTGTCCTTGAAAACGGTGGACACCTCGGGCCTATCCCTTGATGCAGGTCTCCAAGATGAAGGGTTTCAAGCAGAGAGTGGTATGGCTCACACACCCCACCCAGCGACTGCCCATAGCAAACCCTCATTTGCTGCTTTTCATTTCACGGAACGACTGACTTACTCAGAGTGAACAGCTTTCAAGAGCCAGAGACTCGAACAGCAAATCGAAAAACAAGAAAGACGGCACTTCCGGCACCGCATCGCCGTCGCCAAGCACAGCGTCAACGCTGGTCGCCCCTGGTGGCACACAATCCCCAAGCTCCTCCAATCAGGGAACTCCTACCTCATCTACCACCGCCCTGAACGATACCAGAAATAAACCCTTGCCTCCGGGAGAGAACGGTAGTTCCCGAGGTAGCTTAAGTAATGCAATTCACGCATCGCCTCAAAGCACACCTAACGCAGCTCCTTCCGGTGGACCTTTCATACCTTCTCAAAGTAGTCATGGCGGATTGAGCGGTCCAGGGGGGTCGGGAGGGCCTGGGATACCGACTAGAGCAAGTCATAGTGTGGTACCCGGTCTGGTGATAAGTCCAAGCTCAGGCAACGCGCCGGTACGTCTCATGGTTTTGTTCCTCACCCAATCTGACCCCTCCCTTATCCACATGCTTTCACTCATCTTATCCCCAATTACTGCTGATCTCCCAATAAAGCATATCCCACCTCCGGGCGCTGCAGAGACTATGCCGGGCGACCTTGCACCACCCCGACAGGGACAGAAGTCCGGAGCATTTGATAGGCTGACCTCGACGCCGAAAGACCTGCATGAAGGCATCCGAACCCCCAAGAGACAGCACTCTTCAAGGTTTGACATCTCAGATCAGCGACAACGTGAACTTGATAAGCTCCCCGGATTTCACGAGGTGCCTCCGAATCGGCGGCAAGAGCTCTTCATGCAAAAGATCGACCAATGTAATATCATCTTCGATTTCAACGATGCAAGTGGAGATATGAAGTCAAAAGAGATCAAGCGCCTGGCGTTACATGAGTTACTCGACTATGTCGCGAATAACCGACAGGTTATCACAGAACCCATGTACCCGAGAGTAGTGGACATGTTCAGTAAGAATCTCTTTCGGCCCATACCACCCCCTATGAACCCGCAGGGCGAGGCATTTGATCCCGAGGAAGACGAGCCGGTACTCGAGGTTGCCTGGCCGCACATTCAGGTCGTTTACGAATTCTTTCTTCGCTTCATTGAGAGTCAGGATTTCAATACCAACATTGCAAAAGGCTTCATAGATCACCAATTTGTTCTTCAGGTATATATACTTGCCGGATTTCCTCAGTCCTCCCGCTGATTGGCTGCAGCTCCTCGAACTTTTTGACTCAGAAGACCCTCGAGAGCGGGATTTTCTGAAAACTACTCTCCATCGAATATATGGCAAATTCCTTAATCTTCGTTCCTATATTAGGCGATCCATTAACAACGTCTTCTTTCAGTTCGTCTACGAGACTGAGAGATTCAACGGCATCGCAGAACTACTCGAGATCCTTGGGTCGATCATCAATGGTTTTGCGCTTCCCCTGAAAGAAGAGCATAAACTCTTCCTCACAAGGGTCTTGATACCCTTACATAAGGTAAAGAGTTTGAGTATGTACCATCCGCAATTAGCATATTGTATAGTACAATTTCTCGAAAAGGATGCAGCTTTGACGGAAGAGGTAAGCTTCAGGCCACTGGCAATAGAATGAAGCTGACGCTTACAGGTTGTCCTGGGCTTGTTGAGATATTGGCCTAAAGTAAATAGTACAAAAGAGGTCATGTTTCTCAACGAAGTGGAAGACATTTTCGAGGTCATGGATCCCGGTGAATTTGCCAAGGTACAAGAGCCGCTCTTCAACCAATTGGCGAAATCCGTCGCCAGTCCGCATTTCCAGGTCAGTCTCGACTTTTATTCTTTATCAAGCCAAAAAAGCCAGGCACTGATACGACTTACCACAGGTTGCCGAACGCGCACTCTACTTCTGGAACAACGAATACTTCTGCAACCTTATCAGCGACAATGTCGAGGTTATTTTGCCAATAATGTTCCAACCGCTCTACGAAAACTCGAAGGGCCACTGGAACAGGTATGTCAAATGCGTATGATCTCCGTAGCTTTTGCTTATTATTGTAGGACAATACATGGCATGGTCTACAACGCTATGAAGCTCTTCATGGAAATCAACCCTGGACTTTTCGACGAGTGCTCCGAGAGTTACCGCGAGAATGAAGCCACTGCCGCGCAGACATTGCGAAATCGTACAGAGCGATGGGCAACGGTGGCCGACTGGGCAAGGCAGAGGAGCAACGGAGAGGTTGCAGCCATTCCACCAATGACAGATCTTAAAGGGCAGAAGTTCAATCCGCCTACAAGGATTGACGAAGATCCTATCACCCAGGACAGTCAGAAGAGACTAGATGCGCTGCGACTACAGGATGAAAGCAGCGGTGGCAGAGATGGGAGGAGGCAAAGAGGCCCTGATGGGCAATACCAAGTGAGCTCTATTTCTACGATTAGTCCTCTTCAGGCAAGACAAGCCCTCCATCCTGTACCCTTCCGAGCCATGCAGCTAATCGATTTCTCACACCAGGCGCTTGAAGATCCTGCAGCCCAGATCCGCCAACGTCTGGAACGCAATGGCTCTAACGGCGGGCCACCCATGCCGGCACCAGCCACCACACGACAGGGCATGCTGGACAACGTGCCTCGAGCTGGCTGATCTTCTTCTTGTTGGGGATATTTGGGCGCTTCTAAAAAAGGAATTACATATTCGTGAATTGAACACGTGCGCTGCAGGCGATGATGGATTCTCTGCTGAGGCCTTGGGGTAACTGGGAATCGACTGACTATAGAGCAGGGAACGGCGTGTGTTCGTTCATGTTTTGATAGTATCCACATACTTTTTTTTCTTGGCCATGAGCCGTATCAGCAGGATGGGTGCACGCTTTGTGTAATCATGCTGCATTGTGTCGACGATAGGGAATGCTGTATACAAATGCCATTCTCTAATTGTGGCTACCTTTGTTAATTCCCTCTACAAGCATATAGAGGCGTCGTGGGTTTTGAGATCATAGTAACATTGGCACTTTTCAGATTGTTCGATCCCATTTCATCCACTGCTCATGACACGGCACCTGATACCACCATATCCCCTGGCTTTTGATGCCCAGCAACATCAGCTTCTCCTGAGACGCCAACAGAGTTAAGGCCACCTTTGCCTATCGCCTGCTCCAAACAATGTACCAATCCTAGATCCGGGTATCTTCCCAAAACGCCTTGCCAATCGCTTTCCCATGCCCTGAACCTGATCTTCGCGCTCAGCTCATACTAGAGCAGGCTTCTTCTTGATCCCCAAAGCAGCTGAGAAATCTTTCTTCGGCTTCTTCGTCCTTTTGAACTCGGGCACGGGTTGAGGTTGGGGTTGGGGTTTCGGAGGGGGTGCCATGTTTCCAGAAATCTCTTTGCTCATGGCTGGGAATGTTTCATCCTCATCTTTTGTAGCGATAAAACCGTCATAGCTTACGCTGCTATTTCCATTGAATCGTACCGATTCTGGCGTAATGGTTGCAGTCTCCTCTTCGATTTCAATGCCTCCACTCCCCCTCGCAAAAGCCCTCCTCGCCGTCTCCGCATCCTCCTCCTCAACCCTCCTCTTCTCATCCTCAATCTCCCTCCGCTTCCGATCCGCAGCCTCAAGCGCATCATCCTCCGCCTCCCGACCCTCCGCCCTGGATATCCGCGCGTTCCGGGTTCGTATCTCGTCAAGCGCGTCCGCAATCTCCATTTCTCGCTTCGCATCATGGACCTTCATCTCCAACTCTTCCATCGCGCCTCCGGCTTCCGCACGCTCGGCTTCAAGTCTGTCGAGGCGTTCGTCTTCGGTCTCGAGCTTGTTTGCGTCCGGGTCGGTGTTGCGCCAGACTTCGAAGTTGCGTTTGGCGCCGCGCTCGCAGGTGTAGTCCATTGATGCCGGGTCGGTTTTGAATGTGATTTCAGCTATAAGTTTAGGGATTAGCTTGATTGCAAGCGGTCCTGGAGGCGAATGTGGACTTACCGGAACATCGAGTACAGCGTATGTAGAATCGATATATTGGGATATTTAGATACTTCTCGTCGGTCGTCTCTTTTCTAGCATTGAATTTTCTTCCTTTGTAGATATACTCGCCGCACGTAATGCATTTCATTCCGAATGGCTATGATTCAATGTCAGTACCCAGACATATTGGAGGCTTGAAATACTGCCTGCTCCAGAAATGAGAAAGGCCATTTGTACGTACCGCCATCAGTCGAACTGTCTGCACTTTCGGGCCTGCTACCTTAGGCCCTTTTGTGCGAGTGATCTTCGAAGGGTCGAAATCGGGTGGGTAGTATTTCGAGAGAACCTTACGTTCCGACATCCTGAAGGCTTATGGCGTTGCGAGAACGGCGAAGGAGGACTGGGTCTTGTAAACCTTTGGAGGTGTCGCAGGCTGGATATTGCAGTGATGGTGAGCGCTGAGAGATATTAGACGATGGAGTGTCTGTTGACTGAGTAGGTTGCGCAGAAGTAAGGAGCTTTGGCAAGAATTAGAACTACCTACCTTACTATCACGAAATGCGAGTGGTGAAGGGGTGTGGTCGGAGAGTACCATGCCGCATAAGGCATAGTATACCGGATGACTCATCAGCCCTACGAACGTATCGCTGAACATTGGAAGCACTGATCTCACTGAACAGCATCGTAAGGCACAACAGTAATCAAGCGATAATTGTCTCGGGATACAGAACTCTCGAACGGTTCACTGGCCACCATCGTGTGCACCTGGGACACGTCCCCCTGATTGTAATAATACTGGCTGTGCGCAATGACATCCCTCACCTCGAGGACTTTAGATGTCTGCATACTTGCTTCAATTGTATCATTAGGATTACATTAACATTTACGTCTCTTGCTTTGTCTGGATACAGCTATGCTTTTACTTTCCTTCCGTCCCATCGTTAATCATCAAATGCTTTAGCATACAGTAAGGTAGAATCCAATGGAGGCTGGGCTGGAGTTCTGGAAATAGTCCAAGCTCAAGCTGCCACTTGCACTGACCTCATACCCAACCCTTGAACCGGCCGCGCAAGGACCCGAGGCAATGACATATTCATTGCCTGGTGCGACGCTAGATGGCCCACTCAACAACTTCGCAACTGGTGGCACGGTGTTGTAAGTCGTCTGCTCAGTCGCGGGATTCGAGAGCTCAGCCACATCAAACCCTCCGGAGCCGCTCAGGCTGAAAGCAGATGTGGTCAAATCACTCTGTCTCGGAAGGAGGAACACGAGTGTGCAAGTCTTGCCAGAGTTGGAGAGTGGGATGTCGAAGTTGAAAATTGATGAGAGCGTGGAGGATATGGTGCCGTTGTAACGAGTACCTCCCGCGGTATTCGGCTGCTCCTTGTTGACGAGTACAATCAAATGTGGGAACTCATAAGTGCCCGATAAACTGGCCGGACAGCTCGAAGATGTAGCAGTGGCCTCTGAAGCAGCCGGCAGAACGGAAGTCTTGGTAATGAGCGTGGTTGGTGTAGTAGCTGCGATAGCAGTAGGCTGAGCCTGAGTCTCTGGAGGACATCCATCAGAACAGCTGGCGATACTTACTTCCGCTGTGCTGGCCACTGTCCCCTCGGGGTTTGCAGCCGAGGCGGTCGCAGATGGAGATCCAGCGGGAGCAGCAGCAGAAGATGCGGAGGCAGATTCAATAGGAGCAGCTGAAGCAAAATCAGAAGCAGACGTGAGAGAGACGGCTGAGGATGCTATAGCTTCACCGCCCGAGCCAATCTTCTGGCTGGCTCCAATCGCACCGGCCTGAGCGGAGGCTACGCCAGCTGAAGAGATGGCTGCGGTCGCACCAGCAATTGCACTTGAGGAGGACGATGATACACCTGAGCAGCTGAGGTCAAAGAGTGGGGTATTGCTCAATGTGGAGCCGACAATACCGAAGCTGGGGCTGGGCGATGTCGGAAAGGCATCCTGAAGGGTATACCACCATGTATTGACATGACCGAAGAGTCTCCCACAGCCAACCGCATCCCAATATGTTTGGGCATTCTGAAGGCTAGGCACAGCGAGCTTCGATGTTGCGCCACTGACTGGCCATCCGGTTTCAGTAACCCAAACCGGCTTGCCGCCAGCAACATTGACAGTGGCGTCGTAAGCATCGAAAAACAGAGAATAGGCATTCTCGATGGCGTTTGTCATAGTGTTCTGGAAGTATGGGTAGGCGTCGACGCCGATGAAGTCAGATGCACTGATGACAGCGTTGTTGGAGCTGTTGACCCAGGCGGTCCAGGTATCCACGTGACCAACAGGCTTGCTGCTTGCACCTGTGTTGGCAATGGCAGATCGGACTTGGCTAATGTAGCTAGAAATGACATCTGGACCGGCACCAATACCTGACAAGTTCTCGACTCCTGTTGGAGAGATTCGGTAGAGATCTTCGCTACCGACTGAAATACCAACGATGAGGCTGGTAAGTGCATCGCCATACTGGCCAAGAGCACTGGAGAGAGCTGCCAGCTCGTTGTTGATGCCAGACTGCCCTCCTGAGCCCCATAAGCCTAGTAGCAGGGTTGTTTTGGTGTTTATGGCCGCTTGGATGGCTTGAGTAGGTGTGTTGGTGGTGCCGGCTTGAATCATAGTGTATAGCCGCGCACTAGCAAAGCCGCTGGCACCGACCAAATTCTGAGCAGTTGTGAAACGATCTTGGTACTGAGACTCGGTCGTTGGGGAGTTGTCGGTATTGGTTGCCCCGTAATTGAATCCCTGCAACATATATGTCAGTCTTTGCCGGCTCTGATCTGCATAGGCACGTCCGTAGGTTTACCTTGGATTGAGCATAGACAACTGAGATCGAGCCTGCAAGGGCAACGAGGGTTGATGTGAGCATGGCGAACAAACGAATGTGTCCAGACTCAGCAGGTTAGTCACTCAGGGAAAGCAGAATGAGTATAATACAATGATGATCCGAAAGAAGAGGAAATTAGGAGATTGGAGAATAGAGAATAGAGGGGACAAGACAGAGAGGACTGAGAAAAGTCGTTTATTTACGTCCAGCGCCATGCCTTCCCTCTCTTCGTATCCACCGTGGCCGTACCCAAAACCTCCGTATTCACTTCCATATTGGGCGAGGTACCACAAGTCTTAGGAAGAGGATGACGCACCTGCCCCACCTTATTTAGGTTTATTTTTGGCATTTTGTGGGGAAGTTGCGTGTTCATCGAATCACGTTGAGAGCATGTTAGTGGGAGAAAGCTTGCGAAGAGGGTCTGGGCTAAGTAAGGTACTTTACGGAAGTGCTTTATGTCGATGCTCGGTAGTGCCGATTGTCTTTAGTGAGGCGTATCATCAACCGACGTTGGCGCGAAAGGGGGTGGCGGACACCACGTTGTAGAACAAGACGCTGCATGTCAAAATATGGCGTTTTGGCAGCGATAGAAACCTCATGCATCGCCGTTGCCAAATACATAGATCAAGGCTTTAGCCATTCATCATTTCGCACGTACAGTATGGAAGACTTCTGGAAGTACTTTACTAATTACTTTACTAAAAATACTTTAGTTTGGAGCGCCTGCACCTTCGGCTCAAACAGCCGCGACTACCTTGATAAATAATACACTAAGACAGATAGCTATTAGCGTGCACTCAAAGAGAACCCCATATATGTTGTAGTGGCGTACTAACTTAACCCTAAAGTACCAGAGTATATGGAAACGCCGAGTAAAGGCCTGCTACATTGCATGCTTTGATGAAAGGATTCACTCCGTCGTCATATTGCTTCGCATCTGCTCGGTAACAGACATTAGCCTCGGGCTGTAGTCTCGAAAGGTTCTACGCGCGTACAAGGGCGACGCAGCACGAAATGTGTATCGTGCACATATACATCACTCATGGTTGGTCACAAACTCGCATCAATGGTGAGATGTCGCCATGGGGCCACCGATCGCCCTGAAGCAATTTGCAATTCTACAGTAGCTGTCATACCTTCACGTCCATCGTCGTCCAGCGATGAATCTACACTCTTCGAGACAACTAAAAGCAATACCCAATCCGAATTCAAGGGGTACCCACTTCCGCTCAACGCCGTTCAGACGGCTACCAAAGATCCCAAGAATGATCTGTGGACGCGAGCATACGAGCGCTTGAGAGCAACCAATCCGGATTTGTTGGCATCATTCGAAGCCATCATCGTTAGCGATAGTGATGAGTCAACAAGTCTTGGAGAACGGCTCTCTGTCGTCGTGGCCCAGAAACGAGACGAAATGCTCAGCCGACAATGGACTGTCAAGTTCATGAACCATAAGCTTAAGATCCGGGAGCAACTTCAGCGTGTCGCCAAAGTTGCGGAGTATGCCAGGGGATTTGGTTCGATCATTGCAAATATAGACCCTGTGCATGCAGGTTTGCCGTGGGCTGGCATCAATCTGCTCTTGACTGTACGTTACTTTTCTAATATATGTCGCTCGGATGCTACTTAGCAGAAGTGCCAGATCCAACACTCTAAACTTCGCCGAGGAGCTTGGATTAGATTCTCGCGAGATTCTATATCCGGCGACGCACTGACGTCTCGAGCAGCTAGTATTGAATGATTCGAAACAGGATAATGCGGCTCTTGATGCGGTGGAAGACATTAACCGGCTGCTTGCCCAATATGCGGCCGTCGAGGACGTCTATCTCATGCGGGACAACCCGAATTTGAAATTCGAATTGCAGGAAACGTTGACAGAGTTGTACGCTACTGTGCTCAAATTGCAAGCTACAGCTGCATGCCACTTTGCGAGAAAGACTATCGTGCGCTTGGTTAGATCCACTCTACAGCTGGATGATTGGACAAAGCTTTTTCAGGATGTCAAAAGCAAGGACGAGAGCTGTAAGCGAGTGATAGGATTACTTGACTCAAGCGACCAAAGATCAGGTCTCATCACGCTACGAGAAGCCTTGATACAACAAGCATCGCAATTGCAGATTATTCTCGATCGCCTCCAGTCTAGTCAACAAGATGATAATAAGGCGTTACGATGGTTTTGTGACATACCGTACAAAAGCGACCATGACCAGGTTCTGCTTACTCTAGGGGTTCAATACGAACATTCTGGGCAGTGGCTGTTACCACGTGTGGATCAATGGCTACATTCTCATGAGCCATCGGTCTTGTGGCTGTGTGGAACAGTCGGGACCGGTAAGAGCTGTGCTGTTGCCATGGTCGTGCAGCATCTCACCCCCAGTGTTGTGCTTGATTCAGATCAGCATGTAGTGTACTTTTATATTTCACAAAAGCAAAACCGGAGAAGCGAGCCAGTCGACGTATTTCGTTGTCTCGTCACTCAAATGGCGTCCACTTCAGAGAATCCATCTATCGCAGAGCCGATCAAAGTCATGTTCAATGAGCGAGGAAGAGATCGCATTTCTGGTGGAGGAGAGCCAACAATGGAAGAATGCATAGATCTGATGGCCGATCTGACGGCAACCTGGCCCCATAATACGATTATAATTGATGCATTAGATGAATGCACTGCGCCGTCAGAAGTTCTTGATGCTTTGCAGAGTGTGTGTACGAAGTCACCTTCAAGCGTGAAGGTATTTTTATCCAGTCGTATGAACGTTGAGATCCCGTTCCACTTTCCAGATTGTGAAAGGATCCAGATAGATGAAGGCAAAAATTCTGGGGACATCGAGTCGTACATTCAAGGGGAAGTATGGGGCCAGAAGCGCCGTCTGTTGGACGCACGGAGGCCAGACCTTGAGGAAAGGCTGATACAGATTTTGACAACGCGTGCTCAAGGTATGTTTATATGGGTCAAGCTTCAGCTTTTGGTGTTCTTCAGTGCGAAGGTCAGATTCCGTTTGTCGAAAGACGTTGTGACTGCGCTCAATGCACTCGACAGAGATTCGACGCTACCAGAGACAGATTCCCTTTACAAGCAAATCATGGAGCTTAACACCAGATCCGGTACCCTTGACCGCCAATACGCCGTGAGAGCTTTGCAATGGGTTCTGTTTTCGATAGAAAATCTGCGACCAAATGAGATAGCAACGGCAGTCTCCATGGACATCAACGGCCACTGCGACGATGAGCTCGATGGTGCTATGGTGCTTGATATTTGCAGTAACCTGATAGTCCTAGATGAATTTGGTTGTTGTCAGCTAGCTCATCTTTCTGTTGTGGGCTTTCTTCTTCGAGACCAGGCGCATGAGCCCCAACGAGGACTGTTCACGACCACTGAGGCGCACGCCGAACTAGCGCAACGCTGCCTCTCGTATATTATGAGCACGTTTCCAAGGGCGGTCGAGCTGAACGGAACGATCGCTCCTGGGACGTTCGCTTCTTATGCTTCCTGCTATTGGGCTTATCATTGTGCTTGTGCGGGGGAGTATCGAGAATTCGAGCCGATGATCACGTTGTTTGAGTCTTTCATGGACCCCTTGAATGTATCCCCAGCATTTGCCGCCTGGTCGGAAGCTATGTTGAAAGCTATAACAGCGGAGCGTCCTACGAGAGTTGACGCTAATCTGTCACAACTGGCACATACCAATACGGCTGTTGCCCAGCGCTACAGGAATCATATCATCAGTGTCATCACTTCACCGCCTTTCCCTGGCTTCATTGCAGCCTCCTTTGGTTTCCTGGAAATCTTACGTTCAACGCCAGCAGCCAGTCTACAGTCGAGAACGGGTCGAGGCAGCGAAGGATGCGTACATTTTGCTGCGTGGGCCGGGCAGACCGATTCCGTCCGGGAATTGCTGACTATAGGTTGTATGGACCTTCTTCTTCAGGACAAGGATGGTCTGACTCCGCTTCATGTTGTATCGCTTCTAGGATACGATAGCATTGCTGGACTACTGTTGGACCTTATGGACAGAGAAGCTATCATCATACAGGATAGTCAAGGAATGACAGCTATGCATAGCGCTTCATACCATGCAAATGTTTCAGTTGCGGAACTGCTGGTGCCAAGGATGGAAGCCGCAGACTTTGCCATAGAAGACTATGAGGGTCGAACCGCCCTACAAGCAGCAGTGCAAACGAAATCCCAAGCAATCGTCGAGATGTTGGCTAAGGTTATGCATCCAGAGCATCTAGCCATTCGAGATAAGTCAGGCTACAACGCCATATCCTGGTCGTCGTTGCAAGGCGATTATAGCATAGTCAAGATTCTTTTGTCTACGATGACAACGGAACAGATTATGCTGCAGGCTAACGATGGGAACACCGCATTGCATTTGGCCGCGCACCATTCCCAGGAACAATGTGTAGAATTACTCGTTGCGCACGTGAAGCCAGAAAATCTCGGCATCACGAACAGGAGGCAAGAAACTCCTTTGCACGCCCTGCTGAATGTGGGTATGCAGAGAGGCGGGGTCTTCCGAAGGGCTGAGGAAATACCACAGGCCCAGATGACACGAGAAAGAACTGCATTAGTGTTGATAGGTAAGACGAGAATATGCGACTTAGGTGTGCAAAACAGTGACGGGAGAACGCCCTTGCATCTTGCTGTAATTGGAAGATACAATTCAGTGGTTGAGGAGCTTGTGAAACATATGTTGCCAGAACACCTCAATTGTCAGGATCAAGCTGGCAGAAGTGCCATTCATATAGCTGCACAGGCTCAGACATCGCTAACCAAGCTCCTTCTCGATCACCAAGTGTTGACAGAACTCAAGGATCACTCCGGCCATACCCCTTTACTTAGCGCAGCCCTTTCGGCCGAGAAATGCGGACCGATGATTGAAATTCTTTTGGCTGCTGGAGCCGACGTGAATGCTGCAGACCGCTTCGGATGGACGGTTCTACATCGTGCGGCATCAAGGAGGGATATGTCTCTGACCAAGGTCTTGATCAGCTACGGTGCAGATATAAACGCCGTGACCGACCTGGGGCACACGGTCCTGCACACCGTCATGGGTACAGGAGACGAGGGATTCCCACAGCTTTATCTTCAATGCGGGGTCGATCCAAATACGAGGAATCGTAGAAGCGAGACCGCTCTTCACCAAGCTGTGTATTTCTTTGACACAGTCATAGCGCGCCAACTAATTGCTGGCGGTGCGGACCCAATGCTTCATGATGGATTGGGCCGGACTTGTTTCGACTGGGCTTTGCAAGATCCCCCTATACTTGACGTTGTACTGGAATTCTGTGTTGATGCCAAGCAAACAGATCCTGCGGTCTCCACAAGCATATTGCGCACAACTATCCGTAACCTAGTCGCCGATTTCCGCTCCGAGAATAATATCATCGTTGGAGATAATTGGCTCGGCCACTGTCTACTTCTTGCGAATGACGACCAGGAAGCGTTCTGCGCTTTTGACCAGGCTATCGCGAATGAATCCCCGAAGTTTGGATTCATCCACCCTGTGATCTGTGACGGCTGTGACAATTCCAACAATAACATCAAGGGTATGCGGTTCGTGTGTCGTGTTTGTGCTGATACCGATCTTTGCTGGTCATGCATGGCGGATTATGAGTCTGGGACTATGAACCGGAGAATCTGTCGTGGACATGACTTCATGAAGATTGAGCGCGATCATTCAAAGTGGTCGCTACCGGAGCAAATCAATGATGCCGGAGAAACGAGGGAGCAGTGGTTACAACGGCTGGCGGAGAAATATGCTGCATCATAATGTGAGTGGCCGTGCAGAGCCAGGGATCCCATATTCCATATACGTCTGTGTTGTCCGAGGAGCGGTCGCCTCACACACATCCTCAATGTTCCAAGATCCCCAGTCGGAGCCTCGAAAATTGCCAATCCGTATAACCCACGATCATGCATCAGCAGTCTCATCCCTCAGCGCACACTTCCTACCGAACCATCCTGAGCAACGAGCTTGCAACAACATGGGCAACGCACCTCGCTTCGCAAAGAGTGGCCACAAGAATTTGATCACTGGACAGCAATCTGATTTGGCAAAGTACGAGCGTATCCACAATAAACAACGCAGTGAGCGCTCGTACTTAAGCGACATAACGGTGGAGATTTAGCAATCTGGTTCAGGTTTCGAATCTATGCGCAGTGTGATTCTACAAACAGCCAACCCGGCCCAACGTGGACTGATTGTACTAGACGCTATTGATTTTGCGTCGGATAGGGTATGACACTTTTGATCGCTCTGTCTAATACTACCAAAAGCTTCTCTGAGAGGTCGAAAGCATCGAGTGAATAATTTAGGAGACTAATTCTCCTCGTCACTGCGCGCAGAGATCCAGAAGTCCTCATCCCATAGATATATCGCTTTCCTCTCATCAAGTATATGTAGACCCTGACTGAGACTCTCTTCTTAGGCATTCCGTTATCGTAGCTAGGTTATCGTGATATGCCGAGGGCTTATTCAGCTACAATGGAATCCTTAAGCTGGCATGGTCGTTATAGGAATTAGATGGTTTGTGATCAGTCCGCCTACTTCTCTCGGCCATAGAGTGCTGTCATGGCGAGATAGGTGTCCCATTAGTACCGTGAAAAATCTACAGGTATGACTTCATCATCGCGCTATTTCCCCGTGCGCATGTTCGATACTCATCTTTGTTAGAGCTAGGTCTAGTTACTGAGTCGGTGGTTATGTACAGACCCAATCAACGATAGTGGTGAAGACTGGTGAGGAGAGTCGCGTGATGAGTGTCCGAATGAGCATGAATAGGTCGCTTCTGAGGGACCTGATGCCAAAGCAAGTCCAATGGTGGGATAGGAGGTAGGGGACATAGAACGTAGCTGCTGCAAAATATAGTACAACGCGGCACGATGGTGGATCAGTCTGATATTGAACATCAGTACTTATTTTTCGACGTTTATTATGATGAATTATCTTATCTATTGACAAACAGCTCCCAAGGGCGGCGTAAGTAGCCGTTGACTAAAGTAGGGTTAGGGTTCGAATTCGAATGCGGATGAAACAGTATCCCTATTTAGATCCAATGACCCCACAAGAACGCTAGTGCCTCTGAAGGACCTAGTTTGCTCATGTTGTGGTGAAGGACTAGGGCACCTCTTGCCGGTATCAAGCTGTAAAGGCTAGTGAGGAGACTGGTGCGTAAGAGCCAATCATAAGCAAAGTTTCATCGTCCTTTTACTGTATTCAATATAGTGTACCACTAGCGATAGATACCCGCTGTCCCGTGCCTAGCGCGGATGCGATTCTGGCAAAGCCATGCCCCGAAGTTCTTCAGGCCCTTCCATCCCCACCTCTCCCCCAAGGATCATCCTCAACACCACCACATTTTTATGATGACCTATGGGATTCTCTGATATCCTATTTCATAATTAATTGCTATATGAGCCACATGTCACGCAGATTAAGCTGTCTAGCTTTGTGAACCTGAGCTTAGCCATACGCTACCACTGAGTGTTAAATGAAATGATTACGGACAAGTTGGGGCGCACGACCTGGAGGCTACGCGCTCGAGGCGTCGCTCTACTCTTGAGGCCTCCTGCCCCTACTCTAGGCTAGAGTCGGAGGGATAGAGCATCATGGCGGAGAAAAACATAGATGCGTTCGCCGCGAGGCTGGGCGATCCGAACTTGGGTATATGACCATCTCTGCTGCTAGCTCTTCAATTATGATAAAGCTGATGTAATACTAGATCCCCAGAAGAAATTCCATCTCGCGACTGAGCTCAGAGACAATATCGATCTGCTATGTTCGGGAGCTACATACCCTATCTTCCTAAAGAAACTAGTCCCGGTTTTCATCAAGATGCTCGAAGGTCAACCAGCGTTTATGAGCGCCTCGGTGGAGCACAGACTGCGCAATTGTGTGTTGGAAATCTTCCATCGCCTGCCAATGAGCCATAATGAGGCCCTCAAGCCATACGCCGCCCAGATCGTGGATCTATTGATGAATTTGGTTAGGTTGGAGAACGAGGACAACACAATCTTGTGTATGAAGACAATAATGGACTTGGAGCGCCATCAGCCAGAGGCGACCGCGTCGAAGGTCCAGACGTTCCTGGACTTGATCCTGGAGATGTTCCAGGCGATGGAACGCGTCGTGAAGGACACCTTTGATACGCCTGCCCAAGGGGTCTCGACAGGCACTACTCCAAGCAATCCACAATCATTCCAATCTCCTCGTCCGGGATCCCCGGTTGCCTCTGTGGTTTCCGATCTGGGTATCGATACGCAGACGGCCCGTCAATTACTGCCAGGCATGAAATCGTTCAAGGTCTTTGCAGAATGTCCCATCATTGTGGTCTCGCTATTCCAAGCTCACCGTAACTGTGTTCCGGCGAACGTCAAAAAAGTCATACCTTACATCAAGGATGTCCTCAAGCTCGAAGCTGGCCCACAAGCTCGAGCGCACGAAGCAGCTAGGGATCGTGGCGAAATATTCACGGGGGTCTGCAAAGAGATCAAGAACAAGGCGGCTTTTGGAGAATTGATCACCGCTCAGGTTAAGATGATGAGCTTTCTGGCGTACCTCCTTCGGGTCTACGCTCAGCAGCTCTCGGACTTTCTGCCCATACTTCCGGATATCGTCATTCGTCTCCTGCGTGACTGTCCTAGTGAGAAGTCTGCAACAAGGAAGGAATTATTGGTTGCGATTCGCCACACGATCAATTTCAACTTCCGGAAGATTTTTCTGTCAAAGCTTGATGATCTACTCGATGAACGAACACTGATTGGCGATGGTCTCACTGTTTCCGAATCGATGCGGCCGCTTGCCTATAGCTTGCTTGCCGATCTCATCCACCACATTCGGGAATCGCTGAGTCGGGACCAGATTCGGAAAACAGTCGATGTCTTCTCAAGGAACCTCCATGACCCTTTTCCTGGAACCAGTTTCCAGACCATGAGCGCCAAACTACTCCTTAATATGGCAGATAGCATCGCGAATTTACCAGACAGGAAGGATGCCCGACATTTTCTAATCATGATCCTTAGCGCAATAGGCGATAAATTTGCAGATATGAATCATCAGTATAAGAACTCTGTAAAGCTCTCGAAAGGTTGTGACTCCACTTCTATAGATGCCATCCCCGAAGACCATCTTGCGGACGCCAATTCGCCGCCGGACTGGGACGAGGTTGACATATTCACCGCAACGCCCATCAGAATGTCGAACCCAAAAGACCGTGGCGCCAATCCAGTCGAAGACAACAAATTCCTATTCAAGAACCTTCTGACCGGACTGAAGGGAATGTTCTACCAGCTAAAGATCTGCAATCCTGAAGCCCCAGTGATAGATCCCGCAAACGCACCCGCAAATTGGCAAGAGGTATCATATGGTTACAATGCCGAGGAGGTCGAGGTCATCAAGAAATTGTTCCGCGAAGGCGCTTACGTATTTCGATATTACAGTCTCGAGAAGCCCTTCGCTGAGACGAATTACTCGTCTCCAGTGGAATTCCTGACGAACAACTACGGGGTACAAAGTGGCAAGGAGGAAAAGGATCTTCTCGAGACATTCGCCACGGTTTTCCACAGCATCGATCCTGCAACGTTTCATGAGATCTTTCACTCTGAGATACCACTCTTATATGACATGATGTTCGAGCACCCCGCTCTTCTCCACGTTCCGCAATTCTTCTTGGCCAGCGAGGCCACTTCTCCAGCATTTGCCGGCATGCTCCTCCAATTTTTGATGGATCGTATTGGTGAAGTTGGTACTTCGGATATCAAGAAATCGTCAATCCTTTTGAGAATGTTCAAGCTTTCTTTTATGGCAGTCACTCTCTTCAACCAGCAAAACGAGCAAGTCCTCCTACCTCATGTCACGAAGATCGTCACTCAATCTATTCAACTTTCAACCTCCGCAGAAGAGCCAATGAATTACTTTTATCTCCTCCGGTCCCTGTTTAGAAGCATTGGTGGCGGGCGGTTCGAGCTTCTTTATAAAGAAATACTGCCACTTTTAGAGATGCTACTACAAGTGTTGAATAATCTGCTCATGGCTGCTCGAAAGCCTCAAGAACGAGATTTGTACGTTGAACTTTGTCTAACTGTGCCAGCCCGATTGAGCAACCTGCTACCGCATCTGAGCTACCTGATGCGCCCGCTTGTTGTGGCTCTACGAGCTGGCTCGGATTTGATCGGTCAGGGACTCAGAACACTGGAGCTTTGCGTGGATAATCTTACAGCAGAGTACCTCGACCCTATCATGGCGCCAGTGATCGATGAACTCATGATGGGGCTGTGGGATCATCTGAAGCCTAATCCGTACAGCCACTTTCATGCCCATACTACAATGCGCATACTCGGAAAGCTTGGAGGTCGCAACCGCAAATTTTTGAATGGCCCTCCTAGTTTGACGTTCCAGCAGTTCGCCGACGACCAATGCAGCTATGACCTTCGACTTGTGGGCTCAAGTAAGGACAAACCTTTCCCAGCAAGCATTGGGGTTGATCTCGCTGTTGCGAAGCTTTCCGAAATACCCAAAACGCTGGCTCAGAAGAAAGCAGACCCATACTACAAGCAACAGGCTCTAAGACTGGTCAGTGCGCAGCTCAAGATGTATATTGGCTTCGACAACCTGCCTGAAGATTTTGCGCACCTCGTTCGTTTGCAAGCTACTGATCTGCTGGAAGCCCAATACGACGGCAGCCCAGACACACTGCAGATGCCTGACCGTGGGAAGTCAATCCCCAAGAAAGACGCGCAGCAGGAGACTCTGAAGAACCTTTTGAAGGCTCTCATGGTTGCGACAACGCTGCCGGATCTTCAAACCACCGCGTCTGCTCTGCTCAGTGATGTGTGTCGGCACTTCACCATCCTTGAAGTTGGACAAGGGCTAGCGCATGCAAAGCAGTCGAGAAAAGAATTTGAAGTCAAAGGTGGAGAGGGTATCCTCTGCCTGGACAGTCGCATACTCGTAGAAGCTATTGCCGAACAGCTATCATCGGACAAGCCAGCCTTACGCGATGCTGCAGAGTTCTCGATCAAGACGGTGTACAATGCCGCAGTTATCATACTCGGGTCTTCGCAAAAGATTGAACGCCTGCCATTGTTCTCGCACTTCGCCAAAGTTTTCACTCATAAATGTTACGAAGAAGACTGGTACGTCAAAGCTGGAGGTGGTCTTGGGATAAATCTACTTGCAACGAAATTCGATCTGGGCGACGAGTGGCTGATTGGCCGACAAATCGACTTTCTCAGAGCACTTATGTACATCATCAAGGATATGCCTTGTGACTTGCCCGCCAGCACTCGCGTTCAAGCATTGACGACAATCGAGATCCTGCTGCGCAGATGTAACAAGGACACCACCACAGAGGACCTGGCCCCTTCAACGGACTTAAACGCTCCGACCAAGATGATATCCAACGTCTGCGCGTTTTTCGTTCCTGAGCTCATGCATCCAAACAAAAACGTTCGCGAAGCAGCACGCAAGGCGCTTACGACAATTGCTCAGGTAATTGGCGCCGAGGTTCATGAGCTTATCAATCCTGCCAAGGACAGACTGTTGACTTCTATCTACATGAAGCCACTCCGTGCTCTCCCATTCGAGATCCAGGTTGGCTATCTCGACGCTATTACGTATTGCCTAAGCTTACAGCGTAATTTGATCGAGGTCAATGACATGTTGCACAGGCTATTGATTGAGGCTATGGCATTGTCCGAGGTAGAAGACGAGGTGCTTGCGGCGAAGCCGAGCGAGTACAAGAATGCTGACAATATCGTGAGCCTTCGAGTTGCGTGTATCAGACTTCTCTCTCAGGCTGTAGGCTTCTCAGAGTTTGCAGGGCAGCAACAGACTGCGAGTCGCAGTCGCATCATTTCCATTTTCTTCAAATCTCTATATTCCACGTCGCCTGAGGTTATTGAAGCTGCAAATGCGGGCCTGAAAGGCGTTCTTTCCCAGACCAATAAGCTTCCTAAAGATCTGTTACAGAACGGTCTACGTCCAATTCTCATGAACCTGCAGGATCCGAAGAAGCTCAGTGTCGCAGGCCTTGATGGACTTGCGCGACTATTGGCGCTGCTCACAAACTATTTCAAGACCGAAATCGGCGAAAGACTCTTGGCTCACATGTCAGTTATAGCTGACGGCCAAGTCCTTCAGAAGTCATCTTTCTGCTTGATCGACCAAAGTCCGCAGATGAAGGTCGTTCTCGCTACGCTCAATATCTTTCATCTGCTGCCTTCCTCGGCTGCTGTCTTCATGAATGATCTGATAGAAAGAGTTCTTGAGCTCGAGAAATCACTGCGAAGGACCCATTTCAGCCCTTTCAGGGATCCCCTGTTGAAATACATAAACCGCTATCCCAAGGAGGCTTGGGATTTCTTTTCAGACCGTCTCTCCGACATGAAGTATGGGAGGTTCTTTGCTCAGATCCTCACTGCGCCTCGAAGCGGGCCTCTGCGGGATGTTATCATAGCGAACATTGAAGGGTTGGTGAAAGTCTCCTTCGATCACGAAGACCCGGAGAAGAAGGACGCTGCTTCCATCAACGCTATGCATACCATTCATTCGCTCTGCGAGCATTCGACGTCTTGGCTCTCAGAACATGAACCACTACGGCAGACTATGTTGCGAGCTGGGAAAGACCTCAACAAGAAAAGGAAATTGGATACAATACATCCTGATTTACGTCTTGGGGCTGATCAAGCCTCAAAGCAGGTAATGGCTATCTTTGTGAAGATGCTGGAGCTGGTCCCCAAGGACCTTGACTTTCTGTTTCAACTGATCGATGCTGTCACGTCGGAAGATATCAAAGAGCAACCCTCACTTCTCGCATTCATCTACAGACGTATTATTTGTGCCGATTCCGTTGACTACTGGCGAAGCCTTGTGATGCGCAGCCTTGAACTCTATAGTATTCGCGGCTCTTCCTTTCGGACGAAGACGTTCGCTTTTAGGAATCTTGTCAATCCCATTTTTGCTATGGATACGATGAGGGGTCTTTCGAGCGATCCAGCATTAGCCTCGACGCGACGACTTATTGACAAAAGCATTGTAGATTCAATCCACAACAAGATCTGGAAACCTCAGCTCAGCGATGTCAGTGAAGAGAACGCCCAGTCAGGGGCCGATCACTCAAGATTGGAGCTACTACAGATGTCGGCTCTACTCCTGAAATGGCATCACAATCTGGTGTCTGAAGCTCGAAAAGATATCATCAAATTTGGGTGGACCTACATCCGACTTGAGGACATAATCAACAAGCACGCGTCATATGTACTCGTTGGCCTTTTCATTGCCCAATTCGAAACCCCAGCGAAGATCATCAATCAGATATACGTGGCATGTTTGAAAGCACATCACAGTGAAGGCCGTGCTCTCGTAGTCCAAGCTCTTGATATGATCGCTCCGGTCCTCCCAAAACGATTGAAGGACCAGAGCGATCCCAGATATCCGATGTGGGCCAAATGGCCAAAGCGAATATTATCCGAGGAGAGCTCCAATCTCCAACAGTTGATCGGCATCTTCCAATTCATGGTACGGCATCCAATTTTGTTCTATGAAGCTAGAGAGCATTTCATCCCTACGATAATACCCACATTGTCGAAGATAGCACAGCTTCCGAACCCATCAAACGAGCACAAAAAACTTGTACTCAACTTGATCCAGATGATTTTAGGATGGGAGGAACAACGAGTCCATAATGGTGGCGATCGTCCACTCTCACATTCAACGGATTCATCGCCTGTCAAGAGACGCAAGCTAGAATCATCAGAGGGAGGTTCTGCATCACCTGCGCTAAATCTAGGGCCTCCATTGACTGTGGAACGAAACGAATACACAATTCCGATGCCCCTACGAACAATGCTCATCAAGTACCTCAGTCATTTCATTAGTGTTCTACCAGAGCGGTATCCTGTGCCTAGTGTGAAACTCAGGGAGCTTCACTCCACAAGCCCAACGATTCCTTTACCTCCAAATGAAATGTGTAGAAAGGCGATCGGGCTTTTCCATGACCTTCTCTCTCCCGAGCATTGGGCGGATCTGGAGGTTGACTTATTTCCGAGAATATCTGAGCAGATTTTGTGCTCAGACAAGCTAGACAAGGGAGACGACAAAACTGTGACAAGCGTAATAAATACGCTCCAGATCGTACGTGTCGTTCTCAACATGAAGTCGGATGAATGGGTCGTTGCACAATTACCTCAGATACAAAGATTACTGGAAAAGCCAAGCAGGCTAGACAACGCTGAGATCCAAGATTGTATGCACACAAGCGACCAGAAGCTTGATGGGAATCGCAACATTCGTCCTATGTTTCAACGCATTCTTGAAGCGCTACCGGAGGAGACTAGAGAGGAAGATGACATGGAAGTTGACACGCCAGCCAAGGATTTCATGAACTTCATCTCAGGGGTGGCAACGACGACAATGGGAGATGGCAATCTTGTTGCCGCTATCAGTATCTACGAGACGATGGCACGTGTCCGACCGAAGGAGATCGAGACGCATATTCCTGCCATCATGCGTGCGCTACAACAGAAGTTAGCGAAGGAACAGGTTGCACAGCAGGTCTTGCCTGCCGGATTGCCACCCGGTATGCGGCCTGCTGATGGACCACCAGGGGCGCTTGATGAGCGTGATATGGAGTTGTCCACGCAACTGATCTTGAAGGCAATCTGGATCATCTCCTCACGCATGGCCACGCTTGGAGATCAAAGACGACCATTCCTCAGTGTACTAGCTTCGCTTGTTGAGCGATCACAAAACACGAAGCTATGCGAGAGGGTCTTGGAAATGGTGGAGACCTGGATATTCGACTCCAGCGATCCGTGGCCAACGTTGAAAGAGAAAACTGCTGTACTGCACAAGATGCTTCTCTTCGAGGCACGTCCTGATCCCACCCTACTTCATAAGTTCTTGGATTTGGTAATTCGGATTTACGAAGATTCCAAGATCACGAGGACAGAGCTGACTGTTAGACTGGAGCACGCTTTCTTGGTCGGTACAAGGGCTCAGGATGTGAATATGCGGAATAGGTTTATGACAATCTTCGATCGAAGCTTGACAAGAACTGCAAGCGCTCGACTCGTCTATGTCCTAACATCTCAGAATTGGGACACACTAGCAGAGACTTTTTGGCTAAGCCAAGCGATACAATTGATCTTTGGCACAGTGGACATGAACACCACAATCCAGTTGGACTCGGAGGATTTCAAGATGATGCCGCCACGGGAACTATTTGGGATCTCCAGTAATGACCCACGGAAGGACGACCAGATGCTGGACGACAAATACGAGGAGCTTATGACACAACACAAACGCTTCTACATGGACCTCGGAGACGTGAGGGCTCGTGACGTCCTTGAGCCACTTTGCCAACTGCAGCACACGGATGGCGACGTTGCCTACGAGATTTGGGTGGCGTTATTTCCATTGTGCTGGTCAATACTTTCACGAGATGACCGTGGCGAGCTTGAAAAGGGCATGATCTCTTTACTGACTCGGGACTACCATCAGCGCCAAGTTGACAAAAGGCCAAACGTGGTACAAGCTCTACTGGAAGGAAGCGTCAGAGCAGCACCTAAATGCAAAATCCCGGCTCACGTAATGAAGTTCCTGAGCAGAACATATGATGCGTGGTATACCGCTGCCATATCATTGGAGGAGCAAGCAATGACTCCGTTGATTGATACACCCTCCGTCCGCGAAGGCAATCTTGACGCTCTGGTCGAGGTATACGCTGGTCTTCAGGAGGATGATTTCTTTTACGGTACATGGCGACGGAGATGTAAATATGTGGAGACCAATGCAGGTCTTTCGTATGAGCAGAACGGGCAGTGGGACAGAGCTCAGGCACTGTATGAGGCAGCTCAGATCAAAGCAAGGACAGGTGTAACACCGTACTCTCAAGGCGAGTACATGCTTTGGGAAGACCACTGGGTCTTGTGTGCGCAGAAACTACAGCAATGGGAGATTTTAAATGAGTTTGCGAAGCATGAGAACTTCAATGATCTGTTACTGGAATCGTCATGGCGCAACCTTGACAATTGGACTAGTGCAGAACATTCGGAGCAGTTAAGCGGCATCATCAAAGCTGTCTCTGATGCACCTACACCGCGAAGAACCTTCTTCAATGCATTCATGGCATTACTCAAATTTCATGAAAAGCAAGAAGGCCCACAGCAATTCAGTCAAATATGTGATGAGTCCATACAGCTATCCATTCGAAAATGGCATCAGCTTCCAAAGAGGATCACCAATGCTCACATTCCCATTCTGCAGAACTTTCAGCAATTGGTAGAGCTGCACGATGCTAACGTCATCTGCATCAGTCTTTCCCAAACCAATCAAGCCAACCTCGACGGAAAGTCTCAAGAGCTGAAGCTACTTCTAGGGACTTGGCGAGATCGGCTGCCCAATATATGGGACGATATCAACGCCTGGCAGGACCTGGTCACCTGGCGGCAGCACATCTTTCATCTCATCAATCGAACCTATCTCAACCTACTTGGACCCCAACAAACCAATGCTACAGGCAACTCATACGCTTATCGTGGATTTCATGAGACTGCTTGGATCATCAATCGCTTTGCGCATGTAGCGCGCAAGCACCAGCTCCCTGAAGTATGCATCGCACAACTCAGCAAGATCTACACCTTACCGAATATCGAGATTCAGGAAGCCTTCCTCAAGCTGCGAGAGCAAGCCAAGTGCCACTATCAAAATAAGAACGAGCTGAACAGTGGTCTCGACGTCATCAATAACACAAATCTCAATTACTTTGGACAGCAACAGAAGGCCGAATTCTTTACGCTGAAAGGCATGTTTCTAGCCAAGCTCAACAATAAAGAGGAGGCCAATGAGGCTTTTGGTACAGCCCTATTCTACGACATTCGGCTGCCAAAAGCTTGGGCTGAGTGGGGATACTACAACGATATGATGTTCAAAGACGAGCCGGAAAACATGGAGCGCGCTGCTGCTGCTGTGAGCTGCTACCTGGAAGCGGCAGGCCTTTTCAAGAACGCCAAATCACGCAAACTGCTGAGTCGTATATTGTGGCTCCTGAGCATCGACGGTGGGGATAGCCAGATTTCGACGGCATTTGAGGACTTCAAAGGGGAAACACCGATGTGGTACTGGATCACTTTCATACCACAACTTCTCACCAGTCTCAATCATCGCGAAGCGAGACTCACCCGCAATGCCCTGGTCAAGATTGCCAAGGCTTATCCGCAAGCGTTGTACTTTCTGCTCCGAACTACACGCGAAGACATGTTGTCCATAAAGAAAGCCCAGGATCAGAAGCAAGCTAGGATCAACACCACCAAACAGCAATCTCCGACCGTCAAGCAAGGTTCACCCGGTACCAGCAATGCTACTCCGCATGACCGACAAGGAAGTTCTTCGAGGCCGGGAACTGCTAATGGCGATACTCAGACGAACGGCCCCACCGTCAACGGAGAAGCTGTCAAACATGAAACCGATGGAACAAACGGGGAAGTCCAGCCGACTGCTGACGAAGGGACAGAACCAGCTCAGAAGAAGCCCTGGGAGTATTCTGATGAGATTATGGCTGTGTTGAAGACGACATTTCCTTTGCTTGCCCTGTCAATGGAGACGATGGTGGATCAAATTCATAAGCATTTCAAATGCCCACCGGATGAAGACGCTTATAGGTTGATCGTGGCCTTGCTCAATGATGGGTTCTCTGTAGGTTGTCCTCATTCAACAACATCATCTGCCATATACTGGTCCCACTTGCTAACGTTCGGCAGTATATTGGACGTAATCCGAGCGCTTATGCGCAAGACTTCAAGCTTCCTCTAGCTACAGAAGCGAACATTCGTCGATTTGCTGAGACAATCCTACCGCCGCACATCCGAAGCTCGTTCGAGGAAGACTTTGTTGCGAAGAAACCGACCATGTACGAGTACATACATAAACTGCGAAAGTGGAGAGACAAATTCGAGGAGAAGCTCGATCGTAGGCCCCTGGTCGGGAACCTAGAGCAGTTCAGTCAGGCTCTCAGCGATTTCAAGTTTACGAAGTTTGATGATGTCGAGGTACCCGGGCAATATCTGCAGCACCGTGATAAGAACAGCGACTTCGTCAGGATCGAGAGGTTCTTACCAAATGTCGACCTTGCAAGGACCGTTGGCTTCTCACATCGACGGCTGAAGATTCGTGGTCATGATGGCAGCGTGCATCCATTCGCCGTTCAGCATCCAGCACCGCGACACAGTCGAAGAGAGGAGCGGATCCTGCAGCTCTTCCGCATTCTCAATGGTACATTAGCAAAGAGAAAAGAAAGTCGACGACGCAATTTGAGCTTCTTTCTACCACTCATGATACCGCTCGCTCCATCACTCCGCCTAGTCCAAGATGACGCATCCTACGTCTCCCTCCAAGGTATATACGAAGACTATTGCCGCCGCAACGGCATCAACAGAGATGACCCCATCCTCTTCACAATGGACAAACTCCGTCCCAACCCTCAGAACCCCCCGGACCCATCCCACCACGCCGCCCTCCGCACAGAAATCTACACCGCCATCCGCACGAAATGGGTCTCCCCCAACCTCGCCCTCGAATTCTTCCAAGCCACCTACCCCTCCTACGCCGACTTCTTCCTCTTCCGCAAACGCTTCTCCTACCAGCTCGCCGCCCTCACCTTCATGACCTACACCATGCACATGTCCGCCCGCTTCCCCTACAAACTCTCCATCTCCCGCTCCTCCGGCAACGTCTGGGGCTCCGAACTCATCCCCGCCCTCGTCAACGGCAAACCCTTCTTCCACAACCCGGAACCCGTCCCCTTCCGCCTCACGCCCAACCTCCAAACCCTGATGGGCCCGCTCGCGACCGAAGGCCTCTTCTCCCCGTCCCTCATGGCCATAGCCCGCTGTCTCACCGAGCCCGAAAACGGCAGCGAACTCGATCAGCAGCTCTCCATCTTCGTGCGCGACGAGATGATCTTTTGGTTCACGCAGCAGCATAAAGGTGGCGCGGATGCGACACCCTTGCGGGAGACGACGACGGCGAATTGCGAACTCGTCGTCAAGAAGGCCGTTAGTCTTGCGAAGCCGCCTGAGGGGAATATCCCGGCCAATCAGACCGTGGTGGATTTGGTTGCGAGGGCGGTCAATCCGCAATTGTTGGCTGGGACGGACGCGTTGTGGATGGGGTACTTGTAAGCAAGGGGTTCGATGGAGGCGTTACGATATGGGGGTGGGATGCGTTATGAAATGCATACTGATGGATCTGTTCCTATTTGTCCTTTTTAGCGAGGCGTTGGTGAGGAGTACGTACGTACCGATGGTCGTTTTGCATCTTGGGTCGTAATTCAGGTGGATATGGACGCATGCTCGCGTTGTTGTTAGCTAATTTACTTGGTTGATAGATACGAATAGTATCATTATTGGAGCACAATCTCGTTGCCCTTTGCTACTTTTTCTACTGTCAATTGAACAATCAATGTGCTGGGAATTTATGCCTAGAAATGTGCGCCTGGACAAGCGATTGCGACTGCTACTGAATGCTACTGAGTGCTACTCCAAGTGCGACTGCTAGTCGCCAGAAAATCACGCCGCGTCACCAAAAATCAGCGCCTGAAGCACTGCGCTGATTGCAAACACAGACGGTAGGCTCAAGATGTTATGTATTTTCTATGGTAATAAATTCATAAGTCGTGATCAACACTGTCAATAGAAATAAGAATAGATACAGAATGGACAGTCATGGATGATGTGTGATCTATATCTTTTTCTGATTAGTTCCTGTAGATGAACGTCTATCCGCGCGGATATTTAGTTAGATGATATTAATAAAGGAGTGGAGTAGTATAGCGCATCAAAGGCACCAATCCACAAATGAAAACAGTCTATCTCAACGCCCAAAACCATGCTCCCATATCGGAACTCTACCTGATCACCATTAGATACTACCCCTATGCTCCACACCATGCACCACTCGCCCATGCCGCCCCAACTCCTCCCTCGACGCAAAAAACCCCGACTCACGACACCGCTCGACCTTGCACTCGAAAGGTCTCCGCACAGGCTGCTGCTGCGCACCAGCCGACTGGCGGCGGTTGACATTCGTAGGTACCGTCAACCACCAGCCCTCCTCTTCGTTATTCGCGTGGCTGCGGGGGAGATCACGATAGGAGGAGCTGCGGGAGGGTTGGGGGAGGTGAGGGGTTTTGTGACGGCTGTGGGTGGAGGAGCTGTGGGATGATCTTGGGAGTGGGGGGCGTGGTGGGGTGGAACATGGGGTGGTGGGTTGTGTCATTTTTAGTGGAGTCTTGGGGCTCCAGGGTGGTTCGGAGGATGAGCTTGATGATGGGGACGAGGGTGGGGTTCCTGTTATGGGAGTGTTGGGAAATGTACTGGCGTGGGAGGAGAGGTCGAATCTCACGCTTTTACTTTTGCTTTTGTTTTGAGGCGGCGTTGCGTCGTCGGAGTGTCTTCGCGGTTGCAGTTGAGAGTTTGGGACTGATGCTGGTGGAGGGAAGTAACCCTCTTGAGGGCGAGCAGTTCGTGGCAATCCTGAGAGAGCTTCGGAGATGTTGATGTCGTTGCGCATGAAAGCGGCGTTCTCCGTCAAGTGGCCAGAGCTTGTCTTTGGGGTGATGGATGGCGAAGTGGTCTTGAGCGCTGGTCGAGGGACGTTACTGGAAGAACATGTTTGGCCTTTTCCGCGCCCTGGTGTTTCCTCGGGTAGCGGTAGAGTTTTTCCAGTGGAATATTCAGCAACGTTGGGCTCTTGGTATTTGTTTACAGAAATTCCATCTACGTCAACGGGATTTAGGTCAACGCTTTCGTGGCTAAATGTGGGCGTGTTGACTTCATGTCTGTAAGCCCTTTCCAAAATATGAATGCAGCTGGGGGTTTGAAGGATCACTGACCTGGCTGCATATTATCCATCCATATTGGCTTCTCATATGTAACATTGGCAGCTTCCTGAGCCTTTCCTTCGAGGCCATGAGCGGAAGAAGCTTCAAGTGCATCCACGCAAGGCTTGCCAGTCTCAGCGCGCTGGTCTGGCTCTTCTCGTACTTTCAGACTGGCTGTTGGTGTGAGAACTAGTCGACCGTTGTCAAAGGTATCCCACTTCATATCAGTCTGAGTACCATTGGAGATATATGAACACTGAGCTCCAGAGTCATGACCTCCCCGGGCGCAATGAGCGCTGGTCCTCAATAGGGAGATGGATGGAGTGTCAACTGGCGATGAGGAACTTGATAGCCTCCGAGGGGACAACCTAATAGTGTCGGATGACAACGCCGACGAAGGAGACGATGGCACCAAGCTCACCAATCCGTCCCTGTCGTATATGGTCGTTCTGGGCGCCGATGGAGCATATCGTTGGCCCATACCATTCTGACTGTTGGAAATTTGTACTGTCGGAGGGCGATTCGGGCCAGTCTGGGCTGTCTTTCCTGAGTACGAAGGTAGATACTGAGGCCTTGGTGTGTTGATCGGTGCACTGACTGTGCCTAGCATAGATACCGCACTTCCATGAATGGTAGTGGGCAAATCCCCAGTTGCGCGAAAGGAGCCTTGAGATGACATTGAGCGCGGTAACGGTGGACCAACGTTGTTACGCGGGCGCAGTTTGCCTTCGAGGATTATATTCATTGACAGCGTCTTCGGTCTCGCTTTCTTCGAGTTTCCCTTCTTAGGATTTCGGTTAAGTTTGAGAAATACCAAATGGTGTTTCCTCTCGGGAGAGGCTGAGTCTCTGCTGTCAATGAAACTGTAAATATGTTTACGTTTCGATCCTTGCATCTTCCTGTCGAGCAATGCTTCAACAGCAGTGGTACTACTTGAAGCTTGGTCTCGAACGAGTTTTTGAAGATCTCGCTGGCTGGTAGGCATTCCTGTCGTGTCCGCACGATACCACCTTCCTTGGTTTTCGCCGAGGGTTGATTCTCTAGGCGTGATATCGTAGCCTTCATATATTGGGTTTGAAGGAGTGTCGCCATCGATGACAGTTCTAGATTTCTCGTAACCGTGGTAGCTGTTGTGGGCACGAAGGACCGGACGCGTGGTTTCATTGAAGGGACGAGCCATGTCAGCCTAAGTCAAGGAGTCGTTGGGAGGTGATATAGGTCTCGACAGTACAAGGAGCTGACCAAGAGACTCGAGCGGTAGGAGAAGGCTTGTTTGCTTGCACGAGGCTCATGGGAGGATGGTAGGGAGAACGAGATATGACACTAGAGACGTTTCAGATCTTCGATCGGATTCCGGATGCAAAGGTGAAGTATCAGCCCACTCAAACGCACTACCAGATGATGTAAGGGACGACATCGTGGGAGTGAGTCAAGGCATCCAAGCTGACAGGTATTAGACAGCCATGCATGAAAGAACGGCTTTTCGTTTTCGTGTACATGGAGCACGGGAAGTCGGCTTCGGCATTCCGTAAAGTGCAACAAAATCCTGGGCGACCTGAGTCAGGCTGAACATACGCAAATATAGGCGAATGAGAAAGGGTCACAAACAGCTAAGATGTCTGCAGTGCATGTAGGGCAATTGGAAGCACGTGGAGGATGCAGATAGCCGCCGAATAGCAGACGCTCTGGACCGCAGAGCCTCCATATGACGACGTATCTCCCTCCTTCTCTCTTGCAGGATCGGGTGCTGAATCAGGCGATGTATTCGGACTTTCCTTCTCGTTCATGTGCGCCCCGTTCCATTGTTCTCCGAGAGTGAAGCAGGCACCATAAGGCATGGAGGAAGGACCGACAAATTTGCGGCTCGATCATACGGTATTGTCGTCCGCTAACCGTCGCCGCCCACAGCAACGCTGCTTGAGTATCGGAAGTACTATAGGAGCCTGTGAGGATAGGCCTGCATGTCGGATGAGATGGGAACGAAAGTACGACAGAGCCTCAGAGGCGTGATATGAATTCCGCGCTGAAATAATTCTAGCGTGGACTTGCCTAGCCAATTCCGGCGTTATGTTTGCGCTGGTAAAATACAAGCTCAGGCTTGACATTGAGTCTCACCTTCGTTGCTGGAAGATCTGTGCCCAATTTCGAGGCCCTCTTTTCCTCGTCATCGCATAGGACGCTATTACGAAGAGGAGACATCAAAAATGCGACAGATTCATGGATAGCGACATGAAAGGTTGCTCGAAAAGGACCGGAGGGCATAGAGCTGCTCACATGGTGCTTGTTGCTCCACTATAACAGCCCTATGTACTCGTCCCGAACGACCGTCGCAGGGAAGAGAATACTGCGCCAATAAGTCAGACACGGTCCGATTAGCTTGGTGGGTTTGGCACCTTCTCTAGTGTCTGCCTCGTTTTTCCGGATGAGGCTTGCTCGACGATGAAGCCAGCGATTGATATGGCGTTGACCACAGCTGATTTAGACTATAGAAGACCCTGCTTTTGAAGACTGGAACTCGATCAGCAATTGCTCCATGCATTTCCGGTGAAGAGGTGCTTACTCAAGGTATACCTTCTCCGGCATGACATTGCCATCCGCATCCTCCATCTGCACAATGTTTTCCCCGCCAGCCTTTTCTTTCTTCTTGTCCCGCTGGATTTTGTCCCATAATTTGAGGGCATCCTCAATCCCAGTGATCTCTCTGAATAGCATCGTGTTCGTGATGCCTAAGCACTTGAGTCCATAGATGTGTCTCGCTTCATTGAAATGCTTATCAAATGCCCGTCGTCCCATATATACAAAGTTTCCGCAAATTTCACATGGGAACTCCACCCCAAGACCGTGTAACTTGTAAAGCCAGTAGGGGATGGGTTTACCATCCCACGCCAACGGTAATTTCAAAGGGTTGTATATCTTCTCATCGCCCTCGGAGTCGGACTCGTCATCTCCGTTGCGCTGGGGAGCTTGGGTGGACTCGGCGAAAATTGTATCCAACTCCATCTGCCGTTCACGCTCCGTCATGCCTTGTTTCCGCTCGACATTGACACGGGTATCTGTGCGTACTGTCTCCATCATGGCGGCCAGCCGCCGAATGCGATATTCACGCTCTGCTAAGGCACGTTCCTTGAGTCGTTGCACTGTAGAGCCGCGAATATTGGCATCCTCATTCGCTGAGTCTCCGTTGGCCATACCGTTGGCAGACCCTCGTTCTTTCCGCGCTTCTGCGGCTTTGATGTGCTTCTTTCCAGTCAAATGGCTTTTGTAGACGTTGTCATTCTTGAATTCCTTCTCGCAGTCCGGACACCAAACCCCTTCCCCAGTGCCCTCTGTCACTGGTGCAGCTGGTCCTGCAAGTTGGACTTCTGCACTCCAGCCAGGTACCGAGTCCTGCTCCCAAGCTTTCTCAAAGTCTTGGTCGATTGAGGTAAAGATCTTATCTAGATCTTCTAAGGGTCTTGTCCGCTTCAAGAAGCTTTCCAAGTAATCTGCTAAGTGTCCCACATAACCGAAATATTGATCGGTATTCTTTTGCGCGCGTTTTAAGTTCATCAAAGGCGGGCCAAAGCTATCGAACATCGTAAGATATTGGAGGTACGAGACTCTCTTGATGTCATGCAGATTGAGAAACTCTTCATGCACGGTCGTCAGATCGAGGAATCGACCAAAGGCCTCTTCTCCAGCAAACATGTTATCTACCTCCGTCGTTGCCGACTCTCCCTCGCCTGACGTCTTCCGCTTGTATGCCCTCTCCAGGTTTTCAACAGGTTCGTTGGGGTATCTACGGTGGAAGTCCTTAATCTCGGTCATCTGTTTGTAGAATTCATCGAAAGGGTCTCCGGTAGTTATGGATTGAATTTCTTTCGTTCGCAATCCTTCGGTGTCATCGTATATATCGAGAAGTCGTTTCGACTGCAATTGGATGCGGTCAAGAAAGCCGGCAATCTGGTGGTCTCGATTCAGTCTGTCCCTGATCTAAGTAGCAGTCAGTATACCAGATTCAGTCATCAACAAAGCAGTCGTGGCGTATACATGTCTTGGATCTTCCGCAACTCGGTCACTGATACCCTGCTCCAACCTCTCAAGGTCTTCGTGCAGGAACCGCTGCTCCTCGATGAGCATGGCGGGCTATAGACCAGAAGACGCCGAGTAGAATAGGATAAACTGTCAGCCCTCAGCCCTTGAAGTCAGCCTTACAAAGACCAACAGGTTAATCGTAGGGAGTGTAGAAGTTATGAAGATTGGAGAGTCAAAATCCAAGCCATTCATTGCTGGCCAATCAGAGCGCGGGAGCGGAAGAATCGCGGCTAAACATTTGCAAGGTCCAACCTTCAACATCTAACATCTATAATCGCACCCTAATATACTCAACGACAAACAAATTGAGTAACCATCATGGCCGGGATTGACAGAAATATGGAGGGTAGGCAAACTAACCGGTACAGCAACTCAAAGCACGGCTGACTGGAAACAGAGAAGATGGAGTTCTCCACATCGAAGGAGGTCACCGTTGCGCCGACCTTCGAGAACATGCAGCTCAAAGAAAACCTGCTTCGGGGTATTTATGCTTATGGATATGAGTCGCCATCCGCCGTTCAATCCCGAGCCATAGTCCAGATATGCAAAGGAAGAGACACCATCGCCCAGGCACAGTCCGGTACTGGTAAGACGGCTACCTTCTCCATCAGCTGTCTTCAAGTGATCGACACTGCCATCCGGGAGACGCAAGCTCTGGTATTATCTCCCACTCGAGAGTTAGCCACACAGATTCAGTCGGTCGTCATGGCACTCGGAGACTACATGAACGTACAGTGCCACGCTTGCATTGGTGGGACAAATGTTGGGGAAGATATTCGCAAGCTTGACTATGGCCAACACATCGTCTCGGGAACTCCAGGACGGGTCGCAGATATGATTCGCCGCCGCAACCTACGTACTCGAAACATCAAGATACTTGTCCTTGATGAAGCAGATGAGCTCCTCAATCGTGGCTTCCGCGAACAGATTTACGACGTCTACCGGTACCTTCCCCCTGCGACACAAGTCGTAGTGGTCTCAGCTACGCTTCCCTACGACGTGCTTGATATGACCACGAAATTCATGACGGACCCTGTTCGTATCCTCGTCAAGCGTGACGAATTGACATTGGAAGGTCTCAAGCAATACTTTATCGCCGTAGAGAAAGAAGAATGGAAGTTTGATACTCTGTGTGATCTCTACGATACTCTTACGATTACCCAGGCTGTCATCTTCTGCAACACTCGTAGAAAGGTCGATTGGTTGACGGACAAAATGCGGGAGGCTAATTTCACGGTGTCTTCAATGCATGGTGAAATGCCTCAGAAGGAGCGTGACAGCATCATGCAGGACTTCCGTCAAGGCAATTCTCGTGTTCTCATCTCGACCGATGTATGGGCCCGCGGTATCGATGTTCAGCAGGTATCACTTGTGATCAATTATGACCTGCCCAGCAATCGTGAAAATTACATTCATAGAATCGGTCGAAGCGGGCGATTCGGAAGGAAGGGTGTGGCTATTAACTTTGTGACCAGCGAAGACGTCCGCATCTTGCGTGATATTGAATGTAAGCTGGTGTTGATGTGTATACGACTTGGCCTTGCTGACCTTGATTAGTGTATTATTCAACACAAATCGATGAAATGCCCATGAACGGTGCGTCCACATTCCATAATCTATATCTCAATCAAAGCTAACAGCTTTCAGTTGCGGATCTCTTGACTTAGACCGCAGCGTGGGAAAGGCTAAATCTTAATCCCCTTTCGTCCAAGAGGGCCATGTAAGGCAGAGCGGAGGGAAAAGGTGGTCGGAGAAAGGTCTCACGGCTCTTCAGGGGCAATCTTGCGTGGAGGAAGGGGGCTTTCGTGCCAAAAGGCATGAACTCCAATCATCCGTTTCATCTGTTGACTACTGACTTCTTTTGACGCAGTATCCAGATCGCATGTACTCAGAGTCTAAATTCTATAACATGTCTTCCACAGTATAAAGGAGTCCTAATCCTACAATATTGGCATAGAGTAGAGCACACGCTTGAAAGCATCCATAGATATCTACCATTGTTCGACCGGCAACCTTGATGTTCCTTTCACCAAAATCCCGACAACAGCCGACGTCTCATGCACAGATCAATTGGTGAAGCAGGTGGGCCGAGCATGTCCAACGGCGAGTCAATATCCTCACCTGTCGTACTCACGACCTACCATCCAAGTAACGCAACGATCACTTGCCCGACCAACGTCCCTCATGATTTCTTGGAGAGTAATGCGCTATCCGACCGTCTGTATGGTCAGTATTCAGTCACTCTAATTGGTGAAAATTGACGTGTCGGACCAAACGGTCTATCATATCCTCTCACCTCGGACTAATTGCCACGACACAGTCAGTAGAGCGAACCACAATACCATCTGAAATACAACAAAGCTACGATTTGAGCGTCACTCCGTTCGGTATACTCACTCAGTGTTTCGTAGAAGTCACAAAGAACAAGCCCAGCCTTCGTGATATTCTGGCAACCTCCTCCGGTTCCTCATCTCTATTAGCAACCATTTGCAGAAGCTACGCGTCGAGATCTCGCGATCCTGAGCTAGCCCTTCGCCAAAACAGCTTCATCAACACCGTTCGCCTAGCGTCTCGCTTCCCACTTTCCCAATACCCACAGCCTTCTTTCTGCGAGAGTCAAATAGCTCCCTCGTGCTACGTCGCTATCAAGACTTCTCATCAAACCTGTTCAGTCCCGACACTTGCCCATCAACGCTCACATCGCACAGATCTACTGGTGTCACATGACGGAATTGTCGATTCCTGAGCGCCCTAAGCAAGTGGTACCTACCACTATCATGGCCGACACCCTTTCAACTGGCAAGTCTTTGCAGTCTACAACGGTCCTTAACGCGCCAATTATTGTGGAACGCACCGTCACCACTGCCATGTCATTGCCTTCTATCCCTAACAACGCCACTCCCCATGCTACGGTAGCCGTGGGTAAGTCTACTAAAAGAACAGCATCTAAGTCCACTGCGTTGGGCACGAAGGGTATGTGCAACACTCAACTTACACCCGAGCCATTGACGAATGCTTCCACGGAGCGGCGGTCACCAGCTGAAAGCACCGATCCGGAAGACGAAGCTTCCGACTGGGCTGCAGCACACTCGCCTGTCAACTTGTTCGAGTCTGATGCAGAACTTTCTACTAGCTATACGCAAGGGTCTGCACCTCTGGGCAAAGAGAGTGTTACCAAGAAGGTCTTGAAGCGTGCTCGCGCTAAATCAGCAGCATCGACTGGTGGCTCCATCACTGGCAGAATTACGAAGAAGCGTGTCCGGACTTCAGCGGTACAGCGTCAAGCACCAAGTGCCAAGACTGAGCTGCCTTTGGATAATGGCGAATTGGCGTAAGTTGCCCTTGCAATGGCGTGAAAGGCATAGAGAGTCTCCCCTCCATGCTCGAGACTACCTAGAGGGTTCCATCCACTCATTCGACATTCATGCTCGTCAACGGGACATCAGCTAACATCCACCAGCAACTTCACCGCCACAATCTTCATCATCCAGCTTGGACCCAACGGCCACCAATTCCATGCCCACGAATCCGTCCTCAACCGCTCGTCCAAGTTCCGAGAAGAAGTCCAAAAAGCCAAATCCAGCAAGAGGGCCACGAAGCAGAACCTTTTGCCCCTCATGGCCCACAACCCTGTCGCTTTCGAGCAAATGCTCCAGTACCTCTACAAGGACACGTTCCAACTCTCCAAGACCAAGCCTACGGCCCTCGAACGCATTGCCGAGATCCGCGAGCTCATGAGCATTGCCAAGGTACGTGTACTCAGAATCCTTCCTTCCAGATTTGTCTTCCAAAGCTGGACTCTATGCCATGGTAGCCGGTGCTGACTTCGAACTCTCGGCCAGGTTTATGTCCTACCCGGGTTACAAAAGCAGGTCGTCAAGCTCTTCTCCACATCCAAGATCCTAGCGAAGATCACGCCGGCCACATTCTTTGATTGGGCAGAGGACATGTATTACGAAGAACTCGATCACGAGAACGGTCCCTTCAAAGCTTTCTTTGCGCGGGTGGCGCCGCCGTTGATGCGGTGTTTGGACCCTATTGTCTTGAAGGATATCTGCCGTATGGTCAAGTTGGGCGGTGGATTTGCAGAGGAATTGTTTTTGGCTGCGCACGCGGTATGGTTTCATCCTTCTTGTTGAGGTTGATGCTGTGGGATCTGGCTGATGAGGATAGACGGTGAATGAGGTTGGGGTTGTCAAGAAGGAGGAAGGGGCTATGGATACTGATTGTGAAGGTACTAGTCTTTTCCTACCTTGTATGGCTAGCTATCTATCCTTGTTGTTCGATTATGCTGAAATCTTGATGTGATAGAGCCCTAAACCAGCCACTCGGCACTCGAAATGCACTCCATATGGCTGTAGCAGCCACTGTTGCTCACGTCTGCATTATTGGATACGCCACAATCAGCATGTGTCCTTGGATCTTCAATACACGCTTCAACGAATCCTACCTCACCGAAACGTAAATTTTCACCTTTCTAGACGGCTCGCAGTCGCTATTTGTATCAACAGCACTCACGGCATGCTTACTCCTCCTTCGTCCCTTGGTCAACGAATCCCGGTCCTCGCCACCTTTTCGGCTGCACTACCACACCATACGCCACTTCTAGCCACAACCTCAACCTCCGGTCTGCTTCGATACCAGCTTACAGCCAAAACCAGACAAAGCATTCCTCTAGCAAGCGTCGTGAGGAAATGGGACACCTAGCACATTAACCTGTTCCATTTAATGGCAGAGGAGGCTCATCTCTAACTTCATCTTTTGTTACAATCCAGCATGCATGCGTTACTGATCAAGGCGATGACCGGCGAAGTAAAAACAGGCTTAGATGAATCATGTCTAGCTAAACATCTCAAACAAACAAACCACATTCTCGCTCCTTGCTTCGCTTTGCTTCACGTTCAGAAACCGAGGACCATACCTCCTGCTACGCAAATACGTCGAGGGGGCCTGAACCCCCTCAGATGCTACATCATCAGAAATTACATACACAATTTCCTACCAAACGCTACATTCGTCCGTTTGTATGATATCAATATACGATGTCGCTGCTGCTATATATCCCCCCCCCCCCCCCCCCCCCCCAAAAGAAGCGTATTTCACTGGATTTTTTGTACTGTCTGCGCGGGAACATCGCGCTGGGACGGAAACATCTGAATACGCCTGGGTTGGGAATTGCGCCTGGGAAGGTAACTTACAGGAGCCCAGGATCCCTCCGCCAACTGACACATCCAAGCGTACCAAGGGCATGCAGAATGGGGCACTTGCGTGTCATTGGGGGTATCTATCTAAGCATCCCTACATCCTACAGCCCATACCAATACAAACCACGATCCAAATCCCTCACCGTATGTAAGACAGAAGAACGCCAGCCTCCCTCCGAACCCCAATCCAATGCCATGCCCACACCAACACAGTCTCATTCCTCATCATCATCACTCATAACCATCATGCTATCCTCGCCCACCTCGCTAAACCTCGCCCTACCCTTCCCCTTTCCCTTGACCCTCCTACTCGTAACCTCCCCCTTCCGACTCGCAATAAAGTTCTCAAACTGCACATCCTCTTCTTGATCAGCGCCATCATCAACGCCCGCCCACCCCTGCTGACTGGCATTCTCTTCCAACGCCCTTCCTAGCAGATCGGTAGCGACAGGATCCTGTGGCGCCACGGCCAAGGCTTCGTGAAGTGCGCAGACCGCTTCCCAGCTCCGTCCCATTTCGAGCAATGTGAGGCCTTTGGCACAGAAAATACCAGCGTCCCGACCGCCTTGGCGAAGGACTTCTTCGAATTCTCGCAAAGCAGGCTCCCATTTGCTTTGCCGACGGTAGGCATGGCCGAGGTTCGCACGCGTAGCGATCCAAGCACGAGGGTCGCTGTCGATGTCGGCGGCGATGGTGAGGGCGCTGCTGAGGATGGTGACGGCTTCGGCGAGGTGGTCGAGGTGGTAGAAGACGACGCCTAGTTCGTTGAGGAGGAGGGGATCGGTGCTGCAGAGGGCGTGGGCGGCGTTGAGGTATTCGTGGGCGAGGGTCATGTTGTTGAGTTGCAGGTTCTGCATGCCGAGGAAGAGTTGGGGGAGGTGGGTTCCTTGGAAGAGACGGGCGGCTGTGCTGTAGGCTGAGATGGCTTGGTCGTGCTCGCCTTCTGCGGCGAAGGTGTGGGCGAACCCGATCCAGGCGGGACCGAAGTGCGGGTCCATCATTGAGGCTTTGGAGAAGAAGCGGCGGGCTTCTGCTATTTGGGATATGCTGAGGTAGTAGACGCCGACCGCGAGCCAGGTGCCTGGTTCGTCGGGATGTACGTCTGCGAGACGGTGTGAGAGGAGGAAGAGGGCGTTCCTCTGTGAGAGCTCGTAAAGGCAGGCGAGGTGGAGTGGGTAGATGGAGAAGTTATATTCGTCTGTGTCGAGGACAGAGGCTGTGATGGCGAGAGCTTCTTTGAAGCGGCATTGGGTGAAGAGGAGTTCGGCTTTGGAAAGGAGGAGATCGGGGTTGTTGGCGAGGTTGTAATGGGTGGAGAGGGTTTCTGATGCATGGTTGAATTCTGCAGGGTTCTTGTATTTCGAGAGGCGGGTCGTGTACAGCATTTTGGCAAATTGGGCGGCTTCTTGCGATGTGTCGTTATCTTCGGTTGATATCGAATCGAAGCCTAACGAATCCAGAAAGGCCCATTCTTCATCTGGCGCCATGAGCGAATTCTTCATGAGCTGATCAAAGGCCTCGAAGCATTGAACGTCTATGCGTACAGCATCCTTGTAGCATTCTTTCGCCCTGTCAAAGGCATTCTGTTTTGCGTAACATATTCCCCGGAGATAGCACATGCCTGCCTCATATTTGATGTCCGACAGGTTCTCCTTGTCTCTTTCCTCACTCCTCTCTAATCGATCCGGTTTGCCGTTCGCTTTCCCATTCTTGACTCCTGGCCGCAGATTTCCACTCGTATGGTGTAATTTTCGCCGTGTCTTGCTTGGTGACAGTATGAGATGACTTGGGTTCTTGTCTCCCAGTATTGAAAGGGCTTCTTCATATTTGCCTTGCCTAATTTGGCAGTGGGCGGCCAGGTAACGACATGAGGTATTCCGTTCTACCAGATTGTGCTTTTCAAGGAAACTTTGGGCACGAGTGTAATTACCGGTAGAAAAGTGGACTTGAGCGAGGAAGAAAGCATCGTTATCATCATCTAGAATATATAAGCTTTAAACCTGAAATTTGTTGCAAAGGGCTTACTGGTTATAGCGAGTAGCTTGTCACCAATGTATATTGCAGATTCGTATTGGTGCTTCTGTATAGCGTCTTGTCTCCAGTCTTTCAACAGCTGCTGCATAGCTCTGGAACATGAATTTGTGTTGCATGAAGTATGTAAACACAATATCGAAGCTCATCAATCAATTAAACGCGTTTGACGCGTTCCGGTCGTATTCTACCCGTATCGAGATACTAGAGCTTAAACTATCGAAGCCGGAGTTGACCATAGTTTCATTTCAAGTGCTCTAGAACATGCACTCTGTCGCCATCTAATCCGATCTTGCAGTCAGACTTCCCTTCTCCATAGTGGACGAGAGCGCAGCTAGATTACACTAGCGTCCCAATTGCGGAAGCTCGATCTTGGCTTGGAGGCATGCTTGTGTTCATCATTAATGAGTTTGTTAATTGCTGTGTGGTATGTTTGACGAACCAAGATCTGCGCATCCAATGAGATTAATGAGAGGGAGGATGTGGAACACACTTCTATCGCGATAGCTGCTGCAGCATAGCACAGGTCATGGAGACAGGATACTATCGGTCAACAGATTCCTTTTCGCAAAGTTTGTAATTCTGAGGTAATGCAGACTGATGAAATACTAGATCTGATCTTACATCTTTCACGTGATTACGCTGATATCAGGCTTTCACAACTACTTCATGTCGAACACCATCGCTATCTACTGACCACTTCATGGAAGTCTGTGTGAAAATTTTCGGCATAATTTTATCTCTGCTGCTTAGTACTAATGTTGTAGTTTCATAGCTAGTAATTGTTTCTAGCTCCCTGACGGGCTTCGATAACCACCCTATCCAGTCACGATACGTTTCTTTTCTTCGTGATGCTCCTTTAATGCCCGGCCTTTACTCCTTAGTCGGTTTAGTCTGATACCTATACTGAAGAGGCGCGCAGCTTGAGTCATGGTCTGTCAATCATGCCATTCTTCGTCGTGGAGGAGTCAAGATTATCTGTCATAAATCAAAGGTCCCAGAGCCTAGGGTGTTACGAGCACATCTTCCAATGCGCACTTCCAGAACACAGCGATCCATGAATACATCTTCCATTGTTCTTGGTGACGGTTGATTGCGTAAGATAGCAGGAATTTATGGCCGAATTCGGCTTTAAACAAGTGCTGGGAGCATCAACAGGTGATGAGTGCTGTGAGCTGAAGGAGTGTAAACGTCATGACTGGGGGGATTTGCCCTCGTCAATTGCGAAGGGGACGAGATCCATTATGGAGTCACGCCACAAAAGGTAAAACAGAGATGTGGCTCAAGGAAAACCCGGAAGATCCGGTCATGTATGATGGTTGTACCAAACGCACGGCATTCATAGGAAGATTTCAGAAGAAGAAAACAAAAAGCTAGGCGTATCTAAAGCGTTGATCAAGATATGGTCTTGTGCTTATCATCAAAGGAGATATCATCCCACAATATTACAAGCTGAACTTTGGCAGGCTTGCCCGGGGGGAGAAGGCGAGTGATTCGTCAGAGACTCAAAGGCAGCAGCAGCCAGCTCCTCATAGATCATTGAATCAGTGATCTCTGTTAACCGAGATTCTGAATGTATTTTGAAGCGCGTTGTCCCCCATTGCGTATATACCGGGAGGTCGACGCTGTCCCGCCACAGTGTCACCAGATAGATCTTTGAGGACACGGTTCCGGCGAGGACCACGAGACCAATGATACTTTTGCTATTGCCTAGCTTGGCCCAGGATCCGCACTACTGTACCATCATGCCGCATGAGACTGTCATGTTGGCGGCTGGACAGGAGGGACAGCTCAGACCAATTGACATTCCAGCAGCCGTGAAATCACAGTCAATGGACGACACGGGATTGCAACGCCAAAACGAGCCGCTAGATGGATGATCTTATCTTCAGTGTCATAAGAGGGTGGTAGTCGAACCAGGAGATCTTCAGGGGGACTGTTAGATCCGAAGAGCTCCGTGTGAAATATTGAGTGTGTGAGACAGTGTTTGGAGATTATAGTTGCCTGAACCAATACGTGAGGAGCAGTGAAATATGTTAAGATGTCCCTCGTCGTTAGTAGCTCTATTAGACTGCGGCTTGACGGCATAGGAAAAGATCCTACTTGGAGACCTATCGTATGCAGTGTCAAGTCATGTTGGGGGACAAAGAATCGAGCCTGTGAGCCTGTGAATAAGCGTCGGTCGTGCCAAGACTTTCTCAGCCCAAACGCGAATCGTCACTGTTGATCGTCGGCGCGTAGCCGAGACCCCCTTCGTTCCACCACTGCATCTTCCCATTGCGATCCACCTTTGCTATCCACAGGATTGTGCTGTTAATGCTCTTCTCGAATCTCCAACTGCCTTATCATCAGCAGCCTAAGTTTCAAGGCATCCGTTATTGACTGTCTCGCAGAAAGCAAGATCACGCCACACAAGCCTTCAATCCCCCTACCGATCCTGGACCCTTCCTGCAAGACACGCTTCAACGCGCTGCGATAGCTCCGACCACAGCCTATCTTGGACGTGCAAAGGCGCATTGCCCCTCCACACGTCCGCTGATCTGTTGCGTGTCAAGGGCGCGGTTGTACCATAGTACCCTACTCCCTAAAGTCAAGAAACTCCGCTCCTTCTTCCTCAGCTTACACTCTTCTGTACACTCTTCTGGCTTCTTCCCTCGGCGACATCACGCCTCATCGCAATCAGCAACCGTTGTCGACAAGCTGTGCCTTGTCTCCCTGCTCGAATTGAATACAATCTTCATTCATACAAGCAGGAAGCATCATTATCGGGGTGCATCACTACGTCCACTTCTCTGAAGCACTTGCAGCTGCTGTCACGCTACCTCACCAGTCGACACAGTGCGAAAGTTTCGATATGTCTACAATCGCTATGTCTTCTCCTGCCCGGCAGCCGTTTGCTACCCTTGGTGGCTCGAGACTCAGGAACATGGTAAATGTCAAGAATAAACAGAATGGTAGGTGCACAATGCCATCGAGTTTCCACTCAAACCATGCAAGCATACAAGAATCAATTCTCACGGCTCTTACTGCGGTTAAGCAAGGATTGATGACTGACATCGCGGGCAGCCCTTGCCACCACAACTGCTTCTGCAGTGAAGCGTCATGCTCCTGATGACTTTGACGATGTCGATTCCGAGAACATTGACCCTCTCATGTTCTCATCCTCCAAGAAAGTTCGAGGTTTCGACTTCGACATGACCAAGTCAAGCCAGGCCCCTCTCTTCGCTCTCACACCTGCGAAACCCTCTCAATATGTCCAGCGTGCTCAAGTAGCAGGTCTGAAGCGCAAAGCTGAGGAGCCTGCAACCACGCCCAACAACGAGATTCAACCGAGCAAGCGTATCCAGTCGTCCTCGGCACCAGCACCCGCCGGTCGCTCTCCCATCAAGAGTAAGAGAGCTGGTATTCTATCTCGTCGGCGCATGACGGCGAGTCCCTTCACGCGCATCAACCCTCCTACTTTTTCTACCACCGAGCCTACCAACGGATTGCCGTTCTCCATCGATGCTGCCCTCGCTGGAACTGTACCTGCCTATAAGTCCAAGTCTAAATCCAAGTCCAAACACCGCAAGTCGTGGCAATTCAACATTCATGAGGACACACCCGAGGATGAGATGGCCAATCTCATGGAGCACTCTACCTGTACCCTAGACATATCAGATGATGAGAGCCGTGCCGCGTCCAAAGGTGACAATGACAACAAAGAGAACATCCCCCCAGTCGACGTGGCTGCTGCGGTTGCCTTCCCTACAAACGTCACCGCTACGCGTCTAGATATGATGACCGACGAGCCTCGGAACCCGCTTGGCGATCTAGACGCAAAGGACTTCTATGCTGAAGGTTGCGATGCGTCATCATTCATCCTTGTTGCCGCTGAGGATGGCGCCGACGGTGCCGATGAGAAAGCTGTTCCTATTTCAATCGACTTAGAGCCATGTTCGCAAATGCATCCCCGTGCCAACACCAATACCGACTCCCGCGAAGAATGGAAAGATGTGATCGCTCAAATGGACTCAAAGAGTGCGGAAGTTACCCACTCCGAGCTTCCTTCGGACGGTCTTGCTCAGAAGGACTTTGTCGACATTCCGATATGGGAGAGTGAGAGCGCAAAAGGCGGTGACGACGTGGACGTCCAAGAGCCTTCAGTTGCTGGTGATGTCGATCAGTCATTGGTCGTCTGAGTTTCGAAAACTTACATACCCTGTTCTCGAATTATAATCATGCGCTGGGCGTCTGCTTTTCACCGACTTTGACTTCTCTGCCCTTGCATCTACTCGACGATCTTCAACATAACATATGGGCGTTCATGCGACACTAGAAGCGAAATTAAAGGACAAACCTCGATATCTCAGCCCGACGGTGATATATCAGCATTGGCTGGTCCTTGCCCCGATGATTGTTCTGGTCCTATGTCCACCGCCAGCGTCCACTATCGATGCAACGCCTGATTCCTATACCCTCCCTTGTCTCTCTGCTGGACCTGCCGGCACCGCCCATATGCTCTTCGTATTGACTGACTTCGGTGTATGTCTACGAATGGAGCTCTGGGCTTGCTGCAGCACTCGCCAAGATGGCTTCGAATTACTGGTCGATGGCGCTCGCAGAGCTTCTGGTATTGACTGACTCCGGTGTATGTCTACTGGTTGAGCTTGCGTGCGCTTGTATTGTTGGATTCGTTGGTCGACTGTATGAGATTTGTATTTGCTATGTATAGATTTGGCACTCGAAGCTTGGCATGTTTGATTCAGTAGCTAATGTCTCATCGGTGGATCAATCTCGTTTGTCGGCGTTTAGAGGGATGGGTCTTTGGTGTGTAAAGCTTAAGAGCATGAGTTTTGGGAATCTGGGCATAGTCTTACAGTCAATACGATCTATTCGTACAATACGTGATCCTGATTGCTTCCTGATGAGAACCTACTATGATTATGATGACCTTAGGTTTCCTGAAAGTTGCGAATGTAGATCCAATGGTTAAGGACGAGGCAACCAATGCTGTCAGCCAGTAGGGTCTACCCTCTTGCTACGAATTTGTGATGTGGTATTCCAGCTCGTATCGTCAAACTTGGCCAACGCTAGTCATGTGAATTACGCGCTTAGCGGCAAAAACAAAGACACTTTGGCGCGTCTCCATCTCCGGATGTCTCCATCAGTCATTCATTATTCAATTCTTGTGTTCATTTGTATTATAGCAGCGATATATATACGCACGTCCTTCTATCCTGGCTATGGGTCAATCAGGATGAGTGTTGTGCTTGTGCAGCTTTCTCCACCTTGATTTCTCTCTCCCGGGTCTCTACATATATTTCGCTCTTGCCAATATTCCTTTTATTTAGTAACACACCTTTTACTCTTCTGCTCCCATGAATATGCCTTTACTATTTACCCAATTCTGTGATTTACTTTCTGCTCTAGAATATTACTCTACTCGAGACCCACCCCTCCTCACAGCAAAGCTTAGGGAAAAGAATAGCGAGACCATCAAGTCGTGGTTCACAGCACATCCAACTTCCATCAGCTCCACTGAAGTGGACACTGTAGCTTTACTATCAGCTCTATTCCCAGCAAAACGCACTGACCGTATCTACTGCATCAAATCGCCTAGTCTTACAAGGTCACTCAGAAGATGGCTGGGTCTCGGTGCGTCAAGATGGCCCCATCTAGACCAATGGCAGATGCCAGGTCGTGGAGACTTGAGTGACTGTGTTGAAAGGGTTCTTCAGCAAGCGGAGTTTCCTATCCCACACAACAAGGACCGAGTCACCCTTGACCAAGTCGACGATGCTCTCGCCACTGTTGCTGCACGATGCCGTTTCTCTGCACCAAAAGTCCGAGCACGAGACATGGACAAAGATGAAGAAGTCGGTAAATCTTTGGAGAACATCTATCGGAGACTCCAGTCGAGAGAAGCTAAATGGTTTACCCGGCTGATATTGAAAGACTTCTCACGCTTGGATCTTCCCGAGAAATTCGTCTATGCCTGCATCGATCCTCGTCTGTGCGTCGGTATGCGGATGTATCATGACTTCGAATCTGCCATTGCCGAACTCAAGAGCCTGCCAGCATCCCAAATAATGGATTTCACTCGTGGTGGCTTTACTCTGCAATGTGCCAACGATGCCAATCTACTTCCTCCGCGAATTGGAGTCAAAATAGGTCCGCCGAGATGGATCAAAGCTAAAGGAGGTGTCAAGCATGCTGTGTCGGTGATCAACGGACGGACCATGAGCGTGGAGAGGAAGCACGACGGAGAGTACTGCCAGATTCATATTGATCTGTCCCAAGGCGCAAATTGCATTCAAATCTTCTCAAAGAGTGGGAAGGACTCAACCGAGGATCGAAAAGGTGTCCACCAGGCTATCAAGAATGGTCTTCGTGTTGGACGGCCTGATTGTATATTCTCCCAGAAATGCATTCTAGAAGGCGAAATCTTGGTCTACAGCGATCGAACGAGAGGTATATTGGATTTTCATAAAATCCGGAAGCATGTTTCACGGTCTGGGAGTTTTCTGGGTACGGCCTTGGATTCACAGTATGCCTTCCTGAACTCCATGCGATTAATGCTAATAAGACCACAGACCACACCATTGGGAACACCTGATGATTATGTTTTATGATGTAATGCTCATTGATGATGACCCTGTCCTTCATAGGCCTCATGGGGAGAGAAGGCGCCTGCTATTGAAGCTGGTGAAACGGATCGAAGGGCGTTCGGACTGCACTTATCATGCCCGCGTGCGATTCTCGAAACCAGAAGGTCTGGACAATCTCAGAAAGTCTCTAGCTCTTGCGTTTGTGCGAAGGTGGGAAGGGCTTGTTCTTAAGCCATATGATGAGCCTTACTTTGATCTGATACAGCCTGTCAAAGGACGATATCCGAGCTGTTGGATCAAGCTGAAGAAGGACTGCATCAAAGGACTTGGCGACACCGCCGACTTTGCCGTGATTGGTGGAGGCTACGATGCTGGGAGGGCCGCAAGACTCAATCTACCAAACATACGATGGACCCACTTCTACACTGCGTGCTTGCGAAACAAAGCCAATGTTTTGCTATCTGGGGCTAAGCCGGACTTCCTGGTGTTCGATGAGATCAGCGACTGCATTGGAAGGACCGACATGAAAACTTTGAACGAGCTTGGCAGGATTAGAGAAATGAAACCTGGCTCTTGTGAAGCGCTTGACCTCTTCAACATTGAACAAGCACAAGGACTATCAATGATGACCACGATGTTTAGGTGTCCCTTCCTATTTGACATCGCCGGCAGCGGTTTTGACAAATCACCGAATCGTAACATCTTCACCCTTCGATTCCCAAGAGTCATGAAGGTTCATTGGGACAGAGATTGGAAGGAAGCTGTTGGACTTGATGAGCTTCAGCACATGGCTGAAGTAGCTAACACAACACATTCCGATGAGACCAGCGACCCTTTTCACGACGAGATCAGATCTTGGGTTGAGAAGCTCAAAAAGCTTGACCGGGGAGCCCACGGCCAGCTGACAGCCTGGGACGTCTCCGACAACGACAACGAAGATGACAATATTGCACTGTCTGCTAAGGGTCCCCCAGCAAAGACTTCCGTAAAGACGTCACGACGCTCACGAGCATCTGCAGCTCCGCCCTTCATACGCATGGATACAGCGGAGATGCGCAACGGAGAGTGGCGATTAAGCAATGGCGACGTAGGTGAACGGCCGACTTCAAAACATTCCATGGTCAGCATCACCAGTGATGGTTCTTTGCAGACTCCACCAACATCCTCCCCATTCGCGAATCCTGGCAAGACAAACACGAGACAAAACTCTACCACAGAATCCGATGGATGCGTGCACAATGGAAAGAGGAGGCGTAGTGCGGACACTGATATGGAAAAGACTTCCACAAGATTGAAGAAGGCCAGACCAATGTTCATGCAGCAGTCAGAGACTGAGCCACAAACTATCCACAGCTCCATCGCTACCACCAGCAAACCGCTTCGCGAGATCACGGATAACGCTCGCCCTTCTCTCCAGCCTCAATTCCAAGAGGCGAGCCCGCAGACCAAAGCTCCAATGAGCACGGACTTTCCTCTTTTGCGCAAGCTACCCCTTGATACTGTGCAACTTTGCCCCCAAAAGTCCAAGAAAGTTAAAATAACCAGAGAGTCTTCTCCTGGACGAGAAACTACAGCAACCCAAAGTACGATTGCCCCAACCACCCAGGGCACGACCGAACATATTACTGAGGCTACGTATTCCCCAATTCGGAAGACTAGGACTAAGCCTAAGTGCAATTCACTGTCTCTGCCCACACCACCATGCACAGCAGACTCAGCTATGGTTATTGTGTTCCCGGCACTGCACAAGTCCAAGATCGTCTTGAGCCCAGACCTCATTCACGAGAAGAGGCCGATTGGGCCTGTGCGAGAGCTCTTGAAGTCCCTCTCCATAAACCCTTCATCCTTCCGCCAAGCTCTTTGCCGACCTGAATCACCCGAAATGATTGCTTCAGTTGCCGGAGGCGCCGTTCAGATCATCGTTTTGGTAGAACCTCAGAGTACAATAGCGACACGGAAGGCTATGGTGGACTTGCTGAAGAACGTCCAGGCTTGGCATCCGATTTCTCTCGCTTTCTGGGACTGGAGGGTACTGGAGATCGAGAGAAATAGAGATGGCGCGAAAGGCAGTGATCATCTAGTTACAGCGGAGGATCAATTCTATGCTAAAATGACGTGGAATCCGCAGTGGGAGAGCCAGGGAGCTGTGGAAGTTGAATGGCGAGATGGATCGATGGACAGGGTGCTGCGGGAAGATCTTGGGATGCCGAAGTACCTAATCATCCTGTGACTCAGCATGTTTCATCAACAGCAATGTGTTCTTCGCTATGGCCAAACCAAACTGCAACAGCCTCGCTTCAACGGGCCACACCAGTGACAGCCTTTAAACGAGTGCGTCCACGACATCTGGGTCACGTGTCGGGAGGATGTCGTGGCTTGGCAGGGAGGAGTGATGTCAGCACTCCTTTACGAGTACGAGAATGAAGCTCCTCCATCATGACGACATATGCACCTCATATACGCTCTCATTCCCTTCTGCTCTTCTGTTAACCACAGAGCTCTTCACTTGGACCGTCCCCAACTACACCGTTATAACTCGTTGACACAATGACGACCAAATCATCAGCCGGCGAGCATGCCACTACACAACCCTCCACCAACCAAAAGCGCATCATTGACGATGTCCTCCTCCTGTTTGTGCTCTGCGAAAGAACCACTACTCTGTCAGCGAACTGACTTCGTCCTAGCTACCAGCTCAAGCCCTCCGAAACGGCCTACTCGCACTACACCCCCCAAGCAGTCTTCCATGACCCCGTCAGCATAGCCGAAGGTCTTGACAGCATCCGCTCCCAATTCAACGGCATGCCCAAAGTCTTCGCCGAGTCAATCACCAAGAAATGCGACATGCTCGCCGAATCCACGGACCGGAAAATCGCCCTCAACCTCACCCAGCACTACGTCTTCAAATCACCCATCCCGTTCAAGGAGAAGGGGACGGAGAAGACGGTCAATAGCAAGATCACACTGACGTTGAATGAGGATGCGTTGATTCTGAAGCATGATGAGGAGTGGGATCATCAGGGGAATCCGACTGGGGATGATGGGTTTATGGGGAAGTTGATGGAGGGGAGGAAGAAGATTGATGCGAAATTGGTGGATAAGACTGTTCCTAGTGATCCGTCTAAGGTTTGAGGAGGAGGAAGTACTTCTGTGGGTGTGAACTGGGAGGCAATGGCAACGTGATGAAGCAGATAACAAGTCGATAGGTACGAAGGGATGAAGTATGACTTATGATACAACTCAGATCATCGCACCAACATACTCACAATCCTTTGTTCATCATGACAACGTCATCAGGCGCACTTTTGCATCGGCGCACTTTTTCCCAGGCGCACCTTTCTCCCCCTCGCACTTTTCTTCCACACTCTTCCATCAGCGAAGCTTACAACAATCTTCGATATTCGGTCAGCAAATACTTTTTGATGTACCTCATTCTACAATATCCAACCTTTCCCATCGCTCCCGCCATCCTTCTCCTTTCATACCCGTCAGTCTAGTTTGTGTTCGAGAAGTTTCCAAGCGCAGATGGAACACGGCGTTACGGGTATGATTACGTTGTGGAGTCTCTGTATTGGATTGGGGGACTGTGGATGAAGGATGGAGTATGAGTTGTGAGCTGAGGATTGGAAGGGGAAGGGATGGAGGGGGGGGAGGGGGGAGTGATGGAGGGGGGAGGGTGGTGGACTTACTTTGGTATATGAGGTGGTAAGTAAAGTCTGAAGTGCAAACTCCAAAATCCAAAATCCAGACTTCAGCAACTAATTTTCAAACTCTAGACTCCAGACTCCAGACTCCAAACTCCAATCTTCAAAGTCTAGACTCCAGACTCGAACCTCCAAACTCCAAAACCAATAAATAAGCAACCAACCGTGAGGCTTACGATCACACTGCCACATCGATGCTTGACCAACCATGGACTTCATGCGTCTCTATGGTGCGAATTCCTTGGCTGGCACAATCTTGAGTCTCCTTCATATCCTAAGCGCTCTTCCCTTCCTGCCGTCCCCTAGGCGCATACAAAGCGCTCTCCTCCCCGCAAATGGCATGGTATATGCCGGCGCCAACCTCGGCCATGGCCGAGGAATCGGCTTTCCGAGATCAATACATGACCATGGATTGATCGTCGGACTGTGAGCTATCCGAAAGCTGCACGCTGGGAGACGGGCTTACTGGCGGCGGGAATTCACCTCGATGTACATTCCACCAGTTATTTTCCGGAGACCCAAAGGCGGCGCGGACGGCCCTGGCGAACTCGATCGGATTGTCCCGCGGCGTTGTATCCGGGGTTAAAATCCACAAGATGGCCTCCGTCTTGGCTTCGTAGGCGTCGGAGACGGGGTTCAGCGCTATGCATTGCATCTTGATCCATGCGTTCCCCTGGGGGTCCCGACCGCCGCGGAAGGGGCGAAGGTACCCGGATCTGGAGTACAGCATGCCCAGTACGTAGCGCGTGTAATGCGGATTGGATGGATCGATGCGGATTTGGTTGCCGATGGGGGTTTCGAACATGACGTCTTCGTCGTAGTCGGCACGCGCGTCCGATGCGTTGTGGGAGTGGTCGAAGAGGTCGTGGTATGCGCGCTCGACAGCGTAGAGGGCTTGGTTGATGTAGGCATCCTTTTTGGACCATACTGCTTCTGCGAGTGAAGCCATGTTCTCTGTTCTTGGCTTGTTGGAATTCGTGTCTGTGGGGTTTGTTCAAGCTTTTGATAGTACGTTGATGATCTCGTTGTTTCTTTGATATACGACTTGAACTAATAACAGTAGGATCAATGATGGACGAAGTGCCAGACGGAGAGAGATTCGTACTTTATTTGAGGATCTATGGTGACTCACCCAGCCTCCATAATATTCGCAATTATTCTGCTCAAGGTTCGGCCACTGTTGGGATATGTCCAGAAGAAGGAAGGTTCTCGGAAAGCTTGTGGATGGTGGAGGAGACTATCTATCTCAGTGGGCAATACGATGCGCTCTTTGCGTATTCGGATACGGGACCTATCATAGGAGGCAAACATAGGGCCTCGAATCGCTACCAGGAGGGGTGTATATCTGTAACATGAGTTGCCATGGAGCGTCACAGACGTAGCAACTGGACGAATACCGGCTTTCGCTTTCCAGCGGCAAAGACACCGCGCACAGCAGCGCTCTCAAGCCTCTGTTGAAAAAAATTCGAATATCTGAGGCAGTTCACGATACCCGATGGCTGCAAGCCACAACCCGATGGTACCCTCCCTTCCAACAGTCCCAACAGATCGCCCTACCAATCCAACCAGGGATCGCGAAGCTTGTGGCATTGGACAGCGTCACAACATAGTCTGGACCCCTCTGATGGCCTCCTCGGCGGCGAAAGGCCAAGTACAAGCGGAGGGCATAGTCCGGAAAAAGCCACAATCGGATAAATCGTCAGAATAATTGTGAATATATTTCTTAGCTACTGACTGACTCATAGACGTCGCCCGGATGGCTTTCAGCCTTTCATATTGCGAAGGAGGATGATGGCAATATCCTGGAGAAAAGATGGTGTACTTCCGTCGAATGACTTAGATCAGTAGCACTCCCCTATACTCAAATCCGAAAGGTCTTGTTGTCGGTCCTCTTTCATCTAAAAGGTCCTATGCACATCTTGACGTATTAAGTCGTTATACCTATTCCTGCAGCCTCGACCGAAAGATCCTGATGGCCATTCCACAAAGTCCTGCCTATAGTGTTGTACCCTGGCTGGACTGGAGCCACATCTTCGGAGTCTCCATCATCATCATCAACCTCCACGAACAGTCACTCGTCTTGAAACAAAAAAGTTTCTCCCAAACGATACGCCATCAAGCTCCTAAACTCCTCCAATTATCTATCCCTAGAGACTATGATGGAGATACTCGTCCGTTGTTATCGTTACGTACTCCTATGTCGAGTGGTTGACTTTCACAATGTCAATCTTGAGCTGACGTTGGAGACTGTGCATAAGAAGTGTATTAATTGCATAAACATGAGAAGAGAAGCCTTGCTAGTCTGATCTAGCCTAGCTGTTCGCCAGGTCTCGGACAGCGGCACTGTTAAACATCTTCCACTTCCTCCATAAAGTACGCATCTCTTCTCCCATAAAGCAGACCAGGCTTCGCAGAATGTTTCGCAATAGCAGCCCGTGCTAGACATGATCGCAGGCTACCATCTTGATTTCCAGCGGGTCACGAGAGCTCAGAAGCCGAATTTTCCCCTATTCCTAAGTGACGGCATGCGTTCCCGGTTCGGTCTACGTACAACGCAATCCGCAGCATTGTCTACTGCCGTATACCAATAAAACCTGCTGCCAAGCTCTGGAGTAGGGAGTGTGTATAAGAGGCGGAATGTAAGTGGGCGCGTGGACCCATTCGCGACTCGTCACCGATGTGGAAGCATAAGCGATTGCCGCTGACTTTGATCGTGTCAGTATTTAGTGATGATACCTACCTTACGCAACCAGATATCACTACCTGCCATAATTCCTGATCCTGATCACCGTCATATAACCATTTTGTGGTGTACATTCAGTGACTGCTACCGTGAATGTTGTGTCCAACCGCATTCCTGACACTCACTTCGCACACATTGAAGCCATGATACGCAATATTATCCTACCAGCGCTCCTAGCGGCCACTATCTTCAGTACGATAGGACAAGCATCACCTCTCGAAAACGACAGGAGCCTCCTCTCACGAAACAATAAAAACAAACTGAAGTGCAGCAACGCCCCCAACGTCGTGGCAGGATAGTGAGTCCCCCTCTCCCACTCCGAAACGGGCATCTAGTATCCACATAAAACCCTTCCAACCAAACACTCACTCACCCACTCACCCACACCCAGCCTCCCAAAACCAAACGACATCCTCCTCCCCCCCACCCTCCCCCCCTCCGGCTCCAACCAAGAATTCACGAAATACCTCTGGTGCACCCCCAACACAAAAACATACACCAACTTCGCCTACGGCACCGTCCCCGCCCCCCCAACCCCCAACATCACCGCCGCCCTCACAAAAGCCGTCCTCGCCGTCCAAAACCTCCTGCAGACCCACAACAACATCGACGCCGCCCTCGGCGCCGCCGGAAACCCCAGCTACTGGTCGCTGCGGCCCGCGAACACGAACGTCGAGATCTGGGTGCAGTCGTCGGTGGGGACGATGACGTATGGGATTTTGGAGGCGGCGCTGCGAGGGTTGAGTGTGGCGGCGAGGACTTATAATGGGGGGCAGTTGCCGATGGTGTTTCGGATCAATGATGGGGGATGGGGGGAGGTGGGGGTGGGGTATGTGGGGCTTTTGGATGGGGATGGGCGGTGTTATTATCAGATGGCGGCTGGGGGGACGAGAGGCTGTCAGGAGGTGGTGAATGGGGGGGTGAAGGGGTTTGATTGAGAGGTTGGTTGATTTGCTTCCAGTAGAGTCCCTTTGCTCGGAATTGTAGATTATGGAGGCGGTATCTTTGTTGAGATTTGTGCCATTGATCGTTTCGTACCGGGTCTCCATTCGGTGACCGGATTTGATTGATGTTCGGTGCCCTGTTTCCCATCAGCGCAACTATTTCCGCGCACTGATTTTAGAAGTACGCCTGAAAAGTGCAGCTGGATAAGTGCAATATTTCCCTCACGAGATAACTCCGAAACTGACATCTCCACGGCAATGTAAGCAGTCCAACTGTGATAGCGTCCATATTGATATTGTCGTCTTTCGCGCTAATTTTGTCCTAACGCGTCTGCTTGTTGAGAATGCTATTATTCGAGGATCCTGGTATCCTACTGAGAGTACTATCAGGTGATCTGTCCATCCTTGCGACACGCTTCAAGAATTCCATCTCAAGTCCTCCTGCTTACTTTTGGCTGGTCTCGACAGTGGACAAGCATCAAGTGATCGCTTGATGCAATTTTGTCTCATAGACCTTTCTACCCGTACAAGTGTTTCTGACTCGATTCTGATGGTTGAGAGGGGTCATGCTGCGTTGTAATCTTGATCATGTGGTTTACTGCAAATGGCCTGGATGTAGAATGGACGAGAAGGAGGTAGACTCCTCTGGTGGGTGTAGTATATAGTCATAGCTTTGTCGGAGTCCCAACAGTATGGGTATTAAACAGATTTTGTTGTTGCTAGGAGGGTCCGGTCATGTTCTTGGTCGTGTATAATTGGTGACAGAACAGCTTCTGCCACCAGGAGCATGACGTTGCTTCCAGCCAGAGGTGTGCTTTGTACCGGTACAAGATCCGTACCTGACAGCGATGAGTTGATATCTCACTGTGAGGTTCACAAAGGTCCAACTTTGCTGACGTTTGAACTCCGTATCTTACCCATTACTATAAAGCGAGGTCAAGACAAGTAATTCCACTCGCGAAACCCACCCGGGAGAACGCAGAAATCAACGCACACCGAAGGTTTCATTCGGAGGTTTATTGTCTAAGCAGAAAGCGAACAGCACAGCTGCGAAACTTGGTAATTCTACGCAGATTGATCCATCGATGAGATGGTAGGTTTCATTACCCTTAAGGAGTATCGCTCATCCAGAGAGAAAATGAAGAATGAGACTTAGTTAGCCACGAAGATGCATATGACCTAGTGAGGCAGGTATATATGTCACGGCGGTATTGCTATTGTCGTCGCTGTAGATGCTTGTAGTTCATTAGTCAAGCCAACAGCTAGAATAGCCCATTCTCCTAGAGAATGATCCGGAGCTGGAAGACAACGTGCCCAAAGCGCGGTACTCATCCTTGGATGCATGTAATCTAGGCCTTGGCCATCGACGGGCGAACCATTAGGATGGCCCATTCTCTAAGAAAACGAATCGCCGCGGAGCCCAAAACGAAATGGCTCATCCTATTGCCTACCGATTGGGATGAGATGGTACCTGAGATTGCTTAGCGCCAAGCCAAGGTTTTCGACTTGTCCAGTTTTGGGATTATCCCCAAAACGGCCAGTAATTTTCCCACATTTCACTTGAAAATCAATTTTCAGTCTTCCAATAGGGAACAATTTGATGGCGGAAAGCCACAGATATGAAACAAACGCCATTATCGCTCTTTGCATACGTTGATCTTACCAACTGGTTCCTCACCAAACCCTGTCTCAAAGGTACCACTGGGTCGGGTCTCGCTCAGACATGCGACCGTTGATTTTGTTCCTGGTTCTGGGGTCGTAAGAAGACGACTAGCTCTGGACGGTAGGCCGGAGATTTTCATCCAAACTCATGTGAATATTTCCGAAGAAACCTCGTGGCTTCCCGCGATCGTTGCCTGAATGCTGATAACGACAGTAAGAGAATCCTTTCAAGCGCCGACAACAATGATATCGGGCTGTAGGCACAGCCTTGTTCCTTCAGGATCATTCGAAACATCATCGTACTCCATTGCTGTCTCGGCTCCCGCGTCCCGTGTGCATTTCCACGACTCTCAGCCCACCGACCATGTCAGCCTCGGATTCATGGAGGAAACGAGGTCGCGCCAGTCCGTATGCCACAAAAGCTACCAAACATTATGGATGCCACGAGGAGGAGTGCGGGGATGGACCCGAACGACGGCCAACGTGTCTAAAAGTAACAATTGAGGCTTGACGAGCAAGTCAAAGACCAGCAACCTTCCAGAACCTGTCAGGAATCTTCCGAAGGTAAGAGTAGAAGTAGATTTCGCAGTACGTAAGCGAAGGCACCGATAGAAGATTGCGTCAAAGCGGAAGCGGCTGCGTCAATGCACGCTGGAAGCATCAATAAAGGAAAGCCAATCTCATTGGTTGGCATTTTGGCGTCAATAAAGTCTCCTATTGTTTATAATTGCGATAATATTCTTTGCAGCGAAATCCAGGATAAAGTTGGGCAAGTACCGGTACGGCGAAATTAGGGTGAAGGGTGACAGCCATCAACGTCAGCTGGTTAAGTAAGTAAAGGGGGGGCTGCTAGCGCGTGACACCAAGGACGGGAAGCAAAAGAAAGATGATGCGCGCCAACCACGAGGCCAGATCCCAACACGATCCCATACAAGCACGTTCTACCCCAGAATCCTCGCGTGCAAGACAATTCTCCGATTAGTGTCGATCATAGAGGTTTCCCCACCTTTTAGAACACCCGCTTTGCCTTCCTGTTCCAGACTAAGTGAGCCACTATACCTGATTGGGCCCATCGATCCCGCTTTCCAACTGGTACCTGATCCTTCCCATCTCCCTCTCACCCAGACCTTTCCATGGATGCAAAGTCTCCGATGTGCCATCAGTCCCACCTTTTGGACCAATCAAGCTGGGAGTCTGGATCCTTCGGTTCCTTCGGAACAGTGCAACGACGGCATGCCGCGTGGGAGGCCCTCCTTCAGCCCGGTCAGGAAGGCTGCTATCTTGGAACACGTTCGAAGGATGCACAGATACTGTCTGATGGTACCTTTCGGCATCAACATGAGAGCGTTATCGATTTCGGCGAAGCTAGGTGCGGCAGGCGAGCCAATGACGTTGGAGCTAGGGAAGGGTCATTGCGAGGGTGCCACCATGTCATCTCCGTATTGCCGCCAGCCGATTGGACGTCGAGGACGCCATCATCAAACGCCATGTTCCTGGCGTGATAGACGGTCTTCCATGGGCTGATCTAGTCTGATATAAGTCTGGACTAGCACTGCTGCTAATCTCTACTATCCCCTAGTAGGCAGTAGTCAATCTGCTAATCTACCATTCTGCATGGATCTCATCCGTCATTTTCAGCTCGTTCCTCCAACCAGACCGAGCAATGACCGCTTTTCTAGAACAATTCTTTCCCATAATGTCTCCATGTTATCTCTTTTCTTTCTCGTCCTCGGTGTGCATGGAAGTGAGCCAGCTCGTCAATTGCAAAGGTGAATGAGACAGCGACCACCTTCTGCACCGCCATCATGTTGGATCTGATCAAGCGCTCCACGACTGGTGTCACCGGCGCCCTTCCCTACGACCCGGTCGAGTACTGTATCATTGCGGCGGGCACAGCTATCGCTTGGGCATACACAATCGAATTGGACCTGGTCATATTCTACACCTTTCGACGACGCAAGGGTCTTTACTTCTGGGCACTTCTCATCTGCTCCTGGGGTCTCTCGCTGCATGCGCTCGGTTTCATTCTGAAATTCCTCGTGGGGACGACATGGCTCATAGATTTACCATTCATAGAAGTTGGTATGAACGATTGATCTTATCAGTGCTGCAGTGCAAAGACTCACATATCAATCATAGGATGGGTGGCCATGGTGACCGGACAGGCTTTCGTGCTCTACTCCCGACTTCATCTGGTTGTCCGTAATCAGCAAACGCTACGCTACCTCCTCACCATGATAATCTTCAACGCCCTCGCATTACACGTCCCCACCATCATCTTCACCTGCGGGAGCAATTCCCCCAACGCCGACTTCTGGACCCCCAAATTCAACATCATGGAACGCATCCAACTCGTCGGCTTCTGCGTCCAGGAATTCATCATCTCAACCGTCTACATCACCTCCACCGTCCGCCTCCTCGGCTCCATCTACCACAGCATGACGCGCAAAGTGATGTTCCAGCTCCTCCTGATCAACTGCATCTGCATCGGCATGGACATCGTCCTCATCGGCCTCGAATTCTCCGGCCAATACGTCAACGAAGCCGCCATCAAACCGATGATTTACGCCATCAAGCTCAAGCTCGAATTCGCCGTCCTCAACCAACTGATGGGCCTCACCAAGGCCGGCTTCACGGAGGAACACCAGCACCGCGGCGGCCAGCAGCAGAACAGCCACGAACTGCGCGACCGCACCCTCGCCTCGAAGCAGGACCCCGAGGCCATCTCCCCCGCGGACCGCAAACCCGGCACCTGGACCACCGCCTCCAAGGGCCTCCGGGGCTCCTTCTCCGGCGCCCGCATGTCCGTCACCCACCCGGAGCAGATCTTCCAGACCCACCACGTCGACGTCGTCAGCGAGCCCAAATCCAAAGACTCCTCCAACGTATCGTCAGCGACGGCCGTGACAACAGGCGACACCACGCAGCCGCCGCCGAAGGTGAAATCGCTCATGGGCACCCCCATTGTCCACATGCCCGGCCGAGCGAGACACAGAGCCGATCCTGAGGCCCGGAATCATAGCCCGAGCGAGAGCGAAGAGGAGCTGCGGAGGAAGAGTACGGATAGCGAAAAGGAGGGGACGCGGTGGATCGATGGGTCGGAATGATATCAATCGATCCATCGGGTGCGTTCTTGGGGGTTGGGAATAAAAGGATGGGGCTAGCTGGAATAGCATCGGCAGGCCATGTACGACAAATTTGTATGCATCTATTCACCTTTTTGGGATCTCTTGGAATCGTTTTGTGCATAATCGGTACGTTTGTATGTATGTACGTATGTATGTGATATCCCAGGCCGCGAAACGCGAATCATTCTACCTCACTCTTTCCCATGAGCTAAAAGTGTGCTGCACGCGTGGCTTTGTGCACTTTTGATGTAGGGTTCGGCGATGGAAGTAGTGTCTGCGATTTAGTGTGTAGTGTAGTGTAGTGTAGTGTAGTGTAGTGTGTAGGGTATAGATGCAGCTATCATATATACCCTACGTACCTTATGCAAGTCTACCTTACGTTACATTCGAGGACATACCTTACTTCAGACAGTCTAGTACTATATAGGAATAGTTCTTGCGAATAGGCACGTTCTAGAACGTTTTTAAAGCAACTAGTTAGATAGGCACATAGGTAAGTTCTAGAGCCTACCCTCCTCTACTACTCTTCTACTATAAGTACCCCTACTACACCCTAGAATACTAATAAAAATCTGCTAGACTTCTTTACTTCTATACTCGTATACTCTTATTATTAACTTAAGGGCTGTTAGGTATAGATAGATAGATACTACTATATACTTAAGACTGTTAATATTTATATCCTAGAGCTTGTTGTTTAATGAAGCTTTTGGGAGGGGGAAGGGTGGAGTTGGAAGGGTAGAGGGGGAGCCTGGGGTCAAAGATAAAAGGTGAGAGGGGAAGGTGGGGGGGGATCGATAAAGCGTAGAGGGTAGAGGGTATTATTTACATATGTATTATAGGAATAGGGATGAGGATAGGATATATTTTTCTCGATGTGGGGTTTTATATTGGTGTTTTTCGCGTATATAAATCGGATATGTTTGTCGTCGGTAGTGCCATGTTTCTGCGTCTCGATCATATTCTCACACTTTGATGGAAATCGATCTCGAGTGCTTAAGATGACAATATGATAGGATCGGTTCGCTTCGTGTCTGTACGTACGCATGATGCATCGGACAAAAAGCCGGTCAAGTAGCCATCGTTTTTCGATTCTGTTATGTTGATGTATAAACCTTGTCGACAACTGGTCTTCGCGATGCCTCTCTAGATACTCCAGTTATCATGTACCGTCGAAAAAGACCAACACCCTCAATGTTCGCAGAAGCCAAAAGCCGTCTGATGCATCTTATTCTCCATCTCATTCCCCAACTCACTCCCAAACGCCTTCCTCTCCTCCATCAACCTCAGCCTGATCTCCCTGGCCTCTTCCAACGTCATGACGCCCTCGTTCACCTCGTCCGTGACCTTGTCCGCCAGCTCGGGCGGCAAGATGGACAGACTGCGGTCGGCGGCGAGCTTCTCGCGCCACCAGTCTTTCTGCTGCGGCGGCACGTTGGCGGTCGAGATAATAGGGATGTAGGGGTCTACGAGGAACAGGGCGAGGATTTTGCGGTGGCCGGGCTTTGAGGGGTCGTGGAGCTGGAAGGGGGAGACGCGGTGTTGGAGGACGTTGGGGAAGACTAGGAGGCGGCCTTGTGGTGTGGAGACGCCTGGGGTTTGGTGGGATTAGTAAATGTGCTCTAAGTGTGCCAAGCTTTCCAGACATGTCATGCGGCTCAACTGGCTTTTAAACTCGGAGGACAGGGAGACCAGGGTTGACATACGTCCTATTTCTTGTACTTGTTCCCCGTTTTCTTCAATGCCGTAGATTATCTCAACGCCTTCGAAATCACTCTGTAAGCCAGCATCAGCTGCTTTCGTGAGAAGTACATGTTCGTCGCGTAATGGTACTGCTAAAGTCAAGGACATGATCTTGCGGAGACCACGGATTGGCCCGCACGTTTTGCGATGTGAGTGCAACATATCGATTGAGATGGGGAGAATCGTGACGGCGTACTCCCGCCGTCCTCTGCTCTGTCGCTTACCTGGTCATACTGTTTCATATGGATTTCTTCATCCTCCACCTTCTGGCGAAAGGCTAGAGAACTCTCCGTAATGTTTTCACAGTCGTAATAGTAGAGCGCACTAGCGCAGATCTGCTCATTCAACTGCCCTTCTATGTGCCACGATCCACCGTCGTAGTTGGGCTTCTCCGGCGATAGCTCTGGAAGAGTTTGCGGGTTTAGCGTCCATCACTCGTGATCATTAGATACTTGAAAATATTCTGCGTGATAAGGTATTCCTGGATGATTCTTATGACCGTATTGTGGGTTCGCAAGATAAACGGGACTGAGTTACACTTACCAATGTTAGCAAGTTTGACAATTATTTGTAGGCCGGACTCCTGGAATTGCTTTCTGAGATCCACACTCGCAGGCTTGGCTCTGCGTTCATATTCCTGAGGTTCCGGTTGCACAAGTACGCGAGTTGATTTCAACCATTCATCTTCTTTGTCAACATCTTCATCACTACTCTCGTCCGCTTTGTAGTCCACAGGCATTTTCCTCCCCTGAAAATAATCGTAATCTGTACGGCCCAAGTCTATACGATGCTTACCAGGCACCTTGACCGAAGACAAAGTCCGATTCCACAGGGGGATCGCTCGGGCGATACATGCTCCTATAACGTCATAAAGCGACGAAAATTTCACGGGATGCAGGTTGTTGATGTAGCTAGTGATACTTACCGCTTCCGAGCCAGTAAATTTCAATTGGCATGGAAGCCATTGAAAGTTTGCGGAACAGGTCTTGTACTTTAAGTTGGAGGATTGACCGTACCATTGGACCTCGATCTCCGATTCATCCGGAATTTTGAGTACCTCTCCCTTGCCAACGTAGTCCATGCAGTCTGTAAGGCCTACGCGGCCTCTCGGAATGATTTTCGTCCGGCCGTAGACAAGAGGGAAAAGCGAGGGGTGCACGAGATCCAAGACTTTCTCGTCCGAACCCGGATGCCAGTCCTTGAGTCTTGATGGAACATCTTCGAGTGGTTTGCAGGCGGCTCGCAACGCTTGGTTTAATTGGGGTGGGATGGCCGTGTCCGATTTGACGATAGTAGCATCGAGGTCTAAGGTGGGAATGATGCCGTCTTGCTGGTAGGATCTTGCCTTGTCTTGCAGCTCGGCGAATGTCTGGTCGCAAGTCAGTCACTATATGGTGTTTGCAGCTCCAAATATTGAAAGGTTGCAATTACTCCGGAAGTGAAGAGTGCATTACGCGACCAAGAAGCATGGAAGCCGTTGACGGCTATACTGTAGGCGCTGACACGCCGCGAATGATAACTGAATCGAGCACAGAATGGCTGATGATTCTGGCCGAACAGGATCCTACCTTTAGTAACCTTTCCCTGGAGTATCGCTGCCAGGATAGTCTATTGCCAGGGACTAAGGACTAGTCAAAATGCACAATGACTCGATGAAATCGAGTTGCCGAAGTTAAGGAAATACGTGAAACATACCCAGTCAAGCATCTTGTCTGACACATCCATGTCGCCGTCAATTGCCTCTTGTCGCCACTTCTGAACTATGCTCTCATCAAAAACCTTCCGATCCCATTCCGGCTTGTCAGTGATGCTCTCCATCAATGCCAACATGGTCCGCTCTCGCACAGTCGACGGAGGTTCAGCCCAATCGAAGATGGCGTTTGGAAAAGACTCCTCCGGACCGTTACCTTTCACAGGTAGCCCAAAGCCGGGCAATTTCACAGGGTCTGAAGTCATCTTGACTGCGACGGAGACACTCGGTTGATCAACAATGGCCCTGTGTTGTGTCTTATATATGTCAACAGAATATACCTCGTTAGAGCACCTTAGCGCCGGGAGTGGTTTCCTCGGTTAGGCCACAGGCGGTTAACCCCTGTCCTGGTTGCCTGGCAAGGCATCCTTCAGGGGCAGAATAATGCCAAGGTCCGCTGTAGCCTGAAATTTGAAGCGAGTCGAGAAAAGCAAATATGTGACAAGCTCAAATCAAATTAATGACACATGAATGATCCCATATTTCCCATATGATCCGAATTCGAGAGCGTTCCCTTCGGCTACAGGAGGTCGACCCCAGCGGTGTTGTTAATCTACTTCTGCCACAGAATTTCAGATGATGCTACATACGAACGCGACCAAGACGAGGATTGTAAAGGCAGTCCCTACTGGCTTTGCACGGTTTCCACTGCCCGCAAAGGCACCCGTATCGCCCTTAGTCCCCGGCCCCAAATTCCCCACTGTAGGAGCCACCGCTCCAGATGCTAGATTAGTTGTACTGTCATCAACGATCAGCGCACCACCGGTAGCCATAGAGCAAATGTGACCTGATACGGAAATAGGCGGTGAGCCTGGCGTCAGTGTTTTTCCATCGACGACGAGGGCACTAGGGTTGCCTGTTATGAGCACGCCATTGACGGTATAAGTTTGAGGCGAGTTGTTGCTGCTAGGTCCTATCGTAGAGCCCACCGCTCCAGATGCTAAGGTAGCTGTACTACCGTCAACGACCAGCGTACCTCCAGTAGCCAGGGATAATATATGACCAGATGCGGTAATAGGCGGCGCGCCTGGCGTTAGCGTCATGCCACCCACTGTCATAGCATTCGGACTACCGGTAATCGCTATACCAGCCACTGTGTAAGTTTGAGATCGGCTATCACCGTCTGATCCGGGAGCTTCCATCGTAGGGTTGGTAGCTACGTTGTCAGTGAGTATATTGGACTTCCCGGATCCTAGGGTACTTGTGCGGCCGTCAACAACAAGGACATCTCCATTTATCAAGGAGAACGTGTAGCCAAAGATAATAAGAGGCGGCGAGCCCGGCGCTAGCGCTTTGCCGTCGACAGCGAGGGTATTGGCATACTTCGTCAGTTGCATACCGTCGACGGTGTAGATTTGGGATAATTCGTTGTTACCGGACCCCGGAGCTCCGGTGGCAGAGTCGTCCGCTGGCAATATAGTCGTCGTAACATCAAAAACTAACGCACCCCCAGCGGCTATAGAGAAAGTATGACTAGATGTAATGAGAGGTGGAGACCCGGGTGTCAACGTCGTACTGCCTACCACGAGACTGCTCGGATTGCCAATCATGACTACGCCAGCGACTGTGTAAGACCGAGACGGATTGTTGCTGCCTCCAGCGCCTGCAATTCTTGCCGGAGGGAGTCCGTCCGGTCCGGCTGTGTTCTTCGGACCGAGAGCTATGGTCTGACCGCCGGAGATCATTGCTGTTGGGTTGGAAGGCAGAGAGTAAGGAACATTGTTGATCGTGACGCTTGGGCCACCAGGGGTGAGGGTCTGGCTGCCAATGATGTATTGCGATGCTGAACTCGCTGTGTATGCTTTTCCGTTTATTGTTAGGACTGGATTTCCATTTGGCGTGACGGCTCCCAAGTTACCAGCGATGATTGGCGCTGGTGCCACGGTCGGAGCAAGAGAGTAAGGGGCGCCGTTGACGAGGATAGTCGAGCCTCCCGGGGAGAGTGTTTGGCTCCCAATGATGTATTGAGAGGCTTGGTTAGCCGTGTATGCATTGCCGCCGATTGTCAGGACGGGTAGAGTGCTTCCGAGAGCATTGGGTGAGATGATGTTGATTTTGGAAGAAGCAGTCATGGTAGGTGGGGCGACATTGTTGACAGAGGGTGCAATTGGATCCGGTGGGGTTTGTCCTAGATCATGGGGTATTACTGGTTGATTCGGGCTTGGCGAGACCGAGGTCTCAGCAGGCGGTTTAGGATCTTGGGAATTCTGTTCATTCACACCTGCGGAAGGACTTGGTCCAAAGGGTTGCAGTATGAATCCCGCCAGGCCAGTAGTAGACGCGCCTTCATCTGGTGAAGGGTCCTTTGGAGGATTCGGGTCAGCAGGAACCGGAGGCTTGGAAGAAATAGGATTCATGGCAACTGGGGGATTGCTAGTAGCCCCTGGATCTGCAGGCAGCACTGCTGATGCTGGTTGAGGCGCCGGAGCCGTAGTTTGCGCAATGGACCCTGCCGGAGTGATCAATGGGTCGGCCATTGCAGAAGCACGACTCAGCGCTCGCGGCGGATCGTATAACCCAAAAACACATCATAGGCATTGTCGCCATAGCTGTCCCAAGCTGTGCAAGCTCCCCATTCCGGATCAAGTGCCGTCAATTGTACTGTGGAAGCAGGATCGGATTGTAGGGAGGCCCCATAGTGTAAGCTACGGAAGTGAACCAGCTCGAGGAACCACCGTGCTTGTTCAGATAAGACGTAGTACTCCCATTGCTGAGACCGTACGTATGGCATGCTGCTGGATCATAGGCCTCGGTCTGCGGCTCAAACCCAGCATACCGAACATATGTACTACCGAATGAAAGTGTCGAGAGATCCCCGGAAGGTACGGCAATGGTGGGATTGTAATGGACATTGCCCCTGATGCCACATGAATCGGCGACACTGACAGCGCCATGGATTGCTATATACAACGAAGGAAAGCTGAGGGTTGATCCATCAACGACGGCATAATTCGCAGCTTGTGGCTGGCTTGGGTCTGCAGGTCCCATCGATTGAGGAAAGAGCTTGGCTTGGGATGTTATAGTTGCATTGGGTTGGGAGCAATCGGTCGATGAAGCTGAAGGCCAGTAGAGAAGTTGAACCTCTGGAGCAAATATTTTGCAGCCACCACAACAATCATAAGGAATGTGGGCGTCACCGTTCTTTACTGCGGGGATGTAGCCAGCATTCTTATCGTGAGCATAGGATGCACATGCGGGGCTCCTCGCGAAGCTCAACTTAAGATCCCACGGTAGATTTCCCAAGGAGAAAAATTCAGAGCATGAGTATACAAAGGTTTGCGGCTTGGCTCCGATGATGATCTCTGAATTTCCATCCCAAGAATAATCTCCACTGGTCAAAGTGAAGGTAGTTGAGCCACCAGTACCTGCGTAGCAGCCTGTGAGGTTAGGATCTTTATATTTCAGGGTTGCCGGCGCTGTGATCGTTCGTTGTTGCCAGGTACGAGATGAAGAGTTCCTCGCCGAGGTGATTGAGGACTTCTGTACCCGTCCATATGAGCTTGCGGATTGTGACTGCCTTTCGTTACGAGGAGTTCGAAATGACTCATCGCTCGTTCCGGTAGGGGTGACGGTAGCCCCAAGAGTGTGTGGGAAAGTTGTACGATTCTATGAAGATGGGCTGGGAATTCCTGAGCTTGGGATGCCGGTTTTCGATAAAGGTGTGGAAATATTAGAACTCGTATATGTAATTCCTGTCGAAGCATAGCATTCAGTGAGCCTCGAGATTCAAAGACCTGACTGCATTGAAAGCTGAAGACGAAGTTTCCCACGCTTCAGAGGATTACATACCATTAAGAGCCTGAGTGAAAGGAGTGAAAGTGAACCATAGTGAAACACTCAGATACAGCAGCCGCGCATCGACCGAAAAACCCGCCATGATGCGCGGAGAATACAACAGACATTTTACTAGAGCAGGGAGAAGAAAGATAAGCACTCACAGGAGATCAACCTTTAAGACCGGGACGGTGGGCTAAGAGAAGCTGACATGGAGGTTTGACAGGTCCAGGGGGCCTGAGGCTATGTAGACGAATGATAGGTCGGAAGTAAATTGAAAGGAGCCGCGAAGATTCACTCGTGGATGTCGTATGTAGGCACCCTTCAGGTACGGGTTGGCGGACTAACCGTCGCTTCGGGAGAGGCGAGTGGCCCTGCACGCTCCCACGGGGGTCTATACACATTAGGTTATAAGGTAGTCCTGATATTCGATGTTATCCTGAGGCTGTGTCATTAGCGTAGACTTTCCCCTAGATCCCCATAGAGTGATTGGTGGCTTCTCCCGCCACTAAAGAGAGTGAGCTGAGTCAGCCAGCCGGTACCCATGCGTGCCATGCCAACCAGGGCACATACTAGTATACTATAGTATGAGTCCCAACGCTAAGACTGAGCGTCTTGGTCCTCCGCCTAGGGGATAGATGTACCTAATTGGTGGCTTCTCCCGAAGCTACTGATACTAACCGAGAGGACCCACTTCAGCTTCTAGTTGATACGAATTGTACCAACCTATCAAAATACGCGGAGATACTCACCTTAGAGGTATAATCTGCTAGCGAGCGTGTTGCTAAATCCCTCACTCATTCCAGTACTGACTACATAGCGCGTACCTGAAGCAAGAGGCGAGTAGGTAATGGGAATTTATCCTGGTGCATAGTCATTATGCACGCGAGAATCAAAAATCTGATGCCTTACCCTTAGTGTCGAACGTAGCACATATCTGAATCTAATCCTCCAAGCCGTCAGGAAAACATAGTCTACCGCTACCTCTACTACACTCCAACATACCGCGCATCCAAAATCCAAAACCCATTGTAATAATGCCCACCCCCCAGATCACCATAATCGGCTCCCTAAACACCGACCTCATAACCCGCACGTCCCGCCTTCCCAGCCCCGGCGAAACCCTCCTCTCGGAATCCTTCGCCACCGGCTCCGGAGGCAAAGGCGCCAACCAAGCCGTAGCATGTGCCCGCCTATCCCGAGTCCAAAACGCCCCAACCCACTCCGATCTCAATATCCGAATGATAGGTGCCATCGGCAGCGACACTTTCGGCCAAGATCTCGTCTCGGATTTGCAAAGCAATGGTATCGACGTTAGCGGCGTTGTGAAGAAGGAAGGGGAGAGGAGCGGTGTGGCGGTTATTATTGTCGATGAGGCAACGGGCGAGAATCGCATTTTGATGAGTCCCAATGCGAATTTTAGTCTGAGGCTCAGGGATTTTGAGGGATTGACGGGGGCGGAGGTGCCGCATTTTTTGGTGTTGCAGTTGGAGATTCCGGTTGAGGTTACGTTGCAGATTCTCAAGGTGGCGAGGGAGAAGGGGGTGGAGGTTTTGATGAATCCGGCGCCTGCGCGGGTTTTGCCGAGGGAGGGGTGGGAGGGGGTGGAGCATTTGATTGTTAATGAGGGGGAGGCTGCGGTCGTTGTTGGGGGGGTGGGGAAGGGGGTTTCGTGGCTGCAGGGGGGGGAGCATGTGGATCGGATTGTGGGGTTGGGGGTGAGGCATGTTACTGTTACTTTGGGGAGTGAGGGGGTGGTTTATATAGATACTCGAATGCGGAAACGCTGGGTATTTCGAGCAGTTGATGTTGAAGTGGTGGATACGACGGCTGCTGGGGATACTTTTGTTGGTGCGTATGCTGTTGCTGTCGTGCGGCAGAGGGGGCGGAAGGGGAATGTGGCTGCGGCTGTCAAGTGGGCTAATCTGGCTGCTGCGAAAACGGTGGAGCGGAAGGGAGCACAGGATGCGATCCCGTGGCTAGATGAGACTGAAGCATTTGATGCTGATAGGCAGGAAGAGGATGGGGCTTCGATAGACGAAGGCAAATTATCAAGTTGATCTGCTCTGTTCATGCCCAACATGCCCAATTAAATCAAGCATTCACAGCTTTCGGTGGCCCATCTATATCACAGATTTCCTGGGGGTTGTGTGATCTTCGTCAAATGATCCCCATTCAGCGTCTTCATGATCTTGCCCAATCCCTCATGACTGTAGTCCTTCTGATTCCACATATCCTTGTGATATTTCACTTTCCCCTGCTCATCGAAGGTCAGTGTGACAAGGCTGTTGACCGGCTTCGAGTAATGCACGAGTCGTGGTGTGTATTCTTGTTTCATCTTGAACGCAAGCTGCGTGTCGGTATTGGAGACAATTTCTGTGGCGAGAGTTTTCGAAGATGCCATAACTTTTGGTATACCTGTACGTACGGAAGTGCCATCAGCCGCGATTCTCTCAGGAATTAAACGACATGAACCATGACAGCTGCATACCATACCACTGCCCAGCGATCTTGTACCTCGTATCGCAATAGCTCCAAGGATCATCGTAAACTGACTCCTGGGCGTACACCTGCATATCCTCTTCGCTCGCGCTTCCAGAGTATAGGCTTGTGATAGCCTTCACTGCTTTCTCCCGCTCTGGTGACACTTTGATCGATTTCTCCGGGTGAGGCTCATAGTCGACGCCCGTGGATGAATTTTGAGAAGGGTCCGGGTTTGATGTCAGGGCTTGCGGGTCAGGGCGAGGTTCGTATCCCTGCTGGATGGCTTCTCCACGGGAAGCCATGATTGGCAATATTGCAAGAATATAGAAGCTTCGCTATAGAGTTGGGAGGGGCCATGATGGCCAGTAAATTGATCAGTATTGATGTCATCATCGTCAACGGCTTTGGGTTCTTGTAATGTAAAGTATTATCAAACTACGGTGCTTAGCGCGGTATTCCAGGTTCTATATAACCGAAAGTACGGAAAAATCGTTGGCGACAACTGTCAGCCATACCTTATGCAACCGACACGGCTATACATTCTCCTCTCCTCTACGGGTGGTCACGATACTCGTTATATCCCTTGGTTACAGCACCTTGTCCAAGGATAGGAATCATGGTACGCCTGAAGCAGTCATACCTAGGGAGCTCTCCACAACAAACACTCTACATCGTGCCACGGCCACCCCGACCACCTCCACCGTCAGGAGAATGCTACATTTTCTCATTGCCTGACGAGCTTCTGGCTCAAATACTCGATCATCTTGCCCCACCGACCCCGTTTCATCATCAGTCTAAATATGAAAATTGCCTCGGAATCCCAACTGTCTGCGAACGTTGGCGACGCCTTTATGAACCTATCTTATACCGTAGTATTGACCTTGGCTATTCTGGATGGCAGAAACCCCGCCGGACTGCGAGACTCGTCAAAAACTTCGAAGAACGCCCGGGCATGACAGGCCACGTTCGGGATCTCGATGTCCAGATATATAAACCTAGCGATGCCACATGCCGATTGGTTGCTTCTGTTGTCCTATGCTGCAGGTCAATCCGCAAGCTTTCCTTACATACGTTCATGTCCCCCACAATTTGGCCTATGATCCATGCCTCTTCAAAACTTCCTTGTTTGGAGAGACTAGGGCTCACAGGCTGCGAGGATGGACCAGCTCTGCAGATGATCCTGGCACATTTCGGTACGCATCCTCTCACGGAGCTGAAACTCAATCGCTATGGACTAAGTGTTGATGACGGACCCACGGCGCCGTGGAGATCTGGTTCCCAGTCCACCTATCCAGATCTGGAAAACACCTTCTTCAATTATTTCTACAACGGCGCTGTGACTACTCTGGTTCTCTCGGATCCAAGTGCACCACCGTATATTACGAAGAGGTTTCTGCAATGGCCTGCACACCTCACGAGACTCTCTTTGACATTCCTCATACACTCAATATACGCCACACAGTATTCACTCGGTGCAATGCAGGAGCTCCTCGATACCCAATGCGAGTCCTTGCAGCACGTCACAATTGGGATCATTCCCTGCACACTCAACGGCATCCCCAATTTCTCCCACTTCCTGCGCCTGCAAACGCTGCAGCTGAATAGAGTCAACCTTTTCTCCGAAAAGCCGCGCGTGGCTGCCGCAAAACTGTCCGCGCCTTTGCTACGTCATCTTGGAGTAAGTTTCTGCACGGAGGATCAGCACCATGTAAACATCGACACCTTCGCCACCGAACAAGTCCGTTGGTTGGAAGAACTTGTATCCTATGTGGGTGTAAAAAGTACAGCGAGCAGTAAGCTGGATACCGTCTTTGTCGAGTTCACCCCGGAAACTCCGCATTGTACCGCTGCCGAACTTGAGCATATGACCTGGCCTTGGGAACCTTTGGAGCAAGCTGTGGAGGCGCTGTCCAGATACGGCGTGACCATGACATATAGCACCCCAGAATGCCCAAAGGAGGATTGGAGTAAAGTCCTCGCTAGAATTCGGACGGAGCACGCCGCTCTCAGTGATCCCGAAAGTGAAAGATCTGGTTACCTAATTTATTCGAGAGAGTGATAGTGAGATTCGAACAAAAACCGATCGTAAGTAGACAAGGGACTGTTAGTACTACCGGCCCTCCCTTGTTATCGTCATTGTCTCACAAAGCTCGCAAGCAGGTGAATTTGACGATGCGGTACTATTCCGCCCCATCCATCCAAGGTTATCAGGGCTGAAGGCATTTGCAGCTAAGGTACCCAGGAGAATGTCCTTCTTTTGAGGCCTATAGAATGAGCCTGTAGACGGCACGTGAGCGAACTGCTTTGCACGCCGTGAACACGAGGTTCGGCACGATATGCAGGGCTCTGGTATGAAACCAATGCTCCCACGTCTTCCGATGTGATAGTAATAGTAACGGCAAATTGCCAAAATTAGTAACATCGCTCCGGCTACCGAGAAAGCGCCAGAATCATCAAAACCCATGTCTTTGCAATCTGTGTATCTCCCGACGACGGTGCTAAGCGGTATATATAATAAGTTGTTGGGGGTAAATGTGCGCGAATATTATGGCCGGAGACCGTGTCGCTCGAGCAAGTCCCGTACAAGATAATATCTCCCCAAAACTTCGAACCCAATCATACTCTATCATACCACGTACGTAAATTACTCATCACACCTCCAATTGAAAGAAAGCGCAGCCATACCAAGTCCTCCCACATGAAACCCCCATCAAAAATGTCTCCCTCATACCACTACCCCTAGCTCCCACTATCCATGAAAACCCTTGCAGCATCGATTCCAAGCTGTACCGCTGCAAGGGCCTGCGTGGTTATCAGGATACAAGTTACGAGGTTAATTGACAATTGTTCACTGTAAGAATAGCGAGTGGATGATAGTGGATCGAGTTTCCTTCGATCTTTTAGTGTGGGTTTGATGGTATCTGTGAGAATCCTGCGGGATGTGGATTGGATCAACCTCCCCTTTAGACCCCCCCTTTTCATTTCCAAGGATAGATTGTTCCACCAAAGACTACGTATAAGTGCCTGACCTTGACCATAGAATCTAGCAGGTCTGTTTGTCCGATCGTGACGAGTATTACCTTAGTGAATCTCATATTAGAGTTCTCGTGACTACCTTACGGAAAAGACCGCGTAGAATGGGGTTCTGGTGGTCGTTGGAAGTTTCAGAGGAGTAGTAGATGGAGGTTTGCACTGAAAGGTGGCGGGTATCTGTTAAGGTGCACACTGCATCTCGACAGATGAGCAGATGGTAGTCCCCTGCGATACCTTCGGTGAACGCCCGATGTTCATATATGTCGAACCAGCCAAAAGCGGAGGCGCCCGGGCCCTTGATAGAATGAACCCCATTAATGCGTTCGCCACACTTTGCAGTACTAAGGTACTTTATGTCGACTATCCCATATGTTGGGCGACTTGGGCTATGGCCTTGGCATTACCCCTAAAGCGGATGCGTTGCCAAGATATGGTTTGATATTTGCTTGAGACAGATGCATACCATATGTAGAGCATTCCCGCCCATTCAAAGCGGCCCGCTATCACGGATCTGTTCGCGAACCATGACAGTGCGTGCAGTCCGCAGGAAAAGCTAGAACATTGGTGAAGGTCTCCGAAGGGCGTCAGTATCCTCCAGCTCGAAGATCACAGTCGACGCATCAAGCTCGGCTCTCGAGAACCTCCGCCTCAAATCTTCTGGCGAATCCCCCTTTCTGATATCATCCGGAGAACCTTCCCGCCGTATGCTATCCGGAGATTCGAATTTAAACGCTGCGGTTTGCACGACTGGGCTAGGGCCGTTCAGGAGCCGATGTGTGATCCGTCGTAGCAGGTCCGGCGACGAGTTTCCGATGACGAACTCCTTGTCCGAATAGTGGGGAATTACAGTTTCCGATGGCTTGGGTCGGTGGGTGAGGTCGGGTGGAGTCCACTTTCGCCGTTGGAGTTGTTGGCTGGGGGTTCGACCGGACCAGCGGGCGGAGTTTGTGGCTATTTTGTGGCGGGGGACTAGATAAGGTAGGTGTCAATGGGTGTGGAGATGAGGTTGATGAGTGGAAAAGGGGGCGAGGTGGATGTGATGTTTGCGATGTAGGGATAGGAAGGGAGACTGACCTTCTCTTGTGTCTTCGTCTTGTAATAGGGATCTAGGAAACCTGGCAGAGATTTTATATTAGTGTATTTCTTTATAAGGTACGGATGCCATATATGCGGCAGATCTGGAGAGTAGAAGTAGGGTATGCCTTCATTTCACTCCTCAAAGTTGTGTTGAGTTTCAGGTGCGATACCCATTACCAGGGCGTCACCCCTAGAGTACGTACCTGCTGATCGAAAACGCCCATTCTGCTCCGAAACGAAGCAGGATATCAGTTGTGGCGAGGTTGTTGGAAAGTTCTACATTGATCTGATTCATCTTGAAATGAGAGTTTCGGATCATTCGTTCAATCACGTCCGGTGTGATGGAAGCCTGGCGTGCTTCGTGTCCTCGATTCTCTTCCTGTATCACAAAATATAAATCATGCCCTGATTGCAATTGATCCTTCATGAATTTCCCCAATTCGCTAATCTCTTTACTATTTTGCTGCAGCCGGCAAAGGATATATCCTTTGTTTTTCTTCAGCCAGCGTCGAAGGAGAAACAAGTCATTGCAAACATACCTTTGCACCGCACGATTCGATCGTGCGAAAGTTCCACCGGATGAGATCTCTCGAAGTAAAAACTCGATGCAATCAATTGAAGCGCTACTCTTCTAATCCTGTTGTCCGATCTCAACTCTTTCCGGACCTTGTCTTGGATATACAACATCTGGTCAACTTCATCCAGACCAGGGGGATCTTGATTGAGTTGCGGATTGAGCCGTACATATCTTATTGCATGGCTTGATGGTGGCTGCAGCACACTTATATACGAATGCCATGTCCTCTCCGAGTCCAAAGCGGATGCTATATGATCAACTGCAATTTTGTACAGTGACTTACCGTGTGAATATAGGCCTAGCCGAGGTGACGGCGTCTTCTCGGTGGAAGCACGCACGGCCGAGTTGTATGTGGTGCCCACAGAAACTATGATATCAGGAGGATCCTTTTTCAGACTGGGCCATATGAGCTTTCGTTCTTTGTCCGCAATCTGTATGGGATTGTTATGATAAATGGCACCATCGGAGTATATCAGCTTCGTGGGTCCGTGGCACATAGGCTTAAAAATGCGAGGGGCTGCTGAAGTAGCCCTTGCGCTATTCCTTCGTCAACACGTTGTCAGAATTTAGTCTTCCTGAGTATTCTTACGCTTCCCAAATTTTCAGTTCTGACGCCGATCTTTCTGGCCTCTGAAAAAGATAAGGAACTAAATTTTCTCAGCAAACCAAGTGTGTAGATGAAGTGGGTTTAAGCAGGTCACCTACGCTTTTCCCCACAAAGACGATTGTAATTTGCCAATACAACAGCGGATCCGCCTGCGGAAGTTGCAGTCACAGCAACCTTCACTTCTGTTCCGTAGGATGCACTAGGTCGGAGCCCCCCAAAAAGATACTCAGTCTCGAAATATGCACTGGTGAGTACTTCCTCAAGCGGCCTGGTCTCGTATTTAAAATGATTGTAATTATCAACGAACCAACCGAGGACTGGAGTGTTGCCGCCCGTGCGACGTGTAAACGCCTTTTTACACAGGGCCTCAAATTGATGAGTACATTCTTCGACAGACCAGTTCTTGGCTGCAAGTCCTAGAGCAATCAAGCCTCCAGTGCTAAAAAGACTCTCAGTCAGCGCCCGCAAGGACAATCGAAAAGTTTGAGGACGAAAATCACACCTTGTGCCAACTATTAAATCGAAGAAGCATTGGATGGCCAGCCTGCCACCCATGGCTTGTTCTATCTGCCTCAATATTTCCAATTCAACGATACCTCGAATACCGCCTCTGAAGACTTTGTCAGCAATTGGAGGACGGAAAACAGCATAAAGTCCTTTATACGTACCCATCGAGTGTCAATATACGGATGCCAGCCGCAGCAGGCTTGAGAAAAATTCTCCACAACCCATATCTTGGTCGGCTTAGCGATTCCAAGGGACAGCCATCCAATTCGACGACTATTCTATCCCGAGCGTGGCCATACGCCTGCAGGCATGATGAACAGAGGATATGACCACAAGGGAGAGCATGCTCAGGTGGCTCGAACAAGCAAGAAAAACATGTTGAATGACTGATGAATGCATCTGCTCGGCCTCGTGCGGAATGGTTAAAGAATTGAACCATGACGGTGTTCTTATGGATATCTGCTGCGGCTTCAGCTTCAAGCTCAGCTCCTTCCTGGACTCTGGAACGAAGTGTTTTAAGCAGCTCGTCGAGCCGCGAATAAACGTCCCACTGGAATCTTTGTCGATAAGATTCAAATGAGAAGCTCGAAACATAAGGTCCGACAGCTAGTACTTTGCCGTTCTTGAGCTGATGGCCCTTAGATTCATGCTTGTACATTGACAATGTTAGACCTCGTACCCAAGCCCACTACGAGCAAGAGAGGGGACTTACACCACTGCGCACGTTTACACATCTAGCGCCTCCGCCAGGCTTGACGTACTCGCAGGGCCAATGGCGGTCGCAGAAATTTTCTAGAGCGACGTCTAGGTGCTCGAGATATTGTGGGAAAATCTGTTCCGCAGTGCCTTTGAGAGATCAGAAATCTACGCTTAGTCTTCTAAAGAAAGACTCACCTCTGATTTTAGACCTGGCCGAGTCTAACATGATGCAAGACGCAACCATGTAGCTCAGCTCTGTAAAGATTGTGGCACCATCGATAATGTTCTCCCAAACTTCCATTAGGCTTATAGCTAGCTTGAGTATGTTTCCTCCAAAGTCAAGCGGGATCGGACTATTCGTGAATGAGGCCTGTACGAAGTCGAAGGGGCTGTCAAGGTCACAAGCAAAGTGGTCGAACGCAACCTGTAGGTAGGGTTGCAACTCGCCCGCATCGAGCAGCATTCTTAATTCCGCTTTTCGCTCTCTGGCAAATCCGCAAGCCAGCTGAATGTCAGTATACAGTTTCTTTACTTGGTTGTAGATCAAGTTCGGCCGACCACTGGTAGGTATATGGACGACCCTTATGGACCGATAGTAAGAACAAAGCAATTGCTCGACCGTTTCGATCTGTTTACCTCGATCGCGCCAGAATTGTGCCGTCTTTTTGAAGGTTGCATTTTGGAAAACTGTCTTGGAGAGGGAGTCTAGAAGGCTTGACGTTGCTGTGGAGATGTCCCATAGTGCTGGATCAATGTTGTTTCCCGAGGCATTGAGAACGATGATAGCATGCGGGAGTACTGGTTGGTTCGAGGATTTCTCTAGGGCAGCTGCAGCCCAATTCACTAGCTTTTCGAACACGCTTTCGATGACCCTGAATGACTGAAGTATCAGATGAAGTGTGACAAGCTGAAGGCGTCGAATAGCAGACTGACCTGGGGTTCTTAAGCACAAAAACAACGACATCAGAGAACGTGTAAAGCAGACGAGGGTACAGATGTGTGACTGCAAATTCTCTGCTTCGCCTGACGTTTGTGTCTGCCCAAGTTATCTCCCTCTCTGATATATGACGGATGTTTTGTATGTTCTTTTCGAACGATCCGATCCGGCCGAACTTCGAGGACTTGTCTTTCTTCTTCAGCCTGGCACCAAGTGGCTCTCGTTCGCCCCCTTCTAGACCTTCGCAGTCTGCATAGAGAATAGGATTGTTGGATTTAGAGGTTTGCGGATCGGAGTATAGGTGGACATCGCCTGAAGTCGGGACATCGAGCCCGACAGAGCCAACGACTGGCGTTGGGAAGTGCTCTGTATCCCTAGTACTGAGATCAATCACCAATTTGATGATCGTACTTTTGCCTGCGCCTTCTCTTTGTAAGTTTCTGATCCTGTATAGGGAGATTCAAGCCGAACCTGTCTGGCCAACGAATGATACAAGACTGGGAAATCGATGATCGCGTACGCCGGGCATCCAGTCTGGGCCTTTGTGCGATGCTGCGCCTAATGTATCCGTCATTATAGTCGCGTACCTTCCGTAATCTAGGAACATCGGAAGCTCGGCATCCTCTCTCACAATGCCGAACCATGTGGTATCCTCATCATTCTTGTGCCGGAGGTCTTGCTCGGCAGAAGTCATCTTTATAGTATACAAGAGTCAGCAAGCCCTCCTTAAGAACTGAAACACGGTTTATAGACATGATATAGGAGCATGATATGACCGACAATGCTGCCTTACTCCTGAAGCATAGCTTGTGACTCAATTTGTGGCACTGCATAGGATGAATCACGCAGATATTTACAGTACGTACCTTGGCTTCTAGAGTTTCCTTGATCGTCATAGCAGCAAAGTAGTCGGTCTTTTCATGGGGTATGGATCCTGGAGCCAGTCGATGGTTCTTATGAGATATTTGCTGTTGCCAGCATTGTTCGCAGAAGTTGCTGTCGCAGACGTTGCAATAGTCTCGATTGGCACCACGTTGGTCGCACTGGTCACAGGGTTGATGGCCCGAGCTGTGTCTGCTGGTGCTTTGCGCCTTGGCAGGGCGTGATGGAATATCTCTAGAATACAGGAGAAGATCAGTTACTTCTGCGATCAAGATGTAGGAGAGCAGGAAGTAATACGTGAAGTGACATTGTGCACCTTGGCCTCCATTCCACTCCGCTTCTACTCCCTTAGCGATCTGCGCGTCCTCGGCAACCTGCTCGTTCACGCTTGGGTGTGTAAAGAAAAGGGGATTGTCGATATCAAGTATGCTAGGTGGTGTTTGGAGACTGCCAATGCCAAATCTATCTCAGAAGGATTCACGAAGAGAAAGACATTCGCCGCTATCGTACATACAGCTTTGTGTGAATTCTGCTAATGCCGGCAGACTGGATAGGAGGTGTTGGAGGCCTGGAATCGATTTGAATCAAGAGATCTTCCTCAGGTTCTAGCTGACGAAGGTCGTTATAATGACTAGACAGATCAGGCACATTACTAGCGGACTGTCTTGAAACGTTCTGTCTATTATTGTGACGAGGGATGCGCTCATGTGGGAAGTCCATGATCCTGACTTCTAGTTCTACGGCGCGTGCAAGGTTAACAGTATTGACGATTATAGGGAGAAATGGGAGGGAGAAAACTGGATGGAGACCCACTTACCTGGCAGTGAGTCTGAGCCTTGTTCAGCATATCCTGGCTTCGATGTCGGCCTGCCCCGCCGAGGAAGCCTAGGCGCATTAGTCTCCGCCTGGAAAGTGGGGAGCTGGTCAAGTGTGGAAAGATTATGAATCCTCTCCGTGGTAGTCAAGCCACTTGAGGAGAACTTCCTAGAAACAAGGTGTTCCTCGGGCATGTAACCCCGCGTAGACTGCCATGGCGTGTATGGAATCCTGATACAAAGTCATTGAGGACAGACTCCGAGTACAGTACAATTCCTTCCTGCACGCGTGGCTGACCAATCACTCTAAAATGTACGTGAAAGCCCATGGCTCCATGCAGGCGCCACTAGTTGTATGCGAGGCTAGGTACGTGACATTGGACACGAGGGCCTCGAATGACCAACCCTTTAATCAATGCATCCTATCTTACAGTACACCTTGTTTCTTGACGGAGATAGAATGAGAGGAATGCAAGATCGGAAATAACAAGTAGCAGACTGAGCAGGCATATCAAAATCTCGGTTGTCGTAATATACCTGTACCTCTGGCAAAGTATTGTCGTCAAAGAAGCCAGAAGCTGGCTGTGCTTTTCAACCAATCGCACATGCAACTTTTCTGACAAGGTGTGATTGTGGATGAGTGGCTTGCGAAGGCGTTCATGAGCGGCACGGTAAGAGCTCCAGCACGTACGGCTGACCTTTTTGCTGACAAGATCAGTGATTTACTAGTCCCACTGACAGGGAGAATGGCAAAGTTATCATTTCGTCACTTCCAAAGGTTTACTCCAGACGTGTCAGCTTGTAGCGCTGCGTCCACTGAAAGGCTCACCGACGTTAAGTACTATATATTACCTTACGGAGTAAAAGCGGGATTAAGAAACGCTCCGGGAAGGTAACTTAATCCGGTTAGACAGCAACTAATCATCTCACCCTAGAATAATGGTACAGCGCTAGATCACACTTTTCGGCTGCTAACCTGTCGTGGCTAGATCGCTAATCATCCATGTCTGACCAGGCCCGGCCGCCAATCTTCAACAGGATAGTGTGATGCATTTATTCTCCAACCACTTAGCCCACGCAGGGCCCACAGATGCAATAGCACGGATCCAATGCTCCGGCCTCAGCCACATAAACATCCCTCCAGAGCGAGATCTCTTGTCCACTCCCTCTCCAAGCACCAACACACTGAGCGTGGATTCTTTCGGGACGATCAAGAGCTACAGGATTGAGGTAGAAAAGAGCTTTGAGATTGAATGTTGGGTGCAGACGGCTGGGGTACATGAGGTGTGTGGTTAAGTCCGATTGCTCTGCTCTGGGCCTCCTGGGTCATACGTCCCCCCTCAAGTGCAGAAGTCGATCATTAAGCATACATGGCCGTGGACCTGGATCACGGCAACGGAGCCTACGCATCTGGTAGGTAGCATCATACTCGGAAAGACCATTCTCTGGTATGCCAGGTTCTCTTGAGTCTTCATATCCGGCCTTCAACTATTCGAAGCCGATAAAGCTTCGGCAGTCCGTCTGACCACTGAATTTTAAGAGAATCGACTGAGGACATTGATTTTTATACAAGCTTTCTGCACCTCACGCAACCGCCTTCAGTGCCTCGACACCAATCCGAGCATGATCATTGCATTGACAAGACCGAACCTAGCGCGCATCTCAACACCCACCACCACCACCACCACCACCACCTCCTCCGCCTCCCGCTCCTGCCATAGCGCCAGCAATTGCTCCACCAGACGAAGCACCCCCATCATGGAAGTTACGACGGTGACGACTCGGTTCAACCCTTAGCCCAACCCAACTACTCGCAAGTTAGCCTGCACAAAGCAAACGCCTGACCTGGCCTGGTTAGAGCCAACGTCAAGAATACCCACCCTTTGCGCTCCCCAACCTCGACAGCTCTGCCGTGCGAGTCCTTGATGTACATGACCCCCTTCCCTACACGCAAGGCCTGACCTGGTCTCACGTGCTCTGCGGCCACGGGTATGTTGTTGCCGCCCTTATCGGGGGTGATCCAGCCGCGACCGGTAGTTTGGTTCCAAATCGTCACGTAGCCGTAGCGGCCTTTAAGATGGCTGGATGTTTGGCCCATTCTGGAGGAGAGGGGGTTGGTACTGATTTGTAGCTTGCAGCTAGCAGACAATACAGAAAAGGACGAAGCCAGAGTCTTTTAAAAGAACAAACAGCGGATTTCACCACCTGTGCTATCAGCAGATCGGCTGAGGTTGGAGCTTGGTCTCTAGGATCCGAGGGAAGGACTGCGCCTTAGACTTGGATCCTTCGACGTATCTGTGCCTCCGAAAAGTCGTGCTTACAGTCTTTCACGAAGTAATGGTCAGACCCTGATGGGCCGCAGTTAGTAAAAGCTGCGCCACCATTTAGCGTATTCAGGACTCATGCGAAACCTTGGCACTGAACACAGATTTTCCCCCCCCCATTTTGTGTGAAACTACATAATAATTAGATATTAATTAATCGTAGGTAGAGACCAGACGATAGTATATGACGTGAGAGGGAAGATTAAGTACCTCAAGGTCATATATAGCTCTAATTGCAACAGAATAGGACGTTATCAACGGATAATACCATACTAGCTGATTGTTATACAGGTTCAGATACAGAAAAGGGGGGGGAAATATTTGTTTTCAGTGCCAAGGTTTCGCATGAGTCCTGAATACGCTAAATCTAGCCTTTTTTTAGTGAAAGAATGTTTGCTACCGACACGTACACTGCCTCATGGACGCCTCTCCATCTTTATTCAAAGCGCACTCCCAATCTACCTTCGTCCTCTAATCGGGGCCCCGCTAGTCGCAAGCTCCTAGGGGTAATCAGCTACTCGTCGTTACTAGCTAAATGACGTTTCTAGGATATAGATATATCCTTTAATTATAACCTTCCTATCTTAAAAGGGTTAGACTATATACTTTAAATAACTTATAAATTATATAATTTTTTAATTTAATAAATTAATTTTAGATTATTAAGCCTTATATTTTACTTTAATCTACTTTATTTATAACTTAACTTATTTCTTCTTTAACTTAAGTTTAATATATTTTTGACTTTTTAAAGCTTTCTAAGTATACTTAAAAGGGTTACTATTATATATTTCTAAAAAAATTATTTAATTAAAGCTTTATTAATTTTATATGATTTAATTAACTATTTATAAGATTTAATTAAATATTTTTTAAATTATCTTAATTTAAGTATAATATTATTAATTTTAAAATATTTAATATAATTATATTATATCCTTTCTTTAATAAAAAAATTAAAAATTAAAAATTAATTAATTTAATATTACTAAGATATTAAAATTCTTTATAACTTTATTTATATTAAAATATAAATTATTATTAAGACTTAATTAGAAGATATATACCTTATATATAATATCTAGAAGATAAAATAATATAATTTAATAGGGTAATTATAGTATAAAGCTAATAGGGAGAAATGTAAAAAAGCGTCATATAGCTGGTGACGACGAGTGGCTGATTACCCCTAGGAGCTTGCGACTAGGGGGGCCCCGATTATTCTCCAAGCACCTTCTCGAGAATCCAAGTCTTAACCTCCGCAACCTTATCATCCTGATCGAACCGTATGTGCCAGCCGTAATGCCGGTCGCATAACACGGCGCCCTTCGTGTAAATGTCAGAGGTTCCAATGTCCACAAACGCCCTTCCATCCTCGTCAGCGATTCGTTCGCCGTACAGCCGTCCGGAACCAAATTCCTGCGTATGTGATCGCAAGGTAGGTGGACGGACCTATCCACTTCTAGGACAGCATCATCTTTCCCATCATAACCCGTTCGGCATGCGCGCCAAGGTGTGTGAAAAATTTGTCTTCCGGCGGGGGCTGGGACTTGAGAATTGAGCATGTTTTTGATTTGGGATCGCTTCGTTTATGGCATGATCAGATTCTGCTGATGTGTTTTCGTCAACAATTCAATGAGATATCTATAGAGGATGACTGACCAGCCTGGCTGCGTAGGCGAAGGGCTTTTGGCATGCAGGGCTAATATCTATCAAGAGAGGCTTGAGCAATGGCTCAACAGATGGACATTCACTCTGACAGCGTCAAGCCGCTTGGTAGGCGTACTGAATGGATGCGAAATGTGCAAGGGCGGTGGGGAAATTTATGAGGCTGAGGAAGACAACGACTCAAACGAGCGTGCCTTGCCGTCAGGATCGTAGTTCGTCATGAGAACACTGGCCGCTGTAACATGTCCCCCAGCTTGCCTCCATCGCATTCTTCGGTTTCCGATATACCACCTTGCAACGATGAGACCAATACACCTCCTGACCAAAGCCATCAGTCTACCGATCGAGTGAAGCTCGATTTGGGTTTCTACTCACAGCCGCAAACCAATGATAATTGGCAGCGTTGGTTAGCTGACTCACTCCCGGACTTAAATAATCCGCTACCGACATCTGCAGGATAGCATAGGCCTGTAAAGGTCCATTCAGAGGTTCTTTGTTCTTGAATAGGAGGTCGTACAGTGGTCCTATGCCGGTGTGGTCCGTGATTTTCCCGTCCGCGCTATTCGCAATTTTTATTCTTGCCCAAGAGAAAATGGGGATGGCAGGGTAGCCTGGAAATAGTCATGAGCACTTACAGGCCTCGAGATACAAATGATAGATGCCTTTGAGCGTGTGCGTCAGCCAGGTTTTCTGTCTGGCAAAGGCATGGGGTCATATGAGTTGCAATCTTACATGAATTCATGGAGCATGAGAACGCCAGGAGATAGCATCTGGTCGGAAACCGTTTTGCCAATCTTGTTACACGAGATCGGTGATGAAGTAGACGGATAATGTGCGGCTTCAGTGGATATTTTCCAGAACAAGTCGCAGATCACAATTCGATCGTACGAAACAGGGTCGACGTAAGCTAGAGTCAAAGGCGGGCATGTTCTGTTCTCGTCGCTGACGGAAATGGTAATCTTCGAGAACGCTGCTGCGCCGTTGTGGAGTGAGTGATCGGTGCCAATGATGTTTTGGAAGACCTGATTGACGGTTTGGCGGTCGGAGGCCTCGAAGTACTTCGTGAAGATCTGCGACCGGAGCTGCTCATTGACAAGTGGGGAGTTTGACGCATAGCTGGCCATTCGAATCGCGTCGTGGTAAGCCTCGGTGAGGATTCTGACTCTGTTGCTGTAGTCGCTCGCTTGGCCTTCGAAACGGTAAATGCGCTTGCGCAGACCATTCTCCTTTCTGTGTTCATCATGACATCAGCTACAACATACGATCTCTGGTGAAGTCGGAGCCTTTGTCGTACATGACGGATCCTGCGGCAGTCAGGGCTGGTAAAAGAGTGCCGATCACGTGGAAGAGGAGCCAGATTCTCCTATAGAACATGGCTCCTGAGCTTAGCATATGCCACCGATGATGAAATACATTGAGAATGGAAGGGGAGCTTATCAAACACGATACTGGTAGAGAAATGCCAAGTATATAATGGTCGATCGGGCTAAAGAAGCCGCTCCAGTCAAGGCGTATCATATTGTGATCTAAGAGTTGGCGTCACTCGATATATGGCTCGGCTAGGCCATCTGTCAAACAACCACTCTCCCATATCCTCCTGTCCAGTGTTAGTATATGCAATTCTACCCATAGGGGCTTACAGTGACTCTAATCGGTCCATTCACATACGATGTCAACATGTCAATACACAAAACAGGACGGCTCAATAGTAGGGGAAGTATTGATCATCCGAACCTACGAAACATCTTATAGCCGTCAGAAGCAGCGCGGCAATGAATAACTGTGGGGGACCAAACATCAGGCTATCAGTCATACTCAGCCTCTAGGTCATCTAATGGCCGCAGCCGTCTAAATTTAAATCTACCGGGTTTAGATACTGAAAACCTTGTGGACGTGGACACCAAAGCTATGTCAATGGGTAGGGAGAAGTCAGACATAGAATCTGGCGCGATCTTCGAGAAGCATCTTCGCACATTCGCACATTCGAAAGCGAGTAGCTATGCCGTCGCCCCCGTATTGCAATCAATCGTGCACCTATCGTATCCAAGTTTTCAGCGAACAGATCAGGGCCTCGGAGCATCGACTTAGCGAAGTTACCACCAATAGTAGCAAAGACTCCCATCAGGCCTGCCGTAATCACCAGAAACACAACTATCTGCCTCCACGCATCGTACGAGACGTGTGCAATCCTATCATTTCGCTGTCAGTCAGCCAATCGCACGTATGGGCACTGACCAGCGCAGCTGCGACTCACGTAAGCCATGGATCTGCCGGTAGACCCGCATATGAACTCCGATACGTAATGTCGGCGTTCCCGTACGCGGTCTTGAAGCTCGTGGTGGAGTTTGGTGCGCAGGGTACCTGACTGCCACTTACGGCTGCGACGTCCGGAAACGTGAGGGACCCGTCCGGTGTCGTGTAGGAGACTGAGCAAGATGGTTCCTTGAATGGCCGCGGGAGCTTACCTACCGTGTCGGCTTGGTAGCTGGGTGCGAACGAGGTGATACATATCTGGGTCTGGATGTTGCAGGCTGGAGGGACTGGCGCGGGGTTGGTTGAGGAGTCCATGTAGAAGAAATTGGTCGTGGATAGGGTTTCTAGAGGGAGGCTGTCTGTTGTGCTAGTGGATTGTTCCTCGATGGCTGTTGCGTTCACTGCGAGTAGAAGACCGTAAACGATGACGAATCGCTGCTGAGCTGGCATCATGCTTGTGCTTGTGCTTGTATGAATCGATAACCACACTAAAGAAATATGAACGAGAGAAGAATCAAAGACCGCAGTGGCTTATTACAATACTAAACGCAAAAGAGTATCAAAATGTGATATTCCAAGGAGATTACAACATAGCCTTCACAAACCTGCAGAAATACCAACACAAATGTCGTAAGAATGGAATACTACACCCGCCATCCCGGATATCGGTTTTCCCGGGGGCCCATATGCACTCTGCGCATGACAGACAGTGTTGGTGGGGGTTAACACTTCAAAAATATCCTATAACAAGGGCGCCTATCGCGCCCCGAGCTCGCTGATTAAGGTGCTTTAGTTTAGGTGGAGCGGTTGCGGTTGCGGTTGCGGTTGCTGTATCTCATGTACTTCACTTATCTTACGTTGCGGCGCTTAGTTCCACTTACTTTAGCTCCTACGAATAGAATGGATGGTGAGATGTATGTATGCTTGATGTTTTTTGGATAGGGATAGGGATACTTGTGTTTGGAGATGGGAGATGGTGATGAGGATGAGGATGAGGATGAGGATGAGGGTGGGGGTGGGTAGTGGGTAGTGGGTAGTGGGTGGACGTCGTGGGTGGATGTCGTGAGTCAGGCCTGCGGAGGGTCGTTGTGGTTGTAGACTTTTAGGGGATTATTTGTCTTACTGAGATACTTTTTGGTTGGGTGGGTGATATGGGTGATGTGGACTGTGTTGGTTGGGTTGGGTAGTTAATGTTGATGAGTTGAGAGCTGGTAGGGAGAGGGAGAGGGAAAGAGGAAGGTAAAGAGGAAGAGGAAGTGGTTGTGTATGGACTACTTTAAGAGGATTGCGTGATCACTGCTTTTACACCTGGTTTCTTTGATTTGCATTTGTTTGCTATTCACAGTGCTACTAAGGGTATCTATACCAACGAAGCACGCCTAGTACCTTCGTGACGATATCCCATATCTTCTCACCACCCACCCTTTACGATGGGTGATACCTACCCATCGATAATCGGACCTCCCAACCAGCACAACTCTTGCTCGCTATTCTAACCCGCCTCATCCCAACGACAGAATATACGCCAAGAAGTCCTTCAACTTGTCCCGGCCACGATTGGGTCCATAAGCTCCCAACCCTCCGTTGCGTTTGTCGAAGAACACTCCCGGCCATCCGGGTTGTTCGCCTTCGGGTAGGATTCTACATAGCCATTGCGCGTTGTTCTCACCACGACGTTTTTTCTTGGAACCGTGCTGTGGAAGAATAGGTGGAGGCGGTTTCGTTGATGATGATGATGGAGTTGGAGCATTGGTTGAGGGTTTAGTGGGTCTTGCTTTTTTGTGTGTGTATACTATTGCAACGGCACCCTCTACAATGCTTTCTAGCACGAACACATCCTTCACGTTGACCGCATCGCCATGTTCGGCTTTCGCGAAGCTCGCAAGTCGAGCGTGGGCGTCCTCCTCGTCGACACCCATTGCTATGATCTTTCCATTGGAGGAGAGGATGCCATGATGTGGATTTTGCTCTAGCACTTTCGTCGCCCTCGCCATATCTGCTGCCATATCTTCAAACGGGTCCCCCGTGGACTCTAAAGCAAAGATGCCTGCTTCGAGTAAGGATACTTTCTTTGCTCCGGCTGACTTTTTTGAGGATTTTGAGGCTTCGCTTGAACCTTCGTGGTCGAGAGTACCTTCTTTGGCTCTTGCTTTGGCTTTCTTCCGCTGCTCTGCTCTGGCTTTGGTCTTTGCGTTGGGCTCACGCTTTTTTCCGTCTGGGACCGATTCGTCGTCATTTTCAGATTTGGCAGAAGGCTTAGATGCAGGTTTTGCGCCGACGAAGTGGGCGCTGGCCGAACGAGCCGCAATCTCGGCTCTCTTTGCGAGCAGGCGTTCCTCATGCTCTTTGTCCTCAAGAATTGTTAGAGTAGACTTTGCGTCAAAAGTTGGATCGATCGTGCCGAGGAAAGAGCATACGCCGCCGTCGAAATTTGGCATGAACTGGACTTTTGGCCAGGTGAATCCTCGGTGACGGAGAGTATCGAGGAGGTACATGGCTCTCATATTGTCAAATCCTGTCTCATCATCGAGGGCCTCGAGCGAGTTAGTCTAGCTTTGTTCTCCAGTGTATTGGAGTTTGCTCACATTACTGTAGTCCGCGTGCTTCATTGTCTCAAGTACGGTAGGAGGTGCAGGGCCTGAACGATCACCGCGGGAGTATGCAAACATTGCATCACTCGCTGCGTGTGATTTCTCCCGAGCGGCCATCAACTGCTGATTATTTTCCATCCGACGAGGCACCCAGTCCTTCAACTTTCTCACAATCTGGTCATGGCTGCCACTATAGAGGTAGCGAGGATCTTTGTCGGCGTCATAGTAGATTTCCATGAGAGAGTCGATATCGGGGTCGGAGTAGGGAGACATGACAAGAATTCGATTCAGCTGTCAATCACAGCTGATGCGAAGGGAAGTGAGCTGATCTTGAGATGGCAGTCGCTTTGGTCGCTGTGATTAGTGGGCTAGTGACTGCAGTGACTTGATGCAGTGAGCTGTTTGCAAAAAGGTTTGTTTCGGAATGATGTTGTCTACATATAGAATGTGAGAGCACCGAAGGGAGATGGTGAAGTTTGCGCTTGAGCCGGACGGTGATGGAAAAGTTGATGTAAAGATTGAGATGAGAAGGGCCAGCACAACGGATGAATGAAGGAAGACCGTCAGCTTATGTTAATCTGATGACAGAGGCAAGATTGATAGGGGTGATGTCATGCATTGGCATTAATTCGTTGTTCATGTGGGAGCCTGAGGGTTTTTTTGACCCATCGCATTCACTTCGCGTTTGCTATCAACAAAGCAAGGATTTCGGCTAGCAACGGTGATGCGGAGTTCGACAAACTTTATGGAATTACAATTGATGCGAGCATATCTGGTCGCCAATTATGCCATAACAATCATCATGAAGAAGGGACATACGATGTAGCCAATTATCTAAAAAGTCCTGATGTGCTTCAATGCCATCAAACCCATCGACCAAAACCAATACTCCCGATCTCAGGTCTGCCAAGACTCCTGCCGGCTTCACAAGCACTGAATCTGCTGTGATGGTCTTTTGGGAACACATCGTTCGGGCTGCAGGAGATATCTCGACGGACGAGCCGTCTTGATTATTGTGGCAGTGGTTCAATCGGATTGCTATTTAACATCTGGATGGTAGGACGGCATGGATCAGGTTTTGGCATATCGTACATGTTGGGTATAATCTTGTTTTCGATATCCAATCCTCGAAATGGCTAGATCCATGAAGATGAATATATTGCAAATAGTTTGGCTCCTACCTTAGGAGAGCGGAATGGGATTTTCATACATTAGAGAGGATCCTCGCAGTGGAGGATGTGTGTTGGAAGATGTTGTGGTGATATCGTCAATTGGTAGAGATATGATGGACTCACAAAGGATAGCAGGGAGGATCGTAGACCGTCGGGCCCATGGGGAGTAGATTGAATGGGCCGATCTAGGAAAGGAGCCTGTTTGTTGTGTTTAGCGGTGCGTGTGTGATATCACCATGTCCTTATCAATGTTGCGACATCAAGATATAATAGGGTTCTCGAAGGCGGTCAAAGCCTGCGTCTTTCAGGGCTGGCTGGATCTGACTGCGTAGTGAACCTTGTTCTCTGGATGATCGTCGTATAGATCTCGTTACAGACGTGCTTATCCCATATCCTGGCGAATTTAGCACTCGTGATTTCTTGGCAAAAACTATCAAAATTACTAACTAGGGGATTACCTCTATATACTCCTTCTAATAATATATACCACGATAAAGATATATATTATATAACCTATAACTATACCTAGATCTAGGTACCCTCTATTATTAACGTTAGTCCTAAATAGAATTAATAGAAAGTTCCCTAAGTAGCTTCCTTTTTAATTATTCTAGATATCCCCTTTTTATATATTTATATACCTAATAGTATTATACTTTTAGTCCTAGTAAGATAAGACGTCTATAATCTAATAGTAAAATATAATTTATATACTTAATAAGTAGTCCTACTTATTTAAGCTAACTAGGTCCTATTTAATATTCTAAGTAGGTAAATAGCTTAATAACTAGCTATTAATAGAAAGTCTTATAAAAATTATATTATTATAACTTACCTTATAACTAATCTAGTAAATAATAGGCTATCTTATAGTAGTTATATACTATTATATCTAATAGGTAATACTAGAGTAACTTCTAGTTCTTATTATATATATAGAGTATCTTATAATAGTAATATAGTTAATTAACCTAATTAACTCCACTTATAAAGTAATTATATATATTAATAAATAGGGGAATTAATAGTACTTTAATTATATTACTATTAAAGACGAGCCGACTTATATATATATTTATACTAGTTTCTACTAGCTATTAGTAGAGCCGAATAACTATCTCCTTATTAGTATAAATAGTAGTTATAAATAAAATAATATTTTAGTCCTTTTATATAAACTCTATAACTTATCTATTATCTAATAAAGTATTATATAACTAACCTTATAAGATCTATATATTATATATTATCTTTAGCTTTATAACGAGTAGATCTAGACTATAGTTCTTCTCTTTTTATAGAACCTTATTTTATTTCTTTATACCCCTTTTCTCTTTATTATTTTCTTACTATATCTTTATAGTTCTAATAGTACTAGCTCCCCTAAATCCTTTATTAGTAAGTTAAGTAAGTAGTCTAGCTAATATAAATAGGTTATCTAGCTAGATAATATAATTTATAAAGCTAGAGATATCCTATTACTTTATTATATTAAGAATTATAGCCTATATCTTTAGAAACCCTAGCTATATTATCTATACCTTATCTAGATTAATAGGACTAACGACCCCTTTTATATAATATATCTAGTCTAAGACGTACCCCTTATTTATTAGTACCTAGATCTTAAAGCCTTTAGGCTCTAGTTTACTTAATATATTAATAGTCTCCTTTACCCTACTTATAAAACGCTAAATACTTTTATTAATAGTAAGGTACGTACCTACCTTCTAGTATTTCTTAAATTTTTAATATAGATTATTACTTAGAGGCTCTAGCTTTTAAAAGACTAACTTATTTTTAGTCTACCTAGACGTCCTAGGCTTTAAGATATAAAAGAACTAGTTAATTTATTACTACCTTTTTAAACTAATTACGTTATAAATAGCGGGGTAAATTAGGCTTATAAAATTATAGTTTTAAATAGTTATCTACTATAGGCTTTATATATAGTCCTATATATATTAATACCCTAATATATACCCTACTAAGCTCTTTTACTATTATTAGGATTTATACTCGCGCGTATAATTTCTCTAAGGTCTAGGAACCTATCGCGTTTAAATTAGTATACTTTACTAGTAAATCTAGTATAAGTTCTTTAAAGAAAAGGGAGAATATCTTATAAGGTTACTAAGGACTAATTCTAGTAGGTAGTTAGCCTTACCTACGGGTTATATTATTAATTTCTAATAGTTTAAACTTAGGAAATAGTTATAGCTTAGGAGGAGGCTTCTTAAAAGACTTAATAGTAATAGGATCTTTTAGGATATAGTCTATATTATCTATAGTATGATTCCTAGGCATATTATAATATAGTAGTAGAAGAAAAGGAATAGTAAATATATCTATATTTTAGTATTCCCGCAGGCCGGCTAAACCTCGGCACGAGTGCCTTGCCAGGATATGGGATACTCATTGAAAGTCAGTGGGAGCGAGATCTGCTATTGAATGCTCCAAGCAATAAAACGTGGGCGGTCAGTGCTGATAGGTTTCAGAGAGGCGAAAGAGTTGTTTCCGAAGGCTACCTGTAGTCCTCTAGCTGAGAAACAGATAGGGTCTTGTATGGTGATGGTGGTTTCTATTTCGTCTCTCGAGCCTGTGAGATTTGCGATTTCCAAAGCTCATCAGCTGAATTCAACAGGATTCCAAAAGTCCGTAGAAGTCCCATTGTTCTCATACATAGGATGTCTCACACTTCGCCCCCCACGCCCAACATTTTCCTCACGGATCTTGTGATCTGGCAACAGTAAAGCCTTGGATCCTGGAGGCTGGTAGTACCAAAGGTAGATCTCTGCATCGAGGAACATCGGTTCCGGCAAATCCGCCGCAAAACATTTCAACTCTTCCATCTCCATGTCTTGTTCCTCAGTCAGACTGATACCCGGCCACTCCTTTAACGCGAGAACCTGCCATTCGTTCAAAGGTGCAATGGCTTCTCGAACTTTGCTGTACATGTAGCCGTTCGCTTGGACGTAGTCTATAGCAACGGCGACGACGACAATGGTGTCGCGAACCTTCAGCTTCTTCAGGGCACCAAGTGTGAGAGGCTGACGGCCACGACCGTCAGCCAACTCCAAGGCTTCTTGGAGGAAAATCTGAGGCTCCCCTTCGTCGTCATACTCAGATTCGGATGAGAGCATATGTAGGGTGAATGATCGAAGCAGGGAACAGTGAGTTGAAATGCTATCAATGCATTCCGCTACCTGGCGATCTACAGCTCGCTCAATCTCACGTAGTGGGCATTCATCTTCCTCGGGACTCTTGCACCATTCTGCCATGCGCTTCGAATCGTTCCCGTATTCATTTCGGAGACCGAGACAACAGAAGTCGATACTAATGTGCACAAGTAGCGGAAGCCAGATGGTGGTCATGTCAATGGTCCTCGTCGGGTGGCGCCAACTCATGGAGTAGTGTATACGAGCCTCACGGTAAAAGAAGGGTGTGGCTTCCTCGTGGATGGCATAGCACGTCATTAGTGGAGCGATCGTTAGTATGAAAGGAGCCCGTGGTTCAGACGCATCATCTGCATGCTCTTTGTAACGGAATTTTGAGCATGGAAACAGCTGATGGTAGATGTCATGTCGGACTTCAACAGGCACTCGGAAAAAAGGGCTAAATTGGTTGCTCAGATATGCCGCCGTCAAGGGCATTGTTGATGATACATCGTTGTTTCTCGTGATGATCTGCTACTGGTGGTATGATATTCTGTCTACGGAGAGAGTGCAGCAGAGAATGTTACGTTCACCGATATGTGTCGGTGTGCGTATGCCGTTGTAAGTATATGAAGAAGACGGTTCGATGCGTATTAGCACTGATTGAAGGTAGTGGTTATGTCTTTTCTAGGTGGCGCTGATACCTCCAAATTCACTATTATCCCGGTCTGACCGGAGTATAGCAGCGGGAAGTGGTTGCCTTATCGTTAGGGAAATGTGCCTGTACTGTGGGTCGTGTTAGAAAATCCTATAACAGACTAGGGTTGACATTTTGTAGCGCAGGCCATAGAAAAGTTGATTTATGGTGTTGTCGTCGTCAGGTTGTCAAGGAATTCATGGGAGTTGCTGTGCCGCCCTCGATACAGCGTTTCAGCGTTAAACTAGCTCCCTTACTAGTTGTTTTTTATCCGACGAGTGGTAAACGAGGATGTTATAACCATATCACCAAATCCAGCATACGCTCTATTTCTAGCACCCAGCCGATCAAGAATGTTCACCTCCGCCCTCCATCTAGCATATAAACCAGAAATACCCCTTGTAGATGCATGACGAATGTGGCGTTGTTTCTGGGGATTGCTTTCGCTTGGGGACATAAATATATTACGTGCGATCGTAAGCTTGTTTAGGGTTTAAAGTCGTAAGACATTAATTGCTTGTCGTTAAGTACTCGGTGTGTTTTATCATGGTACGAAGCTGACAGGTCCCGATCGGATGGTGTTGTTCAAGTATGATTTTATGAACGATCATCGTTGGGTAAGGTAGAGCTTTTCAAGATTGTAAAATTAGTAGTTCGTGATCGATTAAAGATCTTGGTGTTCGATCTATATTCAGAGGACTTTGTCTATGCTCGAAATGATATATGAAGCAGGACCAGAAGTGTTGAAAGTGTGAGCTCGATAAGTCGATGGCGAACATTCTCTCCACTATTCGATCAACGATAATTAGTTTTCATGACTATAACAGCATTATCCATCACGTCCCGCAGATTCTATTTGATATCAGAAAGCTCACACTCACGCCAACATGGACACCCCCATCGTGCAGTGGTTTTCCTGCGTCATCTCCACCAAACGGTCAATATTTCTTCTATAAGTGGGGAGTTAAAGAATAGAAATCCGCTGATAAAGATATAAATACTATCGTCAGCTACGTTATAGTAGCCAGTACAACGCAGCCGTCGGTGATCGACGTCCAAGAGATGAGGATGCTGAACCGCCACATTTATGAGATCCCCATCAAGGATGAAAGTTTTGATATAGTTACGTGCCGGCGTTGGATGAAGTCATGGTAACTTTCTCGTTATCTACAACCGATTACTTTGCGCTGGGAGTCGAAACGATATATCTTGCTGCGGAAAGTGCTGACATAGGTAAAACATTGTGTATGCTTGTGTACAGTACAATCTCTAGTTACAAATGCAAAGTCTCCTGCTCTGCAGAACGTCGATCTTTTTGCTGTGTCTGCTGATCATTGCAATTGTGCCGAGACAAAACGATCATCACTCGTCCGTGACCGAGGCGAACTTCTCAGTCATACTTTGGAGCAGCTCATCATACTTCCACAAGTTAGTGTTTGCTCGGAACCGGATTGCGGAGAAAACATACCCGCTTCGAAATCGCCTCCTCGCCGTCCGACGGTACCTCAAACTTCATGTTCCTCAAGCCACTCTGGATGCTGCTCGTCGATTCTCTCACTTTGGCCCAGCTGTGACCTTGCGCAATGGCCTTCTGACTCTCGTCATGGAAGCCCATGAAAGCCTTCATCATGTATTCGGTCTTCCACATGGGACAGAATTGATCGTAATCACTATATCCATTTTATTGCAGGAAGTCATCCGTAAGCAGGGCGGCAACATCCAAAGTAATCTTATCTAGGTCGCCCAGCGCAGACTTGCCAACGAGCTGTACAACCTAGTCTAGGTCTTCGGAGCTTATGAGAAGTTCTCGAATATAATCCCGCAGCTTTAGGAATTCTAGGTTATTCTTCTCGTAGTATTTATCTAGGATATTAGTATATTTACTGTAAGACTGCGACGTGTTAATAGATAGGAAATGCTTCCTCTAGGCAAGCTTCTTGTCCAATCCCCAGAAGACTTGGACGATACCAAGGGTACTGCTGGTTACCGGATCTGAGAAGTCGCCGCCAGGCGGGCTGACAGCGCCCACAATACTTACACTTCCCTTACGCTCTGGACTACCAAGGGCGTAGACCTGGCCAGCTCTTTCATAGAAAGAAGCAAGCTTGGCACCGAGATAGGCAGGGAAACCCTAATCTGCCGGCATCTCTCCCAAACGTCCCGAGATCTCGCGTAGAGCCTCAGCCCAGCGGGAGGTAGAGTCTACCATCATAGCCACGTTCTTACCCTGATCACGGAAATATTCCGCGACGGTAATGCCGGTGTAGATGGAGGCTTCCCGAGCAGCGACAGGCATGTTTAATATGTTAGCAATGAGGGTGGTGCGCTTCATGATGGGCTCTTGTCGTCCATTGATGTCGATAGAAAGCTATATATAATGTCAGTATATATTGCGGAGAGTGCGCATTGGTCTTACTTCGGGGAAGTCCATTAGCACCTCAGCCATCTCATTGCCTCGCTCACCGCATCCGACATAGATGATGATATCGCTGTTGGAGAATTTAGATACAGACTGACTGATGACAGTCTTTCCACATCCGAAAGCACCAGGTATGCACACCGTACCTCCCTGGACACTTGGGAATAGAGCGTCTAGGACACGCTGTCCTACGATGAAAGGCGAGTCTGAAGGTAGTTTCTCCGTCACAGGCCTGGGTACTCGTACAGGCCAAGTGTGCATCATGCTGTAATCTGATTTCTTCCCATTAAATTCAACCTCCAAAACTTTCTCGGCAACGGTATAGCTGCCCTTCTCCGCGATATGTGTGATTGTACCTCTCGCCCGAGGCGGTAGAAGGATCTTGTGATCGTCTAGAAGACTGTTCTCGTAAACGCTGCCAAAGATGTCGCCCCCAGTGATGTGGTCGCCAACCTTTAGCTTTCCAGGTGTGAAGTCCCACTTGGTCTCTCGGTTCAGCGAAGGGACGGAGATACCGCGAGGAATGTAGATTGAGTCGGAGACGGAGGAGATGGACTTTAGTGCTCGTTGGATACCATCGTAGATAGTCTCCATCAAACCGGGGCCGAGCTCGACGGACAGTGGCTTCCCCGTCCGCATGACTGGATCTCCGACAGTCACACCAGCTACAATAGCCCAGTTGTCAGCTACAGTTTTTACACCTTGATCACAGGTATCGTACCTGTCTCTTCGTAGACCTGCACTGTGGCCTTGTCTGCTTCAATACGAATGACCTCTCCGACCAGATTGTCATGGCCAACGCGGACCTGTTTTTCACCATGAATATAATTTTGGCCATTCTCGCCATTGATATCGTCATACCAATTCGTACATAGCACATCCTATCATGTTCTCGGCAACAATGACGGGCCTAGGAGTATCAGATCGAGCTTGCTCCTCACGCAGTTCTTTGTAGCATACCCCGAGATCGAGAAGATGGAGCCTACAGGAAGGAAATCAGCATTTGAAGCAATCCATTCATGGGACTCTGTGGATTGTGAGACATACCATATTGGTCCTCGCCAGCTTCCTGACGGGTACGCTTTGTATCCTTCTTCTATCGTGCAAGCTGATTAGCTACATGGTGCTCCCTGGAGGCTGAAGCTTACTGGAGCCATGTCGACAACTGGGTCTTGCACGTGAGGAAGGGTATGGAGGTTGAAGCTTGGCAGCGAAGAAGAAGAGGAAGAAAAGGTAGGCGAATGAGGGAGGGGTGGCAAGCGGTCGACCTCTTGGACAACAGGCTGGGTCCGATGATGATGGGGGAGTGGAAGGGTGATGTCGCTGTCGGTATCTTGGGGGGGGTGGATGCTTGTTGACCAGATCCCACAGCGAATTTCGAGCTCTCAATCGACGACCTAGACCTAGCATACACACGCCAAATGATTGGCCCTGATGTTGGAGCTGTTGGCCTAGACTACCTCCTTAGTGCCGGTGGTGTGTGACTTTCGAGCACGACGGCATCATCGATAAGGGCGAAAGTCTAAACTGCTAGAACTAGATCTAACTCTACCGTAGTACGTAGCACTACTAGTCTAAGGGCCTGCCGTGCTGCCGTGTCTGCTGGAATAGAGTGTACGAATGGGCGCCCGTAGCCCGGACTTCTCCCCAAGCCAACCCCACCAAGCCATCCTTGATCTCCGAGAGTATCATCAGCTTACTTTAATCTGGCTATATTTCAATCAATTTGATACATAGCTCCATCAGTCTGGCTTTCATCCCGAGTTCCTGAGGTCACCGGCTTTGTTGAGATGTAGCGCCGATGCAGCGGCTAGAATTATCTTTATCTAAAGTATTCTATTGCAAGAAATCCGAATACCCGACCTCGTAAATGAATCTAGCTGCTGTGAGATCTATATTGAATCCTCCGGCAACCTCTGTAGGGACCATGACATGATCACATTACTGCGACTGACTGGCCTTCATTAAAGAGCGTCAATGTGCAGGCAGCCAGCGATTGGAAACCGGGTGTTCAGTCAATACATACCGCATCAACCAATGGAATACAATAATATATGACAGCCACAAAAGATTGCAATGAAACATGGTAGAAACAAGTAGATACTGTACCTAGTACCTTGTACCTTGTACCTGACCTTATGTTATGTTCGATACAATATAAAGCTGGTTGTTATGGTGTGATTGGTAAAAGGACCGGTGACTTGGCAGGTGCAATCGGCGTAAGCGGCCCAGGCTACATCCAAGTCCTGCCAACAAGTCACCCACCTCCTTCTCCACACCCCTCTCTTACACCCCCCATCCACATTCAAGATTCGTCTGAAATCTACGAGCATCTCACAGCTGCAATCTCTTCCCCAGTATATCCTTACACGGTTAGGACACCTTACATCTCCCACACAAGGTCCTGCATCTACATCTTATCCGGCAAGCTCTCGAGCAGGTACACAGTACTGACTTCGCCCTTCCCCGAAGCTTTCAAACAACCACCGGCGAGGCCAGCTGACTATCCTGATATCCGAGTGCGAGGGACAAGAGTCAAGGAGAAGAAGACAACCCAGTGTCAACTACCCAGTGTCTGATAAGGGTGGGGTCCATAAATCGAAAGCCGAGGCGCCGGTAAACACCAGAGTGCCCGGACCGTATTGGAAACGATTTCGGCTTCAAGACCGCTGGGAGCTCTGGAGCTGAGCCTCAGCCGATATCAGCGGTACTCCCGCTATAGTCGTCCTGGCTGACGAAGCCCCCCATAACCCTCACACCCCAATCGCCCCCTACGACCCAACCGCACCAAATACCCATATCCCCTCTGTATTTCCGCCTTCAGTCTACCAAGCATATATAGTCAGCCAGTCTCATCGAGGTTCACAATCACAGTCAGACGAGTTAATTCAGCCTGCGGGTGGATCCACGGAAGGAAATACAGCGAGTATCGGCACAGAGCCGGCGACGCCCAACCCACGACGTCGGCGAAGGAGTTCTACAACTGACGAAGAACAAGGCGAGTTTTTCCAAGAGCAGATTACAGCTGGGACCGAGCAGAACCAGAATACCAAAGCGTTTCTCAGCAATAGCGACCTCCCACCTCCGGGTGCAGGACCGCGGGGCCCTTCTCCGAAGCGCCAACGCCTGATGAATAAAGCTGCTATGCGCCTGGACTCTAATTCTTCAAGCTCAAACGGTACACAGTCCCACACCAACGGTTTATCCCCCACCACACAGAAAAATGGAGCTGCGGCGCCGACGAACGGACACGCTTCTCCTACAAATGGAACAGCATCTCCGCGTCAGAATGGTTCCTCAAAGGCGGTCACAAAGAAAAAGGGGTCATTCTTTGGTCACGACAGAGAGGAGGTCACGCGCTTGCTGATACAGGGACTGGACGACCTAGGATACAATAGTGCCGCAAATCGACTTAGCCAGGAGAGCGGCTATGAGGTGGAAAGTCCAACAGTGGCCGCATTTCGGAACGCAATAATACAAGGTGAATGGTCGGAAGCAGAATCGTTACTCTTTGGAGTCGACTCGGAGGCAGACGGTGGGGGCGTCAGCATAAGTAACGGAGACTGGCAACATTTCGGGGGTCTGGAACTGGCGGAAAGCGCGGAGCCGGATGCTATGAAATTCAGCATACGGGAACAGAAGTATCTGGAGCTGTTGGAGAAACGGGATACAGGAAAAGCCATGATGGTCTTGCGCCATGAGCTGCAACCTTTACACTACGACAGGGGACGCTTGAACTCACTGTCAAGGTAAGCGGGCCCCAGACCTCAATTCGTAGGACCTGCATCACCGAAAATTGCTAACGGTCGTAGTCATCTCGTCTGTGCGTCCACCGAGAGTCTCATGAAAGAGGCTCGATGGGACGGGGCTCTTGGTCACTCGCGGCAAAGCCTACTTCAAGAGCTATCTAGTATGAACAAAGCTTCATTAAGGAAACCACACTGACAGGTGTCTCCAGAATCGATATCGCCCTCGGTGATGATCCCGGAGCACCGACTAGCCGTGTTACTCGATCAATGGCAGCGCGGCCAAGTAGCGAAATGTCTATACCATAATCCCTTGCGCTCACCCTCGCTTTTTACGGATCACATTTGCGAACGAAGCCAATTCCCGCTGCAAACTATTGCGGAGCTGAGTCAAAGCAATGGCGAAGTATGGTGTGTGGAATTTTCACATAATGGGCAAATGCTAGCAGCTAGTGGTAGCGACTCGGTCGTTGTGATCTACGACACAAGCAGTTCCGCGTTCAGAAGTTTTGGAGTCAGAAATTTCCTTCGAGGTCATGGCTTGGGTATTGTCCATGTCTCGTGGAGTCCTGATGATTCGCGCCTCATTACATGCTCACAGGACCACTTGGCTAAAGTCTGGAATATGAGTGTAGGGTTCCCACTTGATGTTATTGTCTAAGTCCAACTGATGGTTTTGACAGACTGGGACTTGCGTCGCAGAGATTGCCCATCACAACAACGCAGTGACGACGGCTGCCTGGGCACCTGATGGGCAGTCATTTGTCACGGGTTCCCACGACAAGCAGTCTCAGCTCTGTCTGTGGACTGTCGATGGTAAGCCTCTTTACAGTTGGGATCACATTGATCATCGAATTCAAGGATGCGTGATCACTCCCGATGGCCAGCGAATGATCACAATCTCTGCGGCGAAAGAGATTACGGTGTACGATTTTATGTCTCGCATCTTCGAGTATCAGATAATTGTAGGGTCGAAGATGACTTGTATAAACATCAGCCGGGACTCAAGATACGTCCTCGTCAACATGGCTGACAATGAAGTCCACCTGTTTGACCTGGAGTCGGCGGACATTGTTCGAAGGTTCATGGGCCAAAAACAAGGCGAATTCGTCCTCCGAAGTGCTTTCGGTGGTGGGGATCAAAATTTGATTATTAGCGGCAGCGAAGGTAGCAATTCCCAATGTGAGAGATGTTTTTGGTCAATACTAACGGGGTATAGATTCGAAAGTCTACATATGGAACAAAGAGAACGGCGCCCTACTCGAAACACTCGAAGGGCACACCAGAGGCTGCGTTAATGCCGTATCGTGGAATCCTCGGGATCCATGTATGTTTGCCTCTGGCGGCGATGATATGAAAGTCAGAATGTAAGAATCCTCGAAGGCTTCGGCCTTGTGATATGTGAAAACCCCTAACGGTTCCAGCAGATGGTCCAAAGAATCCGATCCTACTCCAGCCAGACGACGATTCAGCTCTTTCTCGGCGCGTCTACTCCAGCTCGGGTAGCATCCCGTCAACAGCGTGTCTCTACGTCTTTTAGCATCCTGTTACATAGCATAGCGTAGCGGGCATTTACGTGGCGAAGGAAGGTCCTCTGATTGTGTAGCATGGGAAGGTCAGGAGTCCTCGGTCTGTCGAGGGAATTTTGGCGATAAGGTAGAATAGTATTAGAGAGGCAGCGGCATGGAACACTGATGGATAGAGAATTTACATCGGAGACATAAAAGACAACATTTTTTCAACAATACTTGACGTCCAATCGTGATTCAGGAGGCGTGCTGATACTTCCTTCTGCTAGTAGCACCGTGATCCGTTTTGGGTTAAGCGTTGATGACGAGGTACTGACGGCCTATCAAGTATCAACAAAGTTGACTTCTCCCGGCAAACAACAATACAAGAGAACATCACACCTGCCTCTACCCACCCCAGATTCAGCGATAGTTACTCAAAGCCTCAGCATCCTCGGAACATCATACCAACTGCCTGACCTCCCTTAGAACATGGCCGCGCCTGCTGGCCCGTCGTAGGACCCCCATGAGAACTCAATGCTGGGGCCTAGCTCATTCGTCGAACAGGATCAATGTCAATGACCCCCAACTTATTACCTTGGTGAACAAATTGCAGGACGTCTTCACAACCGTCGGAGTGAGTCTGCCCTGGGCTTCAAGAGTCCTCGCAGGATCTACATCCGAAGCTGATGCCCGCCTCCGCAGGTTCAAAACCCAATAGATCTGCCCCAAATAGCAGTGGTGGGATCGCAGTCGAGTGGAAAGAGTTCGGTATTGGAGAACATAGTTGGACGAGATTTGTAGGACATGAGCCTAGGCAAGAAGATGGCGCTGATACCGGGACTACAGCTTACCTCGGGGGACCGGCATCGTCACGAGGCGACCGCTTATATTACAACTTATCAATCGAGCTCCTCCCTCGCAATCGCAAGCAAACGGCATAAATGGCGTGGACGCGAGCTCGGACAAGGAAGCCAACGTCGACGAGTGGGGCGAATTCCTGCACATTCCTGGTCAGAAATTCTTCGACTTCAACAAGATCAGAGACGAAATTGTTAAAGAGACAGACCTGAAGACAGGCAGGAATGCGGGCATATCACCTGCTCCCATCAATCTTCGAATCTACTCTCCTAAAGTCCTCACCCTGACCCTCGTGGATCTGCCTGGTTTAACAAAGGTTCCTGTGGGAGACCAGCCGAGAGACATCGAGAAGCAGATCAAGGAAATGGTATTGAAGCAGATTCAGAAACCCAACGCTATCATATTAGCCGTCACAGCTGCAAACACAGATCTGGCGAATTCTGACGGTCTGAAGCTAGCAAGAGAAGTGGATCCAGAGGGCCAGCGGACGATTGGCGTGCTCACAAAGGTTGACTTGATGGATGATGGTACCGACGTTGTGGATATTTTGGCAGGTCGGATTATACCTCTGCGGCTAGGCTATGTTCCTGTGGTCAATCGAGGGCAGAGAGATATTGAGAATAAGAAGACGATCAACTCCGCACTCGAAAATGAAAAGAACTTCTTCGAAAATCACAAAGCATACCGGAACAAGGCTTCATACTGTGGGACACCATACCTTGCTCGAAAATTGAATTTAGTATGCCACATTGTGGGAGCTTTGGACGGTGCGGTGCTGACATTATTAGATCCTCATGATGCACATAAAGAATACCCTACCCGATATCAAAGCGCGCATCTCCTCATCCTTACAAAAATACTCCGCGGAGCTAAACCAGCTGGGAGATTCTATGTTAGGCAACAGTGCGAATATCGTCCTCCAGATCATCACAGAATTCTGCAATGACTACCGGACAGTGCTAGACGGGAACAGTCAAGAATTATCAAGCATCGAGCTCTCAGGTGGCGCCAGAATCAGTTTCGTATTTCACGAATTATATTCCAATGGTGTCAAAGCCGTGGATCCTTTCGACCAGGTGAAAGACATCGATATACGCACAATACTATACAATTCTTCCGGATCGTCGCCCGCACTTTTCGTGGGTACAACCGCGTTTGAGCTAATCGTCAAACAACAGATCAAGAGATTGGAAGACCCCAGCTTGAAATGTGTTTCGCTGGTCTATGACGAGCTCGTACGCATTCTCACGGGTCTTCTGCAAAAGCAGCTATTCAGAAGGTACCCGTCATTAAAAGAAAAGTTCCATGCAGTCGTCATCAGCTTTTTCAAAAAGGCGATGGAGCCAACTAACAAGCTCGTGAGGGATTTGGTAGCTATGGAAGCGTGCTACGTCAACACTGGTCATCCTGACTTTCTTAATGGACACAAGGTTGGTGAAATGTTTTTTTGAGCGTGTCCTTGCGACCTTATCCCTGCACCATCTCTATCTTCGACATGTAATCCTGCATGCCCTGAATTTCCTGATAAGGCCGAAGGTCGGTCGCAGGTTCAGACTCCTTCACGCGATTCAATCTCTTTACTATCTAACACTGGATAAATTCTCACACATCATCTCATCAACAGGCAATGGCTATAGTCCACGAACGGAACACGAAGCCTGTCCAAGTCGACCCGAAGACCGGTAGACCCCTCCCTAATGCTGTCCCGCCGCGCGCAGCAAGCCCTTCGCTCGATCTGCCATCCGACGGCAGCTCCGGCTTCTTCGGCAGCTTTTTCGCACCTAAAAACAAGAAGAAGATGGCTGCGATGGACTCGCCACCGCCGCAGCTGAAAGCCTCTGGAACTCTCTCGGAAAAAGAGGCCAATGAGGTCGAAGTCATTAGTACGTACAGCTGTAAATGTGACTGACTTGGGTCTAACCATGGTGTACAGAGCTGTTGATCACCTCATACTTCAACATCACCCGACGAACCATGATTGATATGGTCCCCAAGGCGGTGATGCTCACACTTGTACAGTATGCATAGTCTCCCGTCCACTGACTCTCATGACGATTCAACGCTGATCAATGTACCAGACTAACAAAAGACGAGATGCAACGGGAGCTGCTGGAACAGATGTACCGCGCCACCGAGCTTGACGACCTGCTGAAGGAAAGCGACTACACCATCCGACGGCGGAAAGAGTGCATGCAAATGGTCGATAGCCTGAGCCGAGCGAGCGAGATCGTCAGCCAAGTGCAGTGAGGGCTCTTAACCAGGGGCACAAAGCTGCATCTCTATACGGGGCTCCGAGGATCTCTGCAACTATTACCGTTTCCCTACGTCCCGCCGGTCTCATTAGCATGATATTCAATGATACCTCTCCCAGGCGTTTCTACTCCACGCGGCAGGCTGCTCCAGCCGACTAGCGTGATATACGTGGCTTGGCGCCTTTGCCTACACTCACTAGCGTGCGCACGATAAAATGGTAGCCAGTGATTACCTTAGCGAGAAACACATTGCCAATATCATGACCTACCATGCTGCGGTCGTGTCTTGACGTGAAGCTTTTGATAATGATGTGACTTGACATATCATTGCTTGCAATTTTACAACATGCAAGTATGATTCCGAGTACTTATCCACCTGTAGCAAGACTTCTGTATTCTGGTCCATCTATCACTCATCGATTCTCAATGTTGTATACTACATTTCTGCATTTCTTTCCCTCGAGCGGGGAATTCTGGACATGCATATCGTGTTCAGTCCCTGTGTACTGCACTCTATCCTCTATTCGATATCCGGTATGATGATACGGGATATATGAATGCTGGATTGGGAGGACACACTGATGGATGATACACGTGAGATTTAGGGTCTCTGGCGTGGGGTGGGGGGAGGTTTCCGGGGTGGAGATGTACGCGTACTACCTATTCTAGGACAGGGTGCACGCAAAGTAGGAGTATGTTGTAGACTGGGTTCGCCTAGATGTAGGTTACTACATAGTGCGGTATCTATTAATGAACTGCACTACTAATCAGCCTTTTGGCTCGGTGTTTCCTGTATTCTAGGATGAGGTGTCCTATCTTTCAAGACTCATCTACCCTCCACTCTGATCATAAAATCGAAACCAAACATCAGCTCAGAACAATCTATTCTATCCCACGCCTAGACCTAATCTCCTCTCCCTGAATAACATCGAACCTTCCTCAACCATAACCCTCTCGTGGGTCATGAACCCCACCTCTACCCCCCCTCCGCCCTACCCTCCCACCGCCCCCACCGCCCACCGCCATCAGCCGCCACGTCCTCTCCCACCTGACAGCAGCAGCCTCCCCCTCACAATCACACCCAATGCCGCAAAACCTACCGATCCCCTTTCCTTCCTCCCCTTCGGCTATTTCCACAACACCTATAGCTCTCCATTGGAACTCCGCCTCAGCCGCCCGAGTACAATCCTAAGATGACGCCTTCTCCCCCTATCTAACACGCAGTATGGTTCTGCTTCGATCGCCATGCGGGGAGTGCGGCTCTCCGGCTCTTTATGAGGTATCATTGCCGGACCGAGGGGATGGGTGTGGTTACGGGGATTGTAGATGATGCGGGCGTTAGAGGTACTATTGTAGGAGCCAAGGATCGTATTTTCCTTGCGGAAAAGGCGGTGTGGTGTGTTGTTTCTGCTGATGATGGATGGATTGGCGAAATGGGAAGGGTTCAGTGAGCTGTTTTAGAGGAGATTGAGGGCGTGGGTCGTAGCGGGTAGGTTGAGGAGAGTGGATGTTGGCTAGGTAGTATTGAATGGAGGTATGTTTTAGTAGTGGAAAGGGATTACGAGTGTTTGTATTGTTATAGTTTACCTGGTGCATAGGGTTTCTTGTTTTTTGTGTAGGCCTGTGAGATCAAGTCATTGATACATTTGCGTAGGGAAGCGAGGCTGCGCTTCGAAACAGATTCAGCTGGGAAATGTTCTAGCGTCGTGTGGGATTTTGACGGATTGTGCGTGTTGAGCAGGGTGATATGTTGGCGCGGGTTCGGGATGAAGTATCTTATGCACGCTGTTGAGAGCTGTTGAGAGCTGTTGAGTCATATAAGTCCTTGGACGAGCTGTTTGAATATGAAAGTCCACGACAGGGACACAGATGGGACGGATCTGGGAAGCCAGATCGTCATTCAGAATGCGATATGTGTATCACGATGACAATCGAAAGCGTGCAAGCTCAGCTATTTTTGCCTTTATAGAAGGTGGACTTTGGCAATGGTGGGAAGACTTACCAAGTTCTATCAGTTGTGACTAGAAGCAGGCCTCGAAGATGCGAGGGACCAGGGTAAGAAGCTCTTGAGGATTGTGTTTCACCCGACCATTATTCGTGGTTTGGGTCGATATTGACTGGCACAGCTTCCCTATAAAAAATCTCGAGACCGTCCCCATGATGACTTTCGCCAGAATCGAGCTTATCCTTGATGAACGTGATATATTGAAGTCCATATCGAGCCATCGAGGCCTGGAATTCGAACCTGGCTTCATCCCATGAAACTGGTATCATCGCGTCTAAGATCCCGGGTCGACGTAGTTCTTGCAGATCGGGAGCTTTGAGGGCGAAGTCTCGTACATGGACACCTTCTCTTTCTTGCCCTTCTCGGTCCTCCGTTCCTTCGGTGTTGGTGTCCGTGGAGCTTTCAGTCAAGATTTTGCGCCATAAGTCTCTGCACGTATCAAATTGTGTCTCGTCCACCCCATCGAAACCCCCTCCGTTAAGCTTGTATTTGACCTCAACACCCAAGTCCTGAGCGTCATTCTGCTCTCCCTCATCCACGATGTGAGTGACCCTTATCTTTTTGACCTTCTTCTTTGCGTACTTCTTCTGGTTTCTCCTCTGCTTTGCGGCTTGCCCCTTGAGATCCAACTCAACCTTATAACCCTCGTCCCCATCATCACCATTGATGGCGTTCAACAGGGCTTCTCGTTTCTTGCGATAGTTATCAATCACACGAAGGAACAGCTGGTTCGCTAAATCATCCCCTTCCTGGTTCCTGGTGCCAATCGCCATAGCAGGGTGGTCATCCTTGTTGGATTCCTGACCAAAACTGAGCTCTTCGAGCTTTGCGAGTCTTACGAATACGTCCATCATGGCCAATTTCTGCTCAGCGTGCTGTACCGAGTCGTAACCGCCTTCAGTGTCTGCTGTCCGAAGGATGTAATAGGCGCAAGACTCGACAATCCAAGAGCTGGCACACATACACGTCCGGGTATAGGACTTGTAGATTTCTGGACTGACACCCCAATTACGAAGCTTTTTGCGCGTAGTGACGTCGTTGACTGCTTGAGATCAGCACATATCCGTGGTATCTTGGCACTTTCTTACCGTAAAGCTTGATGTTCTCCCCAGCATCCACTGGATCCCTACCTCCTGCAATTGCCTTTGCTAGTTGAGGGTTTGCGACTTCGGATATGGCGAACGAATCATTGTTCCACACTGCGACCCTCAGCTTCATGAAGCGAAAATGACGAAGGCGTAGAAAGGTTCAGATCCTACCAGCGTACTTGAAGGGACCACTCATATCACTGGACCAAAGTTCGTCAGATTCATCATGAAGGAATAGTCCGCCAGTCTGAACGATGTAGAGTTCGCTCATAAGGTCGCAAAGTTTGTAACCAAGGAGATCGACCGCATCTGAAGTTGATGTAGACATGATAGATATGGTCTGGGATATCGATAGAGTGGACATGAGATGAGCAAATATTTGCTCTTGTGACGCAATAAGATATAGACTGCAACTCGAAGGAAATGATACGAAGATTGTTTGAGGGAAAGCTCCATGGCGTGACAGACTGGGGCGCTCATTCCGTAGCTGCACAGGAGTGAGAGTTGTAGGCATAAGGAAGGTGCCCGCATCATGGGCATGCTGCTTTCCGTTTTGGTCGCCTTTGACGAAAAACACATCGTGGAAAACCCTAAATATTCAGGTCTGACTGCTGTATGTCCCTCGCTGCAGGACACTGGGCCATATACGCAGTCGTGTCTATGAGCGTTCAATTGCTTATATGCAAAGGCTGAAACCTGGCCACCGTACCCTCGTATAGCTCTTTACATGAGGCCTGTGAGAAGTAGTTTCACTCCCGAGCGGGGCTCGCTGTACCGCACTTTGCCAACTTCGAGCTCCATCGACCTGATGGGGCGTTGACGATCACATAATTGCTGGAGGTGCAAGACATGGAGCCGTAGATAGAGTATTAGCGTGTGCATATTTCCCGACGAGCCTTGGCGCCAAGGAACCTAGCGTACGATGAAATTGCCAAAACTTTGCGATCTACTACGATTATATAGGAAAGCTGTTATCATGATCCCATGTTCGGCTTGATGATATATCATTAGATGCAGAACCTGCCTCGAATATTGAGTGTTCTACAACCTGAATGTTGGCTCGCCCTGGTAAACAAGCGTTGAAGTAACAGAATCCATGTCTTCTCGAGCATGCACTATACACTCTTTGGGCGCCGTTGTCCTGACGAGGGTGCGAGCAATGTCGTATGGAGATCTGGGACCATGAATCGTTGGATGATATTACCATTCTTGGCTTATGATGTAGTGAGCTCCTCGAGTTCGATCTCAGCTTACGGCTCGCTCGTTGATCTTGTTGCGGCTCTGTTGACTGATATGTCTAGTGAAGCGAGGACCATCAATCGACTTATTTCCTGGCTCAATTTCTACTTGTGGACCTGTCGAAGCGTCGGGCGATAGGCTGGATAGGGGCGCCTTTCCATAGCCCGGTTCACGCACTGAATTTTCTGGCCGTCTCTTGGATCCCTCTCTTGTTTCGGGTAGCCCATATACTAGGCATGTTGGAGGTTTACGTCTCTATTCGTGTACGCTGTTGTTGACTACAACCGATCCTGAGCCGTCGCTTAGGGGCAACGCGTTTTGTGCAGGCTTTGGTATTGGAGCCTAATAACTTGCGTTGGCTTTGAGGCCTCCACATCTTGTTCTATCCTGCAAAGTCTGCTCCTGTTGGAGCGCGCCGAATACAGATGGCTTTGGGTTTCCCTCTGGTCATGGCTTCCTATGCAGAGAATCGGACCGTGTTGAGTAGAAATTCCTGGAGACCTATCTGCATGAGCTGCGGTCCAATTGTCCTGCTTGAGGATGCATGGCTCGCAGCATGTACAACACTATGACCAGCTGATCGGCTTGCGAGATAAGCATTGAGGTGGCTTGTGTGACCTTGATGATGGTTCATACAGATCGTATGAGCCTATCTTGTTGGCCTTTTCTAAACTAGTGGCGATCTTGAGACATATCTCGGATGCATAGAGCTTTGTTGCTGCTTGCTGCCGGAAACGAAAAGATGAATCTGACCAGAAAGTGTGCCTGGGATACAAGACTATGGGGCGTGGAGTGGTCCAGACGAAGGAGGATGAGTAGTGGAGATGAGGAAGGAAAATCCGGAGAGCATACTGGAAAACTCTTTTATCGACATTGGAAGGTGTTTCGCGAGTGACAATGATAGTCGTGGGCTGGTTCTTTTGTTCTACAAAGAAGTAATTGTGGCATGGGGGTGACTGGAAGGTCCACTGGACGCCGTGCCGATCAGAGTTCTGACCTCTATCTTTCCTGCGACGTGTTCTCTTTCACAAGTGAGATGGATTACAGCGGCGCTATCTCGAGAAGAGATGGCACGGACGCGTGACTGGAAATGTATCTGACGCGGTCGTGATCCTGCCTTTATACTCTCCCTTAGCCATAAATCGTTTGTTTACTTTCTCGGAACTACAGCCTAAGGTTCGCAGAGAGCAGACAATATTTGAGCGAGCAGCTTCTCTGGCAGAAGGAAAAGTTAAGCATTATTTTCAAGGGATTCCGGGTACCAGATCTGGCACTTGGGGTCGTATGTGGCCCATACCGCACGCCAGTATGGCAGGGTCTTGTTTGACCAGGTAAGACAGCTGAGTCTCTTTTAGATAATTGACCATTAGTAGACCCGCCGGGGGTTAGCTGCGTATTGTAGGCTCCGAGGAGGTCGGATACCTGCCTCCATCGCACTATGGTCTGCTGTGAAAGTCTGGGGTGATAACGTATACATTATGAATGCTCTTTCGACATCGCCAATGAGCATCTGGAAATGAGGATAACGAGCAGAGACAAGGTTCACGAGTATTTTCTTGACGTTCCTGCAGCGTCCCATGAGATCTATGGTCGAATTACTGATTATTGTTGATAGATACATGCACAGAACATCAGCAGAAATGAAATTGCGCTATGCCTTACACAAACAACAATTTCAAATTACTACTATTGCCATTACCGCTACCATCCCAGATCATCATTTTCTCCAACCCAGGTGCCTCATCTCCCCAATCGCTTCGTAAGACATATCGAATCATCTTCCAAGAACAGAAGTCGAACCTCAAGCTTCAGCAATCATCTCCAACGACGCATTCGGGCGAGCGGTTCCCACTCGAAGACACTCTGGCAGCTGTAGTGTCGTGAAGCTGCCAGTCTGGCTACCGACTGCATACAGAGCTTGCATGGCCAGGCGAGGATCAAAGCTGACCGGTCTGGTAGTGTGCGCATTTCGGCTTGGAAAGTCACTGCTGGGCAGATCGGAATAGCTCGACACAAAAGCTTCCAGCTCACTTGGTGTTGCTTCAACGATGGGAACAGTGGTCACTGTTCCGGTCAGTGGCGAGATTATGGAGATACGGTGTGAAGTCGGCGGCACTGCTGCACCGTAAGTAGCTAGGAAATCGAGCTCTGAGTTTCTATCTTCTTGTGAAGGTATATGATTTCTTGGTGAAGGGGATGGCATTGTCACATCCTGGACACAGGCGGCGTGGTCATCGATGTCGTAGTCATTGCTGTACATGGACTCAACGGATATGGAGAATCGCCTTTTCGAGGCAAACAAGCTGAAGGGTGGTCTACGTTTGTCGATTAGGCTTCGTTGGCCACGAAGTAGGATGCTTACACTGTGGATCTTCCCTTCGATCATGAAGTCCAGTAGGAATTGCTCGCTTTTCAGGTACGCATGTGCCAGCTTATTCAACTTGCGTGCGATACGGGATTTTTGAGGCATATTAGCGGTATTCTGTATGCGTGACGAGTATACGAGGTGGAGGATTGATGGCCCTGGCTTAAGATGCAGAAGTCTCGAGAGTAGTCTCTGTTTTTTCACTGGGATAGATGGGAGAGATAGAAGTTCAAGCTACAGATGATTGTGAGGATAGTGAGAAGAGAAGGATGTAAAGTCTCAGAAGCAGAAGGATTTATACAGACGATCCCAGCCTAGGGAGTACCGATACAACGATACCTACACAATGGATTCGCCTACTAGCGAAGAACTGACACGAAGACTATTGTGTGGCGAGATGCGGACAAAGAAATCTCCTACCACAACTTTCGACACTTTCCTCAAAGGAGAATGGATGTAAATATTGGCTTTCTTCGTCAACAGTGTGATCATACCCGATCTTGAAGGGGTACGGTTGTCATTGTGGAGGAGGCGGGCAGGTGGGGAATTTTAGATGAGGATTTGCGAAGTGCCTGGTATGATCGATGCTATACTAAAGCATTGAGAATGCAAGTCGTTAATTTCTCCCAGCCCTTATACTTGAGTGCCGGGAAAATGGAGGAGGAATGTGCATATCGATACTGACCTGAAGTGGAAAACTCAAGGGGAGATCCACATACTCATCACGCTTGTTCGAAAGGAGTGAATTCAATGTGGGAAGGTTACGTTACCACAGACTTGGTGACAACGATCATACATCTCTTATTTTACAGGTGAGGTCCGCCGGCATGGAGAACGGTGCGACTGGCGCAAGTAAGAAATGCTTTAGTGGGATAGACTCTCTACTAGCAATGAGGCGGCCTGTCAAAAACATGGTGTTTCTCTTGTGCAACATCCACAAACTATGTCGTCTTGATGAGCAGATTCAAGGAGTTCTCGGAACGTTGACCGTTAAAGTGGAGGGTCTCGATCGTGTTCGACCTTGGATGAGGAGCAAATATAGTTGCTTGCCACCACGAGCGTTGCAATATTCTCCGCCTCGGCGCTAGAATAGTGCCGTCATCCCTGTAAACCCACCAAAATTCTCCGAATTCCTTTCTCCGAATTCGTCCAGCTTGTACAGTCTTGATTGCGCTGGACGCGTAGAGTACAGCACCCATACTCCAACCCATCAATTGCCCCTCCACGCCCTTCGCCTGGCCAAACGGAGAGCCTACAGCTGCATGAGGTACGTCAGTGTGCAGATTCAAAACAATGCGGGGAAGCCCTATGGCGCGTCGATCACCAGTATCACCATAACAGAAACGCTTTCACCGACTGACTCCTGTATACTATTGCAGGTGTTCATCTGCTTCAAGCTCTCGCATACAACTCCCTCCTTCGTCGCCTTCCTCTCCCCCATCGACGCCTAAGCCGGAGTGCCTGAAGCCATCGCACACGCACCACAATGGCTTCCAACGGGTCCGTCGAGGATAGGATACTGGACAACGCGGCTTCGACCGGTCGAGACATTCAGAATCACATGCTCTTCGAGATTTCTACAGAAGCTGCTAATCGAGGTGGTCAACCTTTGGCCGCTTTCTCTATCCCATGGCTAACAGTCTTTCCAGTTGGCGGCATCTACTCAGTCATCAAGTCGAAAGCCCCGGTCACTACTGCAGAGTATGGCGACCGTTACACCCTAATTGGCCCCCTCAACCGTGCTTCGGCTAGTAGCTCTGAAATTTCCCCAGAAATCCTCAGCTAACTCGCTACAGGCTGCCGTCGAAGTCGAACCCCTTGTCCCAAAAAATCCGGAAATTGCGGCAACAATAGCAGCAATGCAGTCAAGAGGTATTGGAATTATATACGGGAGGTGGTTAATTGAGGGTGCTCCTCGAATCATACTGATCGATACCAAAACCGGATACCAGTGGCTGGACGAGTGGAAAGCAGACTTGTGGAACACTGCCGGAATACCCTCACCACCAGGAGATGATGAGACGAACGAAGCAGTTGTATTTGGTTACCTTGTTGCTTGGTTCCTTGGCGAAGTTAGTCCCAGTAAGATTAGGACTGACCTATTGTTGACGGTCCCCTAGTTCGTATCTCATGAGCGGAAACGAGCAATCATCGCCCACTTTCACGAGTGGCTGACCGGTGTGGCACTGCCGTTAACGAAGAAGAGGCGGATGGACGTGACCACCATATTTACAACCCATGCTACGCTTCTTGGAAGATACCTCTGCGCTGGATCCGTCGACTTCTACAACAATCTACAATACTTCGATGTCGACTCGGAAGCCGGCAAGCGTGGTATATATCACAGATACTGTATCGAGAGGGCGGCAGCGCACGCTTCCGATGTCTTCACCACTGTCTCACATATCACAGCCTACGAGAGCGAACATTTGCTGAAACGAAAGCCAGATGGTGTACTACCCAATGGTCTGAATGTCAAGAAGTTTTCCGCTATGCACGAATTTCAAAATCTGCACCAGCAGTCGAAAGAGAAGATACATGACTTCGTCCGAGGACACTTCTGCGGTCACAATGACTTCGAGCCTGAAAACACGCTTTATTTCTTTACAGCTGGTCGGTACGAATACAGGAACAAGGGTGTGGACATGTTTATCGAATCGCTGGCACGTTTGAACCATGGCTTGAAGAATGCAGGATCCAAAATGACCGTGGTTGCGTTCATCATTCTGCCAGCACAGACAACCTCGCTGACTGTGGAGGCTTTGAAAGGTCAGGCCGTTATCAAATCACTCCGAGACACTGTGGACATCATCGAAAAGGAAGTTGGGAAACGACTGTTTGATCGATCACTGCGGTGGCGCGATGGAGATGACATGCCAGAGCATAAGGATCTACTTAGTAGCTCCGATCGGGTAATGCTTCGTAGAAGATTGTTCGGGATGAAAAGGAATACGTTACCACCTGTAGTCACACACAACATGGCCAACGACGCAGATGACCCAGTGTTGAATCAAATACGCAGATTGCAGCTATTCAATCACCCTTCCGATCGCGTCAAAGTCATCTTTCACCCTGAATTCCTTAATTCTGCCAACCCAGTACTGCCACTCGACTACGACGATTTTGTGCGTGGCTGTCACTTGGGCGTCTTTTCATCCTACTACGAGCCGTGGGGTTATACACCAGCCGAATGCACCGTCATGGGTGTTCCAAGCATCACCACAAACCTCTCTGGTTTCGGGTGCTACATGGAAGAGCTGATTGAGAACGCCTCGGACTATGGCATATACATTGTCGATCGCCGGACGAAGGGCGTAGATGACTCGGTCAACCAGCTCACAAGCTTCATGATTGACTTTGCATCGAAAAGCAAGCGACAGCGCATCAATCAGCGGAATCGGACGGAACGTCTTAGCGACCTCCTGGACTGGAAGAGGATGGGTATGGAATATGTGAAGGCGCGGCAGCTGGCCTTGCGAAGGGGTAAGACGTTCCGGTTCCGACCGAATAGCTGAATGCTAATAGTGGGAAAGCTTACCCTGCCTCCTTCGACGACGACTACGACGAGGCAGGCATCTTCGATGCGAACGAGCCCAAGCTTGCACGGCCATTATCCGTCCCTGGCTCACCTCGAAACCGATCAGGCATGATGACGCCTGGTGACTTTGCTTCGTTGCAGGAAGGTCGCGAAGGACTGAGCACGGAAGATTACATAGCATGGAAATTGCCGTACGTTTCCACACCTATCGTGAAGTACGATTCGAATAATAGCATACTAACCTTATGGATAGGGAGGAAGAAGACCCAGACGACTACAACTTCCCGCTCACCCTGAAGAAACCCACCCCTGCCGCCTCGCCAGTCCCGACAACGATGAACGGCGCCTCGCCATCGTAGTCGATGCAAATTTCTGGCCACCATTGCATATTGCTTATTGCATGTTACCTCATCTCATTGGATTTTGTCAGTCGCATGCTCGCAGCTAACATCGAGACATATGTCCGATTCTGTAAATATCATTCTTGGGATACGCGCGAATGTCACATAGCGTGGTGTATCTAAGTACTCTGTATTGCATCCTCATTATTCTGTGAATAAGCGCTACGGAGGCTCTACCGTGACTCTCCACCATGCAAGCTGGTAATACTGTTGCACAGTTTCACAAAACCTAGATACCTAATGATAGTATTCTAGAGAGAATCTTGATTGGTGCAGAAGCCCTTCCCTTACTTATGTAACCATCCCTTGGCCTTGGCAGCTGAACCCTCTCCGACGACCTCGCCGTCTCCCCATTTCCCCAGCCATCATCTCAGGTCATGATATCCATAATCCACACTTGGGCAGTTAGTATACCGTAGTATCTCCATCGACTCTATTGACGTATTAGTAAGATTATTGTGCCGTATTAGTACTCATGTTTCTATACCTTCCCCTTCGCTAACAAGTTCCGCAATACCTATTCTATCTCTTTTGCGAAAGACTATTCGTTATCAAAGACTTGTGTGTACACCTGCTTTTAGCAATGGTTGGAGTGTCCGAGCGATTGATTGTCGTTGATGGAGATGCGTGGCTCGAAGGAGAGGGGCTGTATAGCATTCGGAATACCATATGGCTGGGGATGTCGCGGATATCTCCAGCGCATGGGCTACGCTGAAACTTTTCTTCTCTGCACGTCTGACAGATATTGCGTTTTCTTGGTTGGAGGGAGAATACAATCCGGGGCTGCGACTGATAATTCTTTTCTTTTCTGCAAGTCTGACAGACATTGGATCTTTCAATTGAACGGAGAAGGCAATTCGGGGCTGCGACTGATGACTTTTCTTGTCTGTAAGTATGACAGATATTGCGTTTTCTTGGTTGGAGGGAGAAGGCAAGTGGTTTTTGCAGTCATTGGTGGTGATGAATGGATATTCGCTGCTGCTGCTGCTGCGGTGTTGAACATCCGGGCTTCTGGACATCCTGGCATTTCTTCTCGGCGTTTCTTCGTGCTCCGTCTCCTTTGTAAAAGGGAGAGGCTATGAGGTACTGCGCGGTATGAAAGACGGGAAGAAAGTGTTGATTGGAGTGTGCTTGTGTGTGTGGGAAATTGCACTGGTTATTCGTATGGAATCTTATGGGAAATTGCATAGGAATCTGTTCTTTGCTGGTGTAGGTCGAAAGCCTAGGTTTTGGACGTGGAAAAAGAAATTTCTTTAATATCCTCCAGGGATCGAACCCAGGAGCAAAAAGATCACCCACCGAAGTGGGTGATCTTTCGGGCTTTCAACCGTATCTGCTCGGGGTACCATGCTACTAACGCTCTTGTAGACTGCAGCATCGGGCCGAAACCCTGGGTTAAGATAGCTTTCACTCTCGATTAACCGCTACTCCAATCTGGTGCGTATTCGCTTGATGGTATGGTACCTCTTATTTTGATCTAAGTGTCCACCCGTCTTTACTGTTGCCTGACGCATTGTGAGCCGCAAAACCCCCGTCTACTTCACTCGTCAACACGATCTCATCTACACATCTACCTCACTCCGCTCCTACTTTCATCCCTGCACGACCTCATCGCCTCCAGTATTGTTATCGCTCAATCGCTCATGAAGATTGGCACCGGCAAGGAGAAAGTCAAATCTGATGCACAGGTATGTGAATCCGGCGCTGCTCCTCGTTGGTAGTGTTGCTCCACAAGCAACACTATCTATCTGCGCACCATCCACTTCTTCCTTCCCAGCCAGCATATGCCGTAATCCTCCAGCCAGACAGTGTTGATCGAGGGATTCCTATAGCTCAATCATCCCCACGAGGTTTTGCACCAGCATAATGCCCAGAAAGTAAGGAAGAAGAAGTCGAAGTCGAAGGGGACCGACAAGAAAGCGAGGAAAAGAGCCGAGAAACAACAACAAGATGCCAGACAAAGTAATTCTTTACCATTTGCTGATGATAGAACGGCCCTACCCTATGGTTGCAATCCGCTAAGCTGTGACAGAACTCCAAAGGACTATCAACAACCTCCACGCTCCCACTCAAGGCCACTACCCTCGCTTGGCCGCACGCCGATGGGTACAGATTCAATTAGAGTCCCATTCAATCACCGGTCACACAGCGAACGAACTGTGCCATTTCTTGAAGAATCGCGAACTCGGCGGTGCCAACAGAGGCGCCATCGAGAAGGAAAATCTCTCTGAAGACGCGAAGGTGTCTTGGATACGCTACCTGCAGGAGCTGGCCATACCGGCTGGAGTGCAGTTGGACGTTGGGGCTATCTTTGCTACAGGGGCCGTTGGGGGAGAGTCTTCGGAGGCTGTGAGGATGGAGGAAGGGAGGGATGATAGGGTCATGCTGGGCCTTGAGCCAGATGGTATGGATGAAGTCGTTGCTATGGAGGAAGACGACGTCAAGGACGGAGGGGTCATGTTGAGCGCATTAGCGTTTCGTCCGAAGCTAGAGAAGACCTGAGACGTGGTGTCTGCTACTTCTGGACCTCGCCTGCTCGCCATTACCTGGGTTTCAATCTTCGATTCCTGATTATCTACGGAGTCTTCTACGTATTTATGGAAGGCAACAGTGCAATCGCTAGAAGTGCAGGTTTACAGATCGCGTGTTTGTGACTCGACTTCATGATAGTAGTTCCTAGCCACAAACTTCAACTCCAACTAAGCGTCTCAGTTCTTCAACAATCTGTGCTGATTTCTCTGCTCTTTTCTTAATCATGAGACATACATAACAACTACTCATGCTAGAGAACAACAGAGCGCATTGGAAGTTCGGCACCAGATTCGTTCGCTGCTGAGTCACTTCTTGTAATCTGGACAACATCGAGAATCAGATCGAAAGCCTTACTGTTCGTCCACACACCAACCCATCATGCGTCAACAGCTCATCTTGTGAACGCAGAAAATTGGTAATTAATAAACGTAATCAGATCCCGTTGCGGCCAGTCGCAGCACATCCACACACGACTTCCCAACCAGATCATCTCGACCGTGATCTGGATACACTAGTAAGGTCCATACCACAGCCTTCTTCACGGCCAATTATGCTCCTCTGCCTTGATTTGAGAATCTGATGGAACACCGTGCCTTTCTCCCCATGTAGTGATTATTAAGCCAGAAAGAACGAGACACCCTGCCCTCACGGGAAAAGGTTAATAAATCCCACCCTTCCCACGTACTCTGGTCGCACATAAGGCATAGGGCAGGTACGATCTCTACACCATAGAAATCCGCCTCTCCCCTCTGCGCGCGTTAAAGATGAGTGCTGATTACTTCCGCGCCTCTGTTTTGCACAAAACCATCATCTCTAAATTTCATTCATCCCTATAGCAACATCTTATAACCCCAACCCACATCCATAGATTCCCTCAAACCTTCCTCTATCGTGGACATATACATTGATTCATCGGAAGCATCGTGACATCTGAAACTTTCTACGAAATTTGACATAACATTTCCCCTATTCCGTCCCAAAATGCCGTCCCACGGCAATGGCTCCATCATGCCTGCTCTAGCAGCACGCTGAACGTATGATGGAATATGGTGTATACTCGTTGAGCCGTAAATTGATAGGCGTATTCATACAGGAATCTACCCGGTAGACGCTGTCGTTTCCACGTTGCTTTTTATCGACCGAGTATAGCGAAGGAGGAGGAGGAGGTCAGTAGATTTACGGTTCCTGTACGATAGTTCTGCTTGATGGCATAACCTTATCTTCCTGGGTTATAGAGTGTGATTCCTTGATTTTCTTTTCGCAGATAGGAGTCTTAGATGCTAGGGTTGGGGCTTGCTAATTTACTATACTAGGGAAAGAGGATGAGGGGTGGAGGTGTTGAGGCGGTGGAAGTTTCGAAGAGTATTCGTTGAAGATCTTGGGGTATATTTCTAATTAGCTAAGGGATAGGTAGTGCGGTGCTATAGGCAACAGAACCTCAGCTAGTCTTCAAGCCTCCTTCAGCTGAGTCTTTATCGAGAAAAGGGATTTAGGAGGCGGGGGGGGAGAGGCAGGGGTATGTAGTCTGAATCTTTTTGAGGCTGTAGGGTTTATAATTGAGAGTCTTACATCAAACCCTCGCATTTCACAATAAAAAAAAATCTAGAGAACTTTCGACTTAGTTTCCAAACATTCTCTCGCATTTCAACCATACCAAGCAAAAAAGGATATCGGAGTCCCACAGACGCAGTAGATAATAGCTGCCCTTCAATAGAGGAATTAATCCTGACGTTTGATTCAATAGCTATTACATATCCAGCGACGAATTGATATCTGACACTTCTTACCTCTTGTGCGCTGAGGTGGATTCCATTTTCGCAAATATCAAAGGTTACAAGGAGGGTGGGAGTGCATTGCGCAATGATACTCATGCTGATGGGAGATGTATGGATATGGTTATGATATGGATATTGAAGGATCCGGGCGAAGAAGATGGACTTTGACTGGTCGTATGTAGGTAATGTGTGTGCTGGAGGGTGGGGTTATATGCTTTCGGCGAGGGTTATGGTGATGGAAGAGATTGGGAGGTATTATATTTGTGTGATATTGTGATATTGTGAACATTGTAGCGGCTGACTGACTGCCTAGGAATTTTGGTCGTCTTGTTGCTCTCTAGCATACCTGTGTAGTAGATGAATGTAATAGAGAAGCATTAAAGGGTTTACCTTGCTCTGCTGTTGCAGGCAATTATTAGGCTCGTGTTTATCGCAGCACTTACATAGTCTGCCCCGCCCCAGCCCCAATCTTCCCCAGCTCCACCATCAGATTCGTCCCCTCGCACATTGCCTTTCTCGCGGCACGGCCATAATGCTCATCGAAAGTCTCGTCTTCGCCGATGCAAATTTTGTAAGTAAGACGCGCGTACCCCTCGCACTTGCTACAAAGATTTGGGGCTAGCGTTGCATATGCGACCCACAAATGCACCCAAGTCTCTACCACAGGGCCCAACACCAGACCCCATTGTGCAACCTCAAAGATTGCTGTCAAGCTCGCCGGCACTTCGCGCTTGATCACGAAGCCGAGTGAGGTTAGCATTTTCCACGCGTAGGTGATGACATGTGCTGATCTGTTGTGCAAGGTATGGTGTCGTGTGAGACCGAGATATAACTCCCAAAGGGCAAGACGTGGGACCGTAGTTGCGGGGCTTGTATATGTCTGTTCGATAGCGGCGGATACGCGTTTGGCTGCGGAGAGGTCGACGCTCTCTATGTTGTTTCCGATGGACTCAAGTTCCTTATAAAGGGCGACGCGTTTGTTGAGTCTTGCTTTTCCCGTCCTGCCGTTCTCTTGACAAGTGATGCATGTACACCGGAAACCCCAGTTCGCTAGCTTCTCCTGGGTTTTGTCGTATGTGTCGGTTGGTCCCGCAATGGCATACCAGAACGTGATCTCGGTACCAGCTGGTATATCGCGGGCAGCACGGACGATTTGCATGTCGCCAATGAAGCTTCGCCTTGAGTTGCTGTGGCAGCTATGATTAATGTATGAGGCTGTGATGAACAGCCCGCAGGTATGAAAATTGTCACCTGTCTTTTCATTCGCGGAGATGCCAAAGTGTGTCTGGAGAGATGTTCGCGGGCAGCCGAACACATTGAGGGACATGATGCGTTCGACGAGAAACCTAGGCTGAACTCAGCGGTGCAGATGGATGGGGCAAAGCAAGCAGGGAAACGTACGTGTCAATGACAGGCATACCGTCAACGCTTGACTCCTTGACGGTAACATAATCACCATGATATAGGGAATTGTACTTATGCATCAGGGATGGGTTTCTCTGAAGGATCCAGATGATCTGCGTAATGAGGTCTGCCTGTGCTCCCATATATGCACGATTGGTATGACTGTCCATGAGTAAAGCGGTTCTCGACGAAACTCTCCGACTGTCTTTACCTGCTTCGTTAGCAGCAAAGCAATGAGCGAAAGCCTTCTCGCACAGGATAAGTTCTCCAGCAGCAATGTCTTTGGTGGCGAACATTCCGCGGCCACGACCATGGGAATTCTTGATCTCCACAGGCCCGGTATATGTGGCATTGTCCAGGCATGGCGGGGTTATCTTTGCGGCTCCGTACATAGCCTTGTAGTCGTATTCACCATCATTCTGCTCTTTTAGCAGGCGTTGTGTTCTGACCAACTCATTTTTGGCTGATTCACAGTCTGGGTGGTATGACAGGAGCGCTTGAAGAGTCTCGAGGCACTCTTGATATTTGCCTAACCCAGACATGGCGCAAGCCGCCCGGTAGAATCCTTTCTCTGATAACTGCGCATCCTTGTTGAGGTCACCAGCATCTCCAATGGCTCTTTCATAAAAACCAAGCTTGAGATGGGCCAAAGATCGATTCAGTCGAATGATCCGAGAATCCTTGTTAGTTTGAGCGAGTTCGAGCGCTAGAGTATAGCTAGTCTTGTCAGTAGATTTTCAAAGATTAAAGTCCTGTGAAGCTCACAGCTCCACAGCGTCTCGCGTGTTTCCTTTCTTCATGGCATCATTGCCCTCTTGCTTAACCTCGTTCGCCTCCTTAATTTCACTAAGCTTCGGTCGCCAGCGCAACGGAATTTTGTCATCTCTAGTAGGAACCCAAACGATATCGTTCACGTGGTCGACCCTTACGCCGTAGCCTGCGAATAGCATTAGTATTCTTGATTGATAAAGTACTTTCGAAAATTCTACGTGTGAGACGAGGTTAAGGAGAAGCCAGAGTCGTATTGGCTAATCGATGACGTACCTCCATCATTCATGACCTTGAAGTAGGGTTCTTTGATTATACAAACGCTATTAAGCTTAACCATTTCTTCTGTTTTTCTATCGCATTGGTACTCCTGCTGATACAGTTGTAGCATGACTGCATCTCCGGTTTCATCTTCCAGCACGGCCATGACTGCCGTCATTTCCACAGCTGGAGTGACTACTCGAAGTAAGAGGAATCTATCCATATGGTGAGTCTGCAGCTTCAAGTCCTTGAGATAGAGCTTTTTGAGTTTCCCGAATGGCGCAACAGAAGGAAGGTATGGGGGAGGAACGAAGGACTGGTATATCATGTTGAGGTTCTGCTTGTCATTCTTCATGATAGCCATTCTGGCATGCATTGCCATCTGCTGACTGACCAGCTGGCTCCGAGTCGCTTTGTCCTTTGGCTGCTCGCCCTTCCGTTTGCTGCCATTCTTCAGAACTGCCTTCTGTTGGGCTAGTAGTTGCATCCACCGGTCAATGCCCGAAACATCTTCGACATCCATGTTGAGCGGTTGCGTAACAGTGGAAAGCTAGATGTGAGACACAAGGTGGAGAATGAGAGTAAAGTTAACGCTGGTGCAGGATAGAAAGGGCGGTATACGGGAGCTAGAGTGAAGTTGCGAAGAAAGGAATGGCCCAGTGCGGGACCATGCATAATATGCCCGTGCCAACCCAGATAAGGCAAACCTGTAAACCTTGAATGTTCCAGACTGTAGCTTGGAGAGAAAAACGGATATAACACAGTCGGTAGTTGAATAAGGTTAATTCAGCATTGACGTATTCTCAGAGAATTTCGATCGCTTTCAGAGGGCTCGAGACCGGAATCTACCACGGTCAAGATCCGTTTGAATGACCCTCCAAAGTGTTACTGCTCGGTCGTTTTCATGGCTTTGGTTTGTGGACCAGGGGCTGACGTCGAAACGAAACTTTGACATTGGAGACAGTATCCCAACATAGTAAAGGCTCCTTTGGAATGCGACCCCCAGTATCGATGTCGCGGCCACTATATCGCCCAGTACCCAAGTCTCATTACCTGAGCCCGGTCAGATAGATTGATGGTGGTCGAGCGAGTAGTTGTGATAACGTAGATGACGCGATAACGAGATTGACATTCATTCGAGATTGCTGAGTAATGCACAGTACCACCTGAACATAATTGGCTATAATCTTTCATTCCGATGGGCCGCAGTAGTGAAATCTCCGTTTGTTAGCAGATTACTCAGCAATCTCAAATGACCGTCAATTTTGTTATCCCGTCCTTGACATTATGCGGCAATCAGGCAGATCGATTCGCGCTCATCAACGCTTCAGGCTGGCTATACCTCATTTTGTCCTCTTGTAAATTTTCTCTAGAAAGCTCTCAAATACTGTCCTTTTCAGGCCTTCCCCCTCATCTACCTCGGCGATCATCCCTCGAAGCTTGTCAACTACTTGATCCTGATAATCCAGATATACCTGTTCCAGCTTCAAATCCTCAAACACGCGTTTCACGCGCTTCTCCATCTCCTTATCTTTACGCCCATAGTTTGCATCTAGCACCTTCCTCTGCTCTCTACTCGCTTTCGCAAGGGCCTGATTGATCAACCAACTACACTTGTTGTCCTGAATATCAGTGCCAATTTTGCCAATTACCTCTGGCGAACCAAAGCAGTCGAGGTAGTCGTCTTGTATCTGAAAGTACTCGCCAAGTGGTATGAGGATATCACGGGATTGTTGAAGGTTCCTGGGTGTTGCGAGACTGAGGTAGTGCAGAGAGAGGGCCACAGGGAGGTAGAAGCTATAGTACGCTGTCTTGTAGATCACGATGAAGCTGTGTTTCTTTTGTGTGAATTTACTCAGGTCAATCTGATCCTCCGGTGCTGTTATCAAATCACAGAGCTGCCCTATTTCTGTTTGGAAACTGACGGTGTGGAATAGCTCAAGGAAATCCGCATAATTTTCATGCTTTCGAAAATGCTTTTTGAGGAGTATGTATATACTGCTTTCGAGCATGAATGCATCATTGATGGCAATCATGCCGACATTTTGCTGCCTAAACCAGCACGGTTGACCGCGGCGCGTATGCGAGGAATCCATTATATCGTCAGATACTAGGAAGAACGCTTGTAGGAGCTCGGTGAGCCAGCCCAAGGTCGCGGCGGAATGGTATTCTGGGGAATCGAGGGGACGTTGAAGAAGAAGAGTGGTACTGTCTGGAACGGAGAGGCCACGATTGTATTTTCCGCCAAGAGTATTGTATGTGAGCGACTGCGTGGATGAGAGGATTAGCATCCGCGCCTTTCTCGTGGACTGACAATGAAGCGGGTGATGGCGGAGGGACTAGAAATTCACGAGATGGGGGAGACAAACCTCTTCATACCATTTGAGAGCTTCAGAGGGTATGCCGTACTGACTGGCATTTTCCTTCAGATCCTCAACCAGGGACGGAAATATGGCTTCGAATTGCGATCGTTTCTCGTCTTTGGATTGCTCCTTCACGGCCATTGTGGCTTTCTCGATCGCTCTTCGTGGGTGGGTGGAGCCAAACAACGGGTAAGAGTGGTAAGAGAAGTCCTCGGAGATGATATGAGAAGAATTGGCTGAACTGTAGTTGTCATATGCGTGCAGCTGTAGTCCTGAAGAATCGATCGGACTGTACCTGATCGACCATTAGCGCGCGGGCAGGAATGAACAGCGCTAGGATAGGATAGGTATCATCCAATCAGAGCACGCTGAGTAAGCGCCTTGTTTATCTTACGCGGGTCAAGCTAGGCTCATTTGAGAACTAAGTGATATGCTTCGATGCTGGTGTTGCGGGATTAGTCGTGCGGCTTACATGACTGGCATGGCCTGAAATCCTCATATCCCCTGAACTTGTGATGGCTGCATTCAGCAAGGCCAATGCGGACCAGCTGCGGAACACCCTGCAAGAAGCGGTGGTGAAATGCTCGGAGAGATGTCTCTATCAATCTGCAAAATGGTATAATGATGCTCCCAACATTCCTTTCACACCCCAAGTACCCTACCTGATTCCTTGCAGGGCTGCAGAACTCTCTAACGCCCTTCCAGTCCCTGCCTCCACCTCCTCGTCTTTCGAAACGGATAACGACTCTCAGATGCAAGATGCCGATCCACCTCCACCGCTCCCAATATTTCCCTCCAGGAACCATGATCCGGAAGAGGCTCGTCTAGAAGCTCAAGAGCTGACGAAGTACCTACTGGCCAAGTCATACTTCGACTGCCGCGAATACGATCGCTGTGCAGCCGTCTTCGTTTCCTCCGTCCTACCTCGAGGACCTCTCTCTCCAACATCTCCAAACACGAAGTCAAAGTCTCCTGCGAATGCTGCGAAGGGCAAGCCAAGGGAGTCAGGGTCAATCAATGGGCATGCGCCGACACTACCAGTCAACGTCCTCCCCAAGCTGAGCCAGAAGTCCCTGTTTCTAAGCCTCTATGCCAAATATATGTCCGGTGAAAAGAGGAAGGATGAGGATGGTGAAATGATACTCGGCCCCGCTGATGGGGGAACGACGGTGAACAAAGAGCTTGTGAGCATTACAGCTGCCCTCCAAGGCTGGTTTGCCGACAGAGCAGCCAAAGGCTTGGAGGGAAGTAATCAGGGATGGCTGGAGTATCTGTATGGCATTGTTCTGGCTAAGAGTAAGACTGAAGGTGAGGCGAAGGGATGGCTCGTTAGAAGTGTGCATCTATGCTCTTTTAATTGGGGTGCTTGGCTTGAGCTGAGCGAGCTGCTGAACAGTGTGGAAGAGGTACGGACGAGTGGTTCGGTTCAGTGAGCAGCAACTGACATGGTTTGAAGCTGCAAAAGATTGTCCCGGAGCTGCCGCAGAATCTAATGACTCTTGTTTTTCACCTATACGCGAGTCAGGAACTTTACCAGTCCACGGAGCCTATCCATCAGCAATTGACGGAGCTCGAGAATGTCTTCCCAGGGAGCCAATTCCTAAAGACCCAGCGAGCGTTGCTGCTCTACCACTCCAAAGGTTAGCGCACTAGCATCAGAGTAATGCGAGACTAACGATTTCAGATTTCGATGAGGCGGAAGCTATATTCTCAACCTTGATGCACGCTGATCCACACCGCATCGATTCTCTCGATCATTATTCCAACATACTCTATGTCATGTCCGCCAGGCCAAAGCTTGCATTCCTTGCCCAAGTTGCGACCGCGACGGACAAGTTCAGACCCGAGACCTGCTGCGTCGTAGGCAATTACTATTCCTTGAAGTCCGAGCACGAAAAAGCGGTAATCTACTTTCGCCGAGCGCTGACCCTGGATCGGAACTTTCTGTCTGCATGGACCTTGATGGGCCACGAATACGTGGAGATGAAGAATACCCATGCTGCCATTGAGAGCTATCGACGTGCCGTTGATGTCAATCGCAAGGACTACAGAGCTTGGTATGGCCTTGGCCAGACATACGAGGTCTTGGAGATGCATCTCTACGCACTATTCTACTACCAACGAGCAGCCAGTCTCAGGCCATACGATCCGAAGATGTGGCAGGCTGTAGGAAGCTGTTATGACAAAGTCGATCGACCGATACAGAGCATCAAAGCCTACAAGCGAGCCTTGGTGGCTGGCACGTATTACGAAGCGGGGACAGGAAGCTCGTTCGGATCAGGAACGACGAACGGCGAAGCACCCAGCGGTGTTCTAGATCCCGAGACACTTTACCAGATAGCGCTGATGCATGAGAAACTGAATCAGCACGAGGAAGCTGCTTCTTACATGGAGATGACGTTGGCGCAAGAGGAAGGCGCTAGTGAGGAGGACGATGACGGTCCAGCTACCGGGACCGGGGTCACCAACACGACATCCAAGGCACGCATGTGGCTTGCAAGGTGGGAATTCGCTCGGGGCCATCTTGCACGAGCCATGGAACTCGCCAATGAGCTGTGCCAGGATGGCGTCGAGGTCGAAGAGGCGAAAGCGCTGATCAGAGACCTGAGGGCTAGGATCGAAAGTGGGAAGTCATCGTCCTGAACATATACCTACGCCTCTCACGTAAGCGGAAACATGGTTCCTAACTCTGGTTCCGGCTTCCTGAAAGTCGCTTCGATGTATTGGTGTCTTCATGGTCTCTTTTGATTTTCTGAGCCTATTGCTTGTCGCTCGATACCAATGGTACATTATATCCATAGCATAGCCAAACCTGAACAAATCCCAACCCAACTCTTTCAATGACAAATGACGGAAAACCCCCGTGACCTCATCCACCTAATCTATTTCGTTCCATCGCTCCAAGTCGTCAATATCCATTCTGGCATGATGGTTAGGTATCTTTGATACAAACGTTGAATGCTATGCTGTTGACGTTACAGTAGGTATGGCGGATGAGTTTGTGGGGTTTTGTTGGTGTGGGATGAGGGAAGAGTGGGGATGGTGGATAGTGGATAAAGCTGGGCGAGGAAAAAGCCGTTCAGGATGGGTTAGTTTATTTATCAAGAGGGGGAAGGGGGAAGGAATATGCCTGATACTAATAGAGCGCCGAGCGAGGTGGTTTTTTGCGAAGATGAAAACGAGACTCTGGTCCGATACCAGCAAAGGGAGCAAGTGTGATCAGGTATTGAACTGTGAGAAGATAGGGATGTTGGTGGGAAGTTCCCTTCTATATATATAAAACTCGAGACCTGTACGGTTTGTAAAGGTACCTTCAAGTTTTCTAATTACTTTAATCAGGGCCGGATGGACATGTCTTGCACGATTCGATTGAAGTCATGCACCTCCTTTTCCATCTTGGAGTTCTCGGATTATGCGGGGTTCTTTTCATGAGGAGTTGTTTATTGCTTGCTATAGATAGATGCCTACTGTATCTATCGAGCAGACTGATAGCCGTTCATGAACGGTGTTGGGAATTGGTACATGGTACACCAGTGTAGGTACCGCGCCCAAGACCTTTGTGAACGCCTCGCTAATATCTAGACCCATACGTTGAGTATCACTGCCAAAGAAAAGACGTGATATGGTCAGGAAATAAGGCAGACTCTGTTGCCGCCTTGAGGTGGGAAGGGGGGTCAATTGCGGCTTGGGAGGTTCGGATGTCGTCGTTCATGTCTTTCCGCCCCCCTCCTGCGGCTTCTCTGCAGTGGTAGACTCGGGCGCTGCCGGACTGGTCTTTGTATCTTTCGGCTTCTCGGCAACGGCCTTGGAGTTGATGATGCCGACGAGATGATCTCCGATATCAGCAGCGCCGTCGAGCTTGCTGATGCGTGACCGGAAATATTCAGCATCACGGAGCATCCTGAATCACGTTAGCAGAGCGACACCTTCATTCATCAAGTAAGGAGCAGCCATCCTACCTCTCTTTTCCAGCAGCCGTCTTGACATCCACATCACCGAACGCCTTGCCCCATTGTTCGCGGTAGCTGCTGAAAACAGGGTCCATGATCATCCGTACGGTCATTTCCGGTAGGTGCTTGCTGAGCACCTTATGTAGCGTGATTGTCTCCTTGACTAGAGTCTCTATGTAGGGACTCACGGACTGATTAGCATCTTGTGCATCCCAGTTGATCTTTTTCATAACATTCACATGCATGGTCGCACGCCCACTCATGATATCTACGAGTTTGTCGTTGATCCCTGACTGGTGTTCTTGATACAATCGCTTGACCTTGTCGAATTCAACCATCAGGCTACCAGCGCCGGAAGAGTGTCTTCGTACGAACTCTCGGACGTAGGGTGTCAATGCTGTGACGAAGCTCAAGGCTTGAGATGCAAGGGCAAGATGCTTGGTGGTGATATTTTTGAGGCCGGCGGTCTTGGTGGCGCCAGCGCCAAGGATCAACTGCTGGCATCGTGAATTGAAGACTTTCAGATACTCTAGGAGCGAAGACGTAATCTCCTGTGTCATACTCGGTATGCCTGTTATCAGTTGCTCGAATTGTCCTATGCCACTTAGCACTGTCAGGGCCGAAGCCGGAAGGATAAATTGTTGTTCATCGATGATGGCGCTGCGTATTCTGTCCTTGGGTGGTGTTCCGTTCTCGGCTCCATTAATGATGGTCCCATTGGCTTGGTGTTCGCCGTTTACCTCAGGGGCTTCGTCCGTCCATATGATCGAGGATTTGGTCCATGCCTCGATATCTCTGGTACTAGCCTCGATCACCCATGACAGCAGTTGATTGTCCGAGTCTGTAAAGTCCTTCGCATCCCAGCGATCGGAATCCACGCCCTGGATTAGGCGTTGCCGTTCTGTGTCTGCTGCATGATGGACGAACTCCTTGATGTGGGCATTCACTACGGTCTTGAGCGCCATTCCCCCTCTTCCAGACACAGCCTCACACTCATCTGCAAATAGCCGGTTTAGATGGAAGTACCTTAGGAACTGGGGCAGCGAAAGTCGTGTACTCTCTGCCGCACGGACCTTGAGGATCTTCGTTATTTGAGCTTGAGCAATATCGACAGCCTGACCTAGCAGGTTAGTCATGTCCAAGGTTTGCTGTATGTCCTCCTGCTGGATGGTAGGCCGTCTCGGTCGACCGACAGGCGTGACAGGTGCGCCATTTCTGTAGATGTCTGCGTTCGCGGTAGGCGGGCTCATGGGAGATTTCACACCCCTGACCGCCGAGGCATCATCGAAGTTGCTAGTGATGTCTAGAACCACCTTTACTTGTGTCCCCAGTCTACGAAAGGCTTCTCCAACATTTGAGTAAATCTTCTTAAGCATCTCCTCTGCGTCCTCGGGCTCCAGAGCACGGAGATTACGAGCAAGAATTGAAGATTTCTCCTGCTGCGTCATATGTCGACCCCCTTGCGTCGATGCTGACATTGTGGACTCGTTGTCATCGTCGTTCGAGCTCGGTAGGTGTCGCCTGATCATCGTTTTGACTTCTTTCCAAACTGCTTCTCGGTAGGCGGATGTTGCAGGCTTGACAGAATCCGATTGCGCTAGCCCTTCAAGATTGGCTCGTAGAACCGCACGAAGAGGTTCGTCTAGCTGCAGATACGCTGGGAAGACAGATGGAGCTCTGTTATGTGTGCCGCGAGACCGCTGGGAAGCCTTGTCCCACCGCTGGAACGTAGCTGTCGAGGATACAGTATCAACATGCCTCCGTAGATCAGACAGTAGCGCTTTGAGAAACCTTGTTTCGAAGCTCTTTCCAATTCTTTGTCTTAAAAAGGATATTTCCTCCGCAGCTCCATCCAGCGCCTTAATGCCCCGGAGATCTATCGCTCTCGCTTTCACATTCGCAGGAGTATCTACACTGATCTGCAAGGGCTGCTCACTTTCGCCAGCAATCAGGCGTTCGACATCGACCAACCCTATTGAAGCTGCCTCAATGTCGTCCTTGTCAACCTGCTCCTCGCATTGCGCCACTGCATCCACAACATCTCGAAGCTGTTGGACGGCATCGCCTAGTTTCCGCATGTTCTCTCTTTTTCTACGCATGGCAACAATCTTAAGACCTCCGACGGCCATATTACGGTCCAGACTCGCCAGATCCTCCCTCAGAGCCTTGATCCTCGCAACAGAGGCCGATGCTTCAACATGTAAATCTCTCAGCGAACCAAGCGCGGCAAAGAAGGAACTCGATGCAGTTGAGATCGATGATATGAGATGCACCTCTACCGTGTCCATGTACCATGACAGCTTCTCTTGTAATATCGCATTTGTCGCAAGGACTTTACGTCCTGGCTGGCCCGGCGCTGTTACAGCTCCATTCACTCCAGCAGGCGGTCGCACAATCTCTGATCGCTCACTGACGATGTCGAAGGTCCGGGGATTCTCTAAGTGGAAATCTTGTTCAAAGTAGACCGTAGGGATAGTCGACAAGGGAGCAACGGGCAAAGGTCCCCTTCGCGGATTTCCTCCATGACCTGCTCTCTTTGCTTGCGGTCTTTGTAGAGGGGATCCAAGAGATGCGATCACGTTCTCTGGACTTTGAGCGGTCGAAATGCTGGCTTGTCGAGCATGATGGCCAGGGCTCAGAATACCCAAACCTTGCTCGCTCTTCGAGGATGTCCGCTGCCGTCTGGACTGTGATTTCTCACTCCCCTCGCTCTCCTTTGCGCGCTGAAAGGCTTCGTACAGAGAGCCTGCTTGCTTCAGATATGGTAAGAATATGGATGGTTCGATGTGAGGAATGTTGGTCAACGTGACCGGGGGGATGTCTTTGGAAGAGGGCAGCTTCTGGGAGCTGGGAGCAGCATATGGCACAAGACCGGTGCGGGTGATTGGAGGCTGCAATAGCGTTGTAATAGCTTGAATCAAGTTCAGTGGATGACCTTTGCATGGAATTGTTACGCAAACCATTATTGCTCGCTTCTGCTATCGAGTCATCACCCGGTGTCGCCGTGTCCAGGATTCCGCCGATTGATGCAACAGAGCTCGAGGTCGAGCCCCGTCTTCTATTATAGCGCCCGCTGGAGCCTGGCCTTTGCGGGACATCGATCTGGGGAAAAGGGTATTGGCTTGATGATGAGCTGCCGATGGGCGATCCATAATTCTCCACTGATTGTCCAGGAGCGGGGGAGGACATAGCGAGCGGGCGAGAGACGGCATGGGGACTTCTCTGCGAACTTTCGCCTGCACAGCACTAAATGCACAGCACAAACTGACCACCAAAGTACTGAAGGAATCAACTCATACCTGATGCCAAGCCATCAGTCAGCGCGCTTAACAAGCGCCAGCCGCGATAGAATAGTTGTTTGGACTTTGGAGGCTTCATAAAGTACCAAATTTCTATAGATTGGCGTCCCGTACATCCTTCGAAGTACAAGTTCGTCGATTCAACAATCATGGACTACGCCGCGGGAGAATATCCTAGGATATCTCTACGGGCGCATTGCACCATGGCAATCCTAAGGTGAAACCACAAGCATACCTCTTTGATAGTGAAGACTATGCCCCAATCCAAAAGACTGCCCTTCCAGAGGAGAGAGAGGTACGGGATCTTTGGCAGTTGACATACTAGTGGCTCGAACAATAGATAGGTCCGGAGCTAGGACAAAATCGAACAGTCTACGACGTAGGTAGCAGGTCGCTGTCTTTCCAACTCAACTGTCTAGGACCGCAATAGAGAGCCGCATTTCGAACTTACAAAGAACCTTCTTCTCCAATCTCGAATGCCGGGGAGTCCTTGCCTCAATGAGCCGAACACCTACAATAGATGTGGACTTGGGCTTAACGATCTTCATGATTTGGGTCTGGTAGGCGTGATTTATTGGAGATGAATGTAAGATCAATAGGACTTTGCCCAACATGACGCATCTTTGCAAACCGCCGAGCCTATGGAGAAACTCTATAGTTTGTGTAAGATTCAATAGCCGCGTGTACCCCGGACTGTTGGTGCGATGGGTCGGTCGTCTGTCAGGCCTACCAGCTGCAGCCTTGTGCGCGCCATACTACTATTCAGCTGGTGCGAATGAGTGGATATGACGTTATATCCACTTCATTGAATTTCCTTTCTTAGCTTTGAGAACGAAATAAAAACATCGTCCCCCAATATATCAACTACCCTTTCGACATTTCTCAGTCAGTCTGCAGAAGCTAGGTATGCAAAATCCGCACCGGGTATGACAGGCGAAGTTGTAAAGGTGACGCATGATGCTTCTACTGGAAAGCAGCGGCGGCAGCGCATTCGATAGAAATCCGACAGCGAATCATCCTGGGGTCAAGCCATCCGAGCGATAAGGAAGTCGTATCGCTGTATCAGCGGCTAGGAACAAAATTCTTGCATGTCTTTATCATTCTACCATGCAATGATGGACTGGTAGCAGGCTTTGGAGACCTACAACGGTAGTAGTCGAATCAACCGAGGAGCGTGTTAGTGTTCCTGGTCAACCGTAAATTTGACAGCAACTTCTCCGCCTCTCATCCACCTTCGAGTCTGATCAATCGGACCTTGGTAGGCCTTATATCCCATCGCGAGCAAAAGCAGTCCTGCGGATGGTACGAGGCTGTCGATTCCGAAGGCCGGCAATTTCGAGGCAAGAAATCTACCTCTCTCGGCGATATGCCAACGCCGGATATTGGAGAGAAAGTTCTCCGATATGTCCGGAGGAATGGCGCAGGTAGGAAATGTTTACGGTATCTCCGAGAGCGAATAAAAGTCACTTGAGATTGAAGGGGGAGTTTTATGCTGCGTTGCAGCTGGCCATGATTCCAGATCATGGATCAATTATCGTCCCAATCCGGAATAGAAGTCTTTCTCTATCGTTATATCCATTATGCCAAGTCGTTCTCTTCTTCAGATTGGTTATGCGTGAGAAGAATACGGCATCTTGTATACCTAAAGGCCGTCCTGGGATCGGATGTCTCCTGATGTCGCAGTGGCATCACAGTCCTATCGCCGACAACATGTCAATGGCTTACGTTGAGTCAGAATGGAGAAAGGCTTGGAGGAGTGAGTATCTGGAAATACAAAAGAAGTCGTTCCCGCAACAAGATATGGCAGCAAACCAGCACTCAAATTTACCAACCTCACGACGGAATTTTTCTCTTCCCCTTTGGATCCGTATAGAAAGTGCCCTCGACCAGTAGTCCAACAACAAAAGGATGTCTTCGCTCAAACCAATCCTCCTCCACAGCCACCGTAAGTTCATCCCTACTCTCACCCTCTCCCAAAACCCACCCCAATTAACCAACCACCTCCAGCCGGTCCAAACCCCTGGAAAATCGCCCTCCTCCTCGAAGAACTCTCAATCCCCTACACCACAAAAATCTACACAACCCCCCAACTCAAAGACCCCGCCTTCCTAGCCCTGAACCGCAACGGCATGGCTCCTGTCATTGAAGATCCAAACACAAACCTCATCCTAGCCGAAGTATATCATCTCCCACCTCTCCAACCAACATCATCCCCCTCCCCTGACTAAACGCTAATCCCTCTCCTCCTCTCCCAGTCCAGCGCCGTAACAACCTACATCCTCTCCCAATACGACTCCACCCACCACCTCTCCTTCCCCTCCCCCCCAGAAACCCACCACATGACCCAATGGCTCGCCTTCCAATCCACCACCCACGGCCCTACCCTCCAACAAATCTTCCACTGGACCTTCCTGCACCCCAACCCCATCGCCCGCACCCACTACATCGCCACCTTCCGCCACGTCCTGGACATCCTGGACGAAGAACTGGCCGACAAGGAGTGGTTGGTGGGTGGGAAGTGCAGCGCTGCGGATCTGAGCTTCTTTTCGTTTCAGAGCCGGGTGGGTTTCATTATGGGGGATGATGCGCCGGATTTTAAGAGGGAGTTTGTGCATGTGGGGGGGTGGTATGGGAGGATGAGGGGAAGGGGGAAGGTTGCGAAGGTGTTGGGAGAGCATCGGGAGGTTTTGAGGGGTTTGGGGTTTTAGGAAGTGAGATGGGTTATGGGGTTTCTTGGCCTTGGTATTGCTGTTGCTTAGAAATGGAAGGGAGTGTAGACTTATCCCATATCCTGGCAAGCACTCATCTCAGGGGTTTTTACAGAGGTACATACAGCCGAGACGAGTGCTATATTCGCTAGGACATGGGATAGTACATATCACAACGTCGGATCGACATGGAGCATATCCTCTACAGCTGATACATATGCTATATCCCCACTACGTCACCTGACCTACTTACAACGCACGTAGCAATCCTCATAAATTCAGACTATGTATGCTATATTATCATATTAACCTCGCATCGAGCGGGACCATCATGTTTCAGCCCCGACCGATTGGGACTCAGAAATATACTAGTACATCCCCAGACCCGATGAGTGTTTTTCATAGCTTTAGGTCTAAAGATAGGGGCTAGGTCTTGGGAAGTGAGGGTAGAAAGGAAGGAAGGAGGCAGGATTCCTGGTGTTGGGTTTTGTACTGCCCTTGGATGGGTGGTGAGGAGGATTGAATATCCGGGTGGGGAGGAGGGATGGGTGAGTTGTGTAATGTAGACGGTTGGTATATTTACTTTGTTGGCCAGATGTTCTTCTCAGTAATATGGATGGATTCTATGATATAGTGATAATGGATTGGTTGACTGCTGATTGGGTAAATCGATAAGGAGGATTTGATTGGGTTGGGGGGAATGAGATGTTGGTTTCTTTCAGATTAGATTTCTTTATTTGGATTTGTTCTCAAGCAGACGTGTTGTAGCAGATACAGAAGCTCGTCTATGACCTTATGTCCTTGGGCAACATCAATAGACTCTATCACATGTTAATAGTGGATTTTTTGGTTGCTGATTGTGGAGATGGGTATGGGGGATTGGATTGGGTTGGGGGATTGAGCTGCTGACTTCCTTCAGATTAAGTCGCTTTGTTTGGATATGATATTCATCAGATACTGTAGTATCTTGTATAAAGGTTCATTTTGGGACTTATAAGCTCCTCTTTTGGAGGCCGCCATTGACGATCTCGTCTGGTGATTGATTTGGTTCTTTGATGGTTTATGGCTTTGGCTTCGCTTGGGATATTGATACCCTTCACTTTTGGTCTGTCGGGGGTTGAACGTGTGTAAGACTTGGTAATATTTGGTGGCTGGAGATCGTACCGATGTCCACTTGCTTCACAGATGTCAGCTTGACGCACTGGATTATCGCATGTGAAGCCTCCACTTACACCCGTTGCTTTGTGGAAAGCGGAATCCCGGCTGCAATCACCAATTCGCTTCATATTCGCTATCGTAGCCTGGTTCGCCTTGATCGGTCCACTCGTCTTCACATGTCTCGCAATGCCATCGATACCACATATCTTTCGCTTTGGTTCGCTTCGCCTGCTTGATTATTACTCTTGTTTGGGGGCCCTTGAGTGCTTGTTGATCTAATTACGGAGTCAGCGATCTTCGATCATTCCCATGAAAGTGGCGATAGAAGAGAGGTGAACATACATTTTTTGGTATTTTGTCCATACAGTTCCAAGTGTTTCGATACAGGGCGCAGGCTAACACCGGGTTTTGGGCCACTCATGCAGATACAGATTCCCCGGATTCGGTCTTGGAGCCAGGTAATGTCTTCTGTGCTAGGTGGGAGGACGATAGTAGCCTCGCCAACATTTCGCAGAGTATAGAGCGGTTGCAGCACTAATTGCAGATCCAGCCACTCTTGCGACAGGATACGGCTCAATTTACCACGCCAGACCGCCTCTCTGTTGAATCTGTGTCGATTCGTCCGTACTTTGTGCTCGAACTAAGCTTGTGATGCGGGAAGAACCTTGTTCTCCCATTCCCACACAAAGTAAGAGCTACGGGTGTCGTTTCGACCTGTCCTTCTATGTTCTTGTTCAGTATGAAGATATCCTTGGCTTTGTGGCTCAACCTCGATTGCTTTGATCTCACAGCACTTGCATAGAACATTGAAAAGATCCATCATGCTCTCTCGGATCTGCACCACCCCTTCTGGATTCTCATAATCGGGGGCTTGTATCGTGATCATCAGCTTCTTTGGCTGGGTGAAGTCGAAATTTGACATGAACGATTTGTGCCAACCAGTGAATCGATCTCGGCATTTATAGTTGAGGAAGTCGTAATCAGAAGGAGCGCATTGGATGCCAATTGGGCCACGTCTGGCGTCTGGAAAAGGTCCTCCGGGGTCTGTCTCGAGGAACGAATACCCGCTTTCATCGACCTGGATCCTGATGATGCAGTCATGGAAGAGGTATTCCCGTACATCCTGATGAAGCTGGCTGTTGACACGCATGATCGCAGTATGTGCTTGCAGTCGTTCGTGTGTGGGCCCGGAGTAAATCGAGTCGCTGGCTCGCTCGGCTGCTTTGACCGCAAAGTTTGGGATTTTTCCATGGACACTGGTTTGAAAAAGGTGCTGCTCGTTCCAAGGGAAAAGGTAGCTGTAGATCTGCTGTCGCAGCTCGAGCGGAAGCTCCAACAAGCATGATGTAACACTGGGCCTTGTGGGATGCATGTCCGTTCGCAAAGGTTTCGTACTAGCCTCTTTCTGTATCCGATATGCATGCCTTTTGTCAAACCTTAAGGTGGAATCACTGATGGTTGATAGTGAGGCTCTATCGCTAGGCGGGATATAGTAGGGCACCTGCATCAGTAGCCCCATGTGGGCCTGAGTTGGGTCATGTTCGTCACGATGTCTCCGTTCTCGTAAATGTCGGCGAAGCTGACGCCGGGAAAGGGGAGATCCATGATGTAGCCGAAGGGTGTCGGCGGGCCTTCCCTTGCTTGGCTGGTGATCGTCCATACTGAGAGATCAGAAGTCCAGTGATAATGCTTTACTCTATAATGTGATACATGGCAATTCGTATGAGGAAACAAACGAGCAATGTTTGCTATCTCCTTTGTTCTCTTGTCTCTGCATAGGAAGGGTTGCTTAATATACCAGTGAAATGGATCAAACACAGATAACGGAAAGCGCGAAAGTGCGCCAAGAATAGTAATGAGAAATAAACTTGCAAAGTTGCTTCAACCAATAGCGAACATTTATGCACCCTGCGAGGCAGGCTGTGATGTCAGTAAGCCCGGAGCGAACGCTTTGCGGGCATGTGAACCTATAAGGGGGTTTCGGACTGCTTTATTTCTTGCAACATAACCATTTTAAAGGTCTTGTGTTGTACTCGTTTCAGTCTATATATAATTTACCGATCTGTTGTGTTACCTGCTTATGGTATCGGCTTACATAGTGAGGATCAGAACTTGTAGATTAGACTCTTAGTATGCGCTAATATCTGCTCATATTAGCTATCATATCACAAATCTTGTTTGAACAATAGCTCTAGAGGTGTAACACTTTGTAGGACGGTTTTGAGAGTTATAGCAGATGGCAAAGCGCGTTTTACATAAGCAGAAACACTGTTCTATTGAAGCAAAAATACGATTTTTAACAAGGATAGATACCTGACACCTATGTGCTTTGATCTCATTGGAGAGAGCCCGACCAGCTGTATTGATGCTTGGTCTGTTGGGGAAGGCACCAGACACCACCGAAAGACCGAAAGGGCCGCAATGTGTACTTGACGGGCTCGAAGGCCGTTTGAAACCACATCTGCTTCAGCGCCCGAAGCAGCAATTACGCAAGTTCATGTCTAGCATAAGGCTGCCGAGTAGGTGATAGTGTGATGTCCGCAAAGCAGGCTTATCAGTAGAAAAGGAAGTGACATTCGCCAAAATACCAGGCACCATCCAAGCTATCACGGGTCCAACCTGCTAAGTGATATGGAACTGTATCCGAGGCTGTGTCTCAAGAGTCTCATAATCCGTTGATATATTGAAGTTCCTTTAGCGTATTTAGGACTCATGCGAAACCTTGGCACTGAAAACAAATATTTCCCCCCCCTTTCTTGGAGTTTTGTTGTATGCGAACCTGTAAAATAATCAGCTATTTTGGTATTTTCGGTCTATAATATCCTATCTATTATAATTTATTAGGATATCTTAATATATCTAGCTAGTATAATATAACTTACTAGTAATATCCTAGTAGTATTAGTTTAGCTTCTTATTATCCTAATAGATATCTTTTTATCTAGATATCTAAGAGGCTAGGTAGCTTCCTTAAGGGGTATTTAGATAGTCCTCCCTCTACCTCTTTTAAAGGTAGAGATTAATTCTTTTATAACTATAAAGTTATTAGAGTATTAAGTCTACCTTTATAATACTACCTACTTATTAATAGTTTATACTATTTATTCTAGCCCTTAAGAACTAGCCTTCTAATTTAGTTCTTAATAATTCTAATCTCTCTACCTTTAAAGGGGGATAGTCTAGATTATAATAATATAATAATATAAAGATATCTAATATTAAATAAGATAAAAATATATTAAAAGTCTATTATAATAAAATTAATATAATACTAGAGTCTAATATAAGAGATATTAAAGTAAAAAATAATATAGCTAATAATAAAATTTCTAATAAAACCTTTATTGGTATAATTATATTTAATAAACTTATTACTATTATTAAAATTAAAGAAGAGTAGTTAATAAAGGAAAGAAAGCTTTAAGGTATTTAAGAAAGGATAACTTAATTATAAATAGAAGTAGAAGTAATTATACTAGATTTATATTAGATTACTAGTAAATTATTAAGTAAGATATAATAAGGGTTAGAGCTAGGCTTAATAAAGAATTAATACCCTTTAAATTAAAGTATTAATATATAAGGTATATTAGACCTTAAGGTAGGCTCTATCTTTAATAGTTTTACCTTAAGTTAGTCTATTAAAAGCTAATTAGAAGAATTTAGTAATTAATATCTTAAAAGCTATTTAAAGCCTAAGGACTTACCCTTTTATAAGGGGAAGAATATATATAAGTATAAGAAATAGTATTATATTATAAATATTATATTTTAATTAATATTTAATAAATTCCTAATTAAGTTTATAAAAGTTACTTAAGTTATATAATTTTTAGAAGGTAAACCTACTAAGTTATAAGATTATTATAAAAAGTTATTATTAGGGAGAGTAGTTACTTAAGAGTACTTTACTTAATACTTATTAAACCTTATTAAGGACCTAGTAAACTACTAGCTTTATAATATATAATTATACTTAGATATATAATAAAACCCTAACTAATTAATATAAAGCTTTAATATATATTTAAGTAGAATTAAATTATAAATCCCTCCTTTTTTAAAGGAATATTAGTAGATTAACTTCTTTATAAAGTTATACCTAGACCTTTAAAAGACCCTTATAAACTATTAAAACCTCCTTATAATTAAAGAAAGCCTAATTACCCTTATTACTTAATTAGAGAATAACTAATAGTATTATATTAAAATAATAGCGGGTAATAATTATATTACTAAGAAGGGGGATTATTCTAATAAATAGAATAAAGGTTAGAAGAGGGAAGGAAGTTAAGATAAAGGTATTAATCCTTTTATAAAAGTAGGAAGTATTTAACCTATTAATAATTATAATAAGTTACTAAATACTAAGGAAGGGTTAATATATTTTAATTATAAGAAGAAGGGATATTATAATAAAGACTATTATAAGCCTAAGATACCTAGGAATCTAAATATAATACCTATTAATATTATTAGAAAAGGGACTATTAAATTAAAAAAAGGAAGCGCGCCTTTATTAAAACCTTAATATTAAGGCGCTTACTTATTAAAAGGGATTTATTATTAATTTATAATATTAATATTAATAGTTCTATTAATATATAAAGTATATAAGATTATATAAACTTCTTAATAAATATAGGAGTAGAGATTAATATTATCTCTTAAAGCTTTACTAAGTAATATAACTTAAAACCCCTAGAGGGCTAGTAACTATTAATCCCTAAATAGATAAATAGTCAATTAAATTATTATTATAATATATACTAGGTAGAGTACTATCTTATTAATAGCTAGGGATAGCTAGGTTAATATACTAGTATATTTTATATAATTAAGAAGAAGGGGTTATTAATTATTCTTAATATACTTACCTTATTAAAAGCTAGGGTATAAGTAGATTTAAGGAGTTAAAAGTAGTAATTTTTATTAAACTTTACTAGTATATCTATCTTAGAATTATAAGTATTTATAAATATCCTTAAAGGTAAATTAGTAATTTATACTATTATTTATACTAGGTTATCCTAGGCGGAAACCTAGAGCTTTAAAAGTAAAGTATTAAAGCTACTTAAAAGTCTTTATAACTTTTTAGATATCTTTTTAAATAAGGAGGTAAAATAGCTACCCCTATTTAAGCCTAGGGATTATATTATTAATATAAATAGTTATAAGCCTCCTTATAAGCCTATTTATAATTTATTATAAAGGGAGTTAGAAACTCTATATATCTACCTAGATAATATTAAGTTAAAGGGTTAAATATAAGAGTCTACTAGTCTTATAAAGGCTCCTATTTTATTTATACTAAAAAAGGATAGTAGCTTATAGTTATATATTAACTATTATAAGTTAAATAAAGTAATAATAAAGAACTATTATCCTCTCCCTTTAATTAGTAAAATACTTAATTATTTATAAGGTATAAAGATATTTACTAAGTTAGATCTTAAAGATACTTATTATAAGATTTATATTTATAAGAGTAATAAATAAAAGATAGTATTTTATATATAATATAACTATTTTAAATATATAATTATACTATTTAAGTTAATAAATACCCTAGCTATATTCTAAGCCTATATTAATAGAGCTTTAATAGGCCTAATAAATATTACTTATATAATATACCTAGACTAACTATTAAGTCGGGTTTTAATACTATAAATTAGTACCGATCTAAATACTTAGTACTACCTCCTAGTACTAACCCGAATACTTAGTACTAGTTTCTAGTATTAACCTGAAAAGCCCTTAGTACCTTAGCGAGTTAGGTTAGACTAACCTAACTCGCTAAGGTATTACTAAGAAGCTAAGCCGCTAATAAAATAGTAACGGACTCTAATATAGTTTCCCTATAATATAAATTTAAATAGTTTTATATAATTAGGATTTATCTTATACCTAATATTCTTTACTTATTATTCTATATAATATAATAGTCTATATTACTATTCTATATTACCCTTAATTCTCTTACTATTAGCGCTAAGAATATATTAGTCCCTTTAAGTCCTTTAAGAATATTAAGTTCTATAAGCCTTAGTAATAAAGCTATTTAGTTAGAATTTAATAATCTTAATATAAATAAATTTATATCTAGTAGTCTTTTATTACGACCCGTGACCTTTAGAGGTAGTTAGGGTCTACGGTGGATCTCGTAGAGAGGAGTATTAAGGAGAAGGCAAGTAGGCTTCGTACTAAACTGGTCTGGTATAGAATTATATTTAGTGTCTAGGAGATTGGTCTAGTAGATAACATGAGTTAAGCACGAAGCTCCTATCTAAGTAGGAATACACGCTTTCTATATAGATATACGAGATCCTGTTAAGAGGTATAATTCGGTGGATTACTTAGTAATCCACCCGTAATATAGTTCGTCTAATCGCTTAGTAATCTACCTGTAATGTAGTTCGCCTAATCGCTTAGTAATCTACCTGTCTATGACGAGAAGTACTCTCGCTAGGCGTAGTATAAGAACCGTTCGGTATACTTGTAATATCTTTATCCTAGCTAATTTATAAGTTAGGTTAGATAGAGTATATTAGATAAATCCTTTTAAGAAAAGAAAGTACTTCTCTAGAATACTATTAAAGCTATTAAGGAAGATTTCCTAGACTTAATTCTAATAAAGAATAATAAGTTTATTAAATAGAGTTAGTATACTAAAGTCTAGTTTAAAGTATAGTAGTAGTAAACTACTATTAGTTAAAGTATTAAGATAAAGTCTAGTATTAAAGTTAAGGATCCGCTCTAGATTAAGAAGACTATATTAGGTAAATAGGCTAATATTTAGGATAACTTTATCTAAATTATATTAATAGTTAAGGGATTACTAAAGATTACTTATAAGAAGTATAAGAGAATTTTAGACTATCTAATAGCTACTAGTAATTTCAGTATATCTAATATAAGGAAATATCTTAAAATAAATAAATACTTTTTTTATAAACGGCTTAACCTATTATTATAAATAGAACTTTCTTTAAGTCGGGTACATTATCTATAGTAATATAAATTAGTAATATAAAACTAAATATTTAGGGATTACTTTAAAAGAAAAGTAATATTAGGTTTTCTACTAACTTTTATTAAGAGAAGTGGAATAAATAACTATATAAATACTTTCTTACCTTAAATTAGTCTTTCTAGACTATTAACTAACTAGAGTTTTAGTAATTACTATTAATAGCTTATCTAGATTTAACTCTAATCTATTATATTAAATTATAGAGTATAATCTTTTTAGATTTTAAAGGAATATATATAAAAATTAAAGTAGATCTAAAATATCCTTAATATATTTCTCTTATATTAGATACCTAGTCTAGTCCCTAAAAGGTTACCTACCTTAAAGTACTAGTCTACTAGGTTAATACTAATTTTTAATATTAAGAATATCTTATTACTTTTATACTACTTAATATCTAGTATTCTAGGTATTTACTTATAGCGGAAATAGTAAAGATATTAACCCTTTATAGAATTAAAGATAAGCTTCTTAGGGTTATTACTAATAATACTAGTAATAATAGAACCTTAAAAGATAAACTAGAGAAATCTCTAGCTTAGCGAGATATCTAATAGGATAAACTATAAAACTCTATTCCTTATATAGCTTATATCTTTAACCTTATAATATAAGACTTTATTAAAGCCCTAGATTTAAAAGCCTTAGATAATATAATAGTATTATTAAAGGATACTTAAGTTAAAGATATTTAAGTAAATATAAGTCTATCTACTATTATTAAGAAGGTATAATATAATAAAGGTAATATAAATAGGTAATATACTTACTAATATTTATAATAGATCCGCGCTCTTATAATAGCTATTAACTTATCTCTTTAATAAAAGCTTAGTTTTTAATAGCTATAAGAAAGCTCTATTAGAAGACCTAGAAAACTTATATAAGATATTTATATTTATTAGAATTCTACCTACCTAATACTTTATTATATATATTAGCTATATAAATTTATTAATTCTTAGGTAGACGAAAATATAATTAATCTAAAAATTAATAAGATTAGCCTTAGTAGATATAAGTAGTTAATTATCTTACTACTTAGAAATATATTAAATCCTATCTATTAACTTACCTTAATAGTTTCTTAAATAATAAATATAAGTATATATTTAGGGTTCTAATTATATAATATACTTTTTAACTATTTTAATTATACTAAAATAATAATATATAATAGTAGGATACTTAGTAGAGTAAGTATTATTAATACTTATAAAGTAGCCTTAATAAAACTTACTAAGTATTATTTTAAAATAGAAGGTAAAGGTAGATTAATATATAACCTTACTAATATTCTAGACCCTTCTATAAAACTAAGTCTATATAAAGCTTAGGATAAATAAGAGGAGTTAAATAATAATAATACTTTAACCTCTTATAAAGAGATATATAAAAATAAATTTACTAACTACTTTTATAAGTATTATAAGATAATACTAGTTATTAAAAGGACTAATATATAAGATATATAGAATATTAATAAGGTAATATAATATAATAATATATTTAAATTTATACTAACTAGTAATAGCCTTTAATAAGAGTAAGGAGAAGTCTACTTTAATATCTAAATTATAAGTCTTTATTATAAAGTAAAGTTTATTTATTTATTTATTTATAAATTATATACGCGTCTATCTAAACTAATAAAAGATAATTACGGGGGCCTGCGGGTATTTTATAGTCGCTACGATAGTAGCCGACTCGTAGGGGAAACTATATACTTATACTAAGTATAGGCGCAGGTAAAAACCCTTACCTTTCCTACCTTCTTTATAACTTCTATTCCGTTTTCTCTTTATACTATATTTAGTCCTTTATAATAATAGGCGGTCGTATTTACTACTATATTAGTCTAGCTCCCTAGGGCCGGCTTATATACTATAAAAGCGAAATTCGCTCCGGTAGTAAAGATTTA